>Ga0209922_100014_pt1 | contig 866942 bp, 774 predicted proteins | sample ThiBiot_500_biof_FD_183946 | JGI IMG/M metagenome (GOLD analysis project Ga0209922, IMG submission 183946) | Wastewater bioreactor microbial communities from Cape Town, South Africa - Thiocy_expt_500_biof (SPAdes) | ecosystem: Engineered > Bioreactor > Thiocyanate-remediating >...
CGATGGTCGCGCTGCCGCCGTCCGCCGCCGCCTTGGCAAAGGCGGTGCCGCGCGCGGTGATCACCAGTTTGGCATCCGAGCTCTCGACCGTGGCGATCGCATTGCCCGCATAGATCGGGCGGGTGAAGGTCTTGGGGCCCTCAACGCTCAGAATATCCGAGATCTGCGCCACATCGAGCAAAGCCGCCACGCGCGGGGCGATGTTCTTGCCGGTCGTCGTGGCGGGCGCGACAAAGGCGTCATAGCCCCCCATCAGCCCCACCACCAGCGGCGCGACATTCTCGGGCAGGCCATGCGCATAGGCCGCATCATCGCCCACCAGCACCTTGGCCACGCCCGCGATTCTACCGGCGGCCTCGGCCACACCGCCAACGCCGGACCCTGCCACCAGCACATGCACCTCGCCCAGTTGCGAAGCGGCCGTCACCGCCGAAAGGGTCGCATCCTTGAGCGCCGCATTGTCGTGTTCAGCCCACACCAAAACAGTCATTACGCCACTCCCAATTCTTTGAGCTTGCCCACCAGCGCATCGACATCGGCGACCTTGACGCCTGCGCTGCGCACCGCCGGTTCAGTGACTTTCAGCACCTTCAGGCGCGGGCTTGTGTCCACGCCATAGTCCGCGGGCGCCTTCGTCTCGAGCTTCTTCGACTTGGCCTTCATGATGTTGGGCAGGCTGGCATAGCGCGGCTCGTTCAGCCGCAGGTCGGTCGTCACAATCGCGGGCAGGCTCAGCTTCACCGTCTCCAGACCGCCGTCAACCTCGCGCGTCACCAGCACAGCCTCGCCCTCAACCTCGACCTTGCTGGCAAACGTCCCCTGCGGGCGACCCGTCAAGGCGGCCAGCATCTGGCCCACCTGGTTGCTGTCATCGTCAATCGCCTGCTTGCCCAGCACCACCAGGCCCGGCGCTTCCTCCGCCATGATCGCGGCAAGGATCTTGGCCACAGCCAGCGGCTCGACGGTCTCCTCGGTGCTCACCAGAATCGCCCGGTCAGCCCCCATGGCCAGCGCCGAGCGCAACGTCTCCTGAGCCTTCGCCGGGCCGATCGAAACGACAACCACTTCCGTGGCCGCGCCCTTCTCCTTCAGGCGTACCGCCTCCTCCACCGCGATCTCGTCAAACGGGTTCATGCTCATCTTCACATTCGACAAGTCAACGCCCGTCCCATCCGCCTTCACTCGAGGCTTCACGTTGTAATCAAGCACCCGCTTGATCGGCACCAAACACTTCATGGTTGCACCTTTTTCAAATCATGATCTGAACCAAGGCCTTAGCGGCCCGAAAATTGCGGCTTGCGCTTTTCTCCAAAGGCGCGGATCGCCTCTGCGAAATCGCCGGTGCGACCGGCCATCGACTGGTTTTCCCGCTCCACATCCAGCGTCGCATCGAAACTCTGTTCCAGCGCAAAAGCCACCTGTCGGCGAATCAGGCCCATTGCGCGGGTTGGCCCGGCGGCCATACGCGCGGCCAGCGCCTGCGCCTCGCCCAGAACGGCATCATCGGCCACGACCCGCATGACCAACCCCGCCGCCTTCGCCTCATCGGCGCCCATGCGTTCGCCCAGCAGCGCCATTTCCAGCACCCGCGCACGGCCCACGCTGCGCGCCACCAGCCATGTTGCGCCCGCATCGGGCACCAGGCCGATGTTGACAAAGGCCAGCAGCAGATAGCCGCTCTGGCCCATCACCACGATATCGCCCGCCAGCGCGATGCTCATGCCCGCCCCCGCGCAGGGGCCGTTCAAAGCCGTCACCACCGGGATGTTCAGCGCCGCCAATTGCCGCGCAAAGGGATTATAGGCCGCGTCGAGCAGCGCCCCCAGATCCTCGGGCAGACCCTCATAGCCCGCGCCATCAGGGGCAATATCGGCGCCCGAGCAGAAGAACCGGCCCTCGCCCGTCAGCACCAGCGCCCGCGCGCCCTGTGCCGCAGCATCGGCCACCGCATCTCCCAATTCGCCAAACAGCGCGGGCGTCAGCGCGTTCAACTTCTCGGGCCGGTTCAGCGCAATCGTGGCCACATCGCCCGCGCGCGAAACCTTGATGAAGCGATAGTCCGCCATCACACCGCCTCGATCACGTTTTCGATCACCATGGCGATGCCCTGACCGCCGCCGATGCACATGGTGATCAGGCCATAGCGCCCGCCGGTGCGGCGCAATTCATAGGCCGCCTTTACCGTCAGGATCGCCCCCGTCGCGCCGATCGGATGGCCCAGCGCAATGCCGCTGCCATTGGGGTTGAGCTTGTCCGGGTCAAAGCCCAGTTCGCCCGCCACGGCCAGTGCCTGCGCGGCAAAGGCTTCGTTGGCCTCGATCACGTCCATGTCGGCCAGCGTCAACCCCGCGCGCGCCAGCGCCACCGGCACCGCGCGCACCGGCCCCACGCCCATCAGCGCCGGTTCAACCCCGGCATGGCCCCAACTGACAATCCGGGCCAGCGGTTTCAACCCCTTGGCCGCCACCGCATCGCCGGTGGCCAGCACCACGGCCGCCGCGCCATCGTTGATCCCGCTGGCATTGGCGGCGGTGACGGTGCCGTCCTTTTTGAACACCGGCTTCATGGCGGCAAGGCTCTCGGCATTGGTGCCCGCGCGCGGATGTTCGTCGGTGTCGAACACGGTCACGCCCTTGCGGCTTTTGACCTCGATCGGCAAAATCTGCTCGGCAAAGCGTCCCTCGCGGATGGCGCGGACCGCGCGGGCATGGCCCTCGACGGCCAGAGCATCCTGCGCCTCGCGGGTGATGCCGTGGCGCTCGGCCACATTTTCCGCCGTCACGCCCATGTGATAGCCGCCCACCGGATCGGTCAGCGCCTGCAGCATCGCATCGACCAGTTGCGCATCACCCATCTTGCGGCCCCAGCGCTGGCCATGGTCGTGATAGGGGGCGTTGGACATGCTTTCCACGCCGCCTGCCACCGTCACCTCGGCCTCGCCCAGCTTCATCATCTGCGCGGCCGAAATGATCGCCTGCAGCCCCGAGCCGCACAGGCGGTTGACCGTCAGCGCCGGGGTTTCCACCGGAATGCCCGCATTGAGCGCCGCCACGCGGGCGACATAGGCGTCCTTGGAACTGCTGGGCACGACCTGGCCGAAAACGACATGGCCGACATCGCCCGCCGCCACGCCCGCGCGGCGCACCGCCTCGGCGGCCACAAGGCCCGCCAGCTCGGAAGGCATGAAGCTTTTCAGCCCGCCGCCAAAATCGCCGATCGCCGTGCGCGTGCCGCTGACGATATAGATCGCGCTCATTGATACATCCTTCTCTTGCATTGGCGATGCCGCCATACCATCTTCGCGGCAGCTCGCCTTATCCGCTCTATGCGCGATGATCGCCGCACTGTCCATTATAAATTTGCATATGAGTGCATATTTGAATAGACTGATCCGCATAAAGGCCCCATGCGGCCGATGCCGGAGAGATGCCCATGCGCGCGCTGGTCTGCGAGAAGATTGGTATATTCGGAAATGAGGATATAGCCGAGGCCTTGCGTCTGCGCGAATGGCCGATGCCGGAGCCGGGGGCAGGACAGGTGCGGATCGCCGTCCATGCCGCCGGGGTCAATTTCCCCGACACGCTGATGGTCGAGGGGCGCTATCATGTGAAGGCCGAACCGCCCTTCATTCCCGGCAGCGAGGCAGCGGGGGTGATCGACGCCATCGGGGCCGATGTGCAGGGCTGGCAGGTGGGCGACCGGGTCTGCGCGATGACGGTTCAGGGCGCCTTTGCCGAGCAGGTGGTGGTCGATGCGGCCAATCTGGTCGCCCTGCCCCACAGCGCGGATTTCGCCACGGGCAGCGCGCTGCTGATGACCTATGGCACCGCGATCCATGCCCTGCGCCAGCGCGCGGGGCTGATGCCGGGGGAGCGGATGCTGGTGCTGGGCGCAGGCGGCGGGGTGGGCCTTGCGGCAGTGGCGCTGGGCACGGCGATGGGCGCGCGGGTGGTGGCTGCGGCCTCCAGCGCGGAAAAGCGCGAATTGGCGCGGCAGCAGGGCGCACAGGTCTTGATCGACAATTCGCAGGAGGCGATCAGGGGCGCTGGGCCTTATGATGTGATCTTCGATCCCGTCGGCGGCGGTGTGAGCGAGATCGCCTTTCGCGCCATCGCGCCCGAGGGGCGGCATCTGGTGATCGGCTTTGCCAGCGGGGCGATTCCGGCCATCCCGCTCAATCTGCCCTTGCTTAAATCAGCAGCGATTGTCGGCGTGTTCTGGGGCGCGTTTACGAAACGCTCGCCCGCGATTCACCGGGCCAATATGGCGGACGTGTTCGCCATGCTGGCCAATGGCGCGATGCCGCCCCCGCCCCTGCAGGTCTTTCCTTTGAACGAAGGGCCGGACATCCTGCGCCGCCTTGCCGCGCGCGAAATCGCGGGCAAGGTGGCGCTGGAAATTTAGACCGAATTAGCGCGCGCGATCCGGCCCAGCACCCCGGCGCTGGGCTTGGGCGTGCGCTTGAACGTGGTGCGGTCCAGTTCGCACAGGCCAAAGCGGATGCGATAGCCAAACACCCATTCGTAATTGTCGATCAAGCTCCAATGACAATAGCCGATCACCGGCACGCCATCATCCATCGCCTTTTTCAACTCGGTCAGCGCGGCGGGGATCAGATTGGCGCGGATCTCGTCATGCTCGCTGCCCACACCATGTTCGGTCACCATGATCGGCAGATTGGTTTGCGCATGGGCATAGCGCGCCACGCCCGCCAAGGATGGCGGATAGACCTCGGCCCCCATCGTGTTCGTCACGGCGCCGGGCGGGTTGGGCAGCTTGCCCTTGTCGGTCCACACGCTGCGTTCGTAATTCTGGATGCCGAGGAAGTCGCAATCCGTTTTGGCCAGACGCAGCCATTCGCCATAGAAATGCTCACGCTTGGCATCGCGCAGGCTGACCGCGCCCTTGGGCAGGCCCGGCGCGGCCTGTTCGTCCAGCATGGCCAGACTGACGCCGACGGGCAGATCACCGCGCACCGCCTTGATCGCGGCGCGGCCCAGACGGTGGCCTTCCTGCAGATGCCTTTGCGTGCGGGCGCCATCGGGCGCGTAGAGCGGATTGCCCGGCTGATAGACCGCCACGCCCAAAGCCTTGGCGGCGGCCTCAACCATCGCCTTGTCCGCGCCCACGAAATCGCCGGGCAGCAATTCGCCCAGCTTGCCCGAAAGGTTGGGTTCGTTGAGCGTGGTGGCATAGGCGATGCCGCCCGCCAGATGGCGCGCGGCCCGGTCGCAATAGCGGGCGAACAAGGCGGGCGCATCATCGCCATGCCATCCACCCAGCGCGGCGAACCAAAGTGGCGTGGTGAAATGGTTGAAAGTGACGACCGGGGTAAGGCCGCGCGCATGGCAGCCGTCGATCATCGCCTTATAATGGTCGAGCATGGCGAGGGAAAACAGACCCTGCTCCGGCTCGATCCGCGCCCATTCCAGGCTGAAGCGATAGGTGTTGAGGCCCAGGCTTTTGACCAGATCGAGATCCTGTTCCCACAGCAGGAAACTGTTGGCCGCATCGCCCGAGGGTTCGGCATAGACGGTAGGTTTCATATGTTCGAGAAACCACACGTCCGAGGAAGTGTTGTTCCCCTCGACCTGATGCGCGGCGGTGGCCGCTCCCCAGAGGAAGCCTTTGGGGAAAACGGGGTTGAACGGCTTGCCCTTGCCTGCGGCGTGCAGGGCCATGGGAGCAGCGGAAAGGGCGACAGTCGCGCCCAACATGGCCCTGCGGTCGATCACAGGCTGATCACCTTCTCGTCATTGTTGAAGGACGGGAAAGGCATATAGGAAATGCGCAGGCGCTGTTGCAGCGAGAGCTTGTGCTCGCCCGCCGGAAAGCCGCCGGGCAGCGCCACGGTTATCGTCGCGGGGGCGCCAAAGGGCCAGCGGCGGTCAAAGGCCGTCTCCATCTCGTCCAGCGTCAGCGGGCCTTCGCCTTCGTCAAACGTGATCGCCTCGCGGGGGAGCGCCTCGCCGTCGATCGAGACTTTCAGATCCTCGATCATCGAAAGGCCAAGACCGCGATAATAGCCCAGCTTGGTGGTGAAGGAGAAACCGGTGGGCGCATCGGCCGGGCCGGTGTTGGCAACAGTGGCGGGGTCGATGATATATTTGTCAAACATGGTTTTATTCCTTGATGATGCCGCGCGTGCGCAGCCAGCGGCGCATCACGTCCAGCCAGCCTTCGGTGGGCGTGCCCGGCGCGCCGGGGCCAAAGCCGTGGTCGCCGGAGGAAAAGAGGTGAAACTCGACGGATTTGCCCGCCGCGCGATAGGAATCGATCAGCTTTGGCCCGCCCGCCCGCGCCAGCAGAAAGTCATCGGCCGCAATCGCCACGAACATCGGCGGGGCATTGTCGGGCACTTTCATCGCCGCCATATTGGGATAGATCGGGGCGACAAAGGCGGGCATATCGGCGCCTGCCTTTTCCACCACGCTGCGGGTCAGAAAACCGCCAGCGGAAAAGCCCATGAAGCCGATGCGCGCCGGGTCCACGCCCCATTGCCCGGCATGGCCGCGCACATAGCGCAAGGCCGCCAGCCCATCGGCCAGCGCCTCGGGCGGGGTGTCCTCGGGCGGGCTGGCCATGGCGACCTTTTCGCCGCGGATCGCACGGGTCAACTGGTCGGCAAATTCAGCCTGCGAGGCAGGGGTGGGCAGCACGCGATATTTCAGCACGAAAGCGGCAATGCCGTGATCGGCGAAATAGCGGGCGATCTGCCAGCCTTCCTTTTCGATGGCCAGACCGAGGAAGCCACCGCCCGGCGCGACAATCACCGCTGCGCCGGTTCCCTTGCCCTTGGGCAGGAAGGGCGTGATCGTCGGGCGCGTGACATTGCGCACCGCGATCAGGCCGTTGTCGCGGTGCCAGACCTCGCGGTCGGGCGCATCGGCGTTGAGCGTGATGGCGCCTGCTTGCGCGGGGGCGGGGATCGTCTCGCGGCTGGGCCCCGGCATCTGAGCATGAGCCGCAGGGGCCAGAACCAACGTCAACGCCAACGGGGCAAGGGCGAGCGCGCGCCTCATGCCGCTTCAGCTTGCGCGATCAGGCGTTCGAACATCACATGCTGACGGCGCACCTGTTCGCGGCTGTCCACCTCATGCACGTCCTGAATCCAGCGATTGCCTTCATATTCGGAGGATAAAGTGCCTTCCCATCCAGCCTTGACCAGCGCCGGGATCACCTCGTCATAGGCGATGGCAGGGTCCGTGCAATCCTCGTTCATTTCATAGAACTTGGCCTGAATATGGCGGAAATAGGGAGCGTAATCGCCGATCCGCCTGGGGTTGGCATAGGGAGCGTGGCGCAGGGTTTCGGCCATGGCCACCTCGGCCTTGTTGCCCTGCATCTTCACCGCGACTTCGAAGATCGTGTATTCGCACATCACCTTCTGTTCGTGCTGATCGACGATGAATTGCGTGACTTCGGGGCGGGCGCCCTGGCGTTCGAAACGGGCGCGGAAAGCGGGCGGATAATGCTTCATGAAGATACCCATGTCGGGCAGGATACCCAGATGCTTCGTGCCCAGACGGTCGGCCACCTCGATCGTGCGCAGGATCCATGCATGCTCCAGATGCCACGGCGCATGGACCTCGACGCCCATATGCACGTCCAGCTTTTCCGCCATCGGCACACATTTTTCGAGAATGTCGGGGCGCACGAAGATCAGGATGCGCATGTTCCTGATGCCAAGGCGGTTGCACAGGATCAGGTCGCGGTGGATGCTTTCGACCTGCTCCTCGTCCGTCATCAGGCGGTCCTTGCGGCGCTTGGTGTCGAGGAACATGTCATAGCAGGTGAAATGCGCGCCGTGGCGGGCCAGCATATCGCGCCATTCGTCAACTTGGCGGTCGCTGATGTTGGGGAAGGTCGGCATATTCTGTTCGGGCAGGATTTCGATGCCCGGCGCGCCGATGCTGGCGCCAAAGGCCACGCAATCCTCGACGGTCATTTTGCCGAGGAACATCTCTTCCTGAAAGCTGTAGAGGCTGACGCCCCGTTTGATCTTCGATGTCATGATTTTACGCTCCGGTGGGGGCTTTTTCGCGCCCCGAAACAACGATCAGCACCAGAATGGCGCAGACGAGGCCAAACACCCCCGCCGCCACAAAGGCGCCCTGCATATGGCCGAAATGTTCGCGCAGCAGGCTGACCAGCAGCGGCGAGGAGAATTGGCCGAAGAAAAAGCACGCGGTCCAGATGCCCATGCCCCGCCCGCGATGGGCAAAGGGCAGATGGCTTTGCGCCCATGCCACAAGGCAGGGCACGGCCATGCCCGCGCCGGTCTGCTGAATGGCCATGCCCACGACCATGCCGCGCCAGTCATGGATCAGCCCGATGGTGACCAGCCCCGCCCCCAGCAGCGCAAAGAGCGAGAACAATTGCCAGCGCGGCCCCATCTTGCCGGTGAACCAAAACACGCCCGCGCCCACCATCACGAACAGGCTGGGGATGCTGGTCATGCGGCCGATGGCGGCGGGATCCTTCACCCCGATTTCCTGCCACACGATGCCGCCATTGATGATGAACACGTAATAAAGCGCGCTGCCCAGCAGGGTGACGCCCGCATAGGTCAGCACATTGCGCCATGGGAAAGGTTCCGCTCCCTCGTCCATGCCCAGCATCTTGCGGGCGGTGGCATCACTGGCCGGTTCATAAAGAAACGCCGCGCTGGCGAGGAAGGCGGGAAAGCCGACGGCATAGACGAGGAAGATCCCGTTCCATTGCACCGCCGTCAGATAGCCCGACAGAAAGATCACCGCGCTGCCCAGAAATGGTCCGGCAAGGCCCTGAATGGTCAGCCAGAAGCGGCGGTCCTTCTCGTCCCAATAATCGCCCACCAGCGTGTTGAGCGTGGTCAGGATCGCAGCCTCGGCCACGCCAAGGGCAAGGCGCGAGACATAGATCTGGTCAATCGAGTCGAGGAAGAAGGGCGCCACCCCTACAAAGCCGTAAAGCGCGGTGGACACCAGCAGCAGCCTGCGTCGCCCGAAACGGTCGACCAGCAGCCCGGCAATCAGTGCCAGCAGGGCAATCGTCAGCCCCGGCGCGGACACCATGGCGGGCACTTTGGCGATGGCGGCCGGATCGCGCGCGGCGAAATGTTCGATGATCGCGGGCACGGCCGGAAACATCGAAACGATCGCCACGATGGGCAAAAAGGCCACTGTGACCAGCGTTATGCCCTGCGCAGGACCCGCCTTGCGCGGGGCGATGGATTGGACGCTCAAGACTCTCTCCCGATTGCGGCTTGGCATAGGGTTGCCGCAGACTTTAATTAGAACTCTTGTTCTGAAAGTTAGAGCGGAGCGCAGCGCCTTGTCAAGATCGTCCGCCAGATTGGCGAAGCGCGGAACGCAAAATTCCGCAGGCTTGGGGTGCGACTCCGGCACCGGCGGCGGCATCGGATCGGTGCATCAACAGGATCTATGAAACAGCCTATATTGCCATCAATGATTCGTTGCAAAAAAGCATCTAAGCCACCAAAATTGCCGCAAATGCGCCATTTCAGAGCAGACGCGGTGATAATCATTCTCGGCCATCTTGCATCACCGCGCTCTATTGGTTTTTCGGGCAAAATTGGCCCCACGGGGCCTCAGGCGGGCTGCGGATCGGGCGCGCTGGCGGCGCGTTTGTTGCCTGTCTGCAACGCGGCCCTTTGCGAACCATATTGACAGGGGATCGGAACGCTCATTATCTAGAACAAGAGTTTTAATTTTGCAAAAAGCCGAATGCCTCTTCGGCCATCTGGGAGAATTGCCATGAACCGCGGTCTTGCCGCAGCGCTTTGCGCATCCGTCAGCCTTTTCGCCATGCCCGCCCATGCCGCGGATCAGGCGCCCGCCGGCGATTCGGCCAAGACCGGCGGCCTTTCCGAAATCGTCGTCACCGCCAGCCGCGTGGAAACCACCTCGCAAAAGACGCCCATTGCGCTGACCGTCTATTCGGGCGCCGATCTGGCGGCCAAGGGCGTGACGAACATGCAGGCCCTGTCCAGCATCGACGCCAGCCTGAACATCACCACCAGCACGGGCGCGGCCTATGTCGCGGTGCGCGGCATCGCGTCCACCGACGTGACCGAAACCGGCGACCCTTCGGTGCCGATCGCGCGCGATGGTTTCTACACCAACCGCTCGTTCAACATTCAGTCCTCGATGTATGACGTGGCCCGCGTCGAAGTGCTCAAAGGTCCGCAAGGCACGCTCAACGGGCGCAATTCAACTGGCGGCCTTGTCTCGATCATCACCAACCGCCCGAATGCCAAGACCGGCGGCTATGTCACCCTCGGCACCGGCAATTACAATGCGTTCGACGCCGATGCGGGCGTGAACATTGCCGTTTCCGACCGGTTTCAGGTGCGCGCTTCGGGCACCTATCATTCGCATGACGGCTATCGCAACCTGACCGGCCTCTACAACGGCGCCGCGCTGCGCGGCGACGATCAGAAGGTCGGCTCGGGCCGTTTCCAGGCCGCGTGGAAGCCGGTGGACGGGCTCAAGCTCTGGGCCTCATATCAGCATGACGAGGTCGACAATGTCGGCGACGTGACGATGGATTCGGCCATCGGCGTGCGCCCCGATTTCGGCAATGCCAAGAGCTTTGCCAACACCGCCCCCTCCTCCACCAAGCTGACCGGCGACCGCGTGCGTTGGGAAGCGGTGTATGACGCGCTGCCCGCCGGGCTCTCGCTGATCTACTCGGGCGGCTATGACAAGAGCAGCTTCCGCCGCCACACCGATGCCACCGGGCCGGTCTATCCGGCCGTGCGCCAGTTCATCCAGGGCGAAGACCCCACCACCTGGAACCACGAAGTGCGCCTGTCGAACAATGCGAACAGCCGCGTGTTCTTCCAGCTTGGCTGGTTCAACTTCAAGGAAACCAATGTCATCAATTCGGGCCTGTACAATGTGCAGATGACCGGATTGTTCGCTCCGGGCGGGCCGCTCTCGGCGCTGGGCCAGCCGGGCGTCTATGGCATCAAGTTCGATTATAACATCGCCACCAAGTCGAACGCCGTCTTCGGCCAGATCGCCTATCGCGTGAATGATCAGATCAAGATCACGCTGGGCGCGCGCAACACCTGGGACAGCAAGTTCCGCACCGGCAATGCCGTGCTCTTCCTGCCCGCGCTGGGCAGCCCCTTTGCGCCGGGCCTGACGCTCACCACGCCGGGCAACGGCAATATGAGCACCAGCCAGCCGACCTATCACATCGGCGTCGACTATCAGGTCACGCCGACCAGCCTGCTCTATGCCAAGTTCGACACCGGCTATAAGGCGGGCGGGTTCAACTCGAACGGCTCGGCGGCCTCGGTGGCCTATGCGCCCGAAAAGCTCTCGGCATGGGAAATCGGCTCGAAGAACCGCTTCTTTGGCAACAATCTGCAGGTGAACGCGGCGGCCTTCTACTTCGACTATCGCGGCTATCAGGCCTCGCGCAGCACCGACGCGCTCTCGGGCGGCTCGGGCATTTTCAACGTGGGTTCGGCCAAGATCATGGGCGCCGAACTGCAGACCGTCGCGCTGGTTCAGGGCTTCCGCCTCGACAGCAACATCGCGCTGCTGCACACCGAATTCGGCAAGGGCATCACGGTGCTCGACGGCGCGGGCAACAACCGCGACATCAGCGGCCACCGCCTGCCCAACGCGCCCGATTTCGTCGCCACCTTTGGCGTGGAGCGCCCGATCGAGGCCGGTTTCGGCACGTTCACCCCGCGCATCGACGGCAAATATTCGGCCGCCTTCTACTATGACGTGTTCAACGATGCCGACACGCGTTCGGGCGCCTATGTGACGGGCAATGCCTCGATCAACTTCAAGCCCGCCAAGGGCAATTGGCAGATCGACGCCTTCATCCGCAACTTCACCGACAAGGTGGTGCTGGCCTATGGCGCGCGCAATTATGTGGCGGGCAAGAACACCTATCAGTTCCAGCCGCCGCGCACTTTTGGCGTGCGCGCCAGCCTGAAGTTCTGATGGATCGGCAATTCTGATCTCTCCGATGGCGGGGCGGGCATGCATGTCCGCCCCGCTTTCATTATTATCGATTCTGATCTATCGCCCTTCCCATAAGCAGAGGAACGGCATACCATGCGCTTCAAACAGCTCGACCTGAACCTGCTGGTGGTTTTCTCCGCCCTGATGGAAACGCGCAGCGTCACCCGTACCGCCGAACGCCTCGGCCTCACGCAACCGGCCGCCAGCGCCTCGCTGCGCCGGTTGCGCGCCTATTTCGGTGATGAACTGCTGGTGCAGGTGGGCAAGCGGATGCACCCTACGCCCTTTGCCGAGTCCCTGTACCCCCAGATCCAGCGCAGCCTGCAAAGCGTCGAACAGGCCATCGCCACCCCCGCCGGTTTCGATCCGGCCACCTCCACGCGACGGTTCCGCATCAATGCTTCGGATTATGTGATGGTCGCGGTGCTGGTCGCTCTGGCGCAGCGCGTGGCCGCCGCCGCACCGCAGATCCAGTTGGAGGTGATGCAGCCCACCGAGCGCAATGCCGACGATCTGGAGGGCGGCAAGATTGATCTGCTGATCGCACCCGAACAATTGCTGGCGCCCTGGCATCCTTCTGAATTCCTTTATGAAGAAGAGCAGGTCGTGGTCGGCTGGGCGGGCAATCCGATCTTTGCCTCGGGGCTGAGCGCAGATGAATTCTTTGCCGCCGGCCATGTCGGCGTGGCGCTGGGCACGCGCCGCGCGGCCACCTTTGCCGACACGCAACTCGCCCGCATGGGGCGACAGCGGCGGATCGACATTGAGGTCGCCTCCTTTGCCAGCGTGCCGTGGTTTCTGCAAAACACGATGCGGCTTGCCGTCTTGCACAAACGTCTTGTGCGCGCGATGATGCCGCAATTCGATCTGGCCTTTGCGCCCATGCCCTTCCCCTTCCCCCGCCTGCGCGAAATGGCGCAGTTTCACGAGGCGCGGCGTGATGATGCGGGGCTGGTCTGGCTGCGAGAGCAATTGCGATTGGCGGCCCAGACTACATCATAAAAAAAATTTATGGACATTGATCCAGACAATGACTTTTACAGATTGGCCCGCACGCGGGTAAATATCCCCATCAACGCGCCCCACGCGGCGCATGGGGAGAGCATATGCGCCAGCACTTTGGCGCCGCGCACGAGGCGCGGCCATGAACAATCTCGACATTCTCGTCATCGGCGGCGGGATAGGCGGCCTGACCAGCGCGATTGCCTTGTGCAAGGCAGGCCATAGCGTCACCGTCATCGAACGCGACCCCAACTGGTCGGTTTACGGCGTCGGCATCATCCAGCAATCGAACGTGCTGTCGGCCGCCCGGCAACTGGGCATTCTCGAAGGCTATCTGGCCTCGGGCGTGGGCTTTGACGCGGTTGAAATCTATCTGCCCCATGGGCAAAAGATCGCGCGCATTCCCGGCCACCCGGTCGCCCCCGGCCTGCCCGCCAATATGGGCATCGGCCGCCCCGCGCTCCACAAGCTGCTGGGCGATGCGGCCAAGGATGCGGGCGCGCAGATCCATCTTGGCATCACCGCGCAGTCGATCGAAGACACCGGCGATGCCGTCAACGTCACCTTCTCGGACGGCAGCACGGGCACCTATGCCATCGCAATCGGCGCGGACGGCGTCTATTCGCAAACGCGCCAGACCATCATGCCCGACGCGCCCAAGCCGCAATTCACTGGCCAAGCCGTGTGGCGCTACAACTTCCCGCGCCCGGCCGATCTGGACGCGCTGCATGTCTATAACGGCCCGACCGGCGTGGGCCTCGTGCCGATCAGCGAGACGCTGATGTATATGTATGTGACCACGCCCGAGCCGGACAATCCGTGGTATCCCAAGGAAGGCATCGCGGCCGTCATGCGCGGCAAGCTGGCCGGAACCGCGCCCGCCATTCAGGCGCTGGCGCAGCAGATCACCGATGACGAAGGCGTGGTCTATCGCCCGCTCGAAGGCATGATGCTCTATGGCGACTGGCACGTGGGCCGGGTCGTGCTGATCGGCGATGCCGTCCATGCCACCACGCCGCATCTGGGCCAGGGTGCGGGCATGGCGGTGGAGGACAGCATCGTGCTGGCCGACGAAATCGCCAAGGCCGCAACGCCGGAGGAAGCCTTCGCCGCCTTCCGCAATCGCCGCTTTGAACGCTGCCGGTTCATCGTCGAGAAGAGCCTCGAGATCTGCCACGGCCAGATCGGCAAAGGCCCGCCCGTCGACAATGCCAAGGCGACGCAGGAAATGTTCGCCGTCGTCTCGCAGCCCATCTGATCCAAGGAACACAAGAATGAGCCGAGTTACCGAAATCCGCTATGTGGGCTATGGCGTCACCGATCTGGACGCCGAGGCCGCCTTTTACACCGATGTCTGGGGTCTGGAGCCGGTGGCTTCGAGCGACGGAATGCGCTGGTTCAAGGCGCAGGGCCATGACGAGCATCACGTGGTCCGCCTGCGCGCGGCAGAGGAAAACCGTGTCGATGTCATCGCCCTGTCGGCCGATACGCGCGCCGATGTTGATGCCCTGGCCGCCAAAGTCGAGGCCGCAGGCGGCCAGATCGTCCACGCCCCGCGCGAGCTGACCACACCGGGCGGCGGCTATGGCTTCCGCTTCTTCAGCCCGGACGGGCTCCAGATGGAAATCAGCGCCGATGTGGCGCGCGGCGAAAAGCGCGAGATCGCACGCTGGGAAGGCGTGCCCGTCAAGATCAGCCATATCGTGCTGCATTCGCCCAACCACAAGGCGCTGGTCGCGTGGTTCTGCGATGTGCTGGGCTTCAAGGTTTCGGACTGGCTGGGCGACTTCATGTGCTTCCTGCGCTGCAACAATGCCCATCACCGCTTTGCCATCCTGCCGGGGCCTGCCTGCCTCAACCATGTCGCCTATGACATGGAAGGCGTCGACGGCATGATGCGCGGCGGCCACCGCCTGAAGCAGAAGGGCTTTGACATCCGCTGGGGTCCGGGCCGTCACACGGCGGGCGACAACACGTTCTCCTATTTCGTCACGCCGGGCGGTTTCGTCACCGAATATACCGCCGAGCTGGAAGAAGTGGACTTCGAAACCCGCGAAGCCACCGTCTATACGCCCGCACCGATGGTCATGGACCAGTGGGGCATTGGCGTGGGCGGACCGCAGACCATGCCGCATCCGCATGAAAACGCGGGTCTCTTTGTGGCGGTCGACGCATAATGCGCGGGCGCGTCCTGCTGGCTGTCGCGTTGGCGCTTGCCCCGGCGGCGCAGGCGCGCCCCGCTTCAACCACCGAGCGCAATCGCGCCATCATGGCCGATTTCGCGCATAAGTTTTACGATCTGCGCGATGTGCGCGGGGCGTTCATGGATCATGTCGCCCCCGATTACATCCAGCACAACCCCGGCATCGCCGATGGCCGCGAGGCCGCCATCGCCGCCCTGGAACCGATGTTCACCCGCCCCGGATCGCGCTTTGTCATCAAGCGCATTCTGGTCGACGGGGATCAGGCGGTGATCCACCTGCATGGCCGCACCGGGCCGGAAGGTGAAGGCGGCACGGTGGCCGATTTCTACCGGCTGAAGAATGGCCGGATCGTCGAGCATTGGGACGTCTTGCAGCCCATTCAGACCAAGACCGTCAACCCGCATCCCTATTTCTGAACGGAACCCCCATCGTGGCGCTTTATTCCCCCTTTCCCAACTATATCTGGAACCTGTCGGTCGCCATCGCTCTGGAAAGCGGCGGGCAGATCGGCGAGATCGTCGATATGTGCCAGCCGATCATCGATGCCGCCGCCGGTGGTGGCGATGCCGGAACCCCGGCCTTCATGAAGCAATGGGCCGCGATGGGTGACAGGCTGGTGGAGCTGGCCGCCGAGGATGAGGCCAAGGGCCGCGGCTTTTCGGCCAGCGCCAAGCTGGAGCGCGCCTCGCTCTATCTCTTCGTGGCCGAACGTATGCAGGGCCATGGCGCGCCGGGCCGCAAGGAAACCTATGCCAAGGCGATGGCCACTTTCGAGAAATCGACGAAGCTGGGCAAGATCAACCGTGAACGCGTGGAAATCCCGCTGAGCACCGGCACGATGCCCGCGCTTTACACCCGCGGCGAAGGCGAAGGCCCGCGCCCGGTGGTCGTCTATTGCAACGGTCTGGATAGCTGCAAGGAGCTGCTCTACTGGAGCCGCCTGCCCGAGGCGCTGGCCAAGCGCGGTATTTCAACCCTCTGCGTCGATCAGCCCGGCAGCGGCGAGGCGCTGCGCCTGCAAGGTCTGCCCGTCGATCCGCACAGCGAGAATTGGGCGAGCAAGGCGGTGGACTGGCTGGAGATCCGGAGCGACGTGGACCCCAAGCGCATCGGCATGACCGGCATTTCGCTGGGCGGCCATTTTGCCCCGCGCGCGGTGGCCTATGAACCGCGCTTTGCCTCGGGCGCCTGCTGGGGCGCCAACCACAACTGGCGCGAGGTGCAGGACAAGCGCATGAAGCGCGAGGGCGAAAACCCGGTCCCGCATTACTGGGCGCATGTGATGTGGGCCTTTGGCGCGGAAACGATGGAGGAATTCCTTCAAAAGTCCGAAGCCATGAACCTCAACGGCCATATGGGCGGGGTGCGCGTGCCCTTCCTGGTCACACACGGCGCCGATGATCGGCAGATCAGCGTTTCCTATGCCCACGATTGCTACGATCAATTGGTCAACAGCCCCCGGCGTGAGCTAAAGATTTTCACCGCCCGCGAAGGCGGGGTGGAACATGTAGGCGCCGACAACATGGCCTATGGCCGTGATTACATCGCCGACTGGTTCGCCGAAACGCTGGGAGGATATACCGCATGAGCCGCCGTTTTATCGACCTGTCGATCACGCTGTGCAACGATGTGATCACCGATCCGCCGTTCCTGAAGCCGGAAATCACCTATCAGGTGCACAGCGAGACCCTGCCTGAACTGGGCCATTTCTTCCCCGGCATCACTGCCGAGCAGACCCCCGACGGGGCCGGTTTCGCCGCCGCCGAATGGGTCCGCCTGACCACGCATTCGGGGACGCATCTGGACGCGCCCTATCATTTCCACCCCACGATGGACGCCGCCAGCGGCGAAGCCAAGCGCTCGCTGACAATCGACGAAATCCCGCTGGAATGGTGTTTCCAGCGCGGGGTGAAGCTCGACTTTCGCCACCTGCCGGACGGCTATGTTGTGACGGCGCAGGATGTCGAGGACGAGTTGAACCGCATCGGGCATGAATTGCAGCCGCTCGACATCGTGCTGGTCAATACGGCCGCGGGCATGGCGGTGGGCAACCCCAACTATGTCAACATCGGCTGCGGCATGGGCTATGAGGCGACGATGTATCTGACAACGCGCGGCGTGCGCGTAACGGGCACCGATGCGTGGAGCTGGGACGCGCCCTTTGCCCTGACGGCGGAAAAGGTGGCGCAAACCGGCGACACCTCGCTCATCTGGGAAGGGCACAAGGCCGGGCGCGATATCGGCTATTGCCATCTGGAAAAGCTGCATAATCTTGAGGCCCTGCCCCCGCATGGCTTCACCGTTTCCTGCTTCCCCCACAAGATCAAGGGCGCATCCGCAGGCTGGACCCGCGCCGTGGCCATCATCGAGGAATAATCATGCGTCTGGCAACTTTGCGTAACGGACGCCCCGATGGCGAACTGGTTGTGGTTTCCGCCGATGGCGCGCGCTATCTCTCCGCGCCGGGGTTGAATCTGATCTCGGCCATCGCCGATTGGGATGCCGCGCTGCCCATGCTCGGACGGCTCTCGGCCCTGCTGGAAACGGGCGCGGGCGGGGTGCTGGACCCGCCGCGGATCATGGCCCCCATGCCGCGTTCGTGGCAATGGCTCGATGGTTCGGCCTTTGCCACCCATGGCGAATTGATGCAGATCGCCTTCAACTCGCCCCCGCACGATACCGATCGCCCCCTTATGTATCAGGGCGTTTCGGACCGGTTTTACGGCCCCCATGACGCCATCCCCCTGCCATCCGAGGCGGACGGGATTGACTTTGAGGGCGAGTTCGGCGTGATCGTCGATGCCGTCCCCATGGGCGTAACGCCCGAGGCGGCGGCGGGCCATATCAAGCTGCTGGTCCAGATCAACGACTGGTCCTTGCGCGCGATTGCGCCGGTGGAAATGAAAACCGGCTTTGGCTGGATTCAGGCCAAGCCGCCATGCTCGATGGCCCCCTTTGCCGTGACGCCCGATGAATTGGGCGCGGATTGGGCCAACGGGCGAATCGGCGCGGACCTTTCCGTCACATGGAATGGTGAGCGTTTCGGCCTCGTGCGCGGCGACCAGATGAGTTTTTCCTTCCCCGAACTCATCGCCCATGCCGCGCACAGCCGCGACCTTGTGGCGGGCACGATCATCGGGTCGGGCACGGTGTCGAATGCCGAATATGCCGCGCGCGGTTCGGCCTGCATTTCCGAACGCCGCGCCATCGAGATGATTGCCGACGGCAAGCCGACCACCAGCTTCATGCATTTTGGCGATACCATCCGCATGGAGGCGATCAGCAGCACCGGCGCCAAACCCTTTGGCGCCATCGATCAAAAGGTCGTGCAGGCCGGTTAAGCGATAATCAGCCGCACCCCCGCGCCGCGCACGATCTCGGCCTGCGCGGGGGTGATGCCTTCATCGGTAATCAGCACATCCACCTCATCCAGCCCGCAGACGATCACGCCCGAGGATGAGGCAAACTTGCTGGAATCGACCAGCAGGATCACCTGTTCGGCCCGGTCCACCAACCGGCGCTCGGCGGCAACCAGAATGATGTCATGCTGCATCACGCCCTGCTGGCCCACGGCGGCGGCGCCCATGAACAATTTGGGCGCGTGGAAGCGCGGCATCGAATCCTCGCCCGCCGGAGCCAGGATGATGTTCTGTTCACGAAACACGCTGCCCGAGGGGACGAGGATGCGCGTACCCTTCTGCGGCAGCAGGCCGTTGACAATATGGAGCGAATTGGTCAGCACCTGAAGGTCGAGCCCGTCGAGATGCGGGCACATCTGGACCGTGGTGCTGCCCCCGTCGATCATAATGCCCTCGCCCGGTTCGCACAGGGCGGCGGCGGCCCGGCCAATCGCCTGTTTGGCGGCAAGATTGATCGTGATCGACTGATCAAACGGCGTGCCCAGCAAGGCGGCGCGTGACGGCTCGCCCTCCTCAGCCTCGCTCAGCTTGGCCCCGCCATGCACGCGCTGCAACAGGCCCTCGGCCTCCATCCGCGTCAGATCGCGGCGGATCGTGGCGGGCGAGGCGTCGAGGCGGCTTTCCAGATCGCGATAGGACACGAAGCCGGATGGGGCCAGCGCTTCGAGAATCAGCCTTTCGCGTTCGGTTGCATGCATGAATTGTGTCGCCCCATCCCCAGTCGCGGTTTCAGCCCGTCGCTTTTGCCCGAACCGACAGTCTATGCCGTCAAATTCGCGCAAAAGCCATCATACTATCATCCGGCGGCCAACATATTCCCGCCGCCGATCACCACGGTCGCCCCGATCAACAGGCCGATCCCGCTCCACACCAGCGTGCGCGTGCGCACCGAGGTGCCCAGCCATTCCTTGAGCGCAAAGCCCCAGAGCGTGGAGAACAGGATGATGCTAGCCATATGCAGCGTCCAGCTTGAGAAGCCGTATTTGCCCATCTGGCTTTCGCCCATGGTGTAGAAGAAGAACTGGCCATACCACAGCGTGCCGCCCAGCGCCGCCAGCAGCCAGTTGCGCAGCAAGGGCGCACGCGGCTGGGCCAAGTCATTGGACGCGCCGAAGAATTGCCCAAGGCTGCGGTTCTTGACGATCAGATAGGCGCACCACAAAGCATTGGTGGTCAGCCCGCCCAACAGCACGACGCACAGCACCGGCAGGCCCTGCGAAAGCGGATCGGTCCCGGCCGCCAGCGTCAGATCACGGACCGGCTGACCCGCGTCCAGACCCCATGCGAAACAGCCCGACATCACGCCCGAGAAGGTTGCGATCGCCAGACCCTTTTTCAGGTCAAACTCGGCCACCGCCTCGCCCGAGGACACTTCGCGCGATTTGGCCGCGCCCCCGCGCGCCACGATGACAATGCCCACCAGCGTGATGACAATGCCCAGCAAGGTCAGTTGCCCGCTGGTCTTGGCCGCGATTTCGCCCATCGTACCGTGAAAGATCGGCGGCCCCAGCGTGCCGATCACCGTGGTCAGCCCCAGCGCCACCGCCATGCCCAGCGACAGGCCCAGATAGCGCATGGTCAGGCCAAAGGTCAGCCCGCCAAAACCCCACATCACACCCCAGAACCAGCACCACGCCAGCGTTTCTCGCGGCGTGGCGCTCAGCACGCCGATCAGGTCATTGGTGCGCAGCGAGGCGAACAGCCACGGCGCGATCAGCCAGCTGAACAACCCGCCCGCCAGCCAGAACACTTCCCAGTTCCACGAACGGATGCGCCGATAGGGCACATAGAAACTGGCCGAGGAAAAACCCCCGATCCAGTGAAACACCACGCCCAGCGCCGGATTAGGCACCATGAGCCTCTCTCCCAACTTGTTGTTTACGCGAGAATGTCGCGGTTGATTTGTGAAATATCGGTGCAGCCCGTCAGCGCCATGGCGACGCGCATTTCGGCGGTGATGATGTCGAGCATTTTCGACACGCCCGCCTCGCCCTGCGCGGCCAGAGCATAGGACCAAGCCCGGCCCAGCAGCACGCCCTTGGCGCCCAGCGCCAGCATCCTCACCACGTCCAGCCCCGAGCGCACCCCGCCATCGGCCAGCACGGTCAGATCATCGCCCACCGCATCGGCAATCGGCGGCAGTGCGCGCGCGCTGGACAGCACGCCATCCAATTGCCGCCCGCCATGGTTCGACACGACGATGCCATCGGCGCCCAGCTTGGCCGCTTCCCTGGCGTCCTCAGGGTCAAGGATGCCCTTGATGATCAAAGGCCCCTTCCATTCGCTGCGGATGAAATCGAGGTCGCGCCAGTTGATGCTGGGGTCGAAATTGTTACGCATCCAAGCAAAGAAATCCTCGATGCCGGTATTGCCTTTCAGCACCGGGGCGACATTGCCCAGATGATGCGGGCGGCCAAACAGGCCGACATCCCACGCCCATTCGGGCCGCACCATGGCCTGAGCCACGCGCCACGCCGCGCCTTTCAACCCGCCGCTGCCCGCCAAACCGGTGTGGTAATCGCGGTAACGGCTGCCGGGCACGGGCATGTCGACGGTGAAGACCAGCGCGCTGCATTGCGCCTCGACGGCTTGGGCCAGCAGGTCCTTCATGAAGGCGCGGTCGCGGATCATGTAGAGCTGGAACCAGAAAGGCTTGGTCGCCGCCGCCGACACTTCGGGCAGCGCGCAGGCCGAGACGGTGGAAAGCGTGAAGGGAATATCCGCCTTGTTGGCCGCACGCACCGCCTGGGCCTCGCCCCGCCGCGCGTTCAGGCCCGCAAGGCCCACCGGGGCCAGCGCCACCGGCAAAGCCTGCTTCACCCCGAACAGCGTGGTCGACATGTCGATCTTCGACACATCGCGCAAAACCCGCTGGCGCAGCGCCAGATGGGCCAGATCCTCGGCATTCTTGCGCAAGGTCACTTCGCCGTAACTGCCCCCGTCCATATATTCGAACAGGAAGCGCGGCAGGCGGCGGCGGGCAGCCTCACGGAAATCGGCGACAGAAGCGATAATCATCAATGACTCTCCAGCCGGGCCAGCCAGCGGTTGCGATAGGTGCCGAGATCGGCGTCCAGCGGCTCGATCCTGCGCAATTCGCCCTCGGGCATCAGCGCGGGATCGATCAGGCGGATCGCGCCGAAACTGACATCATTATGCGCGCTGCCAACAAAAACCTGTGTCTTGGGGCGCAGCGCGGCCAGCGCGCGGACAAAGACCTCCGCCTCGGCAAAGCGGCCCTCGACCAGCAGGCGTTCGTCGGATCCGATCAGATCGAGCGCCTGATCGGCCACCAGCGCGGCATAGAGGCAGGCCCCGGCGCGGCGTTCGTACCAGTCGTCGGGTTGGTTGACCCAGCCGCCTTGCCCATCGGGATAAGGCCCGCAGCCGGGGGCCAGCGTGGGCATATGCATTGCACCCGACGCCAGCACGGCGGGGACAGCGGCCAGCAGCAAAGGCTGATCGGGCTTGATATCCACCCGGCGGGTGTCGATCTCGATCAGCGCCTCGATCTCACGCCCGCCCATGAAACGCGCCGAAGGAACCGGCCGCCCATAGGCATCGACATTGACCAGACAATCGCGCGCCTCGGGCAGGTCGGCCGTGGCAATGGGCGAGGCGGGCAGGCGCATGGCGATGAACCATGTGCCGGTGGACAGGACGGTTGCCTCGTTACGGGCGATTTCCGTGAAACCACGCGCCGCCATCAGCGCCGCATTGGAATCATGCAGACCCGCCAGCACCTTGACCGTCGCGGGCAGGCTCGTGGCCGCAGCCAGCGCCGGGCTGATCGTGCCCAGCACATCGCCGGCCTTCACGACCGAGGCGAAACGCCGATCCCAGCCCCGCCCCTTGGCCAGATCGGACCAGTCGCCCGCATCTGGGCTCCACAGGTCGGAATGGCAGCCCAGCGAGGTGACCTCGCTGACCGCCACGCCCGAAAGCCACCATGCCCAATATTGCGCCCATGGCACCAGCGTGGCGCGCGCCATCGCATCGGGATAGAGCTCACCAGCCCACCAGACATGGGCGCCGAAATTCAGCCCCTGTGGCAGGGCAGGCGATCCGGTCTGCGCAAAAGGCGAGCGGGCGGCGCGATAGGCGTCCATCGTGGCCTGCGGCGGGGCGGCCTCGTAATCGATGGGGGCAAAGGCCAATGCGCCATCAAGGATCGCGGCAAAGCCTGCGCCATGCCCCACCGGCACGATATATTCGACGCCGCTGTCTGCATGGCCGCGCAGCACGCCCGTGGCCCAATCGGCAATGCCCGCCGCATCAAGGCGCGCAATGCCGCCTTCCTCGCATTTCGCATTGGGGCGCACCTGACGGTCCAGCAATTGCCCCTCACGCGACCACAGGGTGATCTTCGACATCGTCTTGCCGATGTCGATCACAATGGCCCAACCTTTTGGAGCCCAACCCCGATGCTCAGAAACCTGTGTCAGAACGCTCTCCCTGTCGCGCCCGATAGCGCCTTATTCCGGTTCGCGCCGCAAGCGCGAAATCATGCTGCATGTGCGAAATTGATCGTTTGATTGATCGTTTATGATTGTTGAATATCGAATCTGATTGCCAAAGGAAAGCAGATTCGTTAGGAGGCCGATCAAACAGACCCCCATGGGAGCATATCTGCGTGACAAACTCCGCGATTCCTTTTGCCGTCCCCACCAGCCGCTGGGACGATGCCTACGCCGCCACCCTCAGCCCCGAAGAACTGCTGCTCTATCGCTCCAACCTGCTGGGCAGCGATCTGACCGTTACCAATTTCGGCGGCGGCAACACTTCGGCCAAGCTGACGGGCACCGATCCTCTCACCGGTGAAACTGTCGAAGTGCTGTGGGTCAAGGGTTCGGGCGGCGACATCGGCTCGATGAAACTCGACGGCTTTTCCACACTTTATCAGGAAAAGCTGCTGGGTCTGGAAGCGCATTACAATGGCCCGGAAGATGACGACAAGATGGTCGGCTATCTGCCCCATTGCACGTTCAACCTGAACGGTCGCGCGGCCTCGATCGACACGCCGCTGCACTCGCTGCTGCCTTTTGCCCATGTTGACCACGTTCACCCGGACGCGATCATCGCGCTGGCGGCCTCCTCGGGCGGTGAAGCGGCGACCAAGGAAATCTGGGGCGGCAAGATCGGTTGGCTGCCGTGGAAGCGTCCGGGCTATACGCTGGGCACGATGCTGCGCGATTATCAGCGCGCCAACCCCGGCGTTCAGGGCGTGATGATGGCCAGCCATGGCATCATCTGCTGGGCCGACAGCGCCAAGGAATGCTATGAGCACACCGTCAGCCTGATTGCGGACGCTGCCAATTATCTCAATGCCAAGATGGAAGGCAAACCTGCCTTCGGCGGTCAGGTGGTCGCCCCCAACCCCGAGCGCGCCGCCATCGCCGCCGACCTGATGCCCCGCCTGCGCGGCTTCATGACGGGCGCGCGCCGCAAGCTGGGCCATTATTCGGACGATGCCGAGGCGCTGGAATTCGTTGGTTCGGCCAAGTTTGAAGAGCTGGCAGCGCTCGGCACCTCCTGCCCCGACCACTTCCTGCGCACCAAAATCGCGCCGCTGACGCTCGATCCCGCGCGCCTGCAGGACGATGCCTATCTGGCCGAAAAGATCAGCGCCTACCGCGATTTCTACGCCGCCTATTATGAACGCTGCAAGCGCGCCAACAGCCCCGCCATGCGCGACCCCAACCCGGTCGTGGTGCTGGTGCCCGGCGTTGGCCGCATCACCTTTGCCACAGACAAGACCACTGCGCGTCTGGCCGGGGAATTTTACGGCAATGCCATCAATGTGATGCGCGGCGCCGAGGCCATCGGTGATTACATTGCTCTGGACGAGCAGGAAGCCTTCGACATCGAATATTGGCTGCTCGAAGAAGCCAAGCTGCAGCGCATGCCCGCCCCCAAGCCGCAGGTTGGCCGCGTGGCCTTTGTCACCGGCGGCGCTGGCGGGATTGGCGCGGCCACCGCTGCGCGCTTCTTGAAAGAGGGCGCCTGCGTGGTGCTGGCCGACCGTGACGCCAATGCGGTTGAGGAAGTCCGCGCCGGTTTCGCCAAGCAATATGGCAAGGACGTTGTTCGCGCCGTCACCTGCGACGTGACCGACGAAGCACAAGTCAAGGCCGCGTTCGACACCGCCGCGCGTGAATTCGGCGGGCTGGATGTGGTGGTCGCCAATGCGGGCATTGCGTCTTCGGCGCCGATCGAGCAGACCACGGTCGAGCTGTGGGATCGCAACTTCGACGTGCTGGCGCAGGGTTATTTCCTGACTGCCAAGCACGCATGGGGCCTGCTCAAGCGCATGAAGGATCTGGGCGGCACCAGCCTCGTGTTCATCGGTTCGAAGAATGCCGTGGCGGCGGCAGCGGGCGCCAGCGCCTATGCCAGCGCCAAGGCGGCGGCGAACCACCTTGGCCGCTGTCTGGCGCTGGAAGGCGCGGGCGAAGGCATCCGCGTCAACATCGTCAACCCCGATGCCGTCATCAAGGGCAGCAAGATCTGGGACGGCGACTGGCGCAAGGAGCGCGCCGCCTCGAACAAGATCGACGCGGGCGAGGAACTGGAAGCCCATTACCGCAACCGCTCGATGCTCAAGCGCGATGTGCTGCCCGAAGACATTGCCGAAGCGGCCTATTTCCTTGGCTCGGATGCTTCTGCCAAATCGACCGGCAACATGATCAATGTGGACGCAGGCAACGTTCAGGCCTTCACGCGCTAAGACAGGTTTGGGAGAGGATTTTATGAGCAATCTGCCTATTTCCGCCGACCTGATCGCGGAACACAATGCCAAGGGGCTTGAGGCCCTGCATGAGGATTACGAAGCGCTGGGTCGCAAGCTGGCCCGCACCGGCATCGACATTGACGCGATCAAAAAGCGCGTCGCCGGTTTCTCGGTGGCCGTCCCTTCGTGGGGCGCGGGGCGCGGGGGCACGCGCTTTGCCAAGTTCCCCATTCCGGGCGAGCCGACCAATATCCACGAAAAGCTGGAGGACTGCTCGGTCATCAACCAGCTTTCCACGGTGACGCCGCGCGTCTCGCCCCATTTCCCGTGGGACAAGGTTGCCGACTACAAGGCCCTGCGCGAGGAAGCCTCGCAGCTCGGCCTTGGCTGGGACGCGGTGAACAGCAACACGTTTCAGGATCAGGTCGGTCAGGCCCACACCTATGCCAATGGCTCGCTCTCCTCGCAGGACGCGGGCGCGCGTCAACAGGCGGTCGACCACAACATCGAATGCATCGAAATCGGCCAGCAATTGGGCAGCAAAGACCTGACCGTCTGGGTTGGCGACGGCACCAATTTTCCGGGTCAGCAGGATTTCGCCCGCAGCCTCGACCGTTATCTCGACGCCGCATCGCAGATCTATGCCGCCCTGCCCGGCGACTGGCGGATGCTGCTCGAACACAAGATGTTTGAACCGGCCTTCTACTCGACCGTCATTTCCGACTGGGGCAGCTCGATCCTTGCGGCCCAGACGATCGGCGAGCGTTGCAAGTGCCTCGTTGACCTTGGCCACCATGCGCCCAACGTCAACATCGAACAGATCGTGGCTCGCCTCCACCGCTTCGGCAAGCTGGGCGGTTTCCACTTCAACGACAGCAAGTATGGCGATGACGATCTGGACAGCGGCTCGATCAATCCGCACCAGCTCTTCCTCGTCTTCAACGAGCTGGCCGAGGCGGAATTGAACCCGCGTGATGGTTTCAACCCGTCCTATATGATCGACCAGTCGCATAATGTGACCGATCCGATCGAGAGCATGCTGTCCTCCGCCGAAGCCATCGCCGCCTGTTTTGCCAAGGCGTCGCTGGTGGACCGCGCCGCTCTCCACGGCGCGCAGGAAGCCAATGACACGATGATGGCGTTTCAGGCCCTGCGCCGCGCCTATAATGTCGATGTGGCCCCGATCCTAGCCATGGCCCGCGTGGAAGCGGGCGGCGCGATTGACGTTCTGGCCGCCTATCGCGCGAGCGGATACCGCGCCCGCAAGGCGCAGGAACGCAAACCCGTCGGCCTTGGCGCCGGGATCGTATGATCCGCGCTTTTTGCGATTGACCTGACGGCAACGCCCGTGGACTGTCTCCCATAGAGAGATGGCCGCGGGCGTTTTGCCTTATACTTTCAAAACCTTGCCTCATTATCAAACCGCTTCTCGGGGGAGATGTAAAATCATGGCCACCAAGCCTTCCGTCCGCGCGCTGCGCCCTTCTGTCCGCGCACTGCGCCCTTCTGTCCGCGCGCTGCGCATGGCGCTGATTGCCGCCTGCGCGCCGATTGCCCTGCCCGTTCACGCCCAGAGCACACCCGATCTGGAAACCCAGTTCCGCGATCCGCCCGCCCAGGCCCGCCCCCGCGTGTGGTGGCACTGGATGAACGGCAACATCACCAAGGACGGCATCGCCAAGGATATGGCGTGGATGAAGGCTGTCGGCATCGGCGGCCTCCAGAATTTCGACGTCAATCTCAACACGCCCCAGGTGGTGGACAAGCGCCTCGTCTATATGACGCCCGAGTGGAAAGACGCCTTCCGCTTTGCCGCGCAGGAAGCCGAGCGCAACGGGCTGGAACTGGCCATCGCCGCCTCGCCGGGCTGGAGCGAGACGGGCGGGCCTTGGGTCAAGCCTGAGGATGGGCTGAAGAAACTGGTGTGGAGCGAGACCACCGCCGCGCCGGGCAAGCTGTTCAAGGGCAAGATCGCCGCCCCGCCTTCGGTCACCGGCCCCTATCAGGGCATGGCCAAGGGGCTGGCCTTTGACGATATCGCCAGCGGCCACAAGCCCGAGGCCGTGCCCGCCTATTATGGCGACGTGGCCGTGGTGGCCATGCCGGTGGCCGTCGCCGCCACCGCCGCGCCCAAGGCCAGCGTCGATGGCAAGCCGGTCGATGCTGCGCCGCTGTCCGACGACAACCCCAATGCCGGCCTTGCCGTGCCGCGCGGCAAGCCGGGCGCGCCAGGCAGCGTCGTTTATGCCTATGACGCGCCCCAGACGATGCGCAGCGCCACGGTCTTTGTGCCCGGCGCCAAGGTCATGTTCCGCGGCCCCACGGTCGATCCCGTGCTGGAGGCCAGCGATGACGGCCAGAACTGGCGCGAGATCACGCATTTCACCGTGAATGACGTGCCCACCACCATCAGCTTTGCGCCCGTCACGGCCAAATTCTTCCGCCTTGTGCTCAATCCGCTGACATCCTCTTCAGCCAACATGGGGGCGCCTGCCGAAGGCGTGGAAATCCCCGGCCTCTTCGCCATGCTGGGCGGCGAGGACAAGCCGTGGCAATTGGGCCAGTTCAGCCTGTCGGGCGAGGCCAAGGTCAATCTGTCGGAAACCAAGTCGGGCTTTGCGCTGGCGCATGATTATTACGCGCTGACCAATCCGGCCGATGGCGCGAGCGGCGCACCGGCGGCGCAGGTGGTCAATCTGACCAGCCTGATGCAGGCCGATGGCTCGCTGGAATGGAAGGCCCCCGCCCTGCCCAAGGGTCAGCAATGGCGGATCATCCGCCTCGGCTCCTCCTTGCTGGGCACGACCAACCACCCCGCCCCGCCCGAGGCCACCGGGCTTGAAGTGGACAAGTTCGACGGCGATGCGGTGGGCCGCTATATGGACCATTACCTTGGCATGTATCGCGATGCCGCCGGGGCCGACATGATGGGTGCGCATGGCGTGCGGGCGATCCTGACCGATTCCATCGAGGTGGGCGCGGCCAACTGGACGCCCAAGATGCTGTCCCAATTCAAGGCTTTGCGCGGCTATGACGCCACGCCCTGGCTGCCTGCGCTGACCGGCGCTCTGGTGGGCAGCCGTGAGGAGAGCGACAAGTTCCTCTATGACTGGCGCCGCACGCTGGGCGATCTGATGGCGTCCGAGCATTACGGCACGGTGGCCGCCAAGGCGCATGGCGCGGGCCTGAAGGTCTATGGCGAGGCGCTCGAAGATCACCGTCCCAGCCTTGGCGACGATATGTCGATGCGCACCCATGCCGATATTCCGATGGCCGCGCTTTGGACCTTTACGCAAAAGGACGGGCCCAACCCCTCCTATCTGGCCGATATGAAGGGCGCGGCGAGCGTCGCGCATATCTATGGGCAAAATCTGGTGGCGGCCGAGAGCATGACCTCGGCGCTCAACTATTGGGCCGACAGTCCGCGCACCTTGAAGCACGTAATCGACACCGAATTTGTCTCCGGCGTCAACCGCCCGGTGGTCCACACCAGCGTCCACCAGCCGGTCGATGACAAGGTGCCGGGCCTCTCGCTGATGATCTTTGGCCAGTTCTTCAACCGGCATGAGGCATGGGCGCCGCTGGCCAAGACCTGGGTCGATTATCTGTCGCGCAACTCGCTGATGCTGCAGAACGGGCGCAATGTGGCCGATGTCGGCTATTTCTTTGGCGAGGAAGCACCACTGACGGGCCTCTATGGCGACAAGCGGGTGGCCGATGCGCCCAGCACCCATGCCTATGATTTCGTCAATTTCGACGCTCTGGTCGGCGCGCTGCGCAATGATGGGGCTGAGATCGTCTCCAAGGGCGGGGCGCGCTATCGGGCGCTGTATCTGGGCGGGTCGTCCCGGCGAATGACGCTGGCGGCGCTGCACCGCATCGCCGCTCTGGCCGAAGGGGGCGCGACGATCATCGGTCTGGCGCCCGAGGGCACGCCCAGCCTGAGCGACAAGGACAGTGCCGATTACAAGGCGCTGGTGGCGCGGCTCTGGCCCGGATCGGGCGAGGCAACGGTCGGCAAGGGCCGCGTGATCGCCAGCGGCGATGTCGAGGCCGCGCTGGCCAAGGCGGGCGTGGGTTCCGATTTCCGCATGGTCGGCGGGGCGGCGGATGCCGAGGTGCCCTTCCTCCACCGGCGCTGGGATGCGGGCGACAGTTACTTCCTTGTGAACCGCAAGGAGCGCGGCGAGACATTCGAGGCCCATTTCCGCGTCACCGGCAAGGCGCCTGAATTGTGGCATGCCGAAACCGGCACGTTCGAACCGGTCAGCTATCGCATCGTCAATGGCGAGACGGTGATCGCCATGTCGCTGGCGGGCGAGGAATCGGTGCATGTCGTGTTCCGCAAGCCCGCGCCTGCCGATGGCATGATGATCAAGAAGCTGGTGCCCGCGCCGCTGCTCACGCTGGACGGTGCATGGAATGTTGCGTTCCAGCCGGGTCGCGGGGCGCCTGCCAATGCGGTGCTGCCCAAGCTGCAGCCCCTGAATGAAAACGCCGATGCCGGGATTGCCCATTTCTCGGGCGTGGCCACCTATGCCAAGGATTTTGCCGCGCCCAAGGGGTGGAAGGCGGGGCAGCCGCTCTGGCTCAACCTCGGCGATCTGCGCGAGGTGGCGCAGGTCAGCGTCAACGGCAAGGATGTCGGCATGGTCTGGCATGCGCCCTATCGGGTGGACTTGTCGGGCGCGGTGAAGGCTGGCAAGAACCACATCGAGGTCCGCGTGGCGAACCTGTGGATCAACCGCCTGATCGGCGACAAGCAACCGGGGGCCAAGCCTGTGACCTTTACCACCATGCCCACTTATCGCGCGGATGCGCCGCTGCGCGCCTCGGGCCTGATCGGGCCGGTGGTGGTCGAAGGGCAGGTTAAGTGAACCCAGCGGCCTATATCCGCCGCGAAACCGGGGTGAGCGTGGTGATCAACACCATGCTCACGCTGGGCTTCTTTCTCGTGGCTTTTGGGCGCAGCGGGGCGCCGGTGCCGGTCTGGGGCATCGGGGCCTATGTGTTCGATTTTGTGCCGCAGGGTTTCATGATCGGGCTGATGGCCAGTCTGGTGCCCGGCGCGCTGGCGGGCAAGGCGCTGCGCAGCGGGCGGGTGGCGGCGGTCGATGCGCCCTCGCCTTTGCCTTCGGCGCTGCTGCTGCGTTCGCTCCTGATGGCGGTGGGCGGCGCGGCGGCCGGGGTGGCGATTTCGGGCGGCCTGCTTTTCGCGCTGAGGCTGGAGCAATTGCCTTGGGGCGGCGCGCTGGCGGCCAAGCTGGTCTGGGCGGTGGTTCTGGCCGCGCTTGTCACGCCTGCGGGCCTGCGCGCGGCATTGGCGCGGGGCTGATCCTGCGCTAGGATTGCCTCTATGATCGACCCGCGCGCCCTGCGCACCTTTCACGAAGTTTGCCGCGCGGGCTCGATCACGGGCGCGGCGCGCGCGCTCAACATTTCCCAACCCTCGGTGTCCAGCGCCATCGCCTTGCTCGAGGCGCGGCTGGGCGCGACCCTGTTTGAACGGACCCGCGCGGGCATCGTGCTGACGGCGGCGGGCCATGCTTTGCAGGCGCGCGCGCAAATGCTCGAACATCTGCTGCGCGATGCCCAGGCCGAGGTGACAGCCGCCGCCGAGGGCTTGTCCGGCCCCCTGCGCATCGGCGGCACGCCGGGCGCCTTGGTAAGCCTGCTGCCTCTGGCCATGGCGCGTTTCGAGGACAGCCTATCGCACATCACGCTGAGCGTGCTGGAGCGCGCCGACCGCGAATTGACCGCCATGCTGCGCGAGGGCGATATCGAGGTGGCTTTCGTCACCACCGCGATGGAGGAGCCGGACGAGGATATTGCCGAGCGCACGCTGGCGCGCGATCCCTTTGCGCTGATTGTCGGGCCGGATGGAGGCGATTGGCCCAGCCCCTTTTCGCTGAAACAGGCTGACCGGCTGCGCTGGGTTTTGCCTGAGGCGCAGGGCGCGTTCCGGCGTCAGGTCGATGCGCTGTTCGCCGCCGCCGGGGTGCCTGTGCCGCGCGATGCGATCCGCTGCGATTCCCTGCTGACCACCAAGGCGCTGGTGCGCGATTGCCGCCGCGTAACGATCCTGCCCATGCGGGTGGCCGCCAGCGAACTGTCGATGGGCGTGCTGCGCGCCCTGCCGATTGCCGAGGCGGCGTTTGAGCGCAGTGTGGGCGTGCGCTGGCTGAAGCAGCGCGGCATGTCGCCTTTGGCGGGCGCTTTGATCCGGCAGCTTGAGGGCGAAACCATAGTCTAAAACTATGGCAATGCCAAAATTGCATATTTTACCTGATGCAACAGCTTTGGCAAAAGAGGCTCCAAGCACACAATCGTGATAGGGAGAGTCGGGCGTGACCACGCTCTTTACCAACATCCGCATTTTCGACGGCAGCCCCAACGCATCGCGTGAAGGGCAGGTTCTGGTCGATGGCGAGCGGATCGCCAAGGTGGCCTATGCGCCTGAAACCATTGATGCGCCCGGCGCAACCATTGTCGATGGCCACGGCGGCACGCTGATGCCCGGCATGGTCGAGGCGCACGCGCATCTGACCTGGGCCTCGTCGGTCGAAAAGATCTATCACGCCTTCATCCTGCCGCCCGAAGAGCTGGAAGTGGCCGCCACGCGCAATGCGCGCGTGCTGCTCGACCATGGTTTCACCAGCGCCTATTCCGCCGGCGCGCTGGGCGATGGCATCGAGGTGCGCCTTGCAGCGAAAATCAACGCCGGTGAAACGCCCGGCCCCCGCCTGATCCCCTCCACGCTGGAACGCAGCCCCGAGGGCGCCGAGGGCGTGGATACGGGCGACGTATTCAACGGCCGCGGGCCTGAAGCCATGCGCGCCTTCATGAAATATTGCGCCGATCAGGGCATCGGCTCGGTCAAGCTGGTGATTTCGGGCGAAGACGCCTTGAAGCCGGGCAGCCATTCCGACCTGCTCTACACCACGGACGAAATGGATGCCGCGCGCGAGGCCGCCAAAGAATATGGCCTCTGGATCGCCACCCACGCCTATACGGACGAGGCGGTCGATCTGGCCCTGCGCGCGGGCGCCCGGATCATCTATCACGCCAGCTATATTGGCGAACGCACGGCTGAAAAGCTGGCCGCGCACAAGGACGAAGTGTTCTACGGCCCCGGCTGCGGCGTTTCGGTGGCGGCCCTTGAAGCCAGCCCCCCGCCCCATATCGACATGAGCCACATGAAGCACAGCGCCGCCGAGCGCATGGAGCTGGAAGGCAAGCTGGTGCCTGCGCTGAAGGCCATGGGCGTGCGCACGCTGATCGGCGGGGACTATGGTTTCCCCTTCAACCCCAACGGTCGCAACGCGCGCGACCTCCAGCATTTCGTCGACTATTTCGGCTATTCGCCGGTCGAGGCGCTGGCGGCTGCCACCTCGCTGGGCGGCGAACTGATGGGGATCGACGTGGGCCGTATTCAGGAAGGCTATCTGGCCGACCTGCTGCTGGTCGATGGCGACCCCACGCAGGATGTCGCGATCCTTCAGGGCAAGGACCATTTCAAGGCAATCATGAAAGGCGGCGCCTTTCACAAGGCCCCTCTGGAAACGGTAACGGCGTAAAAAACCATGTTCGATGTTGCGATTATTGGCTGCGGGCCTGTCGGCGCGCTGGCTGCGAACCTGCTCGGCCGCGAGGGGCTCAATGTGGTGGTTCTGGAAAAGGAACTCACCCATTATCCCCTGCCGCGCGCGGTGCATATCGACCACGAGATGATGCGCCTGTTCCAATCGGCAGGCGTGCTCGACCGCGTGCTGCCCGATATGGTGGACACCGACGGGCATCTCCATGTCGGCGCGAATGCTCAGGCGATCCGCTATATGGGCACGGTGGGGATGCCCCGCCCCTTCGGCTGGTCGAATGACTGGTTCTTCTATCAGCCCGAATTGGAAGAGCATCTGCGCGCCGGTTTTGCCGACATGGCCAATGTGGATTTCCGCAAGGGCGCAGAGTTCACCGCGCTCGATCAATCCGACGGCCCGGTGCGCATCACCTATACGCAGGATGGCGCACAGCATCAGGTCGCGGCCCGCTGGGCGATTGCCTGCGACGGTTCGCGCAGCCCGGTGCGCAAGGCGCTGGGGATCAAGCTCGACGATCTGGATTTCGAGGAACCCTGGCTGGTGGTCGATGCCGAGGTCGATGGCCCGGTTCGCTTCCCCGATATTGCGGGCGTGCCGGAACAGGCCGATCTGCAACGCCTCTCGGTGATGATGTGCGATCCCAAGCGGCCCGCCACCATCGTGCCGGGGCGCGGCAACCATCGCCGCTGGGAACTGATGCTGTTGCCCGATGAGGACGATGCCGCGATGATGGCGCCCGAAAAGGTTGCCGAATTGCTGGCTCCCTATATTGGCGATGTGCCGCACAAGATCGTGCGCTCGGCCACCTATCGCTTCCACGGCCTCGTCGCGGAAAGCTGGCAGGAAGGGAATGTGTTTCTGGCGGGCGATGCCGCGCACCAGACCCCGCCCTTCTTTGGTCAGGGCATGTGCCATGGCTGCCGCGATGTCGCCAATCTCTCGTGGAAAATGGCGGCGATCATCAAGGATCACGCCTCGCCCGAAATCCTGTGCACCTATCAGCCCGAACGCGACCCGCATGTGCGCGGCGTGATCGGTGCGGCGGTGAATGTGGGCCGCTACATCTGCGAACTCGACCCCGCCAAGGCCGCCGCGCGCGATGCCGAAATGATCGCGCGGGCCGAGGCGCAAAAGGGCAAGCAGGAAACCGCCCATGACCTGATCCCGGCGATTTCGACCGGCATCATCCATCGCGGCAGCGCAGGCGCGGGCGAACGCTTCATCCAGCCGGTGCTGACGGACGGGCGCAAGCTTGATGATCTGACCGGCGGTGGCTGGCGCCTGTTCACGCTGGCCGATGCAGCGGCTCTGCCCGATGGCGGCGCGGTGTCGGCCTGGCTGGCGGCGCGGGGCGCAGAGGCGGTAATGATCCGCCCCGACCACTACGTATTTGGCACGGGCACCGCCGAAGAATTGCGCAAAGCCTATGCGGCGCAAATGGGCCTATCGCTGGAGACTGCTGCATGATTACGCTGGCTCAGGCCCAAACCATCCTCTCCGCCGGGTTTGCCCATGCGCGCGCGCAATCGGCCAAGCCTCTGGCGATGGTCGTGCTGGATGCGGGCGGCCACCCGGTCGCCATGGCGCGCGAGGATGGGGCAACCTTCTTCCGCGCCGATATTGCCCGCGCCAAAGCCTATGGCGCGCTGGGCATGGGCGCGGACACGGGCGTTCTGGCCGAAAGGGCCAAGGGCAACCCGACCTTCTTTGGCGGGGTCGTCACCACGGTGGGCGGCGATCTGGTGTTTTCGCCGGGCGGGGTGCTGGTGCGCGCCGATGGCGTGGTCGTGGGCGCGGTGGGCGTGTCGGGCGATACGGGCGAGATGGATGCCGAATGCGCGAGCGCGGGCATCGCTGCCGCCGGTTTTTGAAAGGAACTCACGCGATGATGAAACTTCGCAGCATCGAACTGGCCCTGCCCAAGGCGGCCGAGGCGCATCAGTGGATGATCGACATCTGGGGCTGCGCCGATGGCGGGCGGATGGGCGATACGTTCTACCTGCGCGGATCGGGCACCTTCCCCTATCTGATGGCCATTTCGGAAAGCGCCGATAATTTCGTGCGCTCGACCACCTTCGTGTGCTCGTCGGACCGTCTGGCGCAAGTGGCGCAGGCGGCCATGGCGCGTGGGTTGAACGCCGCGCCTTGCGTCAGCAGCGATCCGGGCGGCGGCCATGGCATCGTGGTCGAACTGGCCGAGGGCGAACTGCTGCGCTTTCTGGTGGACGCAACCGAAGTGGCGCCCATCGAGGGCCATTCCAAGGCCAGCCGCCGCGTGATGCCGGTCAAGCTCACCCATGTCGTGTTCAATTCCGCCGATGCCGAAGCCAGCGGCGATATCGTCGAGGAAGTCCTCGGCTTCCGCGTCTCCGACCGCACAAGGGGCATGGTCTTTGTCCGCTGCAACGAGGCGCATCATTCGACCGCCTTTGCCCGCGCCGGTTTCTCGTCGCTCAACCATGTCGCCTTTGAAATGGAAGACCTCGACGCGGTCATGCGCGGCATCGGCAATATGCGCGATCATGGCTTTGCCCCGGCATGGGGACCGGGCCGTCATGGGCCGGGCGACAATGTCTATGCCTATTACATCGCGCCCTTTGGCCCGGTGATCGAATATTCCACCGCCGTCGAGAAGGTGGGCGAGGATTACCGGACGGGCGAGCCCGACGACTGGACCTGGCCCGAAAAGCGGATCGACCAGTGGGGCGTGTCGGACAAGGATTTTGCCGGTCTGCGCATGGCCGAGGAAGCCTTCCGCTTCCGCCGCGAATGGCAACCGGCGCCCATCAACGAATTTTCTGGCCAAATTGCTTCTGGAGCGTAAACCCCCATGCGTTATGTGTCTTTTACCCGCCCCGACGGCAAGGCCAGCTTTGGCCGCCTTGACGGGCAAACCGTCTATGATCTGGGCGGCACCTATGCCGGCCTGAAGGCCGCGATTGCCGCCGACGCCCTCGCCTCGCTCGCCGATGGCGAGGCCTTCGCGCTCGATGCCGTCAAGCTGCTGCCCGTGATCCCCGACCCGGACAAGATCCTCTGCGTTGGCCTCAACTATGCCACTCATGTGGCCGAAACCGGCCGCGAGCAGAAAGAGCATCCCGCGATCTTCACCCGCTATGCCGACAGCCTGATCGCCGAAGGTGACGCCATGGTGCGCCCGCCCGAGAGCGTTCGCTTCGACTATGAAGGCGAAGTGGCCATCATCATCGGCAAGAAGGGCCGCCGCATCGCGCCCGAAAACGCCTGGGACCATATCGCGGGCTATGCGCCCTTCAACGATGGCTCGATCCGCGACTGGCAGCGCCACAATATCCAGTTCACCCCCGGCAAGACCTGGCCCGGCACCGGCGGCTTCGGCCCCGCGCTGGTCACGCCTGACGAAATCGCGGACCTTGGCGCACAGCGCGTTCAGACGCGTCTGAACGGCGAGCTGGTGCAGGATCAGCCGATCAGCGACATGATCTGGGATATCCCCACGATCATAGCCTATTGCTCGACCTTCACCGACCTCAACCCCGGCGACGTCATCGCCACCGGCACGCCTGGCGGCGTGGGCGATAAGCGCAAGCCCGCGCTCTACATGAAGGCGGGCGATGTGGTGGAAATCTCGGTCGGCGTCATCGGCACGCTGACCAACCCGGTCATCGACGAAGTCTGAAACACACACATTCCGGCACCGGCGGGACAAGAATCCCGCCGGGCCACATTAGGGAGAATACCATGCGTTCCATCCATCTTCTGCTGGGCAGCGCCGCCTTTGTCGGCCTGATCGCATCCAGCCCGGCCATGGCCGAAGAGGCGGCCACCCCCGCCGCCCAATCCGCCGCCCCCGGCGAAATCGTCGTCACCGCCCAGCGCCGCGCCGAACGTCTTCAGGACGTGCCGCTGGCCGTTTCGGCCCTGAGCGCGCAGCAGATCACATCGGGCGGTTTCCAGAAGCTGTCCGACCTGCAATATCAGTTTTCCGGCCTGCAATTCGGCTCCTCGCCCAATGACAGCGGCTATCGCCTGCGCGGCGTGGGCACGGCGGGCGGCTTTTCCTCGGCCTCGGAACAGAATGTCGGCACGGTGGTCGACAATGTGATCATCCCCTTCGGCAACCCGGTCAACAGCCTTGGCGATCTGGAACGCGTCGAAGTGCTCAAAGGCCCGCAGGGCACCCAGTTCGGCAAGAACGCTTCCTCGGGCGTGGTCAACATCACCACCGCCAAGCCCCGCTTTGACCGCGTTTCGGGCAAGGTCTTCGCTTCCTACGGCTCGCTCAACGAAGTGAACACCAACGCCCAGCTCAACCTGCCCACCAGCGAGAATTCGGCCATCGGCCTCTATGGATTCTATCGCCAGAATGACGGCTATCTCTATAACGCCACGCTGAAGAAATATTGGGGCGATGAGGCCAGCTTTGGCGGCCGCGCCAAGTTCTTCTATCAGCCGTCGGATGATTTCAGCGTCTATATCATTGGCGATTACAGCCGCACCAGCACGCGCAGCCCCGGCCAGCTCTGGACGATCAACGCCCTGCCCAGCTTTGCCAACCCGCTGATGGCGGCCCGTTTCGGCAATCTGACCGCGCTTGGCATCACGCCGGGCTTCAACAACACGCAAAGCGCGGAAAACACCGACGGCTGGACGAGCGAGCGCAATTACGGCGCCAGCATCGAGATCAACAAGAAACTGGGCGGGCTGAACCTGACCTCGATCACCGCCTATCGCGGCTTTATCCAGGGCGCCTCGCAATTCGGCATCGACGGGTCGAGCGTGACGGTGTTTCAGGCCCAGCCCACCGCCCAGCACCAGTCCTTCCTGAGCCAGGAAATCCGCCTGACCAGCCCCTCGGGCAGCAAGCTGGAATATACCGCAGGCTTTTACGGGTCGCGGCGCAAGACCGGCAATCCGGGCGATTACAACCGTGCCCAGTTAATGCCCGCCAACCCGTTCAGCGCCTTCTATGTCAACATCTCGTCGGGCCAGGCCAACACCCAGACCCGCTCGGACTCGCTGGCCGCCTTCATCGACGGCAAGTATCATGTGACCGAGAAATTCTCGCTGCTGGGCGGTTTCCGCTATCAGTATGACTGGGTGAACGCCTCGTTCCATTCGATCATCGATCCGGCCTATGCCCCCGCCACGGTGGTCAATGGCGTGTTTGTCACCCCCTATTCCCCGGTCCCGCTGCAGACCGGCGCGACCTCAAAGGGCGGCTGGTCCGGCAAGGCGGGCGCGGAATACAAGGTTGACCGCGACCTGATGTTCTTTGGCACCATCGCGCGCGGTTATCTGGGGCCGACGGTGGCGTTCTCGGGCCTGTCGGGCACGCGCACCAATGTGAACCCGCAGACCGTGCGCGACATCACGGTCGGCTTCAAGTCGCAGCTCTTCAACCGGGCCGTGACCTTCAACGCCAGCGCCTTCTTTGACAAATACACCAACCTGCAGACCAGCGTGTTCAACGGCACCGAATTCCTGACCGAAAATGCGGGCGGGTTTGAGGCCAAGGGTTTCGAGTTTGACGCCCGCTGGCGCGTCAGCCAGGAATTCAGCCTGAATGGCGGGTTGACCTATTCGGACACGAAGTTCACCGATTATGTCACCGCGTGCCCCAATGTGGTGAAGGCCGGCTACACCTGCTACACTCAGAACGGCACCAGTCTGGTACAGGCCGCCGGTCAGCCGCTCTCGGGCGCGCCCAAGGTTTCCTTCACCTTTGGTGCGGACGTGAAGCTGCCGATCAACGATCGTCTGGCCTTCGACTGGTCGAGCAATATCTATTATCGCAGCAAGGTGCAGTATGACGTGGCCAATGCCCTGTCGTATCAGCCGGGCTATTACACGATCGGTCTGAACACCGGCATCGGCGCGGCCGATGGCGGATGGCGCGTGGGCCTGTTCGTGCGCAACCTGCTGGATCAGCGCTTCCAGGCTTCGGTGATCGGCCTGCCCTTCTCGGATCCGGGCGGCGAGGTGAACTGGCTGACGCGCGAAGGGCGCCGCACCATCGGCGTCAACGCCACGGCCAAGTTCTGATAAAACGCGCATGGGCGGCGGGGGATCGAACCCTGCCGCCCATTCTGCATGAGGTGTTTGCCATGAATCCCATCCGCCATTCCATCGCCGCCATGGGGCAGGGTCTTGGGCCATCGGTGCTCGATCAATGCCACGCCCTGTTTGACGAAGAGCAGAGCGCGCTGGCGCGGGCCGTGCCGGTGGCCGCGCGCGATCTGGCCTATGGGCCGCATGAAAGGCACCGGCTGGACCTTTACGGCGCGGCCGAGGGTGCGCCCAAGCCCGTTGTCCTGTTCGTCCATGGCGGCGGCTTCGTGCTGGGCGACAAGGGCGACACGAGTTGGGCCAATGCCGCCGTGGGCCGCATGGCGGCGCAGCGCGGCTGGATCGGAGCGGTGATGAACTATCGCCTCGCCCCCGATCACCTCTGGCCTGCGGGCAGTCAGGATGTGGCCGCCGCCGTCGATTATCTGCGCGGCGCGGTGGCCGAACATGGCGGCGATCCCGACCGGATCGTGGTCATGGGCACCTCGGCAGGCGCGGTGCATGTCAGCGGTTTTCTGAAACTTCGCCCTGACCATGGCTCGCTGGTGCGCGGGGCGGTGCTGCTTTCGGGCCTTTACGGCTTTACCCCCATCGACCCCAAGGACGAGCGCTACTACGGCAGCGACGATTATGCCGCCAAGGCGCCGCTGGATGCCGTGGTCGAAACCCAATTGCCGCTGCTGGTGGCCTGCGCCCAGCATGATCCGGCGCGGTTTCAGGCCGAATTCCTTGGCCTGATGCAGGCCCGCCTGGCCCGCCACGGCACGATGCCGCGCAGCGTTCTGCTGCCGGGCCACAATCATTACACGATGGCGATGCACCTTGGCACCTCGGACCGGCGCCTTGAGGAAGAAATCGCCGCATTTCTGGAGGATATTCTGTGATTGATCGCCGTTCCCTGCTGGCAGGCGCCGCCGTTCTGGCCGCCGGTCCGGCTTTTGCGGCAAAGCCCAAGCCGCTGGACCCTGCCTTCCCCAAGGGCTTTTTGTGGGGCGCGGCCACTGCGGGCCATCAGGTCGAGGGCAACAACACCAATTCGGACCAGTGGCTGCTGGAAAATGTCACGCCCACCATCACCGGCGCGCCTTCGGGCGATGCGGTCAACAGTTTTGAAATGTGGCGCGAGGATCTCGATCTGGCGCAATCCATTGGCCTCAACGCCTATCGCTTCAGCCTCGAATGGGCGCGGATCGAGCCCGAGCCAGGCATGTTCTCGCTGGCCATGCTCAACCATTACAAGGCGATCATCGACGGTTGCCGCGCGCGTGGCCTTGCCCCGGTGGTGACGTTCAACCATTACACCACCCCGCGCTGGTTCGCCGCGCAGGGCGGATGGACACATGCGCAGGCGCCCGAACTCTTCGCCAAATTCTGCGACCGGGCGATGCGGCATATGGGCGCGGGGATCGCTGTGGCCATGACGCTGAACGAGCCCAATCTGGCCCGCCTGCTGCCTTTGGTGATGCCGCCGCAGTTCCTGGACGGGCTGCGCGCCAATCTGGCCGCCGCCGCGCGCGCGGCCAATGTCCCGCGCTTCATGGTGGCCAACACTGTCCCGCCCGAGGATGTGCCCGCCGTAACCGCCGGGATGATCCGGGGCCACCGTCTGGCCCGCGCCGCAATCAAGGCGATCCGCCCCGAACTGCCGGTCGGCTTCAGCTTTGCCATGGCCGACGATCAGGCCGCGACCAAGGATTCGATGCGCGATGCCATGCGCCAGAAGCTCTACGGCGACTGGCTGGACGTGGCGCGCGAGGATGATTTCGTGGCGATCCAGAATTACGAACGCATCCTGTGGGGCCCCAAGGGCCGCCTGCCCGCGCCCGATGGCGGTATGCGCAATTTCCGGGGGGCCGAGGTCTATCCGCCCTCGCTGGCGGGCGCGGCGCGTTATGCGCATGAGGCCACGGGCAAGCCGGTCCTCATCACCGAGCATGGCGTGGGCACGGATGACGATACGCTGCGCGTCCGCCTGATCCGCGAGGCGCTGCCGCCGCTGCGTCAGGCGATGGCCGATGGCGTGCCGGTGCTGGGCTATATCCACTGGTCGCTGATGGACAATTATGAATGGGGCGCAGGGATTGGCCATGGCGCTTTCGGCCTTGCCGCGGTCGATCCGCTCACCTTTGCGCGCAAGGCCAAGCCAAGCGCGGGCGTGCTGGGCGCGATTGCCAAGGCCAACTCGCTGTAACCTATCGGGGGATGGTTACAGACGAGAGGCGCGGGGGTCGGGGGGCTCCCGCGCCTTTTTGCATGAGCGCGCCTTTGCATGAATTGCCCCCGGGTTTATTTGGAATTAGAATTCTATTAAAACGATCTTTGTTGACGAAAGTGACACAAACCGGAAAAGAACCGTGTCATGACCAAGGATGTTGCCCTCTCCACCGCCCTGCGCGCGCCCGTTCAGGGCCGATCCAAGGCCTCGTATGAACGCATGTTGGCCGCCGCAGAGGCGCTGATGGCGGCCGCAGGTTCGGACGAGTTCACGCTGCAGGAGGTAAGCAAGAAGGGCAAGGTTTCGATCGGCTCGATTTACAATCGATTTGAAAGCAAGGACGCCCTGCTCCATGCGGTGCAATTGCGCGTGCTCGAACGGGTCGACAGACAGATGGGCGCGATGCTGGACGAGGCGCGCAACGGGGCCAATACGCTCGACCAACTGGTGGTGGCGCTGACGCGGGCGGTGGGCGAGACGCTCAAGGAAAACGCCGATATCATGCGCCCGCTGATGCTGCGCGCGACCAATGATCCGCTGGTGGCGGCCACGGGCAAGGCGTCTTTCGTCACCACGGCCAATGCGGTCAAGGGCGCGCTGCTGCTGCATTCGGCGGAGATGAAACAGCCCGATCCGCTGCGTGCGGTCGATTCGGCCTTTCGCATCCTTTACGCCACGATTGCCCGCTATCTCGGCTTTGGCTCGGCCACCACGGCGGCGTGGGAGGGTGACTGGGATGTGCTGCTGCAGGACCTCTCGCGCATGATCGCGGCCTTTCTGGTCACCCCGCCAAGCTTTTGATCGGCCCGCTTGCAGGCGGCCCGTCTCAGGCCGCTTGACAGTCATGCCCAACCAGCGATATTTCAGAACCATCATTCTGATTTAGATCGGGAGGCAGCGCATCGCGCCCTTTCCGAATCGCTGGGAGAGGCATCTTGCAACATTTTCGGCACAAGCAGCCCAAGGCGACCCGGCGCGAGGTTCTGGCCGGGGCGGCGATTTTTGCGCTGGCCACCGGCCTGCCCATGCCCGCATCGGCGGCCGGCGAGGCGCCCTCGCCCCGGATCGCGCTGTTGCTCAAAACCGTCGCGCAGATCGTGATCCCGCGCAGCGATACGCCCGGCGCGGGCGACGTGGGCGTCGGGGCCTTTCTCCCGCTGGCCTTTGCGCATGGGCTGGAGGGCACGCGCGAACCTGGGCGCGGCGCGGTGGCGGCAAACCTGCTGCGCGCGGATGGATCGCTGCGCCATGATCTGTGGCTGGATCAGGAACTGAACCGCCGCGCGGGCCGGGATTTCCTCGCCCTGCCCCCGGCGCAACAGGCAAAAATTGTGGCGCAGCTTGACGCCGGAGCCTTTCCCGCCGGGCCGCCTCCAGCCGTGCCCAGCCCATGGGTGTCGATCAAGGCGCTGATCCTGACAGGCTATTACACCAGCGAGGCCGGGGCATCGAAGGAACTGCAATATAACCTTATTCCGGGCCGCTGGGATGCCGACATCCCGCTTAAGCCCGGCGCGCGCGCCTATTCCAGCGACTGGACGGCGGTGGAGTTCGGATAATGGATTACGAATTTGATGCAATCGTGGTGGGCTCGGGCATCACCGGCGGCTGGGCGGCCAAGGAATTGACCGAGGCGGGTTTGAAAGTGCTGATGATCGAGCGCGGACGCGAGATCGTCCATGGCGATTACCCGCGCGAGATGAAGGCCCCGTGGGAACTGCCCTTTCGCGGGCGCGGCGATACGCAGCGCTATAAGCGCGACCATGCGGTGCAGATGCTCAACCGCCATTTCACCGAATGGACCGAGGACCATTTCGTCAATGACCGCGAAAATCCCTATGAACTGGGGCCGGACAGCGCCTTCACATGGTTCCGCTCCTATCAGCTTGGCGGAAAATCGCTGACCTGGGGGCGGCAGTGCTATCGCTGGTCGGATTATGATTTCGGGGCCAATGCGCGCGATGGCATGGGGACGGACTGGCCGATCCGCTATGCCGATATCGCGCCGTGGTATGACAAGGTGGAGCGCTTCATCGGCGTTTCGGGGGCATCGGAGGGTCTGCCCTCGCTGCCCGATGGCCAGTTTCAGCCGCCTTTTGCGCTCAATGCCGTCGAGAAATCGGTGCGGGAAAAGGTTTCGGCCCAATGGCCCGACCGCCGCTTGACCATCGGGCGCACCGCCAATCTGACGCAGGGCAAGGAGGAGGAAGGCCGCGCCCCCTGCCAGTCGCGCGACATTTGCAACCGGGGCTGTTCGTTCGGAGCCTATTTCTCGACCCAATCCTCCACCCTGCCCGCCGCGACCAGGACCGGACGGCTGACCGTCATCACCGATGCGCAGGTGGAGAAGGTGGATTATGATCCGGCAACCAAGCGCGTGACCGGCGTGCGCTGGGTCAACACCAAGACGCGCGAGCGCAAGAGCGCCACCGCGCGGATCGTGTTCCTCAATGCGGGCGCGTTCAATTCGGTCCATCTGATGATGAATTCGGCCAGTGAGGCGATGCCCGGCGGGTTGGCCAACAGCAGCGGCGTCCTGGGCACGCATATTATGGATCATGCCAATACGCTCTCGGCCGTCGCGCTGATGCCGGGGTTCGAGGGGCGGACCTCTTTCGGCAACCGGCCCACGGGCGTGGTCATCCCGCGTTTCCGCAATCTGGACAAGGCCGATGGCGACGGCTTCACGCGGGGCTATTCGTTTCAGGGCGGCGCGCTGCAATCAGGCTGGGGGCGCGGCAAGAGGCAGGCGGGGATCGGCGCGGATTTCAAGCGCGACCTGCGCGCGCCCGGAGCATGGCGGATGGTGCTGGTCGCCTTTGCCGAGAGCCTGCCGCGCGCGTCCAACCGGCTGACCCTGTCAAAACAACTCGATCCGATGGGCGTGCCGCAACTGGAGATCCACTTTGCCCATGGCGCGGGGGAAATGGCCGCGCTGGCCGATGCCAAGCGTGAGGCCGGGGCGATGCTGACGGCCTCGGGCGGACAGGTTTTGTTCGGCATGGACCGACCCGGGCCCGGCGGCACGGCGATCCATGAAATGGGCGGCGCGCGCATGGGCCATGATCCCAAGACCAGCGTGCTGAACAAATGGAGTCAGGCCCATGATGTGGCCAATCTGTTCGTTACCGATGGCGCGCAAATGGCGTCGAGCGCCTGCCAGAACCCCTCGCTGACCTATATGGCGCTGACGGCGCGGGCGGTCGATCATGCGGTGGGGTTGATCAAAGCGGGCGCGATTTAACGCGCCCGCCCCGATAGATCAGAAGTCTTCGTTGAGCCTCGAAAGCGCGCCTTCGAGGATCTTGGCATGTTCGCGCGGGTCGCCATGCGCCAGTTGCAGGCGGCCCACCGAAACCGAGCTGTCGATCACATCCTTGCAGCGCGGATAGCGGCGTTCCTGATAGGCTAGCAGACCCGCCTCGACGCTGTCGGCGCGCGCCAGTTCCTCGGCCAGCACGATGCCGCTTTCCACCGCCATACCTGCGCCCGAGGCAAGGTGGGGCGTGGTGGCATGGACCGCATCGCCCAGCAGCACGATGCGCCCGTCATACCACGGCTTGGGCTGAAGCACGGCGGCCAGCGGGCGATAGTTGATCCAGTCATCGCGCGTCATATTGTCGCGGATCCACCCGGCATTGCCGCCGAAATCACCCAGCAGACGTTTCAATTCGTTGAACAATTCCTCCTCATCCATGAAGCTTTCACGCGCCTCATGAGCGGTCAGCATCCACATATAGACCTGATCCGGCGCGCAGGCCGTGATGCCGCAGGGGTTGGCATGACCAAGGTAGAACTCGCCATATTCCAGGCCCGGCGGCTTGCGGATCGAGATGCGCCAGCAGCCCTGCCCGGTGGGCACGGCAGGCGCCATATGCGGGAAGGACAGCTCGCGCACACTCGAATATACGCTGTCGGAACCCACGACCAGATCGTAATGGCCGGTTGAACCATCCGAAAAAGTCACATCCACGCCATCGCCGGTATTGACCAGCGCGGAGACCGTCAGCCCCAGACGCACCGGGATCTCCAGCTCGCGCACTCGCCCCTGCATGATCCGGTGCAGCACGGGGCGCATGATGCCCCCGGTGGCGGGCAGGCCTTCCTCGATGACCGGCTCTTCCAGATCATGCAGATGCGTGCCGTCATATTTGAAAAGGCGCGTTTTTGTGGTGATCGCCCCCTGCGCCTTGATCTGCTCCAGCAGGCCAAGCCGGCGATAGGCGCGCAAGGTCGGCCCGGTGATCGTGATCCCCGCCCCATAGACGCGCCAATGAGGGTCCAGATCGATCAGATCGACCTTAACGCCCCGCTCTGACAGCGCGATAGCGGCAGCCATGCCGCCGATCCCGCCGCCCACGATCAGCGCCTCTTGGACGCCCTTGATGTTCTCCCGTTCCATGGTGCTGAAACTAGAGCGCGCGCGCCAACAGGCAAATCCGAACCATGGATGGATGCCTATTGATACAATCGGTGTGAGCTTGGCGCCCCCACGCGCTAGGCAAGAATGCAAGACGTGTGCAGCGTCAGGGATGAGAATAAGGGGAGGAATATGAGGACTTTTGCCAAGCATGCCGCGCGTCTGTCGATGGGGATCTCGACGTCGGTGCTGGCTCTGGCCGTGGCCGCGCCCGCCATGGCGCAGCAGGCGCCCGCCCAAACCGGCGCCAAGGATACCGCCGAAATCATCGTGACCGCGCAGAAGCGCCCGGAAAAGCTTCAGGAAATTCCCGTGGCCGCCGCCGTGCTGTCGCAGGCCGCCGTGGCGCAGGCCCATGTGGTGGATCTGTCCGACATCAACCGCGTGGTGCCCTCGGTGGAATTGAAAGGCACGTTCAACGGGCGCGTTCCCTATGGTATCCGCGGCATTTCGACCAACGCCAATGAAGGCGCGATCGGTCTGACCTCGGGCGTGTCGATTCAGGTCGATGGCGTGCCGGTGCCCGCCGACAGCTTTGCCGTCAACACGATCACCGACGTGGCGCAATTGGAAGTGCTCAAAGGTCCGCAGGCGACGCTGGGCGGGCGCACGGCCTCGGCGGGCGTCATCAACTTCGTGACCGTCGCGCCGTCCACCACGCCGCAATATGCGGTCAACGCGCTGACCACCAATGATGGCGAATGGCATATTGACGGCCGCGCCGCCGGCCCGATCACCGACAAGGTCAGCTACAGCCTGACCGGCTATTATCAGCGCACGCCCTATCCGATCACCAACATCACCACGGGCGTCAAAAGCCGCGCGGAAAGCTATGGCACGCGCGCCAAGCTGAAGTTTGAGCTGAGCGACAATCTCGACCTGCAGGTGATGGGGCATTATGCGATGTCGAAGTCGAAGGGCGCGAATTTCATCGTACAATACTGGACGCCCGGCTCGTTCTTCTTTGCCCCGCCGGTGGGGCTGGACGCGGCTACGATGTATCCGGGCTATACCATCGGCTATGGCAACACCAAACTGTCCACCCATACCACGATGGTGTCGCGCTATGAGGACAAGGACACTTCGGCGGTACTCAACTGGCGCCTGGGCGATCTGACGCTGACCTCGACCACCGCCTACAGCCACGAGGGCCAGTATCAGACGCAGGACACCTTCCTTGGCAATGATCCGAACTGGGCGTTGAAATTTGAAACTTTCCTCAATGCGATCGGCCAACTCCCCTCTTCGATGGTGCTGCCCTACAGCAATCTCCAGTCGGCGCAGGGCTATGTCAGCCAGACCAGCCAGGAATTCAAACTGGCCACCGATGCCAAAAAACCGCTCTCGGCGCTGGTCGGGCTGTTCTATTCGGACATGACGGTCAACCAGTATGTGCTGCGCGCTTGGACGCTCAACCCGCTGGCCAAGAACAATATTTCGACCACCAAGAATTACTCGATCTATGGCCGCGCCACCGCCCATGTGAATGACAGGCTGACCTTTGTGGGCGGCCTGCGTTACAACTGGGACAAGATCGGCTGGAACGTCGCGCAATATTTCAACCCGGCGGCGGGCCAGTATGGCAGCGGCGGCTTTGGCCAGGGCGGCTATACGTGGAACCTCTCGGACAGCTCGGGCGCGCTGGTGGGCGATGCGGCGATCCAGTTCAAGCCGACCCGCGACATCATGACCTATGCCTCCTATACGCGCGGCTATAAGCCCAAGGCGTTCAACACGGTCCATGACTGGTCGATCGCGCCGGGCAACACCACGGCGGCTGGGCTGGCCGAAATCGCCACCTTTGCCAAGGCGGTGGCGCAGGAGCACATCGACAGCTTTGAAGTGGGCCTGAAATCGACGCTGCTCGACCGCCATCTGACCTTCAACCTGGCCGCGTTCTACACCAATTACAGCGGCTATCAGGCGCAGATCTTCGACACATCGAAACTGGTGGGCGTGCTGATCCTGGCCAATGCCGGGGCGCGGACGCAAGGCGTCGAGGCCGACCTGAATTACGTGAAGGGCAACACCCGGGCCAGCCTGTCGGCGGCGCTGATCGATGCCAAGTTCACCAATTTCAAGGGCGCGGTCTGCTGGCCCACCCAAACCACCGCGCAAGGGTGCGATGCCAGCGGCACGCAGGATCTGTCGGGCAAGCCGATGCCCGCCAGCCCCAAGCTGAAGGTCAATGCCCAGATCGTCCAGACGATCCCGTTTGAAAAGTTCAACCTGATCGCAGGCACCAACCTGTCCTATCGTTCGGGCACCTATCTCCAGGCCAACCAGAACCCGCAGACCTTCCAGAGCGCGTTCGGCCTGATGGACCTGAGCCTTGGTTTCCAGACCAAGGACGAAAAGGCCACGCTGACCTTCTTCGTCAACAATGTGACCGACAGGTTCTATCTGACCAATGCCGAGGACTTTTTTGCCGGGGCCACCACGGGCAATCTGGTGATCGGCCAGCCCGCGCGCGATTCCAGCCGCTACTTTGGCGCGCGCGTAGGGATCAATTTCTGATCCCCTACATGATCTGATACCCTTTTGCCGTGACAGCCCGCGCTGTCACGGCCCTTGTTTTGGAGCCTGCCTGATGCCAGTTATCGTCACCGGAGCCGGGGGTTTTGTCGGCCGCCAGATCGTGTCGCGCCTGTTGGCGCAGGGCCGCGAGGTGGTGGCCATGGATACGGTGGCGGGCGGCATTCCCTCCGGAGCGCGTGTGGTTGCGGGTGATCTGGGCGATGCCGATGTGCGCGCCGATGCGCTGTCGGGCGGAGTTTCCTCGGTGATCCATCTGGCAACGGTGCCCGGCGGCGCGGCCGAAGCCGATCCGGCCGCCTCGCGCCGGATCAACATTGACGCCATGTATGATCTCTTGCTGGAGGCCAGCGCCAAGGGCAACAAGCCCCGCTTTGTCTATGCCAGCTCAATTGCTGTCTATGGCGACCCGCTGCCCGCCTATGTCGATGATGCAACGCCGCTTAGCCCCAAGATGATCTATGGCGCGCATAAGGCGATGATGGAACATGCCGTCGCCATGTTCGCCAATCGCGGCATGATCGAGGGCGTGACCGTGCGCCTGCCCGGTATTCTGGCCCGCCCCAAGGGGCCGAGCGGCATGAAGAGCGCCTTTATGTCGAACCTGTTCCATGCCTTGAAGGCAGGCGAGGAGTTTACCTGCCCCGTCTCGGCGGGCGGCACGATCTGGGCGCAGTCGGTGGCGCGCTGTGCGGATAATTTCATCCATGCGCTTTCCCTCGACACCGCGCTTTTGCCGCCCACCTATGCCGTCACCCTGCCCGCCCAGCGCGTCACGATGGGTGATCTGGCCAGGGAAATTGCGGCGCAATGCGGCGTTTCGCCCGATCTGGTGCGCTATGAACCCGATGCCGCGCTCGAAGCGGCCTTTGCGGCGCAACCGCCGCTGACCACGGCGGCGGCGGAAAAGGCGGGCTTTGCGCATGATGGCGATCTTGCTACTCTGGTTTCCAGCGCGCTCAAGACGCTGGATTAAGGAGAGCGAAGATGCGGTTCCAGCGACTGGACCTCAACCTGCTGGTGGCGCTTGACGTGCTGCTCGCGGAAAAGAGCGTGAGCCTTGCGGCGGATCGGCTGTGCCTGTCGCAATCTGCCACGTCTTCGGCGCTGGGCCGTCTGCGCGATTATTTCGGCGATGAACTGCTGGTGGTCAAAGGCCGCTCGATGGTGCTGACCGCGCGGGCCGAGGAACTGATCGAGCCGGTGCGCGCGGTGCTGGACCAGATCCGCTCCACCATCGCCATCGCCCCCGAATTCGACCCGGCCACCTGTGATCGCCAGATCCGCTTCATGGCCTCGGATTATTCGACGCAGGTGCTGCTGGCGGGCGCGCTGGCGATGATTGAGGCCGAGGCGCCCCACATGCGCTTTGAAATCCAGCCGATGGGCGACAGCCCGATCGACACGCTGGAGCGAGGCCAGATCGACCTCCTGCTGACCATCGATTATGCGATCAGTTCGGACCATCCCAGTCAGGTGCTGTTCGAGGATGATTATGTGGTGGTGGGCGATGCCGCCAATCCGGCGATGGAGGGCGATATGACGCGCGAGAAATATTTCTCGCTGGGCCATGTCACCGCCCGTTTCGGCAAGAGCCGTACCCCCGCCTTCGACGACTGGTTCGTGCGCCGCCAAAAGACCCAGCGCCGGATCGAGGTGGTCGCCCCCACCTTCCTGTCGCAAACCTCGCTGGTGGTGGGAACAAAGCGGATCGCCACAATGCACCGCCGCCTTGCCTCGCAAATGGTCAAGGTATTGCCGCTGGTGCTGCGCGAGGTGCCGTTTGATATTCCCCCGATCCGCGAGGCGATCCAATGGCATATCACCAATAACAATGACCGCGCGCTGCGCTGGGTGGTCGAGCGTCTGGCGGCCATGGCGCAGGAGGAGCGGGGCGACATCACCAATGTCGTGCCGATTGCCGAGGCCAGGCGCGACGAGATCGCCGTGCAGTTTCAGCATAACCACCCCAATATGCGCGGGGCCTGAAGTCTAATCCTCTTCGCGCGCGTCAAAACCGGCGCGCGCGATACGGATCGCCTCGGATTGGGCATTGACCCAGTCGATCAGACGGCGCGCCTGAACCGATAATTCGCGGCCCAGCGGGGTCAGCCTATAGGACACGCGCGGCGGCACATGGTCGGTGGCGGTGCGCAGCACAAAGCCGTCGCGCTCCAGACTGCGCAGTTTGAGCGTCAGCACCCGCTGCGAAATTGCCTGTTCGGACGAGAGCCGCGCCAGCGCCCGCCGCAGGTCCGCATGGCGCCATTCTCCCATCGCCAGCACGATCAGCACCAGCGTGGACCAGCGATCCCCCAGCCGCGCCATCACCTCACGCACGGGGGCCTCGCGGTCATGGCCATAGCGCGCCATTTCGGCCGCCAGCGCCGCCATGCCGCGTTCCAGATCATCGGGTAATGCCACAATCCCCACCCTGTGCTGGGCACAAAAAAGTGCCTTCTTCCGCTTTGCGCGATGGGCAGTAACACCAGCATCCGACAGGATAAACAAGAGGGAGAAGGTGCCCATGGCTCATGATGCCATCAGGCTGGACGGCAAGATCGCCATCATCACCGGCGGCGCAGGCGGGATCGGCGCGGCCACCGCGCAATTGATGACCCTACGCGGGGCAAGGGTCGCCATTGCCGATATCGACATGCCGCGCGCGCAGGCCGTGGCGGCGGGCATTCCTGATGCCCTGCCGATCCATCTCGACCTGGAGGATGAGGCCAGCATCGAGGCGATGGTGGCCCGGACCGTCGCCCATTTCGGGCGGCTGGATATTCTGCACAACAATGCGGCCCTGCTCGGCCCCGATATTGCGCGAGCCGACGGCAATATCGAACATATGGCGACGGCCCTTTGGGACCGGACCTATCGCGTCAATGTGCGCGGGACGATGATTGCCTGCCGCACGGCGCTGCCGCATCTGCGCGAGAGCAAAGGCAATATCGTCAACACGGTCAGCAGTCTCGCGCTGCAGGGCCATATGATTCAGGCCGCCTATAGCTCGTCGAAGGCCGCGATCATCCAGATGACCCGCGCGATTGCCGCATCGCATGGCCGCGCGGGCGTGCGATGCAACGCGGTAGCGCCCGGCATGACCATGACCCCCGCGCTCAAGGAAGCCTTCCCTGCCGCCCTACGTCAGGTGGTGGAGGATGAAACCCTGCGCGACCAATTGGGCGACCCACAGGACATTGCCGAGGCGGTGGCCTTTTTGGCCAGCGACGCGGCGCGCAACATCACCGGCGCCTGCGTGGAATGCGATGGCGGCGGCACATCCCACGTCCCCGGCCTCGGCGGATTTCGCGCATTTTTCGAAGGACACGCATCATGAGCCAGTTTGACATCGTCGTGATGGGCGGCGGCCATAATGGCCTGACCGCGGCGGCCTATATGGCGAAGGCGGGCAAGAAGGTGCTGGTGCTGGAGCGCAAACCCCATTTCGGCGGCGGCGTTTCCACCCGCGAGCTGATCCGGCCCGGATATTGGCATGATGAGCATTCCAATGTGCATATCATGATTCAGGGCAACCCGATGCTGCGCGAGGACGAGCTGGGGCTGCTGTCGAAATTCGGGCTGGAATATATCTATCCCGACCTGCCCCATGCCTCTATCTGGGAGGATGGCACGGTGGTGCGCAGTTGGAAGGATCTGGACCGCACCTGCGAAGAAATCGCCGCCTTCAGCCCGCGCGACGCCGAAGCCTATCGCAAATTCGCCCGCGCCAGCATGGACGCGATCCCGATGTTCATGAGCGGGCTTTATGCGCCGCCCTTCCCCATGGGCGCCTTTGTGGCGATGATGGACCAGTCGGACGAGGGCCGCTTCCTGCTCGATGTAATGAGCCGCAGCGCGCTGGACGTGGTGGAGCAATATTTCGAGAGCGATCTGCTCAAGCTCCACATCTTGCGCATGGTGACCGAAAACCTGCAAATGCCCGATGAATTGGGCACGGGCATGGGCGCGTTCCTGATGCCGGGGATCATCCATACCTATGGCTGCTCGATGCCCAAGGGCGGGTCGGGGCAATTGTCCAAGGCCTTGGTGCGCGCCATCGAGCATTTCGGCGGCGAGGTGCGCTGCAATGCCGAGGTGTCGCGCGTGATTGTCTCGGGCGGCAAGGCGCTGGGGCTGGAGCTGACCACAGGCGAGACATTTATGGCCAGGGATGGCGTGATCGGCGCGATCCACCCGCATGTGCTGCGCAAATTCGTGGGCGAAACGCCGGAGCCGGTCTTGCAGCGCGCCGAGCGCGTCACGCAATCGACCTTCTCGATCAACCTGATGCATCTGACGCTGAAAGAGCGTTTGAAGCTGAAGGTCGGCAATGAAACCAACGCCATGATGACCGAGCTGATGGATTTCTACACCATCCGCGACATGCTGCTGGAATATGACAAGCTGCGCCGGGGTGAGGTTTCGCACCGCCTGATCGCGGGCGGCGACAACACGATCTTTGACCCCAGCCGCGCGCCGGAAGGGGCGGGCGTGTTCTATGGCGTCAATTTCGCGCCCTATAATCTCTATCCCGACGGGCCGGGTTCTTGGGACGCGCGCAAGGGAGAGTTCGCCGACCGGGCGCTCGAACAATATCGCAAGTTCTATTCGAACCTGAGCGATGACAACATCACCGGCCGTCTGATCCGCTCGCCCATCGACCATGAACGCGACAGCCCGGCCAGCTTTATCAAGGGCGACATCCATGGTTGCGCGCCCTTCATGTATCAATCGGTGGCCCATCGCCCCACGCCCGATCTGGGATCGTTCCGCGTGCCGGGCATCGATGACCTCTATCTGGTCGGCCCCTTCATGCATCCGGGCGGGGGGGTCTTCGGCGCCGGGCGCGCCACCGCGATCCAGATGATGGACGATATGGACATTGACTATGACAAGGTCTGCGCCAAGGACATTGGGGGGGCGATCTGATGGCCGAGAAGAAGATTGCGCCGATGAAGGTGCTCGACGCCAATAACAAAGAGCTGATGGCCGTGCGCAGGATCGAGCGCGACGGCAATGATCTGGTCATTCGCGGCAAGATCTTTGGCGCTATGCCGATGGTGGCGAAACTGACGCCGGAGCAGGCGCGGGCCGGATTGAAGCTGCTGGATGCCAAAACCATCTGGTTTTTGATTACCCTGCTGCTGCGCAAGTGAAACCTGCCTCAATTCGATTTCATCAATAGGTAAATCCCATTCAATCCATGAAATCGGATTGAGCCAGATCAAGAAGCCCAAGCCCCTCGCGCATCATCCTTGGCCCGACAAAGCAAAGGGAGATGCGCGAGATGGCGATCACAGGCATAAAGCGGCTGGTGTTTCTGGTGGAGGATCTGGCCACCACCAGCCGGTTTTTCACCGATTACGGGCTGCGGCCCATCGAACAGGACGCCACCAGCGCAAGGTTCGAAACCATGAACGGCGCGCAGGCCCGCCTGCTGCTGCGCGGGCATGGTGATCTGCCCAAGGGCGCCGCACAGACCGGCATCGGCGTCCACGAATGCATCTGGAGCGTGGACAGCGCCGAGGCCATGGCGCGCCTCTCCGCCGACCTGTCGCGCGATCATGAATTGCGCGTCGATGCCGAGGGCGTCACCCATTTCATCACGCCCTTTGGCCAGGCCATCGGATTGCAGGTCTGGCAACCCCGCGCCGTCCATGGCGCGCCTAGCCCCAGCAACACGCCCGGCACCGTGGGCCGCCTCAACCAGCCGCGCAAATGGCTGGCCCGCGCGGTGCCGAAACGCATTCACCACACGGTCTGGACCTTCCCCGATGTGCAGGAGGCGATGGAATACTACCGCGACCGCCTCGGTTTTCGCCTGACCGATGTGCAAAAGGGCTTTGGCGTCTATATGCGCGCCGATGGGGCCTATGAGCATCACAATATCTTTCTGGCCAATGCCCATGCGCGGATGCCCGGTTTCGACGGCACGCTGAAATTCCACCACGCCAATTTCGAATGCGAGGACATTGACGAAATCATGGTGGGCAAGAACCACCTCGACCGTCTGGGCTACAGCTTTGAAGGTGGCTGGGGTCTTGGCCGCCACCGGTTGACCAGCGCGGCGTTTCTGTATCTGGCGGTGCCCGAACTGGGCGGCGACATGGAATATGGCGCGGATTGCGACTGTGTGGATGACAGTTGGAAGGTGCGCGTGTGGGACGGCGCCTTTGGCACGCTGATCTATATGCACGACCTGCCCCATTGGTTGCAGGAAGAGCCGGTCTGGGACGTGGCCTATGCCCGCGAGGATCAGCTTCGTTACCTGCCCGCCGATCCGAAACCGGTTCCGGCCCAAGCTGCTGAATAAGGGAGAGAGATTATGACGATTTGCATCATCGGCGGCGGGGTGGCGGGCCTTGCTCTGGCCATCGGCCTGCATCAGCGCGGCGTAGCCTGCGAAGTGGTGGAGCGTGACAAGGACTGGAAGGTCTATCACGTGGGCATCATCGTGCAGGCCAATTTCGTGCGGGCCCTCAACGCGCTGGGCGTGGGCGATGCGGCGGTGAAGGCGGGCTATGCCTATCGCGGGGCGCGCTTTGTGGACGTTAACGGCAACACGATTGCCGAATTGCCCGGCGATACGGCGGTCGATGGCCTGCCCTCCGATCTGGGCCTGACCCGCCCCGCGCTGCACAAGGTCTTGACCGACAAGGTGAAGGAACTGGGCATTCCGGTGCGTCTGGGCGTCACTTTCACCACGATGGCGGATTATGGCGACCATGTGGAACTGGGCTTTTCCGATGGCACGTCCGGTTCGTATGATCTGGTCGTGGGCGCGGATGGCAACTACTCGGCGGTGCGCAAGGCGATCTTTCCCGAAGCCACCCCCAAATTCACCGGGCAAGGCGTGTGGCGCTACAACGTGCCGCGCCCCGAGGGCCTCGAATGGAGCGATATCTACATCGGAAACGGCCACAACGGCTTCAACGGCAAGGCCGGCTATTGCCCGCTGACGCCCGATGAAATGTATATTTTCGCCGTGATCGAGGAAAAGGGCAACCCGCGCTTTGCCCCCGAAACGCTTGCCCATGAAATGCGCGCCCGCCTTGCCGGTTATGGCGGCATTCTGGGCGAGGCGGCCAAGACGATCACCGATCCTGCGCTGGTGGTCTATCGCCCGCTGGAGGCCTGCATCATGCCCGATCCGTGGCACAAGGGCCGCGTGGTGCTGATTGGTGACGCCGCTCATTCGGCCACGCCCCATCTGGGCCAGGGCGCGGCCATGGCGGTCGAGGATGCGGTGGTTCTGGCCGAAGAACTGGGTCAGGGTGATATTCCGGCGGCCCTGCGCGCCTTTATGGAGCGGCGGTTTGAACGGGCCAAGCTGGTCGGCACATCCTCGATCCAGTTGGGCGAATGGGAAATGCACCCCGAAAGCGCTGGCGATCCGGTCGAAGTGACCGACCGCATCCGCAAGAAGCTGGCCGAGCCGGTTTAACGAAACCGATAGCACCGATCCGATGCAATGCGTTTCTCCCCAAGGTTGCGCCCCATCATAAGGGCGCAAACTTTGGGGAGATTTGTATGAGCATTCTGGGCGTTGAATCCGTCCTGTTCGGCGTCGATGATCTGGCGCAGAACGCCAAGTTCTGGAGTGATTTCGGCCTGCCGGTGGAAAGCATCACCGAAAATGAAGCCGTGTTCCGCCTTGCCTCGGGCAGCCGGGTGATCCTGTTGCCCCATGGCGACGCGCGCCTGCCCAGCCCCGATCCCTTCCCCGGCAATGGGGTCAAGGAAACGGTCTGGGGCGTCGATACGGCCGAAAACCTTGAAAAGATCGCTGCCAGTCTGGCAAGCGAAGTGGCGATTACGCGCGACGATGACGGCACCGTCCATTGCGTCTGCCCCGATGGCCAGCCTATCGCCATCCGCGTCTGGGCCAAGCGGGCGTTCCATTCCGCAGCCAGCCCGGTCAACACGCCCACCTCCTATCCGCGTTTCAACCAGCACCGCATCTGGCGCCAGCGGGCGATCCCCAAGACGATCAACCATGTGGTGTTCTTCTCGCCCGATTATGTGGGGTCGTTTGAATTTTACGAACGCCATCTGGGCTTTCGCTATATCGACCACAGCAAGGGCGTCGGCATTTTCTCGCGCGCGGGCGGCACGTTCGAGCATCACTCGATCTTCTGGGTCAATTGCGACCTGCCCTTTGCCCCCGACAATTTCAAATTCATGCATATCGCCTTTGGCATGGACGACATTGACGAAGTGATGCTAGGCGCGAACCTGATGGCCGAAAAGGGCTGGAAGAACGAGAGCATGAACTCGTCAGGCGGCATCTCGCGCCACCGGATTTCCTCCGCGATCTATTATTACTGCGACATCCCCGGCAAGGGCGGCGAAGCCGAATATCACGCCGACACCGACTATCTCGACGACAATTGGGTGCCGCGCGCTTGGGACTTCCGCTTTGGCTCTTTGTTGTGGGCCAATAATGCCCCGCCGATCTTCCGCGGGCCCGACATTCCGTGGGATATGCAGTTCGATGCCGATCGGCGCAGTTTTGAACCCTATCGCAAGGCGGCTCCGGGCAAGCATGCGGTTGAGGGAGCCTTGGCCGAGATTACCGAAGAGGATGAGCATGGGATTTAAGAAGTAAGGGGTTTAGATGCGAGGGACTCGTCCCTCGCGCTCCCATTACTGTCTGCGTTTGCGTTATGGGTTCGGCGTTTTGTGTCGGACGCGATGTTTGAATGATAAAGCCTGCGGCGCCTTTTACGCTACTTCGCCGCGCCGCAGGCTTTCCCATAGAAAAAGCGCCCCGCTTGCAAACGAGGCGCTTTCATTAACGGGATTGCAAAGGGCCCCCGCCCTTTGCCCGCCGGAGGCAAACCTTACTTCACCCCCGCCTCCCCAATCACCGTCTCCACATGCACCACCTTGGGCGGCTCAACGAAAAACGGCCCGGCCAACGCGCGCCACTTGGCAAAATTCTCGGTCGCACGGAAATCGACGGTATGGGCCTCCACCGACACCCAGCCGACGAGCAGGTGATAGACGCCCGGCTCCTCGACCACACGCTGCAGGGCAAAGCCGGTGCAGCCCGGATCGGCGCGGAAATGCGGCTCGGCCTGGGCCACGGCGGCTTCGAAATCGGCGGCGCGGGCCGGGTCGATGGTGATGCGGGCGATTTCGAAGGTCATCAGTTCGGCTCCTCGACAAATTCGATCAGATTGCCCGCGCAGTCGCGGATAAAGCATCCTTTGCCAAAGTTTTCGCGCACGACAAAGGCAATATCGACTTGCTTTTGCTCCATTTCGCTCAGAAACTTTTCCAGATCCTCGACCCGAAAGGCCACATGCTTGTTGCCATGGGTGCGCAGATCGGCGGGCGGATGACGGCGATCCTCGGGCAGAGGGGCGGCGCCCTCCACCTCGAAGATTTCGAAACGCAGCGGGCCTTTGCAGAGCATCGCGGTGTGGCTTTTGGCGGCCTCAATATAAAACCGCTTTTCCACCTCAAAGCCCAGCACGCGGCCGTACCAGTCAATCGCCTCCTGCAACGAGGGCACCGAAACGCCCCCGTGGTGGAAGGTAAATTCGGCCATCAAGCCATCTCCGCAAAGGTCTGCGCGCACCAATCCGCAATGTAATCACGCATCCCGGTGCCATTGTCGGCGCCGCAATGCTCGACCTCGAAATCCGCCTTGGTGAACATGCGCAAGGTCCGCTTGGGGCTGTTCACCGCCTGATCGTAGGACAGATGGGCGTTGAAGGCCGGGATCTGGCGGTCATTCTCGCCATGGGTGATGAGGAAAGGCACGCGGATCTTCTCCACTTGCCCATTGAGCGTGATCTGGTCGGCATAATCGAGGAACGCGTCGCGATCATCCATGCCGAACACCCACAGCACATGATCCCAGTAATGCGGCACGGGGTTTTCGCCCTCATTGGCCACACGCTGGCGCTGACGCTCGCCCCAGACGTGGTTGGCGCCCATCACCGCGCACAGGGCATAGCGCGGATCATTGGCGGCGATGCGCGGCGCGTGATAGCCGCCGAAGGACAGGCCGAAAATGCCGATCTTGTCGTGGATCACATCGCTGCGCGTCAGCAGATAGTCAAACGCAGGCGACCCCCAACGCTCGGCATCATAGACGGCGGCCAGATTGCGCTTGCGGATTGCCTCGCCGGTGCCGGGCTGGTCGAGGAACAGCGTGTTCATGCCGCGTTCGAGATTGGACAGGCCATGTCCAGCCATATTGACCTGTTCCTTCATGGAATCGAGGCCATTGACCGAAACCAGCGTGGGACGCGGCGTGCCCGATCCGTCATGGACAAAGATCGCGGTATAGCTGCTGCCCTCATAGGGGATCTCGACCTTGTCCACATGCAGCCCGCGCAATTGCGAACCCTTGTGGTACAGTTCCAGCCCGCGATCATAGGCCGCCCAGCGGGGCGCATAATCGCGGCTCTGCATCCGTTCGGCCGCCAGATAATAGCCCGAGGCGCGCAGATATTTGGTGCCCGCCGAGAGCGCATAGCCATTGGCCAGATCATCGTCGGCATTGTTCGCCACCTGATCGGCCACTGCAATCCAGCTGTCGAACAGCAGCGCAGACCCTGCATCGGCCCCGGCCTTGGACGCCTCGCGCACCGGGCGGCAGGCCTCGTCAATCTCGCCATGATTGCCGCCGCAGACCAGCGCCAGATTCGTGGCCAGATTCCACACGTAATTTCCGGGAAAGGGTTCAAACATCTGTATTTCCTTTAATCCGCAGTCCAACCGCCATCGACGATGAGGCTGGTTCCGGTGATGAGGGCCGAAGCGTCGCTGGCGAGGAAAAGCACCGGCCCCATGAGATCCTCGACCTGTCCCAAACGGCCCAGTTTGATCTTGGCCAGCACGCTGTCGAGGAAGGCCTGGTCCTCGAAGAAGGGCCGCGTCATCGGGGTTTCGATGAAGGTGGGCGCGATGGTGTTCGACCGGATGCCATGGGGCGCAAGGTCGAGGGCGAAGGCTTTGTTCATGCCCTCGATCGCCCATTTCGACGCGCAGTAGAGCGAGCGGCGCGGGCCGCCGACATGGCCCATCTGCGAACCCATATGGATCAGAGATCCCGCCATCCCATCGCGCAACATAGCCTTGACCGCGTGCTGGGCCACAAAGAAGGCCGACTTCACATTGAGGTCGAGAACGGCGTCATAGTCCTCGGGCGTCACCTCCCAAACCGCCTTGGGCCGGTTGGTCCCTGCATTGTTGACCAGCACATGAAACGCCGGACGCGCGGCGAAGAAGGCCTCCACCGCGCGCAGGTCGCTCACATCCAGCGCCGCCGCCTCGGCCAAACCGCCAGCCTCACGGATCGCGGCGGCGCCAGCCTCGATCTCATCGCGCGTCCGCGCGGCCAGCGTCACCTGCGCGCCCGCCTGCGCCAGCGCGGCGGCGGCGGCAAGGCCAATGCCCCGCCCCGCCCCTGTCACCAGCGCCCGCCGACCGTCCAGCCGGAAGCTGGGGGTCTGGGGCAGGCTCATGCTTTCGTCAGCTCGCTGGGCACGGCCTGACCGGCATAGGGCACATCGCGGCCACCGAAACGGCGCACGCGGATATTGGCCTGCTCGCCATGGCCCGCAAAGCCTTCAAGCGCGCACAACCGGCTGCAATATTCGCCGATCAGCGCCGAGGCATCATCGCTGGTCACGCGCTGATAGGTGCAGGTTTTGAGGAACTTGCCGACCCACAACCCGCCCGTGTAACGCGCCGATTTCTTCGTCGGCAGCGTGTGATTGGTGCCGATCACCTTATCGCCAAACGACACATTCGTGCGGTTGCCAAGGAAGAGCGCGCCGTAATTGGTCATGTTCTTCAGGAAGTAATCGGGGTCCCGCGTCATCACCTGCACATGCTCGCTGGCGATGTCATCGGCGATCCGCACCATCTCCTCATAGCTTTCGGCCACGATCACCTCGCCAAAGATCTCCCACGCCTTGCGGGCATGGTCGGCGGTGGGCAGGATTTCCAGCAGGCGCTCGATTTCCTTCATCGTCGCACGGGCAAAGGCTTCCGAATTGGTCAGCAACACGCCGGGGCTGTCCGGCCCATGCTCGACCTGACCCAGAATGTCGGTCGCAGCCATTTCGGGGTCGCAGCCGATCTCATCGGCGATGATCAGCGTTTCGGTCGGCCCGGCAAACAGGTCGATGCCCACGCGGCCGAACAATTGCCGCTTGGCCTCTGCCACGAAAGCATTGCCGGGACCGACGAGAATATCAACCGGATCAATCGTCTGCGTGCCGATGGCCATCGCGCCGATCGCCTGAATCCCGCCCAGCGCATAGATCGCATCGGCGCCCGCCAGAGCTTGGGCCGCCACAATCGCGCGTGCGGGCTTGCCCTGAAACGGCGGGGCGCAGGTGATGACCCGCGGCACGCCCGCCACCTTGGCGGTGATGACCGACATATGCGCGCTGGCCAGCAGCGGATATTTGCCGCCCGGCACATAGCAACCCGCATTCTGGATCGGCAGGTTCTTATGCCCCAGCACCACGCCGGGCATGGTTTCCACCTCAACGTCGGTCATGCTGGCGCGCTGGATCTGCGCGAAGTTCTTCACCTGCGCCTGCGCAAATTCGATATCCTTGCGCTCCTGCGGGCTCAGGCTGTCGACCGCCGCGTCGATCTCGGACTGGCTCAGCCGGTAATCTTCCCGGTCCCAGCCGTCGAACTTGATGCTCATCTCGCGCACCGCCGCATCGCCGCGCTTCTCAATATCGCCCAGCGCCGCCTCGACAATATCGCGAACCTTGCGATCCGCCTGCGCCTTCTCTTCCGCAGCCGCGCCGCGCTTCAGCCAGATGGCCATGCCAAAATCTCCCCATAAAAGGCTGTTTGGCTGTCATCTGACACGCGCCCCGCCACCCGACCATCGCATGTTATCGATGGTTTGCTATCGACCAAATGCCGTTGCCGCCTCGCGCCCGCACGCTAGATTCCACGCCAGATGATAAGTTACGGGAGACATATGCGATGCGTCTGGCCACGCTGAATAATGGCACAAGGGATGGGCGGCTGATCGTGGTTTCGCCCGATGGCGCCCATTACGCGCCCGCGCCCATCGCAACGATGCAGGCCGCGCTGGAGGACTGGGACAAGGCAAAACCCTTGCTGGCCGCAATCACGGATTTTCCCGAAAGCCTCGATATGGACCAACTGCTAGCCCCCCTGCCGCGCGCATGGCAATGGCTCGACGGCTCGGTCTATCCCAGCCATGGCGCGTTGATGGACAAGGTGCTGGGCATCGAGCCGGAAAAGCCCGATGCGCCGCTCATGTATCAGGGCGTGTCGGACACGTTCTATGCCCCGCGCGCCGAAGTGCCGATGGCCGATGAGGCGCTGGGCATCGATTTCGAGGGCGAATTCGGCATCATCACCACCGCCGTCCCGATGGGCACGCCCGCCGCCGAGGCCGGTGATCACATCGCGCTGGTGGTCCAGATCAATGACTGGTCGCTGCGCAAACTGGCCGGGCCGGAAATGAAGACCGGCTTTGGCTGGATTCAGGCCAAGCCCCCCTGCGGCATGGCCCCCTTTGCCGTCACGCCCGATGAATTGGGCGAAAACTGGCGCAATTTTCGCCCCGCCCTGCACCTCAACGTGCAATGGAACGGCGCGCAATTCGGCCATGCCTATGGCGAGCCGATGGCTTACGGTTTCGACGATCTGGTCGCCCATGGCGCGCGCACGCGCAATCTGGTGGCAGGCACGGTGATCGGCTCGGGCACCGTCTCGAACGAGAATTTCCGCGAGGTCGGCTCTTCCTGCATCGCCGAGCGGCGCGGGATCGAGATCGTCGATGAAGGCGCGCCCCGCACCGAATTCATGACCTATGGCGACAGCGTGCGCATGGAGGCGCAATTGCCCGACGGACGCGCGCCCTTTGGCGTGCTGGAGCAGAAGGTGGTGCGCGCGTGAGCATCAAGCTGGCCATCCTGCCCCGCACGCGCGCGGGTCTGAGCCGCGAAGGGTTGCAGGCCTATCTGGCCCATTCCCATGGCCCGCTGGTCATGGCCCATGGCGAGGTCAGCGGCATGTTTGCCGGCTATGTCCATCACTATGTTCAGGATGAGCCCTCGCCGCTGGGCGCAGCTTTGGCGGATCGCGATGCGCTGACCATCATCCGTTTCGCCTGTATCGAGGATATGGCCGCTTCCAAGGCCTCGCCCGCCTATGCGCAGATCGTCGGGCCGGACGAAGACAATTTCCGCGAGCTGGCCGGGTCGCTGGCCATGCTGCTGTCCGAAACCACCGTTTTGGCCGGGCCGGAGGATGTCGCGCGCAAGCTCTTCATTTTCCGCCACGGCGCCGATGCGCAGGATGCGCAAGGCTGGGCCGAAGCACTGGCCCCCATCCTTGCCGCGCAGGGCGTGGACGGACCGATTGCGGCATGGCGCATCAATACAGTTGCCCGTACATTGGAAGGCCCGGCTCCTGCGGAATTGTTTGACGAAGTTTCGCTGCGCGGCCCTATTCCGGCTGATCTGGCCAATGCCCTGACCGCTGCGGCGCAGGCCTATTTTGCCGATGCTCCGGCCTCTGTGCTGGTCACCCGCCCCAGGATTTTTGTTTCCAGCCAAAAGGATTGAAACCATGGAAATGTCCGATTCCGGCCTGCCGCCGATCCAGCGCGTGGTCACCGGCCACGATGAAAACGGCCGCGCCATCTTCAAATCCGAAGATGTGACCCCCACCAGGATGATCCCCAGCGGCGATGCCAGCTTCCTGACCATCTGGACCACCGAAACGGTCCCGGCTGACCTAAACGATGAGCGCGACGGGCGCGACCTGCCCACCGGCCTGACGCTGGAACGCGGCAGCGTGATCCGCATCACCGATATGCTGCCCGGCAAGGAAAGCCCGTTTCACCGCACCAACAGCGTCGATTACGGCATCGTGCTGAAGGGCGAGATCGAGCTGGAACTGGACGACGGGCGCAAAAAGACCATCCGCGAGGGCGGCATCATCGTCCAGCGCGGCACCAACCACCTGTGGCGCAACACCACCGATCAGGTCTGCCGCATCGCCTTCATCCTGATCGAGGCTCCCGCCTACAAGCATAACGGCGTGCCGCTGGACGAGGCCAAGCCCGAGCAGGTCGATCCCGCCTATGGGGAAATGGGCGAATGAAATATGCGCTGGGCGCGGTCGCTCTGCTGATCGCGGGTGCAGCGGTGGCTATGCCTTTCCACGAAATCCCGGCGGGGCCGCGCGCCCTTCCGGGGGATCGGCTGCCGCCCTTTGCGATGCTGACCGATGGGGGCGAACTGCCGCTTGATCCCCCGCCTCTGCCGCCCGGCACACATCTGCCCGCGCCCGGCGATCCGCCCGAAAGCACCGCCCCCGCGCCCAGCCTGAAACAGGCCACGCGCATGGCACAGGCCGCATTGGACGATTGCACACGGCGCGGTTTTCGCGTGGGCGTGGCGGTGGTGGACAGCGCGGGCGAGGCGCGCGCGATGCTGACCGCCGATGGCGCGGATGGCAGCCATGTGTTTGTGGCCATGCGCAAGGCGGCGGTCGCGCTGGCCTTCGGCTCGACCAGCGGCGAGGCCCATGAAGCGCTGCGCCATGATCCTGCTTTAAAAGCCAAAGTCACCCCGGCAATGTTCGTCGAAGGCGGCGCGGTGCCGATCCACGCGAATGGCCGGATCATCGGCGCGATTGCCGTGAGCGGCGCGGCGGGCATTCCGGTGGGCCATCAGGATGAAGTCTGCGCAGCGGCGGGGTTGAAGCTATGATGTTCGATCTGACCGGCAAGGTGGCGATTGTCACCGGCTCCACGCGCGGCATCGGCCACGCGATTGCGCAGGCGATGATGGACGCCGGGGCGCGCGTGGTGATCTCCAGCGAGGACGAGGCCGACACCGCCCGCGCGGCGGCGGAGATGGGGGCGCTTGGCATCGCGTGCGATGTTGCCGATGATGCGGCACTGGGCGCGCTGGTCGATGGCACGGTGGCGGCGCTGGGCGGGATCGATATTGTCGTGTGCAACGCCGGGATCACCGGGCGGCCCGGTCCTTTCTCCTCCGTCGACATGGCGGATTACGCCCGCGTGATGGCGATCAACCTGCGCTCTCAGGTCGTGCTGTGCAATCTGGCCTATCCGCATCTGCGCGCGCGGAGCGGCAATGCGGTGCTGATCGCCAGCCTGTCGGGTCTGCGCGGCAATGGGGCGATTAATGCCTATGCGCTGGCCAAGGCGGGCGTGGCGCAGCTTGCGCGCAATCTGGCGGTGGAATGGGGGCCGCATGGGGTGCGGGCCAATGCGATTTCGCCCGGTTTCATCGCCACCGAACTCTCCGCGCCGCTGTTGGCCAATGAGGCATTCATGACCCGCCGCATGGGCATGACCCCGCTGCGCCGCCCCGGCAAGCCCGAAGAAGTGGCGGGCGCGACGGTGTTCCTGTCGAGCGCGGCGGGCGGTTTTGTCACCGGCCACAATCTGGTGGTGGATGGCGGAACGCTGATTACGGACGGCAGCTAATCACCACGCAGTCGCGCCGGCATCCACCGCGATATTCGCGCCCGTCACATAGCGCGCCTCATCGCTGGCCAGCCATGTCGCGGCATGGGCAATGTCCTGCGGCTCGCCAAGGATCTTGACCATATTCTTGGCCAGCACTTTCTCGCGCAGGGCAGGTTCGCTCTCCATATGCGCGCGCGTGGCGGCGGTCAGGATGAAGCCCGGCGCGATCGTATTGGCGCGGATGCCATGGGGGGCACCCTCCATCGCCAGCTGGCGCGTCATGGCCAGCACCCCGCCCTTGCCCGCGCAATGCGCCAGCGCGGCCGATCCTTCCAGAGCATGAGCCGCATTGGCGCTGGCGAAATTGACGATGCTGGCCCGCCCGCTGGCCTTCAGCAGGCTCCATGCCGCGCGCGTGGGCAGAAACACGATGTCGAGTTCGCCCAGCAGCGTCCGCTTCCACTGGGCATAGGTCATCTCCTCGATCCAAGCGAAAGTGGCGAAAGCAGCGGCATTGAGCAGGATGTCCACCCGCCCATGCTCCGCGCCAATGGCGGCGAACAGATCGGCCACCGCGCTCTCATCGGTCAGATCGCAGTCGCGGTCCGCGCCCGCAATATCGACGCCGATGACCGTTGCCCCCTGCGCCCGGAAATGCTCGGCGCAGCCCGCGCCAATGCCATTGCCCGCACCGGTGACCACCGCCACCTTACCCGCCAAACGATCAGCCATGGAGCGCCACCTTCTGTGCTGCGTTCAACGCCTGCCCTTTGCGCAGCGATCCGACCAGAGCGCCCATCGCCCCCACCAGCGCCGCGCCCGACAGCAGGCTGAACGCCCCCATCAGCCCGCCAGCATGGCTGCTGCCCAAAGTCACCACCACCGGGCAAAGGAATTGCCCGATGGAAAAGGCCCCCGTCCACAGGCCCGCCGCGCGGGCGCGAATGTCGAAAGGCAGCCCGTCCATCGCCCAGACCAGCAAGGTCGGCAGCAGCACGCCCGCGCCCAATTGATTGATGAAACAGCCGATCAGGAAGGGCGTGGTTGTCCCGGCCCGGCCCATCAGCAGAAAGCCCACCGTGAGAAAGGCAAACTCGCCCAGCAGCAGATGCGCCACCCGCGCCCGCCCGATCCGCGAATAGATGAAGGTGCCGATCGGCACGCCCAGGCTAGCCACCGAGGTCAGGAAACCGATCCGGCCCGGATCGCTCACGCCCAGCAGGGCAATACCCCGCCCGGCCTGAATCTGGACCGTGTAGAACAGGACCGAGCCATAGATGGTGATGGCGATGATCCCGGCCATCCGGCTCCACGGGAACCCGCCCCAAGCGCCATGATGCGGAGCGTGATCGGCCTCCTCCTCGGCGTCGGCCTCGGACGGTTCCCAGGTGAAGATCAGCACCAGCGCCAGCATGACCAGTGCGCAGCCATAGACCCAGAACGGCGCGCGCCAGCCAAAGCGGCCCAATTGCCCGCCGATGTTGAAGAACAGCAGCGCCGACATCGAGGCGAAAGCCGTTTGCCCCGCCAGCCATTTGTCGCGCGCGGCGCCCTTAAAATAATCGCCGATCATCGTCGTGGTCAGCACCATGATCAGCGCCTCGGCCACGCCGACGCCGATGCGGCTGATGATGATCGCGGTCAGATCGGTGAGGAATACCGGCGCAATGCCCACCGCCGCATAGGCCACCAGAGCCCAGATCAGCAGGCGCCGCCGCCCGAACCAGTCGCCCAGCATCCCCGCCACCGGCGAGAACAGCGCCACGCAGAGCGCCGGCACCGTCAGGATCATCGGCACCCAATATTCATGGCCCGCAATCCCGGAAAACTCGTTCAGCAATCCCGGCAGGATCGGCGCCAGCAGCACGATGGCCATGGTGGAGAGCGTTATCGGGATCAGCAGCGATAGGCCTGTCATGAAACCCGGCTGATGGTGGCCTGTCACCTGCGTCTTCTCCCGATGCGCGGCCTCGGCTTTTGAGGCCTATTTTCTCTTGTCCCTTGATTAGGCGCTTTGGCGCGAGGCTGCTATTTCAATCCGCCGATGGGCAGCTATCCATGGCGTGAATAGGATCACACGTCCTTGCTGACCCCGGCGGCCGAGATGGCGGCGATCAGCAGCGGGCCGCAGAACAGCGCAAAGATCGCCACCAGCGGCCAATGCTGACCCAGCGCCCAGCCGCCCAGCAGCGGGCCGGTAAACGCCCCGATCCGGCCAATGCCAAAGGCCCAGCCGATGCCCGTGGCGCGCACCGCATCGGGATAGACCTGCGCGGCCAGCGGATAGAGCATGTTAAAGCCGCCCTGAAGCGTCACGCCCATCAGGAAAGCCGAGGCCAGCACGCCCCACAGCGGCATGGACACGCCGCCAAAGAACAGAAACACGCCCGCCGTTGCCGCCAGCAGGATGCTGCACAGGCGACGCACGTCATAATGGGTGCCCGCAATGCTCATCGCCACGGTTCCGGCAAAGGCACCGAAATTATAGATCGCGCTGGCGATGATCGCCTGCGTCTGGGGCAGGCCCGCCTCGATCGAGAGTTTGGTGATCCAGCTGGTGATGAAATAGAGCGCCATGAAGCCGCAGATCGTGGCCACCCACAGGCGGATCGAATTGGCGCGCCGCACGCCGCTGACCACTTCGCCGATGCTGGGCCGTTGCCCCGATGCGCCCGCGTCCAATCCGGCGGGCAGGATGGCAAGGATCACCGGCACCAGCAGCGCCGAAACCGCCGCCGTGCCCAGCAGGACGCAATGCCAGCCAAAGATCGGGAGCGCCCATGCGGTGATGAAGCCGGTAAACATCGCCCCGATGGGATAGCCCGCCTGAAGCACACCCACGGCGAAATTGCGATGCCTGCGCGGGGCCACGCGCGCGGCAATGGCCGAAATGCAGGCCAGCACCGTGCCGATCCCTGTGCCGATGAAAAAGCGCACAAAGGCCAGTTCCGGCACCGAACGGGTCAGGCTGGACACCGCCATGGCCAGCGCCATAAGCGCCATGGCCAGCGCCACCATCCGCCGCCGCCCAAAACGATCCGCCATGGGCGCAAGGCCAAGCCCCCCAGCGCCATGCCCGCAAGGCCGGCGCTGAAGACAATGGCGAATTGCCCGGACGAGACGCCCCATTCATTCTGCAGCGAGGGCGCAATAAAGGAGACGACCAGCAAATCCATCCCATCGGCCATGTTCAGCGCAAAACACAGCGCGACAATGCCCATAGCCTTGCGGGTCCAGCGGTCATCCGCCGTATCGAGCGCCGCATCAGACGCAGCGGAGACAAAGGCCATTGAGGGTCTATCCTTGGGAGGTCAGAATTGGACGGGATCGCGGTGGGCGGCCTGCGCGTTCAGGCGGATTGAGGCATTGGTCGCGCCATAGGCGTCATAGCCACGCCGCTCCACCACCTCGAAAAAGATGCGCTTGGCCACGGCCCGGCTGTAGAACTGGAAATATTCGCCCGCATCATCGCGGTCATAAAGGATGTTATGTTCGGCCAGCCGGGCCACCAACGCAGGCTCAAGGCCAAAGCGGGCCTCGAGATCCTCGTAATAATTGGGGCCGATGGCCAGGAAGGGCAGGCCCGCCGCCTTGGCCCGCGCGGCCACGGCAAAGATGTCGTCGCAGGCAAAGGCGATATGCTGGACCCCGGCGCCGAAGTAATTATGTAGAAAGCGCGTCGAGAGCGCATTGGCCGCCATCGAGCCGTTGAGCGTGAAGCGCACCGGTTTGGCCGCGTTCCGGCTTTCCACCGCCTGCGAATAGACGATGCCCATGGGGTCGGAGATTTCGAGCTGGGGCGTTTTGGCGAAATCGAACAGCGCGGTGTAATAGAGCAGCCAGCTCAGCATTTCCTCATATTGCATCGTCTGGGCGATATGATCGACGCGGGTCAGGCCGGTGGTGCCGGGCGCAGTGCTGCCCGGAAATTCCTGCGCCCACATATCCGCATCGGTGGCCGCATCGACCAGATAGAACAGCGAGCCCCCCACCCCGCGCACCGCCGGGATCTGCCATTCATCGGGGGCGACCGGTTGGCTGAAACGGGGAATGTCGAGCGCTTGGGCTCGCGCAATGGCGGCGGATTGATCGGGCACGGCAAGGCCGATGGCGCAGACCGAGCCGCCATGCACCATGTCGAAACTATGCGCGAGACCTTCAGGCTCGGAATTGATGACAAGGTTGATACCGCCCTGCTGCCAGCGCTCAACCTGTTTGGAACGGTGGTGGCCGGTGCGTTCGAAACCCAGCGCCTTGAAAATACCGGTGAACTCCTCGGCTTCGGCATGGCTGGCGGCAAATTCGATGAATTCGACGCCCATGGGGGCGATGGCGGCGGGCATTTCGGGCGTCCGCCCCAGCGCGCGCAAGGCGCCGTCATGCAGCACTTTCAACCCGCGCAGACCATCGCGCGCGACCTGGCTGGCCGATCCCGCACGGAACCGGTCATTGAAGATTTCAAGGCTCCAATAACCGTCATAGCCGATGCGCAGCAATTGTGCGGCAAATTCGTCCAGCGCAAAGTCGCCCTGGCCGGGCATACAGCGGAAATGGCGGCTCCAGTTGAGCGGGTCCATTTGCAGGCGCGGCGCATCGGCCCATTGCACGATGAACAGCTTGTCAGGCCGAATGTCGCCGATGCTGGCGCTGGGGATATTGCGCGAGAGCGAGTGGAAACTGTCGAGCGTCAGGCCGAGCGCGGGATGATCGACATCGCGCACAAGGCTCCATGCATCGCGGTGATCGTTGACATGCGTGCCCCATGCCAGCGCCTCATAGGCGATGCGCTTACCATGCTCGCCCGCGATTCCCGCGATGCGGGAAAGATCGGCAAGCAGCGTGTCGCGATCCCCCGCCGCATGGGGGGCGCAGTTCGAGCAGAGCAGGACCAGATCGGTGCCGAGATCCTCCATCACCGCGAATTTGCGGCGCATACGCTCCTCGGCCCGCGCGCGCTGGTCGACGGGCAGGCCCTCATAATCGCGGAAAGGCTGGAGCATCGCCACATCCAGCCCCAAATCGCGGCACATCGCCCCGATCTCAACCGCCGATTGCGGGGCGCTGAGCAGATCGTTCTCGAAAATCTCGACCGCCTGATAGCCCGCCGCCGCAATGGCATTCAGCTTCTCGGCCAGCGTGCCGCTGATGGAGATGGTCGCGATGGAGGAGCGAAACGGGGAGGTCATGCAGCCTGTTCTCCTGCAATATCCGCCAACAGACGCGCCAGCATACGCTCCCGGTCAGGAGCGATGCCGGTGATGTGGCGAAAGGCTTCGGCCGCCTGTCCTACCACCATGGACACACCATTGGCCACCCTTTGCCCCTGCGCACGGGCGGCGGCCAACAGCTCTGTTTCCAAGGGGAAATAGATGATGTCGGCCAGCCATTGATCGGCGCGCATCAGGGCCGGATCAAACGGCATGCCCGGCAATTTGGCCATGCCGACGGGCGTTGCATTGACCACGCCTGCACAAAGGGCAATCGCCGCGCCCACATCCCGGGCCACGGTAAAGCGGCAGGCCGGAACCGCCTGCGAAAGGCTGTCGGCCAGCCGCGCGGCCCGCGCCGCCTCGGGGTCGAACAGCACCACCTCGACCGCGCCCAGTTGAGCCAGCGCCAGAGCCGTCGCGCTGCCCGCGCCGCCGGTGCCGATCTGGGCGACGCGGGCTCCGGCAATCGAGCCGAAAGCGCGTTCGACCAGCCATGAGAACCCGATCCAGTCGGTGTTCTCGCCGCGCACCCGCCCATCGCGAAACACCAGTGTGTTGACCGCGCCCAGCACTTTGGCCTCATCGCTCAATTCATCGCAATGGGCGATCACCTGCTGCTTGAAGGGAAAGGTCACATTGCTGCCCGAATAGCCGACATCGCGCATCAGGCGCACCGCCCGCCCCAGTTCCTCATCGCCCCAATGCATCGCGTCGAAATCGAACAGGCGATAGGTCAGCGGCAAACCCAGCGCCCGCGCCTCGCCCTCATGGATCGCGGGTGAGCGGCTGGCGCCGATGCCCCGCCCGATCAGGCCGACAGCATGGGAGGAAACCGGAGAGGAAGCATGGGTCATGAAGCAATATCTCGGCAAAGAAAGGCCGGGAGGGCATGAGGCACCCTCCCGGCTGTCATTGTAGGGAATACCTACGCCATAGTCATGATTAGGCGGCGATCGCAACGTCCCTCCGGCAAGTTCATGCCATGGTTGCGCGGCCCATCGCCTAGGTGCGCAGCGCAACCAGACAAAGCAGTTGAAACAGCATCTGCGCCCCGGCCTGCGCAGTGATCGTGCCGGGGTCATATTCGGGCGCGACCTCGACCACATCGCCGCCGATGATGTCGATGCCCGCCAGCCCGCGCAGGATCGCAATTGCCTCACGCGTGGAAAGGCCGCCCACCTCGGGCGTGCCGGTGCCCGGCGCGAAGGCGGGGTCCAGCGCGTCCACGTCAAAGCTGACATAGGTCGGCCCGTCGCCCACCACCTCGCGCGCCTTGGCGATGACCCAGTCGATGCCGCGTTGCTGCACCTCCTCGGCATGGATCACGGTCATCCCGCTGGCATGCGAAAATTCCCAGAGATAGGTCGCCCCGCCGCGAATGCCGATCTGGACGCAGCGGCGCGGATCCAGCACGCCCGCCAGCACCGCCTCGCGAAAGGGTGCGCTATGGTGAAAGCGGGTGCCTTCGTAAATGCCGCCGGTGTCGCAATGGGCGTCGATCTGGACCATGCCCATCGGTCCGCTGCGCTCGGCCAGCCCCTTCATGATCGAGCCCGTGATCGAATGATCGCCCCCCACCGACAGCGGCACCGCCCGCGTGCGTGCGATCATGCGATAGGCCGCCTCGATATCGGCATGGCAAGCGGCCAGATCATAGCGGCTGTTCATCGGCACATCGCCCAGATCGGCCACGCGCAGCATGTTCATCGGCGCGATGCGCAAGGCATGTTCATAGGGCCCGATCCGGTCCACCGCCCGCAAGGCGCGCGGGCCATAGCGCGCGCCGGGCCGGTTGGTCACGCCCAGATCCATCGGCACCCCGATCAGCGCCACATCCAGCCCGCGCAGCAATTCGTAATTCAGCCCGCCCGCCATATAGGGCGCGCCCAACAGCGTCGAAGGATTGGCAAAGGGCCAATGGCGCTTGTCACCATCCTTGAAATTCAGCCCGGCCACTTCGCGGAAATGGGGGTCATGCATATCGGCGCCCCCGGCCCCCGCGTATAATCGGCGCAATTCATCCAGATCGAGCGGCATCATTGTTCACCCCTGCTTTTTATAATGCAGAGATGAGCGCGCCGCCGCCGAAGCGGCAATCGCGCAAATGGCGTATTACCTTATCAGGGCCGCGTATTACGCCGATCAGCCCAGCTTGCGCCCGGCCTGAATCTTTTGCAGCAATTCCAGCGCCATGCCCATTTCCGCCTCGGTCAGCACCCCGGCAAAGGCGTTCTCGATAGGCACCACCACCTTTTGCGCCTCGACCAGCGCGGTCTTGCCCGCTTCGGTGATGAACAGGCCCTGCGCGCGCCGGTCGCTCTCGATGCTTTCCAGCACCAGCAGGTTCTTGCGCGTCAGGCTGGCAATCATCTGGTGGATGGTGGCGCGGCGCATGCGGAACAGGCGGGCAAGCTGGGATTGCGTAACGCCCGGATTGGCCTGAACCAGCCAGAGGATCGAGGTCTGCTTGGGCGTCAGGTCCATCAGCCGCAGCGCCGGATCAAGGTCGAACGAGAGCGCCGCATAGGCAATGCCCAGATTGAAGCCCAGCAGGCTTTCCAGCCCGGCCGTATTGATGGCGCCCGCCAGCCCGTCGGTCTCGGGCGCGTCGGTTTCGGCAACGTCAATATCGTTCAGCCGGCGGCGAGGAGCGCGAGTGTCGAGCACGGCGGGGGAACCTTTCTGGGTGGTAGTGCCAATGACTGTATGGAATATATACAGATTGCACGCCAATGCCAATTTGTGCAGGTGCACGCAAGGCTTTGGGCCGGTTTTGCGCCTATTTTGCAGATGCAAAAGACGCACAAAGCCTTGCGGTTTGCGCGGAGTTTTCACCCAATTGGTCCGGTCAGGCCAAAAAGCCGATGCTTTTCAAAGCGTCCTTCAGCGCGGCAACTGCAATCGATAGCTTAGGCTGACCTTGCCCCCCGCCGGGATCGTCACCGCCCAAAGCGGATGCCCGTCCTGCCGCCCCAGCTTTGCCGAGGCCGAAATCACCCGTGCGCCATCGGGCAGCAATTGCTGCGATTCGAAATGCACCGGCCAGCGGTTGGCATTGCGCGCCGTGGCGGTGATCATTTCCACCCGATCATTGATCCGCCGCGTCCGGCTTTCCAGCCGCACCTGCGGCGAGGTGCCGATCTCGACATTGGCCGTCTCGCCCACCGCCTTGTCCTCCATCGCGCCCTCGCCCACGGGCAGCGCCGCCGCGCCCACCTGCTGCACCACCGCCACCCCGCCAGCGGGCAGCGCAAGGCCCAGCCCATCAGCCTTGCGGTTGGCCATGCGCAGGCGGATGCGCGCCTGCTGGCTCTCGCCGTCTTCGGCGCCCACATCGACATCGGCGCGGTGGATCAGGCCCAATTTCACCCGCCGCGCCGCCATCAGCGCCACCTGCTTTTGCGAATGAGCGGTCACATTGGTGGGCATCGGCACGCGATAGAGCCGCAGATCACCCAGCACTTCCTCTTTCACCACCACAGGAGGGGCCATCATGCGCTTGCTGCCCGTGACCATGATGTCGGCCATCATCGCCACCGGAGCAGGCGGTGCAAAGACCGGCGCGGCCTCATTCAAGGGGGGCGGCACCGGCGAAAGGCGGCAATGCAGCACCAGATCCTGCGCCTCCTCCGGTTCCTCGCGGCTCTCCTCAAACTTCGGCTTGCCGCCCACCACGGCGGCCTGCGCCTGGGCAAATCCGGTCGTGTCGCCATTGGCCAGCGTGACCCAAGCCGTCATTTCTGCGGCCTGCGCGCCGGGGGCCAGTTTGACGACATAATGCGCCTGCCAATCAAAGCCCCAGGCCAGATAGGTCAGCCGCACCCGCGCCTTTTGCGCCGAGGCCGCATGGGTGGCGATGGACAGCGTGGGCCGCGCGTTCAGCCCTTCCGGCAAACCTTCATAGGCGATGGCGTCTTTCAGCCCGCCGCAATTGGCGATCTCGAAACCCGCCTTGGTCTGGACAATCGCCGCGCCATCGGGGGCCGATCGGATGATAGCGGGTTCTTCGCGGGTGTGTCCCTTCGCGTCCGTGCGGCGCAGCGTGACCGGGCGGCCAAAGGCGCGGGCATAGAGATTGCGCGGCGAGAGCAGCTCGGCATCGAGGTTCTTTTCCGAAACCCCCGCGCCCAGCCCCTCGACCAGCGCGGTTTCGGCCAGCATACCCGCCGCCACGCCCTCGAAGCGGATCGTGGCATCGCCCGCCGGGATCGCCACCTCGCGCTCCTCGGAAATCAGCGCATAACCGCCCAGCCATGCCGGATTGATCGCATCGGCCGCGCCGCGATCGGGCGCGCGATAGATGGTCACGGCCACACGGGCCGGGCCGGATGATGTCACCACCTGCTGCGCCGCAAGGGGCGCGGCGGCCATCAGGGCCGCGCCCAGCACAATCGGCCGCACGATCAATACCGCGCGTCGATCTGGGCGGTCAGATTGACCGAGCCTTGCGCAGGGATGGTGATCTTCCAGACCCGCTCGTCGGCATTGCGCATCTCGCCCTTGGCGCTTTCGGCCGAAACGCGCGTGTCATGCCATCCGCGATCCAGCCCCGCCTGCACCACCTCGACCGTCACCGGCACCGCGCGCGCATTGGTCAGGCGGTAGGCCATATGGGTGCGCCAATAGGCCTTGGGCGCGTCGACCGAAACGGTCTCGGCCTTGCCGTCGCGGGTGATGCGATATTGGGCCACGCGTTCCCATTCGGCGCCGTCGATCTTCTCGCGCTTTTCCACTGTGGGCTGGATCTTCACATCAAACGCCTCGCCGGTTTTGAGCGCGAGGGTCGATCCCATCGGCGTGTGGCCGATATTGTCCTCGCCCACGAATTGCGGCGCGCCGGACGCATCGCGCGTATAAACGCGCACCGTGCCCGCAGGCAGCGCATCGCCAAGGCCGCCCTCGCGCGCATTGGAAAAATTGATGACGCTGGCAAAGCTCTGCGCCTCGTCACTGGTGGCTGCCCAAGCGTTGCGATACCAATAGGACTTGGTCGCGCTCGCCCCCTTCACATCCAGAAAGCTGACCTGCTTTTGCTGCGCCTGCGCCAGCGTGGTGGGATTGGCGATGGGGTAGAGGTAGAAATCGCCCACCTGTTCGCGCGCTGCGGCCTGCGTGCCGACGATGCCCGCGGGCCGGGTCGGGCGGAAACGGGGCTGCTCCGCGCCATCGCCCCCCCCACCATCGCCAACTGCGCCCGCCACCAGCAGCAATTTGGCCGCCGGATAGGTCGTGCCGCTGGTGTTGTTCAGCGTGACCCAGCCCTGCACATCCAGCTTGCCCGCCTTTTCATCGAACATGGCGACATAGTCGGCCTTCCAACTGAACCCGCGCGAGAGATAGGACAGCGTCACCGGCCTCCTGCCCCCCTGCGCCGCATCCAGCGTGACCGAAAGCGTAGGCCGCGCCTTCAGCCCCTCGGGCAACTGGTCGAACACCAGCCGCGCATCCATATCGCCCAGCACCTCGATCCGGTTGCCGATCTGGACCAGCGTACCGTTATTATTGGCCAGGATCGTGCCGCGCTCGGTGGTTTCCACGCCCGTGGCGCGGTTGGTGCGGATGATCGTCACCGGTTGCCCCACGCCCTTGTCCACCAGCCTTTCGGGGCTGAGCAGGTCATAATCGAAATTTTGTTCGACCACGGCCGCGCCGGGCGCGGCAATCGTCACCGTCTCGGGCCGGATCTGGGCCGAAACATCGGCAAAATCGGTCAAAGCCCGCCCCTTGGGCAAATCCAGTTGCCGCACATCCTGAACCAGCGCCAGATCATTGTTATAAATCGTGATCGCCACCTGACCCTGCGCATTGACCGGGGCTGCATAGGCGCCCGACGCATAAGTCATCGCGCCCAACAACAAAGGCGCCCAATTTGCCGCCCGCCGCTTCATCATCGCAATGCCCCTTCTCGCCATAAACCTGTGTGCCAAGTTAGCTTGACCTTTACTGATGCCATAGCATGATGATTTTATGGCTGAACGCAAACTGAAGGCATGGGTGGCGGCGGGATTGATCGACGCGGCCGCCGCCGACCGCATCCGCGCATGGGAGGCGCAACACAGTCGCCCGGTCGCGCTCTGGGCGGTGGTGGGGCTGGCCGCGCTGTCGATAGGGCTTGGGATCATCTCTTTGGTGGCGGCCAATTGGGCCGCGATCCCGGGCGAGACGCGCCTTGCGCTCCATGCCGCGCTGATGGTCGGGTTGGCGGCGGCGCTCTGGGCGCTCCTGGCGCAGGGGGGCGATACGGCGCGGCGCTGGGCCGAGGTGGGGATTTTCGTCTTTGCCGCGCTGGGGCTGGGCTTCATCGGCCATCTTGGGCAAGTCTATCAGACCAGTTCGCCGACATGGGTGGCCATCGGCCTGTGGCTGGCGCTGTTTGCCCCGCTGCTGCTGGGCGGGGGTCAGGGCTGGCTATCGGCCGCGCTGCTGGCGGGGGGATGCATTGCGCTGCCTTGGATGCGGTTTGGCGATCCGGCGCTGGGCTTTTCCGGCGGTCAGGCCGGGCCGGGCGTGATCCGGGGCGCGATTGAATGCGCGCTTCCGGTGGCGCTGACGCCGCTATCGGCCTTGATGCTGGGCGGTTCGGCGCGCGGCGGCTTCTGGTTGCGGTTGGGCGAGATCGGCTTTGCCTATGCCATTATCGCTGTCAGCCTGTTCGTGATCGCCTCGGGCTTTGGCGATTGGGGTCATGGCCATTGGGCGGGCGATCCGCAGGGCAATGTGGATACGGCGCTGGTGGCCGTCGCCGGGGTGCTGGGGCTGGCAGGGCTCGCGCTTTGGCAATCGGACCGCACGGTGCAGGGCGCGGCAGGCGCAGCGGTTTTTGCCATGCTGGCACTGGCCATGCTGGCGGCGGATCGGCTGAGCGGTCATGGTTTGGCGATGGGCCTGTTGTTCATGGTGCTGTGGGCCGGGCTGGCGGGGGCGGCGCTCCACGCGCGGGCGCGCTGGGCCTTTCAGATGGCGGTCGCGGTGGTTGCGCTGCGGCTGATCATTCTGGCGTTTGAAGAGGCGGGCGGATTGTTGGCCAGCGGCGTCGGGCTGATCCTTGGCGGGATGCTGGTGCTGGGCGTGGCCTGGGGCGCGCTGCGGATCTCGCGCCGGTTTGCCCCGGCGCGGGGGATCGCCTGATGCGTGGCCTGTTGCGGACATTGGCCATCATGCTGCCGCTGGCGGGCCTTGCCTACACTTGGCACGCCACGCGGCAATCGGCGGCGCAGGGCGTCGAATGGGATGTGGCCGTCACCGGCTATGATCCGCGCGACCTGCTACGCGGGCATTATATTCGCTTCACCTATGTCTGGCCTGATGACAGCCTGACAACACCGACACCGGGCACCGTCACCGATGAAGCCTCCTCGGCCACCCGCCTCTGTATCGAGGGCGAAGCCCCGGCCATCCGCCGCACGATCAGGATGACCGATGAGGATCAGGCCGGGGATTGTCAGGGCATCGCGCGGGCAGCGGGACAAGGCGCCCATCCCGGCCCGATGGCGCCAGGCCAAATCTCGAGCGTTCCGCGCGAAGGCCGCCTGTTCGTGCCGCAAAGCGAAGCGGCCGGGATGGAACGCGCGCTGACCGATCCGGCGCAGCAGGCCATTCTGCGCTTTCGCCTGAAGCCCAACGGGGAGATCATCCCGCTGCGCCTGAGCTTTCAACCCAAGCCGGCGGCCGGCGCGCAGCCTTGAGGCAGGGAGCGGATAGCCCCCTTACACCATGCCCACCCGGCCCGCCGAATTGCCAAGATCGGCAAAATAGCCCGCCATCGCATCGGCGGCCTTGTCGGTCAGGGTGATGAAGGCGCGGCGGCGATCCGATTCATCCTCGATCCGCTTGAGCAGCCCCGCCTCGGTCATCTGGCCGATCCAGCGCAGCGCAGTGGTGGGCGGCACGCTGGAAGCGATGCACAGGCTCGTGACCGACACTTTGGTCTTTTCCACATGAGCGGCGGTCAGGTCGAGCAGCATATCCCATGCCGGATCGGCAAACAGATCGCCGTCAAAGAAACGCGCGCGCATCTGGCGCTGGCGGATCACGCGGCGGACCATGCGCGGATCGGGCATTTCCGGGCGCTGCTGGGCCACCTGCCGGTCGCCCGGGGCATCCTTGCGCGCAGGGTCAAAGCGGAAGGCCGAGGCGGCCTGGGCCGGGACGGTCTGGGCCGCCGCGCCGATGCCGGGGGTCAGCGTGTTCAGCCGCTCGCCGATCTGCGTGACCTGCTCGGTCAGGCGCAGCAGCACCATGCGATCCTCGTCCGACAATTCGCGCACGCGCTTCGTCGGCATCCGCGCCATCACCTGACCCAGCGCGATCAGGCGTTCGGCCCGGCTGGGATCAACCAGAATCTGCGGCCCGGACTGATCAAGGCAACCGAACACATCGTCAAGCGCATTCACGCTGGTCGACACCACCAGCGCCGCGCCCGTCTGGCCCGCGCGCAGATCCAGCCGCGAAAGCGCCGCCATCACCTCGCAATCGACCACCGGGCAATCGAGCAGCACGACATCGCCCAGCGGCATCGCCTCGCCCGAGAGCAGGCGGGCAATCGGGCTGGCCTCGGCCAGGCGGAAACCGGCGCCCTCGGCATCCTCGCGCATCTGATCGCGCAGATAGGGGCGGTCGGCAAAGATCGAAACCTTAAGACGCAGGCCCGAGACATCATGGCCCGAGCCATAGGAGAAATCATCGGCAGCATCCAAAAAACCGGCATAGGGCGCATTGAGCATGATATCCGACTCCGTCTTTCAAGTTCCCAGTAGGAATACTTAGAACCTAGAACAAAGCGGAACACCGTCAAGATCAAAAATGGAACATTTAGAAAACATCCAAGAACAGATCATCCGTTTTGGAGGCAATTCCCGCGCCCGCCGCAAACGAAAAGGCCGCCCGGTCGCTCCCTAAACGCAACCGGGCGGCCCAATCAAACCCTTGGAATCATTATCAATCGATAAAGGGATCGCGCACCAGAATCGTGTCCTCACGCTCGGGGCTGGTCGAAACCAGAGCCACCGGCGTTTCGATCAATTCCTGCACGCGCTGGATGTACTTGATTGCCTGCGCGGGCAGATCGGCCCACGAACGCGCGCCCGCAGTCGTGCCCTGCCAGCCATCCATTTCCTCGTAGATCGGCTCAACAGCGGCCTGATCGGCGGCGTGCGAAGGATAGTAATCCAAAACCTTGCCCCGCAGACGATAGCCGGTGCAGATCCGCACCTTGTCAAACCCGTCGAGAACGTCGAGCTTGGTCAGCGCAATGCCGGTTACGCCCGAAATGGCGCAGGATTGGCGCACCAGCACCGCGTCAAACCAGCCGCAGCGGCGCTTGCGGCCCGTGACGGTGCCGAATTCATGGCCGCGCTCGCCCAGACGCTGGCCCACTTCGTCCTCCAGTTCGGTCGGGAACGGACCCGAGCCGACGCGAGTCGTATAGGCCTTCACAATGCCCAGCACGAAACCGGCCGAGGACGGACCCATGCCCGAGCCGCTGGCCGCCGTGCCCGACACCGTGTTCGAGCTGGTCACAAACGGATAGGTGCCATGATCGACGTCGAGCAGCACGCCCTGCGCGCCTTCGAACAGCACGCGCGCACCGGCCTTCTTCACCGTGTTCAGCCGCTTCCACACCGGCTCGGCAAATTGCAGCACGAAGGGCGCGATTTCCTTCAGCTCGGCGATCAGCGCCTCGCGGTCCACCGCAGGCTGGCCGAAACCGGCGCGCAGCGCGTCGTGGTGGGCGCAGAGGCGGTCAAGCTGGGCATCGAGCGAATCGAGATGCGCCAGATCGCACACACGGATCGCGCGGCGGCCAACCTTGTCTTCATAGGCCGGGCCAATGCCGCGACCGGTGGTGCCGATCTTGCCCGCGCCCGCCGCCGTTTCGCGCAGACCGTCGAGATCGCGGTGCATCGGCAGGATCAGCGGGCAGTTTTCGGCAATCGCGAAATTCTCGCGGTTGATCACCACGCCCTGCGATTCCAGCTTCTCGATCTCGGCCTTGAGCGCCCAGGGATCGAGCACCACGCCATTGCCGATGATCGAGAGCGTACCGGTCACAATGCCGCTGGGCAGCAGCGAGAGCTTGTACACCTTTTCGCCCACGACCAGAGTATGGCCCGCATTATGGCCGCCCTGAAAGCGCACCACCACATCGGCACGGCTGGCCAGCCAGTCGACGATCTTGCCTTTGCCCTCGTCGCCCCACTGGGCGCCGACAACGGTCACATTTGCCATGGATAGAATCCCTCACCCTGCCAAGTAAATCCGGAAGCGCCCTTCGACAGGACTCGGCGCAGCGGATGGGACGGTGGGGCGCGATTCCCAAAGGAAAGCCCCGATTTCGACCGCGCCGTTAGCCAGACTGATGCGCGGCGTCAATGGCCTAACCGCGCGCGATGGGTTATGCTTGGCAAAGTGTATGACAGAAAAGGATCTTGCCTGATGGCATTCCCTCTTCGCCGCGTGATCGGCGGGCTCAGCATGGCGGCCATGATGGCCGTATCGTTTCCGGCGCAATCGCAATTGCTGATGGGTGCGATGATGATGCGCCGCATGGCACGGGCCGCACACAAAGGCACGCCCGCCCCCGCCGCGCCTGCGCATCAGACCATCGCCTATGGTGCCGATCCGATGCAGAATCTGGACTTTACACCGCCCCCCGGCGCGAAAGGTCCGGTGCCGCTGGTGGTCTTTGTCCATGGCGGCGCATGGACCCAGGGCAACAAGGACAATGCCACCGGCAGTTGGAAGGCCCCGCATTACACATCACTGGGCTATGCCTTTGCATCCATCAACTATCGCCTTGTTCCGCAGGTCGGCGTCGAGGATGAGGCGGGCGATGTGGCCGCCGCGCTGGCCCGCCTGATCGCGGATGCGGATCGGCTGGGGATCGACCGGCATCGCATCGTGCTGATGGGCCATTCGGCGGGCGCGCATCTGGTGGCGCTGCTGGGCACGGATGAACGCTATCTGGCGCGGGTCGGCCTCTCGCAGGGAGATCTGGCCGGGGTCCTGCCGATTGACGGGGCGGCCTATGATGTCCCCTCGCAGATGACAGCGGCGGGGTCCTATATGCAGGGCCGGTATAAGCAGGCCTTTGGCGATGATCCCGCCCGCCAGCGTGCGCTTTCGCCTTTGACCTACGCCGCCGCGCCCAATGCCTCGCGCTTCCTGTTTATCAACGTTCGGCGCGAGGATGGGCTGGCGCAGGCCAAAGCTCTGGCCGAAGCGCTGCGCCATGCGGGCGCGCAGGTCGAGACCCAGAGCTTTGACGGGCGCGGATTGCAGGGGCATGTCGAGATCAACCGCCGTCTGGGCGATCCCGACTATGCCGCCACCCCGGTGGTGGACCGCTGGTTGAAGGGGGTGTTTGGCGGTTAGCCAAGCCCGCGCGGCGCCTGAGCGTTGCTTTGCATTCGCGTCAGCCTGAATGCAAAACGCATCAATGCGCGTTGATCATGACGATGGTCTGATCCAGCCGCCCCTCGATCTCGGCGCGGCGCAGGAATTGCACGCGCTCGACATTGATCTCGGCCGGGGTGGGGGTTTGCGCGAAGAGGCCCATCACCTCGTCGATGAAGTCGACCAGCGGCAGATAGCCCTCGCGGGTCGCCTGCCCCGGTGTCAGGTCGGTCTGCACGGCGGGCGGGGCCAGTTCGATCACCTCGACCCGCCCGGCCAGCAGCGCGCGCAGGGCCAGCGTATAGGAATGAAGCGCGGCCTTGGTGGCGTTATAGGTGGGCGTGGAGAGCAGCGGCACAAAGGCCAGCCCCGAGGTCACATTGACGATGGCCGGATTGGCCTGCGATTTCAGATGGTCGATTAAGGCATCCGTCATGCGGATCGGGCCAAGCAGGTTGGAGTTGATCATCCCCTCCGCATCGGACAGGTCGCGGGCGCCGGTCGCATCCTCGAAACGCATGATGCCCGCATTGTTGATAAGCACGTTGAGCGCGGGATAGGCCGCGATAATCTCCCCTGCGGCACGGGCAATATCGGCCGGATCGTCAATGTTCAACGCAAAGCCCGCCATGCCGGGATTGGCCGCGATGATCTCGTCGATCAGGGCCTGACGCCGCCCGGCGATGATGACCTGATTGCCTTGCGCATGAAACCGCTCGGCCAAGGCGCGCCCGATGCCCGATGTGCCGCCGGTGATGAGGATGGTGTTGCCGCTGGTCTGCATGGAATGTCTCCTTTTGGGGTGCGACACTCCATTTACGCCTTCGCTCTCCCGGTTGAAGAAGGCACCCAAAATATTTATACTTACCCTATGGAGAGTAACTATCCCGCAAGTGATCCGCGCGTCGATGCGCTCGTCAACGATCTGATCGGCCGGGTGGCCGACAAATGGACGCTGCTGATTCTGGAAGTGCTGGAGGAAGGCGGCGTGATGCGCTTTACGCAGGTGGGCCGCGCCGTGCAGGGGATCAGCCAGAAGATGCTGACGCAGACCCTGCGCGCGATGGAGCGCGACGGGCTGGTGACACGCACCATCCATCCCGTGATCCCGCCGCGCGTCGATTATGAACTGACGCCGCTGGGCCATAGCCTGAGCGCCGCGTTCTGCGGGGTCTGGCAATGGGCCGAAGCCCATCTGGAGGAAGTGGAAGGCGCGCGAAGCCGGTTCGACGCCCTCCTCAGCGCAGATTAAAGCGCGACCACCTCGCCGCCCTCAAGCCGGTGGGTGGCGCCCAAGGTTGCCGCATCGCAGGCATCGCCCAGCGCCGCCACCGTGCGCCAGCCCACCGCGCGCAGCCGCGCCGCCGCGCCCGTATCATGGCCCAGCGGCAGAAACAGCAGATCGCGCGGCGCCTCATGCGCGGCCAGCGCCGTAATCAACGGATCGGGATAGAGCGAGAAACCCACCGCCGGTTCGGCCGGTTCGCCCAGAATCGAATAGGACCCGCCACGCGCCACCGCGCCGCGCACCCCATCGGCAAAGATCTGGAAGCCAAACCAGCTCTGATATTCAAACCCATGCCGCTCGGTCGGGTCCAGCGTCATGCGCACACCGGCAGGCAGGCGCGCCGCAATCTGGCGCAGCGCGGCGATGCGCTCGTCGAGCACCTCGCCCAGAGCCAGCGCCTCAAGGCGGGCAATCGCGGCGTCCAGCGGCCCGGTGGCGTGGATCAGCGGCAGGTATGCCGCCCCGCCCTCGGTGACCAAAGCGCCCGCATCCTTGGCGTCCAGTTCGCGGCGGACAGCATCCAGTTGCGCAGACGTCAACGGCCAAGGGCCAAGGGCCAAGGCATCGACCAGACCCGGCATCGTGAAATCGACCGAAATTCCGGTGGCCCCGGCCGCCTGAAGCGCCTCGATGGCCACCGCCACCACCTCGCCCGCCGCCGCCGTGCCCGCATGGCCGATCAGCTCGGCGCCGATCTGCAAACGCTCACGCGTGGGGTCGAGGCCATCACCCTTGATCGCCGTCACCTGCCCGGCATAGGCCAGACGCAGCGGGCGCGGGGCATCCTTCAAACGCGTCACGGCAATACGACCCACCTGCGGCGTGATATCGCTGCGCAGCGCCATCATCCGCAGGGACGAGGGATCAATGAAGCGCACCATGCGCCGCGTCTCGATGCCCGCCATGCGGCTGGCCAAGGAGCGCTCGAACTCAACCCCCGGCGGCTGAACCCGGTCATAGCCATGGCTGTCCAGCACATCCATGATCGCGCGCGTAATGCGCGTCGCGGCCGCCGTATCCTGCGGCAGTCGGTCTTCCAGGCCCTCGGGCAGCAAATCGCGGGTTTCGGTGTCCATCATGGGGCGGGCTTTAGCGGGGGTTTGGCGTTTTAGGAAGGCAGAATAGATGCGAGGGACTCGTCCCTCGCGCTCCCATTACTGTCTGCGTTGCGGGTCGGGTTCAGCCAATGGGTGTCAGACGCTCCGTTGGAATTTTAAAGCCTGCGGCGCTTTTTCCGCAACTTCGCCGCGCCGCAGGCTTTTAAAACCATGGTGCCTCCGCCGAACCCCTAGCGCAACCCCATAATGGGATTGCAAAGGGCCCCCGCCCTTTGCCCGCCGGAGGCAAATTCCCAAAGAAAAAGGACGGAAGCCTCATCCGAGACCCCCGCCCTAATTTTTTCAAACCCTAACGTTCAGATCAGAACGCCAGCGCCTTGGCACGCTTCACGCCGGGCAGCTTGCCTGCGGCTTCGAGCACGTCGCCGGCGACCGGGCTATCGACCGAGAGCAGCAGGACCGCCTCGCCGCCGGCTTCGCGGCGACCGAGGTTGAACGTGCCGATGTTGATGCCGTTTTCGCCAAGGAGCGTACCGATGCGGCCGATGAAGCCGGGGGCGTCTTCGTTGACGATATACATCATGTCGCCGGTCAGTTCGGCTTCAACCTTGATGCCGAACAGTTCGACGAGGCGCGGTTCGGCGTTCGAGAACAGCGTACCCGCCACCGAGCGCTCGCCCGCTTCGGTCTTGACCGAGACGCGGATGAGCGTGTGGTAGTCACCGGTCTTTTCAGTCTTCACTTCGCGCACTTCAAGGCCGCGTTCCTTGGCGAGGAACGGAGCGTTGACCATGTTCACCGTGGCCGACTGCACGCGCAGGAAGCCGCAGAGAACGGCCGCCACGATGGGCTTGGCGTTGAGTTCGGTCGCCGCGCCTTCGGTGTGGATCGAGATGCGAGCCACGGCCGAGGGGGTGAGCTGGCCCACGAGGCTGCCCAGCTTTTCAGCGAGAGCCATGTAGGGGCGCAGCTTGGGGGCTTCTTCAGCCGACAGCGAAGGCACGTTGAGCGCGTTGGTCACGCCGCCCGTGGTCAGATATTCGCCAAGCTGTTCAGCAACCTGGAGCGCCACATTGACCTGAGCTTCGGTGGTCGAAGCGCCAAGGTGCGGGGTGCAGATGAAGTTCTTGGTGCCGAACAGCGGCGATTCCTTGGCCGGTTCGGTCTGGAACACGTCGAGAGCGGCGCCCGCAACATGGCCCGAATCCAGAGCATCCTTGAGAGCCGCTTCGTCGATCAGGCCGCCACGGGCACAGTTGACGATGCGCACGCCCTTCTTGGTCTTGGCCAGATTTTCGCGGCTCAGGATGTTCTTGGTTTCCGCCGTCAGCGGCGTGTGCAGCGTGATGAAGTCAGCCTTGGCCAGCAGCGTGTCGAGGTCGGCCTTTTCAACGCCCATTTCCACGGCGCGCTCGGGCGTCAGGAACGGATCGTAAGCGACGACCTTCATGCGCAGACCCAGCGCGCGCGAAGCAACGATCGAACCGATGTTGCCCGCGCCGATCAGGCCGAGCGTCTTGCCGGTGACTTCAACGCCCATGAAGCCGTTCTTCGGCCACAGGCCCTTCTGGGTCTGCTCGTTGGCTTCGGGGATCTGGCGGGCCAGAGCGAAGATCATGGCGATGGCGTGTTCGGCGGTGGTGATCGAGTTGCCGAAAGGCGTGTTCATCACGACAACGCCCTTGGCGCTGGCATAGGGGATGTCCACGTTATCCACGCCGATACCGGCGCGGCCGATCACCTTCAGATTGGTGGCGGCGTCGAGCACTTCCTTGGTCACGCGGGTCGACGAACGGATGGCCAGACCATCATAGTCGCCGATGCGAGCGATCAGCTGTTCGGGGGTTTCGCCGGTGATGACGTCCACATCGCAGCCCATTTCGGTGAAAATGCGGGCGGCGTTGGGGTCCATCTTGTCCGAAATAAGGACGCGGGGCTTGCGAGTCTCGGTCATGGGAATCGTATCCTCATGTGAATGGGGGAAAATGGCGGGGACGACTTGAGCGCGTCCCCGCAAAAAATCAGCTTGGTTTAGCCAGCCTTGACGGTGGCGTAGGCGTAATCCAGCCAGGGGCCGAGGTCTTCGATATCCTCGACATTGACCGTGGCGCCGCACCAGATACGAAGGCCAGCGGGCGCATCGCGATAGCCCGCGATGTCATAGGCGGCATCCGCCTTTTCCAGCACAGCGGCGAACTTCTTGATGAAGTCAGCGTCCGCGCCTTCAACGCTCAGGCAAACCGAGGTCTTCGAACGGGTCGCTTCATCAGCGGCCAGATGCGAGAGCCACGAACGCTCTTCAACGATCTTGTTCAGCGCGGCGGCATTGGCGTCGCTGCGAGCCTGAAGACCCTTCAGACCGCCCAGATCCTTGGCCCATTCCAGCGCGAAAATCGCGTCTTCCACGGCCAGCATCGAGGGGGTGTTGATGGTTTCGCCCTTGAACACGCCTTCGGCCAGCTTGCCCTTCGACACAAGGCGGAACACCTTGGGCAGCGGCCATGCGGGGGTGTAGGTTTCAAGGCGCTCAACAGCGCGGGGGCCGAGGATCAGCACGCCATGGCCGCCTTCGCCGCCCAGAACCTTCTGCCAAGAGAAGGTGGCGACGTCGATCTTCGACCAGTCGATGTCGTAAGCGAACACCGCCGAGGTGGCGTCAGCGAAAGACAGGCCCTCGCGGTCGGCGGGGATGAAATCGGCGTTCGGAACGCGCGCGCCGCTGGTGGTGCCGTTCCAGGTGAACAGCACGTCATTGGTCCAGTCGATCGTGTTCAGATCGGGGATCTGGCCATAATCGGCGCGGATGATCGTGGGGTCCAGCTTGAGCTGCTTGGCAACGTCGGTGACCCAACCCTCACCGAACGATTCCCATGCAAGCGTGGTGACGGGCTTGGCGCCCAGCATGGTCCACATCGCCATTTCGAAAGCGCCCGTGTCCGAACCGGGCACGATGCCGATGCGGTGCGTTTCAGGGAGCTGGAGAATTTCGCGCATCAGATCGATGCAATAGGCCAGGCGCGTCTTGCCGATCTTCGCGCGGTGCGAACGGCCCAGCGACTCGGTCGCGAGCTTGGCGAGATCGTAGACAGGCGGCTTGGCGCAGGGCCCCGACGAGAAAAAGGGGCGAGCCGGCTTCTTGGCCGGAACTTGGATAGTCATGTAGTCTCTCCTTACAGAGAGCACGCGCGGCGTTGGGACCGCGTGGCCCGCCGGCCGCTCTAGAGATCGGCGCGGAACAGTCAAGCAGACTTTTTTGCAACAGATGCGAAAATTTTCCATTGGCCGTGAAGAATTTCGCGCCAATCCGGCAAAAATGCGGCATTTTCCTGCGTAGGCGCCGCATACTTCAACCCGATGATAAACCTCGTTTTAACCACGCGCCATTACCTAGTATCCGGCCGCCACAGGGTTCATCACGCCATATGGAACAGCCCCCTCGTTCAACATTGCTGGCCACGCTCGCCATCACCCTCACGCTGGGCGGATGCGGCGGGGCCATTCCCGACACGCCCCACCGCGCCCGGCCGCAAGCCACCATCGCCTATCAGCCCATCCGCCCGGACGAGGGGCAATGCCTGTCCGATCTGGGCGCCAAGGCCGCCGGTTTCACGCCCCTGCCCGACCAATATTACGGCGCGGGATGCGCGACCTTCAACGCGGTGCGTCTGGCCAGCCTGTCGGGCGACAGCCAATCCTTCAACATTTCCAATCTCGGCCCTGTCACCTGCCCGCTGGCCAACACCTTTGCCGGATGGGCGCGATTCGGGGTGGACCGCGCCGCCCGCGCGATTCTGGGCAGTCCGCTGGTGCGCATCGAAACCATGGGCAGCTACAGTTGTCGCAACGTGGCGGGCACCGACAAGCGCAGCGCCCATGCCACCGGCAATGCCATCGACGTGGCCGCCTTTGTACTGGCCGACGGGCGGCGAATTACCGTGCTGAACGGATGGAATTCGCCGGATCCGGCCGAGCGCGAATTTCTGCGCACCGTTCATCAATCGGCCTGCCGCCGCTTTGGCACCACTTTGGGGCCTGATTTCAATGCCGCCCATCGCAATCATTTGCATGTGGACCTGATGAACAACGGCATCTGTCATTAAACGGGACGGCCGTTAACCATCGTCCAGCTTGACAATGGGGTGCCTCCCTCCAATCTGAACCGCTGTTCGGGAGGGTTTGGGCCATGTTTCGTCAATCAATCGCCATCCGCCGCTGGGCCTGCGCACTGGGTATGGTTGCTTTGGCGGCCCCTCTGTCGGCGGCCCCGCGCATCATCCCGCGTGCGCCCAGCGTCTGGCTCGATGACTATACCACCGCCGAGCTGAAGAGCCGAATAGACAAGGGTTGTCCGGTGGTTATCGTGTTCAGCGGCGGCACCGAAGAGACAGGGCCCTATCTGGCGCTGGGCAAACATGCCGCGCGCATCCGCGCCTATGGCGAGGCTATTGCGCGCAATGTGGGCGATGCGCTGATCGCGCCGGTGCTGCATTATGCGCCCAATCCGCCTTATATAACGCCCTTTCCCGGCACGATCAGCCTGCGCCCCGAGGTCTTTGCCGCCGTTAACGAAGATGTTGCCCGCAGCCTTATCAATGGCGGTTTCCGCCGGATCGCGCTGATGAGTGAACATGGCCCCAGCCAGAAGCCGCTGGCCGAAGTCGCGGCCCGCCTCAATGCCGAATTTGCCGACAAGGGCGCGCAGGTCTTCTACATTTCCGACGGTTATACCCGCGCCCGCCGCGAGATCGAGGCCGCCATCCGCGCCGAGGGCAAGGTGGGCGGCGGCCATGGCGGATTATGGGATACATCCGAAACGCTGGCGGTCGATCCCTCGCTGGTGCGCCCTGGCCCCTATCTGCCCGGCACAATCGACAATGACGGCAACGGGCCGGTCAACGCATTGGGCTATTCGGGCGACCCCACCGGGGCCAACGCGCGCATCGGCCACGAATTTGGCGCGATGCGCGTGCGCCTGGCCAGCGCGGAATTGAGCGCGGCGCTCAAATCCGCCGGAGCTTGCCGAAGGCAGGAGAGCCGGAAATAAGGATCAACCCTGCGCGGCGTGAAACGGAAAATCGGGCAACCCGTCAAGCGCGGCCTTGAGGCTGTCGCTCCAGCTGGCCGAGATCACGCGATACCACGAATCATTGGCCTCGATCCGGCGCTCATACTTGATGCCCAGATCGTCGCGCCCGATCACCACCAGATCCAGCGGCATACCCACCGACAGATTGGCCTTGAGCGTCGAATCGAAGCTGACCATCAGCAGCTTGACCGCATCCTCGAAGGCCATCTTGCGGTCATAGCCGCGCAGGATGATCGGGCGGCCATATTTTGTCTCGCCGATCTGGAAAAAGGGCGTGTCGAGCGTCGCCTCGATGAAATTGCCCTCGGGATAGATCATGAACAGACGCGGCTCCTGCCCCTCGATCTGTCCGGCCAGAATCAGCGTCGCGCCAAATTGCCCGGCCGCCTGCGGGCCGACATCGGCGTCGCGCTCGGCAATCGTCTCGCGCAGCGTCTTGCCCACGATGCCCGCCATCTGAAACATGGTCGAGGCCTCCAGCACGCAATTGTGCCGTTCGCTGGGCAGTTTGAACCGTTCCTCAATCTTGGAGACAACCGCCTGGGTTGTCGCCAGATTTCCGCTGGTCATCAGCGCCACGACCCGCTCGCCCGGCACTTCCCAGTGAAACAGTTTGCGGAAGGTGGAGATGTTGTCGACGCCCGAATTGGTGCGGGTGTCGCTCATCAACACCAGCCCGGCATCCAGCATCATGCCAACACAGTAGGTCACTTTCTTCCCCTCGGGCGCCGGACACAGCGCGAAATGTAGCGCAAAACCCGCGCGAATCCTTAAAGTCGCGGTTGCACAAAATTAGACCTCCCCGTCAAGGGAAGATGGCCTTGATGGCCGACCCTATGGCAAAATGCCAAGCATCCCGTCACCGCTCCCCTGCGTAGGCTCCTATAGGCCGAATGCGCGCAAAGGGCTTACTGTTCCACCACCTGCTGCTGGGCCACCTGCACCGCCACGGACAGCACCGCCGCGCCGCCGCCCTGCGCCATGCTGGTGACGGGCGCGGCATCGCGGTAATCCGCGCCCACGGCCAGGCGCACATAGGTGTCATCCGGGCAGGTGTCATTGGCCGCATCAAAGCCCACCCAGCCCAGCCCCGGCACATGCACCTCGGCCCAGCCATGGCCCGCATCCTGATCCACGCGCCCCTCGATCACCAGATAGCCCGAGACATAGCGCGCAGGCAGGCCCATCAGGCGCGCGGCCGCCATGAACACCTGCGCATGGTCCTGACACACGCCCTTGCCGGTGGCCAAAGCGGCCTCGGCCGTGGTGGCCGCGCCGGAATGGCCCGCCTCATAGACCACCGCCTTATTCACCGCCGCCATCAGATCATGCAGCACGGCAATCGTATTGCTGCCGTCATCGCTGAATTTCGCCGCCAGGGCGCGGATCTTCGGCCCCGGCTTGGTCAATTCGGTGGGATTGGCCAACCGCCAAAGCGGCATGAAGCCGGTATGCGTGCCCACCACGCCCGCCTTGTCATAGGTTTCGATCATCCCCTGCCCGGTGATCGTGATCTCGCCATTGCCCGTGCCCAGCGAGATCAGCGAGACGAGATTGCGGTTGTGATCCTCATAGGAACATTCGATCGCCCCGCCCTGAACCGACAATTGCCAGCCCAGCACCTTTTGCATCGCGCAATCGCGCGGGGTCAGGCGCAGGCGTTGCACCCCATGCCAGACCGGCTGGTCAAAGCGGTAATGCGTCTGGTGCTGGATCGAGATACGCATGAGCTGGCTCCGGGCCTATTCGGTGAAACGGTAATCGGCGGCAATGGCATCGGCCACCAGACGGTTGGTGGCGAGGAATTCGGTGATGAATTCATGCAGGCCATGTTCGAAAATATCGGTGATCGTGGTCTTACCCAGCCTGTCGCTGGCCTCTTTCTGCATCCGATAGGCGGCCGTTTCCTGATGATAATCGCGGCACAGCCATTCCATATTGCTGGTCAGTTTACGCAGGCAATAGGTCAGGCTGCGCGGGAAACGCCCGTCGAGGATGAGGAATTGCGCAATCCCCTTGGGATCAAGCGCGCCTGCATGAAGCCAGCGGAACGCCCGCTCGCCCGCGACGCTGCGCAGCACCATTTCCCATTGCGCATTGTCCAACCGCGACCCCACCCAGGCGGCGGAAGGCAACAGCACATGGTATTTCACGTCCAGAATGCGCGCCGTATTGTCCGCCCGCTCCAGATGGGTGCCGATGCGGGCAAAGTTGAAAATGTCATTGCGCAGCATCGTGCCTTCCATCGCGCCGCGCACGCTGGTGGCTTGCCGCCGGATAACGTCGAGGACATGCCCCAGATCGGCTTCCTTGACCGGCTTGGCCAGCAGCGACTGAAGCTGCATCCAGCTTTCATTGGTCACTTCCCAGACCTCGCGGGTGATGGCGGTGCGCACCATGCGCGCGTTCGTGCGCGCGGCCTCCATCATGGACAGCACGCTGCCCGAATTGCCCGCCCCCCGCAGCAGCCAGTTGGTGATGGCAGGCCCCGACATATCGCCGGTATAGCCATCATCCATCCCCAGCGTGACCAGCACGGAGCGCCATTCATCGCTGGCCACCGTATTGCCGCGCGTCAATGCCATGCGAAAACCGGCGTCGAGCAAGCGCGCGGTGTTCTCGGCGCGCTCCAAATAGCGCGCCATCCAGAAAATGCCCCAGGCGGAACGTCCCAACATATCCTATCCCTTATTCCGCCAGAACCCAGCTGTCCTTGGTGCCCCCGCCCTGCGAGGAATTGACCACCAGCGAGCCTTTCTTGAGCGCCACGCGGGTCAGGCCGCCCGGCGTGATGTTGATGCCATGGGGCGAAACCAGCACGAAGGGCCGCAGATCGACATGGCGCGGGGCCAGTCCCGCCTTGGTAAAGATCGGCACGGTGGAGAGCGAAAGCGTGGGCTGGGCGATGTAATTGTCCGGGTTGGCGCGCAGCTTCTTTTCAAAGGCGGCGATTTCTCCCTTGCTGCTGGTCGGCCCGATCAACATGCCATAACCGCCGCTGCCATGCACCTCCTTCACCACCAGTTCGGGCAGGTGATCGAGCACATAGGCCAGCGCATCGGCCTCGCTGCACCGCCATGTCGGCACATTCTTCAGGATCGGTTTTTCGCCGGTATAAAACTCGACGATCTCGGGCATGAAGGAATAGATCGCCTTGTCGTCCGCTATGCCTGTGCCGGGCGCATTGGCGATAGTGATGCCCCCGCTGCGATAGACATCCATGATGCCCGCCACGCCCAGCATCGAATCGGGATTATAGGTCAGCGGATCGAGGAAATTGTCGTCCACCCGGCGATAGAGCACGTCGATCGCCCGCCAACCCCGCGTGGTGCGCATACAGACACGCCCATCGACCACCCGCAGATCTGCCGCCTCGACCAGTTCGGCGCCCATCTGATCGGCAAGGAAAGCGTGTTCGTAATAGGCCGAATTGTAGATGCCCGGCGTCAGCACCGCCAGCACCGGCCGGTCGCTCCCTTGCGCGGCGGGCGGGGCGCAGGCGGCCAGCGAACGAGCCAGCGCGCGCGGGTAATCCGACACCGGCTGGACCGCGACCTTGGTGAACAGGTCGGGGAACATCGCCATCATCGTCTCGCGGTTCTCCAGCATATAGGAGACGCCCGAAGGCGTGCGCGCATTATCCTCCAGCACCATGAAATCATCAGGCCCGGTGCGCACAAGGTCGATGCCCACGATATGGGTGTAAACCCCGCCCGGCGGCGTAAAGCCCACCATTTCGGGCAGAAAAGCCTCATTCTGGGCCAGCAAGCGTTCGGGCAGCTTCCCCGCCTTCACAATCTCGCGCTTGTGATAAAGGTCGTGGAGGAAAGCGTTGAGCGCGCGCACCCGCTGGTCAATCCCGCGCGACAGTTTCTTCCATTCATCCGCCGTGATGATGCGGGGGATCATGTCAAAGGGGATCAGGCGTTCCTGCCCGGCATCCTCGCCATAGACATTGAAGGTGATGCCGGTGCGGCGAAACACATCCTCGGCATTCTTGCCCTGTTTCTCCAGCCACTTGGGACTTTGGGCTTCGTACCACTCGCGATAGCCGGCATAGGCGGGACGCACATTCCCCTCGGCATCGAGCATCTCGTCATAAGACGAGATCGTGGTGGATGGCATAGAACACCCCTTGAATACTGTCCGGCTCGAACACCCACGGCCGGTTATCTGGGCTCAAGCTGCAACAAACTTCTGCCATTGCCAAGCGCCTTGCTGCGTATGCGAAAGAAAAAATAGCGGTGTATAGACAAGCGCCGATTTGCCTTTAAAGTCCGCCGCGCCGCGTCCTTGTTCGCCTCTTGCGCGGCCGCGCCCTTGCAGAACGCATCGCGAACGCCCATAGATGGATCATGGCTGAACTCATCATCCGCCGGGGCCTTTCCGAACCCGATACCGATGGCACCTTTGTCCCCCATCGCCCTGCCCGCCCGCCCAAGGCCGAAGGCAGCCCACCCCTGCGTATCGTCAGCGATTACACGCCCAGCGGCGACCAGCCCACGGCCATCGCTGAACTGGTGCAGGGCATCGAGAGCGGGGATAAAACACAGGTTTTGCTGGGTGTTACGGGCTCGGGCAAGACCTTCACCATGGCGCAGGTCATTCAGGCGACGCAGCGCCCCGCGCTGATCCTGGCGCCCAACAAAATTCTGGCCGCGCAATTGTATGGCGAGATGAAGAGCTTCTTCCCCGACAATGCCGTGGAATATTTCGTCTCCTATTACGATTACTATCAGCCCGAAGCCTATGTCGCGCGTTCGGACACCTATATCGAAAAGGAATCCAGCGTTAACGAGGCCATCGACCGGATGCGCCACTCGGCCACGCGCGCCTTGCTGGAACGCGAGGATGTGATCATCGTCGCCTCGGTGTCCTGCCTCTACGGCATCGGCTCGGTGGAAACCTATGCCGCGATGATCTTTGACCTGAAGGTCGGAGAATCGCAGGATCAGGGCGAGATCATCCGCAAGCTGGTTGCGATGCAGTATAAGCGCAACGAGGTGGCCTTTGCGCGCGGCACATTCCGCGTGCGCGGCGACAATCTGGAAATCTTCCCCAGCCACTATGAGGACATCGCCTGGCGCATCAGCTTTTTCGGCGATGAAGTCGAGGCGATCAGCGAGTTCGATCCCCTGACCGGCAAGGCGGGGGCCAAGCTGGACAAGATCCGCGTTTACGCCAACAGCCACCACGTCACCCCCGGCCCGACCATGAAGCAGGCGATGGAGGCGATCCGTTTCGAACTGCAGGTGCGGCTGGAGGAGCTGAACGCGGAAGGCAAATTGCTGGAGGCGCAAAGGCTGGAACAGCGCACCAATTTCGATCTTGAGATGATCGCGGCAACGGGTTCGTGCGCAGGCGTCGAAAATTACTCGCGCTTCCTCTCCGGCCGCCTGCCAGGCGAGCCGCCGCCGACCCTGTTTGAATATCTGCCCGACAATGCGCTGCTGTTCGTCGATGAAAGCCACCAGACCGTGCCCCAGATCAGCGCGATGGCCCGAGGCGACCATCGGCGCAAGATCACGCTGGCCGAATATGGCTTTCGCCTGCCCAGTTGTATCGACAACCGCCCGCTGCGCTTCAACGAATGGGATGCGATGCGGCCCCAGACGGTGGCGGTTTCGGCCACGCCCGGATCCTGGGAGATGGAGGAATCAGGCGGCACCTTTGCCGAACAGGTGATCCGCCCCACCGGCCTGATCGATCCTCCGGTCGAAATCCGCCCGGTCGAGGATCAGGTGCAGGATTGCATCGAGGAATGCCGCAAGACCGCCGCCAACGGCTATCGCACGCTGGTCACGACGCTGACCAAGCGCATGGCCGAGGATCTGACCGAATTCATGCATGAAGCGGGCGTGCGGGTCCGCTATATGCACTCCGATGTGGAAACGCTCGAACGTATCGAACTGATCCGCGACCTACGCCTTGGGGTCTATGATGTGCTCATCGGCATCAACCTGCTGCGCGAAGGGCTCGACATTCCCGAATGCGGGCTGGTGTGCATCCTCGACGCGGACAAGGAAGGCTTCCTGCGCTCAGAAACCTCGCTGGTGCAGACCATCGGCCGCGCGGCGCGCAATGTCGATGGCCGCGTGATCCTCTATGCCGACCGCATGACCGGCAGCATGGAACGCGCCATCGCCGAAACCGACCGCCGACGCGCCAAGCAACAGGCCTATAACGAGGCCCACGGCATCACGCCCCAGAGCATCAAGCGCAACATCCACGATATCGTCGCCGACACCGCCTCGCGCGATGGCGTGCTGGTCGATATCGAGGATGACGGCGTCAACAACCTCGTCGGCCACAACCTGCGCGCCTATATCGAAGACCTCGAAAAGCGGATGCGCACCGCCGCTGCCGATCTTGAGTTTGAAGAAGCCGGGCGGCTGCGCGACGAAATCCGGCGTTTGGAGGCGACCGAGCTTGGTCTGCCCGAGGGTGAGCGTAAGGCCCCCATCGTCGGGCGCTCGAATGAGGGCAAGCCGGGGACGCGCAAGACGCGGTTTGGCAAGCAGCAGAAGAAGTGGGGGAAGTGAGCTTGCCTGAGGATCTCGTTTTCGAGCCACATGATCTCAAATTTATTTGAAGCTAAATGCGTTCTTGCAAACAGGAGCGCAAACATGAAACCACTCGATCTGGCCAATCACGATCTCCAACTTCTGCTGGTCGTGATTGGGATCATCACCATTGCCTTCTTGGCCTTTCAGGCTGGCAAAAAGGAAAGATAGATGCGAGGGACTCGTCCCTCGCGCTCCCCTTACTGTCTTTGCCGCGCCCAGCCTCTCCCAAGGCGCGCCCCCTCACCGCCGGAGGCCATAAATGCCTGCGGCGCTGCCCCAAAGAGCAACGCCGCCAGCCCAACACAACATAGACACTATCGGGATTGTTAAGGGGCCCCGCCCTTAACCCGCCGGAGGCATCAAACCCAAAACCTCACAACTTCCCAAACTTCGCCTCATACCCCGCCACATCCCCGGCTGCGAGGAACTGCGCCTGCGCGACCCACTGATCCCGCGTGGCGCGCCCGGCGAACGTGCCCAGTTGCGCATCGATCTTGGCAATATCAGCCTCGCTCCACCCTGCAATCTGGGCAAAGCTGACCACGCCCAGCTCGGCAAGGCGCGATTTCAGCTTCGGCCCCAGCCCCTTGATGCGGGTCAGATCATCGCTCTGGGTGGCGGCCTCCTGCGCGGCCACGGCTTCGGCCAGTTCGCCAAAAGCGTCCGGCTCGACCTCGGCCTCGACCTTGACCGCCACATCGGCCACCGGCTCCACCGGCCGCAGCGACACTTTCGAGGCGGCGCTGGGCGCGTTGATAAGCGCGGAATTGCGCTGTGCGGGCCCTACGCCCTCGTCCATGGCATCGGGCGCGCGGTGGCGTTCGCGCGTCGCCTTGCCCCGGCGCAGCAGCAGGCCTGCCAACAGCGCCAGCAGAACCAGCGCGCCGGCAAGGACCAGAGGATAGGACTGGAACAACTCAACCATCAAAACGCCTCACAACATCAATCGATTACGCGGTCGGCTCGCCCTTCTGGCGGCGAAACAGCAAGCGGTCGGCCGGGCCAAAGCCCAGCCTCCAGATGACGAGACAATAAAGCCCCAGAATCGCGGGAATGCCCAGAGCAATCTGCGCCCATTCCGGCAGAAACCGCACCACCGCCCAGCCCAGCGCGCCCGCCGCCACCGCCGCCACAAACAGCGACCAGCGCAGCGTCTCGACCTTATAGCCCAGATGCCATTGCAGCAGCCGCGACTTGACCAGACTGGCGATGGAGAGCGTGACCATCAGCGCGCCTGCGGCAGAGGCGGCCTGATCCATCTCGTCGAAGTAAAATCCGCCCGAAATCAGCATGCCCGCCAGCGTGAAGATCGCCTGCAGCCCGATCGTGGCCAGCGAAAGCCAGAGATTGCGCAAGGGCGCGATATAGATCAGCGCCGCCTCGCTCACAACCGCAGGCGCGGCGCAGACTTCGGCGCCCAGCAAAAACGCCAGCGCCAGCATCCCGCCGGTGAATTGCGGCCCGACCAGCCCCAGCACCCCGTCGCCCGGAATGCCCAGCGCCAGCGCGATGCCCGCCTGCGCCGCAGTGATCCAGAAGCCGACCTGACACACCTGCTTGGCAATCGCTTCCAGATTGCCTTCCTTCAGATTGCGGGTGATGACCGGGCCAAGGATCGGCTCGAAACTTGTTTTCAGCTTTTGCGGCAGGCTGGCCACCTGCTGCGCCACATAATAGACGCCGACCGAGGTGGGCGTGGCAAACATGCCCAGGATGGCGATGTCGATGCGCCGCGTGCCCCATTCCACCGCATCGGCCACCGCCAGCGGCATGGTGTTGAGCGCAAGCCGCCCGATCCGCAGCGGATGCGGCGTCCAGTCCAGCGGCAGACCATAGGAGCGCAGCAGCGGCAGCGCCGCCGACAGCATCGCGGCCGACACCGAAACCACATAGGAAAGCGTCAACCCGCTGGCGCCCAGATGGGTCCACCAGCCATGCGTGCCGCCCCATTTACCCGCCGCCCAGAACACGCCCGCCGCGATGGAAAGCGTCCATGGCTCGATCACCGAACGCGCACGCACCGTGGCGCCCACGTCAAAGCGATAGGCCAGCGCCGCCAGCGCAATATCGGTCAGTGCCGTCGGCGCAATGGCCAGCACCAGCCAGCGGTCCCATGCGGAAAACTCGCCCGAGGGGAACATCGGCCAGGGAAAGAGGAACAGGCCCACCGTCACCGGCACCGCGATCAGCACCGTCAGCACCACGCCATCGGCAATCACATGGGCCGCATCGCGATCGTCATCGGACAATCTTTGCGCGATCCCGCGCTTTTGCCCCAGGGTGCAGAGCTGCGAGGCCAGTTCGATCACCACCAGCGCCGAGGCAAACCGCCCCAGCGCATCGGCGCCATACAGCCGCCCGGCGATGAACAGAAACGGCAGACGCGCGGCCAGACGCAGCAGGAAACCAAAGAAATTGGTCCGCCCACCCTTGGCCAGCGTGTTGAGATCGCGATTGACCACTTCGTCCAGCGCGGCGCCGGACGCGGCACCCGGGGCGGCCGCATCGGTCAGGGGAAGGGCAACAGGTTGACTCAAGCAAAACTCCCGTGCGCCGGGGTATCATCCCCCGGCTCGGATGGATCGGCCAGTTCGGCCTTCAAAGGCCTTGCCAACAGATCCGACACCACCGCCCCCGCCGGTGCTTTCCCCGTAAGCAACCGACAGACGGCATCAACAATCGGCATGGCGATCCCGGCCCGACGGGCCAAATCCGCCAGAACCGGAGCAGTGTGCGCGCCCTCCGCAACACTGGATTTCCCCGACAATGCCTGTGCAGCGCTCTGCCCTTGGCCCAGCGCCTTGCCAAGTGAATAATTGCGACTGGCCGTGCTGGCGCAGGTCAGGATGAGATCACCCAGCCCGCACAGGCCCGAAAGCGTTTCGGCCCGCGCGCCCCGCGCCACCCCAAAACGCAGCATCTCGGCATAGCCGCGCGCGATCAGCGCCGCGCGCGCATTCTCGCCCAGCTCCAGACCTTCCACCACGCCGCATGCAATCGCCAACACGTTCTTCACCGCCCCGCCGATCTCGGCGCCCACCACATCGGGCGAATAATACGGGCGGAAAGCTGCACGGGCGATGACTGGCGAGAGGCGCCGCCATTGTTCCTCGCCGCCCGAACAGGCAAGCGTGATGGCGGTGGGCAATCCCATCGCCACTTCGCGCGCAAAGGTCGGGCCCGACAGGACGGCGATCTGCGCCGAGGGGTGAGCCGCAGCGGCCACATCGGCCATCAGCCGCCCCGTCCCCGCCTCGATCCCCTTCGAGCACAGCACCAGATCGCGCGGGGCATCAGGCAGCCCCGCCAGCACGCCGCCCATGAATTGCGCCGGGCAAACCACCAGAATCGTCGAGAGACCGGCCAGTTCGCCCATATCGCAGGTGGCGCGCACAGGCGCGGCGATGGTCACGCCGGGCAGATAGGTCGCATTGGTCCGGCGCGTGTTGATTTCCTCGACCAACGCCGCCTCGCGCGCCCAAAGGATCACAGGCGTGCCATCGCCGGCCACCATTTGCGCCAGAGCGGTGCCCCAGGCGCCTGCGCCAATGACGCCAACGCTGATGTTCCGGGCGGCACTCACGCCTTCACTCCCGCCCCGCGCGCGGGCGCGGCATCGGGGTCCAGCGGCCAGCGCGGCCTTGCGGCAAAATCGAGGGGATCGCTGATGCCCAGAGCGAAACGTTCAACGCCCGCCCATGCGATCATCGCGGCATTATCGGTGCAAAGTTTGAGCGGTGGTGCAACAAAGCGCAAGCCCGCCCCCGCCGCCAGCCCTTCGAGCGCGGCGCGCACCGCCTTGTTGGCCGCAACGCCCCCCGCCACGACCAGCGCGGTCACATCGCCCGCCGCCGCCATCGCGCGCTTCGTGCGGTCCACCACGCAGTCCAGAGCGGCCTGCTGAAAACTGGCGGCCAGATCAGCCTTGGAATATTGGCCCGTTTCATAGGCGCGCAGCACCGCGCTTTTCAGGCCCGCAAAGGAGAAATGCGGTTCTGTCCCGCCCAGCAGCGGACGCGGCAGAGGCACCGCGCGCGGATTACCCTCCAGCGCCAGCCTTTCCACCGCAGGCCCGCCCGGATAGCCCAGACCCAAAACCTTGGCGGTCTTGTCAAACGCCTCGCCCAGCGCGTCGTCGATGGTGGTGGCAAGGCGGGTATAATCGCCCACACCATTGACGCGCAGCAACTGGCAATGCCCCCCGCTGACCAGCAGCAGCAGATAGGGATAGGCAAGCTCGCTGTCGGCCAGACGCGGCGAAAGCGCGTGTCCTTCGAGATGATTGATCGCCAGCAGCGGCTTGTCCGCCGCCATCGCCAACGCCTTGGCCGTCACCAGCCCGACCATCACCCCGCCGATCAGCCCCGGCCCGGCCGTGGCCGCGATCGCATCGACATCATCCAGCCCCAGCCCCGCGTCCGCCAGCGTCGCCTCGACCATCGGGGCCAGCCTTTCGGCATGGGCGCGCGCGGCGATTTCGGGCACCACGCCGCCATAGGGGCGATGCTCTTCGTCCTGACTGGCGATGCGCTGGGCCAGAATCACCCGGCCATCGGTGACCAGCGCCACCGCGGTTTCATCGCAGGATGATTCGATACCCAGAATAATCTTCAAGGGTTTGGCCACCCGTCCTCATGCGTCTGCGCGTTGGCGCAACCTGAACCTTGCGCGCATGTCGTACTTTATCACAACACGCGCCCGCGCACCCTGACATTGCGCGTTCTGTGCTTCCCCTTAGCGAGATTGCAGTTTAGCACAACCCACCATGCCTGAATCACCAGAAACCCAAATCCGCATTTTGCGCCTCGGCACCCGTGCCTCCCCCCTCGCCATGGCCCAGGCCCATGAGACCCGCGCCCGGCTTTGCGCCGCCCATGGCTGGGACGAAAGCGCGGTGGAAATCGTGCCCGTCACGGCCAGCGGCGACAAGGTGCTCGACCGCCCACTGGCCGATATTGGCGGAAAAGCCTTGTGGACCAAGGAGCTGGACCTGTGGCTGCACGAAGGCGTGATCGACTTTGCGGTCCACAGCCTGAAAGATGTGGAAACCATCCGCCCTGACTGGCTGACCATCGCGGCGATTCTCCCGCGAGAGGATGTGCGCGATTGTCTGGTCGGCGCACAGAGCATCGCAGCCCTGCCCCATGGGGCGCGGCTGGGCACCAGCGCGCCGCGCCGCGCGGCGCAGGCGTTGAATTTGCGGCCCGATCTGAAAATTGTGCCCTTTCGCGGCAATGTCGCGACGCGCCTTGGCAAACTGGCGGCGGGGGAAGCCGATGCCACCTTGCTGGCCATGGCGGGCCTCAACCGGCTGGATCAGGGGGATGCGGGCACGCCGCTGGAGGCTGACGAATGGTTGCCCGCGCCGGGCCAGGGGGCCATCGCCATCGAATGCCGCAGCGACGATGCCGCCACGCGCGCGTTGCTGGCCGCGATTGACGATGCCGACAGCCGCATCGCCGTGCTGGCCGAACGCGCCTTGCTGGCAGGGCTCGGCGGCACATGCCATTCGGCCATCGCCGTGCGCACCGTTCAGCAATCCGGCAGTTGGCATCTGCTAGCCAGCCTGTTCAGCCCCAATGGCGCGGACCGAATCGACGGACAGACTGCTTTTGCCCCGCTCGACCATGGCCCGATTGCCGCTCTGGCCACCGATCTCCTGTCACGGGCGCCTGATACGATTGCCATGCATTTTTCCGGAGCCGTTACGCCCTCATGAATCCCCCCATCGTGATCCTGCGCCCCGAACCGGGCGCCAGCGCATCGTTGCAGGCAGCGGTGGCGTTGGGGCTGGATGCTTATGCCTTTCCTCTGTTCATCACGGCGGCGCGCGAATGGGATGCGCCCGCGCCCGATGCTTTCGACGCCCTGCTGCTGGGCAGCGCCAATGCGCTGCGCCATGGCGGCGAGGGTCTGGACGCCTATGCGGGCAAACCGGCCTATTGCGTGGGCGATGTCACGACGCAGGCGGCCGTGTCGCGCGGGCTGGCCGTGGCGGGGCAGGGCAGCGGCGGGCTTCAGGATGTGCTGGACAAGGTTTCGGGCCATACCCGCCTGCTGCGCCTCTCGGGCGAGGAGCGGGTGACGCTCTGCCCTCCCCCCGGCGTGACGGTTGAAGAGCGGGTGGTCTATGCCAGCCTGCCCGCGCCCATGCCGATGGAGCTGGCGCGGCTGATGGGAGTGGCGGCGCTGCCGGGCCTAATCGTGATGCTGCATTCGGGCGCGGCTGCGCGCCATTTTGTTGCCGAATGCGCCCGACTGGGCCTGTCTCGGGCGCGGATCGTCGCCATCACCATCGGGCCGCGCGTCGCGCAAATCTGCGACGAAACGGGGGGCTGGCGCGATGTGTTGACCGCATCGGAGCCAAGCGATGCCGCCATGCTGGCATTGGCGCGGCAAACGTGCCAGACTGAAACGGGTTTGCATGGCACTGGTTTAGATGGGGGTCTGGCCGGACAATGAATGAGGAATATCCCAATCAGCCACGCGCCGCCAAGCGGGCGGGCTGCGCCGGGCGGGCGGTCGCTTTTGCGCTGGTTTTTGCGCTGGGCGCGGGGGTGACGGGCTTTGCCGGGTGGCAGATGGGCTGGATGCATCATGGCATCATGCCGATGATGACCCCCAATGCCCCGGCCATCAATCCGCTGGACGAGGCGCAGATGAATGCGCGCATCGTCGCGCTCGATCAAAAGCTGCGCGCGATTGAAACGCAGGCCGCGCTGGCCAGCGGTCAGGCCGGGCGGGCCGAGGCGCTGCTGGTCTCCATCGCCACCCGCCGCGCCATCGAGCGGGGCACGCCGCTGGGCTATCTGGAGGGGCAATTGCGCATCCGCTTTGGCGAGGCGCTGCCGCAGGTGGTCAATGGCGTGATCGCCTTTGGCCGCGCGCCCATCACGCAGGACCGGCTTTCGGCGCAGCTCGATGTTCTGGCCCCGCAATTGACCGGGCCGGAGGAAAAGCAAAGCACATGGGCCAAGGTCCAGCGCGATCTGTCGGGCCTGTTCGTGCTGCACAGCGAGACGCGCCCCGCCGCGCCCGATCCCAAGGTGCGGCTCGATCATGCACGCCTGTGCCTGCGTGAGGGGCGGATCGAGGATGCGATTGCGGATGTGCGCCTGTTGCCGGGGGCCAAGGCGGCGCAGGGCTGGATTACGGACGCACAGCGCTATGCCGCCGCGATGCATGCGCTCGATGCGCTGGATACCTCCGCGCTGCTCGAACCCAAGGGCCTGCGCGATGGTCAGGGACGGCTGATCGAACAGGCCAGCCCGCTGGCCGGGCCTGCGCAGGTTCCTGCGACGCAGGCCAGCGGAGCGCCGGTTGCCGGGGTTCAGGCGTCGGCAACGCCGTCTCCGGCCCCCGCGCCCTCGCCAGTCAAACCTTAACGCAGCAGATTGGGGAGCTGGCCCGAAAGGCCGCGCGCCTCGTTCATGAAGAAGGTTTTCAGGCTTGGCATCCGCTGCACCGTGCCCATGCCAAGCCGCCGAACCGCACTTGCCGTGCGCCCCGGCACGCCGAACAGGCGCACGATGCCGTCCATCACGCTCATCGTTGTGAAATTGTCCAGCGCGCGCCAGTTTTCATAACGCTTCAAAACCTGCGCATCGCCCGGCTCCAGCCCAAGGCGCATGCTTTCGGCCAGCACCTCGACCAAGGCCCCCACATCGCGCAGGCCAAGGTTGAGCCCCTGCCCCGCAATCGGGTGCATCCCATGCGCCGCATCGCCCACCAGCGCCAGACGGTCGCCCACGATGCGCGTGGCGTTCTGATAGGTCAGCGGATAGGCCATACGCTTTGCAATCAGCTCGATCCCGCCGAACATGCCCTGCATCCGCTTTTCGATTTCGGCAATAAACGTACCGTCCGACAGCGCCTTGACCCCGGCGGCATCCTTGGTCGGCACGGTCCAGACCAGCGCGCTGCGATGCACGCGGCCCGAAGCGGTCGGCTCCTTCAGGTCCAGCAAGGGCAGCAGCGCAAAAGGCCCCGCCGAATAGAAAATTTCCCAGGCCACATTGTCATGCGGCTTGTCATGGGCCAGCGCGGTGACGATCGCAGTATGGTGATAGTCCCACGCGACAAGGCCGATGCCGTCCTCTTCGCGGGTCGGGCTGCGGCGCCCCTCGGCCCCGATCAGCAGATTGCCCGGCAGGACGCGGCCATCGGATAAGGTGGCCGACACGCCATGCGGCCCGCGTTCGCGCTTCACCACATCGGCCTTGGTATGCCATGCGATATTCGGCTCATGGCGCGCGGCCTCGAACAAAGCGAGGCGGATATCGCGATTGGAATACATCCGGCCCAGCGTGCCCTCGTCGGCCTTGGGGCGGAAATCAATGCGGCCGGGCTTGTGCTGGTCGGTCACGGCAATTGCGTCGATCGGACATCCCAGCGGGGCCAGCACATCGCCAAGGCCGATATTGGCAAACAGGTTCCAGCTTGCCGCGCTGATCGCCGAGGCGCGCCCATCGACGCCCTCGGCGGTCAGATCGGCGGGGTCCTCACGCTCGACGACATGCGAGGTGATGCCCTGTTTCGCCGCGGCAAGGGCCAGCGTCATGCCGACAAGGCCGCCCCCCAGAATAACCAGATCTTTGGACGGCAAAAGCGTTGCGGAGTCGGGATGGCTGTTCATGCCATCCCGCTACGCCTGTTATGCCTCAGCGGCAAGTGTCCGCAGGGCCACCGTCAACATCAAGACAGCGCCCGTCGAACGCGCCCTCGGGCACTTTCAGCCCGATCAGCGCGGCCAGAGTGGGCGCAATATCAACCGTTTCGACCGGTTGGGGCTGCTCCATGCCCTTCATGCCCTTGCGCCAGAAGATCATCGGCACGCGGCGGTCATAGTCCCAGATGCTGCCATGGGTGGTGACATAGCCCGGCCCGGCCTTGGGCATGGCGATGATCGCGCGCTTCAGGGCCGCATAGACCTGTCCCGAACGGGTGGGATCGAACGAGGCGCGGGCGCGCTGGATCAGGCTCCAGTCCTGCGGATGGCCATGGGGGTATGGGGTCGCGGCGATCTCATCGGCGGTAAAGACGGCCTCGACCTGCGGATGAGCCTTCAAACGGGCCACCAGCTTCTCGCTGACCTTGGCGCGTTCTTCGGGCGTCAATTGCGGGCTGATCCAGTAATCGCCACCCACGCCGTCCGAGCAGACGATATTGCCCGCCACATCCGGCCCCGGATTGCACGAAGGCAGGGGCTTGGTGATGCCCAACTCTGCGGCAATCGCGCGGCCCAGCACCTCGCCGCTCAGCGCAGCATCGCCGCGCCCGGCCTCGGGCACGCCCTGTTCGCGCAGGCGTTCGGGCAGGTCGATCCCGCCATGGTCGGCCGAAAGCATCACGGCATAATCCACGCCCGATGCATCCAGCTTGGCAAAGAAAGCGCCCAGCTTCTGATCCAGCTCATGCTGCTGGATGCACATTTCGAGCCCTTCCGTGCCATAGGCATGGCCGACATAATCATTGGCCGAAAGGCTGACCGAGAGAATGTCGGGAGCGGTCCCCTTGCCCAGCTTCATCGAAGTGAGCAGCGAGGCGGCCAGATCAAGCGTTGCGGCATCGGCGCGCGGGGAAACGCGCAGCTGATCGGCAGGCTTCACCTTGCCCTTGGGGTCCAGCACGAAGCGGCCCGTGCCCACCGTAACCGATCCGGCCTGAACCGCGCGGTCGCGCGCGGCGCACCATGCCGGAACCGCCATCGCGGGGGCACCCTTGGCCAGCAGCGCCTTGAGGCCATCGTTGAGCTTCAACACTTCGGGCGGCAGAGGCGCGCCGACAAAGCTGGTATAGGCCCCGCGATCATACCAGAAGGCCGCGTCAATCTGATGCCCGCCCATCATCACCACGGCGCGATCCTTGGTGGAGACGGCGACATTGCGGCTGGCGGGCCACTGCTTCTTGGCCCATTCGCCAAGCGTGGGCACCTTGAGATGCACCGAGGACACGAAGGGCTTGGCGGTCGAGCTTTCGGGCTTGCTCTCATCCTCGACGCAGTAAACCTTCTTTTCCGCGCGCGCCGCCGACAGATCGACCCAGGTGTTGGCGATGATCCCGGTGCGCGCCGGATGGGCGCCGGTCATCAGCGTCGAATGGCCGGGGCAGGTTTCGGTGGCCGCGTGGCTCTGGAAACCGGCGGGGAACACCGCGCCCTTCAGCAAGCGGGCAAGGCCGCCGGTGTAATGTTCGCGATATTCGGCAAACAGATCGGCGCTGAACTGGTCCACCGAAATGGCGACGATCAGCTTGGGCGCGGCCGGTTTGACCTCAGTCTGGGGCGCATCGGCGGCGGGGGCCTCCTTGGCCATGGCCGGGGCGGCGACCAGACAAAGCGCCAATGCGGCAAGACACGACTTATGAGAAATGGCAATGGATCGGGCCACGGGGCTTTCCTTGCAAAATGTTTCGATCGGCGGCAGGGGTAGGTGATGGCGCGTGGGCGCGATTTTCGCAAGTGCGAGAACCACCTTTGCCCCCAAGCCGATCTGCCTGCCCCCCGACGGAGAAGACGATTGATGACCGCCCCCGCCTTGCATCGCCATGTTGCGCCTTTATGGCAAGGCATCCTGTTATGCTTGGCGATTTTGGGATTTTGCGCGCCATTGCGGGCGGCTGATGCGCCGGGCGCAAACCATATTGCCGCGCAATTGATCGCCGAACATGGCGTCGCGCCGGGCGGCACGGTGACGCTGGCGGTGCATTTCACGCCGGAAAAGACCTATCACGGATACTGGCAGAACCCCGGCGATGCAGGCCTTGGCACGGTTTTGACATGGACGGGGCCGGGCAAGGCGGGGGCGCCCTCCTATCCTGTGCCCGAAACCCTGCTGATTTCCGGGCTGATGAACCATGTCTATCAATCCGATTTCGCACTGCTGGTGCCCTATACGGTGCCGGTGGACGCAAAGGCGGGCAGCGAGATTCCTCTGAAACTCAAGGCCGACTGGCTGGCCTGCACCGATACGATGTGCGTGCCCGAATCGGGCGAGATGAGTACGGTGCTGAAGATCACGCGGGCGAGCGGCGAGGGGCCTTCCGATCCGCGCTTTGATGCATGGCGCGCGAAATTGCCCGCGCCTTTGGGCGCGGCGGCGCATTGGGCGATTGCGGGCGATACTTTGCGCCTCGCCATCCCCTTCCCCGCCAGCGGCAAGGTGGAAAATCCGCATTTCTTCGCTGCCTCGGAAAACGCCGTCGCCTATGCCGCGCCGCAGAGCTTCTCGCGCAAGGGCGACATGCTGATCGTCACGCTGAAACGCGCGGGCCAAGGGGCGTTGAAGGATCTGTCAGGCGTGCTGCGCCTGAACAGCGCGGGCGATGGGGTTGAGGTGTCGGCCACGCAGGGCGCCGTGCCCGCCGATGGCGAACCTATCGCCACGGGCGAGAGCAAGGGGCCGGAATTGCCCGCGCTGCCATGGCTGATCCTGGCCGCGGTGGCGGGTGGGCTGCTGCTCAACATCATGCCCTGCGTGTTTCCGGTCCTCTCCTTGAAGGCGCTCTCACTGGCCCGCGCGGGCGAATCGCAGGCCGAGGCCCGCGCCGAGGGGATCTTCTATTCTGCTGGCGTGATCGTCGCCTGCTCGCTGCTGGGCGCGCTGCTGCTCTCGCTGCGCGCGGCAGGGCAACAGGTCGGCTGGGCGTTTCAGTTGCAGGAGCCGGGCGTGGTCGCCGCGCTGCTGATGCTGGCGGTGGCGATCACGGCCAATCTGCTGGGCCTGTTTGAATTTTCGGTGCCGGGTTTTGCCTCGCATGGCGCGGGCTCTTCACGCTCGGCCTTCGCCACCGGCCTGCTGGCGGCCTTTGTCGCCACGCCCTGCACCGGCCCCTTCATGGCCAGCGCGATGGGCGCGGCGTTGCTGCTGCCGGTTCCGGCGGCGATGCTGCTGTTCGCCTCGCTGGGCCTTGGCATTGCGTTGCCGTTTCTGGCGATTGCCTTTGTGCCTGCGCTGCGCCGCGCGCTGCCGCGTCCGGGGGCATGGATGAACTGGTTCCGCCGCGCGATGGCGGTGCCGATGGGGCTGACGGCGCTGGGCCTGCTGTGGCTGGCTTCGCGGCTGGGCGGTAATGGCTTTGCGGGCTTCTGCCTCGTGCTAGCCATCGTGCTGATCGCGGTGCTGGCCATGCTGGGCGATGGACAGCGCAAGGGTCTGGGCCGGGGCGTCAAGGCGCTGGGCCTGATCGCGGCGGGCGCGGTGGCGGCGGCGGTCATCATGCCGCGCACGATCCAGCACCCCGGCGATGAAGGCGCCGACCTGCTGGGCGCGCAGGCCTTCAGCGAGGCCGCCCTGGGCGCCGCGCTGGGCAGCGGACAGCCCGCCTTCGTCTATTTCACCGCCGACTGGTGCCTGACCTGCAAGGTCAACGAACGCGTCGCCATCGAGCGCGAGGAAACCCGCGAAGCCTTCGCCAAAGCGGGCGTCAAAGTGTTCAAGGGCGACTGGACTCGCCGCGATCCGGCGATCACGCGATATCTGACTGCCCATGGCGCGGCCGGTGTGCCGCTCTACGTCTGGTATCCCAAGGGCGCGAAACAACCCAGCCAGTTGCCCCAGGTCCTCGGCCCCGAAACACTGGCCGAACTGGCGCGCGGCACAAAATCGTAAGGCAGGGCAGATTGCCCATCATCTTTTGACAACGATCAAGGTGGGGAGCGGCGGCTTTCGCTAATCAAACCTCAAGACCGGCGGGTTTTCTTTTGGAAATCCCCCCAGACTTTAAGGCTTTCTCCCCACCTTGGGCGGTTTCCTTTATGGATGCCGCCCATCTTTTTATTGGGTTTTGGGGTTTTATGCCTCCGGCGGGCAAAGGGACTTGTCCCTTTGCAATCCCGTTACTGGGGTGCGTGAGGCTGACGATGGAGTGTGTTGTGCGATGGTTGCAAAAGCCTGCGGCGCGGCGATATTGCGCTGATCGGCGCCGCAGGCTTTAAATTCCAAACCCCGCACCCGACGCCAATGGTCGACCCCATAGCGCCACCATGACAATATCGGGATTGTTAAGGGCCCCCGCCCTTAACCCGCCGGAGGCACAACCCCCAAAAACCCAATTAAACCGCCGAAGAAAACTTCTTCCCTGAATCCACCCGGTAGGGATCGAACAAAGCCGCAATTGTGCGCGCATAGGGCAGCCCGCCCGGCAAAATCGCCAGACGCCCGCCCTCCAGCCGCGCCAGCCCCCGTTCGATGAAGGGCGCAAGAGAACCGCGCAAAGCCGCCGCCAGTTCGCCGCCGATGTCCGCCTCCCCTTGACACAGCAGCGCCTCGATGATCGCACCGCGCTTTTGGTCGTCGGCGCTGCGGCGAATGCCGCCAACGCCCGTCAGCCGATCCTGCGAGAGGAGCATGCGATAGCGCCCCGCGTTCTTCTCGTTCTGGATGATCCGGTCGGGGAAGCAGGAAATGGCCGAAGCCCCCAGCCCGATCAGAACCGGTGCTGTATCCTCGGTAAAGCCCTGAAAATTCCGATGGAGCCGCCCCGCGACTGTCGCCTGCGCGATAGCATCGCCGGGCAGCGCGAAATGGTCGAAGCCCACCGGCTGATAGCCCGCATCGACAAGGTAATCATGCCCGCGCGCGGCCATCATGAAACGCTCGTCCTGACCCGGCAGGTTCTGCGCGTCGATCCGGCGCTGGCGCGGCAGCATATGCGGCACATGGGCATAGCCAAAGAGCGCGATACGATCCGCGCCCAGTTCGCAGGCGCGCGACAGGCTCTCCTCCACCATGTCCCAATCCTGACCCGGCAGGCCATACATCAGGTCATAGTTGAGCGAATTGACACCTGCCCCGCGCAGCATGGTGGTGGCGCGCTCGATCATCTCGCCCGGCTGGATGCGACCGATCGCGGCCTGCAACGTAGGCGAAAAGGTCTGCACGCCAAGGCTCGCCCGCGTGATGCCGACAAAACTCAGCACATCGCCCCAATCCTGCGTCAGCGTGCGCGGATCGAGTTCGATCGACCAGACGGGATTGTCCAGGCTGAAATGCACGGTGATCGCATCGACCAGCCGGACGAAATCGGTCGGGCTGATCGCATTGGGGCTGCCCCCTCCAAAGGCGATGCGGCGCACCTTGATCCGCCCGTCCAGACGCGGCCCGACAATCGCGATCTCCCGCGTCAGCGCGTCCAGATAGGAAGCCAACCGCTGCCTCTTGCCCGATGCGCCCGTGTTGCACCCGCAATACCAGCAGATCTGCTCGCAATAGGGAATGTGGATATAGAGCGAGACCTCGCCCACCGTGGCGCGCAACGCTTCATCCAGCGCATCCGCGCCAATGGCAGGCGTGAACTCCGCTGCGGTCGGATAGCTGGTGTAACGCGGCACAGGCCGTTCCAGCAGTTCAGGATGATAAGGCCACATGCAGATCGTAATGCCCGCGCGCCGGGCGGTTTTCTTTGCGCGCGATCAAGGGTGAAAAAAGTTCAGCAGCACTTCTTTCCCGTGCGCTTGCGCTCGCCGCCATGGCATCCCTTGACACAGCAGCCGGGGGTCTGCTTGCCCGGAACATCCTGCGGCCCCACCGGCACGGAGATGCTGCGCGTCACCCCGTCGCCCGAACAGATCGCGGCGACAATCGCCCCCTTCGCCGCCGCCGGGGCCGCATTGAACACCGCCGGCGCCATTGCGATCAGCGCAAAGAGCGAAATCCGCCTCATCCGCGCTCCCCCTTCGTTTCCACGGGCAATTCCTCGTCATCGATCAGGATGCGCGCGGCGGCCCCATCCAGATCCTCGAACTGGCCATTGCGCAGCGACCAGAAGAAGGCTGCCAGCCCGGTCAGCCCCATCAGCAAGGCCACAGGGATCAGAAAAGCCAGTCCGGTCATGCTTTTGGCTCCCTTGCCGCCATCGCCAGACGCAGCGAATTGCCGATCACGATCAGCGAAGAGGTGGACATCGCCACCGCCGCGATCAAAGGCGTAACCAGCCCCGCCATCGCCATTGGCACGGCCAGCACATTATAGCCAATCGCCAGCACGAAATTCTGCCGCACCACGCGCATCGTCGCGCGCGAAGTCGCCATGGCGCGCGGGATCGCCAACAGCGAATCGGAGAGGAACACAAAGTCCGCCGCCTGCCGCCCGACATCGCTGGCCGTGCCCGGCGCGATGGAGGCATGGGCGGCGGCCAGGGCGGGGCCATCGTTCAGCCCGTCGCCCGCCATCAGCACATGATGCCCCGCGCCCTGCAAACGCTGGATCGCCTCCAGCTTGTCGGAGGGGCTGGCGTGGCCTTGCGCGGTCATATGCGTGGCGCGGGCCACCTCGGCCACGGCGCCCATGGCATCGCCCGACAGAATCGAAGGCTCGACCCCCATGGCGCGCATCCAGCCCAGCGCCTGATTGGCATCGGGGCGCAAACGGTCGGCAAACAGGATCAGGCGCACCGGCATACCTTCGATATCCAGCGCGCTGGCCATACTTCCATTGGTGCCGGCGGTCGCCCCATCCGGGCGGCGCAGCGCCACCGGGCCGCCGTGCCAGAGCGCATGAACGCCCTGCCCCGCCACTTCCTCGACCTGTGTCAGCTCCGCCGCCGTCACGCCCCGCGCGCCCAGCGCCTCGACCAACGCGCGGCTGAGCGGATGGCGCGAATGGCTGGCCAGCGCGAGGGCGACCTGCGCGGCCTGCGCGGGCAGAGCATCCAAAGCCTGCGGATCAGGCGTAGGGCGCCCCAGCGTCAGCGTGCCGGTCTTGTCCAGCAAAGCGCGGTCGATGCGGGCCATGCGCTCCATCGCGCTGCCATCCTTGACCATGATCCCGCGCCGCATCAGCGCGCCCGCGGCCACCACCTGCGCCACCGGCACGGCCAGTCCCAGCGCGCAGGGGCAGGTGATGATCAGCACGGCAATCGCAATCTTGAGGCTCTCATAGGCCCCCGCGCCCGCCACCATCCACCCGACAAAGGTCAGCGCCGCCAGCGTATGCACGGCGGGCGCGTAAAGGCGGCTCGCCCGGTCGGCGATGCGGACATAGGCGCTGCGATGCTGGCCCGCTGCCTCCATCGTGCGCGCGATTTCGGCAAGGGTCGTGTCCGAACCCGCCGCCGTCACGCGCACATCGACCGGCGCGTCCATATTCAACATGCCCGCATGAACCGCATCGCCCTGCGCCACCGGCACCGCCGCGCTCTCACCGGTCAGCAGGCTGCGGTCGAAACGGCTCGCGCCGCTCACGATCTCGCCATCGGCGGCCAGACGCTCACCCGAGGCCACGCGCATCACCATGCCGGGCAGCAGATCGCGCGCAGGAACCCAATCGATGGCTCCCTTGGCCACCACCATCGCGCCGGGCGCGGCCTGACGCAGCAGCGCATCCACCCCGGCCCGCGCCCGGTCGCGCATCATCGCGTCCAGCACTCGGCCCGCCAGCAGAAAGAGCAGCAGCATCAGCGTGCCGTCAAACCATGCTTCGGCGCCATGGTTGAGCGTTTCATAGAGACTGAGGCCGGTCGCCAGGATCACGCCGATGGAGATCGGCACATCCATATTGGTGCGCCCATGTTTGAGCGCCCCCCATGCCGAGGCAAAGAACACCCGCCCCGCATAGAGAATCGCGGGAATGCCGATAGCCGCCGAGAGCAGGTGAAACAGATCGCGCGTCGAACCTTCGGCCCCCGACCAGATGCTGACCGAGAGCAGCATGACATTCATGCAGGCAAAACCGGCCACCGCCAGCGGCGCCAGCAAGGGTTTCACCGCAGAGGGCGGCGGGGCCAGATCCTCGACGCGAGGCTGGCTGGGGAAACCGATGGCGACCAGCGCGCCCACCAGATCGGGCACGCCCAGCGCCGCGTCATGCGCCACATTGACTTGCCGCGCGGTCAGATTGACCCGCGCCGATTGCACGCCGGGCAAAGCGCCCAGCGCCCGCTCGACCTTGCCCATGCAACTGGCGCAATGCATGCCCGGAACCACCAGCGTGGTGGTCTCGATGCTCTCGCTTTGGGTCAGGGGCGGGGCGCTGGCCATCTCATGCGTCCTTGGTCAGAGCATCTGCTGCAGGCGAACAGCGTGATGGCCGGCGGCATCATCGCCGTCCAGCTTCAGCCGCAGGCGCCAGCGGCCTTCGGGCAGCGGATCGATCGAGATCCAGCGCCCGTCGCCCGCCTTGCGGAAGGATACGGTGCGGTCCGCTTCCTGGCCCAGCGGGTGCCATGCCTCGCCGCCCAGCACGGCGTTTTGCGGGCGAGCCTCACCGATCAGCGAGACCGCGACGCGGCCATCGGCCTGCCGCACCGCGCTCACCTGCCAGCCCAGCGCCTTTTCCTTCGCCGCCTCGTCCAGCCATGTGTTGTAATGCTGGCTGGCGACATAGGAATTATCGACCACCACGCCGCTGAAACTGCGACTGGCAAGGGTGGCCATATAGACGTTGACGACGATCACGATGCCGAAAAAAGCCACCAGGATCATGGTCATATGCCATCCGGTGAACCGGAAAGCGCGGCGGGCGGCAGGAGCAGGCGTCACAGGAGCAGTCATGGCGGGGGTACTCCTCTTAAGGTTCAGTCGTGGTCTTCATCGGGCGCGTCAAAGCGCGTTGCATAGCTCACCTCGCCGCCGTCCTGATCCAGCGCGCGAAGAGTAAAGCTGAGCTTGCCCTCATGCGTTCCGACCGGCGCCGTCACATAGATCCTTAGCGGAGCGGTGGTGTCGGCGGGAATGATCCGCGTCAAATCGCGCGCGGCCATCTCCTTTGCCATGTCCTCGCTCCACATTTTCGCGCCTGCGGGGCCATCCAGCGTCAATTGCATCTTGCGCGGGCGACCTTCCATGTTCTTCCAGCGCACCGCATAGGCATTGCGGATCTCGCCCGAGGACAGGATCATATAGGGCGGGTTGCGATCCTTGCTGACCGCGATGGACAGGTGCTGGCGCGTGCCCAGCGCGAAGAGCAGAGCCGCGCCGATGGCCGACCAGATGCCCAGATAGATCAGCGTGCGCGCATGCCAGATCAGCTTCCAATGCGGCGTTGCGGGCAGGCCCTGCCGCTCGCGGGCCGAATCCTCCAGCGTCACATAGTCGATCAACCCACGCGGGCGGCCGGTCTTTTCCATCACCCCGTCGCAGGCATCGATGCACAAAGCGCAGGTGATGCAGCCGATCTGGGGCCCTTCGCGGATGTCGATGCCGGTGGGGCAAACCGCCGCGCACAACCCGCAATCAATGCAATCGCCCAGCGGCGCGCCGGTCGGGCTCTTCTTGCCGCGCGGTTCGCCGCGCCAGTCCTTATAAGTGACCAGCAGCGATTTCTCGTCCAGCATTGCCGACTGAATGCGCGGCCAGGGGCACATATAGATGCACACCTGTTCGCGCATGAAGCCGCCGAACCACATCGTCGTGCAGGTCAGCACAAAGACGGTGGAATAGGCGATGGAGGGCGCCTGAAGCGTGACGAATTCACGCGCCAGCGTGGGCGCATCGGCGAAATAGAAGATCCATGCGCCGCCCGTCGAAATGGAAATGAGCAGATAGATGCTCCATTTCCCCAGCCGCCGCGCGATCTTGGCCGGGCCCCACGGGGCCTTGGCCAGCTTCATCTGCGCATTGCGGTCGCCGTCGATCAGGCGGTCGACATGCTGAAACAGGTCGGTCCACACCGTTTGCGGACAGGCATAGCCGCACCATGCGCGCCCCACCGCCGATGTGACCAGAAACAGGCCGATCCCGGCCATGATGAGCAGGCCCGCGACGAAGTAGAACTCCTGCGGCCAGATCTCGATCGCAAACATATAGAAGCGGCGGTGTTCAAGATCGATCAGCACCGCCTGATCGGGGGAATAGGGCCCGCGGTGCCAGCGCAGCCACGGGGTAATGTAATAGACGGCGAGGCAGAAGGTCATCACCGCCCATTTCAGGCGCCGGAAACGGCCGTCCACCGCACGCGGGTGGACGGCCTGAGTTTCCGCATGGAGCCGCTTAGGAGGCTGTCTGGTCAGCCCTTTGGGGTCCATGTTGGTCATAGTTATTGTCCTGTGCTTGCAGCGGTTTCCGCCGCAGGGGCCGCCGGAGCGGCAAAGGCTTCACCACCGCCAAGGCTGTGGACATAAGCCGCCAGCATCTTGATCGTGGCCGGGCTGAGGCGATTGCCCCAGGCAGGCATCACGCCGGCATGGGCATTGGTCACCGTTTCGGTGATCGCGGTGCGGCTGCCGCCATAGAGCCAGACCTTGTCGGTCAGGTTCGGCGCGCCGAACATGCGGTTGCCCTTGCCATCGGGATTGTGGCAGGCCACGCAATTGGCCGCAAACAGGGCCGCGCCGCGCTGAGCCGAGGCATTGCCCGGTTCCTGGCCCGAGATCTGGCGGACATAGCTGACCACGTCCTGCACATCGGCGGGTTTCAGGATGCCGTCGCGGCCAAAGCTGGGCATCATGCTGGTGCGGGTGGCATCATCGCCGGGCTGGCGGATGCCATGTTCCAGCGTGGTCTGGATGTCGGTCAGCGTGCCGCCCCACAGCCAGTCATCGTCATTCAGGTTGGGATAGCCGATGGAACCGGCCGCGCCCGAACCGTGGCAGGGAACGCAGTTGACCTTGAAGGCCGCCTTGCCGCCCGCAACCGCCTTGGCCAGCAGTTCCGGGTTCTTGGGCAGGTCTTCGATGGGCGTGGCGTCGAGCGCTGCCAGAACCGGCGCGCGGGCCGCCTTGGCCGCATCCATTTCCGAGGCGAGCTGGCCACGGCTGGTCCAGCCGAAGGTGCCGTGGCTGCCTTCCTTGATGCCCGGAATGGCCGGATAGACCACGCAATAGCCGATCGCGAAAACGATACAGGCATAGAACGTGTAGAGCCACCAGGTGGGCAGCGGGGTGTTCAGTTCCTCGATGCCATCCCATTCATGGCCCATGGTGGCGGTGCCGGTCGGCTCGTCCACGCGTGGGCCGCCGTGCTCCTTGGCATGTTCATTCTCAGGTGCGGACATGATCGTCCTCCTCGAAAATCATGGTGGCGGCCTCGTCGCTGTTCTTCCGCCCGCCGGGGCGGAAGGGCCAAGCGCAAAGCACCACAAAGCTGATCGTCATCGCCAGCAGCCCCCAGCTGTCGGCGAACTGGCGCAGGGCCTGATAGGTTTCGGTCTGGTTCACCGTCCCTTCTCCTTGGCCAGAGCTTCCTGCGCGGCGGCGCTTTCGGTATCCACAAAGGTGCCCAGCACCTGCAGATAGGCGATCAGCGCGTCCATTTCGGTCAGCTTTTTCGGATTGCCGTCAAAATCGCGGGCCTGCGCCTTGGGATAGCGCTTGAGCAGGTCGGTGTTGTCGGCATCGGGGTTGGCCTGGTTGATCAGGTCGTCCTTGGCCTTGGCGATATCGTCCTTGGTATAGGGCACGCCGGTGATCGACAGGGCCTTCACCTCGGCGGCGATATCGGGCTTCTTCAGCTCGTTCTTTGCCAGAAAGGCATAGTTGGGCATGATCGATTCAGGCACAACGCTGCGCGGCGCGGTCAGATGCTGGACATGCCAAGCGTCGGAATATTTGCCGCCCACGCGGGCCAGATCCGGCCCGGTACGCTCCGAGCCCCACTGGAACGGGTGGTCATACATCGATTCGGCGGCAAGGCTGTAATGGCCATAGCGTTCGGTCTCGTCACGGAACGGACGGATCATCTGGCTGTGGCACAGATAACAGCCCTCGCGGACATAGATGTCGCGCCCGGCCTGTTCGAGCGGGGTGTAGGGACGAACGCCCTTCACCTTCTCGATAGTGTTGTCGATCCAGAACAGCGGCGCGATTTCCACGATGCCGCCCACCAGAACCACCAGCAGCGACAGGACGCCGAGCAGCGTGATGTTCTTTTCAATGGCGCCATGCCAATGGAACGGTTGCTTCTCTTGGGTAGCCATGATCGGTCCCCCTTATTCGGCAGGCTGAGCGACGAGAGGCACGTCGTTCGCCTTGTTCTGGTCGATGTTATACAGCGGCGCTTCGGCGCGCAGCGGGCTGCCCGCGATGGTCTTCCAGACGTTGATGACCATGAAGGCCGCGCCCGAGAGATAAAGCACACCGCCCAACCCACGCAGCACATACATCGGATGGATGGCAGGCAGCACGTCGGCAAAGCTGTTGAGCAGATAGCCGTCGGCGCCATATTCACGCCACATCAGACCCTGCGTGATCCCGGCCACCCACATCGAGGCCGCATAGAACACGATACCGATAGTGGCGGTCCAGAAGTGCCAGTTGACCATGCGCAGCGAATAGAGCTGCGTGCGGTTCCACAGGCGCGGCGTCAGGTAATAGATGGCGCCAAAGGTGACCATGCCGTTCCAGCCCAGAGCGCCGGAGTGAACGTGGCCGATGGTCCAGTTGGTGTAGTGCGACAGCGAGTTGACGCTTTTCACCGACATCATCGGGCCTTCGAACGTGGACATGCCGTAGAAGGCAAGGCTCATCACGAACATGCGCAGCACCGGATCGGTACGCAGCTTGTCCCATGCGCCGTTCAGCGTCATCAGACCGTTGATCATGCCGCCCCAGCTGGGCATCCACAGCATCACCGAGAACACCATGCCCAGCGTCTGCGCCCAGTCGGGCAGCGCGGTATAGTGCAGGTGGTGGGGACCGGCCCAGATATAGAGGAAGATCAGCGCCCAGAAGTGGATGATCGACAGGCGATAGGAATAGACCGGACGCTGGGCCTGCTTGGGCACGAAATAATACATCATGCCAAGGAAGCCAGCGGTCAGGAAGAAGCCCACCGCATTATGGCCATACCACCATTGCACCAGCGCGCCCTGAACGCCCGCGAACCAGCTGATCGACTGGCTGCCCAGGAAGCTGACGGGAACGGCCAGATTGTTGACCAGGTGCAGCATCGCCACGGTGATGATGAAGGACAGATAGAACCAGTTGGCGACATAGATATGCGGTTCGCTGCGCTTCATGATCGTGCCGCCATAGACGACCAGATACGACACCCAGACCACCGTCAGCCACAGGTCGACATACCATTCCGGCTCGGCATATTCCTTGGCCTGCGTGACGCCCAGCAGGTATCCGGTGGCCGCCAGCACGATGAAGAGCTGATAACCCCAGAACACGAAACGGGCGAGGCCGGGGAAGGCCAGCCTCGCCCGGCAAGTGCGCTGGACCACGTAAAACGACGTGGCGATCAGCGCGTTGCCTCCGAAAGCGAAGATGACCGCAGAAGTGTGCAGCGGGCGCATGCGGCCAAAATTGAACCAGGGTTCAAGGTTGATCTGCGGATAGGCCAGCTGAAAAGCGATGACGACGCCGACCAGAAAACCGGCGACGCCCCAGAACACCGTGGCGATCACGCCCCAGCGGATCACATCGTCGTCATACTTTGATGCGTCCCCGGTGGGGGCGGCCAGCCCACGGCTCACCCGTTGATAGTCGGGCGAACGAATGGCGAAGATCAGACCGACAAGGCAGGCGACAGCCACCGTAGCTGCCTGGATGGCAAAGGCGGTGTCATGCGCGGCCACGCTGGCCATGATAGATAGAAGCAGAAGCACCAGCCAGATGCCTGCTCGCGAGACTAGGGTAACCATGAGCCTTCCCTCTCAGGTTTGTGGAAGCCTCGCCTATGGGCGGGGCCAGACCGGATCACATTGATTCCCGTCAAAAGCGCGGGCGCGCGGGGGAATTCATTTTCAGAATATCCTAAAATGGAAAATTTATGAAGCGATGCAGATAGTTAATTGGTCCAATTGTGCGTCTGCGATAAGGCGTTTATCCGCCCGGCGGCCGTTCTGCGCCCCCTTGCGCGCAAGTTGATGGATTTTTGCCGATTCGCGCAGGGGGTGGCCAGAACGCGATATTGGCGCCGACCGAATTGTCGCAGCATAAAAAATCAGGCTTATTAATATTGGTCTCTGTAGAGACCCGATTTGCCGCAGTTGCAGCATGAATTGAGCAGGATCAACTCGGCCCTTGTCCGCGATCAATGCCCGATGCCAAGTACAGGCCCAAAGACACATCCAACGCCGCGCAAGAACGGCTCGCACAGGGCGGGCTCGGCGGCGAAAGATGAGGGACTATGCGCAATTTCACCAAGGCTGCGGCCGCCCTGACCGCTCTTGCCGCCGCCACCATGATGGCCGGCGCGGCCCATGCCGAAGGCAAGGCCGACGGCAAGATCCAGTTCAAGGTGCTGGCCACCGCCGTTCTGCCGGATGGCGCGGTGAAGCAGGTCAAGACCGACGTTCTGGGCCTGGTGCCTGCCGCTGTGGGCAACACCGTGGCCAGCGACAATGTGACCCCCACCGTGTCGATCGAATATTTCTTTACGCCCAATATCTCGGTGGAAACCATCGCGGGCGTGACGGCGCACCATGTGTCGGCCTCGGCGGGCGCGCTTAAGGGCACCGAGCTGATCAGCAAGATCCACATCGTTCCGGCCACGCTGACCGCCAAGTATCATCTGCCGCTGGGCCACGGCATCAAGCCCTATATCGGCGCCGGTCCCGCCCTGTTCATCGTGCTGGCCGACGAGCCCAGCGCCGCGCTCAAGGCCGCGCTGCCCGCCGTCACCCGCACCAAGCTGAGCAGCGAATTCGGCGTGGCGCTTCAGGGCGGCATCGATATCGCGCTGGGCAAGGGCTATGGCCTGTCCTTCGACGCCAAGAAATACTGGGTCGGCACCGATGCCACCGTCTATGCCGGTTCGACCCGTGCCCTGGTGACCCGCAACAAGCTTGACCCGTGGGTGCTGAGCGCGGGCGTGTCCTACCGCTTCTAAGGGCTGCTCTGCCCGCCGTGGTCCTTGCGTCTGATCTTCTGGCTCTGGATCAGGCGCAATCGGCGGGCAGACAGACAGGTCCGCCACACAGGCGACCGGACGGGTGAAATGTGGGAAGGCATGTTTCACCCGTCAAACCGGCCCCGCACAAACGGCGGGGGCCTGACAGGCAAAAGCGCGATCAGCCCGCTTCGGCGGTCAGCGCAAAACGATCGGTGATGATCACCTCGCGGCGCGAAGGCAGATCGATGATCCCCTCGCCGCGCAAACGGGTAAACTGGCGGCTGACGGTCTCGATGGTCAGGCCCAGCACATCGGCGATCTGCTGGCGGCTGAATGGCAGGACAAAGCGGTTCGCCTTGCCCTCGTCGCCCGGCTCGCACGTGGCCGGGGCCAGACGGTCCGACAATTCGAGCAGGAAGCTCGCCACCTTCTCACTGGCAGACTTGCGGCCCAGCAGCAGCATCCAGCGCCGCGTGCGATCCAGCTCGGTCAGCGTGCGTTGCAGCAGCTTGTGCTCAAGGCCGGGATGTTCACGCGCGAAATTATCAAAGTCGCCCCGCGAAAACACGCAGACCCGCGCGTCGGTCAGCGCCGTCACGCCATGGTTGGTCGTGCCGCCAAAGGGACGCCCAATGAAATCGCTGGGATAAACCACGCCCACGATCTGCTCGCGGCCGTCCTCGGTCCCGGTCGAGAGCTTGAGCACGCCCTCGATCACATTGGCGACCAGCACCGAATCCTCGCCTTCCCAGATCAGCGATTCGCCGGCCACAAGGCTGCGCCGCCGCCCAATCCCGTTGAGCGAGTTGATTTCATCCTTATCCAGGGCCGAACAGATCGCCCGGTTACGGACTACGCATTGATCGCAAGAAGACATGTATGCGTATCTAACAGCCTTGCCCCCTTCGGGCAATGCTGCACTTTGGTGGAGTATGGGTTGGGAGCGTTTTATTTTAGGGGATTTGGAAAGTGTAAAGTTGCCTCCGGCGGGCAAAGGGCGGGGGCCCTTTGCAATCCCGTTATTGTCAGCGGTGCGTATTGGGTCTGGCCTTTGGTGCCGGGCGCGACGTTTGGATTTGAAAGCCTGCGGCGCGGACAGGGATAACCTTACCGCGCCGCAGGCTTTCAAACATGGCCCCAAACACCATCTCGCCAATTTTGGCCGCCCAAAAAATGGGATTGCAAAGGGCCCCCGCCCTTTGCCCGCCGGAGGCCCCCTTAAAACCTCAACCAAACCTACAAAATATCCGCCACACCCTGCAACGCATGGCGCAATTTCTCGATCGCCTGCGCCTTCAACTGATGCACGCGCGGGATGGACACCGAGAGCACCTCGGCAATTTCGGCAAGGTTGAGCTCCTCAACGAAATAGAGCTGGATCACCATCTGAAGCCTCTCGGGCAGCTCGGCGATGGCGCCTGCCACGCTCTGGCGCAATTCCTCGTCGGCCAGCAGCGCGAGGCTATCAGGCGCATCGTCGGCAAAGGCCATGTTGCTGTCGGAATAGGCATCGTCGATAGCCTCGAAACGCAGCGGTTCTGAGGAATTGCGCAAGGCCTCAAGCTCGCCCAGAGTGATGCCCAGCGCGCCGGACAATTCCACATCATAGGGTTCGCGCCCCAGTTTCCCGGTCAATTCCTGCGTCTTTTCGCGCATAAGCCGCCGCCGCTCGACCGCCCCGCGCGACAGGGGGACATGGCGGCGGATCAGATCGACCATCGCCCCCCTCACCCGCATCTTGGCATAGGCGGCAAAGCCGTCCTCGGTCGGCCCCTGATGGCGCTGGGCGCATTCGGTCAGGGCGACAAGGCCCGCCTGCATCAGATCCTCGACCTCTATGCCATCGCGGCCCGAGGACTGGAGATGCCAGGCAAGGCGCCGCACCATCGGCATAAAGCGGCGGACACGGTCGGCAATATCGCCGCCATAGGCCCTAGCCGCGCCGCCATAGGCGCGCGCCGCATTGCCTGCCGGCCGGGGTTTTGCGAAAGACTGGGGATCATGTTTCATGCGGCCATACTTTCAGAGGTCTGGCTGGAAGGATCGAAATCGGGCGAAGGCAGGCCCAGCGCTTGCGGGGCCGACGCGCCGATGACCGCGATCACCTCGACAGGCTGGGTTTCGGGCAATTCGGCAATCGACATCACCACGCATCCGGGCGCGCGCAGCCGCAGCAGCGCGGCCAGCGGGCGGCGCAGGCGCGGCTGGACGATCAGGGCGACGGTCGCCCCGGTGCCGCGCTCGGCCACGATGGCGCTGGCCTGCTCGCCAATGTTGCGGGCAAGGTCGGGTTCGATGACAGGCTGGCCGCTGATCGGATCGACCAGGCCGCCCGCGATCATCGCCTCCAGCCCGGCGTCCAGCGTGACCACCGGCAGGCGTTCGCGCGGCGAACAGATCCGCCCGACGATCAGCCCGCCAAGATCCGCCCGCACCAGATCGACAATGCGGTCATGGTCCTGCGTCTGCTGCACCGCCTGCGAAATCGAGGAAAGGATCGGCAGCGGATGGGCCACCGAAATGCCGTCCTCCAGCAGATTGCGGAACAGGCGCGTCAGAGCCGCCAGCCCCAGCGGCGAAGGATAGACCGTTTCCACCAGCCCCGCCGCGCGCGTCTTGATCGCCTCGATCAGCGTTTTGACCTCATCCGGCCCCAACAGCATATGCGCGCGCTCGGACAGGAGCTGGTTCAACTGCGTGGCGATGATCGTGGAGGCGTCAACGGTCAGGAACCCCTCGGCAATCGCCAGATCGCGCGAGGCCGGGTCGATCCACCATGCCGGACAGCCAAAGGTGGGGTCGGTGGTCTGCTCGCCCTGAAGGCGGGCATGGGGGTTGGCCTCGCTGGCATCAATCGCCATCACCTTTTCCGTGCGCAGCGTTGCCCCGCCCAACGGTACGCCGCCCAACAGGATGCGGTAATCATTGGGCGCGATCTCCAGCGAATCGCGCACCCGGAATTGCGGCACGATAAAGCCGAAGCTCTGCGACAATTGCTTGCGCACGCCCGTCACCCGGCTGACAAGAGGCGACCCGCGCCGTTCATCGACCAGTTGCACAAGGCCATAGCCCAGCTCGATGGTGACAAGCGTATGGTCGGACACATCCTCCAGCTCGATGCGGGTCGGGTCGGCCTTGGCGACAGGCGCGGGGGCAGCCTCGGCAATCTTGCTCCTGGCCTCGCGCTCACGCAGCTTTTTCCAGAGGAAGAAGGCCAGCCCCGCCGCAGGCAGGAAGACCGTCTGAGGCATGGCGGGGATCATGCCGATCGCCCCCAGAATGCCCGCCACCGGCAGCCATGTGCGTGAATCGGCAAATTGCCCGCCGATCTGCCCGGCAAGATCACGGCTGTCGGTGACGCGCGTGACGATCACGGCGGCGGCGATGGAGAGCAAGAGCGCGGGCACCTGCGCCACCAGCGCGTCGCCGATGGAAAGGCTGATATAGCGGCTCGCCGCATCGCTGGCCGACAGGCCATGGGTAATCATGCCAAGGCAAAAACCGGCGATGATATTGACGCCAAGGATCAGCAGAGCGGCAATCGCATCGCCCTTCACGAATTTGCTGGCGCCATCCATCGAGCCGTAGAAATCGGCCTCGGTGGTGATTTCCCGGCGGCGGCTGCGGGCCTCATCGGCGGTGATCAGACCGCCCGCCAGATCGGCGTCGATCGCCATCTGCTTGCCCGGCATCGCGTCCAGCGTGAAGCGGGCCGAGACTTCCGACACGCGCCCCGCGCCCTTGGTTATCACCACCATGTTGATGATCATCAGGATCATGAACACAAACAGGCCGACCGCGAAATTGCCGCCGATCAGGAAAGCGCCGAAAGCCTCGATCACATGGCCCGCCGCCTCGGGCCCTTCATGGCCATGGACCAGCACCACGCGGGTGGAGGCCACATTGAGCGCCAGACGCAGCAGCGTGGCAAACAGCAGAACGGTGGGAAAGGAAGAGAAATCCAGCGGTTTTTCCGCATTCATCGAGGCCATCAGCACCGCCACCGAGAGCGCGATGTTGAACACGAAAAACACATCCAGCATAAAGGCCGGGATCGGCACCACCATCAGCACGATGATGGTCAAAATGCCGAAGGGCAGCGCCAATTGGCGCGGACTGGCGATGGTCAGCAGCTTGTCCATCACCTACATCCCCAACGCGCGCAGGCGCCCATAGGCATTGCGGACAAATTCGGGGGTGGCGCCATTTTCGGCCCCCAGCCCAAAGGCCGATTGCAGCGTATCGGCCATCGAATGCGCGGATGCGGCGGGCGCGGCCGCCTGCATCGCATTGAATTCGCGTGAGAGCGGGCCGCCGGTCTGCGGCGGGGCCGAAGCGGCGCCGGTTGTGGCGGGATCGGAGGGCATGGCCCATGCCATACCCCCAATCCCCATACCCTCACCGCCATAGGCCGCGCCGCCCGCCATCACCGCATCCGCGCTGATCCCTTCTGCGGCCAGCGCGCCTTCCATCCGCCCCCGGATCAGGCCCATGACCGCCGCCACGCTGCGCGGGTTTTCGGCATCATCGTAAAAGATCGAGCGATTGGCCGAGGCCGCCTTGGGCAAGAGTCCCGCCGCCGGTTGATCCGGGCTAGAGCCGAGGGCCGAAAGGAATTTGGCCGCGCCATCCGCGCCCAGAAAATGCGCGACATACAATTCGCTGGCATCGGGCGCGCGGCCCAGCACGGCGGTCAAGGCATCGGCATTGTCGCTGGCCAGACTGGCCGCCATCATCGCGGAGGCATGGGGATCGCCGCGCAGGCCCAGCAGCGCCGTGCGCTGGGCCGGATCGGCCACCGCCGCCCCCGTATTGCCCAGCCCCAGCATATCGCCATGCTTTTGCAGCGTCTGCAGCCAGGTGCTGTTGGTGAACTGATAAAGGCCCGACGCGCTGGAGGCGCCGTTGCGGGCCGCAGGGTTCAACCCCGATTCCAGCCGCGCCTGCGCCGCCAGATAGGAGAAATCCACCCCCGTGGCGCCCGCCGCACGGGCAATCGCGGCGCGGACATTGCCGCCGGGCACGCCATTGGCCGCCCCGCGGGCGGACTGGATCTTGTCGAGGTTGGCCGCCCATGAGGGCGACATATCCGGCTGGCTCAAGCCCAACTCCCAAAGCAAAAGGTTCGGGAGCAGATTCTGCAAAAGCCGTGCCAATTGGAGCGAAAACCGCGCCCATCGGGCAAAGCGGTGCTTTATCGTGCCACAGCCGCGCCAGCGCAGGCCATGGCGGGCCACGCCCTACCCCCGGGCCGCCGCATAGGCATAGGCGGGCGCGTTGGCCCGCGCGCGATAGACCGAGGAACCGCCGGTAAAGGCCTCAAGCCGCGCGGCCACGTTGGCTGCGATCAGGTTGCGCACCTGGCGATTGACTTCATTCATCTTTTTGGCCGCTTCGAGCAATCCGCGACATTCATCGTCGATCGCACTGATCCCGGCCATGTCAATGGCATCGCACATCGTGCTCTTGGCCGAGGCCGAACCCATGATCCCGTCCAGATCGAGCCCGGCCAAGGCCTGCCGCTCCTCTTGCAGGACGGCAACCATTTGCCGCAGCGTGTCACGCAGATCGAAAGGGGAAAGGGCCTGGCTCATGGGTCAAACTCGCAGCATCATGCCAGCGGCGATCATCGCGTCGCTGATCTTGGTGGGGATGATGGGATAATTGCCGTCCGCGATGGCCTTGCGGATCGAGGCCACGCGATCGGTGTCCACAGGGGCATCGCCCGCGCTGATCGCGGTGGTGCTGACCACGGTGGCGCCATCGCCGTTGACGGGCGAACCGGCGGCCGCCTGACCGGCGCTGCGCGTTTCGGTGGAAACCGAAGGCGTGGCAGCCGAAGAGGTGGCGACGGGGCGCACCGCATTCACTTGTAATTTAGGCCCTGAACCAATGCCAGGGCCGGAACCGATGCTGGACATCGAACCGCTCCTTGCTTTCTACAAGGCCAAGAACGGAGAAGGTTTGCCGGTTTTAAGAGATGGCGGCAAAAATTTGCGCGATTTTGCCGGGTGGCGCGAACACGGGCGGCGCAGCGTGGCGCCATCCATGACGGCCAAACATGAAAAAGCGCTTAAAACCGCGCGCAAGGGAAAAAGACCGCATGGGCGCGTCATTCGCGCAATTCGACCTCAACCTCGCCGGGGCGGGTGATGCGCGCGCGCACGGCGTCGGTTTGCGAATAGGAGGCCGCCCCGCTGCGCAGGGTGCGCACCCGGATCCAGTCGCCCACCGCGCCCGCATCCAGCGCCTCGCCCGGTTGCGAAACGGCAAAACCCTCACCCACCACGGCAATCGTCACCGCCTCGCCGCGGGCAACGGCCGAGGGGGCATTTTCGGCCATGCGGACCGGTACAAAGACGCGCCAACTGCCCGGATCGGGGCATTGCACCAGCACCGCATCGCGGCGGGTGGTGCGCCAACTGAGCGCAAGGGGGGACATGCAGGCGTTAAGCCGCAGCCGCCGATCCACCGGCATCATCGCGCCGCCACTCTGGCCGATCGCCTTGCCGGTGAATTCGGCCACCTCGCGGTCGATCGCAACCAGATCGACAAAAGGGCTGGCGGCGGGGCTGGCGGCGGCATGGGCCTGGGGCGGGCTGATCCAGACCAGACCGGCCGTCAGCAACGCCGCACGCAGGGTGAAAGGGGTGAAAGCCTTGTTTCGCATGATCGTCCTTGCCCGATGCAATGGGGCCCGGCGCGAAAGGGCGCCGGATACAGGGACGATCAAAGCATATTCTGTGCCAATCAGGCGGGCCCCTTGTCATAGGCCAGCGCCGCCAGCGCCTCGATGCCCGTAGCCTCCGCGACCGGTTCGATCACGATACGCGCCCGCGCGCCCTTGCCGCCCGCCGCCGCCGCCATTTGCGCGGCAAGGCGCAGCGCCTCGGCCTGTGCGAGAGGGGGATAGCGCAGGGTGATCGAAAGCAACTGGCGACTGTCCGCCTGTTGTTCAGCCAGCCATTGCGCCAGCGTGGGGCCTCCGGGCGCCGGGCGCCAGATGGCCAGAGGCTCGCTGATGGCGGGCGCGGTGGATGCAGGGGCAGCAGCGGGCCGGGATGTGCCTTTGCGATCAGGTACATCGGCCATCGCGGCGGCCGTCACCATGAACAGGATCAGCGACAGATCGGCCAGCATCGTCTGCCAGCCGACCGGCGAGCGGGGCACAAAGACGGCCCCCGCGCGCAGACGGTCGCCGGGGCGTTCGACGGGCCGTGAGCGGATCATGCCGCCACGCCGGGCTGGTGGTGATGGCCGCGTGCCTCATGCTGCGGCACCATGGCCGGGGCGATCTCGGCCTCGAACCACTGGGCCAGAGCATGGCGAGCCGCTTCCTCGGCGCGGGCGTGGCGTTCGACCACGCGCGCCAGCGGGGCCAGGAGCAGATTGGCCAGCACCAGCCCGTAAAGCGTGGCATGGACCGCCATGCCGATGGCGGCCAGATAGGCCCCGCGATCCACCCCCTGCGCGGGCATTTGCGACAAGGAAATCAGCGTTCCGGCCAGCCCGAAAACCGGAGCCAGTTCGGTGGCCTGCATCAGTGTACGGATGGCCGCCTCGACCGGACCCAACCGCTTTTCGCGCGCATCGGCCAGCGCATCGTCAAAGCGCGCCATCGAGCGATGCGCCAACAGCGCATGAAGCGCATCGTCGAATTCGCCATCGCCGGTGCTGCGCGGATTGGCGCGCAGCGGGCCGTTGCGCTGAAAATCCTGCGCCGCACGGGCGAGAGAGGCGCGCACCGCCTCGCCGTCAAAGCGGCTGGGCGCCAACATCTGGCGCGCGGCGACGCGGATCGTGGCCGTCACGTCCGAGCGCCCGCAGCGCAGCACCGTGGCCAGCGCCGTGCCGCCCACAACGATTGCCAGCGTGGTGCCATCATAGAGGGCGGTAAGATCCATGCCTGCCGAAATCCTTTGACCCAAATCTTTGCGATACACGGCCAAGAACGGCGGCCATCAGCGCAAATTCACCCCACGGCCAGCAATTGCCGCCCCCCGGCAAAGCCTTGCCGCCCAGCATGGGACGCTTGCCGTCCGGCCCCGGCCATCGGTGCTTTCCCAGTGTTTTGCGCATCTCGCACCGCAATTGGCACGGGCTTTGCTATTCTGATGGTTCGGGCGTCCCGCCCCCTCGTTTCAACCGTGGAGCCACCTGATGAGCGATCCTGCCAGCAATACCGGACTGTTCGGAGTCCATGGCATGGCGCTGGAATTGCGGTCCCAGCGCATGGGGCTGATTGCCAGCAACATCGCCAATGCCGCCACGCCCAATTACAAGGCGCGCGACATTGATTTCAACACCGCGCTCAATGCCCGCATCAAGGGCGCCAGCCAGGATCAGGCCGCCGCGGCCGCCGTGCAATACCGTGTGCCGGTGATGCCCAGCCTGGATGGCAACACGGTGGAAACGGGCAACGAACAGGTCGCCTTTTCCCAGAATGCGGTGGGTTATGCCTCCACCCTCGCCTTCCTTTCCGACGATGTCGGCGAGGTCAAGCGCGCGATCAAGGGAGAATAAGGATGGCCGGAACCGACCTTAACATCTTTTCCGTCGCGGGCCGGGCCATGTCGGCCCAGCAGGTGCGGATGAACACCGCCGCCTCCAATCTGGCCAATGCCAGCGCGGTGTCCAGCAAGGAATCCGATGCCTATCGCCCGATCAAGGCGGTGTTCGCAACCCAGATGGACAAGGCCACCGGGCTGGCCACCGTCAATGTCAGCAGCGTCGTGCGCGCCGATGCCACGCCCGTGCGCCAGCATGATCCGGGCAACCCCCTGGCCGATGAAAACGGCGATGTCTGGGCCGCCCCGGTCGATGAAAGCGCAGAGATGGTCGAGATGCTCGATTCCTCGCGCCAGTACCAAAACCTCGTCGAAACCCTCTCCACCGCCAAGCAGCTCATGCTCGACACCATAAGGATGAAGTGATGACCACTGTATCTGCAACCGGCTCCACCGGCACAAACACCTCGTCTTCCAGCACGGTGTCCAGCAATGGCGCCTCCTCGCTCAGCTTCAAGGATTACATCAGCCTGCTGACCACGCAGCTGAAATATCAGGACCCGACCGCGCCCACCGACAACAGCCAGATGGTGGCCCAGATGGCGCAATTCTCGACCCTTTCGGGGATCTCGCAATTGAACACCACCTCCTCGGCCATTTCGGGCCAGCTTGGCTCGCTCTCGGATCTGGCCACCAGCGTGTCGAGCATCTCGACCAAGCTGGACACGCTGATTTCCGCCCAGAAGGCCGCCGGCACCGGCTCGACCACCGCCTGATCCCCCCTTTTGCCAGACAGGACTTACCATGGCTTTTTCCATCTCTCTTAACGGCCTCAAGAATGCCCAGACCGAACTGGACACGATCTCGAACAATCTGGCCAATGCCGAAACCACCGGCTTCAAAAAGAGCCGCGTGAACTTTTCGGATCTGGTGGCGGGTTCGGCCTATACCAATCCCAAGCTGGTCCACGGCATCGGCTCGATGGTAAAGAGCATCGACCAGAATTTCTCGACCGGCCCGATGCAGTCGACCGGTTCGGCGCTGGACATGGCGATCAACGGCGAAGGTTTCTTTGCCATGAAAAACCCGCTGACCGGCGACATGAGCTTTACCCGCAACGGCAAATTCAGCACCGATGTCAACGGCTATGTCGTCGATGCCAACAACAACCAACTGCAGGTGCTGGCCTATAATTCCACCACCGGCACCTATGCCACCACCCCTTCGAGCGGCCTGCTTGCCCCCACCAGCAGCTCGGGCGCGGCCTTTGCCGGGGTTCAGATCAAGACCGACGGCACCGTCGTGGCCGCCTATGGCGATGGCACGACCAGCACCGTGGGCAAGGTCGCGCTGGCCGCCTTCACCTCGCCCAGCGGCCTGCTGCAAACGGGCAATCAGAACTGGGCAGCCACCGGCCTGTCGGGCGCGCCGACCTATAACCAGCCCACCACCGCCGGTCTGGGCCAGATCCTGTCGGGCGAGCTGGAAGGCTCGAACGTCGACATGGCCGAGGAAATGGTCAGCCTGATTACCGCTCAGCGCTTTTTTCAGGCCAATTCCAAGGCGATCGACACGTCAACGGCGATTGCCGACGCTGTCATCAACCTGCGCTCCTAAGGGCTGAGGGATGGACCGGCTGATCTATACGGCGGTTTCGGGCATGTCCGATTCGATGGTGCGCGAACGCGTCATCGCCTCGAACATGGCCAATTCCAGCACCATCGGCTTCAAGGCCGAAAAGCTCTACACCACGCCCGTCACGCTCAAAGGCCCCGCGCTGGAAGCGCGCGCCATGGCCGATGGTCAGGTCAAGAGCGCCGATATGTCAGCCGGCAATATTACCCAGACCGGACGCAAGCTGGATATCGCCCTGCTGGGCGATGCGATGATGGCGGTGCAATCGGCCGACGGCACCGAAAGCTATACAAGGCGCGGCGATCTGACGGTTTCGCCCACGGGCGTGCTGGAAAATGGCGATGGGCGCCCGGTGATAGGCAATGGCGGCCCGATCACTGTGCCTCTGGACGCGCAGATTACCATCGGGCCGGACGGCATGGTGCTGGTGGCCAATACGGAAAACCCCAATCTGCCGCCCCAGCCCACCGACCGGATCAAACTGGCCAGCACATCGGGCACCACCATCGCCAAAGGCCTGGACGGCCTGTTTCGCGTGGTGGGCGGAGGCGTCTTGCCCGCCGATGAAAATGCGCGGGCCATTCCGAGCAGTCTGGAACAGTCCAACGTCAACCCTTCGGAGGTTCTGACCCAGATGATCCAGGCCCAGCGCCTCTATGACATCCGCACCAAGCTGATCGCCACGGCCAAGGAGGTGGACCAGTCGGGCACCTCGCTGCTGCGTATCTCCGGCTCCTGACACTCCATCTTTAAAAAAGGAAGCGCCCGATGCCTTCAACCGCTCTTCAAGTCGCCCGCACCGGTCTGGACGCGCAGGACACAAGGATGCGCGTCATTGCCAACAATCTGGCCAATGTCAGCACCACCGCCTACAAGCGCGACCGCGCCAATTTCGCGACGCTCGCCTATCAGGACATGCGCGTGGCGGGTCAGGCCTCGTCGAACCAGACCAATTACGCCACGGGCCTGAACCTTGGCACGGGCGTTGGCGTGCAATCGACCACCCGCGTCGATGAGCAAGGCACGCTCAATTCCACCACCAATGCGCTGGATCTGGCGATTTCGGGCAATGGCTATTTCCAGATCCTGCTGCCCACCGGGCAATTGTCCTATACGCGGGCGGGCAATTTCACCCTCTCGGCCGAAGGGCAACTCGTCACCTCGCAAGGCTATGTGGTGCAGCCGGCGATCACCATCCCCAATGGCGCCACATCCATCACCATTGCCAAGGACGGCACGGTTTCGGCCATGCTGCCCGGCACCACGGCGGCAACGCAGGTGGGCCAGCTCACCATTGCCAGCTTCGTCAACCCGGCCGCGCTGCAGGCCAGCGGCGACAACCTCTATGCCGAAACGCTGGCCAGCGGCCCGGCCCAGATCGGCGCGGCGGGTACAGCCGGGCGCGGCGACATTTCGCAGGGCTATCTGGAAACCTCGAACGTCAACATCGTCACCGAACTGGTCGACATGATCGAATGCCAGCGCGCCTATGAGATCAATTCCAAGATGATCTCGGCGGTCGATGACATGCTCAAGAACGCGAACCAGACACTGTGAGACACGCCATGACCCTGCGCCCCCTGCTGCCTGCGCTGGCTGCATCGCTGCTGCTTGCAACGCCCGCGCAGGCCGGACGCCGCCCCGCGCCCGGTTTCAACGCCACGCTGCCCACGCCTCCCGCCATGGCCCCCACCGAGGGCGCGATCTTTATCGCGGCGGCCGGTTATGCCCCGCTGGTGTCGGGCGCGCGGGCGCAAAGGGTGGGCGATGTGTTGACCATCATCCTGAATGAAAACACATCCACCGCGAAAACCAGCACCGCCAAGACCCAGCGCAGCGGCAGCGCCAATATCACCCCGCCCACGCTTGGCCCGCTCTCCATGACATCGACGCCCCTTAATGCATCCTCCTCCGGGTCGTTCAATGGTCAGGGCAATGCCACGCAGACCAATTCCTTCAGCGGAATGATCTCCGTGACCATTGCCGAGGTACGCCCGAACGGCACCGCCTTGGTGCGAGGAGAGAAACGCATGCTGCTGGCACAGGGCAAGGAGTGGATCCAGTTTTCCGGCATCGTGCGCCTGGCCGATGTGGATGCGGCCAATCAGATCCAGTCGGGCCAGGTGGCCGATGCCCGGATCGAATATGCGGGCAACGGCACCGTGGCGCAAAGCGCACGCGAAGGCTGGCTCTCAAAATTCTTCAGCTATATCAGCCCATTCTGAGGAAGCCTCATGCGTATCATCTCTCTCCTTGCCGCTCTTCTGGCGCTTTGCGCGGCCCCGCTTCATGCCGAACGCGTGCGCGATATCGGCAGCTTTCAGGGCGTCCGCTCAAACCAGCTCACCGGCTATGGCATCGTGGTGGGGCTCGACGGCACGGGCGATGATACGCTCGACTATCTGACCCAGGCGATGAAGGGCGTGTCGGGCCGCATGGGCCTGCAATTGCCGCCGGGCGTCAATCCGGGGCTGAAAAACGCCGCCGCCGTGATGGTGATTGCCGACCTGCCCGCCTTTTCCAAGCCGGGCCAACGCATCGACATCACCGTTTCGGCCATCGGCAAGGCCAAGTCTCTGCGCGGCGGGGCGCTGATCCTGACGCCGATGTATGGCGCCGATGGCCAGATCTATGCGATGGCGCAGGGCAATCTGGCGGTGGGCGGCCTTGGCATTGCCGCGCGCGACGGGTCGCAATTGTCGGTCAATGTGCCCACCACCGGCCGCATTGCCGAAGGGGCCACGGTCGAACGCGCGGTCAGCACCGGTTTCGACAAGGCGCCGATCCTGCGCTACAATCTCAACACCGCCGATTTCCTCACCGCCCAGCGCGTGCGCGATGCGATCAACCTGCGCTATCCCGGCATGGCCAGCGCCGAGGACGCCGTGACCGTGGCGCTGCGCATGCCCGATGGCGCCGATACGCGCGCCTCGATGCTGGCCGCGATCGAGATGATCAACGTCAGCCCCGCCGAGGCCGCCGCCAAGGTCATCGTCAACAGCCGCACCGGCACCGTGGTCATCAACAGCGCGGTGCGCCTCTCGCCCGCCGCCGTCAGCCACGGCAAGCTGACCGTGCGGATCGACGAGAAATCCCGCGTGACCCAGCCCGCGCCCTTTTCCAATGGCCGCACCGCCGTCACGCCCAACAGCAACATCTCCGCCGAGGAGGAGAAGGCTCATGTCGCGCTGCTGAAAAACGGCGCCTCGCTGTCCAAGATCGTCGATGCGCTCAATCTGCTGGGCGTCACGCCCTCGGATCTGGTGGCCATCCTCGAAGCGTTGAAAGAGGCAGGCGCCCTCAAGGCCGAGATGGTGGTGATATGAGCGATACGACCATCAGCAGCGCCTCGGCGCCCTCGGCCACCGGCGCTTCGCCCAAGCCGACCAAGGCCCAGATCCACGAGGCGGCGCAAAAGTTCGAGGCGCTGATGCTGCGGCAGATGCTGGCGCAGGCGCGCAAGGTCGATTTCGGCAACACGCTGTTCGACAACAAGGCAGCTGAGAATTTCCGCGACATGCAGGACAGCAAAATGGCCGACACCATGGCGCAGCGGGGCACTTTGGGCTTTGCGCGGATGATCGAGGCCCAACTGGCCCGCCAGAGCGGCGCGGACAACGGAGAGTGAGCCGATGAGCGCCAACATGATCTCCATCGCGTCGAGCGGCCTGCGGGCCGCGCGCGCCGCGCTGGACGTGACATCGCAGAACATCGCCAATGCCGGCACCGAAGGCTATGTCCGGCGCAGCGTTTCGCAAAACGAATTGTCGGCCAGCAACCTGCACGCCAGCTATGGCGAGATTTCGCAGCTGGGCGTGCGGGTTGCGGGGATCACGCGCAATGTCTCGGGCTTTGACCAGGCCGAAGTGCGCCGCACCACATCGGACGCCACCCGCGCCGACACACTGGTCGACGGATTGACGCAATTGTCGGATACGGCGGACAATTCGGGCGTCTTTACCGCGATCACCAATTTTCAGTCCGCCCTGTCACAAATGACGGCCAGCCCGGCCAATTCCTCGCTGCGCGCCAATGTGGTCGAGGCCGCGCGCACGATGGCGCAAAGCTTCAATGCGGCCAATAACGGGCTGCAATCGGCCGTCACCGGCATGCAGAACGAGGCCGCCGCCGGGGTCAAGGATCTCAATGATCTGGCCACCAATCTGGCGCAGGTCAACATCCGCATCTCGGCCGACACCGACCCGGCCAGCAACAGCGCGGGCCTGCTGGATGAACGCGACACCATCCTGCAAAAGATGGCCGCGATCACCCATATCAACACCACGATCAATGCCGACAACACCGTCACCGTGCAACTGGGCACGGGCACCGGCACCACGCTGGTCGATCATGCCGCGGCGGGCAGCCTGGCCATGACCAAGGGCAGCGACGGCAACATCTCCTTCACGCTGGCCGACACGACGGGCGCCTCTACGGCGATCACTCCGGCGGGCGGCTCGCTGGCCGGACAGCAGCAGGCGATCAGCGCGGGCGTCACCGCCCTGTCGGGGCTGGACAGCGTGGCCAGCGCCATGATGAGCACCATCAACACCGCACAGGGCCATGGCGTCGATCAGACCGGGGCCACCGGCGCGGCGATGTTTACCGGCAATGGCGCGGCCGACATGACCATGGCGCTGACCAACCCCAACCAGTTGGCCGCCGCATCGGCCGGATCGACCGTCAGCAGCCAGAACGGCAGCAATCTGAGCGCGATGATCAGTTCGCTTACCAGCGCCAATGTCTCGGGCCAGATGAACGACTATCTGTTCGGCCTGTCGAGCGCGGTGGCCAGCAACACCACGATGCGCGACGCCTTCGACACGATCGCCACCAATGCCAAGACCTCGCTGGCCGCCGCATCGGGGGTCGATCTCGATACCGAGGCGGCCAATCTGGTACGATACCAACAGGCCTATCAGGCTTCGAGCAAGGTTATTCAGGTAGCCTCGACCCTCTTCGACCAATTGCTGAATCTGTAACGGAAAGGCCAAGCACCATGACCAATGTCAGCACCAGCGCCTTTTACCAGAACGCAATCGCGTCGATGACGGATCTGCGCAAGCAGACCGAAAAGCTGCAGGCCCAGATCGACACCGGCAGCACGATCCAGCATTCGCGCGACAATCCGCTGGCCGCGGCCCAGATGCGCGCGCTGCAGGCCGCCGACACGCTGGCGAGCGCCGACAAGGCCAATACCAGCGCGGCCAAGACGCAGCTGACCCAGACCGACGACACGCTCAGCCAGTTCACCGACATCCTCTCGCAGATCACCACGCTGACCACGCAGGCCGCTTCCTCGACGCTGAGCGACAGCCAGCGCGCCTCGGTGGGCCAGCAGATCGGCGCCTATTACGACAGTCTGGCCAATCTGGCCAACACCAAGGACGCGCAGGGCAACCCGCTGTTTGGCGGACAGGCCACCGGCAACGCCTATACGTTCGACCCCACCACCGGGGCGCCCACCTATAATGGCACCACCACCGCCTCCACCCTCTCGCTGGGGCCGGGGCTGTCGGTGACGACCGGGGTGACGGGGCCGGAATTTCTGGATTTCCAGTCGGGCGGCGTGTCGAAAAACCTGCTGACCACGGTCAAGACGCTGGCCAACACACTGCAAAATCCGTCCTCGACGGCGGCGGCCGTGTCGGCGGCGAAAAACGCGCTCGACGATCTGGGCGCGGCCACCGCGTCGGTGTCGGCCAGCCAGACCGTGGTGGGCGCGCGGCTGGACTGGATCACCACCACCACCAATATGCAGACCCAGACCGCCGCCCAGCGTGCCACGCGCGAGGCCGATGTGGGCGGCACCGATCTGGCCGCCACCATCGCCAAGCTCAGCCAGCAGATGACCGTGCTGCAGGCGGCGCAGTCCAGTTTTGTGAAAGTGGCCAATCTTTCGCTCTTCTCGATGCTGAACTGATTGGCGGACCTGAATTTTTTCCGCGCCATGCCGTTCTATGGCCGGGCCCTTTTTGACTGACAAAGGACGTTAACCATGTTTGCCGGTATCGGTATCGTCGTGCTGTTTGCCATGGTGTTTGGCGGCTTTGCCATCACCGGGGGCGCGCTTGGCCCCGTGATGGAGGCGATCCCGCATGAATTGCTGATCATCTGCGGCGCGGCGATCGGCGCGCTGATCACGGGCAATGACATGCACGGATTGAAGGCGCTGGGCGGCGGGTTTGCGCGGGTGTTCAAGGGGCCCAAGCACAACAAGCAGGATCACATCGATGTGATCGCGCTGACCACCAAGCTGATGAAGCTGCTGCGCACCGAAGGGCCGGTGGCGATGGAAAGCCATGTGCAGGACCCCAAAAGCTCGGCCATTTTTGCCGAATATCCGCGCCTGCTGGCCAATCAGGAGTTGATCGATCTGATCTGCGACACGCTTACGCTGATCGTGGTCTCCTCGGGCACGCTGGAGGTCCATGCGGTCGAGGATGTGATGGACAATGCGATGAAGACCCATTTCCATTCGCTGCACGCGCCGCAACATGCGATCCAGAACCTGGCCGATGCCTTGCCCGCGCTGGGTATCGTGGCGGCGGTCCTGGGCGTGGTGAAAACCATGGGCTCGATCGACAAGCCCCCCAGCGTGCTGGGCGCGATGATCGGTTCGGCGCTAGTGGGCACGTTCATGGGCGTGCTGCTGGCCTATGGCATGGTGGCGCCGATGGCGGGCCGCCTGCAACAGGTGAACGAGGCCGACGAACAGATCTTTCAGGCGGTCAAGCAGGTCATCATCGCCTCGCTCCATGGCTGGCCGCAACCGCTGGTGGTGGAAAGCGCGCGTTCCGGGCTGGGCCATGATTTCCGCCCCGGCCTGTCCGAACTGCTCGACGCGCTGCGCGGAAGATAAGGGGGCGCACAGGCTATGGCTCCGCCGAAAAAACCGGGCAAGAACGAGATCCCTGCCCCCATCATCGTCAAGAAGATAACCGTGGTGGCCGGCGGCCATCATGGCGGCGCGTGGAAAGTGGCCTATGCCGACTTTGTGACCGCAATGATGGCCTTCTTTCTGCTGATGTGGCTGTTGGGCGCGACCACGGAAAAGCAGCGCAAGGGCATCGCCGATTATTTCACCCCCACGCTGGTCAAGACGCGGCAGGGCAGCGCGGGCTCGAACGGGCTGCTGCACGGCAATTCGCTGACCGATGTGGATGATTATCCCAATCGTCAGGGCCAGACCGGCACCCGCGCCATGTCCATCCCGCGCGACGCCACCGGCGGCCCCCGCGAAGGCGGCAGCAAGGTCAAGAAGGTCGCCTCGGTCACGCAGAAATTGCAGCAGCGCCTTTCGGCGACGGAAAAGCTGCAAAAGCTGGCCCGCACGTTGAAGGTGACGGCCACGCCCGAAGGCATCCGGCTCGATCTGGTCGATGACGCCGATTTCTCGATGTTCCAGTTGGGCACGACGATCCTGACCCCCGATGCGGTGCAATTGCTCCATGCCATCGGCGCGGTGCTCAAGGATGAGGATGGCGGGCTGATCATCCGCGGCCATACCGACGGGCTGAAATGGAAACGGGGCGATACGGTCAACAACTGGTCGCTGTCGGCCGGGCGCGCCGAAGCCACGCGGCAGGCGCTGATGCGCGATGGTCTGGGCGAGACGCGGTTTCGCCGGATCGAGGGCGTGGCCGACCGCGAACCATTGATCGCCGACGACCCCAATGACGCACGCAACCGGCGCATGTCGATCCTGCTCAATTACCAGTAAAGCTGCGTAATTCAGCCAAGACGGCTTCTTCACCTCGCCCATTTACTTCTTGGCAACACAGGAACGGGGCGAGGTCTGGCGCTATATTCGGCCCAAGGCGCGGCTCCGTCAAGTATGGAGCCTTGTCATGTCTGCGCCACTCGACCACGCCACGCTGGCATCCGATCGGGTCACCCCCGCCCGCAGCGAAGTTCTGCCCCATGAACTGCCCGATGTGCTCGATGATTTCCCGATGGCGCGGGTGCTCAGCCTCGACTGTTTCGACACGCTGATCTGGCGCGACACCTATCGGCCGGTCGATGTGTTCAAGGTGCTGCCGGGCATCGCCGGTTCCCAGCGCGCCCGCGCCGAGGAGGCCGCCCGCCGCGCCGCCCATCTGATGGTGCGCGGCGAGGATATCACCATTGCCGAGATCTATGACAAGCTGATGCCCGGCGCCGCGCCCGAGACGCGCGAGGCCGCGATCCGCGCCGAACTGGATGCCGAGGCCACCCATTGCTATGCCTTTACCCCCACGGTCGAGCTGATCCGCCGGGCCAAGGCGCGCGGGATGCAGGTGGTGATCGTATCCGACACCTATCTGAGCGAGGACATGCTGCGCGAACTGATCGCGCGGGCGGGGGGCGAGGAGCTTTCGGCCATGATCGACCGGGTCTTCGTCTCCTCGCATTGGCGCCTGCCCAAGGCGCGCGGGCTCTATCGTCACGTGCTGCCCGAACTGGGGGTCGATGCGGCGGCCGTGCTGCATATCGGCGACAATCTGAATGCCGACGTGCGCGGCGTGACGCCCTTTGGCGTACAGGCGGTCCACCTCAAGCAATTCCATGCCGAAATCGAGCGCCAGTTGCGGCTGGAGGCCTGCCTCGACACGCTGCTGTCCGAGGGCAAGGGCACGCTGGGCGCCCCCCAGCCCCACCGCGCCGCACTGGCGCAATGGACGCCGCAATTGACCGATACGGCGCAGCATTTCGGCTATGCCGTGCTCGGGCCGGTCTTTGCCGGTTATGACCGCTGGCTGGATGATGAAGCCGAGGCGCTGCGGCAAAGGCATGGCGGCACGGTCCACCGGCTGTTCCTGATGCGCGACGGCCATCTGCCGATGCAGGTCCATCGCCAACGCAGCGGCGACCAGGGCCACGCAGTCGAGATCAGCCGTTTTACCGCCACGGGCGCGATCTTTACCACCGATGCGGCCATCGACGCCTATGTCGAGGACCAGTTGGGCACCGACCCGGCCGTGATCGCCCGACAGTTGCTGGCCCCGCCCGCCGAGGTCAAGAAACTGGCCGCGATTCCCGACAAGACCAAGGGGACGCAGGCGCTCTATGCCCTGCTCGACCGGCGCGAGATCCGCCGCTTCATCCACAAGGCCGCGCGCCGCATGGCCGACCGGATCATCACCCATATCCGCCATGCCGCCGATCCCCGGCCCGGCGATACGCTGATGCTGATCGACCTTGGCTATAACGGCTCGGTGCAGAACCGGATCGACGCGCTGCTGGCCGAGGCGATGGGGGTGCATGTCGCGGGGCGCTATCTGCTGCTGCGCGAGGTGGAGGTGAGCGGGCTGGACAAGGCGGGCTATTTCGACGAGCGTCATTATGATCATGATGCGCTGGGCGCCATGGCCAACAATGTCGCGGTGTTCGAACAGTTCTGCACCAACACCGCAGGCTCAGTGATCGACTATACCGAGCGGGGCGCCCCGATCCGTCGCGCCAATGACATCAAGCAGGCGCAAAGCGCGATCCGCGAGGCGGCCCAGCAGGGATGCCTGCATTTCGCCCGGACCCAACCGGCAGCCAGCCAGCGCGCCAGCCGCGACCCCGCGATGGAGGCCGAACACTGGCGCCGCGCCAATGCCGCCACGCTGACCCGGCTGATGTTTTTGCCCATGCCCTATGAATTGGGCGTGTTTGAAAGTTTCGAACATGACGTCAATCTGGGCACGGACGAAACCATCGCGCTGTTTCACAAGGGCCATGCGCAAAGGGGGCTGCGCCAGCAGGGCCTGTTCTATCTGAAGGGCGCGCGGCGCATGTTCCTGCCTGCCGAACTGTCCGAGGAAGGCATGGCCACCCGTCTCGCCTATCTGGCCACCAGCCGTTTCGGCATGATGCTCAACGTGGGCGATTTCGTCGCCGAGGGCGGCTTCCTGGTGCCAACGATCTACAGCAACGGTCAGGAAGTGGTCGAAACGCGCTTCAACGCGCTGCCCACGCATAACGGCTATCACAGCCTGTGCATCCCGATCGGCGATTGCCGCTTTACCGCCGCGATCCAGTTCGGCGCGCTGTTCGACTGGGTCGAGATCTATTCGATCACCGCCCTGCCCCAGGCCGAGCATCTGAACAACAAGCATGATACCGCCAGCCGCGAGATCGCCATGTCGCCGCTGCTCGAGGGGATCGAGGCGCGTTCGGGCAATCTGTGGCAATGCACATCGCCCCATGGCTTTGCGCTGATCAACCCGCCGCCGCGCGGCGATGATACGCCGATGATGTTGCTGGTGGTGTTTCGCCCGGTGACATGGAAGGAAGGTGTGACCGTCTGAACCGCGCCACCGACAACAGCAAAACGCCGCGCCCCCATCGGGACGCGGCGTTTTTCTTTATGGACCGGCATTGGATAATCGGGAGGCAAACGCGGAAAAACCCGGCGCCTCCCTTTGGCGGGAAAGCACCGGGCTTGTTCCGGATTTACCCGGATCGCGGCTTACTTGAGCAGCGAGAGGACATTCTGCTGGCTCTGGTTGGCCTGGGCAATCATCGCGGTCGATGCCTGCGAGAGGATCTGGGCCTTGGCCATCGCGGTCGATTCAGCCGAATAGTCGGTGTCCTGAATGCGGCTGCGGGCGGCCGAGAGGTTGGTCGAGTTGTTGGTCAGGTTGTTGACCGCCGACTGGAGCTGGCTCTGACCGGCGCCGAAACCGGCCGCTGCGGTCGAAACCTGACGGATCAGCGTGTCCATCGTGTCGATGGTGGCCGAGGCCGAACCGCTGGTCGAAACGTCGATGCTGCTGCTTTGCGCGGCCCAGTCGATGCCCTGCGAGGTCAGCGTGATCGTGTCCGAGCTGTTCGCACCGGCCTGGATCGAGAAGGTCGTGGTCGAGGCCGAGCCGGCGCCGGCGGTGTTGAACAGCGCGTTGCCGTTGAACTTGGTGTCCGAGAGAATCGAGCCGATCTGGGTCTTGAGCGAGTCCACTTCCTGCTGCATGTCCTGACGGTCGGTGTCCTGATAGGTGCCCGAGGTGGACTGCACCGACAGTTCGCGGACGCGCTGCATCATGTTGGTCACTTCGGTCAGCGAGCCCTGCGCCGTCTGAGCCAGCGAGATGCCGTCATTGGCGTTCTTGATGCCCTGGTTCATACCGTTGATCTGGCTGGTCATCGAGGTCGAGATCGCCAGACCTGCCGCGTCGTCGGCGGCCGAGTTGATGCGCGTGCCGGTCGACAGGCGAGTCATCGCCTTGGCGGTCATGTTGGCGGCGCTGTTCGATGCATTGGTCGCCTGAAGGGCGTTAACGTTGGTGTTGATGACAGTCATGGTTCACTCCCGATTGGTCCCGAAGGTTGCCAGCCCGCCGGTCCATCCGGTACTGGCTGCCAGCCTCTAGAGCGGCCGGGAGAGCGCGGTTTTAAGCCCTTTGCGAAAATTTGTGCGCGTCGCCGGGCTGTGCGTGTTTTATCCAGTCAGGTGATTCGCCCGGCCCTGTCCGCGGTAACGAATCAATCCTGCGGAGCGCGCATGCGACGGCCGCTTTCACCCTTTATTAAGCCCCAAAACAAAATTTTTTTGCCGCTTGTTGGGCAAGCATGCCGCCACAGCCGCAAAACAGGGGGGTGAAACCGGCAAACTAGGGATTGTTACGAGGACTTAAATAACGCCGGATTTTGACGTTGGGGTGTCAAAAACAGCCTCGGGAATGGTTAAATCCGGGACTGGGAAGCAATGGACTATATCGAGGTCACCAACAGCACGGCACAGCGGCATGCCCCGCTGGTTCAGCGCGCCGGGGCGGTCATCGCCTCGATGGGCAACACCTGCCGGCTGCGCCTGGTCGAAGGCGATGCCGATGGCAAAGCCAGCGTCCATGGTGACGATCGCACGACAATCTCGCTGTTTCATGGACGGACCAACCGGCTCGACCGGCTGCCCACGCCGCACGGCGGGCGCAGGCCGCATTTCGCGCTCAACTATGTGGACCCTGCCGGAGAGGACGCGCTGGCCGCGTTAATCTCTTGTGCCACATTGGGTGGTCCGGTCGCAGCCGATCCGGACTCGCTTTCGGTACTGGCGCTGGCCGAACGTCTGGCGATGAGCGACATTCCCGTGCTCATCGGCGGACCAACCGGCACGGGCAAGGAAGTGCTCAGCCGCTATATTCACGACAGCAGCCCGCGCCGCAACGGCCCCTTCATCGCCGTTAACTGCGCCGCCATGCCCGAAGCCATGCTCGAAGCCCTGCTGTTCGGCCACACCAAGGGCGCCTTTACCGGCGCGACCAGCGCCAACGAGGGTTTCTTCCGCGCGGCCGACGGCGGCACGCTGCTGCTCGACGAAATTGCCGAAATGCCGCTGGCGCTGCAGGCCAAATTGCTGCGCGCGCTTCAGGAAGGCGAAGTGGTGCCGATCGGCGCAACCCAGCCGGTGCGTTTCGATGTCCGCATCATCGCCGCAGCCAACCGCGATCTGCCCACCGAAGTGGCGCAGGGCCGGTTCCGCGCCGATCTGTTCTATCGCCTCAACGTCTTTCCCCTGGCGCTCAAGCCGCTGCGCGAGCGGCCCGAGGATATTGCCCCGCTCGCCTTTGCGCTGGCGATGCGCCACACGCCCGCCCATCGCGCGGTGCCCTGGATCGGCGAAGAGGCGCTGCACATGCTGCGCAGCCATGGTTGGCCGGGCAATGTGCGCGAGCTGGAAAATGTCATCCGCCGCGCGCTCCTGCTGGCCGAAGGGCTGGGCGGTTCGCCCAGCGCCGAAATCGGCCCGGAACATATCCGCTTTGACTGCGTGGCCAAGCTGGTCGACGAACCGGCGGCAAGCGAAACAGCCGCTGTTCCCGCGCCTGTCGCCTCGATGCCCGAGCCGACCGCAGCCACCGGGCGCAAACTGGCCAGCATCGTGCAGGTCAGCGAGGCCAAGGCCATCCTTGAAACGCTGGCGGCCTGTGGCGGCAGCCGGATCGCCGCCGCGCGCCAATTGGGCATTTCCGAGCGCACGCTGCGCTATCGCCTTGCCTCGCTTCGTGAAGCCGGGATGCCGGTGGCCGCGGTGGGCGGAGGCCGCAGATGAGCGCCATCGGGGGCATCGCGGGCGGCGGCGCATCGGGCGGGGCATCGGGCCTGCGCGATATCATGAATCTGCGCGCCCAGATCATCGAAAAATCACAGATCCTGCAACAGATCCACTCGCCCCAGACCCAGTCTGTCGGCGCCACCTCTGGTCAGGGCCATTTCACCGACAGGCTGAACGACGCGATGCAGTCGGTCAACACCAGCCAGCAGCGCGCGGACCAGCTGACCACCGCCTATGAAACCGGCCAGACGCAGGATGTCGCCAAGGTGATGCTGGCGCGGCAGGAAGCCTCGGTCGGTTTCGAGGCCACGCTTCAGGTGCGCAACAAGCTGCTTTCCGCCTATCAAGACATCATGAAAATGGGGGTCTGATAAATGGCCGACCTCGTTCCGGCCGCCGAAATGGGCGGCCTGCCCGCCGCGTCGCCGGGCTCGATCCTCACCCCGCTGACCGCGCCCGATGCCGGGCCGCCGATGGCCCGCGCCCGCGCGTTTCTGGGGCAAGGCCCGGTCAAAAAGGCGCTGCCGTGGTTCGCGGGAGTGTCCCTGCTGGGCGCGGGCGCTTTGGCATGGGGCATGTTGGCCCAGCCGCCCCAGCGCGTGCTTTATTCGCATCTCGACGATGGCGAGCGCGCCAATGTCGCCGAACAGCTCGACAAGGCCAAGATCACCTATTCGATCGACAATGCCACCGGCACGCTGACGGTGGACGAGAGCAATCTCTACAAGGCGCGGATGGTCGTGGCGCAGAGCGGGACGCTCTCGATGCCCGATACGGCCAATGACAGCCTCGACAAATTGCCGATGGGGGCAAGCCGCGCGCTGGAAGGCGAACGCCTGCGCGCCGCGCGCGAACATGAACTGATGCTCTCGCTCAAAGAGATCGACGGCGTCCAGTCGGTGCGCGTCCATATTGCCGAGGGCGAGAAATCGGTCTTTGTGCGCGATCAGATCGCCCCTTCGGCCTCGGTCATGCTGCGCCTTGCCGATGGGCGTCAGCTTTCGGACAATCAGGTTCAGGCGGTCGTCAATCTGGTGGCGGGCTCGGTGCCCGGCCTCTCGCCCGATGCGGTGCGGGTGATCGATCAACGCGGCCGCCTGCTGACCGATCGCGGTGGGGCGGACAGCGACCGGCTGGAAATGCAGGCCCGGATGGAGGAAAAGCTGCACGGTCAGGTGGCCGCGCTGCTGACTCCGATGCTGGGCGATGACAATTTCACCAGCGAGATCCAGATCGATCTGGACATGGAACAGGTGACCAGCGCGCGCGAATCCTATGACAAACAGGGCGTGGTGCGCAGCGAAACCAGCCAGCAAAGCCAGCAGGCCGCCACGCCCCAGCCTTCCGGCATCCCCGGCACGCTGTCGAATACGCCGCCGCCCACCACCCAGCCTTCGCCCGGCGCGCCGCAAGGCACGCCCTCCGCCGCCGCCAGCCCCGCCCCCACCGCCAGCGAAACCAGCGCCAGCAAGAATTACGAGCTGGGCCGCGAGGTGGCCGTGACCAATCGCGGGCCGGGCCGGATCCGGCGTCTGTCAGTGGCGGTCGCGCTCTCGTCCAAGGCGATGGCCAAGGCCAAACAGAGCGACATAGACCAGATCAAGTCGCTGGTCTCGGCCGCCGTGGGCGCCGACCCGGCGCGCGGCGATCAGGTGGCCGTGGTGGTGCGCAGTTTCGAGCCTGTGACGGCGGCCCCGGTGCCTTTCTATGAAGCACCGTGGTTTGCCCGCGCGCTGCATTACGGGGCGATGCTGCTGGGCACGCTGATGGTGCTGCTGCTGGGCGTGCGCCCGCTGATCAAGGCGGTGCGGGGCGACAAGCCGGCCGCGCCCAAAAAGCTCTCCAAGGCCGATAAGGCCAAGGCGCAGGCCGCCGCCGAAGAGGAAAGCGCAGAAGCGGCTGAAACCGTCAATGCCGCCGATCCCCCCGGCCTTGCCGCCATTTCGCCGCGCAGCCGCGATCCCGAACCGCAACCTATCGACGCCGATATGATCGAGCGGCAGGTCGGCCTGGCCCAGCAGATCGTCGATACCAAGCCCGACACGGCGGTCATCGCCCTGCGCCAGATGCTGCAGCAGCCCACCCAGGAAGAGGCGCCCAACCCATGAGCGAGATGAATTCCCTCGAAACCGCAGGCGCCCAGGCGCTCGCCGTGCCCTCGCTCTCGGATGCCGAGGCCGCCGCCGTGCTGGTGATGCTGCTGGATGAGGATCAGGCCAGCCGGATGCTAGGGCAATTGAGCCCGGCCGAGTTGCAGTTGCTGGGACAGAAGATGTGCGCGCTGGGCGAAATCGGGCCTGAGGCGATCTGCCGCGCGGTCGATGGTTTTGCCGCGCGCACCGAAAAGCTGGGCATCCACGCATGGGGCCGCACCGACCGCGTGCATGGCTTGATGCGCCGCGCGGTGGGCACGATCAAGGCCGACAATCTGATGGAGCGCATCGCCCCCGAGGCCCCGCCCGCCAGCCCGCTCGACATCACCAAATGGCTCAATCCGGCCGCCATCGTGCCGCTGGTACGGGGCGAGCATCCGCAGGCGATTGCCGTGCTGCTGGTCCAGCTTGAACCCGATGTCGCGGCCAAGGTGCTCCATTCGCTGCCCCCCGAACAACAGACGCAGGTGGTTCACCGCGTGGCCACGATGGGGCCGGTCAGCCCCGAGGCGCTGCTGATGCTGGAGGAATTGCTCAGCCGCCGGATCATCGAGTTTCACGGGCGCGGCACGCTGTCGATGGGGGGCGCAAAAAACGCCGCCGAAATCATCAACAACTCGGCCAAGACGGTGGAAAAGCGGGTCATCCCCGAGATCACCAAGATGGACAAGGCGCTGGCCCGCGCGATCGAGAACGAGATGTTCAAATTCGAACATCTCTTCGAACTCGACCCCAAGTCCATGGGCGCCCTGCTGCGCGAGGTGGAAAGCGACGTTCTCATCAACGCGCTCAAGGGCATTGCCGAGGATCAGCGCGATGTGTTCTTCGCCGCGATGTCCAGCCGCGCCGCCGATGGCGTCAAGGACGAGATCGCCAGCCGCGGCCGGTTGAAAATGGCCGATTGCGTCGAGGCGCAAAAGCAGATCGTCACCGCCGCGCGCCGTCTGGCGGCCGAGGGCGTGATCTCCTTCGGCGGCGGCGAGGACGATTATGTCTGACCTGGGCGCCATGCTGGGCAGCGGCGGCGGTGGGTTCACCCCCGATGCGCGCTTTGCCGGGCTACGCGGGATCGAGGAGGATCTGCCCCGTCCGCTCTCGGTCATGCGGATGCGCTTTGCCGCCGATCCTGCCCCGGAGACTGTGCCGCCCCCAGTCATCGTGCCCGAATTCCCCGTCGCGCCCGATCCCATCGAGGAGGCCCGCGCCGATGCCTATGCGCAGGGCTGGGCCGATGCGCAGGAGGCCGCCGAACTGGCCGCCGCCAAGGCGGATGAAACGCGCGGACGCATGGAAACGGTGGTCCGGCGGCTGGACGGCGAATTGGCCGAACAATTCCGCCAGCGCCTGATGGAAACGGTGATCGCGCTGTGCGAAAGCTGTCTTGCGCCGCTGGCGCTGGACAAGGACGCGCTGCTGCGCCGGGTCGAGCGCGCCGTCGCGATGTTCAACCGCGCCGATGATGACCGCCTGATCCGGCTGCATCCCGAAGATCTGGCTGCCATCCGCGCCTACCTGCCCAATGACTGGCAGGTGCAGGCCGACCCCACCCTGGCGCGCGGCGCGATCCGCATGGAAAGCCGCAGCGGCGGGGTGGAAACCGGCGGGGCCGAGGACGGTCCCGAACAATGGCGCCGCGCGATTATCGAGGCGCTTGATGTGGGCGGGCTGGACTGATGCTGCGCATTTTCGACGATTTGCTGGGCGATCCGCAACCGATTGATCTGACGGCGCAGCGCTATGGCGTGGTGGCGGCCTGCGATGGCGGCTTGCTGGAGGTTTCGGGCCTGTCGGTGCCGGTGGGAGCGCTGTGCCGGATCAGCCATGGCAACGGGCAATCGCTGCCCGCCGAGGTGATCGGTTTTCGCAATGGCCGCACGCTGATGATGCTGCTGGGCGATACGGTGCTGCTGCGTCCCGGCGCGCGGGTTCGCCCGGTGGGCAAGCCGGGGATGCTGCCGGTGGGCGAGGTGTTTTTGGGCCGCGCGGTCGATGGCGAGGGCAAGCCGATTGACGGCCTTGGGCCTTTGCACCCCCGCGCCCTGTGGCCCGCAGGCGGCGTGCGCGCGGGCGCGCTGGACCGCAGCCCGGTGCGCCAGAGTTTCGACACCGGCATCCGCGCGCTCAACGCCATCACCACCTTTGGCGTGGGCCAGCGTATCGGCATTATGGCCGGGTCGGGCGTGGGCAAATCGGTGCTGCTCGACATGATCGCCCATGGCGCCAGCGCGGAAATCGTCATCGTCGGCCTGATCGGCGAACGCGCGCGCGAAGTCTCCGATTTTGTCGAGCGCCATATGGCGGGCAGCAAACGCGCCACCACCGCCGTCATCGCCGTGCCCGCCGACCATGCGCCCAACCTGCGTATTCGCGGCGCGATGCTGGCCACATCCATGGCCGAATATTTCCGCGCGCAGGGACGCCGCGTCCTGCTCATCATGGATTCGCTGACCCGCGTGGCCCATGCCGGGCGTGAGATCGGCCTGCTGCTGGGAGAGCCCGGAGCGGCGCGGGGCTATCCGCCCTCGGCGCTGGCCACGATCACCAAGCTGGTCGAACGCGCGGGTAATTCGGCGCAGAGCGGAGGCTCGATTACCGGCCTCTATACCGTGCTGGCCGATGGCGATTCGCAGGATGATCCGGTGGTCGATACCGCCCGCTCGATCCTCGACGGGCATATCGTGCTGTCGCGCGACTTGGCCCAGCGCGGGCAATATCCGGCCATCGACATCGCCGCCTCGCTCTCGCGCGTGATGACCGACATCACCAGCAAGGAACACCAGCGCCTTGCCCGCGCCTTCCGCGCCTTGGTGGCCGCCTATGAGGCCAACCGCGATCTGGTGCTGATGGGCGCCTATCGCGCCGGGGCCGATCCGCAACTGGACCGCGCCATCGCCATGCATCCCGCTCTGGTGCAATTCCTGACGCAGGAGGGCGGCTCGGTGGTCACGCTGGATCAGGCCGTGGCGCAATTGGGGGCGCTATTGGGTCATGAAGGCTGACGATGAAGGCTGAGCGCGACAAGCTGAAGCGTTTGCAAAGGCTCGAGCGCGTGCGCGCCATCGCCAAGCAGACCGTGGCCACCGAGGCCGCCCGCGCCGAGGGCACCTATACCCAATTGATGCAGTTGGCCGAGCGGACCGGGCAACTGGCCGCCGATTATGCCGCGCGCACCGATATCACCGATGGCGCGGCCCTGCGCGAGATGAACCGTTTTGCCGCCGGATTGCAGGGCATCCGCGCCGCAACGCAGGCCGACGCCAACCGCGCGCAGGCCATTGCCGACAAGCGCCAGCAGGAATTGGCCATCGCCGAGCGCCGCCGCGCCGCCGTCGAGGACCGCGCCACCGCCCAAGCCCGGCAAATGGCCGCCCGGCAGTCCTATGCCGCATTGGCCGGAGCGATGCAGGGCGCAAAACGCCGCGATTCCCGGGGGTGATCGGCATTTCGGGAATTGGCACGCAGTTTGCTTAATTCAGTGGTGAACCCTCAACCGGAGCCAGCATCCATGCCCGAAGCCACCAGTTTCAACATCGGTTCCAGCCCCCTCAATGCCCTGTTCGGCACCGGGGCGGCGGGCGTGGCGGCGCAGGCGGAGGATGGCAACCCCCATGGCTTTCAGGCGACGCTGGCCGCGCAGACAGGCCCGGCCACGGCCCCCGGCATGGAGCAGAACGCGGGCGCAGGCCTGTTTTCCACGCCGACCTTGGCTTTGTCAGCGGCTCCGCCACCCTCGGCTTTGACAGCGGCCCCGACGGCATTGGCTTTGTCGGCGGCTCCGCCACCCCCGGCAGCCTCCGATCCGGCGAGCAAAGCCGCGCCCGCGCCGGTGGTGGCGACCATGACGGCCCTGCGCAACAATGGCGCGGCCATGAACGGGGCCGATATCGTGGCGCCGGAAACCGGGGCCGCCGCCGCGAATGCCCCCATCGTGATTTCAAACGGCAATTTGCCGGTGGGCGGCAAGATCTTGCCGGTGCCCCTTGCTCCCCCGGACAGCGAGCCGGATACAGCCGATCCCTCGGCGGATGCGGCCCCCGCCACCGCGCCGGATACGATCAAACCGATGCTTGCCAAGGCCGCCGCGCCGCGCCCGCGCAAACCCGCCGCCGAACCGGACGAGCAGGATGCCGCCCCGGCCACCGCGCAGGCGGAAAAGGCGGTTGCCGAGACCCGCGACGATACCGGCGATCAGGATACGCCCGCAGCCATGGCGCAGACCATGACACCCGACGCACCGATGCCCCCGGCGATCACACCCGATGCCCCTGTTCCGGGCAATGCCGCGCCTGCTGTCATGCTGTCCATCAATCCGCCCGCGCAGCCTGCGCCCACCGCCGGCAATGCCGCGCCCAGGATGGATGAGGCCGCCGGCCAATCCGCCATTTCGGGCGTTTCGGCAATTGCCCCCGCCGCCCTCGCCGCCAGAACGCCCGTGGCAGCGACCATGACAGCCGCCCCGCTTCAGCGCCCTGCGGCACCCGCCGATCCGGCGGCGGCAATGATTGATCCGAGTGCACCGGCCTTGGCGACCGGCGCCGTCTGGCCTGCAGGTCTGCCTCAGACGGGCGAGGCGGTCACGCAAGCCCGCGCGCCGATCGCATCTCTTACCCCGGCCCCTCTTGCATCGGCAAAGACCACCGCCAGGCTGGCGAAACCCGCTGACGCCGACCTGTCGGCATCTACCGAGGATCCCGTGGCGGCGCGACAGGCCGGGACACCGCTGCCCCCAACCGCAGCGGCCGCCATGCAGGGCGGCGCATCGCCAGCCGCCGACACCATCACCGACACGACGAACAGCGCGCTGACCGCCACGCAACCGAGCGGCGAGACCACCCGCATTGCCGCGCCCTCCCCGGCGCCCGACACCGGCGTATCCCGCGATATGAGCGCGCTGGTCGACCGGCTGGTCGAGACGCGGGCAGCGATGCGTTCGGGCGCCCCGGCGCAATGGGTGCAGACATCGATCCAGCACGTCGAATTTGGCCGGGTCGCCTTGCAGATCCGGCAGGACGGCGACAATCTCTCGGTGGCGATGGCCAGCAATGATCCCGGCTTTGCACCCGCCGCACAGGCCGCGCTCAACGGCTCGCAAAGCCTGTTGCAACCGGCCGCAGCCAGCCGGAGCAGCGCCGATACGGATCAGAACTCCGGCCAGAATTCGGGTCAGAACCAGGGCCAGAACAGCCACTCCGGCAGCCAGCCGGGCGGGCAATTCACCGGCCAGTTCAATGGTCAGTCCGGCGGCCAGCACCAGCAGCCCGCCACGCGCCAGCAGGCGCCCTTTGCCAATACAACCACGGCCGCACAGCAGGGTCACACCCCCGGCGACACGGCGGGCAGCGCGCCCCAAAGCCGCGCACCCTCAAGCCGCTCGGGCATTCTGGCCTGATACCCTGTTTGAAACAATTCAGAGACCGACATCATGAGCAAAGACAAGACCGAGACCGGCGATAAACCCGCCAAGGGCAAAAGCCCGATTCTGCTGATCGCGATCACGGCGGTGCTGATGCTGGCGGTGGGCGGGGGCGGCGCCTTTGCCCTGGTCAAGATGGGCATTATCGGCGGCGTCAAGGAAGCGCCGCGCAAGGAGGACAACTCGCCCAAGCTGATCCGCAAGGGCCAGGAGGACCCCTATGCCCCCAAACCCGCCGAGGGCGGCAAGGAAGGCGAAGGCGCGGTCAAGGAAGTCGAAGGCGAAGGCGGCAGCCCCTACAAGACCTCGTATTATACGTTTTCGGATGATTTCACCTCCAATCTCAAAAATTCTTCGTCGCTGGTCCAGATCTCGATCGCCTGTTCGACGCATCGCGATGGTCGCGTTCTTATGTGGCTGAAAAAGCACGAATTGGCGATCCGTTCGGAAATGCTCAAAGTGCTGGCCGACACGCCCGAGGAGGACGTTTCGACCATGGAAGGTAAGGAAAAACTGCAAAAGCGGCTTACCGGCTCAATTAACCATGTCCTGACAGAGGAAGAGGGCTTTGGCGGCGTCGATGCCGTCTATTTCAAGAGCTTCCTCGTCCAATAATGCGCCAGAGCGACCGGAGACCCGCATCATGAAACCGCAGCGCGAGTTCATCGCCGAGCGCCCCCTGGCCGAGCATTGCCCCGAGCTGCTCAAGCGCGGCCCCGCGCCCGAAGACCTGCTGCATCTGCTGGAAAAGATGGGCCAGCGTTTTGCCCGCCGCCTGTCGGGCGCCTTTGCCCCGCTGATGGGCGGCGAGGCTCCGTTTGTCAGCTGCACCAGCCCGCGCGAAACCAAGCTGGCCAGCCTGAATTCCTCGATTGCCGCTCTGGCCGCCAACAGCCTGCTGGCGGTGGGCGGGCCGCAGACGCCGATGCTGGTGTCGATCGAGGCCGAACCTGTGCTGCGCATCGTTGATCGCGCCTTTGGCGGCAAGGGCGAGGCCCCGGCCCCCCTGCCCAAGCAATTTCCGCCCGCCGCCGATCTGATGATCGCCCGGCTTGAAGTGCTGCTGGCCGAACACCTGATGGCGGCCGTGGCGGCCACGGCCGGGCGCGGCGGCGATGTCGAAATGCCCGAGATCGCCGCCATGCGCCGCAGCGGCAGCCTGATCGACCTGTCGCCTTTCGACGACAATCTGCCGCTGGCCATGCTGTCGCTGGAGGTGGACGATGGCGGGGTTCTGCCCTGGCTGATGACGGTGGCGATGCCCTTTGCCACGCTCGGGCGGATCTTTGGCTATGCCGAAAAGCCCGCGCGCCGCGCCGCGCCCTATTATCGTGGCGATCCGACGGCCGCGCCCTTTGGCGATGTGCCGGTTACGCTCAGCGCAGTGCTGGTGGACATGCGCGTGCCCTTCCCCGCGATTGCCACGCTGGCGCCCGGCGTCATCCTGCCGGTTTCGGTCTCGCGCCAGATTCCCCTGCGCGTGGGCGAAAACACCATCGCCCATGGCACCGTGGGCACGATGGACGACCGCGTGGCCGTAAAAATCGACAAAGCCTTTACCGATGAGAGGAATAACCCATGAATTTCGAAACTTCGCAGGGCTTTGGCGCGCGCGGCTTTGACTTCCTCAAGGATGTCGATGTGCGCCTCTCGGTCGAATTGGGCCGGACCGACATGAAGCTGAAAGACGTTCTGGCGCTGGGCGAGGAAAGCGTGGTGCTGCTCGACCGGCTGACCGATGAACTGCTCGACGTGATGGTCAACGGCAAGGTGATCGCCAAGGGCGAGATCGTGGCGCAGGGCAACCGCTTTGGCCTGCGCATCGTGGAAATGGCCGGGGCCGAGGACAGCCCCGAAATGCCCGCCCCCACCGCGCGCGGTCGCGGCAGGGCCTCGGACGCCGAATAATGCTGTGGTATATCGCCAAGCTGTTGATCCTCCTGCCGCTGATCGGCGGCATGATCTGGGGCAGCCTGAAACTCTCGCAGAAATTCCAGTCGCGCTTTATGGCCGCCGGGCAGGGCCGCCGCATCCGCATCGTGGAAACCGTGATGCTCAGCCCGACCCAGAAGCTGGCGGTGATCGCCTTTCACGGGCGCGAAATTCTGGTGGCCAGCACGCGCCATGGCATGACGCGCCTGTCCGAAGTCGAAGTGATCGACGGCGAGGCGTTTGAGGAAAATTTCCGCGACGGGGCCGATTTCGCCCAGACCTTGCGGAGGATCGACAAGTGAGACGGATGATCCGCGCCCTTTGGGCGATCCCCATGCTGTTGCACGCGGGCGCGGCCATGGCGCAGGCCGCCCCGCCGGGGTCGGCCATTCCGGGCGCGCTGGACCGCGCGTTCTCGTCCATGAACGGCGGGCCGGGGGGCGGCATGACGCTCTCGATGCAGATGCTGCTCATCATGGGCCTGCTCTCGGTCCTGCCCACGCTGATCCTGATGATGACCAGCTTTACCCGCGTGCTGGTGGTGTTTTCGATCCTCCGGCAAGCGATGGGGTTGCAGCAATCGCCGCCCAATCAGGTGTTGATCGGGCTGGCGCTGTTCCTCTCCCTCTTCATCATGACGCCCACGCTCGACAAGGTGAACGCCAACGCGATCACCCCCTATTCGGCGGGACAGATCAACGCCCAGCAGGCGATTGCGGCATCGGGGGTGGAATTTCACGCCTTCATGATCCGCCAGACGCGCCGCGCCGACCTGCAAATGTTTGCCGATATGGCCAAGGCGCCCAAATTCAACCGACCCGAGGATGTGCCCTTTTCAATCCTGCTGCCGGCCTATGTCACGTCTGAGCTGAAAACCGCGTTTCAGATCGGCTTCATGCTCTATCTGCCCTTTCTGGTGATCGACCTTGTGGTCTCGGCGGTGCTGATGAGCCTTGGCATGATGATGCTCAGCCCGGCGATGATCTCCTTGCCCTTCAAGCTCTTGCTTTTCGTACTGGTCGACGGCTGGGCGCTGCTGATGGGCAGCCTTGCGGCGTCCTTCAACTGATGGACGAGACATCCCCCCTCCTCGCTCTGGCCGACCGGATGCTGTATGTGGTGGCGCTGTGCGGCGCGCCGGTGCTGCTTACCAGCCTTGCCGTCGGCCTTGTCGTCTCGATCTTTCAGGCGGCCACTTCCGTCAACGAACAGACCTTAACCTTTATCCCCAAGGTGGTGGCCACCGGGCTGGTGCTGGTGCTGTTTGGCGCGGGAATGCTGGGGCTGATCGAGGATTTTGCCCGCGAGATCTTTGCCGCCATCGCCCATCTGGGCGCGATGCCCGGTCAATAGGGGCGGCGCGCGATGATCGGCCTCGATTTCGGCTTTGGCCCGCTTCAGGATGAATTCTTCCGCTGGATGTTCCTGATGACGCGGATCGGAGCCGCGCTGGTGGCCGCGCCCTTTTTCGGCATGATGAACATTCCGGTGCAGGTCCGCGTGATTACCGCAGGCGCGATTGCCGTGCTGGTAGCGGCCTGGACCGATACGGCGATGCCCGCCCATCTCTTCTCGCTCTCGGGCCTGCTGGCGGTGGCGGGCGAGGTGCTGGTGGGCACGGTGATGGGCTTTGTCCTGCAATTCGCCTTTGCCGCCCCGGCGATTGCCGCCGAACTGATCGGTTCTGGCATGGGCCTGTCGATGGCCTCGACGGTGGACCCGCAGAATGGCGCGCATTCGCCCGCGCTGGGCCAATATTTCACCGTGGTGCTGACGCTGGTGTTCTTTGGCCTTGGGTGCCATCTGCAATGGATCGCGCTGGTGGTCAAAAGCTATGAGGTCTTTGCGCCGGGCCACACATGGATCGGGCCGGACCGGATACAGGCGATCCTCTCTTTCGGATCGGTGCTGTTTGCCACCGCCGTCGCCATGGCGCTGCCGGTGACGCTGCTGTTGCTGCTGGTGCTGGTGGTGGCGGGGGTCTTGTCACGCTCGGCCCCGGCGCTCAATCTTTTCTCGCTGGGCCTGCCTGCGGCGATTGCGGCCGGGTTTGCCGCCATGCTGGCCACCAGCCCGATGCTGACAGACCGGATGATCGAATTGTCCGCCGATGCGATACGCGCGACCGCGCGCATGATCGGAGCCTGAGGCCGTGGCGGAGGAAGGTCCCGGCGAAAAGACCCATGCCCCAACCGCCAAGCGGCTGAAAGAGGCTGCGGAAGGCGGCGATGTCCTACGCTCGCGCGATCTGGGCGTGGCGGTCACGATGCTGCTGGCCGCCGCCTTTTTGCGCACCGCCGGGCCGTGGATGCTCGACGCGCTGACCCAGGTGATGCGGACCGGCTTTACCTGGGACCGCGCCATCCTCGAGGATTTCAACCCCGCGCGCATGGCCGCCACGGCGCTGTGGCTGACCGCGCCGCCGGTGTTGGTGCTGGGCTTGTTGATGGCGGTGATGGCGGTGATAACACAGCTTGGCCCCTCGCCGGGCGGACGTTTCATGATGAGCAATGTCGCGCCCAAATTCAGCCGGTTGAACCCCATGTCGGGTTTCAAGCGCATGTTCGGCGTCAATGGCTGGATCGAGGTGGGCAAGGGCCTGCTCAAGCTGGGCCTGCTGGGCGCGATTGCGTGGTTCTGGGCCGGATCGCGGATTGAACCGATGCTTGAACTGGGCGCGGTGGGGCTGGCCGGGCAATTGAATTTTGCGTGGGACGCGCTGACCAGCCTGTTGTTTCAATTGGCGGGCGGGCTGATCCTCATCGCTCTGTTCGATTTTCCGGTGCAATGGATCCGCCGGATGCGGCGCTTGCGCATGAGCCTTGAGGAAATCAAGGAAGAGAACAAGCAGCAGGAAGGCAGCCCAGAGGCCAAGGGCGCGCAAAAGCGCCGCCAGCGCCAGATCGCCATGGGCGCCATCGCCACCGCCATGGCCAAGGCGCAATTCGTGGTCACCAACCCCACCCATTTCGCGATCGCGCTGACCTATGATCCCGAAGTGGCCGCCGCGCCCTATGTGCTGGCCAAGGGACGGGGCGAAAAGGCGCTGGCGATCCGCGAACTGGCGGCCGAATGCGCGCTGCCCTGTCTGGAATTTCCCGGACTTGCCCGCGCGATCTATTACACCACCCGCGAACAGCAGATGATCCGCGAGGAACTCTATATAGCGGTCGCGGCCGTTTTGTCCTTCGTTTATGCGCTGAAACGCGGCGAAAACCGTCCCGCGCCCACCATCGATGTGCCCGTCGATCTGCGTTTCGACGGCGATGGGCGTCCCGATCCGGCCAATGATTATGATCCCTTCGCAGCCCCTTAAGTCAGGCTCCCAACGGACGTTCTTTCAACCATGACCACCACCAGCGCCACAACCAGCACCAGCACGGCGTCGACCACCACGACGACCACGGCCAGTAGCTCATCGGCCAGCTCGGTCGGCTCCCAGTTGCTCACCTCGCTGGGCGTGGGGACCGGGGTGGACATGACCGCCATGGCGACCAACATCGCCACCGCGCAATATGCCACCCAGACCGACGCGGTGAACACCCGCCTGTCGAACGTGGCGCTCCAGATTTCTCAGGCGTCGCAGTTGAAGAGCGATCTCCTTACGCTCTCCTCGTCTTTTTCCTCGCTGGTCGACAGCGGCAATCTGTTGCCCGCGCCCACCGTCACCAACGCCTCGGTGGCCAGCGCCACGCTGCCCAGCGGCAGCAGCGGCATCACCGGCACCTATGCGCTCGAAGTCACCGCGCTGGCCCAGCCGCAGGTGCTGGCCACCACCAGCTTCTCCGCCAGTGCCGCGACGATGAAGCCGGGCACGCTGACCTTCAATTTCGGCGCGAGCAGCGGCAGCACCTTTACCGCCGACGCCAGCCATGCCCCCGCCACCATCACCATCGCCGATGGCGCCACGCTGGCCCAGGTGGCCAGCGCCGTGAACAGCGCGCGGATCGGCGTGACCGCCTATGTGGCCACCAATGCCAATGGATCGCAACTGGTGTTCAAGGGATCGGAAGGGGCCGCCAACGGCTTTACCATCACCGCCAATGACACCTCGACCGGCACCAGCACCGGGGCCAGCAGCCTGAGCACTCTGGCCTATGATCCGGGCGCGGCATCGGCCACCATCACGCGCCAGCAGTCCGCAGGCGATGCCGCCTACAAGCTGGACGGGATCAGCCGCACCAGCACGACCAACACGATCGACAACGCTGCCCCCGGCCTTTCGCTCAAGCTGACCGGCACCAACAACGGCAATCCCACCACGATCACCTATTCCGATCCGTCCAGCGGCATCACCTCGACCATGAGCAATCTGGTCAGCGCGCTCAACGCGATCATGACCGAGCTGAACACCGATATGTCGGCCGCGACCGGCAATCTGTATAACGATCAGGGCGCCAAGGCCGTCTCGCGCGCCTTTTCGCAACTGGCGGGCACGACGATCATGAAGAATGCCGCCGACGGCGAGCCCAAGACACTGGCCGATCTGGGCGTTTCGACCAAGAAGGACGGCTCTTTCGCGCTGGACACGACCAAGCTGGCCAAGGCGCTGTCGGACAATCCGGCTGCGGTGGCGGCGATGTTCACCAAGGGCGTCAACGGCATCTACAGCACGGTCTATAAAGTGACCTCGGCGCTGACGACCAGCACCGACACCGGGTCGCTGGCCGGATCGATCACGCGCTATACCGCGCAGCAAACCACGCTGACCACGCAGAAGAGCAAGCTGAGCGATCAGCAGGCAGCCCTGCGCGCAAGGCTGATCACACAATATGCCGCCGCCAACAGCGCGGTGGCCGCCTCCAATTCCACGCTGACCTATCTGAAGAACCAGATCGCGGCGTGGAACAAGACCGGCAATTAAGAAGGATCGCTCGACATGCTAGCCCGCCGCAATCCTGGCGAAGCCTATCGCCGGGTGGATTTTGACGCCCGAGTTTCCGGAGCCACGCCGGGCGAACTGGTGCGCCTTTGCTATGAACAGCTGATCTCCTCGCTGGGCGGCGCGCTGATCGCGGTGCAGCGCGGCGACAACCAGATGAAGAGCCAGATGCTGACCCGCGCGATTTCGGCGCTCAACGCGCTGCATATGGGCGTTGCGGGCGAGGATGGCATCGCCGCGGCGCTGATCCACTTCTATACCGCCACGCGCCGCGCGGTGCTGGACAGTGTGCTGGATTTCGACGCCGATACTATTGCGCAGGTGCGTCAGGACTTTATCGACATCTCCGAAAGCATGAGTCGGGCCGCGAATTGATGGGAATGACCGGCCGGATCGGCATGAGTTGTATAAAAATACGAGCCGATGAAGAAAAATTTCGCATCATTTTTTCATAAACTGAAACGCGAGATAAACAGAAAAATCGTTAGAATACAGCCGCTCGTCAGAAAATTTGGGATCAGGAACCGCAAGTCCTGAAAACCTCGGATTAGCTCTTACGTTCAAATACTTATCATCCCTTGAATGAAACGGTTTCGGATCGAACGCTACGCCGTAACGGAGCCAGTTAACGTCCAATGCCTAGGCAAGTTTTGCTAGGCATTAACCAAGATCACTTCTGGGGGTGAGGTTACATTGAACAACGGGACCAGCCTTTTTCTCGTCGATGGCGATGTCCGCCGTCGTGCCGCCATTTCTCACTGTCTGGCGGGCAGCACGGTGCATGTCGAACCTTTTGAGGATCCATCCGAACTTATCGCACGCTGGCCCAAAAACGGGCTGCTGCTGGTGCATGATGATGGCCGCTCCATCGGCATGCTGCTGGCCCAAATGGGCCGGTTGGGCCAATGGCTGCCCGTCATCGGCTTTGCCCAGGAGCCCAGCACGAGGCAGGTTGTGGGGGCCGTCCTCGAGGGCGCGATCGACTATGTTTCCTGGCCTTTCACGCGTGAGGAAATCATCGGCGTGGTCGAACAGGCCGAGGCCAAGGCCGAAGTCTTTGGCAGCGCCAAGCTGCGCGAGGCGCTGGCCCGCAGCCGGGTGGACCGCCTGACCAAGCGCGAGCGCGAAGTGCTGGCGGGTGTGGCGGGCGGCCTGTCGAACCGGATGATCGGGGAAAAGCTCTCGATCTCGCCGCGCACGGTGGAAATTCACCGCGCCAATATGCTGACCAAGATGGGCGCCAACCACACGTCAGAGGCGATCCGCATCGCGATCGAGGCGGCTCTGGTCAGCTGATTCGGGGGGATCAGCTAACCTATCAGGTTGATGCTTTTGGCAAAAACAAACGGCGCTCGATACGGGCGCCGTTTTTCATTTCGGGAGCAATGGGGGCAAAACCTGTCCGGAATGGCGGGATCTGCGCTTTCACCAAGGCGGCAGAAAGGGAATAAATTGCCCAATCCAAGAGCAATACCCCCGAACAAGCCCGAATGTCCCTTCCGATAAACAGCTTGCAGGATCGGCACGCCGAGGCGGCATCCCAAGGACAGCCGCCCGGAACAGATTGGCCCGATCCATTCACCCAAATGCCACGCCCCAAAAATGTGGCCATGCTGTTTATCGGCCCTGCCGCCGGGATGCCCGACCTGGCCGCTTTTCTGCCGCCGCCCTGCCGCCGTTCCAATGCGGCGGGGGGCGGCCTCTTTTTGCCTCAGCCCTGATTACAGGACGCCATCAGGGCCACGCCCAGCTCGTCGAGCGAAAGGACTTTTTCAGCGGCATTGGCGGCCACGGCCGCAGCGGGAGTTTCGCCAACCTTGGCGGTGGCGGGGTCCTCGACAAAGGTGCGCGAACCGGCATCGCGCAGCAGGCGCAGCCCCTTGGCCCCATCGCCGCCCATGCCGGTCAGAATCGCGCCGACCGCCGGCACGCCCGCGCGCGCCATCGTGCCGAACAGCAGCGTGGCCGAAGGGCGCGCGCCATCGACCGGATCGCGCTGGACCATGCGCAGGCGCGGCGGCGAACCGGGCTCGAACACGACATGCTTTTCCGGGTCGGCGGCAATATGGATCATGCCCGGCGTCAGCGTCGCACCGTCCTTGGCCATGCCGATCTTACACTTCAATTCGCCCGCCATGCGGCAGATGAACGTATCGACCAGCGCCGGTTCGCTCTGCAGCACGATCACCGTGGGCGGGCATTCGGCGGGGAAATCGACCAGCATCTGCGTTAACGCATCAATGCCGCCCATGGATGTGGCCATGGCCAAATAGTGACCGTTCCAAGTGAACTGCACTTCGCTGTGGCGCGCCTCGCGGTGGCCCGTTTTTTGCGCCTTCACATTGGAATTGGCCGCCGCCAGCACGATCTTGCCCAGCTTGCCAACGGTCTTGGCAAATTGCTCGGGCGTGGCCTTGAGCGGCTTGGGGAAACATTCCACCGCGCCCAGCGCATAGGCCTTGAGCGAGGTTTCGGTCCCGCTCTGTGTCAGCGAGGAGAGCATGACCACCGGCAGCGGGTTGGTGGCCATGATCTCTTCGAGAAATTCGATGCCGCTCATGCCCGGCATTTCCACATCCAGCGTCACCACATTGGGCTTGAGCTGGGCGATCTGGTCGCGGGCCTCGTCGGCATTGGCGGCGGTGCCGATCACGGTCACATTGCGCTGCTGCTCCAACACATCGGAAAACAGCGCTCGCATGGCGGCAGAATCGTCCACAACCAGCACACGTGCATCGTTCATTGTCGCAGCTTTCCCGTCTTACGTTGATAAACCGGCCGTATTGGCCTGTGCGGACATGTTTAACCGTGATTCACAAAGCAAATATCCGCCCCTAACTAAGTGGTTAGGCCTAATCCCCACCTAATCACAATTCAGCGCTGCGCCTGTAGCAACTCATGGCGGAACCGCGCAAACCGGGCGAAATTGGCCCCGGCGCGCCGGTTTTGGGCATTAAGAAAGATAAGGCAGCAGCGCGCATGAAACACCGATCCATTGCCAGGAAGACCCGCATCGGCGCCATGACCATCCTGTTTGTCCTGCTGACGGCGGGGTTGCTGGCCGGGTGGGGCTTTAACGATATAAGGCTGGGCGGGGCGCTGCATCGCCGCAATCAACAGGTCAGCGATTTCGTCGCCGACATCCTGCCCCCGCCCGAATATGTGATCGAAGGCTTTCTCGAAGCCAGCCTGCTGCACAACAATCCCGCGCTTCTGGCCGACAAGCGCAGCCGTCTGGGCGATCTGGAAAGGACCTTTCGGCAAAAGAGCAGCGATTGGGCGGCCTCGGACCTCGATGCCGATCTGAAACAGCAACTGGCCGGTCAGGCCCAGCGCAGCGGGGAACAGTTTTGGGCCGTCCTCGATGAAGACTTTCTGCCCGCCCTGTCGCGCGGCGATGCCCCCGGCGCGCAGGCCGCCTATGACCGATTGAGCGCCATTTACACCACCCATCGCGGCCAGATCGAGGCGCTGACGCAGGCCGCGCTGCTGCGGCAGAAGGACATTGCCGCCTCCAGCGCGACGACGATGTGGGCGATCATGGCGGGGCTTGGGCTGCTGGGCGTGGTCGTGCTGTGGCTGATTCTGGGGGCTTTGCGCTGGCAGCGCCGCCATGTGCTCGAACCTCTGGCGCAAACCGCACAGGTGATGAGCCGGATGGCCGCAGGCGATCTGGAGGCCGGGCGCAGCACCCGCCACCGCGAGGATGAGATAGGGGCGATGACCGCCGCCATCGAAGTGTTCCGCGCCGCGGCCCTCGCCGCGCGGGAAGCCGCCGCCCGCCAGCAGCGCGTGGTCGATTCGCTCTCGCAGGGTTTGCAGCGTCTGGCCGGGGGGCAATTGCATTACCGGATCCACACTCCGCTGGGCGAGGAATACGAGTCGCTGCGTCAGGACTTCAATGGCGCGATGCAGGAGTTGGGCGAGGCCATCGGCGGCGTGATGGCCACGGCCGCCCGGGTCGAGAAAGGCGCCTCGGAAATTCGCGGCGCCTCCGACGATCTGGCCCGCCGCAATGAAACCCACGCCGGCACGCTGGAGGAAATGGCCGCAACCATGGATCAGGTCACCCACACGATCCGCGAATCGGCCAGCCACGCCACCCATGTTCAAGGTTCGATCGCCCAGACCCATCAGGCCGCCGTGGCCGGGGGCGATGTGGTGGCCCGCGCCACGCAGGCGATGACGGGAATCGAGCGTTCATCCCAGGAAATCAACCAGATCATCAATGTGATCGACGGCATCGCCTTTCAGACCAACCTTCTCGCGCTGAACGCGGGCGTTGAGGCGGCGCGCGCAGGTGACGCGGGCAAGGGCTTTGCGGTCGTGGCCAATGAAGTGCGCGCTCTGGCCCAACGCAGCGCGGGCGCGGCCAAGGATATCAAGGCGCTGATCCACGCCTCGACCGATCAGGTGCTGGGCGGGGTGGCGCTGGTGCGCCAAACAGGGGCCGTGCTGGGCAATATCGTCGAGCAGGTCGGGCTCATCAACGCGCAGGTCAGCGACATGACCAGTTCGACCGAGTTGCAGGCCGCGTATCTGAGCGAAATCAACAAGGCGATCGCCCAAATGGACGGCATCACCCAGCAGAACGCGGCCATGTCCGAGCAGGCCAATGCCGCCGCGCGCAGTCTGGCCCAACAGGCGCAGGCAATGAATGCAATGGTGGGCCGGTTTGAAACGGACGATCCGCACATGCGCGGCTGGAATCAGAACCGGCAACAGGGCTGGAGCCGGGAATGGGATCGCGAGGATGACCGCGGCTGGAGCCGTGACCGGGGCCATGATCGAGGCCGCGAATGGGATCGGGCCGAGCCTGTCCCCTTCACCCGCAGCCGCAGGCGCGAATTCGCGCGCGAACAGGGCCAATTTTCTACCGCTGCGTGAAGATTGCCGCCCAATTTCCCCGCGATTCTACAGATGAGCCCGCAAACATGACGTTGCCAACCAAGGCCTATGATTAACCACAAGGGAAAGCGTGTCTTTCGGGCCTCTCATATTACCCGAAACTGACGCGGAGGGAACAGACAATGCTCGACTGGTTTGCAAAGCAGGCTCCGATCCGGACCAAATTCCATAGTTTGACGGCGCTGGTGGCGCTGATGGGCGCGGCGGGTGTCGCGGCCAATGTGATGCAGGACAATGGATCGCTGTCAGCGGGCGCGGCTCTGGCGGTATCAGCCGCCGCAGCCGTGCTGGCCGTTTTGTCCGTGGCGCTTGCCGGCCGGGTGATCGCCACGCCTTATGTCGCCACGGTCGAACGGATGGAAGGTCTGGCGGCCAATGATCTGACCAGCGCCATCCCCCACACGGAGAATGCCGATTGCGTGGGCCGCATCGCGCGGGCGATGGAAGTGTTCCGCGCCCATGCGCAGGAGCGCGAAGCCCAGCACCAGCAGCAGAAGCAACTGGCCGTTCTGTTCGACCATCTGGGCGAAGCGCTCAAAAAGATGGGGCGCAACCAGCTCGACTGCCAGATCCGCGAACCCTTTCCCGCGCCCTATGACGAGGTGCGCAAGGACTTCAACAATGCGGTGGGCGCTCTGGCCGATGCGATCGCGGCGGTGTCCGCCAGCGCGCGCCATGTGCTGAACGGCGCCAACGAGATCCACTCCGCCTCCAACGACCTGTCGAACCGCAACGAGCAGCAGGCCGCCACACTGGAGGAAACCGCCGCCGCGATGAACCAGGTGACCGAGGGTGTGCGCGAGAGCGCCCGCAGCGCGCATGATGTGCAAAAGTCGATCACCGAGGCGCATGAGGAAGCCACCGAGGGCGGCATCGTCGTCAGCCGCGCGGTGGAGGCCATGGCCGCCATCGAACGCAGCGCACAGGAGATCAACCAGATCATCGGCGTGATCGACGGCATCGCCTTCCAGACCAACCTGCTTGCACTGAACGCGGGCGTCGAGGCGGCGCGCGCGGGCGATGCGGGCAAGGGCTTTGCCGTGGTCGCCAACGAAGTGCGCGCGCTGGCCCAGCGCAGCGCGGATGCCGCCAAGGAAATCAAGGCGCTGATCACCACGTCGAGCGAGCAGGTGGCCGGAGGCGTCACGCTGGTGCGCGAAACCGGCACCTTGCTGGGCAAGATCGTGCACCGCGTGGGCGAGATCACGGGCCTCGTGGGCGAAATTGCCGAAAACGCCAATATTCAGGCCGACGGGCTGGAAATGGTCAACACCGCCGTGGGCGAGATGGACCGCGTGACCCAGCAGAATGCGGCGATGGTCGAACAGGCCACGGCCGCCGCGCGCAGCCTTGCCGATGAAGCGCGCGAATTGAACACTGTCGTCAGCCGGTTCCAGTCGGACGCGCTTGAGGACACATACGGCCAGCAAAACCGGCAACAGGGCCATGAAGCTGCGGTTCCCTTTGTCCGCCAGAGCGCCCGCAGCGCGCCCCGCCTTGCCGCCGCCCCGCCTCCGTCCCGCACGGCGGGCTCCGGTCAGGGCGGCATGGTCCAGGGCAATCTGGCCATCAAGCCGCAGGCCGAAGTCTCCACCGATGACTGGTCGGAATTCTAACCCTTCGGGCCCAGCCCCACACCCAAGACGGGAATTTGCATGATGCGCAAGATTGTCCTGCCCGCCCGATGCGACCGGGCCGCCGCCGAGGCATTGCTGCCCGAATTTCAGGCCGCGCTGGGCGCCGGGCCGCTGTCGATCGACGCCAGCGAAACCAGGCAGATCGGTCAGGCCATGCTGCAACTGTTGCTGAGCGCGCGGCGCACCGGCGATGGCGCGACGATCAATCCTTCCTCCGCCCTGCGCGATGCGGCCCGGCTGACGGGTCTGGAAAATGCGCTGTTTGAAGGGAATATGGTATGAGCCCGGAAGAAATTCAGGGAATTTTCTTCCTCGAATGCGAGGAATCGCTGGTAGCCGCCGAACAGGGGCTGGCCGCATGCAAGGCGGGAACCCAGGACAGCGACACCGTCAACGCGATTTTCCGTGCGGTCCATTCGATCAAGGGCGGCGCGGGCGCATTCGGCTTCGAGGCGCTTCAGGCCTTTACCCATACGTTTGAGACGCTGCTCTCGGATGTGCGCGAGAATCTGGTGCCGATCACGCCCACGCTGATCGATCTGCTGCTGCGCGCGCTCGATGTGCTGTCCGATCATGTGACGGCCGCGCGCGATGGCGGCAGCCCGCCCGAGGACGCCTCGCTGATCCGCGAGATGGAAGGCGCGATGGCGAATGCCCAGGGGCAACATGACGCGCCCGGCGAGCCCGAACCGACCGCCCCCACCCATGCCGTCACCTTTGACGAGGACGACCTGACCAGCGACCTCGACCTTGACGATCTGCTCAACGATCTGGCGGGCGGCAGTCCGGCAGGCGAGGATCCGTCGGCAGATGGCCCGGCCGGGGATGCCCCTGCGCCGGAGACCGGGTGGAAGGTCCACCTGCGCCCCCATGCGGGCGCGATGCGCAATGGCGGCGAACCGCTGCTGCTGCTGCGCGAATTGTCGGCACTGGGCGCGGTGGCGTGCGAATGCGATACGACCTCGATCCCGGCTCTTGATGATTTCGATCCGCATCAGGGCTATCTGGGCTGGACCTATCTGGTCCCTCAGGATGTCTCCGAGGCCAGCGTGCGCGATATCTTCGATTTCGTGGGCGACGATTGCCCGATCGCCATCGGCCCGGACGCCACGATCCCGCCGATCCAGATCGAGCCGTCCAGCACCCTGCCCGCGCCCGCCCCTTCGGCGCCCAAGGCGGTGGCCCCCGCGCCCGCGCCGGTTGCCGCCCCTGTTCAGGCGCCCGTCGCGGCCAACCCGGCTCCTGCCCCCGCCGCCCCCGCACCTGCGCCCGAGGCGGCCGCAGGCAGCGCCCCGCCCGCCGCCCCCGCGCCCGGCCAGTCGATCCGCATCGATCTGGTCAAGCTGGACAAGCTGATCGACACGGTGGGCGAACTGGTGATCGCGCAGGCCATGCTGGCCCAGCGTCTGCAGAACGAGAATGTCCAGTCGGTCGAGGAACTGACCCTGCTGGAAAGCCTGACGCGCGACATTCAGGAAAGCGCGATGTCGATCCGCGCCCAGCCCATCGGCAGCGTGTTCAGCCGCGTGCCCCGCATCCTGCGCGAATTGTCGGCCAGCACGGGCAAGCATGTGAACCTGCAGGTCTTTGGTGAAACCACCGAACTGGACAAAACCGTCATCGAACGACTGGGCGAGCCTTTGACTCACCTGATCCGCAATGCGGTGGACCATGGCATCGAAAGCCCGGAAGACCGTCTGGCCAAGGGCAAGAGCGCCGAGGGCACTCTCACGCTTTCGGCCGAGCATCGCTCGGGCCGCATCCTCATCAAGATCGCCGACGATGGCGCGGGCATCAACCGCGCCCGCGTCTTTGCCAAGGCGGTGGAAAAGGGCATCGTCGCCCCCGATGCGGTGATGTCCAAGGAAGAGATCGAGCAATTGATCTTTGCCGCCGGTTTTTCGACCGCGGCCACCATCACCAATGTTTCGGGCCGCGGCGTGGGCATGGATGTGGTGCGCCAGAACGTCAAGGATCTGGGCGGGCGCATTTCCATCGAATCCGAAGAGGACAAGGGCACGACCTTCATCCTCACCCTGCCGCTGACGCTGGCCATTTCCGATGGCATGATCGTCAAGGTGGGCGACCAGACGCTGGTGGTGCCGCTGACCCATGTGGTGGAAAGCCTGCGCCCCGAACCCAAGGATGTGCAGGGCCTTGGCGCCAGCCGCCAGATGCTCAACGTGCGCGGGCGCTTCATTCCGGTCGTCTCGGTGGCCGAGGCGGTGGGCGCCTATGATGCGGTGGACAATCCTTCGCAGGGCGTGCTGATCGTGGTGGACACCGAAAGCGCAGGGCAGGCAGCCCTGCTGGTCGACAATATCTGGGACCAGCGCCAGTTCGTCATCAAGAGCCTGGACACGCATTACCGCAATGTCGACGGCGTGGCCGGCGCGACCATTCTGGGCGACGGGCGCGTGGCGCTGATCCTCAATGTCGACACGCTGGTCCAGGGCGCGGTTTCCGCCGGGTTCGGGCTTGAAGCGGCATGAGCACCGCGCCCGACCTTGCCAGCACCTTTGCCGATGCCATGCCCGGCATCAGCCCCGGCGTCTATGACGAGCGGGACTTCCGGGCCGTGGCGGCGATCGTGTACCGCGAGGCGGGGATCATGCTGCCCTCGGGCAAGGCGATGCTGGTCTATTCGCGCCTTGCGCCCTTGGTGCGCGCCAGCGGGCTTGGCACCTTTGCCGCCTATATCCGCCATGTCGAGGTCGATGCCGGGGAATTGCGCAAGACGATCAATGCGCTGACCACCAACCACACGTTCTTTTACCGCGAGGCGCATCATTTCGAGCATTTCGCCCGCGTGGCGCGCCCGCAATTGCTGGCCGATCTGAACCATGGCGAGGCGGTGCGCATGTGGTCGGCGGGATGTTCGAGCGGCGAGGAGGTGTTTTCGCTGACCATGACCATGCTGGGCCATGATCGCCACGAGGGCGCGCAGATCGCTCGCCGCGACATCCGCATTCTGGCCAGCGACATTGCCGACCACGCGCTGAAAAAGGCCAGCGAAGGGCGCTATGGCGTCAGCGATGGCGACGCCCTGCCCGCCGATCTGCGCCAGAACTGGACCGGCACGCAGGGCAAGGAGATGGTGATCGGGCCGGAGGCGCGTTCGCTGGTACAGTTCAAACGGCTGAATTTGCAGGGCGAATGGCCGATGCGCCGCCCGTTTCAGGTGATCTTCTGCCGCAATGTGATGATCTATTTCGACCAGCCGACCAAGGACCGGCTGGTCGCCCGCCTGGCCGAAGCGCTCAGCCCCGGCGGGTTCCTCTATATCGGCCATTCCGAGCGCGTGTCGGGCCCTGCCGAGGCCCTGCTCGAACCGGTCGGTCCCACGATTTACCACAGGAGAGGTCGGTGACGATCCGCGTCTTGATCATTGATGATTCGGCCACGATGCGCGCGGTGCTGGCCGCGCGCCTGTCGGGCAATCCGGATATTCAGGTGGTGGGCCTTGCCAACAATGCCTCCGAGGGGCGCCAGCTTATCAAGGAACTGGAGCCCGATGTCGTGACGCTGGACATCGAGATGCCGGGCATGAACGGCCTCGATTTCCTTGACAAGATCATGACGCTGCGGCCCATGCCGGTCATCATCGTCTCGGGCCTGACGGCGGCGGGCAGCGATGCCACGGCGCGCGCGCTCGCGCTGGGGGCGGTCGATTGCTATTGCAAGACCGACTATTCGGGCGCCGCGATGCAGGACGGCGGCAAGCTGGCCGGGATGGTGCGGCAAGCCGCGCAAGTGACCGTGCGCCGCCGCGCCACCGAAGTGCATCACATGGCCGATCCGGTCCGCGCGATCAGCGCCGGCCATGGTCGCACCAACACGCGGGTCATCGCCATCGGCTCCTCCACCGGCGGGGTCGAGGCGCTGCAGGTGCTGCTGCGCAATTTCCCCGAGGATTGCCCGCCCACGCTGATCGTTCAGCATGTCGATGCGCGCTTTGCCCCCGCCATTGCCCGCACGCTCAATCAGGCCTCGCCCGCCACGGTCCAACTGGCCGAACCGGACATGCCGCTCAAACGCGGCCATATCTATCTGGCGCCGGGCGATGATCGCCATCTGATGGTGGCGGGCGCCAACAGCCTTCATGCCAAACTGCGTCCGGGCGAACTGATTTCGGGCCATCGCCCCAGCGTGGACGCGCTTTTTGCCTCCGTGGCGCAGCGGATCGGGGCCGATGCCATCGGCATCCTGCTGACCGGTATGGGGGCTGACGGGGCCAAGGGCCTGCTGGCGATGAGCCAGGCAGGCGCGCTGACCATCGCGCAGGACGAGGCCAGTTGCACCGTCTTTGGGATGCCGCGCGTCGCCATTTCTCTGGGCGCGGCACAGGTTGTCGCCCCGCTGGGCCGGATTGCCCAACATGCCTTTTCGTAAATCGGGGGAAACCGAATATGCCTTTTGAATCCTCCCCCGCCTCACCCGTCACGCGGATCAACATCCTTCAGGGGCAGGCGCGTGTCTCGGCGGGCCCGCGCGTGGAATTTTCCACCGTGCTGGGCAGTTGCGTGGCCACATGCCTGTTCGATCCCGACATCGAGGTGGGCGGAATGAACCACTTCCTGCTGGCCGAACCGCCGCCCAACACCCACAGCGGCGATTTCGACGAGCATTACGGCGTCTATCTGATGGAGCTGCTGATCAACGAGATGCTGGCCCATGGTGCGGCCAAATCGCGGATGCGCGCCCATCTTTACGGCGGCGCCAATCTGAACAGCGGCTTTGCCCGGATCGGCACCAAGAACGCCGAATTCGCCCGCACCTTTCTGGCCAGCGAGCGCATCACCGTGGTGCGCGAAGATCTGGGCGGGATGAATGCACGCCGCGTCGATTTCCGCCCGGCGCGCGGCCAGGTGCGCTGTCGGACGGTGGAAAACACGCTGGCCCCCGAACCCAAACCCATCATGCGCCCCGCCGTGTCGCGCGGCGATGTCGAACTGTTTTAACGAAAGCGAGCCTGCCCCATGGATAAGACTACCCGCATTCTGACCGTTGACGACAGCGCAAGCATGCGCGCCCTGCTGAACCATGCGCTGACCAGCCAGGGCTTTGACGTTGCGCAGGCCGAGGACGGCGAAGTCGCCCTCGAATGGCTGGCGCTCAACGAGGTTGACGTGGTGATCACCGACATCAACATGCCGCGTCTGGACGGCTTTGGCCTGATCGAAAAGCTGCGTCAGGGCAACCGCCACCGCGACCGTCCGATTCTGGTGCTGACCACCGAATCGAGCGAGGAAAAGAAGGCCCGCGCCCGCGCCGCCGGCGCCACCGGCTGGATCGTCAAGCCGTTTGACCCGGAAAAGCTGGTCGCCGCCGTGCGCCGCGTTTCTCACTGATATTGGCAAAGGAGCGACCCATGCACCGTGAACTCATCACTTTCGAAGTCGGCGGGCAGGTTTTCGGCATCGACATCATGGCCATCCGCGAAATCCGCGCGTGGAGCCCGGCCACCCGTCTGCCCCGTGTGCCGCATTATGTGGCGGGCGTAGTCAATCTGCGCGGGTCTGTGCTGCCGGTGATCGATCTGGCCGCGCGGCTGGGCTGGGAACCGACCGAGCCGACGCCGCGCCATGCGATCATCGTCACGCAACTGGGCGCGCAGGTGTGCGGGCTGATCGTCGATTCGGTCAGCGACATCGTGACGCTCAACAATGACGCGCTGCAGCCTCCGCCCACCACCGCCAATGACAGCATCATCTCCTTCCTCGAAGGGCTGGCCGCGATTGAGGATCGCATGGTGATGGTGCTCAATCTGGCGGCGCTGGCCGATGGCGACGAGTTTGGCGAGGCCGCATGACCGAGGACAACGCCATGCCCGATCCCGCCCGCATCGCCGCCCATCTGACCACTGTGGCCGATGTCCTGGGCGAACTGGCCGCCGAGATCGAGGAGCTGGGCACCACGCTCTGCCTCGATCCGGCGATCATCGCCCATCATGTGGGCACGCTGCAATCGATCGATCTGATAGCGCAGAAACAGCGCTGGCTGGCCACGCTGCTTCATGCCGATTGCCCGCTGTCGGCGGTCGATACGATCGGGGTCGAGGCGCTCAAGGCGCGCTTTGCCGCGCCCCGCGCGCATTGATGAGACGCCGCGCCCCGCGCGCATTGATGAGACGCCGCGCCCCGCGCGCATGGAGCATCAGTTGAGCAGCGTCCCGGCGGGCCGCTGCCAAAGGTTGTCGGCATAGGCATCGCTGCCCTGCGACCGGGCATCACGCTCGCGCGCGGCGACGGCAACTGCCCCGTTGCTCTGGGTTACATGAGCCAGCGCGGCCAGCAGCGCCGAGGTCAGCGCCATGGCCAGACTGCCGCCTTCCGAGGTCACCTCCTCCTCCATGCCGGGCAGAAAGACCGAGGCGAGCCAGGCCCCTTCGATCGAGCGCGACATCAGGTAGCTGGCCTCTTCGGGCAGCAGCGCCAGCGCCACGCTGTCGAGCGCGCCCTGTTCGATCAGGCATTCGATGCGCGCCATGGGCGGCAAATGCGCAAGAGCCATGGCCAGATCGAATCCACCGGCCGCGCCGGGGGTCTCGGGCGCCTGCATCATCAGCGCATGGGCCACTCGCAGGCAATCCCCTTCGTCATCCGAGTCGGTCAGCACACAGTCGCGGCACAATTCGGCCAGTCGCAGGCGCCATTCGCCGATAGTCATCGTCAGGGCCTTGGTGGAGGTGTGGGTGCGTTGGGTCATGTCCATCTCTTCCGCCGCACCGTGGAAGGAATCAACGATAACGGATGTAGTAAACGGGCGCGAACTGTTCCGCTTTGAGACTTAACAGGTAGTTATCCGTATACCGCCCCTGCATCGCGTCACAAACTGGGACGGAATTAGCTCGATTTCGCACCTTTCTGGGCCATCGGCCGTGCAGCGACGGCGCCATCGCGAATCACGATTCCATCACTATTTCGCAAGTGCAGCAATGCATTCTGCCGCAACTTTGCGGCGCAGCATGCAATTCCTGTTGATGAAGGGGGGGATTTGTATTAATTGCCAAGACAAGCCCAAAAAGGGTGGCCAACAGAGGATTTACCCAGACCTTCGCCTTTGGCACGGGTTTTCGAAAATCACTGCCGGTCAGGAACAGTTAACTGTTCGCAGGAGAAGATGCCATGCGTTTCATGCTCGCCGCACTGTCGGCGGCCGGGGATTTTGACGCCTCGGTTACAGCAAGATACCCGGATCGCATCACCAATGCGAAGGCGGGGCGGCAGGCGGGGATTAACCCGGCTGCGGTGGTTTTTGGTCCGCCTGGTCAGGATGCGGTCAGAAATCCGCTTTAAGGAACAGTGCATGAGCGACCGGGAGGAGGCCCCGGCAAAACGGAAACAACAATCATATTGCCCACGCCCACTGCGTCTGGGGTCGTCAGGATCCAGCCGTTGACGGTTTGCCCCCTGCCAGATCGGCGGCTGAAGGCAGTGGGATCACCGGAAGAGCAGACGCGAGGCGAATGCGTCTTCCGTTCCCGGCATACCGGCATGCCGGATGTGCGAAAAAGGAAAGTTGGCCGTCCCCGCCGGTGGGACCCACAGCTTTCCGAACGCAGCCCCTCGGGGCTGCACCCCCCTTCACTTGCGTTCTTACGCAAGTGAACAAGCCGGCAGCGACGCATCGACCCCATCGCTGCCGGCTTGCTTTCTTTGCCCGCCAAACACCCAAAAGGCCGCCAAGGGGATTGCCCCAAGGCGGCCCTTTTGCATGGCCCTTATGGCCCGCTCAGGCGATCAGAACTTCACGCCCAGCTTGGCATAATAATAGCCGCCGTTGATCCCGACCGAGGAGAAGGAGGGATACTGGCTGACATAGGCGGTGGAGGCGACGTTGAACTGCTCCTGACGGCGCGCCGCGTCGATCTTGTCGGGATAGATGCCGAACAGGTTGTTGGCACCGATCGAGAACTTGACGTCGCGGGTAAAGGCAAAGGTGCCTTCCAGATCGGTCACGAACATCGTACCGACATGCTGGTAGTAGTCCTCAGCCTTCTGCGCCGACTGGGCCAGCAGCTTGGCCGGGCCATAGACCGATTCGCGCAGGTTGACGCTGAACTTGCCGCTTTCCCAATAGGTGTTGAAGGTCGCGCGCCACTTGGGCGTGGTGTCGGTCAGAGCAGACTTGGAATATTTGTCGAAAATGCCCTGAAGCGGGTTGATGTTCGAAGGCGCCGCATTGGTCGCCTTGATCGAGGTTTCGTTGTAATTGGCCGACAGCGAGAAATCGACACGCCCGCCCAGCGCGCGGGTGTTATACGTCGCAAGGAAGTCCACGCCGCGCGTCAGCGTGCTCAGACCGTTGACGAAAGAGTTGATGGTGAGCGAACCGGACTGGCCACCATTGATCGTGTCGATGATCGAGGTGATCGGCACGCCATTGTTATACAGCGCGGTCAACACCGAGGGCGAAACGATCACATTGCTGGGGCAATTGGCCGCCGTCAGGGCCGCAGACAGGTTGGTCGTGGGCGTATAACCGCCGGGCAGATATCTGCAGTTGTTCGAATAGCCCAGGAAGCCCGAGGACTGCACGATACGGTCGCGCAGATAGATCGAATAGGCATCGACCGTGATCGTCAGCTTGGGCAGCGGGTTGAGCACCAGACCAAGGCTGAGGTTGGTCGACTTTTCCGGCTTCAGGCCCGAAATGCCCAGCGCCTTGGCGCCCGCCGAATTGGGCGCGAAAATGCCCGAGAGCGAGGCCGGACCCACGTTGATGCCCGAATAGAAACCTTCGGCCAGCGTGGGGGCGCGGAAACCGGTCGAAACCGTGCCTCGCACCGCAATCGCCGGGCTGAAGTCGTAACGGCTGGTCAGTTTGAAGACGGTGGTGTCGCCAAAGTCGGAATAATGTTCATGACGCACTGCCCCGTCGACCAGCCACTTTTCCAGCGGCTTCAATGAAATGTCGAAATATTGCGAGAGGTTGGTGCGGCTGTTGTTGCTGGCATTGGCGGGCGAATAGCCGAAGAAGGACTGGATGCCCCCGCCCAGCTTGCCGGTGCCGACATAATAGGAGGCCACTTCGCCCGCGCCCAGCGCATAGGTGTCGCGGCGCCATTCGCCGCCCGCGGCCAGGTGGACCGGTTCGGACAGGCCGACTTCCAGCTCATGGGTGGCATCAAGGTTGACGGTCAATTGCGAGGCGGTGAACGAACCGTCGAACACATCGCGCGGAGTGTAACCGGCGCGGGTGGTCGTCGAAGAGTCATAGTAGAGCGCGGCATTGGCCGAGTTCACCACGTAGACCTTGTTGATGTCCTTGCCATAGGTGGCCGACAGGTCGATCGTGGATTTGCCGAAAGTGCCCTTGACCCCGCCGGTCCAGGCAAAGTCGGTTTCCTTCAGCGCTTCAAGCGGCGAGAAACCCAGCGGGAAAGGAATGTCGCCCGAGGCGACCGAACCGGCGGGCGGCGCCACCACCGCGCTTTGCCCATAGACCACGTTGGGCAGGCGGTAGTTCTGATAGGTGCTGCCCGTGCGGGTCGAATAGGAACCGAAAGAGTAGATCTCGATATCCTGAATGCCGGTATAGCCCATGTTATAGAACATGTTGGTGAGCGCCATGCGGCCATCGCCAAAGATGCGGTTCACATAGGGATAATTGGCCGCGCCCGTCAGGCCCGGAAAGCGCGAGAGCAGCGTGGCGCCCTGCGTCGTGCCCGAAACCACGCGCGGATCGACATCGCCGCGGAAGCTGTAATCCTTGACCTTATGCTGCACGGTCAGGTTCAGGTACATGTTCTCGACCGGCGCCATGCCGATATTGCCCGCCAGTTCATAGTTGAACCCGTCCCCGGCATAATACTGGCCCACCGAGCCGCTGATATAGCCGCCCTTGTCCTTCTTTTTCAGGATCAGGTTGACCACGCCCGCCACCGCGTCCGTGCCGTACTGGGCCGCCGCGCCATCCTGCAGCACTTCGACATGCTCGACCGCCTCCATGGGAATGAGGCCCATGTCGGGAGCGGCCGCGCCCGTCCACATCGCATTGGTCACCACCACGTTGGCAGTGCCGTGGCGGCGCTTGCCGTTGATCATCACCAGCGTGTGGTTGGGGTTCAGACCGCGCAACTTCACCGAGGGGTGGAACGCGGTCATGTCATTGCCGAAGGTCTGGATCTGGATGCTGGGCACCGAGAGCGAAAGCGCCTGGTTGATGTCAGAGCGGCCCGCGCGCGCCATCAGATCGGAGCTGAGCACCTGGACCGGGGCCGGGCTGTCGCCGGCCTTCAGGCCCGTGGTGCGCGTGCCGGTCACGATGATCGCAGTGCCCTCTTCGGGCGCGGCGGCGGCGGCAGGTTCGGCGGCATAGGCCGAGGTCGCACCCAGAACGGTGCTGGAAAGGAGCGTGGCGAGCGCAGCCTTCTTGATGGCCCGTATGTTAATGGCCTGCATGAAAGTCCCCCTGAACAGGCCGCGCATGCTGCGATGCAACAAAAGTCCCTCACCAAAAGCGCTTTCGCTTTTGATCTGGTACGCGGCGAAAATTTTAAAGCATTCGTGACGAGGGCAGACGACGCAGTTTCCCTCTACGTCGTCGCCCTTCGCAAATGCACAATTTTCCGTCCTAAATGCCCATACGCCGATTTGCGTACCGGCCTGTCAGGTGGCGAAACTGGACTGTTCAACGCGCAAAATCGCGACAATATGGCCACAGTTCTTCTGCCCGAAATGGCGCGTGTTACGTAAAGTGAGGAAGTCTATTATGCTGCGTAAAATGCTGAAAACCGCCGGCTGTGCCGCTCTGCTGCCGATCCTGATGGCGGCCGCTCCGGCCCAGGCGCAGGTGACTCGCATCAAGACCAACCCGTCCGCCTTCATTCTCGACGGCGTGCGCGTGGCGCCCGGCAATGAAATCTACTTCCTCTCGGGCCAGCTCGCCTCGCCCATCGACCCGGCCAAGGCCACCACGATGGAAGATTTCGGCGACACCAAGACCCAGACCGTCAGCGTGCTGAACAAGATCAAGAAGCAGCTCGAATCGCAGGGCTATTCGATCAAGGACGTGGTCAAGATGACGCTGTTCATCGCGGCCGATCCCAAGCTGGGCAAGATCGACTTTGCCGGGGCCAATGCCGGGTTCAAGGAATTCTTCGGCAGCGCGGAAAACCCCGACACCGTGGCCCGCTCGGCGTTTCAGGTGGCCAATCTGGTGGCCCCGCAATTCCTGATCGAGATCGAGGCGATTGCCGCCAAGAAGCCGGCCCCCGCCGCCAAGGCCAAGAAGTAAACCCGGCATAATTGGGAGAGTTAGCACCGGTTTCGGCGCGATGGTCGAACCGGTGCCTGTCGCCGCGTCATTCTTCGCCATTCAGGTGGCGCGGCGACAGTTTTTGTTGGGTGCGCTCAGGCCATCCGGCCTTCGCTTGCGGCGAGTCTCTGTTGGTTGGCAATCGGCTCCGCGATTTGCCCGGCACCGGCCCTCTCCCCCGGCCCTGCCACCCAATAGCTTACCCTGATAGGGTAACAGGACCGGGGGAGAGGACCGGCGCCGGGATCTTACTGCTCGATAATCCTGATCGCGATGGCGGCAGCAGCCGAACGCTTCTCGACGCCCAGCTTCACATAAATCCGCTCCAGATGCTTCTGAACGGTGCGCGGGCTGATATCCAGCACGTCGGAAATATCATTGCTGGCCTTGCCATAGCCCACCCACAGCAGCACCTCGGCCTCGCGCTGGGTCAGGTCCAGACTGTCGCGCAATTTGGCGACGTTCTGTTCGTGGCTGATTTCATTGAGGCGGATCAGCACCTCATTCTCGCGGTAATGGGCGATGACCAGCAATTCGAGCGAACTCTCGCCAAATTCACCCTTCACCGCCGACCCCGGCTTGCCCCCGCGCTGCAAAAGGCGCTCGACCAGCACCGACACCGCAGGCGGCAACCCGCCTTCGCGGCTCCACTCGGGCACCAGCCGCGCGATCGCCTGTTCGGCGCGCGGAGTGCACCACAGCATCCGCCCCTGCGCATCGGTGGCCATCATCAGGCGGCCGGTGGCATCAAGGCTGGCCACGCTGGCATGCATCGCGCGGCTTTGCGCCATATGCACCCGCACCCGCGCGATCAGTTCCATCAGATTGACCGGCTTGCGCACATAATCGGTGCCGCCCACCTCGAAGGCCTCGACCACATGCTCGCTCTCGGTCAGGCCGGTCATGAAGATCACCGGCACATTGGCCAGTTCGGGCCGCGCCTTGATCCGCGCGGTGGTTTCAAACCCGTCGATGCCGGGCATCACCGCATCCATCAGGATCAGATCGGGAAGGATATGGCCCAACAGATCAAGCGCAGCCTGCCCCGAGGTTGCCACCAGAACGCTCAATTCCGCGCCTTCCAACGCGGCGGTGAGCATGCGCAGCGAATCCGGTTCGTCATCGACGACCAGCACGGTCTGCGTATGAACAGGCAGCGACATGCAGTTAGCACTCCTCAAGTATGCGCGTCATGCCGCTCAGATCAAAACGATCGAGGCATGTAAACAGTTTTCCGGCCAATTCGGCAGTTTCGGGCTGGGCCGCCAATTGGCGGATCTCCTGCTCAAGGCCACGCACATAACCTATTCTGAGCAATTCGCGAAGCCTTGCCGTGCGGTCTGCAATCTCGGTTGTGCCGGAATCTGACACCGGCGCTTCATCGCTTGCCGCAAACAGGGGCAGAGTCGCGCGGGGCGGTTCGGATTCGACCCCCCATGCCAGATCCAGCAATCCGCCGATCGTCTCGATCAGCTGATTGAAGGCGACAGGCTTAACCAGGAATTGATCATGCACGGGCTTGCGCGTTTCGGGCCGGTGGAATTCGCCCGCATTGGCCGAAAGCATGAGGATGCGGATATCCTCGCCAAAGCGTTCGCGGACATGCTGGGCCGTGGTCCACCCATCAATGCCCGGCAGCGAGATGTCCAGAATGGCCAGATCGAAGGCGGGCGCGCTCTCGCTCTCCACCAGCGCCACGGCGGTTTCGCCATTGGGCACCGCCTGCACCACAAAGCCCAGCGAGGTGAGCAATTCGGTCAGGAACTTGCGCTGTTCGGCATCATCATCACAGATCAGCACATGGCGCCGACGCCCCAGATAGCCGCTGACCTCGCGCTTTTTCGCCGGTTGGCTGGTGGTCTGCGCCACCTCGCCCAGCATGATGGTCAGGCGGAAACAGGTGCCCTCATCCGATGTCCCGGCCAATTCGAGCTGGCCGCCCAGAATGCCCATGATCGCCCGCGCAATCGCCAACCCCAGCCCGACGCCGGGGCGCGAATGCAGCGCATCATTGCCGCCCCGGTCAAAGGGTTCGAAGATGGCGCGCTGATCTTCCTCGCGGATGCCGGGCCCGGTGTCGCGCACCTCAAAGGTGGCGACCTGCCCCGAATAGCGTAGGAACAGCGTGACCGAACCCTGATCGGTATATTTGACGGCATTGAGCAAGAGGTTGAGCAGAACCTGTTTCAGCCGGCTCTGATCCATCCGCACCACAGCGGGCAGGCGCCCCTTGGTCTCGTAATGGAAATCCAGCCCCTTGGCGCTGGCCGCCGGGCGCACCATGCGGATCAATTGCTCGATGAACTGGTCCAGCCGCACCGGCTCGGGCTTGACCCGGATCACGCCCACCTCAACCTGCGAAATGTCGAGCAGCGCTTCGACAAGGCTGGTGATATGTTCCGAACAACGGCGAATGACGGTGGCCGCCTCCTGCGCGCCCGCGCCATCGTTGCGCTCGACCAATTGGGCATAGCCATAGATCGCGTTCAGGGGCGAGCGTATCTCGTGGCTGACATTGGCCAGATAGCGGCTCTTGGCCTCGTTGGCGGTTTCGGCGGCCTGACGCGCCTTGACATGCTCGTCGATAGTCGATGCCGCATGACGCCAGCGCGCATGGCATTCCTGCCACCGGCGAAACGTGTAAAGCCCCAGCCCTGCCAGCGCGGGCATCGCCGCCAGCGTGACGCTGTGCGCCAGATCGAGCGGATTTTGCAAAAGGTCGAGGCCCGTCACCGCCTCCACGACCAGAGCGCCCATCAATCCCGCGCCCAGCAGGCGCCTTGCCCCCGTTTCGGCATTGTCGAGATGATCCAAAGCGTCTGTCTTGAGGTCGGCCGAGGTCGATGCTTTGGGATAATGGGGCATGATCAAGCGACACCCCCCATTTTCGGATCCATGCGCAGGGCGCAACGACGGGTCCCTGAAATCAGGGTGCCGCCCAAGGGCAGCAAGGCCGCCACGGCCCGCCCGCACTCCATTCGACCCATTTACAACCCTGCCTTGCGCTTATCTTTCTATGTAACCTTATGTTGCATTTTGGAAACTGACTGGCAAGCTCTCATGAGCTTAACGCTACACTGCCGCAGCGGTCAGAAGCGCGCTCTTATCCCCCGTCCGACCATCGCGAAACATCAGCAGAGCCAGCGTCGCCACCAGCCCGAAACCGCCCGCCACGATGAAGGCGGGGGAATAGCTGCCCCATTCCTGACGCACGAGGCCGCCGCCAAAAGCCGCCACCGCCGCGCCCACCTGATGGCCCACCGCCACCCAGCCGAACACCACCGGCGCCTCGCCCTCGCCAAAGCTGCGATTGGCGATGGCGAGCGTTGGCGGCACCGTGGCGATCCAGTCCAGCCCGTAAAAGATGGCGAAGGCCCCCAGCGAAACCGGCCCAAAATCCATGAAAGGCAAGGCAATCAGCGACAACCCGCGCAAACCGTAATAGACAGCCAGCAGATAGCGCGGATTATGCCGGTCGGTCAGCCAGCCCGAAGCCGTTGTGCCCACCAGATCGAACAGGCCCATCAGCGAGAGCAGGCCCGCCGCCGCCACAGGCGCAATCCCATGATCGCCGCAAAACGCGATCAGATGCGTCCCCACCAGCCCATTGGTGGTCAGCCCGCAGACAAAGAACGTGCCGAACAGCAGCCAGAACGTGCCATTGCCGCGCACCTTCCACAGGATCTGGAGCGCAAAGAGCGGGCTGCCGCTCTGCTTGCGAGCGGGGTTCGCGCCCGGCTCCTCGCCAAAGCGGCCGACGCCTGCACTGGCCGGACTTTCAGGCACCAGCCAAGCCACCAGCGGCACCAGCGCCAGACAGGCAATACCCACCGTGCGCACCACGCCCACCCACGCCCCGCCCTGAGTCAGCCAGGCGAGGAAAGGCAGGAAGATCAGCGATCCGGTGGCCGTGCTGGCCGCGAAAATGCCCATCACCAACCCCTGATTGCGGGCAAACCAGCGGTTGACCATGGTCGCGCCCAGCACGCTGGCCACCATGCCCGTGCCAAGGCCGGAAACCACGCCCCATGTCGCGGTGAATTGCCAGGCTTGCGTCATATACTGGCTGATCAGCGCCGAGGCGCCCATCAGCGCAAGACCCGTCATCATCACTCGCCGCACGCCCACGCTCATCATCAGCGCGGCGGCAAAGGGGCCGATCAGCCCATAAAGAAAGATCCCCAGCGCGGCGGTGGCCGAAATGCTGGCCCGATCCCAGCCGAAATGAAGTTGCAGGGGCACGATCATCACGCTGGGCGCGGAACGCACGCCTGCGGAAACGAGCAGGGTCAGAAAGGTGATCGCCGCCACCAGAAAGGCGGGGTGGAAACGGCGGCTCATGCCCGCGCCTCCCGGCCTGCGGTCTGGCCAAGCGCAATGATTGCCCCGCTCATCTCCATCAGCCGCGCCCAGCCGTCCTCGCCCAAACGGCCATGGATCCGGGCCTGCAAATCCTCCCAGTCCGGCTCGGCGGCGCGCAGCATGGCCCGGCCCGCATCGGTGATCTGCGCCAGCCGCGCCTTGCCCGGACCATCGGTGATGCTCACCCATCCCGCCTCCTCGATCGCGCGGATGGTGCGATAGAGCGAGGTGCGGTCCATCACCAAAAGCGTGGCCAGTTGATTGAGGACGATGGCCCCCGCCCGCTCGATATTGCGCATCAGCGCGAATTGCGTGGTGGTGATGCCATGGGGCGCCAGCGCCGCGTCATAAAGCCGGTCGAGCGTACGGGTCGCCTTGCGCAGGCTGGTGCAGGCGCAGGGGGCGCTGGCGAGGGAATCATGATGCATCTACATCATATCGCCCGCCCATGTGTTCTTGTCAATCGCGCCTTATTTAACCGTCCCCTATTTAACTGTCGTTGCCGCCAGAGGATCAATGCGGATCGCGGCAAGCGCGGCATGGTCCTCGGGCAAGGGCTTTGCCCCCGCCGGATGGCCATTGATCTTCAAAAGATAAGCCACCAGCCGCCCATTATCCTTGGGTTCCAGCGTACCGGGCGCGAATTGCGGCATGGCGCGCGCCAGATAATCGGACAGAGCCGCCACGGATTCCCGCCCCCAATTGGCCATGAACTTGCCCTTCAGCGCGGGCACTTCCCAGGTCCCCTCGGCCTGTTTGCCGTGACACATGGCGCAGCGCTCGGCAAAGACCGCGGCGCCCTCGGTGGCCTGCGCCTCGGTGTAAACGCCATTGGCCGTGCCCGCATTCACCGGCACCGCCGCCAGAGTCAAAGCCCCGGCCAACACCCATTTCAGCCCGCCCATCACGCAATCCCCTTCATGCCCGCCATGATCGGCTCGACAATCTTCATCACCTCAAGGATCGGCGCCGGATCGGGCAATTCCATACTGTCGCCCACGCCGAACATTTCGCCCAGATCAATGGGGTTGTTCATCACCACGATGCCGTCATTCTTGGCCATCAGCGAGGCGTTTTTATAGCGCAGCGAATAGGAAGCGTCGTGCTGGGGCACCAGCCATCCGGTCTGGCCGCGCACGGGGAAGACGGTCTTGTCGCGCCACAGATCGCGCGCAGCATAGCCGGTGGCGTTGATGACCACCTTTTCCTTGAGCTGACCATATTGCGAGGGATCGTTGAAATCGCGCATCACCATCAAACCGCCACGCTGATAAAACTCGGTCAGCAGATGATGGGCATAGGAGGGGAAGTTGAAATGCATTTCCGATGACCGGCGGGTATAGGCCACCGGAAACGGATTTTCCGCCGCCTCCAGCATCACCGGATCGGGCACCAGATCCTTGATCCGGTCCATATAATGCGCCCATTCCGATTCCTGCAAAGGCAGCCCGCCCGGTTCCCACGCGCCCTTGATCGCGGGGTCGGCATCGTGGTGCTTTTTGACCGGCGGCGCGTCGGAGAGCGCGAAGGCATCCTGAAACACCACCGGATCGCCCGGCAGGCCCAGCATCGAGCGGAAGCCCTTCCATGACAGGCGCGTCATCTGCTCCCACAGATCGCCAAAGCCCGCCCCGGCAGGCGCCGACAGAGCCACGCGCGAATCCGGCGTAAACGAGCCATGCGCACGGAAGGATCGCGTCCGCTGGATCACATCGCGTGTATAGATCGTGACCTTCAGCCCCGCCCTTTGCGCCACCACGGCGGTCGTCAGGCCAATGATGCCGCAGCCCACCACCGCGATTTCCGAGGGCAGGACGGACAGAGCCTTGCCCACCGCCACCTCGGCGCTGCCCCAGGACAGCGACCAGCCCGAGCCGCCATGGCCGTAATTGTGCACGACCAGCGTATCGCCGATCATCTGCGTGCCAAGGTTTGGCCCCGCCGCGCGGACCGGGCGGATACAACATTTCATGTCGATCAGTTGATCGGGCGTCACGCGCATCGGCGTGAGGTAAGGCCGCCGGGGCGCAGGACCGGCCGACGCCACCTTGCCCGCGCCGGTGCAGGCCGACAAAGCCCCCACCGCGCCCAGCGCCGCGCCCCCGCGCAGCATTTGCCGCCGCGCGTAATGAGCATTTCGGCCCGCTTGCGGATACCAGTTCTGGCTGCTCATCATGATCTCCCCTTGGCGGCGCGAAGCTGCAAGGAGGGCACTCTAATGGGAATGGCGCGAATTGCGTATAGTTTGTTTTATTCCATACTCTTGCCGGTGACAAAGGCGCGCACCAGCGGATGATCGGCATCATCGAGTTCATCGGCGCGCCCGCGCCACACGATCCGCCCATTGTCCAGCATCGCCAGTTCATCGGCAATCGTGCGGGCCGAGGCCATGTCATGCGTGATCGAAACAGCGGTGCAGCCCAGCGAGGTCACACGGTCGCGGATCAGTTCATTGATCGCGCCCGCCGTGATCGGATCAAGGCCGGTGGTGGGTTCATCAAAGAACAGCAGGCTGGGCGTGCCGACGATGGCGCGGGCCAGACCCGCGCGCTTCTGCATCCCGCCCGAGAGTTCGGACGGATAGCGGTCGGCCACATCGGGCGCGAGCTTGACCAAGGCCAAAGCCTCGACCGCGCGCTCGCGCGCCTCGCGCCGCCCGATGCCATCGGCGTTGATCAGGCGGAAGGCGACATTTTCCCAGACCGGCAGACTGTCGAACAGCGCCCCGCCCTGAAACAGCATGCCGATGCCGCGAAAACTGGCGCGGCGCTCGGCCTCGCTCTGCCGCGTCACATCCACGCCGTCGAGCAGCACCTGCCCCGCATCGGGCTTCATCAGCCCCAGCGCCAGCTTGAGCGTCACCGACTTGCCCTGGCCCGAACGGCCCAGCAAGGCCAGCGAGCGCCCCGGCGCCACCGCCAGATCCAGCCCGTCCAGCACCACCTGCGCGCCGAAACGCTTGGTGATACCCATCCATGCGATTTTAGCGTTGGTTGTCATGGGGGTCTGGGTCATTTCAGGGCAAACACCGAGGTCAGCAGATAGTCCGAAGCCAGGATCAGCACGGCGGCCGACACCATGGCCGAGGTGGTGGCCCGGCCCACGCCGCGCGCGCCGCCCTTGGCATTGTCGCCATGGAAACAGCCCATCAGGCCGATGATGAAACCGAACACCGCCGATTTGATCAGCCCCGATTCCACGTCCCACGCGGTCAAAAAGTCCATCGTGTTGGTGATATAGATGCTGGGCGAGAGGTCGATCAGGTAATTCGACACCTGCATACCGCCCGCCACACCGATGATGTCGGTGATCAGCGTAAGCAGCGGCAGGCTGAGCGTGGCCGCGATCAGGCGCGGCGCGATCAGATAGCGGCGCGGATCGGTGGAGAGCGTGACCATCGCATCGACCTGCTCGGTCGCGCGCATCGCCCCGATTTCCGAGGCCATGGCCGACGCCACCCGCCCGGCCAGCATCAGCGCGGCCAGCACCGGCCCCAGTTCGCGCGTGATGCCCAGCGCGACGATCTGGGGCAGCACGGTTTCGGCGTTGAACCGATCCCCGCCCGAATAGATGTTGAGCGCCAGCGCCGCACCCGTGAACCACGCCGTCAGCCCCACAACCGGCAGCGAGAGGAAACCGACACTGGCGAATTGGGCGAGGATCTGGCGCGGATACCATGGCGGAGAAAGGGCGGCGCTGATGCCGCGCGCGGCAAACAGCCCCACCCGGCCGATCGCGGCAATCCCCTCCAATGTGGCGCGCCCAAGAGCCGCCACCGGGTTTGTGGAGAACAGCCCCATGGCTTACATCTCGGGCAGGTCGGAGGAGGCCTTGGGGGCAGCAGGGGCGGGCGCCTTGGCGACGCCATCGGCCGAGGAAGCAGCCGAGGAGCCGCTCTGCGGGCGGATGAATTGCCCGATCAGGCCGAACAGATCGACCGCGCCCTGCGTGTTGTTGATCTCGCCGCCCGGCTTCAGGTCATCCTCGGCCCCGCCCGGCGTCAGCGCGATATGCGCGCCGCCCAGCAGGCCGTCGCTGGTGATCTTGGCCGTCGAATCCGAAGGCAGCTTCACATCCTTGGTCAACGAAAGGTGCATCACCGCCAGATAGGTCTTGGGGTCGATCGTCACATCGCTGACCGCCCCCACCTTGACCCCCGAAACCGTCACCTTGGCGCCGGGCTGAATGCCGCCCGCCTCGCCAAAGCGCGCGCTCACCTCATAGGTGCCGCTGCTGTGCTTCAGTCCGGAAACGCCCAGCGCGTAGGTCAGCATCAAGGCGGCAAAGGCCAGCACGGCAAAGCCCATGATCGTTTCGGCCCAACTTGCCCTCATGCGTCTTTCCTACCCTTTTTCTTGTACTTACTTGCCGCTGCGCAGGATCTTGCCCGTGCCGCCATCCTTGATCAACTGGGCGATCAGCACATCGATCTTGCCGCCATTGTTGTCGATGGTCGAGACGAAATCCTGCTGCTGGGTAATGGCCAGCCAGACGCCCGATACCTGAACGTCTACAACTTTCCACCCTGAACCATCGTTCAGCACGCGCCAGACCAGATTGGTGGGCGCGCTCGACCGGCCCCCGGCAAGCTGCGTCGTGACCAGCACATCGCCCGGCTTGCGCACCAGCGAGCCCAGCACCACGACCTTTTCGCCGTGATAATCGTCGATCCGGCTCATATAGACGCCCTCGGCATAGGTGCGGAAGGCGGCGGCAAAGCGGTTATATTGGTCGGGCGTCGCGCTGCGGGCATATTTGCCCAGCACAAAGCGCGTCACCTTGGGCACATCGACCAGACGGTTGATAAGGACGCGAAACGCCTCCTTCTTGGCCGCATCATTCTTGCTCCGGTCGTTCAGCACGGCCAGCACTTCGCGTGCGCCCTGCTGGACAAAGGCTTCGGCATTGGCATCGCGGGGGGATTGGGCAAGCGCCACAGGCGCGGCGACCGGCAGCGCGGCGGCTACCACACCTGCCACGCCCAGCGCGAAAGACAGCTTCAGATCAGCGCGAAACATCGACAGCTCCATGACCAGCATCGTGGGGGATTACATTGGCCTGCCGGTCGCGGAACCTCTTGGCCGCGACACAGGTTTTGGTCAATGCCCAAGCCCCGCACCAACGCGTGAAGAAAATCCGCCGGACCAGAAAATCCGGCGTTTGTTAACAGACGAGCCGAATCAAAAATCCGACGCTTTTATAAGGTTGGTCGAATCAAAAATCCGGCGTTTTTGAAGGTTAGCCGAATCAAAAATCCGGCAATGCCGCCGCCTTACCCGTGGCGTCCTGAACAACGGCTGCACGCTGCTGGCTGTAGGCCGCGCGGGTGAAGGCATAGGGATCGGACGCCCCGTAAATGGCCGCCATCGTGCCGTCATTCTTTTCGCGCCAGTTGATCCCGGCCATCGCATAACGCGCCGCGCCGCCCGGTGAGGTAAAGACACCGCCGATGACAAAGCCCACCGGATCCGTAAACGTATCGACCAGCCGCCCAAACCCGTCGCGCAGATTCGACGGCCCAAGGAAGGGCAGCATCACATAGGGCCCCGGCTTGGCGCCATAGCGGCCCAGCGTCTGGCCGAAATCGGCCGGGCGGCGGCGCAATCCGCCCGCCGAGGCGACATCGATCAGGCCGCCGATGCCGATCGTCGAATTGATCGCGAAACGCACCGTGGTTTTCAGCGCCCGCCCGATCTTGAGCTGGACCACCTGATTGATCGCGGTGCTCGGCTCGTCCAGATTGAGGATGGCATTGTTGATCCCGGCCCGGAAAATCTGAGGCGTCACCGCGCGATAGCCATGGGCGACGGGGGCCAGCATCTTGCTTTCAAAAAACAGGTCAAAGGCGAAAATGTCGCGATTGGGCTTTTGCCAGGGATCGCGCAGCACCAAGGACTCGCTGGCCGGGGCCGCTTCCATGGGCGCGGCGGCATCGGCTGCGGCCGGCGGATTGACCGCAACGGGGGCATTATCGACGGGCGGCGCGCTCTGGGCGTCGGCCGGGGCCGCGGTCTGGGGGGCGCTGGGGGCGGCTTGGGGCTCGCCCGCGCCGCCATCCAGCGGCAGGGCGGTGATATGGGGCGCATCATTGACCCGCGCCAGCAGCGAGGTGCCAAGCTCGGCCGGGGTTGCGACCGGAACAGAGGAAACACTGGCCAAGGAAACACTGGCCAAGGAAACATTGGCCAGCAGCAGGGCCGATAGGGGCATTACGATCATATCCAAGCTTCCATCATTATGCCCGCCCCGCAGGATCGCCACCCCATGGCGGTCCCGGGTTTGAGCATCACCCGAATCCCCTTCCCTGCGCCAGAGCATTTTTCTGAAGGCAAAGCAATTCCCACCAGAGATCGTCCGCCGCGATAGCTTGCGTCAAACTGCCCCCTTTGCGCGCTTGCGGCCCATGCTAGACATGCCCCGGCGCAGGCGCAGATGGGGAGCAGGGATGCGATTGACAATAGGCATGATGGCTTTGGCGCTGATGACCCCGGCCATGACCGCCCCCGCCTTGGCCGCCCCGCGCAAGGTTGTCATCACCCGCGACACATGGGGCATCGCCCATGTTTCGGGGCAAACCGATGCCGATGCGGTCTATGGCATGGTCTATGCGCAGGCCCAGGATGACTTCAACCGGATCGAGGTCAATTACCTGACCAACCTTGGCCGCATGGCCGAGGCGGAAGGGGAAAAGGCGATCTGGCAGGATCTGCGCCAGCGCCTGTTTATCGACCCGGCGCGGCTTAAGGCCGATTATGCGCGCAGCCCGGCTTGGCTCAAGGCGATCATGGAGGCCTGGGCGGACGGGCTGAACACCTATCTGGCCGATCACCCGGAGGTCAAACCGCGCGTCCTGACGCATTTCGAGCCATGGATGGCGCTCTCCTTCACCGAGGGCAGCATTGGCGGCGATATAGAGGGCATTGCCCTTTCCCAGCTCGAAGGCTTTTACACCCACCACAAACTGGCCATGACGGGCGAGGAGCGCGGCATCATCTTTCGCGAGCCGCAGGGTTCCAACGGCTTCGCCATCGCGCCGAGCCACAGCCAAAGCGGCCACGCGCTGCTCTACATCAACCCGCACACCACCTTCTACTTCCGCTCCGAACTGCAGATGACCAGCGCGCAGGGTCTCAACGCCTATGGCGCGGTGACATGGGGGCAGCCCTTTATCTATCAGGGCTTTAATCAGCATGCCGGATGGATGCATACCTCCAGCGGCATCGACAATGTGGACGAATATGCCGAAACCATTGTCGAGACACCGCAGGGTAAAGCATACCGATATGGCGCGCAGACCCGCCCACTGATCGTCCGCCCCATCACCCTTTCCTATCGCATGGCCGATGGCACAATGGCGCGGCGCACCTTCGAAACCTATGCCACCCATCACGGCCCGATCATCCGCGAGGAGGGCGGCAAATGGATCTCCATCGCATTGATGAACAAGCCCGTGCCCGCGCTGGAGCAGAGCTTTCTGCGCACAAAGGCGCATGATCTGGCCGGTTTCCTGAAAATCGCCGGGCTCAAGGCCAACAGTTCGAACAACACGCTCTTTGCCGATGACAAGGGCCATATCGCCTATCTCCACCCGCAATTCGTGCCGATCCGCGACCAGCGTTTCGACTGGCGCGCGCCGGTCGATGGGGCCGATCCGCGCACCGACTGGATGGGGCTGCACCCGCTGTCCGATCTGCCGCAGGTGATCGATCCGAAGAACGGCTGGGCCTATAACACCAACAATGCGCCATGGAGCGCGGCGGGCGCGGATTCGCCGAAAAAGGGCGCCTATCCCGCCTATATGGACGAGGTGGGCGCCAATCCGCGCGGCCCCCATGCCGAGCGGGTGCTGGCGGCCACGCCGCGCTTTACCCTCGACAGCCTGATTGCGGCGGGCCACGATCCGTGGCTGCCCGCGTTTGACCGGCTGCTGCCGCGCCTGTTCGCGGCGGATGCGGCCGCCCCCTCGCCCGCACGGGCCGAGGCCATCGCTTTGCTCAAAAGCTGGGACCATCGCACATCGACCGCGTCGACCGCCGAAACGCTGGCCATCGTCTGGGGTGAGAACCTCTGGGCCAAGGGGGCTGAAAGCGCCAAGAGGCAGCGCATGAGCCTGTGGGACTGGATGGACGAACAGGCCACCAATGAGCAGCGCCTTGCCGCGCTGGACGAGGCCATGGCGCATTTGACCAAGGACTTTGGCGACTGGCGCGTGCCATGGGGCGAACTCAACCGCTATCAGCGCCTGACCGGGGCGATCACCCAGCCCTATGACGATGCGCGGCCCAGCCTGCCCGTGGCCTTTACCTCATCGCAATGGGGCGCGCTGGCCGTGTCGAGCGGGCCGCGCGTGGCGGGCATGAAGCGCTATTACGGCAACCGGGGCAACAGCTTTATCGCCGCCGTCGAATTCGGCCCGCGCGTCACCGCCCGCGCGATCAGCACGGGCGGCGCCAGCGGCAATCCCAAATCCCCCCATTTCACCGATCAGGCGCAGCGCTATCTCTCGGGCGATCTGCGCCCTGTCTGGTTCTATCCGGCGGATATCAAGGCCCATGCGGAGAGCGTGAAAGTGCTGATTCGGCGCTAAACAGCAAGCGTGCCCAATATCCCGCCGTCCGCCGCCCAGCTCTGCGCGGTGACATGCGATGCATCATCGGAGAGCAAAAAGGCGGCGACAGCGGCGGCCTCATCGGCGGTGCCGATCCGGCCCTGCGGCACGCGGGCAGCCATGGCGGGGCGCTGCGCCTCGGGCACATCGGCCAGCATCGGCGTTTCGATGAAACCGGGCAGCAGGCAGTTGCAGCGCACGCCAAAGGGCGCCGCCTCCATCGCCACGGCGCGGGCAATGCCTTGGGCGGCATGTTTGCTGGCCACATAGGCGACATTGGCCGCCATGCCCCGCACCGAGGCCAGCGACCCGGTAATCAGGATCGCGCCCCGTCGCCGCTCCATCATGCCGGGCAGGACGTGGGCGATGGCCCAGAACAGCGAAGTGGTGTTCACCCGCATCACCTCGTCAAACATCGCATCGCCATAGGCCGAAACCGGCGCAAAAGCCCCGCCGGTCCCGGCATTGAGGAACAGAGCGTCAATCGGCCCGCCCTGCGCCTCCAGCGCATCGAGTGCACCGATCAGTTGCGCCTTGTCGCCTACGTCCGCCGCAGCCCAGCCCGCGTTCAACTGCGCGCCCAGATCGCGGAGCATCCCTTCCCGCCGTGCGATCAGGCCCAGCTTGCCGCCTCCGGCCGCGATCCTTTCGGCGGTGGCGCGGCCGATGCCGGTGCTGGCCCCGGTGATGACGATATGGCGGCCTGCGAAATTCATCCTCTTCTCTCCCTATCTGGTTCTGCGCGCCACTTTGTATCCATTCCTGACAGAAATCCAGCCCCGGAATGAGCGTTGGTGACTTGCTGTTTTCAATGGGCTAGACTGTGTGCAAACAATTGCAAAACACTTCAGAGAGGCCCATGACCAACGCTGAACTTTCCCCCCTGTTCTTTCTGGCCATGGCCTGCATTCTGGCCGCCTCGCGCGTGGTGGGCTGGGCCGCCCGGCGCTTTCTGGGCCAACCGCAGGTGGTGGGCGAGATGATCGCGGGCGTGCTGCTGGGGCCTTCGCTGCTGGGCTGGCTGGCGCCGGGGGTGGAGGCGATGCTGTTTCCGCCGGAACTGAAAAAGATTCTGTATGTCGGCGCGCAACTGGGCGTGGGCCTTTACATGTTTCTGGTCGGCCTGACCTTCAGCCGCGAGGAATTTCGCCTGAACGCCGGGCGTGCGGCGGCGGTTTCGGTTGCGGGCATGGCCGCGCCCTTTGCGGCGGCGGCGGCCATGGCGCCATGGCTGATCGCGCAAAACGGCCTGTTCATGCCCCATGTCGGCGTCGCGCAGGCCAGCCTGTTTCTGGGCGCGGCGATTGCCATCACGGCCTTTCCCATGCTGGCGCGAATCATCCATGAACAAGGCCTCGCAGGCACGCGCATGGGCACGCTCAGCCTGGCCGCAGGCGCGATCGGCGATGCAGGCGCGTGGGTGGTGATGGCGCTGGTGCTGGCCAGCCTTGGCGCGGGGCCTGCCGTGGCGGTCAAGGCGGCGGGGGGCGGACTGGCCTTTGCGCTGGTGATGGCGCTGGTCGCGCCGCGCCTGCTGGCCCCGCTGGGCCACCGGGCCGAGGCGCAGGGCATGGACGATGGTTTGCTGACGCTAGTGCTCGGACTTTTCCTGCTTTGCGCATGGGCAATGGATGCCTGCGGGATGCATGCGGTGTTCGGCGGCTTTCTGCTGGGCACGGCCATGCCGCGCGGCGCTCTGGCCGAGGGGCTGCGCGCGCGCCTTGAACCCTTTGCCACCACCTTCCTCCTGCCGATGTTCTTCACCTTCTCCGGGCTCAACACCCAGCTTCAGGTGCTGGGCAAACTTGATCTGGTGCTGGTCACGCTGGCGATCATGGCCGCCGCCGTCTTGGCCAAGGGCGGCGCGTGCTATCTGGCCGCGCGCCTTTCGGGCGAGGACAATCGCAGCGCGCTGGGCATAGGGGCACTGATGAATGCGCGCGGGTTGATGGAGTTGATCATCATCAACATCGGGCTTCAGGCCGGAATCATCGGGCCGGGCCTGTTTGCGATTCTCGTGCTGATGGCGATTGTCACCACGCTGATGGCCTCGCCCCTGCTGGCGCTTTCACGCCGGTTTGGCTGAGGCCGGGGGCGGCGTTTAGGGCAGGTTGAAAGGATTGCGAGTTTTGTCGCTTTTTTGCCTTGCCATCCCGCCCCTCTATAGCTAAACGCCCGCCTCACCGCTGGAGTGCCGCTTTAGCTCAGCCGGTAGAGCACATCATTCGTAATGATGGGGTCAGGTGTTCGAGTCACCTAAGCGGCACCACTTTTCCAAGCGTTTAGCCCCAAATTCGCCGACACGTTACACGCGCTTTGCCATGCGCGCGTCGCGGTCCTGCCCCGCATACAGCAAACCCCCGCTCCGCATGAGGAAGCGAGGGCCTGCCTGTGAGAGAAGGTTGTGCTGAAGCCGTGGGTTCAGGCCGCGCGGCCGAAGTCGGCGTCATCCTCATCCTCGCCGCCGCTCATCATATCCAGCGCAAAGCCTTTGACGCGCTCTTGCTGGTGCATGACGGAATTGGGCTTGGATTTTCTGGACTTGGCGCGGGGCGGCGGAGCGGCGCGGGTCTGGCGCGCGGGGGCGCTGCGCTGGACGGGCTGGGGGGCGCTCATGCTGTCCTCGGCGCTGACGCGGAAGAAAGAGACGATGTGCTGCAATTCGTCGGCCTGCGAGGCCAGTTCCTCCGAGGTCGAGGAAATTTCGACCGAGGCGCTGGCGTTCTTTTGAGTCACGCGATCAAGCTGCTGGATCGCTTCATTGATTTGCGACGCGCCAATGTCCTGCTCGCGGCAGGCGGCGCTGATTTCCGACACCAGTTCGGCGGTGCGGCGGATGTCGGGCACCAGTTTGGTCAGCATCTCGCCCGCTTCGGCCGCGGCCTTCACCGTATCGGAAGACACAGCCACGATCTCGGCGGCCGCCACCTGGCTGCGCTCGGCCAGTTTGCGGACCTCGGAGGCAACCACGGCAAAGCCCTTGCCATGTTCGCCCGCGCGGGCCGCCTCTACGGCCGCGTTCAGCGCCAGCAGGTCGGTCTGACGCGCGATTTCCTGCACAATGCCGATCTTGGCCGCGATGGTGCGCATCGCGCCCACCGCCTTGTCCACCGCCGCGCCCGACAATTCGGCATCGCGTGAGGACTGGCGGGCGATCTTTTCGGTCTGGGCGGCATTGTCGGCGTTCTGGCGGATATTGCCCGCCATCTGCTCCATCGAGGCCGAGGCCTCCTCGGTCGAGGCGGCCTGTTCGCTGGCGCCCTCGGACAATTGTTCGGAACTGGCGGCCATCTGGTTGCTGCCGGCGGCCACATGCCCGGCCGCGCCGCCCACGTTAAGGGCAAAGGCGCGCAGATTGTCGATCAAACGGTTGACCGAATTCTTCATCTTTTGATGGTCGCCCTGACATTCGATCTCGACCCGTTCGAGCAGATCACCCTTGCTGGCCAGATCCAGCACCCGATTGCCCTCGCCAATGGGCAGCAGGATCGCATCGAGCATACCGTTGATCCCGGCGATCAGCGCGGCAAAATCACCGACAAACCGGCGGTCATCGCCCCGCTCGCTCAATTGCCCCGCCGTGGAGGCATCGATCAGGCGGTGAATTTCCGTGGTGATCGCGCGCAGATTGGTGCGCAATGTCTCGATCGTCTCGTTGATAAAGGCCTTTTTGCCGGGGAATTGTTCAAGCGGCGCGTCGAAATCGCCCTCGCCGAACGCTTTCACACAGGCCATGGCCTTTTTCTTCACCGCGATATGTCCGGCCACCATATCATTGATGCCCTGCGCCACGGTGGCAAAATCGCCCTTGAACTTTTCCGCGCGCACCTGAACGTCGATATCGCCCTTGTCATGCTCAGCCGCCATGTAGTTCATCTCGGTGATCAGCCCGCGCAGATTGGCGCGCAATGTCTCGATCGTCTCGTTGATGAAGGCTTTCTTGCCGGGGAATTGTTCAAGCGGCGCGTCGAAATCGCCCTCGCTGAACGCCTTCACACAGACCATGGCCTTTTTCTTCACCGCGATATGTCCGGCCACCATAGTATTGATGCCGCGCGCCATGTCGGCCAGTTCGCCCCGGAATTTGTCCACGGGCAGGATCGCGTCAATCTCGCCCCGGTCATGCTCGCCCGCCATGGTTGCCACGCCGTGGCCCAGCGCCTGCATCGGTTGCGCCGCGCTGTCGAGCAGCCGGTTGATCGCGCCAAGGATCACCTGCGTATGGCCCTTGCCGACCATGGGATCGGTCCGCGCGCCCAGATCGCCGGCGGCCATGGCTGCTTCGACACGCTCAATCTCGGCCACGATGGATTCGGGCGAAACGCTGGAGAAAATACTAAGCGCCATGAACCAATTCCTCTTTACCGGCTCTTTATCTGAATGATTTTTATATTTTTTCCGAACGCGCCGACCTTTCGCAATTATACGGAAGGAAAGTCGGACATGCTTCGGATGTCAAGAATTACCCAACAAGTACATGGATCTTCTCGAATAACGGTAAATTGAAACCGGGCCTTATCTAAGCAAATATCCGATAGGCGCTTTAGATCGGGATTCGCCTTAGGATTTTCCTGCCGCTCGCACAGGAAAAGGGGCGGCCCCAAAGGACCGCCCCTTCCCCCTCATCAACATCCGGTTCAACGGGTCGCGCCGCTGGCCTGTCCCTGCGCGGCATTCTCGATCTGCTGGCCGTTCATGGTCGAGATCAGGCTCTTGCCATTGCCGCTGGCGGCAAAATTGCCTGCAGGCAGCGTGATATCGCTGTTGCGGGCGCGCATCACCACGCTCTGCACCCGGCCGTTGCTGTCGGCCACCACCTGACGCACCTTGCCCAGACGCGAGCCATCGGGGGCGGTGATCGCCATGCCGGGCTTGACGGCGGCGCTGCCCGCAACCTGCGAGGCCGCGCTGCCCGCCAGCGCCAGATTGCTGCTGCCCAGCGAACCGGCGGCGGAAAGCGAGTTCTGCGCGCTGCCCTGCGCGGCGGCGCTCAGGCCATTGGCGCGCCCGGCAACGTTAGAGGCGACATCATTGGCGCGCCCGGCGACATTGGAGGCGGTATTGGAGGCAGCCTCCTTGCCGCGCGAGGCTGCATTCGCCGCCGTCATATTGGCGCGCGATACGGCGCCCGAGGCCGCAGAGCGCGCATCGCCCACCGCCCCATTGGCTCGCGAGGCCGCCGCCCGGGCGCCATTGGCCACCTGATCCGTGCCGATCAGCTGCGCATTCGCACTGCCGCTGCCGGTGGCCGAACCGCTGGCCGAAAGCGCGCCATCGACAGTGCGCGTCCCGGTAACCGGGGCGGTCGTCGTGGTGGTCTGGGTCAGATTGGCCGCGCCATTGCCGGTCACGCTGCGATTGGCGTCCACCTTGCCATTGTGGGTGTTGACATGCTGGCTGCCGGTGGTGTTGCCGCTGGCCGTGGCGGTGCTGCGGGTGGTGGAGCGCGTGGTGGTTTCCACCTGCGAAGTGGCCGAACCGATGGTGCCCATCGATCCGAAACCGCCCATCGAACCTGCGCCACCGATCGCGCCGCCCAGACCGCCGCCAATGGCGCCCCCAAGGCCACCGCCGCCGCCCAGCAACTGGGCATGGGCAGGCACCGAGGCGAGGCTGAGAACCAGAGCGGCGAAAGTAAGGCTGGAAATGCGGGTCATGTCGTGTCTCCTTCATGATAATGTTGGGAACCACGTCCTGGGGTTCTGATGAGGAAACGAGTGCCGAAGCGGATTTCTTCCAAAGAAAATTCGGAAATTTTTAAAAAGAAATCCCCGCAGAAAGAGATGAACCTCTCTGCGGGGACCTGCCGCCTGCCGTTGGTAGCCGATAATCAGGCGGCATAGGGGGTAAGGATGATTTCCACGCGGCGGTTGGCGGCGCGCCCGCTGATGGTGGCGTTTGAAGCGATCGGCTCGGTCTTGCCGAAACCCTGCACATGCATCCGCGCGCCATTGACGCTGCGGTCGGCCAGATAATCGGCCACCGCACCGGCGCGCCGTTCCGACAGGCGCTGGTTATAGGCATAGGAGCCGATGGCATCGGTATGGCCGTTCACATCGACATAGGTGGCCGGATATTTGCCCAGCGTGCGCGACACCGCATCGAGCACGCCGTAAAAGCGCGGCTGGATGTCGTGCTTGTCAAAGGCGAAGGTCACATCAGAGGGCATTTCCAGCACGATCTGATTGTTGCGCTTGATCACCTCGACCCCGGTGCCGCGCAGGTCATTTTGCAGCACGACATACTGGCGGTCGATATAGGCGGGCGCCTCGGCATAGGTGATGGGCATGATGCCCGCATTGACGATGGCCACGCGGCGCACCGCGACATCGGGAATGGCCGGAACAAGGGCGGGCACGGCAACCACCGTGTTGACACGGCTGACCACCGGCACCGCGACCGCAGGACGGGCCACAACCGGCGCGCGCACCGCAGGAGCCTCGACATCCTGAGCCAGCGATCCGGCAACGCCCAGCGAGCCCGTGGCCCCGCCCAGCGCCCCGCCGACACCCAGCCCGCCGCCGATCGCGCCGCCCAGCAACTGGGCGTGAACCGGGGCGGCCAGAGCCAGCGTCATCGCAATGGATGCGGCGATGTTGAAAGCCTTCCTCATGATCTGTCTCCTTCATCTGTGCCAGCCCGTGGAAAGAGAGCGTTGCGACTGGCTATGATGAGGAAACGATGGGGCTTGCGGTTTTCTTCCCTGCGCGACGCGGATTTTTTCAAATGCCCTTGCGACAGGCATTGCACAGAATGCCCCGCCCGGTGCGCGCGCCCGCGCCCACCGCCTCGCGGTCCAGCGCGGCCAGAGCGCCCGACGGATAGGCCGCCAGACGCGCAGCCACCAGCGGCGCGGCAAAGGAAGTGCCCCGCAAAGTCACCCGCCCGGCAAGTCCAACGGCAGTCATATCCGCGCCCGGCGCGGCATAATCGAGATGGCTGGCCCGCCCGGCCTCGAACAATACGCGTCCCTTGCCGTCCACCCCGGTCACGGCCACGACATCGCGATAAGAGGCCGGATAGGACAAAGGCGAGGCCGCACCATCATTGCCGACGGCGGCCACGACAAACATGCCCCTCGCCTGCGCCGCAGCAACGGCCCGCTCCAGCAGGGGATTGGCAGGCCCGACAAGGCTGATCGAGACGACCGGCACGCGCTGCGCCGCCATCCAGCCCAGCGCCTTGGCGATGGCCAGCGCATTGCCGCCCGCAGGATCGGCGCCATAGACATCGGCGGCAAAGACATGCGCCACCCCCGCCCCACCCAGCAGCGAGACGATGGATTGAGCATGTTGATTGGGGCGCGGGGCGCCGGTGGCGAAACCGGCCTGCGCCGAAAGGCGGGCATCGGGCCGCACGCCGCCGTCGATCAGGCCCACCGTGCCACCCCGTGGCGAGGGCATGGCGGAGGAGCCAGTCGTAGGCCCTGTCTGGCCGCCGGGGAAATGGATCTGATCGGCCGTCACCGTCTTGGCGGGCAGCAGCTTCTGCAAGGCCCGCGTGGCATCGGGCAAGGACAGACCGGCGGGGGTTTCCAGCCGGGCAAAGCCCACGCCCAGCCCTTCCAGATCGCCATGCTCCATCACGCGATAGCCCGATTTTTCCGCCAGCATCAGCGCGGCCGGATCGGGATCGAGCAGCAGCAGTTCATGCGCGCGCGCGGGCGATCCATTGGCGTCCATCGCCACCGTATTGCGATTGCGGCGCACGAAATCATCCAGCCGCTGCAGCCGCAGATCGGCCAGCGCGCGCAGATCCTCCAGCGGGCGTGCCACCACCGAGGCGGCCCCGTCCCCCGCAGCATCCAGCGTGCCGCGCAGCCGGTCCACCGCCCCGCCCAAGGTCTGACCAACAGCGGGCAGCCCAAGCTGGGCCAGCGCAGGCCCCGCCGCCCCCGCCAGCAGCGCGGCGACAATCCCCAGCCTGATCAACCGCTGTCGCACTCTCTTGCCCTTTGTTCAAAAAAATCGCACCAACGCGGAAGAAACGAGCGTGGTCGTCCGTTTCATCCATGACAAGGTGCAAATCATTGCCAACGGCTCAATTCAGCGAAGGACTGGTCAGGCTTTTGCCGCAGATGCGGCGGTTTGCCCGCGGTCTGACGCGGGACGGGGCCGATGGCGACGATCTGTGCCAGATGACAATCGAACGCGCGCTCAAATCCTCGCATCTGTGGACCGAGGGCACGCGCCTTGATTCATGGGTGTATCGGATCATGCGCAACATATGGATCGACGAGGCCCGCGCCCGCAACCGCGCCAGCCAGACCTTCGCCCCCGAAGAGGATGGCGAACATGTGGGCATGGCGGGCGATGTGGGGATCGAGGCCCATGTCGAACTGGGCAATGTGGACCGCGCGATGGCGCAATTGCCCGATGAGCAGCGCGAGGCGGTGATGCTCGTGCTGGTCGAGGGCTTTGCCTATAAGGAGGCGGCCGAAATCATCGGATGCCCGATAGGCACGCTCACCTCGCGTCTGGCGCGGGGGCGCGAGGCGCTGATGCGCGCATTGGGAGAACAATCATGAGCATCAGCCGCGAAGAAATCATGGCCTATGTCGATGGCGAAATGGACGAGGCCGCCCGCGCCAAGGTGACGCTGGCCGCGCTGAGCGACCTTGACCTTGCCGAGGCGATTGCGCGCGAGCGTGCGCTGCGCGAGCGGCTGCAGGGCCATTTCGCGGGCGTGGCGCAGGAGCCTGTACCCCCGGCGTGGGAGGCGATGATCCGCAAGGCGCAGTCGGCCGAAGCCCCCGCCGAAGCCCCGCCCGCCCCCGTCATCGATCTGGCGCAGGTGCGCCGCAGAAAGGCCGAGGAGGCCAAGGCCGCCCGGCCCAAAATCCCCCTCTCGCAGCGCAAATGGTTTGGCGGAGCGATTGCCGCCGCGCTGGTCATGGGCCTGTTCCTGGGCGGCCAGATGATGCGCAGCGAAGGACCGATCACGGCCAAGGACGGCGCGCTGCTGGCCTCGGGCGATCTGGCCCATGCGCTGGACCGGCAACTGGCCGCCAATGAAGGATCGACGCGGATGATCGCCACGTTCCGGCGGGGCGACGGGGCGGTGTGCCGCGCCTTTTCCGGCGCTTCGGCCTCGGGCATCGCCTGCCATGGCGGCGATGGCTGGCGGCTGGAGCATGTGATGCCGGGATCGGACGCCTCGGGCGCGCAATATCGTCAGGCCGGGTCGGCCGATGCCGCCGTCATGGCCATCGCACAGGATATGGCCGTGGGCGAACCGATGGATGCGGCGCAGGAAAAAGCGGCCAGAGACAAGGGTTGGCGCTAAAATTTCCATCGTTGGTATTTGTCTATTTGAACCCTGTGAAAAAACAGGTTGAAATGGTGTGTCCTTGCGCTCTAGTCTCCCTATGACAACGTTAACATAAGGAGCGCCGAAAGCGGGGGCAATTATCGCTTTTGCGGCGCAGGCAGAGGATAGTCGTGACCACCATCAAGGATGTGGCCGAGCGCGCGGGCGTTTCGATCAAGACCGTTTCGCGCGTGCTGAACGAAGAGCCGCATGTGCGTGCGCAGGTGAAGGAACGCGTGCATGCCGCCGCGCGCGAGCTGGATTACAAGCCCAATCGCGCGGCCAGCCGCCTTGCGGGCGGGCGCTCCTTCCTGATCGCGCATCTCTATGACAATCCCAACCCCAGCTATATTTCCGCGCTGCATATCGGTGCGGCGCGGCGGTGCCGGGAATTGGGCTATCATCTGGTGGTCGAGCCGGTGAACAGTCAGGACGAGGATCTGCTGGGTCTGGTCCGGCGCCTGTTCGCCACGATTGCCCCCGATGGTATTTTGCTCAGCCCACCTTTGTCGGAAAACACCGAATTTGTCGAAAGCGTGCGCAAGCTGGGCGGGCGGATCGCGCTGATTTCGGCGACGCACGGCGATGAGTTGCGGCATATCTCCACCGATGAACGCGGGGCCAGCAAGGCGATCATGGCGCATCTGCTGGGTCTGGGCCACCGCCGCATCGGTTTCGTGCGCGGCCACCCCCAGCATTTCGGCGCCACCTTGCGCTATGACGGCTATTGCCAGTCGCTGGTCGAGGCCGGGCTGGAGCTTGAACCGGCGCTGGTGGCGCAGGGCTATTTCGACCTGCAATCGGGGCTGGAGGCGACCCGCAGCCTGCTTGCCCTTCCCGAGCGGCCCACGGCGATCTTTGCCTCGAATGACGAAATGGCGGTGGGCGCGCTGATGGCCGCGCGCGAATTCGGGCTGTCCGTGCCCGAGGATCTCTCCATCATCGGCTTTGACGATACGCCGATGAGTCGCCTGATCTCGCCCGCACTGACCACCGTGCGCCAGCCGCTGGAGGCAATGGGCGCGGCGGGGGTGGAATCCATCGTCTCGCCCGACAAGGCTCCGCGCGACTATCTGGATTTCGAGATCATCCTGCGCGATTCCTGCGCGCCGCCGAGGGGATAGGAAAGTTTGCCTCCGGCGGGCAAAGGGCGGGGGCCCTTTGCAATCCCGTTACTTGGGGCGTGGGTTCGACGGTGGGCGGGCATTTTCATGATGATGGATAGCCGCTGCGCGGCGGGGGTGGCCTGACAGGCACCCTTGCGTTTGTCCGCGCGCGGCGTCATCGTCGGGCAAGTTTCGCCATGAAAGGATGCGGGAATGAAGGCAGGATTGGCAGTGCTGATGGCCGGATTGCTGATCGCCGCGCCCGCATTGGCGCAGCCCATCGCAGGCGGCTGGACGGCACGATGAAGCTGAGCGGAAAAAAGCGCCTTTGAACTCTCCGGCCCCCATCCTCGGCGCGATCATGGCCGAACGTTCCGCCAGCGCGCAAGCCCTGCTGGCGCAGATCGTCGGGCGCTGGAGCGAAACGCTGCGCATAGCGGGCGTAATCGAGGAGCCACCGGCCAGCGGCGAGGATTGCTCGCCCGGCACACTGGTCAGCATCCACGATGGCGCGCGTTTCCCGCTGGGTCAGGATCTGGGCTGCGAGGCGCAGGGCTGCACGCTCGATTCAGGCGCGCTGGTTTCGGCGGCGGCCTGGGTGGAAACGCGCCTGTCCCAACCCTGCGACCTCCTCATCCTGAGCAAGTTCGGCAAGATGGAGGCCGAGGCGGGCAGCGGTCTGCTCTCCTGCCTGTTGGCGGCGCTGGATCAGGGGGTGCCGGTGCTGCTGACGATCTCGCCCCGTTTTGTCGGGGCATGGGCCGAATTTGCCGGGCCCTATGCCCAGACCCTGCCGCCCGACCTTGCGGCGGTCGAGGATTGGCTGGAACGGATCACAGCGCCCGCATCGCTGCCGCCGCAATAGAAAAGCTGCGGCGCCGCGCTTCCTGATCGAACATCTGGCCCGCAACGATGATCTCATCGGCCCCGGTCCGCGCGATCAGGCGACGCAGCATCGCCTCGACATCGCCCTGCGTGCCAATGGCGGTGCAGGCCATCACCTGATCCAACATGGCGCGATGGGGCGCAGGCAGGTTTTCATAGTAATTTTCAACCGGCGGCTTTACCCGTCCCCCGCCCTGCCCGGTGCGCAGCGCGACAAAGCCCTGCTGCATCGTCGAGGCCAGAAACCGGGCCTCTTCCGCCGTGTCGGCGGCAAACACATTGCAGGCCACCATCACATGCGGCCGGTCCAGCACCGCCGAGGGGCGGAACAGGCGGCGATAGACATCCACCGCTTCATCCAGCATGGCGGGCGCGAAATGCGAGGCAAAGCCATAGGGCAGGCCCATCGCGGCGGCCAGTTGCGCGCCATAGGTGCTGGACCCCAGCACCCACATCTCCGGCTGCGCCCCCGCACCCGGCACGGCGGGAAAGCCCGCCCGCGCGTCACCTGCGAAATAGGCCTGCAACTCCATCACCTGCTGCGGGAAGGCATCGGGATCGCCATGGCGCAGCGCCATCGCCACCCGCCCGTCCGACCCCGGCGCGCGGCCCAGCGCCAGATCGATCCGCCCCGGATAGAGCGCGTCAAGCGTGCCGAATTGCTCGGCAATCTGCAAAGGCGCATGGTTGGGCAGCATGATCCCGCCCGACCCGATGCGGATGCGCGACGTATGCCCGCCCACATGCGCCAGCACCACCGAGGTGGCCGCCCCGCCGATGCCGGGCATACCATGATGCTCGGCCACCCAGTATCGCGCAAACCCCTCGCCCTCGGTATGGGCGGCAAGGGCGGCGGCATGGGCATAGGCCTCATGCAGCGTGCCGCCTTCGAGCACGGGGACAAGATCGAGGACGGACAGGGGAATGGACTGGCTCATGCGCCCCTATCTGGGCATGGGGCTGGCGCGCTGCAAGGAGCGCGTTGATATGGAGCGCGATTTTAGGCGCAGGCCGGACAGGTTTCCCCGGCGATATAGAGCGGCGAGGCCTGCTCCGCTTCGCCCACCGGCGCGCCGCAGGCCGCACAGGACACGTGACTGCCCAGCGCAAGGCCATGGCCCAGCGTCACGCGTTCGTCGAACACGAAGCATTCGCCCTCCCACAGGCTTTGCTGCGCAGGCACCTTTTCGAGGTAATTGAGGATGCCGCCCTTGAGGTGATAGACCTGCTCAACGCCCTCGGATTTCAGGAAAGCGGTGGATTTTTCGCAGCGGATGCCCCCGGTGCAGAACATCGCGACCTTGGGCTGCTTGCCCTCTCCCAGCAATTGGTCCCTTTGGCTGCGGAACCAGTCGGGAAATTCGCGGAAAGAGCGCGTGTGGGGGTCGATGGCGCGCTGGAATGTTCCGGCCACCACCTCATAATGGTTGCGCGTATCGATGACGATGGTTTCCGGGTCGGCAATCAGCGCGTTCCAGTCCTGCGGCTCGACATAGGTGCCGACAATCGAGAGCGGATCGACGCCGGGCACGCCCATGGTGACGATCTCGCGCTTCATGCGCACCTTCATCCGGCCAAAGGGCATGGCGGCGGCGTGCGAATATTTGACCTCCAGCCCGGCGCAGCCCGGCAGCGCGCGGATATGGTCGATCACAGCGGCGATCCCTCGCGCGCTGCCCGCGATGGTGCCGTTGATCCCCTCGCCCGCCAGCAGCAGCGTGCCCTTGATCCCCTGCTCCTCGCAAAGCGCCAGCAAGGGCTCGCGCAGGGACGCAGGTTCGGCAAAGGGGGTGAAGTGATAAAGCGCGGCAACGGTGATCATGGGCGTATTCATGGGAGTCGTCATGGGGGCGGCCCATAGCGCGATTTGACGCATCGCGCAAAGCTGGGCTGGCCCTCGCGCGCCTTGCCTGCTAGGCGGCGCGGATGCTGAACATTTCCGATGTCACCGTGCGCCTCGGCGGCCGCACCATTATTGATCGCGCCAGCGCCGCCCTGCCCACGGGCGCGCGGGTGGGCCTTGTCGGGCGCAATGGCGCGGGCAAATCAACGCTGGTCAAAGCCATCATCGGCGAGCTGGAACCCGACGACGGCAGCATCGACATGCCGCGCCGCTCGCGTCTGGGCTATATCGCGCAGGAAGCGCCCACCGGCACCGCCACGCCGTTTGAAACCGTGCTGGCCGCCGATACCGAGCGCGCCGCGCTGCTGGAGGAAGCCGAAACTTCGACCGATCCGCACCGTTTGGGCGATGTGCATGACCGACTGATCGCGATTGACGCCTATACCGGGCCTGCCCGCGCGGCGCGCATCCTGCTGGGTCTGGGCTTTACCGAGGAAATGCAGGCACGCCCGCTCGATTCCTATTCGGGCGGCTGGAAAATGCGCGTGGCGCTGGCCGCGCTGCTGTTTTCGCAGCCCGATGTGCTGCTGCTCGACGAACCCTCGAACCACCTCGATCTGGAAGCCACGCTCTGGCTGGAAAACTTCCTGCGCGCCTATCCCGGCACGCTGCTGATCATCAGCCATGAGCGCGATCTGCTCAACAATGTGGTCGATACGATCCTGCATCTTCAGGGCGGCAAGCTGACGCTTTACGCGGGCGGATATGATTCGTTCGAACGCCAGCGCGCCGAACGCGCCGCCCAAGCCGCCGCCGCCAAGGCCGCGCAGGATGCCCAGCGCGCCAAGCTGGAGGATTACGTCCGCCGCAATTCGGCCCGCGCCAGCACCGCCAAGCAGGCCCAGTCGCGCGCCAAGATGCTGGCCAAGATGCAGCCGGTTCTGGGGATGATCGAGGATCCCTCGCTCTCGTTCAACTTCCCCGATCCGGCCGAATTGCGCCCGCCGCTGATCACGCTGGACCGCGCGGCGGTGGGCTATGGCGATACGCCGATCCTGCGGCGGCTCAACCTGCGTATCGACCCGGATGACCGCATCGCCCTGCTGGGCCGCAACGGCAACGGCAAGACCACGCTGGCGCGCCTGCTGGCCGGACAGCTCCCCGCGATGGAGGGCGAGATGGTCACGGCGGGCAAGCTCAACATCGGCTATTTCACCCAGTATCAGGTGGAAGAACTGGCGGGCGGCGACACGCCGCTGGTGCATATGGCCCGCGCGATGCAGGGCAAACCCGAGAGCGCGGTGCGCGCCCAGCTTGGCCGCTTCGGCTTTTCCGGCCCCAAGGCGACCACCTCCGTCAGCCAGCTTTCGGGCGGCGAGCGAGCGCGTCTGGCCCTCGCGCTGGTGACGCGCGATGCGCCGCATCTGCTCATCCTCGACGAACCGACCAACCACCTTGATGTCGATGCGCGCGAAGCCCTGGTGCAGGCGTTGAATGATTACCAGGGCGCGGTGATCCTCATCAGCCACGACCGCCACATGGTCGAAATGACCGCCGACCGCCTCGTGCTGGTCGATGGCGGGGCCGCCGAGCCCTATGATGGCAGCATCGAGGATTACATCGACTTCATCCTCGGCCGGAACCAGCCCAAGGCGGCGCCCGCCGAGGGCAGCGGAAAACCCGCGCCCTCCGCCGCTGTCAAAGCCAACAACCTTGCCTGGGCCGAGGTGAAGGAATTGCAGAAAAAGGTCGCCAAGGCCGAAAAGGACATGGCCAAATTGCAGGCCCGGATCGCTGAAGTGGATGTGGCCCTGTCCGACCCCGCCAAGGCGGCGCCTGCGCTCAAGGGCATGAACATTGGCAAGCTGGGCCAAATGCGCGAAACGCTGGAGGCCGAAACCGCCGCAGCCGAGGCCCATTGGATGACGTTGGTGGAAAAGCTGGAGGGGTGATGGGGTTGGGGGCGTTATGCCTCCGGCAGAGGTGGGGTAATGCCTCCGGCGGGCAAAGGGCGAAAGCCCTTTGCAATCCCGGTACTGTCCGCGTTGCGCTTTGGCGGCGGCGTTTTGTGTTGAGGCGAGGTGGCGGTTTTGAAGGCCGCTGCGCGGCGGGGGATGTCCGCTAAGTTAGGGGTTGCCGTCCCGCTGCTCTTTGGATTTTATGCGTTGGTATGCGCGCACATCACCTTCTGCATATAATCGCGGCCTCGATGTTATCCTGTTGCGGCCATGCGGCACCCCTGCCAGATCGACCTGCTCTCACTAAAATTCTTAAAGAGATGAAGTTCTCCCCTCATGATGGCTATATGGGAGCCGACGCGCCTGAAGATCGCGCACCCTTACAGGCGGAAGTCGACAAGGCGATTAAAGACATAGCCGAAATGCCTGACCCGCTTGTTGCTGATACCGTCCGAAACAGATTGCTTGACCTCATCAGCAGCGTCAATTGGTATGCGACCGAGGATCGGGAAGAAGTCGGACGTTACGCCATTCGTATCTGGCGGGCGGCTGGGTTTAACCAGGAAAGCGGACTGTTCCCGATAAACGACAATAAAGTCCTGGCTTATCCCTGATCCGACTTTTCCACGCCGGAGGCATCTTTCCACCCACCTCCCCAAACACAAAACAGGGCGAGGAAAGCCGAAACCTTCCCCGCCCCACCTCGCACTTCATACCGGGCGGAGCGCAACCTCCGCCCCATAACTCACCGCGTCGCCTTGGCGTCCGCAGCGGTTACCTTGTCCTTGTACTTGTTGCCGAAATTGGTGCGCACATAGTTCACCACATCGGCCACCTGCTGGTCGCTCATCATCTTGCCGACGGGGGGCATGCCGTTCTTGCCGTGCAGGACGATGTAGAGCGGGTAGCCTGCCGAGGCGAGGTTCTTGTTGGCGGCCAGAGCGGGGTACATGCCCGCCGCCTTGGCGCCCTTGGCATCGGGCATGTGACAACCGGCGCAGACGCGCTTGTACATGGCTTCGCCGGTGGGTTCGGAGAATTTGAACAGGCTGACGAAAGCGCCATCGGCATCGCCTGCCGATTTTTCGCCGGGCTTGGCGATCAGCGTGGTGGGCTGCGCGTCGCCGCGCTGGGCATGGGCGGGCGCGGACAGGGCAAGCCCGAGGGCGACGAGAGGAAAGAGGATCTTCTTCATGGATTTCACCCTGCCACAACACGTTGATGCAGACGCCCGATGGCGTCGAGCGAGGAGGTCAGCGCGCCTTCCTGCCATGCCGGGATGAACGAGGCATGTTCGCCCGCCAGCAGGATGCGGCCATCGATCTGGCACAGGTTGTCGTAATGCTCCTTGCGCGCCTCGGGGCTCCAGTTGCCAAAGCAGCCTTGGGTCCAGGGCACGCGGTGCCAGCCCACCGCCACGCCGTTGAGGAACTCGTCCTTGTACTGAGGGTGGATCTTGGCGCCCCATTCGACCGCGCGGGCCACACGCTCGGCGGGCGGCAGCGAGGTGAATTCATAGGCATAGGCGCCGAAGGTGTAGCCGCCCAGCAGAGTGGCCGGACCCGTTGAGCCATAGCGCGAGGAGGGATACGAAATCTGGGTTATTGGCAGGTCGGTATAGGAAATGCCGCCGAAGATATGGTCGTCCTGCTCCCAGAAGCGGCGCTTGAATTCGAGGCCCACCTTGAAGCCCGCCTCATAGGGCACGGCGCGGATGGCATTGGCCATCTTGTCGCCCACATTCATGTCGATCTGCGAAAGGACCGAAAGCGGGATCGTGCAGAGGCAATAATCGGCGCTGGCGGTGCCGCGCTGGCCGGTCTTGGTGTCCTCAAACGTGGCGGTCACGCCCTTGGCGTCCTGCTTGATCGACACGACCTTGCTGTTGAAGCGCACGAACTGGCCGACATGCTTTTCAAAGCCCTTGGCCACATTGTCCATGCCGCCCACCGGCTGGAAGATCGAGCTCTGGCGCTCGATGCCAAAGCCCGCCGACAGGCCGGTCCACAGGTGCGATTGCAGGACGGTCGAGAACTTCATCGGTTCGGACGGGATGGGATAGGCCGAAAGGCCGCCGCCCGGATTCTTGGCCCAACCGCGACGGTCCGAGCTTTCCGGCCCCTTCACATAGCGCAGATCCTTGTCCAGCGAGCCCCAATCGCGCAGGGCTTCGAGCAGGATCTCGGCGTCTTCCTTAGTCACTTCGTCCGACAAGGCCTGCTTGTTCACCGCCTTGGCCAGCAACTCGCTGGTATGGCCCATGAAATCGGCCTGAATCTCGCGGTAACGGATCGGCTTGCCGCCAAAGGCCTGCGTGTTGTGCAGCAGGGCATTGGTGTTGACCTGCATGAACGGTTCAAGCGCGACGCCCAGTTCATTGCAGTAAGAGATCATGCCCTTGTGGTCATAGGGCAGGCGCCACGGGCCGGGATTGATATAGTTGCCCGGCGCGAAACCGACATTCTGCGTCGCCCCGCCCAGTTCGGTGAAGCTGTCGCCGCCGCGCAGCGTCCACGAACGGCCGCCCACGCGATTGTTATATTCCAGCACCTGCACCTTGTAGCCCGCGCGGCTCAGCTCCAGAGCCGCCACCAGCCCCGCCACGCCCGCGCCCAGAATAAGCACCGAGGCGCCCTTGACGTCGCCTTCCAGCTTGGGCTTGCCCTTGAACGTGGTGGCATGGGCCTGATTGAGGCTGGACATGGCCATATACATGGCCGAAGCGCCCGCCGTCTTGCCAATCATGGCCAGCAGATCGCGCTTGGTCATCTTTGGAAGGAGCCCATTCGCGGCTGAATTGTCGGTCATTCTCAGGTTCCTGTTCGCATGTGCAACGAGGGGGGCAACATAAGGGGGCAACAAAGGCGGCTCTGCGACCTCTTCTGTCATACCATAGGGATTGTCAGGCTCTCAGGACAATTGAGGATTCCTAACAAAGCTTGGGGGCTGGATTGGGAAATCGGCGCAAATTTCGCATTTGTTGATACGCCAATGTGCTTATTCCGCATGACCTTGCCCAAAAGGACCAGTGCCTCCTTTTCCGCCTGATCGGGGCGAACGGCGCATTTTATGACCGTTTACCCCGCCATTTCCGGCATAAAATGCCGCATCGCGGCATACGCATGACACAAAGCAATAAAAGCGACATAAAAGCCCGGTCTATACGCCGAAGCCAGTATATGCCCCCCACCCTCCCGGGCGTAGCCAATCCTCATCGGGACCCCGCCCCCGGTTTCACAGCCCCCGTGAATCCGGTCGCGACCATGCCCCGACCCAGGGATCAAGGTTTAACCATGAGGGAAATTTGCATGAAGAAACTGCTGTTCACCACCACGGCGCTTGCCCTCTTCGCGCCGATGGCCGTGCAGGCTGCCGAGGCCGATCAGGCCGAACCTTCGAGCGAAATCATCGTTACCGGCACGCGCCAGACCGGCATGAAGGCCGCCGACAGCGCCGCCCCGATCCAGCTCATCGGCACGCAGGCGTTTCAAAGCGTGGGCCAGCAGGATCTGACGCAGGTTCTGGCCCAGACGCTGCCCTCGCTGAACTTCCAGGGCTTTGGTGGCGATACGGCCAACCTGACCCTCTCGGCCGCGCTGCGCGGCATCAATCCCAATGACACGCTGGTGCTGATCAACGGCAAGCGCCGCCACACCACCGCCAACCTCGCCGTGCTGGGCGGCAGCCCCTATTCGGGCAGCGCCACCACCGACCTCTCCTTCGTGCCCACCAACGCCATCGGCCGCATCGAAGTGCTGCAGGATGGCGCCGCGGCGCAATATGGTTCGGACGCGATCGCGGGCGTGGTCAACATCATGCTGAAAAGCGCCGACCATGGCGGCAGCTTCACCGCCACGGGCGGCAGCAACTATGAAAACGGCGGCAAAACGGCAGCCACCGCACTCAACCTTGGCTTCAAGCTGGGCGAAAAGGGCTTCATCAACGTCACCGGCGAATACAAGTTCCACGACTATACCTCGCACGGCAATTACGACCGCCGCTACTTCTATCCGGACGGCACGCTCAAGCCCGGCCAGAGCGCAGTGATCGTCAATGGCCTGAAGGGTTTCGCCGGCTATCCCAACGTCAACAACATCAATGGCGATGCGCGCTATTCGATTTACAACCTGTCGTTCAACGCAGGCTATGACGTAGGCTCGGACGCGCAGGTCTATGCTTTCGGCACCTATGGCAACCGCAACGCCAAGGCGTTTGAAAACTATCGCGCACCCAACCGCGTTTCGGGCACGACCAGCACCGGCACGACCGTCTATCCGCTGCCCAACGGTTTCCAGCCCCAGGAAAACATCCGCGAGGAAGATTTCTCGCTGACCGCCGGGATCAAGGGCAAGGCCGCGCAGTGGAACTATGACCTCTCGCTGACCTACGGCAAGGATGCGGTGGCGCTCTACACCATCAATTCGGCCAACCCCACGCTGTTCTCCATGGCCCAGTCGGCCAGCCCGACCGCGTTGACCGGCCTCCAGCGCAATTTCTATGACGGCCAGCTCTCGAACAGCGAATGGGTCGGCAACATCGACATCAGCCGCGATTTCGATCTGGGTATGGCCAAGCCGCTGACTTTGGCCTTCGGCGGCGAATATCGCCAGGGCAACTATTCGATCACCTCGGGTGAATACGGCTCGTATGCCTTTGGCGGCGCGCAGTCCTATCCCGGCTTTGCGCCCACTGATGCCGGTTCCTATGGCCGCAATTCCTATGCCGGTTATATCGACGTGGCGGCCGATCCGATCGCCGGGCTGCATGTCGATGTGGCGGGCCGCTATGAACACTATTCCGACTTCGGTTCGGCCTGGTCGGGCAAGTTCAACGCCCGTTATGACTTCTCGCCCGCCTTTGCCATTCGCGGCACGGTTTCCAACGGTTTCCGCGCCCCGACCCTGGCCGAATCCTACTACTCCTCGGTCAACGTCGGCCCGGGCTCGACCTTTGGCCAGCTGCCCCCCAACTCGGCAGCTGCCCAGCTTCTCGGCTTCTCCAAGCTGAAGGCGGAAAAGTCGACCAACTTCTCGTTCGGCTTCGTCGCCCATCCGCTGCCCAAGCTGCAGATCACGGTGGACGCCTATCAGATCAAGATCCGCGACCGCATTGTGGCCTCGGGCGACATCTACGGCTTCAACAGCGCGTATAATGCCAACAACGGCATTGTATCGCAGGCGGTGCAGAATGCGCTGATCTCGCGCGGCGTGTCGCTGGCTGATGCCACCTCCTATTCGGGCATCAACATCTTCACCAACGGCGCCGACACCCGCACCCGCGGCGTGGAAGCCACCGCCACCTACAGCAGCGATTTCGGCGACATGGGCAAGGTCGACTGGTCGCTGGGCGCGAACTACAACAAGACCGAGATCACCCGCATCTCGCCGCTGCCGACGGCTGTTTACAACGCCGGCTTTGGCCAGACCGACCTGCTCAGCGCCTCGGCCAAGGATGCGCTGACCACGGCCACCCCGCGGGTCAAGCTGATCGGCAACGCGCTGTGGAACATCGGTCAGTTCTCGGTCAACCTGCGTGAAACCATGTATGGCAGCACCAGCCAGCACACGGTCGGCGCCGGCGATGGCCTGCTCTATCTGCAGCACATCGGCACCACCTTCATCACCGACCTCAACGTCGGCTACAAGCTGACCCCCAAGATCCGTTTCGATGCGGGCGCGAACAACCTGTTTGACAAGCAGGCGCCGACCACCCGCCTGCAGAACGATGGCTCGCGGCCGATTTCGGGCAATGTTTACAACAGCCCGATCAGCTTCACGCCCTGGGGTATCAACGGGGGCTATTACTACGCCCGCGTGACCGTCAATTTCTAATCCAGCCTGACACCTGCGGCCCGGCCTGCCGTCCTTTAAAGGGCGCGCAGGCCGGGTTTTTCTTTGCCCATTGCGGCCCTTTGGCCCTATGCGGATAATGTGATGAGCGATCCTTTTGCCCAAGCAGCAGCGGCGCTGGCCGATGCCCCCGCCCGCGCGGAAAAGCTGGCGCGCGCGCTGGCGGCCCGCGCGCCGCAAGACCCCCGCCCCCGCCTGATCCTGGCCTCGGCCCTGCGGCGACAGGGGCGCTGCGTCGAGGCTCTGGGCCTGCTGGCGCCCTTGGCCCAAGCGTTCCCCCGTGCGGCGCGCACGCGCTATGAACTGGGCCTGTGCCTGCGCGCGACCGGGCGCGGAGCCGACGGACTGGCGCAGCTCGAAGCGGCGGTCCAGCTTGACCCGGCGCTGGGCGAGGCATGGGAAGCGCTGGCCGATACGGCTTTTTCCATGGGCGATGCCGCGCGCGAAACGCGGGCCAAAGCGGCGCTGGCGCGGCTCTCGGCCGATCATCCCGATGTGGGCCGGGCGGCCGAAATGGTGGCGCTTGGCCGCCATGGCGAGGCAGAACCGATCCTGCGCGCCTTTCTGCTGGCCCAGCCCAACCATGCCGAGGCCTCGCGCCTGCTGGCCGCCTGTTATGTGGCGGTGCGGGCCTTTGACAATGCCGAGACTTTGCTGCGTCATGCCTTGACGCTCGATCCCGGCTTTACGATCGCCCGCTTCGACCTGGCCCGCACTCTGTTTATGCGGCAGGAGGCCGAGGCGGCGATGCGCGAGCTTGCGCCCTTGCTGGCCGCCGAACCGGCCAATCCGGCCTATCGCAATCTTCGGGCCGGTTGTCTCGCACTGCTGGGCGATGAGGCCGGGGCCGAGGCTTTGCATGCCGGTTTGGCGCGGGAATTTCCCGGCAATCCGCGCGTGGCCATCAACCACGGCCATGCGCTGCGCACCAAGGGCGAGCGCGACGCCGCCATTGCCGCCTATCGCCGCGCGGCCTCGCTGGCGCCTCATGTGGGCGAGGCATGGTGGTCGCTGGCCAATCTGAAGGTCGCGGCCTTGAGCGAGGACGATCTGGCCGCCATGCGCGCTCTGCTGGCGCGGCGCGATCTGGCCGAGGTCGACCGGCTGCATCTGGAATTTGCCGTGGGCCGCGCCGCCGAGGATGCAGGGCGCGCGGGCGATGCCTTTGCCCATTATGCACGGGGCAATGCGTTGGTGCGCCGCCATTTCGGCATGGTGGCCGAGGATTATCCGGCCCAGGCGGCGCGGGTTTCGGCGCTGTTTACGCCCGAGTTTTTTGCCGCCCGCGAAGGATGGGGCGCCGACGGCGATGCGCCGATCTTTGTCGTCGGCCTGCCGCGCTCCGGCTCCACACTGGTCGAACAGATTCTGGCCAGCCATCCGGATATCGAGGGCACGATGGAACTGCCCTATATCGGGGCGCTGGCGGCGCGGATTGCGGCGCAGGGGGAGGATGCCCTGGCGCAGGCCGATGCCGCGCAGGTGCGCGCATGGGGCGAGGAATATCTGGCGCGCGCGGCGGTGCATCGACGGCTGGGGCGGGCGCGGTTTATCGACAAGATGCCCAACAATTTCCGGCATATCGGCCTGATCCGCCTGATCCTGCCCCATGCGCGGATTGTCGATGTGCGGCGCGCGCCGATGGCGGCGTGTTTCTCCGGCTTCAAACAGCTCTTCGCCGAAGGGCAGGAATTTTCCTATGATCTGGCCGAGTTGGGGCGCTATTATCGGCACTATCTCGCGCTGATCCGCCATTTTGCACAGGCCGCGCCGGGGGCTGTCCATACGCTGGTCTATGAGGATCTGGTCGAGGATACCGAGGGGCAGGTGATGCGATTGCTGGATGCTGTGGGGGTGGATTTCGACCCGGCCTGCCTGCGGTTCTTCGAAAATGACCGCGCGGTGCGCACCGTCTCCAGCGAGCAGGTGCGGCGGCCGATCTATCGCTCCGGGCTGGACCACTGGCGGGCGTTTGAGGGGGATTTGGGGGCTTTGAAGGAAGCCTTGGGGGATGCGTTGGAAGGGTGGCGTGAGTAAGCCTCCGCTGGCCAATGCGGATGACAGGCCGACATGCGGGCCGGTGCCGTCGCGCCCCTGAGACGGACGAGCAGGTGGCAGGCGGTTTCATCGCGAAGGGCCATGGCACCCCTGAAAACCACGGCTCGACCCTCTTGGGCGTTCACGCAACAGGCGACCGGCAGGACGGGCTCGCAGATCTGGGCGAAGGGGTTCCCGACGCATAAAGCGCATCGGGCCTGCTCCACTCCACCGGCATGATAACCTGTGCAACGCATGGGCTTCCTCCCCAATACCGCGCCCCTGTTTCAGCCAAGGCGCCGCAAGCTGGCGAAAGCAGTTTGTCGGCATAGGTGGGGATTGTCGCGCGTGGGCTTACCCGCATCGCTCGGTCCCGACACCGGCCCTTTTTGGCATCCCGCCCATTCCGGTTTGGGTGAGATGGGGATGGGACTTAACCTATATGGTTTTATTTGTCAAGGTGGGGTGGGAGTCGCGGGCGTGGGGTTTGGGGCGGGGTTTATCGCTGCGCGATTTTTAAGGATGCGAGGGGCTAGCCCCTCGCGCTCCCATTACTTTTCAGTTTCAGCCCGCAACGCGGTATTGGTTTTTGATGAAGGCGTTGAAATAAGTGCCCTTTGAAGGAGCATTAATCAGGCCATCATAAACCCACTGCGGCACACCAAAATAGTCATAACCCCTTGCGCCGTGCTGGAACCAGATGGTCAACACAAGGGATCGAGCATCATATTTGACGGCATGGATGGCCGAGGAACCTAAAATCAGCATATGCTTAAACTCGCATTGTGAGGAGCGAGCCGAGGCCCGCCCCTCGATTGCAACCGACAATTCAATCAGTTGTCGTTGTCATGTTCATCGACCGGCTCAGGCTTCTTGCTGATCGGGATGCGGAATGCTTTGCCCTTAGGTTTGCAAATCCGCTGTCCATTTTTCAGCGTGATGCACTGGCGGTAGATGAAGCCGTTGTCTGTCGACATGGCCACCTCCATCAGATTTCATTTGACGGGGGCATCACGAGTTGCGAGAATAAGGGTTCCTACACCGATTATCGCGCGTCTCGTGATGCGGGTTTTCGAACGAGAAGGTCGGCCGAAAGGTCGGCCTTCTTTTCGTTTGGACCAATTAGCTACTCAATAAGCGAATCTCCTGCAATTTCCATTAACCAATTCCTAGGACCTATCAACTCAGAAGTCAACTCCAATCGAAACTCTCAAATGGTGATAGGGTTGACCTAGTGTGAAGTCTGTGGAAAACTCCGCGCAGGAGGACGCAATGGATGACAAACTCTATCGCGAAGCAATCGCAAACCTTGAGCAACTTAAAAAGGCGCGCCATCAAGCACTAGAATTGGTCAAGCAGTGTGATGAAAGGATTGCCATCCTTGAAACTTTCATCAAGGGATTAGAGAAAACTGCGAGTGCCGCCAAAGAGGCCCTTCAAGCCAACGCTCTCATTCAAAATAGAAACTCACGAAAGCAAAAATCCGCAGAAATCGAGCGGATGATGGATTCTGCAGAGAATTTTATTATCGAAAAAGGCCATCCACTCACACGAAGCGAATTACTCGAATATCTTGAGAAAGAGGGCTTCAGAATTGAAGCTGCCGACCGAAGCAAAGTACTAGGAACAAATCTGTGGAGGTCCAAGCGCTTCCACAATTTGAAGGGAGCTGGCTATTGGCCGAAGTCTAAAAAACTGCCACCCGAATTTGAAGACCTTGATATTCGAACCACATCGCTCTCAGAGTGATAATTGAAGGGAGCGCGAGGGGCTCGCCCCTCGCATCTTAAAAATCGCGAAGCGAATGGCGGCCAAGCACAACACCGGACCGCCCAAACGCTTACTCCGCCGCGATCCCCGCCGCCTTGAACATATCCTCGGTCCCCTCGCCTTCGTCAAAGACGAGCGCGGCGGGATCGTTGGCCTTGGCCTTGCGGCGCGAATCAAAGCTGGACCACACGGTGTTCCAATCGCCGCGGGTGGCGCCCTTGGAATATTCGGTGGCGCGGGTTTCGAAGAAGTTGGCGTGCTCGACGCCGTTGAGCAGCGGCTGGAGCCAGGGCAGCGGGTGATCCTCGATCATGTAGATCGGCTGGAAGCCAAGCTGGCCGAGGCGCCAGTCGGCGATGTAGCGGATGTAGCGCTTGATGTCCTTGGCGCTCATGCCGGGCACGGGGCCTTGTTCGAAGGCAAGGTCGATGAAGGCGTCTTCGAGGCGCACCGTCTTCTGGCAGCAGTCGATGATGTCTTCCTTGACCGCCTTGGTCAGGCAGCCGCGTTCCTTCACGAAGGTGTGGAACAGCTTGATGATGCCTTCGCAATGCAGCGATTCATCGCGGATCGACCAGGTAACGATCTGCCCCATGCCCTTCATCTTGTTGAAGCGGGGGAAGTTCATCAGCATGGCGAAGGAGGCGAAAAGCTGCAGCCCTTCGGTAAAGCCGCCGAACATGGCCAGCGTGCGGGCAATATCCTCGTCCGAATCGACGCCGAAGGTCGCCATATAGTCGTGCTTGGCCTTCATTTCCTCATATTCGAGGAACATGCCATATTCGGTTTCGGGCATGCCGATCGTATCGAGCAGATGCGAATAGGCCGCGATATGGATCGTTTCCATGTTCGAAAACGCCGCCAGCATCATCTTGATTTCGGTCGGCTTGAACACGCGGCCGTATTTTTCGTGATAGCAGTCCTGCACTTCCACGTCGGCCTGCGTGAAGAAGCGGAAGATCTGGGTGAGCAGGTTGCGCTCATGCTCGGAAATCTTCTGCGCCCAGTCGCGGCAATCCTCGCCCAGCGGCACTTCCTCAGGCAGCCAGTGGACCTGCTGCTGGCGTTTCCAGAAGTCGTAAGCCCACGGATATTCGAAGGGTTTGTAGGTCTTACTGGCTTCGAGAAGGGACATGCGACTGCTCCAGAATCGGCGGTTTTCAAGGGCCCGAGACGGGCGGGACCGCCAATAGATACGCGGCCCGGCCCATCAACAGATAGATGGTATTGCGTGCAGGCAACCACAAGGTCTTGTGGGTATGCGTTACATCGACTGCGCGCGCTTGATAACAGTTTCGGCGCCGGGATGCATCGGCCCGCTGAGCTTTCCCACAGATTCGGCAGAGGAATTTTTTGTGGGGAAGAAGGGAAAGAAAATGCGAGGGACTCGTCCCTCGCGCTCCCGTTACTGTCTGCGTTGCGCCACGGGTTCGGCCTATGGGTGTCGGACGCGGCCTCGAAACAGGAAAGCCTGCGGCGCCGGTAAAAAGCGCCGCAGGCTTTCAATTCATCGCCCAATCCGCATCATCGCAAACAAAGCGCCACCCCCTTATCGGGATTGCAAAGGGCCCCCGCCCTTTGCCCGCCGGAGGCAAAAACTTACTTCCAGAACCAACGAGGCGACAACCCGCGGCCCTTACGAAAACCCCACATCTGAACATAGAGCCAGATGCCCGAGATCGAGAAGAAGAGCAGCGCAAAGCCGGTAAGCGTCGAGATCAGCACGCCGACCGGGCCGAACTCTTCGCCCGAATGCAGGTGGTGGAGCAGGCCGACAAGGCTCTGGCCGCCCTTTTGCTTGGGCCGGCACATGACATCAGGCGGGCAGACGAAATCGGGCTGGAGCTTGGAAACCGGGGCCGGGGCGCCCTGCGCCTGCTGCGGCTTGGCCTGAGTCAGCGGCACGATCTGGCTGAGCACGCCGGTAACGGCCATCCACAACATGAAAACGCCGAAAAACAGGCTGAGCCAGCGGTGCCATTTACGCATGAAATTCCCTTCCTAGAATCGGGCCTTGAACAAGCGCGGTCCCGTTGCGCGCCAAGGTTACGCGCTGATGAAAAGCAGGCAATGCGACATATTGGCAAGCCGCGAAGGGTGAGAAAATGTCGCAAGCCGTGTCAGGGGGAGGCAAGAACAGGGGCAGGTGCGAGGGTCTAGACCCTCGCGCTCCCGTTACTGCCTGCGTTGCGCCACGGGTTCGGCCTATGGGTGTGGGACGCAAGGTTCGAATGATAAAGCCTGCGGCGCCGTAAAATAGCGCCGCAGGCCCTCAATTCATCGCCCAATCCGCATCACTGCAAATAAAGCGCCACCCCGTAACGGGATTGCAAAGGGCCCCCGCCCTTTGCCCGCCGGAGGCATCAAACCCTGCGAAATATCACTGACAGGCCAGACATTCCTCATAGTCCGTCTGCTCGCCCGCGCTCAGTTCGATCTTGGGCGCCTCGGAGGTGTTGTCCGCCTCGACCCCGCCGGCAAAGCCCGCGCGCTGCACCGACTTCGAGCGCAGGTAGTAGAGCGACTTGATGCCCTTTTCCCACGCCTGATAGTGCAGCATCATCAGGTCCCACTTGTCCACGTCGGCCGGGATATAGAGGTTCAGCGACTGGGCCTGATCGATATAGGGCGTGCGGTCGGCGGCGAATTCGAGCAGCCAGCGCTGGTCGATTTCGAAGCTGGTCTTGTAGGTCGCCTTTTCCTCGGGGCTGAGGAAATCGAGATGCTGGACCGAGCCGCCATGTTCGAGGATCGAGTTCCACACATTGGTGGAATCCTTCGATTTGCTGGCCAGCAGCTTTTGCAGATAGGGGTTCTTGACGACGAACGAGCCCGACAGCGTCTTGTGGGTGTAGATGTTGGCCGGGATCGGCTCGATGCAGGCGCTGGTGCCGCCGCAGATGATCGAGATCGAAGCGGTCGGCGCAATGGCCATCTTGCAGGAAAAACGCTGCATCACGCCCATGTCGGCAGCGTCCGGGCATGCGCCGCGTTCCTGGGCCAGCAGGATGCTCGCCTCGTCCGCCTTGGCCGAGATGTGCTTGAACATCTTGAGGTTCCACGCCTTCGCCATCGCGCTTTCAAAGGCGATGCCCTTCTTTTGCAGGAAGGAGTGGTAGCCCATCACGCCCATACCGACCGAGCGTTCGCGACTGGCCGAATATTTGGCGCGGGCCATTTCGGACGGTGCGCGGTCGATATAATCCTGCAGCACATTGTCGAGGAAACGCAGCACGTCCTCGATAAAGCGCTTGTCGCCGTTCCACTCGTCCCAGGTTTCCAGGTTGAGCGAGGAGAGGCAGCACACGGCGGTGCGGTCATTGCCCAGATGGTCCTTGCCCGTGGGCAGGGTGATTTCGCTGCACAGGTTCGAGGTATAGACCTTGAGACCCAGATCGCGGTGATGCTTGGGCATCATGCGGTTCACCGTGTCAGAGAACACCAGATAGGGTTCGCCGGTGGCCAGACGCACTTCGACCAGCTTCTGGAACAGGCTGCGCGCATCGACCTTGCCGCGCACGCTGCCGTCCTTGGGCGATTTCAGTTCAAATTCGCGCCCGTCGCGCACCGCCTGCATGAAATCGTCGGTCAGCAGCACGCCATGATGCAGGTTGAGCGCCTTGCGGTTGAAGTCGCCGCTGGTCTTGCGGATTTCAAGGAATTCCTCGATTTCCGGGTGGCTGACATCGAGATAGGCCGCCGCCGAACCACGACGCAGCGAACCCTGCGAAATCGCCAGCGTCAGGCTGTCCATCACGCGCACGAAGGGGATGATGCCGCTGGTCTTGCCGTTCAGGCCCACCTGCTCGCCAATCCCGCGCACCTTGCCCCAATAGGTGCCGATGCCGCCGCCGCGCGAGGCGAGCCAGACGTTTTCGGTCCAGGTCGAGACGATGCCGTCCAGGCTGTCCTCAACCGTGTTCAGATAGCACGAGATCGGCAAGCCGCGCCCCGTGCCGCCGTTCGACAAAACCGGCGTTGCGGGCATGAACCACAGCTTGGAAATATAGTCATAGATCCGCTGGGCATGTTCGGCATCGTCGGCATAGGCGTCAGCCACGCGGGCAAACAGGTCCTGATACTTCTCGCCGGGCAGCAGATAGCGGTCATCGAGCGTTTCGCGCCCGAAATCGGTCAGCAGCGCATCACGCGAAGGATCGGTCACGATATTGAACCGGCGCGCATCGACGCGCTTGGTGTCCTCGGGCTGCTTGGGCGAGGAAGCGGCGGCGGCCGCCACGCTGAGCAGGTCGCCCATACGTTCGGCGGTCAGCAAATCAGGGGCCAGCAAATCGGCGGCCATATCGGTCTTGTCATTCATCGGCATAGCCGGGCCTGCGCCCGCCTCCTTCTTATCGGACAGAACGGCGGCGCCCTCGGCACCCGTCTGCGGCTCCGTCAGCGGCAAAGTCGAAAGATCGCTGTTGCGTTCGGCTCGCTCATCCCCGCTGCTGAAATCCACGTTCTGCCCCTCCATGGTGTTGAAACTGGTTGTTCCGGCGCCTTGCGGGGCTGCTCTTTTCCAAAGAATCGCGCCGCACCGAGGTTTTGCGGCCTCTGGCGGTCAATAACTAGGGATAGAGGTCGGCGCCCTTCACCGGCCACAACTTGTTGTGCCTCAAAGGCGGAAACATGCGCAAGAGGAAAGCGCTCCATCGCACATTTTGCCCGGGCCCGCCCGCCGGGGCGGCGACGCGCCGGAAATCGGGCATTGGCCTGTCACGCAAGAGTCAAAATGGGCGGAATCGAAAAAAGTTCTCCACATCTGGATGCGCCCTGCGGATGGGCTTTGCGCTTCGCGGCGGGCTGTACTAATCTGCTAGAACACCTCAACCCTTCCGGAGAAAACCGATGTTCCGCCTGATCGCCGCGCTGTTTTCCGGGCTTGTTGTCGGGCTGGTGGCCCGCTTTGTCTATCTGGGCACGGTGCCGATGGGGTGGTGGATGACGATTCTGCTGGGCATCGGGGGATCGTTGCTGGCCGATCTGGTGGTCAATCGCGGCGATGTGGGGCGCCCGGCCCGCCCGGCCGGATTCATCGCCTCGGTGGTGGGGGCGATGGCGCTGATTTTCATCGGGCGACATATGGGCTGGCATTGATGTAAATAAGCAACGTCTTGTAATCTTCATAAAATCGTCATCAAATCATCTCTGTTCCGCCACCTGTCCGTAACAGGGCGGCCCTAGGCCGCGCCCCATCACTGCATCCTGCACATGGGGGTCGTCATGTCCAAACTTTGCTATCTTCTGCTTGCCGCCAGCGCGCTCTGCCCGCTCGGCTTTGTCCATGCCGCCGAAGCGCCTGTCGCCGCAGAAGCGCCCGCCGCCGATGCCGGCGAATCGGACGCCATCGTCGTGGTGGGGCAAGGCGTCGTGCGTCAGGCTCAGACCCTGACCACTAAGGATCTGGCCGTGCTGGTCCCCGGCACCAGCCCGTTCAAGGCCATCGAAAACCTGCCCAGCGTCAATTTCCAGAGCGCCGATCCCTTCGGTTCGTATGAATGGGCCATGCGCGTCTCGATTCGCGGCTTCAACCAGAACCAGCTCGGCTTCACCCTCGACGGCGTGCCGCTGGGCGATGCCACCTATGGCAACCTGAACGGCCTGCATATCAGCCGCGCGATCATCACCGACAATATCGGCGCCACCCGCGTGACGCAGGGCGCGGGCGCTCTGGGCACGCAGGCGACCAACAATCTGGGCGGCACGGTCGAGTTTTCCAGCATGGACCCGCTCGACCATTTCGCGCTGGATGCCGCCGCCACCTATGGCAGCTTCAACAGCTGGCGCACCTATGGCCGGGTCAATGCGGCCAGCGCCAATGGCGATCTGCGCGGCTATATCGCGGTCGATCACCACGAAACCTCGAAATGGAAGGGCTATGGCCAGCAGCGCCAGACGCTGGTGAACGCCAAGATCGTGGGCGATGTGGGCAAGACCCAGCTGTCGGCCTATGCCTCGTATTCCGACCGCGCCGAGGTTGACTATCAGGACCTCAGCCTCGGAATGCTGAACCGCCTCGGCTATAACTGGGACAATATTTCAAACAATTACGCGCTGGCGGTCAAGGTGGCCGATGTGGCGGCCAACAATGGCTATTCGGGCGCCACCCCCACCAATCCCTCGGCGGGCACCGCATGGCCCGCGCCCTTTGCCAATGCCGATGATGCCTATTATTCGGGCGGCGGTCTGCGCAAGGACTTCCTCGGCTGGGTGGGCGCCAAGACCCAGTTCAGCGAAAAGTTCTCCGGCGAGATCAAGGCCTATTACCACGACAACAAGGGCCGCGGCCTCTGGTGGACGCCCTATGTCAACAGCCCGAACGGCATCCCGCTCTCGCTGCGCACCACCGAATATGCGATCAAGCGCGGCGGCATTTTCGGCCATATCGACGGCGAGATCGGCGCGCATAAGCTGACCGTCGGCGGCTGGTGGGAACACAATGCCTTCAATCAGGCGCGCCGCTATTACGCCGTGCTCAGCCGCACCGATCCGGGTCAGGGCCTGCTCGACTGGCCCAGCAACCCCTTCGCCACGCAATGGGAGCTGAACTTCGCCACCGAGACACTGCAATATCATGTGGCCGATACGGTAAAATATGGCGACCTGACCATCAATCTGGGCTGGAAGGGCTTTGCCGTCATCAACAAGGCCAGCCCCGTGATCGCGGGCGGGCGCGCCTCGGGCCGGATCACGGCCAAGGACTGGTTCCAGCCCACCGTCGGCGCGGCCTACAAGATCGGCGGCAATGGCGAAATCTACGCCGGTTTCGCCCAGTCCACCCGCGCCTATCAGTCGGCCACCACCAGCGGCCCCTTCTCGGCCACGCAGGCCGGGTTCGACGCGGTGAAGAACACGCTTAAGCCTGAAAGCTCGGACACGTATGAGGCCGGTTATCGCTATTCGGATGCGCGCATCAACGCCACGCTGGGCGCATACCTGACCAATTTCCACAACCGCCTGCTGGTGATCCCCACCGCTGCGGGAATCGTGGGTGCGGCCAATCTGCTGTCCAACGTGGGCGGCGTGCGCTCGGCGGGGATCGAGGCGCTGGTCAACGCCCGTCTGGGCCATGGCTTCTCCACCACCCTGTCCTATGCCTATAATGACAGCACCTATCGCGACAACATCGGCACCTATCAACTGGTCGGCAAAACCACTGTCGATGCGCCAAAGCACCTAGCCCGCGCCGAACTGGCCTATGATAACAAGGTGATCTTTGGACGGGTTGCGGTCAATTATATGTCGAAGCGCTATTTCACCTATACCAATGATCAATCGGTGGGCGGCCGCACGCTGGTCGATGCCAGCCTCGGCTATCGCGTCAAGACGCCGTTCTCGGACCGCCCGATCGAGCTTCAGGTCAATGCGACCAATCTGTTCGACGTGAAATATGTCTCGACCATCGGCACCAACGGCTTCGGCTTCAGCGGCGACAACCAGACCTTGATGGTGGGCGCGCCGCGCGCGGTGTTCGGCACGATCAAGGCGGGCTTCTGATGGGCGTGAAATCGGCGTTTCTGGGTCTGTTGCTAGCGGCGGGGATGATCCCTGCCGCCTCGGCCAAACCGGCGCATCACCCGGTGCTGATGATCTCGATCGACGGGCTGCGTCCGGGCGATGTGATCGAGGCGGACAAGCGGGGGCTGAAAATCCCCGCCCTGCGCGCCCTGCTGGCCGAAGGCGCCCATGCCGGAGGCGTCGTGGGGGTTTTGCCCACGCTGACCTTCCCCAGCCACACGACGCTGATCACCGGGGTCGATCCGGCGCATCACGGCGTGCTCAACAATGTGACCTTCGACCCGACCGCGATCAACCAGGACGGCTGGTACTGGTATGCCAGCGACATCAAGGTGCCCACCTTGTGGGATGCGGCGCGCGCCAAAGGCCTGACCACCGGCAATGTCCACTGGCCGGTCAGCGTGGGGGCAAAAATCGGCTGGAACCTGCCCCAGATCTGGCGCACCGGACATCCCGATGACGCCAAGCTGGTCTCCGCGCTTTCCACGCCGGGCCTGTTGCCAGAACTGGAGGCCAAGGAAGGCCCCTATGCGCCGGGCAAAGCCGAAGACCTGCCCGCCGACCAGACGCGGGGGCATTTTGCCGCCCGCCTGATCGCGGCGCATCATCCCGATTTCCTCACCGTTTACCTGACCGCGCTGGACCATACCCAGCATGAGACGGGGCCCGACAGCGCGCAAAGCCATGCCGTGCTGGAAAGCATCGACGCCATCGTCGGCAATCTGGTTGCGGCCGAGCGCAAGGCCCATCCCGATGCGGTGATCGCGCTGGTGTCGGATCATGGCTTTGCGGCGGTGGACAATGCCTTCAACCTCAGCCGCGCGCTGATCGATGCGGGGCTGATTCGCCTGTCGGCGCCCGATCAACTGGGGCGGCAAAAAATCGAGAGCTGGGACGCGGTGGCATGGGCCTCGGGCGGGTCGGTGGCGGTGGTGCTGGCGCGGCCGGATGACGCGGCGCTCAAGGCCAAGGTGCGCGAGCTGCTGGTGGGGCTGAAGGCCGATCCGGCGAACCGCATCATCGACATGCTGGAGGGCGACGCCATCGCCAAGGCGGGCGGCAACCCGCAGGCCAGCTTCTACCTCAATCTTGCCCCGCCAATGCTGGCCACCGGCTATGTCGCGCCCGGCCTGCCGCTGCGTTTTGTGCCGCCGACCAAGGGGATGCACGGCTTCTTCCCCGCCGATCCGCGTATGCGCTCGACCTTTATGATTGCCGGGCCGGGCGTGCCCAAGGGCCGTGATCTGGGCGAGATCGACATGCGCGCCATCGCACCCACGCTGGCGCGGATCATGGGCGCGCGGCTGGATCAGGCCGAAGCCCCGGCGATCACCTTCTGAGACGCCTGACGCGCAGGGTTTGGCCCCTGCGCGTCAGGCCTGTTTGTTTATTGTATTTTTATTTGCCGCTCCGCCGGCTTTCCCATACCCCACAATCCGACAGCGATAGAACATAACCATAGTCAGTCGTCCGTCGGGAGGGTTCTGGAAATACGGGATTAAGCCCTCGCGGAGTGCGATTACTGATGCGATTACACCATATTCTGGTGCTTTTTCTGGCGACTGGCGGAAATGCCATGGCACAGGAAAACTATTCTCTCGATCATCTTGAGCAATTAGCGCAGGATACCAATCCTGCTCTTCAGGCTGCCCAGCGCGATGTCGCCATCGCCCGCAGCGAGGTGAGCACCGCGCGCGCCCTGCCCAACCCCACGGTCGAATTCATGACCGGCCCGATGCGCTATAAGCCCGTGGCCAGCGGGCTTTCCGGCACGGCCACCAGCTACAGTCTGTCGCAGCCGCTCGACCTGCCCTTTTCACGCACGCCGCGCATTGAGGCTGCCCGCGCCGGTTTGGCCGCCAGCGAGGCGGGCTTTGCCGGACAGGTGACCAACTGGCTGGCCAATCTGCGCATGGCCTATTACGACCTGCTGCGCCGCAGCGCCGAACAGGTCGTGGCCGAGGAAGATGTCGGCATCGTGCGCTCGATGCAGCAAAAAGTGTCCTTCAGCGTCAAGCAGGGCGAAACGGCCAAATTCGAAGCGATCCGCGCCGAGGCCGAATTGCTCAACGTGCAAAAGACCGCCGCCGCCGCCGCGCTGCGGGTGCAGCAGGCGCGCAGCCAGTTGCGGATGCTGGTGGGGCCCGCCCTGCCGGAGAATTTCACCGTGACGGGGCGTTTGCAGGCTTTGCCCAAATTGCCGCCCTTTGACGAGCTGGTCGAACAGGTCGCGCGCACCAACCCCGATCTGGTTCAGGCCCGCGCCCAGCAGGATCAGGCGCGCTATCGCCTGCGTACCGAGGAAGCGCTGCGCCTGCCGCAGATCGCGCTGCGCGCCGAACGCAGCGGCGACGCCGAACAGGACCAGACCCGCTTTGGCGTCAGCCTGACCGTACCCATCTGGGACCGGCGCAAGGGGCCGGTGGCGGCCGCCGAGGCGCAATTGTCGAAATCCACGCTGGGGCTTGAGGCGCGCGAATATGCGGTGCGTCAGGAACTGGTGATCGCCTACAAGCAATATGAAATCGCCCAGAACACCGTGGCCGCACTCGAAGGCGGCGTGGTGTCGCAGGCGCAATCGGCGCTCAAGGTGGCCGAGTCGGCCTATCGCTTTGGCGAGCGCGGGCTCATCGACGTTCTGGACGCCCAGCGCGTGTTCCGTGCAGCGCGCGCCGACCTTATCAACAGCCGTTTCGATCTGGCCGTGGCGCTGGTCGAGATCCAGCGCCTCAGCTCCAACCTTGCGCAGAGATAAAACCATGAAAAAATATCCTTTTGTGGCGCTGGCTCTGTCCCTTGCGCTGCCTTTGTCCCTGGCGGCCTGCGGCGAAGACAAGAAAGCCGCCAAGCCCAAGATCGACCCCGAAAGTGTGGTGGCGGGCGCCAACATGCAGGGCCGCGTCAAGGTCGCCCCGGTCGGCGTCGAGGCGGTGTCCGATACGCTGCGCGTAGCGGGCCAGATCACGTTTGACGAAAACCGCGTGGCGCGCATCGGCGCGACCGTAACGGGGCGCGTCACCGACATAGCCGCCAATATCGGTCAGAACGTGGCGCGCGGCACGGTGCTGGGCCGGATCAACAGCTCGGACCTGTCGACACAGCAGCTCGCCTATCTGCGCGCGCGCTCGCAATACGAACTGAACCGCCGCGCCGCCGAACGCGCGCAGCAGCTCTATGCCGCCGACGTGATCGCCGCGGCCGAATTGCAGCGCCGCCAGAGCGAGGCCAGCATTTCGCACGCCGAAATGCGCGCCGCCGCCGATCAGTTGCGCCTGCTGGGCGTGTCGGCCTCGGCGCTGGGGCAATTGGGGGGGCAAGGGGTGATTTCCTCCTCCACCCCGATCCTCTCGACAATGAACGGCGTGGTGGTCGAACGCAATCTGGCGCTGGGGCAAGTGGTGCAGCCGGCCGATGCGCTGTTTGTGGTGGCCGATCTGTCGAAACTGTGGGCCACCGCGCTGGTGCCCGAACAGCAGGTGCGCTTCGTTCAGCAGGGCCAGACCGTCGCGCTGGAAATCCCGGCGCTGGGCGGTGCCAAGCGCGAGGGGAAGCTGGTCTATGTGGGCCAGGTGGTCGATCCCAAGACGCGCACAGTGGTGGTGCGCACCGAGCTGGACAATCGCGGCGGGGAGTTGAAGCCCCAGATGCTGGCGACGATGCTGGTGACGGCCGCGCCCGAAAAGCAGCCCGTGGTGCCCAATGCGGCCATCGTGCGCGAAAACAACAAGGACTATGTCTTTGTCGAAACCGCCCCGTCCAAATTCCGCATCCGCGCGGTCACGCTGGGCGAGGAGGTTGCGGGCAAGAGGGTGGTGATCTCGGGCGTCAAGCCGGGTGAACGCATCGCCATCGAGGGCGCCTTCCACCTGAACAACGAACGCAACCGGCAGGCATTGGAAGGCCAATGATCCAGTCCCTGATACGCGCGGCGCTGCAACAGCGCCTGATCGTGATCGTGGTGGCCGCCGTGCTTTTGGGCTTTGGCCTGAATGCGGCGTCGAAACTCTCGGTCGATGCCTTTCCCGATGTGACCAATGTGCAGGTCCAGATTGCCACCGAGGCATGGGGCCGCAGCCCCGAAGAAGTCGAGCGCATGGCCACCGTCCCCATCGAGGTGGCGATGACGGGCCTGCCCGGCCTTGAGGAAATGCGTTCGCTCAACAAGCCCAACCTCTCGCTGATCACGCTGGTGTTCACCGACAAGACCAATGTCTATTTCGCGCGCCAGTTGGTGATGGAACGCCTGATCGAGGTCGGCTCGAAAATGCAGCCGGGGATCGCCCCGGTGCTGGGACCGGTCTCGACGGGTCTGGGCGAGGTCTATCAATATACGCTGGACAAGCCGGGCGACGGCAATTCGGTGCTGAGCCAGGAGGAATTGACCAGGCGCCGGACCACGCAGGACTGGGTGGTGCGCCCGTTGCTGCGCTCGATCCCGGGCGTGGCGGAAATCAACTCGCAGGGCGGCTTTGCCAAGCAATATCAGGTTCTGGTCAACCCCGATCAACTGCGCCACTATTCGGTCAGCGTGGCCGAGGTCTATCAGGCCGTGGCGCGCAACAATGCCAATGCGGGCGGCGGCGTGCTGCCCCAATATGCCGAGCAATATCTGATCCGGGGCGTGGGTCTGGTCAAATCGGTCGATGACCTTGGCTCCATCGTCATCCGCGAAAGCGCGGCAACGCCCGTCTATCTGCGCGATGTCGCCGAGGTGAAGATCGGGCCCGGCGTGCGCGATGGCGCGCTCATCAAGAACGGCGTGACGGAAAGCGTGGGCGGGATCGCGCTGATGATGGCGGGCGGCAATGCCAAGGCCATCGTGACCAAGATCAAGGAGCGCGTCGAACAGATCAACAGCAAGGGCATGTTGCCCGACGGCCTCAAGATCGTGCCCTATTACGACCGTTCCGAACTGGTCGATGCGGCCATCCACACCGTGGTCAAGGTGCTGATGGAGGGCATCGTGCTGGTGGTGATCGTGCTCTTCGTCTTCCTTGGCGATGTGCGATCCTCGGTGATTGTGGTGTCCACGCTGGTGCTGACGCCGCTGCTCACCTTCATCTGCATGAATTATCTGGGCATATCAGCCAATCTCATGTCGCTGGGCGGGCTTGCCATCGCCATCGGCCTGATGGTCGACGGGTCCGTGGTGGTGGTGGAAAACGCCTTCCTGCTGCTGGGCCAGACGCGCGACAGCGGTGAGAGCAAGGTGCGCATCATCCTGCGCGCCGTGGTCGAGGTGGCGACGCCCGTGATCTTTGGCGTGGGCATCATCATCCTCGTCTTCCTGCCGCTGATGACGCTGCAGGGAATGGAGGGCAAGATGTTCTCGCCGCTGGCCTATACGATCGCGATTGCGCTGGCGATTTCGCTGGTGCTCTCGCTGACGGTGACGCCGGTGCTGTCCTCCTATCTGCTGAAAGCGCCGAAAGTGCATGAAGGGCATCATGGCGGCGAGGAAGACCACGATACCCGCGTCATCAAGGTGATGAAAAGCCGCTATCTCAAGATGCTGCATTGGGCGCTGGCCAATGAAAAGCGCACGATCACGCTGGCGGTGGGCGGCTTTCTGGCCACGCTGGCGCTGCTGCCTTTCCTTGGCACGGCCTTCATTCCCGAAATGAAGGAAGGGTCGGTGGTGCCCGGCATCAACCGCGTGCCCAACATCGCGCTTGATGAATCGATCAAGATCGAGATGGAGGGCATGCGCCTCATCATGCAGGTGCCCGGCGTCAAATCGGCGGTGTCGGGCGTGGGCCGCGGCGAAAGCCCCGCCGACCCGCAAGGCCCCAATGAATCCACCCCCATCGTCAGCCTGAAACCGCGCGAGGAATGGCCCAAGGGCTGGAATCAGGACGATATTGCCGACGCGATGCGCGAAAAGCTCAAAGCTCTGCCCGGCGTCCAGATCGTCATGGCCCAGCCCATTTCCGACCGCGTGGACGAAATGGTGACGGGCGTGCGTTCGGACATCGCGGTCAAGGTGTTTGGCGATGACATGGACGAATTGAAGCGGGTGGCCGAGGAAATCGCCCGCGTGGGTCAATCGCTGCAAGGCGCGGAGGATCTGCGCATCGAAAAGGTCAGCGGCCAGCAATATCTCTCGATCGAGATCGACCGGGCGGCGCTGGCGCGCTTTGGCCTCAATGTGGCCGATGTGAACGATCTGCTGGAAACGGCGGTAGGCGGCAAACAGGCGACCGAAATTTTTGAAGGCGAGCGCCGCTTCCCCGGCGTGGTCCGCCTTCCGCAAGCCTATCGCGACAATATCGAGGCGATCTCGAACCTGCTGATCACCTCGCCGGGCGGCGCGCAGGCGCGTCTGGCCGACGTGGCCAAGGTGGTGGTGTCGGACGGCCCGGCCCAGATCAGCCGCGAAATGGGCAAGCGCCGCATCGTCATCGGCATGAACGTCAAGGGCCGCGACCTTGGCGGCTTCGTGGCCGAGCTTCAGCAGAAGGTCGATAAGCAGATCAAGCTGCCCGATGGCTATTACCTCGAATGGGGCGGACAATTCCAGAATATGGAGCGCGCGCTGGGCCATCTGATGATCATTGTGCCGATCACGGTGGCGGCGATCTTCTTCCTGCTGTTTGTCCTGTTCAACTCGCTGCGTCTGGCCTCGCTGATTATTCTGGTGCTGCCTTTCGCCTCCATCGGCGGGATCGTGGGGCTGGCAGTCACGGGGGAATATCTCTCGGTGCCGGCCTCGGTGGGCTTTATCGCGCTCTGGGGCATTGCGGTGCTCAATGGCGTGGTGCTGGTCTCCTATATCCGCAACCTGCGCGATGAGGGCAAATCGGTGCGCGAGGCGGTGGTTCAGGGCGCAACCCTGCGTTTCCGCCCGGTGATGATGACGGCGACAGTGGCTCTGCTGGGCCTGATCCCGTTCCTCTTCGCCACCGGGCCGGGGTCGGAGGTGCAAAAGCCGCTGGCCATCGTGGTGATCGGCGGGCTGATCACATCCACCGTGCTGACGCTGGTGGTGCTGCCCACGATCTATCGCTTCTTTGATGACGAACGCGTCGAGGCCTGAGGGGAGAAAACACCATGGCCATGATTGAGATCCGCGCCGTTGTTCGGCCCAGCCGTCTTGAAATGCTGCGCGTGGCGCTGCGGCAATTGCCGGAATTTCCCGGCATGACCGTGGCCCGCGTCGAAGGGTGCAGCGGCACCGGAAAGCTGGGCAACTATCCATGGACGATCAAACAGGAACTGGTCGATTTCACGCCCAAATCCATGATCCACATCGTCGTGGACGAAGCCAATGCCAAGCCGATCTATGACACGATCCACCAGATCACCCGCACCGCCCGTCAGGGCGACGGGCTGATCTGGACCATGCGGGTCGAACAATGCCTGTTTATCGCCGCGGAGCCGGAGGATTAAACCTTACCGAAGGGGGCTGAGGTTTCAGCCCTCTTCTTCTTTTTCCGCCTTTTTGCCCGCTTCGTCCTCGCCATGGGGATGGCGCAGTTCCTCGATATGATCGGCGCGGCGGCGCAGATAATTGTCGCGGGTCGTCGTATAGGGGTCGGCCGATTCCTTTTCCTGCCGCAGCCGCTCCTTGTTGACCACCCGGCGATCCACAATCCCCAGCACGATCATCGGCACGACGGCCGCCGTCGGCAGGACATTGCGGCCGATTGCCAGAGGCAAGACCGCACGATCCACAATGCGCCCGGTCAGATCACGCAGGGTCGTCGATCCGAACAGCGGCATGTAGATATAGGGCCCATTGGGCACGCCGTAAAAACCCAGCGTATCGGCAAAACCGTTTTCGCGGAAAGGCAGCCTGAACGGCTTGCGCTTGGCCATATCAAAGATGCCGGCCAGACCGATCGTCGAATTGAGGACGAAACGGGCGACCGTTTCAGCGGTCTTGCCGACCTTGTGCTGCATCAGGAAATTGGCCGCGATCACCGGTTCGCGCAGGTTATAAAGTGCATTGTGAATGCCATCGCGCACCGGCGAAGGCACCACCGCTTCATACCCTTTGGAAAAAGGTTCGAGCACCGCATTGTCAACGGCCTGTGTCACGGCAAAGGACGCCTGATTGATGGCCCGGCCAGGATCGGGCGCCAGCGGGCGCGAGGAAACCACGATGCCGGGTTCTTCCTCGGCACCACGATGGCCGGGGTGACGCGGCGGCTCGGCAGGCTGGGTTTCGGCGGAAGCTGGGGTCGAGGGCGCAGGCTGGGCCGATGTCGATGCCGGGGCGGCGTCCTGAACCGGCGGAACATTGGGCGCTGTTGCCGCATCCTGCGTCACGCTCTGCGGCGCAGCAACGCCCGGCGCAGCGTCGGGAGAAACCGATTGCGCCCAACATGGCGCCGCCGCCAGCATCCATGCCAGCGCAACACCGCCTTTCAACAAACCGCTCTTGCCCCCACGACAAGACATGGCCGATCCCAACATCACAAAATTCCCCAACTCAGGCCCCCGCCATCGCATGATCCTTGTAGAGAACTCGTGCAGACTGCCTAGTGGTAACTACGACAAATTGCGACAAATCGGTGGGAAAATGTCCCTTTCAGGGAAAGCTGCCCGCCATCAACGCATTGCGGGCAAAGGCAACCCGCGGATGACGCAGGGCCGCAGGCGACCAGACCAGCGAATAGGTGTGGACCGGCCGCTCGACCGGGGCGACGATCTCGGTCAATTGCCCCTGCGCGATCAGATCGCCGCACAGATAGCCGGGCAGCGCGGTCCAGCCGAATTCCTGCATCATCAGGCTGCGCAGACAGCGCAGGTCCTGCCCCACCACCGCCGGGCTGACGGGCGGGCCGGGCAGGCGGTTTTCCACCAGCCAGTCCTCGACCAGCGGGCGTTCGAGATGATAGGCCAGCACCGGTTCGGCCATCAACGCCCGGCGCAGATCGGGCGCGGCCATGATGCGCGCGGCCACGCGCGGCGCCGCCACCGCATAGACCCGCTCTTCATGAATGCGCGCGCTGCGCAAACGGCGGTCGGCCAGCACATAGGCCGAGAGGCCAAGATCGTAATTGCCCTCGATCAGCCCCTGGCGGATCGCCTCGCGGTCGCCGGTGTGCAGGCTGATGCGCAGGCCCGAATGGAGCAACGGCAAGAGGCGCGGCGCCACCACCTCGGCCAGAAAATCGCCATGGCCGATCAGCCGCACCGATCCCGTCATATCCGAGGAACGCGCCCGCGCCGCCGCCAGCGCCGCCTCGGCAATATCGAGCCGGTCGCCAAGGCTGGCGGCCAGTTCCTCGCCCGCCAGTGTGGGGATGACGCCCTTGGGCTGGCGGGTGAACAAATCGCGCTCGATGGCGGCCTCCAGCGCGGCAATATGCTGGGAAACCGCCGGTTGCGTCAGGCCAAGGCTACGCGCGGCCCCGCTGATCGAACGCTGGCGATAGACTTCGACAAAGGTGCGCAGATGCTGAAGCGACATAAGCAATGCCATAAATATTTTTATTGCTAAATGCCAGACTGCTGTGTGGTATGACGGCATAAGGAGGCCTAAGGCACAGATGTCCCCCCGTTTCGAGTCGCCCTTCGTGATCGATCTGTTGCCCCATCCCGCCTGCGGTCGTTGCGCATGACCTTGCCCAGTTGGTCCGCGTGGGCCTATTCCGCCAAGACCGCCTTTGCCGCGCTGCTGGCCCTGTGGATCAGCCTGTTCGTCGGGCTGCCCATGCCCTTTTGGGCGATGAGCACGGCCTATATTGTGTCAAGCCCGCTCTCGGGCGCCACCCGATCTAAGGCGATCTATCGCGTGATCGGCACGGGCGGCGGCGCCACGGTGGCGGTGGCGCTGGTGCCGATGCTGGTGGAATGGCCCGAATTGCTCAGCCTCGCGCTGGCTCTCTGGGTCGGGATCACGCTGGCCATCTCGCTGCTCGACCGTTCGCCGCGCGCCTATATGCTGATGCTGGCGGGCTATACCGCCGCGATCATCGCCTTTCCCGCCGTGGACCGGCCCGAGGCGGTGTTTGACATTGCCGCCGCGCGCGTGACCGAGATCGTGCTGGGCATCACCTGTGCCACGCTGGCTCACAGCCTGCTATGGCCCAAATCGGTGGCCACAGCGCTGGAGCCGCGCCTCAAGCGCTGGCTGACCGATGCGCGCGGATGGTATGACGATATTCTGGGCGGCGCGCACCCGACCACCTCGCTGCGCGACCGCCAGCAACTGGCCGTCGATGCGGTGGAATGCACGCTGCTGGCAACGCACATCCCCTTTGACACATCGCACTGGCGCGAGGCCACGGCCAGCGTTCAGGCGCTGCTGCGCCGCGTGCTGCTGCTCTTGCCGGTGCTCTCGGGCATGGCGGACCGGCGGCGCGCGATCGGCGATGCCGATGATGAATGGAACAACCTGCTGCGCGAAAGCTATGAGTTGCGGCGGCGACAGGCGGGCGTGCTGCTGGATGAATGCGATGCGCTGCTCCATCATCTGGGCCATCCGCAAAGCCCCTCGCCGCTCTCGGATCAGGAGCAGAAGGGCACGATCGAATTGCATGCCGATCCGATGTCGGCGCTGATCGCGGGGGTGGCGGCCACGCTGACCATTCTGGTGGTCTGTGCGATCTGGATCCTGTCGGGCTGGCATGACGGCGCCTCGGCCGCCGCGCTGGCGGGCGTGTTCTGTTGTCTGTTTGCGGCGATGGACAATCCGGTGCCCGCCATTCTCAATTTCGGGGTGGCCACGCTCTCGGCCATGCCGCTGGCGGGGCTGTATCTGTTTTATATCCTGCCCCAGATCGACGGGTTCCTGCCGCTGGTGCTGGTGCTTTCGCCCTCCCTGCTGCTGTTTGGCAGTTTGCTGCCCAATCCGCGCTATGGCCTGTTTTCCCTTGCGCTGATGATGGGCTTTTGCAGCACGCTCGCCCTGCAGGAAACCTATACCGCCGATTTTGCGCATTTCCTCAATACCAATCTGGCCCAGTTCGTGGCCATGGTGGTGGCCGCCGGGATGACGGCGGGGCTGACCACGATCAGCAAGGATGTGGCGATTGCCCGGCTGAACGCGCGGATGCGGCGCGATCTGGTATCGCTGGCGCGGGCCTCCTCGCCGCCCGATGCGCTGGCCGCGCTGGGGCGCAGCACCGATCAGCTCGCCCTTATCACCCAGCGTCTGGGCGCGGACACCGATATGGCGACGGCGGGGCTGAGCGACATCCGCATCGCGATGAACATCGTCCAGATCCAGCATCTGCGCAGCCATGCCACGCCCGCCCTTTCCGCCGCGCTTGAACATATGCTGCGCCTGGGCACGGCGCATTGGTCGAACAAGCGCGACACGCCGCCCCCGCCCGAATTGCTGGAGGCGATCGACATCGCGCTGCGCCTGACGCAAAGCCAGCCCTTGCCGCAACTGGCCACATCGGCCACCCTGATCACCGAGCCGGAACAGGGCCGCGCCGCGCTGGTGGCGCTGCGCCGCAACCTGTTTCCCCATGCATCCGCCTTTCGCGCCGGAGGTTACGCATGAGCGCCGAATATATCCTTGGCGGCATCTATATTGACGCGGCCCCCGTGCATGGCTGCATCGCGCTGCTGATTGCGCTGCTGCTGCACAGGCTGTTGATCGCCGTCCGTTTTTATCGTTTCGTATGGCATCCGGTGCTGTTCGATACGGCCATGTTTGTTCTCGTCTGGGCGATGGTCACGCTGTGGTTGCCCCCGCTCGTCCCCTCGCTTCTGCATTCCCCGCTATAAGGCCCCTGCCATGACTCTCTCGCTTTCTCCTGCTGGCTCCAAAGTCGTCCGCTATGCTGTGACCGGCGTGCTGGTGGCGGCCGCGCTTGTGGCGGGGCGCGCGCTGATTACCTATTATCAGGCCGACCCATGGACGCGCGACGGGCGCGTGCGGGCCGATGTGGTGCAGGTGGCGCCCGATGTGGCCGGATTGGTGACGCAGGTTTTCGTCACCCACGATCAGGCCGTGCGCAAGGGCGATGTGCTGTTTCAGATCGACCCGGCGCGCTTTGATCTGGCCATCCGCCAGGCCGACAGCCAGTTGCAGAGCGCGCAGGCCGATGTGACGCGCGCAAGGGCCGCCATCCAGAGCGCCAATGTGGTGCTGACGCAGGCCAAGCGCGATGCCACCCGCAACCAGAAGCTGGGCGATCTGGTCGCCGCCGAGGCCACCGAGCAGAGCCAGTCCAAGGCCGCCGAGGCGCAGGCCAAATCCGCCGAGGCCAATGCCATGCTGGCCGAGGCCGAAGCGCGGGTGACGGCGGCGCGCGACGCGCGCGATCTGGCGCTGCTCAACCGGGCGCGCACGCGGGTGGTCGCCCCCACCGACGGGCGCATGTCCGACCTCAACCTGCGCGTGGGCAATTATGTCAGCGCGGGCGCGCCGGTGATGGCGCTGATCGACACGGCATCTTTGCGCGTCGAGGGCTATTTTGAGGAAACCAAGCTGCCCCATGTCCATGTGGGTCAGGCCGCCACGATCCGTATGATGGGCGAGAGCAAGGTGCTGACCGGCCATGTCGTCTCGCTGGCCGCCGCGATCGAGGATCATGACAGGCTCGCGAGCGCGAAGATGCTGCCCGCGATCAACCCTTCGTTTAGCTGGGTGCGTCTGGCCCAACGTGTGCCGGTGCGCATCAAGCTGGACAATCCGCCCGCCGATATCGCGCTGATCGCGGGGCGGACGGCCTCGGTCACGCTGGCGCGGGATGGCGCGAAGTGAAGCCCCCCATGAACAAGGGCCTACTGACGGCCTGTGCTGCGCTGGCGTTAAGCGGCTGTGTGATGGGGCCGAATTATCAGGCGCCCAAGCCCGTTTCGGCCAAGTTGTCGCAAGCCGATGGCATGACGCAGCAGGCGCCCCTGCCCCCGCGCTGGTGGCATCTTTATGACGATCCGGTGCTGGATCGGCTCGAAGAACAGGCGTTGAGCGCAAACACCGAATTGCGCGTGGCGGCGGCTTCTCTGGGCCGGGCGCGGGCGATGACCGAGGCGGCAGAAGGCGCCAATGAGCCGGAATTTTCCGTCGAGGCCGCCGCCCAGCGCGCAAGGCTTTCGGGCGAATCCTATCTGCTGACCGAACAACTGCCGGTGATGAATCTCGGCTCGGCCGGCGGCGGGGTCAGCTATCAGTTCGACCTGTTCGGCCGGTTGCGCCGGGGGGCAGAGGCCGCGCGCGCCGATGAAGGGGCCGTGGGCGCGCTGGCCGATGCGGTCAAGGTGACGCTGGCCGCCGAAGTCGCCAAGTCCTATGTCGAAGTCTGCGGCGCACAGGAAATGGAAGCTATCGTCGAGCATTCGGTGGAAGTGCAGGAGCGGCTGGTCGAATTTGCCGAGCGCCTGCAGGCCGAGGGCCGGGGCAGCGCGATCGAGGTGTCCGCCGCCAAGGCGCGTCTGGCCGATGCGCGCGCCGCGCTGCCGCTCGACAAGATCAAGTCGCGCGCGGCGCTCTATCGGCTTGCGTTCCTGATGGGCCGCACGCCCGATGACTATCCGCGCGAAGCCGAGGCCTGCCACCACCTGCCCAAATTGTCGCAGCCGCTGCCCACCGGCGATGGCGCGGCCCTGATCGCGCGCCGCCCCGACATCCGCGCGGCCGAGCGCCAATTGGCCGCCGCCACCGCTCGCATCGGCGTGGCCACGGCCGAACTTTATCCGCAGATCGGCATCGGGCTGACCGGCGGCACCACCGGCCTGCTGGCCGACCTGGGCCAAGCGGCAACCAATCGCTGGAGCATCGCCGGGCTGATCCACTGGAATTTCCCCAGCGCAGGCCCGCGCGCCAAGGTCCGCGCCGCCAAGGCCGACACCGCCCGCGCTCTGGCCGTGTTCGACGGCAAGGTGCTCAACGCCCTGCGCGAGGTACAGACCGCGATCAGCACCTATGGCGAAAACCACAACCGCCTCCTCTCCCTGACCGAGGCGCGCGAGGCCGCCGATGAAACCGCCGACCAGCTCCGCCGGTTGCGCGAAGGCGGCAAGGCAGCGGCGCAGGTGGACATCGGTGGGCGTAACACGGCGCTTTTGGCGGCCCAGCGCGAACAGGCAGCCAAGGAAGCGCTGGTGCTGGATCAGATCAATCTGTTCCTCGCGCTGGGTGGCGGGTGGTAGGTTTTAGATTGGCCTCCGGCGGGCAAAGGGACTGGTCCCTTTGCAATCCCATTATGGGGTTGCGCAAGAATGGCGACGTGAGGCTTTGACCGGGTCGGGTTTTGAAGGCCGCTGCGCGGCGGAAAAAATTGGCTGCGTTGGGGAGTGCAGGGGGAGGTTTGATGAGAGGTTTCGAATTGGCGGCGATACTCGCTTTGACAGGCGTTCTGGCCCTGACCGAAACTGCACACGCCCAAGGCGATCAGGAAATCGCTGCCCAAATCTCGCGTGAGCTTCGCGCGTGCGAACATGATCCCGCGAAGGGCGGTACTTTTCAGCAAGCCGTTTGTTACAGTGAGGAGGCTAAGCGACAGGATCAGCGACTGAATGAAACTTGGAAGCGCCTGCCGCCCTCGCGCCGCGCAGCTTTGCTGGGTGGCGAAAGAGAATGGATCAAGCGTCGCGATGCAGTTTGCCGGGATGCTGCCGCCGATTATAGGAATTCAACGGCCAATTATATGTACGGCACCTGTTACGTGAATGAGACCATTAAACGGCGCCTTTGGTTGGTGCATGGCCGCTGACACATGAAGCCAGGCTTCAGGCGGCAGATGCTTTCAACTTCCGCAACCTGGCACCAAAACACCCCCAAAAAAACTTCAAAGCCACTCCCGCAAGGCCGTCCATGGCGGCTGCTTCGCCGCAATCCCCACCGCATGGGCCGGACTGCTGGAGGGCAGCGCGATCAAGGGCACGGGCGCATCATCGCCCAATTGCGCCCGGGCGATGGCATAGGCCTTGGCTCCGTTGAACGCCATCGCGCGCAAGGCTGGCAAACCGGCCGCCGCGCTGCGCAGGTCGCGGGCCTCCACCTCACGCAGGTCAGCGTCCAGACTGCCGCGCCGCCGGGCGCTTTCCACCACATCCCACAGGCCGATCCCCGCGCCCAGCAGCGCAGCAAGCCGCGCCTGATACTCCATGGCCATCAGGTCCGCGCCCACCACCGGCGAGAGCAACCTCCAGAACTGATTGCGCGGATGGGCATAATAGCGCCCCGCCGCCAGCGATTGCCGCCCCGGCAGGCTGCCCAGCAGCAAAAGCCGGGTTTGCCCATCGGCCACCATGCCAAATGCCATGTCCCGCAGACCATCTGTTACGTTCTGTTGCAATTGACGATACTTTCTTGATTGTCAGCTTGCGGCAATCTGCCCATTGTAACGAATGGGCAAGCTGTGGATCGCTTGGCCAGTCCTGACGTCCTTTGAAACACCGGGCGCACCGTCAATGGGCCGCGTATGGCCTGCGCCGATGGAGAATGCCAACATGTCCGACACCGCGCCCTATTATGAAGATGACCGGCCCCGCCGCAAACCCTGGCTGGCCTATGCGCTGGTGGTGTTGGGGCTGGTGGCGGTGGCGCTGATCGGCAAATGGTTTGCGGGGGCCGGGGCCCAGAAGAACGCGCGTTCGGGGCGTCCGGCGGCGGCGGTTTCGGCGGTGCCGGTGGGCCTTGGCGATATGCCGGTCGAGGTCAACGCTATCGGCACGGTCACGCCCATCGATTCGGCCGCCGTGCGCAGCCAGCTTTCGGGCACGGTTTTCGCCATCCTGTTCAAGGAGGGCCAGCAGGTCCGCGAGGGGCAGGTCATCGCCCAGATCGACCCGCGCCCCTATCGCCTTTCCCTGTCGCAGGCCGAAGGAACATTGGCCAAGGATATGGCCCAGTTGAACTCGGCCAAGCTGGACCTCAAGCGCTATGAAACGCTGGCCTCGCAGGATTCGGTCGCGCGCCAGACGCTCGATACCCAGCGCGCCACGGTGGGCCAGTTGGAGGGCACCGTGGCCGCCGACCGCGCCTCGGTGGGCACGGCGCGGCTCAATCTGCAATATACGGCGGTCAAGGCGCCTTTCTCGGGCCGCATCGGCCTGCGTCAGGTCAGCGTGGGCGCCTATGTCACGCCGTCGGACACGGCAGGCATTGCCACGATCACGCGCACCGATCCCATTGATGTGGCCTTTACCGTGCCGCAGGGGCAATTGAACGCGATTGCCGCCAAGGGGACCGGTCTGCCCGTGATCGCCTATGATCAGGATGGCAAGAGCGAGCTGGCCAAGGGCACGTTCTCGACCTTTGACAATCAGATCGACACCACCACCGGCACGATCAAGGCCAAGGCGCGCTTTGCCAATCCGGCGGCGGTGAAAGCTTTGTTCCCCAATCAGTTCGTCAATGTAAAGATGCTGGTCGATACGCTGCACCAGGTGCCGGTGGTGCCGGTTTCGGCGCTGCGGCACGGCGCACCGGGCGATTTCGTGTTCGTCGTGCAGCCGGACAACAAGGTGAAGCTGACGGTGGTCAAGGTCGGCCCCAGCGATGGGCGGAACACCGCGATCCTTGGCGGACTGAACAAGGGGCAACTGGTCGTGGCCGAGGGCGCGGATGGGCTCGATGACGGCTCGAGCGTGCGCCTGGCGGGCGGCAAGGGCGGCCCGGGAGGACCCGGCGGCGCAGAACACAAGGGCAAGCGCAAGGCGGCCCAATGAGCGCGCCCGTTGAACCCGGCCGGGACGAGCTTCCCGCCGAGAAGATGATGGGCGGCCCTTCGCGGCCCTTCATCCTGCGCCCTGTGGCCACCACGCTGATGATGATCGCGCTGTTGCTGGCCGGTTTTATCGCGTGGAAGCAATTGCCGCTCTCGGCGCTGCCGCAGGTGGATTATCCCACCATCCAGGTCCGCACGCTCTATCCCGGCGCCAGCCCCGATGTGATGGCGCTGACCGTCACCAGCCCGCTGGAGCGCCAGTTCGGCCAGATGCCGGGCCTGACGCGCATGACCTCGAATTCATCGGGCGGGGCCTCGGTCATCACGCTGCAGTTCGATCTGGGCATGGCGCTGGATGTGGCCGAGCAACAGGTGCAGGCGGCCATCAATGCCGCCAACAGCCTGCTGCCGTCCGATCTGCCCGCGCCGCCGGTCTATGCCAAGGTGAACCCCGCCGACGCGCCGGTCATCACGCTGGGCGTGTCCTCGAAAACCCGCCCGCTGGGTGAAGTGCAGGGGATTGTCGAGCGGCAGTTTTCAAACAAGATCGCGCAGGTTTCCGGTGTTGGTCTGGTCAGCCTGTCGGGCGGACAGCGCCCCGCCGTGCGGATCATCGCCAATGTCGGCGCGCTGGCCACGCGGGGGCTGAGCCTTGAAAGCATCCGCAGCGCCATTTCCAACGCCAATGTCAACATGGCCAAGGGCAGCTTTGACGGGATCACCAAAAGCTGGACCATCGACGCCAATGACCAGTTGGGCAGCGCGAAGGACTACGCCAATCTGGTCGTCTCCTATGCCAATGGCGCACCGATCCGCCTGTCCGATGTGGCCAGCGTCGAGGCGAGCGTGGAAAACACCCGCACCGCCAGTTGGATGAACAGGCAGAGCGCCGTCATCATCGACGTTCAGCGCCAGCCCGGCGCCAATGTCATCGCCACGGTCGATGCGATCAAGGCGGCTCTGCCCGATCTGACCGCGCAATTGCCCGCCGACGTCAAGGTCAGGGTGCTGACCGACCGCACCGAGGGCATCCGCGCCAGCGTCGAGGATGTACAGTTTGAACTGGTGCTGGCGGTGCTGCTGGTGGTGCTGGTGATCTTCCTCTTTCTGGGCAGCCTGCGCGCAACCATGGTGGCGGCGATTTCGGTGCCGCTTTCGCTGGTCGGGGCCTTTGCCGCGATGTGGGCGCTGGGCTTTTCGATCAATAACCTGACGCTGATGGCGCTCACCATCGCCAGCGGTTTTGTGGTCGATGACGCCATCGTAGTGATCGAGAATATCGCCCGTTATGTCGAGGAAGGGATGAAGCCCTTTGACGCGGCATTGAAAGGCGCCAGCGAGATCGGCTTTACCATCATCAGCCTGACCGTCAGCCTGATCGCGGTGCTGATCCCGCTGCTGTTTATGGGCGATGTGGTGGGGCGGCTGTTTCGCGAATTTGCGATCTCGCTGGCCGTGACCATCGCGCTGTCGGCGCTGGTGGCGCTGACCGCCGTGCCGATGCTGGCCGCGCGCTGGCTGAAACCCGAACATGAGGAGCGCCGCTTTGCCATCGTGGACAAGGCGATGCACCAGTTCGACCGCCTCGCCGCCGCCTATGCCCGCGCTTTGGGCTGGGTCATGGCGCGCAGCGGCCTGACGATGCTGGTCTTTGCCGCTTCGCTGGTGGTGACGGCGGCGCTGTTCTGGGCGATCCCGAAAAACCTGTTTCCCACGCAGGACACCGGGCAGATCCGCGCGACCTTGGTGGCCGCACAGGACATCAGCTTTACCCACATGGCCCATCTGCAACAGCAGGTGGCGGCCAAAATGCTGGAAGATCCGGGCGTGGAATCGCTCTCCTCCAGCGTGGGCGTGGATGGTACGAACACGACCGTCAATCAGGGGCGGATGGTCATCAACCTCAAACCCATCAATGCGCGCGAGGATCAGGAAGCGATCATGACCCGCCTGCGCGACAGCGCGGCCGGGGTGCCGGGGGTCCAGCTTTACTTCCAGCCGGTGCAGGATCTGACCATCGACACCGAAACGGGCCTGACGCCCTATCGCTTTGCCCTGCATGGTGCGGATCAGGATACGGTCAACACATGGGGGCAAAAGCTGGCGCAGGCGCTCAAATCCGAGACCTCGCTGCGCGATGTCAATGCGCCTGCTCTGGGCCAAGGGCGCAGCGTGATCGTGGACGTCAACCGCGATGCGGCGGCGCGTCTGGGCCTCTCGGTGCTCAGCGTCGACAATGCGCTTTATGATGCCTTTGGCCAGCGGATCATCTCGACCATCTATACCCAGTCAAGCCAGAACCGCGTGATCCTCTCGGCCAGCCCGCAGATGCTGTCCGATCCGCAAAGCCTTGGACAGCTCTATATCCCGCTCTCCTCCGGCACGCAGGTGCCGCTGGGCACCATCGCCACGATCCGCGAGGGGACCAGCCCGCTGGTTCTGGCACGCGAGGGACAATTCCCCTCGGCCACCATCGGTTTCGATGTGACGCCGGGCGTATCGCTGGGCCATGCGGTGTCCTCGATCGAACAGGCGGCCAAGGATCTGGGGATGCCCTCATCCCTGACGATGGATTTCTCCGGTTCGGCCTCGGCCTTCCGCTCGGCGCTGGCCAATGAGGCGGTGCTGGTGCTGGCCGCGATCATCACGGTCTATATCGTGCTGGGCGTGCTGTATGAAAGCTTCATCCATCCCGTCACCATCCTCTCCACCCTGCCCTCGGCGGGCGTGGGGGCGCTGATCGCGCTGGCGCTGACCTCCTATGGGCTGGGGGTGATCGGGATTATCGGCATCGTGCTGCTGATCGGCATTGTGAAGAAAAACGCGATCATGATGATCGACTTTGCCATTGCCGCCATGCGCGAGGAAGGGATGGCGGCGGATGAGGCGATCAAACGCGCCGCCCATCTGCGTTTCCGGCCGATCATGATGACCACCTTTGCCGCGCTGTTTGCCGCGATCCCGATGATCTTCGGGTCGGGCATGGGCCATGAATTGCGCCAGCCTCTGGGCCTGTCCATCGCGGGGGGCCTGATCCTGTCTCAGGTGCTGACGCTGTTCACCACGCCGGTCATCTTCCTCGCCTTTGAAAACTGGCGCGAGCGCCGTCAGGCCAGACATGTGGGGCAGGCGGCGTGAATATTTCCGCCCCCTTCATCCGGCGGCCGGTCGGTACGATCCTGCTGACCATCGGGGTGGCGCTGGCGGGCATTGCGGCGTTTTTCCAGCTTCCCGTCGCGCCCCTGCCCCGCGTCGACATCCCCACGGTGATGGTGCAGGCCAGCCTGCCCGGCGCCAGCCCGTCCACCATGGCCAGCACCGTGGCCAGCCCGCTGGAGCGCCGCCTCGGCACGATTGCGGGCGTGACGGAGATGACCTCGCGCTCCTCGCTGGGTTCGACACAGGTGGTGCTGCAATTCGACCTGAACCGCAACATTGACGGGGCGGCCCGCGATGTTCAGGCCGCGATTGCCGCCGCGCGGGCCGATCTGCCCAGCACGCTCAAAACCAACCCCACCTATCGCAAGATGAACCCAGCCGATGCGCCGATCCTGATCCTTGCCCTGACCAGCCCGACCCGCACGCCCGAACAGATTTACGACGCGGTGTCGAACATCGTGCAGCAAAAGCTGCTTCAGGTGAATGGCGTGGGCAATGTCGAGTTGGGTGGCGCGGCCTTGCCCGGCGTGCGGATCGAGATCAACCCGATGCAGCTGGCCCGCGCAGGGATCGGGCTGGAGGATGTGCGCACCGCCCTGCAATCGGCCAGCGCCAACCGGCCCCGAGGCGTGCTGGAGGGGATCGACATTTCCAAGGGCGGCCTGTCCTGGCAGATTTTCTCCAATGCCGCCGCGCTGAAGGCGGCAGACTTTGCTCCCATGGTCATCGCATGGCGCAATGGCGCGCCCGTGCGCCTGTCCGACATCGCCCGCGTGGTCGATGGGCCGGAAGAACTGCACACGATGGGCCTGTTCAACGGCAAGAAGTCGGTGCCGATCATCATCACCCGCCAGCCTGACGCCAATATCGTCCAGACGGTCGATGCCTTGCGCGCGCAGGTGCCGGGGCTGCAGGCCTTGCTGCCCGCCGATATCAAGCTCAACATCGCCACCGATCGCACGATCACCATCCGCTCCTCGCTGCATGAGGTGGAAATCGCGCTGCTCGTCTCCACGCTGCTGGTGGTGATCGTGGTCAGCGTGTTTCTGCAAAGCTGGCGCGCGACGATGATCCCGGCGGCGGCGGTGATCGTCTCGCTGCTGGGCACGCTGGGGGTGATGTATATGTCGGGCTTCCTGCTCGACAATCTGTCGCTGATGGCCCTGACCGTGGCGACCGGCTTTGTGGTCGATGACGCGATTGTGGTGGTTGAAAACATTGCCCGCCATGTCGAGGAAGGGATGCCCCCCTTTACCGCCGCCCTGCGCGGCGCGCGCGAGGTGGGCTTTACCGTGCTGTCCATTTCGCTGTCCCTTGTCGCGGTTTTTGTGCCGCTGATCTTCATGGGCGGGGTGATGGGGCGGCTGATGCGCGAATTTGCGCTGACCATGACGGCGGCGGTGGGCATCAGCCTGATTGCCAGCCTGACGGTCACGCCCATGCTGGCCAGCCGGGCGCTGGCGGCGCCGGGGGTGGAAAAGGACAATGCCCTGTTCCGCACCTCGCGCCGGTTTTTCGATGGGCTGCATGCGCGCTATGCACGGCGGCTGGATTGGGCGCTGAACCATCGCGGGCCGGTGCTGCTGCTGCTGTTGGGCGCGGTGATCCTTAACGTGTTTCTGATCGTGGTCGCGCCCAAAGGCCTGTTGCCGCAACAGGATACAGGCGCGATGACGGGCGGCCTGCGCGTTGACCAGTCCATGTCCTTTGCCGCCACATCCGACAAGTTGACGCAGGCGGCCAATATCATCCGCGCCGATCCGGCCGTCGCCACGCTGGTGGCCTTTACCGGGGGCGGGCGTGCGGGTTCGGGCTTTATGTTCGTCAATCTGAAACCGCGCGGAGAGCGTCCGCCGATCAATGACGTTATCGCCCGCCTGCGCCCCAAACTGGCGCGGGTGCGCGGGGTCAGCGTGTTTCTCAACCCGGTGCAGGATTTGCAGGCGGGCGGGCGCCAGACCAGCGCGACCTATCAATATGTCCTCCACGCCGAAAGCGCGCAGATGCTGCGCGAGGCGGGCGAGAAACTGGTCAAGGCGCTGAAGGCCCAGCCGCAGGCGATCACCGATGTGGATATCGACCAGCAGGATGCGGGCGCCAGCGCCTTTGTCACCGTGGACCGCAACCGCGCCGCCAGCCTTGGCATCACGATGAACACCATCGACCAGACGCTCTATGACGCCTTTGGCCAGCGGCAGGTCGCCTCGATCTATCAGGGGCTGAACCAGTATCATGTGGTGATGGAGGCCGATCCGACCTATTCGGGCAAGCCCGAAGCGCTCGGCAATCTCTATCTGCCGGTGGGGGGAACCCTGTCCTCATCCACCACGGCCACCAACGCCAATGCCTCGCTGGGCAACAATGCAGCCAGGGGCAGCGCGGTGAGTGCCACCGCCACCACCCAGATCCCGCTCTCCACCGTGGCGGCATGGTCCAACGCCTCGACTGCGGCCAGCGTCAGCCATACCGATGGCGAACCCTCGGCCACGATCTCGTTCAACCTGCCGCCGGGCCTTTCGCTGGGCCAGGCCGCGCAGACCATTGCCGCCACGCAGGCCAGCCTTGCCCTGCCCGCCGGCGTCCATGGCGATTTCGGCGGCACCGCCAAGGTGTTTCAGCAGTCAACCAGCTCGATGCCGCTGCTGATCGTGGCCGCGATCGTCACGATCTATATCGTGCTGGGCATTCTGTATGAAAGCGCGATCCACCCGCTGACGGTGCTTTCCACCCTGCCCTCGGCGGGCGTGGGGGCGATCTTCGCCCTGATCGTGACGGGGGGGCAGTTCGACATTATCGCGCTGATCGGGGTCGTGCTGCTGATCGGCATTGTGAAGAAGAACGCGATCCTGATCATCGACTTTGCCATCGAATCGGAACGTTCGCGCGGGCTCTCCTCCTTTGAGGCGATCCGCGAGGCCAGCCTGCTGCGCTTCCGCCCGATCCTGATGACCACGCTGGCCGCCGCGCTGGGCGCCTTGCCGCTGGCCATCGGGTTTGGCGACGGGGCCGAATTGCGCCGCCCGCTGGGCATTGCCATCGTGGGCGGGCTGATCGTCAGCCAGATGCTGACGCTGCTGACGACGCCTGTGGTCTATCTGGCGGTGGACAAATGGCGCCGCCGCTCTCCCCATGAACATCTGCTGGCTCGCCATGGCGATGCTGAACCTCTGGAAGCCTGATATGATGAAGCGTACCTCTCTGGCTCTTGCCACCGCCCTGTCCCTTTCGGCCTGCAGCATGGCCCCCAAATACCATGTGCCCACCAGCGCTGCGCCCGCCGCCGCCTTCAAGGGCGATGCCGGATGGGCGCCCGCCATGCCCGCCGACGATGTGGCCAAGGGGCAATGGTGGAAGCTGTTCGGCGATCCGGTGCTCGATACGCTGGAGGAAAAGGTCGAGGTGACAAACCAGAACGTCGCCTATTACCGCGCCGCCTATGCGCAGGCCGAGGCGGTGGTGCGCGCCAATCGCGCCGCGCTCTTTCCCACCATCAGCGCCAGCGCCAGCGACACGCGCAGCGGCACCTTCGCCGCCAACAGCACCGGCACCACCACCGGTTCAGGCGGCAGTGTGACCCGCACCGGCACCACCATTTCGGCCACCGGCAGCGCCAGCTGGACCCCCGACATCTGGGGCAAGCTGGCCGATACCACACGCCAGTCCAAGGCGCAGGCGCAGGCATCGGCGGCCACGCTGGCCAATGCCACGCTCTCGGCGCGCGGCACATTGGCCACCAATTATTTCCAGTTGCGCGGGGTGGATGCGCAAAAGGTGATGCTGACCGATACGGTGGCCGCCTATCGCCGCTCGCTGGAGGTGACGCGCAACAAGCTTTCGGCCGGTACGATCAGCGAGGCCGATGTGCAAAGCGCGCAGGCCAGCCTGTCCAATGCCGAGGCGTCCTTGCGCGATCTGGAGCGGCAGCGCGCATCCTATGAAAATGCCATCGCTGTGCTGGTGGGCGAAAATCCGTCCACCTTCCATCTGGCGCCCACGGCGTGGAACCCGGCGCTGCCATCGGTGCCGGGCGTGATGCCGGGCGACATCCTGCAACGCCGCCCCGATATCGCCAATGCCGAAAGATCGGTGGCCGCCGCCAATTCGGCCATTGGCATCCAGCGTTCGGCCTTCTTCCCCTCGATCACGCTGTCCGGCTCGGTGGGGTCCAATTCGACCACGATGACCAACCTGTTCAGCGCAGCCACCTCGCTCTGGTCTTTGGGGGCCAGCGCGGCCGAAACGCTGATCGATTTCGGCGCGCGTTCGGCCAAGGTGGCGCAGGCCCGCGCGGCCTATAATGCGGCGGTCGCCACCTATCGCCAAAGCGTGCTGAATGCTTTTCAGGAGGTGGAAACCAATCTCTCGGCCGTCTCGGCCTATCGCGCGCAGGCGCCCTATTATACCACCGCCAATGCCGCCGCAGCCAAGGCCGAAACCATCATCCGCAATCAGTATCAGGCCGGCACCGTTGATTTTACCAGCGTTTCCTCCGCACAATCCACAGCCTATTCGGCGCGCGTTAATCTGATACAGAATACCGTCAATCAGCAGACCGCCACTGTGGCCCTGATACAGGCCATCGGCGGCGAATGGCGGGATGGTGTGGAGTTGCACCCTTCCGTCAAATGATGGAACGGGGGAATATTGAACATGCGTGGAGTTTGGGGCGCGGTGGCAGCACTGGCGCTGATGGTCGGCGCCGCGCCGGTTTTGGCGCAACCTTTGGCCCCGCCGCCTGCGCAAATGGGCAAGGTGGCGCTGACCTTTGACGATTTGCCGGGATTGAGCCTGTTCAACGATCAGGCGTGGCTGGATTACATCAACCGCACCTTGCTGCGCGGATTGCGGCGCAATCATATGCCCGCCATCGGCTTTGTGAACGAATCCAAGCTGGACGATGCGGTGCGCGCGCGCCAGATCACCAATCTGAAACTGTGGCTGGATGCGGGCAAGGATCTGGGCAACCACACGTTCAGCCATGAATCGCCCAATGATCTGGGCGCGGCGGGCTATATCGCCGACATCGCCAAGGGCGAGCCGGTGACGCGCGAATTGCTGGCCGCACGGGGCAAGAAGCTGGACTGGTTCCGCCATCCCTATCTGGAAACCGGCGCGCCCGAGGCGGTCAAGCACGCGATCAACACATGGCTGGGCCAGCATGGCTATCATATCGCGCCGGTCACGATCGACGCCGATGACTGGATGTTTGCCGAACCCTATGAGGACGCGCTGGCCCGCCATGACGAGGCGCGACGACTGCGCGTGCGCAAGCAATATCTCGATTATACCGAACGCGCGATCAGTTGGTATCAAAAGGCCTCGGACGCGCTGTTCGGGCGCCAGATCGCCTTTGTCATGCTGCTCCACGATACACGGCTCAATGCCGACAGCATCGACGAGTTGGGCGCGATGCTGAAGCGGCGCAAGCTCAAGCCGGTCACGATTGAGGCGGCGATGAGCGATCCGGCCTATAAGACCCGCGATCCCTATGTCGGCAAGGACGGGATCGAGTGGATGGAGCGCTGGTCCTATACGCTGAAAAAGGGCCTGCCGTGGACGAGCTGGCAGGATGCGCCCAAGCAGATCGAAGACGAATACAACAAGCTGGAGAATGACCAGCACAAGAATTGAGGAAAAGGCGGCGGCACCCCATGCCGCCGCCTTTTTGTTTAAACCTTGTCGAGCATCTTGCCCGCACTGAGCTTTACAAATTCGGCCACCTGCCCCTGCATCATCTTCATCAGGGCGGGCACCTCAAGACTGCCGCTCAGCCGGTCCTCCTCGATGGTCAGCGACACCGGGATGCGCGAGCCGAGCGCGGTAATCGTCATGTTCAGCACATAATCACCCGCCCATTCCGAGGCGAGGCTGCCCCCGCCCGGAATATGCGCGGCCAGCTTGGGCAGGCCCACCTCGATGCGGCGCTTGGCCTCGGCGCGGCCAAGGCTGTGGGGGATCGAGATGTCCATCAGAATTCGTCCTCGGCAAAGGCCATCAGCGCGCCCTTGCCCGCCTTGATGGCCAGGAAATGGGTGGTCGCCTGCGGCAGGATCTTTTCAAAGAAGAAGGTCGCGGTCTTGATCTTGGTTTCGTAAAACGCCTTGTCCTGCGTGCCGAAGAACAGTTGCAGGCCCGCGATCTTGGTGGCTTTGGCAAAGCAATAGGCCATGCCGACAAGGCCGAGCAGGCGCAGATAGTCGCTGGCCGCAGCCCCCGCCTCTTCGGGGTCCTTCATGCCCTTTTCCGCAATCGTCGCGGTGGAAAGCTGCAGCGCGCCAAAGGCCTTTTCCAGCCCCTCGATCATCTTCTGCATCGGGCCTTCGCCCTTGTTTTCCTCGATAAAGGCCGAGACGGGGTGGAAGAAGCTGCGCAGCAGGCGGCCCATATGCGCGCCCATCTTGCGCCCGACCAGATCGAGCGCCTGAATGCCGTTGGTGCCTTCATAGATCATGGCGATGCGCGCATCGCGCTGATACTGCTCGACCCCGCTTTCGTGGATATAACCGTGGCCGCCATAGACCTGCACTGCAAGGCTGGCGCTGTCATGACCCAGGTCGGTGAACAAGGCTTTGACCACCGGCGTCATCAGCGCGACGAAATCCTCGGCCCGCTGGCGCACCTCGGGGTCGGCGGCGTGGCGTTCGGCATCCAGCCCGCGCGCCACCCATGCGCCCAGCGCCCGGCAGCCCTCATTATAGGCCCGCATGGTCAGCAGATTCTTGCGCACATCGGGGTGGACGATGATCGGATCGGCGGGTTTGTCCGGATATTTCGCGCCCGAGAGCGAACGCCCCTGCAAGCGGTCCTTGGCATACCATACCGCCGACTGATAGGCCGCCTCGCCAATGCCAAGGCCCTGAATGCCCACGCCCACGCGTTCGGCATTCATCATCGTGAACATCGCCTCAAGGCCGCGATGCGGCTCGCCCACCAGCCAGCCGATGGCATCGTCGAACTGCATCTGACAGGTGGCCGATGCCTTGATGCCCATCTTGTGCTCGATCCCGCTGGCGCGTACGCCATTGCGCGCGCCCGGATTGCCGTCGGCATCGGGCAGGAACTTGGGCACGAGGAACAGGCTGATCCCCTTCACCCCCTTGGGCGCATCGGGCAGACGCGCCAGCACCAGATGGATGATGTTGCTGGTCAGATCCTGCTCGCCCGCCGAAATGAAGATCTTCGAGCCGGTCAGCTTATAGCTGCCATCGCCCACCGGATCCGCCTTGGTGCGCAGCAAGCCAAGGTCAGTACCGCAATGCGGCTCGGTCAGGTTCATCGTGCCCGACCATTCACCGCTGATCATCTTGGGCAGATAGGCCGCCTTCAACTCCTCGCTGGCATAGGCGTTGAGCGCCGTCACCGCGCCCGCCGTCAGGCCCGGATAGAGGCTGAAGGAGACATTGGTGGCGCAGATCATTTCCTCGACCAGCTTGCCCACCGCCTCGGGCAGGCCCTGCCCGCCATATTCGACCGGCATGACAAGGCCGCCCCAGCCGCCCTGCACGAACTGGTCATAGGCCTCCTTGAAGCCCTTGGGCGTGTGCACCACGCCATTTTCGTATTGGCAGCCCTCGCTGTCGCCCGAAAGGTTGATCGGCAGCAGCACATCCTGACAGATTTTGGCCGCTTCCTCCAAAACCGCATCGGTCAGATCCTGGGTAAACTCCTCATGGACCGAGAGCCCGCCAAAGCCGTCATCCTGATGCAATTCATTGAGCACAAAGCGCATATCGCGCAAGGGGGCGGTATAGACCTGCATAAAACCTCTCCTGTTGTCCCGGCGTCAATTGCGCAGCGGCTTGCCGGTGGTCAGCATATGCTCCACCCGCGCCTGCGTGCGGCTATCGCGCACCAGCGTCATGAATTCGCGCAGCTCCAGCGCCAATAGCTGCTCTTCGGTTACAGTATCGACCACATCGGCATCCCCCCCGGTCAAAACGGTGGCCAGCTTGTCGGCCACCACCTCGTCATAGGGCGTCGCAAGACCCCGCGCGCGGAAGCCTTTGACCGCCAGCTCCAGCGCCGTCTTGCCGCTGGCGCCGGGCAGGCGGAATACCGGCGGCGTGGGCGGGGTGTAACCCTCGACCATCGAGAGCGCCCGCGCCTTGGCATCCGCCAGCAACCGGTCGCGGTTCATGGTGATGCCGTCGCCGGGGCGCAGATAGCCGATCTCCTTGGCATTGGCCGCCGATTTGGCGACCGTCGCGGTGGAGATCGTCTCAAACGCCTTGGCCACAGGCGGCATCGGCCCCTTGGGCGCCTTGGGGCTTTCAGCGGCGCGGACCATCAATTCGCCGCATCCGCCCCAGCCGGGGATCAGCCCCACGCCGCATTCGACAAGGCCGATATAGGTTTCGGCATGGGCCTGCACCGCATCGGCATTGAGGCAGATTTCGCACCCGCCCCCGAGCGCCATGCCAAAGGGCGCGGAGACCACCGGGAAGGGGGCATATTTCAGCGCCTTATACGCCTTCTGTCCGCCCGCGACCAGTTTCTCCACCTCGCCCCATGCGGCGATGTTGATGGCGAAGATGGCAAGGCCAAGGTTCGCGCCAGCCGAGAAATTCGAGCCTTCATTATAGACCACCAGCGCCTTGTACTGCTCGGCCACCAGCGGGATCGCCTTCTCGATCAGCTTCATCACCTCGCCGTCGAGCGCGTTCATCTTGCTGGTGAACTCCAGCGCCACCACGCCGTCGCCAATATCCCACAGCGCCGCCGAAGCTGTTTTCAACAACGGTTTCGAGGCCGCCTTGATATCCTCCAGCAGCAGCACGCCTTCGGGCCGGGCAATCGCGTGATATGCGCCATCCGCGCCCAGATATTGGCGCTGCCCTTGCTCGACACGATAGAACGGGCGGCCATCGGCCAATGTCAGGATCGCGGGAACCTCGCGCCCCTCGGCCTGCAGGCGGGCGACGAAATCGGCGCCCCCGATCCGGTCAATCAGCTCAAACGGGCCATATTTCCAGTTATAGCCCAGCTTCATCGCCGTATCGATGGCCAGGATATCATCCGAAGCCTCACCGATCAGCCCCGCCGCATAGGCCAGTGTCGGCCCCAGCACGGCCCAGGCATAGGCGCCCACCACGCCCGGCGCGGAAATCAGTGCGCGCAAATCCTTCTGCGCCGCCGAAGGGATCGACACCGGCTTGGCCGCCTTGGCATATTCCCCGGTGTTCAGGTTGATCGCTTCCTTGACCTTCCCGGCTTCCTTGTTGATCCGGTAAAAGCCCCCCTTGCCCTTGCGACCCGTATAACCGTCCGCGATCATTTTCAGGATCAGCGGATGGTCATGGGCGATTCCCTGATAGGGATCATTGGCGGGCAGAGTGCTGGTCAGGCTGGCCTTGAGATAGGGCATCAGGTCAATGCCCACCAGATCGACCAGACCGAAGATCCCGGTCTTGGGCACGCCCATCGGTTTGCCGCCGATGGCATCGGCATCCTCGACGCTGACGCCCAGTTCAAAGGCCGCATTGATCGCCGCCTGAAGCCAGTATGTGCCCACGCGATTGGCGAGGAAACCCGGCGTGTCCTTGGCGCGCACCACACTCTTGCCCATCGCGCGGTCAGCAAAATCGGAAACGCGGGCGACCAGTTCGGGATCGCTCTTGGGCCCGGCCACTACTTCGAGCAGGCGCATATAGCGCGGCGGGTTGAAGAAATGGGTGATAAGGAAATCGCGGGCGAAAGCCTCGCTGCGCCCCTCGATTAGGCGTTCGAGCGGGATTGTCGAGGTGTTCGACGACACCGCCGTTCCGGGCCGCCGCACGCTTTCCAGCTTTTCATACAGCGCGTGCTTCAGCTCGATCTTCTCGACAATCGCCTCGATCACCCAGTCGCATTCGGCAACCCGGCCCAGATCGTCGTCAATATTGCCCGCCTCGACCAGCTTCGCCGCCGCCTTGCTCATAAAGGCCGCCGGTTCGGCTTTTTTCAGCCGCTCAATCGCGCCCGCCGCAACGGAATTGCGGTCCGCAGCATCGCGCACAATATCCAGCAGCAGCACCGGCACGCCCGCATTGGCCGCCTGCGCGGCAATACCGGCGCCCATGGTCCCGGCGCCGATCACACAGAGCTTTTTCATCAGATGGCCTCCAGAACCGTAGCGATCCCCTGCCCGCCGCCGATGCATTGCGTGGCCAAGGCATAGCGGCCCCCGGTGCGCTTCAAGAGGCTGGCCGCCTTGCCCACGATGCGCGCGCCGGTTGCGCCCAGCGGATGGCCGATGGCAATCGCGCCGCCATCGATGTTGACCTTGGCCACGTCCAGACCCAATTCACCGATGCAGGCAAGGCTCTGACTGGCAAAGGCTTCGTTGAGTTCGACCACATCGAGATCGCCCACCGAAATCCCCGCGCGGGCCAATGCCTTGCGGCTGGATTCGACCGGGCCCATACCCATGATTTCGGGCGCGCATCCGCTGATCGCCACCGACTTGATGCGCGCCAGCATCGGCAGGCCATTGGCCACGGCAAATTCCTCGCTGCACACCAGCACGGCGGCGGCGCCATCGGTCAGCGGGCTGGCGGTGCCCGCCGTCACGCTGCCGTTTGCGCTGAACGCAGGCTTGAGGCCCGCCAGAGCCTCCGCCGTGGTGCCGGGGCGGGGGGTGCCATCGGCATCGATGCCGCCCACGGGCACGATTTCATCGGAGAGCAGGCCCGCCGCGATGGCCTCGCCCGCCTTGCGCTGGCTTTCCACGGCAAAGGCTTCCTGCGCCTCGCGGCTGATGCCGAATTTGGCCGCCACGTTTTCGGCCGTATCGCCCATGCCCAGATAGGCCGCGCTCTTTTTCGCCAACGCCGGATTGGGCAGCGGGTTGAAGCCCATCATCGGCACGCGGCTCATCGATTCAACGCCCGCGGCAATGAACACTTCGCCGGCACCAAGCTGGATCTGGCCCGCAGCATAATGGATCGCGCTCATCGAGGAGCCGCAGAAACGGTTGACCGTCATGCCCCCCACCGACAGCGGCAGATCGGCAATCAGGCCGATCAGGCGGGCAATGTTGAAGCCCTGCTCACCCTCGGGAAAGGCGCAGCCGACAATCAGATCCTCAAGCGCGGCGGCATCCACCCCGGTCCGTGCGATCAATCCGCGCACCACATCGGCGGCCAGATCATCAGGACGCACACGGGCCAGAGCACCCTTGCCCGCCAGATGGAAAGGAGAACGGGCATAGCCCGCGATCACCACATTACGCATCGCACATCCTCTTTTTGTCGAATTATTTGGCCGGGACTGTAGCACGGGAATCGCGCCCCGCACCCTTCTGCACTAATGGTGCCGAACTTTCCCTATACGTCAACCAATTTTTGAGGCATACACTGATTCGCCGCAAGGACCAGAGTGCAGCAAAGCACCTAAGCGCCTGCGGTTCCGCGCAATTGGGGTTTTCCCTGATGCGCCGATCAGGAGAAGGAGCCGAAAGGATGATTGCCCTGTTAGGGATATTGGCGGCCGCCGCCGTGCCATCCACCCAGGATGCGCTGGGCCGGTGGCAGACCGAAACGAAGCATGGCGTGGTGGAAATTGCCGCCTGCGGCCCCTCGATCTGCGGGCGGCTGGTGGAATCGGACGCGCTGCGCACCAATCCGCAATTGCGCGACACCAAGAACAAGGATGCCAGCCAGCGCGACCGGATGCTCAAGGGCCTGACGATCCTTCAAGGGTTTCATGCCAAGGGCGGCGAATGGGCGGGCGGCACGATCTATAATGGCGATGACGGCGGCACCTATCAGGCCACGCTGACCATGATCGACCGTGACACTCTCAAGGTAAAGGGTTGCATCGTCTGGCCTTTGTGCAAGAGCCAGACTTGGAAGCGCTTGCGCTGACCGCAACAATCCCATGAAGGGGAGGCAAAATATGACTTCGGTTCGCAAATTTTCACGTGCCGCCAAGGTTTCCGCGCTGCTGCTGGGTCTGATCCCGGCGCAGGCGATGGCCAGCGGTTTCTATATCGTCGAACAGAGCCCCAAGGCCACGGGCCGCGCCTATTCGGGCGAAGTGGCCGATACCGGCCCTGAATCCCTGTGGTGGAACCCGGCCGCGATTGCCGGGCAAAAGGGCCTCGCCATCCATGCCGGGGCCAGCGCGATCCTGCCCGCGGCCAAGATGAACAACGCCAACACGATCATCGTGCGCCCCGGACAGGCGCCCGCGCCCGTGGGCGGCGATCAGGTGAGCAGCAACCCCATTGAAAACGGCGTCGTGCCCACCGGTGCGATCTCCTATGGCCTGACCGACAAGGTGGCGCTGGGGCTGGCCATCACCGCGCCCTATAATTTCACCACAGATTACGCCACGACGAGCTGGGCGCGCTATTCGGCGCTGCGCACGTCCTTGCTGACCATCGATATTCAGCCCGGCATCGCCATCGAAGTGCTGCCCGGTCTGCGCATCGGGGCGGCGGCCAATATCGAATATGCCAAGGCCGAACTGGGCAATGCCCTGCCCAACCTCTCGCCGCTGCTGGCCGACGGGTCACAGAAACTGTCAGGCAATGGCTGGGACATGGGCTGGTCGGCCGGTTTCCAGCTTCAGCGCGGCCCGGTCAGCATCGCCGCCAGCTATAAGTCCTCGATCAAGCACACGCTCAATGGTTCGGTGACGGTCGCGGGCCTGCTGGGGCCGCTGGCGGCCAACAATGGCACGGTCAACACCTCGGCCAGTTTCAGCACGCCTTGGCAGGCGATTTTCGGCGTCCGTTACGCCGTGACCCCGGCGATCACGCTGAACGCGCAGGCCACCGCCAGCGGATGGTCCAAGTTTGACGCAATCCGTCTGGCCGCGCCGTATAATACCGCCATCCCCGAAAATTACCGCGACAGCTGGAGCTATGCGGTGGGCGTGGATGTGGCCGTTTCGCCGCGCTGGACGCTGCGCAGCGGCGTGGCGCGCGATCTGACCCCGGTGCGCAACACCGAGCGCGATGCGCGTGTGCCCGACACCAACCGCTGGGTCTTTGCCATGGGGGCCACGCATCAGATGTCGAAGCGTTTCGCCGTCGATGTCGGCGTCAATTACCTGACGCTGGACAGCGGGCCGATCAACCGCACCACGGCGGCCTATGTCGGCACCGCCGCGCAAACGCCGATCCTGATGAACGGCACGGTCAATTCGGCGCATGTGTTCATCTTCGCGCTGGGCGGCCGATTTACCCTCTGACGCAGAAATACCGATAAAAGAACAGAAAGGGCGAGCGATGATTGCAACGGATGATGCCAAGACCTTTGGGCAGGAAGGGTGGATGCCGCAGGAGCGGCTGATCACCGATCTGCTGGACAAGGCGGTCGAGCATCATGCCGAAAGAATCGCGCTCGACTTTCTGGGCCGCACATGGACCTATGGCGAGGTTGGGCGTCTGGCCGACCGGGCGGCGCGCGGGCTTTACGCGCTGGGCCTGCGCAAGGGGGATCGCTTTGCGCTGTGCCTGCCCAACACGCCTTATTTTGTGGTGATGTATTTTGCCGCGCTCAAAATCGGGGCGGTGATCGTTAATCTGAACCCGATGTATACCCCGCGTGAGATGGATCACCTGATCCGCGATTCCGGCGCGCGGATGATCGCGGTGCCCGATGTGGCCAGCATCTATGCCAAGGTGCGCGAGGTCGGCCCGGCGGCGGGCATTGAAAAGATCGTGATGTGTCCGCTCGCCCCCATCCTGCCCACGCTGCAATCCTTGGGCTGGCGTGTGCTGAAACGGCGCGAACATGCGCGCTATTCCGAGGACGATCTGCATATCGGCTTCTTCCGCCTGATCGAGCGCAAGGGCGATTTGCCCGCCATCGAGCGTCATCCCCATGATCTGGCCGTGCTGCAATATACCGGCGGCACCACCGGCACGCCCAAGGGCGCGATGCTCAGCCATGCCAATCTGACCGCCAATTCGGCGCAAATGCTGGCCCATCTGGGCCATGCGATGAGCGAGCAGGAGCGCGTGCTGGGCGTGCTTCCGATGTTCCATGTCTTTGCGCTGACCACGGTGCTGAACTTTTCCATCGAGATCGCGGCCGAGATCGTGCTGCTGGCCCGGTTTGACCTCAAACAGATGCTGGGCACGATCAAGCGGACGCGGCCCACGATCATCTTTGGCGTGCCCACGATCTGGGTGGCGATGAACAATGATGTGGCGCCGGGCGAGGCGCCCGATCTGTCGCATCTCTCGGCCTGCGTTTCGGGCGGGGCGCCGCTGCCGCTGGACGTGCGCCAGGCGTTTGAAAAGCTGACGGGCGCGATCATCACCGAGGGCTATGGCCTGTCGGAGGCATCGCCCATCATCACCTGCAACCCGATCAACGGGCGGATCAAGGACAACAGCTGCGGCCCGGCCTTTCCGGCCACGGTGATCGAGATCCGCAACCCGGAGAGCGGCGACATCCTGCCCTTGGGCGAGCGCGGCGAGGTCTGCGCGCGCGGGCCGCAGGTGATGAAGGGCTATTGGAACCGGCCCGAGGACACCGAAAAAACCTTTGTCGATGGCGCGCTGCGCACCGGCGACATCGGCTATCTCGATGATGAGGGCTATCTGTTCCTGGTCGACCGGATGAAGGATGTGATTCTATGCGGGGGCTTCAATGTCTATCCCCGCGTGATCGAGGATGCCGCCTATCATCACCCGGCGGTGGAGGAAGCCATCGCCATCGGCATCCCCGACGCCTATCGCGGACAAAGCCCCAAGTTGTTCATCAAGCTGCACGCCGGGATGACGGCCACGCCGCAGGAATTGCTGGCCTTCCTTGGCGACTATCTCAACAAGATTGAGATCCCCAAGGAGATCGAGATCCGCGACCATCTGCCGCGCACGCTGGTGGGCAAATTGTCGAAAAAGGAACTGGTGGAGGAGGAGCGCCGCAAACGCGAGGGTCAGCCCTGATATCCTTTGGCCTTCTGGCCCCTTGCGAAAAGCGCAACATTTTGGTCGAATAGGCCGATGGGGGATAGTGAGATGGACGCGAAACAGGAGGAGATCGGGCTGGAGGACACTGGCAAAAACCGCGACCTGATGGGGATTCAGGAGGTCGCCGGGATGCTGGGCGTCACCCACCGCACCTTGCGCTTTTACGAGGACAAGGGCCTGATCGAGCCGCGACGGGTGGGCAACACGCGCATCTATGCGCGGCGCGAGGTGGCGCGGATGCAATTGATCCTGCGCGGCAAAAGGCTGGGCTTCACCATCCGCGAGATCAGCGAGTTCCTCGACCTTTATGATGCCGATCCCGAGCATGTCGAGCAATCCAAGCTGCTGCTGCGCCGCATCCGCGAAAGGCTGAAACTGTTGGCGCGGCAAAGGGCGGCGATTGATGAAACCGTGGGCGAGCTGAAAAAGCTGGAAGCTGAAACGCTGGCCGAGATCGCGGCGGCGGGGGGTTAAAGGCTTGCCGGGGGCGGATCGCGCCCCTATCTCCTGCGCCTATATTGCAACGCAGCAGGAGCCGACCATGAGTGACACCGCCAATTGGGCCGAAAACCACATCGCCTTGGTGACGGGGGCTACCTCGGGCTTTGGCCGGGCGGTGGCGCTGCGGTTGCTGGCGGGCGGGGCGCGGGTGATCGCCACCGGGCGCCGCCGCGAGCGGCTGAATGAACTGGCCGCGCAAGCGAATACCGACCGCCTGCTGACCATCGAGCTGGACGTGACGGAAAAGGACTGCGGCGAGAAACTGCTGGCCGCCCTGCCCGAGAATTTTGCCGGGATCGACATCCTGTTCAACAATGCCGGCCTCGCGCTGGGTCTGGGGCCGGCGCATACCGCCGATCTGGACGAATGGGAAACCATGATCGAAACCAATGTGACGGGCGTTGTGCGCATTGCCCATGCGGTGCTGCCCGGCATGGTGGCGCGCGGGCGCGGCCATGTCATCAATGTGGCCAGCATTGCGGCGACCTATCCCTATCCGGGCGGCAATGTCTATGGCGGCACCAAGGCCTTTGTGCGCCAGTTCTCACTGGGCCTGCGCGCCGATCTGCTGGGCACGCCGGTCAAGGTCACCTCGCTGGAGCCGGGCGCCTGCGAGACAGAGTTCTCACAGGTCCGCTTTGGCGGCGACAAGGACAAGGCCGCCGCCGTCTATCAGGGCATGAAGCCGCTCTCGGCCGATGATGTGGCCCAGACGGTCGAGGCGGTGCTGCGCCTGCCCGAACATTTGAACGTCAATTCGATCGAGATCATGCCCGTGGCGCAGGCCTTTTCGCCGCTGGCCATGGCGCGCAAGTAATGCGCACCACCTATCAGGATGCCTCGGTCCGCCTCTATCATCTGGATGGCGGACCGGAAGGCGGGGCGGCCACCACCCTGTTCTACGGCCCGCTGAGCGAAGCCATGCGCATCGCCGAACAGCAAAGCGCCGAGGTACAGGAAGGCCTGTTCATCGCCACCGACAATGACGTGGTGGCCTTCCTGGACCTGTTCGAGGGCTATTAGGCCAGAATAGATTTACCCTGCGTGGTGGTCTTGGCCGCCATTTCCTCCGGCGTCGGCGGGGTGGGGATCAGCAGTCCGCGCTGAACCGCAGGCCGCGCGCCAATCGCCGCCATCCAGCGCGCGATATTGGGCAGGCCATCAAGCGTGACCCCGGCCCAGTCATGCCCGCGCACCCATGGGAAGCAGGCGATGTCGGCAATCGAATAGTCGCCCGCCAGATAATCGCGTCCCTCCAGCGCAGCATCCAGCACGCCCAGCAGGCGGCGGCTTTCGCGCGTATAGCGTTCGATCACAGAGGGCAGCTTTTCCGGGAAATAGCGGTTGAACACCGTCGCCTGCCCCATCATCGGGCCGAGGCCGGAAACCTGCCACATCACCCATTGGATCGCGCGGCTGCGCCCCTGCGCGTCGGCGGGGATGAAACGGCCGAATTTCTCGGCCAGATAGAGCAGGATCGCGCCCGATTCGAACACGGCGAAACCATCGTCGACCAGCGCGGGGATCTTGCCATTGGGGTTGATAGCCAGAAATTCCGGCGTCTTCTGCTCCTGATTGGTCAGCGAAATCGGGGTGACCTTATAGGGTACGCCCAGCTCCTCGAGCAAGATCGTGACTTTCCAGCCATTGGGCGTTTCGGAGGTAAAGAGTTCGAGCATCGCGGCATCCCTTATCCTTTGCTGCGCGCAACAAACACGCCCCCGCCCCCGCAACAAGGCCAGCGCCCCCGCTATCATTGCCAATGACAGTTTCGCCGGACAGGATCGTCCGCGCCGCCATCCTGTTACTCTTGCTGATAGTATTCGTTTCCCCCTTGGCAGCGCCCAAACCTTGCCCCAAATTGACAGTAAGACATACAAACACACCCCAAAAACAAATCAGCGGGAGCGGTCCATGGCCAAGGATAACAAGATCACCTTTTTCGATCTGACCCACGAAAGCGGGTGCACCACCAGCCCCTTCGTCTGGGCCACCAAATATGCTGTCAAACACAAAGGCTTTGACCTTGATGTGGTGCCGGGCGGGTTCACCGGCATCCTTGATCGCACGGGCGGGCGGTCCGAACGCCTACCGGTGATCTGCGATGACGGCGAATATGTGCTCGATAGCTGGCTGATCGCCGAATATCTGGATGCCAAATACCCCGACCGGCCCACGCTGATCGGCGATCCCTCGGTCAAGGTGCTGACCCAGTTTCTCGAAACCTGGCTGTGGAAGACGGTGGTCGGCCCGTGGGCGCGCTGCTTTGCCGTGCAATATCGCGACCGCTGCTTCCCGCATGACATCCAGTATATCACCGAATCGCGCCTGCGCATGTGGGGCAAGCCGATGGAAGAGCTGATCGTGGGGCGCGAGGATGTGTTCCCCAAGGTGCTGCCCGAACTGGAGCTGCTGCGCGGCATCCTGCGCGAACACAAATGGCTGGGCGGCGAAACGCCCAATTATGCCGATTATCGCGCGCTGGCAGTGTTCCTCTGGGCGGCCAGCGTGGCCGACACCCCGCCGATGACCGAGGATGACCCGCTGCGCGACTGGATCGACCGCGGTTTCGACCTTTACGGCGGTCTGGGCCGCATTCCGGGCATGAGCCCGCTGTTCGGCCTGAAAATGCGCGAGGGCGATCCCGAGCCCTTCGCCAAGGGGCCCTCGCTGGTGGCGGGTCTTGTCAAGCGCAACACCGGACCGGCCAGCACGGCGGCCGAAACCGCCCATATCACCGGCAAGGGCGAGAAAGCGCCCGCATGATGCATACTTCTGGCGAGCAGGAGCCGCCCGGCGGCGTCCTGCGCATGTATCACATTCCGGGCTGCCCCTTTTCCGAAAGGGTGGAGATCCTGCTGTCACTGAAAGGGCTGGCCGAAAGGCTGGCCCATCATGACATCGACATTTCGCGGCCCCGCCCGGAATGGCTGCTGCGCAAAACGCGAGGCACCACCGCCCTGCCCGCGCTGGAGCTGGAAAATGGCGCGGTGCTCAAGGAGAGCATGGTCATCCTGCGCTATTTCGACGACCGGTTTCCCGGCGTCCGCATCGCGCGGTCCGACCCCTATGAACATGCCGTGGAGCAGATGCTGTGCGCCACCGACGGGGCGTTCACCGGGGCGGGATACCGGATGATCCTGAACCGCGATCCTGCGCAGAGGGACGCCTTGAAGGCCGAGGTCGACGCGCAATATGCAAGGCTCGATGCTTTCCTGCGCGATTATGCGCCGGATGGGGATTACCTGTTCGACCGCTTCGGCTGGGCTGAGGTCGCCTTTGCCCCCATGTTCAAGCGCCTGTGGTTCCTTGAATATTACGAGGACTATGCGGTGCCGCAGAACCTCACGCGCGTGTTGCGCTGGCGCGAGGCCTGCCTGTCGCATCCCGCCGTGGCGGAAATCCACAGCCACCGCGAACTGATGACGCTCTATTACGATTATGCCCAGGGCGGCGGCAATGGCCGCATTCCCGAAGGGCGCAAAGTCTCCAGCTTCACCCTCGATCCGCCATGGGACACCCGCCCCATGCCCCCCCGCGACAAATGGGGCCATGCCGCCGGCGATGCCGAGCTTGGCCTGATCACCGCCTGATAGAAGGACCCTCCCCATGAAGAACTATCCGCAGAATTTCATCGACGGCCAGTGGGTCGACAGCATCGGCGGCACGGCCCACACCGTCATCAACCCGGCCACCGAGGGCGCAGCCAGCCAGATCACGCTGGGCACCGCCGCTGACGTGGATGCCGCCGTGGCCGCCGCGCGCCGCGCCTTTGAAAGCTTCAGCCAGACCACCAAGGAAGAGCGCATCGCCCTGCTGGGCGCGATCATCGAGGCCTATAAGGCGCGCATCGGCGATATTGCCGAGGCGATCAGCACCGAAATGGGTTGCCCGATCAGCACCTCCTCGACCGCTCAGGCAGGGTCGGGCCTTGGCCATCTGGCCAATGCGCTGGCCGCCTTGCAGGCCTATGATTTTGAAGAAAAGATCGGCGACAACAGGGTCGTGCGCGAGCCGATCGGCGTGGTGGGCCTGATCACCCCGTGGAACTGGCCGATGAACCAGATCGTCGCCAAGGTGGCCCCGGCGCTGGCGGCGGGCTGCACCATCGTGCTCAAGCCCAGCGAGGAAGCCCCCACCTGCGCCGCCGTCTTTGCTGAAGTCTTGGCTGCAGCGGGCGTACCCGCGGGCGTGTTCAATCTGGTGCAGGGCGACGGGCCGGGCGTGGGCGCGGCGATGGCCGCCCATCCCGATATCGACATGATCAGCTTTACCGGATCGACCCGCGCCGGGATCATGGTGGCCAAGGCGGCGGCCGACACGGTCAAGCGCGTGACGCAGGAACTGGGCGGGAAATCACCCAACATCATCCTGCCCGGCACGCCGCTCGACAAGGCGCTGCCCGGCGGCTGCGGCGGCGTGCTGCTCAATTCGGGGCAGAGCTGCGTCGCGCCCACACGCATGCTGGTTCATGTCTCGCAGCATGATGAGGCGGCCAAGCTGGCGGGCGAAATCTTCGGCGGCAAGCCCGTCGGCGATCCTCTGGCCGAGGGCGGCCATATCGGCCCGGTGGTCAACAAGGCGCAGTTTGACAAGATTCAGGGCCTGATCGCCAAGGGCATCGAGGAAGGCGCCACGCGGGTCACCGGCGGGCTCGGCCGCCCCGATGGCGTGGACAAGGGCTATTTCGTGAAGCCCACCGTCTTTGCCAATGTCACCAATGACATGGCCATCGCGCGCGAGGAAATCTTCGGCCCGGTGCTGGTCATCCTGCCCTACAAGGATCTGGATGAGGCGGTCGCCATCGCCAATGACACGCCCTATGGCCTTGGCGCCTATATCGCGGGCGATCCGGCGGTTGCCAAGACCATCGTGGGCAGGATCCGCGCCGGGTCGGTCTATGTGAACGCGGGCGGATTGGCGATGGACATGCCCTTTGGCGGATACAAGCAGTCGGGCAATGGCCGCGAATTCGGCAAATATGGCCTTGAGGAATATCTGGAGGTCAAATCGGTGATCGGCGCGCTTCCGGCGTAATGGAAATGGGGGTGCGGTCCGCCGCACTCCTTATTTTCATGCCATCTCGGCGGCCAGTCGGCGCAATTTCTGCGCGCTGGCCGGATCGGCGGGGGCGAACAGGATCAGGCGCTGGCCCGGCACTTCCTCGATCGCATAAGACGTGTGGTGAAAGGCGATCTCGCCCACATCGGGCAGGGTGGCGCTGTTCACATCCTCGAAATGGCTGCGGATTTCGGCGGCTTCCCAATATTCGCGGAACAGGTCCGAGGATTGCTGCATCTCGGCGATCAGCGTCTCGAACACCTGCGGCTGGGCGGTGCGGCTGTAATCCCACTTGAAGCGCGCGACCAGACGGCGCGCCATTTCGCGATAGCGCTCCGGGTCCGCCCGATAGCGTTCGTTCAGCATCAGGATGCGGAACAGGTTGCGCTCCTCACGCGGCAAAGGCGCGTAATCGCGGAAAAGCTGCGTGACCAGCGCGTTCCAGCCCACCACGGTCCAATCCTCGACAATCACCAGCGCGGGAATCGACAGACTGTCCATCAATTGCTGGGTGGATGGACGCACCGCCTCGTCGGCCCGGCCCGTCAGCGGCGGTGGACGATGCTGGGCCAGCGCAAAGAGGAACTCGCGCTCCTGCGGCTCCAGACGCAGCGCCTTGCCCAAACGCTCGATCATCGCGGCGGAAAGCTGCACCTCGCGCCCCTGCTCGAACCATGTGTACCATGTGACGCTCATGCCCGCGAGCGTGGCCACCTCCTCGCGGCGCAATCCCCGCGTGCGGCGACGCTCACCGGCGGGCAGGCCCACATCGGTGGGGGCCAAGCGCCCGCGCGCGGCCTTCAGAAAACGGGTAAGTTCCTCTCTTTGCGCCATATCCTTGCCTCTTGCCCGTGCTTCTTTCCGCGCGCCTTACACTATATGGGGGGCCGCGAAAGCCTGTTCTGCCTGTTACTCTCAATAATGGCACAGACACAGGCCTGTTCAACACCTGCCAGACGGGCATAGGTCATGAATCAGAACATTTCCCCCCCAAGTTCCCATAGAGGAGAGGACTTTCAATGGCCGATAAGGTCTTTATCACCTGCGCCGTCACCGGTTCGCCATGGCCGCTGCCCAAACATCCCAATTTCCCCTTCCGCCCCGAGCATGTGGCGCAGGAAGCGCTGGACGCCGCCGCCGCCGGGGCCTCGATCATCCACCTGCACGTCCGCGACCGCGAAACCGGCCATCCCAGCACCGAGCTGGAGGATTACCGCGAGGTGGTCGGCCTCATCCGGGCGAAGAATTCCGAAGTGATCCTCAACGTCACCACGGGTCCCGGCTGCACATGGATGCAGAGCGAGGAAGACCCCAGCCTGCCCGGTCCCGGCACTTTGATGTTCACCGCCGAAAAGCGGCTGGAACATATCCTCGACCTGAAACCGGATATGTGCACGCTCGACATCTGCACGATGAACCTGTGGGGCGGGGCGGCGATAAACCTGAAGCCGATGGTCACCCGTCTGGGCCACATGATTCAGGACGCGGGCGTTCTGCCGGAAATCGAGTGCTTCGAGGCGGGCGATTTCGTCTATGCCGAGGATCTGATCGCCGAGGGCGCGCTGCCCGCCCATTCGCCCTATACCTTTGTGCTGGGCACCAAATATGGCCTGCCCGCCACGCCCGAGGCCATGCAATATTCCAAGAACCAACTGCCGCGCGGCGCGACCTTCACCGGCTTTGGCATTCAGCGCCATTCCTTCCCCATGGCGGCGCAATCTGTGCTGCTGGGCGGCCATGTGCGCACCGGGTTTGAGGACAGCACCTATCTGCGCAAGGGCAAGCAGGCCGCAGGCAATGCCGATATGGTCAATTGGGCGGTCGAGCTGATCGACCATTTGGGCGCGGATCTGGCAACGCCCGGCGAGGCGCGCAAGATGCTGGGCTTGAAGAACTAAATCATACAAATATCAAGGAGAGGATCATGGCTTACACTCCCCCCGCCGCGCCGCAGAACACCACCCCGATGGCCGATGTGCGCGGGCGCACCGCCTTTATCACCGGCGGCGCCAATGGCATCGGCCTTGGCATTGCCCGCGCGCTGGTTCGGGCCGGCGCCAATGTGGTGATCGCCGACATCCGCGAAAGCGCGCTGGCCGAGGCCAAGGCTTCGCTGGGCGCCGACGATCAGGTGGAAACCGTCCAGCTCGACGTGACCGACCGCGCCGCCTATGCCGCCGCCGCCGACAAGGCGGAAGGCCGCTTCGGCAAGATCCACATCCTGGTCGGCAATGCCGGGATCGGCGTGATGGGCCCGATCATGGATGCGCGCTATGACGATTGGGACTGGGGCATGGGGGTGAACCTTGGCGGGGTCATCAATGGCCTCGTCACCATCCTGCCGCGCATCAAGGCCCATGGCGAGGGCGGGCAGGTCGTCACCACGTCGTCACAGAGCGGGCTGATCCCGATCTCCTATTCCGCAATCTATTCGGCGGCCAAGGCGGCGATCATCGGCATCACCGAGGCGGCGCGCGGCGAATTGGCGGCAATCAACATCGGCATTTCGGCTTTCTGCCCCGGCCCGGTGCAATCAAACATCGCCCATTCCGGCGAGTTGCGCCCCGAGGACAAGAAGCAGGACACCGGCTATCTGAAGCGCGAGGAAGAGCTGGAAGCCCGCCCCGTCTCGCCGCTGTGGATGAGCCAGGATGAGGTGGGCGAGCGCGTGTTGGCGGGCATCCGCCGCAACGATCTCTATATCCTCACCCACCCGGAATTCGGCCCCGGCATGCAGCGCCGCTTTGATGCGATCATGGCCAGCGTGCCGGATGAGGAAGTGAACGAGGCCCGCGCCAAGGAGATCTTCTTCCTGCTCGACAATCCGATTTTCGCCGAACAATCAGCACGCTGCGCCAAGCAGCCTGCGGAAGCGTAAACCGAACAGCCCCCTGCCGCGCGGCGGGGGGCTTTATTTTTCGTCCTGCGCCAATGCGCGCGCGATCACTGCGCAAGCCATCAACTGGATCTGGTGAAACAGCATCAGCGGCAGAATCACCACCCCCACCTGCGCCGCCGGGAACAGGACGCCCGCAATAGGCACACCGCTGGCCAGCGACTTCTTCGAGCCGCAGAACAGCAGCACGATCCGGTCCGCCCGCTCAAACCCCAACATCGCGCCCAGCCCCCATGTGGCGGCCAGCACCACCGCCAGCAGCATCGCGCTCAGGCCGGCGATCAACCCCAGTTCCCACAGCGGCAGATGGGTCCACAGGCCTTCGACCACGGCGGCGGAAAAGGCGGTATAGACCACCAGCAGGATCGAGCCGCGATCAACATAGCCGATCATCGCCTTGTGGCGCGAAACGAACTTGCCGATCACCGGGCGCAGCCCATGGCCCAGCGCAAAGGGCAGCAGCAGTTGCAGCACGATCTTTTCAATCGAGCCCCACGACATGCTGGCCCCCGACCCGCCCATCAGCAGGCTGGCCAACAGCGGCGTAATGAAAATACCCGCCAGATTGGAGAAGGAGGCCGAACAGACCGCCGCGGCCACATTGCCCCGCGCGATCGAGGTAAAGGCAATCGAGCTTTGCACCGTCGAGGGCAGGAGCGTCAGGAACAGCATGCCCGAAGCGACCAGCGCGGGCAGCCCCGGAATCGCGGCCAGCCCCAGCCCCAGCAGAGGAAAGAGCGCAAAGGTCGTGCCCATCGTGGCCAGATGCAGCCGCCAATGGCCTGCGCCCGCCACAATCGCCTCTCGCGAGAGTTTGGCGCCGTGCAGAAAGAACAGCAGCACAATGGCCGCATCCGCCGCATGGTCGAACAAGTTCGCCCCCATGCCCCGCGCAGGCAGCACCGAAGCAAAGGCCACCGTGGAGAGCAGCGCCAGAATATAAGGGTCGAACGCGGATTTGAGACGGTCAAGCATGTCTCCTGCCTAGAGATTGCCGCCCGCAAGGGCAAGATGGCGCTCCTGCCGCAGGATTGCGGCTTGCACGCGGGATCGCGCTGTCATATCGCTATGAACCATAGCCAATTAAGCGCGACGATTCCCTTGCGGGATCGCCCGACAACGGGCATCAACAGTCTAACCCGCGTTAATAAAGGCGGTATCGAGAGGATGGAGAAAGACTTTGGCATCTGCGCCCCTAAACCCTGTTGATCCGCGCCGGCTGCTGGCCGACAGCCCGATGGGCTGGCGCCAGATCGTGGGCATTACCCTGTGCGCGCTGCTCAATGCACTGGACGGGTTCGATGTGCTCTCGATCAGCTTTGCCTCGCCCGGCATCGCGGCCGAATGGCATGTCGATCGCAAGGTGCTCGGCTATGTCCTGTCGATGGAAATCTTTGGCATGGCGGCGGGCTCGATCCTGCTGGGCCGGTTGACCGACCGGCTGGGGCGCATTCCCACGATGGTCATCTGTCTGGTCATCATGGCCTCGGGCATGATCGCCGCGCCCATGGCCTGGGATGTCACCTCGCTGGCGGTGATCCGCCTGTTCACCGGGTTGGGCATCGGGGGCATGTTGGCCGCGACGAATGCGGTGGCCGCCGAATATGCCAACACCCGCTGGCGCAGCGCGGGCGTCGCGCTGATGGCGGCGGGCTATCCGCTGGGCGCGGTGGTGGGCGGCACGATCGCCAGCAAGATGCTGGTGACGGGCAATTGGCGCGATGTGTTCTATCTGGGCGCGGGGCTGGCGCTGATCCTGCTGCCGCTGGTGCCGCTGCTGATGCCCGAACCCATCAACGCGATCCTGCACCGCCGCCCGGCGCGCGCGCTGGAAAAGCTCAACAAGTCGCTGCGGGCCTTTGGCCATGCGCCGGTCGATGCCCTGCCGCCGGTGGACACCTCCATTCCCAAGGCGCGCGTGGCCGATCTGTTCGGGCCGGAACTGCGCGCGGTCAGCCTGCTGCTGCTGCTCTCCTATTTCTCCCATATCCTGACCTTCTACTTCGTGCTGAAATGGGTGCCCAAGATTGTCGTCGATATGGGCTTTCCGGCCTCGGCGGCGGGCGGCGTGCTGGTCTGGGCCAATGTCGGCGGGTTGATCGGGGCCATTCTGTTCTCGCTCTCGGCGCTGCGGCTGCCGCTGCGTCCGACGCTGATGGTGATGATGGTGGCCTCGACGGTGCTGGTGGCGGTGTTTGGGCAATCGCCGGCGGATCTTAACCGCCTGTCGCTGGCGGCGGCGGCGGTGTCTTTCTGCACCAACAGCGTGATCGTGGGCTTCTATGCGCTGATCGCCCAGAGCTTTCCCACTCCCCTGCGCGGCACGGGCACGGGCTTTGTGATCGGCGTCGGGCGTCTGGGCGCGGCCACGGGGCCGATTGTCGCGGGCTATCTGTTCGAGGCCAAGCTGGGGCTGCCGGTGGTGGCGCTGGCCATGTCGGGCGGTTCGCTGGTGGCGGCGGCGGCCTTGCTGGTCATGCCGCATCGCGAAAACGCCACCCACTGATTTTCAACCCCGATCGATCCTGCTAGGGGCGGCAGCATGACCGCCCCTATCGAACCGTTTCGCGCGATGGCCATCGGCCAGTTGGCCCACAAGCTGGCGGCAGAGGGCCGCAGCGTGATCCATATGGAATATGGCCAGCCATCGACCAGCGCGCCCGCCGCCGCGCTGGCCAAGGCGCATCAGGTGCTGGACACCGAGGCGCAGGGCTATTGGGAAAGCGCGCCGCTGAAGGAGCGCATCGCCCGCCATTATGCCGAAACGCAGGGCGTGACCATCCGCCCCGATCAGGTGATCCTGACCTGCGGCGCTTCGCCCGCCCTGTTGCTGGCCCTGTCCAGCGCCTTTGCGCCAGGCGCGCGGATCGTCTGCGCCCGGCCCGGTTATGTCGCCTATCGCAACACTTTACGCGCACTGCATATGAAGCCGCTGGAAATCCCCTGCGGCGCGGAGCAGCGCTATCAGATCACGGCGGCGGCTTTGGAAGCCATCCACCCCGCCCCCGACGGCGTCATCATCGCCAGCCCCGCCAACCCCACCGGCACGATCATCGCGCCCGAAGAACTGGCCGCCATCGCGGCGGTCTGTGCGCGGCGCGGCATCCGCATCATCTCCGACGAGATCTATCACGGCCTTTCCTATACCGGCCCTTGCGTTTCGGCGCTGGTGCATGCGCCGGACGCTCTCGTCGTCAACAGCTTCTCCAAATATTTCTCGATGCCGGGATGGCGTCTGGGCTGGCTGGTGGCGCCCGAGGATCTGGTCGATGCCGCCTATGCGCGGATGAGCAATCTGATGCTGACACCCCCGGTCTTGGCGCAACATGCGGGCCTGATCGCGTTTGATTGCGACGAGGAACTGCAGGGCCATATCGCCACCTATGCCGCCAATCGCGAGGCAATGCTGGCGGCGCTTCCCGCGCTGGGTCTGGCCCGGATCGCTCCGCCCGATGGGGCGTTCTACATCTGGGCGGATATTGGGCACCTGACCAACGATTCGATGGAATTCTGCACCCGCCTTTTGCAGGAAACCGGGGTGGCCTGCGCGCCGGGGGTGGATTTCGATCCGATCGACGGCCATCGCTTCATGCGCTTCAGCTTCGCCGTCTCGACGCCGCTGGTGAACGAGGCCATCGAACGCATGATACCCTGGTTTGCGCGACAGGGCGCCTTGTCCGCTTGAAAATCGCCTCCGCGATTTTTCCCGGCACCAGCCCTCTTCCCCGGCCCTGCCACCCATAAAGTATGCCCTGTAGGGCAGCAGGGCCGGGAGAGAGGACTTGCGCCGCGATTCCGGCCCAAAGTGCAATTCACCCGCCCCGCCCCATCGTGGCATGGCTTGGCATCCCCCCAAGAATGAGGATGCCATGATGAAGTCCATTTCCATGATTGCGGCGCTGGGCGGTATCGCGCTGTTTGCCACCACGGCCTTTGCGGCCCCTGCGCCCACGCCCGCCACTTTCACCTCGCGCTGTGCGGTATGCCACAATGCGGACAAGGGCGGCGCGGACAAGGTCGGCCCCGACCTGTTCGGCGTCTATGGCCGCAAGGCCGCCACGGGCAAGCACAATTACACCGAAGCGCTCAAGAAGGCGAACCTCAAGTGGGATGACGCCAATCTGGACAAGTGGATCGCAGGCCCCATGCAGATGGTGCCCGGCACCGCCATGGCCTTCCCCGGCATCAAGGACGCAGCCAAGCGCGCCGAACTGATTGCCTGGCTCAAGACGTTGAAATAAGCCTGCGGGATAAGCCCGAAAGGGTCGCAAGAGGGCGGGAAGGCTGGCGCTTTCCCGCCCTTCTTCGTGCCTGCCCTTTTCACACCCCCCCTTTTCATGCCCACATGCTGCGCACAAAAAAGGGCGCGCGAGCCTTCCCTCGCGCGCCCGATCTTCCTTGGGAGTGATGCTTCCTTTAGAAGAAGAGAATGCCGCCCAGAGCCACCGCATCGCTGGTGGCCGAATTGCCGTTATGCGCCTTGGCGTTCGAGTTGATATATTCGCCGATCAGCGTCACCCAGCTGTTCAGGCCATAGCGCAGTTGCCCCACAGCGCTGCTGTTCACGCGCACCAGCGTCGGGTTGGCCGCTCGGTCGGCGGCGTCGGTATAGTTGAGATAGCTGGCGCCATAGCTGCCCGCGAGGGTCAACTTGCCCTGCGTCAGCGCGGCCTGCACGTAATAGCCTTCGCTGCTGCGCGGCTTGCCCGCAGCATCGGTGTCGAACAGGTTCAGCACCGTCGTGCCCAGACCCTTGGCGGTGTAATAGGTGCCCACCAGCGTGACCGGACCATAGGTCGTGCGTGCGCCCATATCGAGGCCCTGCCCGGTATAGCTGCCGCCGGCCACGAACTTGTGCTCCTGCGTGATGCCCGAGGCCCAGAGGTGGAGCTTGACCGCATCGAAGGCGCCGTCATAGGTCACCTTGCCCTGGAAACCGGGGCTGGAATTGTTCTGCGCGCCCGCCGTCAGCGAATTGAGCGGCTGGAACACGCCTACCGAGGCCTGCAGACCGCCCATGCTGGGGGTCGTATAGGTCATCTGGGGCTGGAAATCGGTGTAGATATAGCCGGTGCCGATGCGGCCCAGCGTGGTGTTGGCGGGCGCCGCATTGCCCCCGGTCGGGCCGGAGGAAAGCAGCGTGATGTCATTGAGGATCGCTTCGGAACCGAACAGGCCGATGGCGCGACCGATCTTCAGTTCACCAAAACCCTTGCGGCCAATGGTCAGATAGGTCTCGCGAAAGTCGATGCCTGCGGTCGCCAGAGCCGTCGGCTGACCGCCGTTGTTGGCCCCCAGCGCACCCCATGCCGCGCTGTTGATGCCCGGATACATGCCGAAATGCGCGCCCACATCCCAACCGTTCTGGGTCGTGGTGGCGTCAACCTTCAGGAAGCCGGGGAGCAGACCGTTGCGCACCGCGCTGGTGTTGCCGCCCACGCTGGCGATGCCGCCGGTGACGGCCGTGTTGGCGCCGGGCTTGGCCGCATTGTCATAGACATAGAAGCCGTTGACCGAGCCGGAAAACTTGATCGTGGCCGGACCAACCTGCAGGCCGATGCCGCTGTCGGTAGCGCGCACGAATTTCGTGGTGTCCCCCGCCACCACAGGTGCTGCAGCAGGCGCCGCCGCCTCGGCCGCATCCTCTTTTGCCAGTTCGGCATATTCCGCGTCCGAGAGGATGCCCTTGTCATGCAGACGCTTGAGCAATGCCTGCGAATTGCCGGCATAGGCCGGGGCCGAAACACCCATCATGGCCACGGCACTCGCGGTGCCGAGCAGAACTTTCCAGAGCATGATACTCTCCCTTGTCGATCCACTTTATCTGCTGTGGTGAGGGGAGAATGGGCTGCGAAAGGACCTTCTTGAAATTGGACTTTCGGGTCTGATACTTTGGGAGAACGGGCTTATTCCTAGGTATCAGACCCATTCGGCGTCAGGGCGCAATCGCCACGCCCCATGGCCCCGCGCCCGCCGGAATCGTCGCGGTCACGGTGCGGGTGTTAAGATCCACCACGCTGACATCATCGCTGATGCCATTGGCCACGACGGCCCGCGCGCCATCGGGCGTGATCGCCAGATGCCACGGCCGCTGGCCCACTTTCACATAGGCCTCGACCGCATGGCTGGCGACATCGACGATGGCGATATGGTTGGCCCGGCCCAGCGCGACAATTGCCTTGCGCCCATCGGGGGTGAATCGGATGCCGCAGGGCATGACGCGAATCGGCTGAACGCCGGGCGGGGCAAAGGTGATGGTCGCGGTGATCGCGCGGGTGGCCGGATCGGCAATTTGCACCACGCCGCCCATTTCCGCCGCGATCCACAATTGGCGCCCATCGGCGGTAAATTCGACATGGCGCGGGCGGGCCGCCGTCTCGGTCGTGTCCACCACCTGATGACTGGCCGCGTCAATCCACGAGATCAGCTTGCCATCCTCGCTGGTGACGACAATCACCTTGCCGTCGGGGCTTTGGGTGATGCCCTCGGGCTCCTTACCCACCGGCACCTGCCACGCCACGGCGCGGGTGGAAAGGTCGATGGCGGTCATGGCCGCATCATCCTCATTGCTGACAAACAACAGTTTTCCATCGCGTGAGGGGTAGAATTGCTCAGGGTCCTGACCCGATGGGAGATGGGCCACCAAGGCGCCGCTGGCCCGGTCGCGCAGCTCAACCGAATTGTCCAGCCCGCTCGCCACCAGCACCTGCGCACCATCGCGCGTCAGGGCGATGCCGCGCGGGCGCTGGCCCACTTTCCATGTCGCCACCGCCTTGCCCGTGGCCAGATCGATCACGCTGACCGAATTGCCGCGCTCGTTCGAAACATAGGCGGTTTCGGCCGATGCCGGGCTGGGGATCAGCGTATTACCCAAAAGGGCAATAAGCAGGGCGGGAATCGCGTATTTCTGCGCAGTTTGCTTTGTCATGATGGCAGCATATCCCCCCGTATCAGCCCATGAATAGCACCAAGGTCCAATACAGACCTGATCAAGGGGATCATAAGCTCACATCACGGAAATCAAAAGACGCGGGCCCGGCACATCGGCACCGCCTTGTGGTGAGAAAGAAGAGAGGAAGATCTGATCATGTCCGGATTTTTCAAGCGCGTCACGCGCGCCCAGACGATGCTTGCCGCTGCCACTCTGCTGGCCGCCACCAGCGTCGGCACGCGCCTTGCCGCCCATGGCGACGTTACGCCCCAGCCGGTCGACACCAGCGCATTGCCTGATATCGGCGACAAGTGGGTGACGCACAACCCCTATCGCGGCAATGCCAAGGCCGCCGAAATCGGCAAGTCGGCCTTTGGCCAGAACTGCGCGCGCTGCCATGGTCTGGATGCGATTTCGGGCGGGATCGCGCCGGATCTGCGCTACCTTGAACTGGGCGATTCGGGCGACGAATGGTTCGTTCAGCGTTTCCAGCATGGGTCGAGCCGCGATGGCAAAGTGTACATGCCCCCCTTTGGCGAAGCGCTGGGTCAGAAGGCCGGTTGGGCGATCCGCAGCTGGCTGGAAACCCGCCACACCGATGACTGATCTTTTGACGACTGATATTAAAAAATAAAAACGGGAAGAGGGCGGCATATGGGCAAGCAGGCATCCGGCATTGGGCGCAGGGCGTTTCTGGCGGGAGGGCTTGCCGCTCTGGCCGCTCCCCTGCCGTTATCGGCGGCGCCTTTGGCCAAGGTGCGCGAATTAGGTGTGCTGCGGGTGGCGGTGTACAAGCACAACCGCCCATGGTCCTGGGCAGAACCGGACAACAGCACCAACCTGCGCGGGATCGATGTCGATCTGGCCGGGGCGATTGCCAGGACGCTGGGGGTAAAGCTCGATATTGAGGAGTTTACCGCAGGCGACGATATGGCCACCGACCTGCGCAATGCGGTGTGGCGCGGGGGCCTGCTGGGCTTCAAACCGGCCGATATCATGATGCATGTGCCGTTTGACCGGCAATTGATGGTCGAAAACGATCAATGCGCGATTCTGGCCCCCTATTACCGCGAAAGTTTCGCCGCCGCCTGTGGGCCGGAGCAGAATGATTGCGATGTGCCCGCGCCGCAATATCGCGGACGGCGCATGGCGGCCGCCGTCGCCACCATTCCCGACATCTATCTCCTCTCCAGCTTTGGCGGCACGCTGCGATCGAGCGTCACCCATTTCAACACCGGCCATGACGCGGTGCTGGCGCTGGGCACGGGGCAGGCCGATGTGGCCGTGGCGACGAAAGCCGAGGTCGAGGCCGCGATCTTCGACATGAAAAACCCCGCTATCAAACCGCGCAAACGCGCATTGGAAGCGATGATGTCGCCGGGATGGGACATCGGCATGGCGGTCAAGGAAAACAGCCGCTCGCTGGGTGATACGGTCGAGGGGATCATCGGCAAAATGAGCGCCGATGGCCAGATGAAGGCGATTTTCGGCGCCTATGGCGTCGAATGGCGCCCCGCGCTTTCGGCCTGATACATAAGAGGGATCGCAAAGGATTTCTGAGCTTGGCCTAAGGTCCAATTGCTGCGCAGCAGGGGGCCGATAGGCTGAACACCACGGGGGAGAAGCGCGCGACGGGCGCGGCAGCCAAGACCCGAAAACCGACAATTAATGACAACAGGAGAGTCGAGATGAAGGGCAGAATTTCGCGCTATGTCGCGTCCTTTGCAGCATTGGGGATTGCCGCGGCGACGCCGGTGATGGCCGCAGGCCCCACCAGCCAGGACCTGCTGAACGATGCCGCCACGCCGGGCGACGTGCTGACCTATGGCATGGGACCCCAGGCCCAGCGCTTCAGCACGCTGGCCAAGGTCAATGTCGACAACGTCAAGAACATGGTTCCCGCCTTTGCCGCCTCGCTCGGCGGCGAAAAGCAGCGCGGTCAGGAAGCCCAGCCGCTGGTCTATGACGGCACGATCTATGTGACCGGTTCCTATTCGCGCGTTTTCGCGTTTGATGCGCGCACGGGCGAAAAGAAGTGGGAATATTCGGCCCGCCTGCCCGACGGCATCATGCCCTGCTGCGACGTGGTCAACCGCGGCGCGGCGATCCATGGCGACAAGATCATCTTCGCCACGCTCGATGCTCACCTGATCGCGCTCAACCGCCACACCGGCAAGGTGATCTGGAACAAGACCACCTCCGATTATCAGGCGGGCTATTCGGCCACCGCCGCGCCGCTGATCGTCAAGGACATGGTCATCACCGGCAATTCGGGCGGTGAATTCGGCATCATCGGTGAAGTGCAGGCCCGCAACGTCGACACCGGCGAGCTGATCTGGACCCGCCCCACCATCGAGGGCAACATGGGCACGCTCAAGGGCCAGCCCAACGGCATGACCGGCAAGCTGAATGCCAGCTGGCCCGGCGACATGTACAAGACCGGCGGCGGCGCGACCTGGCTGGGCGGCACCTATGACCCCGACACCAACCTGATCTTCTTTGGCACCGGCAATCCGGGTCCGTGGAACAGCCACCTGCGCCCCGGCGACAATCTCTACACGTCCTCGACGCTGGCGATTGACCCCGACACGGGCGTGATCAAGTGGCACTATCAGACCACGCCGCATGACGGCTGGGACTTTGACGGTGTGAACGAATTCATCCCCTTTGACGCCACGATCAACGGCAAGGCGATGAAGCTGGGCGCCAAGGCCGACCGCAACGGCTATTTCTATGTGCTCGACCGCACCAACGGCAAGCTGGTCAATGCCAGCAAGTTCGTGATGCAGACCACCTGGGCCGATGGCATCAACCTGAAGACCGGCCGCCCCAACTATACCGCCGATGGCCGCCCCGGCGCGCCCAGCGGCACCGAAAAGGGCAAGGTGGTGTTCTCCTCGCCGTCCTTCCTTGGCGGCAAGAACTGGATGCCGATGGCCTATTCGAAGGACACCGGCCTGTTCTATGTGCCCAGCAACGACTGGGGCATGGACATCTGGAACGAACCCATCGCCTATAAGAAGGGTTCGGCCTATCTGGGCGCGGGCTTCACCATCAAGCCGATTGCCGAAGACCACATCGGCGCCCTGCGCGCGATGGATCCCAAGACCGGCAAGATCGTGTGGGAATACAAGAACAAGGCTCCGCTGTGGGGCGGCGTTCTGACCACGGCGGGCAACCTGGTGTTCACCGGCACGCCTGAAGGCTACCTCAAGGCCTTCAACGCCAAGACGGGTGAGGAGCTGTGGAAGTTCAACACGGGGTCTGGCGTGGTCGGTTCGCCCATCACCTGGGAACAGGATGGCGAACAATATGTGGCCGTGATGTCGGGCTGGGGCGGCGCGGTGCCGCTGTGGGGCGGCGAGGTCGCCAAGACCTTCAAGGAAATCAGCCAGGGCGGTTCGCTCTGGGTGTTCAAGCTGCCCAAGGGCTGATGAGAGGTGCGGCGCGGGACCACAAAATCCCGCGCCGCTCATCTTTGGAATTGACGCCGATGTACCATCAGAGAGATATGCTGATTAGTATGGCAACGCCCGACAGCATCCTGATCGTTGATGACCACGCGCTGGTGCGCGATGGCATGCGGACCCTCCTTGAAGGATGCTTTGCCCAGTGCAGCATTCTGGAGGCGGCCAATTATGCCGAGGCGCGTGAGGCGCTGGCGGGCCATGCCGATGTCGATCTGGTGCTGCTCGATCTCAATATTCCCGATGCCAAGCGCTTTTCCGCCCTGCAAGGGCTGCGCGAGGAACATCCCGCCGTGCCGGTGGTGATGGTGTCGGGCACGCTGGATGGTTCGGCGGTTCGTGAGGCATTAAGCGCGGGCGCGGCCGGGTTCATCCCCAAGAGCCTGAAGCGCGACCAGATCGTCGAGGCGCTGCGCCAGGTGCTGGCGGGCGAGATCTATGTCCCCGATTTCGACTTTGCCGAGGAAGCCAGCACCGGCGAGGAAATCGCCATCCGCCAGCGTATCGCCACGCTGACGCCGCAGCAGAAGGTTGTGCTGGGCCTGCTCGTCTCGGGCCGGCTGAACAAGCAGATCGCCTATGAACTGGACGTTTCGATGACGACGGTGAAGGCGCATGTCTCGGCCATCCTGCAAAAGCTGAATGTGTTCAGCCGCACGCAGGCGGTAATTCTGGCCAATCGGGTCAATTTTCCGGGCTGATCGCTCAGGGGCCGCCGAAAGCTTCGGTTCGCCCCCGTTACGCCCCATTCCCCAACATATTGCGCATCAATGCCCGCAATTGCGCAGGCTTGACCGGCTTGTTCAGCATCGGCACCCGCGCCTGCGCCAGCGTGGCTTTCACCTCGTCGCTGCGGTCGGCGGTGATGACCAGAGCGGGAACCTCGCGCCCTGCCGCCTTGCGCAAGATCGCAATCGCCTCGTCCCCGCGCAAGGCGTCATCGAGGTGGTAGTCGGCGATGATCATGTCGATCCCCTGCGAGATGGCCTCGACGGCTTCCTCATCCAGCGGGCCGGTGGCGGTGGCCACATGATGGCCCCAATTGCGCAGCAGGGCCGCCATGCCCGCCAGAATCGCCGGATCATTGTCGATCACCAGCAGGCTCTGCGTACCGGTCACGCCGGGGCGCACCGGGCGTGATGCATCGCCGCCCTTGTCGCTGCGCGCCTCAGCCAGGGGAACCAGCACGGAAAAGGCGCTGCCCTCCCCCGGCGTTGATTCCACGTCAAGGCGGTGGCCCAGCATCGTGCTGGCGCGGCGCACGATGGCCAGCCCCAGCCCCTTGCCGGGAATGCGCTGGGTGGATTCCAGGCGGCGGAATTCCTCGAAGATCGCTTCCTGATGCTCGGGCGCGATGCCGGGGCCGGTGTCGCGCACGGTGATGCGCACCCCGCCATCCTCGGCGGTAATCTTGATGCTGACACAGCCCTGCGCGGTGTAGCGGATCGCGTTGGAGAGGAAATTCTGCAAAATACGGCGCAGCAGGCGGATGTCCGAACGCACCCAGACATCGGTGACCGGAATGTCGAGCGAGAGCCCCTCGGCCCGCGCCACGGCGGCAAATTCGATGCGCAGCGCGGCCAGCATCGGCTCCAGTTCAATCGCGCTCCACGCAGGCGTGATCGCCCCGGCATCCAGACGCGAGATCTCGAACAGCGCCTCCAGCAGATCCTCGACCGAATCGAGCGCCACCCCGGTCTGGCGCACCAGCGCGCGGCTGGGCGCGGCAAGGCGCCTTTCGGCCAGCGCCGAGACGAACAGCCGCGCCGCGTTCAAAGGTTGCAGCAGATCGTGGCTGGCCGCGGCCAGAAAGCGGGTCTTGTCACGATTGGCATGTTCGGCCGCCGTCTTGGCCGCGCGCAATTGGCCTTCCACCTCGCGGCGCTCGGCAATCTCGGCCTGCAATGCGGTGGTGCGCTCGGCAACGCGGCGCTCCAGCATCTCGGCCGCCTCGCGCAGGGCATTGCGGTCCTGTACTCGCTCGGTAATGTCGTCAAAGCTGAAGGCCATGCCGCCGCCCGGCGTCAGGGGCGTCGAGCGGATGATGAAATGCCGCCCGCCCAGGATGCACGGCCCCTCCATCTGCTCGCCCGTCTCGCGCCATTCCAGCACCGATGTGCTGTCCATCCCCAGCCGGTCGCGGCAATAGGAGAGCAGGCCCGCGTGGGTTTCCAGACGCTTGCTGCCCCGCGCGTCCAGCCCCAGCAGCCGCACCATGCCCTGATTGCGCACCAGCAGGCGGCGATCCAGCCCATAGTGGCATACGCCCTCGGACAAAGTATCGAGCGTGGCCTGAAGCACGAGGTTGCGCTCGGCCAGTTCGCGGGCGCGTTCGCGGGCATCCTCGGCCTTCACCTCGGTCACATCGGTATAGATGCCGACGCGCCCGCCCTCCGATGTCTTCAGCTCGTTGATCTGAACCCAGCGCCCATCGGCCAGCGCCTGAATATGCACCCGGTCGGCCTTGGCATGTTGCGAGAGGCGGTCGGCCAGCCAGCGTTCGCGCGAGACCAGCGAGCCGACCGGCAGGCCGCATTGCGCCGCCATTTCGGCAATCTCGCCAAACGTCACCGAGGACAGGTCGCGCCCGCGCAGCGCCGGCCAGAAGCCCAGATAGGCCTCATTATGCAGCAGCAACCGGTCATCGGCATCGAACAGCGCAAAGCCGTCGGGCAGCGATTCGATCGCATCGCGCAGCCGCACCCGCGCCGCATCGGCATCGCGGTGGGCCTCGGCCATTTCGGCATTGGCCTCGTTCAACCGCGACAGCGCCTGCTCCAACGCGGCGGTGCGATCGCGCACCATGGCCTCCAGCGCGATGGCCGCCTCGAACATCGAGAAAGCGCCGCCCTGCACATCGCTCGACCGCTCCACCCGGTCGATCAGCGCCTCGTTGATCTTTTCAAGCTGGCGGATGCGTTCCACCAATGCCCCGGCATCTGGCCGGTCCGCCTCGGCCATCCTCACGCGCCGATCGCCAGACCGCTCAGCGTCTGGTTATTATGGGCGGCGCGGAATTGCTCGCCATAAGTGTTGAAGCCCACGACATGGCGCGCGGCATAAAGCTGCGAGACTTCGCGCGTGATCTGGCGATTGTCGGCGTCCACCCGGTTCAGCACGCAATCGAAACCGATCACATGGTCGATCTCGCCCACGCGGGTCTCCACCTCGGAAAACAGGCGTTCGAGATGGGCCAGCCGGTCCACCCTTTCGCCCACGCGCAGCACGATGCCATTGTCGATGGCGCAATAGAAAGTCAGGCTGCCGTCGGGATTGGCGCTCTGCACCGCGCGGATGTGATATTCGCCCCCGGCGCGCACCATGGGCGGATTGGCGGCAAAGAAAGCCGCATCGATCTCGCCGCCCACCAATCCGGCGATCCGCGCATATTCCTGCGCGGCCGGGCGGGCGTTGATCTCGAACACCACGCGCGCCTGCGCATCGGCGGAGGTGACGACCATCCGCTCCTCACGCGGGCGATAGTGGTGCGAGCAAAAGGCATGCAGGGGCCGCGTGCTGGACAGCATCGCCACCACGGCGGCATCCTTGACGAATCGCCCGTCGACCAGCACGCCGGTTTCCCGAAACACCATGCCGTCGCCCGACGATCCGCCCACCATCACCGTCTCGCCCAGCGCGTCCTGAACGGTCATGGTCACCAGTTCCTCGCGGTGGGACAAGCCATCGACCAGAAAGATCGCCGCATGGTGCAATTGTTCGCCCAGCCGCCGCGCCGAGGCCGCCGCCTGCGCCGCCAGTTCGCGCACCGCGCGCCGTCCCTCGGCCACATCAAAACCGTCCAGATCGTCGAAATGCAGCACGCTCATGGCAAAGCCGTCGGCGGGAAAGCCGATGAAAACCAGACTGTCCTCGTCATAGCCGCGCTGGGTCAATTCGCCCGCGCTGGTGCAGCCGATCAGGGGGAAATCGCCCAACCGCCGGGCCAGTTCACCCGCCAGCTCATCGCGGTCATAGCGGTGCGAGCAGAACAGCAGGCCGCCCGCCAGCGCCATCCCGCCGATCGCGCGCACCACCTCGTCCACGGCGGTCACCGGGTCGCTTGCATGAGATGATACCACAGCCAAAGCCGAACGCGCCATATGCGCCATTACCCTCTCCAACCCCCGGATGCCTATTGCCGACATTCTCGGTTGCCTCACCTTAGCCGGACTCCCCCTCAGGGCCAAGGGGGAGCGATGCGCTCGATATAGGACTTAAGGATAATAAGGATAAGATTCCGCCGGGCGGAGGAGCGCGAAATTGACACTTGGCAAAGACGCAGGCACCCCTGATGCGCAAAAGGCCCCGCACAAGGCCGACAGGAGGCAGAACGGGTGGTAAAGGCGCGTTACGTCATAGGCTTGGGGCTGGTGCTGGCGGCGGGCGCGGCGGGTGTCTGGGCCTGGCGCGACCGGCCGTTGAGCGTGCAGGTGGCGCAGGCGCAGCTCGGCCCGGCCTCACAGCAGGTCTATGCCACCGGCTATGTCGAGGCTCAGCAGCCCGTTTCCGTCTCCTCGCGCATCACCGCCCCTGTGGCACGAGTGCTGGTGGATGAAGGCGTGGCGGTGAAACGCGGTCAGGCGCTGGTGCTGCTTGCCGATGATGAACAGCATGGCCTGCTCGATCAGGCCCGCGCCCAGCAGCGCGCCGCCGAGGTGATCGAGCGGCGCAATCTTGCCCTGTTCCGCGATGGATGGGTGACGGCGGCGGCGCGCGACAATGCCACCACCGCCGCCGACGCCGCCCGCGCGGCCAGCGCGACCGCCCGCGCGCGGCTCGACCAACTGGTGGTGCGCGCCAATTCGGACGGCATCGTGACCAAGCGCGACGTCTATCCCGGCGATCTGGCGACACCGACCAAGGTCTTGTTTCAACTGGGCGATCCATCGCGCATCCGCATCACCGCCACGGTGGACGAGCGCGACATCACCCGCGTGGCCGTGGGGCAAAAGGCGCTGATGTCCTCCGATGCGCTGCCCGGCGCGATCCCGGCGCATGTCTCCGAGGTGACACCCGGCGGCGATCCCACGGTGCGCGCCTTTCGCGTGCGCCTGTTGCCCGATACGGACGCGCCGCTGCCGATGGGGCTGACGCTGGAGGTCAATATCATCACCAGCGAGCGCAAGGCCGCCGTGCTGGTGCCTGCCTCGGCGCTGGTGGGCGATGGGCGGCATGTCTGGGTGGTGGCGCAGGGCCGCGCGGCGTCGCGCACGATCACCAAGGGCGCCGACGGCACCAGCAAGGTCGAGATTACCAGCGGATTGCGCAGCGGTGAAACGGTCATCCTCAACCCGCCCGCCGATCTGGCGGAGGGGCAGCGCCTGCGTCCGGCGCAGCCCTGATGCTGGCGCGCTTTTCCCTGCTGGTCCATATTGCCTCGCGCCATCTGATCGTGCGGCGGCGGCAAACGCTGGTGGCCACCAGCGGGGTCGCGGTGGGGGTGGGTTTTTTTCTGGCCGTGTCCGCGCTGATGGTGGGCAGCCAGAATGATTTCGTGCGGCAATTGATCGATGTCGCGCCCCACATCATCATCTCCGACGAATTGCGCAGCCCCCCGCCCCAGCCCGGCATTGCCGCCTATCCCGGCGGCGCGGTCCAGCTTCACGGCTATCGCATCCGCAATGAGGTGCGCGGATTGAAGGACTGGCAGCGGATTCTGGCCAGCGTCAATGCCATCCCCGGCGCGATCGGTTCGCCCAGCCTGTCGGGCGCGGTCACGCTGCGGCTGGGCGGGCGGGACGAGCCGCTGGCCATTGTCGGCATCGAGCCGGGGCTGGAGGCCAGGGTCAGTTCGATCAGCGACAAATTGCGCGCCGGGCATCTGGACGATCTGGAACGGGTGCAGGGCGGGGTTATCCTCGGCGAGGAGCTGGCGCAAAGGCTGGGGCGGGGCATGGGCGATATCGTGCCCGCCACCGCCGCCAACGGCACCACGCGGTCGCTGCGCATCGTTGCGCTGGTCAAAAAGGGCAACAGCCAGCTTGGCTCCTCCTCAGGCTACATGCTGCTGCGTGAGGCGCAGAGCCTGCTGGGGCGGCCCTTCATCATCAACCGGATCGGGGTGAAACTGAGCGATCCCTATGCCGCCGAGACAGTCGCGGCGGGGCTGGAGGCGCGCTATCGCTATAAGGCGCAGAGCTGGCAGGAGCGCAGCGCCGATTTCCTGTCCTTGCTGCTGACGCGCAATGTCATCATGTATACGGTGGTTTCGGCCATCCTGCTGGTGGCGAGTTTCGGCATCTACACCGCCGTATCGAACAGCGTGGCCGACAAGCGGCGCGACATTGCCATCCTGCGCTCGATGGGCTTTTCGCAGGGCGATCTGCAGATGGTCTTTGTGCTGGAGGGTATGGCGCTGGCGGTGATCGGGATTTTGCTGGGCTGGGCGCTTGGCTTTGGCCTGATGACCATTCTGGGCAGCCTTGAATTTCCCATCGGGGGCGAGATCCAGCACATGCCGCTCGACCGTTCGCCGCGCCAATATGCGATTGCGGCGGCGGCCTCGCTGGCGGCGGGCGTGCTGGCGGCGTGGCTGCCCGCACGCAAGGCCTCGCGGGTCGATCCGGTCGATATTCTGCGGGGGGCGGTCTAATGGTCGCTCCGGTTCTGCCAGAGCCGGTTCTTGTCGCGCGCCATCTGCGGCGCGAGCTGGACGGCGATCCGCCGCCCGTGCTGGTGGCGGACGCGGATCTGGCGGTGATGCCGGGGCGCTTTACCGCGATTGTCGGGCCTTCGGGCTGCGGCAAATCCTCGCTGCTCTATCTGCTGGGCCTGATCGACCGGCCGACGGGGGGGCAATTGCTGTTTGACGGGCGCGATCTGGCGCAGATGTCGGGGGATGAGCGCGCGGCGATCCGGCTCGAACATTTCGGTTTCGTGTTTCAGTTCCATTTCCTGCTGCCCGAATTTACCGCGCTGGAAAATGTCATGCTTCCGCTGCGCCGCCTCGGCCGCCTCTCGGCGCGCGAGGTCGAGGCGCGGGCGACCAGCCTGCTGGCCGATGTGGGCCTCGCGGAAAAGGGGTGGAAATTGCCCGAAAAGCTCTCGGGCGGCGAAAGACAGCGCGTGGCCATCGCCCGCGCCCTGGCCAACAATCCGCGCCTTGTGCTGGGCGATGAACCGACCGGCAATCTGGACAGCGTCAATTCGGCCCGCGTGGTCGAACTGTTCCGCGCGCTGGCCCATGAACAGGGGCGCGCGGTGGTCTGCGTGACGCATGACATGGGCATTGCCGATCTGGCCGACATTCGCGTCTCCATGCTGGACGGGCGCGTGATCGAGGTGAGGGAACAAAACCCGCCCTCGTGAAATATGGAAGAAATATCCGGGCAAACGGCCCGGCCTACCGCCCTGAAAAGCCCTGCCCCGCAGGCCTGCTTCAGGAGATGCCCCATGCTGCGCTGGTTGCGCCACCTCTATGGTCGGATGGAAAGTGCGATCCTTGACCATGGCCTGTATCGGCCCGGTCGGCTGTTGCTGGTCATGGTCGGCATTCTGGCGGTGCGCGGGCTGGGCGATGATATCTTTGCGGCCTTCAGCGGCGACCGAGATTCGATGTTCTTTCCCGCCAATGACCGCTATGCCGATTTCATCAAGGTGGCGCTGTCCTACAGCCATATTTTCACCGAAACGCTGGCCAGCAAGGCCTATCTCAACCACTGGCCCTATATTTTCCGGCTCTATCTGCTGGACAATCCCTATGACCTGTCGGCGCACAACCTGTCCCTGCCCGACGATCAGGCCGATGTGACCAACCTCCACCTGCCGCCCTTTGCCAGTGTGCTTTATCTTTCCTGCGCCCATCTGATCGCGGCCACCAATCCGCTGGTGGCAATGGCGGTGTTCTGGGGGGCCTATCTGATCGGAGGATGGGGCGTGGCGCGGATGGCGCGGGCGCATTTCGGGGTGTCGCGCCAATGCGGCTGGTTCATCCTATTTGCCGCGCTGGCCTGCTATCCGGTGCTCTGGATGCTCTCGCGCGGCAATCTGGCGGGGGGCTATTCGGGCCTGCTCACGCTGGGCTGGCTGGCCACGGCCGTGTCGGGGCGAGGCCGCTGGGCGGGCTGGGTGATGCTGGCGCTTTCGGTCAATCTGCGGCCCGAACCGGCGCTGCTGGTGCTGATCGAGTTGCTCGGCTCGGGCTCGCTCCGGGCGCGGTTTTGCCGCATGGCGATTCCGGGCGCGATGAGCGTGGCGCTGGCCGCGATCGCCTTTCCCATCGCCCATGCGCTTTATCCGCTCTATACGCTGGACAATGTGCGGCGGGGTCTGCGGATCTATCATTACCGCTATATTGTCTCGGACATGGGCGATGAATGGAACGCCTCGCTGTTTCTGTGGGCGAAGGGCGTGCTGATGCTGATGGATGTGCGCCCGCGCTATAACGAAACACTGGCGCAGGCGCTGGAATTATGCGGCAGCGCGGCGCTCCTGCTGGCGATCTGGGGCGCATGGGCGCGGCGGATTACCCTGCCGGTGCTGGTGTTTCTGCTGACGGCGCTGCCTGCGATGTTCGTGCCGGTCTATTCCTATTACCACATCGTGGCCTTTGTCGCGGTCCTCGCGCTGCTGGTGGCCGATCTTGAGCGCAATCCCCCTCGCCGCGGCGACCGGCGCCTGCCGCTGCTGATCGTCACGGTGCTGGTGATGTCGCCGCTGGGCGGGGCCTATTCCAACGGGCTGATCGACAGCCTGCTGATGCTGGGGGGTACGCTTTATGGGCTGGCGCCGCTGGCGCGCGATGCGTTCCGGGCCTTGGGGGCCTCGCCTATTTCAGCCCCAGTTTCCTGATCGCGCGCCAGCCCAGCGCCTTGGCCTTGTTCTGCTCGGGCCAGCGGCCGGGGCGGCGCGGGTTCAGCCCAAGACCGCGCAGCACGCCGTTGAAGGCATGGGCGGCGGCCTCGTCATAGGACCATTGCGAGCGCCAGGTGATCGAGAGCGAAACGGAGACCTCCGGCCCGTTCTTCACGAAATGCGGCGCCATCACAGGGACCATCAGACCCTGACCCGGCGCCAGCGCGAAATCGCGGCCGCCGGGCAAAAGGTCATCGCTCCATTTCAATTCGCGCCCGCCGCCGGTGTGATAAACCTCATGCACGCGCGCGGGACTATAGGCTTCCTCAGCGGCGGGAAACTGGGTCATGACCTTGCTGCCCCGGATCTGCATCAGGATATTGTGTTCCGGGTCAAAGTGATAGGGCGTGACCGCATCGGGCGATGAGACGAAGACGAAGCCCTGCGGGTGATAGACCTTGCCGGTCTTGGGGAGAATCGCCCCTTCCAGCTCGCCGATCACATCGAGCAGCAGCGCGCGATAGGCGTCATCCTCCTCCAGATGCTTGATCGCCACCCAGCAGCCCGCGCTGTCGATCTGGCGCACCGCATCGGCGGCGCTGATCGAGGGCACGGAGGGCTTGCCGGTGATGCCGATGGGCTGTTTGGCATAGGCATATTCAACATTCCCGGCCGGCAGCCGCTCGATCAGCCGGGCCAGCGATTCCAGCTCCATCAAGGGATGGTCGCAAAGATTATGCTCCATCACATGCGGCACTTCGGGATAATTGGCGGCAAAAGTTTCGAAGGCACGCGGCGGCAAAAAAGACATCGGCCATGATTCCCCTGAATTTGCGCCCCGGTTTAGGCGCAGAATGCCAAGGAATGGCTAACGCCCGCGCCTCACCCCAGCGCGGCCTCGGGCGCCACGGCGGCATAGCCCAGCGCCTCGGCCACGGCGGCATAGGTGATATGCCCATCCCACACGTTCAGCCCATGGCGCAGATGGGGATCGCGGCGCAGCGCCTCGCGCCAGCCCAGATTGGCCATCGCCAGCGTATGGGGCAGGGTCGCATTGTTCAGCGCATAGGTGCTGGTGCGCGCCACGGCGCCGGGCATATTGGCCACGGCATAATGAACGATGCCATCGACGATATAGGTCGGGTCGGCATGGGTGGTGGCATGGCTGGTTTCAAAACAGCCGCCCTGATCGATGGCCACATCGACCAGCACCGCGCCCGGCTGCATGGTGGAGAGCATCGCACGCGTCACCAGCTTGGGCGCCGCCGCGCCGGGGATCAGCACCGCCCCGATCACCAGATCCGCCCCCGCCACGGCGGCGGCCAGATTGGCCCGGCTGGAATACAGCGTTTTGGCCCGCGCGCCGAAATGAGTCGAGAGCCGCTCGAGCACCGAGGGACTGCGGTCAAGGATCGTCACATCGGCGCAAAGGCCGACCGCCATTTCCGCCGCGTTGAACCCCACCACGCCGCCGCCGAGCACCACCACCCGCGCGGGCGCCACCCCCGGAACCCCGCCCAGCAAAACCCCGCGCCCGCCATGCGCCTTTTCCAGCGCCGTGGCCCCGGCCTGCACCGCCATACGCCCGGCCACCTGCGACATGGGCTTGAGCAAGGGCAGGCCGCCCTGCGCGTCCGTCACGGTTTCATAGGCGATGCAGACCGCGCGCGATTGGACAAGATCAGCGGTCTGCGCCGGATCGGGGGCCAGATGAAGATAGGTGAAGAGCACCTGCCCCTCGCGCAGCATGGCCCGCTCGACCGCCTGCGGCTCCTTGACCTTGACCACCATATCGGCGCGGGAAAATATTTCGGCAGCGGTGGGGACAATTTGCGCGCCGGACGCCGCGTAATCGGCATCACTGGCGCCAATACCAAGGCCCGCGCCCACCTCGACCAGCACTGTGTGGCCATGGGCGGTCAGCTCGTAAACGCTCTCCGGGGTCAGGCCAACGCGGTATTCGTGGTTTTTGATCTCTTTGACAGTGCCGACAATCATGGGGCGGACTCCTTGATGGTGCGGTTTAGATGGGGAGGAGACAGGAGAAATGCGAGGGTCTAGACCCTCGCGCTCCCGATACTGTCTGCGTTGCGTAATGGGTTCGGCGAAAGGGTGTCGGACGCGCTGTTTGGATTTTAAAGCCTGCGGCGCATTCCAGCGCTACCTATCCGCGCCGCAGGCTTAAACAATCCCACCCAACGCCGCCGACCTCCCACCACCCCATTAACGGGATTGCAAAGGGCCCCCGCCCTTTGCCCGCCGGAGGCATAAAACCATAAAACCCACAAACCTTACCCCACCCCCGCCAACCACTCCGCAATCATCGCCCGCCCGGCTGCCACGGCCTTAGGCCCCAGCTCGGCATGGGCCGCGCGCAGATCGGCCTCGGTCCCGCCCGCCTCGACCACGCTTTCGGGCCATTGCGCGATCCAAGCATCAAAGCGCGGGTCCATGCCCATTTCGGCATGGAATTGCAGAGCGAGAATGTTGCGCCCGCGACGAAATGCCTGATGGTCATAGACATGGCTGGCGGCCAGCAGTTCGACGCCTTCGGGGCGAGTGAAGGTGTCGCCATGCCAGTGCAGCACCGGAACGCCTTCGATATGGCGCAGCGGGCTGTCCTTGGCGTGGACGTGGACGGGGTGGAAGCCCACTTCCTTGCGCGGGCCGGGATAGACCTCGGCCCCCAGCGCCGCGGCCATCATCTGCGCACCAAAGCATACGCCCAGCGTTGGCCGATCCGCCTCCAGCCGCATGGCAAGGCGGCGCATCTGGCAGCGGATCCACGGGTGCCGTTCCTGCTCATAGACACCCATAGGGCCGCCCATCATGATCAGCAGGTCAGGCTCACGCAGGTCCAGCGAGGAGAAGGCGGGATCGGCCACATCGATGCGATCCACTTCATATCCCGCCGCCTCGATCGGGGCGCGATAGCCCGCCACGCCCTCATAGGGGACGTGGCGGATGATAAGGGCTTTCTTCATCTTGGCCTTAGGGTTCGGGCAGGAAGTCCGGCACCGAGAGATAGCGCTCGCCGGTGTCATAGTTGAAGCCAAGGACGCGGCTGCCCGCGGGCAGTTCCTTCAGCTTCTGCGCGATGGCGGCCAGCGTGGCGCCGCTGGAAATGCCCACCAGAATGCCTTCCTCGCGGGCCGAGCGGCGCGCCCATTCCTTGGCATCGGCCGGATCCACCTGAATCACGCCGTCGATGCTGGCCGTGTGCAGGTTGGCCGGAATAAAGCCGGCGCCAATGCCCTGAATCGGGTGGGGCGCAGGCTGTCCGCCGCTGATGACGGGCGAGAGAGTGGGCTCGACCGCATAAGCCTTCAGCCCCGGCCAGACGGGTTTCAGCGCTTCGGCAACACCGGTCAGATGGCCCCCGGTGCCGACGCCGGTGATCACCACGTCAATCGGCGTATCGGCGAAATCGGCCAGGATTTCCTGCGCGGTGGTGCGGGCGTGAACGGCGGGGTTGGCGCCATTTTCAAACTGCTGCGGGATCCATGCACCGGGGATATTGGCTGCCAGTTCCTTGGCGCGCTCGATCGCGCCCTTCATGCCCTTTTCGCGCGGGGTCAGATCGAAGGACGCGCCATAGGCCAGCATCAGGCGGCGGCGCTCGATGCTCATGCTTTCGGGCATGACCAGGATCAGCTTGTACCCCTTAACCGCCGCAACCAGCGCAAGGCCGATCCCGGTATTGCCGCTGGTGGGTTCGATGATCGTGCCGCCGGGCGAAAGGGTGCCATCCGCTTCGGCCGCCTCGATCATGGCCAGCGCGATGCGGTCCTTGATCGAACCGCCGGGGTTGCCGCGCTCGCTCTTTACCCAGACCTCGTGATCGGGAAACAGGCGCGAAAGGCGCACATGGGGCGTGCCGCCAATGGTTGCGAGAATCGAATCGGCCTTCATCGGTCTTGCCTTTCCTCTTGTTGGCGCCGCTCCGCCGCGCCGGATCTTCTGGCGCTCAAGCCATGGACCGGTTCTGATTAATCCTCAATGACAACTAATCCAGTAGAGTTTTCTTGTCGGCGCACAAATCCCGCTTTATCCCTCTGGATGAACCGGGATTTGCTTCCTATCTTGGGGCTTCCTATCTCCTTCCCCCCAATCAGGAATCATCCCCGCATGGATTATCGCCCGCTTGGCACCACTGGCCTCTCGGTCAGCGCCGTCTGCCTTGGCACCATGACCTTCGGTTCGCAGAATACGCAGGCCGAGGCCCATGAGCAGATCGAGGTCGCGCTGGATCACGGCATCAATTTCATCGACACCGCCGAAATGTATCCCGTCACCCCGGTCAGCCCCGAAACCTTTGGCCGGACCGAGGAGATGATCGGCGCATGGATCGCCCAATCTGGCCGCCGCGACAAAATCGTGCTGGCCAGCAAAGTGTCCGGCCCGGCGCGCCATTTCCCCCTGCGCGGCGGCAACAACAGCCTTGACCGGCGCAATATCGAACTGGCCATCGACGACAGCCTGCGGCGGCTTCAGACCGATTATCTCGATCTCTATCAACTGCACTGGCCCGACCGGGGCGTGCCGATGTTTGGCGGGCGCGGGCTGCAATCGCTGAATGACCGCGCCGATGCCGCGCCGTTGGAGGAAAGCATTTCGGCGCTGAAGGATCTGGTCAAGGCGGGCAAGATCCGCGCCTTTGGCGTGTCGAACGAGACGCCCTGGGGCGTGTCCGAGGCGCTGCGCCTGCACCGCGACAAGGGCCTGCCGCGCGTGGCTTCGATCCAGAATGCGTATAACCTTCTGAACCGTGTGTTCGAAATGGGCCTGTCGGAATTTGCCCTGCGCGAAGGGGTGGGCCTGCTGGCCTACTCGCCGCTGGCCGCCGGACATCTGTCGGGCAAATATCTGGGCGGCGTGGTGCCCAAGGGTTCGCGCGTCGATGTGGCCAAGCAGTTCACCCGCTATTTCACCATCAACCAGCAGCAGGCAGCCGCGCGCTATATTGCCGTGGCGCAGGCTTTCGGCCTGTCACCCGAGCAACTGGCGCTGGGCTTTGTTTACAGCCGTCCGTTTGTCACCAGCTCGATCATCGGGGCCACCAGCGTCGAACAGCTCAAGATCGACATCGCCGCCAGCCTCACCCCCATCCCGGAGGAAGCGCTGACGGCGATCAACGAGGTGTACAACCTGTACCCGGATCCGTGCCCTTAATAGGAAATATCGTAAGCCGGGGGCGGCGGAGGCACGAAATGGCCGCCATGATAGACCCACCAGGTCAAGCCCCCGGCCAGCGCCAGCGCCACGGCAAGACGCCACAGCGGCGCGCCCTTGGGCTGGGCCACGGGTTCTTCATAGGTCTTCTTGCCCGTCACCATCGGGGGCACCAGCCGCTCCTTCTTGGCCACGGCGTAATAGATGATCGCGCCCAGATGGACGATCACCATCAGCACGATCAGGTTGAACCCGACCTCGTGCAATTCGGTCAGCGTCTCGGCCAGATCGGACCCCACCCAGTAATTGAGCGGCCCCGAATAGGTGGCGTCGGTGTCGGTGGCGAACAGGCCCAGCGTGACCTGCGCCGCCATCAGCCCCAGCAGGCCCAGCACCGAAAGCGCGCCCAGCGGATTATGGCCGATCACCGGGCCGCCATCGGCCCCTCGCCCGCTGCGCAGATAGGCCCGGATCGCGCCCGGCCCCTTCACGAAACTGGTGAAACGCGCAGGTTCGCTGCCCAGAAAGCCCCAGAGGATGCGAAAGCCCACGATGAACACCAGCGCCAGCCCCAACTTGATATGCAGGTCCATCTTGCCGGTCTTATACGTGGCCCACATCGCAGGCACGAGCAGCACCACGCTCCAGTGAAACAGGCGCACCGGCAGATCCCATAGCCGGATGGTGCGCGACTTGTTCTGATCCATATCGGACCCCCCAATCAAAAAGAGCGCCCGACTTTGGCCGGGCGCTCCAGAATTTCAATACAAAAGGACCGATCAGTCCTTGTTCTTGAACTTTTCGTGGCAACCCTTGCAGGTGCCGCCCAGCGCGCCCATCGCCTTGCCGGCCGCGGCCAGATCGCCCGAATCAGCGGCGGTCTTGAAACCCTTGGCGGCGGCCGAGAAATCAGCAGCGGCCTTCTTGAAGCCAGCCTGATCGCTCCAGATTTCGGCCTTGGCGGCGGTCTTCACGCCCGCTTCCGCGCCGGTGCCCTTGGGGAACCAGGTGCCCAGCTTGTCGGCATAACCGGCCACGGTGGCCGCGCTGGCCTTGATGACGGCGGCATCGGGGTTGCCCGACTTGAACGAGTCGCCCGCGCCCTTCATCGCCTTGCCCATTTCCTTGAGCGACTTCTGGCGCGCCTCGATCATCTGGGCGGGCGATGCCGCCTGAGCCGCCACAGCCACGCCCAGCGCGAGCGCACCAATCATCATCGAAATCTTGCGCATAAATTCTCCCGATCTCTTTCGGGCACAGCGCAAGAGCCGCCCCCGACCAGCTTTAGGGGTCGCTTTTGGCCATGGTAAAGTCAAGTCTTCGAATGTCGTCAAATGTATTGAAACTGGCGATCCTCACTTGAGCTTCACGCCGGGCACATCCTCGGGCAGGGGGATGAACTCATCATCGCCGGGCACCGGGCCAAAGCGGCCCTCGCGCCAGTCCTGCTTGGCCTGTTCGATGCGGTCGGCGCGGCTGGAGACGAAATTCCAGTAAACATAGCGTTTTTCGGCAAAAGGCTCGCCCCCGATCAGGAAAATGCGGGCGCCGTTCGCGCTGGAGATCACCACCTCGGCGCCGGGCTTGAAGATGATGAGCTGGCTGGTGGCAAAGCTGCCCTCCTGCCCCTCGACGCCAACCTCGCCGTTCACGACATAGGCGGCGCGCTCGACATGATCAGCGGCAAGGCGATAGCGCCCGCCCGGCGAGAGCACCAGATCGCCGCACAGCACATCGGAATAGGTTTTGACCGGCGAGACCAGCCCGTCGATCTGCCCGGCAATCACCGAGAGATGGAAACCCTTGTCGCCATCGCGCGGCATGCCGCTCGCGCCATAGTGGAAGAATTCGGGCGCGGTTTCCTCATATTGCGTGGGCAGCGCCAGCCAGGTCTGGAGGCCGAACAGCCCGCCCTGCTGACCGCGCAGCCCTTCCGGGGTGCGCTCGGAATGGACGATACCCTGCCCCGCCGTCATCCAATTGACCGCGCCCGGCTCGATCACCTGCTCGCTGCCCAGCGAGTCCTTGTGCATGATCGCCCCGTCCAGCAGATAGGTCAGCGTGGCAAGGCCGATATGCGGATGGGGGCGCACGTCCAATGCCTGACCGGGGGTAAAGGCCACCGGCCCCATCTGATCCAGAAAGATGAAAGGCCCCACCATCCGCCGCCCCGCATTGGGCAAGGCGCGGCGCACATTGAACCCATCACCCAGATCGCGCAGGGGGGGCACGATCATCATCTCGACGGGGCTGTTGACGGCAAAATCAGTCATGGGACCTCTCCTTCTTTCCGGGCGCTTTATGCGGTTTCGACCAGCACGATTTCGGCATCATCCAGGGCGGTGATACGCAGATTTTCCTCATCGGCAATGGCCACACCATCGCGCGGCTGGGCGGCGATGCCATTGACCTCGATCCGGCCCGTGGCCGAGACCAGATAACCCTTGCGCTGTGCGCCCAGCGGGTAGTCCACGCTCTCGCCCGCGCGGATCGTCGCGCCCAGAACGCGCCCTTCGGTGCGGATCGGCAAGGCATCGGCATCATCGCCATAACCGCTGGCCAGCACGACCATCTGCCCGGCGCGTTCGCCGCGCGGGAATTGCTTGGCGCCCCAGCTTGGCGCGCCGCCGCGCGTCGTGGGCTGGATCCAGATCTGGAACAGCGTGGTCACCTCGTCCTCAAGGTTATATTCGGCATGGGTGATGCCTTCGCCCGCGCTCATCACCTGAACGTCGCCCGCTGCGGTGCGGCCGGTGTTGCCCAGGCTGTCCTTGTGCGTGATCGCCCCGGTACGGACATAGGTGATGATTTCCATGTCGCGATGCGGATGCGGCGGAAAGCCCGACTTGGGGGCGATCGTGTCATCATTCCACACGCGCAGAGGGCCCCACTGCATACGGGCGGGGTTGTAATAATCGGCAAAGGAAAAATGGTGATTGGCGTCCAGCCAGCCATGATTGGCATGGCCAAGGCCGGCAAAGGGGCGAAGTTCGATCATCGGCTTTCTCCAGTGCGCCGCTGTATGGATACGCGGCTGTTGGGGCCAAGATAGGGATTGCGCGGCGCAAAGAAATGGCAATGATGGAAAAGCATCGGTGAAAGGATTTTACCAATGAGCTTGCCCGATCTTGAGGCATGGGCGATCTTTGCCAAGGTGGTCGAGCATGGATCGTTTGCCGGGGCGGCCCAAGCCTTGGGCCTGTCCAAGCCCACCGTATCCAAGGCACTGACGCGGCTGGAAATGCGCCTTGGCGTACCGCTGCTGCATCGCACCTCGCGCCGCCTTGCGCTGACCGAGAGCGGCAAGGGCGTGCTGGACCGCGCGCGCCGCATCCTGTCCGATGGCGAAGCGGCCGAGGCCGAAGCCAGCGCGCAAGGGCTCACCCCGCGCGGCACGGTGCGCCTCGCCGTGCCGATGAGTTTCGGCCTGCGCCATGTCGCGCCCATCCTGCCCGATTTCATGGCGGCCTACCCGCAGGTTCACGTCGATCTCGACCTGTCCGACGCGCTGGTCGATGTGGTGGGGGGCGGGCATGATGTGGTGCTGCGCATCGCGGGGCTGGAGGACAGCTCGCTGCGCGCGCGCCGCCTGTGCAAGGTGCGCCGCCCGCTGGTGGCCAGCCCCGGCTTTCTGGCGGAACACGGCGCGCCGGGCCACCCGCGCGATCTGGCCGCCCTGCCCGCGCTGCTCTACTCCAACCTTGCCGCGCCCGGCGTCTGGCGGTTTTCGCATGTTTCACAAGGCGACTATATCGTCACCGTCGAAGGGTGCTTGTCCGCCAACAATGCCGATGCCCTCACCCCCGCGCTGCTGGCGGGCAAAGGCATGGCGCTCCAGCCCGACTTCATGGTCTGGGAATATCTGGCCAGCGGGGCGCTGGTCGAGGTGCTGCCAGAGTGGCGCATTCCCGATATCGCGCTCCATCTGGTGACGCCACCCGGCGCGCTGCGGCCTGCGCGGGTGGTGGCGTTGATCGAGTTTCTGGCGGCGAGGCTGGCGGGGGCGGAGTGGGCCAGGGATTGAGGGGGTTTTAGATGCGAGGGTCTAGACCCTTGCGCTCCCGTTACTGTCTGCGTTGCGCCATGGGTTCGACGCCCGGTGTCGGACGCATCGTTTGAATTTTAAAGCCTGCGGCGCCTTTAACGCAGGCTCTCCGCGCCGCAGGCTTTAAAAACCTCCCACCCTCTCAAACCCACCCCCATTTATGGGATTGCAAAGGGACGAGTCCCTTTGCCCGCCGGAGGCATAAATCCCTAACTCTCCGCCAACCCAAACGGCGCCGCCCCCCGCCGATAATCCTCGGCCATCACCTCACGCCCGATCGGCGGCAAGGCCCGCGCCGCACAATCCGGGCGATGGCACAAGCGGCAGGACACCCCGATGGGCGCAGCCTCGACGCGGCGCGGATCGGCCCCTTCAGCATAGATCAGGCGAGGCGCATGCTCGGCGGCGCAGGCAAGGGCAACGGCGCGCAGGATCCGGGGCTGGCGGTATCCGCCGCCGCCCGATTCGACGGTGCGGGCGATGGAGAAGAAGCGCTGACCATCGGGCAGTTCGAGCCATTGGGTGTGGACCCGGCCCGGCGAGGCGAAGCAATCATGGACATTCCAGAGCGGGCACCCCCCGCCGTGCGAGGCAAAGGGGAAACCCGCGCCGTCGAGCCGTTTCGAGATATTCCCCGCCGCATCGAGGCGCAGGAAGAAGAAGGGCACCTTTTCCGCATTGGGCTTGTGCAGCGTGGTCATGCGGTGGGCGGTCTGTTCAAAACTGGTGCCGAACAGGCGGGCGACGGCCTCGATGTCATAGCGCCGCTCCTCGACCGCGCGGGCGAAGGCGTCATAGGGCATCAGAATGGCCGCCGCGACATAGCCCGCCAACGCGCGGCGGACGAGGTTCGATGTGGTCTGGCTGGCGAACCCGCCCTCACGGGTCAGGACGTTGATGTCGCCCCGGCATTCCTGATAGGCGATTTGCAGCGCCGCCTGAAACCGCGCAGTATTGGCCGAGAGCGTATCGACCAGCAGCAATTGCTGATTATGCCGGTCAAAGCGGCGGATCGCGCCCATCATCACATGGTCGGGCAGGCTGCGGGTACGGATGCCGTGGCGCTGGGCAAGGTACGCTTTGGGATCGCCCGCTTCGGCCACGAGGGCGGCGATGCCCTCGGCGCGCGCATCGAGCGAGGGGAACCAGTTGCGGCGGGCCGAGATAAAGCGCCGAGCCTCGGCCACGGGGTCAGGCGTCTGGCTGCCCCCGCCCGCCGAGAGGTCGGCCAGCGCGGCCTGTTCGCGCGTATAAGCGCCGTGGAGCCGCAGCAGAGCCTCGGAAATGCCGGGGAAGGAGGTGGCCAGATCGGCAACCTCCAACGCGGGCAGGTCAATATCGGCAAAAATCGGATCGCGCAGGACGTCCTGCAATCGGCGGCCATAATCGGCGCCCTCATCCCCGCCCAGATCGTCGAGATCGAGTCGATAGGCGCGTGCTAGGCGCAGCACGAGATCGGCGGTAAAGGGCCGCTGGTTGCGTTCGAGCAGGGCGACGTAGGAGGGCGAGATTTCAAGATCGGCCGCCATCGCCTGCTGCGTCAGCCCCAGTTCGCGGCGCAGGCGTTTGAGGCGCGGCCCCATATACAAGGGTTTCGGTCCGGACATGGCGGCATCCTCTCATGGCTGTCTTGTCATGTCTATACAACTTTACAGACAAAAGATGTAAAGTTTTACAGCCGCACTTCGCCGTGAATTTTCTTCGGCCCGGCCCCGGCATAAACAGGCTTCAACAACGCAGATGCCCGGCAATTGATGGGCGCGTTACACCCAGCGGGAGTTGAAGCCATGACGTACCAGTCCACCATCGCCGAAGCCAACACGGCCATTGGTCCTAACACCGACACATGGAACGGCATCGACGCGGCCAATGTGGCCCGCATGCGCCTGCAGAACCGTTTCCGCACCGGCCTTGATATTGCGCGCTATACCGCCAAGATCATGCGTCAGGACATGGCCGCCTATGACGCCGACCCTGCCAATTACACCCAGTCGCTGGGCTGCTGGCACGGCTTCATCGGTCAGCAGAAGCTCATTTCGATCAAGAAGCATTTCGGCAGCACCAAGGGCCGCTACCTCTATCTTTCGGGCTGGATGGTTGCGGCGCTGCGCAGCGAGTTTGGCCCGCTGCCCGATCAGTCGATGCATGAAAAGACCAGCGTGTCGGATCTGATCGAGGAACTTTACACCTTCCTGCGTCAGGCCGACGCCCGTGAGCTGGGCGGCCTGTTCCGGGAACTGGACGCGGCGAAAGCGGCCGGCGATGCGGTCAATACCCATCGTCTCCTGCACAAGATCGACGAGTTCCAGACGCATATCGTGCCGATCATCGCCGACATTGACGCCGGTTTCGGCAATGCCGAAGCCACCTATCTGCTGGCCAAGAAGTTCATCGAGGCGGGCGCCTGCTGCATCCAGATCGAAAATCAGGTTTCGGATGAAAAGCAGTGCGGCCACCAGGACGGCAAGGTCACCGTTCCGCACGAAGACTTCCTCGCGAAGATCCGCGCGGTGCGTTACGCCTTCCTCGAACTGGGCGTTGACGATGGTGTGATCGTGGCCCGCACGGACTCGCTGGGCGCGGGGCTGACCAAGCAGATTGCCTATGTCCGCGAAAAGGGCGACATCGGCGATCAGTACAACAGCTTCCTCGACTGCGATGAAGTGACCGCCGATCAGATCACCCACGGCGACGTGCTGATCACCCGCGACGGCAAGCTGATGCGTCCCAAGCGCCTGCCCTCCAACCTGTTCCAGTTCCGCACTGGCACCGGGGAAGACCGCTGCGTTCTCGACTGCATCACCTCGCTTCAGAACGGCGCGGACCTGCTGTGGATCGAAACCGAAAAGCCGCATATCGGCCAGATCGGCGGCATGGTCAGCCGTATCCGCGAAGTGATCCCGAATGCCAAGCTGGTGTATAACAACAGCCCCTCGTTCAACTGGACGCTGAACTTCCGCCAGCAGGTGTTCGACGCCTGGGTCGAAGCGGGCAAGGATGTGTCGGCCTATGACCGCGCCCGTTTGATGAGCGTCGATTATGACGCCACCGAACTGGCCATCGAAGCCGACGAGCGCATCCGCACCTTCCAGCGTGACGCGGCGGCGCAGGCCGGGATTTTCCACCACCTGATCACCCTGCCCACCTATCACACGGCGGCGCTCAGCACCGACAATCTGGCGAAGGAATACTTCGGCGAGGCCGGTATGCTGGGTTACGTCAAGGGCGTGCAGCGTCAGGAAATTCGTCAGGGCATCGCCTGCGTCAAGCACCAGAACATGTCGGGCAGCGACATTGGCGATGATCACAAGGAATATTTCTCGGGCGAAGCCGCGCTCAAGGCCGGTGGTGTCCACAACACGATGAACCAGTTCGCGGCATAAAGTCGCAGGGGAACCAGTTCGCGGCATAAAGCCGCAGGGGAACCAGTTCGCGGCGTAAAACTCCGCAGGGGCGGCCTCAGTAGGCCGGGGCCGCCCTACTTTTTGATTACCAACCCTTCTTGCATGAGGAGAAAGACGATGACGACCCAAGTTCGCGAACCCGCCCGCGCCCGCGCCGTCCTCTCGACCGAGGACTTCCGGCTCTTGCAGGAAGCGGTACTGTTCTATCTGCGCGCCCATGAGGATGCACCGGGAACCGCCAAGTTCTCGAACCTGTATCACCGGCTGGGCAGCGTGACGCGCCGATAAGAACAACAGACACAAGTTTCGTTTAGACTCCTGGGGAGGAGTTGACTTGAGGCCCGCCGGAGCGATCCGGCGGGCCTTCCTTTGCCCGGACCGCGCCTTACTTTCATCTTTGTCAATTACGCGCATGCTGATACACAACCGCCCGTCACAGGTTTTGCATGGGGCGACAGATATGAAAAGACGCGCATTCCTCTCCTCGGGCGCCGGTGCCGCTCTGGCGGCCGCCCTGCCCATCACCGCGCGCGCTGCCGGGGATGGCGCCGGACAGGGTGACGCCGCTTTCGTCGCGCTGACCGACCGGATCTTTTACGAGCGCCTCGAACTGTCGCCGCAGGATGCCACCTCGATCGGGCTGGACAAAGGCGAACGCGCCCCGCTCAAATCCCTGCTCAACGACCGCAGCCAGGCCGGTTTCGAGCGCTATGTGGCCCATCGCCGGGGCGCTGCCGCAGCGCTGCGGGCGATCAACCCGGCCACCTTGTCGCCCACGGCGGCGCAGCAGCGCGAACTGGCGCTGTGGTATGAGGATCGCGCGATTGCCTCGGCCAAATTCGGCATCGAGAATGTCGAGAACCCCTATGTCCTCTCGCAGGCCGACGGGGCCTATTTCGAAGTGCCCGATTTCCTCGACAGCCAGCATCCGGTCGCCACGAAAGAGGATGCCGAAGCCTATCTGGCGCGACTCGATGCGTTTGACCGGGCCATTGATCAGGACAGCGAGAAGCAGAAATCACGCATCGCGCGCGGGCTGATCGCGCCGGGCTGGTCGCTGGATCTGACACTGGGCCAATTGCGGGGCCTGCGCGCGGCAAAGCCTGAGGAAAGCGGCATGGCCACCTCGCTGGCGCGCCGCGCGGCCAAGGCGGGGATTGCCGGCGATTGGCAGACCCGCGCCGCCGCCATCGTCGCGGCCAAGGTCTATCTCGCGCTCGACCGCCAGATCGCCTTTGTCGAAAGCCTGAAAGCACAGACCCCGGCGGGCGACGGCATCTGGCGCGTCAAGGATGGCGAGGCGATCTATGCCGCCGCTCTGGCCGAGGCGACCACCACGAACTTCACGCCCGAGGAAATCCACAAGATCGGCCTTGCGCAGGTGGCCGACCTTTCGGCCCGGCTGGACAAGGTGCTGCGCGCCATTGGCATGACGCAGGGGACCATCGGCGCGCGTCTGGCCGCGCTCAACACCCGCCCCGATCAGCTTTATCCCAATACGGACGAGGGCCGCGCCGCGCTGCTGGCCAGCCTTAACCAGAGCGTGGCGGCGATGCAGCAAAAGCTGGGCGCGGCCTTTAACGATCCGCCCAACGATCCGCTGGAAATCCGCCGCGTGCCGGTCGAAATTCAGGATGGCGCGCCCAACGGCTATTACTATCGCGCGCCCTTCGACGGCTCGCGTCCGGCCATCTATTGGATCAACCTGCGCGACACCGCCAACTGGCCCAAATACAGCCTGCCCGATCTGACCTATCACGAAGGCGTGCCGGGCCATCACCTGCAATTGTCCTATGTGCGGCGCGCGGGCAATCTGCCGCTCCTGCTGCGCAACACGTTCAATTCGGCCTATGCCGAGGGCTGGGCGCTCTATGCCGAGCAGGTGGCCTATGAACTGGGCGCGCTGCCGGGGCTGGACGAGGCGGGCTATCTGCAATCGCTGCTGTTCCGCGCGACGCGACTGGTGGTCGACACCGGCATCCATACCAAGCGCTGGAGCCGCGAAGAGGCCACGCGCTATATGATGGACACCACCGGCTTTGTCCGCGGGCGCAGCCAGAGCGAAATCGAACGCTATATCTGTATGATCGGACAGGCGTGCAGCTACAAGATCGGCCATAATGTCTGGGTGGCCCAGCGCGAAAAGGCGCAAAAGGCGCTGGGGCCGAAATTCGACATGGGCTGGTTTCATGACGTGCTCAAGGACGGCATCCTGCCGCTGGCCATGCTGGAACGGCGGGTGGATGAACGCATCGCGGCGCGGCGCAAGGGTTAAAATTTTCGGCCCCCGCATGGTTAATGCCGCCTAGCGCTAAATACAGGGGGTCGCCGCAAGTTTCTCCGCAAACCCATCGTGTACAAACCGCCCACCAACGAAAGGAATAAAATGGGCGCGCGCAATGGTATCCCGATGGATCGCTCGGATTGGTTTCACCGGCTGGACGAACTGGCCCGGACCATAAAAGAGGCGCAGGCCGGGCAGGAGATCCATCTGCTGCGCCTGTTCCTCGATCTGCTCGACCATGCGCCGGAAACACCTTTGCTGCAGGGCCTCATGCCGCCATCGCGTGATCGTATCGAGGCCGTTCTGGCCGTCGGCGCGATGGAAAGCGCGGCCATGATCCTGATGGGCGAGGACAGCGGTTTTTGCCTGTCGCGCGGGGCCGACGGCACGCCGCTGGCCTCGGTCCTGCTGCCCTATCGCTTTGCGGAAACCACCTCGGGCGGGGCCAGTCTGACGCTGGCCTGTCTTGGCGCGCTGGCGGGCGCGCTCAACGGCGCGCAGGGGCAAATGGCGGGCAGCGCGCAGTTCGATATTCCGGCCGACACTTTGCTGCATTGAACGCCCGCGCCGCGATGGCAGGGCCTGAAAATTCTTGTCAGCGGGCGACGGGATTGTCATACCTTACAACGAAAGGTTGCTAAAAACCTGCGTTGAGAGGACCGCCCCCGATGACCCTGCTTTCCGTGCGCTCCGGCCTGTTGCTGACGCCGCTGCTGCTGGCCGCCTCCCCGGCCATGGCGGCTCCTCCCGCCTCCGGGGCGGGCGCCTGTGCGGCCATGGCGCGCGAGAATTTCGGCCCTGGCGTGGCGATCACCTCGGCGCGGATGGTCCCGGCGGGCACAGTGCCGGGCGAAATGGGCGCGCCGCCGGTTGCCTTGCCCGCCCATTGCCGGGTCGAAGGCACGATCAATGCGCGCCAGTCCAAAGGCGTTACCTATGGCATCGGCTTTGCCATCGCCCTGCCCGCCAATTGGCAGGGGCGCTTTCTGCTGCAGGGCGGGGGCGGGCTGAACGGCACGATCCGCCCGCCCATCGGCGCGGCGGCCTCGGGCAAGATCCCCGCTCTGGCGCGCGGTTTTGCCGTCATCAGCCATGACAGCGGCCACAAGGGCGCGGTTTTCGACAGGGATTTCATGGTCGACCAACGCGCCGCCCTCGATTTTGCCGAAAGCTCGGTGCGCGAAGTGGCGCTGCTGGGCAAGGCGATCACGCGGGCCTATTACCGCCGCCCGATCGCGCGCTCCTATATGGCGGGCTGTTCGACCGGCGGACGCGAGACGATGCTGGCGGCCCAGCGCTATCCCGAATTGTTCGACGGGCTGGTGATTGGCGCGCCCGCGATGCGCACCGGCAATTCCAATCTGGCCACCACCTATGCCGCCGTCACCTTCAACCAGGCCGCCCCGCGCGATGAAGCCGGACTGCCGATCCCCGCGCAGATCTTTTCCGCCGCCGACCGCAAGACCATCCTCGATGGCCTGTTGAACCAATGCGACGCGCTGGACGGGCGCAAGGATGGCATGATCGCTAATGTAGCCGCCTGTCATTTCCGCCCCGCCGCATTGGTCTGCGCGCCCGGCGCGGCGCAGAATTGCCTCTCGCCGCTTCAGGCCGAGGTGCTCGAACGCGCCTTCCAGCCCCCGCGCGACAAGGCGGGCCATGCGCTCTATTCGCCCTATCCCTATGACACGGGCATCATCGCCACAGGGGGCGGCATCCCCGGCTTCCTGCCCACCGGCATGCCTGGCCCGCTCGGCCCGCCGATCCGCGCCTTGACCTTCGATCCCGACGCCCGCATCGAAGCGATCCGCGCCGATTTCGTGCAAGGGCTAACCGACACCGACCGCTGGACCAACCTGTCGGGCTTTCTGGGCCATGGCGGCAAGGTGCTATTCTATCACGGGGTTTCCGACCCGTGGTTCTCGGCCTTCGACACATGGGATTACTGGCAGCGCGCGGCCGCCGCCAATGGCTCGGCTTTCACCGATGCCAGCCGGTTCTATATGGTGCCGGGCATGGGCCATTGCGGCGGGGGCAATGCGTTTGACACATTCGACCTGCTGGGCGCGGTGGTCGATTGGGTGGAAAAGGGCGCGGCGCCCGAGGCCATCGACGCCTTTCGCCGGAGCGGGAGCGAGACGATGCCGCTCTGCCCCTATCCCGGTTTTGCCCGATATGCCGGTGATCCGGGCCGCTTCACCTGCGCCCCGCGTTAACCCTGCGCATTAAGGCTGGCGGTTAAGACTGGTCGCGCTCGGCCCGATAGGTTGCGCGCTGCCAGTCATAGGCCGGTTCGACCAGCTCAGGATGGTCCTTGAACGCCTCGGCGGGCGGCGGGGCCATGCCCATCGCGTCGAGCAGCACCCAGAGCGCGAATTTGCGCCCGCCCTCCTGCTCGACCCCGAAATCGAGCGCGAGCTGTTCGCAGCCCATCGCTAGCGTGTCGGGATCGACATCGGCCAGATCAGTCGTGTGGAAATAATGGGTGAGCAGCATGTCGAGTTCCATGGCGAGACCCTTGCGCCATCGCGCCCGGTTTGAACAGGCCCATCCGCAATTCGGCCCGGTTGACAGGCCGCGCCGCGCTGCCCCAACCTTGGGCGCTGTTTCCAATGGAGTTTGCCATGATCGCCCGCCGCTGCCTGCTTGCTCTTGCCCTTGCAACATCGGCACTGGGGGCGGCCCCGGTTGCGGCAAAGCCTGCCGCCGTCGCTTCGGGCAAGCTGGACGCTATCCCCCGCACCGTCATCATCACTGCCTTCGAGCCGGAATGGGTGGCGTTGGAAGGCGCGGTGAAAGCTCCCAAAGCCTATCACATCAACGGCCTGACCATCCTGACAGGCAAGATGGCCGGACGCCCGGTGGTCTTGCTGCAATCGGGCGTCTCGATGGTCAATGCGGCGATGAACACGCAATTGGTGATCGACCGGTTCAACGCGCGGCGCATCGTCTTTTCCGGCATCGCGGGCGGCATCGACCCGGCGCTGTCGGTGGGCGATGTGGTGGTGGCCGACCAATGGGCGCAATATATGGAGGTCGCGCTGGGCCGCAAAAAGGGCGATCAGTTCATCAGCCCCGACATCTATGACGACCCCGACCATCTGAGCAATTACGGCATGATGATCCCGCGCACGGTGCGCGTGGGCAATGCGGCCCAACCGGCCAAGCGTCATCGCTGGTTTCCGGCCGATCCCGCGCTGCTGGCGCTGGCGCGCAAATCGGTGGGGGGCTTTGCGCTCGAACGCTGCCTGCCCGCCAACGAGCCCATCCCCCAGACGCGCGGCGTTTCGGCCGAGGCGGGGCGCTGCCTCGACCATCAGCCCCGCGTGAGCGTGGGCGGCAACGGCATTTCCGGCCCTGCCTTTGCCGACAATGCCGAATATCGCGAATATCTCTTCGCCCAGTTCAAGGCGCAGGTGCTGGACATGGAAACGGCGGCCACGGCCCATGTCGCCTATGCCAACCAGGTGCCCTTCATCGGCTTCCGCTCGCTCTCCGACCTTGCGGGCGGCGACAGCGGGCCGAACCAGTCATGGGTGTTCGGCCGCCTTGCCGCGCGCAATGCCGCCACGGTGGTGCAGCGGTTTGTGGCCGCGCTTCCTGATTGAGGGGCCGAATTGAGCGGGGCACCGGCCCTCTCAGCCCATCAAAACGCCCGGTAGATCACCGGCGCGATATTGGTGAATTTGGGCAGATCACCCATCACCTTGGGCGTCTCGATCCCGTTCAGCGCCGCATCGATTGCCTCGCTGCTTTCAAAACGCAGCAACACCGCCCCGTGCCACGGCTGATCGCCCTGCGGCAAGAGCACCTCGGCGCTGCTCAGCCCATAGGGCGTCCAGCAGGTGCGGACCAGCGGGATATGCGTTTCCACATAGTATTCGGCGTCAAAATGCGTGTCATTCCCGACCGGATAGCTGACAACCAGAGTAGGCATGATCTTCTCCTCATCCCGCGCCCGGTTCTGGCCGGGCCGCTTGTGTGGTGCCAACTTGCCGCAATTATCGGCAATAGGCGAATTGCCCTTTGGTCCTACGCGCTTTTGCCCGCGAGCCTGTTCAAGGGCGCGTAAAGCGTTTAACCTCGCCCCATCCGACATCAAAAGAGCCGTTCTGCCATGATCGAAAAGCGTTACCTCTCGGCCAATGACCTGCTTGCCGACTCCTTTCGCCTTGCCAATAAAATCCTCGATTCCGATTTCCGCCCCACCCATATCGTGGGCATCTGGCGCGGGGGGGCGCCGGTGGGCATCGCGGTGCAGGAACTGCTGGAATATCACGGCGTGGTGACCGACCATATCGCGGTGCGCACGGCCAGCTATACCGGCATCGACCGTCAGGAGGACGAGGTCCAGGTCTATTCGCTGGGCTATCTGATCGACACGCTGGAGCCTACCGACAAGCTTTTGGTGATCGACGATGTGTTCGACAGCGGGCGCTCGATTGCCGCGTTCCTCAAGGAACTGGCCGCGCGGTGTCGGCATAACACGCCCAAGACGATCCGCAGCGCCACGGTTTACTACAAACCGCGCCGGTCGAAAGTGGATATCAAGCCCGATTTCTATGTCTATGAGACCGATGAATGGCTGGTGTTCCCGCATGAGGTGGACGGGCTAACCAAGGAGGAAATCCGCAAGCACAAGCCCGAGGCGGCGATCATCCTGCGCGAGGAATAAGAGGAGGTGCGCGAATTTTTGCAACGCATGGGGCAAAAATTTGCGCTTTCTCGCACAGGATGGCCGGGGCAAAGAGGACAGGGGCAACACTAAGGAGGCCAGATGAGCGGGGACATCGACGGCGCGACACTCGATGTCCTGCTGCGCGTGGCGGGATTGGCCCCGCCACAGGAATGCCGCGCCGGGATCATGGCCAATCTGGCGCTGCTGGCCCGCCACGGCGCCCATTTGCGCGAAATCGACGATCCGATGGAGGATCCTGCCGAGCTGATCGCGCCGTGATCGATCCTTTCAATGCCTTCACCACGCTCCTGCCCGAAGGCGACCCCGTGCCGGACGGGCCTCTGGCGGGCACCAGCTTTGCCGCCAAGGATCTGTTCGATGTGGCGGGCCATGTCACGCTGGCGGGTTCGAAGATCAACGCCGATGACAGCAAAGTGGCCGCGCAGGACGCCACGCTGGTGGCGCGGCTGAAGGCAGCGGGGTGCCGGTTGGTCGGCATGACCAACATGGACGAATATGCCTATGGTTTCGCCACGGAAAACAGCCATTACGGCACCACGCGCAACCCGCATGATCCCGCGCGCATCGCGGGCGGTTCGTCGGGCGGATCGGCGGTGGCGGTGGCGGCGGGGCTGGTCGATATTGCGCTGGGGTCGGACACCAACGGGTCGATCCGGGTGCCTGCCTCGCTCTGCGGGGTTTACGGACTGAAGCCCACCTTTGGCCGCCTGTCGCGCGCGGGGGTCTGGCCCTTTGTGCACAGCCTCGACCATGCCGGATTGTTCGCCCGGACCCCGGCCATGCTGGCCGCGGCCTATGACGCAGTGCAAGGCCCCGACCCGCGCGACCCCGCGCAAGGCCAACGCCCGGTCGAACCCGTGGCGCTGACATCCGACATGCCCCCCCTGCGCGTCGGCGTGCTGGGCGGATTTTTCGCAGCCGGCGGCGCCCCCGAGGCCCATGCCGCGCTGGCCCATGTGGCCGATGGGCTGGCGGGTCTGGGTTGTTCCATCACCCCCGCCCTGCTTGATGGGGCCAGTCATGCCCGCTCGGCCGCCTTTTGCATGACCGCGATGGAGGGGGGCAGCCTGCACCGCGCCGATCTGATGACGCGCCCGATGGATTTCGATCCCGCCGTGCGCGACCGGATGCTGGCCGGATTGCTGATGCCTGCCGATCTGCTGCTGGCCGCGCGGCGGGTGCGGCGGATTGTGGCCGATCAGGCCCGCGCGCTGTTTGCCGATTTCGACCTGCTGCTCTCCCCCGCCACGCCATGCAGCGCCCCGCGCATCGGCGAACCGACCATCGAGATTGAGGGCCAACAGGTCCCCGTCCGCGCCAACCTTGGCATGTTCTGCCAGCCGATCAGCTTTATCGGCCTGCCCGCAATCTCGGTCCCGGCGCTGCTTGTTTCTGGGGGGGCCGACACGCCCTTGCCCATCGGCGTCCAGATGATCGCGCCCGCATGGGCCGAAGCGCGTCTGATCGACGCCGCCCACCACCTTCACCGCGCCGGGATCACCGGCACCACAGGACCCACGCCATGAGCCTCGCATCCACGCTCGACCGCCATTTCGCGCTATCCGAAAGGGGCACCTCGATCCGCACCGAGGTGCTGGCCGGGGCGACGACTTTCCTGACCATGGCCTATATCATTCTGGTCAATCCCTCGATCCTCGGGCTGGCCGGGATGCCGGTGGCGGGCGTGGCGGCGGCCACCTGCTTTGCCGCCGCTTTTGCCAGCATCCTGATGGGCACGATCGCCAACACGCCGCTGGCCCTTGCGCCGGGCATGGGGCTCAACGCCTATTTCAGCTTTACCGTGGTCCAGTCGATGCATGTGCCATGGCCGGTGGCGCTGGGCTGCGTGTTTGTCTCAGGCGCGATTTTCCTGATCCTGACGCTGGCGGGGATACGCCAGATGATCGTGGCGGCGATCCCGGCCCATCTGTTCGCGGCGGTGGCGGCGGGCATCGGCCTGTTCATCGGGCTGATCGGCCTTAAAAACGGCGGTCTTGTGGTCAACAGTCCGGCCACGGGTCTGGCGCTGGGCAATCTGCATGAGACGGGGCCGATCCTGGCGATTGTCGGCCTTGTGCTGGTGGTGGCGCTGCATGTGTGGCGGGTGAACGCGGCCATCCTGATCGCGATTGCGGCCACCACGGTTCTGGCATGGATCGCGGGCGCGGTCAGTTTCGATGTTAAACCCTATTCCATCGCGGCGATGACCGAAACGGTGGGCAAGCTCGACCTTGGCGGCGTATTCGGCTTTGGCGGCAAGGCGGGGCTGGGGATTTTCGAGATCCTGTTCGTGTTCCTCTTCGTCGATCTGTTCGACAATCTGGGCACGCTGATGGCGGTCACGCGCCGCGCAGGGTTAATTGAACCGGCAGGCAATATTCCCGGCCTCAACCGGATGCTGGTGGCCGATTCGCTGGCCACGATGGTGGGCGCGGTGGCGGGTACGTCAACCGTCACCTCCTATGTCGAAAGCGCCAGCGGGGTTGAGGTCGGCGGGCGCACCGGGTTGACGGCGATTGTCACGGGCGTGCTGTTTCTGGCCGCGATGTTTGTTGCCCCCTATGCGCAACTGGTGCCCGGCGCGGCGACGGCGCCCGCGCTGATCCTTGTCGGCGCGCTGATGATGGCGCCGCTGGCCGATGTGGAATGGACCGATCCGGAAGATGCCATCCCCGCTTTCCTGACGCTGGCAGGCATTCCCCTCACCTTTTCCATCGCCAATGGTCTGGCCTTCGGCATTGCCGCCCATGCGCTCATCAAGCTGGTGCGGGGCAAGATCACGCGGAAAGACTGGCTGCTGCTGGTGCTGGCGGGGCTGTTCATCGCGCGCTTTGTCTGGCTGTCGGGGGCGGCGTGATGCAGACGGCCAAGGAGACGGCACGCGGCGAAGGGGGCATCGTCACCGCGCCCCATTATCTGGCATCGCGCGCGGGCCTCTCGGTCTTGCAGGATGGCGGGACAGCGGTCGAGGCCTGCGTGGCGGTGGCGGCCGCGCTGGCGGTGGTCTATCCGCATATGACCGGCATCGGCGGCGATGGCTTCTGGGTGATCCGCGAGGCCGATGGGCGCGTTCATGGCATCCACGGCTGCGGCGGGGCGGCGGAAAAGGCGGATCTGGCGCTCTATGCGGGGCTGGACGCGGTGCCATGGCGCGGGCCTCTGGCGGCCAACACCGTGGCGGGCACGATCAGCGGGTGGCAGGCGGCGTTGAAAGGCGATGGCGGGACGATGCCTTTGGAACGCCTGCTGCGCGATGCCATCGCCCATGCCGAGGCGGGCGTCGCGGTCACGCGCGGCGGGGCGGAAATTGCCGCCGCCAAGGGTCCGGAACTGCGCATTCAACCGGGCGCCTATGCGTCGGTGTTTGAACCCGATGGCCACCCCCTGCGCGAGGGGGATATTCTGCGCCAGCCCTTGCTGGCCGCGACATTGCGGCGCCTGTGTGACGAGGGGCTGGAGAGTTTCTATCGCGGTCCTCTGGCCGCCGACATGGCCGAGGATCTGGCCGCGCTGGGCAGCCCGGTTTCGGCCTCCGACATGGCCGCGCATCGCGCCACGCGCCCCGCCCCGCCCCATGTGCGGACCGGCCATGGCACCCTGTATAACGCCGCCCCGCCGACGCAGGGGACGGCCTCGCTTTTGATCCTCGCCCTGTTTGACCGGCTGCAGGCGGGCGCGATGGATGGGTTCGGCCATATCCACGGGCTGGTGGAGGCCACCAAACAGGCCTTCCTCTGGCGCGACCGGCATTGCGGCGATCCGGCCTATATGAAGGGCGATCCGCAGACCCTGCTGGATGATCCCGCCGCGCTGGACGCGATGGCCGCGCGGATTGATCCGGCCCGCGCCCTGCCTTGGCCCCAGCCCAGCCAGTGGGGCGACACCTGCTGGTTCGCCGCCGCCGATGGAAGGGGGCAGGTCGTCTCCTGCATCCAGAGCACCTATTTCGAATTTGGTTCCGGCCTTGTCCTGCCGCGCACCGGGATCACATGGCAGAACCGGGGCGCATCGTTTCGTCTGGCACCGGACGGGTGGAATGCGCTCAAACCCTTTCGCAAGCCGTTCCACACGCTCAATCCCGCGCTGGCCCTGTTCGATGATGGCCGCGTGATGGCCTATGGCACGATGGGCGGCGAGGGCCAGCCCCAGACTCAGGCCGCGATCTTTTCCCGCTATGCCCGCTATGGCGCCGATCTTCAGGAGGCGATCTCCGCGCCTCGTTGGTTGCTGGGCCGGACATGGGGGGATCAGTCCACCACGCTCAAGATCGAGGACGGCTTCGCGCCTGAGGTCTATGATGCGCTGATCGCGGCGGGCCATGATGTCGAGCGCGTCGGCCCGATCACGGCGATGATGGGCCATGCAGGCGCCATCGTCCGCCGCCCCGATGGCGAATTGGAAGGCGCCACCGACCCGCGCAGCGATGGCGAGGCATCAGCATGGTAGGCGGGGCAAGAGCAGTTGCCCGCTGCGAGGCTTTGGGCCGCGCTCCCTTTTCCGACATGGAGGGCGGGCTTTACCGCGCATGGCTGAGCCCCGCCTATCGCGCCGCGCGTGAACAGCTCTCGGCATGGATGGTCGAGGCAGGGATGACCCCGCGTACCGATGCGGCGGCCAATCTGATCGGGCGCTATCCCGGCACGCAGGACCTGCCCCCGCTCATCATTGCCAGCCATTTGGACAGCGTGCGCGATGGCGGGTTTTACGATGGACCTTTGGGCATCATGCTGGGGGTGGAATGCGTGGCGGCGCTCTCAACCTCCGGGCGGCATATGCCCTTTCCTATCGAAATCATCGCCTTTGGCGACGAGGAGGGCAGCCGCTTTCCCGCCGCCATGCTGACAAGCAAGGCGGTGGCGGGGGTCTTGGAGGACGTGCCAGACATGGCCGATGCCGGAGGCGTTACGCTGGCGCAGGCTTTGGCCGAATATGGCCTTTCGCCCGATGGACTGGCGAATGCGCGACATCCCGGCGCGCTGGCCTATCTGGAGGCGCATATCGAGCAAGGCCCGGTGCTGGAGGCCGAGGGGCTGGCGCTGGGCGTGGTGACGGGGATTGCCGCGCAATTGCGCTATGGCATGGTGGTGCGCGGGCTGGCAGGCCACGCGGGGACCAGTTCGATGCCGCTGCGCCGCGATGCTTTGGCCGGGGCGGCGGAAATGGTGCTGGCGGTGGAGGCCATCGCGCAGGCCGATGAAAGCGATCTGGTGGCCACGGTGGGCCGGATCGAGGCTTTGCCGGGCGCGGCCAATGTCATTGCGGGCGAAGTGCGTTTTACGCTCGATGTGCGCGCCGGCGATGCGGACCGGCGCAACCGGGCGGCGGAAAGGATCCTAGGCGCGATGGTCGATATTGCCGATGCGCGCGGTCTGGATTTTGAATTTGAGCGGGTCCACGATCTGCCCGCCAGCCCATGCGACGGGCGGCTGATGGACCTGCTGGAGAGCGCCTTGGTGGAAAACGGTCATCCTGCCCGGCGGCTCGTGTCGGGGGCGGGGCATGATGCGATGGTGATGGCGCAATTGTGCCCCACCGCGATGCTGTTCATCCGTTGTCGCGACGGCATTAGCCACAATCCGGCCGAACATGTCGAACCCGCCGACGCCGAGGCGGCATTGGCCGTGATGCTGGGCTTTATCGAGAAAATGGGAGCAACCTATGCTTGATCCGCTGCTCTTTGGCGAGATCGACCCGCCTCAGCGGTTGCTGATGGGGCCGGGGCCGGTCAATGCCCATCCGCGCGTGCTGCGCGCGATGAGCGCGGATCTCTTGGGCCAGTTCGACCCGGAAATGACCGCCTATATGAATCAGGTGATGGCGCTCTATCGCCCGATCTTTGGCACAGGCAATCGCTGGACGATGCTGGTGGACGGCACCGCGCGCGCGGGAATCGAGGCGGCGCTGGTCAGCCTGATCCAGCCGGGAGAAACCGCGCTGGTGGTCAATTTCGGGCGCTTCGGACTGCTCTTGCAGGAGATCCTGACGCGGATCGGCGCAAGGTTTGAAACCGTCGATGCGCCATGGGGCGAGGTCGTGCCGATGGAGGCGATCCGCGAGGCCGCCCTGTGCGTCCGGCCCGCGCTGATCTGCAGCGTGCATGGCGATACGTCCACCACGATGGCCCAGCCCCTCGATGGGCTTGGCGATATTGCCAAAGAGGTCGGTGCGCTCACCTATATCGATGCCACCGCGACGATCGGCGGCATGGAAATCGCCGCCGACCGCTGGGGCGTCGATGTCATCACAGGGGGGCTGCAAAAATGTCTGGGCGGGCCGTCGGGCAGCGCGCCGATCACCATTTCGGATGCGGCGGCCGAGAAGATCTTTGCCCGCCGCCATGATGAAAAGGGCATCCGGGCGGCGGACGCCGTCGATGGCCATGGGCCGCGCATCGGCTCGAACTATTTCGATCTGGCCATGGTGATGGATTACTGGAGCGAGAAGCGGCTGAACCACCACACCGAGGCGACCTCCATGCTTTATGGCGCGCGGGAATGCGCGCGCGTGGCGCTGGGCGAAGGGCTGGAGGCGCGGTATCGCCGCCACCGCGCGGCGGGCGCGGCGATGAGCGCAGGGCTGCGCGCGATGGGCCTGACGCTGTTTGGCGACGATGCCCACCGGATGACCAATGTCACGGGCGTTTACATCCCCGAAGGCATTGATGGCGAGACGATCCGCCGCGCGATGCGCGAGCATTTCGAGATCGAGATCGGCACCGCCTTTGGCCCGCTGGCCGGGCGGATCTGGCGGATCGGGGCGATGGGCTATAATGCGATGAAGCATAAGGTGCTGATAACGCTGGCCGCGCTGGAGGCTTGCCTGAGCGCGCAGGGGTGTCGCGTGCCGCTGGGCGCTGCCGTGCCTGCCGCGCTGGCCGCGTGGGAAGATGCCCAATGAGCCGCGACCTCATCGGCTATGGCGCAACGCCTCCGGCGGCCCAATGGCCGAGCGGCGCGCGGGTGGCGGTCAATTTCGTCATCAATTATGAGGAAGGTGCGGAGAACAGCCCGCTTTACGGCGATGAACTCTCCGAAGGCTTTCTGTCCGACATGGTGGGCGCCGCGCGCCATCCGGCCCGCGCCATGGCCATGGAAAGCCTCTATGAATATGGCAGCCGTGCCGGTTTCTGGCGCCTCTATCGCCTGTTTACCGACCGCGCCGCGCCTGTCACCGTGTTCGGCGTGGCCGCCGCGATGGAGCAGAACCCCAATGCGGTCGAGGCCATGCTGAAGGCCAATTGGGAGGTGGCGACGCATGGCTATCGCTGGATCGACTATCAATATATCGCGCCCGAGGTCGAGGCCGACCATATCGCCAAAGCCATCGCCATCCACACAGCGCTGACCGGAGAGCGCCCGCTGGGCTGGTATCAGGGGCGCACCAGCCCCAACACCGCGCGCCTCGTGGCGCAGGAGGGCGGGTTTCTTTACGATGCCGATTCCTATGCTGACGATCTGCCCTATTGGGATGATCGGCACGGAAAAGCGCAGCTCATCGTACCCTACAGCCTCGACGCCAATGACATGAAGATGGTCGCGCTCAACGGCTTTACCGAGGGCGAGCAATTCTTCCGATATTTGCGCGACACGTTCGACCAATTGGCGGAGGAAGGCGGGCGGATGATGAGCATCGGCCTGCATGGGCGGATCGCGGGGCGGCCGGGCCGCGCGCGGGCGGTCGCGCGTTTCCTCGATCATGTGATGGAGAGCGGCGCGGCATGGATCACCACAAGGCGCGAGATCGCCCGCCACTGGATCGCCACGCATCCCTATGGAGGCGGCGCATGACCATCGACGATCCGGTCGTGCTGGCCGAAGTGACTTCGGCGTTTCATGAATATGAGCGCGCCCTGATGGCGGATGACATTCCCGGGATGGACGCGCTGTTTCACGATGCGCCCACCACCAACCGCTATGGCGTGGGCGAAGTGCTCTATGGCATCGAGGCCATCCGGGAATTTCGCAAGGGGCGCGGCGGATCGCCACAACGCCGGTTGGGGCGCGTCTCGATCACCACCTATGGCGATGCTTTCGCCACGGCGGACGCCGAATTTTTCCGCGAAGGATCGGATCGCCGCGGGCGGCAGACGCAGGCTTGGGTGAAATTTGCCAATGGCTGGAAAATCGTCTCGGCCCATGTCAGCCTTGAAGGGAATTCGCATTGAGCGCCCTGTTTGAACATTCGCCCTGGGTGGAGGAACGCGCCGATGCCGCGCCATCATCGGGCGACCGCCATGCCGATCTGATGGCGGCGGTCTATGGCGCCAGCCGCGCCGAGCAATTGGCCCTGATCCGCGCCCATCCCGAACTGGCGGGCAAGGCGGCGATTGACGGCACGCTGACCAGCGCATCCGCTGCCGAACAGGCCAGCGCCGGGCTGGACCGTTTGACGCCCGAGGAATTTGCCCGGTTCCATGCGCTCAACGCCGCCTATCGCGCGGCCCATGACATGCCCTTCATCATCTGCGTGCGGCTGACCGACAAGGCTGGTATATTGGCCGCGATGGAGGCCCGCGCAGCCCATGATACCGAGACGGAAATCGCCGCCGCGCTGGCCGAAATCGGAAAGATCACCAAGTTGCGGCTGGAGGATCAGCCATGAGCAGCCTTTCGACCCATGTTCTCGACACGATGCACGGCACGCCTGCGGCAGGCATGGCGGTGACGCTGACCGGGCCGCATGGGCTGGCGGCGCAGGGGGTGACGAATGAGGACGGGCGCGTGGCCAATCTGGCCCCGGCCGATCTGGCGCCGGGGCGCTATCGGCTCAGCTTTGCCGTGGCGGATTATTTCCGGGACCGGGGCGTGGCCCTGCCCGATCCGCCGTTTCTGGACGAAGTTTCCATCGATTTCGGCATAGCCCAGAGCAGCGGGGCCGAACGCGGCGGGCATTACCATGTGCCGCTGCTCGTCTCGCCCTTTTCCTATTCCACCTATCGCGGGAGTTGAGATGATCCGCTTTCTGCTCGACGGGCAAGTGACGGAAATCGAGGCGGGCGCGCAGGAAACCGCGCTGCACCTGATCCGCGAAAGGCTGGGCCGCAAGGGCACCAAGGAAGGCTGCGGCGAGGGCGATTGCGGGGCCTGCACAGTGCTGCTGGGCGAGATTGTGGAGGGGGCGGTGCAATGGCGCGCGGTCAATTCGTGCATCCTGTTTGCCCCCATGCTGGACGGCAAGGCGCTGGTGACCGTGGAAAGCCTTGGCACGCCTGACCGTCTCTGCGCGGTGCAGGGCGAGATGGTGACGCGCCATGGCAGCCAGTGCGGCTTTTGCACCCCCGGTTTCATCATGAGCCTTGAAGGGCGCGCGCGCGGCGGATTGGGGACGGTGGGGCGGCCGGTGGCCGATGTGCTGTCGGGCAATCTGTGCCGCTGCACCGGCTATGGCCCGATACTCGACAGCGCGGCGGCCTGCCCCCCTGCCCTGCGCGATGATGGCGATGTGCTGGCGGGTTTGGCGGGATTGCCGCGCGGCGAGGGCGAGAACTGGCACGCGCCGCGCTCGACCGACGAACTGGCCGCGTTGTTGGCCCAATATCCGGAGGCGCGGATCGTGGCGGGGGCCACCGATGTCGGCCTGTGGGTGACCAAGCAATTGCGCGATCTGGGGCGGGTGATCTTCATCGGCGATGTGGCCGACCTGCGCGGGATCGAAGAGAATGAGGCGGGCGTCACGCTGGGCGCGGCGGCGCGCTATTCGGAAGGCTGGGATGTGCTGGCGCGGCTGCACCCGGATCTGGGCGAGCTGGTGCGGCGAATCGCCGGGACGCCTGTGCGCAATGCGGGCACGATCGGCGGCAATATCGCCAATGGATCGCCCATCGGCGACATGCCGCCCGCGCTGATCGCCCTTGGCGCGACATTGACGCTGCGCCGGGGCGACAGGCGGCGCGAGATGGCGCTGGAGGATTATTTCCTGGCCTATGGCAAGCAGGACCGGCGCGAGGGGGAATTTGTCGAGGGGGTCTTCATCCCGCGTCCTGCACCTGAAGCAGTGATCGCCATCACCAAACTGTCCAAACGCTTTGACAGCGATATTTCGGCGGTGCTGGGGGCGTTTCATCTGACCATAGAGGATGGCGTAATCACCCGCGCGCGCATCGCCTTTGGCGGCATGGCGGCCACGCCCAAACGCGCCCATGCCACAGAGGAAGCGCTGATCGGCAAGGCATGGGAGGAGGCCAGCATCGAGGCGGCCATCCCGGCTCTCTCCCGCGATTATCAGCCTTTGAGCGATGTGCGCGGGTCATCGGCCTATCGCCTTGCCGTGGCGGGCAACCTGCTGCGCCGCCTGTGGCTGGCGCAAAGCGGCGAGGCGGTCAGCGTGCTGGAGGTGGGCCATGGCTGAGGTCCATACGCCCCACGCGCATGACAGCGCCCGCCTGCACGTAACGGGCGCGGCAGCCTATATTGACGATCTGCCACATCCTGCCGGGCTGCTGCATCTGGCCTTTGGCCTTTCGGCGCGGGCCCATGCGCGGGTGCTGGGCATCGATCTGTCGGCGGTGCGCGCCGCGCCGGGCGTGGTGGGGGTCTATACTGCCGCTGATATTCCCGGCGCCAACAACATCGGTCCGCTGCGCCATGACGAACCGCTGCTGGCCAGCGACGAGGTGCATTTTGCCGGGCAACCGTTGTTTGTGGTCGCGGCGCAAAGTCATGATTCTGCCCGTCGCGCCGCCCGATTGGCCAAGGTGGATTATGAAGACCTGCCCGCGCATCTGACCGTCGACGAGGCCTTGGCGGCGGGCGACCATATCGAACCGACCCAGCGCATGGCGCGCGGCGATGCCGATGCCGCTCTGGCCGCCAGCCCCCGCCGCCTGTCGGGCAGGCTGGAGATCGGCGGGCAGGAGCATTTCTACCTCGAAGGCCAGATCGCGCAGGCGATGCCGATGGAGGATGGCCAGACCCACGTCTGGTCCTCGACTCAGCACCCTTCCGAGGTCCAGCATCTGGTCGCCCATCTGCTGGGCCGCCCCAGCGCCGATGTGACGGTGGAAGCGCGGCGACTGGGCGGCGGATTTGGCGGCAAGGAAACGCAGGCCACCGCGCCCGCCGCCGCCTGCGCGCTGGTGGCGATGAAGACGGGGCAACCCGCGCGTCTGCGCTATGACCGCGACGATGATATGATGCTGACCGGCAAGAGGCATGATTTTGTCATCCGCTATGATGTCGGCTTTGACGATGAAGGCGTGCTGACCGGGCTGAAGCTGGAGCTTGCCTCGCGCTGCGGCATCAGCATGGACCTCTCGCCCTCGATCAACGACCGGGCGATGTTTCATGCCGACAATGCCTATTGGCTGCCCGCGGTGGAAATCCTGAGCCATCGCCTGCGCACCAACACCGTGTCGAACACCGCCTTTCGCGGCTTTGGCGGGCCGCAGGGGATGATCGCCATCGAGCGGATCATGGACGATGTGGCCGCCAGCGTGGGGCGCGATCCACTGGCCGTGCGCCGCGCCAATCTCTATGCGCCGGGGCGCGACATTACGCCCTATGGGATGCGCGTGGCCGATAATGTCGCGCCGCAGATCATGGATGAGCTGGCGGCATCGTGCGATTATGCGGCGCGGCGGGCGGCGGTGGCGGCCTTCAACGCATCGCACCGCGTGCTCAAAAAAGGCATCGCCCTCACCCCCGTCAAATTCGGCATCAGCTTTACCGCGCAGCATCTCAATCAGGCGGGCGCTTTGGTGCTGGTCTATGCCGATGGTTCGGTCCAGTTGAACCATGGCGGGATCGAGATGGGGCAAGGACTCTACACCAAGGTCGCGCAGGTGGTGGCCGATGTGTTCGCCCTGCCCCTTGCGCGCATCCGCATCACCGCCACGCGCACCGACAAAGTGCCCAACACCAGCGCAACGGCGGCCTCTTCGGGGTCGGACCTGAACGGCATGGCCGCCTATTATGCGGCGATGGAGATCAGGGGGCGGATGGCCGCATGGCTGGCCGCGCAAAATGACGTGGCGGTCGAAGAGGTGCGCTTTACGCCCGAGGGCGTGGTGGCCGCAGACACCACCATGCCGTTTTCCGCGCTGGCCCGCATGGCCTATATGGCGCGGGTGCAACTATGGGCCAGCGGCTTTTACGCGACGCCCGAGATTCACTATGATCGCGCCGCGCATCATGGCCGCCCGTTCTATTATTTCGCCTATGGCGCGGCGTGCAGCGAGGTGGTGATCGACACGCTGACGGGCGAGCATAAGGTGCTGCGGACCGATATTCTCCATGATGCGGGGCGCTCGCTCAACCCGGCGATTGATCTGGGGCAGGTCGAGGGCGGGTTCCTTCAGGGCATGGGCTGGCTGACCACCGAGGAGCTTGTTTTCCATCCCGATGGCCGCTTGCTCAGCCACGCGCCCAGCACGTATAAAATCCCCACGGCATCCGACCGTCCGGCCCATATGGACATTCGCCTGTGGGAAAGGGGCGAGAATGTCGAACCCACCATCCACCGCTCCAAGGCCGTAGGCGAGCCGCCCTTCATGCTCGCGATCAGCGTTTTCAGCGCTTTGAGCGAGGCGGTGATGGCGGCGGCCCCCGGTGTCGGCCTGCCCGCGCTGGACGCGCCCGCCACGCCGGAGCGGATTTTGAAAGCCATTGCGGAGTTAAAGGCGCGATGATCTGGCAGGATCTGGCCCGGCGGGCATTGCCGCGTGAACCGGTTGCGCTCATCAGCGTGCTGGCCACCGAAGGGTCGGCCCCGCGCGGGCCGGGCGCGCGCATGGCGGTGACGGCGGGCGCAATGGCGGGCACGATCGGCGGCGGGCGGCTGGAGCATCAGTTGGTGGCGCAGGCCCGCGCCATTCTGGCCCATCCGGCAGGCACTTGGCGGGTGCAGGATTATCCTTTGGGGCCTTTGCTGGGCCAGTGCTGCGGCGGGCGGGTGCGGGTGATGGTCGAACGCTTGAGCGACGCGGCATGGTTTGATGTGCCCATGCTGACCACCTTGCGCGACGGAGCGGTGGAGCGCGCGCCTTTGGGCAACCGGCCCGTTTCGCCCATCCCGGCGCGCGGACACCTGCCCACCCCCGGCTTTGCCTTTGCCGAGCCGCAGGATGGGCCGCGCCTGCCGCTGATGCTGTTTGGCGCAGGGCATGTCGGGCGGGCGATTGCCCGGCGGGTCGAGGGGTTGCCTTTGTCGCTGGCATGGTATGATAGCCGCGCCGATTATGACGCGCCCGGCGTGGTGATCGCGCCCGAGGCGGAATTGGTGGCCTGCGCGGCCAGCGCGGGGGGCGATCATGCGGTGCTGATCCTGACGCATGACCATGGGCTGGACTATCGGCTGGTGGCGGCGGCTTTGCGCTCGCGGGCGCGGTTTGTCGGGCTGATCGGTTCGGCCACCAAGCGTTCACGGTTTCTGGCGCGGCTGCGGGCGGAAGGGGTGGATGCCTCGCGCCTGACCTGCCCCATCGGCATCCCCGGCATCACCGGCAAGGAGCCGGACACGATCGCCATTGCCGTGCTGGCGCAGTTGCTCTCGCTGCCCCAACGCGCGGCGATGGAGCAGGCGGCATGATCCATGCGTTTCGCGGCGAGATCTTGACCACGCCTGCCCCCGATGTGGTCCAGCATTATCCCGATGGCCTGCTGGTGGTCGAGGATGGCTTGGTGGTGGCGCTGGGCGCCTACGCCGATCTGGCGGAGCGGTTTGGCGATGTGGCGGTTGAAACCCTGTCCGGCCTGATCGTGCCCGGTTTTATCGACACCCATATCCATTATCCGCAAACCGCCCGCATTGCCGCCCATGGCCAGCAATTGCTGTCTTGGCTGGAACAGCATATTTTCCCGGCGGAAAAGGCCTTTGCCTCCCGCGCCCATGCTGACCAAGTGGCCGCCTTCTTCCTCGACGAATTGCTACGCAACGGCACCACCAGCGCGCTCGTTTTCGCCACCGTGCATGAGGGCAGCGTGGACGCCCTGTTCGAGGCGGCAATGACGCGCAACATGCGGATCATTTCGGGCAAGGTGCTGATGGACCTCGGGCCGGAAGGTCTGCGCGATACGCCGGAGGCCGCGCGGGGGGAAAGCGAGGCGCTGATTGCGCGGTGGCGGGGGCGCGGGCGGCTGGGCTATGCGGTGACGCCGCGCTTTGCGCTGACCTCCAGCGATGCGCAATTGCGCGTGGCGGGCGATCTGCTGGCCGCGCATGGCGATGTGATGATGCACACGCATATGGCCGAAAACATCGGCGAATGCGCGGCGGTGGAGGCGCGGTTTGGCGCGGCGCATTATATCGACGCCTATGACCGGTTTGGGCTGGTGGGGCCGCGATCCTTGTTTGCCCATTGCATCCATATGAATGATGCCGCGATGGGCCGCATGGGCGAGGCAGGCTCGGCAATTGCCTTTTGCCCGACCAGCAATCTGTTTCTGGGTTCGGGCCTGTTCGATCTGGCCCATGCGGACCGGTTTGGGGTGAAGGTGGGCATGGGCACGGATGTGGGCGCGGGGACGAGTTTCTCGATGCTGGCAACGCAGGGCGAGGCCTATAAGGTATGCCAGATGCGAGGGAGCGTGCTCGATCCGTTTCGCGCGCTCTATCTGGCAACGGCCGGGGGGGCGCGGGCGCTGGGCCTGTCGGACCGGATCGGCGGATTGCAAGTTGGGCAGGAGGCGGATTTCATCGTGCTCGATCCCGGCGCCACGCCTTTGCTGGCGATGCGCACGCAGGGGGCGGGGCTGGCCGAAAAACTGTTTGCCATGCAGGTGCTGGGCGATGACCGCTGCGTGGCGCACACCTATATTGCTGGCATCCTTGCCCATTCGCGATAGGATCAGGCCATGAGCGACCTCGAAACCTTCAACCTAGACCAATTTATTGGGGGCATCCCCAAAGCCGAACTCCACCTGCATATCGAGGGCAGCCTTGAGCCGGAGCTGATGTTTGAACTGGCGCGGCGCAACAAGGTGGCGATCCCCTTTGCCAGCGTCGAGGACGTGCGCGCGGCCTATCAATTCTCGAACCTTCAGGACTTTCTCGACATCTATTATGCCGGGGCGCAGGTCCTGCAGACCGAGCAGGATTTCCACGATCTGGCCGCCGCCTATTTTGCGCGGGCGCGAGCAGATGGGGTGCGCCACGCCGAGATCTTCTTCGATCCGCAAACCCATACCGATCGCGGCATTCCCTTCGATGTGGTGATCGAGGGGCTGCTCTCGGGCATGGTGGCGGTCGAGGGAGTGTCGTCCAAACTGATCCTGAGCTTTCTGCGCCATCTGGACGAGGAGGCGGCCTTTGCCACATGGAAAGCTGCGGAAAAATGGCTGGACCGGATCGCAGGCGTTGGCCTCGATTCGTCGGAACTGGGCCATCCGCCCTCGAAATTCGCCCGCGTCTTTGCCGCCGCCGGAGAGGCGGGGCTGAAGCGCGTGGCCCATGCCGGCGAGGAAGGCCCGCCCGCCTATGTCTATGAGGCGCTCGACCTGCTGCATGTCGACCGAATCGACCATGGCAACCGCGCGCTGGAGGACCCCGCGCTGGTCGAGCGTCTGGCGCAATCGGGGATGACGCTGACCGTCTGCCCGCTTTCCAATCTGAAATTATGCGTGGTGGGCGATCTGGCCGATCATCCGATCGACCGGATGCTGGATCTGGGGCTGAACGCCACGGTCAATTCGGATGATCCGGCCTATTTCGGCGGCTATGTTGGCGAAAATTACCGAGCGGTGGCCCATGCGCGCAACCTTGGCAAAGCGCAGATCGTCCAACTGGCGCGCAACAGTTTCACCGGCTCTTTCCTGAGCGAGGCGGAGATCGCCACCCATCTGGCGACAATCGAGGAATTTGCCCGCCAAAACTAGTTTTTGTGCCGCCAAGGGTCGCCCGACTCGGCCCAACCCAAAAAAAGAACAAGCCAAACGGCAATTTTCCCGCTATGGGCGCGCCATATGACGGGCTGCTGGCTGTTGTCGCGCCCTCTTTTGGCCCCTTTGGCGGCCTGCTACCGAATGTTTCCATTCCTCCTGCCCCCACCGGGGCAGAGCCACAAGAGTTTGCATGACCGAATCGAACCTTCCCGCCACGCTCGCCCCCTGCATCCTTCGCGCCATTGAGGCGCAGGGCTACACCTCGCTGACCGAGGTGCAGTCCAGCGTCATCAAGGAGGAAGCGGATGGCCGCGACCTCATCGTTTCGGCGCAGACCGGATCGGGCAAGACGGTGGCCTTTGGCCTGGCGATGGCCAATGACCTGCTGGACGGCGGCGAGACGCTGGCCCCCGCGCGCGATCCGCTCGCGCTCATCATTGCCCCCACGCGCGAACTGGCGCTTCAGGTCAGCCGCGAGCTGACCTGGCTCTATTCGCAGGCGGGCGCACGGATCGTGACCTGCGTGGGCGGGATGGACCCGGTCAAGGAACGTCGCCAGCTCAACTTTGGCGCGCATATCGTGGTCGGCACGCCGGGCCGTCTGCGCGACCATCTGGAGCGCGGGGCGTTTGACCTGTCGGGCCTGAAGGCCATCGTGCTAGACGAAGCCGACGAAATGCTCGACATGGGCTTCCGCGAGGATCTGGAACAGATCCTTGAAGCCACGCCCGAAACCCGCCGCACGCTGCTGTTCTCGGCCACGATGCCGGGTCAGATCGTGGCGCTGGCCCGCCGCTATCAGCGCGACGCGCTGCGCATTTCGACCGTGGGTGAAAACCGCGGCCATGGCGACATCGCCTATCAGGTGATGACCGTGGCCCCGGCCGATATCGAACATGCCGTGGTCAATCTGCTGCGTTTCCATGAGGCCGACACCGCGATCCTGTTCTGCGCCACGCGCGACAATGTGCGCCACCTGCACGCCACGCTGGTCGAGCGCGGCTTTGCCGCCGTGGCCCTGTCGGGCGAGCACAGTCAGAACGAGCGCAACAATGCGCTTCAGGCCCTGCGCGACCGCCGTGCCCGCGTTTGCGTCGCCACCGACGTTGCCGCGCGCGGCATCGACCTGCCCAATCTGACGCTGGTGGTCCATGTGGAAATCCCGCGTGACGCCGAAACGCTTCAGCACCGCTCGGGCCGCACCGGTCGCGCGGGCAAGAAGGGCACCGCTGTTCTCATCGTTCCCTTCCCGCGCCGCCGCCGGGTGGAAATGATGCTGCGCGGCGCGCGGATCGAGGCGGAATGGACCGAAGTGCCCAGCCCCGAAGCCATCCGCACCGCCGACCGCCAGCGCCTGCTCGACAAGCTGCTGGCCCCGGTCGATGCCGAGGATGATGCCGAGGATCTGGCCATTGCCGAGGAACTGCTGGGCCAGCGCAGCGCGCAGGATCTGGCGCTGGCGCTGGTGCGTGCGCATCGCGCCTCGCTGCCCCAGCCCGAGGAACTGATCGCTTCGGCCCCGGACAATATCCGTCAGGCCCATCACCGCGCCGGTTTCGAGGATGTGGCCTGGTTCCGCATCGACATCGGCCGTCAGCAGAACGCCGATCCGCGCTGGATCCTGCCGCTGCTGTGCCGCCGCGGCCATGTCACGCGCGGCGAAATCGGCGCGATCCGCATCGGCGCGAACGAAACCTTTGTGCAGATCCCGCGCAATCTGGCCGACCGTTTCGGCAATGCCGTGGCGCGCACCGCCATTCCGGGCAGCGACGATGAGGCCGGTGTCAATATCGAGCCCAGCGTCACCGGCCCGCGCGAACAGGCCCGCGAGCACCGCAAGGGCCGCCATGCGCCCGGCGCGCGCCGTCCTCCGCACAGCGAGGGCCATGCCCAGCACCCCAATGGCGTCAAGCCCTATCGTCCCAAGCCTGCGGGCGGCGGCAAGGGCGGCTTTGGCGGCGGCTTCAAGGGCAAGGGCTCGCGCGGCCGCGACTGAGCCTGATAGGCCTTCAAACAAAAAGGGCGGCGGAACCGGGATGGTTCCGCCGCCCTTTTTGTTGTGTCCGGTAATCTGCGCCGGTTGGGGCCGGCGCAGGATCAAAGCATCAGGCGAAGGCTTCCGCATCGACCGCTTCGGCGGGCTTGCGCGCAAACCAGCCGAAATAGGCGATCACCGCATAGCAGATCGCGGGCAGCGCCAGCGACAGGGCAAGGCTGCCCATGCCGTCGGCAATCGCGCCCGTGGCCAGAGGCACCACCGCGCCGCCGAAAATGGCGATGTTGATGATGCCCGAACCGTCCGCTGCCTTGGGGCCAAGCCCTTCGCAGGCAAGGCTGAAGATGGTGGGGAACATGATCGAGTTCATCAGGCCGATCAGCAGCAGGCTGTAGGCCGCGACCGACCCATGCGTGTTGGTGGAAATCAGGATCAGCGCAATCGCGCCAATCGCGTTGAAGGTCAGCACCTTGCCCGGCGAAACCACGCGCAGCAATGCAGACCCTGCAAAACGGCCCACCAGCGCACCCGCCCAGTAATAGGGAATATAGGCGCCAGCGCCCGCATCCGTCAGGCCCAGCACGCCGGGCTGCTTGAGATAATTGACGATCAGCGAACCGATCGACACTTCCGCGCCGACATAGAGGAAGATGCAAAGCGCGCCCAGACCGAAACGCTTTTCCGAAAGCAGCGCGAAACCGGCGGCCAGCGAGGTCTGCTCATGCTGCTCGCCCTTGAGGCGGTTACGGTTGAACCACACCACAGCGGCCACCAGCGCCAGCGCGGCGGCCAGAGCGGTGTAGGTGTTCACCACATGCTGTGTCTCGGCCATGCGATAGGCGTCAAGCGCCGGACCGGTCAGATCCTCGACCTTCACGTCCTTGAGCTTGCCAAGGATGATCGGCGCGCCCACCAGCGGGAAGATCACCGTGCCAAGGCTGTTGAAAGCCTGCGCAAAGGTCAGGCGGCTGTGCGCCGTCTTGGCGGGGCCAAGCAGCGAGATCAGCGGATTGGTGACGACCTGCACCACCACCACGCCGCTGGCCAGCACGAAGAGAGCGGCAAGGAAGATCGCATAGGTCGCGCTTTTGGACGCCGGGATGAAGAGCAGGCAGCCCACCATCATCGCCAGCAGCCCCGCCACCGCGCCGCGCATATAGCCAATCCGCTTGACCAGCGCGGCACCGGGCAGGCCGATCAGCGCATAGGCGGTGAAGAAGCAGAACTGCACCAGCATCGCCTGGGTGTAATTCAGCGTGAAGAGTTCCTTCAGCTTGGGAATGATCACGTCATTCAGGCTGGTGATGCCGCCGAAGATGAAGAACAGCGCCATGACAAACAGGCGCAATTCCGGTGCGTCGATATTCTGGCCCGCTTGCGCGCTGCCTTTGGTGTCTGGAGCCAATGCCATGGGCGTAAATTCCCCCTCCTCTTGTGCCTTTGTGCGCCTGTCATATCGACAGATCCCGTTGCAGCAATGGCGCGGCCGCACATATACGTTTGCAAAGCGCCAATTGGCCTAGCCCTCGGCAATATCGACAACGCTGTCAAGCGTCTGGCCGCCACGCATACGCTTGCAAAATGCCCCGGCATGACGAAAAAGCGACGAATGGTGCCCACATCCCTCTCTGTTCAGCCTGTTGTGGATGCCTCGGCATGGCTGATGCCATGGCTGGATATGGCGGCCACGGCCGTTTTTGCTCTCTCGGGCGCGCTGGCGGCGGCGCGGATGCGCAAGACGCTGGTCACCTTTATGTTCTTTGGCGCGATCACGGGCGTTGGCGGGGGCACCTTGCGCGATGTGCTGATCGGGGCGCCGGTGTTCTGGATGCATCGGTCCGCGCCGATTGCGATCTGTCTGGGCGCGGCGCTGCTGGTGTGGTTCACGCCGCGCCGGATCTGGCCCGAACAGGCGCTGGAATGGTTCGACGGCATTGGGCTTGCCGCCTACAGCGTGTTTGGCGCGGCCAAGGCGCTGTCCTTGGGCATACCGCCGCTGCCCGCCGCGATCATGGGGGTGGTGACGGCGTGCATGGGCGGGATTTTCCGCGATATGCTGGCGGGGGTGCCCTCGATCGTGTTGCGGCCCGAAATCTATGTGACGGCGGCGGCGCTGGCGGCGGGCTCCTATGTCGCGCTGGTCAGCATGGGGGCGCATGGCGGGCTGGCGATGGGGGTGGGCTTTCTGGGCGGGCTGATCCTGCGCTTTGCCGCGATCCGCTGGCAATTGGGGTTGCCAGCCTACAAAGACCTATAGCCGCTTGCCAGTAAACCCTATTCGGCGCAGACAGTGACCCATGCGTCATAAAGAGCTCCGTCTCGCTCTGGTCTGTTACGGGGGCATCAGCCTCGCGGTTTACATGCATGGCGTGACCAAGGAGGTGTGGAAGCTGGCCCGCGCCAGCCGCCTGCGCCACAGCCCCGACAATCTTTTGCCCAGCGAGCGGATCTATGCCGACCTGCTGAACGCCATCGCGGATCGCACGGCCACCCAATTGCGGGTGCTGCCCGATATTGTCGCCGGGGCCAGCGCGGGGGGCCTCAACGGCGTGTTTCTGGCCCAGGCCATCCACAGCGGGCAATCGCTCGAGCCGCTGACGCGCCTGTGGCTGGAGCGGGCCGATATCGACTGCCTGCTCGATGCCGACGATCAGGGCTGGACCGGCTTTGCCAAGCAATGGGCGGTGCCTCTGGTGCGGATGCTGCTGACGCGCACCTCGCCCATATCGCACACTTCATCGGCCATTGAGGACGAGATCAGGGCCAAGCTCAACCGGCTGGTGCGCTCGCGCTGGTTCGAGGCGCCGTTCAGCGGGATCGGCTTTTCCCGCCTGATCGCCGAGGCGCTCGATGCCATGGCGGGCGGCGCCTGCGGGGTGCCGCTCCTGCCCCGCGGCCATCCGCTCGACCTGTTCACCACCGCCACCGATTATGCGGGCCATCCCGAGAAAGTCGCGCTGCACAGCCCGCCATGGGTCGAGGAACGCGAGCATCGCGTGGACATCAGCTTTCGCGCCCATGCCGGATACGGGGTGCTGGCGGCGCTGCCCGAACTGGTCTTTGCCGCGCGCGCCTCGGCCAGTTTTCCGGGCGCATTCCCGCCGCTGCTGCCAGTCGAAATCGACCGGCTGATGGCCGAACGCGACGAGGTATGGAGCGGGCGGGCCGCCTTTCTCTCGCGCGTGCTGCCCGCCCATTTCGCCGCCGGGACCGTGAATGAGGCGGCGCTGATGGATGGTTCGATCCTCGTCAACGCACCCTTTGCGCAAGCCATTGCCGCCCTGCCCTCGCGCCCGGCCGAGCGCGAGGTGGACCGCCGCCTGCTCTATATCGACCCCACGCAGGACGCGGTTGCCAACGTCCGGCCCACCGGCGCGCCGGGCTTTTTCAGTGTCATCTTTCGCGCGATTTCCACCATCCCGCGCGAACAGCCGATCCGCGACAATCTGGAGGCTCTGGCCCGCCAATCGGCGGATATGGCCCGCGTGCGACAGATCATGGCCGCGATCCAGCCCGAGGTGGAGGCCTCGGTGCGTCTGGCGCTGGGGCGCGATGTGCTCAACACCTGCCCCGATGGGGTCCAGATGGCGGCATGGCGTCAGGCTTCCCATGCCGCCGCCGTCGAACAGGCCGGGTTTGCCTATCAGGCCTATGCGCGGATGAAGCTGGAGATCACGCTGGACGCGCTGGCGCAGGCGTTAACCCCTGAGGGGCCGATGGCGGCGCCTGCGGAGCAGTCCGGCGCGGCGATCCGCCATGCGCTGGGCCGCTGGGCCCATGCCAATCTGCGCCCCAGAGGCACCGCCGGGCAAAGCATGTCGAGCGAGATGCAGGACTTCCTGCGCAGCCATGACAGCGGATTCCGCCTGCGCCGGATGCGCCATCTGATCCGCCGGTTGGAGGAAGCGCGCGAGGAATTGAGCGATGTTTCGGCCCATCATCACGGCATCGCCCGCGATGCGGCATGGCAGGGGCTGTCGCTGGCGCTGAGCATGGCCTCGCCGATCCCGGTCGATTCGGGGCACGTGCTGGTTAATCCGGGCGAAGTGCTACGCGAAATGGCAGCGGCGGGCGCGCTGCCCCAACTGGACGCGCGGATCGACGCGCTGCTGGTCGAGGCGATCCGCCATCTCCCGGCCGCGCTGGGACAGGTGATGCTGCTGGCCTATCTGGGCTTTGCCTTTTACGATCTGGCCACACTGACGCTGACGCGCGGACAGGGCGAGGCCGAGATGAACCCGGTCAAGATCGACCGCATATCACCGCGTGATGTGGCGGGGGGGACAAGCGCCACGGGCCTGTCGCGCCGTTTGAAAGGCGAAGAATTTCATCACTTTGCCGCTTTCTTCAGCCGCGCCTATCGCGAACATGATTACTTGATGGGGCGGCTGCACGGCGCCACGCGCATGGTCGATCTGTTAAACTCCACCGCCCCCGGCGCCATCGACCCGCAGGAAGCGGCAAGGATGGTCAACGCCCTGTTTCAGGCGATTCTCGACGAGGAGCAGGACAAGCTGACGGCCGATTCGGGCCTGATCGAAAGCCTGCGGGCCGAGCTTCTGATTCGTCCCCATTAAGAATTTACCCCCCGAAAAACCCCGGTTTCCCAAGAAACTCGCACCACGAACGCCTCAAAGTTAGCGTTTGTTAACCAATTACGTGCAGGTTTATACGGGAACAAACCTAGGGGTCGATTCATGCGTAAGGACGTGGCCAATCTGCTGGCCAAATTGGGCAAGCGGGACTTCCATTACCAGGAATTTGCGGATCGCTTCAGCGATGTCGAGCTCTGGCCCCTGTTTGAAACGCTGATCCACGATCCGCGCATCCTCAACGCTCCTCCGGCCGAGGATCATGGCGAGGTGGCGATCACCGCCAATGCCGCAACCACAGCGGCGACCCCTGCCCCGGCGGCCACACCGGCCGCGATCGCGCCTGCCCGCCCCGAAAGCGAAGCATCGGGCGGCGATGCAGCACCGGCCTCCAAGGACCTGAGCAGCCTGTTCGCCCGCTATGGCGGCCAGAACACCGAGGATGCGCCCGGCGATGTCCATGCCCTGCTGCAAAAGCTGGCCCAGCAAATCGAACAAGGAAAGCTCTGATGCCGCTGATCCTTTGCCATTCGCCCAAGGGCGGCGCCGGCACCAGCTTTGTGGCCGCGCATCTGGCCATGGCTCTGGCCGAGGCCGGGCATGGCGCCACCGCCATCGACATGACCCGTCAGGACAGCCTCAAGCTCTATTTCGGCCTGAAACCGATCAGCGAGATCCCCGATCTGGAAGCGCCTGAAAACCAGGGGCTGACCATTGGCGGGGTGTCGCTGCGTCAGGGCTGGCGCGCCACGCACGCGCCCGCCTTTGCCAATGCGCTCGACAATGGCGAGCTACCCTTTTCGGGCGGCACTTTCGTGGTGGCCGATATTGCCGCCGACGATACGGCGCTGCGCGATCAACTGCTGCCCCATGCCTCGCTGATGGTGGTGCCGGTTTCGCCCACCGCGCTGGGTCTGGCCGCGCTGACGCAGGTGGTGCCGGGCACGCCGCTGATCGATCTGGATTACACCGCCTTCATCATCAACCGGCTGGATGAAACCCGCCGCTTTGCCCGCAACGCCAACAGCTTCCTGCGCGAACTGCTGGGGGGCAAGCTGATCGGGTCGATCCATGAGGACGAATCGGTCAACGAAGCCGTCGCCATGGCCAAGCTGTTGCCCGCCCATGCTCCGGCCAGCGGCGCTCTGGCCGACATTCGCGCTCTGGCCAAGACCATTGCGCAGGTCTGTGCGCCCCCCCAGACGGAGGAAGAAGCGGCGTGATCGACTATCTCCCCAGGATCGGACGTTTGTTCGGATGGGCGCTGCTGGCGATGATCGCCGTAGCGGTCATCACCGTGCCTCTGGATGCCAAATCGCAATGGCAATTTGCCGGCGCCACGATCGTGGGCGCGCTGATCATCAACCGCTGGAAATCGCAGAAGGGCGCGCTGGCCATCGGCCTGCTCTCGCTGATCGTGTCAACCCGCTATCTGTTCTGGCGCACGACCCAGACGCTCTCCTTCGGCGGCCCTCTCGAAGCGATGCTGGGTACCGGCCTCTATCTGGCCGAAGCCTATGCCTGGGTCATCCTCGTGCTGGGCTTTATCCAGACCAGCTGGCCGCTCTATCGCCCCGTGGTGGAACCTGCGGGCGATCCTTCGCAATGGCCCACGGTGGACGTTTACATCCCCACCTATAACGAGAGCCTCTCGATCGTGCGCAACACGGTCTATGCCGCGATGGACATGGATTATCCGGCCGACCGCTTCAACGTCTATATCCTTGACGACGGCAAGCGCCCGGAATTCAAGGCTTTCGCCCGCAAGGCGGGATGCGGCTACATCACGCGCGACAACAATCTGCACGCCAAGGCGGGCAATATGAACGCGGCGATGAAAAAGACCGACGGCAAGCTGATCGCCATCTTCGACTGCGACCACGTGCCGACGCGCTCGTTCCTTCAGCTCTCGGTCGGCTGGTTCGACAAGGACCCCAAGCTGGCGCTGATGCAGACGCCGCACCACATGTATTCGCCCGATCCGGTCCAGCGCAATCTGGGCAATGTGGTGGGCGACATGCCGGGCGAAGGCGACCTGTTCTATGGCCCGGTGCAGGGCGGCAACGATCTGTGGAACGCGGCTTTCTTCTGCGGCTCCTGCGCGATCATCCGCCGCGAGGCGCTGGAAATCACCAACGGCTTTGCCGGTGAAACCGTGACCGAGGACGCGCATACCGCGCTCAAGCTGCAGCGCATGGGCTGGAACACCGGCTATCTGGAGGCGCGCCTGTCGGCGGGCCTTGCCACCGAACGTTTCGTTCTGCACGTAGGCCAGCGCATCCGCTGGGCGCGCGGCATGACCCAGATCCTGCGCATCGACTGCCCGCTGTTCGGCAGGGGGCTGAGCATCACCCAGCGCCTTTGCTATCTCAACGCCATGATGCACTTTCAGTTTCCGCTGCCGCGCATCGTGTTTTTGACCAGCCCGCTGGCCTATCTGATCTTTGGCCAGAACATCATTCAGGCCTCGGCCTCGCTGATCTTCGCCTTCTCCGCGCCCCACCTCGTCTGTTCGCAGGTGTTCAGCGGCCGTTCGCAGCTTGGCTGGCGCCGCCCGTTCTGGGGCGAGGTCTATGAAACCATGCTGGCCTTCCATCTGGTCAAGCCCACGGTCATGACCTGGTTCCAGCCGCGCAAGGGCAAGTTCAACGTCACCGACAAGGGCGACCTGCTGGACCAGACCTTCTTCGACTGGGCCATTGTGAAGCCCCATCTGGTGGCCATCGCGCTGCTGGCGGGGGCCGTCTCGATGGGCTGGATCAAGCTGCTGTTCTTCCAGTCCAGCTTCAACATCCAGATCATCCAGATCGACACGCTGCTGCTCAACACCGCATGGGCCAGCTTCTCGCTGATCATCCTGTTGGCCGCCGTCTCGGTGGCGCGCGAAACCCGTCAGGCGCGCAAGGACATCCGCATCCATGCCGAACTGCCCGTCACGCTCTATCTGAAGTCGGGCCATGCAATCACCGGCGTCACGCGCGACATCTCGATGGGCGGCGCGGCGATTGCTCTTCCCGCCGATCTGCCGGTGCGCGAACCTGAACTGACCCATATCGCGCTGGATATGGACGCTGATCGTTTGGTTATTCCTGTGGATACTATTCGCACGGCGCGCGGATACGCATTTGTACGGTTCCACCCGCTGGACATGGCCATGGGCCGCAAGCTAGTGCGTGCCGTTATGGGACGGGCGGATGCGTGGCAAATGTCGGCACCCGATCCGGTTGGGGAACTGCGGTCTGTGAAAGATATTCTTGCCGTCGATCTGATGACGTTGAAGCGCCTGCTTGGTCTGAATGTCGAGGAACGTCGCCGGATGCGTGCCCAGCGTGCGCAAATGGCGGCCGCCAACGCCGAATTGCCCAGCAAGCCCGTTCCGGCCGCCAAGGAAGCCGCCAAGGACAAGCCGATGGCGCGCCCCGAAGCGTCGTCCGAACCGGTCGAGGCAGAGGCCGCCCTGGCCGAACGCCCGATGCTGATGGCCCGCCCGGTGGCCGCGCCCAAGGGGCTGGCCGGGGTCCAGGCGGCTGCCTGCCTGCTTGCGGTGATGGTCGCCTCGATGCTGGCCCCGCATGATGCCTTGCGCGCCCAGGCTCCGGTGGCCGCTGCCGCCACCGCCGCGCCCGAGGCCGCCGCCCCGGCCGCGCCGCTGATCTCGGCGGGCACCACCGGCACGCGCCGCGAACATCTGACCTTCAAGGACCTGCGCATCAAGACGCCGATCCGTCTGGCGGGCACGCGCGGCGAAATCGGCATTCCCTTCGGCATGCGCCCCAATGATATCGTCACCGACGCGCTGGTCACGCTGCGCGCGGCATGGAGCCCGGCGCTGCTGGGCGACCTGTCGCAGCTCGTCGTGCTGCTCAATGGCGAGGTGGTCCAGACCGTTGCGCTGACCCGCGACAATGCGGGCGGCATCACGCTCAAGATCCCGGTCAATCCCGCGCTGTTCCTGCCCGGCGACAACCAGCTCAACCTGCGCCTGATCGCGCATTATGCCCGCGATTGCGAGGACCCGTTCCACTCCTCGCTCTGGGCCAATGTCAGCAATGTCCAGTCCGGCTTTGACCTGACCGTGCAGTCGCTGCCCAAGGCGCCCGATCTGGCCAGCCTGCCCGGCCCGTTCTTTGACCGCCACGACAATGGCGCGCTGCATCTGCCTTTTGTGTTTGCCGCCGCGCCCACGCATGGCGATCTGGAAGCCGCCGCCAGCATCTCCTCGTGGATGGGCAGCCTGGCCTCGTATCGCGGCTTTGCCTTCAAGCCGATGGTAGGCCGTCTGCCCACCGGCAATGCGATCGTGTTCATGAAGGCCCCCGCGCTGGGCATCAATGTGCCGATCAATGGCGCGACCGCCACGATGATCCGCAACCCGGCCGATTCCAGCGGCATGCTGCTGGTGATTGCCGGGCGCAATGATGCCGAAATCCGCCTTGCCGCCGCCGCTCTGGCCAGCGCCAAGGGCATTCCGGGCGGCGCGCAGATGAGCTTTGACAATGCCCGCATCCCCACCTGGCCGCGCTATGGCGCGCCGCGCTGGCTGACCACGGGCCGCGAGGTCAAGCTGGGCGAGGTCATGGCGCCTTATGCGCTGGTGGGCATGGGCCTGCCGCCGGGCCCGCTGGCCGCGCGTTTCCGCCTTGCGCCCGACCTGTTCTTCTGGCCCCGTCAGGGCGGCTCGCTCAATCTTGGCTATATCTATCCCGACGCCAAGTGGCTGGACCGCGAAGGTTCGCGCATGGATGTGTCGATCAACGGCCAGTTCCTGAAAACCCTGCCGCTGACCGGCATGAGCTGGTGGCAGCGCCTGTGGTATGGTTCGGGCGCCAACAGCGTCAATGGTCGCGGCAGCGTGGGCCTGCCCCGCTACAACCTGTTCGGCTCGAACGAGATCGTCTTCGACTATAACCTCATCATGGCCGACAAGCAGAAGTGCACCGGCACGCTGCCCGACAATGTGCGCGTGGGCCTCGATCCCAATTCGACGATCAACCTGACCGGCGCATGGCACGGGCTGCAGATGCCCGATCTGGCCAGCTTTGCGGGCGCGGGCTATCCCTTCACCGTGCGCCCCGACCTGTCGGAAACCGTGGTGGTGATGGACGAACATCCCAGCGAACCCGCGATCGAGGCATTCCTCGACATGATGGGCCGTCTGGGCGATTCGACCGGCGTGGCCACCACGGGCGTTACCGTTTCGATGGGCGGCAATGGTGAACAGACCGCTGACCATGATGTGCTCGTGATCGGCAGCGCCAATCTGGCGGGCGGGGCGCTGTTTGCCAATGCGCCGCTGCGCAACGAGGGCGGCACGCTCAAGGTCACCGAGCGCTCGCCCCTGCAATATGTCGAGAGCCTGCTGGGCGGCTGGGGCAAGGACAACAAGGAAGACGTCGAGAACACCGTCTATGCCTCCAAGGGCTTCAACGGCATCGTCGCCTTTGAATCGCCCATCTCCTCGGGCCGCAGCGTGGTCGCGCTGATTGCGGATGACACCGCCACCCTGCCCCAGTTGGTCGACGGCATGAATGACGACAAGATCAACGCCCAGATTCAGGGCGACCTTGCCGTCACCACCGGCGATGGCATGAACAGCTTTGCCATTGGTCCGCGCTACTGGGCCGGCAGCCTGCCGCTCTGGATGAAGATGGCCTATTGGTTCAGCCAGCGCCCGCTGTTGATGGCACTGAGCGGGGTGCTGCTTGCCCTGCTGCTGACGGGCCCTGTCTATCTGATCTTTGCCCGCCAGGCCAAGAAGCGCCTGCAGGGTGAAGCGCCTGCCGACCTGAACCAGCACAAGGGAGACAAGAAGTGAGCATCGCCTCTCAACGCCGCGCAATGCGCTGGAATACCGGCGTAGCGCTGGCCGCAGCGATGCTGGCCTCGGGTATGGTATCCACGCCCGCCCATGCGCAGGCATCGGGGGTCAAGACCCTGCTGGATCAGGCCCAATATTGGGAAGGCAAGGGGCGTCACGATCTGGCCGTGCAGGCATGGCGCCGCGCGCTGGAGCTGGACCCGGGCAATGCGGTGGCCAAGCGCGCGCTGGCGCCCGCCGCAGCCCCCGCCCCCGCGCCCCAGCCGACCCGCACGCTGGCGGCCATGCCCCAGCCCGCCCGCGCACCGGCTCCGCGTCCGGTCACGCCGCGCGCCGCGCCTGCGCCCGCTCCGGCTGCGGCCGAAAAGCCCGCGCCGCGCCCTGCCGCACCCGCCGGACCTTCGGCGGCCGACCGCGCCGGTCAGGCCCGCGTCATCGGCTTCCGCGAGTTGCAGGACAATGATCTGGACAGCGCCGAGCGTCAGTTCCAGTCGGCCCTTGCCCGCAACAAGCGCGACGCCGATGCGCTGGGCGGCCTTGGTCTGGTCGATCTGAAGCGTGGCCGCTTTGCGCAGGCCCGCGATCAACTGGCGCAGGCCAGCCAGTTGGGCGATGCGTCCAAGTGGAAGGAAGCGCTGGAATCAGCGCGCTATTTCGCCTCGCTTCAGGAAGCGCAGGCGATGGTCACGCGCGGCGCTCTGGACGATGCCCGCAAGGCCGCCGAGGCGCTGATCCGCTCGGGCTATGCCGAAAATGGCGGCGCCTATGAATTGCTGGCCGACATTTACGAACGTCAGGGCCGCTTTGCCGATGCCGCCGACCTCTATCGTCAGGCAGGCGGCGAGGACAGCCCCAACGGCCAGCGGCTGCAAAGCCGCGCGGCGCGCGGGGCGGCCCTGTCGGCGGCGGCGCGCGGCGATGATTTCGGCGCGGAACAGGCGTTTCAGCAGGGCATCATGCTGGACCAGAGCGATCCTTGGATCCGCTATGAATTTGCCCGCTTCATGATCCGCCGCGGCCGCGTGCCCGAAAGCGAGAGCCTGATCGCCTCGCTCTCTTCCTCGACCGATCCCGATGCGCTTTATGCCGCCGCGATGCTGAACGCCGATCTGGGCCGCACCGCCAATGCGCAAGGGCTGATCGACCGCATTCCCGACGAGGCCCGCTCGGCCCCGATGCGCAATTTCGCCATCGGACTGAAGATCGACACCGCCATCATCCGCGCCAAGCAGATCGGCGCGAATGGCCAGAAGGGCGAAGCGGTCGGCGTGCTCAAGCAATTGGGCGGCACCAAGGGCCTTTCGCCGATCAAGCAGGCCGCGATTGCCGAGGCGCTGCTCGATCTGGGCGACAATTTCGACGCCGCCGCGATGGCGCAGCAGGCGATCAACGGACCGGTTTCGGAAATCGCCGGCTATGAGGCCATCCTGCGCGTGGCCGTGCGCACGGGACGCGACGATCTGGCACGCACCGCGATGGCCAAGGCGACGCAATTGGCCGCGGGCGATCCCAATGGCCAGCGCGCCGTGGCCCGCATGGCCGCCAGCGCGGCGGCCCAGCAGGCCGACCGCCTGCGTCAGGCCGGTCAGTTCGCCCAGGCCTTCGACGTGCTCCAGACCGCGTTTAACGCCGCGCCCGACAGCCCGGAGATCCTTTCCTCGCTGGCGCGGCTCTATCAGTCGGGCCGGATGAATGCCCGCGCGGCGCAGACCTTCCAGATGATTCTGGTGCGCGATCCCAAGAACCGCGACGCGCTCTCGGGCCTGATGGAAACCGCGCAGGCGGCGGGCGACAAGAGCCTGAGCCAGCAGGCGCAGACCCAGTTGCTGCGCGAAAACCCGAACAATTACGAAGTCTGGCTGGCCGCCGCCCGCACCGAGCAGGCACGCGGCAATGCCTCGGCCGCCACGCGCTATTTCAAACAGGCCCGCGAGGTCTATCAGCGCAGCAGCGGGACGAACAACGGCGCCAATCCTTTCGCCTCATCGCCCTTTGCCGCCGATGGCGCGCAGGTGGCCCAGCAAGCGCCCGACGCCAACCCCTTCCGCGCGCAGCAGCAACAGCAGCAGCCCGCCGCGCCCGCCATGCCCAACCCCTTTGCCCTTGGCGGCGGCACGCGCCTGCAGATGAGCGCGCCCGCGCAGCAGAACAGCTTCGCGCCCCAAAACGGTTTTGCCCCCCAAAACGGGGCCGCGCAGAGCGGCTTCTCTCCGCAGGGCAATTATGGCGCCCAGCAGGTTCCCACCGCCTATCAGGGCAATAATTTCGCCCCGCAATCGGCTCCGGCTCCCGCCACATGGGGCGGCCTGCCGGGCAATGGCTTTGCCGGAGGCGCCCAGAATAACGCCGCCCCTTTCGCCGCGACCCCGCAAGCACCCGTCGATCCGGTGCTGGCGGGAATTGAGCGCGACATCGCCGGGCTGGCCGCCGACAATGGCCCGCGCGCCGAGGTCAACGCCTCGTTCCGCGCGCGCAAGGGCGAAGCGGGCCTCTCGCAATTGAGCGAGATGAAGACCAATGCCCAGCTTTCCACCGGGCTTGGCCGCGGCCGCGTCTTTGCCCGCGCCGAAGCGGTGGTGATTGACGCCGGGCGTCCGACGGGCTCGGGCCTTGCGCGCTTTGGCACCAATGCCACGATCGAGGCGCAGGCCATCGTCAACAAGGTCGCCTCGGCGCTGATCAATGCCGAGACCCAGCGCGCCTCGGGCGTGGCGCTGAGCGCAGGCTATGCCGACAAGCTGGTGCAGATCGAAGGCGGCACCACGCCGGTAGGCTTTGGCAGCACCAAGGCGACATGGCGCGTGGCCGTCACCCCGCAACTCTCCGAGCATGCCACGGCGCGCGCATGGTTTGAACGCAAGCCGGTGACCGACAGCGTCGTCTCTTATGCCGGAACGCGCGACCCCGTGACGGGCCAGACCTGGGGTCAGGTCATGCGCACCGGGGGCGGTGTTGGTTACTCGTACGAAAACAATGGCAATGGCGCCTATGGCGACGTCAGCTACAACCGTTACAACGGCACGAATACGCGCAAGAACCGCAATGTCGAGGTCAATGTCGGCGGCTATATGCGGGCATGGCGCGATGAACACTCGTCGATCACGGCCGGGATGAACATCAATTACCAATCCTATGGCAACAATCAAAACGAGTTCACCTGGGGTCAGGGCGGCTATTTCAGCCCGCAAAGCTTCCTCGCGCTCAGCTTCCCGGTCCGTTACGCCTATGAAAAGGGCAATCTGGATCTGAAAGTATCCGGCACGCCCGGCTTCCAGAGCTTCTCGCAGAACCGCACCAACCTGTATCCCCCGGCCAATGCGGCCGCACAGGCCCAGCTCGACGCGCTCAAGGCCCTCAACAGCGATGTGCGCAACTATTACGACAGTCTGAGCAAGACCGGTTTCGGCATGTCGGCCCAGACCTCGCTCTACTATCGCATCGGCCCGGCCACCCGCGTGGGCGGCGAAGTCAGCTACAACACATTCGGCAATTATGACGAATTCCGCTCGATGCTGGGCATTCGTCAATCCCTTGGCAGCACCAAATAAGGGGAGGGCATCACATGAGGCTTGCATATGACGGGACACCCAAGGGGAAGGGCACGATGGATGACATGCCTTTGCCGCCGCTGACCTCGGAGCGCGGATTGGCGGTGATCGCGGCCTTGGCCGTATCGGAGATCTTTGCCAATGCGGGCAAGGAGCAGGCGCAGGGCTTCTTTCGCGCCGTGGGCCAGCGTCTGGCGCGGCAGAACCCGATTCCGGCCATGCGTGACCTGCGCGAGCTTCAGGGCGCGGTCAACGCGGTCTGGTCGCGCGTCGGGCTGGGCGAGGCGGAGATCACGCTCGATCTTCAGGGCGTGCTGATCCATCATCACGACGCCCCCGCCACCATCCCCTATGACCCCGATTTCCACTGGGGTGCGGCCTTGCCCGCGCTGCTGCTGGGAGCCTATGACGGGTGGATGCGCGCCATGGGCAGCCCTGAGGCGCTGCAGACCCGCCTGTTGTCCTGTGCGGACAACATCATTGAAATCCGCCATGGCGCAGAGATTGATGCAAGATAAATCCATGTTGTTCGACCGTCGCCATATGTTGATGGCCGCCAGCGCCGCCTTGATGGTGGGCTGTTCGCGCAAGGGGGAGGGCAAATCCGTGACCCCGGAAGCATCGACGGACGGGCAGAAGTCGTTTGACGGCCCGAAGATCATGGAGAGTCCGAAAAACCTCGACGGCATGTGGACCAGCTTTCGCCAGATCTATCTGGACGCCTCGGGCCGGATCGTGGACACCGGCAATGGCGGCATCAGCCATACCGAGGGTCAGGGCTACGGCATGCTGATGGCCGCGACCCTGGGCGACCGACCGGCGTTCGAGGCCATGTACAACTGGACGCAGGCCCATCTGGCCCGCGCCGATGTGGCGCTTTATTCATGGCGCTTCGATCCGCGTTCGAACAATCCCGTGGCCGACCCCAACAATGCCACCGATGGCGACATGCTGATCGCGCTGGGGCTGGCGCGGGCGGCGCGGCGCTGGGGTATGCCCGCATGGGAGGCGCGCTCGCGCCAGATCCGGCAGGCGATCCGTGAGCATCTGGTGATCGCGCGCGGGGGCCAGCATTATCTGATGCCGGGGATTGCCGGTTTCGATCTGGGCGATCGGCTGATGATCAACCCGTCCTATTACATCTTTACCGCGCTTGACGCCTTTGCCGCGCTGGATGGCGCGGGCACATGGGGCCCGGTGATCGCCACCTGCGAAAACCTGCTGCGCAAGGCGCGGTTCGGCGCGCATAATCTGCCCACCGACTGGGTGGTGGTGGGGGCCGACGGCACGCCCCAGCCCGCGCCGGACAAGGCGCCCCAATTCGGTTTTGATGCGGTGCGGATCGCGCTCTATGCGGTGGCGGCGCGGCGCGGCGCGCTGGTGGCCCCGATTGCCGATTACTGGCGCTCCAAACAGGCCTCGGGCCAGCCGATTCCGGCGTGGGTCGATGTCTGGTCAGGTGCCGAGGCGCCCTTCCCGCTGTCGCCGGGCGGACGCAATGTCGTGCAGCGCACCTTGAACCAGCCGATCAAGACCGAGGCGCTGGCCCAGGATTATTACGGCTGCGTGCTGCAATTGCTGGCGCGCCATCTGCGCTGATCTCTTGCGCTGGGGGGCCGGCGGCCACATCTTGTCCGGTAAAGGAGAATGTGGATGACCTCCCCCCTTACGCTCAAGCCTGTCACGCTGAACACAGATGCCCTGCGTTTCGAGATGCCGATCGAGGAAGGCGCCCTGGCCTTCTGCACCTATCGGCAGGATGCGAGCGGCGCCTATCACCTGCTCCATGCCGAGGTTCCCCCCGCCTTTGAGGGGCGCGGGATCGGCGGGGCGCTGGCCAAAGGCGTGTTTGAACTGGCGCGGAGGCAGGGGTTGAAACTGGTGCCGCGCTGTTCGTTCATGGTGGCATGGGCCGCGCGCCACCGCGAATATGGCGATGTGCTGGCCTAAGCCCGCCATAACGCTGGCCCCGCTCTCGCCAGCGGGGCCAACGCCCTGCCCTCCATCGAGGGGGCAGCTTATTCGCCGATAGCGGCCTTGGCCTTGCCCGCGGCGGTCTGAATCTTGCCCTTGGCGTCCTGCGCCGCGCCCTTGGCGGCCAGCTTGGGGTCGCCCGTTTCCTTGCCGATGGCTTCCTTCGCCTTGCCGACCAGCGAGTTGGTGGCGCCCGAAATGCGATCGCTGACTGAACCCATGATACGTCTCCTGCGAAATGGATGATTGAGAAGGCCGTCTTGCCGCCTTCATGGGATGGAATGGCGAGCGCAGGGCAGAGTTCCGTCACGGTTTTATTTTTGCAATTCACACCGCGTCATGAAACCTTTTGCGATCTGGCGCGTCTACATACCTGATGGAGCGGGGAAAGAACATGAACGTCGGGCCAAAACGCGCCTGCTTTGTGCTGGCTGCCTGCTTTGTGCTGGCCGGATGCTCGGACGGCAAGGGTCAGGACGACGTCTGGTACGGCTATTACTATGATGATCTGCGCGAGAATGCCGAGGGCGCCCTTTCCCGCCCCTACCGAACCGCGCAGGAATGCCGCATCGCGATGCAGGACTATACGATGGAGGCCAAGGTGACCTCCGGCTTTGCCTGCGCACGCGGATGCGCGCCGCCGCGCGATGGCGCCATTGCCAATTGCCGCGAGGTGGTGCGCTGACATGGTGCTGGACCTGCGCGCCCCCATTTCCTTGCGCGGCAAATGGATCGGCATGATCCTGCTGGGCTTTGTCGCGCTGGCCGGGATTGTGGGTTCGGCGGCCATTCTGATGACGATGAACCAGCGCCAGATGGACGGCGTGGCCCATGCCTATCAGGTCGAGCGGCAGGTTTCGGCCATGCGCGTGTCGCTGCTGCGGATCGACAGTTTCCGGCGCAAGAGGGACATCGAGCGGCGCGCCGACGAGTTGAAAACCTATCGCACCAGGCTGGAAAGCGCGATCGCCAGCTTTCGCACGCTGACCAGCGACAACCCCCGGCAGCAGGCCCGGGTGCCCTTGCTCGAAGCCTTGCAGGCGCAGGTGCTGCTGGATGTGGGGGCGATCACCAAAGAGGAGTTCGGCGAATCGATCCGGGTCGAGGACCCGCTGGGAATGCTCGATGTGCTGACCCGCGCGATGCAGGATGAGGAATTGCGCCTGCAGCGGTTTCGCGGCGCGGAAATGCGGCGGATCCAGTATGGTTTCTATGTCGTGCTGGGCGCGGCGGGGCTGCTGCTGATCGTGGTGGCGCTGCTCACCTTTGTCAGCCTGCGCCGGTTCACGCTCGATCTGGTCAATTCGCGTCAGGCGCTGCGCGATGCCAACGCCGGGCTGGAACTGGCCGTGCAGGAGCGCACCGCCGATCTCAAACGCGCCAATGGCGAACTTCAGCGCTTTGCCTATATCGTCAGCCATGATCTGCGCTCGCCGCTGGTCAATGTGATGGGTTTCACCTCGGAGCTCGAACTGGCCACCAAGCGGCTGGGCGAAATGCTGGTCGAGGCGCGCCGGACCCGGCCCGAAACGCTGTTTCCCGGCACCGACGAGCTGATCGAGCAGGATTTGCCCGAGGCGATCCATTTCATCCGCACATCCACGCAAAAGATGGACCGGCTGATCAACGCCATCCTGCAACTCTCGCGTCAGGGCAGCCGGGCGCTGACCCCGACCTGGCTGGACATGAACCGGCTGCTGGGCGATGTGGTCGAAAGCATGAAGATGCGCGCCGAACAGGCCGGGGCGCAGATCATCATCGCGCCTGAACAGCCCGAGATCTATTGCGACCGGGTGGCGATCGAGCAGATCATGTCCAACCTGATCGAAAACGCGATCAAATACCGCCAGCCCGACCGACCGCCCGTCATCCGCATCACCGGCAAGCGCATCGGCAGCCAGGCCGAATTTCGCGTGGCCGACAATGGGCGCGGCATCGACCCGCGCGATTTCGAGCGCGTGTTCGACCTGTTCCGCCGCTCGGGCGCGCAGGATCAGCCCGGCGAAGGCATTGGACTGGCGAATGTTCGCGCGGTGGTTTATCGTCTGGGCGGGTCCATCCTGCTCGAATCCGAACTGGGTGTCGGGTCGACATTCATCCTGTCGATCCCCCTGCATTATTCCGAGGAGCAGAGTCAGGTTTCATGAGCAATCCATTGCCTGTCACGATTATCATGATCGAGGACGATCTGGGCCACGCGCGCCTGATCGAAAAGAACATCCGTCGTGCCGGAATTTCCAACCACATCAACCATTTCGACAATGGCACGGCGGCGCTGGAATTCCTGTTCAACCCGGCCAGCGATCCGGCGCGGCACGGCCCGGTGCTGATCCTGCTCGACCTTAACCTGCCCGATATGAGCGGGACGGCGATCCTCTCGCGGATCAAGGAAAACCCCAGACTGCACCGCACCCCGGTCGTCGTGCTGACCACCACCGATGACAAGGTCGAGATCCAGCGCTGTTATGATCTGGGCTGCAACGTCTATATCACCAAGCCCGTCAATTATGAGAGTTTTGCCGACGCCATCCGCCAGCTCGGCCTGTTCCTCTCGGTCATCCAGATTCCGGAAAGCGGGGGCTGATGCCGCTGTCTGAATCGCGCATCCTCTATATCGACGATGACGAGGGTCTGTGTCGTCTCGCCAAGCGCCACCTCGAAAGGATGGGCTGCAAGCTGACCTATGCGCTCTCGGGTGCGGAGGGGATTGAGCTGGCCCGCGCGACGCCTTTCGATCTGGTCGCGCTCGATCACATCATGCCGGGGATGGGAGGGCTGGAAACGCTCGAACTGCTGATGGCGCTGCCTTCGCCGCCGGGGGTGATTTATGTTACCGGGTCGGATGAAACGGGCGTGGCGGTGGCAGCGCTCAAGGCGGGCGCGGTCGATTATGTGGTCAAGACCGGCAGCGGCGACTTCTTTGAATTGCTGACCAGCACGCTGCATCAGGCGGCGGCCACCCTGCGCCTGCGCCAGCAGAAGGAGCAGGTCGAGCAGCAATTGCGCGAAACCAACGCGCAATTGGAGGCGCTGCTGCATGAGATGAACCATCGGGTGGCCAATAGCCTGCAGATGGTCTCCTCGCTGGTCAGCCTGCAATCGCGCCGCGCCACCGGCCAGGAGGCGCGCGCCATGCTGCAGGATGTGCGCCACCGCATCCAGGCCATCGGCCGCATCCACCGCCAGCTTTACACCGGCGAGAGCTTTCACGCTGTCAATATGCGCGATTATCTGGAAGGCATGGCGCGCGATCTGGCGGGCACTTTCTCCAGCGAGAATATCCGCCGCTCGATCAAGGTGATGGCCCAGGATGCCTCCCTGCCTGCGGCCACGGCGGTGACGCTGGGCGTGCTCGTCAATGAACTGGTCAGCAATGCCTGCAAATATGCCTATGGCCGCGAGGAATCGGGCGAGGTCCGCATCTGTTTCGACCTTGAAGGCGAGGATGGCTATCACCTGCGCGTTGAGGACGACGGGGTGGGCCTGGGCGAAAACCATAGTCCGCAAGGCACAGGGCTGGGCTCGCAGATCATAACCGCGATGGCCCGCTCGCTGGGCGCCAAACACAGCTTTTCCTCCGATGGCAAAGGGCTGCAGGTCGATATCTATCGCGCACCCTCAGCCTCGAAACAGACGGAAGCCGCCGCCGGCTAATCCCGCCGAACCAACTCCGGGGCGCCGGTGATGCCCGTCACCGGCGCCCCGCTCGGGCAGGATCAGGCCACCAGCCGCATGGTCAGGTGCGGGGGCGCAATTTGCCGAAATTGGCTGATAAAAGCTTCCAGCACCTCCCCTTCCAGGACGAAGTTATGGCGGAAATCAGGCAGCACGCCGCCCTCCAGCACCGCCGAGAGCGCGGCGCGTGCCCGCGCGATCCGGCTCTTGACCGTACCAACGGCCACGCCGCAGATTTCGGCGATTTCCTCATAGCTGACCGAACCGACCGCCATCAGGATCAGCACCTCGCGCTGGGCATCGGGCAAGGTCTGGAGCGCGCGCAGCACGTCGGTGGCCTCCATCTGGCTTTCCTGATCGCCCGGCGTGTTCAGCACAGTCTCGGCCACGCCTTCATCATAATCGCCGACAAAGCGTTCGCGGCGCAACTGGCCGAAATAGTGGTGGCGCAGGATCGTGAAGGTCCATGCCCGGAAACTGGTGCCCGCCGCATAGCGGTCACGCGCGGCCCAGGCCTTCATCAGCGTTTCCTGCGCCAGATCATCGGCCCGGTCGCGGTTGCCGCAAAGCGTGCGGGCAAAGGCGCGCAAATGCGGGATAGCCGCGGTCAGTTCCTTGTGAAACTCGGCATCGCTCAGCGGGGCGCCGGACGCGACAGCCTTATGATCGGATCTCTCGGTCATGCGAAATTTCCTTTTTAGGTCCTCGCAAGGGCTAACGTCCCGATCAGGTGAAGGTTCCATTCCGGCGGCCTTCCGAGAAATTCAGTTTTTCCTTTTATTTATCAGATCATTAGAGCAGTAACCCAACCTTCTGTGAAAAATTTTTCGGATTTTGCACGACCAATGGAACCCGCCGCGCGCTGAGCTGTTTGACACGCAGGCCCCTACTCGCTGCGAGGAAATCCATGACTTTGATCACTGAGCGCGCCGGTTCCGTCCACAAGGCAGTTCACGATTCCCGCGACCTTGCCGCCTCGCTGCCTTTCCTGCGCCGCTATGCGCGTTCGGTCACCGGGCGTCAGGCCAGCGGGGACGCCATCGTTCGCGCCACACTGGAGGCTTCCTTGCAGGACCCTGCGCTGCTGGCGGAAATCAACAGCGGGGCGGTGGGCCTGTTTCGCGCCTTTACGAAGGTGTGGACCACCAGCGATGCCGGTTTCGCGCGCGGGGCGGACAGTTTCGCCGCCGAAACCGCATCCCAGATCGCGCGCGTCCCCAGCTTTCCCCGCCAGGCGCTGCTGCTCAACCAGCTGGAGGACTTCTCCATCGCCCAGACCGGCGAGATTCTGGGGGTGAGCGAGGAAGAGGCCGAACAGCTCGTTCATCAGGCTATTGCCGATCTGGCGCTTGACCGTCCGGTCGATGTGCTGATCATCGAGGATGAGCCGCTGATCGCCAGCCATCTGGAAGATATCGTGGCCGATGCCGGGCACCGTGTCATCGGCAATGCCACCACCGCCACCGAGGCGGGCGTGATCTTTGCCGAAAAGCGCCCCGGCTTGGTGCTCAGCGACATGCAGTTGGCCGATGGCAGCTCGGGCGCCGATGCGGTGGACGCGATCCTGCGCATCGGCGATGTGCCGGTGATCTTCATCACCGCCTTCCCCGAATTGCTGCTGACGGGCGAGCGGCCGGAACCGGCCTTTCTGATCGGCAAACCGTTTCGCGATGAAACCGTGCGGGCCGCGATCAGTCAGGCGCTGTTTTTCGGATCGCATGTTGAAAAATGATCGCCGATGCGCTGTCATCGGCGCCTTCGGTATGCGATATTGCGACGCATGGAATGGGACAAGCCCGTGAAAGAAGCTCCACCAACCAATGCCCTTGGGGCAAAAACCGACCCTGAACGTCCCCCCACCCCGGCGTGGAGCGAGGATATTCGCGCCTATTATCACGCCGCCGCCGAAGAGCCGGTGCCGCAGGATTTTGCCGAACTGATGGCGCAAATCGCCAAACAGATCGGCAAATAACCTTCGTCAAAAATCATGGAACCTCCGTTCCTTCCGGGCATTTCTGTTTTATAGTCGCCTGTTGCGGCCATGGAAATAGAAATAAAGGAGGAACCCCATGCTGCTTTTTCTTGCCATTATTTTGGTTGTCGCATGGATCGGTGGATTTGCCGTCTTTCACGTCGCGGGATCACTGATTCATCTTCTGCTGGTTTTTGCCATTGCCTCCTTCATCTTCCACCTGATCACGGGACGATCATCGATCCGTTGAGGCGAAAATCCGACGATCCGAGTTATAGGCCGGGACAGAGCCGAACCTATCGTGCATTATGCGCTTGTGAGATATAACAAGCCCCTGTCGCCGCGATTCCCGTCACGCCTGCATTTGGCTTTGCGCCCATGACCTATGCTCAAGGCCTCTCTTTTGCGCTGTTGTTCGGCGCCATTGCGATGTTTGTGTGGGGGCGGTTTCGTTATGATCTGGTGGCGCTGGTCGTGCTGGTCATTGCGATGGCCACAGGCGATGTCCCGGTCAAACAGGCCTTTACCGGCTTTACCAGCGATGTGGTCATCATTGTCGGCTCGGCGCTGGTGGTCAGCGCGGCGATCGCCCGATCGGGGGTGATCGAATGGGCGGTGGGACCATGGCTGGAACGGCTGCGCACCGCGCGGGTTCAGGTGCCGGTGCTGGCGGGCACCACCGCGCTGCTTTCGATGCTGACCAAGAACGTCGGGGCGCTGGCGATCCTGATGCCGGTGGCGCTGCGCATGAGCCGCAAGACCGGCACATCGCCCGCCAGCCTGCTGATGCCCATGGCCTTCATGTCGTTGCTGGGCGGGCTGGTCACGCTGGTCGGCACATCCACCAACATCATCGTCAGCCAGATCCGGCAACAGGAATTGGGCCGCCCGTTTGCCCTGTTCGATTTTGCCCCGGTCGGTCTGGTGCTGACGGCGCTCGGCCTGCTGACGGTCAGCGTGGCCTGGCGCCTGCTGCCCGCCAAGCGGCAGGGCGCGGCCAGCCTCGATACCGCATCGGCCCAGACGCGCTATGCCACAGAGGCGCGGATCACCACCGAACTGGCGCAGAGCGGCGTCACGATCGCCAGCCTGCGCCTGAGCGATGACGGGGTGACATTGCGGCGGCTGATCGGCCCGGACGGGGCGGCGCGCCCTGCCTTGCCCGATGCCGCGCTTCAGGCCGACAGTTGCCTCCTGCTGGAGGGGCAGGACGAGGCGCTCGACCGCCTGTTCGCCCGCGTGCCGCTGATGCATGGACGCGAAACCCGGCAGCCCAGCAAATCGGAACCCGGCGAGGAAATGCGCAGCATCGAGGCGGTGGTGCAGGAGCATTCGCTGCTGGTGGGCCAGACCGCGCAGGAGGTCGGGTTGAATGACCGTTTCGGCGTCCGCCTGATGGGCATCGGCCGCAGCCAGGAGCGGATCACCGAAAGGCTGGACGAAACCGCCCTGCGCGCCGGCGATGTGCTGGTGCTGCGCGCGGGCGAAAGGGCGCTTCCCGCGATCCTGACCGACCTCGACCTGCTGCCGCTGTTTGAACGCCATGTGAAACTGGGCGACCGGCGGCAAAGGTTCCTGCCGATCCTCGTTCTGGCGGGGGCCATGCTGATGGTGGCTTTCGGGGTGGCGCCGGTGGCAGGGGCCTTTTTCGGCGCGGCGGTGATGATGATGGTGGTGGGCGCGCTCTCCCCGCGCGAGGCCTATGGCGCGCTGGAGCCCGAGGTGCTGGTGCTGCTGGGGGCGCTGACGCCGATCAGCGAGGCGGTGCATCACAGCGGCGGCACCGAGATCATCGCCCAGGTGATGACCGGCCTGCTGGACGGCGTGGCGCCGATTCTGGCCTTGGGGCTGATGATGGTGGCGGCGATGGCCTGCTCGCCCTTTTTGCACAATGCGCCCACGGTGCTGTTGCTGGGGCCGGTGGCGGTGGGGGTGGCGCGCGGGCTGCATCTCAATCCCGACGCTTTCCTGATGGCGGTAGCCACGGGCGCGGGATCAGACTTCCTGACGCCTGTGGGCCATCAATGCAACACGCTGGTGATGGGGCCGGGGGGCTATCGCTTTGGCGATTACTGGCGGCTGGGCCTGCCCCTGTCGGTCATGGTGATTGTCGCGGGCACGCTGGCCATTGATGTCTTCTGGCCATTATAGACGGGCGCGCAGGGGGCTGCGCGCCCGTTGAGAATTGCCCGCATGGTTTCAACGTTTCAGCGCAAGGAACCGCGTCGAAACAGGTTGACGATGCCCAGCAGCACGATGGCGCCCACCAGCGAGACCGAAAAGCTGCCGATCGTCAGCGGGCTGTTGTTGATATCGCCATGGGCAAAGAGCAGGCCGCCGATAAAGGCGCCCACCACACCGATGACGATATTGCCGAACAGGCCCATGCTTTCGCCCATGATCATGCCCGCGACCGCCCCGACCAGCGCGCCGATCAGAAGCCATAAGAGAATGCTCATCATTACTCTCCTTGATTGACTGATACCCCATCAATGGCGGCCGGGGCGGGATGTTCCATGGCGAAATGCGCCATCGATGTGCTGCGCCCGCAAAAAGACGTAATTTTGCTGCGGGGCCATGCAACCTTCTCTCGTCTCGATTCTTTCATCGTCGAAACGCAGGCACCACTCGCCAATGACAAGCCCGCGGGTCGAAAGGAAGGAAAACCATGAGAAATCTGATTATTGCGGCCGCGATGGCCTCTTCCGCGCTGGCCACCACCGCTTATGCCGAAACCGGGCCCTATGTCACGGTCGAAGCCGGCGCAGTGCAGCATGAGCGCGTCGATATCCGCGACGGCAGCGGCAATTTTCAGCGCAACAACAGGGCCAAGGTAGGCTGGCAGGCGGGCGGCGCGCTCGGCTATGACTTTGGCAATTTCCGCCTTGAAGCCGAAGGTTTCTACGACAAATCGGCGCTCAGGAGCGAATATCGACCCAACGGCACGCCGCTGCCCAATGGCTATTACAACAATGGCAATGGCTTTTACGGCCATACCGAAACCGTCGCGGGCATGGCCAATGCGCTCTTCAGCGTTGGCAAATGGGGCATGTTCAAGGCCTATGCAGGCGCGGGCGCGGGTTATGCCCGTGTGAATGTCTGGTCCAGCAATGGCGCCGCCGGGGGCCTGCGCGGCCATGACGAGGGCTTTGCCTGGCAGGCCTTGGCAGGCGTTACCGCCCCGCTCAGCAAGAATGTCGACCTGGGCATAAAATATCGCTATTTCCGCCCCGATGGCGCCACCAATTTCGCCGATAGCAACGGTTTCCAGCAATATGCCAAGCTGCGCAGCCACTCCGTGCTGGCCACGCTGACCTACAACTTTGGCCGCGCGGCCGAGCCTGCCCCCGAGCCCGCTCCGCCGCCGCCGCCGCCGCCCGAGCCTGCTCCGCCACCGCCGCCTCCGCCACCCCCGCCCCCCGCTCCGGTCTGCAACAAGGGGCCCTATATCGTGTTCTTCGATTGGAATAAGTCGGACATCACGAGCGAAGCGGCCGGTATTCTCGACAGCGCGATCCAGGCCTATGGCAATTGCACCTCGGTGCCGGTGATGGTGGCCGGCTACACCGACAGTTCTGGCTCGCCCAAGTACAACCTTGGCCTGTCTGAACGCCGTGCCGAATCGGTCAAATCCTATTTGACCAGCCATGGCATCGGCAGCGCCTCGATCACCACACAGGGTCTTGGCGAAGCGAACCAGCGCGTGCCCACCGCCGACGGTGTGCGCGAACTGCAGAACCGCCGCGTGGAAATCACCTATGGGCCGGGCGCGGGCAACTGAGCCCACGCATCGCGCGCAACGAAAGGGCCGGAGCAATCCGGCCCTTTTTTGCATGAAGGCGTTGATGGAAGCGGGGTGTTCCCCTTACCGCATCGCCACCTGTGTCGGCGTCAGCATCGACTTGGCCCCGTCGCCCACCAGAAAATAGGCGCCCCAGTAATAGGGGTGGGAAAAGCGGCGGGTGTCGATCATCTGGTCCTGCGCGGTCTTGATCGCGTCGGCCATGGTGGCGCTGCGCCCGGTGCGATAGAAAGTGGACATCAGATCGTCGGTCTGGGTCAGCACCGGCACGGCCCAGAACGTGGCCATGACCGTGCGCGCGCCCGCCGCGATAAACGAACGCACCAGCCCGTCGAGCGCGGGCGAGGCGCTTTCCAGCCCCGCCTTGAGCGCGGTCTGAACGCTGGTGCCCGCCGCCGTGTCGCAGGCCGAGAGCACCACCAGATTGGCGTCCAGCTCCAGCTTGGCCACCTCGTCAAAGGACAACATGCCATCGGACAGGACCTGTCCTGTGGGCGTGATTGACGAGAAATTCGTGCGCAAATTCAGCCGCAGCTTCATCTATGCGGGCACGGCCATGCGGTCCGGCGGCCGGATGGGCGTGCCTGCCGAAACCGAAAAGCTGGACAAGCAGCGCCCCCATGTTCACGATCTTCTGCTGAAAGCCTATGGCGACGATGGCTATCGCCATGCCCAGGCCGCCGACCTCTACCGCATCGCGCCGCGCGGACACAACCGGCTGGTCAAGGTGTTCACCATCGTGCGCCATATCGATGGGATGGAGCCTGCCACGCAATATCCGGTGGGCGGCGCCCATCTGCAATGGACGCTGATCAAGCCGAGGGATTTCATCTGCGGCGCCTTTGTGGACGGCGACGGATTGGCCAAAACCCCCTCTTTCACGGTGTCGATCGCGCCGGGCGCACCGCAAGCCAATTTCTTCCGGCTGGAGCGCTATCTCGAGCAGTTGTGAGGGGGGCGGAAAGCACCCAAATGGCGGAGCGGGAGGGATTCGAACCCTCGATACGCTTTTGACGTATACTCACTTTCCAGGCGAGCGCCTTCGACCACTCGGCCACCGCTCCGCATTGCTCTGGAAGGCAGGCCCCTAGCGATGAAACGCGGCTTGCGCAAGAGAGGGCGCGCAGGCAGATTGCCCTGATGCGCAAAAAGATTGTTCTGTCCGCCGCCTTTGCCCTTTCCGCCGCCCAGATGGCCATGGCGGCCGCGCCAGAAAAACCCGCACCGGAAAAACCCAAAACCCGCCCCAGCGCCGAGATCATCAAGGCCGCCCCGGCCAGTGATTGGCGCGAGATCGACCCTGCCGACCTGCTGGTGATGGTGCTGGCCCCGGATGGCAACGGCAAAACGCGGCAGGTGATCATCCAGCTTTTGCCTGCACCCATCAGTCAGGGCTGGATCGGCAATATGCGCAAGCTGGCCGCCGCGCATTGGTGGGACAATGGTGCTGTCTATCGGGTTCAGGACAATTGGGTCGCGCAATTTGGCGATCCCGATGAGGATACGCCGCAAGCCAAACCCCTGCCGCCCGGCTTGGCCAAAGTACCCGAGAGCGACTATTTGCTGCGCGCATTTGCTGCGCCCGAATATATCAATCCGGGCCACGATGCCTATGCGCCGCATACGGGCATCGACATGGGCTTCCCCATGGCTTTTGACGACAATCATGTCTGGCCCGTCCATTGCTATGGCTCGGTGGGCGTGGGGCGCAACAATTCGCCCGATACGGGCATGGGGGCCGAACTCTATGCGGTGATCGGCACGCCCCCGCGCCAGCTCGACCGCAACATTGCCGTGGTGGGGCGAGTGATCGAGGGGATCGAGCATCTCTCCTCCCTGCCCCGCGCGCCGGGCAACGGCATGTATAATGACAAGGCAAAGAACACGCCGATCCTCTCGATCCGGCTGGGCAATGACCTGCCGCCTGCCGATCGGCCGCATTTCGAATATCTCTCCAGCGCCAGCGCATCATTTCGCGATTATGTGAACGCGCGGGTCAACCGGCATGACGATTTCATCATCTATTCGCCCGGAGCCGCCGACATCTGCAACATCCCGATTCCCGTCCGCCGCCGGGGGTGACGGGCGGGCACAACAGGCGGGGATGAGCCGCCTCGCGCCCTTGCACGGCGCATGGCGAAAACCTATTCATACCGCAAATTCGTATTCAAACCCTAGGATTTCCGCGCCATTCCCGGGCGATGAACTGGCGCAAACCCCATCAGGGCGCTAGATCACCCAGGCAAATGGGCCACCGCCAAGGCGGCCCTGTGAACCATGGCGCGGAAGCACTCCAACCCAAGGAGAAAGCCGTGACAGTCGTGACACCCGAGGGGACTCCATCGATGAGCTTTACCGCCGACAAGCTGCTGCTGTTTGGCGCCACCGGCGATCTTTCGCAGCGCATGCTGCTGCCCTCGCTGTGCGCGCTTCATGCCGATGCTCTGGTGCCGGAAAAGCTGGGCATCATCGGCACGGCCCGCTCCGACCTCGATGACGATGGCTTCCGCAATTTTGCCGCCGATGCGCTGGGCAAGTTCCTGCCCGATTATCGCAAGAGCGCGATCCCCGGCTTTCTCCAGCGGCTGACCTATCAGGCGCTCGACGCGAACCAGACCGCGCAATTTGCCGATCTGGCCGCCAAGGTCGGCCCGCGTCAGGATGGTCTGGCGATCTTCCTGTCCACCGCGCCCAGCCTGTTCGAACCCACCATTGCGGGCCTTCAGGCCAGCGGACTTGCCGACGAGACCAGCCGCATCGGCCTGGAAAAGCCGCTGGGCACGGATCTGGACACCAGCCGCCACATCAATGACGCGGTGGCCTCGGCCTTTCCCGAAGACCGCATTTTCCGCATCGACCACTATCTGGGCAAGGAAACCGTCCAGAATCTGATGGCGCTGCGCTTTGCCAACATTCTTTTCGAGCCCATCTGGAACTCACACTATATCGAGCACGTTCAGATCACCGTGGCGGAAACGGTTGGCCTTGAAGGGCGCGTGGGCTTTTACGACGGCGCGGGCGCGCTGCGCGATATGGTGCAGAACCATATGCTGCAACTGCTCGCCCTTGTCGCGATGGAGCCGCCCAGCCGGTTTGACCCGGCCGCGATCCGGGGCGAAAAGACCAAGGTCCTGCGTAGCTTGCGCACCGTTGCTGCGGGCGACACCGTGACCGGCCAGTATCGCGCGGGCGCGATCAACGGCGCTTCGGTGCCCGGCTATGCCGATGAATTGGGCCAGCCTTCGGCCACAGAGACTTTCGTGGCGATCAAGGCGCATATCGACAACTGGCGCTGGAAGGGCGTGCCCTTCTATCTGCGCACCGGCAAGCGTCTGCCCAAGCGGACCACCGAGATCGTGGTCCAGTTCCGCCCTGTGCCCCATTCGATGTTTGCCCAGCGCGGCGCGATTGCCCAGCCCAACCGGCTGGTCATCGGCATCCAGCCGGAGGAAAACATCACCTTCACCACCAATGCCAAGGTGCCGGGTCTGGATCGCGGAGGCTTGCGCCTGCGCGAAGTGCCGCTCGACATCAGCATGGAAGACGCCTTTGCCGGCCCGACCAAGCGCATTGCCTATGAGCGCCTGCTGCTCGACCTGATCGAGGGCGACCAGACGCTGTTCGTCCGCCGCGACGAGGTGGAGGCGCAATGGGCCTGGATCGACGGCGTGCGCAAGGTGTGGACCGACAATGGCATCACGCCCAACCCCTATGGCGCAGGAAGCTGGGGGCCGACCGCCGCCATCGCCCTTGCCGCCAAGGATGGCGTGGCGTGGCATGAATAAGCGGGCAGGAACAAGGAATAGTATCATGGCTGAACTGCACCCCACTATCGCCCGCGTGACGCAGCGCGTGATCGAGCGATCCAAGGCGACCCGCAGCGCCTATCTCGACCTGATGGCGCGCGAGAGTGATCGCCATGGGGACCGTTCGGCCTATGGCTGTTCCAACCTTGCCCATGCCTATGCGGGCGCAGTCGAGGACCAGAAGACGCTGGCCTTCACCCGCGCCCAGAACATCGGCATCGTCACGGCCTATAATGACATGCTATCGGCGCATCAGCCCTATGCGCGTTTTCCCGATGCGATGAAGATCTATGCCCGCGAAGTGGGCGCCACCGCGCAGGTTGCAGGCGGCGTTCCGGCCATGTGCGACGGCGTGACGCAGGGCATGGACGGGATGGAGCTCTCGCTCTTCTCGCGCGACACGATTGCGCTGTCCACCGCCGTTTCGCTCAGCCACGCCGTGTTTGACAGCACCGCGCTGCTGGGCATCTGCGACAAGATCGTGCCGGGTCTGGTGATCGGCGCGCTGCGCTTTGGTCATCTGCCCTCGATCTTCATCCCCAGTGGCCCGATGCCCAGCGGCATCGCCAACAAGGAAAAGCAGAAGACCCGCCAGCTTTACGCCGAGGGCAAGGTGGGCCGCGAAGAACTGCTCAAGAGCGAGATGGGTTCGTACCATTCGCCGGGCACCTGCACCTTCTATGGCACCGCCAATTCCAATCAGATGATGATGGAAATGATGGGCCTGCAACTGCCCGGCTCCAGCTTTGTGCCCCCCAACACCCCGCTGCGCAGCCAGTTGACCCGCGCCGCCGTCCATCGCCTGACGCAAATCAGCCGCAAGGGCGCCGATCCGCGCCCGATGGCGCAAGTGGTCGATGAAAAGGCGATCCTCAACGCCTGCATCGGCCTGCTGGCCACCGGGGGCAGCACCAATCACGCGATCCACCTGCCCGCAATGGCGCGGGCGGCGGGGGTCATCATCGACTGGGCGGATCTGGATGAACTGTCCAGCGTCGTGCCGCTGATCGCGCGCGTCTATCCCAATGGGTCGGGCGATGTGAACCATTTCCACGCGGCGGGCGGCATGGGCTATGTCATCCGCGAATTGCTGGGCGCCGGGCTGTGCCATGGCGATATCCTGACCGTGGCCGAGGGCGGGTTTGCCGCTTATGCCACCGAGCCTTATCTCGAGGGCGATGCGCTGGCCTTCCGCCCGGCGCCTGAGGTCAGCCACGATCCGGCGATGCTCTCGACCGTGGCCCAGCCGTTCCAGCCCGATGGGGGCATGCGTCTGGTGCAGGGCAATCTGGGCCGCGCGACCTTCAAGTCCTCGGCGGTGGAAAAGGAGCGCTGGACCATCGAGGCCCCCGCGCTGGTGTTCAACAGCCAGGAAGACGTGCAGGCCGCCTTCAAGGCGGGCGAGCTGGAGCGTGACTGCGTGGTGGTCGTGCGTTTCCAGGGGCCACGCGCCAATGGCATGCCCGAACTGCACAAGCTGACCCCGCCGCTGGGCGTGCTTCAGGACAAGGGCTTCAAGGTGGCGCTGGTCACCGACGGGCGCATGTCGGGCGCCTCCGGCAAAGTTCCCGCCGCCATCCACGTCACGCCCGAAGCCCTTGCGGGCGGCGCGCTGGCGCTGGTGCAGAACGGCGACATCATCCGCGTCTGCGCGCAATCCGGCACGCTGGAGGTGAAGGCTGATCTGTCGGGCCGCACGCCTGCTGCGGCGCCTGTGGCCGCGATGGGCGTGGGGCGCGAATTGTTCGCCATGTTCCGCGCCGGGGCCGATGGCGCCGAAAAGGGCGGCTCGGCCATGCTGGCACTCGCAGGTCTTTGACGCTAAAGGCCTGACGACGGAGGGGATTCATGGAACTCGTTACGGTAGATATCGGCGGCACCCACGCGCGTTTCACCATTGCCACACTTGGCGATGATGGCGCGATCGTGCTGGGCGAACCGGCCACGCTGAAAACCAATGAACATGCCAGCTTTGAAACGGCATGGGAGCATTTCGCGCAGATCTCGGGCCGCGCCCTGCCCCGCGCTGTTGCGCTGGCGGTGGCGGGGCCGGTGGGTGGCGAACTGATCCGCTTTACCAACAACCCGTGGGTGATCCTGCCCGATCAGTTGCCCGAGCGTTTGGGCGTGGACAAAGTCACCATCGTCAATGACTTTGGCGCGGTGGGCCACGCCGTGGCGCGCGCGGGCGATGAATATTTCCAGCATCTGACCGGGCCGGATGTCGCGCTGCCCGCCAGCGGCACGATCACCATCGTCGGCCCCGGCACCGGGCTTGGCGTGGCGCATGTCTGGCGCGATGGTAACGGCTTCTATCATGTTCAGGCAACCGAAGGCGGCCATCTCGATTTCGCCCCGCTCGATGCGGTGGAGGACGCGATTCTGGCCCGCCTGCGCCAGCGTCATCGCCGCGTTTCGGTTGAGCGCGTGGTGTCGGGCCCGGCCATCGTCGATATTTACGAAACGCTGGCCGCGCTAGAGCAGCGCCCCGTGCTGCATACCGACGACCGCACGATCTGGACCAGGGGCACTGCGGGAGAGGACACGCTGATGGCGGCGGCCATCGACCGTTTCTGCCTCTCGCTGGGTTCGGCGGCGGGAGATCTGGCGCTGGCGCAGGGCGGGTCGGCCGTGGTCATCGCGGGCGGGCTTGGCCTGCGCATCAAGGACACGATCCTGTCCTCCGGCTTTGCCGACCGTTTCCGCGCCAAGGGCCGCTTTGAAAGCCTGATGGCCAGCCTGCCGGTCAAGCTGATTACCCATCCCCAACCGGGCCTGCTCGGCGCGGCCGCCGCGTTTCAGAAGGAACATGCATGATGAGCGAAACACCTACCCCCGCCTCCGCCCGGATCGACGCCATCATGCGCACCGCGCCGGTGATCCCGGTGCTGGTGATCGACCGGCTTGAAGATGCGCTGCCGCTGGCCGAGGCGCTGGTCGCCGGTGGCCTCAAGGTGCTTGAAGTCACGCTGCGCACCGAGTGTGCATTGGACGCCATCAAGGTGATGAAGCAGGTTCCCGGCGCGATTGTCGGCGCAGGCACGGTGCTGAACCCCGACGATCTGGCGCGCGCGATTGACGCGGGCAGCGAATTCATCGTCTCGCCGGGCCTCACCCCGCGTCTGGGCGAAGCGGCCGTTGCGGCGGGCATCCCGTTCCTGCCGGGCACGGCCAATGCGGCTGACATCATGCTGGGCATGGATCTGGGCCTCAACCGCTTCAAGTTCTTCCCCGCCGAAGCCAGCGGCGGCGTCAGCGCTCTGAAGGCCATTGCAGGCCCGTTCGGCTCGGCCCGCTTCTGCCCCACCGGCGGCATCACGCTGGCCACGGCCCCCAACTATCTCGCCCTGCCGCAGGTGCTCTGCGTCGGCGGAAGCTGGATGGTGGGCAAGGGCGCCGATGCGGCGGCCATTACGGCCGCTGCCGGCGCGGCGGCGGCTCTGAAAGCCTGAAACTGAATACCCTGCCCGCGCAAGCCATCGGCGCGGGCAGACATTTCCCTTCTTCCATTTGCCTTACCAAATTCGTCTGCGGCTTTGCAGTCCCCCTTCCCCTGTCCGGCGATCATGGCCATAGTCAGGGGCAAGACCATAAGGGCAGGAGAGGCAAAGCAGGCCGCCAGCACATGGGCCAGAGCGCCCGACGGGAGTGTCCATAAAGATGAGCCAGATTGCCGCCCTTTCGCAGCGTTTGCAGGATTTGCACGCGACGACCGAAGAAACCCCGCTGTTCAACCCGGTGTTTCAGCTCTCCCTCGAACTCTCGCGCCAGATTGAAAACGGCGAACTTGGCCTCGACAAGGTTGAGGCCATGGTGGCCGAGCTGGAATGCGAAGGGCTTCAGGCGCGCGCGCGGCGGCTGCATCGCCTTTTGGAGCCGGTCGAACCGGAGGCCAATCTGGCCCGCGTGAAAGGCCATGCCGAAACGGGCGATTTTGCCAGTTTTGCCACGCGCTGGGGCCGCCCCGCCGCGCATATCGTGTTCACCGCCCATCCCACCTTCCTGCTGAACAAGGCGCAGACCGCCACCGTGGCCCATGCGGCAAGCGAAGGGGATTTCGGCCCCGCTACCTGCGCGGCAACAGCGGCGCGCGACACGATCACGCTGGACACCGAGCATGACGCCGCGCTGGCCGCCATCGCGCGCGGGCATTCGGCTCGCGCCAAGGTCACCCAGACGCTGTTCAACACCGCCCGCGCCCGCTGGCCCCAGCAATGGCGCGCGCTGCGCCCGATGCCGATCCGCTTTGCCTCGTGGGTGGGCTATGACATGGACGGGCGGACGGACATCGGCTGGAACACCTGCATCCGCTATCGCCTGATGGAAAAGGCCCAGCGCCTGTCGGCCTATGCCGCCGATCTGGCCGAGGCCGCGCCCGATATCGCCACGCGCCTGCTGGCCGGTGCCGAGCGCGCCGAGGAAATGGCCGCGCTCTTTGCCCGCGACATGAAGGACCCCGCCACCCTGTCGGAGGCCGCGAACACGCTGACCGGGGATCATCCGGCCAAGCTGACCAGCCTGTCAGGCATCATTGCCGAGCTGGAGGCGCTGGCCGCCACGGCAAGTGATGATGTGGCAGAGGTCCTGCTGACCACGGTTGCCGCGATGCAGGCCGATGGTCTGGGCATGGGCTGGGTGCATTTCCGCGTGAACAGCAGCCAGCTTCAGAACGCGATCCGCCGCCGCATCGATCCCGATGGCCGCCTCGATCTGGCCAGTCAAGCAGCCCTGGTCAAGATGCGCGAACTGCTAGCCACGGCCAAGGTCCTGCGCACCAATTTCGCCGCGCTGGCGATTGAGAACAGCACCGCAATCCGCCTGTTCCTGACCATGGCGCAGATCCTCCACCATGTGGATGCCGACACGCCGATCCGCATGCTGGTGGCCGAATGCGAACAGCCCACCACGATGCTGGCCGCGCTCTATTTCGCCAAGCTGTTCGGGATCGAGGACAAGGTGGACGTCTCGCCCCTGTTCGAGACGGAGACGGCGCTGGAGCATGGCGGACGCTTCCTTGATGCGCTGCTGGCCGAACCGGCGTATCGCGCCTATGCGCGCGGTCGCGGGCGCGTATCGATCCAGACCGGCTTTTCCGATGCCGGGCGCTTCGTGGGCCAGATCCCCGCCGCGCTGGCCATCGAGCGCCTTCAGGGCCGCCTGGCCGAGGCGATGACCGCCAACCAGCTTTCGGACGTCTCCGCGCTGATCTTCAACACCCATGGCGAGAGCATGGGGCGCGGCGCACATCCCGCCTCGCTGGCCGATCGTCTGGCATGGCCGCTCTCGCCTTGGGCGCGGCGCCGTTTCGTGCGGGCGGGCATCCGTCTCGAACCGGAAGTCTCGTTTCAGGGCGGCGACGGCTATCTCTTCTTCGGCAGCGACGAACTGGCGCTGGCCACGCTCACGCGCTTTATCGAACTGGCGCCTGCCGAAACCGATCCCTATGCGCCGACCGACCCGTTCTATCGCCGCACGGACCTGTCCCTCGACTTTTATCGCGCGATCCGCCGGGTTCAGCAACAGCACCTGTCGAGCAGCACCTACAGCCGCGCGCTGACCGCCTTTGGCCTTGGCCTGCTGAACGACACCGGCAGCCGCAAGAGCCGTCGCCAGAGCGACGTTTCCTCCGACCGCACGATGTCGCTGCGCCAGATCCGCGCGATCCCGCATAATGCGGTGCTGCAACAGCTTGGCTATCCGGTGAACATCATCGCCGGGGCGGGCAGCGCGGCTGAGGGCAATTACGAGGAACTGGCCGCTTTGCTCCGCTCGTCGGAGCGCGGGCGTCAGATCGTGCGTCTGGTGCGCGCCGCCAATGCGCTGGCCAGCATCAAGACGCTGACGGCCTTTGGCGAGCTGTTCAACAGCGCCTATTGGGCCAGCCGCCCCTATCGCGGGCATGAAGAGCATATTGCGGATGGCTGCCTTGCGCTGGCCGAATATCTGACGGGGGATGACCGGGCGGGCGTGTTCCGCCGTCTCTCGACACGCCTGCGGGTCGATGCGCTCAAGCTCCACCGCCTGCTGGCGCTGATCCCGGACGAGGCGCCCCTGCCCGACCGCGAACATACGCGCCGCATGATCGGCGTGCTTCAGGCGCTGCGTCTCGCGCTGTTCCAGCATATGTTCCTGCGCGCGGTCATGGTGCCGCAATTCAGCCGCGCCAATGACATCGCGCGCGAAGATGTGCTGGAGATGGTCTTCACCCTGCGTATCGACGATGCGCTGGCCCAGCTTCGCCGCGCCTTCCCCACCAGCTTCCCCAGCCTGGACGATTTCCGGGTCGAGGAACCGGCCGATTATCCCGACGATGCCGCCCATGGCTATGGCGTCATCCGCCGCGATTATATCGAACCGATCGAGCGCGCCTATGGCCTTGCCCTGCGCATCGGCACGGCGATTGCCAATGAATTTGGCGCGCACGGGTAAAATGTGATCGAATGGGGCGGGCGTAAATCCGTCCCATTTCGATACAGGCTTCACAGACCTCTGGCGCGCAGGCACAAGGTAACGCATCTTTAACCATAGCGTTTAACCTTGCCTGCGAGTCTGCCAGACCATGCCTATCGGCACCCATCCCACCCCTGCGACCGGCGACCCGTTTCTGGCGGCGCGCGCGCTGATCATCATGGGCGGGCTGGGGCTGACGGTGCTGGCGGGCCTTGCGCTGATCGAGGCGGATGAGCGGGGCGGCACCGCCCATCTGCCCCGCGACGTTGTGATCGCCGCGCGCCCGCAACTGGCGCATCAGATCGCGCTTGGGGTCGATCCCTATGCCGGGGCGCAGGGCGTCAGTTTCGACACGCCTGCCACCACTATCGGTATGCGCAGCCCCGGCAAGGGCGGCGGCGTGATGCCCACCTCAACCCCGTCCCCCACCGACCGCCGCTTTGTCATCCGGCGCATCCTGCCGATTTCCGGACCGATCAAATATGGCCAATGGGCATGGGACGAGGATGGCGTGCCGCCCGGCCCGCTGGTCATCACCGTCGATCTGGAGGCGCGGGTGCTCTCGGTCTTCCGCAACGGGTTTGAAATCGGGGCCACCGCCGTCCTGCTGGGCACGCAGGAAAAGCCCACCCCCACCGGCACCTTTCCGATCAGCCAGAAGGACAAGGATCACGTCTCAAACCTTTATGACGCGCCCATGCCCTATATGATGCGGCTGACCGATGATGGCATTACGATCCACGCCACCAATGTGCGCAACGGTTTTGCCAGCCATGGCTGCATCGGCGTGCCGCTGGATTTCGCGCGCAAGGTATTTGGCGAGGCGCATATCGGCGACAAGGTTTACATCACGCGGGGCAAGCAGGTGGGGCTTGGAGATTCTCTCGTCGATTAAGCGCGGCGTTTCGGGGCCTTCATAAAGCTCCACACGCCGGGGCCGGGCCGGGCCACCACATCGCCGATCGACACCGGTTGCCGCGCCAGCAGACTGTCAAAGGCGCGGGCCACCGCATTGCCGCGCGGGGCATGGCCGTCGATCTCCTCGACGATCCGGGCGATAACGCGCATGGCAATCGCGCGCGGCGCAGCAGGGCGGTAATTCACCCCCAGCCCTTCGCGCACCACCCGCGCGCCATATTCCCGATCCGCCGCCCAATCGAGCGCGGCATCGGCATCGGCCAGATTTTCCGCGCAGCGCGCCCATGCCCCCACATCCAGCCAATCCGCCCCCGCCAGCGCCTGACGCACGCGCACCCGGTCAAAGGCAGTGTTGCGGTTGGACGGATCATCGGCGGCCACCAGCCCGGCATCGGCCACCACAGCGGCCAAATCCGCCCGCCGCCAGCCCAGCACCGGGCGGATCAGCAAATGCTCGCTCTCGGGCACCCAGCCCCGCTCGCGCACCCCGGCAAGGCCCGCCACCCCGCTGGCGCGGTTCAAGCGCATCACCAGCGTCTCGGCCTGATCGTCGGCATGATGGGCCGTGGCCAGCGCCGCCACCCCCTCACGCGCCATCCAGTCGGCCAGAGCGGCATAGCGCGCCGTGCGGGCCTCGGATTGCACATTGCCCGGTTCGACCGATACCCGGAGCGTTTCATGCGGCACGCCCAGATCGCGGCAGACCGCCGCCACTTGCGCCGCCTCCGCCGCGCTTTCCGCGCGCAGCCCATGGTCGACCGTGGCCGCGCAGACCGCGCCGGGCCGCGCCGCCGCCGCGAGCAGCAGCAGTCCAAGCGAATCCGGCCCGCCGGACACCGCGATCCCCAGCTTCAAGCTCGGATCGCGCGCGCCCTCGGGCCAGATCTGCGCCAGACTTTGTGCGAAACGGTCGGCGGTCAGTTGCACTTCACCTTGGCACGAATGCCGTCATAGGCCGACTTCAATCGCCCGGCGGCATCGGCCGGATAGCCATCGGCAAATTCGCCCAGAGCGATACAGGCACGGTTGATGTCCTTGAGCTCGATCATCGCCTCGGACAGATAGAGCAGGCTGTCGGACGCGCGGGCGCCCTTCTTATCGGCCTGATAGTTCTGGAGGAACCACGGGGCCGCATCGCGCGGCTTGCCATCATCCAGATAGGCGCGACCCAGCAGGTTGCGCGCATAGCTCACGCGCTTGTGCTTGGGATACTGGTCCAGATAGAGCTTCAACTGCTGCTGCGCCTCGGGGAAGAACTTGGCCTCCCACAGCTTGTAGCCATAGGTATAATCATCCTCCGCCGGGTCGCCGGTGGCGGGCTTGGCAATCGCCTTGACCGCCGTGACGCGGCTGGCGGGCGCAGGTGCGGGCTTGACCACCGGCGCTGCAACCGGCGCCGGGACGGGCGCGGGCTTGACCACCGGGCGCGGCGCGGGGGCCGCATCGCCCACGGCGGGCGGGGCCGGTTCAGGCGCGGTCACACCCTGTTCCACCGGCGCATTGGCCGCCGCGCGCGCTGTGTCGAGCTGGCGCACATGGTTCGACAATTCCTCGACCTGCGCGGTCAGGCGGGCGTTCTGCGCCTCCACAGCGCTCAGCCGCGCAAGGATATCGGTCAGCGCCGTATTGGCGGGCGGCGCGGCAGGCACCTCGGCCGCTGCGGCCGGGGCCGCGCCGGGGGCCGGATTGGCCGCCTGCTGGCCGAACAGCTTGGTATCGCCGCCGGGGAACACCTGCCGTTGCAAGGCGCGGACCTCGGCCTCCAGCTTGCGCATGCGGATTTCGCCTGCCGTGCCTTCCTGTGCCTGCGCCGGGATGGCGCTGCCTGTCCAGAGCAGCGCTGCCAGCGCCACGCCAGCCAGCCTGATCCGCTGCTTATACATCATCTTTCTTCAACTCCCACGGCGCGCCCGATCACGGGCGGCCCAGATCATCGGTTGTTCCATGCCCCAAACGCACAGTGCCGCAAGCAACCCCCTGCTGTCGAGTGGGGGTTAAGGCGTAACGGTGGATGGGGTGGCGGGTGCGGCAGGCGCATCAGCCGTTGGTGCGGGCCGGGGGCGCGGGAAATGGCGCAACGGGCGCGGGGCCGCAACGGGCGACGGAACCGCAACGGGCGCATTGGCCGCGCCGGGGATCGGCTCGGCCGGCGGCGTTGCCGCTGGCGCAGGCTTTCCGCGCTCCAGCAAAGCCTTGGCCGAGATCGGCACATTCCGGACAATCTCGGGGACCTTGCTGATCGGCGGCACGTCCTGACCACCCACGGTGATCGCCAGCTTGTCAGGGCGGCCGGTCCATACGGTCGGCCCTTGGGCATCCTCGGGCACCGTATAGGTTTCGCCCATCGCCAGCACCTTTTGCACCAATTGCTTGCCGCCCGCGTCCGAGACCTTGATCCACAGCTTATCCATCTGCGCGGTCAGCACGACAGGGCCGGTGGGCGCGGCGGAGGCTTCTTCGCTGGGCGCCTCGCTGGGCGCGGCCGATGCGGTCTGGCTGGGCACGGCGCTGGGCACTTCATCGGGGATCAGCGAGGGCAGGCTGTCGGTCGCGCTGGAATTGTTCTGCCACCAGATGAAGCCGCCGATGGCGACCACCAGCAGCACGAAACCGGCCATCCAGGCAAAGCGCGAGGAAGGCACGCGCGCCGGATCGCCCGGCGCAAAGGCGGGCGAGGCAGGCGCTTCGGGTTCGGGGGCGGCGCGCGAATAATCGCGGCCCATCGCATCGACCATCGCGGCCGGGTCCAGCCCGACGCTCTTGGCAAAGGTGCGGGTAAAGCCGAAAACATAGGTGCGGCCAGGCAGAGCGGCAAAATCGCCGGTTTCCAGCGCGCCCAGATGACGTTCGGAAATCTTGGTCCGGGCCGACAGTTCCGCCAGTGTCAGCCCCGCCGCCTCACGCGCGGCGGCCAGCCGCTGGCCCGCGGTGGCGGGCTGGCCGCTGGTTGGAGAAGCGAATTCTGACTCATCTGCGCTCATGGCGATACCGAAATCCTTTGCGGCCCGCGCCGGACACAACGCTGGAAGCTCTGGAAAGTCAACAGGCTTGACAGGTCCTTGCGCCGGTTAACAGGCATATTGCGCTCGATTACGCAAAGATATCGATGCGCCGGTCCGTAACAACCTGTTAATTCGCCCTTCAGTCTCCGATCAGGCCCCGCTGGGCCGCCCATGCGGTCATTTCCTCGCGCAGACTGGCGGGCGGGTTGGCCAGCCACCCCTCCATCGCCGCGCTGATTTCGGCCAGATTGACCCGGCGGACCATATCCTTGATCGGCGCCACGCCCGCCGGCGTGATCGACAGCCGCCGGATGCCGATGCCCAGCAAGGCCAGCGCCTCCAACTGGCGCCCGCCCATTTCGCCGCAGACCGTCATCGGCACATTCTGCGCATGGCCCGCCGCCGCGATGCGGCGGACAAAGCGCAGGATCGCAGGAGAAAGCCAGTCATAGCGCTCGGCCAGTTTTGGATTGGACCGGTCAGCGGCAAAGAGGAACTGCGTCAGGTCATTCGTGCCGATCGAGAGGAACGACAGGCGCGGCAGCAACAGATCCAGCACCTCGGCCAGCGCGGGCACTTCGAGCATCGCGCCATATTTGACCGCCTCGGGCGGGGTCTTGCCCAGCTTGCGCAGATGGGCAAGCTGTCCCTCGAACACCGCCTTGGCCGCGTCAAATTCCCACGGTTCGGAAATCATCGGGAACATCACCTGAAGCACCCGCCCCGCCGAAGCTTCGAGCAGCGCGCGGGCCTGGACCTTGAGCAGGGTATCGCGTTCGAGGGCAAGGCGCAGCGCGCGCCAGCCCATCGCCGGGTTCTCCTCCTCGCCATCCTCGTCATGGCGCAGATAAGGCAGGCTCTTGTCGCCGCCGATATCGACCGTGCGGAACACCACCGGCTTGTTGCCCGCCGATTCCAGCACTTCGCGATAAAGCCGCGTCTGGCGCTCGCGGTTGGGCAAAGTGGCTGAGACGAGGAACTGGAACTCTGTGCGATAGAGGCCCACGCCATCCGCGCCCGTCAGCTGCAGATTGGGCATATCCTCGCGCAGGCCCGCGTTGATGTTGACCGCAATGCGCTCGCCATCCAGCGTGATCGGCACCACATCGCGCAGCGCGGCATATTTGGCCTGCTTTTCGCGATTCTTGGCATAGCGCTCGTCAAAGCCGATCATCATGTCGCGCGTGGGCCGGGCAAAGGCCAGCGCCGAATCGGCATCGAGCAGGATCGGATCGCCCTCACGCACCTTGCCGCGCAAGCTCTTGACGCGGCCCAGCACCGGAATGCCCATCGCCCGCGCCACAATCACCACATGCGCGGTCAGCGAGCCTTCCTCAAGGATCACGCCCTTGAGCCTGCGCTTGTCATATTCGAGCAGTTCGGCCGGGCCAAGATTGCGCGCTATCAGGATCGCGTCCTGACGCAGGCCCGCGCTGGCCGCGGTGCCCAATTGGCCAGAGACGATGCGCAGCAGGCGGTTGGCCAGATCCTCCAGATCGTGCATCCGGTCGGCCAGCAAGGGATCGTCGATCTGGCGCATCCGCATACGGGTGCGCTGCTGGACGCGCTCGATGGCGGCCTCGGCGGTCAGGCCGCTGTCGATCGCCTCGTTGATGCGGCGGCTCCAGCCTTCGTCATAGGCGAACATGCGATAGGTTTCCAAAACCTCCTCATGCTCGCCCCCGCTGCCGAATTCGGCCTGAGACGCCATGCGGTCGATCTGTTCGCGCATTTTGTCAAAGGCGAGGTACACGCGCTGGCGCTCGGCCTCGGTGTCCTCGGCCACGATATGTTCGATGGTGATGCGCGGCTGGTGATAGACCGCCACGCCGCTGGCCAGCCCCTTGACCAGCGTGAGGCCGCGCAATTGTTCCGGCCCGGTATGGGCGGCGGCCAGACCTGCGGCTTCTTCCTCATCCACCAGATCGGCGTTGGCGATCAGTTCGGACAGGACCATGGCCACGGTCTGCAGCGCCTCGATCTCGACCTCTTCATAGCGGCGCGGATCGACATGCTGCACACAGACCACCCCCACGCAGCGTTCGCGCCGCACGATGGGCACGCCGGCAAAAGAGTGGAACTTGTCCTCGCCCGTTTCGGGGCGATACGAGAAATCGGGGTGCGCGGTCGCCTCGGCCAGATTGAGTGTTTCGGCGCGAGAGGCAATGGTGCCGACAAGCCCCTCGCCAATGGCCATGCGGGTGACGTGGACCGCCTCCTGCGCCAGGCCCCGCGTGGCGAAAAGTTCGAGCATCCCTTCGCGCAGCAGATAGATCGAGCAGACCTCGCTATCCAGACTGGCGCCGATGACCTCGACCACGGTGTTCAGTTTGGCCTGCGCATGGCTGCGCGAGGCCATGACCTCATGCAGGCGCGTCAGGATCGTGCGCGCGGCCGCCACCGCGCTGGAATTCGAGGTCGGGCCGAGAGGTGCAGTGGTCATGAAAGGGGGTTAGACCAAACATCCGCCTTTGCAAATGCGCCCACCCCTATTTTTGCGCTAACCCTGCCTTTTTGGGCCCTGTTCCATGCAAAAAGGCCGAAATATACAACGCAAAGGCCCGATCCGGCATCATGGGCCGGATCGGGCCGGGGTGATCTCGCAACGGTCGGGTTGTCAGCGTTCAGCCGGCAGGCCCTGCTTTACCGCCTGGGGCCTTGCCATTCCATGCTGCACGCAATGCTGCATCAATGATGCGCGATCTGGTCGCGGATCCGCAGCTTGTGGCGCTTGAGCGCCTGAAGCATGGCTGGGTCGGGATGGGGACTCTTGAGTTCTTCGGCAATCCGGCGTTCAAGACCGGCGTGCTTGTTGTGCAGGGCGTTGATGTGGGATGCTTCCATTTTGGACTCTCCTCCATAGGCCATAAAGCCATTGAAAGTGACCTCCTCGCCAGCGCGGCCCCCAACCGGCCCCATGCGAAGGTCCGACCGGGAAAACCGTGTGGTGGGCGGCCACAGGCTACCCCCCTATTAACGGACGGCTGCAGACGCCCGTCCGATCGGGGCATGACAGAACATGCCTCCTGCGGCCATGTCCGAATCGCGTCATTCCCGTCGATCAGATGCTCAAGGAAACACACTTTGCCCCGCTTGCGAAGCCCCGAATATGACAAATTTAGGTAAGCCGTGCAGGGCCGCGACAAAGCGCCCCTCAGCCTCGTTTACTTGCGCCCGACACTCATTTCATCGTGCCTGTTGCGCCCCCTCTTGCCCGTTGGTCGCGGCGCGATTAGAGCATGAGGAGAACTTGCGACACACCCTTGGCGGGAGCATATTTTGGTGACCGAAGAGGAAATGCGCAAAAAGCTGGAAGCGCTCCGCGTCGAGCATCGCGATCTGGATGCCGCGATCGATGCGCTGACTCTTTCGGGCGCGGGCGATCAACTGCAACTGGCCCGCCTCAAAAAGCGCAAGCTCAAGCTCAAGGACCAGATCTCGCTGATCGAGGACTACCTGATTCCCGACATCATTGCCTGAACCGGGCTCGCGCAAGGCGATTTCGGGTAATTTTGGCCGAACGGCGCGCGCATGAAAGGGCGCGCCGCCCTTGTGCGTGCCGTAACGGGGCCGCTTTAATGCCCAAAACCGGGAATGTCCCAAATCGGGATAAGGGTCAGTCCCTAATGGCATTGCAGCAAGTGCTAATATTTGATTAACCAATTTCACCATGAAGCACACAAGCAACATCAATCCCCGAATCGTCGAGGGTCTGTATTGCGAGGCCCTGGTCCTCTCGGACGAGGTGCGCGCCGCTTTCGACCTGTCGGGCCGTATCGAGGAAACCGGAACGCAGGAAGACGCCCCCCGCATTGCCCTGTCCTGCGAAGCTTTGCGCACGACGACGCGCATGATGCATGCCGTGGCCTGGTTGCTGAATCATCGCGCCTATTTCATGGGCGAATTGTCCGAATTCCAATTGCGCCGCTATGGCCGTCTGGCTCCCGATTTCCCGGCCGCCGATCCTGAAAGGCTGCTCCTGCTCAGCCCGCAGATCCGCAAGCTGATTGCCGCGACCGAGGAGTTTTACGCCCGCCTGCTGCGCATCGACCGGGGCTGGCGCGAGGTGGCCCCCGGCACGCCGCGCGCCATCGACCAGTTGCGCGCCCGGCTGGGCAGCGCGGTGGCCTGAGGCCCTCTCGACAGGGGGCGGGCAAAGCGGCATAGGCTGACCCCATGAACATGCCCCCGCGCCCATGGCCCACCGGCGAGACCGAGCGACTCGAACCGCTCGTCCGGCGCATGCTGGCCAATAATCCCAGCCCGTTCACCTTTACCGGCACCCAGACCTATCTGGTGGGCGATGCGCGCGGGCTGGCGGTGATCGATCCGGGGCCGGACGATGCCGAGCATATTGACGCGCTGCTGGGCGCGATTGGCGACGCGCCGGTGCTGGCGATCCTATGCACCCATACGCACCGCGACCATTCGCCGGGCGCCGCGCCGCTGGCGGCGGCCACGGGCGCGCCGATCATCGGCTGCGCGCCCCTGACGCTGGAGGATGACGGGCCGCGCGCCGATGCCGCCTTTGACACATCCTATGCGCCCGACACCGTGCTGAAGGACGGCGAACTGGTGCGCCTGCCCTCGGCCACGCTGATGGCAGTGGCCACGCCCGGCCATACCAGCAACCATCTGTGCTTTGCCCTGATCGAGAGCGGGGCGCTGTTTACCGGCGACCATGTGATGGGCTGGTCCACCACGGTCGTCTCGCCTCCCGATGGTGATATGAGCGACTATATGATCAGCCTCGACAAGCTCTATGAGCGCGCCGACCGGGTCTATTACCCCGCCCATGGGCCGCAGATCGACAAGCCGCAGCAGATGGTGCGCGGCATGATCGGCCACCGCCGCATGCGCGAGCGGCAAATCCTGCGCGCGCTGGAAACCGGGCCGGTGACGATCGAGATCATGGTGGCGCAGATGTATCCCGGGCTCGACGTGCGCCTGCATCGCGCGGCGGGGCGTTCTGTGCTGGCCCATCTGATCGATCTGCAAAGACGCGATCAGGTGGCGCAGGCGGGCGAGGATCTCTGGGTTCTGGCGGCCTAGCCCGCGATCTTGCATGCCCCCTTCGCCTGGTGTAATACTTAGGCAATACACAGAGAGGGGGAGAATCCATGGCCCATTCATCGACCTCGCCTGCCGTCCTGCTTCATCGTGACCGTCAATTCTTTGCCCGCATAACCCTCGGCCTTGCGCTGATCATCGTGCTTGGCTTTGGCCAGTTCGCCGCGCTGGGGCGGGTGGACTATCGCCATGTCCCGCTCTGGTTCCATGTCCATGGCGCGCTGATGCTCAGCTGGCTGACGCTGGCCGTGGTCCAGACGCAACTGGCCGCGCGCCTTTCCTCGCCCGCGCTGGCGCTGCATCGGCGGATGGGGTGGCTGGCGGTGGCCTATATCGCGGCCGTTCCGCTGGTGGGCGGCATGACGCTGCGCTCGGCGCTGGGCGGGCAACTGATACCGCCTTTCTTTACGCCCGCCTATTTTCTGGCGCTCAATGCCTGCTTCCTGCTGGGATTTCCCGCGCTGATCCTGCTGGCGGTGCTGCGGCGGCGCGAAACAGCGTGGCATGCACGGCTGATTCTGGCGGCCAATGTCCTGCTGCTCGATCCGGCACTGGGGAGGCTCTTGCCGATGCCCCTGCTGGGGCTGAACGGCGAATGGCTGGCCATGGCGGTCGAAATGGTGCCCTTTGCCCTGCTGGCCCGCCATGACCAGCGCCAGATGGGACAGGTCCACCCGGCCACCGTGCTGGGCGCGGGCAGCAATATGGCGCTCCACATCCTGACCGCGCTGCTGGCACAAAACGCGCCGATCATCGCGCTGGCCGCCGATCTGGGCCAATAATTGCAGATTTTCCTTGGGGTCTTGCGCAATGCTCCCTATCTGGGCGGCAAAGCCAATGAACCCCAAGGGGATGTGATTATGACTGCCCAGAGCGCCAGCCTCGCCGGTCTTGACCTGCGCGCCGAAATCGACCGCCTCCGCAAGGAAAAGAACGCGGTTATCCTCGCGCATTATTATCAAAAGCCGGAACTGCAGGATCTGGCTGATTTCGTGGGCGATTCGCTGGAGCTGTCGCGCAAGGCGGCCGAAACGGACGCCGATGTCATCGCCTTTTGCGGCGTGAAATTCATGGCCGAAGTGGCCAAGATCCTTTCGCCCGAAAAGACGGTGGTCCTGCCCGACCTCAACGCCGGATGCAGCCTGGAGGATGCCTGCCCGCCCGAAAAGTTCAAGGCTTTCCGCGAGGCGCATCCTGACCATATCGCCATCACCTATATCAACTGCTCGACCGAGGTGAAGGCGCTCTCCGACATCATCGTCACCTCGTCCTCGGCGGAAAAGATCCTCTCGCAGATCCCGCGCGACCAGAAGATCATCTTCGGCCCCGATCGCCACCTTGGCGGCTATCTCTCGCGCAAGTTCGACCGCGAGATGCTGCTGTGGCCCGGCGTGTGCATCGTGCATGAAGCCTTTTCCGAAACCGAATTGCTCAAGCTGATGGCCCAGCACCCCGGCGCGCCCATCGCGGCCCACCCCGAATGCCCGCCCACCATCGTCGACCATGCCGACTATGTAGGCTCGACCAGCGGCATTCTGAACTATGCCAAGGAAATGGCCGCCGACACGCTGATCGTCGCCACTGAACCGCATATCATCCACCAGATGCAGCTGGCCATCCCGAACAAGACCTTCATCGGCGCGCCGGGGGCCGACGGCAACTGCAACTGCAACATCTGCCCCTATATGGCGCTGAACACGCTGGAAAAGCTCTACATCTCCCTGCGCGACCTGACGCCCCGGATCGAGATCGAGGAAGGGCTGCGGCTGAAGGCCAAGGAAAGCCTCGACCGGATGCTGGGGATGGCTTCGGGGACTGTGGGTATGGGGGATCTTGGGGCAAGGTGAGAGGGCGCCCCCGGCCATGGCTGATAAGATGCGCACTAGGGCTTTTGCTTCTTATCAGCATGCTCGGCTCAGGCTGTGTCATCTATACCCGCTACGCCATTATGCACGGAGCTTTGCTTAAGCCTCCATGGAGTTGCGTCACAGAGCGAGACCGTCTTCATTTGCATGAACTGGCGGATCGCTCTCTCACGCGCCAGATTCAAGTCTGGTATCGTCAGCCTTCCGGGAAAAGCCTGCCATGGCATCTCAGCGGAATTACCGCATACGTCGGATTAAGACTATCCTATTCGGCCGATGTACGAATGGTGTTGGCGATGCCTTCCGTCATGACAATCTCCGTTTGCCAAAGGCCTTGAGAGGTTGAAGTTTTAAAACTTGCCTCCGGCGGGCAAAGGGACTCAGTCCCTTTGCAATCCCGTTACTGGGATGGCGCCAGGTCGGCTAAGCCGGGCTTATGTGATGGATTGAAAGCCTGCGGAGCGGCGAGGTGACGCCGGAAGCGCCGCAGGCTTTATCATTTCTGACGCCGCGTCCGACACCCATCCGCCTAACCCGATGCGTAAACGCAGACAGTAACGGGAGCGCGAGGGTCCAGCCCCGCGCATTTGCCTCTCTTCTTCAAACCCAAAACAAAAAAGGCGGAGGAAATCCCCCGCCCTTTTCAATCCCGAAAACCGGATGAAGTCTTACTTCACCAGCTCGACATGCTCGAAATCCAGCTCGACCGGGGTTGCGCGGCCAAAGATCGACACCGATACCTTGACGCGGTTCTTGTCGAAATCCAGCTCTTCCACGATGCCGGTGAAGCTGTTGAAGGGACCGTCGAGCACCTTGACCGAATCGCCGATTTCGAAATCGACGGCAACGTGCTTCTTGACCGTGGTTGCGACGATTTCGCGGTGGCCGAAATAGCGGGCCGCGTCGCGCTCGGAAATCGCCTGCGGCTTGCCGTTATGGCCCAGAAAGCCGGTGACCTTGGCGGTGTTCTTGACGAGGTGATACACATCGTCATTCATGGTCAGCTTGGCCAGCACATAGCCGGGCATGGTCTTGCGTTCGACCTGAACCTTCTTGCCGCGCTTGACCTCGGTGACCTGTTCGGAGGGCACTTCGATCTGCTCGACCAACTGCGAGAGGCCAAGGCGCTCGGCTTCGGCCTGAATGGCTTCTTTGACCTTGTTTTCAAAGCCGGAATAGGCGTGGATGATATACCAGCGGGCCATATCTTACAGTTCCTATGCTTTTCTCAGGCGAGCGACAGCAGCGTGCGCACGATGTAGCCGAAGAGCGAATCGACGCCGAGGAAGAAGATCGCGAGGATCAGCATCAGAATGCCGACGAAGATGCCGGTCTGAACGGTTTCCTGACGGCTCGGCCACACCACCTTGCGCGCCTCAACCTTGACCTGGTTGAAGAACTCTCCGGGAGAGACCTTGGGCTTCTTATCTTCCATCGACGCAATCCTCGAATAAGCCCGATACCGTTTTGGCCATTGCCGCCGCGCCGCCCCGGATCAGGTCCGGGAGGGGCTTTGCAAGGCTCCGATGTCGGGAGATGTCGGTGATCTAGTCCGACTTCCCTGATTTTGCAAGAGGGCCTTATTTTGCAAGGGAGGCCGGTTTGAGCCGCGTCAGCAAACTGCCCTGTCCCCGCCAGACCACCACCGCGCCCTGCGGCAGAGTATCGGGTGCGCGCTCGCCCACATACCACAGCCAGTCGGCCTGACGCGCCGGGGCGAAATTGGCCAGATCGACCTGTTGCGAGGCGTGCAGCAGCAAGCGCTGCGAGGGATCATCGAAATCGCGCCCGCCCTGCTTCAATTGCAGCATATGCACATGGGGCACCGCGAAATTGGCATTCACCAGCGCATGGCGGCGCACCACCGCATAGGCGCCGATATGTTCGAAATGGTTGAGCGGCCATTGCTCGCGCGTTACCAGCACGGCGCTGGCCACGCGAGCGCCCTGCGGCACATGGTCGAGAGCGACCATGATCTTTTCCATCCGCGCCGAATCATCGTGCCAATCCTGCGTCGTAATCAGCAGGCGCGCCACATAGAGCATCACCACCGGCGTGATCGCCCAGCCCGGCGCGCGCGGCCAGCGAATCGACAGGCAGCAGACCATCAACCCCGTCGTCACCAGCCGGTAATCGGCATAATCCCCGCCCGAAATGTGACGCGGCACCGCAATCGTCATGGCCAGCAGCATCACCGCCGCCCAGCCCAGCCGTCCATCGAGCCGCCGCATCGCCGCCGCCGCCAGAAAGGCCAACGCCACCACCACCAGCGACAGGTAATCCAGCGCATAGACCGTATCGCGCATGGCTTTCAGCCAGATCGCCTGCTTATAGACCCACCAATAGGGCCCATAGGAGAACGTGCCCGCCGTGCCCGGCACCAGCACCATCACCACCAGCGGCGCCAGCAGCGGCCAAGGCGCGATGAACGCCCGCCATCCGCGTCCCATGCCCAGCTCATAGCCCAGCAGCAGCACGCCCAGCACGCCCCATGCCGACAGATGCGACAGCCACACCACCAGCCCGATCGGTACGAAAATCGCCCCGCGCAGCCACCACACCGGCCCTTTACGGTCCAGCCAGACCCAGAGCGCAAAGGCCCAGAGCGCCAGCGCCTGACCCAGCGCATAATTGAGCAGGCCGATCAGCATCATCGGCGACCACGCAAAAGGCATGGCCAGCAGCGAGGCAATGGTGACGCGCCCGTGCAATTGCCGGTCCACCGCGATCAGGCCCAAGGCGGTCAGCGGCGGGATGATCCCGGTAATGATCCGCCCGCCAGTCTCCAGCCCGAAGAGCGCGGCAAAGGGACGAATCAGGATGTCCACCCCAAGATTGCCCGTCCAGGCCCAATGAAACGCATAATAGCGCGCCAGATCCGCGCTGCGCCCGCCATCCAGCATCACCGCATAACGCGCCAGATGCGCGGGATAATCGCTCATCTGGGGATAGCGCGCGACCACGGCGGGCAGGCAAGAAGCCAGCGCCAGCAGCACCGCGAACCAATAAAGCCGCCTCTCGCCCGCGCGCGCGGCCGGCGATGGATCAATCACACGCATGGTTTAGAAGATGCCCCACAGCATTGCCCGAAACCGCATCCCTAGCCGCAGCGGCGCGATTGGCAAGTCGGCATTCGGACCCAGCCGGAACGGAATGCACCGATCGGCGCCCCGAAGGGCTGGATAATCAAGATGTCTGGGAAAACCCTGGCAGGAGCGGAGGGACTCGAACCCACGGCCCTCGGTTTTGGAGACCGATGCTCTACCAACTGAGCTACACTCCTGCGGGAGACGCGCCTCTAGGGTAGGCTCGCGGCTTTGGCAAGTGGGCAATATGCGATGGGCGCGTATTTTTTCGCGGGGACTCAAAGGCGGGGTTTGCGGCCTTTCTCCCTCTTCACGCCCGGATGAACAGGATGCTAGACAGGCACGGTGAAAATGGAAAACCCAGACCTGATTGATCCTGCCCTCTTGCTGCTGGCCTATCGCGGCGGGGTGTTTCCGATGGCGGATTCGCGCGACGACCCCGAAATCTTCTGGGTTGAGCCCAAGCGGCGCGGCATTTTGCCGCTCGACGGCTTTCGCGTTTCGCATTCGCTGGCGCGCAGTTTGCGGCGCGGCAAGTTTACCGTCACCTGCAACACGGCCTTCGATCTGGTGCTCGACGCCTGCGCCGCGCCGCGCCGGGCCGAGGCCGAAGATGGCGGCGAGACTTGGATCAGCGAGCGAATCGCAGCCTCCTATCGCGAACTGCACCGGCTGGGCCATGCCCATTCGATCGAATGCTGGATCGACGGCGCCTTGGTGGGCGGGCTCTATGGCGTTGGTTTCGAACGGGTCTTTTGCGGAGAAAGCATGTTCAGCCGGGTGCCCGACGCCTCCAAGGTGGCGCTGGCATGGCTGGTGGCGGCCATGCGCATCGGGGGCGCCGAACTGCTCGACTGCCAGTTCATCACCAGCCATCTGGCCTCACTGGGCGCGGTGGAGATTCCGCAAAAGCGCTATCTGGCCATGCTGCGCGAAGCGATGCGGCCCAAGGAGCCGGGCCTGCCGGTTCAGTCCGGATTTTCGGGGCTGGGCGCGGGCGCGGCGGGCGCCGGGGCAGCGTCGGCGCTGGGCGTGGTGCTCGCACTGCCCGATGCCTTTGGCGCGCTTTTGGAAACGGCGAAATCGGCCGGGTTCTCTTCCTCGCCGGGGAAGTTCATCGCGCAATCCTTGACCCAGACGTCATAGACCGGGTGCTGAACCACGTTCAGCCCCGGCGAATTGCGGAACAGCCAGCCCGAAAACACCTTCTGCCAGCGCAGGGGATCGGAGATCTGCGAACGCTGCTCGACAAAGACCTGAACAAAGGCGCCCGTTTCCTGCGGGCGTTCCCAAGGCTGGGTCTTTTCGCAGCTCGACAGCTTGACCACGACATTGCCGATGCGCCGCGCCTCGCCCACTTTCAGGACGATATCCTGCTGCTCATTGTTGCGCTTGTTGAGCAGGCCGAGCGTCGCCACCCGATCCTTGACCGGGGTGCCGAACTGATTCTCGACCGCCTGGGCGGCGGCATTGCCCGCCACCGCCTTGGGCACGTCGGTGGCCTGCGTCTCGGGCTCGGACGAACCGCCGCAAGCCGAGAGCGCCAGATATGCGCCAGCCAACACCAGAGTCCGGCGCATGGTATCAATCAGCCTTCAGGCGTCCAGGCTTCATAGCCGGCGGCCTTGGCCTTGCCCGCGCCGCGCAGTTCGGGGTGGGGCTGGTGAGCCTTGGCGGTGCCGGTGGCATTGGGGGTATATTCGGTTTCCCAGATGCGCGGCGGCGGCAGATGGCTCTGCGGCACAGCGTCATAGGAATGGTGCAGCCAGCCATGCCATTCGGCCGGAACGCGGCTCGAATCATTGGCGCCGTTATAGATCACCCAGCGGCGCTCCATGCCCGCAAAGGGGCTGTTGGTGCCGGCCGGAACGACCTTCTTCGAGCGGTAATACTTGTTACCCTGAAAATCGGTGCCAACCTGTTCGCCGCCAAACTTGGTGTTGAGCCAGGTGCCGAAAGTGGAGCCGTTCCACCAGGTGAAGAGCATTGCGCAAGTTTCCCTAAATTTCAGGTCTGCCCGCAGACAGAATCCGCGAAAGCCAGTGACGTTCAGCGCCTAGCCCAAGCCGGGGGGGCAAAGCAAGGGCAAAGGGGCAAGGGCAAAGGGTCCCTATTCCTCGCGCGCTTCCTCAACCCAATCCTGCGCGGCCTGCGGGTCAGCGGCCTCCAGTATGGCGCGCGCCGCGCCCATCGCGTGGCCTGCGCGCAGCATGGCGGCGATCTCCTTTTCGCGGCGGGCGCGGCGCTCCATCGGATCATCGGGCATCGCGCGCCGCGCAAACGGCCCCAGCCCCCGCCGCCGCGCATAAGCCAGCGCCGCCTCGCGCGCGGCCGCTTCGCCCGGCATCACCTCGGCGCGGATATCCTCGTCAATCCCCGCCTGCCCCAGCGCCTGCGCGATCCGCCGCTGCCCAAGGCCCCGGCGCAGCAGGCTGCCCGTCTTCATCCGGGCATAGCTCTCATCGTCAATATAGCCCAGCTCGACATGCCGCTCGACAATCGCGGCCACTTTGGCCTCCGGCGGCCCTTCCCCGTCCCATCCCCGCTCGCGCAATTTGCGCAGCAGATAGTCTTCCAGCCGCCCCGCGCTGGTGGCGAAACGCGCGACATAGGCCAGCGCCATTTCCTCAATCCGGGTCGAATCGAGGGGCTTTGGGGCCATTTTGCGGCGATTGGGGCGCGTCTCATCATCCATCGGCCATATTCGTGCCACAGTCGCGCGCCAAAGGGGACCCCCCGCGTCACCCGATTTGCGGGCCAGTTTTCGATGCCTGCCGCCTTTGCCTTCGCACGCAAGGGCAGCGGGCATAACCCAAGACGGATAAGACCATGACCGACGCCGCCGTGATCGAAGCGACCAACGCCGCCCTGATCCCCACGCCCAACGCCTGCGACCTGCCGCGCCGCTTTGGTGATTTCGCCACCTTTGGCGAGGCGCTGGATTATGCGGCCAAAGGCACACGCGGGCTGAACTTTCACGATCCGCGCGGCAATCTGATCCGGCCCTATCCGTTCCGCGAATTGCGCCATGATGCAATCGCCATGGCGCATCGCCTGATCGCGCGCGGCGTGAATAAGGGCGACCGAATCGCCATGGTTGCCGAAACGGGCGCTGATTTTGCCGCGCTGTTCTGCGGCGTGATCTATGCCGGCGCATGGCCGGTGCCGCTGCCCTTGCCCACCAGCTTTGGCGGCAAGGATAATTATATCGACCAGCTCGCCGTGCAATTGGGCAGCAGCGATCCCTCGTGGTTCTTCTATCCGCCCGAAATCGGCCATCTGGGCCTTGCCGCCGCACAGGCGCACAACGCCAAGGGCGGCGCGTGCGAAGGGCTGGGCTGGGATGTGCTGGCCGCCGATCCGGTGGTGCCGGTCGAATTGCCGCAGGCATCGGGCGATGACATCTGCTATCTGCAATATTCCTCGGGCTCGACCCGTTTTCCCCATGGCGTGGCCGTCACCCACACCTCGCTGCTCAACAATCTGCGCGGCCACGGGCTGGCCATGCAAATGCGCAACGAGGACCGCTGCATCTCGTGGCTGCCGTGGTATCACGACATGGGTCTGGTCGGCTGCTTCCTCTCGATCATCGCCAATCAGGTGTCGACCGATTACCTCAAGACCGAGGATTTTGCCCGCCGCCCGCTGGCCTGGCTGGACATGATCACCCGCAATCCGGGCAATTCGATCTCCTATTCGCCCACCTTCGGCTATGACATCTGCGCGCGCCGCATTTCCAGCCAGAGCCATGTGGACGAACGCTTTGACCTGTCGCGCTGGCGCCTCGCGGGCAATGGCGCGGACATGATCCGCCCCGATGTGATGCAGAGCTTTGTCAACGCCTTTGCCCCCGCCGGGTTCAAGGCCAGCGCCTTCCTGCCCTCCTACGGCCTTGCCGAAGCCACGCTCTCGGTCACCATCATGCCGCCGGGCGAAGGCATCCGCGTGGAACTGGTCGAGGAAGAGCGCCTGTCGGGCCAGCCGCGCGATCTGTCGCGCCCGGCCCGCTATCGCGCCATCGTCAATTGCGGCAAGCCGGTGCTGGACATGGAAATCGAGGTCCGCGACGGGGCGGGCAAGGCTCTGGCCCATCACCAGATCGGCAAGGTGTGGTGCAAGGGGCCTTCGGTCATGCACTCCTATTTCCGCGATCCCGAAGCCACGGCGGCCTGTCTGGTCGATGGCTGGCTGGACACCGGCGACATGGGTTATCAGAACGCCGAGGGCTATCTGTTCATCGTCGGCCGCGCCAAGGACATGATCATCATCAACGGCAAGAACCACTGGCCCCAGGACATCGAATGGGCGGTGGAACAGCTCCCCGGTTTCCATCAGGGCGATATTGCCGCCTTCAGCCTGGAAACCGAAACCGGCGAGGAAACCGCCGCCGTGCTGGTCCATTGCCGCGTTTCCGACCCGGCCGAACGGTTGAAGCTGAAGAATGCCGTGGCCGAAAAGGTGCGCGCGATTCTGGGCCATCCGGCCATCGTCGAACTGGTGCCGCCGCGCACCCTGCCGCGCACCTCTTCGGGCAAGCTTTCGCGCGCCAAGGCCAAGAAGCTCTATCTCTCGGGCGAAATCGCGCCGTTTGAACTGGCCGCCTAAGGCCTGATTGGCGAAATCTGTCGGCGGGGCGCAAGGTTCAGGCCTTGCGCCCCGTTAGTGTTTCTTGTCCCCTCAAAAGATCTGCTTGCACTGGACATTGTCGCGGCGCAGCACAACATCAGGAGCATGACAAACCCGCTACTCACGCCAATCGCCCTTGGCGATATTGCCGCCCCCAACCGCATCCTGATGGCACCGCTGACCCGCGCGCGATCCAACCGCGAAGGTCTCGCCAACCCGCTGATGGCGCAATATTACGCCCAGCGCGCCGGGGCGGGCCTGATCATTTCCGAAGCCACCGCGATCAGCGCCGAGGGGCGCGGTTGGCCCAATGCGCCGAGCATCTGGAACCGCGAACAGGCCGAAAGCTGGAAGCAGGTGACGCAGGCCGTGCATGATGCGGGCGGTCGGATCGTCCTGCAATTGTGGCATATGGGCCGCGTATCGCACCCCGAACTTCACGGCATCCAGCCCGTTTCGGCCAGTGCCACCACCGCGCCGGGCGAAGCGCATACCTATCAGGGCAAACAGCCCTATGTCGAAGCCCGCGCGCTGGAAACCCACGAGATCCCCCGCCTGATCGCCGATTATGAGAATGCCGCCCTCCTTGCCAAGGAAGCCGGTTTCGACGGCGTCCAGCTTCACGGCGCGAATGGCTATCTGATCGACCAATTCCTGCGCGACGGCACCAACCACCGCACCGATGCCTACGGCGGCTCCATTGAAAACCGCACCCGCCTGCTGAAAGAAGTCACCGAGGCGTTGATCCGCGTCTGGGGCGCCGGGCGCGTGTCGGTCCGCCTCTCGCCCAATGACGGCATTCAGGGCGTCGAGGACAGCGACACCTATGCCCTGTTCGACCATGCGGCAAAGGTGCTCGATGACCTGAACATCGGCTTCCTCGAAATCCGCGATCCGCTGCCCAGCGGCACGTTCGGTTCGGGCCTTGGGCCGCGCCGGTCTGCGCATCTCAAAACCATCTTTAAAGGCCCGGTGGTCGATAATGCCGATTACACGGCGGAATCGGGCGAGGCGGCTCTTGAAAAGGGCGAGGCCGACGCCATCTCTTATGGACGGCCCTTTATTACCAATCCCGATCTGGTCGACCGTATCGCCCACGGGCATCCGTGGACCGAAGGAGGCGATCCTTCGGCATGGTACGGCAACAGCGCAGAAGGCTATACCAGCTTTCCGCCCTATTCGGCCTGATCGCTGGCCCCGGCTCCCCCCTCTCGGCCGGGCCAGTACGAGCGATGCTGACCAGCAGGATCACACTCCGTCCCCTATGGTCAGCCTCTCGCCCAATGCTGCCCGGCCCGCCGCAAGGTTTTCGGCGGGCCGGGTTCGCACTTATTCGGCGGCGCTGTCGGCTTCTTCGGGCGCGGCCGCTTCGGTCGGCGCGGCGCTGGGCGCGGCGGCCACAGCGCGCGGGGCCAAAGGCGCCCGCGAGGTCAGCGCTTCATAGGCAATCATGGCATCGCTGGTCGAACCGGGCAGGATCTGGCCCGAGGCGGTGCGCTGGTCATCGGCCTTGCTGGCCTTCTTGCCCCAACATCCGCCCAGAGCGAGCGTGAGAGCCAGAATGGTGACGGCGCGCTTCATGCCTGATTCCCTTCCGATGTTGCCACGGGCGGACATGCCTGCTCCAGCTTGGCCAGAAACTGATCCGCGCGGGCCAGCAAAGCTTCATCCCATTGCTGCGCCGAAACGGCGATGCCAAGGCGGGCCAGCGAGGTGACGCCTTTCTCGGCGATTCCGCAAGGCACGATGCCGGTGAAATGCGACAGGTCCGGGTTCAGATTGACCGAAAACCCATGCATCGTCACCCAGCGGCGGATGCGCACGCCGATCGCGCCGATCTTGGCCTCGGAGCCATCAATATCGCGGGTCCAGATGCCAACGCCCGCCTCGCTGCGCCAGCTTTCCACCCCGAAATCGGCCAAAGTGTCGATCACCCAGCCTTCCAGAGCATGGACAAAGCCGCGCACATCGCGCGCGCGCTGCTTCAGGTCGATCAGCACATAGCCGATCCGCTGCCCCGGCCCGTGATAGGTATATTTGCCGCCGCGCCCGGCCTCGACCACTTCGAAGCGCGGATCGAGCATGTCATCCGCCTTGGCGCTGGTGCCCGCCGTATAGACCGGGGGATGTTCGAGCAGCCAGATCAGATCGGGTGCAAGCCCTTCATAAATCGCATTATTGCGCGCGGTCTGAAAATCCAGAGCCTCGCGATACGACACAGGCTCATAATCCCGGCGCACGGCGACGCCGTTTTCGAGCAGAATCTCAGCCTTGATTGCATCTTGCATGACCATGATTCTTGCGTGGGGCAATCCGCTCCGCTTATCAAGGGGGCAGATGCGCCGCAGGCATATGGGCCGGGCTTGGCGCGAAAGGAGTACCCCGATGCGTTTTGACAGCAATCTGGCCTGGCGGACGGCCCATTCGGCGATTCTGGCCAATCGGGATGTCCTGCTGGCTCTGGCCGGGGTGTTCTTCCTGCTGCCGCGTCTGGCCTTTGCGCTGCTGATGCCCGATCCGCCCGCCGCGCAAGGGGCCTCGCCCGCGCAATCGATGCAGGCGATCGAACAATTCTATGCCACCGCCCTGCCCTTTGTGATTCCGATGATCCTGTTTCAGGCCGTGGGCGTGCTGGCCATCCTGACGCTGTTCACCGACCGCAGCCGTCCTACCGTGGGGCAGGCGTTGACGCTGGGGGCCAAGGGCGTGTTTCCCTATGTGCTGGCGCAGATCCTGCTGGCGGCGGCGGTGGCGCTGGTCGGCGGTGGACTGATCGGCGTGCTGACCCTTACCAAGCAGCCGACGCTGGCGGTGGCCGGGATGATCGTGGTGATGATCGTGGCGGCGGCTGCCTATGTCCGCATGTCGCTGGTTGGGCCGGTGGTGGCGGTGGAGCGGGTCTATAATCCCGCGCGCGCGCTGATGCGGTCATGGGCGATCACGCGCGGCAATGGCTGGCGCCTCTTTGGCTTCGCCGTGCTGGTGGGCATTGTGGTGATGGTGGCGATGCTCGCCGTCATTTCCATCGGCGGGTCGATCGGCACGCTGGCCGGGGGGCCGGACGTGGGGCGGATCGTCTCGGCGGTGGTATCCTCTGTGCTGGCCGCCATCGTCACACTCTATATCGCCGGGCTGATGGCCGCGATCCACCGGCAACTGGCCGGGCCGAGCGTGGATGATATTATGGCGACGTTTGAGTGAATTAGGTTTTAGGAAGGGATGAATGCGAGGGTCTCGACCCTCGCGCTCCCGTTACTGTCTGCATTGCGCGATAGGTGCGGCGTTGAGTGTCGGACGCGGCGTTTGAAAATTAAAGCCTGCGGCACCTTTAGCGCAAGTTCGCCGCGCCGCAGGCTTTAGAAACAAAAAAGCGCCCCGCCATGAACGAAGCGCTCCCCCATTAAAGGGATTGCAAAGGGTCCAAGACCCTTTGCCCGCCGGAGGCATAAAACCCCCGCCCCCGAAATCAATCCTCGTCCTTCCACCCCCAGAACAGGAAGCAGGGCGGGACATTGATCCACTCCAGCCCCTTGTCGATGCGCTTGAAGAACTGGGCCATGAAATCGCCCGCGCGGGGGGTGAATTGGTACACGAGGAAAGCTCCGCCCTTGCGCAGCACGCGGTAGGTGGCCGCCGCGATGGCCGGGCCGACGCCGGGCGGCAGGGTCGAGAAAGGCAGGCCCGAGATGATGTAGTCGGCCTTTTCATGGCCGTGGGCGCGAATGATCTCTTCAACATCCGCCGCCGAACCATGGACCGCGACAAAGCGGCTGTCGGTGATCGTGTGCGAGAGATATTCGATGAAATCGGGGTTGAGGTCGATGACCAGCAGCGTGCCGTCGCGGCGCAGGCGGTCTAGGACAGGCTGGCAGAAGGTGCCCACGCCCGGCCCATATTCGACGAAGAGCTTGGTATTGTCCCAATCGACAGCGGACAGCACGCGGTTGATGGTAAAGCGCGAGGAGGGCACGATCGAGCCGACCATAACAGGGTTTTTCAGGAAGCCTTCAAAAAAGACCCCCCACGGCCCCAGCGCCCGTTTCAGCCGACTTTTCACTTTGGCAAGCGGCGCCTGTCCGGCCAGTTCGGTTGTCATGCTCTTGTCAAATCCCTACCCTAGGATTGCGTGCTCTGCCCAAAGGTTTGCAAAACTGCAAGCCCGTTGGCAAGCGGCCATGCGTATCATTTGCCGCAAACCGCACGCCATCGGAACAGTAATCCACGATAACGGATATGGTTCTAAAGGATCTGGGCCACCAGTTCCTGCGGGCGGCACAGCGCCACACCTTTCTCGGTTTCCACCAGAGGTCGCTCGATCAGCTTGGGCTCGGCGGCCATGGCGGCCAGCACGGTGGCGTCATCGGCATCGGGCAGCCTCCGTTCAACCGCATCGGTGCCCCGCAGGCGCAGCCCCGCCTGCGGCGTCATGCCCGCATCGCGATAAAGCTGGGCCAGCTTTTCAGCAGAAGGCGGGGTCTTGAGATATTCCACCACGGTCAGCTCAATGCCGGGCGTTTCCTCCAGAATTGCCAAGGTCTTGCGCGATGTGCCGCAGGCCGGATTGTGCCAGATGGTTGCCTTCATGGGATGCTCCTTTGATCGTTATCGCCGCGCGCTTGCGGCGCGCTGCCCGGTCCTTGTCGGGCGCTGCCGCCGGGCGCGGGGGCCGCGGCAATAGTTTCCAGGCCCCGCATCACCCGCCCGGCGCGCTGGATCGCGCGGACCAGCCGGGGATAGATGCCGCAGCGACAAAGATTGGTGACGGCCTTGCCGATATCCTCGGTGCTGGGGTCCGCATTGGCGGCCAGCAGCGCCGCCCCGGCCATGACAATGCCCGGCGTGCAGAAACCGCATTGGATCGCGCCCTCGGCCACCAGCGCCTGTTGCAGCGGGTGTGAACGGTCGCGGCTCAACCCCTCGATGGTGGTGATCGCGCGGCCTTGCGCCTGCGCCAAAGTCATCTGGCATGAGGGCAGCGCCTGCCCGTCGACCATCACCATGCATGCGCCGCATTCGCCCGTGCCGCAGCCATATTTCGCGCCCGTCAGGTTCGCGCCGCAGCGCAAGCCCCACAGCAGGGGCGTCTGCGCATCCATGCGCAGATCGACGGGATGGCCATTAAGGGTGAAGGCGGGCATGGCTCCTCCCATGCCCGCATGATGCCCTTACTTCAACCCAAACCGCTTATTTCAAGCCAAAGCGGAATCCCGCCCAGACCGTGCGCGGCGCGCCAATGTCCATGCTGCCCGCCTGATTGCGGGTAATGACGGTCACATCGGCCAGATTTTCGCCGCGCAGGATGAAGCTAACGCCATGGCCCAGCGGGGCCTGAACAAAGGCGCCGATGGTGGTGGCCGAAGGCATCAGATAGGCTTGCAGATCGTCCTCATACTGCGATCCGAAATGGCGCAGCACCACGGCCCCCTGCCAGCCATCGCGCGGCTTCCACGTGACGGTGGCGCTGGCGGCGATCTTGGGCGTCTGGGCCGGACGCATACCGTTCAGCGCGATTTGCGTCCCGCTGGCCCGCACCACCGCATCGGTCAGGGCGAGACTGCCATCCAGGCTCACCTTGCCCAGATCGAGGGCGGCGGCAAATTCAAGGCCGCGCGCGCGGATCGCATCTACATTCTGGCGCACGCGGGTGATCACCGTGGCGGTTTGCGCCGTGGTGACATTGGCAATGGCATGGGCCACGCGGTTATAAAAAGCCGTGGCCGAGAGTTTCAAAGCCGGGACCGGCGTGAAATCGACGCCCGCCTCATAGCCCTGCATCATTTCATTGCCCAGCGCCGGATTGGCATTGGTCACGGTCGAAATGCCCGAGGCCACCAGCGTGAAGCTGCGATACAATTCATTGATCGTGGGCTGGCGCAACCCGCTGTAGGCCGAGCCGCGCAGTTCCAGCCCCGGCGCCAGTTTCAGCAAAGCCCCGCCGCGCCCCGTCACCGCCCAGTCGCTGCGCGGATCATAGGCGGTGTTGGCGGTGACGACGCCCGCGGCATTGGCGGCCCGGTTATAGCCCGCATTCACGCTCCAGCGATCCGTGCGCACCCCGCCCGTCAGCGTCAGCGGGCCCAGTTTCCAGTCGTCCTCGGCATAAAAGCCCAGATCATCATTGCGCCCGCCCGCCCAGCGATAGGCCGTGACCGCCCCGGTGGCGGCATTATAAGCCACTTCGTTGAGATCACCCCGCGCGCGGCGCCAGTCGCTGCCCACGCGCAGCAGATGGTCCGGCCCGACCGGCGGGCGGATCTCGATCTTGCCGCCAAGGCCGGTGGCGGGCGTCTGGCGCTGGTCAAGGCTGGGGCGGAAGGTCGTGGCCGAAATGGTGACATTGGAGAAGCCGCGGTCCTGAATATAGGCCAGCGCGTCAAACTGCCACGGCCCGCGCCCGACCAGACGCAGCGAGAAATCCTCGCCGCTCGAATGGCTGGTGGCCCCGGCAAAGCGCAGCACGCGGTGATCGTCAAAGACCATCGCGCGCGCCTGCAATTCGACATTGTTGGCAATCGGGGCCACGCCGCGCGCGCCGATCGACCAGCTATCATAGCGCGATTTGACGCTGGCGCCGACGCGCTGGCTTTCGGGCGTGGTCCAGAAGCCGTCGCCCCGGTCCCAGCGGCCCGACACTTCGGCAAAGCCCGCGCCCAGTTTCGGCGCCACCGCGCCCGAGAGCGAGGTTTCGCCGCGATCATTGGCCAGCGCCTCGGCGGAAATCAGGCCCAGCGTGTCGCGCCCGGCGCTGTTCAGTTCAATCGTCCCGGCCACCGCGCCCGAACCGAACGCCCCCGAACCGCCGCCCCGCGTCACCCGCACCGAGCCGAGCCGTTCGGGCGTGATCGCATTCCACGGCACCGAGCCGAACATCGGATCGGCCATCGGCACGCCATCAAGCAGCACCTGCGTGCGGGCCGCCGCATTGCCGCCCAGCGCACGCAGGGTCGCGCCCTGGGCCGAAGGGTTGGTGTAACGGCTGTCCGAACGACGAAACTGTTGAAAACCTGCAACATTGGCCAGCACATCCTCGATCCGGCCCGAGGCCGAAGAGGTCAGCGCCTCGCGGTCGATTTCGCGCGAGGAATAGGCGGGCACAGCGGGCGCCGCATTTAGCCCCGCGCCGGTCACGATAATCGGCGAACCGGCGTCTTCATCGGCCGCCTGCGCCGCCATCGGCATCAACGCCGCCCCGGCCAGCATGATCGCCCGCAGCCCTTGCGTGCCCAGTTTCATCCTCAGTCCCCTATGAATATACTTTTACAGCGACCCTATTGGCCCGCCCCCCTCCTGCCAAGCTGGCCGATAGAACGAGGCGCCTCGGGCCGATCAGGCGCAGCATGTCCTTGAGGCATACAGGAAAAACAAGAGCCAGGAGCGAACAGGCGCATTTTTCCTGCCGCCCTGTGGTTCGCGTGTCCCACTTGCAACAACCGCACAGCGCAAATGCATTATGAACACCATGCGATCAATCGACAGCGCCGATTAACCCGTGTAAGGCTGGGCCATGGAAGCTGAACTGAAGACGCCGATCCTGGATCGAGTGAAGGTGCCTGCCGACATGCGCGGCCTGTCGATGGGCGAATTGCGCCAGTTGGCCGATGACGTGCGTCAGGAAATGATTCACACCGTTGGTCAGACCGGAGGCCATCTGGGTTCCGGCCTTGGCGTGGTGGAATTGACCGTGGCGCTGCATTACGTGTTCGACACGCCGCGCGACAAGGTGATCTGGGACGTGGGCCATCAGGCCTATCCGCACAAGATCGTCACCGGGCGGCGCGACCGCATCCGCACCCTGCGCCAGCCGGGCGGCCTGTCGGGTTTCACCAAGCGCAGCGAATCAGAATACGACCCCTTTGGCGCTGCCCATTCCAGCACCTCGATTTCGGCCGCTATCGGCTTTGCCATGGCCAACAAGATGAGCGATCAGCCCGGCAAGGCGATTGCCGTCATCGGCGATGGCTCGATGAGCGCGGGCATGGCCTATGAGGCGATGAACAATGCGCAAGCGGCGGGCAACCGGCTGGTCGTCATCCTCAATGACAATGATATGTCGATTGCGCCGCCGGTCGGCGGGCTGTCGGCTTACCTCGCGCGGCTGGTGTCCTCGCGGCCCTTCCTCGAACTGCGCGAAATGGCCAAGAAGCTCTCGCGCCATCTGCCCGCCCCGCTGCATCGCGCGGCCAGCAAGACCGACGAGTTTGCACGCGGCATGGTCATGGGCGGAACCCTGTTTGAGGAGCTGGGCTTTTACTATGTCGGCCCGATCGACGGGCACAATCTGGAACAGTTGATCCCAGTGCTGGAGAACGTGCGCGATGCGGCGGCCGGTCCCTGCCTGATCCATGTCGTCACGCAAAAGGGCAAGGGCTATGCCCCGGCCGAGGCGGCGGCGGACAAGTATCACGGCGTCCAGAAATTCAATGTCATCACCGGCGAGCAGGTCAAGGCCCCGGCCAAGGCGCCCGCCTATCAGAACGTGTTTGGCGAAACGCTGGCCAAGATTGCCGATAGTGATCCGCGCATCGTGGCGATCACCGCCGCCATGCCGTCGGGCACCGGCGTCGACAAATTCGCCAAGGCGCACCCGGATCGCAGCTTTGACGTGGGCATTGCCGAACAACATGCCGTGACCTTTGCCGCCGGTCTTGCCGCGCAGGGGATGCGTCCGTTCTGCGCGATCTATTCCACCTTCCTGCAACGCGCCTATGATCAGGTGGTGCATGACGTGGCGATCCAGAACCTGCCGGTGCGCTTTGCCATCGACCGCGCCGGTCTGGTGGGCGCCGATGGCGCGACCCATGCGGGCACGTTTGACATCACCTATCTGGCCTCGCTGCCCAATTTCGTGGTGATGGCGGCGGCTGACGAGGCCGAGCTGGTCCATATGACCTATACGGCGGCCTGTCATGACAGCGGGCCGATTGCCTTCCGCTATCCGCGCGGCAATGGCACGGGCGTGGAGATGCCTGCAGTTCCGCAGAAGCTGGAGATCGGCAAGGGGCGGGTCGTGCGCGGCGGGGCCGGCAAGATCGCCATCCTCTCGCTGGGCACCCGTCTGGCCGAGGCGATGAAGGCCGCCGAGGTGCTGGAGGCCAAGGGCCTGCCCACCACCGTGGCCGATCTGCGCTTTGCCAAGCCGCTGGACGAGGATCTGATCCGCCGTCTGGCCACCACGCATGAGGTGGTCGTCACCATCGAGGAAGGCGCGATCGGCGGCCTTGGCTCGCATGTGCTGACGCTGGCCAGCGACGAAGGGCTGACCGATACCGGCCTCAAGATCCGCACGATGCGTCTGCCCGATGTGTTTCAGGACCATGATGCGCCCGACAAGCAATATGACACGGCGGGCCTCAACGCGCCGCATATCGTGGAAACGGTGCTCAAGGCGCTGCGCTGGAACGATGCGGAAATCGTGAGCGCCGATATCGTGGGCGAGGTCCGCGCTTGAGCCTTGCCCTGATCGCTTTGACGCTTGCCAATGCCGGGGCCGATGCCGCTGCCGGCGGCGGCGGTGATTCTGGCGCACCGCTGACGGTGGTGGTCGGGAATGTCCGCTCGAATGCGGGCCGGGTGCATGTCGCGCTTTGCCCGCAAAAGAGCTTTTTGAAGGACGATTGCGCGCTGGAGGCGTCCGCCCCCGCGCAAAAGGGCACGACCAGCGTAACCTTTGCCAATGTGCCCCCCGGCGAATGGGCGGCGCAGGTGTTTCAGGACGAGAACGGCAACAAGAAGGTTGATCGCAACTTTCTGGGTATTCCCAAGGAAGGCGTCGGCTTTTCCCGCGATGCCAAGATCGTCTTCAGCCCGCCCAAATGGCGCGATGCGGTTTTCAGCCATGAGGCAAAACCGCAGGTGATCCATTTGGCCCTGCGCTATTTCTAAAAGCGTTATTTCTGACCCCAGCGGGGCAGACACGAAAAAGCCCCGGTGCGGCGATGCGCGCACCGGGGCTTTTTCGTGTCTGCCCGCCAATTATTTCGGATTGGCGGCCAACCGGTTGAGATGCGCCACCAGCGCGCCCGGCCCGCCCTTGGCGATCACGCCTGCAAAATCGGAACGGCGCGTGGCGATCTGGCTGATTGCGTTGCGATAGAACACGTCGATGATCCGCCATTGCCCGCCATTTTCGCGCAGGCGATAGTTGAGCGATTCGTTGGTGCCCGGCCCGGTCAGCTGCGTGCGCACCAGCTTGTCCGTGCCGCGCGTTTCCACCCCGCCCACAAGGCTCAGCTTCTCACCCGAATAGCTGTCGAAATTGGCGGCATATTGCGCCACCGTCATCGCGCGGAAGGCGGCAATGACATTGGCCTGCTCCAGCGGGGAAAAGGTGGTCCATGGCGGGCCGACCGACAGGCGGGCCATCGCGGGAATATCAAAGGCGCGATCAACCACCGGGCCGATCACGCGCGCGCGCGCGGCCTGTCCGCCCTGCGCCTTCATCGTGGCGATCAGGCCTGCGTTGAGCGCTTCGACCGTCTGGGCCGCCGGATCGCCCGCCTGCGCCATGGCCGCGCCCGGCACGGCCACCACCGACACTGGCGCCAGCAAGGCCAGCGCCACAGCGCCCCGCAGCGATGCGAATCCCGATTGACTTGTCATGCTCACTCCAAACCAGAACACCGGACCATATGGGCTCGCCCTGTGGCGCGCGCCATGCCGCAGCGGGCTGTCGCGCGTCCTTGAGCCAGGGCAATACGTAAAACAAGTGGCATGAGCGCGCAATGAAGCCGCGGTTCAGGCTGGCGCAATCTTTTCTCTGCCAACAGAAGCGGTTACAATGCCTACCGCGCTTTAGCGCGCCCTGCCCTATTTCCCCCCAAGGGCACAGGTTCAAAAGGGATATACCGTTTGACACCGACAGAGAGTTCCCCCGCTCGGCTGCTGGCCGCCCCCTTATCCATCAAACTCGCCTCGCCGCGCGGATTTTGCGCAGGCGTGGTGCGCGCGATACGCATCGTCGAACGCGCGCTCGAGATCCATGGCGCACCGGTTTATGTCCGCCATGAGATTGTTCATAACGCGCATGTCGTGAACAGGTTGCGCGCCATGGGCGCAATTTTTGTCGAAGAGCTCGACGAAGTGCCCCCCGGCGCGGTCACGGTGTTTTCCGCCCATGGCGTGCCGCAAACCGTCGAACAGGAAGCCGAGCAGCGCGGATTGCCCGTCTATGACGCCACCTGCCCGCTGGTGACCAAGGTGCATCTGCACGGCGGCCGCTTTGCCCGCGAGGGGCGCGAGGTCGTGCTGATCGGCCATGCAGGCCACCCCGAGGTGGTGGGCACGCTGGGCCAGATCCCGGCGCCCGTCCATCTGGTGGCCACGCCCGAGGATGTGGCTGCGCTGCCGCTGGGCACGGACAGCTCGATTGCCTATGTGACGCAGACCACGCTGTCGGTTGACGATACGCGCGGCGTCATTGCCGCGCTGCATGATCGCTTTGACGATGTGGCCGGGCCGGATGTGTCCGACATCTGCTATGCCACGCAGAACCGCCAGAATGCCGTGCGCGCGCTGGTGGAGGAATGCGATGCGCTGATCGTGGTGGGCGCGGCCAATTCCAGCAATTCGAACCGGCTGCGCGATGTCGCGCTTTCGCTGGGCAAACCGGCATGGCTGGTGGGCGATGCGGGCGATCTGGATCCGCAATGGCTGGACGGGGTCGAACGCCTTGGCGTCACCGCCGGGGCCAGCGCGCCCGAGGAACTGGTCGAGGATGTGATTGCCGCAATCGCCCTTTCGCGAAAAATAACCGTCTCAGAGCTTGACGGCATCCGCGAAAACGTGTCGTTCAGCCTGCCTGCGGCCTTGCGCCGGGCGGGCGAACCAGCCCGCGCCCGCGTATAACGCCTTAGTTGGAGTAAGCCCCCTTGTCCCTTCCCCTTGGCCCCGCCCTTCGCATTGCCGGTCATGCCATTTCCAGCCAGATCAAGGGCGGCAAATACCCGCTCGTGCTGATGCTTGAGCCGCTGCTGCGCTGCAATCTTGCCTGCCCGGGCTGCGGCAAGATCGATTATCCCGACGCGATCCTCAACCGCCGCCTGTCGGTGGAGGAATGTATGGCCGCAATCGAGGAATCGGGCGCGCCCGCCGTGTCGATCGCAGGCGGCGAACCGCTGCTGCACCGGGATATGCCCAAGATTGTCGAAGGCTATATCGCGCGCAAGAAATTCGTGATCCTTTGCACCAACGCGCTGCTGCTGAAAAAGAAGATCAACGACTACAAGCCCTCGTCCTATTTCACCTGGTCGATCCATCTCGATGGCGACAAGGCCATGCATGACAAGGCCGTGGATCAGGAAGGCACCTATGACGTCGCTCTCGAAGCGATCCATCTGGCCAAGTCGAAGGGCTTCCGCGTTCAGGTCAATTGCACCGTGTTCAACGACGCCAAACCCGAGAGCATGGCCAAGTTCCTCGACCTGATGACCAGCCTCGATGTCGAGGTGACCATCAGCCCCGGTTATGCCTATGAACGCGCCGCCGATCAGGAGCATTTCCTGAACCGCGAAAAGACCAAGAACCTGTTCCGCGACCTGCTCAAGCGCGGCGCGGCCAAGAATGCCAAGCCGGGCGAAGGCGGCGGCAAGGCGTGGAAATTCACCAATTCGCCGCTGTTCCTCGACTTCCTCGCGGGCAACCGTTCGTATGAATGCACGCCCTGGTCGATGCCGCTGCGCACGGTGTTTGGCTGGCAAAAGCCCTGCTATCTGGTGGGCGAAGGCTATGTCGAAACCTTTGCCGAGCTGATGGAAGGCACCGACTGGGACCAGTATGGTGTGGGCAAGTACGAGAAATGCTCGAACTGCATGGTCCATTGCGGGTTTGAAGGCACGGCGGCCAAGGAAGGACTGACGCGCCCGTGGGAATTCATCAAGGTGGGCATGCAGGGCATCCGCACCGAAGGCCCGATGGCGCCCGACATCGACCTGTCCAACGCCCGCAAGGCCGTGGACGTTCACGCCACGCAGGTTGAGCAGGAATTGGAAAAGATCAAGATTTCCGATCCCGAAGGATACGCCCGCGCCACCCGCGCGGCCTGATCCCTTCAGCGCCGGTTACGAAAAAGGCGGGGCATCCACCCCGCCTTTTTTCTTACCGCAAATCAAAGCCCAGATAGGGCCCGGCCTGTTTCGATCCCTTGATCAGTGAACGATAGGCCTTGGCAAAACCCATGATCGTCTTGGTCAGCGATCCGATCTGATCGGGCTGCTGACGGATCGACTTGAAGATCGCGCCCAACGCCAGCTCGCCATTGGGGCCCATCATCACATTGACCGCGGGCGGCAATTCCACCTCGGCAATATCGGAAATGCAGCGCAAAATGCCAAAGGGCAGGTTCATATGCGCCGCCACCTCGGCCACGATATGGCTTTCCATATCCGCCGCAATGGCCGCACTGGCCCATGCACGCTCGGCCTTGTCATGCGAATCGGTCAGCAGATGGCCATCGGCATGGACCGTGCCCACCCGTGCCTGAGGCAGCAAGGCCTGAAGCGCGGCCACCCAGCGTTCGTCGCATTTGGCATGGAACGCGCCGGTCAGCCTTTTGCCGATCACCATCGTGCCCAGTTTGAGCGTATGATCAACCGCCCCGCACATGCCATAGCTGAGCAGGGCGCCGGCGTTCTTGGCGCGTTCCATCAACTCTTCGCGCAGGCGGTCGGGGTCGTTGCCACCCGCGATCACCTCGACCTGATGCTGATCAAGCACCGCCGCCTCGCGCAGCGTGCCTGTCACCACGATCACCGGCTTGCCGTTCACATTCCCCACTGGGCTTGCTCCACATTGGCCTGCGCCATATTGCGATACCGCGCCAGAGCCCAAAGCGGGAAATAGCGCGGATAGCCATGATAACGCAGGTAAAAGACTCGCGGGAAACCCCCGCCCGTATAATGCTCCTGCCCCCAGAGACCGTCCCCGGCCTGATTGGCGATCAGCCACGCGATCCCGCGCGCGACTGCCTCGCTTTTTGCCTCGCCCACCGCCATCAGGCCGAGCGTGGCCCATGCGGTCTGGCTGGCGTTCGAATCGAAAGTTTCATGGCCCTTGCGGTCCAGCGCATAGGAATCGCAGCTTTCGCCCCAGCCGCCATCCGCATTCTGCACCGATTTCAACCATTCGACCGCGCGCGCCACCATCGGATGGTCGCGCCCGATCCCTGCCCGGCCCAAGGCGCACAGCACCGACCAGGTTCCATAGACATGGTTGACCCCCCAGCGGCCAAACCAACTGCCTTCCTTCTCCTGCTCTTTCTCCAGCCAGCCCAGCGCGGCTGTCATGCGCGGGCTGTCGACGGGCTCGCCCATCTGCGCCAGCATCGAGACCACGCGGGCCGAAACATCGGCTGTGGGCGGGTCGAGCAGAGCGCCATGATCGGCAAAGGGCAGGTTGTTCAGATAGAGCTTGTCATTGTCCGCATCGAAAGCGGCAAACCCGCCATCCTTCGATTGCAGACCCACGGTCCATTCAAACCCGCGCGCGATGGCTTCCTTGTCCTTGTCGCCGCGCAGGCCCGAGGCGCGGTCCATCGCCATCACCACCACGGCGGTGTCGTCCAGATCGGGATAGTGATCGTTATTATACTGAAACGCCCAGCCGCCGGGCCGGACATAGCGCTGCTCGACCCAATCGCCCGCCGTATCAAGGATCTGGCGCGGCCCCAGCCAGTCGAGCGCGCGGTCGGCTCCGGCCAACGCCTCCTCGCTGCCCACCTCCAGCATGGCATGGGCGGCCAGAGCGGTGTCCCAGACCGGGCTGACGCAGGGCTGGCAATAGGCCTCGTCCTCTTTGACCACCAACAGCCGCTCGACCGATTCGCGGGCAATGGCGCGATGCGGATGGTCGGGCGCATAGCCCAGCACGTCGAACATCATCACGCTGTTGGCCATGGCCGGATAGATCGCGCCAAGACCATCAACGCCGTTGAGGCGCTCGACCACCCATTCCTCGCACAGGCGGATGGCGCGGGCGCGCATCGCCTTGGGCCAGCGTCCCTCAAACCGTTTCAGCCCCCAGTCCAGCGCCTCGAACCCGTTCTTCCATACCGGATGCACATGGTCGGCCTGGCTGGTCAGCTTGCGCGGCACGCCGGTGTACAGCTCCGGCACAAACACCTGTTTCGGATTGCGCGCCACGGGCTTCAACGCACATAGCACCAAGAGCGGCACCACCACCGTGCGCGCCCAATAGCTCATCTTCAGCAGATGGACCGGAAACCAGCGCGGCGCGAGGATCAGCTCGGGCGGGATGGTGGGCACAGCATCCCACGGCCCGGCGCCGAACAACGCCAGTTGGATGCGGGTAAAGACATTGACCGCCTCGGCCCCGCCCGCCTTCAGGATTGCGGCGCGGGCGCGGGCCATATGCGGCGCATCGACATCATCGCCGATCATCTTCAGCGCGTAATAGGCCTTCACCGTGGCCGAAATATCGAACCCGCCCTCGTGATAGAGCGGCCAGCCATCATGGGCCTCCGACTGAATCCGGCGCAGATAGCGGCCGATCTTGCCTTCCAACTCCTCATCCACCGGCTCGCCAAGGAAATGACGCAGCAGGACATATTCGGACGGAATGGTGGCATCGGCCTCCAGTTCATAAACCCAATGGCCATCCTCGCGCTGCTCGGCCAGCAGGGCGTGGGCGGCGCGGCCGATGGTGGCGTCCAGAAGGGCGCGATCAGGGGCGGTTTGGCTCATTGTCCTTTTCCATATTTCAAGGGCTGGCCCAGAACCAGCCGTGCCGCGCTGTCGCCGGAGCGGATCGCCCCCTCGATCGTCGCGGGCAGTCCGTTTTGCACCCAATCTCCGGCCAGAAACAGGTTGCGCCAGCGGGTATTCGTATGCGGGCGCCGCGCGTCCTGCTCGGGCGTGGCGGCAAAGGTGGCGCGCTTTTCCTTGACGATCTGCCAGCGCGGCATCGGCGCGGTGATCCCCAGAGCCTGCGCCACCTCGGCCCAGATCATCGCGGCCAGCGCCTCGCGGTCCTCGTCCATCAACCGGTCCGCGCCCGAAATGGTCACGGAAATCCGGTCGGGATGGGTAAAGATCCATTCGCTGGTGGCATTGGTCAGCCCCAGCATCTCGGGCGCGCCCGCCGGGGGCGTACAAGCGAAATGCGCGTTGAGGATCGAGCGATGATCGTCCGGCACGGTCAGATCCGGCACCAGCGAAGCCGCGACCCATGCGGGCACCGCCAGCACCACCGCCTCATCCGCACCAATCGCCTGCGCCCCCTCGGCCCATTCCAGCGCCGATACACAATCGCCCTCAAACCGGATGCCGCGCAGTCGCCGCCCGGTCTGCAAAGCGACGCCCTTCGCCTCCAGCCAGTCCACTGCCGGATCGATAAACGCCGCCGCCAGCGTCGGCACCGCCACGCGCGGCGCGCTGGCCCGCCCGCCCTTGGCCAGCGTTTCGGCCAGCACATTGGCGCAAAGCGCGGCAGAGGAGGCCGCCGGATCGGTGTTCAAGGCCGCCAGCAGGACCGGATGCAGCATCCTTTCCCACACCGGCCCCTGCGGCTTTACCAGATCGCCGATGGTCTGATCCGCCCGCCCCTTGAGCAAGCGCCCCAAAGGCAGATAATCGGCCAGACGCGATCCCGGCACCCGGCGCGATGGCACCAGCACCCACCATGGCACCGGCCCGTCATTGATCCGCAAGGTCCAGCGCTCGCCCGTGGCCAGATCGGCAAAGGCGAAATCGGCATGGAGCGGCCCGGCCAGAGGCGCATCCGCGCCCACTACCTCGCGAAACCGCGCCACCGCCGGATTGCCCGCCAGCACCAGATGGTTGCCATTGTCGATGGTCAGCCCCAGCGATGGGTCGAAATAAGAGCGGCAGCGCCCGCCCGCCCGCGGCCCGGCCTCGGACAGCGACACGGGGCAACCGGCTGCGGACAATTCCACCGCCGCCGCCAGCCCGGCCATGCCCGCCCCGATCACCTGTGCGCGGAGGAAAGCCATTTATCCCATCACCAGATGACGGATCAGCGAGAAGAGCAGGCGCGGCTTGGACGTGCTGACACGGCGGCGCGGCGCGTGCCAGCCCTGCGCCAGCATCCGGCGCAGGACCAGCGCATAGGCTTCCGCCATCAGGCGCGGGGCGATCAAGCGACCCTTGGGACGCGCGGCAAGGCAGGCCCCGGCGGCCACGAAATGCGCCTCGGCCCGCGCGGCCAGCCAGCGCGCGGCGCTGTCCATGCCGGGGTCCTGCATCAAGGTCGTGGGCGTGGTGGGATGAATGCCCGCATGGGTCAGCGCCTCGATGGGCAGATAGACGCGCGCGATTTCCGCATCCTCGTCCAGATCGCGCAATATATTGGTGAATTGCAGCGCCCGGCCAAGGTGATGCGCCAGATGGACGCCCTCGGCCCGGTCCATGCCAAAAATATTGACCGACAGGCGCCCCACCGCGCTGGCCACGCAATCGCAATAATGGTCGAGCAGGGCAAATGTGGGCCATTGGATATCGGCATCGACATCCATCTGCATCCCCTCGATCACGGCGAGGAAATCGGCCTCTTCCAGCGCAAAATCACGCACGGCCTGCGCGAGGAAACCGGCCTGTCCGGTGTCCCCTCCGCGATAGAGCGCGCCGATCCAGCGCCGCCAGTCGGCCAGCATCGCGCCGCGTTGGTCGCGCGGGGCCTGCTGATCGTCGGCAATGTCATCGACGATGCGGCAAAAGCCATAGATGGCGAACATCGCCTCGCGCTCGGCACGCGGCAGGATGCGCATACCGGCGTAAAAGCTGCTGCCCGCGACCTTGGCGCGCAGGGCTTCCGGCATCGAGGAGGGAGTGGGCGATAGGGTGGTTGCGGTCATGATCTTTTGCCCGGCCAGATACGGCGGCCCGCCTGCCGCATTGCAGCACGAAGCGCAAGGGTGAGCGCGCGGGCCTTGGTATGATGGACCTTTTCGCTCAAGGGATCGCGGGCCAGCAGCACCTCGCACAGATCTTCGGCCAGCCGCTGGATGATGGCCACCTCGGCGGCCAGCCGCCAGTCGCGGATCGCATCGGCAAAGGGCGCGCTGGCCCGCAGCAGGCCCTGCGTGCGCAGCGTCAGATCGGTCAGCACCCCGCGCAGGGCCGGATTGGCGCGCTTTTCAGCCAGAGCCTCCACCCCGATTCCCGCCGCGCGCAGCGAATCGAGCGGAATATAGACCCGGTCGATGGCGCGGTAATCCTTGGCGCAATCCTGAAGGTGGTTGATGATCTGCAAAGCGGCGCAGAGCGAATCGTTCATCGGCCAGAGGACGCGATCCTCGCCATGGCAATCAAGGACGAAGCGACCCACCGGCATCGCCGAATAACGGCAATAGTCGATCAGCCCGGCCCAGTCCTGATAGCGGTCCACCGTGCAGTCGCGCTCAAAGGCGGTCAACAGGTCATGGGCATGGGCAAGGCTGATGCCCCGCTCGCGGCATACCGTGCCCAGCGCCTGCGCCAGCGGGTCGCCGACACCCGCATCCGCGCCCTCCAGCCCGGCGCGCATCAGGCCCAGCAGGCGCAGCTTTTCCGCCGCGCTGGCGGTGGGGTGGTCGGCAATATCATCGGCCGCGCGGGCAAAGCGATAATAGGCCATCACCGGCGCGCGCGCATCGGGGCGCACCAGAAAACTGGCCACGGGAAAGTTCTCGCCCGTGTGATCCTTGCCGCTTTGCAGATCGGCGGTGGTTAGGATGGTGTCTGTCATGCCCCCGAAATGTCCCCGGAAAGATCCAATGCCTGTGCGCGGCCTTTCCACATGCCACCCTTGCCCCGGTAATAGGCCCAAGCTGAATAGATTGTGCATGAAACATAGAACAGCGCGACCAAAGGCAGAGCCAGAGCGCGCATCGGGGCGCGGCCGTAAAAGCCGAGAATCGGCTGATAAGACCCCAGCATCAGCCCCAGCGCGATCAGGCCCATGACCTGCACCGCGCCATGCCCCGTCAACGCCAACCACACCGGCGCGCCAAACATCAAGCCCAGCCCCAGCACCGTGCCCACCAGCATCAGCGGATTATAGCGCAATTGCGCATAGGCGCTGCGGGCGATCATCATGCCGATCTCGCGCCAGTTGCTATAGGGACGGATCGACACGCTGCGCCGCGTCAGGCCCAGCCAGATCGGCCCCTGTTTCTTGATGAGCGCGCCCAAGGTGCAATCGTCAATCAGCGCCCCGCGCATCGCGCCAATGCCGCCTGCGGCCTCCAGCGCCTGACGCTCGACCAGCACGCAGCCGCCCGCCGCGCCCGCGATCGGGGCCTTGGGCCGGTTGATCCAATTGAACGGATAAAGCATCATGAAGAACCAGATGAAGGCGGGCACCAGCCATTTTTCCGCCCATGTCCGGCAAGACAGCAGCGCCATGAAGGACACCAGCCTGCGGTCTCCGCCATGGGCAATGCCGACAAGGCGCGTCAGCGTATCGGGCGCATGTTCAATGTCCGCGTCCGTCAGCCACAGGTATCGCGGCGCCCCGGCCTCGATGATCCCCTGATGCACGGCCCAGAGCTTTCCGGTCCAGCCCGCCGCCAAGGGCGAGCCGCGCAGCACGGTCAGGCGATCAGCCCCAAGAGTGTGGGCCAGATCGCCGGTGCCATCTTCGGAATTGTCATCCACCAGCACGACCCGGAACGGCCCGGCATAATCCTGCGCCAACAGGCTGCCGATGGAGCGGGTGATCACATCGGCCTCATTGCGCGCAGGCACCACGGCGACCACCTCGGGCCAGACATCGGGGGCGGCGAAAGGGGCATTGTCATCGGCCTCACGGCAGGTCCAGAAGCCCGTGGCGACCAGCCCCAGCCAGATCGCCAGCACCAGCGCGGCAAGGATGGTCATGGGATCATGCCTTCCTGCGCAAACCAGCCCAGCGCATCACGCACCGCCTCCTGCCAGGGCCGCGCGGTATAGCCCAGTTCGGCCTGCGCCCGCGCGCTGGAGAAATACATGTGGTGCCGCGCCATTTTCAGCGCGTCCACGGTGACGAAAGGTTCAACCCCCGTCATCCGCCCCCACAATTCCGCGCCCACCGCCAGCGGAAACAAAGGCGCGACCGGCAATTTCACGCGCGGCGGCTTCCTGCCCACCTGCGTGCAGATTTCCGCCAGCATCGCGCCCAGCGTCACATCCTGACCGCCAAGAATATAGCGCCGCCCGATCTGCCCTCGTTCCGCCGCCAATACATGCCCGCGCGCAACATCCTCGACATGGACAAGGTTGAGGCCCGTCTCGACATAGGCGGGCATGCGCCCATGCGCGCATTCGACAAGGATGCGGCCCGTGGGCGTGGGTTTGACATCGCGCGGGCCGATGGGGGTCGACGGCTGGACGATGATCGCGGGCAGGCCCTCGCGCGCCACCATATCCTCGACCAGCCTTTCGGCCACGACTTTGGATTGTTTGTAAATACCCACCGCTTCTTCGACAGTGGCGGGCCGCGTTTCATCGGCCGCGCCATGGTCCAGCGGTTTCAAGGTCGCCACGGACGAGGTGTAGACCACCCGCCCCACACCTTCGGCCAGCGCGGCGCGCATCACGGCGCGCGTCATCGCTTCATTGTTGCGCAGGATCTCGCCCGGATCGCGCGCCCAGAGGCGATAGTCGGCGGCGACATGGAACAATTCCCCGCCCCCGCGCATCGCCTCGCGCACCGCGCCTTCATCGCGCAGGTCGGCCTCGACGATTTCGCCGGGGAAATCGGCCAGATTGACCCGCGAGGACGACCCACGCACCACACCGCGCACCTGTCGCCCCTGCGCCGCCAGCACCCGCGCCACCGCGCTGCCCAGAAAACCGGCGACGCCGGTAACGATCGTGATGGGTCCGCTCATGGCGATGCCCCTAAACCCTTTTGCTGCGACTGCAAAGCGGTGTAGGGGCTTGCGCCATGGTATATGTGCTGTTGGCATATGGCGCCTTGGCGCTGGCGGGGGTTGGCCTGCTCTATCAACTCTTTGCCCTTGGCGCGCTGGGGCGGTTCCTTGCCGCGCCGCCCGCGCCCCACGCGCCTGCCCAGGCCATTACAATTCTGAAACCGCTGCATGGCGCAGAGCCACGCCTGGCCGAAAATCTGGCCGGATTCACACATCAGGATTATCCCGGAGCGGTGCAGATCGTGCTGGGCACCAATGCGCCCGAGGACACCGCCGCGCCCGTGGCCCGCGCCATGGTCGCGGCGCATAATAACATCGCCTATTACCCCGGCCCGCGCGCGCCTGCGGCCAATGGGAAAGTCGGCTCGCTGATCGCGATGATGCCTTTGGCCGCGCATGATGTGCTGGTCCTCTCGGACAGCGATATGGTGGTGGCCCCTGATTATCTGGCGCGGATCAACGATGCGCTGAGCCAGCCGGGCGTCGGGGCGGTCTCGTGCCTCTATGTCGGGCGGGGCGATGCGGGATTGTGGAGCCGGGTGGGCGCGATGATGATCGCTGCCCAGACTTTGCCCAATATGGTGGTCGGCATCGCCACCGGCATGGCCCAGCCCTGCATGGGATCCACCATCGCCCTGCGCCGCGAGACGCTCGACGCGATGGGCGGGTTTGCGGCGCTGGCCGATGTGCTGGCCGACGATCATGCGATCGGCGCAGGCGTGCGGGCGCAGGGGCTGCGGGTGGATATTCCGCCGATGATTCTGGTCCATGCCGGGGCCGAATCCTCGTTCCGCATGCTCTGGCGCCAGCATCTGCGCTGGGCCGTGACAGTGCGCGATCTGGCGGGTGCGGGCCATTACGGCTCGATTGTCACGCATGGATTGCCGCTGGGGGTCTTGGCGGCGGCGCTTGCGCCCGGTATAGGCGGGGCCTTGCTGCTGGCAATAATCCTTGCCCGACTTGCGCTTGCAGCAAAGGTTCATAAATATGCGCCTATTGCCCTGCCCCTATGGCTGATACCCATCGCCGACCTCATCAGCTTTTGCGTTTTTTGCGCCAGCCTGTTCGCAACTGCGATTGATTGGCGCGGCGCAAGCCTTACAATGACCTCCAAAGGCCGCATCAGGGGCCTCCCTGCCACCGACCATGCCGCCCGCACCAAGAGAGACCGATGAAGCGCACCATTTTTCTCCAAGCCCCCTCCTTCCACGGTTTCGACGGGGGCGCCGGCGCCCGCTATCAGGCCAAGCGTGAGATCAAGAGCTTCTGGTATCCGACATGGCTGGCCCAGCCCGCCGCGATGGTGCCGGGTTCCAAGCTGATCGACGCTCCCGCCCACGATCAAAGCTGGGAAGACATCGCCCACGAGTTCGACACGGCCGAACTGGTCATCCTGCACACCTCGACGCCCAGCTTTATGCAGGACATCAAGACGGCCGAGCTGATCAAAGCGCGCAACCCGAACTGCCTCGTCGGCTTTGTCGGCGCCAAGGTGATGATCGAGACCGAGCAGAGCCTCGAGGCCTCCACCGCCATCGATTTCGTCGCGCGCGAGGAATATGACTACACCTGCGTCGATTTGGCCGAGGGCAAGCCCTTTGCCGAAATCGACGGCATTTCCTATCGCGGGCCGGACGGCAAGATCATCCACAACAAGAACCGCGCCATCATCGAGGATATGGACGCGCTGCCCATGGTTTCGCCCATGTACAAGCGCGACCTGAAGATCGACAATTACTTCATCGGCTATCTGAAGGCGCCCTATGTGTCCTTCTACACCGGGCGCGGGTGCAAGAGCCGCTGCACCTTCTGCCTGTGGCCCCAGACCATTTCGGGCCACCGCTATCGCTCGCGCTCGGTCGCCAAGGTGATCGAGGAGATCCAGTATATCCTCAAGGAAATCCCCGAAACCAAGGAGATCTTCTTTGACGACGACACGCTGACCGATGACATCGACCGCGTCGAAAAGCTGGCCATCGCGATGGGCGAACTGGGCTTTGGCAAGCCGGGCTTCCCGCTGACGTGGAGCTGCAACGCCAAGGCCAATGTGCCCCGCAAGACGCTGGAAATCATGAAGGCCAACGGCTGCCGCCTGCTGCTCGTCGGCTATGAAAGCGGCAATCAGCAGATCCTGCACAACATCAAGAAGGGCCTGCGCGTCGAAGTGGCGCGCGAGTTCACCAAGAATTGCCACGAGCTTGGCATCGCCATCCACGGCACCTTCATCCTCGGCCTGCCCGGCGAAACGCTGGAAACGATCGAGGAAACCATCCGCTATGCTCAGGAAATCAACCCGCACACCATTCAGGTGTCGCTGGCCGCGCCCTATCCTGGCACGTTCCTGTACAATCAGGCGGTGGAAAACGGCTGGTTCGCGGGCGGCAAGCCGATGACCGACGATGGCGGCCACCAGATCGCCCAGCTTTCCTATCCGCACCTGCCCGCGTCGGTCATCCACGCCAAGGTCGAGGAATTCTACAAGCGCTTCTATTTCCGCCCGCGCAAGATCGGCGCCATCGTCAATGAAATGGTGCGCGATTGGGACATGATGAAGCGCCGGTTGCGCGAAGGCGTGGAATTCTTCCAGTTCCTGCGTCAGCGCAAGGAAGCCGCGTAAACTGATGACCAAGCGCCGCCTCGTGGTGACGGCCGATGATTTCGGCGCCGCGCTGGCGGTGAACGAAGCGGTCGAGCGCGCCCATACGCAAGGCATCCTGACCGCCGCCAGCCTGATGGTTTCGGGCGAGGCGGCGCAGGATGCGGTGGCGAGGGCGCGCCGCCTGCCGGGGCTGGGCGTGGGGCTGCATGTGGTGCTGGCCGATGGCCGCCCCGTGCTGCCGCCGGAGCGGGTCTCGGCGCTGGTGGGGCCCGATGGCTGGTTTCACCCCTCCATGGTCAAGACCGCCTTTGCCATCGCCCTCTCGCCCGTGGCCCGCGCACAGATGCGGGCCGAGGTGGCCGCGCAATTTGCCGCTTTTGCCGAAACGGGCCTCGCGCTCGATCATGTCAACGCGCACAAGCATTTCCACCTCCACCCGATGATCGCGGCGGCGATTCTGGAGGAAGGGCGCCGCCATGGTCTGCCCGCGATCCGTATGCCCGCGCAGGCCGGGACCGGGATGATGGAACATTGGGCGCGCCTACTGGGGCGGCAATGGCGCAAGGCGGGTGTGGCGACCAATGACAATGTGACCGGCCTGATCCAGACCGGCGCCTTTACCGCCGAGCGCATGGCCGCCGCGCTGGCCGACCTGCCCGAGGGGCTGACCGAACTTTACACCCATCCGGCCACGGTGGACGCCTATCCCGGCTCGGCGCCCGGCTATCTTTATCGCGCGGAACTTGCCGCGCTGACCGATCCGGGCGTGATCGCGGCCCTGCGCGCCAGCGGGGTGGAAACCGGCCCCTTCGCCCGATTCGCGGGGCGGGCGAACTGATGGCGCTGCCCCTCGTCCTGCCGCTGGCGCTGGCGCCTCTCGCCGCAGCCGCCAGCACGCCCGATCCAGCCACCTCGCCCGAGGACGCCGAAGCCGCTGCCCAGGTGGCCGCCATCGCCGCAGAACATCCCGATGACCCGGCCCATCCCGACGACAATGCCCCCATCATCGTGATCGGCATGGCGCAGGCCGCCCAGCGCGACGGCAAGAGTTTCGAGGAACCCGAGGAAGGCCCCGACACGATCGCCAACCTCGCCAATCCCGACCCGCTCGAAGGCATGAACCGCGTGTTCTTTGCCATCACCCAGCCGATCGACCGCTTTATCCTGCGCCCCATTGCCATCGTCTATCGCACCGTCCTGCCCGAACCGGTGCGCGACGGGGTGCATAATGCGCTGGCCAATATCTTCATGCCCTCGACGCTGGCCAATGACATGATCCAGTTGAAACCCGAACGCGCGTGGCAGACCGCCAAACGCTTCGTGCTCAATTCGACGCTGGGCTTTGGCGGTCTGGTCGATGTGGCCAAACGCAAGCCCTTCAACACGCCCGCGCACAGCAACGGCTTTTCCAATACGCTGGGCGTGGCCGGGGCCGGGCCGGGGGTTTACCTCTATCTGCCCCTCCTTGGGCCGACAACGATCCGGGACCTGATCGGCATGGGCGGCGATGCCTTTACCCAGCCGCTGCTGCTGGACCGCGTGTCGCGCCCGCAGGTTTCGGTGGCCCCCAACCGCCGCCCGCGCTCCTTCGTGACCGAGGCGGTTTCGGTCTCCACCCCCGGCGCCATCGCGCTGGGCACCAGCGGCGTCGATACGCGCGCCCGCGCCGAGCCCGAGCTCAAGGCGCTCAAGGCCCAGTCGGTCGACTTCTACGCTGCCCTGCGCTCCACCTATCTGCAGCACCGCGCCGGGCAGATCGCCGCGCTCAAAGTCCCGCCGGGGCAAGCGCCCGAAGTGCCCGAATTCGATGATCCGCTGGAGGATCCGGGGGCGAAACCGGCGGCGAAGCCTTAAAGGTGTTTAAAAGGTGCCTCCGGCGGGCAAAGGGACTTGTCCCTTTGCAATCCCGTTAATGGGGGGTGGGAGGTTTGCCGCCTCGCGCTCTATAAGATGGTTTGAAAGCCTGCGGCGCGGCGGCCAAGCGCCGAAAAGCGCCGCAGGCTTTATCATTCTAACGCCGCGCCAATCAGCCGTGGCGGCCCGATAAGCGCAACGACGACAGTACCGGGATTGCAAAGGGCCCCCGCCCTTTGCCCGCCGGAGGCAAATCTCATCCTTCAGACCTCTCGCGCCGCGCCCGATACTCCAGCACTGGCCACATCAACAGCGAGAGCCCGAAGGCCAACTCGCGCAACCGCAAAATCAAACTCAGCGCCAGCGCCTGAGGCGCGGCCACGCCCATGGCGGTGCCTGCCAGCACCGCGCCCGCTTCCTGCATAACCAGCCCGCCGGGGACGAAGAAGAGGATCATGCGGGCGGCGGTGGCGGCGCTTTCGATGGCGAAGGCGGCAAAGAGCGAGAGGTTCATGCCGAATATATGGGCCGCGATATAGACCTGCACCCCGGACATGCTCCATGCGAAAAAGTGCAGGATGATGGCCAGCGGCAACCCCGTACGCTGGCGGGCCAGTTCGCGGCGCATCAGGTGGATTTCGGCGCGCAGGCGGCGTCCGGTGCGGGTCTGGATAAAGCGACGGTGGTGGGCGCTGCCCCGCCAGATCCGCCATCCGACATAGGCCAGCGGCGGCACCGCCAGCAGGCCCCACCACAACGAGGCGCCCGAAGAAGGGGCCGTGGGCGCAGCCTGCTCTCCCCAATGCCCCCAATGATACAGCACATAGGCGGCCAGCCCCATATAAGGCAGTTCGGCAATCACCTCGGCGATGATGTCGAGCGCGCGCAGGGCCACCGCCGCGCGCCCGCGCCCGCCCAGCAGCACCACCGCCCGCGCGCCCACCACATCGCCGAGGCCGGGAGGAAACAGCAGCAGGCTGTGCGCCGCATCGCGCACCAACCGCGCAATCAGGCTGGAACGGAAGGGGATGCCCACCTTGAGCGCCTGCTGCGCCGCGGTGCAAAGCAAAATCGCCACGAATTGCACCGGCAGGATCGCCAGCACCGCCAGCGGGTCGATGGTCGCCACGGCCTGGGCAAACATATGCCGCAGCCCGCTGTTGGCCGCCACCATGCCCAGCAGGCCGGCAAGCAAAAGCACCGAGGGCAGAATGGCGCTCCACCGGCGGCTGGATCTGGTTTCAGTCATGGGGCGGCGCGATAGGAGCATACGTCGCTTTGGGCAAGGTTGTGCCTTGTTTGCGCCCCAGTTTTCGGTCAGAGCAGGCCGCGATGATCACCGCCCGATTGACCCCCGCCATCCTGCGCGCCATCCGCGCGGCATCCCATCGCCCTGCGGTCACGCTGATTCTGGCGCTGGCGCTGGTGGCGGGCGCGCTGGCCTATGTGGCGGGGCATTTCGCGATGACCACCGACACCGGCCAGTTGATCAGCGCGAAAACGCCATGGCGTCAGGATGGCGCGGCGATCGAGGCGGCCTTTCCGCAATTGAAGGATTCGATCCTGGTCGTGGTCGACGGGCAAACGCCCGAACTGGCCGAGGATGGCGCGATCCGGCTCAGCGAGGCGCTGGGCAAGCTGGGGCCGAAAGGGCCGGTGGTGGCGGTGCGGCGGCCCGATGGGGGCGCGTTCTTTGACCGCTCGGGCCTGCTCTTTGCCGATCTGCCCGAGGTGCAGCAGACCACGCAGCGCCTGATTGATGCGCAGCCCTTGCTGGGCGGCCTTGCGGGCGATCCCAGCCTGCACGGCATTGCGGCCACCATCGACACCGTGGCCGATGGCGCCGCGCGCGGCACACAGGATGCCTCGCGCCTTGCCGATCCGCTGAGCAAGCTGTCGGCCGCGATTGACGCCAAGCTTTCGGGCAAGGTGCAGTATTTCTCATGGCAGCGGATGTTTTCGACCGACAAGGGCTCGCTCGCCCCGCCCACGCGCCGTTTGCTGATCGTGATGCCGCGCATGGATTATGGCGATCTGGAACCGGGCGCGGCCGCCGTCGAGGCTATCCGCGCGCAGGCCGCCGCGCTGGGGCTGGACGCGGCGCATGGGATGCGCGTGGGCATCACCGGCGAAGTGCCGCTGGCCGACGAGGAATTCGCCTCGATCCGCGAGGGCATGGGGATGATCGGGCTGGGCATGCTGGCCGCGATGCTGGCCTGCCTGTGGCTGGCCACGCGCTCGGCCAAGATCGTGGGCGCGATCATGGTGACGATCATCGCAGGGCTGGCCATCACGCTGGCGCTTGGGCTGCTGGCGGTCGGGCGGCTCAATCTGATTTCGGTGGCGTTTATTCCGCTGTTCGTCGGGCTGGGCGTCGATTTCGGCATTCAGGTGGCGGTGCGTTTCAACCATGAGCGCCGCGCCGGGGCCGCGCCGATGGAAGCGCTGGAACGCATGGCGGCCGCTATCGGTGAACCTTTGTCCTTGGCGGCGGCGGCGATTTTCCTCGCGCTGGGGGCGTTTCTGCCCACCGATTATGTCGGCATCGCCGAATTGGGCGTGATTGCGGGCATGGGCATGATCGTCGCCTTTTTGCTCAACATCACGCTGCTCCCCGCGCTGTTGATGGTGCTGCGTCCTGCTGTTCCAGCGGCGGATGTGGGCTGGGCCGGGGCCGCGCCGCTCGATGCGTTTCTGCATCGGCATCGGCGCGATGTGCTGATCGCCTTTGTCGGCGCGATGCTGCTTTCCGTGGTCACGCTGGTGTGGGTCAAATTCGACTTCAACCCGCTGCACCTGCGCGATCCGCATAGCCCGGCGATGCGCGAACTCTCGATCCTGATGAAGGATGCCGACCGCACGCCCAACACGATCACGATTCTGGCCCCCAATGTGGCCGCCGCCGACGATCTGGAAGCCCGTCTGGCCCGGCGCAAGGAAGTGGCCCGCGCGGTCACCATCGACAGTTTCGTGCCCGAGGCGCAGGGGGTGAAGCTGGCGCTGATTTCGGACGCCTCGCTGCTGCTGGACGCCACGATCAATCCTTTCGACTTTCCGCCCGCCAGCGATGATGCCGCCACCGTGGCCGCGCTGAACAAGGCCGCCGGATCGCTCAAGGCTCTGGCCGCGCGGCCCGGCGCAACGGCGGCGCCCGCCGCGCATCTGGCCGCCAGCTTTGCCGCTCTGGCCGCCGCCAGCCCGGCGCGGCGCGAGGCGGTGAGCGCCATGCTGGTGCCGCCGCTCCATCTGACGCTGGACAAGATCCGCGCATCGCTGACCGCCAGCGAGGTGACCCGCGAGAACCTGCCCGAGGAGATCCGCCGCGACTGGCTGGCCAAGGATGGCCGCGCGCTGGTTCAGGTGACGCCTGCAGGCAATGGCACAGACAATGCCACCATCGCGCGCTTTACCGCCGCCGTGCGCGCCGAGGCGCCGCGCGCCACCGGCCTGCCCGTAGCGACGCAGGAGGCGGCCAAGACCGTCGCCCATGCCTTTATCACGGCGGGCATCCTGGCGCTGGCGCTGGTGTCGCTCCTGCTCTGGCTGGTGCTGCGTTCGGTGCGAGAGGTGGCCTTTACGCTGGCCCCGGTGGTGCTGTCGGGGTTCCTGACGCTGGGCACCTGCGTGGCGATCGGGCAACCGTTGAACTTTGCCAATATCATCGCCTTTCCGCTGCTGTTCGGGGTGGGCGTGGCGTTTCACATCTATTTCGTCATGGCGTGGCGTTCGGGCGTGGGCGATCTGTTGCAGACCTCGCTGGCCCGCGCGGTTTTGTGCAGCGCGCTGGCCACGGGTTCAGCCTTTGGCGCGCTGTGGTTCAGCGCCCATCCCGGCACGGCCAGCATGGGGCTGATCCTGATGCTCTCGCTGGTCTGGACGCTGATCTGTGCGCTGATCTTTGAGCCTGCGCTGCTTGGCCCCGTGCATAAGAAGGATAAGCCATGAGCCGGGAAAAGATCCTTTTGGCCTCGATCCACGATGTCGGCCCGCGCGCCGAGGCGCAGGTTGATCAGCTGGCCGATCTGCTGGCCGAACTGCTGGGCGGCATGAATTTCGCCATGCTGGTCGTGCCCGATCATTGGAGCGAGGCGCCGCTGGCGGGCAATCCGGCCTATCAGGCCAAGTTGCGGCGCTGGGCGGACATGGGCGTGGAAATGTTTGTCCATGGCTGGTTTCACAAGGATCTGGCCCAGCACAGCGGCGTGGCGGCCTTCAAGGCCAAGCACATGACCGCCAGCGAGGGCGAGTTCCTCGGCCTTTCGCAGGCCGAGGCGGCGCGGCGGATGGCCGACGGGCGCAAGCTGATCGAGGATATCATCGGGCGCGAGACGGCGGGCTTTATCGCGCCGGCCTGGCTTTATGGGCGGGGCGCGATGGCGGCGCTGGCCGAATCGGGCTTTCCTCTGGCCGAGGATCATATGCGCGTGTGGCGGCCCGAAACCGGCGAAACGCTGGCGCGCGGCCCGGTGGTGACATGGGCCAGCCGGACCAAGGGGCGCCAGCTTTCCTCGCGATTCTTTGCCGGTCTCGCGCGGGTGGGGCTGCATGGGCTGGATGTGGCGCGCATCGCGGTGCATCCGGGCGATACCACTGTTCCCGCGCTGATTTCCTCGATCCGCGCCACCTACACCAGCTTTGCCGCCCGCCGCCGCCCGGCGCGCTACGGCGAATTGCTGGCAGACTGAACATCAGCCCCATGGCCCGTTCAGCCCCCGTTAGCCCCAAAAGGCCCATCAGCATGGCGCAAGTTGCCTACTGGCAATCACGGGCAAAGCCTGCCAAGGCGGCGCCACTATGAGCGACAAGACACCATCGGGCGCGGCACCCACCGTGGCGGATCAGGAAGCACAACAGATGTTGACCCAAAGCCCCGCCCATGGCGAGGCCTCAAAACCGGCAGGCGAACCGGCGGCCGAACCGGCCCCCGTCCGCGACATCGCCCTGGAAGAGGCCAATCAGCGCCGTTCGCGCATCGCCGGTTTTGCCAGCTCATTGATCTCGCTGGCGATTCTAGTGGTGGTGGCGGTGCGGTTGCTCGATCTCAACCCCAAGGGGCTGATCGAGATGGTGCCGCGTTCGGCCCCGTTCTGGATTGTGTTTGCCATCAATTACATGATGCCGCCGCTGTCCGAATGGGTGATCTATCGCCGGTTGTGGCGCATCCCGGCCTCGGGCATCCCGGCGCTGCTGCGCAAGCAGGTGTCGAACGAATTGCTGATGTCGTACCTGGGCGAGGTGCAGTTCTATGCCTGGGCGCGGGCGCGGCTGGGCATGGTGACGGCCCCCTTCGGCGCGATCAAGGACATGGCCATCCTTTCGGCGCTGACGGGCAATATCGCCACGCTGGTGATGCTGGGCGCGGCGTGGAAGATCATCCAGTCGGGCGTGATGGGCAAGGACACGACCACCGTGTTCACCTCGCTGGGCGTGGTGCTGGTGACCTCCTTTGTCATCCTGCTGTTCCGGCAAAAGCTGTTCTCGCTGCCCCGGCGCGAATTGTGGATCATCACCGGCGTCCATTTCCTGCGCATCATCGCCTATGTGGGGCTGACCGCGCTGCTCTGGCATCTGGTGCTGCCCGATGTGGCCTATGGCATCTGGCTGGTGCTGGCCACGCTGCGCATGCTGATTTCGCGCCTGCCGCTTGTGCCTTATAAAGACGCCGCTTTTTCGGGTCTTGCCATCTTCCTGATGGGGCATGATGATCAGATTTCATACCTGCTGGCGATGATGGCTGTCCTTTACCCGATTGCCCATATTATCGTGGGCACGGTGTTTGCCACTGTCGATCTTATCACCTCGCGCAAAGAAGGATAAAGCATGGCTCTGTTGTTGCCCCTGATCCTTGCCGCCGAAGCGCCGGCCAAGCCGGCGGTGCCGCTGGCCTCCACGCCCGAATTGGGCAAGGCGGAAGGCAAATGTCGCGCCAATGAAAGCGGCCCGGCCTTTCTGGTCGATGTGGTGGGGCTCAAGGATCGCACCGGCAAGCTCAAGCTTGAGGTCTATCCCAACAATGACGCCGATTTCCTGATGGATGACAATGTGCTCGTCTATCAGGGCAAGGCGTTTCGCCGGGTTGAGGAAGAAACGCCCGCCAGCGGCAATGTCCAGATCTGCGTGCGGGTTCCGGCGGCGGGGGCCTATTCGATCATGCTGCTGCACGACCGGGACAACAACCGCAAGTTCGGCTGGTGGGTCGATGGCATCGGCTTTGCCTCGAACCCGCGCCTTGGCTGGCACAAGCCCAAGGCCGCCGCGACCAAGGCGGTGGCGGGCAACGGCCCCACGCGCGTTTCGATCACGCTCAATTATCGCAACGGTCTGGGCATGTCGCCCATCAACTGATGCCGGTTAACTGATGCAGGCGTGACACACCGTGTCACACCCGGCGCCCTCCCTCTTGCGCTTTGCCCCGCCAGAGGCCACATGCGCCCCGGATGTCATCGGGCATCGGAAATGCAAACCTGTCCGGCGACAGGAGGGGCCAGTTGCGGATCGTTGATGTTTGCGCCTTTTACACGCCCCATGGCGGCGGCGTAAAAACCTATGTCGAGCAGAAGATGCGGATTGGCCCGGAACTGGGCCATGAGATCATCATCCTTGCCCCCGGCGACCGGCATGAGGTGATCGAACGCGGGCCGATGGCGCGGATCGTAACGATCCCGGCGCCGCGCTTTCCGCTGGATCGCAAATATTGGTATTTCAAGGATGAGGACGCGCTGCACGCGGAGATCACCGCGCTCAAGCCCGATTTCCTTGAGGTTTCTTCGCCATGGCGCAGCGCCAGCATGGTGGCCCGCTGGCCCGGCGATGCGCCGCGCGCGCTGGTGATGCATGCCGATCCGCTCTCGGCCTATGCCTATCGCTGGTTCGAACCGATCATGAGCCGCGAGGCCATCGACCGCAGCTTCGAGCCTTTCTGGAAGCACCTGCGCGAGCTGGGCCATCAGTTTGAGCGCGTGGTCTGCGCCAGCGCGGAATTGCGCGACCGTCTGGCGGCAGGCGGCGTGGCGCATACGGTGCTGCATCCGATGGGGATCGAGGCGGGATTGTTCAGCCCGAAACGGCGCAGCCCGGCGCTGCGGCGGCGGCTGCTGGAAATGTGCGGTCTGCCTGAAAGCGCCAAATTGCTGATCGGCGTGGGGCGGCTCAGCCCGGAAAAGCGCTGGCCGATGATCGTGGACGCGGTGGCCGCGGCCAGCCAGTCGATGCCAATCGGGCTGGTGCTGCTGGGCGCCGGCAACCAAAAGACGCGGATTTTGAAGCAGGTGGCGGGCAATCCGCATATCAAGCTGCTGAAACCCGAGAAGGACCGCGCCAAATTTGCCACCATTCTGGCCAGCGCCGATGCGCTGATCCATGGGTGCGAGGCCGAAACCTTCTGCATGGCCGCCGCAGAGGCGCGGGCCAGCGGGGTGCCGGTGATCGTGCCGGATCGCGGAGGCGCGGCCGACCATGCGCGCGGCGGCGCGGGCGTCACCTATAGCGCGGGCAGCGCCATGGCCGCCGCCCGCGCCACCCTGCGCCTGCTGCGCAACCTGCCCAAGGCCCCGCCCGAGGTGAAGGTCGTTTCGACCCAAGGCCATTTCGAGGCTCTGTTTGCCGATTACGCCAAGGCCCGGCGCGGGCAAGGACCCGAGGGCGCCGAGGAATATCTGTCCGAAAAAGCCGAAGTCGCCTGAGCTTACCTGACACGGATGTTGATACGCGCTTTGCCCCTCTTGCGCAGGGACAGGCGATGGCCTCTTGTGCGCGCCAAATCCTTCCTGCTGCGGAGCTTTCATGCGACACGCGATTACCGGCGCCCTTGCCTTCCTGCTTTCCACCTCCAGCTTGCTGGCTGCGCCTGCACAAACGCCCGAACAGATCGCGGCCGCCGCGCTGAAGGAGGCTCCGGTGTGGGACGGCCATATCGACGTGCCCGAACAATTGCGCGACCGGCGCCACGACGTGCTTAAAGGCTTTGATTTCCACGACACCACCCGCGAACCGGGCGATGACAAGTGGAACACCAATGCCAAGCCCGCCATCGTGCCGATGCAGACCGATCTGACCCGCATGAAGCAGGGCCATCTTCAGGCCGTGTTCTGGTCGGTCTATGTCTCGGCGGCGCTCAACGATCAGCAGGCCGTGCAGGCGACCCTTGAACAGGTCGATGTGATGAAACGCATCATCGCGGCCAACCCGGCCGAGATGCAGTTCTGCGCCGACGCCGCCTGCGTCGAAAAGGCATGGAAGGCAGGCAAGGTCGCCAGCCTGCTGGGCGCCGAAGGTGGGCATTCCATCGGCGGCTCGCTGGCCGTGCTGCGGACCCTGCATGAAATCGGCGTGCGCTATATGACGCTGACGCATTTCAAAACGACCCCATGGGCTGACAGCGGCACCGATGCGCCCCAACACAATGGCCTGACGCCCTTTGGCAAGGATGTGGTGCGCGAGATGAACCGGCTGGGGATTCTGGTCGACCTCTCGCATGTCAGCCAGAAGACCATGCTGGACGCGCTGGAGGTTTCGGGCGCGCCGGTGATCTTCTCGCACTCCAACGCGCAGGCGATTTCCGGCCATCCGCGCAATGTGTCGGATGAGGTGCTGGACAAGGTGAAGGCCAATGGCGGCGTGGTCGCGGTCAATTTCTTCCCCGGCTATATCAGCCCCGGCCAGTACGCCTGGGCCGCCAACCGCGCGGGCGAAATGGCGCGGCAAAAGGCGCTGCACCCCGACCGGCCCGACATCGCGGCGGCCGCTCTGGCCGATTGGGAAAAGGCCAATCCCAAGCCCGTCGCCACGCTGGCCGATGTCGTCGCCCATATCGACCATATCAAGCAGCGCATCGGCATCGACCATATCGCGCTCGGCTCGGACTTCGATGGCGGATCCGTCGGCTTGCAGGGCCTGCCCGACACCTCGGCCTACCCCGCGCTCTTCGTCGAACTGGCCCGCAAGGGCTACACCAAGGAGGATCTGAAAAAGATCGCCAGCGGGAATTTCCTGCGCGTGTTGAAGGCGGCAGAAGCCTATGCGGCGGCGCATAAGGGGGATCCGGCGATTGAGAATCCGACGGTGTTTTGAGGTTTTTTGCCTCCGGCGGGCAAAGGGACTTGTCCCTTTGCAATCCCGTTAATGGGGTGGTGTAAGGTTGGCAGAGTCAGGTTTGGCGGATGATGGGAAAGCCTGCGGCGCGGGAAGCTCATCGCTAAAAGCGCCGCGGGCTTTCAAAACCATGACACGCGCGCAACCTTGCCAACCAAGCGCAACCCCATATCGGGATTGTTAAGGGCCCCCGCCCTTAACCCGCCGGAGGCACTTAAAACCCCAAACCCTAAAACCCCTTCTTCCACCCCAAACTCACCCCGCGATCATCGGGCAGCGCCGCATAATGCCCCGGATTCCCCCGCCAAAACAGGTTCAGCCCCGCCGAACCGCCTTTCACAGGAAACTGCCACGCCAGCTCGGCATCCACCTCGCGCCCGGTCGGGGCCAGTGAGAGCCGCCGCATCCCCCAGACCGCGCCCGTGTCATAGTCATAGGCGACGGGCAGGTGGAAATTCATGCCCCCACGCTCGACACGCAGGGGTTGCGAGAGGCGCAGCGCCAGCACATCGCCGAATTTGAAGAAATTGGCGATCGAGCCATCAACCACCCAGCCGTTGGACACCAGCCCTGATCCCGCGCCGATAAAGTCCGAGCCGCGTACCTGCGTAAAGCCCTGCCGCCAAGCCGCGCCGAAGTGGAAATCGGGATAGGGCCGCCAGCCAAGCGCCGCATCGACAAACACTGTATCCGCCCCATGCGCGCCCAGCGCCGGGTTGAACCGCGCGCCCAGAATGCCGCGCTGCTCGCTCATCCAGCTTGCGCCAAGGCTGGCCTCGACATCGCCCCGCCGCCGGTCGAGGGCCAAGCCGAAGCGCTGCACAAGGTCGCGGCTCTCATTCTGGCTCGAAGCACCGACCGCCTGCCATGGCGATCCGGTCCAGCCGTAGCCCTGCTGGCCCATCACGGTCAGGCCCCATTGGCCAAGGCCCCGCCTGATCGCCAGCGAGGTTTCTCCGCTGCGGAAAAAGCCGGTGTCCTCCAGCGGATTGCCCGCCACCATGAAGGCGGGCCGGTCCTGCCCCTGAAGCGAGGCCACGATCCCATCGGCCCCCTGCGCCATGGCAAAGCCCATGGAAAGGCCCGGCGCCACCCGCGCGATCACCCGCCCGGCCAGCACGCGGGCCGCCGCCGCATCCTCCTGGCTGAGCCGCAGCGCGCCCGACCAGGGCAGCGCCAGGTTGCGCCCGGTGGCGTCCACGCTGAAGGCCATCGCCACCGCACCATCGCCCAGCGAAAAACCGCGATTCTGGTTCACCAGCGCCGGGGCCAGTTTCGGGATCAGCGACGCGCCGCGCAGCCCATTGGCCAGATTGGCCCCAAACGCCCGCCCATAGGAATCCAGCACCACTGCGGCCACAGAGGCCCCCTGCGCCGCATCGCCCATCGCGGGCGATGTCACCGCGCTGGTGCCGCCCAGCGCCATTTGCGTCGCTGTGCCCGCAAGCGAGGTGGCCCCTTGCGCATTGAAGGCCGCCGCAATGTTCAGCCCGCCGCGCCCATAGACCGCATCCTGCCCGGTGGCGCCAAGGTTGGTGGCGGTGTTGAGCAGGATCGACACCGCCTGCGCGGCGGTCAGGTTGGGAAAGGCCTGCCGCAGGAGTGCGACCGCCCCCGCGATCTGGGGCGCGGAAAAACTCGTGCCGTTATAGACGGTCGTATAGGTCGTCCCGCCCGAGACTGTGGTCTTGATGACGCCATTTTCATACTGACAGCAGATCTGTTCACCCAGCGCCGCCAGATACCATGCCGCCTCGGTCCCGGCCCGGTTCGAAAAGCTGGAGATGACATTGGTCGATCCCACCGAGCCCGCGATGATGACATTGCCATTGCCCGCCGCGCGCACGCCCGAGGCGAAAGGATCGACCTGAGCCGAGGCGTCATTGCCCGCCGAAACCACCACCACCACGCCCGCACCGGCCGCCCCGGCGATGGCATTGGCGACATTGGCATTCGGCACCGATCCGCCCAGCGACAGATTGATGACCTTGGCCCCGGCGGCGATGGCGGCGGTGATGCCCTGCGCGATGGCGTTGTCGTTGAAACTGCAACCGGCGCTGCTGGCGCAACTGCCTGCGGTGTCGACGCGCATGGCCGCGATGGTGGCGTTAAAGGCCATGCCCATCACCCCCACCCCGTTGCGCGCGGCGGCGGCCACCTGCGCGACGATCGTGCCGTGGTCGCTGTCGGGATTGTTCAAACCCCGGCTGCCCGCCAGATCGGTCGAGGCCGAGGAAATGCGCCCGGCAAATTCGGGATTGGTGGTGTCCATCCCCGAATCGACGATGCCGATGGTCACGCCCTGCCCGCTGGCGCCCGCCGCCCATGCGGTGATCGCGCCATGCTGCGACGGGCCGGTCGAACGATTGTATTCGGCGGTCTGGAAACTGGCCGAAGGCGTGGGGGTGATGATCGCGCCGGGAGAGACGGTGGCCGTTGGCGTTGGCGTGGCCGTCGCGGTCGGCGTGGCGGTGGCGCTGCTTGTGCCGCTGGGCGTGGAATTGACCGATCCGCCGCCCGATCCCCCGCCGCAGGCCGCCAGCCCCGCCAGACCCGCGCCCACCACCGCCGTCAGCGGCAGGCGACGAACCATCGCCAAGGACCTGTACACCCCATCCCGATTCATAAACCCATCCCCCTGTGCCTCCTTCCTGCGCCCTTTCGGGTAAACACCGGGTAACGATCCCGCCTTCACACTTGTTCTATCGCGCGTCAGGCGATAGGCGCTGTGGTCAAACAGGCGTATGCCGTCCCCCTTCGCAAAGAGGCCAAGACCATGACCGACACTACCGTCCTTGCCGCCGCCATCGAGGCCGCCTGGGAAGCCCGTGACACCGTCACCCCCGCCAGCGCCGATGTACGCGCCCATGTAGAGGCGGCCTTTGGCCTGCTGGAATCGGGCGCGGCGCGCGTGGCCGAAAAGATCGACGGCGAATGGGTGGTCAATCAGTGGCTGAAGAAGGCCGTGCTGCTCTCGTTCCGCCTGAACGACAATGCCGTGGTGCCCGGCGGTTCGGCAGGTTCGCCCGCCTTTGATAAGGTGGCCAGCAAGTTTGACGGCTATGACGACGCCAAGTTCCGCGAAGGCGGCTTCCGCGTGGTGCCGGGCGCGGTGGCGCGTGCGGGCTCGTTCATCGGCAAGAATGTGGTGCTGATGCCTTCTTTCGTCAACATCGGCGCCTATGTGGGCGAAGGTTCGATGGTCGATACCTGGGCCACCGTCGGTTCGTGCGCACAGATCGGCAAGGGCGTCCACCTGTCGGGCGGCGTGGGCATCGGCGGCGTGCTGGAACCGCTTCAGGCCGGGCCGGTCATCATCGAGGACGGCGCCTTTATCGGTGCGCGTTCGGAAGTGGTTGAAGGCGTCATCATCGGCGAGGGCGCGGTGCTTTCCATGGGCGTGTTCATCGGCGCCAGCACCAAGATCATCGACCGCGCCACGGGCGAAGTCCATATCGGCCGCGTGCCGCCCTATGCGGTGGTCGTGCCCGGCTCGATGCCCGGCAAGCCGCTGCCCGACGGCACGCCGGGGCCGAGCCTCTATTGCGCCGTGATCGTCAAGACCGTCGACGCGCAGACCCGCGCCAAGACCGGCATCAACGATCTGCTGCGCGACTGATCCGGGACCGCAAAGCCTCATGAAAAAGCGCGCTTTCGCTCTGCTGCTCGCCCTGCTGATTCCTGCGGGGCTGGCCTCTCATGGGGCGGCAGAGGCGCAGGGCGAACGCGCGCCCAAGGTTGCTCCCAAAGTTCCCATGGCGGCGGCACAGGTCTTGCGCCGCCTGCCCCATGATCCCCATGCCTATACCGAAGGACTGTTCATCCATAATGGACAGCTTTTTGAAAGCACCGGCATGGAGGGACGCTCCAGCCTGCGCCGGGTCGATCTGAATTCGGGCCGGGTGCTGGAAAAGACCGACCTGCCGCGCCCCTTGTTTGGCGAAGGGATTGCGCCATGGCGCGATCAGATCCTGATGCTGACATGGCGCGACGGGCTGGGCTTTCGCTTTACCCGCGCCGGGTTCCGCCCGATTGGCCGCTTCACGTATCTGGGCGAAGGATGGGGCATGACGGCGCGGCCCGATGGGGCCGAGCTGATCATGTCGGATGGCAGCAACACGCTGCGCTTCATCGATCCGGCCACTTTCCGCACCCGCCGGATGCTGAGCGTCACCGCCGACGGGATCGGGGTGGACATGCTCAACGAGCTGGAATGGGTGAACGGCGAGATCCTCGCCAATGTCTGGATGACCAGCCGCATCGCCCGGATCGATCCCGCCACGGGGCGGGTCAAGGGCTGGATCGACCTTGCCGCTCTGGCGCGCGAGGCAGGCGCCACCGGCCCCGATCAGGTGGCCAACGGCATCGCCTGGGACGCGGTCGGCAAGCATCTTTACGTCACGGGCAAAGAATGGCCGGTGATGTTCGAAATCGCCCCTCCCGCCGCCGCGCCGCCCGCCCATTGATACGCGACATTTTGACCGGCCACATGGACAAAGCGGGCTGAAACCGCCATGTCTGGGGTCTGATGGGCAACAATCTGTTCCTGCAATTTGCGGTTTCCTCGGCCATGGTCGTGCTTTGCGTGATTGTGCATGGCTTTGGCCTGTTCGGCCTGACCCGCGCGCTGCGCAGCGAGGCCAATGTGGAACGATTGCGCCATATCCGCCCGCTTTCGCCGCGCGGGGCGATTTTCACGCTCTCGATCGTGGTGGCGATCATCGCGCTGCACGGGGTGGAAATCTGGGCCTTTGCGCTGGTCTATTTCTCGGTCGGCGCGGTGCATGGGCTCGAGCCTTCGCTCTATTTCTCGACCATCTCCTATTCGACCGTGGGATACAGCGACATTCACATCACCAGCCAATGGCGGCTGATCGGGGCGTTTGAAAGCATTCTGGGGATGCTGCTGCTGGGCTGGTCCACCTCGTTCTTTTTCCGGATGCTGGGGCGCATAGACGCGCATTAACGGCGCATTGATGGCGCTTGCCGCGCGGCGCGCGCTGCATTACCGGTGGGCGGTTGCGCCAAGACGGGATAGACCTCTTTCATGCCGATCATCCATAGCCTGCTGGGAATGCTGCTCATTCTGGGGATCGCCTTTGCGCTGTCCTCCAACCGGCGCGCGGTGCGGCCAAGGGTGGTGCTGGCCGCTTTCGGGCTTCAGGCGGGGCTGGCGGCGCTGGTGCTCTATGTGCCTGCGGGCAATGCGGCGCTTCAGGTCGTGGCGGGCGGGGTTTCCTCGCTGCTGGCCTATGCCCATTCGGGGGTGGATTTCCTGTTCGGCCCGCTGGCCAAGCCCGAGATCGGCGGGGCCAGTTTCGCCATTTCGGCGCTGCCGGTGATCATCTTCTTCGCCTCGCTGATTTCGATCCTCTATTACCTGCGCATCATGCCGCTGGTGATCCGCTGGATCGGCGGCGGCCTTGAAAAGCTGACGGGCATCAGCCGGATCGAATCGCTTTGCGCGGCCAGCAATATTTTCGTCGGCCAGTCCGAGGCGCCGCTGGTGATCCGGCCCTATCTGGCCGCGCTGTCGCCGGCGCAGTTGTTCTGTGTGATGACCGTGGGCATGGCGGGCGTGGCGGGCACGATTCTGGCCGCCTATGCCAGCATGGGCATCCGCATCGACTATCTGGTGGCGGCCGCCTTCATGTCGGCGCCGGGCGGGATCTGCATGGCCAAGATCATGATGCCCGATCCGCGCACGCCGCCGCCGGTCGATGGCGATCTGCCCGACAATATCGTGCCGCCCGCAGGACTTGCCGCCGCCGCGCTCAACCGCGCCGATGTGACGCATCAGCCCGGCGTGCATGTCGATGAGCCGGTTCCGCTGGCCCATGACGAGGAGCGCCCCGCCAATATCATCATGGCCGCCAGCGAAGGCGCGCAGACCGGCGTGAAGCTGGCCGTAGCAGTGGGCGCGATGGTGCTGGCCTTTGTGGCGCTGGTGGCGCTGGCCAATGGCATTGTGGGGGGCATCGGGCATTGGGTCGGCATTCCCGACCTCTCGTTCCAGAAACTGCTGGGCTATCTGTTTGCGCCGATCTTCAGCCTTCTGGGCGCGCCGACATGGGCCGAGGCGATGCGCGCGGGCGGGATGTTCGGCACCAAGATCGTGCTCAACGAATTCGTCTCCTTCATCGATCTGGGCCAGGCCAAGGAATTGTCGGCCAAGACCGTGGCCATCGTCACCTTTGCCCTGTGCGGCTTTGCCAATTTCTCGTCCATCGCGATCCAGATGGCCGTGACCGGCAGCCTTGCCCCCAACCAGCGGCCGCTGATCGCCAAGATGGGGCTGAAGGCTCTGGCCGCAGGCGCGCTGTCCAACCTGATGAGCGCGGCGCTGGCCGGGCTGTTCCTGTCGCTGTAACGCCATGAGCCAGCGCTGGGATGAAGAATGGGCCGCCGCCATGCCCAAGCGCGCGCGGCCAAAGCGCAAGGCAGGCATCGGCACGGTCTTCGCCGTCGTGCTGTTGCTGATGGCGATCAGCGTGGTCAGCACGCGGTGGCGGCAATGGAACGCGCCGCAGAACGTGGGCGTGACAGCATCGGACCTCAAACCCACTGCGCAGGACCGCGAATCGGCCCGCTTTGCCCTGTGCAAGGGCAAGGTGCGCGTCACCTGCGTCGTCGATGGCGACACGATCTGGTTCAAGGGCGAGAAAATCCGCATCGCCGACATCAACGCCCCCGAAATCAGCCACCCGCAATGTGATTACGAGGAGCAGTTGGGCGACAAGGCCCGCGATCGGTTGATGGGCCTGCTCAATGCGGGCGCGTTTTCGGTGGTGAGCGAGGGCAGCCGGGACGTGGACAAATATGGCCGCAAGCTGCGTGACATTACGCGGGGCGGAAAAAGCCTTGGCGCGGTATTGGTCAGCGAAGGGTTGGCCGAGCGGTGGACCGGGCATCGGCGGGATTGGTGTCATTGATTTTTGGGGGTTTAAGGTGCCTCCGGCGGGTTAAGGGCGGGGGCCCTTAACAATCCCGGTAATGGCTTTGTTGCGCCCTGCCCCGGCCAAGGCTGATGGGGGAAAGGTTAAAATGATAAAGCCTGCGGCGCTTGAAGGCAGAACCTCTCCGCGCCGCAGGCTTTCAAACCATCAGACAAACATAACTCTGCCATCCTCCCGCCACCCCAAAAATGGGATTGCAAAGGGACGAGTCCCTTTGCCCGCCGGAGGCATCAAACCGCTAAATCAAAGCGTCCAATCCGCCGCATCCCCCAGCTCACCCTTAAGATCAGCCAGCGTACCGCCCGCGTTCAAAAGCCCGCGCAGAGCCTCCCCGCCCAGCTCGTAATATTCGCGATGGGGCACGGCGAGGACGACCATGTCGTAGGTCCGCTCCAGCGCATCGTGGACCAGCGGGATACCATATTCATGCATCGCCTCATCGGCATCGGCATGGGGATCGTGGACCGCCACGCCGTGGCCAAAGCGACCCAGCGCCGAGACCAGATCCGCCACTTTGGAATTGCGCAGGTCGGGGATATTTTCCTTGAAGGTCAGGCCCAGCATGAGGACGCTGCCGGTCTTGTTCCCACGCGCCTTGTGCAGTTCCTTGGCCACCCATCCGGCCATGCCGTCATTGATCCCGCGCCCGGCCAGGATCACGCGCGGGTCGAGACCAAGCTGTTCGGCCCGGTGCGACAGGTAATAGGGATCAACCCCGATGCAGTGCCCGCCGACAAGGCCGGGCGCGAAAGGCAGGAAGTTCCACTTGGTCCGCGCCGCCGCCAGCACATCCCAGATCGAGATATCGAGCCGGTTAAAGATCTGGGCGATCTCGTTCATGAAGGCGATGTTGATGTCGCGCTGGGCGTTTTCGATCACCTTGGCGGCTTCGGCGGCCTTGATGCTGGCCGCGCGGAACGTGCCGCCGCTGGTCACGCTGCCGTAGAGATGGGCCACGCGGTCGAGGATTTCGGGGGTCTGGCCCGAGACGACCTTGGTGATCTTGTCGATCGTGTGTTCGCGGTCGCCCGGATTGATGCGTTCGGGGCTGTATCCGAGGAAGAAGTCCTTGCCGCACAAAAGGCCCGAATGCGCCTCAAGGATAGGGGCGCAAATGTCCTCGGTCACGCCGGGATAGACGGTGCTTTCATAGACCACCACCGGCACGCGCCCTTCGGCAATCGCGGCGGGCAGCATGGCGCCCACGGTCCGGCTTGCCGCCTCGACCATGCGCAGATCGGGGCGATTGGCGCCATCGATGGGCGTGGGCACGGTGACGATGTAATAGTCGGCCGGAGGGCAGACCTGCGGATCGGCGGCCAGCGCCAGCGTGCTGGCGGCCAGCCGGTCGCGGTCGATTTCGCCGGTGCGGTCATGGCCTGTGTTCAATTCGTCGATGCGGCGCTGGTCGATATCCAGCCCGACCGTCTCGAACTTGCCCGCCAGCGCCACGGCCAGCGGCAGCCCGACATAGCCAAGCCCGACCACCACCACGCGGGTCACGCGCTGCTGCGCATCAAGCGAACCAAGCGATACAGGCGCGGCGCTGTCCACCGCCACCTTGGAATACATATACGTCAAAGCGAACCCCCTCTGGCGGCTCGGCATGGAATTTGCCGCCCGGAGGCTTAGGCCCAAGGCTCTTATATTACGGTTAACACCTGCAAAGCTAAAGCATCACCGGCAAACGGCCCATGTAGGCAACCATAAGGCAGAGTATTCGCATGACCGATCAACCGGCCAAGATTCTCGTTATTTTCGGCACCCGCCCCGAAGCGATCAAATTGTTCACGGTGGTGGAGGCGTTGAAGCAGGATCCGCGATTCGAGCCTGTCGTCTGTGTTTCGGCCCAGCATCGCGCGATGCTGGATCAGGTGCTGGAGATTGCAGGCATCACGCCCGACCACGACCTTGACCTGATGCGCCCGAATCAGACGCTTGATGGCCTGACCGCCGCGCTTTTGACCGAACTGGGCGAGGTGATGGACAAGGTGAAGCCCGACCGCGTGATCGTTCAGGGCGATACGGCAACGGCCATGGCGGGGGCCTTGGCGGCCTATTACCGCAAATTGCCGGTCGATCATGTCGAGGCCGGTTTGCGGTCAGGCAATATCTATCACCCATGGCCCGAAGAGGTGAACCGCAAGATCATCGGGGGCATCGCTTCTTTGCATTTTGCACCGACCACCACCAGCGAGGCGGCGCTGCTGCGCGAGAACGTTAGCGCGGATCGGGTCCACGTTACGGGCAACACCGTGATCGACGCGCTGCATTGGGTGCTGGCGCGAATCGAGGCGCAGCCTTCGCTGGCCGCCGGGCTGGATGACTTGGCCGAGCGATTCAAGGGCAAGCGGATCATCGGCGTGACCAGCCACCGCCGCGAGAATTTTGGGCATGGCATGGAAAACATCGCCAGCGCCATCCGCCAGATCGCCGAACGCCCCGATACGGCGATCATCTTCCCGGTGCATCTCAATCCCAATGTGCGCGCGGTGATGAATGAGCGGCTGGTCGGGCTTGATAATGTCGCGCTGATCGAGCCGCTCGATTATCCGCATTTCGCGCGTTTGCTGTCCATGGCCGAAATCATGCTGACCGATTCGGGCGGAGTGCAGGAAGAAGCGCCGGCGCTTGGCAAACCTGTTCTGGTCATGCGCGAGACGACCGAGCGGCCCGAGGGCGTTGTTGCGGGAACGGCGCGGCTGGTGGGCACCGATTCTTCGCGTATTGTTTCCGAAATCTTCAGCCTTCTTGACGATAAAGCCGCCTACGAAGCCATGGCGCGCGCCCATAACCCGTTCGGGGATGGGCAGTCCTCGCGCCGCATCGTGGACGCGCTGGCGCAGGAGGTATGGGGCGCATGAAATCGGACAAGAAGCCTGACGTTTGTGTGGTGGGGCTGGGGTATATCGGCCTGCCCACGGCCGCTATTGTCGCCCGTTCGGGCTGCCGCGTGCGCGGCATCGACGTCAGCCAGAAGGTGGTGGACACGATCAATCGCGGCGAAATCCATATTGAAGAAGTCGATCTGGACGGGCTCGTCCATGCCGTGGTCGGGCGCGGGCTGCTGACCGCCTCGCTGGAGGTGGCGCCTGCCGATGTGTTTGTCATTGCCGTGCCCACGCCCTTTGGCCCCGATCATGAGCCGGATGTATCCTATGTGCTGACCGCCGCGCGTTCCATCGCGCCGGTGCTCAAGCATGGCGATGTGGTGATCCTCGAATCGACTTCGCCCGTGGGCACGACCGAGCAGATCCGCGATCTGTTTGCCGAGATGCGCCCGGACCTCAAGATCCCCGGCCTGACCCGCGACACGCCCGATGTGTCGATCGCCTATTGCCCGGAACGCGTGCTGCCCGGCCGCATCCTGCATGAACTGACCGAGAATGACCGCTCGATCGGCGGCATCACGCCACGCTGCGCGCGCAAGGCGGTGGGCTTCTACAAGATCTTCGTGCGCGGCCAGTGCATCGCCACGGATGCGCGCAGCGCGGAAATGACCAAGCTGGTCGAAAACGCCTATCGCGACGTGAACATCGCCTTTGCCAACGAACTCTCCATCGTCGCCGACCGCATGGGTCTGGACGTGTGGGAAGTCATCAAGCTGGCCAATCGCCATCCGCGCGTGAACATCCTGTCGCCCGGCCCCGGCGTAGGCGGCCATTGCATCGCGGTCGATCCGTGGTTCATTGTGTCGAGCGCGCCGGCGGAAACGCCGCTGATCCGCACGGCGCGGGGCGTGAACGATGGCAAGATCCACCACGTCATCGCCAAGGCGGACGAACTGATTGCCGCCCACCCGAATGCCCGCGTCGCGGCGCTGGGGCTGGCGTTCAAGGCGAACATCGACGATTTCCGCGAGAGCCCGGCGCGCCTTGTCGCCGCCACCCTCGCACGCAAATATCGCGAGCGGATGAGCATCGTCGAACCCTATGCCACCGTCCTGCCCCGCGAGTTCGAAGGCACCGGTGCGACCCAGATCGACCTCGACGAAGCGCTGGAGGAATGCGACATCCTTTTGGTCCTCGTCGATCACGACGCCTTCCGCCAGGTGCCTCTGGCCGAGCGCGCGGGCAAGATCGTCTATGACACGCGCGGGATCTGGCCGGATCAGCCCAAGGGTGGAGCTGAGGTCAGCGAAGGATTGCGGTTGGTGGGATGAAGATGCCTCCGGCGGGTTAAGGGACTCGTCCCTTAACAATCCCATTAATGGGGTGGCGTGTGGTCGGCAGACTGGCGCGCGACTTATGATTTGAAAGCCTGCGGCGCGGAGAGGGCATACCTTCAAGCGCCGCAGGCTTTATTCATTCGGAGATCGCACATAATCGCCCTCCAAACACAACACCGACAATATCGGGATTGTTAAGGGCGAGTCTTTGTCGGTCGCATTTCTCAAGAGAAATGCTCCGGGCCCTTAACCCGCCGGAGGCATCAAACCCGAGCCAAAGAACTCAAATCCCCCCATACCACTGATACCCGGCCACATCCTCCCAATACCCCCCCTTGCCGCCATAGAGGCCCGCGAGCGTATCGCGCACTTCCACCCGCATCACATACTTGGCCTGCTTGTATCCCAACTGCCGTTCCACACGCAGGCGGACCGGCGCGCCATGCTCCAGCGGCAATTCGCGCCCGTTCATCGCCCAGGCCAGGATCGTTTGCGGGTGGAAGGCGTCCACCAGATCGATGCTTTCGTAATAGGGGGCCTCGTCGGTCTTGTCGGCGCAGTGGAACACCACGAACTGTGCGGTCGGCATCAGCCCCGCCATGGCCAGCACCTGCCCCAGTTGCGGGCCTTGCCACTGGCCGATGGCGGACCATCCCTCGACACAATCGTGGCGGGTGATCTGGCGGCGCTGAGTCATGGCTTTGAGCGCGGTGAGCGGCAGGTCGAGCGGGCGTTTGACCAACCCATCGACGCGCAGCGACCAGCGCGCAAAGCCCTCCGCCGCATGGGCCGCCCATGCCGCATCGCCCTCGGTATTGCCGTTGGAGCGGAAGGTGGGCGACATATCGGCTTCGCGGAATTCGCGCGCCAGCGCATCGCGGCCCAGCAGCAGCCTTTGCGCGGGCTGGTGCAGCCCCGCCGCACCCTCGACCCAGCCCGCCACCGTGGGCTGACGCACGATCCGGTCGCAACCCGAAAGCAGCAGGCCCCCGCCCGCGATCAGGCCCCGTCTGGAAATCATGGCCTGCCTCCCTCGCGCCGCCATCCCGTGATCATACCGCGCAATTGGTTAATCGGCCCGGACGCCAGCACCATCGCCAGATGCACCACCACGAACAGCACGATCCCGCAAAGCCCCAGAAAATGCAGCGAACGCGCCGATTGCCGCCCGCCCAGAACATCAAGCAACCATGGCGCCGCCGCATCCATCCCCGGCGATAGCGCCAGCCCGGACGCGATCATCAGCGGCAACAGGCCGAACAGCACCCCGGCATAGGCCAGCTTCTGCAGCACGCCATAGGCGCCATCATGAAAGCGAAAGCGCAGATGGTCGACCACATCGCGCGCAATCGAACGCGGCGACCACTCGGCCCGCGTGATATGCAGATCGCGCCGGATATGCCCGTTGACCAGCGACCATAGCAGATAGGCCGCCAGCCCCACCGCCAGCCCCCATGCAAAAGCCAGATGCCAGCTTCGCGCCAGCGCCAGATCATAGGTCGAGGGCAAGGTCATCCAGCCCGGAAAGGCCAGCGCCAGTTCGGCCCCATCGGCCCCGCGCGACAGGCCGAAGACGCCCGTCGTCTCCATCGTATGGCCCAGCAGCGTGATGCCTCCGTGATTGGCCCCGGCATTATCGGTCCACGCGCCGAATTCCAGCCATGCCGGATCATCATTGGCGCCATAGGCCCCCCAATAGAGTCGCGGATGGGCATTGAAGATCATCAGCCCGCTCATCGCCATGACCAGGATGACCAGCGCATTGACCCAATGCCAGAGGCGCGTCGAAAAGCGATGGCGCCGCACCAAAGGCCGCGCAACACCGCTGCCCTCGCGCAGGACACGGCCCCTGAATAGGGTGAAATCCTTATCCTCGTCCATGATGCAAATCTAGGCCGACAATGCCGCAAGAGCAAGCAGCACCAAGGGTTTGGCAGGCAGAAGTCCCGCCGGTGATCTTACCACTAAGCTACTCCACTTTCTGGGAAAGTCCCAAATTGTCCCGCGATACGAAATTAAGCATTCCACGCGAAAATAGGGGCCTTCCATAAGGATTTGGGACTATGAGATTCTTCTCGGCAGCCGCGTTGCTCAAGAGCGGAGCTGTTTTTTTTGTGTCGCTTTGCATCGCCTCGCCGGCATGGGCTCAAGCGCCTTCTCCCTCTGCGCTGGTTGATATTCAGGTTGTCGCCCAATCAACGAACCAGACCCGCCTGCGCCTGACCTTTACCCCGCAGGCGAACAGCTTTGGTTCGATTGGCACCTCTGTGACCCAGCCCGCGATCGGCTTTGCGCTGACCTCACGCGGGAACAGCGCCGCATCGCCGCGCCAGTTGAACGGCTTTCTGCGCCAGATAAGCTTTGAGCAGCTCGACACCGTTTTGGTGATGCGCTTTCTCACCACCGGCCCTTCGCAGATGATCACCAGCGCGGTGGATGCAACGCATGTGGATGTGACGCTGTCCGACGGCGTGGAAAAGGCCGTGCGCAAGGCCGTTGCCGACAATCTGCCGCCCCCGCCGCCTCCGCCGCCCGCCAGCCCGGTGCCCCCCGCCGATCAGGGCTATGAACTGGTCATGCTGCGCTATGCCGATGTCAGCGAAGTGGTGGGTCTTTTGACCGAAGGGCTGACGGTCAAGTCGAACGTCTCATTTACGCCAAAGTCGCCCGGATTCGGATCCACCAACAATTCAAACAACAGCTATGTGATCCAGCAGGCCCAGAACACCGAGAACAATGATCAGCCGCTGGGCCAGTCGGTTGACGGCTCGATTGCCGTGGACCGCCGCTTGAACGCGGTCTGGCTGAAAGGAAGCCCGGAGAAAATCGCCCGGATGAAGGCCCAGATCGCGCTGATCGACGTGCCGGTGGACAGTGTCATCCTCGAAACGCAGCTGGTCGAATTGACCGACAGCGGCGCCCGCTCGATCGGCATCAATTTCAGCAATGCCAGCGGCCAGATCGGCGTGGCCACCTTTCAAAGCGGGGCCAGCATTCCGCTGGGCTATACGCCCAATGGCGGAGGCCACGTTTCGCATGACGGCGGCACATTGATGGGCGGGCATCTGTCCAGCGTGGCCCTGCAGGCAGCCATTTATGCCCAGGTTGCCAAAGGCGAGGGACGCATCGTGTCGCGCCCCCGGATTTCGGCGCTTTCCGGCTCCACCGCCCGGATCATCACCGGCGATGCCTTGCCCATCCTGACGGCTATCACGCTTTCGGGCGTCAACGGCGTCTCGCAGCAGGTGCAATATGTGAATGTGGGCGTGACCCTTCAGATCGCGCCGCGCGTCACGCCCGATGGATTCGTCAGCAGCAACGTCTTCTGCGTGGTTTCAAGCGTTTCGGGCTATTCGCAGGGCTATCCCACGATCAGCCAGCGCGAGGCCCAGACCACGGCCATTGTGCGTGATGGGGACACTTTCGTCATCGGCGGATTGACTCAGGAGAGCAGCATCAAGTCCCGCTCGCGCGTGCCTCTGCTCGGAGATCTGCCGGTGGTCGGCACCGCCTTTCGCTATGAGCAGGCGAGCAAGGCCAAGACCGATCTGTTCATTGTGGTCACGCCTCATGTGGTGCGCACCGGCTTGTTGAAAGCCCCGCCGCAGCCAGAGCGCGAAATGGAGGCCCCCCCTGCGGATCAAAGCCGCGTCCCGCCCCCACCCGGCTTGTAAGGTGCTCAGTTCATGCTGAATTGGCGATCATGCCTTGTTTGGCGATAGAGCATGACCCATTGCCCCGCCGCGAAGAGCAGGAACAGCAGCGCCGCGAAAAAGCGAAAGGTCGCGTGGCGCCAGTATTGGGCATACAATTCCTCGGGATTGGTGAAGAGAACCCAATATTTGCCTTTGGCCAGAGTGCCTTGCTCACGCAGGCTGTATTCGGCCGAAACGGGCAGGATGTCGGCCACCAGCAGACCCGTCAACCCCATGGAATTCACCGTTGCGGGATCGAAGGTCAGGCCGTCGTCGGGCAATTGCACCACCAGCCAGGCCGCCCCGGCCTGCTGGGCGCTCTGGACGGGCAGAAAGCGCGTGGGCGGTGCGAAATCCAGCCCCGCGCCTTTGTAACGCAGGACGGCCCCCAAGGGACGGGCGCCAAGCACCTTAACGAATCCCTCTTTCGGATCAGCCGGACGTGAAAGATCCATGTCGACCGCGGGCCCTTTGGCAGACGGCAGATTGCGGGCCTGAAGCAGGACGATGGCCCCCGCCACCGTGCACAGGATGCCCAGCGCCAGCAGGACATAGATCCGCGCCGTAGCCCCACGGCCAACGTCTTGGCCCAAATCATCCAAAGCCGCCCCCTCCGGGGCCGGCAGGAGTTTCTGCACAAGCGGCTGCAGGACCAGCAAGGCGAGGAACAGCAAAAGCGCCATCAGCGGCACCTGCGAATCTATCCCGATATTCTGCGCCATACGAAGAATATGCGGAAGATTGAACTCAGCCAACGCCAGCAAGGCCAATACAGCTGCAATCAGCCCCCAATAAATTATATGTCTTGATGTCGTCGTCATAGCACATCTCAATGCCTGTTGAGAAAACCGAAAGATTGCGGACAATCCGGCGAGGAACGATCCTCGACCTTGCTTCCACTTAGAAGCCCTTAATCAGATGTCAGATAGCCGACGGGGCCGAACATGCCCTTGTGGAATCGAGCTTTTGTTACTGCACAAAGTAAACTTCATTCTCGATTTACAAAAGGAGATTAAGGGTGGATTCGGTTCAAACATGTATTTTGGCCTGTGCCCCCCTCAAAGACATTCCAGAATCCAAGTCGCGTCCGCGTTTGAAATGGGCATTCTGCGGTACCCTTTGGCCATGAAGCCTGGAAAGGCGAGCAGAGGGATCTTCTTCGGGAGCGGATCGGAAAGCGACGGGCCGCATGAGCAATCCGGCCGATACCCCCTCCAAAAACGCGATTCCGTGGTGCAACGCAGAATCGCCCCGATGGTTCCTGCTGCCTTGCGCCAGCCCTCCCAGAGATCGGGCATGGAAAGGCGGGGCAAACCTCCATATTGAATGGAAATAGCGCAAGGCAACGCTCGGCTTCTGCTGCAACGCGATCCGGTGATCAACGAGGATAAATAGCAGATCTTGTCCGTTATGGCCCCATTGCACCGGCCCAGCCTGACCGAGCATCAAGTCGATCAAACACATAGCAGGCATCGGCGAACGCCGGTCGGCGGCCCCGGAAAACACTGACAAATTTATGCACTTCGTCCGCACGTCGCGGAAACAACAGCGCGGAACGCCAGTATATAAGTTTTTATATATAAGATTTTATATCCATAATGGATTAAATAACGCCATCCTCCCCACACATCACCACACACATTAAAACATTTTGGAAATGTAGTTCGGTAATGGCGACATCTTATAGGCCAGTTTCGAAAGAGGATATTGCCTTCGCATCTGCGACAAGGTTAGGTATTGCACTTATGGATGGATGTTCGCGATCTTTTGGATCCCGGCACATTATTGAGGTGTAATAAATGGCTTCGATGGGCGGAATTCGCGACGAAGAGCGGTTGGACCTGGCGGCGGTCACGTCTCGTTATCGGCGACACGTGGGGCCGATTCTGGCCTGCACCGCCGTGGGGGCTATCCTGTTTGGCGGGCTGACCTATTTCCTGCCAAACCGATACACCGCCGTGACCGAAATGACCTATGCGCCGCAGGTGCCGCCCGATGTTTCGCAGAACAGTTCGGCGGTTCCAGCGCCTTTGAGCGACCAACAGCGCGATTCGCGGATCGACGCCGCGGTCCAAGGCATTCAATCCCTGCCCGTAGCGGTGCGTGTTGTCACAGCCCTCAAGCTGGAGCGGGACCCGCAACTGGCGGACAAGGCCAAGAAATATCTGACCGGCGGGAATGTGCGCGAAGCGGTTGCCGCAGCCCTGCTCGACAGTCTGAAGGTCAAGCGGGTCAGCGAAACCCCGCTGATCGACATCAGCTTTACCCATGCCGACCCGCTGCAGGCCGCCAAGATCAGCGATGCCTTTGGCAAAGCCTATGAGGATCAACAGAGCGCGGACAACACAGCGCTCTCGCAAAGCAGTTCGAACCGGATGGACGCATCGATGGTCCAGATGGCCCAGCAGGCGCGCGATGCCGATGCCGCCGTGGCACGGTTCAAGCTGGAGCACAGGGTCGAATTCGACCCGAAATCGCCCGCCATTGGTCAGGACATCGCCATGTTGGCCAGTTCGCTGGGCATGGCGCAGGCCCAATTGGGCGAAGCGCGCGCGCGCGCCAGCTTTGTGCGTCAGGGCGGCATGAATGACCAGTTCGCCACAAATTCACCCCTGACGCCGCTGCGCGATCAACAGGCGCAGGTTTCGCGCAATCTGGCCTCGCTGCAATCACGCTACGGCTCGATGCACCCCAAGGTGATCGAGGCACAAAAAGAACTCGACAGCATCAACAATCAGGTCCGGTCGGAAACCGTGCGCCAATCCGATCAGGCCTATGCGTCGGTCCGTTTTGAAGAGCAGAAGGTCAAGGCCCTGTCCTCCGCGCTGGCCGAAGCGCGCAATCGACAGATCAACCAGATCGCCGCCGCAACCCAGTTGGAAGGGCTTCAGCGCCAGGCCGAAACCGCCAACACATTGTATAACAACATGTTGAGCAACAGCACGCAGGAAGTGGCCAAGCGCGCCGTTCTGCCGCCCGACACCACGATCACGATGCGTGCGTCGCCGCCCATGCGGCCCAGCTTTCCGATCCTGCCACTCAATATCGCGATTGGCCTGATTCTGGGCTTTGCGGCGGGGATCGGCATTGCCTTCTTCCGCGAACGCTGGTCCATCGGTATCGACAACAATGGCGATATCGAGCGCCTGTTGGGCAAAACCTATCTGAATTCGCTGCCGACGCTGACCAGTGCGATCGACCGTCCGACCACCAAGGATCCGGTCGAAGCGCTCACGGCGCATCCGCTTTCGCTCTATGCCGAAGCCTATCGCAGCCTTGCCACCAACCTGCGGATGAGCGACCAGAATGTGAAGGTCATTGCCGTGACCTCGGCGCTGCCGAAGGAGGGCAAGACCACGACCGCAATCAATATGGCGCGGACGCAAGCCATGGCGGGCGAGCGTGTGCTGCTGATGGATTGCGACCTTCGTCGGCGCAGCGTGACCACCCTTTTGGCTCCCGATGCCAAGATCGGCCTGAATCAGGTGATCAATGGCACCGCAGCGCTTGAAGAGGCCATTTCCGTCGATTCGACCGGGCTGCACCTGCTGCAGCTGGCGCCGCAATCCCATATCGGGCCCCAGCCATTCGGCACACCGGCCTTTGATGAGTTGATGGGGAAGCTGCGGGAGGAATATGATCTGATCGTCATCGATACGGCGCCCGTTCTGGCGGTGGTCGATGTTCGCCTCCTGCTGCCGCATATCGACGCGCTGGGCCTGTTGACCCGCTGGCGCCAGACCCCTGTGCGGGCGACGCGTGCGGCCATCCATCAACTGGAAACGGTTGGCGGCCGCGTGGATGGCATTGCCCTCTCCTTGGTGGACGCCAATGCGCAGGCGCATGTCGGCTATGGCGATGCGTCGCAATATTACACGGAAATGAAGGAGTATTACGCAACTGCGTAAATTTACTTCAAACCATGATGATACTGGAGGTCAAAGCGCCATGCTTTCCCGATTACAGCGCTTATCGCATTCGGAAAACATGGCGCGGATCTTCTCTCTGATTGACCAAGGCGCCCAAGGCGTCGCCAATATCATTGCCACGGCCGCCTTGGGCCGGATGCTGCCCAATGAACAGTTCGGGGCCATAGGTCTTGCAATCGGGATCTATTATTTCGTCGCCGGGTTTCATCGCTCGGCGGTGGTGCTGCCCTATATCACCGAGCATGTGCCCCAACTCAGCACCATGGCCGCACGCCAATATCACTCCGATTGGTGGTGGTTTAATGTGATGGTGGCCTTGGGCCTGGCCGCGGGTTTGGCCGGGATTGCGGGGGTGCTGCGGCTGCTGGCCCCTTTGCATCCGCAAATGGCCTTGGGTATCGAGCCTCTTATGCTGGGCGCCATAATTACGCCGCCGCTGCTGTTTGCAGAGCATGTCCGTCGCTGGCTTTACAAGATCGGGAAGGCCAATGCGGCCGCCTTTGTGGCTCTGCTCTATGCCCTGTCTCTGGTAGCCCTGGCGATCATCCTGCCCCATTTTCACCCCAGCGCCTTCACCGGCGCGCTGGTGTGGCTGGCGGCGGGCATGTCCGCCACGCTGGCCGCGCTGATCGGGCTGCGGCCGAGGGGCTTTTCCATCGCGCGCAGCCTTGATTGTTTCCATCGGCACCGGCGTTTCGCCGTCTGGCTTTCGCTGACAATCATTCCCTATGTCTTTTATTCCAGCGCAACGGTGGTGATTCTGATCGGCTTGTTGGACGGAGCCTTGGCCGCCGCCGTTTTCACCGCCGCCCGCACGCTGACAAATCCAGCAGTCAGCATCGTTTCGGCGATTGATTCGATTGACAAGCCCCGCGCGGCTCATGCGCTGGCCACGCAGGGAATGGCCGGTCTTCGCCATTCAGTCCAAAAGACGCGCCTGCTGCTGATCGTGGTGACGGGGGGGTATCTCGCCCTTGTGGCTCTGGGCGCCCAACCCTTGCTGGATCTGGCGTTTCACCACCGTTATTCGGGCATCACCCACGAGGTGCGGCTGCTCGCTCTGGCCACGTTCCTGTTCTGCCTCAACCAGCCTTCGGAAACCATGCTGATTGTCCTGCGGGCCAGCGCAACCATGTTTGCCACGCGCACCGCAACGGCCATCGTCACCATCATCCTGCTGGTCGCGGGCAGCGGTCATGGGGTGATCGGCATGGCGGTGGGCATCGCCGTGGCGCAGGCGGCCAACCTCCTTTTCCTGTTTGGCGCGGCCCATTGGGCCGAACAAAGGCAATCCACCCCCATGGTATCGGCATGACCCAGGCACCACGCTTTTCCATCGTCATCCTGACCTATGCGCGCGATGCGGTGCTGGCTGAAGTGCTGGGCCGGTTGCGGCCATTCGTTGCCCATCGTGAGGATACCGAAGTCATTCTGGTGGACAACAACCCGCCAGATCAGGACCGTGCAGCCCTGCTGGCGCCTTTCCCCTCGGCGCGCCTGATTCAGGAGCCGCATAACCGGGGAGTCGTGGCCCGCAATGATGGCTTTTCGGCCGCAAGAGGAGACATCATCATTCTGCTGGATGATGATGTGTTTGTTGAAACAGAGGATTTTCTTGATCGCTTCGCCGCCTTGTTCGATGCCGATGCACGATTGGGCGCGGTCACGATCCGCAAGCATGTTCGGGGTGAGACGCGCCGCCGGGTCGATCTGATCCCGCATACGAACAAGGCCGTGGACCTGACGCGGCCTTTTGACACCTTCCGCTTTGTCGGGGGCTGTGTCGGCTTTCGCGCGGCCACGCTCAAGCAGGTTGGGGGCTTCCTTCCGGACTTTTTTTATGGGCTGGAGGAGATCGAGCTGTCCTATCGCATCGTCGATGCCGGGTGGAAGATCATCTACTCACCCGACATCTCGGCCGAAGAATTGGAACATCCGGCGGGCCGAAAGCCAAAAAGAGTAGTTCAGACTGATCGCCTCGCTAATAAATATATTATAAGCTACCTGAGGATCCCTTTTCCTTGGGTCGTGATCAATTATATTCTCTTCACGCCTTACCTCCTTTTCTTTGCCCGAGGCGACGTCAGCGTCATCGGGGCAATACAGCAGTTCCGAAACTGGCTGGCTCGCAAGGATCGGCCAAAGCGCAAGCCGTTTTCTCGCGAAACAGCCAATTATATCCGCGCATGTGGGGGAGCAGTGTGGCGATGAAAAGAAATTGGCAGCAACCGCTGGTCCGCGGCGCTCTCATCCTTACGGCAGCCGCTTTCCTTGGCGGATGCCAGGATCTTTATGCGCGGATGGTGGGCGACAAACAGTTGAACCGTTCCGGACTGGTCCAAACCTTCCATGAGGATTTTTCCGCCCCTCCTTCCTTCTGGGATGCTGTGAAAAACCCCGATGGGCGCTGGAAAACCAATTTCTATTTCGGAATACAGGATGTTTCCGATCCGCGAGGCTGGGAATCACGCACCCTGCAGCCCAACGGAGAGCAGGAATATTATGGCGAACCCAAAGGCGTCGCCAACCCGTTTGAATGGAGCAAGGGCACGCTGACCATTGTGGCCCGGCCCAGCCCGGTGGTCGATGATCCCCACACCAATCACCTGCCCTATCTTTCCGGGCTGATCACCACGGAAAAGTCCTTCAACCAGCGCTATGGCCTGTTTGAGGCAAGGCTTGCCCTGCCCATGAGCCATGCCGTCTGGCCCGCATTCTGGCTTTTGCCACAGCCGCGTATGGTAAAAGGATGGGCCCAGGCCGTTGGCCAGCAGGAGATCGACATTTTTGAATCGATCGGCGAACCGGACAAACTCTACTTTACGCATTTTTCCGATGATGGCGGGCGCAAGATCGCCGATGATGTGGGCCGCGAATATTATACCAACGCCGATCTGACCCAATTCCATACCTACAGCGTGCTTGTCTCGCCCGCCACAATCACCTGGTATTTCGATGATCGACAGGTCCGGCAGCGCCCGAACCACGATTTCCACATGCCCGCCTATATGCTGCTCAACCTTGCGGTGGGGGGCAAATGGCCCGGCTACGTCAACGCCACCACCCAATTTCCCGCCAAGATGCGGATCGCCTGGGTTCGCGCCTACAAGCTGAAATGAGACCTATCGTGATTGATGAACCAAAACTCTCACCTCTCGGCCTTGGCGCCGGCCGCATTGGATCTTTCAACAATCCCCAGCCGCTGAGCGAAAGCATCAGACTGCTGCGCGCGGCGCTCGATATGGGCGTCACCACGCTGGATACATCGAACATCTATGGTCAGGGAGACAGCGAAAAAGCCATCGGCGCGGTGTTGGCCGGGGCCGGGCGCGACAGGGCCTTTGTCATCACCAAGGGTGGCCGTGTTTTTTCCCCCAAGGCGCGGGCGCTGTCATGGCTGAAGCCGGTGGTGCGTCCCCTGCTGGCGATGCGGTCCAAGGGCACCTCTGTCACCGCAAAGCGCGGCGAAGTGCTGGGTTTCGACTGGTCTCCCCAAGCCCTGGTCAAAAGCCTCGACGGATCGCTGCGGCGTTTGCGCACCGATCGCGTGGATGGGTTCATCCTGCACAGCCCGCCGGCCAGCGTGGCCGCCGATCCGGCTGTGGGCGAGGCGCTGTCCTCCATGAAAAAGGCCGGAAAGGCACGCCATGTGGGCTTTTCTTGCGATGATGCCGAAGCATTGGTCGCGGCGCTGGCCGTCCCGGAAACCACCATGCTGGAATTGCCGGTGGATCTGATGCCTGTGCTGCGCCAACATGCCGGAGATGTGCAGGCCCGCGGAATTATCGTGATCGCCCGCGAAGTGATCCGTATGCGCCCCGATCTCCCCCCGGTTCAGGCGGTACGGACCTGCATCGACGATCCCCTTGTCGCATCGGCCCTGATCGGAACAACCAAGATTGCCCACCTTGCCGAGATCGCCAAGGCGCTGCACTGATCCCTATGGCATGAGGAGCGCGGCCATTCCCATCGCCATGCTCCTCATTTCTGGGGCGCCCATTCAATCCGGGCCCCGGCGCGCAGCGCCATGCGGTGCCGCGCCAAGGCATCCATCTGCTGTTTCTGGTGCAGATTGGCCTTGAGCAGGGCCAAGGCACTCTCCCGGTCAAGGGGGGCAGGCTGGACCGCGGAAAGCATGACAACCTGTCGGACATTGCCAAGGGTGGAAAGCTTTAGCTTGCCTGCCTGCAGTTTGGTGACCAGATCGGCCTGTTCCGGCGTCAGGCTGGCGCTGTCCCACACTTCCACGCGGCGGGCGGCCAATATGTTGCGCTGGGCCAGCAGGGCCGACAAACCGGCCGCGTCGCGAACATGCGTTACCAGATCCACAATCGGATCGGGCGCAGAGAACTTCACGGTCTCGATCACATAAAAGCAATGTTTCGCCCCATATTCGGGATGGGCGGCCAGCCATGCCTCCACCTGTGAATCGCCGGCCAGACGGGTGCGGGCGGCGATGATATCGCTGGTGCTCTGGGCCAGCAGGACCTCATGCCAGCGGCGCTCCAGACGAACAAAAGTCACACCCCGCTCGGCGCCGCGCGCGCGGGCGTCCTGGGCAAACAGCTTGCGGTCAATCAAGTCCTGAAGGACGCGGGGGCGGGCGCCCGCGCGTTGGTCGGGCGGCAAGAGCGCCAGTTCAAGATCGACATCATCGCGCGAAATCGGCTCACCATTGACCAAAGCGAGCGTCTGCCCGCCCAATTGCGCCTTTTGGCAACCGCCGCAGGCCAGCAAAGCCAGTCCCAGCATCCAGCCGATTTTTCGCATGGACCGTTTACCCCATCACCAGCAGCGAACGTCCGGCCGGCCCTGCCGCGCCCACCAGTTCTGTGGTGAATTGCATCAATTGTGTCAAAGCCATATCGGGATCGGCGCCCACCACGGAAAAGCGGGCCAACATGCCATCGGGAATGGTACCTTCCAGAGCCCCCTGCATGATCAGCCATTGCGCGCGCGATGCGGAAGTGGCGAATTCCGCCCCGATACGAATCCAATAGAGGATCTGTTCGATCCGCCCTTCGCATTCAGCCGTGAGGAAGCGGGCAGCCACGCGGCGCTCCAGATCAAGCATCACCTCGCGCATGGCCGTGATCCGGTAACCGGCCGCAGGATAGCAGACTTCGGGTTGATGTACCCGCAGGCTGCCGCTTTGCCGTTGCGTGACGGCCACCACCATGAGCACATCATGCGCCCCCGGCCGACGATAGACGCGGGCCAGTTGCGCATCATAAGGCGAACCTTCACGCTCATCGCTGGAGGGCAGGACCATTTCCGCCTCTTCGGTCGATCCCGTCCAGCCCGCGAATCGATTCGGCGCCAATTGGGCCAGAGGTTTTTGCGTCCATAGCGGACGCGCCGCCACCGGCTGTCGCCAGAAACCCATGCCGGCCCCGACAGTCAGCAATCCCCCCATCAACATATGCCGCCGGTTGATCGCGCTGCTCATCGCCGCCCCCTCATCAACGGGTAGATGGCCGTGTCGAGAGCAAACAGAACCCCGACCGCGAACGCGAAAACACTCATTCCGACAAGGGGATGCAAGGGGCCGGACACCGGCGCATCGCCAAACCAGTGGGTCACACCGATCATAATCATGATGCGCGCCAGATTGGCCAGAATCGCCACCGGCGCCAGCATGATGCACAAGAGCATGGCATACAGCGGCTCGCTGCCCCGGCGCAGATAGACATAGAACAGGCTGATCCCGGCGATCCCCATCAGGGAATTGACCCCGGAACAGGCATTGGCGACCTGCAGTTGATAGCCATCCACCTGAATGATCGCGCCCGTGGCCCCGACACGAAGCCCCGCCGTCTGCGCGATGAGCGTGGCGATCTGCGGCAGCCAAAGCTTGAGCCCCCTTGCCACAGCATCCACCACGCCGCTGGCGGGCGTGCCCAGAAAAAGGGAAAGCGAAGCAGGAAACCAGAAATGGCGCAACGTCGCAAAACCCAGTTCGAGCCAGCCCACCAAGAGCACGATGGCCAAGGTGGCCAACAATTGCCACAAGGGGTTTTGGCAAATCCAGGCCAATACATAAGCGGGCAGGAGAAGCGCAAAAAGCCCGATGCCCGGCCAGAGCGGCTGGGCGCGCGCCAGCCTGAAATGGTCCCGCTCGCGCCAGAGAAGATAGCCGATGGCTATGGCCACAAGGAGGAATTGCCCCCCGCCGTCGGGTGCAAGGTCCGCTTTCCACAAGGCTCGCAGGGTGGGCGCAACAAGCACCGCCAAACCGCCCAGCAGGCAGATCAGCCCCCCATGCGCGCGGATGATTTGGAACAGATTTCGCGCTTTCCTGTCGGGCGCAAGGGCTGGGGTGGCGGTCAAGGCGCGTCCTTCATGTCGGGAAGGCGGCCCCAGACCGGTGCCGTCCATATGTGTGTCCAATCGATCCGCCCGCCGTTGGCCGCAAGCGCCCGTTCCGGTCATCATCAAGCCGCGCCGCCCAATGGGGACGGCGACACCGCCATGGACGACCGAGCCGGAAGAAAGCGCCAACAATGCGATTTCCGTAAAATTGCTCTCGGTAGTTTCACACCCTCCTGATCTGGTCAAGAATTGCCCTGTCCATCAGCCTGTATGAAAAGGTCCGAATTCGATCATGTACCGCCCTCTGTTACAATTACCCCCCTTGCTGACCTACAACACGCAATATATTAATAAAGAAGAATTTTATTTAATCCATGAATCGTGAGGAGGCATTCACGATGTCTATTGCCGCATCCCTTATTCAACAGATCGCGCAAAGGCGCATGGACTTGATCCTCTCGGCGGTGCTGGTCTTTGGCGGCGCCGGTCTTGGCGACAAAACGAGCTGGATCCCGCCGGAACAGGAAGAAACGCCGAGCGCCCTGCTGGCGCAGCCTAAGGACGCAGCCGCCCCGGCCGAAGTGGTCATGCCGCAACTGGCCTATTTGCCCACCGGGCAGCGCGCGGGCGGCAGCGTGGGATCCTTCCCGCTCACCAATCTGGTCTTTCCGCAGACCCCGCAGGGAATAGGCGCCAGGGGCGGGCAATCCGGCGCGATCGGCAACAGCCCGGTCCATTTCGATGTGCCGCGCGGCCAGGGCATCTCTTTCGGCAGCGGCGCAGCGGCTCCCAGCGGCGGCTTTGGGGCCCCTGTACAGACCACACAATCTGCGCCTGCGGTTCCCGAGCCTTCGACATGGGCGTTGATCGGGATTGGCATCGTGATGGCGGCGGTCATGGCCTTGCGCGACCGCAAGGCGCGGAGCCTGTCCGCCCAAGCCTGACACCGGCGCCGCCACATGCGGCGCCCTTTCCGGTTTATGCAGAATCCGCCGCAGCGCGCCTTAGCGGATTTCCAGATGATCGCCCTTGATCGTGACGGATTGCATCCGCGAAAGGACATCCCCGCCGATCAGGGAAACCTGACTGCCCGGCACAATCGCCACGGGAACTCCGTTCAGGGAAAGCCCGGCAACATCCAGACGATCCACGCGGCCTTTGTACATGGGCGCCGTGCCATCGGCGGTGACGATAGTGGTTGAGGCAAGTGGCGTCGCCACATGCGCGGCGGCGGCATCGGCCTTGCTGAGCACCATCATGCTGGCGCCCGTATCCACCACGAAGCGAACAGGCGTGCCGTTAACCGAGGCGCTGATATAAAACAGCCCATCCCGATCCCGACTCGCGCGCAATCCTAGGCCATTCGAATTTTTCGCGCTCGGCTGCTCCCCCATTTCGGCGTGGATAGCTGCAGATTGGGTCCAGGCGGAGTTGTTGGCTGCTTCATCGCGGATCGACATACCCAAAATGCCACCAATCGCGATGATTGCGGTGGTGCCGATAGCCCAAAGGGGAAGCGAGGATACTGTGTTCTGCATCCCGCTATTGGTACAAACAGCACCTTTAACACCTCACCCCGGAATATAGTTAATAATATCGTTTGATATTTGCAAATCATTAGATATTTATATGAAGTTTTACCTATGATTTCTCAGACTCCAATCGAAATTCCGCAACAATATCCAGAAAATCGAAACGAATACGTTCTTGTCGGAAAAGTCAAAGCACAAGGGAAACATTACGCAAGGGCCGCCCGTGATCCCCCAATATGGAACCATCTGGATTTGATCCAGATACGGGGCCCGCTTAAATTGCAAAAATCCGAAAGCCCATTTATTAAAGTGTAATTATGATCAGACAAGACATTCAGGTAATTCGCGCCATATCGATTATGGCGGTACTCGAATTCCACTTCAAGATGGGCTTTACAACAGGTGGATTTACGGGTGTTGACGTATTTTTCGTCATATCCGGATACCTGATATCCTCCGGCATCATGCGCAATATAGAGCAGAATGACTTCAGTTTCCTGAGGTTTTACCAGCGCCGTATCTTTCGATTGATGCCTGCATTGATGGTGACCTGTCTGCTAACGGCCATTGGTGCATGGTGGCTGTTGCTGCCTCCCGATTTCGCTGCCTTTGGCTTCAGCCTGATCAGTGCGGTTTTCGCCGCAACCAATTTCTACTTTTGGAAGCAAAGCGGCTATTTCGCGCCGGAATCGCAAAGCCAACCCCTGCTCCATCTGTGGTCTCTGGGGATTGAGGAACAATTCTATTTCCTGATGCCTGCGGCCCTTGTCCTGATCAGCCGGTGGTGCAAACCCCACCGGCTGCTGCTGATCACTCTGGCGCTTCTCGGCAGCCTGGCTGTCTGCATAGGCGCCGCCTTCATTGCGCCTGCGGCCGGGTTCTATCTCTTGCCTTGCCGCGCATGGGAACTGCTGGCCGGTGCTTTTCTGGCCGTGGTGGTCATGGATAGAGGCGGCTTGCCTGCATCACGCCTGTGGCGTGAAACAGCCGGCGCTTCCGGCTTGGCCCTGATCCTTGGCTCAATGCTGATCTTGCGGGAAACCGACGTGTTTCCAGCGTGGAACGCGATCGCGCCCTGTCTTGGGGCCGGGCTGGTCATATGGGCCGGAACCGGCACGGACCGCGCGCCCGTGGCGAACCGGGCTCTGTCATGGGCGCCCTTCCGCTTTATCGGCAACATTTCCTATTCGCTTTATCTGGTCCATTGGCCGATTGCCGCCTTTTGGGAATATCGCATGATGCGCCCTCCCACGATGGGCGAGAGTTGGGCCTTGGTGGCCATAAGCCTGATTCTGGCCAGCTTGATCTGGCAGCTTTTTGAACAACCCGGGCGCCGGAAAACCTTGCTGCCCCGAAAAAGACTGACGATCATCGTCGCTTCTGCGGCGGGTTTGGTCGCGCTGGGCCTGGGCATCGCGACCCATCGCGTTCCCCAGCGGTTTTCCGATTTTGCCCTGGCCGACAATTCCGCCCAGGGACAATGGGGCGGCGCCCACTGTTTCAATGAAAGTTTGGCGCATCCTATCGACTGGGACCGCAGGCTCTGCACCCGGACGCAAGGCAAAGCCCACCGCGTATTGTTGTGGGGGGATTCGTTTGCCGCCCATTATACGCCCGGCCTCGTCCGTGATGCGGCCAATCGAGATGCGGAAATCCTGCAATATACTTTTGCGGGCTGCCCGCCCATTCTGGCCTATAACAGTCTTTCGCGCGTGGGGTGTCAGGTGTCGAACGGCCGCGTGCCGGATATGGTCACGCAATTGCACATCGACACGGTGGTGATTGCCGCCAAATGGACCGATACGCCCAAGCGCACTCTGGACCGTTTGCATGAAACCATTGCCGCCCTTCGCGCGCGGGGGGCGAAGGTCTATGTCATCGGGCAAACTCCCGAATTCGTGGCCGATGTGCAAAGGGTCGATTATGTGGGCGGCCGACATAATGCGCCCGACGGGCAATGGCCGATTGCCTTTGATCCGGCCATCAATGCCGTACTCAAGGCGCAATCGGCTCAAGCCGGCTTTATCGACCCCCTTGCTGCGCTGTGTTCAGGCAGGCAATGCCCCTATCGTCGCGGTAAAATCTGGCTTTATGCCGATTACGGCCACTTTTCGGCCGCCGGCAGCCAATGGACGGTGGAAACCTACTTCCCCCTACGCAAGTAACAGATGCAGAAACGAAAAACGGGGCAGGCCGACAAGGCCCGCCCCGCTTGCTGCGGCGGCGACAATTCAGATCGACAGAGTCCTGCCCGGCGCCAGATACTCGGCCAACCGGAGCGACAGAGCCACAATGGTGAGCGTCGGATTGGCAAAGCTGGAAGTGGGGAAGCTGGCCGCACCGGCAATGAACAGGCCCGGCGCATCGAACACCTCGCAATTGCTGTCGCAAACGCCTTCCGCAGCGCTGTCAGCCATGCGCGCGGTGCCGATGTGATGCCCTCCGATGGGCACGATCAAATCGCGCAGCGTGGCAACATCGATGCCCTCCACATCGTAGCGAACCGTCCTGCTGGTGGCAAAGGCGGCCGAAATGGTGTGAATCGAGCGCACCAGCCTTTCGTAGTCGGCATCGGTCGTCCGCCAGTCGACCTGCACACGCGGCATGCCCAAGGCATCGCGCGTATCGCCGATCGAAATGCGGCTGAGGTAATTCGGCTCCTGTTCGGCATTGATGTCCGCCGGATAAAAGTTGCGCGGATCGGGCAACACAACCGAGGGCAGCTTGCGTTTGGCAAGTGTCCGCCGTCGCAGCCAATCGGTGCCGAATACGGCAAGTTTGGGCGCACCGCGCAGAATATTGGCGATATGCGCGCCGTAATAGGAAAGGCCCGAGGAATGGTTGGCGCGGATCTTGTGTTCAAGCGCCGTCATCTTGCGGGCATATTCGGGCACGATGAAGTTCTTCACCAGATACATGGCCGAAAGCACCGGATGGCGGTGGCGCGGGTCGACAATGCTGGGGTGTCCGGGGCGCAGCACCATGCCGCCCAAATGTTCGCGCCTTTGCGCCTCGGGCGACAGCCAGATGTAGCGGCGGCAATAGATGTCATCATGCGATTTGCCGTAATTGAGCCGCAAATCCGACGAGGGCGAGAGGAAATGCAGATGCCCCACCTCACCTTCGAGATGGCATTGATAATAGCGCCCCACCAGATCGCGCCCATTCCCGACGCCAACGGACTGGCTCTCGCGACTGGCCAACAGCAGGCGGGCGGTTTCGATGCCTCCGGCGGCCAACACAACGCGAGGGGCGGTCATTTCCACCGCGCGCCCATCCATTGAACAGCGCACGCCCCGCACGCGGTTATTGTCGTGCAGGAGGATCTGAGTGACCGGAGCGTGGGTGTAAACCGTCAGATTGGCGGCCTGTTCCATATTCTCGCGCCAGATCTTGCCGAAATGGGATGGCTTGCTGAACCTTTCGATGCGATCAAGAATCACATCTGCGCTGTCCACGCCCTTGACCATCGGTTCCTGATCGCCGGGCCAAGCCTGCGCCGCGTTGAATTCGGGCAGGCCCGCTTCGGCGATCCGCAAAGCCTGAGGCCAATGTTTGGCGACATCCCCATGCGTGATCGGCCAATGGGCCGCTTCCATCCAAGGGCGATCCTCGAAATCGATGGGATCAAAAGGGATGCATCGCCCGCCCCAGATGGCCGTTGAGCCGCCGAGCAGGCGCTGGCGATACATGTGCGTGGGGGAATGGGTTTTGGGCGAGATGGCATCGCTGGCCAGCAATTGCTGCGCCTCGGCGGAAAAGCGTTCGCCCCCGGCCTCGATCATGGCGATTTTCAAACCCGATTGCCGCAGCGAAAGCGCCAAGGTGATCCCGGCGGCCCCGGACCCGACAATGATCAGGTCGAATTCAACGTTTGCCGCCAGGTTGGCCTTGCGGGCATCGACGATCATGATCCTTGCATCTCCTGTATATGCGGGGGAGTTGATAATGATTGAAAATATTCGTTCCGGGCATGACCGAAAATAGCCTTAAAATCGGAAACGGAGCAACGATGCCAATCCGCGGCGGATTTTGAAAAATCAGCGATCGGCAGAGCCAGGCTGGGCAGATAAATTCAATTTTCGCGATTTATTGATGCGGATAAATGAAGATCAATGTCCCTGCGCACCACCGGATTTTCAAAACGGATCGAAACGGCAATCGGCATCCCGCAAGAGAGAACATGCCGCACCACAAACCGCCGGGCATGAGTGCGACAATGCCCAACGGAGCAGGCAAGCTCCGTTGGGCATTTCATGCTGCGACCAAAGTGGCGATCTGCAGAACCTTAATAGGAACCCTGCTGGCGCAGGACTGCCGGAACGGTCCGCACGATGATCATGCTGTAGAGGCGGAGGCTGCGGCTGCGCACATAGAGCACATCCATGGCAACGCGGCGGCGATAGGACGTGTCATTACGGCCCGAAACCTGCCACAGACCCGTGATACCCGGCCGCACTTCGCAATAGGCATTGAAGCGGCGGCCATAGCGGATCACTTCGCCGGCAACGATCGGGCGCGGTCCGACCCAGCTCATCGAGCCCATCAGGACGTTGAAGATCTGGGGAAGCTCATCAAGGCTGGTCTTGCGCAGAAAGCTGCCGATCGGCGTGATGCGCGGATCATTGCGCAGCTTGTGGTCCTGTTCCCACTCGGCGCGTGCGGCGGGATCCTCGCGCAGCAGCTTGGCAAGCCGCACGTCGGCATCGCAGACCATGGTGCGGAACTTGCAGCAATAGAAATCCTTGCCATTGCGCCCGATACGGCGGTGGCGGAAGATCGCCGGTCCCTTGCTGGTCAGCTTGACCAGAAGAGCCACGGCCAACATGACGGGCGCCAGCACGATCAGGGCGGCCAGCGCCAGCACAATGTCAATGGCACGCAACCAGTCCACGCCGGATCGAGGAGCGCCATCATCCTGACGCACATCGTTGGCGCCGCTGCCCCCGCGGAACTGGGCCGGGCTGCGACGGTTGGCAAACCGATCATCGATGATGACGGCGGCTTCTTGCGTCGAAACGATAGATTTCGCAGGCATTGCAACCATGAAAGGTCCCCTTTTGTGTGCAGCGCAATATAAATCACACCACCCACTCAGGTAACCCGCGAATAATCCAAAATGGCTTCAGTCAATCTGGATAATTTCTCAGACTCAACTATGGAATTTTAAGTATTATTACATACATATTTTCTGAAAAATCATTAAAAGTAGAAAATTATCACCAAACATCCGGCAAAATTTCGTACAGATGCCAACCAAGAAGCGCACGCAATCTGAGCCGTCGCTCTGGCGCCTTGAAATTCCCACCCCTGTTTCGGCTCTGCATTGTCTGGTCCGGTTTGGGGGCAATTCATCGGTTGCGCTGGCGAGAGCGCATCACCGCCGTAATTTTAGGTTAGATCAGGGCGCTGGCACGAACGAAAAATAGCACAATGCCGCACTTTTTACCAATGCGGGCGCAAAGTTTTCGCCAAATCGGCAAGATGTTTTTATAGCTGACATTTTTTCATAGGCCATATTGGCATATTATCTGATATATTTTCACCAATCAGGCCGTGCCTTTATTCAAAAATCCGGAGTCGCCCGCTGCCCTTCATCGGTTTGCAAGACGACTCCCGGATCAGGCAAATTGCCCCTTGAATGTGGCGCCAAGCGTCGCGTGCTGGCCGTCCGAAAGCTTGCAATTGATATCTGTTGTGCGATCCCACCAACATACATGGTGCAGTCGGCTGCCCAGTCCCTTCAACCACAGACCGATCAGCTCAAGGCTGGGTGCGAACACATCGGAATCAAAGCCAAGTTCGGTCAGAGCGTAGGGTTTATTTTGCGATGCAGCAAAATTCGCGCCCCATGTCAGCCCGCGCGGTTCCGGCATCAGCCATGTCGACAATGCCGAAGGGGCCAGACTGCTCGAACGCATATAGATATCCTGCGAGACGATCTCGACATATTGCGCGCCGGGCCAGCAGGACAGCGGGTCGATCTGGCGGGTGCAGACATTGGGGCACCAAATCCGCTGGAAGCGCGGAGATACGCTGCGCGCGATATTGGCGATGCGGATCCAGGCGGCGACAAATTTGGTTGGGCTGGGCAGGCCGTTGGAATCCACCGCTGCGCAATGCCAGTTGTCGGTCGTGACGTTGAATTCCCAAGGCAGACGGGCATAGATCGGCGCCCCGCCCGCAGGCGCATTGGCCAGGATCGATTTGAACACCGAGGTGTACAGATCGTCAAACTGCCCGGAATTGACGTTTTCGATCTGCCTTGGACCGGGGAAAGGCACCGACCAGATCACCGAGGACCCGAGCTGATACATCGATGCGCCAAGCGAGGAAATATAGGCAATCGATTTGGTCAGATCCGCGCCCGTGAGCGCCAGATTGAAGCAAAGCATCGTGAAATTGGGCACCCGTCCGAACCAGCCCGTGAAGAGCTTGTAATCGCTCAAAGCATATCCGGAATTGGTCCCGATAAAATTCGAACCGGTCGCGGCAAAGGCCTCGTCGCCCACCGCAGCATAAGCCAAGGCAGATGTCGGGACTGCCGACATGACCTTTAAGTACTTGCGCCTATTCATCATCATGAAATGTCCAATCTATTCTTAGAAATTTGACGATTTCACAAAATTAGATAATGGTGATTGAAGTTTATTGCATCAAATAGGGTTAATGCTCTTCACTTGGACGCACCCCGAAACCGATGCACAAAAACACCCCTTCCCCAGGCAGGGCGGCCGGAGATCAATGGAATATATCTCATATAATACAAATGTTTACTGGATATAAAAGCACTCTTTTGCGCCGATCGCCATTTTTATCCCGACCACCGTCCTACGTCCCTTGCCAGCCCCAATCGTTATCACGGCAAAGGATGTCAGCGGGTTTGAACGGAGGCAATTCGGACAAAATCGCCGTTTTACCAGCTTTGCGATTATGACTTCGGACTATATACTTATACGTAATAGGTAATTACGCTTATAAAATGCGCGATCCACCCAAGCGCACCGTCAGCGCCCACAGGATGATTGCCCCAAGGCACCCTGAACAGAATCGGCCCAATAGCGATTCCCGCAGGTCGGATATTGCCAAGGAAGAATGCGCACGCACCTCTCGGCATACCGCCGCCAAAGGCGCGCCTTCCCTGCACCATCAAACCACTGGACCAGTGTCCGAGGAGCGGCGCATCCAGCCTGCAACGCCCGAAGCAGACACGGGACCTCCTTTTCCGCAAAGGCCCCCGCGGAATCGGAAATCAGTCCTTCATGAGAAACTCTTGCTGGCGGCGCTGCGCTCAGCAGCCACCGCCAAGGCCGACCTGGAATTGCAGCTTAAGCAATTCCTTGCCCTGCGCCTCGGGCTTTGCTGTCAATTTATGCTGCTGCCCCGGAGTCAAATCCACCGGCGCCGAAGCATGGGCTGTCAGCACGCCTGTCCCCTTGCTCTCTGCCGTCTCGGATGATCGGCCAACCGGGACACCATCCAAATACAGCTTGAGCCGCACCTTGCCAAATCGCGTCCCTCGGGCGGCGATGTCGGCGCTCAGGAGGGTCCGAGTCGGCTGTTTGACGCTGACCCAGATGGAAATCGCCTTATCGTCCCCCCTTATGCTGGGGCGATCATCGGTTTCACGCCTGATGCATTGCGTGGTGTTGGCCTGCAAGGCGTTGCCATTGGTTCCGTCCTGCGCGGCGGCATCCTGAACCCAGCCCATCGCCGCCAAGGCCAAGGCCGACGCTTTCATCAAATTTGCCGGTGTGGGCATGATGTCTTTTATACTCCTGAAAGGCTTGATTCACGATGGGATGGCGCATGGACATGCGGGACGCCGCCCCCCTCGGCCTGAGGACAGGGCTGAGGCCGGCATGACTCAAGACCGCGCGCGAGATCATAAGTCGGGTGAAAGCCTGTGGATTTCATGCGGCCGGCATCATAGCGCAGCACGGCGCCAAAGCGGCGGCTTTCATCCCGCGAAGGGATGGCATCCGCCCATTCCCGCAGCCAAGCCCACAGCGCGGGCCTGCGCCTGGGCCACAGGCGGCCGACTATCAGCCTGTCGCACAACCGCACCGCCACGCGACACCGCGTTGCCCATCCCGCCATACGACGCGGCGCGCGCGGTTCGGGCAGATCAAACGCGACGCGAAGGGATTCCAGATAATGGTTCCAGCTCGGAATCTCCGGGCCGTTCACATTGTATATGGCCTCGGCGCGCGGCGGCGGAGCGTTCAGCAGATGCGTCACAAAACCGGCCAGATCCTCCACATGGATCAGATTGGCCAACCCATTGCCCCGCGCGCCCAAGGCATGCCAGCGTCCGCTGCCCATGCGGCGGACATAGGGAACGGTCCATTGCGCGCTGTCCCTGCCCCAAATGAGCGTGGGCCGCAGAATGGTCACGCCCAACCCCTTGCCCACCGCCTTGCGGCAAAGCTCCTCGGCCTCGCGCTTGGCCAATCCATAGGCCCCCTGCGGAGAGGACACGTCCGACAGTTCATCGATCAGGCCGTCCTGCCCGCTGTAGACCGCAACAGAGCTCATATGAACAACATGCCGCACCCCCGCCGCCAGCGCCGCATCCAGGACATGGGCCGTGCCTTCGATGATGACCCGCGTATCATCGGGGGCGCCGACCGCACAGTGGACCACCGCCGTCACGCCATGCATGGCCGCCGCAACACTGGCCGGATCCAGCACATCGCAGCGCAGCGCCTGCGCGGCCCCTTCAACCATGGTCCCGTTGCGCGTGCCGGCCTTGACCGTCCACCCCGCCGCCGCGAGGTGGCGCACGACCGCGCGGCCGACAAAACCGCTCGCCCCCGTTACCAGCGCCGCGCCCTTGCTTTCGCCCTCATGCGAAACATCCGCGGGCTGCAGTATCGGCTTTTCGGTCGGCAAGGATTCCAGATGATCGGCAAGGCGCAGCGCCAGCGCAAGAATGGTCAGCGTGGGGTTGGCCTGGCTGGATGTGGGCAGGACGGCACTGCTGGCCACATAGAGATTGTCGAGACCATGCACCCGGCAATCGGCATCCACCACGCCATCGGCGGGCGAGGCGGACATGCGCGCGGTGCCGCTGTGATGGCCGCCATAGGCCCCGGCCTTGAGCACGGCAGCCTCCAACGCGGCATCGTCATAGGTGAGACGGCCGGTTCCTGTGCGCTCCATCTCGCGCGCCATCAACTCATAGGACTTGCGCACCGTGGCGAAATCAAGCGGCGTGACGCGCCAGTCCACCTCCAACCGCGGCATGCCATAGGCATCGTGATCCTCGGTCAGGCGCAACCGGCTTTCCGGATTGGGGGCCTGCTCGGCGTGGAATTCCAGCGGATAGCGGCCATGGCGTGAATAAAGCGCAATGGAGGGAATGCGCCTGCTGGCCAGATAGCGCTGAACGCCCCATGTCCGGGCAAAATTGAACAGCCGGATCGGATCGCGGGCGATATTGCCGATATGGCGCATCATGACCGGCCAGGACCGGTCCGCCTCGCGCATACCCCTGCTGTATTCATACTTCACGGCAAACGCGGCCAGAAAGATCAGGGACAGCACGGCATTCCTGTGCGCCGGATCATTGGCATCGAAAATATGCAGCCGCGCGGTGAAATTCATCACCTCCAGTTCGCGCTGGGCATGTTCGGTCAACGCGATTCGGCGGCGCAGATAGATGCCTTCGCCATCGCGTTCATAATCGAAACCGATCGAGCGGGGATCGCCATGCAACTGCACCTCGCCGAAAGTGGCGGCCAGATGGCACATATAGCCGCGCCCCAGCCAGCCGCCGCCATTGCCGATGCCATCGCGCAGCACATCATTGGACGCCATCAGCAGCCGCGTGGTTTCCAGCCCGCCCATGGCCAGAACATAAGAGCCCGCGCGCACCCTGGCCTGTTTTTCGCCGCAACGCACAACCAGGTGATCGACATGCGCGCCCTGTTCGTTAAGTGCGATGCCGGTGACCGCCGCCTCGGAAAACACCTGAACATCGCTGGCCTTCAGTGCGGGGCCGTAACGGGTCCAGAAATCGGTCGGCCGACTGAAACGCTCGATCGTGGTATGCAGCCATTCTCCATCCAGCCCCGGCACGATCGGGCCGGAAGGCGTGTAATCGAAGGCGCCCCCTTCCGCCGCGGCCAAGGCGGCTGGATAATAGGGCGCCAGATCCTCATAGCCGATGGGCCATCCCGAATGGGCGACCCACGGCCGCCGGACGAAATCGATGGGATCATAGGGAATCGCCCTGCCGCCCCAGATGCGCCCCGTTCCGCCCAAAGCCCGCACCCGATAGGTATCCAGCGGCCAATGCACCGAAGGATCGGCAACGCGCCCGGCATAAAAGGCCTGCGACTCGCTCGTCTGGTGTTCGCCGCCCGCCTCCAGCAGGAGCACCTTGCGCCCGCGCCCGGCCAGCCGCGCCGCCAGTGTCAATCCGGCAGGCCCGGCCCCGGCGATGCAAACGTCCGCGTGGATCTCGCGATTGCTTTCGGTGATCTCCGGGAAACGCATAAGCACAAATACCTATCAACCAGACATGATTCTCCCGAAAACCGGGAATAGTCAATGATCGGTTTATACGACAGCCCGGCTATTTACTCCATAATTATTTATAAAAAGAATGATCCACTTAATAAATTTCATTTCCAACTTAGACATTAATCTTGTTTCGTAAATAAGTTTAAAACCAATTGCTCTATAACGGCATGCATAAAGTATTCACCACTCAATCAGGCTGCAGATTTACTTTAACAAAAACTGCCGCCGCCTACTATCATAAGTGGATGTTTCCATGCATAGCTCCAGAAGAGAATTTTTAAGATATTCATTGGCAGCCCCCATGGCGGTCGGCGGAATCAGTTCAATTCTTCCGGCTTTGTCACAACCGGCGGCGGCCGGCACAATGCCCGGCCTTGGCGGCGCGATTGTCGGCAATGACCCGTCGCTCTACCTGCGCTTTGCCGGCTGGCTGGGGCGCAAGCCTCCGCTGACCGTGCTGGCCTTCAACCAGACCAATGCCACAGAGCTTGCCAATTCGATCAACTGGATATGCCAGCAAGGGCGCCAGTTCATAGCAGATGGCGCGCGAGTCTTGTGGTCGGTGCCCTGCCCTGGTTCACGGCAATTGGAAGCCATCGCGGCCGGGACCTATGACACGCTCTATACCAACCTGTTCAAGGCCATCCTCGCGGCATCCCCGGCCGATGGCACCGGCATTCTGGTCCGCCTGCCCTGGGAATTCAATCTGTCGTGGCAGGAAAACGCCGCGATCGACAAGAATGGTCAGTTCAACAACACGCTGTTCATTCAGGCATTCCGCCGTATCGCCACAATCGCAAAGGGCGTGTCCTATCGCTTCCAGCGCATATGGTGCCCCAATGTGACCACCATGTCGCTCGATCCGATCAGCTGCTGGCCGGGCGCGCAATATGTCGAAATCATCTCGCAGGATTTCTACATGCAGGCCCGCTATAACAAGCCGGGCGATTTTGCCTGGTTCCTGAATGAAAAGCGCGGTCTTGCGTGGGCTTCCAACTTCGCCAAGAGCTACAGCAAGCCTTACGGCCTGAGCGAATGGGGCATGGACTCGGACATTTTTGTCAATGATCTCAATTCGGCGGCCTTGTGGCTGACCGGCCTGGGCACCACTCTTCATCACCAATGCTGGTGGGACCGGCTCGAGGTGATCGATTGCCGCCTGTCCGATGGCACCCACCCCCAATTGGGCGCCGCCTACAAAAATCTCTGCGTCTGAACATCGACAAGGGCGCCGTCCATCAGGACTCCATGCCAAGGCGGCGCCCCGGTTCGTGGTTGCCATGCCCATGCCCGCCGGTTTATTGCTGGTCCGACCGGGGCAGGGGGATGTGTATGAAGAAGCTGGGTTTGGTGGCTCTGATGGCTCTGACGGCGGCAACGCCTGCCATCAATCTACCCGGCCCCCAGGCTATCTCGCCCGATGACCGCGCCACGGGGGGCAAGGCGCACCCCGACATGCTTTCCGAATATGGCGGCGCCTATTCGGGCCCTCAATCCGCCATGGTGCGCCGGGTGGGGCTGAAAGTCGCCGGCCAATCGGGCATCAGCAATGTGGAGCGTGATTTCACCTTCACTCTGCTCAATTCGCCGGTCGAAAATGCCTTCGCCATCCCCGGCGGCTATGTTTACACGACGCGGGCGCTGCTCGCGCTGATGAACAACGAGGATGAACTGGCCTTTGTACTGGGCCATGAGACAGGCCATATTGCCGCGCGCCATTCGGCAAAACGCCAGCAGGTGGCCCAGCGCAGCACATTGCTGGGCGCGCTGGGCCAAGCCGTGCTGGGCAGCGTGCTGGGCGGCGGCGCCATGGGTCAGATCGGCAGCCAGATCGGTCAGGCCGGGATCAACCGGCTGGTGGTGGGCCATGTCATGGCCTATTCGCGCGGCGAGGAATTCGAGGCCGACGATCTGGGCGCGGTCTATATGCAAAAGGCCGGTTACAGCCCCGCCTATGCCTCAACCATGCTTTCCTCGCTGGCGGCGCAGACCGGGCTGGAGGCCAATCTGGCGGGCAATGCGCGCACCACGCCGGGCTGGGCCATGTCGCACCCCAACCCTGAGGCCCGCGTCACCCGCGCGCTGGCCCGCGCCAGAGAGATGGGCGTGGGCGCACCCGCCGGATCGCGGGCAAACGAGACGTTCCTGCTCTCGCTCAAGGGCATGATCTATGACGATGACCCCGAGCAGGGCGTGATAGAGGGGCAGACCTTCACCTATACGCCGGACCGCCTGCGCTTCACCGTGCCGGGCGGCTATGGCATGTCCAACGGATCGGACGCCGTCACCATATCGGCCAAGGGCAGTCAGGTCGCCGGACAGGCCCGTTTCACCGGCGCCTACAAGGGCAATCTGAACGCCGCGCTGCGGGCCGCTTTCACCGCCATCGCCAAGGATGGACAGGTAGGCGAGATCAAGGGCACACCCGGCACCATCAACGGCCTATCCACCCTGAGCGCCACCGCACGGGGCAGCAACGGGGCAACGGCCATGGACCTGACCGTGGTGGCCATCGCGGTCGCGCCGGAACGGGCCTATGCCTTCACGGTGATCCAGCCTGCCGGGCGCGGGCTTGGCGATCTGGCCCCGCTGGTCAACGGCTTTCGCCGCATCACCCCGGCAGAGGCCGCCGCGATCCGTCCGCACATTGTGGATGTCGCCCGCGTCGGCCCGGGTGACACGGTGGCCACCATGGCCGCCCGCATGGCCTATACCGACAATGCGGCGCAACGGTTTCTGGTGCTCAACGGTCTTTCCCCTGAGACAACGCGCCTGACGCCGGGCAGCATGGTCAAGCTGGTCGTGTGGAAACGATAGTGCCGCGCCCGGCCGAACGCCGGGCCCAGGCCCCTATTGCTTCAAGGACCAGGCCCGAACCGACTGGATTTGCATAGAGGCCGGAAAGCGCGTGCTCTGGTCCGGGTCGCCATCCATGACGCCGCCTACGGCCAGGTTCAGGTGGATGGCCATCGGACTGTTCGGTATGTAATTGGTGGTTTCCAGATAGCGTTGGCCATCCAGATACCAGCTCACACCGGTGGGGGACCATATCAGGCCATAGCGGTGGGGCGCGGTGAAATCCATGTTCCAGCCCAATGGATGCCACGCACAGCCGCGTTTCACCCCGAAAAGGGAATCCCCCGCCCCGCCCAACCGCGCACATGTGGCCCCCATATGGGCACCATTGGCCCAATTGTGCAGCGTACTTTGGATCACGCCAGGGTGCGAACCAAAGCCCTCCATGATATCAATCTCGCCATTCGTGGGCTTCATGAAATCGGTGCGCAGCCAGATTGCCGGCCAAAGGCCCTTGCCCGCCGGCATTCGGGCCACCACCTCGAAACAGCCGTACAGGAAGGTCTGGGTCGAATAAACCCGCGCCGAGGAAATACGGCCCCAGGCATCGCTGGTGGCCGACAGGCGCAGCCCGTCCTCACCCAGGCTCAGGTTTTGGGCGCCATAGGATTGTATTTCCCTGTTGCCGTTGATCCCCGCCTTGCGCTGGACCACTTTCCAGTTCGCCCCCAGATCGCGGCGCGCGAACGTGTCCTCAAACTGGGGCGAGGCGGCACAGGCGGAACGGAATTCATCGGGCAGAGCCTTGGCATCGGGCACCATAAGCGATCCTGCCAATAAAACGCTTCCCCAAATGCCCAGATATCGACGCTTGTTCACTGACATGAACTGTCTCCTTGAACACCGGCACGCTGCATGGCCGAAACATAGAGCTGAGCCAGACGCCCCCATCCGGCCACATCCAGAAAACGTTCCTTCAAAACGGCGGCCTGTGCCTGACGCCCGGCGCGGGGGATGGCCGCAAATGCCTTGATGGCCTGGGCGATCGCCTCCGCATCGGCAACAGGCGCCACATCGGGCCATGGCGCGTCGCCCATATCCACATTGGGCACGCCCACATTGGGCGTGCGGATCAGGGGAATGCCGTTGGAAACCGCCGTTACCGCCACCCCGCTTTGCGAATCAAAGCCGACATAGGGGCACAGCATGGCATCCACCTGCGAAAGGATTATAGGCAAATCCTCATCGGCGATAAAGCGCGCCTGGACGTCGAATCCGTGCTGGTCGTCGGGAATTTCGGCAAGGCACGCCTGCGCATAGGCCGCATCTTCGCGTCGGGGCGCACCGGCGATGCGCAATTCCACATCCAAGCCTTGTTCGCGCAATTTGCGCACGGCCCGAATCGATTCCAGCACCTGCTTGTTAGGCCGGATCGACCCGAATACCAAAAGACGCAGCGAGCGCTCCGGCCCATCCGGCGCCCGCAAATGCTCGACCGCGAAAGGGCCGTGGAAAAGCGTGACAATCCGCTTTTCGGGCACACCGGCCTCCTCGATCAGGCGGCGTGTCTGTTCGGCATTGTTGGTGACGACCAGATCAAAACGGCGATAGGCCCAGCGATAGATATAGCGTTCGAGCCAGTGCAGACGAGCCGGGAAACGCATCGTGTGCGGATAGAAATCATGGAGATTGAGGATCGCCCTGGCGCCTTTCAATTTGGCCGCGATCAGGGGAGCCAGGCTGACCGGCAATGTGGGCGTCAAATGGATGAGGAGAAAAGGCTGGCGTTTGCCCGCCCGTTTCAACACCTCCTGCCCGATCCTCAAAGAGGACCGACAGAGCGCCGCAATCTTGTCGCTGCGCCGGGAGCCAGTGGGCAAGGCCAGCCCAACCGTTTCCGACACGGCAATGCCATATTGCTGGGGCGGCGTCACAAAGGTCACGCAAAGCCCGGCTTGTTCAAGGGCATTGGCCAATTCAACCGAAAAGCGGCCCAGCCCAGAGCCTGGAACCTCCGTGGCAACCAGCAAAGGGAATGGCTTAGGCACTGCGCTTGATCTCCTGTATGGGATTGCGAAAATCCCGCTTAACCTTTGAACGTCAGCGTCATGGCAAAGCCGCTCAGGCCCTGCGCAAAGCCAGGGTGGCGAGTATGATCAAAGAGGCGGCCAATTCCGTTGCCGAACCGACGGCGATCGCGGGTCCGAAACCCCAACGGCTCCAGACGTAATAGCGCGCGCCATTGGCGAGGAAATAGCCGGTGACCGTAATCACGGTGTAGATACGGACCGCGCCGCGCGCAAAACTGAGTCGGCTGAGCATCATATTCGTGCCCTGCGCCACCAGCCAAAGCGAGTAGCTGGGAATAAGGCCCGCCAGCAGCAGGCCGTTTGATGAATGGGTCAGCCCCGCGATGAAACGGGAAAAGAGCGACAGCGAAAGGGCCACGCCGCCCAATCCCATCATCGTGAGCGAGGCGACCTTCACCAGATAGGCGCGCTGTTCACCCTCGGGGATTTTGGTCATCCGCACCATGACGACATTGGACATGGGATTTACGACCAAGCCATTGGCGGTCAGCGCGATCCTCTGCGCAAGGGAACCGGCCGAGGCGACCCCGACGCCCGATGACGAGGCAAGAAACAGAACCACCGCCTGCGTGGCCAGGAAACCCAATGTCTCGATACTGGCATAGGCCAGCATGGGCAGGAAACGCTTGCGCACCGAAAGCATCAGATCCGCCTTGGTCGCTTGATCCGGGATGGGTGCCGCGGCATGGCCCTGACTGTCATGACGAAGGGCGCGCAGGCCATAGAATGCCGCGATCAGCGCGGCGGCCGAAAAAGCCGATGTCAGCGCAATCCCCGCCGAGTGCCGGAACAGCAGGGCAGCAACTCCAAGCAGCGCGACAAACCCAAGATTGTTGGCGAACAATATGGATTGCGCCCGGATGAAACGCCCCTTTGCATTGGAAACGGTGGAGCAGAAACAAAACAGGGCAACCATCACGCAGGACATGGACATCAGCGCGAGCGAGAATGCTGAAATGCCGCTGGAGGCATTGCGGTATCCCATCGCCAGCGTCACCGCGAACATGCACGCGGCAAGAATACCGGCGCAGGCAAGCAGGAACTTCAGAGTGAGCGCGCGGCAAAGGCGCTCATCAGGGGCATCCTTGCCGTTGACCCACGCAATATAGGACGTGGCAAAGGGCCCGGTGATGAAAGTCATCAGATAGGTGGGCGTGGCCGCCAACTGATAAAAGGCGTCCGTGATGCGGGAAAAGCCGAAGCCCACGGCAATGATCAGTTCACGCAGGAAACCGATGCCCCGCGAAACGATCGTAAAACCGAAAACCCCCGCAATATGACCACGCTTTCGGCCAGAACTCATGGAGCGCCAACCTTGCGCGCGCCCGACGGCCGGCTGCGGTCCCCAGCCCCTTGCCCGCTGCGGGAACGGCGGTTGGCGGCTGGGCCGGTCTTGAGCGGGATCGCTTCGTCAAGGCGCGGAAGGCTCAGCGCCACCGTGATCATCACCACCGCGTCCAGCGCGCCTTCGGCATAGGAAAATAGGCCCGAGATTTCGAACATCCCGCGCAGCAGCATGAAGAGCAATGCGATCAGAACAATCAGGCGGCGCTGAAACGGCACCTTGCCACCGGCATAGATCGCAGCGGCAAACAGCAGGGTATAGGAAAGAAACAGCCCCAGAAAACCCACCGCGCCGCGCTCGGTCAGGATATTGAGCCAGGTGTTATGGACCCCGCCGCCCTGAAGCGAATACAACGCCGTGCGCTCCCAATAGATGGTCATATGCGCCTGCGACAGGTTCGAACGAATTACATCCGTATAGGTGCGGACGCCGGTGCCAAACAGGGGGTTTTGCCAGAAGCTGGCCATCGCGATCTGCCAGAGGGCTGCGCGCCCGGCCAGTGCCTCGGCAGCCTTTGAATGGGCAATGTTCTGGATTTGCGAGAGGAATATCGCCAGCACCAAGGCCCACGACCCCGCCGCAAACATCCATGTGCGCAGCAAAGAACGGTCAAACAATTCCCTGGGCCGCCAGGTGGCCAGCGCCCATGCGCCGCCCGCCGCGAGGATCAAGGCCGCCACGGGCGCGCGGGCCGTGAGGAAGAACGAACTGATGGCCAGCAGGACCGCCGTTGCGATCAGGACACGGCGGTTCATCAGTTCATCACGAAAGCATCCCAGCACCGCAACAAGACCTGCGAAGCAAATCGCATTCGAGCCAAAACCGGCCTGATAGCTCTGCGCCTTCAATTCGCGCGCAGCCTTGAAAGACCAGCCATGGGAAAGAACCGGCAGCGTTTCAACCAACGAGGCCGCCAATGCCAGCATGGCGCAGGTTATCAGCGTCCAGAAGCACATGCGGCGGATGGGATGATTGTACGAACTGCCGAAAACCAGAGCGCCAAGGCCGACGATGAAAGCCTGCTTGAACAGGTCCGCAAGAGAGGCGAGGTCGCGGTGCGCCAGCAGGCTGATCGCGGTCACGGCAAGCCATGGTGAAAAGATCACGGCAAAACGAACCATGTCCTGCCGATTGGGGGACATGGCCAAACAGGCGATCATCAGCAGGACAATGCCCAGGCGCCAGATGGCCCCGGACAATGTTTCCTGAATTCCCATGGTCTGCACAACAAGGCTGCCCACAAGCATCAGGCCGATGAAGATTCCGAAGAGGGATTCGGGCGCAAAAGGTTTTGAACGCATCCGGCCGCGCGTGGCGGGCCCCGAACCCGATGGCAATGGTAGGGCATCAGCGGTTCGCCGGGAATTCTGCAAAGCCATTGGTTCCACCTTAATTTTATCCCGAAGCGAGTCTTTTCGACGCCTGGAACAGCCCAACAAACCGCCGGCACCCCTGCATATCCGAAGGGCAGTTCTCGGATATGCATGCCCCGCCATGGCCACTCGGCAATTCTGCAAGAACCTTGAATGCAGTGAGCTTCCGAATGTCGACCCGATATGTCGCTGCAATGCAAAAGAGGCCCTTGATTGGTGCAAGGTAATACCCCCACCCATTCAATTTAAGAATACCCCCCACCGACCTATCTTATCCGATTTGGGCTAAATTGGTGCATCCGGCGTTCCATCGGGGACTGTCCGAGACGCAGGGAATTGGGGGACAATCGCGCCATATGGACCGGAAAATTCATCCCAAGACATAAGCAGCCGAAATGAATTCAAGAACATCGCGACAAGGGGGCGGAATCATGCCGCATAGCGCAGAGCCGGGCCGAGGGCGCGCAGCCCACGCCGCTGGGACACGCTTCTGCCAAGGTTTCGATGCAAGCAGCCCATGCTGCGATGCAGCACAGCCTCTCGACAACAGGCCTTTCACGCCCGGCGCCAACGCATTTCTAGATCAGATATCGATCCATCAGCGTTCCGGTTTTCCGGCCACGCAAGCTAAAGGGGTGGGAAGAACACGCCGCCACAATCGGAAAACCTTCACCCGGTCGGACGGCCACAGGGCGCTTTTTCTATTCCACCCGGCATCCCGAAGTTTCACTGGGAATTTACATGAACAAGAATCTCTCGGTCTATATCGATTTTCTTCGAACCATTGCCGCCATGGGAGTTTTTCTTGGTCATGCGCGTGGCTGGATGTTGCCGGGTATGCCCGTTCTGATCGGGGCCCAGGCTTCACAATGCGTGGCAGTGTTTTTTGTTCTTTCAGGTTTCGTGATTGCTTTTGTGACCGACGGCAAGGAAGTGCATTGGCAAACCTATGCCCGTGCGCGTGCTCTGCGCATGTATTCGGTCACGCTTCTGGCCTTGCTGGTCGGCATCGCCTGCGATTCCATCGGATACGGCATCGCACCCGAACTTTACACCCGGCTTGAGGATTTCAAGACATCGGCAAACTTTGTCGATTACTTCACCTACTTCACATTCACCAATCAGGTTTGGTGGAACAATCGCTGGATCGGGTCCAATCAGGCTTTCTGGTCGCTCGGGTACGAGGTCCCCTACTATTTTCTGTTTGGCTTGGCCGTGTTTCTGAAAGGGTGGCCTCGGCGGATCGGCTTGGCGTTGGCCTGCGTGGCCATTGGGCCTCGGGTTGTTGCCTATGCGCCCCTATGGCTCCTTGGTGTCGGCACCTATTCCTATATCAAACAGCGCGAGCGGACAGGCGCCGCCGCGCGGCGCCGTTTCGGCGGCGCCCTGATTGCGGCCAGTCTGATCCTTTATTGCGCCGTTCGATTTGTTCTGCTGCGCAAGGTGGACAACATATTCTATGCTAATGGCCTCATGCCTTTTGCGCGATCATGGGTGCATTTCCATCTGATCGGCATTGCCATTGCGATGAACATCATTGGTTTCCACGCCTTCGCCGGAGAACGCAAGTTCTGGCCCGAATGGCTGACAAGAGCCATCCGCTGGATAGCCGGGGGCAGCTTCACACTCTATCTGGTCCATTTTCCGCTAATGATGCTCAGCCTGGCCCTGTTTCCGGCCATTATGCGTCAGCCGGTGCTGGCCGTTCTCGATATGGTGCTTGTACTTGTTGCCGCCTTCGCTCTGGCTGAACTGGGCGAGCGCCGGAAAAAGCAATTGCAGCGCCTGTTTCCCCTCAACCACAGTCACCTCTAAATCAGGAGCTTCATCTTGCTTTTGAAACTGCGCCGTTACGCCATGCGCCTGAAAAAGTGGTCACGCTATGCGATGGGCAACAGCTATCAACACGTGCCGCAGGGGATCGGCCGGGCCTTTGCCCCGGGCAAGCTGGAAGGCTATTACAATGACCTGACCGGCAAAGCGCGCTGGACCGGCAACACGGGGCGCCACGGTGTGCCCACGGTCAAGACCGATACAAACCCGGCCTATGAAATGCCGATCGTGATTTTTCAATGGGCCTTGGGCAATTGGGACAGCGCCCTCTTGGGAGAAATCAGCGATGGCCGCGACCGGCTGATGGCCGCCGCGCGCTGGGCCCACGAAAATACGGACGAGAAGGGAGGGTGGGAATGCTGGCGCGATTTGCAACGCCCGACCATTTCCTATTACTCCGCCATGGCCCAGGGCGAAGGCCTGTCGGTGCTGGCCCGCGCCGCCCTGATCGATCCGGATGGCCCGTGGCTGGCCACCGCAAAGCGCGCGTATGATTTCCTGCTGAACTCCGGCCGCGAAGGGCTGACAAGGCAATTTGGCGATATTGTCGCCTTGGAAGAATATCCAGGTGACAGCTTTCCCAGCGTACTCAATGGGTGGATCTTTTCGCTCGTCGGCATCTATGATCTGGGTATTATTTCCGGCGACGAAGGCATTCAGGCCAAGGCCAAGGATCTCGCCGGGAGCGTTTCCAAAGCCCTTCCCCTTTACGACACGGGATATTGGTCGACCTATGATATAGGCAAGAATATCACCAGCCCGTTTTATCACGATTTGCACGTGGCCCAGCTGCGGGCTCTGGCGATGCTGTTTCCCGCACAGGCCGATAATTTCAATCGGACGGCCGACCGGTTTGAAGCCTACAGCAAGAAGCGGATCAATCGCGCAAGGGCAATTGTCGTCAAGATCTGTCAGAAACTGGCCCAACCGCAAGTGGGCGAGATGGAATGACGAACCGCTAGACGCCATTCCGATGTCCAGCAGTCTATAAGGATGGAATTATTGCTGCGCCGCCACGACCTGAACACAGCGTGGCGGCACGCGCACTGCAGATAGGCGGTATAGGACAGGTCTGCATTGTTCAGACTGTTCGATAGGACGTGAACGGCTTGAACAAGCGCGCAAGCTGGCGATGCGACAAAGAAAGCATGTCCATTTCAGCGTAAAATCCCCGTGACGCTTTCCATTTATGGAATTTCATTAACCGGATTTTGGAAGGCATCTGTTAAGCATATATTGCGCCCATACCGAATGGCGTGGAGGCTCCGTCCTATTAGAAATGAGAGCGTGTTGGCCACCCTCACACCGTGACGATATTCGACGGACCAGAAATTTATAAATTAATACAATAGCCTGAAAAAATTACGATCGGAATTGCCCCATAATGCGGCGCAAATCCGCCTCCGCTTCACTCAAACTCCATACCGTCCGATCGCAGAGAAGCGGGCCAAAATCAAAGCATCCATCTCCGATCTTTGCCCGAAGGAATACCCAATCCCTTCGTTAAGACTATCTCCAACCAATTCGCGCAGAAGTGTCCTAAGCCCAGCAAGCAAAGGTTAAGCGATGCGCCCGAACATGAAAGTCACGGCCCCTGCCCCACAGGCGCGCCCTTGCGATGCATCGCCGGTTCAAGACAGGCCGGAGGGCCGCCCCCGGTTGTTTCTGTTTCCCTTGAGGGACGACCCAATGGCCCATATCAAGCCTTGGCCGACGCCCATGCGGATTGCATTTCTGGGCGCATGCACGTTGCTGGGCTGGTCGGCTCCAGTCTATCTCTGGCTTTCGCGTTAATTGTTCAAACGCGCACAACGTCTCCTGCCGCCATGGCCGAAGTCAATATGGCCGGTGATCCGCCATCAAGACGTGCGGCGCTGAGCATACCCGTCATATAGGCCCCCGTGTCCAGATTGAGGCGCCCGGCCTGCAGGTCGCTCCGCTCAACAGGCGTATGACCATGCACGACGAAATGGTCGAAGTCATATTCGGCGTTCAGGAATTCCTTGCGGATGCCCAAAAGATCGCCCCTCGCCTGTTGATCAAGCGGAACGCCGGGGCGGATACCGGCGTGGACGAAGAGCGTCTTTCCATAAAGGACAAACAATTCCATGCTCTTGAGCAGAGCCAGATGGGACGACGGCACAGCTGCGGCGAAAGCTTCACGCGCCGCGTTCCATCCGTCAACATCATGGTCATTGGTTGGCACCGTCACGCCATAGGATTCCATGGTGGTCCGCCCGCCATAGCGCGCCCAGCCCCGCCCCGAGGTTTCGCCCGCCAGAAAATCAAGCATGGCTTCTTCGTGATTGCCCAGCAGCAGCCGTAATTCGAACGGGCCTTGGACACCCAATCGCACCAGACGATCCAGAACCTGCGGCGATTGACGGCCACGATCAATATAATCGCCCAGCATGACCAGAACCGGCGGATCGGGATATTCCGCAACTCTGGATTGCAGATCATCGCCGATCCGGTCCAGCACGCGGGCCAGAAGATCATCGCGCCCGTGGACATCGCCAATCGCATAGATCAGCCGACCGCCCGTGTCCGGCAGACCGGATTCGGTTGAGGAGGGCTCGAAAATCATCCGTCATTTTCTCCGTTTCTGGTCGATTTGTGGGGTGGCGCTGTCGTGTTGCCGCCCCTTTCGCCGCCCCGTCTGGATCGCTCGATCAGGATCATGCTGGACAACAGGCAGGTGATGGGATTCACCGCCGTCAGCAGGGCGCCTTCGAACGTATACCAGATGACCAGCACAATGGCGAGCCGCAGGTGCGGCGGACGGTCGAACATGGAATACAGGAAGTAGGCGTAGAACAGCAGGCCGGGCAGAAGGCCATATTCCACGATTGCCTTGGCAATGGGCCAGAATTGGTGGTTGTTCACCTTCTCAATCTGGCCCGCACCAATACCGCTGTAGAATGAGCCGGTGCGGTCGAGGGATTGCATGATGCGGTCAAACGGTTCGATGAAGCGGTGATTGGCGCTGCCACCCGCTTTATGGAATTCCGTGACGCGCCCGCCGACCATATCGATCCAGCCCAGATGAGCCGCCAAACCGGCCACCATCAGCAACACCAGGGTCACCAGCAGCGCATTGCGCAGCGGCATACGCCCCATCACCAAAGGCAGCGAGACCAGCAACAGCAAGAGCCCGGTTCCCGCAAAGGTGGCAAACAGGGCGGCGGAGAAATAGACGATCCGCTTGACCCGGCGGAAGATCAGGATTTCGATCAGCAGCGCCAGCGCGATATATTGCGAAAGGAACGACACTTCGAGGAAGACGAAGGCCTGCGGCTTGTTCAGGCGCGCTCCCCAGGCAATGGGTTGCAGATAGGTGAAATTGGGAACCAGCATCCCCTCCGGCAGCAATTTATAAGGATTGGGCCAGCTCTGTGGCCCGGCCACCAATTGCATGGCATGCTGAAGGAATTCCAATCCCGCCAACGCGATCATCAACACGCTGAACATGTCGAGGCAGCGCCGGAAATTGGCCTCCGTTGTCTGGAACGAAAAGATGAACGGCGTATAGAGCGCCACCAGCAAGGCAAGGCTGGCAATCGAATAAGTGTCGGCAAAGATCGATGTGGAAAGACCCACCGTCGCCACAAAAAGAAAATAGAGGACCAGCCGCCAGGGGTTGATCTTGGGCGGAACGAACCAGCACAAGACCGCGAGGCTGATGAAAGAGACCGGAATGGCCAGCGGAATAACGGCGTCATCCGTGATCGGCAGCCCGATGCATTGGAACACCGTCACCGACACGGCAATTATCGAAAAGGCGATGAATATGGCCCGGTCGCGCAGGCGGGCCTGTTCATCGCCCGTGCTGCGCGGGGCCTGTTTGGCGAAAGGTTGCGCGGTCAAACCCAGCGCGGCCCGGCGCGCCTCCAGTTTGGCGTCGAAGTCAGAGCTGCCATCAACCATAGGGTGTCAGATCCTTTATGACGAGATACGAACGGATCAACGGGCGCTTTGCTCGTCAGGCGAAGGTTCGGCCCTCACCGAATTCGCCGGCAACCAAATCGTATAAGTCTTGCTTGTGAAGATTGCCTCTGAAATGCCCGAAGCCACCCCAAAAAGGCTGTATGCGATCGATAAAATCATCGATGCCGGCTTAAATTTCAGCAGGTATGCTATGTAAATTGCCAAAATTCCGCCCAATGTGAGAAACCCAACTTTCTCAAAACCAATCAAAATAGCCAGTATCCAAAGAATGGAAAGCCCTGTGATCATGACGAATAGGGGCATGAACCATTTGAGCACACGATGGGAAATATAGCTGTAAAGGCGGAGCGAAGACATTTTGCGCAACTGCGGCCACAAGGTACGGTGCACGTTCCATGCCTGACAGGCGATACGCCGCTTGCGGTTGAACTCTTCGCCCGCCAAGGCCGCCGAACGTTCGTAAACCACCACCGAATCCACCGAAATGATGCGCTTCTCGGCAATCAGGACGCCCAGACTGACATACAGATCGTCGATCAGATGCGGCGGCGGGGCCTGATACAGCGAACGGCGGATCATGAACATCGCGCCGTCGACCCCCACCAGACCAACTGTCTGACTTTCGATGCGCTTGATCGCCTCCTCGATCTCCCAATAGGCCGCGCCGCTCTTGCTGGTGACGGATTCCTCGGAGTTGTTGTAGCGCAACCGGGCGCTGGTCAGCCCGACGGAGGGATCGCGGAACGGTGCTGACAATCCGACAAGAGCCTCATCGCCCGAAACCACATTGGCGTCGGTGAACATCAGCAGGTCGCTGTCGGTCTGGGAAACAAGATGGGTCATGCCCCAGGTCTTGCCGCGCCGTTCCTTGGACAGGACGATGTTGGCACGGTCCTGATAAGCCGCAAGGATCTGGGGCGTGGAATCACTCGCGCCATCCACAAAGACATTGACCGAAACGGCGCCCGGATAGGCCGCCGCCATCGCCAAAAGTGAGTCCATTTTGACCGCAATTACCCGCTCTTCGTTAAAAACGGACATGCAAATGGCCACCGAAGGCACCCGATCCCCCGTCCTCTTCTGTTGATCCCCATCGGGCAGGGGCTGCTTGCGGGCGAGCAGGAGACTCAGGGGGTAGGTAATGAACGGATGTATCCCAAGGAGTATTGAGGCAGCCGCTATGATAAAGGCAGTGATCAGCACCCTGAGTTCACCTCGATAAAGGATGGTCCTGAACAGCGGCTCAGCACAGCATTCAGACCGGTGGCCCAATTTACGGCACAAACCCAGCCCAGGACAAACATCGCATCATCCATGTTCGATCTATAATCGAAACCGGCATCGGCATTTTGTGATAGGTGATGTCCACATGTCCGAAATGCGGCCCATCCCCTAACGCACTCTGCACAGTGCTTTTGCAAAAGGTGACGGTAATTCCATGCGTAGAAACAGTAATCGTCCGCGCGCCAAAATCGCGATTGCTCTGGCCATTGGTACAAGTCTGCTCTGGCAGGCTCCGGCCCATGCAGAAACTTCGTTGCCACAATCCGCTTCTCTGCAGGATTACCACCTTGGCCCCAATGACCGGATTTCGCTTTCGGTCTATGGCGAAGACGAAATTTCGCGGGAATATGTGATCAGCCCGACCGGCATGATCTCGGTGCCCCTGATCGGCGAGGTCGAGGCCAAGGGCCTGACGGTCGAGCAGTTGCGCGGCGAAATTCAGCGGCGCCTTGCCGCAGGCTTTGTAAACAATCCGACGATCTCGCTCATGATCACCGGATATCGCAACTTCTATATCCTGGGTGAAGTGGGGCGGCCGGGTGAATATGCCTATACCGTCGGGCTGACCGTGACCCAGGCGGTGGCCGAGGCAGCGGGGTTCACCTATCGCGCGGCCAAGCGCTATGTCTATATCCGGCACGAGGGCGAGACCGAGGAAAAGAAGGTCCAGCTGTCGCCCGACATGAAGGTCCTGCCCGGTGACACCATCCGCTTTGGCGAGCGCTATTTTTGAGCGACGCAGAGCGATCCGGCCCTTGGCTTAGAGCAGCGACTGAGAGCGAAATGAAAGACAGCCAGCCCCATCGGGCACGATTCCGTCCGCACTGGATGGGTTTTGGAGCGACTGTTCTGGCATTGCTGGCGCCTGTGCCAGCCATGGCGCAGGATTCCGGCGATTTTCTCGGTTCGGACATCCCCTTCAACCTGAAGGCCAGCCAAGGCTATGCTGTCCGTGATCGCCCCCATACCGAACTGGAGCCGCTTGGGCTGCATGTCGGTTCCTTCGTGTTCTTTCCCGCCGCCTCGGTGGGCGCGGGCTACAGCACGAACGTGTACGGCCAGACCCGCAATACCGTGGGCGATGCCTATGTCACGTTCAACCCGCAGGGAACGCTGACCAGCCAGTGGAATCGCCACCAGCTGGAATTCAGCGGCAGCGCCGGTCTGAAACAATTCGCGACGCAAACGGTGCGAAGCGAGGCCGCCTATTCGCTTCAGGCCACCGGGCGGATCGATCTGGGTGCGGATCAGAGCAATATCGTGGCGCTGATCCATCGCGGGCGCGCTTTCGAAGCCCAGAATTCAGGTTCATTCCCCCAGAATTCGGCCGGAACGATAGGTTATAACCAGACCGACGCCACCGTGCGGGGCACTTTTGTCCTGAACCGCCTGCGCTTCACGGCAAGCCAGAAGGTCAACGATCTGGAATATTCGGATGCGACCAGTTTGACCGGCAGCCTTTTGCCGCAACGGTTCCGCAACCGCACAGAGTACAATTCCGCGCTGCGCACCGAATTTGCCATCATGCCCAGCTTTGCCCTGTTTGGCGAAGGGGCCTATAATCAGGCCACCTATCACGTGGAAACGCCCAGCCAGCCGTTGCGCAGCAACCATACTGTGCGCCTCATCGGCGGGGGCAATTTCTCGATCGACAACCTGGTTCGCATCATGATCGGTGCCGGATATGAACAGCGCGATTACGACCTGTCCTATTACCGCCCGATCAGCGGCTTCACATTCGATGCACGCGCGCAATGGCTGGCGACCGAACTGACCACGGTCAACATTCAGGCCACCCGCAAGATCGAGGACGCGATCAATGCCCGTTCACCCGGCTATTTCGCCACAGCCGCGAAATTCCGGATCGACCACGAACTCCTGCGCTATGCCTTGGTCTATGCCGGCGTTGATTATGAGCGCGACGATTTCGTCGCCTTGTCGCGCAACGATACGCAGAAACAGTTTTCCGTCGGCGCGATCTATTCGATCAACCGCCATTTAAAGCTGATGCCATCGGTGACCTATCTCGACCGCAGCTCGGTGGGCGCCAATGCGGGCCAGAATTTCAAGGATCTGCGGCTTTTCACCAGCATCATGGCCCAATGGTAATGCCGGTGCGCCTTGCCTTCTCAGCGGGCGCAGACATCGGATTTGGACCATCGGATTTGCGGCATCGGATTTTCGAACGGGCAACGGTCGCTTCGGATCAGTCCGCACGAAAGCCCGGTTCGCGCCCATGACGCCTCTGAACGGCCGGAAGTGCGAAAGAGCATAAACTCACCTGACCCGCGCCCGGCATCCCACCTCTCGGCCGATGGTCGCGGGTGCTATCATGTAAGGTGTAATGATGAAGGTTGCCTACGTTAACAAACAGATACCTTTTGGCACAACCGACGCCTTCATTTTGCCCGAAGTGGCCGACCACCGGGCGCATGGCTGGGATGTCTGGTTTGCGCCGCTGGTGGATGGGCCGGTCCTCCATGACCGGGGCTTGCTGGATTACACAATCGGAGCGCCGGTCCTCTCTTTCAGCATCCTGACGGCGGCATTGGCGGAGACGCTGGCGCATCCTGCGCGCACGCTGCACCTGTTGGGTCAAATGTTGAGGGCCAGAAGCCTTAACCTGAAGCTGCGCAATCTTTATGTCTTTCCCAAGGGCCTGTGGCTGGGGCGCCGCCTGCGCCGGGACGGGTTCGATCACGTACATATCCATTTTGCCGCCGCGCCGGCTACGATGGGTGTGGTGGCGGCCCATGTCGCAGGGGTGCCCTACAGCATGACCGCGCACCGCTTTGACATTGCCCTCAACAATCTGCTCGACTGGAAGGCCGGAGGCGCAACCTTTGTGCGCGCCATTGACGGGCCGGGCGCCGATGAAATCCGCACCAACGTCGGCCGCACGCCGATGAATCTGGAGGTGCTGCATATGGGCGTCCATGTGGCCGAAAGCCCGGCGCCCCGGCGGGCAGGACCGGCCATTCCGTTTCGCATGGCCATCGCCGCGCGTCTGGCGGGCAAAAAGGGGCATCCCTATCTGCTGGACGCGATGGCCGTTGCCAAGGCGCAAGGCGTGGATTGCGTGCTCGAAGTGTTCGGCGACGGGCCGATGATGGCGGAGTTAAAGGCCCAAAGTGACAGGCTCGGGCTGGTCGATTCCATTGTCTGGCATGGAGCAACCGCCCATGCCACCCTGCTTGAGGCTTTGATGAGCGGCCGTTTCGATGCAGGCGTTCTGCCCAGCATCACCACCGACGATGGCGACAAGGAAGGGATTCCGGTCTTCCTGATCGAGGCCATGGGGGCCGGTCTGCCGGTTATCACCACGCCTAATGGCGGCATCGTGGAATTGGCCGGAGATGGGCACGGCGTGCTGGTGCCCGAACGCGATGCAGAGACGCTGGGCGCGGCCATCGTCAGGCTGGCCCATGATGAGCAGGAACGCGCGCGCCTGGCAGAAAGCGGGCGAGCGCATGTTCTGGCCGAATTTGAAGTTTCCATTTGCATGAAACGATTGCGACAGTTGATGACAGAGCGCACCCGGCCATCGACAGACAAACGGGCCTGAGCGAGGACGCCTGTGCGGGCGGCCAAGGTCATAACGAGAGGGTTAGGGACATATCCCTAAGAAAAACTCTCTGAATCGGTTCTAATAATGATCGGATAAAGCAAATATTCCGAATGAATGAACGGATTTCCGTCCTTTTCCGCGTGGCAAAGACTCCGGCGTGACTATACGATACCGCAATCGCAGCAATGGACTGGGATATGCGATCTGACTGCTCTGGGGCCAATGGTGCAAATCCGGCCTGATAGACGCGCTCGATCACCAATTATGAGGCTGTTGGCATGTTCATGTTTTGCGCTCTGCTGGCGATAATTCTGATATTCCTCTTTCTGTTCCCCTATACTGTCTACCCGTGGAGCCTGTCCTGGTTCCGCGAAAAACCTGTCCATATCGATCCCAATGCACCGCTGCCCAGCGCGACTTTCGTCTTCTCCGCCTATAATGAAGCGCGGGCCCTGCCGGGAAAGATCGAGAACCTGCGAGCGATCAAGGCGATGCACCCCGATATCGAGATCATCGCCTATTCGGATTGCAGCGCGGACAATACGCTCGACATCCTCAAGGCCAATGATGACATCATCCATGTAATGAGCGGCACCGAAAGAGCCGGCAAAGCCACCGGCATGCGCCACATGGTGGCAAAGGCCAAAGGCGAAGTCGTCGTGTTCACCGATGCCAATGTCATTCTTGACCCCCAGTCCATCACGCCTCTTCTGCGCTATTTCACGGATCCTTCGATCGGCGGGGTGGCGGGCACGCTAAAATATATCAACGAAGATGCCAGTTCGACGGCAAAGGTAGGCGGCCTCTATTGGCGCCTGGAAGAAATGATCAAGCGGCTGGAATCGCGCTCCGGGTCCATCATGGGCGCCGATGGCTCGATCTTTGCAACGCGGCGGTCGCTTTATCCGGTCGTGCCTGCGCATCTGCTGGATGATATGGTCACATCGATGAGCGTTACGTTTCACGGCAAACGCCTGATCCATGCCACCGATGTGATCGCTTATGAAAAGAACGCTACGTCATCGAGCGATGAATTCCGGCGCAAGCGGCGCATCGCATGTCGCGCGTTCAACACGCACCGCCACCTTTGGTCGAGCATTTGCCAACATTACAATGGGCGCGACATCTACAAGTATGTCGCCCACAAATACATCCGCTGGCTTGGGCTTCCTGTGCTTGGGCTCAGCCTTGCCTTCCTGATGACCGCGCTTGTTCTGGCCGGGCAATATGCCTGGGCGGGCTTCGTGGCGGCCCTGACCATTGTCGCCATTGTTTTGGGCATGATGGATATCCCGCTGTTTCGCAGCGGTTATCAGATCTTTCTGTCCATCGTGGCCACTTTCTATGGCGTCATGGACTCGCTGCAGGGCAAGACCTATCAGACCTGGGCCCCCGCTGCCTCGCGCGATTAGGCTTACGCAGCCTGCTCCTCCGATAGCGGAAAGGGGGGCGCTGCCACGGCCTTGCGGTAGGGCTTTAGGAATGCGGCCAAACGCCAAGCTGAGACTTTACAGTTCTTCCCATGGGCCTCTGCCGGAATATTCCGGTGGGGGCCTTTGCTGCTGAACCGGCAGATGAGGACGGGACTGCCATCCCCGGAATGGAAACACCAGCGAGCCAAACTCCGCCTTGATCGCCCAAATTGTTTGGCGATGCCTTTTCCATGCAGCGGCATGACCAGCTAAGTGATTCGGCCAAACCGGTATTGCTTCAGCTAAACCCTCGATATGTCATACATAAAACGACCGCCCGCACCGCGAATTGACGTATATTGTCTGGGTTATTGACTGGTTTTTTCATGCTGCACTGCACATAATTCCAATCGGATCAAAAATATTCCCCAAATTGTCGCCGCCTAGCCGATTGATGAGCAATTCCATCGCAAGAGGCCTCGACGAGGGGCGCTTGTGCTGATAGCGCATAGGTATGTTATGCAGCCAAAGCATTCGAATTCACGCTTGCATTTGGCACAGGTGAGGAACGCGATGACCCAAGACACCCTTTCCCCCGATTCGGTTCTGACCGCCCCGACCCGCAACCAGCGCCTGATCGACTGGGTTGAAGAGGTCGCCGCGCTCACCCGTCCGAAGGACATCGTGTGGTGCGACGGCTCGCAGGAGGAATGGGATCGCCTGACCTCGCAACTGGTGGATGCCGGCACGCTGGTGCGCTTGGCGCAGGACAAGCGCCCCAACAGCTTTTACACCCGTTCGGACCCGCGCGACGTGGCCCGCGTGGAAAGCCGCACCTTCATTTGTTCCGAAACGCCCGAAGGCGCCGGGCCGACCAACAACTGGCGCGATCCGGCCGAAACCCGCGAAACGCTGGACGGCCTTTTCGCGGGCTGCATGGAAGGGCGCACGATGTATGTCGTCCCCTTCTGCATGGGCCCGCTGGGTTCGGAAAGCAGCGTGGTGGGCGTCGAACTGACCGACAGCGCCTATGTCGTGCTCTCGATGCGCATCATGGCGCGCATGGGCCAGCCTGCTCTGGACATGCTGGGCCGCGACGGCTTCTTCGTTCCCTGCGTCCACACCGTCGGCATGCCGCTGACCGAAGGCGTCAAGGATGTGGTGTGGCCCTGCAACGATGAAAAGTGGATCGTCCACTATCCCGAAACGCGCGAGATCTGGTCCTATGGTTCGGGCTATGGCGGCAATGCGCTGCTGGGCAAGAAGTGCCTCGCGCTGCGCATCGCCAGCGTGATGGCGCGTGACGATGGCTGGCTGGCCGAACATATGCTGATCCTGAAGGTCACCCCGCCCGAGGGCGAGGCGCATTATGTGGCGGCCGCTTTCCCCTCGGCCTGCGGCAAGACCAATATGGCGATGCTCGAATCCACCCTGCCCGGCTGGAAGGTGGAAACCATCGGCGATGATATTGCATGGATGCGCCCCGGCAAGGACGGCCGCCTCTATGCGATCAATCCGGAAGCGGGCTTCTTCGGCGTGGCCCCCGGCACGGGGGTGGAGACCAACAAGAACGCGGTCGAAACGCTCTACGCCAATGCCATCTACACCAACACGGCGCTGACCGCCGATGGCGACGTGTGGTGGGAAGGGCTGACCAGGGAAGTGCCCGAGGGTCTGATCGACTGGCAGGGCAATCCCTATGATCCGGCCAGCGGCAAGCCTGCGGCCCACCCCAATGCCCGTTTCGCGGTGCCTGCCGCGCAATGCCCCTCGATCGCGCCGGAATGGGAAGATCCCGCCGGTGTGCCGATCTCGGCCTTCCTGTTCGGCGGCCGCCGCGCCACTTCGGTGCCGCTCGTCACCGAAGCGTTTGACTGGAACCATGGCGTTTACCTCGCGGCCAACCTTGCCTCGGAAGGCACGGCGGCGGCGGAAAACAAGATCGGCGCCCTGCGCCGTGATCCCTTCGCCATGCTGCCCTTCTGCGGCTATGCGATGGGCGACTACTTCAAGCACTGGGTCGATATGGCCGGCAAGGTCGCCCATGGCGGCGCGAACCTGCCCAAGATCTATCTGGTCAACTGGTTCCGCAAGAGCGGCGGCAAGTTCCTGTGGCCCGGCTATGGCGACAACATCCGCGTGGTGAAGTGGGTGATCGAGCGGGCGCAGGGCAAGGCGGATGCCACCGAGAGCGTCATCGGCCGTCACCCGGTCGAAGGCGGCATCGACCTGACGGGCCTGTCCATCACGCCCGAGCAGTACGCCGAGCTGATGACCGTCAGCATCGATGGCTGGCGCGAGGAAGCTGAGGGCAATGGCCGTGATCTGGCCGCGCTGGGCGCCCTTCCCGAGGCGATCCTGGAGCAACAGGCTGCGCTGGAGGCCCGCCTGGCCAAGGCCTGAGCAACCGCAGCAAGAGTTTAGACACAACCCCCGGCGCCATGCGTCGGGGGTTTTGCTTTGCCCGACCGGGATGGAGAGCATCGGCACCCAAGCGGAAAAAAAGCCTTTTTACAGAAATTTAATGGCCATTATCGCCCCCGTTGCCGCCACATTCCTCAGCTATGGTTCCAGCGCGGACCAAAATGCACAGGACATCGGCTGCAAGATCGCTAAGATCATGGGCACACCACCTTCCCCATGGCCTTCGCGCGAGTGCAGCATAAAATCATTGACCATCCCGGCCTGAGGGGCAAAAAGCACCTCGTTGCTCAGGCGGAAAACTCGCGCAAGAACCCATAATGCGAATATTTCGATGGATAACCTCCACCGGCGTCATGACAAACGAGAGTATTCGAAATGAAGATAACAGTTTTTGGCCTCGGTTATGTCGGCCTTGCTAATGCGATCCTGCTGGCCCAGAACCATGAAGTGGCCGCTGTCGATATTTCGGCCGAACGCGTTGCCATGCTGAATGCGCGCAAGTCGCCCATTTCGGATCCCGAGATCGAGGATTTTCTTGCCAACCGTCCGTTGAACCTGCTGGCCACGCTGGATGCAACCGAAGCCCTGACCGGGGCCGACTATGTGATCGTGGCCACGCCCACCAATTACGATGTCGAAACCAACAAGTTCGACACCTCTTCGGTCGAGGAGGTCATCAAGATCGCGGCCCGGATCAACCCCAAGGCCACGATCGTGGTCAAATCAACCATTCCCGTCGGCTTCATCCAAAGCGTGCGTGAACGGCTGGGGGTGGAGCAAGTGATCTTCAGCCCCGAATTCCTGCGCGAAGGCCGCGCGCTTTACGACAATCTCCACCCCTCGCGCATCATCGTGGGCGAACAGTCCGAACGCGCCCGCATCTTTGCCGATCTGCTGGTCGAGGGGGCAGAGAAGAAGGACATCGAGGTTCTCTGCACCAACAGCAATGAAGCCGAAGCGATCAAATTGTTTGCCAACACCTATCTGGCCATGCGGGTTGCCTTCTTCAACGAGTTGGACAGCTATGCCATCGCGGGCGGGATGGACACGCGCCAGATCATCAACGGCATATGTCTGGACCCGCGCATTGGCCAGCATTACAACAATCCCAGCTTTGGCTATGGCGGTTATTGCCTGCCCAAGGACACCAAGCAATTGCTGGCGAACTATTCCGAGGTTCCGCAAAATCTCATCCGCGCGATCGTCGATGCCAACCGCACCCGCAAGGATTTCCTGGCCGAGCAGATCATCGAAAAGAAGCCCAAGACCGTGGGCGTTTACCGGTTGGTGATGAAGGCCGGCTCGGACAATTTCCGCCAGTCCTCGATCCAGGGCATCATGAAGCGGGTCAAGGCCAAAGGCATCCCTGTGGTCGTGTTTGAACCGGCCATGGCTTCGGATGACTTTTTCGGCTCGCCGGTGGTCCGCGACCTCGACAGTTTCAAGGCGCAATGCGACGTGATCATCGCCAATCGCATGACCAAGACACTGGAAGACGTCAAAGACAAGGTCTTTACGCGCGACCTCTTCGGCTCCGATTAATCGGGGAGCAAAAGCTTCGGTACAATGCACACCCGGGAAGCATATCGCCTCCCGGGTGTGTTGTTTGGCCATGAAACCGGCGACCCACTGAGAACTCTCTCAACGGCCATTCATGAGGGCAGGCCGGGCCGCCAGCGAACAAGGTCGGACCCCAGCAGGCGAATCGAAGCCAAGAATATGGCAGATTTCCAATCTCTTTCGAGACGCGAATGAAGGTGTGATTGGGGGGGAAATTGGAGCGGGTGAAGGGAATCGAACCCTCGTATTCAGCTTGGGAAGCTGCTGCTCTACCATTGAGCTACACCCGCAGGCGCGTTGAAAGCATTGGGGCTTTCGCTTGCGATGCCTGAAACAGGGCATATCCCCTCAGACAGACGGGCCGATTGCCACAGTCGAACGGCATTGGTCAATACAAGTTTTTGCAAAATCGCCCCTTATGCTTCCCAGAAGCGCAAATCGGGCTAAACCGCGCATCATGACCAACACGATCCGCCCAGCCACGCCTGATGACATTCCCCTGATCGCGCAATTGATCCGCGACCTGGCCGAATATGAGAAGCTCTCGCACGAGGTCCGTTTTGACGAGGCTGCGCTGACCCGCCACCTGTTCGGCCCACACCCGATGGCCGAGGTGGTGATCGGCCAGATCGACGGGACGCCGCAGGGTTTCGCGCTCTTCTTCCACAATTTCTCCACCTTCGAGGGCCGTCCGGGCATTTATCTGGAGGATCTCTATGTCCGCCCCGCCGCGCGCGGCTCGGGGCTGGGCAAGGCTTTGCTGCTCCATCTGGCCGCTCTGGCGCAGGATCGGGGCTGCGCGCGGCTGGAATGGAGCGTGCTGGACTGCAACACCCCCTCGATCGAATTCTATCGCCGCATGGGCGCAAAACCGATGGAACAATGGACAGTGATGCGCGTTGATGGCGCAACTTTGGCTCAACTCGCCGCTGACTCGCGTGATTCCATCGCAGGTGAATAGAAAAATTTACCCCGTTGCCCTATTGCAACAGACATGGGAATCGCGAATCAGAATAACGTGTTGAGCCGTCGTGCATTGTTGGGTGGACTGGCCCTTGGCGGGGTCGCCATGGCCACTCCCCTGCGTGTTGCCGCACAGGCTTCGGGCCTCTCCGAATATGAACGCCGCGTGGTGGGCATCGCCATGCGCGAGCGGGATCGCGTCGGCGCGATGCTGGCACGCCCCGATGTCGTGGCCATTGCCGACTTCAGCAAGCCTTCGCATGACGCGCGGCTGCACTTTGTCGACATGGTCGGCGGCGCGGTGCGTTCGCATCTGGTGGCCCATGGTCGCGGGTCGGACCCGGCCCATGTCGGCTGGCTCAAACAGTTTTCGAACAGCGTCGGCTCCTATGCCACCTCGCGCGGGGCCTATCTGACCGCGGGCCAGTATGAGGGCAAATATGGCGCCTCGATGCGGCTGCGCGGGCTGGATCTAGACAATTCCAATGCGTTCGACCGCGCCATCGTGATGCACCCGGCATGGTATGCCGCGCCCGATATGGTGTCCAAATTCGGCAAGCTGGGCCGTTCGGAAGGCTGCTTTGCCATGGCGCCCGAGGATTTCAGCCTTGTGCTGGGTCATCTGGGGGCGGGCCGCCTGCTTTACGCCGACCGCATCAGCGAGGCGTGAGCCCGGCGCGGCGCCGCTGATCGGTTCAGCAGCGCCGCCCCCCGCCGATTACAGCGGGTTATCCAGCTTGATCACTTCCTCATTGCTCTTGCGCTGGGTCGTGTGCAGCGCGCGCGGCGCATGGAAACTGTCGATCACCGGCCCATCGCGGCCATAGAGATCGTTGAAGGCCGCCAGCGAACCGTTGATGTCGCGGCCATAGGTGAAATAGGTGAGATAGACCGGGAAGGTCCGTGTCATCGGCACCTTCTTGTACTTGCCCGCCTCAAACGTGGCCACGGCATCTTCCTGGCTCATCCCCGCGCCCAGAATGGCCATCGTCATGCCCAGTTCCACCGCGCGATCGGTGCGGATGCAGCCATGCGAGAAAGCGCGCACCGACGCATCGAAGAGCTTTTTCGACGGCGTATCATGCAGATAGATCGCATGAGGATTGGGCATGTCGATCTTCATCCGGCCCAGTGAATTGCTGTTGCCCGGCTGCTGCACCACCTGCAGGCTGCCGTCCTCCATCCGCGTCACCTTATAGCCGGCGCGCGGGCGGGCGAGCAATTGCTGGCCCAGCCCCTCGCCCACGACGATGGATTGCGGCACGGTCCATGTCGGGTTGAACACCACCGCCTCGACCTTTTCGGCCAATTGCGGCGTGGCGGTGCGGCCCGGCTTGCCCACGATGGTGCGATAGGTGCGGATGTTGCGGCCATTGACCGCAAGGCGCAGCTGAAACTCGGGCACATTGGTGATCAGATAGACCGGCCCCAGATCGCGCGGCAACCAGCGCCAGCGATCCATATTGATGCGAATCGCATCGCGCAGCTTGGTCTGCGCCTTGGGCGTGGCGGCCAGCGCTTCTTTGAGCGCGGCATAATCGGGATAGGTCGGCGCGAGGCCCGCCAGCGTGCCGGGCACGTCATGGTTGGTGGTGGCGCGCTGCATCAGCGCGGTGGTGGGGTTGTCATCCTGATCGGGATCGACGGCAAACCATTGCACCCGCGCGGTCATCGGCGTGCGCCCATCGCGCAGATCCTCGACCAGCCATGCGAAACTCTTGCTGGCCTGCTGGTCCAGCGCGTCGCCCGCCCCGGCCTTAATCGCGGCGCGCAGCGCATCGGGTTGATAATCGGCCGGAAACAGGCCCTCCTCGCCGATCGCCATGATCGCGGCCAGCAAATCGCCCGCATCGGCCACGGTCCAGTTGACCACCGCTTCCTGCACCGGCGTAGCGCCCGGCGACGGGCTGGGCGTGGGATAGGGGGTCGGCGTGCCGGAAGGGGTGGCCGAAGGGGTCGGCAATGGCGTGGGCCGCAGGGTCGGTCCGGCACTGGGGGTTGCGCTCGGGCGCGGACTGGGGGACGCGCTGGGGGAGGCGCCGGGTCGGGGGCTGGGCGTCGCGCTGCCGGTGGGTGTGGGCGCGGGTGTCGCCATGCTGGCCGGGCGCACGTTGGGCAGCTTGCCCAGCCCCTGCTTGCCCTCGATCGGACGATCCTGCGCCATGGCGGGATAAAGGGCGCCCAGCCCCGTCCCCAAGGCCAGAATCATTCCGCCCATCATCAGCTTGCGCGTGTTCATCATCATTCAACGCCCCTTTTCGCCCGGCCCAAACCACTCAATTCAACGACAGCCAAGCACAGTTCGTCGCACACCTTCCAGCATTGCCCCTGTCTGTTGGCTGAACACCGCGCCGCATGCAAGCTCGACCTACCTTCTCATAGTGACGGCTTGGCGCAAGCCCGCTAGGGTCTTAACGATCATGGCGCGCCCTTTGTTTCTTCCCCTAGTTGCCGCCGCGGGCGGAATTGCCAGTTTCAGCGTGATGGACGCGCTGATGAAGCGGGCGTCGATCGATACCGGGGTGCATGCGGCCTTGCTTTGGCGCAACATCATCGGGGCGGGTTTTGGCCTGGCGGTGTGGCAAATCGCCCATCCGGGGGCGTGGCCGGGACGGCGTATGGCGATGCATGCCATGCGCGCGGGCGTCACCAGCGCGATGGCTTTCGCCTTTTTCTGGGGCATTGTGCGCACGCCGATGGCGGTGGGCATGGCGCTGTCGTTCATCGCGCCGATCATTGCGCTTTTCATGGCCGGTTTGACGCTTGGCGAGGCGATCACGCGGCGCGCGCTGGGGGCCTCGGTGCTGGGGCTGCTGGGGGTGGGCGTGATCGGGCTGGGGCGGATGCAGGTGGGCGGCGCGCTGGCGCAGGACGCATGGCACGGGATGCTCGCGCTACTGGGCTCGGCGGTGCTCTATGCCGCCAATCTGGTGATGCAGCGCCATCAGGCGCAAATGGCCCCGCCCGCCGAAATCGCCTTTTTCCAATCCTTGTTTACCGCCTGCTTCCTGACCCTTGCGGGTCTGGTGATCGGCATGCCGCCCATCCCGCAAGGGACGGTCTGGCGCGATCTGACCGGGTCTGCGGGCCTGTCTTTTGTCTCGCTGATGCTGCTGTCATGGGGCTGGGCGCGGGCGCCGGCGCATCGGCTGCTGCCGGTGGAATATTCGGGTTTTCTCTGGGCCGCGCTGATGGGCTGGATCTGGTTTGGCGAAAGGCTCGATCTCTACACGCTGGGCGGCGCAGTGCTGGTCGTGGCGGGCTGCTGGCTGGGCGCGGGGGGACAGAAAGGCGAGCATACCGAGCAGGTCGCGCTGTGATCGCGCGCACCGTGGCAAAGGGCATTTCTCCGACAATCCGGCGGCCTTTTACGCTTATTTCAGATAACAATTCGCAATAGCAACAATATCGCGGCAACCTGCCGCTCTTCATTCCTTTTTCCACCTTTCGCGCCCTTGACGCGGGGCGGAATCACGCGCATCGGCCCTCATGCTGCAACCGCCCAAAGGCGGGCGAGATCGCGCCTGAACGCGCCTTTTCGTCTTTTTCGTCTCTGGGCCAATTGAGGTGAGGAAGACGCCCGTATGACCCAGGTCGGACAGGACTCGCTCGGCACCCGCTCGAAACTGAGCGCCGGTGGCAAGGAAGTCGCTTATTATTCGCTGAAGAAGGCCGCCGAAAAGTTTGGCGACATCAGCCGCCTGCCGTTCTCGATGAAAGTGCTGCTGGAAAACCTGCTGCGCTTTGAAGACGGTGGTTTCACCGTTTCGACCGCCGACATCCAGGCGATCGTCGACTGGCAGAAGAACCCCAGCGAATCGTCGAACGAAATCCAGTACCGCCCCGCGCGCGTGCTGCTTCAGGACTTCACGGGCGTGCCCTGCGTGGTCGACCTTGCCGCGATGCGCGATGCCATCGCCAAGCTGGGCGGCGACACGTCGAAGATCAACCCGCTGGTTCCCGTCAACCTCGTCATCGACCACTCGGTGATGGTGGACGAATTCGGTCATCCCAAGGCGTTCGAACAGAACGTGGAGATCGAATATCACCGCAACATGGAGCGCTATGACTTCCTGAAGTGGGGTTCCAAGTCGCTCAACAATTTCTATGCCGTGCCGCCGGGCACCGGTATCTGCCACCAGGTGAACCTGGAAAACATCGCGCAGGCGGTGTGGACCAGCGTTGACCAGAACGGCGAAACCGTTGCCTATCCCGACACTTGCGTCGGCACCGACAGCCACACCACCATGGTCAACGGCCTTGGCGTGCTGGGCTGGGGCGTGGGCGGCATCGAGGCCGAAGCCGCGATGCTGGGTCAGCCCGTCTCGATGCTGATCCCCGAAGTGGTCGGCTTCAAGTTCACCGGCAAGCTCAAGGAAGGCGTGACCGCGACCGACCTCGTGCTGACCGCCACCAACATGCTGCGCAAGCATGGCGTGGTGGGCCGTTTCGTCGAATATTTCGGCCCCGGCCTTGCCGACCTGTCGCTGGCCGACCGCGCCACGCTGGCCAACATGGCCCCCGAATATGGCGCGACCTGCGGCTTCTTCGGCATTGACGGCAAGACGCTGGACTATCTGCGTCTGACCGGCCGCGACGAAGGCCAGATCGAACTGGTCGAAGCCTATGCCAAGGAGCAGGGCTTCTGGATCGACCCCGCCGTCGAACCGATCTTCTCGAGCACGCTCGAACTCGACCTCTCGACGGTCGTTCCCTCGCTTGCCGGTCCCAAGCGTCCGCAGGACCGCGTCTCGCTTCCCGAAGTGGACGACGTGTTCAACGCCGACATGGCCAATGTCTACAAGAAGGCCCAGACCCGCGTTCCGGTCGAAGGCAAGGACTTTGACATCGGCGACGGCGACGTGACTATCGCGGCGATCACCTCCTGCACCAACACCTCGAACCCCTCGGTTCTGGTGGCTGCCGGTCTGGTTGCCAAGAAGGCCGACGAGCTGGGCCTCAAGCCCAAGCCCTGGGTCAAGACGTCGCTCGCCCCCGGTTCGCAGGTCGTCACCGACTACCTCGAAAAGGCCGGTCTCCAGAAGCACCTCGACAATGTCGGCTTCAACCTGGTCGGCTATGGCTGCACCACCTGCATCGGCAACTCGGGTCCGCTGGCCGAACCGATCAGCAAGGCGATCAACGAAAACGGCCTCGTCGCCGCCGCCGTGATCTCGGGCAACCGCAACTTCGAAGGCCGCGTCTCGCCCGACGTGCGCGCCAACTTCCTCGCTTCGCCGCCGCTGGTGGTGGCCTATGCGCTCAAGGGCACGGTGATCGAAGATTTCACCACCACCCCGATCGGCGTGTCGAACGAAGGCAAGGACGTGTTCCTCAAGGACATCTGGCCGACCAACGAAGAAGTCGCCACCACGATGGCCGGCTGCATGGACCGTCCGATGTTCATGGCCCGCTATGCCGACGTCTATAAGGGCGACAAGCACTGGCAGGCGATCAACGTCACCGGCTCGGAAACCTACAAGTGGCAGGCCGGTTCGACCTATGTCGCCAACCCGCCCTACTTCGAAGGCATGACCATGGAACCGGCCCCGGTTCAGGACATCATCGAAGCCAAGCCGCTGCTGATCCTGGGCGATTCGATCACCACCGACCACATCAGCCCCGCTGGCAACATCAAGGCCGACAGCCCCGCTGGTGAATGGCTGATGGAGCGTCAGGTCGCCAAGGCCGACTTCAACAGCTATGGCGCGCGCCGTGGCCACCACGAAGTGATGATGCGCGGCACCTTTGCCAACATCCGCATCAAGAACGAAATGGTCCCCGGCATCGAAGGCGGCATGAGCCGCTATGGTGAAGAAGTCGGCGCCGTGTTCGACGTTGCCCAGAAGCACAAGGCCGACGGTACGCCGCTGGTGGTGATCGCGGGCAAGGAATATGGCACCGGTTCGTCGCGTGACTGGGCCGCCAAGGGCACCAACCTGCTGGGCGTGCGCACCGTGATCGTCGAAAGCTTCGAGCGTATCCACCGCTCGAACCTGGTCGGCATGGGCGTGCTGCCGCTGCAGTTCAAGGATGGCGAAAACCGCCAGACCCTGGGCCTGGACGGTGATTGCTCGTTCACGATCCACGGCGTTGCCAGCCTCAAGCCGCGTCAGGACGTGACCGTGGAAGTCACCCGCAAGGATGGCACCAAGTTCACCTTCACCGCGCTGTGCCGCATCGATACCGCCAATGAAATCGAGTATTTCAACAATGGCGGCATCCTGCAGTACGTGCTGCGCAAGCTGGCCGCGTAAGCGATCGCTTGATGCCAAAAAGAGGGGGCGGCCTTTGCGGGCCGCCCCTTTTTTATGGGCGCAAGGTTTGTTGGGGCCATAAAAAAGGCGCCGCCCGGATCATCCGGCGGCGCCTTTTTATACGCGGATGGAGGGCCTCAGGCGGCCTGAGTCTTGCCCTTGCGGCGGCGGGCGAACATCGCCCCGGCCGCGCCGCCAAACAGCAGCAGCATCGGCGGAGCGGGAACCTGCGTGCCGCCGGTGGTGCTGGTGGTGCCCCCGGTCGTCGTTGTGGTCGTCGTGCCGCCTGTCGTGGTGGTTGTACCGCCTGTGGTAGTGGTCGTAGTCCCCCCGGTGGTGGTGGTGGTGGTGCCGCCTGTGGTCGTCGTCGTTGTGCCTCCGGTGGTGGTCGTGCCGCCCGTGGTCGAGGTCGAGCCCGAGGTGGAGCCGCTGGAGTTCACCACGATCACATTGCCGCTGGTCCCGCCAAAGAAGCCGCCGATATAGCCGCCGCCAAAGCCCCAGTTGCTGTAGTATCCGCGCGCACGCTCTGCCGAAAGCGGGCTGGGCGCGGGGGCGGGCGTGTTGGGCGTCAGATCGGCGGCGGGCAGGCCCGGCGGCGGCATCGGCACCATCGCGGTCCGCGTCACCGTCTTGGTGCAGCAATCCTTCTGAACCACCACAGTGCGCGTCACCACCTCCTTGCGCACCACGGGGGCCTTATGGGCCTTGGCGTGTTTGACATATTGCGGTTTGTTGCTGCTGGCCTTTTCGGCGATATGCACCGCACCGCCGCCAATCAGCGCGGTGCCTGCCACCAGACCGGCAACTTTGGCGAGCCCCAAACGAACCGACATAACAATCTCTCTTTCCTGTGGTCGGCAGAGGCCCGCACCCTTTCGGACGCAAGGCGATTCTGCCCTCACCTGAGAGATCATGCAGCGGAGGTAAGGGGACAACCGTATGGGGGCGCTTGCCATGTCCTGAATCGGGACTGGCGAAGATTCATCAAGACTTAACCAACAAGTGTCCTGCTATGGCACAAGAATCGGGATTCACTCCCCCTCGCCGGCTTCAAACAGCCCGCCCTGCGACCCCTGTCCGCTGGGCGGGGTCAGGCCCAAATGCTGCCAGCCACGGTCATTCAGGCAGCGCCCGCGCGCGGTGCGCGCCACCATGCCAAGCTGGATCAGGTAAGGCTCGATCACTTCCTCGATCGTATCGCGCGGCTCGGAAAGGCCCGCCGCCAGCGTGTCGGCCCCCACCGGCCCGCCCTTGTAGATATCGGCGATCATCGTCAGATAGCGACGATCCTGGGCATCCAGCCCCGCATTGTCGACCTCGAGCCGGGTCAAGGCATTGTCGGCGATAGACTGGGTAATCACCTCGCTGCCCGCAACATGGGCGAAATCGCGCACCCGGCGCAGCAGGCGCCCGGCCACGCGCGGCGTGCCGCGCGAACGGCGGGCGATCTCTCGCGCGCCCTCGGCGGCAATGCCGATGCCCAGCAGGCCCGCCCCGCGCGAGATCACGCGTTCAAGCTCATCCACACTGTAAAATTGCAGCCGCACCGGAATGCCGAAACGGTCGCGCAAAGGCGTTTGCAGCAGGCCCGCGCGCGTGGTCGCGCCGATCAGCGTAAAGGGCGGCAGGTCGATCCGCACCGAGCGCGCCGAAGGGCCTTCGCCGATCATCAGATCGAGCGCGCGGTCCTCCATCGCGGGGTACAGCACTTCCTCGACCACCGGATTGAGGCGGTGGATTTCGTCGATGAACAGCACATCGCCATGCTCAAGATTGGTCAGCAGCGCGGCCAGATCGCCTGCCTTGGCGATCACCGGGCCGGAGGTGGCCTTGAAATTGACGCCCAACTCGCGCGCGATGATCTGGGCCAGCGTGGTCTTGCCCAGCCCCGGCGGGCCGAAAAACAGCGTGTGATCCAGCGCCTCGCCGCGCGATTTGGCCGATTCGATGAAAACGCGAAGGTTGTCCTTGGCGGCCGCCTGCCCCACGAATTCGGCCAAGGATTTGGGACGCAGCGCGGCGTCCATATCCTCGATCTGGCGATGGGCGGAGAGGAGGGGGTTGTCGGTCATGGATGGGGCCGTTCAGAAAGTGCGTGGCCAAGGACTTGGTACAAGAAACGTCGGTAATGCTTGAACAAAACAACCAGCATGAACGGGACACTCAAATGACTCGCGAAAGAGTAGAGCAACTCCCATATGCTTCTCACAGGGCAACCTTGTTCCGTAAAATGGCACTCTGGTTCACCAACGGCCAAGAAATCCATCGACCATCGCAGCAAGATAGCCCCTGCGACCATCGCATAAATCCCATAGGCCAGAAAGCGTAGCGCGGCCTTCATCCCGCTGCCTTCTTCAACGCCACGCGGATTAGCGCGGAAACCCCCGCCTCCTCGCCCAGTTCGGCGATGGCGGCGTCGGTGGCGCTGGCGGCGATGTGGGGTTTGAAGCCGAGGTTCTGCAAAGCCGAGACGACATCGCCCGCGACATTGCCCTCCGGCATCGCGACACCCGCCGACACCGCCGCGCCGACCGGGCCCGTCGGCAATGCCCCCGCCTTGTCCTTCAACTCATTGACGATGCGCGCTGCCAGTTTCGGCCCCACACCATTGGCCCGCGCGACCATCGCGGCATCTCCGCCCGCGCAGGCGCGCTGCAATTCCTCAACCGTCAGCGCCGACAGGATCGCCAAGGCCACCTTGGAGCCAACCCCCTGCACCACCGTCAGCAGCTTGAACCAGGCCCGCTCCCCGGCGCTGGTGAAACCGATCAGGCGCATATCCGTCTCGCTCACCTGCATCTCGGTATAGACCGTGCAGGCATCGCCCCGAATGCCCAGCGCCGTCAGCGTCCGCCCCGAGCAGAACACCAGATAGCCAACGCCATTGACGTCAATCACAGCCCAGTCGGGGCCGAAGTCGTCCAATATGCCGGTCAGTTTCGCAATCATGCGCGCACCCTAGCCGGGGGAGAACGATTTGGGAACATTTTTTGACAGGGAGGGGAAGGTTTGCCTCCGGCGGGCAAAGGGCGGGGGCCCTTTGCAATCCCGTTAATGGGTTGGCGCAAGAACGGCCAAGGGGTAAATGGGGCCGATGCTTTTAAAGCCTGCGGCGCGGCGAGCACAACGCCAGAAGCGCCGCAGGCTTTAAAATCAACTCTCGCGCCAATCCGCCCCATAGCGCAACATAGACAATACCGGGATTGTTAAGGGGCCCCGCCCTTAACCCGCCGGAGGCAAAAACCCCCAACAGATCAAATATGACTCCCCACATGATGCGCATGGGTAATCGCCACGGCCAGAGCATCCGCCGCATCCGCCCCGGCCAATTTAACCCCCGGCAGCAGCACTTTGAGCATATGCTGCACCTGCCCCTTGGCCGCCCCGCCGGTACCGACCAGCGCCTTTTTCACCACCTTGGAAGGGTATTCCGACACCGGCAGCCCAGCGCGGGCCAGGGACAGCAAAGCCACCCCCCTCGCCTGCCCCAGTTTCAGCGTCGATTGCGGGTTCACGTTGACGAAGATTTCCTCGACCACGCCGAAGTCAGGCCTGTAGATCTCGATCACGCGCGCGATGGTCGTGTCCAGTTCGAGCAAGCGCGAGGCCATCGAGCCTTCCTTGTCGGTGCGGATCTGGCCATTGGCGACATGGCTGATGCGGCTGCCCGATTTGGCGACAATGCCCCATCCGGTGCAAACGAGGCCCGGGTCGATGCCTAAAATTATCATGCAGGCCCTATAAAGCAAAAGGGCGGGAGGATCATCCCCCCGCCCCTTATGGGATCGCGGAAAACCGGATCAGCCCAGCGTGGCCATAACCTCGTCGGGGATTTCGTAATTGCCCCAGACGGTCTGGACGTCATCATCGTCTTCGAGCACGTCGATCAGCTTCAAGAGCGTGGCGGCGGCATCGGCATCAACCGTCGCCTTGATCTGCGGGCGCCAGGCCAGCTTCACGCCCTCGGCCTCGCCCAGAACCTTTTCCAGTTCGCGCGCGACGGGGTGGAGCGAATCGACCGCAACCCAGATCGAGTGGCTGCCGGGGTTTTCGTCCCCATCGCCCATATCCGATTCGACGTCTTCGGCGCCGGCCTCGATGGCGGCTTCCAGCACCTTGTCCTCATCGCCCACGCTGGCGGGATATTCGATCAGGCCGAGGCGGTCAAAGCCATGCGACACCGCGCCGCTGGCCCCAAGGTTGCCGCCGTTTTTCGCAAAAGCGGTGCGTACATTGGTGGCGGTACGGTTGCGGTTGTCGGTCAGCGCCTCGACGATGATCGCCACGCCGCCCGGGCCATAGCCCTCATAGCGCACTTCTTCATAGTTTTCAGCATCGCCCTTGCTCGCCTTGTCGATGGCGCGCTGGATGTTGTCCTTGGGCATCGACTGGGCCTTGGCCGCGTTGACGGCGGCGCGCAGGCGCGGGTTCATGTCCGGATCGGGCATACCCATCTTGGCCGCCACGGTGATTTCGCGCGAAAGCTTGGAGAACTGCGCCGAACGCTTCTTATCCTGAGCGCCCTTGCGGTGCATGATGTTCTTGAATTTGGAATGGCCTGCCATGGATCACTTCATATCGCTATGTGTGGAGTTGGCAGCGCCGATAGCCGAGATGCGGCCTTTGGGCAAGGCAGGGGCAAGGGCGGGAGGGCGGAAATCCGCCCCCCCTCCTTTACCCGGATCGATCAGTCGATGCCCAGAGCGTTGAGGTAAACCTCCAGGATCGCTTCCTGCTCCTTGCGGTCGTCCGGCTTCATCTTGCGGATGCGGACCACCTGCTTCATCGCCTTGGGGTCATAGCCGGTGGCCTTGCCCTCGTTATAGACGTCCTTGATGTCGTCGCTGATGCCCTTCTTTTCTTCTTCCAGACGCTCGATACGCTCGATCAGCAGGCGCAGGCGTTCGTCAGCTGCCATTTCAGCCATGGGTAAAATCTCCGAAATTGGTCAAAGTTGAGAATCGGTTTGCCCGGCCAGATAGCGGGACGCGGCCTCAAGGGGAATACAGGGGGCGAGTAATCCCCAGCGTTGCGATCAGCGCCCTGTCAATGGCCGGGTGCATTCTTGGCCAGACTTTCCTTCATGCGCGCCATCTGCTCCGACGTCGCCTCGGTCTGATAGCGGCTTTTCCATTCATCGGCGGGCATGCCGTGGATCACCTCGCGCGCCGCGCCCTTGTCGAGCGGGGCACCCGCCGCTACGATCCAGTCCGCAAGACAATTGCGGCAAAAACCGGAGAGGCCCATCAGGTCGATGTTCTGCGCATCATGGCGATGGCGCAGGTGGCGGACCAGCCGGCGAAAGGCGGCGGCGGCATGTGCATCGTCGAGTTCATCGAGCGGATCGGGAATCGTTTGTTGTGCATTCATATTCATGGGTCCATCCGGAGTGAGTTGTTCTTGGGTTTGCAACCAGCCTTTGCCATAGGCTGATGCCCGTCCCAAAGGGAGAAATCGGTGTGACGAAACTCAATCCGCGCGGCCGCAAGGTCAAGATTCTGGCAACGCTGGGCCCGGCCAGCAGTGATCCGGAGATGATCGAGAAGCTGGTGCGTGCGGGGGCGGATGCTTTCCGCGTCAACATGAGCCATGCCGATCATTCGGTGCATACCAAGACCATCGCCAATGTGCGCGCGGTCGAGGCCAAGCTGCGCAAGCCCATCGCCATCCTGGCCGACCTTCAGGGGCCGAAACTGCGCGTGGGCGCGTTCAAGGATGGCCGGGCGGTGATCCGCCATTCGGGCCATTTCACCTTCGACCGCAATCCCGAGCCGGGCGATGAGAACCGCGTGTGCCTGCCGCACCCGGAACTGTTCGGCATCCTGCAAAAGGGCCAGCGCCTGCTGATCGACGACGGCAAGCTGCGCCTTCGCGTGATCCGCGCCGATGAAAACGAAATCCTGTGCAGCGCCGAAGTGGGCGGGGTGATCTCCGACCGCAAGGGCGTGAACATTCCCGACGCGGTGGTGCCGGTTCCGGCGCTGACCGAGAAGGACCGCCGCGATCTGGCCTTTGCGATCGAGCATGGCGCGGATTTCATCGGCCTCTCCTTTGTGCAGCGTCCCGAGGACGTGGCCGAATGCCGCCGCTTGATGGGCGGCCATGGCGCATTGATCGCCAAGATCGAAAAGCCCGCCGCGCTTGAAACGCTCGAAGGCATCATCGAACTGTCTGACGGCATCATGGTGGCGCGCGGCGACCTTGGCGTCGAACTGCTGCCCGAAGAAGTGCCGCCGATCCAGAAGCGGATTGTCGAACTGACGCGCCGCAGCGGCAAGCCGGTGATCGTGGCGACGCAGATGCTCGAATCGATGATCGAGAGCCCCGCGCCCACCCGCGCCGAAGTCTCGGACGTGGCCAATGCGGTCTATGACGGCGCGGATGCGGTGATGCTCTCGGCCGAAACCGCCGCCGGTCAGTGGCCGGAAGAAGCGGTGACGATCATGCACCGCATCGCCACGCAGGTCGAAAACGATTCCTACTATCGCCAGCGCGTCCATCTGGCCGAGATCAACCCGGATCAGACCACCGCCGACGCTCTGGCCAAGGCCTGCGCCGCGATTGCCGATACCGTCACGCTGACGGGCCTCATCGTGTTCACCGGTTCGGGCTCGACCTCGCGCCGCGTGGCGCGCGAACGGCCCTCGGTGCCGATGCTGGTGCTGACGCCCAGCCAGAACACCGCGCGCCGCTCCGCGCTGCTGTGGGGCGCCCATGCGGTCCACACGCGCGACATCGGTTCGTTCGAGGAAATGATCGCCAAGGGCAAGCGCATGGCGCTGCGCCATGGGTTCGGCGTGGCCGGGTCCAAGCTGGTTGCGCTGGCGGGCGTTCCCTTCGGCACGCCGGGGGCGACCAACCTGCTCCATGTCGTGACTTTGCGCGGCAATGAACTGGAACTCTATCGCGCCGTTGAGGAAGACGGCAGCGACGCGGAGTAAAGCCTGATGCATCCCCTCGCCCCGCCACTGGAACGTAGCTTGCGCGCCGTGGCGGGCGCGATGGCCGATGCGCGCGATCCCTGGTGGATCATCGGCAGCGGCGCGGTCGCGCTGCTCAGCGCGGGTTCGGTCACGGTGGCCGATCTTGATATCCTGCTGTCAGAAGGCGATGCGGCGCGCGTTCTGCCCGCGCTGGGGCTGAACGCCGCGCCGGGCGGGGTGGACAGCCGGTTCCGCTCGGGCATCTATGCCCGGTGGGATGCGCCCGAATTGCCGGTGGAATTCATGGCGGGTTTTGCCCTGAATCACGATGGGCAATGGCAGGACGTGGCCCCGACCAGCCGAATCGCGCATCATCTGGGCGATACGGTGATTTACACGCCGTCTCGCGAGGAAATGCGCGCGATCCTGCTCTCCTTTGGGCGGCCCAAGGATCTGCGCCGCGCCGAAATGCTACGCTAAGAGCTCAACCGCCTCGGCCAGCGCCTGATGGCAGCGGGTCAGATCCTCCGCCGTAATCGAATAGGGCGGCATCAGATAGGCGGTGTTGCCCAAGGGCCGGATCAGCAGCCCCCGCTCACGGAAAAAAGCCAGCAGGCGCGGTTGCAGGCCTGAGAGATAGCCCCCCTTCGGCACACGGTAATCGAGCGCGAGGATCGTGCCGCATTGGCGGACATTCTCCACCCCCGCCACATTCGCCAGCATCGCCGCCCCCGCCGCCTGCCGCGCAGCCAGCGTGTCGATGCGCGCCTGCACCGGCTCGTCGCGCCACACGCCAAGATTGGCCACCGCCGCCGCGCAGGCAATCGCATTGGCGGTATAGGAACTGGAGTGGAAAAAGGTCTTTGAGCGGTCGGGCGCGTAATGCGATTCGTAGATCGCCTCACTCGCCATGGTCACCGCCAGAGGCAGCGCGCCCCCGGTAATCCCCTTGGCAAGGCACAGGATGTCGGGCCTCACCCCCGCCTGATCACAGGCCAGCATCATGCCGGTGCGGCCCCATCCAGTCATCACCTCGTCCGCGATGAAGAGTACGCCATGGACGGCGCAAATCCGCGCCATCTCGGCCAGAACGGCGGGCGGATAGAACAGCATCCCGCCCGCGCCCAGCACCAGAGGCTCGACGATAAAACCTGCCGCATCGTCGCTCGCGCAAAAACGCTCCAGCGCGTCATAGGTCGCCTGCTCGGCCCCGGTATGGGGGAAGGGCACGGTGTCGACGGCAAAGAGCAAAGGCTCATAGGCGGCATTGTAAACACCGCGCTCGCCGATGCTCATCGCGCCGATCGTGTCGCCGTGATAGGAATGCTGCATCACGGCGATGCGCTGGCGCTGCCCCTGCCCCAGATGGCGCCAATGGCCCAGCGCCATTTTCAGCGCGACCTCGACGCAGGTGGAGCCGGAATCGGAGAAGAAGGCGTAGGGCAGGCCGGTGATGCCCACCAAGCCCTGCGCGACATCCTGCGCGGGCTGATGCGTCCATCCAGCAAAGATCAACTGATCCAGCTTGCCCGCCTGCTCGGCAATCGCGCGGCCGATGGGCGGATAGGCATGGCCATGCGTCGTCACCCACCAACTGGAAATCGCATCGACGATGCGGTCGCCCTCGGCGGTATAGAGGCTCGCCCCCTCGGCCCGCGCGATCAGGGGGATGGGTTCGCCAAGGCCATGCTGGGTGAACGGATGCCAGATGGGCGAGCGCGTCACAGGTCAAACTCCGCCATGGCGGCCGCCAGCGTTTCGGGTGTCACCGAGGCAAGGCGCGGCAGATGACCCAAACGGCGCAGGCCGGTATGAGCACAGAGGAAACGCATCGATTCCTCCTCGGCAGGCCCAGCGTCACCGATAAAGGCCAGCCCGGCAATCGCGCAACCCCGCGCCGGCAGCGCCTCCACCGTCAGCAAGGTGTGGTTGATCGTCCCCAAACCAGTGCGCGCGGCCACCACGACAGGAAGCCCCCATTCGGCAAACTGATCGGCATAAAGGCGCGTGCCGGACAAAGGCACCAGCGCCCCGCCCGCGCCTTCCACCACCAGCGGCCCATCGCCCTCGGGCAGGGTCAGGCGGGCCGGGTCAATCGTCACCCCATCAATCGCGGCGGCCCAATGCGGGCTGGCGGGGGTGATCAGGCGATAGGCTTCGGGATGGATCGTCGCGCCGGGGACGAGCCGGGCGATGCATTCGCTGTCGGTCTCCTCCTCCAGCCCCGATTGCACCGGCTTCCAGTATCGCGCCCCAAGGCGACCCACCAATCCGGCGGCCAGCACGGTCTTGCCGATGCCCGTATCGGTGCCGGTAACGATCAGCCCGCGCATCGGTTAAACGCGCGCGCCGAACAAGGCCGAGCCGACGCGAATATGCGTCGCACCCAGCGTGATGGCGGTTTCAAAATCGCCGCTCATCCCCATCGACAGGCCGGAAAGGCCATTATCCGCCGCCAGCTTGGCCAGCAGGGCAAAGAAGGGGGCCGCCTCAATATTGGCGGGCGGCACGCACATCAGCCCGGCCAGCGGCAGGCCCCCCTCACGGATCTGGGCCAGCAGAGCGGGCAGATCGGCCACCGCGCAGCCGCCCTTCTGCTCCTCGGCGCCGATGTTGACCTGAACGAAGCAGGGAATGCGGCGGCCAAGCTTGTCCATCGCCTTGGCCAGCGCCGTCACCAGACTGGGGCGGTCAACCGAATGGATCGCGTCGAACAGCGCGACCGCATCCTCGGCCTTATTCGATTGCAACTGGCCCACCAGATGCAATTCGATATCGGGATAGCGCGCCTTGAGTTCAGGCCATTTGGCCTGCGCTTCCTGCACCCGGTTTTCGCCAAACACGCGCTGGCCCTGCGCGATCAGCGGCTCGATCTCCTCGACCGGCTTGGTCTTGGAAATGGCGATCAGCGTGATGTCGCTGTCCTTGCGGCGGGCGATGCGGGCGGCGGCGGCGATTTTTTCGCGCACTTGCCCAAGCGAAGAATCTGGTTCCATCATGGCGCGGTGCTATAGCGCGATGATGCCCCCGCGCCAGCCCCTTTCCCTTTTGTCCCTGCCCAAACTCTGGCTGATTTCGGACGCACGCAATGATGCCGTGCTTGAGCGCGCGCTTCGCCGGATGCCAAGGGGCAGCGGGCTGATCTATCGCCACTATCATTTGCCAGAGCCCGAGAGGCGCGCGCGATTCGAGGCGCTGGTCCGGATCGCGCGGGCGCGCGGGATGGCGGTGGTGCTGGCGGGCGATGCGGCCATGGCGCGGCGGTGGGGGGCGGACGGGGCCTATGGCGCGGGACAGGCTTGGGCCACGGCGCATAATCTGCGCGAATTAAGGATGGCGCGGGGCGCGGCGGGCGTGCTGCTCTCGCCGGTGTTTCCCACGCGCAGCCATCCGGGCGCGCCGGTGCTGGGGGCGGCGCGTTTCCGCCTGCTGGCTGCGCGCAGCCCTGTGCCCGTCATTGCCCTTGGCGGGATGAACCGGGCCCGCGTGCGCGCGCTGAAATGGCCGCGCTGGGCCGCGATTGACGGGCTTTCCCCCACGCATTGACGCGGCGATTCTTGACGCGGACTCCCCCAAAGGCGCATGATGGCAGGGATTTCCCACCCCTTTTGTCGAGATGAACATCCCATGGCCACACGGCCCATCAAGCACAGCGGCGCATCATGGCGCCTGATCCTGCGGCGCAGCGTGCTGCGCAGCGCCGAATTGCTGGGCGCGGGCCTGTTGGGGCTGGGCGCGGTGCTGCTGGCGGTGGCCTTGCTCACCTATCATCAGACCGACCCTTCGGCCTCGACGGCATCGGGGGGCGCGGTGCTCAACTGGTTGGGGCGGCCGGGGGCCTTTGTGGCCGATGGCGCGCTGTTGATGTTCGGGCCGATGGCGGGGCTGGCCGTGCCGCTGCTGCTGATCTTCGCGCGCCAGCTCTGGCTGGTGGCCGAAGCGGAAGAAGAGGACGAAGATGAGGCCGTGCCGCTGCACCAGCAATATTGGCTGCGCCCCACCGCCGTGCTGGTGCTGGGCATGGGGCTGCTGGCCAGCGCGCTCTCGCTGGGCTTTGGCGAGCATCCGGGCAATCTGCCCGCCTCGCCGGGGGGCATCATGGGGCTGCTGGGCGCGGCGATGATCCGGGCGCTGGCGGGGCTGCTGCCCGAAGCGGCGCAGGGCTGGGCGGCGGGCTTGCTGGGCGTGCTGGCCTTTGTCGGCGGGATCGCGGCGATCACGCGGGTGTTTGCCATCGACTGGGGCTGGGTGTTGACCATGCCGCTGCATTTCCGGCGCAGACATGCCGAGGGCGAGGAGGCCCCTGCCCCCGCCCGCCGCGAAAAGCGCCAGCCCAGACCCGCGACGACCGAGGCAGAGGCGGAAGCCGAAGACCTGCCCTTTACCCCCGACGAACCATCGGCAGGCCCGCGCAAGGCGCCGCAGATCAGCGACCCGGCCACCAAGGCCAAGCCCGCCGAAATGGGCAGTCTGGCCAAGCAGGGCGATCTGTTCGGCACCTGCGAATTGCCCGGCCTCGACATTCTGGCCGATCCGCCGCCCAATTCTGCGCCCAAGGTCGACAAGCTGGCGCTGGAGCGCAACGCCAAGCTGCTCGAAACCGTGCTCGACGATTTCAACGTCAAGGGCGAGATCACGGGCGTGCGCACCGGGCCGGTCGTCACCATGTATGAGCTGGAACCGGCGGCCGGCATCAAGGCGGCGCGCGTGGTGGGTCTGGCCGATGATATCGCCCGCAACATGAGCGCGATTTCGGCCCGCGTTTCGCCGGTGCCGGGGCGCACCGTCATGGCCATCGAACTGCCCAATGCCGACCGCCAGATGGTCAGCTTCAAGGAGCTGATCGCGTCTGAGAAATTCGTCGGGGCCAAGGGCCTGCTGCCGATGATTCTGGGCAAGGACATTGCGGGCGAGCCGATCATCGCCGATCTTGCCACCATGCCCCACCTGCTGGTGGCGGGCACGACCGGGTCGGGCAAGTCGGTGGGGCTCAACTGTATCCTGCTGTCCTTGCTCTATCGCCTGACGCCCGCGCAATGCCGGATGATCCTGGTCGATCCCAAGGTGCTGGAATTGAAGTCCTATGAGGACATTCCGCATCTGCTGTCCCCGGTTGTGACCGAGCCTGCGAAAGCAGTGCGCGCGCTGAAATGGGCGGTGGAGGAAATGGAGCGCCGCTATCGCCAGATGAGCGAGATCAACGTGCGCAACATCGTCAATTTCAACGAAAAGGTGCGTAGCAACGCGGCCAAGGGCAAGCCCTTGGGGCGGCGGATTTCGGTGGGCTTTGACCCGGAAACCGGCGAGGAGCTGTATGAGGACAAGCAGCTCGATTACGAGGTACTGCCGCTGATCGTGGTGATCGTCGACGAGCTGGCCGACCTGATGGTGACGGTGGGCAAGGAGATCGAAGTGCTGATCCAGCGTCTGGCGCAGAAATCGCGCGCGGCGGGCATCCACCTGATCATGGCGACGCAGCGCCCCTCGGTCGACGTCATCACCGGCGTCATCAAGGCCAACCTGCCCACGCGCATTTCCTTTGCCGTGACCAGCCGCATCGACAGCCGCACCATCCTTGGCGAACAGGGGGCCGAGCAATTGCTGGGCAAGGGCGACATGCTGTTCAAGCCCTCCTCCGGCCCGATTGTCCGCGTCCACGGACCTTTCGTCTCGGACGAGGAGGTCGAGCATGTGGCCGACCACTGGCGCGCGCAGGGCAAACCCAATTACGTCGATTCGGTCACCGAGGAACCCGAAGAGGGCAGCTTCGGCTTCGATGATCTGGACGCCACCGCCAGCGACAATCCCGAAGAACGCAAATATCGGCAGGCCTGCCACATCGTGTTCGAGAGCCAGAAGGCCAGCACGAGCTGGCTGCAGCGCCAGATGGGCGTGGGATACAACACCGCCGCCAAATGGATCGAGCGGATGGAAAATGACGGCCTCGTCGGCCCGGCCAACCATGTGGGCCGCCGCGAAGTCTATCGCGACAAGGACGGGAATCCGCTCTGATCGGCGGATCATGGGGTGAGCGGGAATGCATCCGCTCACCGCTTATCCCCATGCTGCGGGTGCGAAAGCCGATGAACCGTTGTTAAGCCACGATAGAGCGCGACCTCCGGACATTCCCTAATTGCCATCGGCTGGCTACACCTTGGCCATCGACGCCAACAAGCGGTGCCGATAAGCGCCAAAGGGGTTTTCAGTGGTCCGGGTTTCCTTTTTCAACGCAAAGCTGATCCGCGCCGCTATCGCCCTGATTTTCGCCGCTTTCATCTCGGTTCCGGCCTCGGCACAAGTGCTGCAATGCGCTCCCTACGCCCGCGAGGTTTCCGGCATCGCCCTTTCGGGCCGCGCCGCCGGCTGGTGGGATCAGGCCGAGGGCCGCTATGATCGCGGCACTGCACCCAAGGCTGGGGCTGTCCTTGCCTTCCGCGCCACCCACTCGATGCGCGCAGGCCATGTCGCCATGGTTTCCAAGGTGATCGACGAACGCCACGTTCTGCTTAACCACGCCAACTGGTCGCGCCCCGGCATGATCGAGCGCAGCGCCATGGCCGAGGACGTCTCGGCCAACGGCGACTGGTCGGAAGTGCGCGTGTTCTACGCCCCCACCGGCAAGCTGGGCATGCGCTCCTCGCCCACCTATGGCTTCATCTATGCCAACAAGGCGGATCGTCTCGATGGCACCAAGCTGGCGATGCGGGACTGATATAGTTCTAAGGGTGCCTCCGGCGGGTTAAGGGTCTCGACCCTTAACAATCCCCAGACTGTAGAACCTCCCAAAGCACAACGCCGCCGCGCCGCAGGCTATTAAACCGCTTTGCGGATGCGCACATACCTGCGAACTTGAGCACCACCCCATAATGGGATTGCAAAGGGAGAAGTCCCTTTGCCCGCCGGAGGCAAAACCTCCTACCCCGGCCAGCCACCCTCCGGCGCAAAAGCCGCCGCAATCTCCCCCGACACCCGCGTCAGCCGCAGCGTCTCCTTGTCCAGCATCGCCCATGTGCTGCGCGCCGAGACGATGACCTTGCCCGCGTCGTTGCGGAAATCGATCCGCCGGTCAAAGCGCGCACCGATCGGCCCTTCGGGGATAAAGGTCTCAGCCGTAACGCTCTGCCCCTGCGCGATATTGCCGCGATAGTCGATCTCGTGCCGCGTCACGACCCAGACATAGCGCTCGACATGTTCGGGCGCGGCGTCCTGCATCCAGTGCGCGGTGGCCACGGCCTCCATCCACTGCACCCAGACGGCATTGTTGACATGGCCCATGATGTCGATGTCATCGGGGCCTGCGGTGAAGGTGTGGGTATAACGGTTGGGCATGGGAGGAGTTTGGGGACAGGCATCCGGAAGGCAAGGGGTTTTCGTTGAAAGGAAGTGGGCCTCCGGCGGGCAAAGGGTCTCGACCCTTTGCAATCCCATTACTGGGGTGGCGCCAAAATCCGCCAACAAACTCCTTTCCGCGAAGCGGTTTATAAAGCCTGCGGCGCGGCAACGTTGCGCTTCGGGCGCCCCCACGCCCGACCTGGACAATATCGGGATTGTTAAGGGCCCTCGCCCTTAACCCGCCGGAGGCAAAATCTTACCCCACAACCCCCAACTGCCAGAGGATAAACGCAAATTCCTCCGCCGTTTCGGTCAGCGATTCGAAGCGCCCCGATTTCCCGCCATGCCCCGCGCCCATATTGGTTTTCAGGATCAGTTCGTTGCTGTCGGTTTTCAATTCCCGCAGCCGCGCGACCCACTTGGCCGGTTCCCAATAGGTCACGCGCGGATCATTGAGCCCCGCCGTCACCATCAGCGGCGGGTAGTCCTGCGCCTTCACCTGATCATAGGGCGAGTAGGAGCGGATCAGTTCAAACGCCGCCTTGTCCTCGATGGGGTTGCCCCATTCGGGCCATTCGCCCGGCGTCAGGGGCAGGCTCTCGTCCAGCATGGTGGAGAGCACATCGACGAAGGGTACATGGGCCACCACCGCGCCCCACAGGCCGGGATCGGAATTGATGACCGCGCCCATCAGCTCGCCGCCCGCCGATCCGCCCGAGATGCTGATCCGCCCCGGCGCGGTGTAGCCAAGGTCGCAAAGCCCGCACGCCACATCGACGAAATCGTTGAACGTGTTGGTGCGGGCCTCGCGCTTGCCCGCCTTGTACCATGCGCGGCCCATGTCGTCGCCGCCGCGGATATGCGCGATGGCATAGGCAAAGCCGCGATCCACAAGGCTCAGGCGCGTGGTGGAAAAGCCCGGGCTGATCGCAATGCCATAGGCCCCATAGCCATAGAGGTGCAGCGGGTCGACGCCCACACGATCCTTGCGATAAAGGATGCTGACCGGCACCAGCGTCCCGTCGCGCGCGGTGATCTCCAGCCGCTTTGTCTCATACAAAGAGGCGTCATAACCGCTGGGGATCTCCTGAACCTTCAGCAGCTCAAGGCTCTTGTCGGCCAGATGGTAGTCATAGACGCTGGCCGGGCTGACCATGCTTTCATAGCTGACGCGCAGGCGGTCCACCGCCCATTCGGGATTGTCGGCCAATCCGGCCTCATAGGAATCCTCGGGGAATTCAATCGGCTCGATCCGCGCGGGGTCGTCGTAATAGCGCAATTCGATGCGATCGAGGCCGCGCACCCGCCCTTCGATCACATAGAAATCGCGGAACAGATCAAAGCCCGTCAGATAGAATTCGTCGCAACCTTCGATCAGGCTGGTCCATTCCCCCGGCGCCGAGAGGGAAGCGATGGCCAGCCGGAAATTCTCATGCGTATCGTTCGCGTGGATGTAGAGCACCCCATCGCGCTCATCGACATCATATTCGACGCCCTCGACACGCGGACGCACCAGAATCGGCGCGGCCAGCGGATCATTCGCCGGGATCAGACGGACTTCGCTGGTTTCATGATCGCTGGTCGAAATGATCAGCCATTGCTCATTGGCCGACAGCGAGGAGCCGACGCGAAAGCCATCGTCATCCTCGTGATACAACTCGACATCCTCGGAAACCGGGCGGCCCAGCCAGTGCAGGCGGGCATTGTCGGTGCGCCAGTTCTCATTGGCGAGGCTGTAAACCAGCCCCTTGTCGCCCGCGACCCAAACCAGCGAGGAGAGCGTCCCTTCGATCACATCGGGCAGCACCTCACCCGTCTCGATCACCTTGATCCGGGCGGTGAAGCGCTCCGATCCATTGTCATCCACGCTCCAGGCCAGCAATTTGCCATCGGCCGAGAGCGAAATCGCGCCGAGGCGGAAATATTCCTTGCCCACCGCCAATGCCACTTCATCGAGCAGCAATTCATCATCGCCACCCGCGACCGGACGCCGCCACCACTTTTTATATTCGGCGCCTTCCTCATATTCGATCCAATAGAGGTAATCGCCATCCTTCTGCGGCACGCTCTTGTCGGCTTCCTTGATGCGGGCGCGCATTTCGGTGAACAGGGCGTCGATGCGGTCCTTCTGCCCGGCCATCCGGCTTTCAAACCACGCATTTTCCGCGTTCAGATGCGCCAGCACCGCCTCATCCTTCACCTCTGGATAATCGGCATCGCGCAGCCACGCGTAATCGTCGGTGACGGTGATGCCGTGGTGGGTGAAGCTATGCGCCTGTTTGGCGGCAATCGGGGGGCGAGGCTGGCTGGAATTGCTCATAGCTTGCATCTATGTTGGCAAGCCCCCCTCCGCAAGCCAGAGGTGTGGGAAACGAAGGAAAGCGCGTGCCAATGCCGAACAATATCCACACTGAACGCCTTGCCGCTCTGCGCGCCGAACTGGCCGCACAGGGGCTGGACGGTTTTGTCATCCCGATTTCCGATGAGCATATGAGCGAATATGTCGGTGCCTATGCCCAGCGGCTGGAATGGCTGACCGGCTTTGGCGGGTCGGCGGGGACGGCGGTGGTGCTGGCCGATCGGGCCGCGATCTTTGTCGATGGACGCTATACTTTGCAGGTGCGCGATCAGGTGGATGGCGCGCTGTATGAGTATCAGAATGTCCCGGCCACCAGCCCCGCCGCATGGCTGGGCGCGCATGCGCCGCTGGGGGCACGGATCGGTTATGACGCCTGGCTGCATGGCCGCCCATGGGCGCGGGCCGTGGAAAAGGCGCTGGAGCCGCGCGGCGCGGCGCTGGTGGCGGTGGATCGCAATCCGGTGGATGCGGTTTGGACCGATCAGCCGACGCGCAGCCTTGCCCCCGCCCTGCCCCATCCGACGGCTCTGGCGGGCGTGCCTTCGGAGGCCAAGCGCGCCGAAGTGGCCGAATGGCTGGGCGCGCGCGGGGCCGATGCGGCTGTGATTGCCGCGCTCGATTCGGTGGCGTGGCTGCTGAATATGCGGGGCACGGATGTGTCGCGCACGCCTGTGGCGCTGTCCTTTGTGGTGGCCCATGCCGATGGCACGGCCGATCTCTTCATCGCGCCCGAAAAGGTGACGCCCGAATTGCGCGCCCATCTGGGCAATGCGGTGCGTATCCTGCCGCGTGAGGATTTTGTACCCGCATTGGGCGCTCTGGCGGGCAAGAAGGTGGTGGTCGATCCCGAACGCAGCGTGGCGGCGATCTTCGAGGCCCTTTCGGGCGCGCGGATCATCGAGGAACGCGACCCCTGTGTCCTGCCCAAGGCGATCAAGAACCCCGTCGAACAGGCCGGACACCGCGCCGCGCAGGCCCGCGATGGCGCGGCGGTGACGCGCTTCCTCCACTGGCTCTCGGTCGAAGGCCCCAAGGGCGGCGTGACGGAAATCAGCGCCGCCGAAGCCCTGCACCAGTTCCGCCGGGAAGGCGGCGACCTGCGCGACCTGTCGTTTGACACGATCAGCGGCGCGGGGCCGAACGGCGCCATCGTCCACTATCGCGTTTCGGAGGAAACCAACCGCGCGCTTGATCCTTCCAGCGTCTATCTGGTCGATTCGGGCGGGCAATATCCCGATGGCACCACCGACATCACCCGCACCGTCTGGATCGGCCCCGGCACGGCCCCGGACGAGGTGCGCGACCGTTTCACCCGCGTCCTGAAAGGTCATATCGCGATTGCCCGCGCGGTCTTTCCGGCGGGAACGAATGGATCGCAGCTCGACACGCTGGCGCGACAATATCTCTGGGCGGCCGGACTCGATTATGCCCATGGCACCGGGCATGGCGTGGGCAGCTTCCTTTCCGTCCACGAAGGGCCGCAGCGCATCGCCAAATCCAGCGGCGGACAGGCGGGCACCGGGCAGGAATTGCTGGCGGGCATGTTCCTGTCGAACGAGCCGGGCTATTACAAGACCGGAGCCTATGGCATCCGCATCGAAAATCTCGTGCTGGTCGAGGAGCGCACCATCGAGGGCGCGGAAGGCGCCTATTTCGGCTTTGAAACGCTGACCCATGTGCCGATCGAGCGCGCGCTGGTCGATGACCGCCTGCTGACCCGCGACGAGGTGGCATGGTGGAACGCCTATCACGCGCGGGTGGAAAGCATCATCGCCCCGCAATTGTCCGGCGAGGCGCTGGATTGGCTGAAGGAGCAATGCGCGCCGTTGGGGTGATGCTTGCGGGGGCGGGCTCGTTCCCATATTGTTCCACAGAAGGCGACTCGGGCTACCTCAGAGCGCCATCAGGAGAGCAATGATGATCGGCTATGTCACACTGGGCACGCAGGATTTGCGCCGCGCGGCGGAGTTTTATGACGCCATCGCCGCCGAAATGGGCGTGGGCCGCATGGGCGGCGATGAGCGCTATATCTCGTGGGGCGTGCCGGGCGGTCCGGCAGGGATCGGCATCACCCTGCCCTTTGACGGACAACCCGCCAGCGTGGGCAATGGCGTGATGGTCGCGCTGGAGGCGAAGGACCGCGATCAGGTCGACCGCCTTCACGCGCTGGCGCTGGAATTGGGCGGATCATGCGAAGGCGCGCCGGGTGAGCGTTTCCCCGGCTTCTACGTTGCCTATTTCCGAGACCGGGATGGCAACAAACTCAATGCCTTCGTCTTTGCCCCCGGATTTGGAGAAGGCCATGACGCATAATCTGGCCACCCATCCGGTCCACCTCGGCCTTGGCGGAACGGCCTGCGCGGAACCGGAATTTACCGGCATGGACTGGTACGGCGCCTATGTCGCGCGCCATGCCGCCGATGGGGCAGATGGGCGGCTGGTCAGTATGTACACGTTCACGCAGGACTGGGATTCATGGGAAATGCATCCCGAAGGCGAGGAGGTGGTGATCTGCCTTGATGGCGAAATCACGCTGATTCAGGAGGATGCACAAGGGGTGCGGCAGGAGGTGGCGCTGAGCGCCGGGGAATGTGCGATCAATCCGCGCGGGGTATGGCATACGGCCAATGTCGCCGCATCGGCGCGCGTGCTGTTCATCACCGCAGGGTGGAACACGCAGGGCCGCGCGCGATCCGGCGGATAATACATACTGGGCAGGACCGGCGCGACAATTGGCGACAAAAATCGGCGGTTCCGGCATAATGGCGCGACAGTCGGGGCATAGAACAACCATGAAAGCTGCAGCCGCCCCGGCCTCTCCCCTCCCCCTTCAAGGCATGGGTAACGGTTGCAGCTTTCATTCAACTCTCTTTTGCCCCCCAAGAAGAGTTCACTGTAAGGATCGCTAGGATGAGGAAACTTTCTATCGGGCTTTCCGCCATTGCCCTCATGGCGGTTTCGGCTGCCCATGCGCAGGCGCCCGCCACGCCCCCGGCGCCGCCTGCCGGCCCCCACGCCATGGGCCATGGCATGCCCCCCCGCGCCATGCCCCCGATGAAGGACATGACCCGCGCCGAAGCCAAGGCCCATGCCGAAAAGATGTTCGACATGATGGACATCAATCATGACGGCAAGCTGGACAAGGCCGACCGCGAGGCGCGCGAGGCCAAGCATTTCGACGCCATGGACACCAACCATGACGGCCAGTTGAGCCGCCAGGAATTTGAAGCCGCCCATGACAGGATGCGCGAACGGATGAAGCATGGCATGGGCGCCATGGGTGCCGATCATGACATGCCCCCGCCGCCTCCGGGCGGACCGGACGGCAAAATGGATCACGGCAACATGGGGCCGGGCGGCCCCGGCATGAAAGGTCCGCGCGGACATCATCGCATGGGCCGCGGCATGATGATGATGGGCCTGATGCGCCAGGCCGATCCCAATCACACCGGCACCGTGGCCAAGGACGCCTTTGTCGGCGCCGCGCTCAAGATGTTTGACAGCGCGGATGCCAATCACGATGGCAAGGTCACGCCCGAGGAACGTCGCGCCGCAATGAAGGCCCATATGGGCCAGAACATGGGCGGGCGCGGTCCGGGTGGCCATCGCCCTGAACATGGCGGCCATGACATGCCGCCCCCGCCTCCTGCGGGGCAGTAAGGTAAGGTTGAAGTGAACAGCGACAGCGACATTACTCCGCTGCGCCTCCTGCTGGTCGATGACGAGCCGGATCTGCGCGAACCTCTGGCCTCCTATCTGGAGCGTCAGGGGTTTGCCGTCCGGCAGGCGGCCAGCGCGGCCGAGGCGCGCAGCATCATTGCCCTTGATGTGCCCGATTTGGTCTTGCTCGACATCATGATGCCGGGCGAGGACGGGCTGTCGCTGTGCCGCCATCTGACCGAGGCGCGTTCGATTCCGACGATCTTCCTGACCGCGCGCGGCGAGGCGACCGACCGGATCGTGGGGCTGGAGATCGGCGCCGACGATTATGTCGTCAAGCCTTTCGAGCCGCGCGAGCTGGTCGCCCGCATCCGCAGCGTGATGCGCCGCACCCATCGCGGGGCGCTGCCCGAGCTGCAGGCCAATGAGGATTTTCAGTTCGATGGCTGGCGGCTCGATCCGCTCAAGCGGCGACTGATTGCGCCCGATGGCGCGATCGTGGCGATTTCCTCGGTGGAATTCCGCCTGCTGATGGCGTTCCTCGAACATCCCCGGCAAGTGCTGGACCGTGACCGGCTGCTCGACATGGTGCAGGGGCGCGAGGCCCATCTGTTCGACCGCGCGGTCGACAATCAGGTCAGCCGCCTGCGCCGCAAGATCGAGGTGGACAGCCGCAATCCGCAATTGATCCAGACCGTTTGGGGCGGCGGCTATATGCTGGCCGCCGATGTGCGCCGGGTGCCCACGGTGGACGCATGAAACGCTGGGATCCCAGCCGGTTTCTGCCGCCCCGACTTTTACCGGGCAGCCTGACCGGACAGGTCATGCTGGCGCTGGCGGGCGCATTGTTGCTGGCCCAGACGATCAGCGCGATCCTGCTCTACAAGGCGCAGGCCGAATATCGCGAACAGCAGGTGACGCAGGAACTGGCGATGCGCGCGGCCATCGCGCTGCGCCACCGCGACGAGGTGGACGCTCCGGAAGGAGGCCCGCCCCCTCCTCCGCCCGGCCCGCCCGAGCGCGGCCCGCATCACCATGATGGCCCGCCGATGATGGTCGGGCGAGGGCCGGACGACATGCCGCGCGGGCCGCGCCCGGTGCGCATGGCCGATTTCCGCCCCAATCCGCGCGACGAGGCCAAGCCCGAAATCACCCAGCGCCTCAATGAGCTGCTCGGCTCGCAGGATCTCAAACCCCAGCATCTGATGGTGGTCGAGCGCGATATTGCCGACGATCCCTTCTGGAAAAAGCGCGTCGATCGCCGCTATGCGATGATGGGCGACCATGCCCCGCCCAAGCCCAAACATGTGCTGGTGGCCGCCGCGCAGGCGCAGACCGGCGGCGACTGGATGGTGGTGCGCTCCTCCGTGCCCGCGCGCGATCCATGGCTGCTGGCCACGCTGATTGCCCAGACACTGTTCATCTATGCGGTGCTGGTGGGCGCGATTGCGCTGATCCTGCGGCGGATCGCGCGGCCTCTGGCGGCGCTGACCAGCCGGGTCGATCAATTCGCCCGCACCCGCGAATCCACCGATCAGCTTGAACCGCAAGGCCCCGCTGATGTGCGCCATCTGATCGAGGCGCATAATGCGATGGAAATGCGCATCACCTCGCTGATCAATGAAAAGGACGTGATGCTGGGCGCGATCGGCCACGATCTGAAAACGCCGCTGGCCGCGCTGCGCGTGCGGATCGAGAGCGTGGAGGACGATGCCGAGCGGGACAAGATGGCCAAGACCATCGAGGACATCACCCGCTCATTGGACGACATTCTCTCGCTGGCCCGCGTGGGCCGCCCCAGCGATCCGGTCGAATCAACCGAACTCGCCGCCCTCGTCGCCTCGATTGTCGAGGAATATGAGGACATGGGCGAGGATGTGGAATTCGACCACGCGCCGCGTCTGGTCATGCCCGTGCGCGCGACATGGCTGCGCCGGGCCTTGCGCAATCTGATCGGCAATGCGCTGCGCTATGCCGGCAGCGCGCAGGTAACGATGGTGCGCGAGGAGGCCGAGGGGCGCGGCTGGGCGGTGATCCGCGTGGTCGATCATGGCAAGGGGATCGGCGGCGACATCGAGAAGATGTTCGAGCCTTTCACCCGCGGCGAACCTTCGCGCAACACTGCCACCGGGGGCGCGGGTCTTGGCCTGACGCTGGCCCGCGCGATCGCGGACCAGCATGGCGGGCGGCTGACGCTGCACAACCAGACCGACGCGCGCGGAGCGGTCACCGGCCTGATGGCCACGCTCTGGCTGCCGCTTCCTGCCTGATTATGGCGGGCTGATTATTTGGCGCGCACCATCGCGGCGGAAACCTCGGCGGCACGCGCGTCCTTCAACACGCCGCAGCTATGGACCTGTTCAATGACGCGGGCCAGTTCCAGCTCGCCGGTCTTGCCCGCCAGCCGCGCGCCGAAGTCCTTTTGGATCGCCTCGGATTTCTCCACCGAACAGAACGTGCCGAACACCTGCGGCAGGCGCGATGCAAGAAAGATGCCCGAACTGCCCGAGAGCAATTCGTCGGCATGGGCCCGCAACCAGTCATAGCCCATGTCGCGCGTCTTGGTGTTCACCGCCACGCCCATCACCAGTTGCACTCTTTCGGACAGGCGCAGGCGCTTGTCCTTGGCGTCATCGAGCAGCCATTGCGCGACATCCGCCTTGCCTGACCCGGCCAGAGCCGAAAGCGCGGAGGGGCGGAACAGCGGATCCTGCGAAGCCAGCGCCTGTTCGAACAGGGATTTGGCCGCCGCCATCCGGTCCGACTGCGCCTCCAGCCATGCGCCAAGGCCAACGCCATACCATGCCGGATCGAGCGCCGCCTTGTTGCCCCCCAGCCATGCGCCCGCCGCGCCTGCCAGCGTGGAGAGCAGCGCCGGATCGCGCGCCACCCCCGCCATCTTGCGCACCAGTTGGGCGCGGCGCTGGGAAGCTTCGGCGTCCTCGCCCGCATAGGCGCCCAGCGCTGGATTGAACCCCGCCTTGGCCAGCATCGGCGCATAGAGCCGCGTGAAAAAGGCGCGATAGGCCGCCTCGGCCGGGGCGTCATAGAAACCGGCGCGCTCGAGCGTCTGCATCCATCCGGTGGCCGCCGCGCCGGCATAGGAATCGGGGTTGTTCACCATGGTCCGCGCCATTTGCAGCAGCAATGCGGGCCGCGCGCGCCCGGCCTGGAAACTGGCCCACAGGCTGTCGGCCACGGCCAGCGCCTCGCCGCCCGGAAGGCCCGCCGAAATCGCCAGCAGGCGTTCCCAATCGGCCTGGGGCATGTCGAAACGGTAATAGCCGGTGCCGCCCGCATTGGGAATCATCGCGCCATTGACGATGATGCTGATGATCGCCGCCTCGCCGTCCAGCAACTGACACTGGCGGATCTTTTGCACGCGCACGCAAAAGGGGATCGACCATTTCTGGGGCGGGGCCTGCGTGCCCAACCGGGCATAGCGGCTCTGCACCGCGTAATATTCGCCCTTGCCGCCGCTGAAGGTCAGCAGCGGAATGCCCTGCTGGTCGGTAAAGCTCTGCATCGCGGGCAGGATGCGCGGATCGCCCGAAGCCTTGGCCAGCGAGGCGAAGAAGTCGGCGCTGGTGGCATTGCCGTAGCGATGGGCGGCCATATAGTCGCGCACGCCCGCCTTGAACGCATCATCGCCCATAAAACCCGCGATCATCGCCACCACATGGCCGCCCTTGCCATAGGTGATCGAATCGAAGGCCGCGTCGATCTGGGCATTGGTGTCGATTTTCTGATGGATCGGCCGCCCCGCCAGCAGGGCATCGGTGCCCATCGCGGCAAAGCCTTCCTCCAGCGCGCCCGCGCCGATGTTCAGGTCCGCCCGCCACTGATTGCCGATGCGATAGCCCATCCAGTTGGCAAAGCTCTCGTTGAGCCAGATGTCATCCCACCACGCGGGCGTCACCAGATCGCCGAACCATTGATGCGCCAATTCATGCGCGACCACCATACCGAAGGCGCGCTTTTGCGCCGTGGTGGCGGCGTCGTCCAGGATCAGCAGATTGTCCTGATAGAGGTCGGCCCCGGCATTCTCCATCGCGCCGGGCATGACGGGCGCGGTGATCTGGTCCAGCTTGGGATAGGGGAAAGCGGTGCCGAAATAGTTTTCCAGATGGGTGACGATGCTCTTGCTGTTCTCCAGCGCGAAGGCGAGCTTGTCCTTGTTCTGCTGGGTCGAAATAATGCGCAGGGGCAGCGGCTTATCGCGCTGGGGCGTGGGCGCCACCTCGCCCTTGGCCACAGCAAAAGGCCCCACCATCATCGCCACCAGATAGGAGGGCAACGGCGCGGTCTGGGCAAAGCGGTGGATGGTCTGCGCGCCATCATCGACCGTATCGGTTTCGGGCGCATTGGACACCGCCGTCATGCCCTTGGGCGTGCGCAGCGTGACGGTGAAAGGCTGCTTATAGCCCGGCTGGTCAAAGGAGGGGAAAGCGGCGCGCGCGTCGATCGATTCAAACTGGGTCCAGCTATACCAAGCATCGCCCACCTTGACGCGGAACATGCCCTGCGGCCCGTCCTGAAACGCGGCGTCATAGTCAAAGGCGAAGGTGGCCTGCCCCGCGGGCAATTCCTCGTCAAACGTCAGCAGGGCGACGCCGGTGTCGTCCACCTGTTTCCAATGGCCGGCAAATTTGCGCCCGTTGACGTTGGCGCTGACCCGCGTGACATTGAGATCGCGCCCATGCAGATAGACATAATGCGACGTGCCATGCAGCAGCGCGTCAATCTCGACATGGCCGGAAAAGCGCTCCTTGGCCGGATCGACGGAGAGGTCGAGGCGGTAGAAAGCGGGTGTCGCCGCGCCATCCAGTCGCCCGCGCGGGGCGGGGGGCGGAGGCGGCAAGGGCTGGGCCGGGGCAGCGGGGGCCGCCACAGGCTCGGCCACAACGGGCGAGGGCGCGGCGGGTGCGGGATGGCGAGCAACGGCGCGCGGCGCAGGATGGGGCGCGGCCCATACCCCATGGGGCAGCATCATGGCGGCGCAAAGCACAGTGCCAAAAAGCCGATGATGACGCATGATCGCTCTCCCCCCGGGCGCTCCCCGCCCCGTTCATGATGGCCCGCCAGTCGACAGGGCCGAACGGGCCAGCCCCTCCAATTCGTCCAATATAATGCGATGTTAGGCCATTTCTATCGCTTTCTTCGGGCAAAGCGCATCACGGATGCCCGTCGAACAAAGGGTTTTTGCAACCTTGGCCCGACATCGCTAGAAGCCGCGCATCATGGGAGATTCCATAAGAAACGACCGGCGTCGTGACGCGCCCTTTGTTCTGCTCGACGACGCGCGGGCCGGAGAACAAGGCTGTGCTCGGCTCTATACCAATCCCCGCGAGATCATCGTCGCGCGGCGGCCCGAAGAGGTCGCCCCGGCGCTGGCCCGGATCGAGGCACTGATCGCGCAGGGTTATGCCTGCGCGGGCCATTTCGGCTATGAGGCAGGGTTGGCGCTGGAGCCGCGCCTCGCCCCTCTGGCCGCGGCGCGCAGCGGGGCCGATGGGCCGCTGGTGTGGATGGGGGCCTTTGATGGCTGGCAGGATATGTCGGGCGCGCAGGTGGAGCAATGGCTGGCCGGGCATGCCGCGCATGATCCAGCGCCCCGGATCGGCCCCATGGTGCCCGCCATCGGGCCGGGGGCCTATGCCGCCGCCTTTGGCCATATTGCCGAAGCGATTCGGGCGGGCGACATCTATCAGGCCAATTTCACCTTTCCGCTGGCCGGGCCATGGGCCGGCGATCCGCTGGCGCTCTATGCCCAATTGCGCAGCAGCGGCGGGGGCGGCCATGGCGGCATCCTGTTCGACGGGCAATACTGGCTGCTCAGCCTCTCGCCCGAATTGTTCTTTGCGGCGCAGGGGCGGGATTTGCGCGCCAAGCCAATGAAGGGCACCCGCCCGCGCGGCGCGACGCCCGATGCCGATGCGGCATTGGCGCGCGAACTGGTCGAAAGCATCAAGGATCGTTCGGAAAATCTGATGATCCTTGATCTTATGCGCAATGACATCGCCCGCGTCAGCGATGCGGGCAGCGTGCGGGTGGACGCGCCCTTTGCCATCGAATCCTATCCCACCGTGCATCAGATGGTCTCCACCGTAACGGCGCGGCTGGAGGAGGGACGCTCTTTGGTTGATGTGATCCGGGCGCTGTTTCCCTGCGGATCGGTGACGGGCGCGCCAAAAATCCGCGCGATGGAATTGATCCATGCCCATGAACGCGATCCGCGCGGGATCTATTGCGGATCTCTGGGCCATATCGACCCGCCAACGCCCGGTAATTCCACTGGATGCGCGGCATTCAATGTGGCAATCCGCTCTTTGCGTCTCGCGCCTGATGGGAAAGCGGTGCTGGGCGTGGGGTCGGCGGTGGTGGCGGATTCGCATGCCATCGACGAATGGCGGGAATGTCTGGTCAAAGGGGGTTTCGTGCATCAGCCAGCGCCGGACAAGAGGATTGCGGCCTTCGATCTGATCGAGACCATGGCCTTTGATCCAGAAGCAGGCGTGCCTCTGCTGGAGGCGCATCTGGAGCGGATGAAGGAAAGCGCTGGCGAACTGGGCTTTTCCTTTGACCGCCACGGCGCGCGCAATGCCATCCATGCGCTGTGTTTCGAGGTGGAAAAGCCCTCGCGCCTGCGCCTCGTGCTGGGGCGCAGCGGGGCGGTCAGTGTCGAGGTCGGGCCTTTGCCCGCACCTTTGGACACGGCCGGGCCGGTGCCGGTGATCGCGCTGCCGATCCCGCTGGATACGGGCGACTGGCGGCTGCGGCACAAGACATCCGACCGCTGGTTCTATGACGCGGGCCTGCGCGCGGCGCGGGCCGAGGGCGCGAAGGAGGCGATCTTTGTCCGCGACGATGGGCTGGTGACCGAAGGCTGTTTCACCAGCGTCTTTGTCGAACGCGACGGGGTGCTGTTGACGCCGCCTTTGGCGCTGGGCCTGCTGCCTGGGGTTTTGCGCCGGACGCTGATCGAGGAAGGGCGCGCGCGTGAGGCGGAATTGACGCTGGAGGATCTGGAGGAGGGATTCTTTATCGGCAACGGCCTGCGCGGCTTGATGCGGGCGCAGCTTTGCGCTTAACGCGCTTTCCATGAACATCTCTCAGGCCCTCTCGCGCATCCAGCCCTCGCGCACCAACGCCATGACCGACCGCGCCATCGCGCTGCGCGAGGAAGGCCGCGACATCATCTCGCTGTCCGTGGGCGAGCCGGATTTCCCGACCCCGCCCCATGTGGTGGCCGCGATGAAGGATGCGCTGGATGCGGGTGACACGCGCTATACGGCGGTGGCCGGAACGGCGGCGCTGCGGCGCGCCTCGGCGCTGCATTATGAGCGCGATCTGGGGCTGAAGGTCGTGCCTTCGCAGGTGCTGGTGTCCTCGGGCGGGAAGCAGTCGATCTTTCTCGCACTGATGGCCACGCTCAATCCGGGCGATGACGTGCTGATCCCCGCGCCATGGTGGGTGTCCTATCCCGAAATCGTGCGCTTTTCAGGGGCCAGCGTGGTGCCGGTGGCGACTTATGCGGCGGATGGTTTCCGGCTCTCGGCCGATGCTCTGGCCGCCGCGATTACGCCGAAGACCCGCTGGCTGCTGCTCAACAGCCCCGGCAATCCGACGGGCGCGACCTACAGCGCGGCGGATTTGCAGGCGCTGGGCGAGGTGCTGCGCCGCCATCCCCAGGTGCTGGTACTGAGCGACGATATTTACGCGCCGCTGCGGTATAAGGACGGGGTCCATGCCACGCTGGCGGTCGAATGCCCCGATCTGGCGAACCGCGTGCTGACCGTTTCGGGCGTGTCGAAGAGCCATGCGATGACCGGGCTGCGCATTGGCGTGGCGGCGGGGCCGGAATGGCTGATCGGCGCGATGGGGCGTTTGCAAAGCCATGTTTCGGGCAATGCCTGCTCGATCTCACAGGCGGGCGCCGTGGCCGCGTTTGAAGGGCCGCAGGAATTCCTGCTCGACTGGCGCGAGAAATTCCGGGCGCGGCGCGATCTGTGCGTCGAGGCAATCAATGCGATTCCCGGCCTGTCCACCCCCATCCCCGATGGCGCGTTCTATTGCATGATTGATGCCGCGCCCCTGATGCCCCGCTTTGGCGATGATGAGGCGCTGGCCATGCATCTGCTGGAAAACGGCGTGGCGATTGTCGCGGCCAGCGCCTTTGGCGGCGCGCATTGCGGCTTTGCCGGTTTCCGCATCTCCTTCGCCGCCGATGAGGCGAAACTGACGCAGGCCTTCGCCCGGATTGCTTCGGCCCTCAAATGATCTATGGGGTGGGCATGAACATTCCCATCCTGTTTGAAGACGGCGAAGCGCTGATCGTCAACAAGCCCGCCGGCTTGCCCCTCGACCGTCCGCGCAAGGGCGGCGTGGCTCTGGAAGATTTCCTTCCCGATCTGCGCCTTGGCTTTGCGCGTGAACCGCTGCCGGTCCACCGCCTCGATCAGGACACGTCGGGCTGCCTCCTGCTGGCGCGCAATCCCAAGGCGCATAAGCGATTCTGCGCTGCCTTTGAGGCGCGCGTGGTGTCCAAGCGCTACCTTGGCGTGGTCAATGGCCCGGTGCGCAAGGAATCGGGCACGATTTCGCTCAACCTGCTCAAAACCTCGAGCAAATATGGCGGTTGGCGGATCGTCGCCTCGCACGAAGGCAAGCCCGCCGTCACCCACTGGCGCAAGATCGCCGAAGTGGACGGGATGACGCTGGTCGAATTCCGCCCCGAAACGGGCCGCACCCACCAGATCCGCGTCCATGCGCAAAAGGGCCTCGGCGCGGCGCTGGTGGGCGATCCGATCTATGGCGACGGCACGGGCGCGGCGCGCACGATGCTTCACGCGGTCGAGCTGACCGTCCTGCGCGAGGGCAAGCCGCCGATCCATGCCGTGGCGCCTCTCCCTGAGGATTTCATCGAATTGGGATTTGAGGAAGGGATGGATTTGGCGAAGGTTTGGGAACAGCAGGGCGAGGAAGATCAGGGGGAGTGAGGCATTATGCCTCCGGCGGGCAAAGGGCGGGGGCCCTTTGCAATCCCATTAATGTTTTCGTTGCGCCAAGGGTTCAGCGTTAAGCTTTGGACGCAGCGTCAAAATTTGAAAGCCTGCGGCGCCAACCAGCGCCACTTCGCCGCGCCGCAGGCTTTAAAAAACCAATCACCCACATCTGAACCGGCACACAACCCAATGAACGGGATTGCAAAGGGACAAGTCCCTTTGCCCGCCGGAGGCATAACTCCCTAAAGCCTTCATTCCTTCCACTTCCCCCGCCCCGCCTTCACCGAGGAACGGCGCGATTTCCCATCCATGCGCCGGGTTTGCGAGGCTTTGGTGGGCTTGGTGGCCTTACGGGCCTTGGGGACAAAGGTCGCCTCGACGATCATCGCGATCAGGCGGGCGCGCACATCCTGCCGGTTCGCCAGTTGCGAGCGGGAGCCTTCAGAGCGCAGCACGATCACGCCCTCGGCCGTCATGCGCGAACCGGCGATGCGCGCGAGGCGGTATTTGACCGCATCGGGCAGCGAGGGCGAGGCCGCGACATCAAATTTGAGGATCACCGCGCTGTCTGTGGTGTTCACATGCTGTCCGCCCGGCCCGGAGGAGCGGGTCGTGCTTTCGACGAGTTCGCTTTCATCGAGGCTGATCGAGCGGGTGACGGGGATGCGCGGCATGGAGACGTAATAGGCAAGGGCGGGGGCCCCGTCCAGCACCGGGCATCCGCGGGCCGACACGTATAAAATTTCTTTTATACCATGATCATGGGATGCGGTGGGTCAGGGCCAACATTAACACTTGTTCAGCGACCCGATGGGCTGGTGGTTTTGCGATACCACGCCATCGAACTGACCCGGACAAGGCATCCCCCTTGTCCGGGTCATTTTTTATCAAAAATCAGGGCTTCTTGGCGGGCGTCGGGGTCGGGCTGATGTCGGCGCCTGCGGCGGCGGCGGCGGCGGCCACATCGGCGGCGGCCTGGCCTGCGGCGGCGGCAACACCCTCGGTGGTGGTGGGGGCGGTGGATGTGGCGGCGGCGGCCGAATCCGCCGCAGGCGCGGCATCAACCGGGGCCAGCGCCGATTCGGCGGGCATTTCCACGTTTTCCGGCGTCACCGCGTCGGCGGCCTTGTCCGAACTGCCGCAGGCGGCCACCGCCAGCGAGGCGACAACAGCAAAGGCAAGAGCGCGTTGGCGTTGCGAAATCATGGAAATCCTCACGTCATGGGGCTAAAAACTGGACCTATTAGGTAGGCCCGCGCGCCCAAAAGGCAAGCGCGAATGGCGGGCAGAGCGCCCTTTGCGCCCCAGCAAACATTCCTATCGTGGTAGTAGTTGTAATCATATAAAGATATCTTTATATGCCGTGCCAGCCATGACACAGAACCTGCTCATCGACCCTCTTTTGCGCGCGCTGGCCGATCCCACGCGGCTGCGCATCATGCGCCTGCTGGCCGCGATGGAGCTGGCCGTGGGCGAGCTGGCGCAGGTCTTGGGGCAGAGCCAGCCGCGCGTGTCGCGCCATGTAAAGATCCTGTGCGATGCGGGCCTTGCCGAAAGGCGCAAGGAGGGCAGCTGGGTGTTCCTCAAGATCGCCCCATTTGCCGCCGATGGCCCATCGAGTCGCCTGTCTTTGCGCGCCGCCAGCGCCCGCCTGCTGGCCGCCGCCGAGGATGAGGACGCAGATTTCGCCACCCAATGCGCCGAGGACCGCCGCCGACTGGCCGCGATCCGCGCCGGGCGCGAAGCGGCTTCGGCCCAATATTTCGCCCGCCATGCCGAGGAATGGGATCAGATCCGTTCGCTGCTCAGCCCCGACGAGCCGGTGGAGGAAGCGTTGGGCCGCCTGCTGCCTGCCTCGCTGGGTCAATTGCTGGATATCGGCACCGGCACCGGGCGGATGGCGCAATGTTTCGCGCCCCGCGCCGCCCATGTCACCGCGCTGGACAAGAGCCCCGACATGCTGCGCATCGCACGCACCCGGCTGCAGGATCTGCCCGCGGGCAAGGTCGATCTGGTGCAGGGCGATTTTGCCGCTCTGCCCTTTGCGGATGCCGCGTTTGACACGCTGCTGATGCATCAGGTGCTGCATTATGCGCAGGCGCCCGAGGCCGTGCTGGCCCAGGCCGCGCGCGTGGCCCGGCCCGGCGCATGTCTGGCCATCGTCGATCTGGCCGCCCATGCCCATGAGGAATTGCGTGAACGCCATGCCCATGCCCGCCTCGGCTTTTCCGACGAGCAGATGGCGCAATGGTTCGCCGCCGCAGGATTTTCCGCCGATGCGCCCCTCGCGCTGAACGGCGGGCAATTGACCGTCAAGATCTGGACCGGGCGCCGCCTGCCCGAAAACGCAGGCACCGCCCCAAGCAATGCAAAGGTTTCCGCATGAACGCCAGCTATGAAGCGCTGAACGAGGCCCGCAAGGCGCTGGACGCGCCGCTGTTTGCCGGGCTGCCGGGCGATATTCGCGTATCGTTCGAATTCTTTCCGCCCAAGAGCGATGCGATGATGGCGCAATTGTGGGAAGTGGTGGAAACGCTGGCCCCGCTCGATCCGGCCTTTGTCTCGGTCACCTATGGCGCGGGCGGCACCACGCGGGATCGCACCCATGGCACGGTGGCGCGCATCATTTCCGAGGCCCGCCTGCCCGCCGCCGCGCATCTGACCTGTGTGGACGCCAGCAAGGCCGAGGTGAATGCCGTGGCCGAGGCATACTGGGAGGCGGGGGTTCGCCATATCGTCGCGCTGCGCGGGGATATGGGCCAGCCGGGCGCGCCTTTCGTTCCGCATCCGCAGGGGTATCAGAATGCCGCCGATCTGGTGGCGGGCTTGAAGCGCGTCGCGCCGTTCGAGATTTCGGTGGCCGCCTATCCGGAAAAGCACCCCGATTCGGCCGATGTCGACGCCGATATCGACAATCTGAAGCGCAAGCTTGACGCAGGCGCGACCCGCGCGATCAGCCAGTTCTTCTTCGAGCCGGAAACCTTCTTCCGCTTCCGCGACCGTCTGGCCGCCGCCGGGATTGATGCGCCGGTGCTGCCCGGCATCCTGCCGGTGTCGAACTTCGCCCAGACGCGCAAATTCGCCGATGCCTGCGGGGCGGCGATCCCGGCGTGGATGGAGGGCCTGTTTGCCGGGCTCGATACCCACCCCCCGGCGCGCGCGCTGGTGGCGGCCACGATTGCCGCCGAATTCTGCCGCAAGCTCTATGCGGGCGGGGTGCGTGATTTCCACTTCTACACGCTCAACCGCGCCGAACTGTCCTATGCCATCTGCCATCTGCTGGGGGTTCGCCCCAACCCCGTCCGCACGGTCCAAGAAAAGGCTGCCTGATATGTCCCTGATTCCCTCTGCTGCCCGCAAGGCCCTGCTCGAACAGGCCGCTGGCCGCATCCTCATCACCGATGGCGCCTTTGGCACCGAAATCCAGAATTACGGCCTGTCCGAGGCCGATTATGCGGGCAACCTGGGCCTGAGCCACGATCAGAAGGGCAATAATGACATCCTCGCGCTGACCAAGCCGGAAGTGCCCGAGGCGATCCACCGCGCCTATTTCGCCGCCGGGGCCGATATTGCCGAAACCAACACCTTTTCCGCCAACCGCATTTCGCAGGCCGATTATGGCGCGGAACATCTGGTGCGCGAAATCAACGTGGAGAGCGCCAAGCTGGCCCGCCGCGTGGCCGATGAATTCACTGCAAAGGACGGGCGCCCTCGTTTCGTCGCGGGCGCCATCGGGCCGACGAACAAGACGCTCTCGCTCAGCCCCGACGTCAACGATCCCGGCTTCCGCGAGATCGACTGGGACCATCTGGTCGATGTCTATGCCGAGCAGGTTGAGGCGCTGGTTGAAGGGGGCGCGGATTTCATCCTGATCGAGACGGTGTTCGATACATTGAACGCCAAGGCGGGCATCATGGCCGTGCGCCATGTCGAACAGAAGCTGGGTCGGGAAATCCCGATCATGCTGTCCATGACGCTGACCGATCTGTCGGGCCGCAATCTGTCGGGCCATACGGTCGAGGCTTTCTGGTGGGCGGTGCGCCATGCGCGGCCTGTCACCATCGGGCTGAACTGTTCGTTCGGCGCCACGCAATTGCGCCCGCATGTCAAGGCTTTGTCGGAAATCGCCGATACGCTGATCATGGTCTATCCCAATGCGGGCCTGCCCAATGAGCTGGGCGCCTATGACGAATTGCCCGAAACCACGGCGGGCCTGGTCAAGGAATGGGCGGATGCCGGACAGGTCAACATCCTTGGCGGATGCTGCGGTTCGACGCCTGCGCATATTGCGGCCATGGCGCGCGCGGTGGACGGGCTGCCCTCGCGGCAATTGCCTGCCTTGACGCCGGTGACGCGCCTTGCCGGTCTTGAACCCTTTATCTTTGCCTGATCGCTGGAATTTTCGATGACAACTCAATCCTCCGCCCGTTTCGTCAATGTGGGCGAGCGCACCAATGTCACCGGCTCGGCGGCGTTCAAAAAGCTGATTCTTGCGGGCGATTACGCCAAGGCCATCGAGGTTGCGCGCCAGCAGGTCGATAATGGCGCGCAGATCATCGACGTCAACATGGACGAGGGCCTGCTCGACGCCCATGCGGCGATGACGACCTATCTGAAGCTGATCGCGTCCGAACCCGACATCGCCCGCGTGCCGATCATGATCGACAGTTCCAAGTGGGACGTGATCGAGGCGGGGCTGAAATGCGTGTCGGGCAAGCCGATCGTCAATTCGATCAGCATGAAGGAAGGCGAGGAAGCTTTCCTCGCGCAGGCGCGCAAATGCATGGATTATGGCGCCGCCGTGGTGGTCATGGCCTTTGACGAAAAGGGCCAGGCCGACACGCGCGAGCGCAAGGTGGAAATCTGCTGCCGCGCCTACAAGCTGCTGACCGAGAATGGTTTCCCGCCTGAGGACATCATCTTCGACCCCAATGTCTTTGCCGTCGCCACCGGCATCGAGGAGCACGACCGCTATGCGCTCGACTTCATCGAGGCGTGTCGCGACATCAAGGCGGCCTGTCCGCATGTCCATATCAGCGGCGGCCTGTCGAACCTGTCCTTCTCTTTCCGCGGCAATGAGCCGGTGCGCCGGGCGATGCACTCGGTGTTCCTGTATCACGCCATTCCGGCGGGCATGGACATGGCCATCGTCAATGCGGGCCAGATCGATATCTATGACCAGATCGACCCGGCGCTGCGCGAGGCGGTCGAGGATGTGATCCTGATGCGTCCTGTTGAGGGCGAGCTGACCGCGACCGAGCGGCTGATCGCACTGGCTGAAAGTTTCAAGGGCAAGGACAAGGCGGCGGAAAAGGAGGCCGAGGAATGGCGCTCCTATGATGTCGTCAAGCGTCTCGAACATGCGCTGGTCAAGGGCATCGACGCCTATATCGTCGAGGATACCGAAGAGGCCCGTCTGCTGCACGCCCGCCCGATCGAGGTGATCGAGGGGCCGCTGATGGCGGGCATGAACCGCGTGGGCGATCTGTTCGGCTCGGGCCAGATGTTCCTGCCACAGGTGGTGAAATCGGCGCGCGTGATGAAAAAGGCGGTCGCACACCTCATCCCCTTTATCGAGGCCGCCAAAGAAGAAGGCGCCAAGGCCAAGGGCCGGATCATCATGGCCACGGTCAAGGGCGACGTCCACGACATCGGCAAGAACATCGTCGGCGTAGTCCTGCAATGCAACGGCTATGAGGTGATCGACCTTGGCGTGATGGTGCCGTGGAGCAGGATCATCGAGACGGCCCAGAAGGAAGAGGTCGACATCATCGGGCTGTCGGGCCTGATCACGCCCTCGCTCGACGAAATGGTGACCGTGGCCGAGGAAATGCAGCGCGCGGGGATGACGATCCCGCTGCTCATCGGCGGGGCGACGACCTCGAAGGTTCACACCGCGCTGCGCATCGATCCGGCCTATGACGGGCCGGTGGTGCATGTGCTGGACGCCAGCCGTGCGGTGGGCGTGGCCAGCCAATTGCTCTCGGATACGCAGGCCGAAGGGTTTATCGCGGCAACGGCCGATGAATATGAAGCGGTGCGCATCGCGCGCGCGGGCAAGGGCGGTTCCAAACTGCTGTCCATTGCGGACGCGCGCGCCAATGCTTTCGTGATCGACCCCGCGCAAAAGGCCCCGGCCCCGTTGCAACCGGGCCTGCATCGCTATGACGACTGGAGCCTGACGGATCTGGCCGATTATATCGACTGGACGCCTTTCTTCCGCGCATGGGAACTGGCGGGCACCTATCCGGCGATTCTGGAGGACGAGATCGTCGGGGAATCGGCGCGCAGCCTTTATGCCGATGCGCAGAAGATGCTGAAGCGGATCATCGAGGAAAAGTGGCTGACCGCACGCGGCGTCTGCGCCTTCTGGCCTGCGCACCGCGAGGGCGACGACATTCTGCTCGACGATGGCACGCGCCTGCCCATGCTACGCCAGCAGTTCATCAAGAGCCGGGGCCGCGCCAATTTCTGCCTGTCCGACTTCATCGATACGTCCGACGACTGGCTGGGCGGCTTTGCCGTGGGCATCCATGGGATCGAGCCGCATCTGGAACGCTTCAAGGCGGACCATGATGATTACAGCGATATCCTTTTGAAGGCGCTGGCCGACCGCTTTGCCGAGGCATTTGCCGAACGCATGCATGCCCATGTCCGCCGCGACCTCTGGGCTTATGCGCAGGGCGAGCAATTGACCAATGAGGCGCTGATCCGCGAGCAATATCGCGGCATCCGCCCGGCGCCCGGCTATCCGGCCTGCCCGGACCATACGTTGAAGCCGATCCTGTTCGATCTGCTCAAGGCGGGCGACAATGCCGGGCTGGTGCTGACCGAATCGCAGGCCATGCTGCCCACCGCAGCGGTCAGCGGCTTCTACTTCGCCCATCCCGAAAGCCAGTATTTCGGCGTCGCCACCATCGGCGAGGACCAGTTGGCCGATTATGCCGAGCGGCGCGGCCAGACCATCGAGGAAACCCGCCGCTGGCTGCGGCCCAATCTCGATTAAGGCGTTTTCCTGAGCGTGAGGTGATTTCCACCCGACGAGGCAACGCTTTAAGGCATCCGGCGTATTGACGGGGGAGAGCGCAGGGGCAAACCTTGTCCCATGCCGCTCTCCGCCCTTCTGCTCGCCGCCGCCCTGCCCGCCTCTCTTCCGGCAACGGTGGCCGTCCGCTTTGACCGGCGCCATGCCGTCGCGGTGCTTGAGGAAGGCGCCGCAGACCGCGCAACCGGGCGCCGCGCCACGGCCGCATCGCCGGTGCGCATCGCCTCGATTTCCAAACTGGTGGCCGCGCTGGGGGTGATGCGGCTGGTGGATTACGGGACGCTCGATCTTGACCGCGATGTGTCGGATTATCTGGGCTGGCCCCTGCGCAACCCGGCCTTTCCCGATACGCCGATCACGTTGCGCCTGCTGCTCTCCCACCGCTCCAGCCTGAGTGATGACACCGGTTATGTCATCCCGCTTGGCGAGAGCCTGCGCCAGCGTGTGGCCGACCCGCGTGCTTGGGATAGCAACCATGCGCCCGGCAGCGATTGGTTCCATTACACCAATCTCAACTTTCCGGTCGTGGCCAGCGTCATGGAAAAGGTGACGGGCGAGCGCTTTGACCAGTTGATGCATCACCTTGTGCTGCGCCCGCTTGGGCTTTCCGCCTGCTATAACTGGTCGCCATGTTCGACGCAGGAAGCCGCCCGCGCGGCGGTGCTTTACCGCGCCAATGGCGAAGTGGCCAAGGATGACCTGCATGGCGCGTTGCCCGCATGCCCGGTCGAAGTGATGCCGGGGCGCGCATGCGATCTGGCCGCCTATCGCCCCGGTGAAAATGGCGCGCTGTTCTCGCCGCAGGGCGGGTTGCGGATCAGCATGATGGATCTGGCGCGGATCGGGCAGATGCTGGCGCGCGGCGGGCGCGGGTTTATCAGCGCCGAGGCTTTTGCCGAAATGACCCGTCCGCACTGGCGCTTTGACGGCACCAACGGCCTGGGCGAGAACGGCGAGGGCGACGGGTTCTTCTGCGCCTATGGGCTGGCGGTGCAGACGCTGGCGCTGCACATGAAGGCGGGGGGCGGAGGGACACCGGGCGGCACCAGATGCCACGACGACCTGTTTGGCGACGCAACCATGCGGATCGGCCATGCGGGCGACGCCTATGGGTTGAAATCGGGCCTCTGGGTTGACCCGGTGCGCGGGCAGGGGCTGGCCTTTTTCACCACCGCCGTGGCCGATGACGCGCCCAAGGGCCGCAGCGCATTTACCGCGCGCGAGGAAGAAGTGGTCGCGCGCGCTTCCGCTTCCCGTTCCGCTCTGCCATAGCGGGCGCGTGAACACCGCAACGCTCAATCCGCTCGACACGCTGCACCGCATCTTCGGCTTCTCCGCCTTTCGCGGGGTGCAGGAGGATGTGGTGGGCCGCATCTTGGCGGGGCATTCAACCTTGGCGGTGATGCCCACGGGCGCAGGCAAATCACTGACCTATCAATTGCCTGCGGTGATGATGCCGGGCGTTTGCGTGGTGATTTCGCCGCTGATCGCGCTGATGCACGACCAGTTGCGGTCGGCAAGCGCCAATGGCATCCGCGCGGCCAGCCTGACCAGCGCCGACATGGATCGAGGCGCCACGATGGCCGCGCTGCGCGACGGGTCGCTCGACCTGCTCTATGTCGCGCCCGAACGCGCCAGCCAGCCGCATTTCCGGGAACTGCTCGAACAATCCCATATCGGCCTGTTCGCCATCGACGAGGCGCATTGCGTGTCGCAATGGGGCCATGATTTCCGGCCCGATTACCGGCTGCTGCGCCCGCTGATGGATGCCTTTCCCGATGTGCCGCGACTGGCGCTGACGGCCACGGCGGATGCGCATACGCGCGGCGATATTCTCGAACAATTGGGCATTCCCGAGGACGGTTTGATCGTCTCCGGTTTTGACCGGCCCAACATCCAATACCGCATCGCCCCGCGCGACAATCCCCTCTCGCAGATCAAGGTGCTGATGGCGGAGGTTCCCGGCCCCGGCATCGTCTATGCCGGAACGCGCGCGGGCGTGGAAAAACTGGCCGAGCAACTGGGCGCGACCGGGCGGCGGGTGCTGCCCTATCACGCGGGCCTGCCGCCCGAAGTGCGCGCCGCCAATCAGGCCGCCTTTGTCGCCAGCGAAGACATGGTGATGGTGGCCACCATCGCCTTTGGCATGGGCATCGACAAGCCCGATGTGCGCTTTGTCGCCCATGCCGGTCTGCCCAAAAGCATCGAGGCCTATTATCAGGAAACCGGCCGCGCGGGGCGCGACGGCGATCCTTCGGTGGCGCTGATGCTGTGGGGGGCCGAGGATTTCGTCCGCGCCCGCCAGCGCATTTCCGAGGTCGAACCCGAGCGCCAGTCGGGCGAGCGGACGCGGCTGGACAGCATGGCCGCGCTGGTGGAAACGGCGGGCTGTCGCCGCGCGCTGCTGCGCCGCCATTTCGGCGAGGATGCGCCCCAGCATTGCGGCAATTGCGACAATTGCCTCAACCCGCCCAAGGTGATCGAGGTGACGGAGCTGGCGCAAAAGCTGCTCTCGGGCATCTATCGCACCGGACAGAGGTTTGGGCTGGGCTATGTCTCCAATGTCCTGACCGGGGCGGCGGACGAGCTGATTGCCAAGCGCGGCCATGACACGCTCTCGGTCCATGGCATCGTCGCGGGCGAGGAAGCCGCGCTGCTGCACCCGCTGGCCCGCGCTTTGCAGGCGCGCGGATGCCTGGAGGCGACCGAGCATGGCGGATTGCAACTGGCGGGCGAGGCCCGTGCCATCCTGAAGGGCGAGATGGCATTCGCCATGGCCCAACCCCCGGCGCGCACGCGCAGCACCGGCCGCAAGGACCGCACCCCCAATCCCAGCGGCGATCCCCTGTTCGAGGCCTTGCGCGCCCTCCGCCGCGATCTGGCGGCCGAGGGCAAGGTGCCGCCCTATGTCATCTTCAACGACGCTACTCTGCGCCAGATGGCCGCCGACCGTCCCGGCTCGATGCATGAAATGGCGCAGATTTCGGGCGTGGGCGCGCGCAAGCTCGATGCCTATGGCGAGGCTTTTCTGCGCGTCATCCGCGGCCATGGATGAACTGGCGTGGATGAATTAACCGCCGCGCTGCGCGAGCATTTCGGCCACGACGATTTCCGCCCCACCCAGCGCGCCATTATCACCCGCATCATGGCCGGCGGGCATACGCTGGCCGTCATGCCCACGGGCGGCGGCAAATCGCTGACCTATCAATTGCCCGCGCTGCTGCTGCCCGGCACGGGCGTCATCATCAGCCCGCTGATCGCCCTCATGCAGGACCAGATGCGCGCGGCCAAGGCCCACGGATTGCGCGCCGCCACCCTGACCAGCGCCGATGACGATCAGGGCCGCACCATCGACCTGCTGAAACGCGGCGCGCTCGACCTGCTCTATGTCGCCCCCGAACGCGCCGCGCGTGAGGATTTCGCCGCGCTGCTGGCGGGCATCCCCATCGCCCTGTTTGCCGTGGACGAGGCGCATTGCGTGTCGGAATGGGGCCATGATTTCCGGCCTGATTACCGCACCCTGCTCCCCCTGCTCGACGCCCATCCCGCCCCGCGCCTGTGCCTGACCGCGACGGCCGACGCCCACACCACCGCCGACATCGCCGAACATTTCGCGATTCCCCCTGAGGGCCGGATCATCGGAGGCTATGACCGGCCCAACATTCATTATGCCGTCCTGCGCCGGGGCGACACGCTGGTCCAACTCCGCAAGGTGCTGGCCGAGAATCCCGGCCCCGGCATCATCTATGCCCGCACCCGCGCCGAGGTGGAAAAGACCGCCGACGCCCTTTCCGGCACCGGCCGCCGCGTGTTGCCCTATCACGCCGGGATGCGCGCCGAACAACGCCGTGCCCATCAGCAGCGCTTTTTCGACAGTACCAGCGCCGTGATGGTGGCGACCATCGCCTTCGGCATGGGGGTGGACAAGCCGGATGTGCGCTTCATCGTCCACCTCTCGCCGCCGCTCTCGGTCGAGGCCTATTATCAGGAAACGGGCCGGGCGGGGCGCGATGGGGCGCCTGCGCTAGCGCTGCTGCTGTGGAGCGCCAAGGATCTGAAAGGCGGGCTCCACCGCGCCATCGCCGGCGGGAATGAACGCGGACAGGAGGCGCGATGGCGGGCCATGGAGCATCTGATCCGCACTTGGGGCTGCCGCCGCGCGGTTTTGCTGCGCCATTTCGGGGGTGATCCGCCGCGCACCTGCGGGAATTGCGACCGCTGCGCGCGGTGGCCGGTGAGGATGGCGCAGGCCGTTGGGCGGATTTTAACGCGCGCCCGTTAAAGCCGGAGGCCATGAAGCGCCCCCTCCTCCTGCTCGCCGCGCTGGCCGCGCCCGCCCTCGCCCACGCTCAGGCTGCCTATCAGCAGACCAGCCCCTATACGGTGGTCGAGACGGGGCAGAAGTTCAACCGGCTGCAGGACGCGCTTTTTGCCATTGGCGACAAGACCGGCACGATCCGCATCGACGCTGGCCGCTGGCGCGATTGCGCGGCGCAGATCGCGGGCGATGTCAAATTCGTCGCCGCCGTGCCGGGCAAGACGATCTTCGACGGGCGCCTGTGCGAGGACAAGGCGGCGCTGGTGCTGCGCGGGCGCTCCTCCCGCGTGGAAGGGCTGATCTTTGCCAATATGCGCCATCAGGACGGCAATGGCTCGGGCATCCGCCTCGAACATGGCAATCTCTCGGTCACGCAAAGCTGGTTCAAAGACAGCGACGAGGGCATTCTGGCCAACAATGACCCGCGCGGGACGATTGCCATCGACCATTCGACCTTCACCCATCTGGGCCGCTGTGATCGGGGGCTGTCCTGTGCGCATTCGGTCTATCTGAATTTCTACGACCGCGTGACCATCACCAATTCGCGCTTCGAAATGGGCGATGGCGGCCATTACATCAAGGCGCGCGCCCGCGTGGTCGACATCCGCGACAATGTTATCGACGATACCGGCGGGCGCAATTCGAACTATCTGATCGACCTGCCCGCAGGCAGTACCGGGCGGATTTCCGGCAACTGGATGGTGCAGGGGCCGCATAAGGAGAACCCCGGCACGATCATCGCCCTCTCCGCCGAGAGCCGCGATCACCCCACCGATGGGCTGGTGATCGAAGGCAACACGGTGAAAATGGCGCCGGGCGCGCCGCGAGGGCCTGCCTTTGTGCGCGACTGGTCGGGCGGGCGGATCGTGATCGGGGCGAATCAGATCGATCCGGGCGTTGTGCGTTTCGCGAAACCTTAAACCACCTGCGCCAGCAGCAGTACACAGCCCAGCCCCACCACGGAAATCGCGCTTTCCAGCATCGACCATGTGCGGAACGTGTCGCGCGTGCTCGTGCCCAGATAGGCTTTGACCAGCCAGAAGCCCGGATCATTGACGTGGGAGAAGAACACCGATCCCGCGCCAATGGCCATGACGATGAGGCTGGGGTCGATCTGATGCCCGCCCACCACGCCCGCCATAATGGCCGAGGCGGTGATCGTGGCCACTGTGGCCGAACCCGTCGCCACGCGGATCGCGGCGGCCACCAGCCATGCCATCACCACCGGTCCGACGAAATTGGCCTGCGCCAAACGGGCGAACAGCGCGGGCAGGCCGATATCGACCAGCACCTGTTTCAGCGCCCCGCCCGCACCAATACCCAGCAGGATCCCGCCCGCAGGCAACATCGCCTCGCGCCAGATCATGTCCTGAAGGGTGCGATCCGCCATACGCGGCCCCAGCAGCAGCGCCAGCCCCGCCCCATTGGCGATCAACAGCGCCACCACCGGATCGGACACCAGCGCGATGGCGGGCGGCAATTCGCCCCCGCCCATTCGCATCAAGGCCCCCGCCGCGATCAGCCCCACCGGCAGCAGCAGCACGATCAGCGCCCGCCATGCCGGTGTTGCCAACCCCTCATCCGGCTCGATCAGCGGCAGATTTTCCGTGACCACCCCTCGTGTGGTGATCCGCGCCAGCAATGGCCCGGCGATCAGCGCCGTGGGAATGGCCGCAATCAGGCCCAGCAGCATCGTGCGCGCCGGGTCCGCGCCCAATTCTCGCACCGCGATCAATGGCCCCGGATGCGGCGGCATCAGCGCATGCAGCACCGACAGGCCCGCCAGCGTGGAGAGCATCACCCGCAGGCGCAGGCTGCCCGATTGGGCGCGGTCGGCCATGCCCGCCGCGATGATGGGCAGGAGCAGCACCGTGCCGGTTTCAAAAAACAGCGGCATGCCGATCAGCAGCGCCGCCGCCAGCCCGCCCAGCGTGGCGTAGCGGTCCCCGGTGCGGTCGAGCACCGCCTTGGCCAGCGCCCGCGCCCCGCCCGAAATCTGCAGCATCGCGCCAAGGCCCAGCCCCAGCGCCACCACCATGCCGGTGCCGCGCAGGATGTCGCCAAAGCCCTTCTCGATGGTCTGGGCCAATTTGTCGGGCGGCAATTGCGCGGCAAGGCCAGTGACCAAAGCCCCGGTCAGCAGGCCCAAAAACGGATGCAGCCCCAGCCGGGCGATCAGCAGGATCGCCAGAGCGATCCCGCCGATGCTGATGCCCAGCAGCCAGATGTCAGCCGCCAGCATGGATCACAGGCCCGCCAACATCAAAGGCCAAAGCCGTGCTTGAACAGCGGCTTTTCGCTGTCATTGGGCACGGCCGGGTCCTGCTTTTCCACCGCCGCCATGCTGGAGGGCAGTTCGAAGGGCAGATGCCCCTTGGCCTTGGCCTTACCCAGCACGATGTCGAGCACGGCCTCATCGCTGGCGCCGAAATTGGCCAGCACCGCATCGGCCTTGTCCACCACATTGGCGAGGATCGCCGGACGGTCGAGGAAGATCGCAAAGACCGTGGGCTTGCCCGCGGCCTTGGCGGATTTCAGCGCGTCATAGGCGGCATCGCCGTCGCGGAAGTCCAGACGGCCTTCCTTCTGGCGGCTGCCGAAGAAATGGTTGGGGTGGAGCATTTCGGACGGGCTTTCGGCGCGCACCACGGCGAAATCGGCCTGCGCCGGATCGCTCACCACGGTTAGGCCAGCCGCCTGCGCGGCCTTGGGCTCAACGCCGAACAGCCAGACCTTCTTGCCTTTCGCCGCCACCGGCAGCAGGCCCTTGTTGGTCAGCAAAACCTGCGCCTCGCGCTGGGTCTGGGCGGCAAGGGCATGGTTGGCCGGATTGGCAATCATGCGCGCAGCCGCCGCCGGATCGACATAGGGATTGTCGAAAAGCCCCTGTTCAAACTTGGCCAGCAGAATGCGGCGCACCGATTCATCGACGCGCGCGGGCGTGATCAGCCCATCCTTGATCGCCGAAAGCAGCGGGGCAACATCCTGCGTGCCGCCGAACTGGTCGATGCCTGCCTTGATGCCTAAGGCATAGCGCTGCTCGACGGTCAGGTCATTGACGCCCCAGTCGGTGGAGATGTCCTGCGGGCGCTGGGGGGCGTCCTTGGTGGGGTTGCTGCAACGCTCGTTGCAATCCACCGTGATCGCCCAGTCGGACAGGATGATGCCTTTGTAGCCCAGCTTGCCGCGCAGCAGATCGGTGAGGAGGACCTTGCTGTAACCGGCACCATAGGGCTCCAGATCCTTGCCCAGCGGCTTGGGGCCGGAAATGATCGGATAGGTCGGCATAATGCCCGCCGAACCCGCCGCCAGCGCGCCCTTGAAGGCGGCAATATGCATGTCGAGCTGGGCAGTGGTCAGCTTGGCGATGCGGCCATAGTAATTGTGGCTGTCAAACCCTTCGGGCAATGCGCCATAGCCGACCCAGTGCTTGACCACGGTCATCACGCCATTGCGCGCCAGCCCGCCCGGGGCGCCCTGAAAGCCCTGCACATAGGCCCCGCCCAGCACGCTGGCGAGTTGCGGATCGGCGCCGAACGTGCCGGTGATGCGCGCCCAGCGCGGCTCGCTGGCCAGATCGACCTGCGGGCTCAGCGCCTCCTGAATGCCGACGGCGCGATATTCCATGCGGGCGATTTCGGCAAAGCGCTTCACACGCGCCGCATCGCCCAGCGCGCCCAGACCCAGCAGTTCGGGCCATTGCGTCACGCCGGTCGCGCTCTCGCCCGCGCCCAGCACATGGTGGAAATGGTTGCGCGGATCGGCGCTGATGGTGACGGGAATGCCAAGGCGGGTGCTCTCGGCCAGCGCCTGCACCGCGTTCGATTGCTCCGCCATCGCGGCAGGAGCCAGCGGCAGGCGGGTGATGAAACTGGAAATATGCTTGTCGCGCAGCATGGGCGCGGCCGCTTCAAGGTCATAGCCCTTGTTCGACTGGCCGATCGCGCCGCCAAGGCCCGGCAGCGTGCCATGCAGCATCTGGCCCGCCTTTTCCTCGATGCTCATGCGGGCCAGCAGATCGGCGGCGCGCACGGCAGGCGACAGGCGCCAGTCCTCATAAGGGGTCAGCTTGCCATCGCCGTCGAGGTCGCGGAAACGCAGGCCCTTGATGGTGATGATCGCCTTGCCGCGGCTTTCCACCACGGGCTGCTGAGGGGCGGCGCGCTTGGGCGCGGCGGCATGAACCGCAAGAGGGGCAGCAAGCGCAAGGAGAGATGACATCACAACGGTTTTGCGCAGCATAAGACATTCTCTCCCGGATTGAGCCATCAAAGGGGCGTCAGACATAAAGGTGGCCGAACCGCCCAAAGGGCAGCCCGGCCACAGGTCAGGGTTGGTTTACTATCAGAACTTGAAGCCGGCGCGAACGCCGTACATCAGAGGATCCGAAACCTGGAGCGTACCGTTCACGCCCGCGCCAACGGCGGTGACGAGCAGGTTGTTTTCCAGATTCTTGCCGTAGGCCTGCACGTAATAGACCTTGTTCGGCGAGTTATAGGTCACGTTGACTTCGGTCTGCGTATAGGAGGGCTGAACGAAGCGGCTGTAGATCGAGAGCGCCAGCATGTTGTAGCTCGACGAATACTTCGAACGCACACCGGCAATGATTTCGCCGCCATTGGCCAACGGCACCGTGTGGGTATAGCCCACCGTCAGCGTGGTGGTGGGCGAACGGTCCAGACGGGTGTTGGCCAGGTTCAGCGTCGGATAGGTCGCGGCATTGGGATAGAAAGTGCCGTAACGCGCGTCGAGCAGCGAGAGCTGAACGTCGAGCTTGCCGTTCTTGACGATGTTATAAGCAGCTTCAGCTTCGATACCATCCACCTTGGCCGAAGCGGCGTTGGTGGTCTGGGTGCACTGGGTGCCGCCGGCGCAGAACGGACCGACCTGGGTCAGCTGCAGGTTGTTGTAGTTATAGTGGAAGGCCGAGAAGTTCAGACGCAGCTTGTTGTCGAGCAGACGGGCCTTGGCGCCGATTTCATAGGCGGTCAGCGTTTCGGGCTGATAGTACAGCGTGCTGGCGGGCAGCGTGCAGCCCACAGCGGTGCCGGCTTCGCAACCGTCGTTGAAACCGCCGGCCTTGTAGCCGGTCGAGATCGTGCCGAACAGCATCGTGGCCGCGTTCAGGTTGTAATCGACGCCGACCTTCCAGGTGGCCTTTTCATACGAACGCTTGGCAATGTTCGGGGTGACGATGTCGCCCGGGTTGTTGCAGGCGACGGTATAGGCGCACTGGACGGTGGCGCCGGTACGGGCCTTTTCATCCTTGGTGTAGCGACCGCCGGCCGTGAAGTGCAGCTTTTCGCTGGGCGAATAGGTCACCTGGCCGAAACCGGCCACCGACGAGGACATCACATAGTGCTGCGGGAAGGCGAAGACATAGCCGACATCCGAAGGCGCATAACGCAGGCCGGTAGCCCCGTTGGTGCGGTCATAGATAGCCAGCTGGATGTCGGCGCGTTCCTTGAAGTAGTACACACCGGCCTGAGCGCGGAACGGACCCGTGCCATTGGTCGACAGGCGCAGTTCCTGGCTGTTCTGCCAGTACCAGCCGTCGAACTTGTTGGGAGCCAGACCGCCCACGTTGACCGCGCTGGCCGGGCCGTAATAGCTGTAGTTGCCTTCGTGGCGCTTGAATTCGCGATACGAACCCAGATAGTTCAGCGTCACCGCGCCGAAGTCATACTTGAAGTCCACATCAAGGCCATAGGTGGCGTTGTTGCGGCGCAGGTTGTCGGCCCAAAGCGACGCCTGCGGCAGACCATCGGCGGTCGGCGCGTTCAGCGTCAGGAGCTGGGCGTTCGACTTGCCGTTGGCGGTGTAGACCGGCATCACCGTGTTGGTGGTGTAGCCCGAATAGAAGTTGCTGGTGGGCAGCGCGTTCGAGCTGATGCCCTTCATCTGGTTATAGTCGCCGCGAACCAGCAGTTCACCGTGGTCGAACTTGAGCAGCGCCTGCAGACGGCCCGAGAACACGTCCTTGAACGGCGAGAGGTTCAGGCCCGACAGGTTGTTGCCCGCCTTGAGGAAGCTGTCGCGGTGGTCATAGTTGACCGCAGCGCGGATCGCCAGATTGTCGGTCACGGGCACGTTGATCGCGCCGCCGGCCTGGGTGTTGTTGTAATTGCCATAGGCAATGTTCACGTCGCCCTTCACCTTGTCGAAGGTGGGGCGGTTGGTGATCAGGTTGACCGCACCGGCCGTGGTGTTGCGGCCATAGAGCGTGCCCTGGGGACCGCGCAGAACTTCGACGCGGCTGATGTCGTAGAAGCTGGTTTCCTGGGCCTGCTGACGGGCGATATAGACGCCGTCCATCATGAAGGCGGCCGAGGGATCGCCCTTTTCGGTGCCGTCCGAGCTGGTCACGCCGCGAATGGTGATCTGCAGACCGTTGTTGCGGTTGATCATCACGCTGGGGACCTGATCGCCCAGGTTGGTCGGGTTGGTGATGCCCGCGGTGCGCAGCGCATCGCCCGAAACGGCGGTCAGCGCGATCGGGGTCTTGGAGGCCAGCGTTTCAAAACGCGTGGCGGTCACGATGATGTCGCCGTCGGGGCTGACCTTGGTTTCCTGCGCCATGGCGGGGCCGGCAATCGCCAGCGCGAGCATGGATGCTCCGAGAATACGAGTGAACTTCATATTGCCTATCCCTCTCCTGTTTAAGCAATTCAAATTGCCGCCTCGGCGCGGCGGATGCAGCGTCGAGACAGGCGGCCATCGGTTGAAAACGTTATCAAATTGGCAACAATTTACTGCGGCCTATCCCCTAGCTCTCGTCCGTCGCGACATGAGTAAGGCTTGGTATCGTTTTCAAAACTGCGGGAAATAAATGCGGCGCAAAGCCGCAAACCCCATTCCATCCTCTCCATTGGTGCCGGGCCAATCGATTGGCTCCGCGCTTCCTGCTCCTCGTCCTCTAACCATTTCGCCAATTCGATGCAAGTCAGTCCTGTACCCCCGAAGAACGGCGGACGATCAACTGATGCGCCAATACAACACTTTGCTCTGCAAGGGGCTTGTCATGCAGCATGGCGTCGATCATCCGCATGGCCGTTTCGCCCAGTTCATTGGTCGGCTGGCGGATGGTTGTCAGCGGCGGCGAAGCATAGGCGCCAAAGCGCAGGTCATCAAAGCCGACAATGGCAATATCACCTGGAATAGTCAGGCCTTTTTCATGAATCGCCTGCTGTGCGCCGATCGCCATTTCGTCATTGGCGCAAAACACCGCATCAGGCCGCGATTCCAGTTCGAGCAGGCGCAGCATCGCGGCATGGCCCGATTCGATCGTGAAATCGCCATCGACAATCCACCCCGCCTCCGGGGTCAGCCCGGCCTCGACCATCGCCGAATGATAGCCGCGCAGACGGTCGGCGCACAGCGAGTTGACCATCGGCCCGGTGATCGTGGCGATCCTCTTGCGACCCACCTCGATCAGATGCTGCACCGCCAGCTTGGCCGCAGCCACATTGTCGATCACCACATGCGGACAATTCAATCCGGCATAGCTCTCGCAGGCCAGCACCAGCGGCATGGGCAAAGGCTTGCCCGCCTTGACCGTGGCGCGCACCACCGAGGGCAGCAGCGAGCCGAGCAGAATCAGCCCGTCCGCCACCCGTGAGGTGACCATTTCGGCATAATAATCAAGGCGTTCCTGCTTACCCTGGGTTTCCCCGATCAGGACGCGATAGCCCAGCTCATGCGCAACATTCTCGATGCTCTGCACAATCTCGGAAAAGAACGGGTTGGCGATTTCGGGCACGATCACAATGATCGCTTCATGACGTGGCCGCCGCAATTGCTGGGCAATCGCGTTGGGCACATATTTCATTTCCTCAATCGCCTGATTGACCGCGTCGCGCTTGGCCGGACGCACCGCCTCCGGCTCTCGCAACGTTCGCGAAACCGTGGCCACCGAAACGCCTGCACGCTTGGCAATATCGCGAATGGTGACCACGCTTTGCTGTAACCCCTCTATCAGATCGTGCCCGCTTTCAGGAGTTCCGAAGCGTAATTGGCGGCCCGAGCCGACATCGCCATATAGGTCAACGACGGGTTCTGGCAACCGCTCGACGTCATGGCCGCGCCGTCCGTGACGAACAGATTGGGCACGTCATGGGCCTGGTTGTGCTTATTGAGCACGCTGGTCTTGGGATCATGGCCCATGCGCGCGGTGCCCATTTCGTGAATGCCGAGGCCCGGCGGGTGCAGCTTGCTGCTTTCCTTGATGATGCGTCCGCCCGCAGCGGTCACCATCGCCTTGGCGTCCTCCAGAATGCGGCGGCCCAGCTCCTTGTCATTCTCGCCATGCTCGCAATGGATGTTGAGCAGCGGCAGGCCCCATTCATCCTTCCTGGTCGCGCTCAGCGTCACGCGGTTTTCCGGATTGGGCAGCATTTCGCCAAAGCCCGACAGGCCGACCATCCATGCGCCCGGATGGCGGATGCGATCCTTCAGCTCGGTGCCCACGCCCGGCGCGCCCATGGCCACGCCGTGCCACCCCTGACGCATCACCCGGCCTTGATAGCCATAGCCGCGCAGATAGGGTTCGGTCTGACCATCAAGATTGCGATAGCGCGGAATGTAGATGCCGTTGGGGCGGCGGCCGCGGTGGAAGGTTTCAGGACCATCCATCACCGCCATCACGCTGGGGCCATAAACGTGGTCCATCAGATTGCGGCCCACCTGATCAGAACTGTTGGCAAGGCCGCGCGGATTGGCTTCATTGGCCGATTGCAGCAGCACCTGCGCGCTGCCGATGGTCGAGGCGCACAGGAACACCACCTTGGCCTCATAGGTCGTGCCCTTCTTGGTGTTCTGGTCGATCACGCGCACGCCGGTCGCCTTGCCGGTTTTCGGATCGGTGATGATCGAATGCACGATGGCGTCCGTCACCAGCGTCAGATTGCCGGTCCGCGTGGCGGCGGGCAGCGAGGAGGACAGGCTGGAATGATAGGCGCCGAACGAGCAGCCGCGTTCGCACAGCGAGCGGTACTGGCACGGATTGCGGCCCAGTTCGATATGGTGCGGCTGGGGCTGGGTCAGATGGGCGCAGCGGCCCATGATGACCTTGCGACCGGCAAAATTCTTCTCCACCGCCGTCTTGAACAGCTTTTCGCCGTCGGTCATCGGCATCACGGGCAGGAACTTGCCGTCGGGCAATTGGGCCAGACCATCGTTTTCGCCCGAGACGCCGATGAAGGTTTCCACCTTGTCATACCAGGGCGCCATGTCGGCATAACGGATCGGCCAGTCGACGCCGTGGCCGTCGCGGGCATTGGCGCTGAAATCCATTTCCGAATAGCGATAGGTCTGGCGCCCCCACATGATCGAGCGCCCGCCCAGATGATAGCCGCGAATCCAGCTGAAAGGCTTGTTTTCGGGGGTTTCATAGGGGTGCTGGCTGTCCTTCACCCAATATTGCTGGGTGGCGGTGTTGACCGCATAGCACTGGCGCTGGATCGGATAGTCCTTTTCCAGCACTTCCTCGGGCACGCCGCCGCCGGTGGGCAGATCCCACGGCTGCATCCAGTCATTATAGGACGCGCCATGCTCAATCTTGCGGCCACGCTCCAGCACGAGCGTTTTCAGGCCCAGTTCGCACAATTCCTTGGCGGCCATCCCGCCGCTCATCCCAGAGCCGATAACAATGGCGTCGAACATTTTACTCTCCCAGAATTCTTATCAGCCGACGTTATGGCCAGCCCAGGCGCGCGTATCCTTGGTCAGGGGGATCGAAGGCTCCCACGCGCCGGGCACATGCTCGTAGCGCAATTCGACCGTGGCTCCCGGTTCGCTCATGTAATAGGCGGTGACCAGCAGATCCTTGAGTTTGTAGTAATCGGGATTGGAGAAGTTCTCCAGATCATAGCCGGTCAGGAACGTCTTGCGCGCCGCCGGGGTCAGCAGGGCAAAGGGCTTGCCGGTCTTGGCGCGGGCGGCCGTGTCGATGGCCTTGAGCGCGGCAATATGGGCCGCGCGATGCGCCGGATTGGCCCAGTCGCGCAGCAGCCCATCCACCGTGGCGGGCACCTTGGCCTGAACCGCGCCGGGCGTGTCGGTGCGCGGGATGAATGTGTCGCTGACCGCGGCCAACAGCGCGGTGGTGGGCGCGTCAAGGAGCGATGGTTTCCTGGCCGCTGCGGCCAGCGCGTCAGCCGGCAGCGCGGACAATCCGATAAGAGCCGCAAGACCTTCCAGCATGTGACGGCGATCGAGTTCGATCATCCCCAACTTCTCCTCTTCCCGAAATTTGATTCTTGACCGATGCCGCTGGGTTCTGGCAACGTTTACAAAAATATGGGACAGAGGACGAGGCCTTGTCAACAACCACTTCATCGCAGACCCGAAAAATAAGCCTTTTCATTATGATGGCATTGCAATTGGCCATCTGGGGGGCTTGGGCGCCGAAATTGTTTCCTTACATGGGGATGCTCGGCTTTTCCGCAGGACAACAGGCACTTGTCGGCTCATGCTGGGGCATTGCCTCGGTCGTGGGCATCTTCTTTTCGAATCACTTCGCCGACCGCCACTTTGCCGCCGAACGCTTTCTGGCGGCCAGCCATCTGATCGGCGGCCTGTGCATGCTGGGTGCGGCCTATTCGACCGCCTTCATGCCGTTTTTCGCCTTTTATCTGGCCTATAGCCTCGTTTACGTTCCCACCCTGTCGGTGACCAACACGATCGCCTTTGCCAACCTCAAGGAAGGCAAGGATTTCGGCACCGTCCGCGCAGGCGGCACCGTGGGCTGGGTGATGGCCTCTTGGCCCTTCGTATTCATCCTGGGCGCGCATTCGGGCCCCGAAGAAGTCCGCTCGATCTTCATCGTCTCGGGCGTGATCTCGCTGGTGCTGGCGGCCTATTCGCTCACCCTGCCCCATACTCCGCCGAAAAAGGCCGGCGATGATGTCGATGCGCTGGCGTGGCGCCGGGCGCTGGGCCTGCTCAAGAAGCCCTTCGTGGCGGTGCTGTTCTTTGTCACCTTCATCGATTCGGTCGTGCATAACGGCTATTTCGTGATGGCCGACGCTTTCCTGACCAACCGCGTGGGGATCGCGGGCAATCTCTCGATGGTGGTCCTCTCGCTGGGCCAGATCGCCGAAGTGCTCACCATGCTGGTGCTGGGCACGGTGCTGGGCAAGCTGGGCTGGCGCAAGACGATGATCGTGGGCATTCTGGGCCACGCCGCGCGTTTTCTCGCCTTCTCCTTCCTGTCGGACAGCGTGGCCTCGATCGTCGCGGTGCAATTGCTGCACGGCATCTGCTACGCCTTCTTCTTCGCCACGGTTTACATCTTCGTGGACGAAGCCTTTCCCAAGGACGTGCGTTCGAGCGCGCAGGGCCTGTTCAACCTGCTGATCCTTGGCGTCGGCAATATGGTGGCCAGTTCCTTCTTCCCCAACCTTGTCGCCAAACTGACCGGGGTTGATGGCGTGGTCGATTATCGCACGCTGTTCCTGGTGCCTGCCGGCCTTGCCACGCTGGGCGCGCTGGTTCTGGCCTTTGCTTTTCACCCGCCGACGGCCGCACCGGCCGGGGCTTTGGAGGACGCCTGATGACCATCCATCTCAACCGCCGTGGCCTGTTGGCCGCCATGGGCGCGACCGGCCTTGCCGCCGCCGCCCCGGCCCTTGCCGCGCCCCGAACCACAATGGGCCGCAAACCTTTGTTCAAGCGCATCAACAAGCCGCTGGGCGTCCAGCTCTATGCGCTGGGCGAGGCCGCGCAAAAGGATCTGGCCGGGACGCTCAAGCGCCTTGCCGCGATCGGCTACACCGATTTCGAACTGCCCGGCCTCTATGGCCGTTCGCCCAAAGACCTGCGCGCCGATGCCGATGCGGCGGGCGTGCGCTATGGCTCGATCCACATGGGTATGCCCCAGCGCCTGCCCCCCGGCTCGCTCACGCTGATGAGCAGCCCGCAGGAAATCGCCGATGCGCTGGGCACGCTGGGCATCCGCAAGGCGGTGCTGCCGATGCCGTTGCTGCCCGACGATTTCAAAATGCCCGCCGGGGGCGACATGCGCGCCGCGCTGGTCGCGGCGGTCGATGCGGGCGGTCTGGACATGTGGAAGCGTCTGGGCGGTCTGCTCAACGAACGCGCCCACGCGCTCAAGCCCTATGGCATTGATCTGGGCTATCACAACCACAACATGGAATTCCGTCCGCAGGGCGGCACCACGGGCTATCAGGTGCTGCTGGGCGAACTGGATCCCAAGCTGGTGTTCCTTGAGCTTGACCTCGGCTGGGCGGCGGCAGGCGGGCTGGACCCGGCGGCCGAAATCCGCCGGTTGAAGGGCCGGATCAAGATGGTCCACCTCAAGGACATCAAGGCCTCGACCAAGATCAACTATGCCTTGGGTCAGGACCCGGCCGAAGTCGGTCTGGGCATGCTCAACTGGCACAAGATCCTGCCGGCCTGCGTGGAATCGGGGGTCGAGAATTTCTATGTCGAACAGGAAGCGCCCTTCACGCGCGACCGGTTCGATTCGATGAAGATCAGCTACGATTATCTGGCCAAATTCGTGGCTTAACGGGTTGACGGCGGCCATGGGCGCTTCATGCCTGCCCGTGGCCGCCGGACTTGACAGATTTGACGAGGCAAGGGATAAATCAGAATAACAATTCTGATTATTGATGGGCGTAATGCCTGTCTCCAAGGAGAGTGAAATGCGCCGCTTGCGGATGGGAATGATCGGTGGTGGGCCGGGGGCGTTTATCGGCCCGGTGCATCGGATAGCGGCGGAACTGGACCGCGAGATCGAGCTGGTGGCGGGCGCCTTCAGCTCCAGCGCGGAAAAGTCGCGCGCGGCGGGGGAAGCGTACCGGATCGATCCCTCGCGGGCCTATGCCGACATCGCCGCCATGTTGGCCGAAGAAGCCAAGCGCGCCGATCCGATTGATTTCGTGGCGATCACCACGCCCAACCATATGCACCTGCCCGCCGCCAAGGCCGCGCTGGAGGCAGGGTTTGCGGTGATCTGCGACAAGCCTGCGACCACCACGTTGCGCCAAGCCCATGAACTGGCCGCGATCGTGGAAAAGGCGGGCAAGCCCTTTGCGCTGACCTACACCTATTCGGGTTATCCGCTGGTGCGCGAGGCGCGTGCGCGCATTGCGGCGGGCGCTCTGGGCGCGATCCGCAAGGTGGTGGTGGAATATCCGCAGGGCTGGCTGTCCAAGCCCGAGACCGGCAAGCAGGCCGAATGGCGCGGCGATCCGGCGCGCAGCGGCGTTGGCGGCTGCGTGGCCGATATTGGCGTCCATGCCTTCCATCTGGCCGAATTCATCACCGGCCTTCAGGTCTCCGAGATCCTTGCCGATCTGGGCACGGTGGTTCCGGGCCGCCGCGTCGATGACGATTGCCAGATCCTGCTGCGTTTTGCGAACGGCGCGCGCGGCGCGCTGCTGGCCAGCCAGATTTCGGTGGGCGAGCGCAACGGCCTGACCATTCGCATCTATGGCGAAAAGGCGGGCCTGCGCTGGCGTCAGGAAGATCCGAATATGCTCTGGATCTATCACGATGACGGCCGCAGCGAGTTGGTGCAGGCGGGCGATCCCGGCCTTGGCGCCGATGCCGTCCGCGCCAGCCGTACGCCGGGCGGCCACCCCGAAGGCTATCTCGAAGCCTTCGCCAATCTCTACCGCGACTTCGCCCGGCAAATCCGGGGCGAGGAAGGCTCGCTGGTCCCCGGCATCGCCGATGGCCTGCGCGGCATGGCGCTGATCGAACAGTCCGTTGCGCTTTCCAAAGCGGGCGCGGGCTGGACCAAGTTCACGGTTTAAAAGGACCGACATATGAAGACCATCAAAGGCCCCGGCATTTTCCTCGCGCAATTCGCGGGCGATGCTGCGCCGTTCAATTCGCTGCCCGCCATTGCCGATTACATGGCAGGGCTGGGCTACAAGGGCATCCAGATCCCGAGCTGGGACGGGCGTCTGTTCGATCTGGCCAAGGCGGCGGAAAGCCAGACCTATTGCGACGACATCAAGGGGATGCTCGCCGACAAGGGGCTGGAGATCACCGAACTTTCGACGCATTTGCAGGGTCAGCTCGTCGCGGTTCACCCCGCCTATGACGCGCAATTCGACGGTTTCGCCGCCGAGCATGTGCGCGGCAATCCCGCCGCGCGCCAGGCTTGGGCGGTCGAGCAGATGCACTTTGCCGCCAAGGCGAGCGCGCGTCTGGGCCTGACCACCCATGCCTCGTTCCCCGGCGCGCTGGCATGGCCCTATGTCTATCCCTGGCCCCAGCGCCCCGCCGGTCTGGTCGAGGATGCGTTTGACGAACTGGCCCGCCGCTGGAAGCCGATCCTTGACGTGTTCGATGAAAACGGCGTCGATATCGGCTTTGAACTGCATCCGGGCGAGGACCTGCACGATGGCGTGACCTTCGAGATGTTCCTTGAGCGCGTGAACAACCATCCGCGCGCCAACATCCTGTATGATCCGTCGCATTTCGTGCTGCAATGTCTGGACTATCTCCAGTTCATCGACATCTATCACGAGCGCATCAAGTGCTTCCACGTCAAGGATGCCGAGTTCCGCCCCTCGGGCCGCAGCGGCGTCTATGGCGGCTATCAGAGCTGGGTCAACCGTCCCGGCCGTTTCCGCAGCCTTGGCGATGGTCAGGTCGATTTCAGCCAGATCTTCAGCAAGATGGCGCAGTATGACTATGCCGGCTGGGCCGTGCTGGAATGGGAATGCGCGTTGAAGCACCCCGAAGTGGGCGCGGCCGAAGGCGCTCCCTTCATCGCCAAGCACATCATCCCGGTCACCGAACACGCCTTCGACGATTTTGCCGCAGGCGGCGAGGATCGCGATCTCAATCGGCGCCTGATGGGGCTGTAAATTACCCAAGGCGGCATGCGGGAAAGGTTCCCTCGCCTTTCATGAAGCATCTTCATAACCGCATGCCGCTATCCCCTGCTAATCCTCATAAGCCGTTTGGGCTAAAAGCCCCGTCATACCCCACCCTTTCGGAGTGACCGGCTTATGAAAATCCGCCAGCTTGGCCAGAACGGCCCGCAAGTTTCCGCCCTTGGCTATGGCTGCATGGGGCTGGATTTCGGCTATGCCAACACGCTCTCGCGCGCGGACGGCGTCGCCATGATCCGCGCCGCGGTCGAGCGCGGCGTGACCTTTTTCGACACCGCCGAGGTCTATGGCCCGTGGACCAATGAGGAAACCGTGGGCGAGGCGCTCGAACCCTTCAAGGGACAGGTGACCATAGCCACCAAGTTCGGCTTTGACATCGACCCGGCAACCGGCGCCATGCGCGGTGTTTCCAGCCACCCCGACCGCATCCGCGCCGTGGCCGAAGCCTCGCTCAAGCGCCTGCGCGTCGATGCGCTGGACGTGTTTTACCAGCACCGCGTCGATCCCAATGTGCCGATCGAGGATGTGGCCGGAACCGTGCGCGATCTGATCGCGCAGGGCAAGGTCAGGCATTTCGGCATGAGCGAGCCCAGTGCGGCCACCCTGCGCCGCGCCCATGCGGTCCAGCCCGTCGCCATGCTGCAAAACGAATATTCGCTCTGGACGCGTCAGGTTGAAACCAACGGCATTCTCGACGCCTGCGATGAACTGGGCATCGGGCTTGTCCCCTATTCGCCGCTGGGCAAGGGTTTCCTGACCGGGGCGATCACCAGCACGGACGATGTCTCGCAGGGCGATTTCCGCGCCACCCTGCCGCGTTTTCAGGCTGACGCTCTGGCCGCCAATCTGGCGCTGGTCGAGGGCCTCAAGGCCATCGCCGCCCAGCATGGCACCACACCGGCCCAGATCGCGCTGGCATGGCTGCTGGCCCGCCGTCCCTACATCGTCCCCATCCCCGGCACGACCAAGCTGCACCGGCTGGAGGAGAACCTTGGCGCGGCGGATATCGCCCTGTCGGACACCGATCTGGCCCAGATCGGCCTGCTGCTTGCCGGAATCGAGGTCCATGGCGCGCGCTATACTCCGGCGGCCGAAGCGATGACCGGGCTGTGAGCCATAAGGTCAAGATCATCGCGAGATGGTCTTGACCATGGCCTTTGGCGGCGCGGCGGCCTATGCCTCTCCGGGTTTAAACGGCAAGGGGAGGAAAGCCCGACATGGCGGTTGATCGCAACGATCTGGCCGATCTGGCCGCCTTTCTGGTGGTGTCCGAAGAGCGCAGCTTTACCCGCGCGGCGGCCAAGCTGGGCGTGTCGCAATCGGCATTGAGCCACACGATGCGGCGGCTGGAGGCCAAGATGGGGGTGCGCCTGCTGACGCGCACCACGCGCTCGGTTTCCCCCACTGAGGCGGGCGAACGACTGGTGGCGGTGATCGGCCCCGCGCTCGATCAGATCGGCGCCGGGATCGGCGAGATCACCCAGATGCGCGAGCGGCCCGCAGGCAATATCCGCATCACCGCCTCCGAACATGCCGCAAGGAGCCTGCTCTGGCCCGCGCTGACGCGGATCCTGCCGCGCTATCCCGACATCCATGTCGAGGTCAGCATCAACAACGGCTTTGTCGATATCGTCGAGGAACGTTTCGATGCGGGCATCCGCTTGGGCGAGGCGATTGCGCGCGACATGATCGCGGTGCGCATCGGGCCTTCGCTGCGCATGGCCTGTGTCGGTTCGCCCGACTATTTCGCCCGCCATCCCATCCCCCAAACCCCGCAGGAACTGGCCCAGCACAATTGCATCAACCTGCGCATGGCCAGCAGCGGGGGCCTGTATGCCTGGGAATTTGAAAAAGAGGGCCGGGTGATGAATGTCCGCGTCGAGGGACAATTGACCTTCGGCGGGTCAAGCATGGTGCTGCAGGCCGCCGAGGCGGGCATGGGGCTGGCCATGACGGTGGATGACATCGTGCATGACAGCGTGGCATCAGGCCGTCTGGTGCGGGTGCTGGAGGACTGGTGCCCGCCCTTTGCCGGATACCACCTCTATTACCCCAGCCGCCGTCAGGCCTCACCGGCGTTTGCCTTGCTGGTCGAGGCCCTTCGGTATCGGGATTGACGGCGCGCCCGTTAAAGAAAATGGCCCGAACGGTCCCGCTTGGTGGCCAGATAGCGCGCATTGTGCGGATTGGCGGGCAAGGCATGGGCCACGCGCTCGATCACATTGACGCCCACGGATTTCAAGGTTTCCACCTTGGCCGGATTGTTGGTCATCAACCGGATGCCATGCACGCCCAGCAGTTCGAGCATCCGCGCCGCCACGGGAAAATCGCGCGCCTCATTAGGCAGGCCGAGGCGCTGGTTCGCATCCACCGTGTCAAAGCCCTGATCCTGAAGCTGATAGGCGCGCAGCTTGTTGACAAGGCCAATGCCCCGCCCTTCCTGACGCAGATAGAGCAGCACGCCCCAGCCGCCGTCATTGGCCTCATCCGCCATAGCGGCAAGGGCCGCATCAAGCTGCGGCCCGCAATCGCATTTCAAACTGCCCAGCACATCGCCCGTCAGGCATTCGGAATGGAGCCGCACCAAAGGCACTCGGTCCGCGCTCTGCCGCCCCAGCACGAGGGCGACATGTTCGCGCAGATCATCGAGCGCGCGGAAGGCGACGATCTCGGCGCTCTCGCACACCGAGACGGGCAAGCGCGCGCGCGAGGCGATGCTCAGGTGGCGCGGGTCCTTCCAATCCTCCAGATCGGCGGCGGAAACCTCCTGCGCTTCCTCAACCCCGCTGGGGTCAACGAGGAAGGCGGGCAGGACGCCCGCCAGACGCGCCAGTTCCATCGCGGCCACCGCGCTGTCATGATCGGCAATCGGTTCGGCCAGAAACGGCCCCTTGAGCGGATTGGCCAGATCGAGCGCGGGATCACCCATCGCGCGGGCCAGCGCGAGATCGAAAGGCTCGGCCCCGCGAATCAGCACCGGGCTTTCCGGCTCTGCCGCATCGCGCTGGTTGGCCAGCTTAAGCGTGGTGGCCCGCGCGGCGGAAATCAGCATCCGGCGCGCGGAAACCTCGGCGCCAAAGCCGGTTTCGGCCGGCAGCAGCACCCAAGGCCCCACCCGCACCGCCCAGCCATGGCGCAGCGCATCGAGCGCCCGCGCAACCCGCCGCGTCGCGCTCATTACAGATCGAACTCGGTGATCAGCGGCACGTGGTCCGAGCATTTTTCCCAATTGCGCGCATCTTCCAGCACGCGATGCGCGCGGGCCTGCGCTGCCACGCTGGGCGAGCCCCAGATATGGTCGAGGCGGCGGCCCTTGTCGTTCACGCGCCAGTCCTTGGCGCGATAGGACCACCAGGAATAGTAACGCTCAGGCGCGGCGATCAGCTGGCGACCGATATCGACGAAATCATGCGCGGCCTTGAAACGTGCCAGCGTCTCGACCTCGATCGGTGTATGGCTGACCACCTTGAGCAGCGCCTTATGGCTCCACACATCGCTTTCCAGCGGGGCAATGTTGAAATCGCCAAGGATGATCGTGGGGTCCTTCACCGTCCCGGCCCACTCGGTCATGCGGGCCAGGAAATCGAGCTTCTGGCCGAACTTGGGGTTGATTTCGCGGTCAGGCTCGTCGCCGCCCGCCGGGATATAGACATTCTCGACCACCACGCCGCTGTCGCTCAGCCGGACGCCCACATGGCGCGCCTCGCCATTGGCCTGCCAGTCGTGGCGCGAGACTTCGGTAAAGGGAATCCGCGCGACCGTGGCCACGCCGTGATAGCCCTTCTGGCCATGCACCGCCTGATAGGTGTAGCCCAGATCGGCAAAGGCCTGCGCGGGGAACAACTCGGCCACTGTCTTGATTTCCTGAAGGCACAGGACATCGGGCCCATGCTCCTTCAGATAGCGTTCGACCAGCGGCATACGCAGCCGCACCGAGTTGATGTTCCATGTAGCGATAGAGATCATGCGCGCAGCCCATAAAGCATCGCGCCCGAAAGTGGCACCGCATTTTTTCTCAACAGGCCGCAAAAAGAAAACCCCCGCTCCCCGGGGGCATGGGGAGCGAGGGTTCGTGTGTGCGTTCGTCACGCTGACATGCGGATCTCGTTAGAGAGGTGGGCAACAGGGGGGAAAACCCACCAACTCGTCCGCCTTGTCGAAGACCTGTATAGGCCCGCTTGCCTTGCTGCCTTATGAACAGGATCGGCAGCATTGTCGCAGATTGTCACAGCAATGACATTTAAGCGTATCAGCGCCGGACATTGGGCCTGATGTCGAGATATTTGAACAGATCATCCCCCAGATCCACGCCATATTGGTGGCCCGAAAGGATAATCGTGGTGCGCCGATTCTGCGCGTCCACGGTCTGCCATCCCACCAGCTCCATCCCGCCCGGCACACCGGCCTTATGGGCAAAGCTGAGCGTCATGACGCCATATTCGGGGTGCATGCGGTCGGTCACGCGGATGTTGGTGACATGGGGGTCGAGGCTGGGCAGCAGCGTGCCATATTGCGCCATGTCCTTGGCCGGGTTCAGCAGCGCGCCCATCGGGCTCTTGCCGATCGGCCAGCGCTGGGTCTGCTTGACCTCCGAATCGATAATGGTCAGCGCCTTGCCGTCCGAAATGATCAGCACCGGATAGCCGCGCTGATACTGGAAACGGATCTTGCCGGGCCGCTTCAGGCTCAGCACGCCGGTCACCTGCTGGCCGGTGGCCTCGGAGCGCTGCACGAAGTTGGCGCGCAGCGTGTCGATCCCGCGCAGGGCGGCAACAGCCTGATCGATCTGGGCCGAGCCATTGGCCCCCACTGCATTGGCCATCGCGGGGGCTGGAGCAGCAAGCGAAAGGGCCGCCGGTCCCGCAACCAGCAGCCCCATGGCCAGGCGCAACGTCATGCGACGCGCCACCCGGCGATTCGGTAAGGTCTGAGCGTTTTTCATGCCCGCGCTTATAACAGCGCCGGCTTGAACCGCTCCTGAATCTTACTTGATCTTGGCTTCCTTGAATTCCACGTGCTTGCGGGCAACGGGATCATACTTGCGGAAGCTGAACTTTTCCGTGGTGTTGCGCGGGTTCTTCTTGGTCACATAGAAGAAGCCGGTGTTGGCGCTGGAAACCAGACGGATCTTGACGGTTGCGGGCTTTGCCATGACACTTTCCTAATTGTTCCAGACCCGGTCCTTGCATCGCTGAGACAGCGGCGCGCCAACCAGGGCAAAATTCACATGAGCCAAGCTGCACCTTATGCGCCGCGTGGCAAGAGGGTGGCCCCATGCTTTAGCCGGGGCGCAGAGTCAAGCGCGACTTGCCTATCGGCGCTTGTAATATTTGGTGTGAACCGGCCGCAGCAGCGCCGAGGCGACATGAACCAGCACCACCAGCCCCGCAGCCCCCACGGCGGCAAAGGCGGCATAGGTGCGGTCCAGCCCCTGCAACAGCGCGCCGGAGCCCATCGCCCCCACCACAAAGGCCCCGATCATCCCAAAGCCCATATCGGCCAGCCGCGTGATAATCCCCAAGCGGCGGAACAAGGCTCCGGTCAACAGGCCGACAACAGCACCGATCAGCAAAAGGGCAAGCAGGGTCATGGCGCGAATCCTTTCCGGTTCAAGGATACTACAAACCTGCGCAAACACTTATGGGTCTTTTTGGCGGCCCGAAAATCGGCTCGCGGGATTTTCAGGCCGGACCGGCGCATTTATCCCATATGGCCCAGCGCATAGATCGCCACCGCGCCCGCGATGATGCGATAGATGGCAAAGGGCGTGAAGCCACGGCGGCTGATATAAGTGACAAAGCCCTTGATGACGGCCAGCGCCACCACGAAGGACACTACAAAGCCCACCGCGATCTCGCTCATGCCCACGGCCGAGGTGCCCGCCGCCAGTTCATGACGGTGGCTGGCCAATTGCAGCACGGTCGCGCCCAGCATGGTGGGAATGGCAAGGAAGAAGCTGAATTCGGCCGCCGTCGAACGGTTGATGCCCATGCACAGCGCGCCCATGATCGTCGCCCCCGAACGCGACACGCCCGGCACCATGGCCAGACATTGCATCAGCCCCACACCGAAGCACTTGGACACCGGCAGTTGCCCGATGCCGACATAATCGCCGCCCTTGGCAAAGCGCTCGATGGCGATGATCGCCACGCCGCCCACCACCAGCGCCCATGCCACCACCATCGGGCTTTCGAGCAGGATGTCGATCTTTTTCTTGAAGATCAGCCCCAGCACCACGGCCGGGATAAAGGCCACCAGCAGGTTGATGATGAACTGGATCGCGGTCTTTTCGCCGCGAATCAGCCCCAGACCCACCGCCCAGAACGTGCGCCAATACAGCACCACCACGGCCAGAATCGCGCCCAGCTGGATCACGATGTTGAACACCGACCATTGCGCATCGTCATAGCCGAACAGCTTGGCGGCAAGAATCAGGTGGCCGGTGGAGGAAACAGGCAGAAATTCCGTCAGACCTTCGACGATGCCGAGCAGGATGGCGGTGACTAGCAAGGGCATGAGATGTCCTTAAAATTCGCGGGAGAGGAGGAAATTACGCTTCGCCTGCAAAGGCGCGTTCGTCAAATTGCAAACTTGCAAGGCGGGCATAAAGTCCGCCCGCCTGCGTCAATTCCTCGTGTCGGCCCAGCTCGACGATGCGCCCGCCCTCCATCACGACAATGCGGTCGGCCTGACGCACGGTGGCCAGCCGATGGGCGATGACCAGCGTGGTGCGCCCCTGCATCAGACGGTCGAGCGCATCCTGCACCAGACGCTCGCTTTCGGCATCCAGCGCGCTGGTGGCCTCGTCGAGCAGCAGGATCGGCGCATCGCGCAGGATCGCGCGGGCAATCGCCATGCGCTGACGCTGACCGCCCGAGAGGCGCGCGCCGTTTTCGCCAAGGAATGTGTCCAGCCCCTCGGGCAGATCGCGCAGGAAGCCCTCCGCATTGGCCGCGCGGGCCGCTTCCCAGATCGCCTCGTCCGACGCGCTCCAATTGCCATAGCGCAGATTGTCGCGCGCGCTGGCGGCAAACAGCACGCCTTCCTGCGGCACCAGCGCCATACGCTGGCGGATCTCGGCCGGATCGGCGCCTGTCAAAGGCACGCCGTCCAGCTTGATCGCCCCGCCCTGCGGATCATAGAAACGTTCGGCCAGTTGGAAGATCGTCGATTTGCCCGCCCCCGAAGGGCCGACAATCGCCACCGTCTCGCCCGGCTCGACCTTGAGGTCGAAATTGGCCAGCGCCGCCACTTCGGGGCGAGTGGGATAGCGGAAGGTCACGTTCTCAAAGCTGATCTGGCCGCGCGCGGGGCTCGGCAGAGCAATCGGCTTGGCAGGCGGCGCAATCGCGGGCCGCTCGTTAAGCAATTCGGACAGACGGCTTGCCGCCCCCGCCGCACGCACCAGATCGCCATACACCTCGGTCAACGAGCCAAAGGCCCCCGCCACCAATGCGCCCGTCAGCACGAATTGGGCGATGATCCCGCCCGAAATCTCGCCGCTGGCCACGCCCGCCGCCCCGCGCCACATCAGCAGCACCAGCGAACCCAGCACCAGAAGCGTCACCACACTGGTCATGGTCGAGCGGATCTTGATCCGGCGCAGCGCGGTGCCAAAGCTGCGCTCGACGGCGGCGGCGAAACGGTCGCTCTCGCGCGCTTCCTGATTGAAGGCTTGCACAATACGCGCCGCGCCCAACACCTCGGTCACCATCGCGCCGATGTCGGCGATGCGGTCCTGGCTGGATCGCGATTCGCGGCGCAGACGCCGCCCGAACCACACGATCGGCCCCACCACCACCGGAATGGCGATCACCAGCATCCCCGTCAGCTTGGGCGCAAGGAAAAAGAGGATGGCAATACCGACAATCGCCGTGATCGCATTGCGCAGCGCCACCGACACCGTCGTGCCCACCACCTGTTCGATGAGCGCGGTGTCGGCGGTCATGCGGCTGGAGATTTCCTTGGGGCTGTTTTCCTCAAAGAAGCTGGGCGGTTGGCGCAGCAGGTTGCGCTGAACGGCCAGCCGGACATCGGCCACCACGCGCTCGCCCAGCCAGGAGACGTTGAAGAAGCGCACCGCCGTGCCGATGGCCAGCACCACCACCATCGCCAGCAGGGTTTCGAACCAGCGGTCGATGGTCGCCGGATCGCTCCCGCGCGAAAAGCCTTTGTCCACCACTTGGCGGAACCCCCATGGCACGCTGGCCGTGGTGGCCGAGGTGACGATCAGCGCCGCCCCCGCCATCGCCAGCCGCCCCGGATAGGCCACCGCCGCGCGCCACACCATGCGCAGCGGGCCCAGATCCTTGGACGGTTTGGGGGAAACGGCGGCCTCGCCATCGGCGCTATCTTGCGCGCCGGATGGCATCGGGGCGGGGGCAACGGTTGCTTCGGCTTGGCTCGCAGACATGGGCCAGCGCCCTATAGGATTTTTAGGCGGTTTGGAACCGGGCAAGCAAAGAATGGTTAGCAAGATGAGGGGGTCAGATTGCTCCGACTACTGAATAGTAGGCCCAGGTCGGATTGCAACATTGAAGGAATATGGCGATATGTATGACAACAAGCCGATGGCGTATTCCCCCACCATGACGCCGCGCAAGGGATAAGTTGATGTTATACAACGCTTATGAAATGCAACGCAGCCTTCTTTCGGGCGCCAGCGCCTGGGCCTCGGTGATGGCCGAAACACTGACGAATCCGGCCAATCCGATGGCCGCGCTGGGTCTGGGACAGGTGATGGCCTCGGCTTTGGATGTTTTTTCCCATGCCGCGATGCCGCGGGGCAAACCCAATTTCGACATTGAGACCGTGACCGTCGATGGCGTCTCGCATGGCGTGACGGAGGCCATTGTCCAGCACCGCCCCTTCGGCAATCTGCTGCGCTTCAGCCATGACGGCCTGCCTGCCGATGCGCCCAAACTGCTGGTCGTCGCGCCGATGAGCGGGCACTATGCCACGCTGCTGCGCGGGACGGTGGCGCGGATGATGGAACGCGCGGTGGTTTACATCACTGATTGGGCCGATGCGAAGATGGTGCCGATGGAGGCCGGGCGCTTCGATCTGGACGATTATATCGACTATCTGATCGGCTATCTCGAATTTATCGGGCCCAACACGCATATGCTGGCCGTGTGCCAGCCTTCGGTCCCGGCCTATGCGGCAACGGCGATCATGGGCGCGAACAAGCACCCATGCCGCCCGCTGACGCTGACCATGATGGGCGGCCCGGTGGACACGCGCGAGGCGCCCACCAGCGTTAATGACGTGGCCGTCACGCGTCCGCTCAGCTGGTTCGAACATCATGTGATCGCGCAGGTTCCGCTGCATTACCCCGGCGCCGGGCGCAAGGTTTACCCCGGCTTTCTGCAGCTTGCCGGCTTCATCAGCATGAACCTGCATTCGCACATGATGAGCCATTGGCAGATGTTCAAGCATCTGGTCGAAGGCGACGGCGACAGCGCGGATGCCACCAAGGGTTTCTATGAGGAATATCGCAGCGTCTGCGACATGACCTCGGATTTCTATCTTCAGACCATCGAGCATGTGTTCCAAAAGCATTCGCTGCCCAAGGGCGAATTTGTCCATCGCGGCAAGCCGATCGATCTGGGCGCGATCACCGACACCGCGCTGCTGGCGGTCGAGGGCGAGCGCGATGATATTTCGGGCATCGGCCAGACCCGCGCCGCGCTGACGCTGGCGCATAACCTGCCCGAGGCCAACAAGCGCTATCTGTTGGCCGAGAGCGTGGGCCATTACGGCATTTTCAACGGCAGCAAATGGCGCGGAAGGATCGCCCCGGTGGTCGAGGAATGGATGGCCCAGCACGCATCGCGCTGAGCCATCCTTGATGGTTCCTCAGTTTGCGCCGGAATGAAAGACCGACGCAAACAGGGGAATCAGCGCGCGATTGCCCCATTCGGTCATGTGGTGCGTATCGCGGAACAACGCCCGATGCCCGCGCGTGGCCATGCAATTCTGTCCATCGGGGCACAGCATGGGCGTGGGATCCAGCAATTGCACCCCGCATTGACGGTGGGCCTGCTCCATGGCCTCGACGATCATCGCCACCTGTGCCTTGTAGGTGGCCAGCGGCATGGAAATGTCGGGCGCCTTGGGATCGGCGATCAAGGCAAGTTGCAGGCTTGAAACCACAGGCTCGGGAAATTCCGGATTGGGCAGCAGCAGATAGGTCGGCCCACCCTTGGCCAGCGCGCAGCTCGATGCGATCAGCTTTTCGCGCAATTCGGGCCAGGCGGCCGGCTTGCCCGATCCGTCGAAGGTCAGCGTCTGCCCCGAGATCACGCCCTGCCAATAACCGGTGAGCACCAGCGGCGTCCGGCGCGGCTTTGTCTGGGGCACCAGATAGGTTTCGAGAAACTGCTGGCAGCGGCTTTCGCGATCCACCGATCGGGCCCCCAGCACCGGCGCGCAGGCGGCATAGCCATTATAGGCCACCGCCCCGTCGGTTCCCGGCGGCAAGGCGGCGATCAGGGCGCTCACCTCATTTTCGCTCATGCTGTCGCCCAGAAAGGTGACCGCCACCCGCTTGTGATCGCCCGGCCCCAGCAAACAGGGTTTGGGCACCGGCCCGCCGGTCACGAAACAACGGTTCGCGCCCTTGGAGTAGGGGCCGCCGGGCGCGGCCTCGGCCTCGAGCGCGCGCACTTCGGGCGAGAAGCGCTGGGGAAGGCCGCGCGATTTCCAGAAGGCCGCGCCGCCCGCCGCGATCACCAGCATTGCGGCGACATAGGCCAGATGGGCGGTCCATGGATAGGTTTTGGCGCCCTTCGTCTTGGCTCCGGCCTGCTCGATCCAGCGCCACGAGGCATGGCCCAGCAGCAGCGAAAGCACGAAGGCCGCCGCCGTCCAGCGATAATCGCCGATTTTGCCATAGCGCGTGAGAAGCACGGCCAGCGGCCAGTGCCACAGATAGATCGAATAGGAATTGCGCCCCAGCCAAGTGGCCAAGGCATTGCCCGTAATGCGCGAGCGGTCCAGCCCTGCCGCGATCACCAGCCCCGCGCCCAGCGTGGGCAGCAGCGTGGCCGGGCCCGGCCAGCTTCCGGCCTGCGCAAAGGCGATCGAAACCGCAATCAGCACCAGCCCCGCGATCTGGACCGGCCTTTGCGCCCTGGTCGGAACCGCCGGGGCCAGATAGGCCAGCGCCCCGACCAGCATTTCCCAAGCGCGCGGCGGCAACAGGAAAAAGGCGGCGGAGGGCTTATGGATGCTTAGCCAGACACACAGGCCAAACGAGGCCAGCGCCAGCAGCGCCAGAATCGGCAGCAGATGGCGCCTGAGGCCGACCCGGCAAAGCCCAAGCAAGACCAGCGGATAGACCAGATAGAATTGCCACTCGACCGAGAGCGACCAGGTATGGAGAAAGAATTTCAGCGTGGATTTCTGATCGAAATAGCCCGTTTCGCTCCAGAACATCATATTGGAGAAAAAGGTGATCGCCGCGGCCCCGTGCTTGCCGGTGGCAAGCAGGTCCTGCGGCAAGAGCCAGAAGGCAGCAGGGACGAGGACACAGATGACCATGGCCGCCAGCGGGGGAAAGATCCGGCGCGCACGATCAAGATAGAAATCGGTGGTGCGAAACACACCGCGGTCCAGACGCGCGACGATGATCCCCGTCATCAGATAGCCCGAGATGACGAAGAAGACATCAACCCCGGCAAATCCACCGCCAAGCCCGGGAAATCCGAAATGGAAAGCCAGAACCGCCAATACGGCGATTGCCCGCAGCCCGTTGATATCCTGCCGAAAGTTCATCAAGATTTTCCTTTGCCCGGCAAGTTTGCGTAAGATTTCAACCAATGATGGGCCGCAATTGCATCGCCCACCGCCTTGGCCCAGACATGGCGCCCGGCGGGGTTGTAATGGATATGATCGGCCCGCAGCGAGGCGGGCGGAACATCGGCGTTCCTGTCCGCCAGATCCTGCGGCAGGGCCGGATTGCCGCCCGCATTGTAGGCCGCGCGAATATCGACATAGTCATCGCCATAGAGCCGCGAGAGCAGCGCATTGAAATCAACGATGGCCTGATAGGCAGGCGTGCCGCGAGCTTCCTCGGGCCCGGCCTGATTGGGGACGCCCAGCACCAGAAAATGACCGCCCGAGCGGCGCTGTTTCTCGACGATGGCGGCAATGGCGGAAAGCACCTTGTCCTGATCGGCGGGCAAATGGTTGTTGCGCCCGGCACAGATGATCAGCACATCGGCCGGCGGCGCCGGAGCATCGAGTTCAAGTTCGACATTGCCCGCGATGCTGACCGGCAGGGTCTGGCCCGGATCGGGCGTGAATATGTTGACATCGTGATAGGGCGGATCGCCCTCGCCATGCCTCTGATAGATCCCGCTGATCCCGGCCAGTGTGGCATGGGTGCTGCGAATCGCGGTATCGCTGGTGCGGAATATCTCGGGCCAGATCGCCGCGATCGGATTCGCACCGTCATGCAATTCCGGTTCGGTCAGGCGCAAATGGACAGGCAAGGCGCCAAAGCGCGCGGCAATGGCGTCGGCTTTCTGGCCGCCGATTCCCAGATTAATAGCTTGGGCGTGAAACCTTTCCCCCAGTTCAGCCCCAAAATTGCCGCGGGCCAGACTGTCGCCCAGCACAACGATGACCGGGCTCCGGGTTTCTGCCCGGATCGGCACGCTTGCGCTAAGCCATGCTGCGGCTGCCAAAAAACAAGGGGAAATACGCATATCCGTCCCGTATCACGCGATGTTGCAGCGCGAAAGAGCCGAACATGCAGGCTGCGAGAAGAAATTATGCCCGTTTACCTTGGGCTAAGCCGGATATGTTACGATTCGGCACAGGCAAAGAACAACATGGTTAACCAGTCTACATCATCAATTACCCCCATGTTAGCCACACCGTCATCCAATAACAGGAGAGTGACGTGGCTGTTTCCTTGGCAATGGGCGGCATCGGCATCGCCGCGAAAGAATTAAAACCCAATCCGGGCCGTGTGCTCAAAGCCATTGCCAGTGTGCCTTGGGGTGAGCGCACCTTGCTGCGTTTTTACCGCCGCGTGTACAACCGCCTCTTTCCCCGCAGCCGCGCCACCACCGTGTTTGGCGCCAGTTTCGATTGCGAGGCGGGCGACCTCATTCAGGCCAGCATCCTGCATTTCGGCCTGTGGGAACCGCATATGACGGCGCTGATGAAACATCTGATCGAGCCGGGGACGGTGATTGTCGATATTGGTGCGAACATCGGCTATTATACGTTGATGTTCAGCCAGTTGGCCGGGCCTGGCGGACGGGTGGTCGCGGTTGAGGCCCTGCCACGACTGGCCGAATATGGGCGGGCCAACAGCGCGCGCAACGGGGCCACCAATGTCGATGTGCGCGGCTGCGCGGTGGCGGCGCAGGCGGGCGAGCTTACCATTTACGAAGGCCCGCAAAGCAACATCGGCATGACCAGCCTGCTGCCCGGCGCGCATCGCACGGGCGGGGCCAAGGTGAAGGCCCTGCCGCTCGATCAGGTGCTGAGCGCGCAGGAATGCGCCGATTGCTCCTTCATCAAGATCGACATCGAGGGGGCCGAGGTGCCGGTGCTCAATCAGTTCCTTGACCAGATCGACCGCTTCCCCCGCCGCCCGACGCTGGCGGTGGAGGCCACGCCGGCCGAGGATGGCGCGTGGCCCGCGCTGTTCGACCGCTTCGTGGCCGCAGGCTATGTGCCGATCCGCATGTTCAACAGCTATGACTGGCTCGACGCGTTGCATTACGAAGACAAGCCGCTGGAGATCGTCCACAGCCTGCCGCGCGAACAAAGCGATCTGTTGATGGTTCACCCCGACAATGCGCGGGCCTTTGCCACGGCCATGGATCTGGTGATGAGCCGCTCAGGCCGCTAAACGCGCTTCTCCCCGGCGCAGCATCCAATGCTGCGCCGGTTTTTCCACCAGCCGGTAGAGCGCCGCCGAGGCCGCCAGCACGATCATCAGGAACAGGGCCAGCTTGCCCAGCCCCACCGTCAGATCGGGTCCGACGAAGAGCATCTTGAAGACGATAAACAGCAAAAAATGGGACAGATAGGTTGAATAGCTGATCTCGCCCAGCCAGTGCAGCGGACCGGAACGCAGCAGACGCGCAGGCGTGCGGTCCTCCAGCGAAAGCGCAAGGATGAGCGCGGCAAAGGCGCCCGGCACATAGGACGCCTCGGGCAGTTGCAGCACCACACCTCCTTCGAGCAGGGCGATCATCGCCGCCCAGGCCCCGGTGCAGATATCGGGCACATCGCGCCAGCGGGCCCACAGCATCCGCAGCACGTTGCCCATCCAGAATTCCAGCAGACAGCGCATCAGCCCCGTGCGCTGGATTTCATACCCCAGATAATCAGCCGAGCCATGCAGCGCGAAATAAGCCCACAGCCCCGCCAGCAGGCCGCAGCCCAGCGCCACCAGCGCGCCCGTTGACCAATCGCGCCACGGCGCGGCCATCACCGTAAAGGGAAACAGCAGATAGGCCGCCCATTCGCAGGAAATCGACCATGCCGGTTCATTCCACATCAGCCCGATGGTCATGCCCCAGTTCTGCATCAGCAACACATGGAGCGGCAATTCGCCCCAGCGATAGAAGCTGGTATCGCGCCCCGTGGCCGCCAAAAGCCCCACCAGCGCGACAAAACCGCCCAGCAACACCATATGCAAAGGCCAGATCCGCGCGATCCGCCGCAGCCAGAAGCGCGCCATGCCCCGCGCCCCGCGATAGGCCGGATTATCCGCGCCCGAATGCCACAGCACAAAGCCCGAGAGGATAAAGAACAGATCGACCGCCAGATAGCCATGGCTGAGAAAGGCATAGGCCATCGGCCCCACCGTAGCCTTCAGCGTGACGCGCGTGTGGAACAGCACGACATACCACGCCGCCAGCCCGCGCAAGCCCGTCAGCGCATCAAGCTGGGGCGCAAGAGCGCGGGCGCCCGGCAGGGCGGCGGTCTGCTGCGTCCTGTCCATCAACGCCGCTCCCATGGTCGGCCGCTCAGTTGGCAGCGGCCGGGGCGTGTGCCGCCAAAGGCTTTTCTCCCGGCACCTGCATCCGGCGCTGGGCCACGGCCACGGGCGCGGTCTTGCGCCGCACCTGCTGCACCAGCGCGATCTGCAGCGCGATCAGCATATAGACGAAGGGCTGGAACGCGATGCCCACAAAGGCCGCGCCGAGCAGATAGACGAAGTGCCCCTGCTGAAGCGCCAGCGCCAGATCGGCATAGCGCCGGTCCGACGGCGCATCGCTCTTGCGCAACCGGCGGCGCACGCCCTCAAGCTGGATCAGCCCGCTGATCTGCAGCGTCAGCCACAGCGCCAGACCCGGCCAGCCCTGTTCGCCCAGCATTTCGAAATAGGCCGAGTGGAAGGCGCGGCCCTGATCGATGATCTTGGTCGAATTGCTGCCGAAACCATCGTCCTCGCTGGTGATGATCTCCAGCTTGTTGCCGCGGAAGGCGTCAAAGCCGCCGCCAAAGGGATGTTCGGTCGCATAATTGATCGTCCATTTCCACACCGCAAGGCGCGTCGCGGCCGACTGGTCGGACTGGTTGTTCTGGATCGTGCCCATGCGGTTGGAGAAACTGTTGGGCAGCAAGGGCTGTACCAGCACCGCCGCCAGCGCCAGACCGCCGACGTAGAGCCAGCGATATTTCACCGCCCGCATCATCAGCACCGCCAGCAGACCCGCGCAAAGCAGACCCGTGCGCGCCTCGGTGCCGATGGGGATCAACAGGCCGGCAAAGGCCAGCCCATAGGCGAACAGGCGCGTGCGGCTGTTGGCGGGAAAGATCGTGCCGTCGCGCGCCAGCCAGAGCGCCAGCGGGATGATCGCGATGGCCACGCAGGAAATAGTCGAGCCTTCATAAAGGCCGTTATTATCATTGATGAACAGCTTGAGCGTGCCGTAGCCGCCGCCGCCCGCCATGGTTTTCAGCGCGCCGTCCAGAATCAGCGCCGCCGCCGAAAGCACCATCACCAGAGCCGCGGCCTCGATGCGCAATTGCGTGCGCAGCGCCAGCGGCAGGAACATCGCCCACACCAGCGACTTCCACACCCACGACCATTTATCCGCCGCCTCGACCGGGAAATCGGCCGATTGCGTGGTGAAATAGCAGTAAATAAGCAGGAGCAGCATCAGCACCTGACGACCGCTGACCCGCGCGCCCTGCTTGTTGTCAAAAAACAGCCAGCCGACCACCGCCAGAAAGAACACCACCAGTGAGAGCTGGACGTTGGTCAGCAGCGCGTAAGAGATCTTTTGCGGGGCGACGATATCGACATAGAGGAAGGCCAGCACCCAGATAAAGGGCTTGCGCAGCCCCATCAGCAGGATCAGGGCGACAAAGCCGGTGAGGAAAAGATCAAGCACGGCGCACCCTCCACTTGGCCTTCTTCTCGGGCTCGGCTTCCAGCGGCACCTCTTCTTCGGGCGCAGGATCGCGGTCGAGATCCGCGCGCGTCAAAAGGCGCAGGCAGACCAGAACCAGCAGACCATGGGTCAAGGCGATCGAGAAATAGTCAATCATCGAAGAGATGCCCTCTTTGCCTTTACTTCGCCCTTCGCGCGGCAGCCAAGAATCGGCGGCCTGGAATCGGCAATGCGCCAGCCTTTGATTAGGGCATAGCAAGCAGCGGTTGACGGGACGTTAAGCCTTTATCACCTAGGAATTGCGCCATGACACGCATCCTGCACCTGCTCGACCATTCGCTGCCGCTGCACAGCGGCTATACGTTCCGCACCCGCGCCATTCTCAAGGCGCAGGAGGGGCTTGGGCTGGAGGTGCGCGGAGTGACGGGCCTGCGTCATTATGCCGACGGGCCCGATTGCGAAGAAGCCGAAGGGCTGACCTTTTACCGCACGCGGGGGCAGGCCAAGGGACCGGCGGGGCTGCGCGAATGGCGCGAAATCGGCGCCTTTTCCCGCGCGGTGGAGCAGGTTTGCCGCGACTGGCGGCCCGATGTGCTGCATGCTCATTCGCCCGCTTTGTGCGGGATGGCGGGGCTGCGGGTGGCAAGGAAGCTGGGTATTCCACTGGTCTATGAAATCCGCGCCTTTTGGGAGGATGCGGCCGTGGGCAATGGCACCGGGCGCGAAGGCGACATCAAATATATGCTGACCCGCACCCTGGAAAATCACGTAGTGAGCGGCGCGGATGCGGTGGTTACAATCTGTCAGGGGCTGAAGGGCGATCTGATCGCGCGGGGCAATGATCCGGCGCGAATCACCATTATGCCCAATGGCGTCGATCTAGACATGTTTGGCCAGCCGGTGGCGCGCGAATCGGCACTGGCCGACGAACTGGGGCTGGGAGACGGCCCGGTGATCGGCTTTATCGGCAGCTTTTATGATTACGAAGGCATTGACGATCTGATCGACGCGATGCCGGGCCTGATCGCGGTACATCCCGATGCGCGCCTGCTGCTGGTGGGCGGCGGGCCGATGGAGGCGGCTTTGCGTGAGCGCGCAGCGGCGTCGAGCGCGGCCCATGCGATCCGCTTCATGGGCCGGGTGCCCCATTCCCAGGTCGAGCGTTACTATGCGCTGTGCGACATCATGGCTTATCCGCGCAAAAAGAGCAGGTTGACCGATCTGGTCACGCCCTTGAAGCCGCTGGAGGCAATGGCGCAGGGCAAGCTGGTGGCGGCCAGCGACGTGGGCGGGCACCGCGAATTGATGAGCGATGGCGTGACCGGAACCCTTTTCACGCCCGACGATCCGGCCGCCTGCGCCAAGGCTTTGGCCGGACTGCTCTCCGATCGCTCAAATTGGCCGCAAAGACTTGCGGCGGGGCGCTCTCATGTGGAAAATGCGCATGACTGGGCCACCAATGCCAAGCGTTATCTCAATGTTTACCAAATGCTGGCACCGGTTAATGGTGTAAATTCGGAAAGCGAGGCGGCATAACACCCCGATTCGCCCCGGAATACACCGGAAAAGTACATATCGAACACGCAACGGGCAGGACGTAAGGGCGCGACTTTGGCAACGAAGCACACTTCTGCGGGACAGGGCTGGCAAGGCATCACCCATCACCCGTTGTTCGCCACGGTTGTGCCGGTGTGGCTGGCTGCCACTTTCGCACTTTCGACGCTGGCCGTCCGCGGAGAGCTGATCGAGCGGATCGTGCTTTCGGCCCGGCTTGACCTGATCCTGCCGATGGCGACGCCCCCGCTGGGGACGACGGCCCGGCTGTTGCTGGCGGTGGCTTTTGGGCTGGTCGGTGCTTTGCTGGGCTGGGCTGCGGTGCGGGTGCTGGCCCCGCACCAGGCTTTTTCGCAGACCGCGTGGCAGCAGGCCCGCCGCGAAAAGACCGGCGAATCGGCTCCTCTGCGCCGCCGCAGCGCCGATGCACACCCCGACTTTCCCGCGCGCCAGCCGATTCAGGCCCATGCCGAATTGGGCGCGCATGGTTTCGACAATGACCCTGCCCATGCGCCCGCCCCCGAACCGGCCGCCCCCGGGCCGCAGATGACCGAGGCCGCATCGGGCCCCAGCTATGCCCCGCCCCCGCCGGTGGCCGAAACATGGCAGGTGCTGCACGATGTGCCGCCGCCGCCGCCGCCCGCCGAAGAACCTTCGTGGGACTGGAAGCCGCAGGACATCGTGGCCGTCATGGAGCGGCCAGTCGAAACCAGAGTGAAAACCGCCCCCCCCAAGGCCGAGCCCGTGAAACCCGAGCCGGTGGTTGAAACTCCGGCCATCCAGCCGTTTCGTTTCTTCAAGATCGACCCCAGCCCGGTGGAAGCTGTGGTGGAGACTGAGTCGGCCGCTGAAGCGATCCCTGTGGTCGAAGCCGCGCCGATGGCTCCTTCGCCGCTGGCGACGGCCGAAAAGACGCCCGAGATTGCAGCCGAGCCAGAGCTGCCTGCCGCACCTGTGGCTGCGGCCAAAAGCTGCGGGGGCTTTCCCTCGCTCAAGCTCGACGGCCCAAGCGCAGCCGACCATATCGCCTCGGCCTCGCTCGATTCGCTCAGCCATGTCGAGCTGCTTGCGCGGCTGTCTCTGGCCCTGCAGCGTCACCAGAACGCCCCGCAGGAAACCAAAACAACCACTTGCGAGCCTGCGCTGGCCCCTGCCCCGGATGGCACCGGCGATGCGCTGCGCGCCGCGCTGGCCTCGCTGCGCGACGTTAAATAGTTTCCCCACACCCTGCCCCGGCGCATGATTACACCGACAAATGGCGCTTAAACGGCAAATCCTTTCGTCAGAAACGCGCCAAATACGCCGTTTGTGTCCTTTCGCGGTTGCAAAAGCTGCGTTCTGACGCCATGGGGCATGATGCGTCATCTCCCCCGCGCCTGCGCGGGCAGGGGATTCGCGCTCCAGATACACGGGTTCAGGTTGCGCCCTGCCAGAGAGACGGCAGAGGGCGCGAGATTGGGATAGATAATCGATGGGATTTCCAGAGCCCCAGGGCCTCTATGATTCGCGTAACGAGCACGATGCGTGCGGCGTAGGTTTTGTTGCCCATATCAAAGGCGAGAAAAGCCACGCCATTATTACGCAGGCACTGGAAATTCTGAAAAACATTGACCACCGCGGCGCGGTGGGCGCCGACCCGTTGCTGGGCGACGGTGCGGGCATCCTGATTCAGATCCCCGATGCGCTGCTGCGCGACTGGGCCAAGGGTGCGGGCCTGACCCTGCCCCAGCCCGGCGATTATGCAGTGGCCATGTGCTTCCTGCCCCGTGACGAGGGCAGCCGCAATTTCGTGGTCGAATATTTCGAAAAGTTTATCGCCAAGGAGGGCCAGACCCTGATCGGCTGGCGCGATGTGCCGGTGAACATCGATGGTCTGGGCAAGGCTGTGCTCGAATCGATGCCGGTGATTCGCCAGTGCATCATCGGCCGGGGCGAGCATTGCGCCGATCAGGATGCGTTCGAGCGCAAGCTGCTGGCCATCCGCAAGCAGACGCAGAACCCGCTGGCCGCCCTGGCCGAAAAGCATGGTCTGCCGGGCCTGACCGAACTGTATATGCCCAGCATCTCGACCCGTACCATCGTGTACAAGGGTCTGCTGCTGGCAACGCAGGTCGGCAGCTTTTACCCCGACCTGTCGAACCCGCTCTGCGTTTCGGCACTGGGTCTGGTTCACCAGCGTTTCTCGACCAACACCTTCCCCAGCTGGAAGCTGGCGCATCCGTTCCGCTTCATCGCGCATAACGGCGAAATCAACACGGTTCGCGGCAATGTGAACTGGATAAACGCGCGCCGCCGCTCGATGCAGTCGGAACTGCTGGGTCCCGACCTCGACAAGATGTGGCCGATCATCCCGCATGGTCAGTCCGACACGGCAAGCCTCGACAATGCGCTCGAACTGCTGGTGGCGGGCGGCTATCCGCTGGTCCATGCGATGATGATGCTCATCCCCGAAGCATGGGCGGGCAACCCGCTGATGGATGCCAAGCGCCGCGCGTTCTATGAATATCACGCCGCGCTGATGGAGCCTTGGGACGGTCCGGCCGCCGTGGCCTTCACCGATGGCCGCCAGATCGGCGCGACGCTGGACCGCAACGGTCTGCGCCCCGCCCGCTTCCTCGTTACCGATGACGATATGGTGGTGATGGCTTCGGAAAGCGGCGTTCTGCCGATTCCGGAAGAGAAGATCGTGCGCAAGTGGCGCCTGCAGCCGGGCCGTATGCTGCTGATCGACTTTGAACAGGGCCGCATCATCGAGGATGAGGAAATCAAGGCCAGCCTGGCCAATGCCGAGCCTTATGAGGAGTGGCTGGAATCGGCCCAGTACAACATCAAGGACCTTGATGTTGTCGAGCCCGAACTGGCCCAGCTTCCGGTCGAAACCACCACGTTGCTCGACCGTCAGCAGGCCTTTGGCTATACGCAGGAGGACGTGTCCAAGTTCCTCGAACCGATGGGCCGCAATGGCGATGATCCGATCGGCTCGATGGGCACCGACACGCCGATTGCCGTGCTGTCGCGCAAGTCGCGTCTGCTCTATGATTATTTCAAGCAGAACTTTGCGCAGGTGACCAACCCGCCGATCGACCCGATCCGCGAGGAACTGGTGATGTCGCTGGTCAGCATGATCGGTCCGCGTCCCAACCTGCTGGGCAAGGAAGCGGGTAGCCACAAGCGTCTGGAAATCGACCAGCCCATCCTGACCAACGAAGACGTGGCCAAGATCCGCAGCGTGGAAGCTGCGCTTGACGGCGCGTTCCGCACCGCTACGGTCGATACGACGTGGGACGCCAAGTCGGGCGCCGAAGGTCTGGAGCAGGCGATCAAGGAAATGTGCTGGGCGGCAACCGAAGCGGTTCTGGCCGATCACAACATCCTGATCCTGTCCGACCGTGCGCAGGGCCCGGATCGCATCCCGATGCCCGCCCTGCTGGCCACCGCCGCGATCCACCACCATCTGGTGCGTCAGGGTCTGCGTATGCAGGCGGGCCTTGTCGTGGAAACGGGCGAAGCGCGCGAAGTGCATCACTTCTGCGTTCTGGCCGGTTTCGGCGCCGAAGCGATCAACCCCTATGTGGCCTTTGAAACGCTGGAAGATATCCGCGTGAAAAAGGGGATCCCGCTCGACGCCAAGACGGTGAAGAAGAACTACATCAAGGCGGTGGGCAAGGGCATCCTGAAGGTCATGTCCAAGATGGGCATCAGCACCTATCAGTCCTATTGCGGCGCGCAGATCTTCGACGCCATCGGTCTGTCGAGCAGCTTCATCAACGCCTATTTCACCGGCACGGCCACGACCATCGAGGGTGCGGGTCTGAAGGAGATCGCGGAGGAAACCGTGCGTCGCCACGCGGCGGCCTATGGCGACAACCCGATCTATAAGAACATGCTCGATGTGGGCGGCATCTACGGCTATCGTATCCGCGGCGAAGAGCATGCGTGGACGCCTTCCAACATCGCCAGCCTGCAGCATGCGGTTCGCGGCAATGTTCCTGAAAAGTACAAGGAATTTGCCGAGACGATCAACGATCAGGCCCAGCGCAACCTGACCATCCGTGGTCTGCTGGACTTCCGCAAGGCGGACAAGCCGCTGGATATCAGCGAGGTTGAACCGGCCAGCGAAATCGTCAAGCGTTTCGCCACCGGCGCGATGAGCTATGGCTCGATCAGCTGGGAAGCGCATACCACGCTGGCGATCGCCATGAACCGTATCGGCGGCAAGTCGAACACGGGCGAAGGCGGCGAGGATCCGATCCGCTTCAAGCCGCTGGAAAACGGCGATTCACTGCGTTCCTCGATCAAGCAGGTGGCCTCGGGTCGCTTTGGCGTGACCAGCGAATATCTGGTCAATGCCGATGACATCCAGATCAAGATGGCTCAGGGCGCCAAGCCCGGCGAAGGCGGTCAGTTGCCCGGCGACAAGGTCGACAAGACGATCGGCAAAACCCGTCACTCGACCCCGGGTGTGGGCCTGATCTCGCCGCCGCCGCACCATGACATCTATTCGATCGAAGACTTGGCGCAGCTCATTCACGATCTCAAGAACGTGAACACCGGCGCGCGCATCTCGGTCAAGCTGGTGTCGGAAGTGGGCGTGGGCACCGTGGCTGCGGGCGTTTCCAAGGCGCGCGCCGATCATGTCACGATCTCGGGCTATGAAGGCGGGACCGGCGCTTCGCCGCTGACCTCGCTGACGCATGCCGGTTCGCCGTGGGAAATCGGTCTGGCCGAAACGCAGCAGACGCTGATGCTCAACAACCTGCGTTCGCGCATCTGTGTTCAGGCCGATGGCGGCCTGCGCACTGGCCGCGACGTGGCGGTCGCCGCGCTGCTGGGCGCCGACGAGTTCGGTTTCGCAACCGCTCCGTTGATTGCCGCTGGCTGCATCATGATGCGCAAGTGCCATCTCAACACCTGCCCGGTGGGCGTGGCAACGCAGGACCCCGTGCTGCGCGCGCGCTTCACGGGTCAGCCTGAGCATGTCATCAACTACTTCTTCTTCGTCGCCGAAGAGCTGCGCGCCATCATGGCGGAGATGGGCTTCAAGACCCTCGCCGAAATGGTGGGCCGCGTGGACCGTCTGGAGCCCAAGCGGGCGATCCAGCACTGGAAGGCCGAGGGCATCGACCTCTCGCGCCTGCTGCACAAGGTTCCCGATGGCATCTCGCCCAGCCTGAACTGGAGCGAAACGCAGGATCACGGTCTGGCCGGCGCGCTGGACAATGACCTGATCGTCGCGGCCAGCGATGCGCTGATCGAGGGCAAGGCCGTGCGCATCGAGCGCAAGGTCATCAACGTCAACCGCACGGTCGGCGCGATGCTCTCGGGCGAAGTGGCCAAGCGTTACGGTCATGCGGGCCTGCCCGACAACACGATCCATATCGCTCTGACCGGCACGGCGGGTCAGTCCTTCGGCGCCTTCCTCGCGCATGGCGTGACGCTGGAGCTGACGGGCGACGGCAATGACTATGTGGGCAAGGGCCTGTCGGGCGGTCGCGTGATCGTCAAGCAGCCGGACTACGTCAACCGCGAGCCGACCCAGAACATCATCGTGGGCAACACGGTGCTCTATGGCGCGATCAGCGGCGAGGCCTTCTTCTCGGGCGTGGCGGGCGAGCGTTTCGCGGTGCGCAATTCGGGCGCGATCGCCGTTGTCGAAGGCACGGGCGATCATGGCTGCGAATATATGACCGGCGGCGTGGTCGTCGTGCTGGGCAAGACCGGGCGCAACTTTGCGGCCGGTATGTCGGGCGGCGTAGCCTATGTCTATGACGAGGCCGGCAACTTTGCCGATCTGGTCAATCCGGCTCAGGTCGACGTCCTGCCGATCAGCGCGGCGCGCGATGAAGAGGATGGCGCCAAGAGTGATTGGGGCCGTCCGCAACAGCGCACCGTGTCGGTCTATGACCTGGGCATGGGCGACATGCTGCGCCACGATGCCGAACGTCTGCGTATTTTGCTCGAACGTCACAAGCTCCACAGCGGCAGCAAGCGCGCCGCCGAACTGCTGGAGGACTGGGACAACGCGCTGGCCAAGTTCGTCAAGGTCATGCCGCGTGATTATGCCAAGGCGCTGCGCAGCTTTGAAGCTGAGCGTCTGGCCGCAGAAACTGTGGCCGCAGAATAAGTTCGAGAAGGAAGGAATTACACATGGGCAAGGAAACCGGCTTTCTCGAGCTTGACCGTCAGGACCGCACCTATGCGGACCCGGCGGAGCGCGTGAAGCATTACAAGGAATTCGTGATCCCGCATGCCGAGCCTGCGCTCAAAGCGCAGGCCTCGCGCTGCATGAATTGCGGCATTCCCTATTGTCACAATGGCTGTCCGGTGAACAATATCATCCCGGACTGGAACCATCTGGTCTATGAAGGCGATTGGCAGAATGCGCTTGAAGTGCTGCATTCGACCAACAATTTCCCCGAGTTTACGGGGCGCATCTGCCCCGCGCCTTGCGAGGCAGCCTGCACGCTGAACATCGTGGACCAGCCGGTGACGATCAAGTCGATCGAATGCGCGATCGTCGACAAGGGCTGGGAGAACGGCTGGATCACCGCGCAGGTGGCCGCCAGGAAGACCGGCAAGTCAGTGGCCGTGGTGGGTTCGGGCCCGGCGGGTCTGGCCGCTGCGCAGCAACTGGCGCGCGCGGGCCATTCGGTCACGGTGTTTGAAAAGAACGACCGCGTGGGCGGGCTGATGCGTTACGGCATCCCCGACTTCAAAATGGAAAAGCACCTTATCAACCGCCGCATGGTGCAGATGGAAGCCGAAGGCGTGGCCTTCCGCACCTCGGTCGAGGTGGGCGTGCATGTTTCGGTCGAGTCGCTGAAGGAAAACTTCGACGCCATCGTGCTGGCAGGCGGTGCGGAAGATCCGCGTCCCCTGAACATTCCGGGCTATGAAATGCAGGGCGTGCGCTTTGCCATGGAATTCCTGACCCAGCAGAACAAGCGCGTGGCGGGCGATGATGAAATCCGCGCCGCACCGCGCGGCTCGCTGACCGCCACGGGCAAGCATGTCGTGGTGATCGGCGGCGGCGACACAGGCAGCGACTGCGTCGGTACGTCGAACCGTCAGGGTGCCCTGTCCGTCACGCAGCTGGAAATCATGCCCCAGCCGCCGGTGAAGGAAAACAAGGCTCTGAGCTGGCCGAACTGGCCGCTCAAACTGCGCACCTCGTCGAGCCACGAAGAAGGCGTGTCGCGCGAATTCGCCGTACTGACCAAGCGCGTCGTGGGCGAAAACGGGGTCGTCACCGGCCTCGAATGCGTCCGCGTCGAATGGGAAGGCGGCAAGATGGTCGAAGTGCCGGGCAGCGAATTCACGCTCAAGGCCGACCTGATCTTCCTCGCCATGGGCTTTGTCGGTCCGCGCAAGCAAGGTCTGCTCGATCAGGCTGGCGTTGAACTGGACGCGCGCGGCAATGTGAAGGCCGACACCAACAATTATCGCACCAGCGATGACAAGATCTTTGCCTGCGGCGACATGCGCCGCGGTCAGAGCCTTGTCGTCTGGGCCATCCGCGAGGGCCGTCAGGCCGCGCGCGCGGTGGACGAGGCGCTGATGGGCGTGACGGAACTGCCCCGCTGATCGGGCACGCAAACGGGTAAAGAGAAGCGCCGGCGGGGCAACCTGCCGGCGCTTTTTCTATGGAGCATTGGGCAGGCCATGGCGTAGAATACCGGCAACACACCGGAGTCGATGCCCATGTTCCTCGACACACGCGATCCCTGGCCTCCGCCCGACCCGTGGAGCCCGCCGCCCCGCCGAGACCGGCCCGAACTGGGCAAACGGCGCGAGGGGGTGATGCTGTCGCTGGTGGGGATCAATCTGCTGCTGCTGTTTATCGCGCCGATTGCCGGGATCACCTTTTTCGACATCGCCCTGGCGCTCTGGCAGAGGTTTTAGGGTGGCCCCAAACCGCCGCCCTGCCTCACTTCATCGCGGCGGCCAGCTTGTTGTGATAGTCGAACTGCACATAAGCGGGGCCGTTATAGGCCTTGGCAAAGGCGCGGCAGGTTTCCGGATTGGTCGAGAGCGCGGCCATTTCGTCCTGCAGCCTGTTGGTCTCGATATAGTGGACCAGCAGGAGATAATGGCCAGCCTCGGACGCAACGGTGGACAGGGCCAGAGCATAGGGCGAGGCATAGTCGAAATCGTCCCAATATTCGCCCAGCACCTGAAACTTGCCCCATGAGCAGGCCATGAAGGCGGCATCGATCTCTCCGGTGACGATCGCGCCCAGCAATTTGTCCCAACTGTTTTCGTTATAACCGCCCGACTGCGGGTTGCCGAAACTGCACACCGAATATTTGCCGCCGGTGTATTTGTGGAATTTATGGCGTTCAAACAGGACCTTGGGGCGGCCGTCCTTGTCGTACCCGCTGCCTGCGGCCTCGACCTTGGCGACGGCGGCCAATTGCTTGACCGACACGCCCAGCCGCGTGGCGAAAGTCTTGATCTGGTCGGCACCGAGCGGGGCCGTGTTCGCGCTGGTAAAAGTGCTTAGCAAGGCTTTACGAGACAAGTCACCCCAGACGCCATCGGGTTTTGCGCCAATAGCTTTCTGCAAATCGATGATGTTCATGGCCATCCCTTTCAAGAGAAGATGGCCACAGTGTGAATAATCGCTCCTATGTAGGCAATGATTCCATGGCTGCAGTTGGAAACTTCTTTTTAGAGCGACCAGTCGATCGGGGATCGTCCTACAGATTCAAGAAATTCGTTCGCCTTTGAAAAATGGCGGCTGCCGAACCAGCCGTTATAGGCCGAGAGCGGGCTGGGGTGTGGAGCCTTGAGCACCAGATGTCGCCCGTCGTTCAACCCCGGCACGCGCGCCGCCTTCTTCTGCGCATGGCTGCCCCAGAGCATGAAGACACATGGCAAAGGCCCTTTCGCCACCGCCGCCACGCAGGCATCGGTAATCGCCTCCCATCCGCGATTCTGGTGCGACCCGGCCTGCCCCTGCTCGACGGTCAGCGCATTGTTGAGCAGCAGCACGCCCTGACGCGCCCAGGAGGACAGATCGCCATGGGCGGGCGGGACAAAGCCGACGTCTGTTTTCAGCTCCTTGTAGATATTGACCAGACTGGGGGGCACGCGCACGCCCTGTTGCACGGAAAAGCTCAGGCCATGGGCCTGTCCCGGCCCGTGATAGGGGTCCTGGCCCAGAATCACCACCTTGACCTCATCGAGCGGCGTCAGCGCCAGCGCGGCCAGCCTTTGCCCGCGCGCAGGGAAGATCACCTTGCCCGCCGCTTCCTCGCTTTTAAGAAAACCGCCCAGCCGCCGCGCCTCGGGCGTGGAGAGTACGCCATCAAGCGCCTCGCGCCAACTTGTGGGAACTGCGTCACTTGCCGTCATAATCTGCCTTCCCGCCGCTTTCAGGGCTTTTCAGGTCGCCCGCTTCGTCCTAAGCATTTTGGCACAATGGCTGTCTATCTCCACGAAGAAGATCTCCCCGAAGGCGTGCTGGCTCCCGGCCCGATTGCGGTGGACACCGAAACCATGGGCCTTATCACGGCCCGCGACCGGCTGTGCGTCGTGCAAATTGCCGACGGGCGGGGCGACGAGCATCTCGTCCGCTTCAAGCCCGGCAGCACTTACGCTGCGCCCAACCTGAAAGCCGTGCTGGCCGATCCAGAGCGGGTGAAGATCTATCACTTTGCCCGTTTCGACATTGCCGCGATCCAGCATTATCTGGGCGTGACGGCGGCGCCGGTGTTCTGCACCAAGATCGCCAGCAAATTGGTGCGCACCTATACCGACCGGCATGGCCTCAAGGATCTGGTGCGCGAATTGCTGGGCAAGGAATTGAGCAAGCAGCAGCAGTCGAGCGACTGGGGCGGGGCCGAGCTGTCCGACGCCCAGCGAGAATATGCGGCCAGCGATGTGCGCTATCTGCATGCCGCCCATGCCATTCTGGTCACGCGGCTTGAGCGCGAAGGGCGCACCGCATTGGCGCAGGCATGTTTCGACTTCCTTCCCGCGCGGGCGGAACTCGATCTGGCCGGATGGCCCGATCACGACATCTTCAGCCATATGTCGGCCTGAGGCAGCCTTGACCATCGGTGCCGATCTGCTGCGCAACCGCCGCCGCGCGAAAGCCGCGCCCGGCGGAGCGCAGGATCGCATGATTCGCTTTCTTTTTTCCGCCCTGCCCATCGGCGTGGGCATGACCACCGCCGTCATGGTGGTCAGCCCGATCTTTCCCCATGGCGAGGTCTCCTTTCTGCTCGACCGCAACAAGGTGGCCGTGGCCAAGGAGCGCCTGTCGGTGACCAGCGCGACCTATCGCGGCACTGATGACAAGGGGCGCCCGTTCGAGTTGAACGCCGGGCAGGCGGTGCAGCATTCCGCGCAGGTGCCGATTGTGGAAATGCGCGGCCTGCAGGCCAGTCTGGCCATGGAAAGCGGCCCTGCGCGGGTGGAGGCGCCCTCGGCGCGCTATGACCTGAACCGCGAACGCATGCAGGTGGCAGGGCCCGTGCAGTTCTCTGAGAGCGGCGGCTACAGCATGCGCACCAGCAGTGTCGAAATCGACCTGAAGACCCGGCGCGCCACCGCCAACAGCGGTGTGACCGGAACCGTGCCCGCAGGCACGTTCTCGGCCGATCACATGGCGGTCGATCTCTCGTCTCGCAACGTTGTGCTGGAGGGGCGCGCGCGGTTGCGCATGACCCCTTCACGGATGAAAATGCCCAGATGAAACCGCTTCACGCGAGGTGGGGCTTGGGTTAAGGACCAATCATGTCTGTTAGCATGCGCTTTTCGTTTTCCCGTCGCGCCGGTGTCACGGGATTAACCGCTCTGGTGTTGAGCGGCTGGGCCGGCGCCCTTTTGGCGCAGGGGCTGGAGAGTCATGACAGCAATGCGCCGGTGGACTATGCCGCCGATCGCATCGACGTTCAGGACAAGGCCAAGCGAGTCCTGCTGACAGGCAATGTCGAGATCACGCAAAAGGGCTTGAAGCTGCGCGCGGCGCGTACGCTGGTGGCCTATACCGATGATGGCGCAAGCGGCGGCGGCAGCGGCAATGACGTCAAGATCCAGCGCATCGACGCGACCGGCAATGTTGAAGTCATTCGCGGCGAGGAGCACGTCTGGGGTGATCTTGCCACTTATGACTTTGGCCGCCGGGTTATTACGGTCGTCGGCCATGTGCGTCTGCAGAATGCGCGGGGCAATGGCACCGGCGAAAGACTGGTGATCGATCTGGACAATCACATGTCCAATTTCCAGGGCACCGGTGCGGGCAAGGGATCGGCTTCGGGCGGCCGCGTGACAGGGAGCTTCTCGGTCGCAAAAAAGAATGCGGTTAATTCAACGCAGGATCGAAATTAACCTAATCCTTCCGAATCAAACGCCTAATTTTACCAGTGCAAACCTCATTTCGTACCAATTTGGAACACAATTATCTGATTTCGCAACATTTTGGCTCGCCAAGTCGATATCTAAGCCTTTTTACTTATAAATTGACTTGCGGAATTCCCCTCATTGGGTAGATATGCCGCACCTGCGAAATCAATGAGGTTTGAAAAGCCATGACCACCGTCCCTTCCAATGGCAAAGTAGCGCTTATTACCGGCGTAACTGGACAGGACGGGGCATATCTTGCCCGGCTATTGCTGGAAAAGGGCTATGAAGTTCATGGCATTAAGCGCCGCTCTTCGTCTTTCAACACCGGCCGTATCGAAGATATTTACGAAGATCCCCATGTTGAAGGCGCCCGCTTTCACCTGCATTACGGCGATCTGACGGATTCGACCAACCTGATCCGCATCGTTCAGCAGACCCAGCCGGACGAAATCTACAATCTGGCCGCCCAAAGCCATGTGCAGGTCAGCTTTGAAACCCCCGAGTACACCGCGAATGCCGACGCTATCGGCACGCTGCGTCTGCTTGAGGCGATCCGCATTCTGGGTCTGGAAAAGAAGACCCGCTTCTATCAGGCTTCGACCTCGGAACTTTACGGCCTGGTGCAGGAAGTGCCCCAGCGTGAAACCACCCCGTTCTATCCGCGCTCGCCCTATGGCGTGGCCAAGCTCTACGGCTACTGGATCGTGGTGAACTATCGCGAAGCCTATGGCATTCATGCCAGCAACGGCATCCTGTTCAACCATGAAAGCCCGCTGCGCGGCGAAACCTTCGTAACGCGCAAGATCACCCGCGCGGCCGCCGCCATTTCGCTGGGCCGTCAGGAAAAGCTGTATCTGGGCAATCTGAAAGCTGTATCTGGGCAATCTGGACGCCAAGCGCGACTGGGGCCATGCGCGTGAATATGTCGAAGGCATGTGGCTGATGCTTCAGCAGGAGCAGGGCGACGATTACGTGCTGGCGACCGGCGAAACCGTCGAAGTGCGCAATTTCGTGCGCTGGGCCTTTGAAGACGTGGGCATCGAGCTGGAATTCACCGGCGAAGGCATCGACGAAAAGGGTATCTGCAAGAAGACCGGCAAGGTCATTGTCGAGATCGACCCGCGCTACTTCCGCCCGACCGAGGTGGACCTGCTGATCGGCGATCCGACCAAGGCCAAGGAAAAGCTGGGCTGGAGCCACAAGACCCCGATCCGCGAGCTGGCCCGTGAAATGGTCCAGGCCGACCTTCAGGTCATGCGCGACGCCCCGATCGCCAAGTTCCAGTAAGGGTTTCCGGCATGTTCGATCTTTCCGGTAAGCGTGTCTTTGTCGCAGGCCATCGTGGTATGGTGGGCAGCGCCATTGTGCGCCGCCTTGCTTCGGAAAATTGCGATGTGCTGACCGCCGGCCGCGCCGAGCTTGATCTGATGGATCAAGCTGCCGTGCGCGGCTGGATGGCTCGGGAAAAGCCCGATGTGGTAGTGGTTGCCGCAGCCAAGGTGGGGGGCATTCTGGCCAACAACACCTATCCGGCCGACTTCCTCTATAACAATCTGATGATCGAGGCGAACCTCATTCAGGCCTCCCACGCCGTGGACGTGGGCAAGCTGCTGTTTCTGGGTTCGTCCTGCATCTATCCCAAATTCGCCCCTCAGCCGATCACCGAGGACGCGTTGCTCACCGGCCCGTTGGAAGAAACCAACGAATGGTACGCGATTGCCAAGATCGCCGGGATCAAGCTGTGCGAGGCCTATCGCGTGCAGCATGGCGTTGACTACATCAGCGGCATGCCCACCAATCTTTACGGCCCGGGCGACAATTACAACCTCGAAACCAGCCATGTGATGCCCGCGCTGATCCGCAAGGTGCACAATGCCAAGAAGATTGGCGGCACGGTGGAGGTGTGGGGCACGGGCACCCCGCGCCGCGAATTCATGCATGCCGATGATTGCGCCGATGCCTGTGTGCATCTGCTCAAGAACTATTCCGGCCGCGAACATGTTAACATCGGCTTCGGCTCGGATGTCTCGATCCTCGAACTGACCCAGCTCGTGATGGAAGTCGTCGGCTATGAAGGCGAGATCGTCCATGATCTGTCCAAGCCCGATGGCACCCCGCGCAAGCTGATGGACTCCGCACGCCTTCATGCGCTTGGCTGGACCCCGCGGATCGCGCTCAAAGAAGGCATTGCTGACGCCTACCGTCACTTCCTGACAGAGGTAGGTTAATGGGTGATGGCCTGCGGCTCGCCATTGTCGGTCTGAATTACGCCCCCGAGGAAATCGGGATCGCGCGTTATACGACCGACATGGCAAAGGCGCTTGCCGCCAGAGGAGCCCAGGTCGAGGTTATTTCGGGGAAACCCTACTATCCGGCATGGTTTGTCGAGCCGGAATGGCGCGGGGGCTGGCGCCGCAACGTCGAAGCCGGCGTTTCGATCACCCGTTGCCCCTTCTACGTCCCGCGCAAACCGGGCGGTCTCAAGCGTATCCTGCATCTGGCCAGCTTTACCCTGAGCGCGCTTGGCCCGGCCCTTACACTGGGGATGAAGCGCCGCGACAAACGGCCTCAGGCGGTCTTTTGCATCGCCCCCTCGCTGCTCAGCGTGCCGGTGGCATGGGTGCTGGCCCGGTTGTCCGGGGCCAGTCTGTGGGTGCATGTTCAGGATTTCGAGGTCGAGGCCGCTTTCGCCACCGGCCTGGTGGGCAGCGGCGGGGCCGTGGCGCGTCTGGCGCGCTGGGTGGAAAACCGTATGCTGGGGCTGGCCGACATCGCCTCCTCGATCAGCCCGCAAATGTGTGAGCGCCTTGCGGCCAAGGGGATCGCCCCGGACCGCGTGGTCGAAGTGCGCAACTGGGCCGATGTGGACACCGAATTTTGCAGCCCCCGGCACAGTCCCTATCGGGCCGAGTGGGGTATTGGCGAACGCAAAGTCTGCCTTTATTCCGGCAATATCGCCAACAAGCAGGGCATCGAGATCCTGATTGAGGCAGCCCGGTTGCTGCGCCATCGCGCGGACATCCAATTTGTCATTTGCGGTCAGGGGCCCAACCGCGTCCGGCTGGAAGAACTGGCGCGTGGACTGGACAATGTGATGCTCCATGACCTTCAGCCGATGGCCCGGATGGGCGAATTGCTGGGTCTGGCGCAGGTTCACCTGTTGCCGCAAATTCCCGGAGCGGCTGATCTGGTGCTGCCCTCGAAACTCACCAATATGCTGGCCTCTGGCCGCCCCGTCGTGGCCACGGCCGAGCCCGGCACCGGCCTGTATGACGAGGTGGACGGTTGCGGTCTGGCGGTGGCGCCCGGCGATGCGGCGGGCTTGGCCCAAGCGATTGAACGGCTGATCGACGAGCCAGAAATGGCAGCACGCTTCGGGGCCGAAGCACGCAAACGGGCACAGGAACGCTGGTCTCAGGCCGCGATGATCGACCGGATCGAGGCGCGTCTGGCCCGGCTGCTCCGCCCCCGCGTGGCGGCCTGACGATGGCTGTCGCCCTCAAGCTGCGCAATGGCTTTGGCGCCGTCGCGCGCAAGCTGCACTATGTCCGCCTGACGCCCTTTGACACCGACACGGCCGAAGGACGCGCGCATGAAAGACAGCGCCGTGTGGCGCTGAGCGCCATGGCCTCGATGGTGGCGAAGGTGATTTCGGTATCCACCGCCCTGATTTCCGTGCCGCTGACGCTGCATTATCTGGGCGCCGAGCAATATGGCATGTGGATCATCCTCAGTTCATTGCAAGCGTCTTTCACCTTTGCCGATCTAGGCGTCGGCAATGGCGTGCTCAATCAGGTGGCGACGCTCTATGGCCGCGATGATTTCGAGGGCATACGGCGGGTGATTTCCTGCGGCTATGCGATTTTGACCATGGTGGCCCTGGCAATCATGGGGCTGTTTGCGGCCCTGTACCACCTCGTTCCATGGTATGGGATCTTCAACGTCAAGACCGCCGCCGCGCAGGCCGAGGCGGGACCTGCGCTGGGCGCCTTCATCCTGTGCTTTGCGGTGGCCATGCCGCTGGGCATCGTGCAAAAGGTTCAGATCGGCCTGCAGCGCGGCTTTATGGCCAGTTTGTGGCAATGCGCGGGCAGCGTGATCGGGCTGATCGGCGTTCTGGTCTGTATCGAGATGAAGCTCAGCCTGTTCTGGCTGATCTTTGCGCTGATGGGCCAGCCGCTGGTGGCGGCGCTGTTGAATGGCGTGATCTTCTTCGGCTTCATCGAAAAGGGTCTGTCGCCGCGCCTGCCCTTGATCAGCCTGAGCGTGATACGGGCGATTTCGCAGACCGGCGCGATGTTCTTCGTGCTCCAGATCGTGGCGGCGGCCACATTTTATGTCGATTCCATCATTCTGGCGCAGGTGCTCGGCGCTTCGCAGGTGCCGGTCTATTCGGTGCCCGAAAAGCTGTTTTCACTGATCGCCACTGTGCTGGCCATGGTGCAGGCTCCGCTCTGGCCGGCCTACAGCGAGGCGGTGGCGCGCGGCGAGTATGAATGGGCGCGGCGCACCTTGCGCAAATCCCAGATATTTGCCGCAGGCTTTGCCACGGCATGTTCGGCCGTGCTGGTGATCGGCGGGCCGACCATCCTGCATTACTGGGTCAATGGCGCGGTTCAGCCTCCGCTGATGCTGATGCTGGGTCTGGCCATCTGGAAGATCGTAGAAGGGCAAGGCAATGCCATGGCCATGTTCCTCAACGGCACCAACCAGATCCGCTTTCTGGTCATGCTTTCCGTGGTGACGGCGGTGGTGGCGGTAACACTCAAGGTGTTGCTGGCGCGTAAGTTCGGCATTTCAGGAACCGTTTGGGCCACCACGATCGCGTTTTCGGTCTTCATGCTGGTTCCTAGTATCATGCACACGCGCAAGTATCTGCTTGAGCATAGCGGGCACTGAAAGAGCTGCACAGGAAGGGAACGACCATGTTTTCGGCAATAACAGGCCACCTGAAGCGCAATCTTTCACCGTCAATGCGTATCCGGGTTCTTCGCCTTTACACGAGTCTCTCTCGGCTTTCGCATCCGTTCCGTATCTGGCGTTTGCGGCGGCAGCATGTTGGCGCCGGGTCCTATATCGACAAGTCCGTAAACGTCTTGGGCTGGCGCAATACGCGCATTGGTTCAAACAGTGTTATCTGTGAGAACACCTGCATTAATATCAACAATCGCGGAAGCCGCGAACCAAAAGTTGTGATTGGCAACAATTGCTTTATTGGAAGAAGAAATTTTTTTAGCAATGCCAATCAAATTATCCTTAAAGATTACTGTATGACAGGCTTGGATTGTCACCTTAATAGTGCAGATCATGTTTTCAATGATCCGTTCATGCCTTATATCGGCACTGGTGTTACCAATACGAACAATATCATTCTTGGCGTCAATACGTGGCTGGGCACTGATGTCACCATTCTTGGCAACGTGACCATCGGCCATGGCTGCGTGGTGGGCGCAGGCTCGCTCGTCACCAAATCGGCGCCGCCTTTCAGTCTGTTGGTGGGCAGTCCGGCGCGGGTGATCAAGCGCTATGACATGCTCTCGCAATCATGGCGCCCGATTGCCGAGTTCACGCCCGAAATGGAGGCCATGCTGCCCGATGAGGACAGCTATCTGGCCACCCTGCAAAAGAACAAACCGCACCTGTTCATGTCTTATGATGCCGCCGGAAAATGCCGGGGCGATTTGCCGTGAACAGGAAGCGTCCATGACTTCGCATCAAACCCAAATCTTGCACCCAATTGATAAAGGACCTTTCATGACCACGCAATTCAAGCGGTACATCGTGACGGGCGGCGCTGGCTTTATCGGTCATCGCGTCGTGCGCAATCTGCTCGCCATCGAAGACGCCCAAGTGGGGGTGATCGACGATCTCTCGGTCGGGATGCCGATGCCCGCCCCCGCCGATCGTCTGACGCTGCACAAGGCCGATATCCGGGATGCGGAGTCAATTGCGGCCATTCTTGCCGAATTCAAACCCGATGTTGTTGTCCACCTTGCTGCGGTGCATCACATTCCCACCTGCGAGACCAAGCGGGCCTATTCGCTCGATGTCAATGTCGTGGGTACCGAAGTTGTGCTGGAAGCTGCCGCAGCGGCCGGGGTGCAGAAGATCGTGCTGGCCTCCTCGGGCGCGGTCTATGACTGGAAGGAAGGCGCGCTGATCGAGGACACCGCTCCGTTGCGCGCTGCCGACAACTATTCCATCGCCAAGCTGACCAACGAAACGCAGGTTCGCTTGTGGGGCGACCGGACCGGCGGCCAGGTGGCCATCGCCCGCATCTTCAACACCATCGGCGCCGATGACCCCAACGCCCACCTGATCCCCGACATCATCACCCAGATCCCCCAGGGCGCCAGCCAGGTTGAGATCGGGCTGGGCAATCTGACGCCGCGCCGCGACTACATCCATGTTGAAGATACGGCCCGCGCGATTGCCACGATCGCCATGACCGCGCTGGAAGGTCCGTTCAACATTTTCAACGTTTCCACCGGCAAGGACGCAACGGTGGTCGATCTGGTCAATTTGCTGGGCGAAATCATGCAGGTCAAGATCGACGTGGTGTCCGACCCGGCCCGCATTCGGCGCATCGACCGCCCGACCCAGTTGGGCGCGACCGGCAAGATTCGCGCTACGCTGGGCTTTGAGCCGCAACGCAATCTGCGTGAAGCGTTGGTCGATATCGTCAAGCAGTCGGGTTGGACGAGTGAGGCCGTCCAATGATCCGCGTCGGTTTTGTCTTTGCCCGCACCGACACTGGATGGATGGGCGGCATCACCTATATGCGCAATCTGATTGCGGCCATTCAGGCGATCCCGAACCGGAAAATCGAACCGGTGCTGATTGTACCCTCGCAGATGCCAGACAAAAATCTTTCCGATTTCAATGGATTGGAAATCATAAGGACAACGGCACTCGATCGCAAAAGTCCGGCTTGGTTATTGGGCAAATTGAGCGAGAAATATCTCTTCAAGCGCAATCTCGCGCTTGAGGCTGTTTTGCGTCAAAACGGGATCGCAATCCTGTCGCATCACGCCCGGATCGGCTCAAAATCGAAATTCCCCAACTTGCTGTGGATCCCCGATTTTCAGCAGAAGCGCCGCCCGGACTTTTTCGAACCGGCCGAAATCGCCCGCCGGGATGCCGACAACGAACGTTGCGTAGCCGAAGCCCATTGGGTGGTACTGAGCAGCCATGACGCGCTGAACGATCTGAAAACTTATGTGCCCGCAGGGACTGACAAGAGCTCCGTCCTGCGGTTTGTATCGGGCATCCAGTCCACATCTCGCGGAGAACTGGGGCTGGCGGAACTGGAGGCCAAGTATGGTTTTTCCGGCCCCTATTTCCACCTGCCGAACCAGTATTGGGCGCATAAAAACCATGCCGCCGCCATCCGCGCGGTGGCCTTGCTCAAACAGCAGGGGTTGAAGGTAACGGTCCTGTCAACCGGGGCGCCGACCGACTATCGTCATCCCAAGTTCTTTGAGTCGATCGAGAAACTGATCCAGGAACTGGACGTTGCAGATTGCTACAAGGTGCTGGGGCTGATCGACTATGCCGACATGGGGCCATTGATGGGGCACAGTGTGGCGCTCATCAATCCGTCCTATTTCGAGGGGTGGAGCACCACCGTCGAAGAGGCCAAGGCGATGGGCAAGGCCATCATCCTGTCCAATATCCCGGTCCATATCGAGCAGAATCCAGCTCGCGGGGTCTATTTCGATCCCGATCAGCCAGAAGAACTGGCGCAGGCCATGCGCGCAGTTCTGGCCGCTTATGATCCAGCGCAGGAAGAGGCTCTGGTTGCACAGGCCAAGATCGACAACCAGGCCAAATTTGTCGAGTTTGGCGAGGTGTATCAGCAGATCATTCTGGAAAGCCTGGGCAAAGAGGCCTGATCTCAAACCGAAACGGGGCGGGTATCCTATTCAATGGGGCACCCGCCCCGTTTACCAATTAGACATTTCATTTTCCTACCTATAACCAATATGGCTATCTGATCCCTCCGCTCGATTCGTGAGGGACTGAGATGACCGACTTAGCAATTTCCACGCCAGCCGCCTATATAACGCCACAGGCGATGGCCTTTGCCGGTGCCTCCGGCAAAGCCATCTATGTCAGCCAGAACTCGCCGCTGCCGGTAACCAGCAATGCCTGTCCGGCTATCCCGCTGAGCGGCACGACTTCGGCCAATCTGATCGCCGGCCCGTATACGCCCATCATCGGACGCAGCGCCATTCTCACCCTGTCGGGCGACTGGAGCGGAATGGTCCAATTGTCGCGATCCACCGACGGGGGGGGCACGCGCCAGCCGATCACGCTGGGCGGCGCGCCCTGGGCGCTGTTTTCGACCAATTGCTGCGAAAGTGTTTGGGATGAAAGCGACGCGGCCGCGCGCCTCTATCTCGAAATCACGCTGACCTCGGGCACTCTTACCTACAGGCTCTCGCAATGACCATTGACTCGCTATCGCGAAAACTGGCGACACTGGCCAGCACGAATGCCGCCGCCGCCCTGACCATGGCCACCACTGCCAACCAGCGGATTGCCTCGATCCCCCTGTTCAGCGGTCTGCCCAACACCTCCTTCGACAGTTCGATCACCACAGTCGTCACGGGCGGCAATGCCGCTGCCGGAATGGGCGGCGCCAGCTATGTGTGTGACGGGTTGGCCACATCGGCGCTGGCAACCAGCAATCCAGCGCTGTGCAAGATGTCGGCCGATGGCCGCTACTGGCGGTTGGCTCCGGTCAATGGCGCGATCGCGGCCGAGCAATGCGGCGCGGTGGCCAATGACACGACCATGGGCACGGCCAATGTCGCGGCCTTGCGCGCCGCGCTTTCCTATGTCTCGCAGGTCTGCAACGGGGGCGTAGTGCTGTGCGGGCCGGGCCTGTTCACACTGGATGCCGCCTCGCTGGGCAACGACGGTCTGGCCATTCCCTCCTCGGTGGTGATCCGGGGCCAGCGCGGTTCGACAGTCTGGGCACCCAGCAGCACACCGGCCGATCATATGGTTAACATCATGGGCGCCAATGATGTTGCAATTGAGGACATCGAATTGCGCGGCACCGTGCTGTTCGCCAATACCAGCCGGGCTGCGCTGCGCCGGGTAAAGGTGGTGGGCAGACTGTCCAGCACGGTACAATTTGCCGAAACGGGCATTGCGGTCGCCTCCTATTTCGGCGGCACGGGCCAGACCTATCAGGACGCCGCAGGCAGCATCAGCGGCAGCGATTTCGGCCATACGATGGCGGGCAGCGTGATGACCACCACGATGTCGAGCGGGACGCCGGGGGTGACGCAGCAAGCGCGCTATGCGGTGTCCGACTTTATCCCGCTCAATTCGGCACTGCGCTATGTGGTTGAGTTCCAGCCCGGATTTCTGGGCGGTGCAGGCGCGGCCGCGCCCATGATCACCCTTTATAACAGCGCCAAGACCCCCCTGGCCTCCGGACAGAGCAATTCGCCCACAAACCTGTTCATCGGCAGCAATGAAAGCCAGAACGGCACGATCAGCGCGGCCATCATGAATGCGGCCTACATGAAAATCGCGGTGGGTTCCTATCGCGACTATACGACCGCGACCGGACTGGCAGCGACATTCGATCTCTCGAAGATCATCATCTATTCGGCCTCCAATGATCTGGCCACGCAGGGGCTGACCGCATCGCCAGGGGATGCTGCGCAGATCCAGGTGTCCTCCTGCACGGACATGGTCATCGACGACTGCGACTTTCGGCTGGTCAACCGCAGCTGCGTAAAACTGATCTCGTGCACGTCTTGCAGCATCACCCGTTCCCGCGTTCGCTATTCCTATCAGGGCTTTACTGATGATGGAGGCAAGGGCAACCGCATCACCGACAATGACATCGACCTGCGCTTGGCCACCAGCGGCGGTGATCTGATCGGCAACAAGCTGCTGCGCCTGCGCGGTCTGGGGGGCGTGGGGTCGAACGGGGGCGACTATTCGCGCAACCGCATTCAGGGCGCCAGTTGGGGAATCGAATTCCTGCCCAACAACCCGGCCTATCGCAACACGGCCAGCCACAATGTGATCGATGCCGAATTTGCGGGCATGTCGCTGACCACCGGCGACTGGGTGGTGGCCAACAACCGCATCAGCCTGTGCTCTCAGGGCCTGTACGGCATCGAATTGCCCGGGGTCGACAGCGTGAATGCCGTCAGCGCCACGGCCTCCGGCAACGTCATCCAGTGGCGCGATTTTTCCGGCTATCTGGGCTTTGGCATTTCGGCCACCTGCGTCGGCAAGGTTGCCGTTCAGGGCGGCTTTATCCGCGCGCCGGTCGTGATCCAGAACGCGGGCACGAACATATCGGGCGAATTGGTGATCGATGGAACCGTGGGCGAATTTGGCGCCACGGCGCTGCTGGGTCGCGACAGCGCGATCAGCGCGCGCTTTGCCGCCCTGCGCCCCTATATCCTGTGCTATCCCTACGGAAGCGGCACCAGTGGGGCGGTCATCGACTTCAAACCGTCCAGCAGCGCCAATCCCCTGTCGCTGAGGATCGATCATCTGGTGCCGGGCGCGGCCAGCATCACCCAGATCAGCAATTGCAGCAATGTCAGCCTGACTATGCCCGACATTCGGCCCACCGGCTATGTCACCTCGCAGTATATCCGGATCGACTGGCCCACCAATGCGCCTGCCAGCATTACACTCAAGGATTGCAATTTCACCAATCCCCCCGCGGATATGAGCCGCAGTCAATGGTGTTCACTGGGCAGCACCGTCCCGCAAACAGGCTCAAAGGTGGTGATGCAGGGCAATGTCTGGGGCTTGCAAAAGGTGCCCGCGCCCAGCGGCAATTATGTCCGCGCCATCGTCTCGGGCGATCCCCTGCTCAGCGGCTATACCAGCAGTGCTGCAATTGGCTCGATCGCCGCAGGCGGCAGTTGGACCACCAGTCTGGCCGCCTTTGGCGCCTGCACCACCGATCGCGGGTATGATGTTCAGCCGGGCACGCCGGGGGCGCTGGCCGGGCTGATTGTGCAATGCTGGGGCAGCAGCGACGACAATGTCACCGTGCAGATCACCAACCCGGGCAGCACCGCACGCACGGTCGGCACGGTATCCCTGTGGGTCAATGGCTTGCGGTCAGCCTAAAGGAAAGCGTCCCGGCCTGCGATGGCCGGGGCGCTTTTATGCAGCGCGCAGATCTTTCGCCAGACGATCCGATGCCCGAAAAGCCAGCATCATCAGCATCATCGTCGGATTGGCACCACCGCTGTTAGGCAGCACCGACGTGGCCAGAACCGTCGCATTGGCCAGCCCGTAAGGACGCAGATCGCCATCCACCACGCCACTTCCCGGGCTCGGCCCCATCCTCGTCGAACCGACCGGATGGAACACGCCGCCCGAATCCTGCAATTCGCGCAGCACATCCTCGCCCGGCCGCCGCACGACCCGCGCCAGATCGCCCAGCGCCGACCCCTTCCACGCCGCTTCATAGGCGTTGGCCGCCTTTTCCAGACTGTCGAGATCGCGCGCCGCCACATCCCAATCCACCACCGCCAAAGGCAGGCCGAACATGTCCTTGCGATCAGGCGAAAGACGGATGCGGTTTTCCGGCAAAGGTGCCTGTTCGATCACCATATGCAGCTGCACCTCGGCGTCGTCGGGATAGAGCAGGCGTTTTTCAACAAAGCGCCACCACACCGCGCGCGCCAGCCATGGCAAGGACCGCGCCAGCGCCGCCAACACCGACATGGGCGGCATTCGGCGCTGCTGCAGATAGCGGAACAGGTCGCGCAAGGCATTGAAGCCCCCGCTTTCCTCGCTGACAAAAGCGATATGGGCAAAACACGGTGGTATCGTTTCGCGCAGCGCCGTATGATCGGTCAGTTCAAAGCGCAGGTTGCGCATGGCGCCGCCCGCCGAAAACTGAAACCCGGCCAATCGGTTCAGCTTGCGCCGGTCCTGCGGCTCCAGCCGACCAATGACCACGGAAAGATGATCGGAAAAATAGCGGCCCAACTGATCGTGGGGAGCAAAAATGCGCTGTCCGTTCTGATCGTCGAGCAGCAGCAGCAGGCGGGTGGTTTCGATGGCGCCAGCGCTGAACACCACTTCGCGCGCGGCGATGGTCAATTCCCCGCCCCGATTCCCGCGCGCCACCACCTGGGTAATACGGTCGCCTGCAAGGCGAAATTCCGTCGCCGTTGCCCCCAGCCAGATCACAGGCACCGATGGCCCTTTCAACGCTCCATCGACCAGATTGGCGACATTGCGACTGGCGAAAGGCGGCCATTTGGCCAGCCGGGGCACGAAATCATCCGAAACAAAGCCCCCCAGCCCGGGCGCCGAATAGTCGCCCTTGCTTAGCCCGAAGAATTCCTCGACCGCCGGGGCATAGGCCACGATATCCTCATGCGCGATGGGCCACTGCGCCGGGTCCAGATCCCCCTTCAAAAAGGGGATCAGGGCCCCGCCCCACCGCGTCGACGTGCCCCCAAGACAGCGGAAACGTCCATGCGCCGCGCCGTCGTAATAGCGGCGGGCGAATTCCACCTCATTGAGGGGATGCTCTTCGCCCTCCTGCTTTTCCAGGCCCGATTCCAGCGCGACCACCCGCAGCCCCTTGCGCGCCAGGCGCACGGCCACGGCCAGCCCCGCCGTGCCCGCCCCGATCACCAGAACATCGGCCTCGATCCGCTCCTGCGTATCGGGGGTCAGATGACGGATCATGCCAGCAGGCCGGCATATTGCCCGGTGCGTTCCGGGCGGGTCGTGCTCACGATGATCGCTCCATCGGCATTGCGGCGCAGCGCCTTTTTCAACACATCCGTCACACTGGCCGCCGGGTCGAGCGCCTTGGCCGCCGAGACGTAGGCATAGGTAATCTGCAAAAGCTTGCCATGGGCGGTCAGCAGGTCCGCCTCGCGCTGTTCCAGACTGTCGGCCATCTGCACCACCTGAGCAAGCGGGCTGTTGCTTTCCAGATAGGGTGCCAGCAATTCCGCCGTCAGCGCCAAGCCGAAATGGCGGACCTTGCCCATATGGCGCATATCCTCCAGCCAACGCAGCCATTCGTCGGTATGGACCAACGCATAGGGCGGCTCATGGAGCGTATAGAGGTCGATCGTCTCGCGCCCCAGTCGCCGCAGGCTGCCCTCCAGCGCGGCCTGGGCGCGTGAAAGCGTGAAATCCACGGTCGGGCGAGAAATCGGCTTAATAAAGCGCCCCGCCGCTTTGCGGGCAAAGACCGCGATCTGGCTCTGCTCCTCGCCACCGGGCGAATAAATGCCTACCTTGGTGGTGACCGTTACATCGCGGTGGCGTCGCAGGGGGCCGGCCAGATCACGCTCGGCATGGCCAAAGCCGTAATAAGGCGCGGTATCGAAATGGGAAAAGCCGCTTTCGATGGCGGCCTCAATCAAGGTTTCCCGTTTGTCTGCATTTCCCGCATTGAACAGGCTGGCTGTGCCGAAGATGAAGCGAGAGACGTCCAGATCGGTTCCTGCCAATCGGACTTTTTGCATGGGCATGGACGGTCACCTTGATAATGCCGGGTCCGGAAAAGGGGGCAAGCTGCTTGGCAAAATTTTTGCAATGCAGTATAAACCGCTATGCCATGAAAAACGCAAACCGGTCAACAAAGGGCGCCTCTGGTATGTCGATGAAGCTTTGGCTGCAAAGCTCTTGCGCCCTTCTTGTCCTGTCGGGCGCACCGAACCTGGCCGCGCATACGATCACGGTCGGTTCGCCGGCCTATCCCGATCTTGCCGCCGCGATTGCCGATGTGCCCCGGCTCAAGGCCAGCCTTGCCGATGGCGAGGCGATCGAGATCCGTTTGCCGCCCGGGGCCACCCGGCTGAAGGCTCCGATAGAGATTGACGGGCCCCACGGCGGATCGCCCGCGCATCGCCTGATAATCAGGGGCGATGCCGGGGGCACAACACGCTTTGTGGGCACGGCCACGGTGCCGACCCGTCCGGCCACGGCCGCCGATGCGCCCGGCTTTGCGCTGCCCTCGGGCGTGCTCGTCGCTGACCTGCGCGGATTGCCCTCCCCGGCCCATCTGGTCGCGCGGGGCAATTATGTGGCGACGACCATGGCGGGCTTCGAACTTTATCAAGGCTCTGCCAGACTGGCGCCCAGCCGCTGGCCGGTTAACGATTATGCCACAACCACGCCGCAGGGCGCCAACAGCGCAGGCCCTTCCTTCGCGCTGCCACCTGATCGCGCCAAGGCATGGGCGAGCGAACCCGCACCTTGGGCGGGCGGTTTCTGGGGCGCACCCTGGTCCTTTGAACTGGCGCCGGTCGTCCGGATCGATCCGCAAGGTGCGCAGGGACAATTGGCTCCCCTGCAATCGCAACAGGAACCCAACGGGCCCGCACGATATTTCGTGGAGAATCTGATCGGCGAGTTGAAGGCGCCGGGGCAATATGTTCTCCTGCCGCAAAAGCAACAGGCGCTTGTCCTGCCCATGCCGGGCGGCGGGGCGCTGGAGGCGGCGGTGCTGCCGCGATTGATCGGTATCTCCGGGGCCGCCCAGATCGAGATCCGCGACATTGCATTTGACCGCAGTCTGGGCGAAGCGGCCAATGTCCTCAAAAGCTCCGACATTCTCTTTGAGCATTGCGCGTTCCGCCAAACCGGCGGGGATGGTGTGATCGTGCGCGGAGGCTCGCGGGTAGTGCTCTCGCATTCGGTGATCGCGTCTACGGCGGAAACCGGCGTGGAACTGACCGGTGGAGACCGGAACAGCCTGACCCCCGGGGGGCATCGGTTTGAAAATGGCGTGATCACCGATTTCGGGCTGGAAGAGCCCACCTATCGCCCCGCCGCCCATCTGACCGGGGTGGGTCAGGTGCTCACTGGATCGCTGCTGCAGGGCGGCGATCACAATGCGGTCATGCTGGCTGGCAACGATCATCGCGTGACAGGCAATGAAATCGCCTATGTGCTGCGCCATACCGAGGATGCCGGCGCAGTCTATATGGGCAATGACTGGACCCAGCGCGGGATGGTGATCGACGGAAATTATTTTCACCATCTTGGCGGCCAGGCCGTCACACAATTCCTGTCGGCCGTCTATCTGGATGACCAGTCGAGCGGCCAGACCGTGACCAATAACATCGTTGTGGGCGGCGACTATGGCGTGGTGATCGGCGGCGGGCGCGACAATGTGGTGCGCGCCAATACATTTTATGGCCCGCGCCGCGGCGGGGTCCATTATGATGAGCGCGGCACGAGTTTTCAGGCCAAAGCCATTCCCGCCTTTGTGCAGCGTCTGGGCAAGATACCCTATCAGGGCGATGTCTGGGCAAAGCATTATCCCACACTCGCCGGCCTGCAATCGGCCGATTACGGCAAGGCACAGGGCAATGTCCTGCGTGACAACCGCAGCTTTGGCGCCGCCGTTCTGGTGGCCGACGCCCGGTTGCAGGCGAGTCCGGGTCTGGCACAATCGGGCAATGCGACATTGGCCATGGCGGCGGCCCCGAAACCGCCGCTAAGCTCCGGGCAGAACACGCACATTGCGTCGCTTTTGCCCCTGAGACAGGTCCCGCCGACCAGCGTTTCGCCGGCGCGATAGCTCATGTTGACCTGCCCGAGGGCGCATGCGAAGGACGCAGGTATATCCATGTATAAAATGACAAGTCAGTGGAGGTCCAGGTGCAGGGCTCGGTAGCAACAATGAAGCGTCCGCCCGCCAGGGCCAAGGCCAGTGCCGCCACCCGGCCCGTTCTGCGTTTCAATACGCTTGATTATGCGGTCATTCCCGGCTTCCTGCTGATTGAAGTCGGCCTTAGCTATTGGGTTTCTTTCGCAACTCTTTTCGCAGTTTTCCTCGCATGGCGCTGGCGCGACGTCATTTGGGCCGGTCTGTCGAGCTTGCCGCTGTTCGTCTTTGTACCGCCGCTGTTCTTCATGGCACTGCTGATCGAACCCACGACGGATTTGACGCAGGACGTCCTGCATATCTGCCGCGAGGCGATGTTCTGGCTGCTGCTTTGTGCAATGCTTGAGGGCCTCAAGAAATTCACGATCGAGATTGATCAGAAAAAGCTGGGAAAAATACTGTTCCTAATGGCGGTTTTTGTTCTTTTGCTTTGCGTCTATCAATTCAGGCAATATTCTGTCGGCGTCTATTTCGGTATTCCCAAAGAATATTTTTCTCAGGGGCAGGGCACGATCGCCGGCGATCTCGATCTGGCTTACAGCCATCTGCGACCGTCGGCCACACTCGCAGAGCCGAGCTATCTGGCGTTCATTTTGATTTCGATCTTGTTTTTCACGAAATTTTTTGAATTTCCGGGCGGTATTGCCCCGCTGACCTCGGCCATTTTCATCATCACAGGCTTTCTCAGCCAATCGATGTCTTTTGTCATGTTTCTGGCCGGTCTGACTGGGCTTGCGCTTTATACTCAGCCAAGGTTTGCACGCTATCGCGCTCCTGCAACGCTGATTGGCTCTGTAGTGCTGCTTGTCCTGATCACCGGCGCCGCGGCTTTTCTGAGCGACACCAGATTGGCAAAATTTGGTTCAACATCAGACACATCAACATTTGCCCGTATCGTTGGCCCGCTCATTTCTCTGCCTGAATTTTTCGCTATCCATCCATTTGGCACGCTCTCGACCACCATGACGGATATGCTTGAATATTTCACAAGCCCCTATGGCATGAGCGGCGAGGAATGGACGCATAACTTTCTCTTCAACGCCATCTTCCTTTATGGACTTGGCGGGATATTCATCCTTTATTTCCTGCTGAAAGGTCGGGGCCTGGTGCCAGCCTCCTATATATTCTCGTGTATGTTCTTCAACGGCGGCATGCTCAACCCCGATAAATTCTCCGTCATGTCGGTCAGTTTTATCATTTTCAAAGCCTTGGGCGATCTCAAGGCGCCTAATCAGATGGCAATCAAGCGCACATCGACCTGATGCGGAGATCTTTATGCCTACATTGAAACGATACCTTGCGCTTGGCGCCCTGGCTGTGCTCGGCCTTGGCGCCGCCGGCGAAATCGCGGCCAGAAGCGCAGGTTTTGGCAAACCCCTGCTCTATCAATCCTCTGCCGCCGGCTATGAGCCACGGCCCAACCAGCACGTCGCCCGCCTCGGCAAAATCACCAACATCAACAGTTCGGGCACGCGTGGCCCCGAATTGGCGGCGCAACCCGCAGGTTTGCGGGTTCTTTCGCTCGGTGATTCCGTGGCGAACGGCGGCACCCAGGTTAATGATGACGAAACCTATCCCGCCTTGTTTGGCACATTGCTAGCTAGGACGAAACCCAAAGCCGAAGTGGTCAATGCCTCGGCTGGCGGATGGTCAGTGTTGAATGAGGCAGCCTGGCTGAAATTGCATGGCACGTTGGGCGCGCGACTGGTCGTTCTGGAGGTCAATGACCGGGATCTGGACCAGAGCTTTGTTGGCCCCGAGATTCTCGATCAACATCCATCCTTCCCCAGCCACCGCCCTTTGTCGGGCTTGGGTGAAATCCTGTTCCGCTATGCCCTGCCCCGTACCGGTCTGGTTCCCTCCGCTGCGGATCCGGGATCAACCGGCGGCGATTTTCAGGAAAATCACGCACGGGTGACACTTGATGCAATTGGCGAAATCAAAAATTTCGCACAAAATCATGGCGCCCGCCTTGCTTTGCTTTACTGGGACGCTCGACTGCCCGTTTCCGCTCCGCAACAGAAGGCGCGCAACGAATTACTCGCTTGGGCCTCCGCTCAAGGGGTAACGGTCATTCGCCCTCAACTCAATACGAGTCCCACAGCTGATAAATATTTCCGCGACCAAATCCATCCTTCAGTCGAAGGCAATCGGATAGTGGCGAAAATGCTGGAAGACAGCCTGTCCAAAGAAATGTAGCAGATCAGGGGCGGCATTTCATTTTGCCGCCCTTTTTCGTTGCATCACAATATTCGCAAATCAAGAAACATTGTCTGCCGAATATATTAACCGCCAATAAAGCTTTGACGGGCGGTGCCGCATTGCAACATGAGCCCATATGCGGTAAAAATCCCTAATCGGGGAATTCAAAGGCGAACCATGTCGGATAACTCACCGCGTATTGCGGTCCTGGCTACCTGTTTCAATCGACGGGACACCACGCTGGCCGGTTTGCAGGCCTTGCGCCTGGCCGCACAAGGCATTGATTATACGGTCTATCTGGTTGACGATGGCTCGACCGATGGCACGGGCGCCGCCGTAGCTGCGCAGTTCCCGGAGGCCCGCGTCTTTACCGGGGATGGTTCGCTGTACTGGAATGGCGGCATGCGCAAGGCATGGCAGGAAGCCATTGTTGATGCGCCCGATTATTACATGTGGTGGAATGACGATCTGCTGCTTGAACCGGGCAGTATTAGTCGACTGTTAACATTTCAACGCGAGATGGAGGCAAGCCACGGGCCTCGCGTCATCACGCTGGGCAAGGTTGTCGATCCGGAAACCGGATTGGTTACTTACGGTGGTTACGTACGCGTTCCGGGTGCGTCGCGTCTGCGGTTTCGGCGGGTTGCCGACGATGGCAGCGTCTGCGTTACGATGAACGGCAATTGCGTGCTGATCCCGGCGCGGGCGGTGCAGGACGTGGGCATTCATTCCGAGCATTATTCCCATGCCAGCGGCGATGTCGATTACGGCCTGCGCGCCAGTCGCGCGGGCTATGCGATTTTCCAGAGCCCGCATATCGTGGGCAGCACCCCTTATAATTTCGCCTATGCGGCCAAGCAGAACCGCCTGACGCTGGCGAACTGGCGTTTTGTCTTTACCCACCCCAAGGGGATTCCCTGGAAGGAATGGCTGCATTTCTGCCGTCTGCATGGCGGGTGGATGTGGCCGGTGAACTTTGTCGGGCGCTATCTCAAAATTATCAAATTCGGCGCCTGAGGTTTATTCCATGTCAGACTCACCTCTGGACGCCGGCTCGGCCGGCTCGTGGGAAGGCGGCGGGACCTTTACGCTGCGCAATCGGATCTATCGACTGGTCTTTCAATTGTGCTGGGCCTTGCTGGCTTCATGGACGCCGCCTTTCATGCATCCCTGGCGGTGCTGGCTCTTGCGATGTTTTGGCGCGCAGGTGGCGCCCACGGCCTTTATCTATGGCAGCGTCCGGATCTGGTATCCCCCCAATCTGCGGGTGGACGACTTTGGCACTTTGGCGCCGGGGGTCACCGCCTATACGATGGCGCCGATCCATATCGGGGCTTATGCGATCGTTTCCCAGGGCGCGCATCTCTGCGCCGGGACGCATGATATTGAGTCCCCCCATTTCCAACTCTTTTCGCGCCCCATCACGATCGAGCCGCGCGCTTGGGTTGCGGCCGAAGCCTTTGTCGGCCCGGGCGTTACCATTGGCGAGGGCGCCGTGCTCGGCGCGCGCGGCGTGGCCATGCGCAATCTCGACGCATGGGGCGTCTATACCGGCAATCCGGCCACCAAACTGCGCGAACGCAAATTGCGCTTTGCTCCGTCCCCTCCACGGCAAGAGGCCTGAAACGATGCCTTCCGCTTCCTCCACGCTGGACCTGACGGTTCTGATCCTGACCTATAACGAAGCGCGCCACATCGAGCGCTCGATCGCCAGCGTGAAGCATTTCGCCCGCGAGATTGTGGTGGTCGACAGCCATTCCACCGACAACACGGTCGAGCTGGCCGAAAAGGCCGGCGCGCGCGTACTGTTCAACCCGTTCATCAATTATTCCAAGCAGTTCCAGTGGGGCCTCGACAATGGCGGGATCACATCGGAATGGGTCATGCGGTTGGATGCCGATGAGATCATCGAGCCGGATCTGGGCGATGAACTGATACGGGCGGTCAAGGATGCACCTGCCGATGTGGTGGGCATGAACATGGACCGCAAGCATATCTTCATGGGCCGCTGGGTGCGCCATGGCGGGCGCTATCCGCTGCGTCTGCTGCGCGTCTGGCGGCGCAACAACGGGCGCATCGAAGACCGCTGGATGGACGAGCATATCGTCATCTGGGGCGGGCGCACCATCGACCTCAAGGGCGGGTTTGCCGACTGCAATCTCAATGACCTGACCTTCTTCACCGAGAAGCACAACAAGTACGCCACGCGCGAAGCGATCGACAAGCTGAGCCAGAAATATCGGCTGTTCGAAAAGGACGAGGCATTTTCCGATGATTCCGGCCCCCGCCAGGCCGTCATCAAGCGCTTTGTCAAGGAGCAGGTTTACAATCGGTTACCATTCTGGGCTGGACCCTTCGGTTATTTCCTCTATCGTTATTTCGTTCAACTTGGCTTTCTCGACGGCTATCAGGGGTTGATCTACCATTTCCTTCAGGGTTGCTGGTATCGCTTCCTGGTCGAGGCCAAGACCATAGAACTCGATGAAGCCATCCGCGATTGTCAGACCAATGATGAACGCGTGCAACGGCTTACCGCTTTGACAAAATTATCGCTTGGACCGACACGATGACCCGCATTTTGCACATTATCACCACTTGCGATCTGCGTGGCGGCGGCCCGATCGAGGCTGCGCGCAATATGGGCACGATCTGGGCCGGACAGGGCCACAGCCATGATCTGCTCACGCTTGACCCTGAAGACGCGGATCTGGAATTGCCCGGCTATCCGGGACGGATTTTCAAGGTGGGCGTTCCCGTGGGGAAATCGCTGGCGGCCCGTTATCGCTATTCGCCCGCGATGGTGCCGTGGCTGAAGGCCAATGCGCATAATTATGATGCGGTGATCGTTTCGGGCCTGTGGCGTTATCAGACGATGGGGGCCGCCAATGCGCTCATCGATCTGGGCATTCCCTATTTCGTGTTCACCCATGGGATGCTCGACCCGTGGTTTCGCAAGCGTTATCCGCTCAAGCACGCGGTCAAGCAGGTCTCCTGGCTGCTGGCCGAGGGTCGCCTGCTGCGCAACGCCGCCAATGTCATGTTCACCTGCGAGGAAGAGGGCATTCTGGCGCAGGACGCCTTCTGGCCCTATTCGGTGAATGCGGCCTGCGTCGGTTATGGCACCCGCGATGTCGCGGGTGATCCCGCGGCGCAGAAGGCGGCTTTCCGTGCCGCCGTGCCCGAGCTTGCCGACAAGCGCTTTTTGCTGTTCCTGAGCCGCATTCACGAGAAGAAAGGCTGCGACCTGCTGCTCGACGGGTTTGCCCGGGTGGCCGGGCGTGAACCGGATCTCGATCTGGTCATTGCAGGGCCCGATCAGACCGGGCTGGTGGCGACGCTGAAGGCGCAGGCGGAAAAGCTGGGAATCGGTCACCGCGTCCATTTCCCCGGCATGCTCAAAGGCGACATCAAATATGGCGCCTTCCGCGCCGCAGAAGCCTTTGTGCTGACCTCGCATCAGGAAAATTTCGGCATCGTGGTGGCCGAGGCCCTGGCCTGCAACACGCCGGTTCTCATCAGCGACAAGGTCAATATCTGGCGCGAGGTGGAAAGTGACGGCGCTGGGCTGGTCGGGCCCGACACGGCAGAGGGTGCCTACAAGGTGCTCTCCGGCTACCTCGACCTGTCGCAGGATGAGCGGCTGGCCATGCGGGAAAAGGCGCGCGAATGTTTCATCAACCGCTTCCGCATCGAGGAAGTCGCGACGCGCCTCATGGCGCTGATCGAATCGCATTTGAATAAGGTGGAGTTGAATTCGGCGAGGCATTAACCAAGGATAGGGATCGATATGAAAATCGCAGGTGTTCAATACCTTAGAGCAATTGCTGCGATCGCTGTAGTTCTCGATCACTGCTGTGGCATGGCCGCATTTGACAAATATTATGGACGAAAATCCATACTGTTCGACTTTCTTGTATCCGGCTCATTCGGTGTAAATCTTTTCTTTCTTATAAGCGGCTTCATAATTGTTGTTTCGTCAACAAAATTTAAGTCCCTCACTCCAAGCAAAACTTTGGGGGATTTTTTTAAGGCGCGTGCCATTCGTATCCTGCCCATGATGTGGCTGACCATTATTTCTTATGCCACATTACGGATTTTAGGCAGAGGATCAGCAGAATGGCACTCCTATTTGAACGCTTTTTTCCTGATACCTTTCGGAGATTATGATCCGAACAATATCTGGACACTACGTCAGGAAGCCATTTTTTACATCATCTTTGGTTTGACATTTTTATCCGGTCGCAAATTGTGGCCGGTTTTTCTTTTTTGGATCCTGATTCCCTTCTTACCACAAATCACAGCCCTTGCTCAGGGCGTACCAGCCTCTCGGCCTATTGGACATCAGATTTTGCTGAACTTCCTATCGCCCGTTAATGTCCTATTTGGAGGCGGGGCGGCAATCGGTCTCCTATACAGGAAACGGGAAGATCTTTTTCATGACAATATGAATCGTGTCATTTCGGCACTTCAGACATGGCCCGCTTTGGTCATCATGTTTTTGATAGCTATGACCATCTTGAAGGGCGACATAATCAGTCCGTCAAACGTACTGCTCTCTTTGCCCATTTTCACCATCATGCTCGTAATCGGCGCAATAGAGTACAAGAAAATAAACAGAATTTTCTATTACTTGGGCAACGCATCCTATGCGATTTACCTCTTCCACCTTCAATTTATCTCGGCATTTCTGGGAATATTTTCCAAACATGCGCATGGAATGCCCGTAACGCTTGCCATTGCGACAATCTCAGCAACGACCATTGCAATTTCTTGCGCAATATATTCATTTGTTGAAGTGCCATTGACAAAATATCTGATGGCAAAGCTCATTCATCGACCGAAGGAACAATCGGCTCCGATCGCCGCGGCAGAATAATCCTGCCTGTGAAACAGCGTGGCGGAACGCGCCCTATTTCGCGGCTGAACCGGCCTCGACAATGGCGAGATCACCAAATTGCGTGGCTTCCAGCGTGGGGTGCAGGATCACGTTCAGCCATTGCGCCGGACATTGGCCGTCAATCCGGAAATCGACCTCCCAGCGTCCATTGCCCAGCGGACGCTGGCCATCGAGCGGCTGGCGGCTGTCCTGATCGCAGCCGATTGCCAGTTGCAGCGGCGACGTGTCCTGATGGCCTGCACCGCCCGTCAGGCGGTAACTGGCGCGATAGGTTCCGGGCTTGAGCACCAGCAATTGGCGCAGAATCGGCATCGCCACCGGCGCGGCATTGTGGATCAGCAATCCGCCCGCCACGTTCTTGTCGCCCTTGCGCATTTCATAGGTAACATCGCCATTGCCCCGCCAAGTCCAGGCAAAGGGCGAGTCTGCATTGGCGGTATCGGCCAGCGTGGCGAAACCGGGATCGCCTACCAGCTTGTCGCCGGCCAACGGGCAATGCAAGGCCCAGACATCGCGACCCAGCAACGCATTTCCACTATTGGCCAGCGCAGCCGTCATGGATTTGACATCCGCACAACCAAGCGTGATGCCCACCCGACCAAGATCGACCAGCATCTGGCCGCGCGCCTGCAGGACGTCCCCTTTGGTCCGCCAGCCTTCGCGGGCATAGGCGCCCAGCCAGAGCGGATGCTGACGCATCTTTTCAAACAAGGCGGCGCGCAGTTCCGGCGTGGTTTCCCACGGCTCGATCAGCGGCGTATAGGTCAACAGATCGGCGTGCTGGCGCAGGATCACATCGAAACGCATCGCGGCATTGGGAACGTCGCCCAATTGCAGCGCCCGATCGATCCAGAACAATTGTGTGGAGAGTTCACGCCAGCCCATCTTGGCCGATACCGTGAAGGCCTCCAGCACCTTGGGCCGTTCGCCCATCGCCATACGGGCGGCGCCCAGCATGGCCGGGCCGGTGCTGTCGATCGGCGCCCGCTCAATCAGCATCCGGGCCATGCGCTCAGCATCGCGGGGCTGGGTCTGCGCGAGTTGCGGGGTCAGCCGTGTATCGAGCGAACGAATGGCCAACGCATCAGGAACCATGGCCGCGATGACGGGATCATCCTCACCGCCCGCGCGATCCAGCGCGCTGGCGGCTGCGACAATCGAAAAGATCGCCGCAGCCGCAACTCCCAGATAGCGTATCCGGACGCTCAGACGCGAGGAGGATCGGGCCGACCTTCTCATGCGTTGGGCGTGTAACCATATTGATACTGATAATACTCATACCCGTAATAGGACGAGTAGCGGTTGTTCGACTTGAGCGGGTCGAACTTGGTCAGCACCGCGCCCAGGATCACCGGACGCACCGCGCGCAGACGACGCAGGGCGCCCTTGAGCGAGCCGCGACGGCTGCGGTCCGCCTCGACCACGAAGATCACGCCCTCGACCTGCGCGGCGATCAGCGGCGCGTCGGCCAAACCCAGCACAGGCGGAGAGTCGATGATCACCGCATCGAACGCGTTCTTTGCCTCTTCCAGCAGTTCCTGAATGCGGGTGCCGGAGAACAATTCCGTCGGGCTGGGCGGAATGGGGCCCGAAGTGACGACATTCAGATTGGGCGTGGCGGTCGGCAACATCACCTGCGACAGGCTCTCCAGCCCGACCAGCGCGCTCGACAGACCCTTGTCATTATCATTGTCTAGCCAGCGGTGCAGCGAAGGACGACGCAAGTCGGCGTCGATCAGGATGACCCTCTTGCCGGTTCGGGCCAGCGAAATCGCCAGCGACAGTGCAGTCGTACTCTTGCCTTCGCCCGGCTGCGCGCTGGTCACGGACATGACCTTGGGCATACCGGTACGGCGGATATAGAGCAGGGCCCCGCGGATCGAGTTGTAGGCTTCGGCCACCTGCGACTTGCGATCCTCCAGATCGCTGATCGGCTGACCCGAATTCGAGATCGGCACAACCCCCAGCAGCGGCAGGTTGATCTTCGGCTCGATATCCTCGGGGATGCGGATCGAGTCATCGAACTGATCCTTGATCGCCAGCGTCAGCGCCGCAGCGATGATCGAAAGCGTCAGCCCGATCAGGATGTTCTTGACCATGTCGGGCGAGGAAGGACGCAGCGGAACCTGTGCCTCATCGACGACCGAGATGTTGCTGGTGCTGATACCCGCCGACGCGTTCAATTCCTTGTAGCGCTGGAGCAGACCGTCATAGACCTGACGGTTGGTATCGACTTCGCGCGCCAGCAGGCCATAACGCACCGTGCGGTCCTGCTCGTTGAGCGTCTCGGCTTTGAGCTGCTCGACCTTGGCACGCAATTCGGACTCGGCCCTGACCGCTGCGGTGAATTCGGACTTCACCGCATTGCGGATCGCATTGGCCGAGGTCTGGATCTGGCTGGTCACCGAGGCCAACTGAGCCTCACCGGCGCGGATGGTCGGATAATCTTCCAGATGGCGCGCGCGGTCCTGCTGCAGCGTTGCGGCAATGCCTGCGCGCTGGGTCAGCAATTGCTGGATACCCTGGTTCGACACAACCTCGGTCGCGCTCATCAGCTGGCCCTTGCTGATCGCGTTCCAGCGGGCCTCGGCGGCGATGCGCTTGGACTGGGCCTCGCTGTAGGCCGCGTTCAACTGGTTGAGGCTCGATGCGGTGATCGACCCGCCCTGCTGCACGGCATCCTGCGAGCTGGTCGAGCCAAGCTGCGAGGCGTTCATGCGAATGAGGCCGGCATCGCGGGTGTAGGCGTTGAGCGCTCTTTCGGATTCCTCCAGCTTCTGCTTGACCTCCACCAGCTGATTGGCGAGGAACTCACGCGCATAGCTCGAGCTCTGGAACTTGCGCTGCAGATTGAACTGGATGAATTCCTTGACATAAGTGTTCACGATGAGCGCCGACATATCCGGGCTGTTGCTCTCGAAGGACACTTTCATCAGGCGCGAACTGTGGGGCAGATCAACCGTCAGGTTGCGCATCAGCATGTTGACCACAGCGATCTGGGCCGCCTGCGGCGTCATCTTGGCCAGCGCGCCTTTACGGCTCTGCGAAGCAAAGAAGGCCTCGCTGCGCGTAAGGTTCAGCGTGCGCGAAACGCGCTCGGCCATCCCCCGGCTCTTGAAAACGTCGACCTGCGTCTGCAGGAAACGTTCGGTATCGAGCGAGCTGCCCGACGCCTGATTGTCGGTGTCCTCGTCCTGATCCTTGAGGAACCGGCCGCCGGAATTGTTGACCTGAATATCCGCGCTGGCCTGATAACGCGGCGTGGTCAGCAGCGTCACAATGACCGTAATCGCGAAAACCCCGAGAAAAATCAGGATAATCAGGCGCAAGTTGGCGCGGATGGCGGCAAAGACATAGCGGGCGTTCAGCCCCCCCTGCCCTTCGCCCGGCAGCAAATCGTCCTCGATATGCGGCTGGAAGTGCTGGTCGGCAAGAAGAGCCGATTCGTCGTGATGACCTGCGTTAACCACGGAGCGTCTCTTTCTGCCAATTACAAGTTACGGAAAACGTAGAAAGCATTGAACAGCGGTGCAGCCTGGAGAATGTCATGCCAGGTGCCCTTGACCGCCGAGCGGCCCACCACCACGACATCGCCCGCAACAATCTGGGGGTCCGGTGCACGGCCGGAGCGGATGTAGCCGAGGTGGAAACGGGCAACCAAACGCTCCCCGTTCACTTCGCGAAACACCACCACTTCATCCAGCTTGGCGTCCTTCGTCGTGCTCTGCGCCAGCGCCAGCGCGCCCAGCAGGGTCATGCCCGGCGACGCTTCAAAGCGCCCGGCCTTTTGCACCTGCCCTTCGACGGTCACGCTGCTCTTGTTATGCTCGACAATGCTGATCGCAACCTGAGGATCGCGAATATAGCGCGCAGCCAGACGTTCGGTGATTTCTTCACGCAATTCGCCGATCGTGCGTCCGCTGGCATCAAGCTCACCGGCCAGCGGCATCTGCACCTTGCCGCCGCCATCAACCCAATATTGCTCGGAGGTCAGATCCGGTTCGTTCAGCACGCGGATATAGAGGCGGTCGCCCGGCTGAATAGCGCCTTCCTTGATGCCCACCGGCTTGACCGGGATGACATCATAGGCGGCGGCGCCCGAAGGCATATTCAGTGCCGGATGAGTACCGCATCCTGCGCAAAAGACGCTTGTACCAATCAGGAACAATAAAGTTTTGCGAGGAGTCATACTTGGTCTCTCACTTGCCATAATCCGCAGGATTTGCCTTGGGATTAAGAAGAATGGCGGCGCATAGGGCTGCAATGCCTGCCAACGACATCGAGCGCAACGGGTAATCCACCAGCGAATGCAACCCGATCACACAAAGTGCCAAAGTGGCACAAAAAAGCTGTCCGCGTGAACGCTTGTCCGCCGCAAGCAAGCCTTTGACGACGCCCAGCACGAGCAAAATCACAATGGCGCCCAAAGCGATCACACCGGGATATCCGGCCTCAAGAAGAAGCTCGAGATAGTCATTGTGAGCACGGTTGACATAGGTGTCCGTCACCGCTTCGGCAGGCTCGTAAATATTGAAAACGGGGACAAATGTTCCCATACCGGCACCCGTCGGCAAAAGCTCTCCGGCCGCATAGAGCGAGTTGGTCCAGATCTGCGGACGCGTGTCATGGTCCAGCGAAAATCGGTCCAGCGCAACCATCAAAGGCGAAGTATCGGGCAGAAAAGAATAGGTCCCGGCCACAATTGCACAGACACCGGCAAGCGAAATAAACAAATTCGCCCAGCGCAGTTTCAGCCATGGCCGGATCAAGGCAATCTGTCCGGCCACCACCAGCGGGAGCATCATGATGCCCGTGCGCGAGCCCGTCAGTACAACCGCCAGCGCCAGCGCCAGATCCGCCACTCCGACCAGCCCGATCACGAGCCAGCGCTGGTCAGGCAGGATGCGCCGCTGAACCAGATCGCGCATGAAGGCCGCCGCGCAGAGCATCGCAACAAGCAGGACGTCGGCCTGGCTGTTCGGATTGTTCTGAAATCCGCGCAACCGCGCCTTGCCGCCATTGGTCGGAAAAAGCGCGAAAATGCTGTCCGGCGCGCCATTGAGCTGAACCACCCCCGGCACCAACGACAAAAGCGCCACAGCCAGCACCACGCCCAGCACCAGCGTCCGCCCCGATCGCCCGATCGAGGCCACCATGACCAGCACCATTCCTGCGCTCGCCATGCTCAACAGGCTCGAAAAGGTCAGCGCCGGATCCATCGAGAGGGGGCGCCAACTGTCAGCCCGGCCGATCAGGGCCAGACTATCCACCTCGATCTGACGCCCCGGCAGACTGTGCCAGATCTGGGGCGGCAAAGGCACAAGTTGAACCAGCGGAGCGACCAACAGGATCAGCACAACCGCCCAGACCGCCTTGGGGATCGAACGAAACTGACTTTCCGGGATTTTCCAGAGCCACAGTGCCGCAATCACCGCCACACCGACCTGCACAAACAGCTCTGGCAGAGGATGGCCAACGCCACCTCCGCCAAAGGTCATGGTGATCGCCACAGCGAAAACCACCAGCGGCGTCACCACGCCCTGTTCTTTTGCTAGTCTGCGTAAGATTGGCATAAAATGATTTTGACAGGAAATGCGGTAACCGCAAGAGTTATCGAACAAATTTGGCGCTCGATAACGAAAAAACCAACCCATTTGCACAATTATGAAAAAATACCGCCCTGGCTGACTAAGGCCTGAACAGGCATCCTTACCAAAATCGTTCAAAATATTAAGAATAACGGCCGAACAATACTATCCGACCTGAAATTCCCAGCACCCAAACTCAGCGGCTGGACGCAGGCGGCACTGTGGAAACTACGGTAGCAACCAAAATCCCGCTGAAGCCAGCCTGCCACACGCGCCAAAGGCCGTCCGTGCCGCGAAAGGTGTCCCCAGCCTGCGGACCGGCCATCGCCTTCTCGCAAGCGGCAACCCCGGCGGCACCTGCCTGACGCAAATTAACGCAGCCGACCGGGGCCTTGGCCTTGCTCTTGGCCGCAGTCAGATGAGCGACCGGCAATGAAACAGCACCGCGCGAATTGCCATCCGCAGGAGCCGAGGCGGCCACAAGGCCGGACGCGGCAAGCATCACGATCAAATTTGCAGCCACAGAACTTCTCCTTAAAAATACTTAAGTAGCTTTAACATAGAGAAGGGCAGGAATCCACATTAAAGCGATAAACGGTGGAAAAATGAAACCGATATGGTTCCCTGCCCATACGTAAACGCAGCAGGCAAATGCCTGCGGGCACTCATGCCGCGAAACCAACAACTTGCCTCACCACCAAGGCCATGCATTCCCCATGCGCCCTCTCGCAGCCCACAAAAAAACCCCCCGGAATAACCGAGGGGCCCTTTTGGTCCAGCGTTGAGCCGAGAATTAACGGCTCGACGCAGGCGGAACGACGGCAATAACCGCAGCCGTCGTGCCAGCCGTGATGGCGGCGTTGACCAGCAGATTGGTGGCACTGAAGCCGTAAACCGGCGGCGTGTTCGGGCCGGCCTGAACCTTTTCACAGGCAATGGTCTTGCCGTTCAGCTTCTTGCCGGCGGTCAGCGAGGTGCAGCCCAGAGCCGAAGCCTTGGCCGGGGTAACCAGCGCCGCCTTGGCAACCGGCATCGCAGCAGCGCTGCGCGTATTGTTCGAAACAGGAGCCGCCGAGGCCACGAGGCCAGAAGCGGCGAGCACCACGATCAGGTTAGCAGCCATTGGAATTCTCCTTCTTTACGTAGTTGTACATATAACAGGACAACTCGCGTAGTCCAGTTGAAACTCCTTAACATCTCGCGTTCGCAGCTTAACATCTCGCATTCGCAGTATGTTTTTACGCCTTGAAACACCGATGTGGATAGTCTTACCCAATCCTGGCCCCATCCCGGTTCGGACCTATCATCATCGACCAGGGGAGCGAATCACCTTATTCGCAATTCTTGACACAGCGCAGCATGGAAATTCCGGTGCGATCCTCAGAACGCTCGCGAATGAACCACGACGCGAACGGTCATCAGCATGATCCAGATATCGCGCCAAAGCGACCATCCATGCAGATATTCCAGATCCGCGTAGAGGCGGTCGGTCAAATCCTCCTCGCGGTCCGTCGCCCCGCGATAGCCGCGGATCTGCGCCAGCCCGGTCAGACCTGGCTTGAGCGCATGACGCTCCCAATACCGCGGGTCGACTTCCCAGAACAGCTTGCCCCCGGCCATCGAGCCGGTTGCGTGCGGACGCGGGCCGACAAGGCTCATGTCGCCGCGCAGAACATTGATAAGCTGGGGCAGTTCGTCGATACTGGTCGAACGGATGATCTTACCGACGCGGGTGATCCGCTTGTCGTCCTTGGCCGCCGACTGAGTGCCGTTTCTGCCGATCTTGTTCACGCTCATGCTGCGGAACTTGAAGATCGGGAAGAAGCGGTTGCCGCGACCCACGCGCCGCTGGACAAAGAACACCGGCCCGCCATCCTCCAACTTGACCGCCAGCGCGACCAGCAGCAGAATCGGCGAAAGCAGCAGCAGGGCCGAACCGGCCACAACCGCATCAAGCATCCGCTTCTGCAACCTGTCGCGCAGGCCCATCGGCCCCACCGACACCAGCAAAAGCCCATGCCCATTGGCAATCCGCGCCCCTTGCGCAGAAAGTTCGAGCACAGTGTCATCGACCACCTCGCCCGCGACATTCGCGCCCTTAAGGATAATCGACCAGTTCGCGCGCCGTTCGGGCACCGAACTGATGACCACGCGATCCGCATTGCGGATGATCATTCCGATCCGGTCCAGCGCATGGGGATCATCCAGCACTGGGGCCAGAGCGAAACTTTGCGCCGAAACGTGAAAAGCGCCGTGCAGGGTAATATCGGGCCCGCCATCGTCGATCACCAACTGGTTGATGACCGATACGCCGCAGCGCCACCGCACAAAGCGGCGCATGCCCACCCGATTGACCAGCACGAACAGCGCCGACAACACGACACCAATAGTGAACAGCATGCGCGAATAATTGTCGGTCGAGCGCGCGTAAAAGGTGATGAACGTGACCACCGCCACCGACAGGCCCAGCGCGAGCAAGGAACGTATGACGCTGTGGCTGGTGCTGCGCAGGGATTCGATCGAATAGGAATCGTTGTACAGCGCAATCGTCAGATAGACGGGCAGAACCAACTGCGAGAGCATCAGCGTCCCGCCGGCGAAAGTCTCGGCGCGCAAATAGCCGGCAAGGGCAAATCCGGCGAAAATCGCCAGCACATCGCCGAGAATAAATGCCAGATAGCATTGGAGACGACGCTGCTGCAACGAAGGCATCAGCGGCATGCGCAATGCTTTGGCTCTAGCCTTGGCCCGTTTACGCAACGAACCGGACACACGTGCTACTGGCGCGTTCATGCTTGCTCCACCCTGCTAACTTTGCCGCATCAACGTCGGTTCGTGCCAGGCGCGAGGCCTTAACACTTCCGATCTTGTCACCCTAGTAAAACCACTAACATACCGCTGCATTGCAGCAAACCTAAAATTTCATTCAACCTATTTCAGAACTTCTGATGTTTCCCGGAAAGGTTAAACAAAACAGCGGCTAGGAGCGTGACTTGGCATAGCGGGCAATTTCCGCAAGTTCCTGAGCAAGAAGCAATTCTGCCGTATGGTTATTGGCCATCAGACTGCGGTGGAGCGCCATCAGGCGCTGGGCGAGTCGGGCCAGACCGCGCCCACGCCAGACCCGCAACTGGCGGCTAAGGTCCGGAACATCCTTGAAAAAAACCCGCCGCGACGCCTTCTCGCCCTCCATGAAGGCGGAAATATCCGGGTTGGTTCCGAGTCGCCCGGATAATTGTGCCAATTGGGCAACACGTCGTTCAAAAGCGAGCAGCAGACCAACGGGATTAAGCTCCAGTTCAGCCATCCGACGCAACTCGCTTTTCAGCCTGGTACTGTCCCCATTCAGGACAGTATTTACCAATGTGGTAAAGCCATCCTCTTCGGTTTTGGCTCCCACCGCCTCAAAGGCCTCCAGCGTGGCCGGGCGCGGCCGCTCGGGCGTGGCATCCAGATAGAGCGCCAGTTTGGTAACTTCGGACGCTGCCAGACGGGTATCGAGCCCGACCGCAGCCGCAATACGCTGGGCCAATTCGCGGTCCATCGGCGCTCCGGCCGCATCGGCCATCTGGCGCACCGAAGCCGTTACCGATGCCAGATCCGGCGGATAGAACATCGCCACCAGCGCATCCTCGCGCTTTTCCAGCAACTTGGCGGTACGCGCCTTATCGCTGGCATTGGCGGCCTGGATGATCACCGGACAGGGCGCGACATCGCCCCCGATCAGATTTTCGACCGCGTCATAGACTTCGTCGCCCGAGCAGCGGACCCAGATATGGCGCGTATCGCCAAACAGCGAAGTCGAACGCGCCTCATCGCCAAGCCGCACCGGATCGCGCTTCAACTCTGCGCCGGTCAGTTCCACCCGCTCGCCCGCATCGGGCAGCAAGGAAGCGATGCGAAAGGCGGCATCCTGAACACTGGCGTCATCCGTGCCGCACAGGAAGAACACGCGCATGGTTTGCGCGGCTCTGGGCGCTAGATTGGCAAAGTCGCGCTGGGTGGCTTTCATTGCCTCGCGCGCAGCTTCACGGCCAGATTGGTTACGATTCGCCCCGCAACCACACGCGTGAGGTTCTCCAACGCGGTCTGCTCGGCCGCCACCGTGGCATATTCGGACGAGACCACATCCAGGCCTGCATCCGACCCGGCCGTGGCATCCAGCAGGATCGCGCCGCTGGCCGCATCGATCAACTGATAGCGCGCGCGCAGGATACGCCGCTCTCGCCCCACTGTGTTGTTCGACAGCAGGCCCAGACCGAGCAGTTGATCGTCCAGCCGAACTTCCAGCCGATAGCGCGGCGTGGTTCCCTCGGGCGCGGTGCCGAGTTGATCGACCAGCGCATTGTGCATCAGCCATCCGGCCTTGCCCTGAATGGGCGAGACCGAGATCGACCCCAGCCCCTGCGCCACGCCGGCCTGCGCCCCGCCCGCATAAAGCGGCTGCAAAGCGCAACCCTGCAAGGCGGGCAGCATGGCCAGAAGGCAAAGAGGCAGGAAAGGACGCATATCAGACCACCAGATTGACGAGGCGATCGGGCACCACGATCACTTTCTTGATCGCAGCCCCTTCGAGCGCACGCTGCACCTTTTCGGACGCCAAAGCCAGCGCTTCCAGTTCTTCCTTGGCCGTGCCCTTGGCCACGGTCAGTGTGTCGCGCAGCTTGCCCTTGACCTGAACCGCGATGGTCACCTCATCATCGACCAGCAGCGCCGGGTCGACCGGCGGCCATGCGGCATCGGCAATCAGGCCCTCGGAAATCGAAGCCCAAGCCTCTTCGGCCAGATGCGGCATCATCGGCGCGATCAGCAGCAGGACCGACTTGATCGCGGCGCTGCGGCTGGCGCTGGGCGCGGCCTTTTCGACCACGCCCGTCAGTTCATAAATGCGCGCCACCGCCTTGTTGAAGCTCAGAGCCTCGATATCGGCGGCAATAGCATGGACGGTCTGGTGGGCCTTGCGGTCCACCGCCTTGTCCTCGCCGGTGGCCGCGGCGTCATATTGGCCGAACAGGCGCCACAAGCGCTGCACAAACCGCGCGCAGCCCTCGATCCCCGCCTCGCTCCAGGGCAGATCGCGCTCGGGCGGGCTGTCGGACAGCATGAACCAGCGGATCGCATCGGCGCCATAGGCGGCAACGATCTCGTCGGGGTCCACCACGTTCTTCTTGGACTTCGACATCTTGATGACGCGGCCAATCTCGACCGGAGCGCCATCGGCCTTCAAAGTCGCGCCTTCGCCCGTGCGGGTGATATCGCTGGGCGCATACCAGATCGGCTGACCGTTCGACGGATCGATGCGGCTGTAGGTTTCATGCGTCACCATACCCTGCGTGAACAGGCTGGCGAAAGGCTCCTTAACATCGATCTTGCCGATGCGGGCCAGAGCGCGGGTCCAGAAGCGGGCATAGAGCAGGTGGAGGATCGCATGTTCGATCCCGCCGATATATTGCCCCACCGGCAGCCAGCGCGCGATTTCGGCCGGGTCAAACGGCGCATCGTCAGGCTGGCTGGCAAAGCGCAGGAAGTACCACGAGCTGTCCACGAAAGTATCGAGCGTGTCGGTTTCACGCCGCGCCGCGTGGCCGCATTGCGGGCAATCGACATGCTTCCACGTGGGATGGCGGTCCAGCGGGTTGCCGGGCACGTCAAACGTCACGTCCTCGGGCAGGGTCACGGGCAGGTGCTTCTTGGGCACCGGCACCACGCCGCAGACCTCGCAATGGATGAAGGGAATCGGCGTGCCCCAATAGCGCTGGCGCGAAACGCCCCAGTCGCGCAGGCGCCACACGGTCTTGCCCTCGCCCCAGCCTTCGGCTTCAGCCTTGGCGATGACGGCGGCCTTGGCGGCCTCGACTTCCATGCCGTTGAGGAAGCCGGAGTTCACCAGAGTGCCCGCGCCCGTATAGGCTTCATTGCCTTCAAAAACGGCTGCGGTGTTTTCGCCATCGGCCACCACGCGCGTAACGGGCAGGCCATATTTACGGGCAAAATCAATGTCGCGCTGGTCATGCGCGGGGCAGCCAAAGACCGCGCCCGTGCCATAATCCATCAGCACGAAATTGGCGATATAGACCGGCAATTGCCATTCGGCGTCCAGCGGATGCACCACGCGCAGGCCGGTGTCAAAGCCCAGCTTTTCGGCCGTTTCCAGCTCCGCCGCCGTCGTCCCCCCCTGCTTGCACAGGGCGATGAAATCGGCCGCATCAGGATTGTCCGCCGCCAGCTTCTGGGCAATCGGGTGATCCGCGGCGATGGCGACAAAGCTGGCGCCGAACAAAGTGTCGGGGCGGGTCGAATAGACCTCGACCTCAGCGTCGCCCTTGAAGGTGAATTGCAGGCCCTGCGACTTGCCGATCCAGTTTTCCTGCATCAGCTTGACCTTTTCCGGCCAATGCTCAAGCCCATCAAGCCCTTCGAGCAATTCGTCGGCAAAGTCGGTGATCTTCAAAAACCACTGGTTCAGCTTGCGCTTTTCCACCAGCGCGCCGCTGCGCCAGCCGCGCCCGTCGATCACCTGTTCATTGGCCAGAACAGTGTTGTCGACCGGGTCCCAGTTGACCGTCGATTCCTTGCGATAGACCAACCCGGCGGCGTACAGGTCGAGAAACAGCGACTGTTCCTGACCGTAATATTCCGGTTCGCAGGTGGCGATCTCGCGGCTCCAGTCGAGCGCGAAGCCAAGGCGCTTCAACTGCGCCTTCATGTTGGCGATATTGTCGCGGGTCCAGCCGCCTGGGTGAACGCCCTTTTCCATCGCGGCATTTTCGGCGGGCATGCCGAACGCGTCCCAGCCCATCGGATGCAGCACTTCAAAGCCCTGCATCTTCTTATAGCGGGCCAGCACGTCGCCCATCGTGTAATTGCGCACATGGCCGATATGGATGCGCCCGCTGGGATAGGGGAACATTTCCAGGACATAGGAACGCGGCTTGGCGCTCTTGTCATCGGCCCGGAAGCTCTGCTTCTCGTCCCACACGCGCTGCCATTTGCCATCGGCAACACTGGAATCGAAACGCTCACTCATTTGCTCATGCCCTTTATACCAGAAAGCCTCCCGACTTGCCGGTACGGGGGCAAGTAGGGAGGCAAACGGTCAGAATTGATGTTTACTTGATCAGCGTGGCCTGACGCAGATCGCGCGCCTTGGTCAGGATAACGTCCTCGAGCCGCTGAACCGTGGCGGCGGCCACCGGCGCATCGGTCCAGAAACCGTCCTTCGACACCTGACGCGAGGCGCTCACGCGCAGCGCGTCGGTGCGCAGATCCTTGTCGAGGATCGCAATGGTCAGCTTCATCCGCTCGCCCGGATTCGACGGATTCGAATACCAATCGGTCACAATCACGCCGCTGTTCGCATCGCTTTGCAGCAGGGGCATGAAGGACACCGAATCCAGCGCCGCGCGCCACAGATAGGCGTTCACGCCGATCGTGGTCAGATTCGAGGGCGGCAGCATAACCGTGGTGCGGGTAACGCGGTGATGCTTGATATGGATCGGATTATGCACGCGCATATTGCCGATTTTGCACCCGCCCAGCGCCAGAAGGGCCAGAGCCACCGCGCCCCCACGCAGCATCGGACTGATAAACTTACGGGCAGGAGCCTTGCTGGCCATCATCGGTTCTGCACTTTCCGTCTCAAAAACCCAAAATGCTTGGGCCCCAAAAAACTGTTCGTCCACGCTCCGCCGACGCTGTCGCGCGCGCAAGGGTTGGCAAGTCTCTATAACCGCCAAAAAGCGCGCGACAAGGGGCGTTGGGCACGCTTCTTTCATGGCCAGCGATGGCGTGAACCTTGGCTGAACATCGCGTTGACCATAACAGCGCCGTGCAGCCAAGGTTCATCATGGCGCGCTTAGGATTTGAGGTGTATGGATATTGGCGCCGGAAAGACCCGGTTGTGATTCACGAAACGATGAGACAGGCAACGCTCTCTTTGGTCCCGCGCAGTTCGATGCCCGCCCTGGTCATGGCCGGGGCTGTGGGGCTGCTTGCGCTGCCCAGCGCGGTGCTGGCTTTTTCCACGCGGTTTGAAACCATCGCTGAAAGCGCCGATTCCCGCGCCGATCAGGACAGTTTCACGCCCAGTGGCCTCGATCCCAGAGTGGCCCGCGCCATGGCCGCGCGCGAGCAGGCCCAGTTCATGCAGGGCAAGGAAGCGCTGTTTCACTTCACCCCGGCGGGGCTCGCCACGCGGCCCGACCGGTCGGTGACGGTGGCGGTGCGGGTGGATGCCGAAACCGCGCGGGCCATCGTCGTGCGCGGCCCGGCGCAGCGGATCGCCGCCCCCGGCCCCAACACGCGCGTGGCGCCCAATGCCTACAATCTTGGTCTCTCGCGCGGGTATCAGAACTTTTCGACACTCACCTCGACCTATTCGCTGCCCGGCAACGATCACGCCAAGCACGATCTGCCCGACCTTTCAGCCTTCCCCCGCGTGGAGAGCGGCAGCGATTCGCGACTGGCGCCCCATATTCAGCTGGTCGATCGTGAAAGGGCGGGCCGCGCGCCGCGCACGCTCGAAAGCCTTGGCGAACAGAGCGTGGATGTGGGCGGGTCCTATCGCGTGACGCGCAATTTCGATGTGACGGCGGGCGTGCGCTATTCGCAGGACCGCGACCGGCTGAAGCCCACCAATGACACCAAATCAGACAGCCAGGCTGTCTTTGTCGGCACGCAATTCCGCTTCTGATCCGCGCCGCCCTATTTGACAGACAATTGGCGTAAAAATCGGCCCAATCGGCGGCGGATTGTAAGTGAACCATTCAATGCTGCAAATGCGTAATTCGAAGATTTACTTCGCAGATGCAGCATATCCCGCAATTTACCTCCACTCTTGCGCTAAACTGCGCAATTTTTGCGTGTCTCATCCTTCTATCTTACTTGCCTCTGTCGCATTGCGCCGATAGCACTTGGGCATCTGCTGTTTTCTGGCCGATTTCTTCTGGAGGGAATGCATGACGCGAGTGGCAATCGTTACAGGTGGTACGCGGGGCATTGGTGAGGCAATCAGCCTCGCGCTCAAGGATCTGGGGTATACGGTTGCAGCGAATTACGCGGGCAATGATGAAAAGGCCAAGGCCTTCACCGAAGCGACGGGCATTGCCGCCTATAAATGGGATGTGGGGGATCATGAGGCCACTCTGGCCGGGGTGGCGCAGGTCGAGGCCGATCTGGGCCCGGTCGACGTTGTGGTCAACAATGCGGGCATCACGCGCGACGGCGTGCTGCATCGCATGACTTTCGAAAACTGGAACGAGGTGATCCGCGTCAACCTTGGCGGCTGTTTCAACATGGCCAAGGCCACTTTCCCCGGCATGCGCGAGCGCGGCTGGGGCCGTATCGTCAACATCGGCTCGATCAACGGTCAGGCGGGCCAGTATGGCCAGGTCAATTATGCCGCCGCCAAATCAGGCATCCACGGCTTCACCAAGGCGCTGGCGCAGGAAGGCGCCAAGTTCGGCGTGACCGTCAACGCCATCGCGCCCGGCTATATCGACACTGAAATGGTGGCTGCCGTCCCCGCGCCGGTGCTGGAAAAGATCGTCGCCAAGATCCCGGTGGGCCGCCTTGGCCATGCCGAGGAAATCGCGCGCGGCGTGGCCTTCCTGTGCAGCGAGGACGCGGGCTTTGTCACCGGCTCGACCATGAGCATCAACGGCGGGCAGCATATGTATTGATCGAATCGCGGTTTTCGTGATGCGAGGAAAGGGCGCGGGTCGAAAGGCTCGCGCTTTTTTGTGCTTTAAGGCAAGTGAATCATGAGGGACTGGCTCCTCGTGGCTCCCATTACTGTCTTTGTTGCGCCAGGGTTTAGACGTTGAGTGTAGAACGCGATGATTTATAAGTCTGCGCCGCAAACAGAGATAACTCCACCGCGCCGCAGGCTTTTAAACATCGCCCCAAATACACCCCATGCCCTTTTGGCACCACCCCATTAACGGGATTGCAAAGGGCCCCCGCCCTTTGCCCGCCGGAGGCAAAAACTCCCGCCGGAGGCATCTTTCCCTTCCTCTCCCCCGTCACTACACTCCCCCCATGCCTCCACCATACCACCCCCCTGTCAAACGCTCGGTCGAGATCGCCGGGCACAAGACCTCGATCAGCCTTGAACCCCTGTTCTGGGACATGCTGCGCGAGGCGGCGTTGCGTGAGGGCGTGTCGGTCAATGCACTGGTGGCGCGAATCGATGCGGAAAGGATTGCCTGCGACACTCCTCCCGGACTGGCCGGGGCGGTGCGGATCTGGCTGGTCACTCAACCATTCGTCGCGGTTGATACACGCCCTGCCCTAGGCTAAAATGCCTAGATTAACCATAGTCATCGCTGCGGGGCCCTTGGCATATCCGTACGTCTGCGGTGACAGGTGAAATGGAGGGGGATTTTTCATGCGCAAGATTCACGCGATTTCGAGCCTCGCCCTGCTGGCCTGCGCACTGTGCAGCCAGCCTGCTCTGGCCGCGACGAAGAAGAAGGCGGTCAAGCACAAGCCGGTTGCAGCCGCCTCTTCCGCCCCGATGGCCGCGGCCAGCCCGGCGCCGGTGATGCAGAAAACACGCGTGTGCGACACCACCAGTTCGACCACCGGAGCCGTGGCGGGCGCCGCGCTGGGCGCGGTTTTGGGCAATAAGGTGATCGATAAAGGCGTGTTGGGCACGGCGGGCGGCGCGGCCGCGGGCGCCTTTGCCGGACAGGCACTGGAACGCACGCTGACCGCCAAGCAGCGCTGCCACGATGTCGAAACTCCGGTTAAACCTTAAACCATCAGGAACGGTTCGTCGTAAAAACCGTTCATCTTGAGTTGAACTTGGTTGGCGCTTTATGGGGTCAGCCAAGTCAAAACAGGAGACGCCTTATGCCGAATTTCATCAAATTGATCGCCATGTCCTCGGCGCTGGCGGTGGTGGCAGCGCCCGTGATGGCCGAAGCCCGCCCTGCCAAGCGCGTGGTCAAGGTTTGCCGCAAGTCGAGCGGCACGGCGGGCCTGATCGCGGGCGGCGCAGGCGGCGCCTTGGTGGGCCATGCCGCGCTGGGCGGTCCGGTCGGGCTGGTGGCGGGCGCGGTGGGCGGCGCCTTTGCGGGCCGCGCGATCGACCGCACGATCACCGCGAAAAAGCGCTGCCGCTATGTCGAGGCGCGCCGATAACACAGGGTTGACCCGGCGGTTCGGATAACCGCCGGGTCCCCAACTCAATCGCCGCCGACGCGCTCGATCTCGGCGCCCAGCAGAGCGAATTTCTCTTCCAGCCGCTCATAACCACGGTCAAGGTGATAGAGGCGGTGGACCGTGGTCTGCCCCTCGGCGGCCAGCCCTGCAATCACCAGACTCATCGAAGCGCGCAGGTCGGTCGCCATCACTTCGGCCCCGGTCAGACGCGGCACGCCATGGACGATGGCCACCCGGCCCTTGGTTTCGATCCGCGCGCCCATGCGGGTCAATTCCGGCACGTGCATATAGCGGTTTTCAAAGATCGTTTCGGTCAGCACGCTGGTCCCCTCGGCGCGGGTCAGCATGGCCATCAGCTGGGCCTGCATATCCGTGGCGAAACCGGGATAGGGCGCTGTCGAGACAGTGACCGGGCGGATCGGGCCATTGGCGGCCACAAAGATGCTGTCCTTGCGCGGTTCGACATGCACACCAGCCTCGCGCAGCGCGGCCAGCGTCGCGTCCATTTCATCGGCGCGCGCGCCCAGCAACTCGACCTCGCCCCCGGTGATCGCGGCGGCGCAGGCATAGGAGCCGGCCTCGATCCGGTCCGGCATAACCTGATAGGTTGCGCCATGCAGGCGCTTTACACCGTGAATGGTAAGTTCCGAAGTGCCGATGCCCTCGATCTGGGCGCCCATCGCCACCAGCAGGTTGCAAAGATCGACGATTTCGGGTTCGCGCGCCGCATTGTGCAGGCGGCAGGTGCCATTGGCCATGCTGGCCGCCATCAGCGCGTTTTCCGTCGCGCCCACCGACACCACCGGGAAAGCATAGCGCCCGCCGGGCAGCCCGCCATCGGGCGCAATCGCGCGGACATAGCCCGAAGTCAGCTCGATCGTGGCCCCGAATGCCTCCAAAACCTTCAAATGCAGGTCGATCGGGCGATTGCCGATGGCGCAGCCGCCGGGCAGCGACACGGTCGCCTCGCCCGCGCGGGCCAGCAAGGGGCCAAGCACGAGAATCGAGGCGCGCATCTTGCGCACCAGCTCATAAGGCGCGGTCGTGCTGGTCAGGCGCGTGGCCTGAAGGGTCATAACCCGACCAAAATCCTCTGGCCTTGTCCCCGCGATGGACGTAGAAACGCCGAACTGGTTCAATAGATGCTGGAACCCGTCCACGTCGGCCAGACGCGGCAGATTGCGCAAGGTCAGGGGTTCCTCGGTCAGCAGCGCGCAAGGCAGCAGGGTGAGGGCCGAATTCTTGGCTCCCGACACCGGAATGGCTCCGGAAAGTCGCTTGCCACCGCGAATGATGATTTTGTCCATCGCCACCGTTTAGGAGGCATTTGTGCTGTCGGCAATGGGCCGATTGTGAAAGGCTGGGGGCGGACTGCGAAAGGCTGGGTCGAAAAAATTAACCAAGTTGTAGAACTTGTATTTTAGGTAAACCTACAGCTACTTCAGCTAAGAAGTCGGGAACGAAAGCGAGAAATGATGATGCATTCGCGTGAAATCAAGCCCGTCCGCAAGGCGGTATTTCCAGTGGCAGGCCTTGGGACGCGCTTTTTGCCCGCGACCAAGGCGATCCCCAAGGAAATGCTGCCTATCGTTGATCGTCCTTTGATCCAATACGCCGTCGATGAAGCGCGCGAAGCGGGCATCGAACAGCTCATCTTTGTGACCGGCCGCGGCAAGACCGCCATCGTCGAACATTTCGACACGGCGTTCGAACTCGAAGCCACGATGGAAGGGCGCGGCAAGTCGCTCGACGTGCTCGAACCCACCCGCATCAAGCCGGGCAATCTGGTCACCGTGCGTCAGCAGGTGCCGATGGGCCTGGGCCATGCGATCTGGTGCGCGCGCGCCGTGATCGGCAATGAACCTTTTGCGATTTTCCTGCCCGACGAGCTGATGATCGGCAAGAAAGGCTGCATGAAGCAGATGGTCGAAGCCTATCACAAGACCGGCGGCAATCTGATCTCGGTGCTCGAAGTCCCGCGTGAGGAAGTGTCGTCCTATGGTGTGATCGCGCCGGGCAAGTCCGAGGGCGATCTGACCGAGGTGACCGGCCTTGTCGAAAAGCCCAAGGTTGAGGCGGCGCCCTCGAACCTGATCATTTCGGGCCGCTATATCCTTCAACCCGAAGTGATGACCGTGCTGGAAACGCAGGGCAAGGGCGCGGGCGGCGAAATCCAGCTGACCGACGCCATGGCGCAGATGATCGGTCACCAGCCGTTCCACGCCGTCACCTTTGAGGGCAAGCGCTATGACTGCGGCTCGAAGGTGGGCTTTGTCGAAGCGACGCTGGCTCTGGCGCTTCAGCGCGAGGACATGGGCGCCGAAGTGCGCGAAATGGCCCGCAGGCTGCTGGGCGAATACACCCCCGCCTGATCGGGCGGCGGGGCAGGCAAGGGCGCGAAGGGCAATCCTCTTCGCGCCCTTTGTTTTGCCCGGACCCATAGCGCAGATACAAGAAAGGCGCGAAGGGATGCCCCTCGCGCCTTTCTTGATGCCGAAACTTTTTACGCCGCCCTCAGGCCGCTTCCTTATCCACCCATTCAGGATAAAAAGCCGGTTCGCGGGTGGACCAGCCCGGCGCGGTGGCCGCCGCTTCGCTGATCGATTGCAACAGTTTCTTGCGCCGTTCGGGCCGGATCTGGGGCAGCGCCGCCGCGGCGCAGAAAGCCGAAGGCAGCCAAGGGCGGATATCAGCCCCCAGCAGGCGCTCGTACAAAAAGCGATAGGCCGAAAATCCGGTGATCTTTTCCTGCGCCAGATCGAAGGCGGTCAGCCGCACCAGTTTGCCCAGAAAGCTTTCGAGCGCATCAAGGTTGGTTTCGCAGGGTTTTTCGCCGCGCAGGGCCTTCAATTCCTGATAGATCACATATTGGCTGCGGATGCTGGCACTTTCCGCCGCATCGCGCGCCCACAGCTTGAAAGCGTCCTGACGCCCCAGCCCCACATCGAGGCTGCGCTTGATGTAACGCTGTTCGCAAGGCGTGAAACCGGCAAATTCGCGCAGTTCGGCGATTGCGAGCGTGGCCGTTCCCGTATGTGCCATCTTCGTGATCCCTCGGCCCGGACGATTCCCGGCCTCAGGTTCAAATTGCGCTCAAGGTCTTGAAAAGACGTTAACCATCTTAAAGAAAGTCATAGGGGGCGCCCATTAGCGCCCCCGCCCTATTTGTTTAGAGAATGCCGATGTCGCCTTAGATCATGCCAGCCAGCGGGCTGGACGGATCGGCATATTTGCGGGTGGCCATACGCCCGGCAAGATAAGCGTCGCGCCCGGCCTCGACGGCCAGACGCATCGCGCGGGCCATGCGGATGGGGTCGCGGGCCTCGGCAATGGCGGTGTTCATCAACACGCCGTCCACGCCCAGTTCCATCGCCACGGCCGCATCCGAAGCGGTGCCCACGCCAGCATCGACCAGCACCGGCACTTTGGCGCCCTCGACGATGAGGCGGATCGTCACCTTGTTCTGAATGCCAAGCCCAGAGCCGATCGGCGCGCCCAAAGGCATCACCGCCACGGCGCCCGCTTCTTCCAACTGCTTGGCAGCGATCGGATCATCGACGCAATAGACCATCGGCAGGAAGCCTTCCTTGGCCAGCACCTCGGTCGCCTTGAGCGTCTCGCGCATGTCGGGGTAAAGCGTGCGCGCCTCGCCCAGCACCTCCAGCTTGACCAGATCCCAGCCGCCTGCCTCACGCGCCAGTCGCAAAGTGCGGATCGCATCCTCTGCCGTAAAGCAGCCTGCGGTGTTGGGCAGATAGGTAACCTTTTTGGGGTCGATGAAGTCGGTCAGCATGGGCGCCTTGGGGTCCGACACATTAACGCGGCGCACCGCCACGGTGACGATTTCCGCGCCCGATGCCTCCAGCGCGGCGGCGTTCTGGGCAAAATCCTTGTACTTGCCGGTGCCGACAATCAGGCGCGACCGGAAAGTGCGACCCGCAACGGTCCAAGTGTCATCTGCGCTCACGTCACCACCTCCCACAAAATGCACGATCTCCAGCACATCGCCATCGGCCAGCGCCACATCGGCCAGCGTGCTGCGCGGCACGATGAGCGCATTGCGCTCGACCGCCACCTTGGCCGGATTGAGGCCGATATCGGCCACGAGGTCGGCCACGCTGGCGCCATGGGCAATCCGGCGCGGCTCGCCATTCACTGTCAGGGAGATCGTTTCGCTCATGCCTCGCGCTATTGCGCGTCAGGCCGCGTGGCGCAAGTTCCGGATGTGGGCAAAGGCGAGAAGAATGACGCCCGGAATGGTCATCGCCATTTCCGGCAGGCCATGCGGCACGGCCAGCCCCATCGCCATCAGCACCAGCCCCACGCAGCCCATGATCAATGGTTCGCGCCGCCCATGCCGCGCCAGCCCAAAGCCCAGCCCCAGCGCGCCAATCGCAATCGCAGCCGCCAGACCATATTCATGCACCCGAGGATCAAGCAGCACGCCGCCGCCAATCCCCAGCAAGCCCACCAGCACCACGCCCGACACGCAATGGATCAGGCACAGCGCCGAAAGCGCAACGCCAAGGCGATCAAGCCGGGCACGAATCAGGGCAAGGGTGGGGGCGAACATGGGGCTTCCGATATGTGATAATGTATCATGTGGCAAGCGTTTCTGTCTTTTCAAGCCCGGCCATTTTTTTAAATCCTGCCCCGGCAGGCTCTTGCGATAAAAAGCCATTCATTGGATCAAGGCCCCCGCCCCCGCCCATCGCGGGCATGGCCCGGAATGCAGGATCAAAGGAATGAAACAAACGTCCAACGCCCGTCCCTTGCTGGTGGCGCGCTGGCTTTGGGCCGTGGCCGCGCTGGTGGCGGGCATTGTGGTGGTGGGCGGGATCACGCGCCTGACCGAATCGGGCGTCTCGATCACCGAATGGAAGCCGGTCAGCGGCGCCCTGCCGCCCTTGACGCAGGCCGCATGGGAGGCCGAATTCGCCAAATATCGCGCCACCCCACAATATATATTGATCAACGGCCCGGCGGGCATGACGCTGGCCACCTATAAGATGATCTTCTTCTGGGAATGGGTGCACCGGCTGCTGGCACGCGGGATCGGGCTGGTCTTTGCGCTGCCGCTGGTGATCTTCTGGGTCCGGCGCCAGATTCCCTCGGGCTATCACCTGCGGCTGGTGGCGCTGCTGGCGCTGGGCGGATTGCAGGGGGCGGTCGGCTGGTGGATGGTCAAATCGGGCATTGCCCATGATGTGAAGGTCAGCCATCTGCGGCTTGCCACCCATCTGGGCGTGGCGCTGTTTACGCTGGCCGGGCTGGTGTGGACGGCGCTCGACCTGCAGGCGCTGGCGCGCGGGCAGAAGCGCAGCCGGTTGACAGGTCTGGGAGCGCTGGCGGGGCTGGTGCTGGCGGTACAGCTGATCTGGGGGGCGTTCACCGCAGGTCTGCGTGCAGGGCACGTCACCGATGAATGGCCGCTGATGAACGGCCATATCTGGCCCGGCCCGACCCAGACCGGCGAGACTTTCCTGCAGGCCATCACCGGCGATCCGGCGATTGTCCATTTCCTGCATCGCTGGTGGGCGTGGGTGGTGGTCGGCGTGCTGGTGGTGCTGGCGCGGGCGCTGAAACAGCGCGGGCGGCGTGAGCCCTCGATCGCCATTCACAGCGCTTTTGGCACCCAGATCCTGCTGGGCATCGCCACGGTGATGAGCGGCGTGTCGATCCCCTTGGCGGTAGCGCATCAACTGGTGGGCGCGCTGCTGCTGGTGGCAACGGTCTGGGGTATGCACGCGCTGGGCAGCGAGCGCTGGTCGTGAGCGTACCTGTTCCTGTGCTGATCTGGTGTCCCTTTCCCGATACCGATAGCGCCAAGGCGGCCGCGCGAGTGCTGGTCGAGGGGGGCCTTGCGGCCTGCGCCAATATCCTGCCTGCGATGGAATCGGTCTATGCATGCCAGGGCGCGGTGCATGAAGGGGCTGAGGTCGGGGTGCTCTTCAAAACCAATGCCGATCTGCGCGAAAGTTGCATCGAGCGCCTGCGGGGCCTGCATCCTTATGAGGAGCCGGCGATTCTGGGTTGGGAATGCCCGCTTTCGCTGCCCGCGACCATGGCCTGGCTGGGCGCGCTGAAAGGGTGAAAAACAAGCGGTATTATTTTACCGTACCCTGAAAAGCCCAGAATGCTTGACTCTTGGGGCCATTTGCAACATTAGCGCCGCCACACCCCCCGCCGCGACCGCGTGGCGGGGTCGTCATTTATACGGGAACCAAAGCCATGAAGGCTCTCACCAAGGTCACCCGGTCGGTCAAGCCGGCTGAGGTGGAAAAGAAGTGGCATCTGATCGATGCCGAAGGTCTGGTGCTCGGCCGTCTTGCCGTCATCATCGCCAACACGCTGCGCGGCAAGCACAAGCCCACCTTTACGCCCCACGTTGACACCGGCGATCACGTCGTCGTCATCAACGCCGACAAGGTGCGTCTGACCGGCAACAAGCTGAAGAACAAGGTGTACTACAAGCACACCGGTTATGCCGGCGGCATCAAGGAAGTGACCGCTGCCAAGGTTCTGGAAGGCCGCTTCCCCGAGCGCGTGATCGAGAAGGCTGTGGAACGCATGATTCCGCGCGGTCCTCTGGGCCGTCAGCAGATGCGTGCCCTGCACCTCTACGCTGGTGCCGAGCACCCGCACGCCGGCACCCAGCCTCAGCCGCTGGACGTCGCTGCCCTGAACCGCAAGAACAAGGTTGGTGCGTAATGTCTGAAGAATTCTCCGCTCTGGCCGAAATCGGCACCGCCGCTCCGGTTGCCGCTGCTCCTGCCGCTCCGCTTCGCGCTCGCGAAGTTGACGCTCAGGGCCGTTCGTATGCCACCGGTCGTCGTAAGGACGCCGTGGCCCGCGTGTGGATCAAGCCCGGCACCGGCAAGATCACTGTCAACGGTCGCGATCAGGAAACCTACTTCGCCCGTCCGACCCTGCGTCTCGTGATCAACCAGCCCTTCGGCGTGGCTGACCGTTCGGGCCAGTATGACGTGGTCTGCACCGTCAAGGGTGGCGGTCTCTCGGGTCAGGCCGGCGCTGTGAAGCACGGTATCGCCCAGGCTCTGGCCAAGTTCGAGCCCGCCCTGCGCGGCGCCGTCAAGGCTGCAGGCTTCCTGACCCGCGACCCGCGCGTCGTTGAACGTAAGAAGTACGGCCGCGCCAAGGCTCGCCGCAGCTTCCAGTTCTCGAAGCGTTAATCGTTTCAGGAATGGCGAAAAGGGGCGGTCCGGCAACGGGCCGCCTTTTTTCATGGGCGCTTACGGCCGCTGCGAGAGCAGACGCGCGCGTTCGGCCAGACGCTCGATGAGATCGGCATGGATCGCGGGCGCCGAGACCGCCACGCCGAACACGCGCGGATCCAGCTTGTTGTAATTGAGCTTGCCCCCCTGCGCGTCGCTGATCGCCGCGCCCGCCTCGCGCGCGATCAGGGCGGCGGCGGCAATATCCCACTCATAGCCCCAGCGCAGAGTCGCCACCAGATCGGCCCGGTCGGCGGCCACCATGGCAATGCGCAGGGCGATGGAATTGGGCTGATCCACCATCGCCATATCGGCATCCTCGGCGGAAAGATTGCGTGTGGGAACGCGCGCGCCCGACAATTGCCCCCGCGTCGAGGCGGAAAGCCGCGCGCCATTGCAAAAGGCGCCGTGCCCGGCCTCGGCCTGCCAGAATTCATTGCGCGCGGGGGCGTGCAGCATCGCCAGCAGAGGTCGGTGGTTGCTGACCAGCGCCACCGAAATCGCCCAGCCGGTGCGCCCCCGGATGAAATCGCGCGTCCCGTCGATGGGATCGACCAGCCAGACCAGTTCGCCCTCGCGCTGATTCGGCGCATCGATGGTTTCTTCCGACAGCCAGCCCGCGCTGGGCAGCAGGTCATGCAATTGCGTACGCAGAAAGGCATCGACCGCCAGATCAGCGCTCGACACGGGGCTTCCGTCCGATTTTCCAAAAATTTCCAGCGCTTTGTTATCGCCCGGCCATTGTTCCATGGCGATCTGCCCGGCTTGGCGGACAATGGCTTCGAGACGCGCGCGATCAAGCATCGGCGGCCCGTCGATAGGAAAGTTTGCAATTAAGAATGATTAGCACATCTTTCCCTTCCCATCGCCCATCACCTGTGCTTAGCCCGCCGCCGACCAAAGGGCCATTAGGCCTGCAATAGCGAGAAGCACCGATGAACGTCCATGAGTATCAGGGCAAGGAACTGCTGGCCAAGTTCGGCGTTGCCATTCCGGCGGGCTATCCGGCCCTGTCCGTTGAAGAAGCCGTTGCAGGCGCCAAGCAGCTGCCCGGGCCGCTCTATGTTGTGAAGTCGCAGATCCACGCCGGTGGCCGCGGCAAAGGCAAGTTCAAGGAACTGCCCGTCGACGCCAAGGGCGGTGTCCGTCTGGCCAAGAGCCTGGAAGAAGTCGAATCGCACGCCAAGGAAATGCTCGGCAACACGCTGGTGACCGTGCAGACCGGCGAAGCGGGCAAGCAGGTCAACCGCCTGTATGTCACCGACGGCGTTGACATCGCCAAGGAATATTACATCTCGCTGCTGGTCGATCGCGCCACCGGCCGCGTCGCCTTCATCGTGTCGACCGAAGGCGGCATGGACATCGAAGCCGTCGCCCACGATACGCCCGAGAAGATCACCACGGTCACCATCGACCCGGCCACCGGCTTCCAGCCGCACCACGGCCGCTCGATCGCCTTCGCGCTCAAGCTGAAGGGCGACACCAACAAGCAGGCGCAGGTTCTGGCCAAGCAGCTGTTCGACGCTTTCGTGTCGCTCGACTGCTCGATGCTCGAAATCAACCCGCTGGTTGAAGACGTGAACGGCAACCTGCTGGTGCTCGACACCAAGATGAGCTTCGATTCGAACGCGCTGTTCCGTCACCCCGACGTGTTCGCGATGCGCGACGAAACCGAAGAAGATCCGGCCGAAATCGAAGCCAGCAAGTATGACCTGGCCTACATCAAGCTCGACGGCAACATCGGCTGCATGGTGAACGGCGCGGGCCTGGCCATGGCGACGATGGACATCATCAAGCTCAACGGCGCCTTCCCGGCCAACTTCCTCGACGTGGGCGGCGGCGCCACCACCGAGAAGGTGACGGCGGCCTTCAAGATCATTCTGTCGGACCCGGCGGTCGAAGGCATTCTGGTCAACATCTTTGGCGGCATCATGAAGTGCGACGTCATTGCCGCGGGCATCATTGCCGCGGCCAAGGACGTCAACCTGTCGGTTCCGCTGGTGGTTCGCCTTGAAGGCACCAACGTCGAACTGGGCAAGGAACTGCTCAACAATTCGGGCCTGCCCATCGTGGCGGCCAATGATCTGGGCGACGCTGCCAAGAAGATCGTCGCGGAAGTCAACAAGGCCAAGTAAGCCTTTTTTGATTTTCGGGAAAAAGGCCCCGCGGCGCATCGGCGCTGCGGGGCCATTTGCATGGGCGGCCTGCGGGCGCCGCTTGCGCAAAAGGATCATGCGGGGCAGCGAGGCTTTCTTAAACTTTTGCATGGCAGTGTGCGTCCATGAGTGCTCGAGTCCGCGCCTTGCTCCTGCAATATTTCGGGCAAAGCCTGTTGCTGTGCCCGATCTATTTCGCCAGCGCGCTGCTCGCCCTGCAGCTGACGCGCTTCAATGGCGGGGTGGCGATTGTCTGGCCGGCGGGCGCGGTGCTGTTCTCGGCATTGGCGGCGATGCCGCATCGGCGCTGGGCCATGGCGCTGCTGCTGTGCTTTCCGGCGGGGGCTCTGGCGATTGCGCTGCGCGGGTTTGGCGGGGCCTATACGCTGCCGCTGACGCTGGCGGGATTGTTCGAGGCATGGCTGGCCGCCAGTCTGCTGCGCCATCTTTCTCCGCGTTTTACCCGGTTTGAATCGATCCGCGATGTGGTCAGTTTCCTGCTGGTCGCCGGGGTGATTGCGCCTGCCGCCTCAGCCTTTATCGGCGCATGGGCGGCCCATGGGGCCACGGGCATCCCCTTTTTCAACGCATGGCGCGACTGGTTCGGCGCCCATGCGCTCAGCCTCGTCACCTTTGCCCCGCCGATCTTTCTGGTGCTGCGCCGCCGCCGTCTGGATGCGGCCAAATTCCGCCGCGAACGCCTGGGCGAAGCGCTGGTACTGATGGGCGCGGTATCGCTGGCCACGCTGGCCACGTTTGGGCAAAACCGGATTCCGCTGGTCGTCGTGCCGCTGGTGCCGATGGTGGCGGCCACGTTCCGGCTGGGGCGGATCGGGGCGGTGGCCTCGCTGCTGGTCCTGATCTGCGGCGGGTTGATCGGCACGATGACGGGCCATGGGCCCACGATGCTGCTGCATCTCGATATGCCGACCAAGCTGCTGGTGCTGCAGATCTATTTTGCCTGCGTGGTGCTGATCCTGCTGCCGGTGGCGGCCGAGCTGGAATCGCGCCGCCGCCTGATGCAGAACCTGCGCGATGCCGAAGCCCTGCACCGACTGATCGTCGAGCGGACCGGCGATGTCATCATGCGGGTCAATCTGGATGGCACCTTGCGCTCGGTATCGGAGGAAGGAGCCCGGCTATGGGGCTATCAGGCCGAGGAACTGGTGGGCCGCTCGGCCTATGATCTGGTCCATCCCGAGGACGAGCAGGCCGTGTTCGACGCCCGCTTTCAAGCGCTGTGCGAGCCGGAGGGCACCGTGGCGGTCGAATGCCGGGTCATGCGCAAGGATGGCGGATCAACCTGGGTGGAAAGCCATATGTGCGCTACGCTGGACCCGCGCGGGGTGCCCAACGGCACGGTGTCGATCATCCGCGACAATTCAGCGCGGCGGCGGCTGATCGAAAATCTGGCGCATGAGGCCAATACCGATCCGTTGACCGGGCTTGGCAACCGGCGCGCCTTTGACCGCGCCATGGCCCGCGACAGAAAGGCGGGCGGAAGCGGTTGTCTGGCCCTGTTCGACCTGGATCATTTCAAGCGGATCAATGACGTCTATGGCCATGCCACGGGCGACCGCATCCTGACGATGTTTGCCACCTTGCTGTGCGGGACAGTGCGCGCGGGCGATGTGGTGGCGCGGCTGGGGGGCGAGGAATTCGGCGTGCTGCTGCGTGATGTCTCGCTGGAGCAGGCAGGGCTGATCTGCGAAAGGGTGCGCACCCGTCTGGCCGAGAGCGAGGGGCGCTCGATTCTGGGCGAAGTGGTGCGGGTGACGGTCAGCGTCGGCCTGACCCCGCTGAACGCCGACATGCCGCCCGAGGAGGCTTTTCGTCAGGCCGATGCCGCGCTCTATCGCGCCAAAGGGGCGGGGCGCAACCAGATGGCCATCGCGGCCTAATCGGCCATGCGCAGGTCATAGGCGACCTGCGCCTGCGCCACCGCGCCCATCCGTGTTTCGGCCCAATCAATCAGCCATTGCAGCGCGCCCAGCAATTCGCGCCCCAGCGGGGTGATCGCATAGGTCACGCTGACCGGCACGGTGGGTTCGACATGGCGGGTGATCAGCCCGTCGCGTTCGAGCGTGCGCAGGGTCTGCGCCAGCATCTTTTGCGAGATGCCGTCGACCCGGCGTTTGAGAGCGCTGAAGCGCATCTCCCCCTCGCCCAACATACCGAGCAGCAGGATGCTCCATTTATCGCCCACCCGGTCCAGCAATTGCCGGGTGGGGCAATTGCGCGCGAAAACATCGCCGCGTTTCGAGGTGGTTACGTGCGGGTAAGCTGGTGAAAGAAAAGTGCTCTCTTGCATGATACGTTTCCATAGCACACTTGGTTTCCATTAGAAACCTGATGGAGCATCAAAAATGAAAGTTGCAGTGTTGGGCGCCAGCGGCCGCGCAGGATCGGAAATCACCAGGGAACTGGCCGCGCGCGGGCATCAGGTGGTGGCCATCGCCCGCAAGCCTGAAGCGATCCCCGCAGCCGACGGCGTAAGCGCGGTGCAGGGTGATGCTTCGGACCCGGCGGCTCTGGCCGGATTGATCGCGGGCGTCGATGCGGTGATCAGCGCGCTGCATTTCGATGTCCCGGCGCAGACGCTGCTGTCCGCTCTGCGTCAGGCGGGCGTTGGCCGTTTGCTCGTCACGGGCGGCGCGGCCAGCCTGAAACTGCCCTCGGGCGAGCGCCTGATTGACGGGCCTGACTTCCCCGAGGCGTGGAAGGGCGCGGCCATGGGCGGGATCACCTTCCTCGACGATCTGCGCGCCGTAACCGACATTGACTGGACCTTCTTCTCGCCCGCCGCCTTCATCTTTGAAGGGCCGCGCCTTGGCACCTATCGCGGCGGCAAGGACGATCTGGTCGTGGACGAGGCGGGTGAGAGCAAGATCAGCTTTGCCGATTATGCCATCGCCATGGTCGACGAGCTGGAGGCCCATAAGCACCCGCGCGCCCGCTTTACCGCAGCCTATTAATCCAGAATGCGATAGGGGATGAAGCCGCGCTGGTTCGTGGTGATGTCGATGGGCTTGTCATTGGGCGGATAGGCGCGCTGATGGCAATCGTGGCGCGAACAGATGCGGCAGGAAATGCCGATCCGCGCCACCGCCTCCTCGCATTCCAGATTGAGCGTGTCGGCATAGATGAACTCGCTGGCCAGCGTGACTTCACACCCCAGCACCACCGCATAGCGGCGCGGCGGGCGGAAATAGGCGTCCGAGGGTTTGACCAGCCCCTTGGCGAGGAAGACAAAGCGCCGCCCCTCGGGCATCTCGGCCACTTGCAGATGGATGCGGTCGGGGATGGCCACGGCCTCATGCGCGATCCACAGCGGACAGGCGCCGCCGAAACGCGCGAATTGCAACCCGTTGGCCGCGTGGCGCTTCGTAATATTGCCCGCCATGTCGATCCGGCAAAAGGCGATCGGCACGCCGCGCTGGTGGGGCCGTTGCAGGTTGGACAGGCGGTGGCAGGTCTGTTCAAAACTGGTGCCGAAAATCTGGCGCAAGCCGTCAATATCATGGCGCAGCCGCCGCGCCGCATCGCGAAACGGGCGATAGGGCATCAGCAAAGCCCCCGCCGCATAATTGGTAAGCCCCACCGAAAGCAGATTGCGCGCGGTTTGCGTTCGCATCCCGCCCTTTTCCACCGTCTCGGCGATCTCCTGCGCCAGCGCGATGGCGCAAAGCTGATAGGCCAGTTGGAAGCGCAGGCTCTCATGGGGCTGGCCCGCATCCAGCGTCAGTTCGCGGCGGGCCTCGTCATAGCGGCGGATCGGCGCGCCGGGCAGATGGCGCAGGGTGATGCCCTGCCGCTCGAACCATGCGGTCAATTGCGCGGTGTCGGGCGTAGGCAGATGGCGCGCAAGGGCGCCTGCCATGGCCTCGGCGCTGGAATCGATCAGATGGACGTAATTGTCGGCCAGATGGAACCAGTCACGCACCTCCTCCCACGGCAGGCGTCCGCCCGACACGCTGTCGGCCCCCAAGGCTTCATCCATCGCGGCCAGACGCTGCGAATCGCGTTTGTGCAGGCGGTAGAGATGGGCAAATTGCTCGGCAAATTGGGGGAACTGGTCGGCCACGCGTTCGATCTGATCGGCGGGCAGGTCGCCCAGCAACGGATCGGCAGAGGCCTCCAGCAATTCGGTGACAACGGGCTCGACCGGGGTTTCGGCCATGTCGGCCCAATCCACCGGGAAGATTTCGCGCACCCTTTCGGCCAGCGCCAAGGTCATCGGCCGCGTGTCATTTTCCAATTGCGAGAGATAGGGCGTGCTGATCCCCAGCCTTTGCGCCAGTGCGCCCTGTTTCAGGCCATGGTCCTCGCGCAGGGCTTTAAGGAATCGCCCCGCATAGAGCCGCCTTTTCATGATGTCCTCTCGCTAATTTTTGCAAATTCTTCCTTTGCAAATTTGCAACATTACTGTGGACGGGTCAAGATGAATGGCGCATCGCGGCCTCAAGTGGTTTTGCAAGAGGATACCCGATGAGCGCGAATGTGGCGGAGATGGAGCGGCGGCGGGCAGCGGCCCGGATGGGCGGCGGCCAGAAGCGGATCGATGCCCAGCATGCCAAGGGCAAGCTGACCGCGCGCGAACGCCTGAAAGTGCTGCTCGACGAGGGCAGCTTTGAAGAAGTCGACATGTATGTCGAACACAATTGCGTCGATTTCGGCATGCCCGACAACACGATCCCCGGCGACGGCGTGGTCACCGGGTCCGGCACGATCAATGGCCGTCTGGTTTTCGTGTTTTCGCAGGACTTCACCGTGTTTGGCGGGGCGGTTTCCGAACGCCATGCGATGAAGATCTGCAAGATCATGGATATGGCGATGAAGGTCGGCGCGCCTGTCATCGGCCTTAACGATTCGGGCGGTGCGCGCATTCAGGAAGGCGTGGCCTCGCTGGGCGGCTATGCCGAGATTTTCCAGCGCAATGTGCTGGCCTCGGGGGTTGTGCCCCAGCTCAGCCTTATCATGGGCCCTTGCGCGGGCGGCGCGGTTTACTCGCCCGCCATGACCGACTTCATCTTCATGGTGAAGGACAGCTCCTATATGTTCGTCACCGGCCCCGATGTGGTCAAAACCGTCACGAATGAAGTGGTTACGCAGGAGGAACTGGGCGGCGCGATCACGCACAGCACCAAGACCAGCGTGGCCGATCTGGCGCTGGAGAATGATATCGAGGCGCTGCTGACGGCGCGCGAATTCTTCGACTTCCTGCCTCTGTCGAACAAGGAAGAAGTGCCCGAGCGCCCCAATGCCGACCCGTGGGACCGCCTTGAAAACAGCCTCGACACCGTGATCCCGGCCAGCGCGACCCAGCCTTATGATATGAAGGAAGTGATCCGCAAGACGCTGGACGAAGGCGATTTCTTTGAAATCCAGCCGGGCCATGCGGGCAATATCATCTGCGGTTTTGGCCGGATCGAGGGCAAGACGGTGGGCGTGGTCGCCAACCAGCCTTTGGTGCTTGCCGGCGTGCTGGACATCAATTCGTCAAAGAAGGCGGCGCGTTTCGTGCGCTTCTGCGATGCGTTCAACATCCCGATCCTGACCTTCGTCGACGTTCCCGGCTTCCTGCCCGGCACCGCGCAGGAGCACAACGGCATCATCAAGCATGGCGCCAAGCTGCTCTTCGCCTATGCCGAGGCGACCGTGCCCAAGATCACCATCATCACCCGCAAGGCCTATGGCGGGGCCTATGACGTGATGGCCTCGAAGCATCTGCGCGGCGACCTCAATTACGCTTGGCCCACCGCCGAAATCGCGGTGATGGGGGCCAAGGGCGCGGTGGAGATCATCTTCCGCGGGTTGCCCGCCGAGGCGCAGGCCGAAAAGGTCAAGGAATATGAGGACCGCTTCGCCAACCCGTTTGTGGCGGCAAGCAAGGGCTTCATCGACGAGGTGATCCACCCGCATTCCACCCGCCGCCGGATTGCTCTGGGCCTGCGCAAATTGCGCAACAAGGCGCTGGAGAACCCCTGGAAGAAGCACGACAATATTCCGCTCTAAGCGGGGAGGATGCCATGAAACTCGGACGCCTCAACCATGTTGGTGTGGCTGTGCCTGATATGCAGGCCGCCATTGCCTATTACCGCGATGTGATGGGCGCCAGCCTCATCACCGAGCCTTTCGACATGCCGGAACAGGGCGTGAAGGTGGCCTTCGTCAACACGCCCCAGCAGCCGGGCGCGCTGGGCACTGATGGTGGCACGCAGATCGAGCTGATCGAGCCGCTCGGCGAGAGCAGCCCCATCGCGGGCTTCATCGCCAAGAACCCCGCCGGGGGCCAGCACCACCTCTGCTATGAGGTCGAGGATATCGAGGCCGCCCGCGAATGGTTCACCGCGCAGGGTAAACGCATCCTCGGTCCCACGCGCATCGGCGCGCATGGCACGCCGATCTTCTTCCTGCACCCCAAGGACATGCTGGGGCAGCTGACCGAAATCATGGAGAGGTCGCATGAGCAGCATTGATAACTGGCAGGCGCTCGCCGCCAAAGAGGTCAAGGGCAAGAACCTTGATTGGCAGACGCCCGAGGGGATCACGGTCAAGCCGCTCTATACCGCCGATGATGTGAGCGTGGACCCCGGCCTGCCCGGTTTCGCGCCCTTCACGCGCGGCGTGCGCGCCAGCATGTATGCGGGCCGCCCCTGGACGATCCGCCAATACGCAGGCTTTTCCACCGCCGAGGAATCGAACGCCTTCTATCGCCGCAATCTGGCGGCGGGGCAGAAGGGCCTGTCGGTCGCCTTCGACCTTGCCACCCATCGCGGCTATAATTCCGACCACCCCCGCGTGGTGGGCGATGTCGGCAAGGCAGGCGTGGCCATCGATTCCGTCGAGGACATGAAGATCTTGTTCGACGGCATTCCCCTTGGCGAAATGTCGGTGTCGATGACGATGAACGGCGCGGTGATCCCGATCCTGGCCTTCTTCATCGTCGCGGGCGAGGAACAGGGCGTTCCCACCGAAAAACTCGACGGGACCATTCAGAACGACATCCTCAAGGAGTTCATGGTCCGCAACACCTATATCTATCCGCCCGAACCCAGTATGCGGATCATTTCGGACATCTTTGGCTATACCAGCGCCAATATGCCGAAATTCAACAGCATTTCGATCTCCGGCTATCACATGCAGGAGGCCGGCGCCACGCAGGTGCAGGAACTGGCCTTCACCATCGCCGACGGCATCGAATATGTGAAATATGGCGTGGCCTCGGGGCTCGACATCGACAAATTTGCCGGGCGGCTGAGCTTCTTTTTCGCCATCGGCATGAATTTCTTCATGGAGGTCGCCAAGCTACGCGCCGCGCGCGTGCTGTGGCACCGGGCGATGACCAAGCTGGGCGCAAAGGATGAACGCAGCAAGATGCTGCGCACCCATTGCCAGACCAGCGGCGTCAGCCTTCAGGAGCAGGACCCGTATAACAACGTCATCCGCACCACGATCGAGGCCATGGCCGCGATGCTGGGCGGCACGCAGTCGCTCCACACCAATGCGCTCGATGAAGCCATCGCGCTGCCCACCGATTTCTCCGCCCGCATCGCGCGCAACACGCAGATCGTGATTCAGGAAGAAACGGGCATGTGCAATGTGGTCGATCCGCTGGGCGGGTCCTACTACATTGAATCGCTGACCCAGCAGTTGGTGGATAGCGCCCAAGCCATCATCGACCGCGTGGAAGGCGAAGGCGGCATGGCCAAGGCCGTGGCCGCCGGTTGGCCCAAGGCGATGATCGAGGAAGCCGCCGCCGCGCGCCAAGCCCGCGTCGACCGGGGCGAGGATGTCATCGTCGGCGTCAACAAATACCGTCTGGCCACCGAAGACCGGATCGAGACACTCGAAGTCGACAACCGTGTCGTGCGCGAGGCCCAGATCGCCCGGATCAAGGCGGTCAAGGCCGCCCGCGACGAGGCCGCCTGTCAGGCCGCCCTGCGCGCCATCACGCAGGGCGCGCGCGAGGGCGGCAACCTGCTGGCGCTGGCCGTCGAGGCCGCCCGCCACCGCGCAACGCTGGGCGAAATCAGCGCCGCGATGGAAGAGGTCTTTGGCCGCCACGGCACCGTGCCCACCCCGGTCAAAGGCGTTTACGGCGCGGCCTATGCGGGCGATGACCGCTACCAACAGATCCTCGATGGCGTCGAGGCCGTTTCCCGTCGTCTGGAGCGCAAGCCCCGGATGCTGGTGGCCAAGATGGGGCAGGACGGGCATGATCGCGGGGCCAATGTCATTGCCTCGGCCTTTACCGACATGGGCTTTGACGTGACCAGCGGCCCGCTGTTCCAGACGCCCGAAGAAGCCTGCGCGCTGGCGCTGGAAAAGAATGTCGACGCGGTGGGGGCCTCCTCGCTTGCTGCAGGCCACAAGACGCTGATCCCGCAACTGATCGCTCTTTTGCGTGAGGCCGGACGACCCGACATCAAGGTCGTGGCAGGCGGCGTCATCCCCCCGCAGGATTATGAATTCCTGCGCGAGGCGGGCGTTCAGGGCATCTATGGTCCGGGGTCCAACGTGCTCGATTGCGCGGCCGACATGCTGCGCCTGCTGGGCCACAATATGCCGCCGCTGGGCAGCGAACTGGAAAAGGCGGAGTAAGACGCATGTTCAAGAAAATCCTCATCGCCAATCGCGGCGAAATCGCCTGTCGCGTCATCAAGACCGCGCGCCGGATGGGCATTGCCACGGTGGCGGTCTATTCCGACGCCGATGCGCGCGCGCCTTTCGTACAGATGGCCGATGAAGCCGTGCATATCGGCCCCTCGCCCGCCGCGCAGTCCTATCTGATTGCCGACAAGATCATCGAGGCCTGCAAGGCCACCGGCGCCGAGGCGGTCCATCCCGGCTATGGCTTCCTGTCGGAACGTACCAGCTTTGCCGAGGCTTTGGCCAAGGAAAACATCGCCTTCATCGGCCCGCCCGTCGGCGCCATTGCCGCGATGGGCGATAAGATCGAATCGAAGAAGCTGGCAAAATCGGCGGGCGTCAATGTCGTCCCCGGTTTCGTGGGCGAGATCGAGGACACCGACCATGCCGTGCGGATTTCCGATGAAATCGGCTATCCGGTGATGATGAAAGCCAGCGCGGGCGGCGGCGGCAAGGGCATGCGCCTTGCCTATAACGAACAGGACGTTCGCGAGGGCTTCCCCGCGGTCAAGCGCGAGGGGCTGAATTCCTTTGGCGACGACCGGGTGTTCATCGAGAAATTCATCCTCAATCCGCGCCATATCGAGATCCAGATCCTGGGCGATAAGCACGGCAATATCCTTTACCTGAACGAGCGCGAATGCTCGATCCAGCGCCGCCATCAGAAGGTGGTCGAGGAAGCGCCCTCGCCCTTTGTCAGCCCCGCGATGCGCAAGGCGATGGGCGAGCAATGCGTCGCGCTGGCCCGCGCGGTGGGCTATTACAGCGCAGGCACGGTCGAACTGATCGTTTCGGGCGCGGACAAGAGCGGCGAGAGCTTCTACTTCCTTGAAATGAACACCCGCCTTCAGGTCGAACACCCCGTCACCGAGGCGATCACCGGCATCGATCTGGTCGAACAGATGATCCGCGTGGCCTATGGCGAGAAATTGGCCATGACGCAGGAGGATGTGAAGATCGACGGCTGGGCGATTGAAAACCGCGTCTATGCCGAAGACCCCTATCGCGGTTTCCTGCCCAGCACGGGCCGCCTCTCGCGCTATCGCCCGCCCGTTGAAGGCTGGACCGACGATGGCGCGGAAAACGGGCGCCGGGGCATTGACGGCGTGCGCGTGGATGATGGCGTCTATGAAGGCGGCGAAGTTTCCATGTTCTATGACCCGATGATCGCCAAGCTGGTGACTTGGGGCGAGACCCGCGACGAGGCCGCCGACAAGCAGATCGCCGCGCTCGACCAGTTCGAGATTGAGGGGCTGGGGCACAACATCGACTTCGTTTCGGCCATCATGCAGCACCCCCGCTTCCGCAGCGGCGAGCTGACCACCGGCTTCATCGCCGAGGAATATCCCGAAGGCTTCCACGGCGCGGCGACCGATGCGCAGACTTTGGCCCATATCGCGGCGGTTTCGGGTTTTGTCGCCACCGCGCGGGCCGATCGCGCGCGACAGGTCGATGGACAATTGGCCGCTAATCTGGCCCCGCCTTCGGAATGGTCGGTCAAATTGGCGGGCGAGACCTTCGCCGTCAGCGTCGATGCCGACAGCGTGCGCGTCAATGGCGCGCAGGTTGATCTGGCGATGGAATATACGCCCGGCGACCACCTGATCGTGGCCGAAATCGGCGAGGAAGTGCTGGGGCTCAAGATCGAGATCACCCGCACCGGATTGAAAGTGACCACGCGCGGCGCGATCCACAAGGTCGATATCCTGCCCGCCCATGTCGCGGCTCTGGCCGATCACATGATCGAAAAGATCCCGCCGGATCTCTCGAAATTCCTGATCTGTCCGATGCCGGGGCTGCTGGTGTCGCTCAACGTCAAGGAAGGCGACAAGGTCGAGGCCGGTCAGCCGCTGGCCGTGGTCGAGGCGATGAAGATGGAAAACATCCTGCGCGCCGAAAAATCGGCCACCATCGGCAAGATCAATGCCAAGCCCGGCGAGAGCCTGCCGGTCGACTACATCATTCTGGAACTGGAATAGAGTTAAGGCGAGGCGGCGGGGGGCCTTCGTGCTCCTCGCCGTTTATTTACCCGATAATTCGGCGTCCAGCTCGATCAGGCGCCGACAGGCCGCCAGCGCGCCCGGCGCATCATCGGCCGCCAGATTGGCCGCATAGGCCGCGCATTCGCGCTGTCCCTCACGGGTTTTCTGAAATCCGGCCACCATGGCCAGCGGACGCAACAGTTCAAGCCGCGCCGCCCAATCTTCATCATCGCGACTGAGCAGATCGAGCGTTTTAGTGTAAAGACACTGAACAGCTTCACCACGATTGCATGCCCCCATACAATCGCAATTGATGGCCTGAGCAGTAGCCTGCACATCCTTTAAGTCAAAATTAATCATAGGGCCTGTAATCCCGCTTATCTGCGCATCACAGATTGCAAGCATCAACGCATGACGTGCAAAATCGTTCCTATATTAGCTTCTCTATAGAGTGAAGCAGCAATCCGACGATTCCACCGACCAGCGTGCCATTGATGCGGATAAATTGCAGATCGCGCCCCACCGCGCCCTCGATCCGTTCCGAAACGGTACGCGCATCCCACCGGCGCACCGTGTCCGACACCAGTTTCACAATGCCCGCCCCATGCCGCACGGCCAGCCCCGCCAGCGAACGGCGCGCGAATCGGTTAACCTGATGGCGCAGGCGGGCGTCGGTCTGCAGCCCTGCACCAAATCCGGCAAGGCCCGCGCCCATCCGCCCCTGCAACAACCCGCCCGGATGGCTCAGCGCATCGAGCGCCGCGCCGCGCGCGCGCTCCCACAAGCCGTCGATCCACGCCCCCATGGCGCGATTGGCCAAAATCTCGCCCTTCATCCGCGCCACCTTGGCCTGCATCGCCGGATCATGGCGCAGATCATGGGCCAGACCCGCCAGCAGGTCCTCCAGCTTGGTCCGCAGAGGATGGTGCGGATCGACAATGCATTCGGCCAGCAGCTTATAAAGGCCATCAAGGATCGTATTGGCCAGCGTCTCGTCCAGCCCGGTCCAGCGCAGCAGCGTATGCGCGCGGTCATGGATCATCTGGCGCAGGATGTCCTCGTTGGCCTCCAGCGTGATCCCGGTCCAGCGCAGCATGGCCTCGATCACACCGCGATGGCGGCCGTCGGCCATCGCCCCTTCCAGCAATTGGCCCAGCAAGGGCGCCAGATCGAGCCGCTCCAATTGCCCGCGCACGGTGGATTTGAGCATATCGCCCAATTGTTCACCCGGCAGCGATTGCAGCATATCGCCCAGCAGGCCTGCCGCCCCCTGACGCAGGCGCGGCTCTCCCGCGCCACTTTCGCCCGGATCGGTCAGAAAGCCGCCCAAGGCCCCCGCCACATCCAGCCCCGACAAACGCCGCGCCACAACCTGAGGCGTGAGGAAATTGTTGCGCAGGAACCCCGCCATACTGTCGGCGATCTGGTCCTTCTTCGCCGGGATGATCGCGGTATGCGGGATGGGCAAACCCATGGGATGGCGAAACAGCGCCGTCACCGCGAACCAGTCGGCCAGCGCGCCCACCATCGCGGCTTCGGCAAAGGACTTGACCCATTCCCAGCCCGGATTCAGCGGCGCAAAATGGCGCGAGAGCAGGTAAAGCCCCGCCATGCCCACCAGCAACCCATGCGCCAGCCAGCGCACGCGGGCGGCCTGCCGGTTGCGCGGCTCGCTCTCCACGCCCAGCCAGCGCCCCAGCGACCACCACAGACTGCGTTCCTGTCTCACTCGGCCGGGGTTACTCCAGCATGAGCATCGCGTCCATGCTCAGGTTCATAAGTCAGCAATCCGCGGCGCAGTTTCGGGCCGATCCGTTTCTCAAACCCGTCGGCCAGACTGAAGGCGGCAGGCACGATCAGCAGCGTCAGCACCGTGGAAAGCGTCAGCCCGCCGATCACCACCACGCCCATGGGCGCGCGAAACGCCGCATCGCCCGAAAGCGACATGGCCGCCGGAATCATCCCCGCCGTCATCGCCACCGTCGTCATCACGATGGGCTGGGCGCGCTTGTGGCCCGCCTCGATGATGGCGTCGAACTTGGGCGTGCCGCGCTGCATTTCCTCGATGGCAAAGTCGATCAGCAGGATCGAGTTTTTCGCCACAATCCCGAACAGCATCAGGATGCCGATATAGACCGGCATCGAGATCGGCATGTCGAGCAGCGCCAGCAAGAGCAGTCCGCCCAAAGGCGCCAGAAACAGCGAGGCCATATTCACCAGCGGCGAGACGACCCGGTGATAGAGCAGCACCAGCACCGCAAACACCAGCCCGATCCCCGCCGGCACCGCCAGCGCCAGATTGACGATCATTTCCTGCTGCCACTTGGCCTCGCCATAGGCGGTGTTCGACACGCCTGCGGGCAGATTCTTCATGATCGGCAGCGCCTTGACCTTGTTTTCCGCATCACCCTTGACCACGCCCGGCGCCAGATCCGCACCGATGAAGATGCGGCGCTCCTGATTGTAGCGCTGGATGGTCGAGGGGCCGGAACCGAAGGTGATGTCGGCCACGCGGCTCAAGGGCACCGAGCCGCCCGACGCGGTGGGCACCGGCAGATTGGCGATATTAGACAGGTCGCGCCGCGCTTCCTCGGGCAGGCGCACGCGGATCGGCACCTGACGGTCGGAGAGCGAGAATTTGGCCGCGTTCTGGTCGATCTCGCCGATCGTGGCGATGCGGATCGCCTGGCTGAGCGAGGAGGTCGAGATGCCAAGGCTGGCGGCCAGATCCATATGCGGCACAATCACCACTTCGGGGCGGCGCATGTCGCCCGAAATGCGCGGGGCCACCAGTTCGTGCATCCCCTTCATCTGCTCAACCAATTGCGCCGCCGTCTGGTCCAGCAGCGCCGGGTCCGAGCTGGACAGCATGATTTCCAGCCCGCGTCCGGTCGAGGAACCGCCATTGTTGCTGGCCTGGAAGGTGATGCGCGCATCGGCAATGCCCTGCACGGTGGGGGTGACTTCACGCTCGAACTGCTTGGTGTGGATCTTGCGATCCTTTTTCAGCATGATCATAACGCGGGCGTTGCCCTCGTTCACCCGTTCGAGCACCTGATCGGCCTCGGGCCGCCGGCGCACGATATTGGCCACCTCATCGGCCACCGCCTCGGTCTGGGCCAGCGTAGTGCCGGGCACCATTTCGATGCGGAGCTGGGTGAAATCGCTGTTCTCATCGGGGAACATTGCCGTGGGCATGGAAATGAACAGCACAATGGTCAGCGCGAAACAGCCCAAGGCGACGCCGATCATCCAGATGCGATGATCGCGCATCCGCGCGCGCAGATGGTCGCGCCACGACAGATCCCCCTTTTCCGCCAGCAGCCGCGCCCGCAGCGCCCGCGCGCCCGAAACGTCCAGCGACCAGTGCAGCACGCGCAGATAGTAATCCATCATCCGCCCGCCGCCATGTTCGGCATGGCCGTGGCTTTTCAGGAAATAGGCCGCCACCATCGGCGTGATCATGCGGGCCACGGCCAGCGACATCAGCACCGAGACCACCACCGTAAGACCGAAATTCTTGAAAAATGCCCCCGATACGCCCGGCATCAGCCCGACCGGCAAAAACACCGCCGCGATCGAGCAGGTGGTCGCCACCACCGCCAGACCGATCTCATCGGCGGCATCAATCGCGGCCTGATAGGCGGTCTTGCCCATGCGCATATGCCGGACGATGTTCTCGATTTCCACGATCGCATCGTCCACCAGCACGCCCGCGACCAAGCCCAGCGCGAGCAGGCTCATCGTGTTGAGCGTAAAGCCGAACCACACCTTCATGAACCAGAAGGTGGGGATGGCCGAAAGCGGGATGGCGATGGCCGACACCACCGTGGCGCGCCAGTCGCGCAGGAAGAAGAACACCACGATCACCGCCAGAACGGCGCCCTCGACCATGGATTCCATCGAGGATTCGTATTGCTTCTTGGTATAGGAAACCTGATTGAACAATTCGGTGAAATGGACGCCGGGCCGCTCCTTGGCGATCTTGTCCAGCTCGACCATCGACTTGTCATAGACCGACACGTCCGAGGCCCCGCGTGCGCGTGCGATGGAGAAGGTAACGACCTGCTTGCCGTTGACCTTGCCCAGCGAGGTGATTTCGCCCCATGCGTCGCGCACCGTGGCAATATCGGCCAGTTTCACCACGCGCCCCGCGACCGGAATATCGGCCTGGCTCAGCGCAAAGGCGTCCTGCGCATTGCCCAGCACGCGCACCGATTGGCGCGTGCCGCCGATTTCCGCCTTGCCGCCCGCCGCATTCAGGTTAAGCGCACGCAGCGCCGCATTGACCTGCGGCGCGGTGACGCCGAATGCCTGCATCCGCGCCGGGTCGAGCGTGACGAGAATTTCGCGGTTGACGCCGCCGTTGCGCTTGATTTCGGCCACACCCTCCACACCCAGCAGGCGCCGCGCCACCGTGTCGTCGATGAACCACGAGAGCTGCTCGATGGTCATGTCCTCGGCGGAAACCGCGAAATAGGCGATGGGGTTGCTCGAGGTGTTCACCTTGAACACCTGCGGCTCAAGAATACCGTCGGGCAGATTGCCGCGCGCCTGATCGACCGCGTTCTTCACCTCGGCCACCGCGGCGTTGATGTCCTCGCCCAGCTGGAATTCCACCATCGTCTGGCTGTTGCCTTCCGATGCGGTCGAACTGATCGAGGAAACGCCCGAAATCGTGCGCACCGCGCCTTCGATGCGCTGCGTGATCTGGGTCTCGATTTCGGTCGGGGCGGCGCCCGGCTGGGTGATCGAAACCACCACGATGGGAAATTCGATGTCGGGCTGGTCCTGGACCTCCATCCGGGCAAAGCTGATGATACCCATCAGCATCATGGCCACAAAGATGACAATGGGCACCACCGGATGCCGGATCGACCATGCCGAAAGATTGCGGAAGTTCATCGCTCCGATCCCCTTACGGCTGGTTGGGCTGGCTGCGCGGATTGACCGTTTCGCCCTCGGTCAGGAAGGCGCCTGCACGCAGCACCACCCGTTCGACGCCCGAAAGGCCAGAGGCAATGGCCACGCCCTTTTCGGTCACCATCGCCACCTTGACCCGCCGGCGCACCGCCTTGTTGTCGCCGGTCACGACATAGACATAGCTGCCCTGCGCATCGGCCTGCAGCGCCGATTCGGGCAGCAAAGGCGCCGACATCGAACCGCTGCGGATTTCCGCGCTGGCAAAGCCGCCGGGGCGGATGTCGCGGTCATAGGGCAGCGCGATCCGCGCGATCCCCTGCCGCGTGGCCGGGTCGATCACCGGCGAGACCTGCCAGACATGGCCGACAAATTCGCGCTCCGAACCCACAGGCCGCACCTTGACCTCCTGCCCCAGCGCCAGATGCGCCAGATCGCTTTCCGACAGGCGCGCGCGCATTTCCATCTCGCCCTTGTCGGCAATGCGGAACAGCACGCCATTGCCGGGGCTGACCACCTGACCCACCTCGAGCGCGCGGTCGAGCACGAGGCCGTCGGCGGGTGCGACAATGTTCAGCCGGCGGATCTTGGCCTGCATTTCGCCCAATTGCGCCTGCGCCACGCGCACCCGCGCATTGGCCGCATCGCGCACGGCGGTCAGCTTGTCGATGTCGGCGTTCGAAATGAACCCATTGGCCACCAGTTTCAGCCCGCGGTCCAGATTGGCCTGCGCGATGCGCGCATCGGCCTGCGCCACGCCGATATTGGCGTTGCTGCTGGCCTGCTGCTGGTTCTGCACCTGACGGTCGATCACGGCCAGCAACTGCCCGCGCTTGACCCACGCGCCCGGTTCGACCAGCACCTGCACCACCGTGCCGCCTTCGCCCACCACGCCCACAGGCATGTCATGGCGCGCGGCCAGCACGCCGCTGGCATTGATCGTGCCGGCAACCGTGGTGACGCCGGGGGCCGATACGGTGACGAGGGGCGCCTGATTGGCGCGCGCGGCATCGCCGCCGGGGTTGCGATGACTATAGGCCCAGATGCCGCCGACGGCCAGCAACACGGCCCCCGCCCCGATCAACGCCTTGCCGCGCGGAAAAGGCTGGGCCTCCCCACCTTCGAGGACGCCTTCATAAGCCGGTGCCATTTGGGCAGACTTCACCTTGGCCTCGACATTCATCTCGCTCACCACCCCATAAGTATTGCGAACCGGGTCTGCGCCCGGATCATGCGGCAAGCGTATTACTCGCGTATAGCACCTCAGGCAAGCGGGCTTTTCGTGCAATCGCGCCAAATATAAGCAAAAGGGCGCAGGAGCCCCCCGCTCCCACGCCCTTTCAAGCCCTGAAACGGGCCGATGACAGGTATTTCAACCTATCAATATTTCAGCTGGCGCTCATAGAGATCGCGGTAATGCTGAATCCGCGTGACGCGCAGGCCCTGCATCCCCGAACGATCCACCGCGCGTTGCCACGAGGCGAATTCTTCGAGCGTGAGGCTGTAACGCTCGCAGACCTCATCGATGGTCAGCAGGCCGCCGTTGACGGCTGCGACCACCTCGGCCTTGCGGCGCACAACCCAACGCGTGGTGTTGGGCGGCGGCAGCGATTCCAGCGTGAGCGGTTCGCCGAGCGGGCCAATGACCATGGCCGGACGGATTTTCTGGTTCTCGATCATTTCATTCCTCGATCGCCGGGATGACGGGGACCGGCAACGCCGAATTCAATGCCAGACATCGTTTTTCGAACCCCTCTAAAAACAGGGTTAACATCTTGGAAAGCCCCTTTGCAGGAAGCACTGAGGTCGTCCCAAACCGGTGCATAATCATGAAGGAGCCGCGCCACGTGGGGGTCGAAACTGCCCCCGGCCAGCATGGCCGGCGCCTCGCCGCAATCGCGCTGAAACGCATGGGCCGCCGCCAGCCTTGTGGCCAGCCCATGCCAGTCCATCGCCGACCGGCCCGCATCCACGCCGGTGGCAAAGGATGCCGCAAAGGACTGGGCCAGCCAGTCTTCATGATCAAATCGAAGTTCCATTGCCCACGTTATAGGCCCAACATGGTCAAGAGGCGGTAAAGGCGCGATTTACAACTTGTTGACCATGTTTAACCGGACGCAACAGTCCCCTCCGGCGCATTCCCTAGGGGCGCGGGGCGGCAAGAATCTGCCGATTTGGCGCTGGGGCCGGGTGGGTGTATGGGGCCGATCATGGCCCATGATTCCCCCTCTGTGTTAACACCCGCCGCGCTCCTTGATCTGTTTGATCTTGGACAAAATGTAAAAATGCGTCGAATCGTTGTCGCCATGTCGGGGGGTGTAGACTCATCCGTGGTGGCCGCTCTGGCCGCGCACAGCGGAGCCGAGGTGATCGGCATCACACTGCAGCTTTACGATCATGGCGAGGCGGTCAAGCGCAAGGGCGCGTGCTGCGCGGGCGATGATATCCGCGACGCGCGCGAGGTGGCCGACCGGCTTGGCATCGCGCATTATGTTTACGACCATGAATCCGCATTTCGCGAAAGCGTGGTTGATCGTTTTGCCGAAGATTACCTCAACGGACGCACGCCGATTCCCTGCATCCGCTGCAACATGGGGCCAAAGTTCACCGACCTTTTGACCATGGCGCGCGATCTGGGGGCCGATTGTCTGGCCACCGGGCATTATGTGCGGCGCGTGATGGGGGCGGCGGGGCCGGAATTGCACCGCGCGCTCGATCCCGCGCGCGACCAGTCCTATTTCCTTTACGCCACCACCGAGGCGCAGCTCGACTTCCTGCGCTTCCCTCTTGGCGGCCTGCCCAAGACGCAGGTGCGCGAACTGGCCGACCATTTCGGCCTCAAGGTCGCGGCCAAGCCCGATTCGCAGGACATCTGCTTTGTGCCCGAGGGCGATTACGCCAGCGTGGTGCGCAAGATCCGCCCCGAGGGCGAGCGCCCCGGCGATATCGTCCATGCCCAAACAGGCGCGGTGCTGGGCCACCATCGCGGCGTGATCCATTATACGGTGGGCCAGCGGCGGGGCCTTGAAATCGGCGGCCTGCCCGAGCCCGTCTATGTGGTGGGCATTGATGCGCCCGGCGCGCGGGTGCTGGTGGGGCCGCGGGCGATGCTGGCGGTGTCGGCGGCGCGGATTGTCGAAACCAACCGCATCGGGCCAGTGCCCGAAGGCGCGGCGCTGACCGCCAAGGTGCGCTCGCTGGCCAAGCCTGTGCCGGTGACGCTGGACGGGCCGCTGGGCGATGGGGCCGATACCACGATCCGCTTTGCCAGCCCCGAATATGGTGTCGCCCCCGGACAGGCCGCGGTGATCTATGCGGGCGACCGGGTGATCGGCGGCGGCTGGATCGAGGAAACCTTCGCCGCCTAAGGCTTACTGCTCCCATTTCTCCAGCACGCAGCCTTCGCCGGGGCGGAAAGTTGCGGTCTGAGCCGCGATCAGGGGAACGCGCGCGGTGACGCTCTTCGCGCCCTCGTCGGCCGAGAGCATCACCATGCTCATGCCCGGCTCGAAATCGCTCTTGCACTGATCGAGCGGGCGGCCTTCGACAAAACGGCAGGAGCAGGCGATGCGCGCGCCAAAGGACGCCCCGGTCAGCGCATCCTTGGCCAGACGCGGCCCCTTCCACAGGCCCAGCCCCAGCGCGGTGATTCCCGCAAGACCCAGCAGAACAAGCACAATCCTCAGCCGGACGCCACGACCGGGGGCCGTGCTTTCGCGTTGCCATGTGAGCTTGAAACTTGCCATCGGGAACGACCTTGCGCATGGAGGCATCGTGATGGTCACGCGCCGCCCCCCCCTTATCGCGCCCAAGCGCCGCTTGCCAACCCCGCTGGTGGCGCTTTCGCTCGCCCTGCTGGCGGGCTGCGGCGGCGGGGAAAAGGCCGAATCGCCCCTCTCGGCGCAGGCTATGGCCGCCATCGGCGCGCGCCCCGGCGCCCCGCGTGAAGCGCTGGCCCGCGCGGTGGATGAATTGTTCACCGATCCGATGCTGGGCGAAACGCGCGCATTGGTGGTGATGCATCGCGGGCGAATCGTGGCCGAGCGATATGCCCCCGGATATGGCCCGAACACAAAGCTGATCGGCTGGTCGATGTCCAAGACGATCACCGGGGTGCTGATCGGCCTGCTGATTTCGGACGGGCGGCTCACGCTCGACGAATCGGCCCCGGTCCCTTCGTGGCAGCGCCCCGGCGACCCGCGCGGCGAGATCACCTTGCGCCAATTGCTGCAAATGCGGTCCGGCCTGCGCCATATCGAATCGACCACGCCTGCGGGCGATGCCGACACGGTGCGCATGCTCGCGCTGGACGGACGCGACGATATGGCCGCCTATGCCGAGGCCCAGCCGCTGGTGGCCGAACCGGGCAGCCGGTGGGAATATTCCACCGCCACCAGCGTGATCCTCGCCGACATCGCCGCGCGCGCGCTGACCGACAGCCGCGACCCGGCCGCCCGGCGACAGGCCGTCAGCGACTATCTCCACAGCCGCCTCTTCATGCCCGCCGGCATGACCAGCGCCACCCCCGAATTCGACGCCGCAGGCACCCTGATCGGGGGCAGCATGATCCACGCCACCGCCCGCGACTGGGGCCGGTTCGGCGAATTCCTGCGCAACAACGGCATGGTCAACGGCGCGCGCATCGTGCCCTCGGATTGGGTCGGCTTCATGCTGAGCCCCGCGCCGCACAACCCCGGCTATGGCGCGCAAATCTGGCTCAATCGACACCAGCCCAGCGGAGAGGAAGAACTCTTCCCCGGACGGGGCAAGGCCAATATCTTCGCCGCCATCGGCCACCTCGGCCAATATGTCATCGTCTCGCCCGATCAGGAGCTGACCGTGGTGCGGCTGGGCAAGACCGACCACGCGATGCGCCCCGCGCTGGTGCGCAAGCTGGCCGATATCGTGCAATTGTATAATCAGGATTGATTGGGGTGGGGGTTTAGATGCCTCCGGCGGGCAAAGGGCGGGGGCCCTTTGCAATCCCCATACTGTCTTTGTAGCGCCAGAGCGGCGGCGTTGCGCAAGGCGGGCAGCGTTCGGAATTGAAAGCCTGCGGCGCCAATCAGCGCCACTTGACCGCGCCGCAGGCTTGATAACCCTTGCGACCAAACGCGCCCCGACGATTCTGGCACCACCCCATTATCGGGATTGCAAAGGGCCCCCGCCCTTTGCCCGCCGGAGGCACCTTAAACCTTCCTCCTTAAACCTCAAACATCCTGCAAAATATCCCGCCCCGCTACGCCGCGCTCATCGACATGGCCTTCGGGATCGGGATGGATCAGAATCTCCACCTCGGGGAATTCCTCCCGCAATTTGTCCTCGATCTCATCCATCACGCGGTGGGCCTGGGTCACGGTCATGTTGCCGTCGACCCAGACGTGGAACTGGACGAAATCGCGGTTGCCGCTGGTGCGGGTGCGCAGGTCGTGGACGCCGCGCAGTTCGGGGTGGCGGCCCAGCACTTCGACAAAGCGGGCCTTTTTGTCCTCGGGCCATTCGCGGTCCATCAATTGCTCGATGGCTTCCTCGCTTGCGTGATAGGCGCCCCAGCCCAGCCAGAGCGCGATGCCGAGGCCAAAGAGCGGGTCGGCCTTGGTCAGGCCCGCATATTGGTCGAGCAGCAGCGCGACGATAACCGCCATATTGAGCAGCAGGTCGGATTTGTAATGGAGATGGTCGGTGAAGATCGCCACCGAGCGCGTCCGGCGCAGCACATATTGTTGCCACGCCAACAGGGCCAGCGTGCCGATGATCGCGATCACCGAGACGAGGATACCGTCGCCCGCCGATCCGGTGCGCTCACCCGACATCAATTGCTGGACCGAATGCACCGCCAGCGCCAGCGCCGAGGCCCCGATCAGCAGCACCTGAAACATGGCCGAGAGCGCCTCGGCCTTGCCATGGCCAAAGCGGTGGTTGTCATCGGCGGGCATCCCCGCCACCCAGACCCCCGCCAGCGTGGCCAGCGAGGCCACCAGATCGAGCAGCGTGTCGGCCAGGCTGCCCAGCATCGCGGTGGAACCGGTGGTCCATGCCGCCCAGCCCTTCAGCCCCACCAGCAGCAGGGCCATGGAGATGCTGGCATAGGCCGCGCTGCGGTTAAGCGCGGAATGGTCGGGCGCGGAATGATTGTGTTGGGCCATGGTCCTGCCTTTTACGGGTAAAGCAGGCTGCTGGTCCAGCCCTCGCTGTCGCCGTCACCGGCGCGGACAAAGCGGCGGCGTTCGTGCAGGCGAAAGGCGCGGTCCATCCAGAATTCCATCGCGTCGGGCACAAGGCAAAAGCCCGTCCAGTGCGGCGGGCGCGGCACCGGCCCGATCAGATGGCGCGCCGTCACGCGGGCGATATCGCCCAGAAACGCCGCGCGCGAGGAGAGCGGCGCGGACTGGTTGCTGGCATGGGCGCCCAATTGCGAGTCGCGGCTGCGGCTGGCGAAATAGGCATCGGCCATGTCATCGGGCACCTGATGGATCGCGCCCTCGATGCGGATCTGGCGGCGCAGGCTCTTCCAGTGAAACAGCATTGCCGCCTTGGGATTGGCCAGCAATTCGCCACCCTTGCGGCTGTGGCTGTTAGTATAGAACACAAAGCCACCCTTGGGACCGAGCAATTGGGCCCCGTGATCCTTCATCAGCACCATGCGCACCGAGGGGAAAGCATCGGGTGTGGCCGTGGCCACGGCGACCGCTTCGGGGTCATTGGGCTCGGATTTCTTCGCCTCGGCAAACCATGCGTCGAACAGGGCGAAAGGATCGCCGCCGACAATCGCGTCTGATTCCGAACTCATATCCGTTGATTCCCATGCCATTTGCGCCTGTCTGCGCCGTTAGGCCAGTTTGCCCGATCACGAAAGCGGCGAAAAGGGCATCAAGCATTTGATCTGATACCTTGCAGGGCGGGCCTTGCCATCCTAGCTAGGCGGACATGGCACAAGATCCTTATGCAATTCTGGGTGTATCGCGCGGCGCAAGCGAGAAGGACATCAAGTCCGCCTATCGCAAGCTGGCCAAGGAATTGCACCCCGACCACAACAAGGACAACCCCAAGGCCGCCGAGCGCTTCAGCGAGGTGACGCGCGCCTATGACCTGTTGACCGACAAGGACAAGCGCGCCCAGTTCGACCGGGGCGAAATTGACGGCGAGGGCAATCCGGCCGGATTCGCCGGCGGTTTCGGGGGCGGCGGCTTCGGCGGAGGCCAGCGCGGCTTTGGCGGCGGGGCCGGACCCGAAGGCATGGATTTCGGCGATATTTTCGAAGGCATCTTTGGCGGGCGCAGCGGCGGCTTTGGCGGCGGCGGATTCGGGGGCGGCGGCGGCGGCGGCGGTTTTGGCCGCCAGGCCCCGCCCAAGGGCGCCAACCGCGCCTATCGCCTTGCCGTGTCGCTGCCCGATGCCGCGCTCTGCGCCAGCCAGCGCATCACGCTGGCCGATGGCAAGACAATTGATGTCAAGCTGCCCAAGGGCGTTGAGGACGGGATGCAGATCCGTCTGGCGGGCAAGGGTGAGCCGGGGCCCGGCGGCCCGGGCGACGCGATGATCACCATCGCCATCCAGCCCCACCCCTATTTCCGCCGCGACGGCGACGATATCCGCATCGACATCCCCGTCACGCTGGACGAGGCGGTGTTCGGCGGCAAGGTCAAGGTGCCCACCGCCGATGGCGCGGTGATGCTGACCGTGGCGCCGGGCAGTTCGAGCGGCAAGACTTTGCGCATCAAGGGCCGTGGCTTTACCCGCAAGGACGGCACGCGCGGTGATCAGTTCGTGACGCTGGAAATCGCGCTGCCCGAAGGCGACGCGGATCTGGCGCAAAGGCTCGAAGGCTGGCGCGATACGCGCGATCTGCGCGCGAAATTCGGATAAGGCTTTGCCGGATTCGGGGCCGAACGCGGGCAAACCGGAGGGAGAGGCAAAGGCCTCTCCCTCCTTGCCCGGCGGGTTTGTCCTCAACGCCAAAATTCACGATCTGACGCCCGAGGCGCGGCGGCGGCGGGCTGCGCGCCTCAATGGCGATCTGGCCGACCGGCTGCGCGCGCAACTGGGCCATCGCGGCTTTACCGTGGTCCAGCGCGTGGCAACAGGCGTCTGGCGCGACGGTTTCATCCATGCGGGCAATCTGGCCTATATGGCGGTGCTTTCGATCTTTCCCTTTTTCATCGTGGCGGGCGGCCTGTTTTCGCTGGTGGGCGAGGCGAGCGAGCGGGCCGATCTGGTCCATGCCTTTTTGCGCGTCACGCCCCGCGTGGTGGCGTCTGTGCTCGAACCTGTGGCGCGCGATGTGGTGGTGATGCGCCATGGCTGGCTGCTGTGGGCGGGCATGGCGGCGGGCGTGTGGACGGTTTCCAGCCTGATCGAGACGGTGCGCGACATTCTGCGCCGCGCCTATGGCACGCCGGTGCGTCACAAGAGCTTCTGGCGGCGGCGGCTGATCGGCACGGGGCTGGTGATGGTGGCGGTCGTGCTGCTGCTGATCTCGCTTTATATGCAGGTGGCGATCAGCACGACCTTGCAGTTGATTCCGATCCGCACGATTCGCGAACAGGCGATGGTGGCCAATCTCAGCCTGTCGCGGCTGGTGCCGATGGTGGTGCTGCTGGGTTCGCTCTACCTGCTGTTTTTCATATTGACGCCAAGCACTTATCGCGGCCCTGCCTATCCCAAATGGCCCGGCGCGCTGCTGGTCACGCTGTGGTGGGCGCTGGTCTCCCTGGTGCTGCCATGGCTGCTGCGCTGGCTTTTTTTGTATGATCTGACCTACGGCAGCCTTGCCGGCGCCATGATTGCCTTGTTCTTTTTCTGGCTTGTCGGGCTAGGACTGGTTACAGGCGCGGAATTGAATGCGGCTCTGGCGGTGACGCCCGAAGAGCGCGACTGGTTAGGACAGGCGGATAACCGCGCCTCCGAAAACATGAGGGATGATTACGAATGACCGGACTGATGCAGGGCAAGCGTGGCCTGATCATGGGGCTGGCAAACGATAAGTCGCTGGCATGGGGCATTGCCCAGAAATTGCACGAACATGGCGCGGAGCTGGCCTTTTCCTATCAGGGCGAGGCGCTGAAAAAGCGCGTCGGCCCGCTGGCCGAAAGTCTGGGCAGCGATTTCCTGATCGATTGCGACGTGTCGGACATGGACGCGCTGGACGCGGCCTTTGACGCGCTCAAGACCCGCTGGGAAACCATCGACTTCATCGTCCATGCCATCGGTTATTCGGACAAGACCCAGCTGCGCGGCCGGTATTACGACACCACGCTCGACAATTTCCTGATGACGATGAACATCTCGGCCTACAGCCTGGTGGCCGTGACCAAGCGCGCGCAGGAAATGATGCCGAACGGCGGCTCGATCCTGACGCTGAGCTATTATGGCGCGGAAAAGGTCGTGCCCCATTACAACGTGATGGGCGTGGCCAAGGCGGCGCTGGAAACCAGCGTCAAGTATCTGGCCAATGACTGCGGCCCGGCGGGCATCCGCGTCAACGCCATTTCGGCAGGCCCCATCAAGACGCTGGCCGCCAGCGGGATCGGCGATTTCCGCTATATCCTGAAGTGGAACGAGCTGAATTCGCCGCTGCGCCGCAATGTCACGATTGAGGACGTGGGCGGTGCGGGGCTCTATCTGCTCTCCGATCTGGCGGGCGGCGTGACGGGCGAGATCCACCATGTGGACGCCGGTTACAATGTCGTGGGCATGAAGCAGGAAGACGCGCCCGATATTGCGCTGAGCTGATGCATTTGGGGGCGCGGGCGGGCATTGCCCCTTGCGCCCCATTCCCCCCGGCGGGCAAACGCGGCATAAGCCAGCCCATGTCCCAACCGACCATGTCCGACCCAACCCTGCTCTCCGCCCTGATTTCGGCATTGGCGATGACGATCATTGTCTCGCTGCGCTATCTGCTGTCCAGCGGCGGTTTCGCATGGGCGACGCGGGTGCGCCAGCCCGGCCTCTATGCCCCCCTTTCCCGCCAGATCCGCTCCGAGATCGCCTGGTCGCTGTTCTCCTGCGCGATCTTTGGCATTCCGGCCGGGATCGTCGCATGGGGATGGCGCGCCCATGGCTGGACGCGGATCTATGAAGACATTCACGCCATGCCTTTGTGGTACTGGCCGCTCTCGATTCTGATCTATTTGGCGATCCACGACACATGGTTCTATTGGAGCCACCGCTGGATGCATGTCCCGCGCGTGTTCCGCATCTTTCACGCCGTCCACCATGCCAGCCGCCCACCCACCGCATGGGCCGCCATGGCCTTTCATCCCACCGAGGCGCTGACGCAGGCCTTTGTCGTCCCGCTGCTGGTGTTTCTTGTGCCGATTCACGTGGGGGCATTGGGCGTGGTATTAACCATCATGACGGTGATGGGCGTGACCAACCATATGGGCTGGGAGATATTCCCCCACCGCCTCGTTCACGGGCGACTCGGCCGGTGGATCATCACCGCCACCCATCATCAGCGCCACCACGACATCTATCGGGCCAATTTCGGCCTCTATTTCCGCTTTTGGGACCGGGTTTGCGGGACGGACAAGGGGCTGGGAGAATTTTTGCGCCCATAGCACCCGGACCGAATGGCGCAACTTAACCAAACCTTTACCCTGTTGCGCGAATATGCCCCCGTTAAACATTGGTAATGATCGGCGGGAGCGACAGGATGGACGGCGCGCGCAGCTTTTTTGAACGCAACGCCGGAATCAATCCGGTCAGTGACGAGGAAGAGGACGATTTCCTCGACCTGCCCCCTGTGGTGGTGGCCGAGGGCGAGCGCCGGTTGCAGATCCGCGCCTATGACCATTGGACCCAATTGCTGGGCGCCAAGACCATGCCGCTGATCGCGGACCTCAAACTGGATCAGATCGGCGATATTGCCACGCAGGCGGTGCTGATCGATTTTGCCCACAGCACTGACGATCCGCGCATCCGCTTTGTGGGCGAGATGCTGGCGCAGGAATGCGGCGTGGCGCGCGACATCACGCGTCTGGAGCAGGTGCCCGACCATTCGATGCTGGCGCGCCTGACCGGGCAATATATGCAGATCATCGCCAATCAGGCCCCGATCGGCTTTGAGGAGGAATTCCTGAACGCGCGCGGGGCGATGATCGCCTATCGCGGGATGCTCTTGCCCTTTGCCGAGGAAATGGGCGGGTCGATCCGCTATGTGCTGGGCGTGGTCAATTGGAAGGAAGCGGCCGATGCCTCGCTGAGCGAGCAGTTGGCGCGCGAATTGGGCGCCTCTTTCCACGAGGACGAACAGGTCCATGCCCCCCGGCCCAGCCCCGAACAGACCGTGGCGCAATGGGCCGCGTGGGCCGATGGGCCGCAAGCGGGGATAAACGCCGCCCCCGCGCGCGATCTGGCCGACTGGCTGCGCGACGCGCGCGACAGCGCCCATGCGGCCTCCATCACGCAGGACCGCCCGCGTCAGGCGCTCTATGACGCGATCGGCCGGGCCTATGATTTCGCGCTGATGGCGCGCGACAAGCCGAGCGAACTCCACGAACTGATGGTGCAGGCAGGCCTTGTCGGCCAGCCGCGCGCGCCGCTGGTACCCATTGTCAAACTGGTGTTCGGCGCCGATCATGACAAGACGCGGCTGACCGAATATGCCACCGCGCTCTCGCATGGGCTGCGCCTTGGCCTGCCGCAGGGCGCGATGGCCGATCATCTGGCGCAGGCCAGCGGGGGCCTCAAGGGCGTGGTGGCGCAGGAGCGCCGGTTGCGCCGCGATGAAAGCGCCGGTGAAGCCGAAGACGGCAATCCGCTCGACCGCCTGACCCCGCGCCCTCTGAGCACGCTGGGCGCCAAGGGGCCGGAATATGCGGTCGTGCTGGTCCGGCGCATGGCGGACGGCACCATCGCGCTGCTGGGCGATCTGGGCGATGATCCGGCGCTGATGACGCGGGCGACAAGGCTGCTGACGCCGGAATAATTCTTCAGGCGCGGTTCAGTCCGAAACGTGTTAGGTCTGGCCCCAGCATGTCAGTCCGTTCCGCGCTCGCCTCTGCCTTTCGCTCCGTGGCCACGCTTGCCGTGTGCCTGCTGGCCACCACGCCTGCGGCGGCGCAATCGGTGCTGCGCGATGCGGAAACCGAGGCGCTGTTTCGCGATATGGCCTCGCCTCTGGTGCGCGCGGCGGGGCTGGACCCCAAGAATGTCGATATCGTGCTGGTCAATGATTCCTCGATCAACGCCTTCGTGGCCGGGGGTCAGGCGGTCTATATCCACTCGGGCCTGATCAATGAGGCATCCTCCGCGCTGGAGGTTCAGGGCGTGATCGCGCATGAGCTGGGCCACGTGGTTGGCGGCCATGCGATTGATGATCGCGGGGCCAAGATGGCAGGCAATATCTCGATCCTCTCGCTTTTGCTGGGCGCGGCGGCGGCTGCGGCGGGCGGCGGCGCGGCGGCGATGGGCGTGTTCATGGCCGGACAGCAGGCCGCGATGGGCAAATTCCTGGCCTATACGCGCGGCGAGGAAGAGGCGGCGGATGCGGCGGGCGCATCGTTCCTGTCCAAGGCGGGCATGTCCGGGCGCGGCTCGCTGGAGTTTTTTCACAAGCTGCTGGTGATGGAAAACCGCTATGGCATGACCCATAGCGACGAGGCGAGCTTCTATTCGACCCACCCGCTGACCGATGAACGCATCGCCTATCTGGAAGACGTCTATAAGAAAGACCCCGCGTGGAACGCGCCCAGCGATCCGGCGCTGGAGGAACGCTTTCAAAGGGTGAAGGCCAAGCTTTACGGTTATCTGGCCGAACCGCCCAGCACGTTTCAGGCCTTTCCCGAGTACATGAACAATGTGCCCGCGCTTTATGCCAGAGCCTATGCCTATCACAAGGAAGGCTTTCTGGATAAGGCGACGACCGAGGCGGACAAGCTGCTGGCTCTGGCCCCGCGCGATCCCTATTTCCTTGAGCTGAAGGGGCAGATCCTGCTGGAGGCGGGCAAGCCTGCCGAGGCGCTGGGCCCCTTGCGGCAGGCCACGGCTCTTACCGGCAATCAGCCGCTGATCGCCACCACTTTTGGCCATGCGCTGATCGCGCAGGATGATCTGGTCAATTCACGCGACCATCTGGACGAGGCGCAAAAGGTGCTCAAGGCCGCCGTCGCGCGCGACCGGGAAAATCCCTTTGCCTGGTATGTTCTGGGCATCACCTATGCCAAGAGCGGCGATCTGCCCCGCGCCCGTCTGGCCAGCGCCGAGCAGGCCTCGCTTTCGGGCAATTGGGGCGGGGCGATGGTCAATGCCGAGGCGGCCAAGAACGGCCTTGCCGCCGGATCGCCCGACGCCATCCGCGCCGAGGATATTGCGCTGGAGGCCAAGAGCTATCTCGCAAAATCGAAAAAACGCTAATAGAGCAGAGCGGCACCAGCCCTCTCCCCCGGCCCTGTCATCCCTGTAAGGTATCCTGTTGGGTGGCAGGGCCGGGGGAGAGGGTCGGTGCCGCAGGCAAATCGCGGAGGCGATTTGCCTAAACAGCATAAAGGAAATTCCATGTCTCAGTTTCGCACCATTGTTCTTGCCTCGCTGTTCGGACTGGCGGGCGGTCTGGTGGGCGCAACTCTTGCCCCGATGCTGCCCTTTGGCCATGCCGGACAGGTCAAGGCGGTGCGCGAGGCTCTGCTCGAACGCCCCGAAATCCTGAGCGAGGCGGCCGAAAAGCTGAAATCGGGCGAGGCGGAAAAGCAGCTGGCACAGGTGGCCCCGCAGGCATTGAAGCCCTTTCCCGGCGCGGTGATCGGCAATCCGCAGGGCAGCCATGTGCTGGTCGAATTCATGGATTACGCCTGCGGCTATTGCCGGGCCAGCGAGGAGGACGTGGCCAAGCTGGTCGCCGCCGATCCGCAGGCGCAGGTGGTGATCCGCCAATTGCCGATCCTCACGCCTGAAAGCGTGGATGCCGCCAAGATGGCGCTGGCCGCGGCCAAACAGGGCAAATTTGCCGCCTTCCACAAGGCGATGTTTGCCGCCGGACGCCCCAATGCCCAAACCATCGCGGCCGCCGCGCAGAGCGCCGCGCTGGACATGGCCGCCGCGCAAAAAGTGGTGGCCGATCCGGCCACGCAGGCCGAAATCGAGGCCAATCTGGCCCTTGCCCGCCATCTTGGCCTTGGCGGCACGCCAAGCTGGATCGCGGGCGGCAAGATCCTTGGCGGGGCGGTAGGCTATGACGCCTTGGCCGCCGCCATCAAGGGTTGATGCCTTAGCCTCTTCCCCCGGCGCACGGCTTCTGCGATAAAAGCGCATCATGGCCGTGCTTCCCTTTCGCCCCTCACCCTTTTTTGCCAACAAGAACAAGGCGTTCTGGCGATTGCAGATGCTGGGATGGTCGGGCGCGATGCTGCTGCGCGCCATGTCCAGCCTGGCCAACAACCAGCCGGCCAGCTTTCTGGTGCTGGTGCTGATCGCCACGATCACGGGCTTTTCGATCTCGCTCCTGCTGGCGGTGGTCTATCATCAGTTGATCGGCCAGCGCCCCTTGCTGACATGGGGCGTGACGATGGTGGTGCTGCCTTTTGCGGTGTCGCTCTATGCCTTCATGGATGGCTGGGTGATCGCGCTCTATCGGCCCGACAGCATCGCCAGTTTCGCGCAATTGTTCATCGGCGTGTTTTATCTCGACGCCACGCTGCTGGGCGCCTGGTCGGCGCTCTATTACGCGATCAACTTTTTCCTGCGGATCGAGGAGCAGAATGATCAGCTCCTCCGGCTGGAGAATCAGGCGACCAGCGCGCAACTGGCCATGCTGCGCTATCAGCTCAACCCGCATTTCCTGTTCAACACCTTGAATTCCATCAGCACACTGGTCCTGCTTAAACAGACCGATCAGGCCAATGCGATGCTGACGCGCCTGTCTTCTTTCCTGCGCTATACGCTGATCAACCCGCCGACCGGGCGCGTGACCGTGGCGCAGGAGGTGGAAACGCTCAAACTCTATCTCGATATCGAGCGGATGCGGTTTGAGGAAAGGCTGCGCACCACCTTCCGCATTGACGAGGCCTGCAAGGAAGGGCTGCTGCCCTCGCTGCTGCTGCAGCCTTTGGTCGAAAACGCGATCAAATATGCCGTCAGCCCGCAGGAATCGGGCGCGGAAATCACCATTGCGGCGGGCCTGCTGGGGCAAAATCTGCGTATTACCGTGTCCGACACCGGGCCGGGCATGACCGCGCAAAATGCCGAAAACCGGTCCAGCGGCATCACCTATGACGGGCGCGAACAGGTCTCGACCGGGGTGGGCCTTGCCAATATCCGCGACCGTCTGATGCAGGCCTATGGCCCCAATCACCGTTTCGACATGTACGAGCCGCCCGAGGGCGGATTTGCCGTCACCATCGAAATACCGTTCGAAAAGCGCCAGTCGTCGAGTGCGCCCGCATCGGTCACCCCACGTTCAGCCTTGGCGGTGTGAAGGAAAAGGAGTTACAACGACTCCAGATCCGCAAAATGCGGCAACAGGCAGGATCCCATTGCATGACCATCCGCACTATTCTCGTCGATGACGAAAAGCTGGCCATCCAAGGCCTGCAACTGCGGCTTCAGAAATTTCCCGATGTGGAAATCATCGACACCTGCAACAATGGCCGTGAGGCGATCCGCAAGATCAAGACCGAAAAGCCCGACCTCGTTTTCCTTGACATCCAGATGCCCGGCTTCGACGGCTTTGCCGTGGTCAAGGGTGTGATGGAAATCGAACCGCCGCTCTTCGTTTTCGTCACCGCCTATCAGGAACATGCCGTGCGCGCGTTCGAGGCCAATGCGGTGAACTATCTGATGAAGCCGGTGGACGAGGATCGCCTGGCCGATACGCTCGACCGGGTGCGCCAGCGTCTGGCCGACAAGCGGGCATCCGAAGAGGCCGAGAAGCTGAAAAACGTGCTGGCCGAAGTGGCGCCCGATGCGATGGACGCCATGGAGGATGAACCCGTCGATACCGGCGCAGACCGCTATGAAAAGCTGCTCAACATCAAGGATCGCGGCCAGATCTTCCGCGTCGATGTGGACACGATCGAGCGCATCGAGGCCGCGGGCGATTATATGGTGATCTATACCGCCGACAATTCGATGATCCTGCGCGAAACGATGAAGGATCTGGAACGCCGCCTCGACCCGCGCGTGTTCCAGCGGGTGCATCGCTCGTGGATCGTGAACCTCAATCTGGTGCGGCAGGTGAAGCCCCATACCAATGGCGAGTGTTTCCTCGTGCTGGAATCCGGGGCCGATGTGAAGGTTTCGCGCTCTTACCGGGATGTGGTGGCGCGGTTTGTGCATTGATTGATGGGTTTTAAGGGGTTTTGCCTCCGGCGGGCAAAGGGACTCGGTCCCTTTGCAATCCCGGTAATGGGGTGGCGCTTGGTTGGCCAAGGAGTGCTTGGGGTTGCTGTTTAAGGCCTGCGGCGCGGATAGCGATGCCTTTGCCGTGCCGCAGGCTTTATCCTGAAACGACGCGTCCGATACCCAACGCTGCCCCTATCGCGCAACAAAGACAGTAAAGGGAGCGCGAGGGTCTAGACCCTCGCATCATCCATCTTCTATAGCCCCTTTATGACCTTCACGCACCAAGGCTTCGCACTGACCGGCTTTGATCTGGCCGCCTTCATCCACTCCACCCTCGCCGAGGATCTTGGCGAAGGCTGGCCCGGCGGTGGGCATGATGTGACCAGCGAGAGCGTGATTCCGGCTGCCGCGCGCTTTATCGGCGTGATGGACAGCCGCGATGCAATCACGGTGGCGGGCCTGCCGATTGCGGCGGCGTTTTTCCGCCATCTCGACCCCGATGCCGAAATCGAACTGCTGGTGCAGGACGGCGACCGCGTAGCGCCGGGCACCCATCTGATGCGCATCACCGGCATGGGCCGCGCGCTGCTGACGGCCGAGCGCAGCGCTCTGAACACGGTGCAGCATTTGTCAGGCATCGCCACGATGACGCGGGACTATGTCGACGCGATGGGGAATGCGGGCGCGACCCTGCTCGACACGCGCAAGACGATTCCGGGCCTGCGCGTGCTGGAAAAATACGCGACGCGCATGGGCGGGGCTACCAACCACCGCATGGGCCTGTGGGACGCGGCAATGATCAAGGACAACCATGTCGCCATCGCGGGCGGCGTCGGCCCTGCGGTCGCCCGCGCCAAGGCCGCAGGCATCGCCAACATCATCTGCGAGGTCGACCACCTCGACCAGATCGAACCGGCGCTGGAGGCAGGCGCAACGCATCTGCTGCTCGACAATATGGGGCCCGAGATGCTGGCGCGCGCGGTGGAGCAGGTTTCGGGCCGCGCGCCCTGCGAGGCCAGCGGCGGGGTGCGGCTCGACACGATCGGGGCGATTGCCGCCTCGGGCGTGGATTACGTCTCGGTGGGCCGCCTGACGCAGAGCGCGCCTGCGGCGGACATCGGCCTTGATTTTGAGGAGGTGTGAATGCGTCTGATCCTCACCACGCTTGCCCTTTCGCTGATCCCTGCACAGGCCATGGCGCAGCAATGCGTGGCCGCGCAGGTGGACGCCTTGCCCAAAATCTCGCGCCCCGCCGCCGAGCCGGTCAAGCCACTCGCGAAACACCCGATCAATGTCTACAGCTTCGTGATGAGCTGGACCCCGTCCTATTGCGCGGGCCTCAAGGGGCCGCTGAAGGATCCGGGCGACAAGCTGCAATGCGGTCAGGACAAGCCGCCCTTCGGCCTCGTCGTCCATGGTCTCTGGGGCGAAACGGATGGGACCAACTGGCCGCAATGGTGCGCGACCAAGGCCCCCGCGCCCACTTTGCCGCAATTGCAGAAGCATCTTTGCATCATGCCCTCGGCCGCAACGCAAATGCATGAGTGGAAAAAGCACGGCGCCTGTGGTCCCTGGACCAGCGGCGGCGCCTATTGGCAAAGCGTGGCGCGGCTTTATGCCAAGCTGAAAAAGCCCGACCTCTACAAGCTGGCCAAGGACGGGCGGATGGTGTCGGACGCGGTGGTCCATGCCTTTGTGGACGCCAATCCGATGTTCAAGGACAATGAAAAGGCCATTCAGGTCCAGACCATGCCCGCCGCCGACGGCTCGGGCAAAGTGTGGCTGAAGCAGGTCCATCTGTGCTTTGAACCCAAGGGTATCGAAAAGGGCAGCTTTGTGCCCAAGGCCTGCCCCGCGCCGTCGAGCAGCGAGCTGTTCATCATCCCGACCCTGCGCAAACCCGCTTAACGGCGGGCCGTAAAGAAATCCCGCAGCATCTGCGCCGCCTCATCCTCGCCCATGCCGGAATAGACCTCGGGGCGGTGCAGACAGGTGGGCTGGTCAAAGATCCGTCCGCCATGGGCCACAGCGCCCCCCTTGGGGTCGGCGGCGGCATAATAGAGGCGGGCGATGCGCGCATGGACGATCGCGCCCGCACACATCGCGCAAGGCTCCAGAGAGACCCAAAGATCGCAGCCATCGAGTCGCTCATTGCCCAGCACCCGCGCCGCCTCGCGAATCGCCAGCACCTCGGCATGGGCGGTGGGGTCGCAATACGTGCGCGGCAGATTATGCGCGGATGAAATAATCACGCCATCCTTGACGATGACCGCGCCAATCGGCACTTCTCCGGCACCGGCCGCCGCCCGCGCCTCGTCAAAAGCCCGGCGCATCGGGGCGGGAAGTGGCCATCGCGTCATAAAGACAAGGGCTAGCGCAGCGAAAGGTCCAAGGCAACTTGACCTTTTCCACACGAATCGTTATGCGCGCCCCCTCACCCGCCTTTTATGCGGGTCATCGGATTCTTTCTTAAGCGAGTAGCACCCATGTCCCGTATTTGCGAACTGACTGGCAAAGGCCGCCAGGTCGGCCACAACGTCAGCCACGCCAACAACAAGACCAAGCGCGTGTTCCTGCCCAACCTGCAGAACGTTACGCTTCTGTCGGAAGGTCTTGACCGCAGCTTCAAGTTCCGCGTCTCGACCCACGGCCTCCGCTCGGTGGAACACGTGGGCGGCCTCGACAACTGGCTGCTCAAGAGCTCCGACGACAAGCTAAGCCCGCGCGCCGTCAAGGTGAAGCGCGAGCTGGCCAAGAAGGCCGCTATCGCCGCTTAATCGGCCCGTTGGGTTGATGTGAAAAAAGCCCGGTGGGGGATTCTCCGCCGGGCTTTTTCGTGTCTGGAATTTGAAGGAAGGTTGAAGAAGCGAGGGGTGGTTTTCCAGATGGCCGATTTGTCGAGACAAATCGGTTGGTCCCTCGCGCTCCCATGACTGTCTTTGTCGCGCCAAGGGTTCGGCGTCAGGTATCAGACGCAGCGTTTCAGGAATAAAGCCTGCCGCGCGGTAAAGGCATCACTGTCCGCGCCGCAGGCTTTAACAATCCAGCACGGCGCGGCGATCTGGCCACACCCCCATTACCGGGATTGCAAAGGGACCGAGTCCCTTTGCCCGCCGGAGGCCGCTTAAACCCCCTACTTCCCCGCCTTCAAACTTGCATCCCGCACCCCGCGAAACTCGTCGGTTTTATGCCAATTGGGCCACACCGTCCCATCGGCCAGAATCCGCCCCAGCTTGTAAAAGACCTTCACGTCCTGCGTGATGCCCGACCAGTCCCACGTGTCCGAATATTCGTCCGAAGGCTGGTGATAGCGGTGCTCGACATAGTCCTCGGTGGCGGTAGCACCAGCCTTGGCGCCGCCCACGAACAGGTCCTGCCCGCGCGAGATATCGAACATCGGCACGCCGCGCTTGGCGAGGCTGAAGTGGTCCGAGCGGTAGTAGTGGCCGCGTTCGGAATGGTCCTCGGGGCTTTCATACAACCCTTCCTGCTTGAGCACGGCGCGGAAAATGCCGGTGAGGTCGGATTTGTCGCCGCCCGTCATCGCGTAATTGCGCGCGCGCCCGATGGGCGCCAGCGCGTCCATGTTCACCCCGCCCACGGTTTTGGCCAGCGGATAGAGCGGGTTCTGGCCATAGAATTCGCTGCCCAGCAGGCCCGATTCCTCCAGCGTGAGCGCCACGAAGACCTGACTGCGCCGCGCCGGGCCTGCCTTCACATTGGCCTTAGCCAGCGCCACCAGCGCGCCCACCCCGGTGGCATTGTCGACCGCGCCGTTGCAGATGCCGTCGCCCTTGGCGTCCTTTTCGCAATGCCCCAGGTGATCCCAATGCGCCGAATAAAGCACCACCTCATCGGGCTTCACGCGGCCCTTCTGGATGCCCACGACATTGTGCGATTCGGACCGGCGCAGCGTGCTGTCAAACGAGAGGCTGGCCTTGAGCCCCAGCGGAACGGCCTTGAAGCCCTTTTGCTTGGCCGCTTCGGACAGGGCGGCAAAATCCTTGCCCGCCGCAGCAAAGACCTTCTTCGCCACGCCCATCTGGATCCAGCCATTGGCCTCGGTCTGGTCCATCGCATTGTCGGGCCGCGCTACATAATATTCCGAACCCGACCAGCTCGACTGCACCACATTCCAGCCATAGGCGGCCGGATAGGTATCATGCACGATCAACGCCGCGCGCGCGCCCTGCCGGGCCGCCTCTTCGTATTTATAGGTCCAGCGCCCGTAATAGGTCATGCGGCGGCCCTTGAAGAGGCCCGCCTCGTCCTTGGCGGCATAATCGGGGTCGTTGATGAGGATGACGGCCACCTTGCCGTGCATGTCCACCCCGGCATAATCGTTCCACCCCAATTCGGGCGCGTTGATGCCATAGCCGACAAAGACCAGATCGCTGTCCTTGATCTCGGTATGGGGCACATGGCGGAAACTGGTGGCGACAAAATCGCTGCCCCGCACAAAGCCGATGCCGCCGATGGTCAGCGGGCTGCTCTGCGCCACGGTCATTTCGACGGTGGGCACGGTTTGCAGCCAGCCGCCCTTTTCGCCGCCGGGCTTCAGCCCCGCCGCCTTGAAGCGGGCAATGATCGCGTCCAGCACCTTGGGTTCAACGGCGGTGGAGGGGCCGCGCCCCTCCATATCGTCGGCCGAGAGCGTTTTGACCGTGTCCTTCATCAGCGCCACGTCAATCGGCGGCACCTTGACCACGGGAACCTTGGCAGCAGGGGCGGCGGCCAGCGCGGACGCAGCGGCACCCAGCAGGAGAGCGGCCAGCAAGGGCGAATATTTCATGTCTCGAACCTTCTGATGGGGGAGGGATGAGTTCAGTCGATCAGGCCCTTGGCGCGCAGCATCGGCGTCACCGAAGGATCGCGCCCGGTGAAGCCTTTGTACATGGCCGCATAATCCAGCGACGACCCGCGTGAGAGCACCAGAGCGCGGAAACGCTCGCCATTGGCGCGAGTCAGCCCGCCATGGTGGACGAACCAGTCATAGGCGTCATGATCCAGCATCTGGGTCCACAGATAGGCGTAATAGGCGCTGGCATAGTCATTGGCCCAGATGTGGCGGAAATAGCTGGAGCGATAGCGCGGCGGAACATGGGCGGTGTCCAGCCCCGTGGCGGCCAGCGCCTTGGCCTCGAAGGCATCGACATCCTGACGCGGCGCATCGGCAGGCAGCGCGTGCCAGTCCATATCGAGCATGGCCGCAGCCACCACCTCGCCCAGATCATAGCCCTGATCGATGCGGCGCAGATCTTTCAGCTTTTCCACCATGGCCGGGGGCATCGGCGCGCCGGTCTGATAATGGCGCGCATAATGGGCCAGAACCTTGGGGTCGGTGGCCCAGTTCTCATTGAACTGGCTGGGGAATTCGACGAAATCGCGGGCCGTGTTGGCGCCCGACATACTGGGGTAATACTGGTCTGAGAACAGGCCGTGCAGCGCGTGGCCAAACTCATGGAACATGGTGATCACATCGTCGAAACTGACCAGCAGCGGTTCGCCCGCGCCCGGTTTGGCGAAATTCTCGACATTATAGATGACCGGCTTGGTGCCCATCATCCCAGACTGGCCGACGAAATTGCTCATCCATGCGCCGCCCTGCTTGTTGTCCCGCTTCCACGGGTCCCAATAGAACAGGCCCAGTTCCTTGCCGCCCTTGTCATAGACGGTGTAGGTGCGCACATCCTCCTGATAGACGGGCAGATCGGTGCGGCGTTTGAAGCTGATCCCGTAAAGCTGGTTGGCGGCGTAGAAAACGCCCTCCTCCATCACCTTGTTGATCTCGAAATAGGGCTTGGCCGAGGAAGGATCGAAGGAGAGCTTGGCCTTCAGGCTCTGCCCGGCATATTTCTGCCAGTCCCAGGGTTTGACACTGGTGTCGCCGCCGTCCTTGGCGATCAGCTCGGCCAGTTCCTTGACCTGCCGCTCCTGCGCGGCCTTGAGCGAGGGGGCCAGCTTGGCCATGAAGGCGCGGGCATTGGCGCCGTTCCTGGCCATCTGATCATAGAGCTGATAGTCGGAAAAATTCTTATACCCCAGCAGCTTGGCCTTTTCGGCGCGCAGCTGGGCCATTTCGGCAATCATCGCGCGCGTGTCATGGGCATCGCCGCGCTCGCTGCGGGTCCAGCTCGCCTCGAACAACGCCTTGCGCGTGGCCGGATCGCTCAGGCTTTCCAGTTGCGGCTGCTGCGTCGTGTTCTGCAAGGGCAGCGCATAGGAACCGGCGGGCAGCTTTTTGCCCTCGGCCGCCTTGGCCGCCGCCGCGATCTCGCCCTCGGACAGACCCGCCAGCACCGCCTTGCTGGTCACCACCAGCGCGGCCTCGCGCGTGCCTGCGGTCAATTTCTGTGAAAACTCGGTCGAGAGTGTGGCAAGCCGCTGGTTGATCGCTTTCAGCCGCGTCTTGCCCGCCTCGTCCAACAGCGCGCCGCTATGGGTGAAACCCTCATAGGTGCGGTCGAGCAGGCGGCGCTGGACCGGCGAGAGCTTGAGACTCGCTGCCTTCTCATGCAGCACCTTGACGCGGGCGAAGAGTTTCGCATTGAGCGCCACCTCGTCATTGAGCGCCGCCAGCTTGGGCGAGGTGATGCGGTCCACCTCGTCCAGCGTGTCATTGGTGTTGGCCCCGGTCAGCGCGGAAAACACCTGCAAAACCCGGTCGAGCATCTGGCCCGAACGCTCCATCGCCTCGATCGTGTTGGCAAAGGTGGGGGCGGCGGGATTGGCGGCAATCCTGTCGATCTCGGCCCGGCGCAGGGCGATGCCGCGCTCGATGGCGGGCTGGAAATCACCGTCCTTGATGCGCGAAAAATCGGGCGCATGGAACGGCAAAGGCGAAGGCGCGTCAAACACCGTCTGCGCCCCCGATGCGGCGGGAATCATCGCCAGCGACGCCGCCATGACCATCAAACGATGCTTCATCAAACTGCTCCTTGTTAGCCCAAATTACCGGCCGCGGTTTCCTGCGCCACGATGGCGCGCACGGCGTCGCGTTCCCCCGGCGTCAGATCCGGGTGCCAGATGTCGAAAATCATCACCACGCGCAGGTGGTCGCTGGGGTTCAGCGCCTCATGTTCGATCGTGTCGTCAAACACGAAAGGCTCGCCCTCGCGCCACATCCGCGTTTCGGCCCCCACCCGGAACCAGCAGCCATCGGGCACCACCAGCGGCACATGGCAAAGCAGGCGCGCATTATTGACCCCGACATGGGGCGGGATCGCCGTATGGGGCGCCAGCAAGGAAAACAGCGCATTGGCCGAAGCGCCCGGAATATCGGGCTGGGGCATGCGCGAGAGCAGTTCCATCGTGACCGGACATTGCGCGGCATTCGCCGCCACCACCTCGCCCCGGCGGATCAGGTGGATCGCGGTCCAGTCGGGATTGTGGTTCAAGGGCTGCCACTGGCGCAGCGCCTGATGCTCGGCATATTGGATATAGGGGGCCAGTTCGGCGCGGTCCGAACGCATCACGGCCAGCATCTCGTCGCGGATCGCCCCGGTCGCGGCGGCAAGGTCAGCCAGCCATGGAAAACGCTCGGCCGGGTGATATTCGCGCATGCTCAGACCCGGAAAGAAGAAATGGGTCGGCTCGGAATAATAGGGGCGGGTGTGGCGCAGGGTGTTGCTGCGAAAACGGGCGATGCGCCATGCCTGATCGCCCCCGACGGCCTCGCTGGCCTGTGTGGCCTGCGCCATCTGCGCGGCGCGCTCGGCCCGCCACTGATCGCGCAACCCCTCGCCATGGGCCATCGCGGCCAGCAGCGGGGCCGGCAGATCCCCCTCCGGCCTCTGCGCCAGCGCCTCGTCCCATGCGCGGCCCACGGCCGGATCGCCGATGCTCTCCAGCAATCCGGCGCGCATACACAATGCCATAAAATCAAGCGGCGCCAGCGCCAGCCCCGCCTCCACCGCGCGCAGGGCCCGGTGAGGCTGGCGCAAGGCGCGGCGCAGGCCCGCCAATTGCAGATAGCGCGTCAGGTCCGGCTCGCCTTCCGCCAGTTCCCGTTCCAGTTGCTCCGCCGCCCCGGCCAGATCGCCCGCGCGAACCATGGCCTCGACTGCGCTCATGCCTGATCGCCATAGCCAAAACGTTCGATCCAGCCCGACAGGCGCGCCGCCACCGGGGCCAGATGCGCCTCATACCGCCGCCATCGCCCGGCGGCGCGCTTATAGATCGGCTCGGTCACCTGCGCATAGCTGGCGGTGATGACCGTGCCGCGCGCGCGCGCCGCCTCGCGGTGGTCCACCCCGCCCTCGGGCCATGCCAGCCCCAGCCAGTCGAACAAGGGCCGCAATTCGCGATCCTTGTCCTCGACAAGGCGTTCATAGACCACCTCGCCCACGGGCAGATCCAGCAGCGCGCGCGCCTTTTCCCACTGGCTAAAGGCGGCTTCATAAAGCGCGGCGGCATCGTCCAGATCGAGGAAACTGGCCATCGCATTGTTCAGCCGGAAATTCGTCAACCAGCAGGAGAGCACCACATCGCAAGGGTGGCGCAGGGCCAGAATGAACCGGCTTTCGGGAAACAGGCGGGCGATGGTGGGCGCATGGCGCAGATGCATCGGATGCTTGTCCAGCACGATGCTGTCAGGGCCCAGATCGGCCAGTTCACCGGCGCGGGCGAAATAGAGCGCGCGGGCCTCCTCGATCTGCGCCGCGCTCAAACCCGGCAGGGCGGCGATCCCCCCCAGTTGCGCCTCGATCTCGGCAATGATCGGCGCCTCCTCCAGCACGCGCACGCGCGGCTCGGCCATCAGCATCGTGTCGAGCAGGGTCGTGCCCGAGCGGGGAAAGCCCAGCAGGAAGATCGGCGCGGGGCGTGTGGACGTGGGCGCAAATGCACTCCATCCCGCCCGCCAAGCCGGGGTCAGCAAGGCCGCGCCCTCGTCAATCTCCGCGCGATAGCGCGCCCCGCGCCCGCGCGGATCGGTGGGATCAGCGGCAAATTCGGCATTCATCGCGGCAAAGGCGGCAAAGGCCTCGTCATAGCGCCCCAGCCGGTCGAGCAGCACCCCGCGCAGGTGATACCGCTGCGCCGCCGTCACCGTTTCCTCGCCCGCCGCCTCCAGCGCGGCCAGCGCCTCGTCATAGCGATGGGCGCGCTTGTGGCGCAGCGCGTCGATGAAGGAGAGCGAGGCGGGATCGACATGGGCCGCAGCCTCCGCGCGCAAAGGCTCGATCTCCTCCTCGCGGTTCACCCGCTCCAGCAGGCTGGCCAATCCGACCCATGCCTGCGCAATCGAAGGGTCGATCGCCAAAGCCTTGCGCAAGGGGGCCTCCACCTCGTCGAACAGGCCCATCATCGCGGCATGCTGGCCAAAATCGGCCTGAATCTGGGCATCATCGGGGGCCAGACGGGCGGCGGCGGCAATCGAGCGATGCGCCCCATCGGCATCCCCCGCCCCGCGCAGCACATCAAACATCGCGTAATGGGGCGCGGCCTCCTGCGGAAATTCGCGGACCAGCGCGCGCAGCAAGGCCTCGCCTTCCTCGCTCCTCCCCGCATCGATCAGGGTCTTGCCAAGGTTGAGCCGCACCGGCGCGGAATCAGGCACCAGTTCAACCGCGCGGCGCAGCGCCGCGATCGCCCCATCCCAATCGCCCAGCGCGCAAAGCGCATTGCCCAGATTGTTCCACCCCGACCAATCCTGTGGATCGCCCGCCAGGGCGATGCGGTAAAGCGCCGCGGCGCGGGCGAAATCCTCGGCCTCCTGCGCCAGATGGCCGCCGATCCGCGCAAGGCGCAAAGACCGGTCCGCCCGCGCCGCATCCTCTTCGCACAGCGCCAGCGCCGCATCCCCAGCCCCGGTGCGATAGAGCGCCTCGGCCAGATTGGCGCGCACCGTATTGTCGGCAGGCTGGGCGCTGTGGGCAAAGCGCAGATGGGGGATGGCATCGGCAAATTGCCCGCGATGAAACTCCACCGCCCCGGCCAGCGCGGCAAACACCGGCCCGCCCGCCCCGCGCGCGGCGGCGCGGCGCACGGCAACCGAGGCATCGTCCATTCGCCCGGCCCGCGCAAGGCCGACAATCTGACGGATCGTCTCCTGCTCGTCGGCCTGTGTCATCCCGCCGGCATCAAGGCTCACGAAAATTCCCCTTCTATCATAAGCAAACGGCGGCCTCTCCCGAAGGAGAAGCCGCCGCTGCCGATCACGTTAGCGCCAGAGGATCAGAAATTGACCGTCGCGCCAACGAACAGATAGCGACCCAGCGAGTCATACACGCCCGGATAGGTATTGCCATTGCAATAGACCGAGGCGCAAGCGCTGGCCACGCCCGTCCCGCCCGAGGAAACCAGCGGCGGATCCTTGTCGAACAGGTTGTTGACGCCCGCGCGAACCGACAGGTTCTTGGTGACCTTGCCGGTCAGGAACAGGTCGATGTAATTCATCGCGGGCAGCTTGTTGTTATACAGGCTGTAGGTCGAATTCGACAGCGTGGCCGAGGGGTTCATGTATTCCACGTTGACCGAACCGACATAGCGCCAGGTCAGCGACACATCGATGTTCTTGGGGGTCGACCAGGTGATGCGGGCCTTGTGGCGCCAGTTGGGCGCCGGAACGCCACAGGTGGGGCCATAATAACCAGCGCAGTCATAGGCAGGCGACAGGCCGTTGTAGGTCGACTTCTCGCTCAGCGCGGTGCCGGTCAGGCTGCCGCTGATCTTGCCCCAGGCCCCAATGTTCTTGGAATAGCTGGCGTTGACTTCAAAGCCGGCGGTCTTGACCCAGCCCACGTTGTTATCAAGATCGATGACATAGCCGTCCGAGGACAGCCACAGCGAACCGGCCGCATTGCGCTTGACCAGACCGCAGGCCAGCGCGCTGCCCGAGTTGCACGCACCCAGGATCGCGTCGGCGCCATAGGCCTGAATGGCCTGATTGATCTTGATGTCGAAATAGTCGACGCTCAGCGACAGACCCGGAACCATATGCGGGGTAAGCACCACGCCGACAGTCTTGGTGGTGGCCTTTTCCGGCCGCAGATTGGCATTGCCGCCCAGATAACCGTTGTACTGAGCCGCCGGATTCGGCGTCACATACTGGCCCACGCGCAGGCCCTGCGCCAGACAGCCCGTGTCGGCGGCCGTGATCGTCTTGCCCGAGCAGGGGTCCGACGAACCATCGAGGCCGACATAGTTGGCGCGGAACAGTTCCTGAATGTTGGGCGCACGAACGGCCCGGTTGAGGCTGGCGCGGATGCGGATGTCCTCGATCGGGGTAAAGTCCAGTTCCAGCTTGTAGGTGCCGGTCTTGTAACCCTTGCCGTTGTTGATCGCGTAATCCGAATAACGGAAACCGCCATTGAAGGTCAGCATCCGGTCAATCACCGGCACCGCGATTTCGCCAAGGAATTCGGTGACGTGATAGCCGCCGTTGATCGGCAGGGTGGGTGCGCCCTGACCCGTGAGATCGCCGGTCTGGAACGAGGTGTCGGTGTTGAGCGCCAGCTTTTCGGTGCGGCGTTCGATACCCAGCGCGATGTTCACGCCATCGCTGGCCAACGGCGATTTCAGGCCATAGGTGCCAAGGTCACCCGTGATCGTGCCCGAGATCACGGTCTGGCTGGTATAGCCGTTCTGGAAACCCGTGGCGCTCAGGTAAGAGAGCGCAGCGGCCGACGGTGTACCCGACCAGATGTTATAGGGAACGCAGCCCGAGCTGGGATAGGTGAGCGAAATGCGGCACACCGGCGTACCGGCCGGGCCGGTCACGACATCGAGCGCATAACCCAGACGCTGAGCCGAAAATTCGTTCGAATAGATCTGGTTGTAGTTGGTGCGCCCATACTGGAAATAGGCATCATAGGCCCAGCCATGGCCCAGATCGCCCTTAGAGCCGATCACCGTGCGGAACGAAGTGTGCTGGAGATCGCTGATGCGGGCCCCGCCTTCGACGTTGCGGCGCAGCAGCTGGAAATAGGCCGTATTGGCGTTGGCCGCCGGCGTCACCTGCGACTGGGTGGTCGGGTTGAACGTGGCGTAGATGGCCGGAACAACCGGATAGTTGCCCAGATAGCCCATGACCATGTTGGCGGGGGTGCAAATGTTCGACCTCTGCTGCGCGCTCATCAGCGGGTTGTCGCAGTTGATCGTCTGCGTGTTGCCAAAGTCGCCCGAGGGAGCGATCTGGGCCACCGTGTGATCGTCCATGAACATGAATTCAAGATAGGGCTTCAAAGCCGAATTGATTTCATAATCGGCGAACAGACCGGCGGTGTAACGCTGATCGGGGCGCTGGAAGTAGTTGAGCGGTGCAAAGTTGTAGCGGGTCAGCGCGCCCGGCGTGAACGTGCCGTTGCCCAGCGTGCCCACGGTCGAGGACGAACCGCTGCCGGGCGTGAAGTAGAAGGCGTTGCCATTGGCCGAGGTGGCCGAGCCGCCGCACTGAAGACCCGAACGGTTGTTCGTGCGGTTCTGGATCGTGCACTTGGAGAAATCGCGCGAGGACTGGAGCAGCGCATTGGCGCGGCGATAGCCGAAATAGGCCATCACATGGCCGGCGCCATCGGCAAACTTGGTGCCGTAGGAAATCGTGGCATCCACGCTGTTGCCGCCCCAGGTGTTGCCCGTGGGATAGTCATAGCCCGAAATGCCCGCCGCCGTGCGCGCGTTCAGCAGGCCCTGCACCATGGTCGAGCCATTATTGTGCTGATACAGGCCGTCGTTGAGATCGATGCGCAGGCCGTTGAGGTCCTTGTCCATGACAAAGTTGACCACGCCCGCCACAGCGTCCGCGCCATAGGTGGCCGATGCGCCGCCGGTCAGCACGTCGACGCGCTTGATCAGCGAGGCCGGGATGAAGTTAAGGTCGGCAGCCGAGCTGCTGGTCGGGCTGGGATCGCCCGCCATCAGGCGGCGGCCGTTGATCAGCACCAGTGTGCGCTTGGGACCAAGACCGCGAAGGTCGACTTCGGCCGTGCCGCTCGCGCCATTGGCCAGCGTCGAGGATTGCGCGGCAAACACCTGCGGGAGCTGGTTGAGGATGTCTTCGGTGCGGGTCGTGCCCGCCACCTTGAGATCCATCGCCGAGACCGTGGTGATCGGAGCGGCCGACTTCAGGTTCGGGTTGACGATGCGCGTACCCGTCACCACGATCGTGGCCGAAGTGTCGACCGGTGCGGCCGGGGCGGGCGGCGGACCATCGACGATGGAGGCCTGTTGGGCATAGGCGGGACCGGCGAGCATGGCGATGCTCATCACCAGCGGCGCGGCGCCATGCCTCAGTGCGTTTGCAAGGTTCGTTTTCATGTTCACCCCTTTGTTGCGCGCGAGGCGCGAGACCAGCCGCCAAGGGTTGGCCCGGACAAAGCTCCGTTCGGTCGGCAAGCGGTTCTGGGCAGACTTCCTGATGCCCCGGAAGTTTGTTTGGCGCGCCTCCGCACGGTGACAGAGCAATGCCGATGTCTTGCCGCCGAGGCGGGCCTTGGTAAAGGAGCTGACATGGCTGTTAGTAAAATATTGCGCGAATGTTGCAATTCAGTCACATTTGTTGCAACGAAGCAGCAGGTCATGGATGCGATAGTTATAAACTATTGAAATAATATAACATTCAATTCGTGATTTATAACCATTTTTGCATGCTTAGAGTCCAAATCGCGAAATATAGCTGCAAAACGGGCCGTCACGCGTGGGCCTGAAAAGTGAATGTTTCAGCGCCGCGCCAATGAAGGCCGAGCGCCAGCTCCCTCGCCCGAAAAGGGCAAGGAAAATTATTCTTTATCAGATAATTAAATGCCAAATGCAGCAGAAAGGCAACGCACTCTCCCGCCACCCCGCCCCACTGGAAAAGAGGCGCGCCGATCCGCGATCAGGCGTTAAGGTCCGCATAATGGCTGGGCGGCTGGATCACTTCCATCCGCTCGGCCAGCAGGGGGCGGAAGCTGGGGCGGCTTTTGAACACCGAATACCATGTGCGGGCCTGCTCATGCCCGCTCCAGTCCAGCCCGCCCAGATAGTCGCAGACCGAAATCTGCGCCGCCGCCGCCAGATCGGCCAACGAAAGCGTCGCCCCGCCCAGCCATGGCCGCGTATCGACCAGATAGTCGATGTAATAGAGGTGATCGTGGGCCAGTCGCATCGCCTCGCGCAGCACGCGGGAATCGGGCGACTGGCGCAGCACCAGCCGCTTCATCATCCGTTCCTGCAACAAGGGTCCGGTGACATCGGCAAAGAATTTCTCGTCAAACATCGCGACAAGGCGGCGGATTTCCGCCCGCGCCGCCGCCGTGCCGATAATCAGCGGGCTGCGCTCGACGGTTTCCTCCAGATATTCGCAGATCGCCCGGCTGTCGGCCAGCGCCAGCCCCTTTTCCGGGTCCTGAAGCACAGGCGTGCGCCCGGCCGGGTTCAGGTTCAGGAACTCGTCGCGCATGTCCCACGGGTTTTCGCGCCACAGCTCATAGGCAATCCCCTTCTCGCCCATGACGAGACGGACCTTGCGGGAGAAAGGACAGAGCGGAAATTGATAAAGGCGCCACATGACCCATTCCCTTGCCCCAAGCGGTGGGGCCAGAGCAAGGGATCAGGCGCGCGATTAAAGGATTTTGACCCGGATAAGCCTGCAGCCTATCGCGAAGTGACGCAAATCACACTGTCGTGGCGCGCCAGGACCCACAGCGAGAGCCCAGCCTCGCGCGCGCGCGCCACCGCCAGCGAGGTCGGCAGCGAGATTGTCACCAGAGTCGTGACCCCGGCCTTGACCGCCTTTTCGACGATCTCATACGAACAGCGCGCGGTGGAAAACAGGAAACCTTCGGCCCGCGAGACCCCGGCCCGCGCCATGGCGCCCACCAGCTTATCCACCGCATTGTGCCGCCCGACATCCTCGCGGCAGGCTAAAATCGCACCATCAGGCGCGCAGAAGGCGGCGGCATGGGCCGCCGATGTCGCCCGGCCCAGGGTCTGATGCTCGCGCAATTCCTCGCCCGCCTCAAATATGGCTTCGGGAGTGATCGCACCGTGGGGCGCCACCTGGGGCAAGGGCCGCGCCAGCACCTCCAGATTCTCCATCCCGCACAGGCCGCAAGAGCTTTCCGCCACCCGCGCCCGCACGCGCTCGGACAGTTTGGCCGCGTCCAGCCCGTCGATCTGCGCCCGCAGGATCCAGCCGATATCGAGATGCGCCAGGCCGATCTCGCCCATCTGGGCCGCGTCCGAAATCAGCCCCTCGGCCATGGCAAAGCCGGTGGCGTAATCCATCAGATCGGAAGGGGTGGCCATCATCACCGCATAGGCAAGGCCGTTGAATTCCAGAGCCACCGGCGCCTCGGGCACCCACAGGCGCCCGGCATAGGCCACCGATCCGTCGCGCCCGTACACTTTCCCCCCGCTGTCGAGCGAAAAGGGCAAAGGTTCGGGCGCGGGGATCATGTCACATCAGGCCGGGCGATAAAGCGCGCACAGCTTGTGCCCATCGGGATCGCGCAGATAGGCCAGATAGAGGTTGGCTTCCTTGCGCAGGCCCGGAGGATCCTCGCAGGTGGTGCCGCCATGGGCGATGCCTGCCGCATGCCACGCGTCGACCTGCGCCTCATTGTCGAGACCAAAACCGATGGTCCCGCCATTGGCGACACAGGCTGATTCACCATTGATCGGAATGGCAACGATGAAGGCCGCGCCCTTGTGGACATAGACCAGACGGTTCTTGGCCGTGTCGACCACGCCTTCCGGCCCGCCAACCGCGGCAAAGAGCGCATCGTAAAAGGTCTTTGAACGCGCCAGATCGGTCGATCCGACGAAGATATGGCTGAACATCGTTTGCCTTTCCTTTCTGATTTAAAGCCGGGGCAGGGTCACGCCGCGCTGGCCCATATATTTGCCTGCGCGGTCGGCATAGGACACCTCGCAAGGTTCATTGCCCTTGAGGAACAGAAACTGGCACGCGCCCTCATTGGCGTAAATCTTGGCAGGCAAAGGCGTGGTGTTGCTGAATTCCAGCGTCACATGGCCTTCCCAGCCCGGCTCCAGCGGGGTCACGTTCACGATGATGCCGCAGCGCGCATAGGTGCTCTTGCCAAGACAGATCACCAGCACATCGCGCGGAATGCGGAAATATTCCACCGTGCGGGCCAGCGCGAAACTGTTGGGCGGAATCACGCAGACATCGGTCTTGCGGTCCACAAAGCTGTTCGCGGCAAAATCCTTGGGGTCCACGACCGCCGAATCGACATTGGTGAAAATCTTGAACTCATCGGCCACGCGCGCGTCATAGCCATAAGAGGAAAGCCCGTAAGAGATCACACCCTCACGATGCTGCCGCTCCAAAAACGGCTCGATCATTCCCTGCGTCTGCGCCGCTTCGCGGATCCATTTGTCTGATAGTATCGCCATAGCGTGGCTTCATGGCGGATGGAGGCGCATGGGGCAATGATTTTGAGAGGTAGTAGGGTTATGCCTCCGGCGAGCAAAGGGACTCGTCCCTTTGCAATCCCGTTAATGGGGTGGCGGGAGGTTTGAGAGGGTGGGGAATTTTTAAAGCCTGCGGCGCGGCGGGCTCATGCCTCTTCGCGCCGCAGGCTTTAAAATTTTAGTCGGTGCGTGCGACACCAAACACTGCCTCCTTAACGCTACGCAGACAGTAATGGGAGCGCGAGGGTCTAGACCCTCGCATCTTATCCCTTAAACTCTACCCGCCAAAATCAACGCCAAAGCACAGCCCACGACGATAACCAGCCGCACTGCTTCCAAACCATGATCGAGAATAAGGGCGCGGGTTTTGCTCATGGAACAAACCCTGCGCCGAAAACCTCACCGAATCCTTAAATTGCTGCCCTTAGCGGATGGCGGGCATCTGCTGGCTGGAGCAATGGAACGACCCGCCCCCGGCCAGAATCGCATCCGCCATAACGCCCACGGTTTCGCGATCCGGGAAAAGCTCGGCAATTGCCGCCACGCCATCGACATCATGCGCGGTGCCATAGATCGGCACGACGACCAGTTTCGAGGTAATGGCGAAATTCATATAGGACGCCGGTTCGATCCGCCCATCACGCTCCACCCGCCCCGGCGAAGGGACATTGCGCACAATCACGCCCGCCGCCTCGGCCCGCGCCTTGGCATCGGCATAGATCGCGGCATTGGGATCATCCGCCCCGGTCGCCATGGGCAGCGCCAGCACATTGTCGGCCACAAAGCGGGCAAGGTTATCGACATGCCCATCGGTATGGTCATTGATCAGCCCGTCGCCCAGCCACAGCACCCGGTCAAAACCAAGGTCACGCTTCAGCCGCATTTCCTGATCCGCGCGGCTCAGATGCGGGTTGCGGTTGGGGTTGAGCAAGACCTGCTCGGTCGTCGCCACCAATCCGGTGCCGTCGCAATCCAGAGCGCCGCCCTCGATGATCCAGTCGCTGGTGGTGATCTCCAGCCCGGCGTCGGCCGCGATTTCCGCGCCGATGGTCTGGTCGCCCTCCATCAGATATTTGCCGCCCCAGCCGTTAAAGCCAAAGCGCCGCGCCGCGCGCCCGCCTTTGCCGTCCAGCACCACCAGCGGCCCGGTATCGCGCAGCCACACGTCGCCATAGACGCGCCGCTCCAGCACCACCTTTTCGCTGCACAGTGCGCGGGCGCGGGCCTCGTTCGCCTCGTTGCGCACGATCAGGCGCACCTCCTGCCCGCTTTCGGCCACGGCATTGGCAAAGGCGGCCATCTGTTCCTGCGCGGCCTCAAGAAAGCCGGGCCATTCCTCGCCGTCATGGGGAAAACCGATCCACAGCCAGTCCTGCGGATGCCATTCGGGGGGGAAGCGCCAGTTGGGGGTCAGGTTCGTCATGGGAGGGGCCTTTAGCGACTTACCGCCCTTGCGAAAAGGGGCGCAAACAGGCCAATAGGATGGCCGGAGAGTGAGGAGTTTTTATGACCGATTGGCAAAGCGCCCTGGCGCGGGCCGAGGCGCATTCGCCCTTTTTGTCGCGGGCGATGGGGCGTTTGCCCGATCTGGTGGCGGTGCTGGCCTCGGGCGATGGAGAGGCCGCGCTGGCCCATGCGCGCCGCGCGGGCGAAGGGGTGGCCGACCTTGGCGTAGGTTTGCGGCGCGAGAAACTGGCGCTGGCGCTGGCCTTGGGCGTGGGCGATCTGGCCGGGGCCTTTGACCTGACGCGGGTGACGGGCGAGCTGTCCGATCTGGCCGACCGGGCGGTAGATGCCGCCATCGCCCATGGCATCCGCAGCCGCGCGCCCGATGCGGAAGCCGTCGGTTTCACCGCGCTGGCGCTGGGCAAGCATGGCGCGCGCGAATTGAACTATTCCTCCGACATCGACCCGATCCTGATCTACGATCCGGCCACCCTGCCCCGCCGCGCCCGCGACGAACCAGAGGAGGCCGCGCTCCATGTCGCGCGCACGGTTTTGCGGCTGGTGTCTCAGGCCGATGGCGAAGGCTATGTGTTCCGCGTCGACCTGCGCCTGCGCCCGGCCAGCGAGATCAGCCCGCTGGCGCTGCCCATCGACGCCGCGCTGACGCATTACGAATCCTCGGCGCTGGCATGGGAACGCGCCGCCTTTATCCGCGCGCGGGCGGCGGCGGGCGATGTGGCGATAGGGGAGCATTTCCTCCATGCGATCCGGCCCTTTGTGTGGCGCAAATCGCTGGATTTCGGCGCGATTGCCGAAATCGGGCGGTTGACCCGCCGCATCCGCGCCCATCATGGCAAGGTCGAGGCCATCGGTCCCGGCTTCGATGTCAAACGGGGGCGCGGCGGCATCCGCGAGGTCGAATTTTTTGCGCAGGTCCATCAATTGATTCACGGCGGGCGCAAGCCTGCGCTGCGCCTGCGCGGCACGCGGGCCACGCTCGATGCCTTGGCCGCCGAGGGGCTGATCGATCCGGCGGACGCGGTGATGCTGGGCGAAAGCTATGACCGTCTGCGCCAGATCGAGCATCGGCTTCAACAGGTGTCCGACCTGCAGACCCACAAGCTGCCCCGCGACATGGAGGGCATCGACAATGTCGCCGCGCTCGACGGCCTGCCCAATGGCGCGGCGCTGGTCGAGGAACTGGAGGCGATCACCTCCCGCGTGGGCGCTCGCTATGACCGCCTGATCGCGGCCAGCGCGGGCGAAGGCACCAGCGTTGCCGTGCCCAATCAGCATGAGGGCGACGATCTGGCCGCCGAGCTGGAGCATCTGGGCTTTGCCAAACCGGCAGAATTGGCGGGGCGGATTGCGGCATGGCGTTCAGGGAGCGTGCGATGCCTGCGTTCGGGCGCGGCGCTGGCGGCTCTGGATGCGGTGCAGCCCGCGCTGCTGGCGGCCCTTGCCGCCGCGCCGGAGCCGGACCGCGCGATGATCCGCTGGGAACAGATGATCGCCCGCCTGCCCAGCGCGGTCAACCTGTTCCGCCTGCTGGAGGCACGGCCCGGTTTGCTCGAAGTGCTGGTGCGAGTGCTCTCGCTCGCCCCGCCGCTGGCCGATGCGCTGGCGCGGCGGGCGGATCTGCTCGATGCGCTGATCGACGCCAGCGCCTTTGCCCTGCCGGGCAGCGTGGAGGATCTGGCCCGCGAATTTGGCGCAACCGAGGCGGGGGATGATTACCAGCGCCTGCTCGACCGCGTGCGGCGACAGGTGGGCGAGAAGCGCTTTGCCCTTGGCGTGCAACTGATCGAAGGGGCGCAGGACCCGCTCGACATATCGGCGGGCCTGTGCCGTGTGGCCGAGGCGGCGCTCGATGTGCTGGCCCGCGCGACGATTGCCGAATTCGAGGCCACCCATGGCCGCATTCCGGGCGGCGAGCTGGTCATTCTGGGCCTTGGGCGGCTGGGCGGCGGGATGCTGACCCATGCCAGCGATCTGGATCTGGTTTACCTGTTCACCGGGGATTTTGCCACCGAGAGCGACGGGCGGCGGCCGCTGGGCGCCACGCTCTATTTCAACCGTCTGGCCCAGCGGGTTTCCGCCGCGCTGTCGGTGCCCACGGCCGAAGGCGCGCTCTATGAGGTGGACACGCGCCTGCGCCCGCAAGGCACCCAAGGCCCGCTGGCGGTGGGTTTCGAGAGCTTTGCCCGCTATCAGCGCGAGGAGGCCTGGACCTGGGAGCATATGGCGCTGATCCGGGCGCGGGTGTTGTTCGGATCGGATGCGGCGCGGGCCGAACTGGGCGCGATCATCGGCGGCGTGCTGGGGGCCGAGCGCGACAAGGCCAAAGTCACCGCCGAGGTGCAGGATATGCGCGACAAGATGGCCGCGCATAAGCCTGCCAAGGGCGTGCTGGACGTGAAGTTGCTGCGCGGTGGGCTGGTCGATGCCGAATTCATCGCCCACGCCCTGCAATTGCGCGAGCGCGCGGGCGTGCGGCCCGATATGGCTGGCGCTTTGGCGGAACTGGCGGCGGCGGGGCTGATTACGGGCGATGTGCCGGGGGCGTTCGACCTGCTCTCGCGCGTGCTGGTGGCGGCGCGGCTGCTGGCGCCCGATGGCATCCTGCCTGAATCTGCCCCATGTGCCAGTCTTGCCAAAACATGCGGCTTTGGCGATTGGAAGGAAATGATCACGGCAATGGAGGCCGCGCGCGCCGCCATCGCCCGCCAATGGACCGCCACATTCGGCCAGCAATTGGAGATGCAAGCATGAGCACCTTTCCCGGCGTGGGCGACAAGATCCCCGACATCGCCATGACCGCCACCGACGGCAGCGCGGTGAAACCCTCCGATTTTGCCGGGCGACGGCTGGTGATCTTCTTCTATCCCAAGGATGACACCCCCGGCTGCACCACGGAAAACAAGGATTTTTCGGCGCTGGCGGGCGAGTTTGAGGCCGCCGGGGCGGCGCTGCTGGGCGTTTCGAAAGACCCGCCGAAAAAGCACGCCAAATTCATCGAAAAGCACGCGCTGACCGCCCCCCTCGCCTCGGACGCCGAGGAAGGCGGGCTTTCGGACACGCTGGGCGTGTGGAAGGAAAAATCCATGTATGGCCGCACCTATATGGGCATGGAGCGCAGCACCTATCTGGTCAGCGCCGATGGCGTGATCGAGCGGATCTGGGAAAAGGTGAAGGTCAAGGGACACGCTGAAGAGGTGTTGGGGGCGGTTAAGGGGTAGTTGCGAAGGGTTTATGCCTCCGGCGGGCAAAGGGACTCGTCCCTTTGCAATCCCGTTAATGGGGTGGGGGGAGGTTTGCGGCGATGCGTCCGCCGCTATGTTTGAAAGCCTGCGGCGCGGTTCGCTCATCCTTGTCAGCGCCGCAGGCTCTAAAAATTCCAACGTCGCGTCCGACACATTCGGCAGAACCCATCGCACCACGCAGACAGTAATGGGAGCGCGAGGGTCTAGACCCTCGCATTTTCCCCTTCCTTCTTCTAACGCCCCATCATGCAATCCCTCTCCGAATCCATCCGCAATGCCCTGCTGACCGCCGACCCGCGCGAAAAGGCGATGGTCACCCGCAAACTGGTGCGCGACTGGCGGCAAGGCAGGCTGGCGTGGGATTTCAGCGCACCGATGCCCGACCGCCCCGCGCGCCCGGACAAGCCCGAATTGCTCCCGCCCAACCGGATGCCCAAGCGCGGGCGCGGCGGATCGGAGCGGGCGCGGGTCGCGCTGTGGCATTCGCTGGCGCATATCGAATTTGTCGCGATCGATCTGGCGCTGGACATGGCCGGGCGGTTTGGCGAGCAGCGCGGGCGCGATTTCGTCGATGATTTCCTTACCGTCGCCGCCGATGAGGCGATGCATTATGCAATTATCGCGCGGCATCTGGCGCGCATGGGGGCGGCCTACGGCGATCTGCCCGCGCATGACGGATTGTGGCAATCGGCCGAGGCCACCGCGCATGATGTGGCGGCCCGTCTGGCCATTGTGCCGATGGTGCTGGAGGCGCGCGGGCTGGACGTGACACCGGCCACTCTGGAGCGCGTGCGGGCCGGCGGCGACGAGGCCGGAGCGCGGATTCTGGAAAGGATTCTGGCCGATGAAATCCGCCATGTGCGCTATGGCTGCGACCATTTCGCCAAAGTGGCTCGCGAACTGGGTGATTCTGCGGAAAAACTCTGGCAATTGCTGGTTACGCGTTACTTCCGGGGCAACGTTAAGCCACCGTTCAACGACTCAGCGCGCGAGTCTGCCGGTCTATCGCGCAAGGCGTATGAGGCGCTTGCCAGCCGCGCCTGACCTGGGATAGCACAAACTCACGAGACGGCGGGGGGTTCCGACCATCTCCAACAATTTCCTGCCTGCGGGAATCTGCGGGCGTCATTTCCCATGTCCAACGGCCATTTGGGGGGCCGACGGGCGCAAGAATAAAGGTGTTTTGGAGTGGTCGCGCTTCGTATTTCTACCAAGTTTCTTCTCGGCGCCCTTGCCGCTGTTGTCGCCCAGCCCGCGCTGGCCAACAGTGCCGCCAACGCCGACATCGCCGCCCCGCTGCGCGCCGCCCAAGCCGCGCCCATCTCGCAGGACAATGGCGATCAGAACTTCCGCCAGCTCTTCTCGTCCTGGCGCTCGATGGAAGGCACCGGCAACAAGCTGGTTAACGCCACCATCGGCAACAATGGCGGCGTTGCCGGCATCGTTAACCGCGCCATCTCGATCCCCTCGCGCTCGCCCCTCGAAGGCCTGCGCATGAGCAGCGATTTCGGTATGCGCAGCCACCCCGTTCTGGGCGGTATGCGGATGCACAAGGGCATCGACCTGTCGAGCCCGATCGGGACCCCCGTCTATGCCACCGCCGATGGCGTCATCAGCCGCGCCGACTGGTTCAGCTCGTATGGTCTGTTCATCTCGATCGAACATGGCGGCGATGTACAGACCCGCTATGGCCATCTCTCGCGCCTGAACGTGGCCGATGGCCAGATGGTGCACAAGGGCGACCTGATCGGCTTTGTCGGCACCACCGGCCGCTCGACCGGCCCCCACCTGCATTATGAAGTCCGCGTCGATGGCGTGGCCGTTAATCCTGTTCCCTACCTTCAGGGTGAGGGCAATCCGCAATTGGCGCTTGCTTCTGTCCCGCATCACGATAAGAGTGATGAGGACGGCGAATAACTCACACAAGTTGATTCCCGAGCGAGATAACCAAGCCTGAGAAAGAAGGGCGGAAAACAAGCCCAACAGGCCTTAGCATCTTGGAGAGGATGCGGAAAAAGCGGCGGGAAACTGCCGCTTTTTCTCGTTTGGGGATCTGGGAGGTTAAGATGCGAGGGATGGTTTTTAGATAGCCGATTTGTCGAGACAAATCGGTTGGCCCCTCGCGCTCCCGTTACTGTCTGCGTGACGCCAAGGGTTCGGCCAAAGGGTGTCAGACGCAGCGTTTTATAGCCTGCCGCGCGGACAAGGATGAGTTCGCCGCGCCGCAGGCTTTTCATAACCATCGACGCACCTTGGCAAACTTCCCACCACCCCATTAACGGGATTGCAAAGGGCCCCCGCCCTTTGCCCGCCGGAGGCAAACCCTTTTACCCCTTATACAACCCTTCCAACCGCACCCCATACCGTTCCTTCAGCTTATGCCGACGGATTTTCAAAGAGGGCGTCATTTCCTCATTGTCGATGGCAAACGGTTCATCGGCAAAGGTAAACTGCCGAACCTTTTCGATGACGGAGAGATCCCGGTTCACCCGGTCCACAGCCTCACGGATCGCCCCGCGAAAGCTGGGCAGTTCCTGGAGCGCGCGCACATCGGCACCGTGGTGGCCATTGACCACCGCCCATTCGCGCGCCCACTCGGCATCCGGCACGATCAGGCCAACGATGTAGGGCCGCTTGTCGCCAAAGACCATCGCCTGCGCGATTTCGGGCTGGAGGGTCAGCATCCCTTCCAGCTTCTGGGGCGAGATATTGTCGCCCTTGTCGTTGACGATCATGTCTTTTTTGCGGTCGGTGATGACGATCCGCCCCGCCGCGTCGATATGGCCGATGTCGCCGGTATGCAGCCAGCCGTCCTTGAGCACGCGGGCCGTCTCGGCCTCGTTGCGCCAATAGCCATGCATCACCAGTTCGCCGCGCAGCAGGATTTCGCCATCCTCGGCAATGCGCACTTCCGTTGCGGGAAGGGGCGTGCCCACCGTGTCCATCTTGATGCCGGTGCTGGGGCGATTGACGCTGGCGATGGGGCCGCTTTCTGTCTGGCCATAGCCTTGCAGCAGCGTTAACCCAACACCTTGGAAAAACAGGCCGATTTCCGGGTTCAGCGGCGCCCCGCCCGAGACCAGCGCCTTGACCCGCCCGCCGAAACGCGCGCGGATCTTGGGACGCAGCAGCTTTTCCAGCACCTTGTCCAGCGGCCAGTCAAGCAGCTTGCCCTTGCCCGCCCCGCGCCGCGCCGCCAGCGCCACCGCGCTCTCCAGCAGCCCGGCGGCCAGTTTGCCCTGCTTTTCCACCTGCTTCATGATCCGCGTGCGCAGCACTTCGAACAGGCGCGGCACCACGACCATGATCGTCGGGCGCACTTCTTCGATATTGCTGCCCAGCTTATCCAGCCCTTCGGCGTACCAGATCTGTCCGCCAAGGCCGATGGGGAAGAATTGCCCCGCCGAATGCTCATAGGCATGGCTGAGCGGCAGGAAGCTGAGGAATACCTCCGGCTCGGCGCCGGTCGGGTCCCAGCCGAAATCCTCGACGATGACATGGGCCGCGCCCGCCACATTGTGCAGGATCGCGCCATGATGCTGCATCACCCCGCGCGGCGCGCCGCCGGTGCCGCTGGTATAAATCAGGCAGGCCGTATCGGTGCGGTCGATACGGCTCATCCGCGCCTCGACCGCCGCGCGCGCGGCCACCGCATCGCCCTCCAGCATCGCGTCCCAGCCGTGATATTCCACCGTGCTGGCCTGCGCCATGCCCAGCGGCTCCATCGCGATCAGGTGATTGGCCCCGCCCGAGCGCATGACAGCTGGCAGCAGCGGCTTGGCCAGTTTGGCGGTGGAGACGATCACCCCGCGCGATCCGGAATTTTCCAGAATATGCAGATGGTCGCGCTCGGTATTGGTCGTATAGGCCGGGACCGTGATGCAGCCCGCCGCCATGATCGCCAGATCGGCGATGCACCATTCGGGCCGGTTTTCCGACACCAGCATGATCCGCTCGCCGCGCGTATAACCCAGCCGCACCAGATTTTGCGCCAGCACCACCACCCGCCGCGCCGCCTCGGCCCATGTGATCGCCTGCCATCCCTGATCGGTCTTGGCGTGAAGAAAGGGGCGGTCGGCCAGCAGATCGGCCCGCGCCAGAAACAGCGTGACCAGATTGGGGCTGGTTTCAATATCGAGGATGCGCAAGGAATTATGTCCTCTGCCCGGGGAAGTGCATTAGGCTTTTGTTACGTCCGATTTAGGCTTTGGTCGGGGCTCTAGCAAGGGGAGGAAGCAGCCCGAACGCCTCAGAGCGAGACATCGGCCCCGACCGCCTCGGCCACATTGGCAAAGCCATCGCGCGCCAGCAGGCGGGCAAGCCCGGCCCCGATCTTTTCGGCAATGGCATGGCCTTCGTAAACCATGGCGGAATAGAGCTGCACAAGGCTGGCCCCGGCGCGGATGCGGGCATAGGCATCCTCGGCATTGGCGATGCCGCCCACGCCGATCAGGGGAATCTGCCCCCCGGTGGCGCGGCGGAAATCGACCATGCGCTGCTGCGCCAGGTCGCGTAAGGGCGCGCCCGAAAGGCCGCCCGTTTCGCCCGCGTGGCGGCTATGCAGCGGGGGGCGGCTGATCGTGGTGTTGCTGACGATCAACGCGCCCAGACGGCGCGAGATGGCGATGCGGGCGATGGCCTCGATATCGGCAGGCTCCAGATCGGGCGCGACCTTGAGGAAGACCGGCGGGCGGTGTCCCGTCTCATCGCGCGCGGCGATCACACCGTCGAGCAATTCGGTCAGCGCCGATTCGTCCTGAAGCGCGCGCAGGCCCGGCGTGTTGGGGCTGGACACGTTGATCGCCAGATAAGAGGCCAGCGGGGCGAACACCCGCGCGCCATAGGCATAATCAGCGATGCGGTCGGTGGCGTCCTTGTTGGCGCCGATGTTGATGCCCACGATCCCGCCGCGCGTCAGCCGCGCGCGAAGGCGCTTTTCCGCCGCATCCGCGCCGCCATTGTTAAAGCCCATGCGATTGATGACGGCGCGGTCCTCCTCCAGCCGGAACAGGCGCGGCTTGGGGTTGCCCGGTTGCGGCAAAGGCGTGATCGAGCCGACCTCGGCAAAGCCGAAGCCGAGGCCGAGCAGCGCGTCGGGCACCTCGCCATCCTTGTCGAACCCGGCGGCCATGCCCACGGGCGTGGGAAAGGTCAGGCCCGCCACCGTGCTGGTCAGCGGCCCGCCGGGCGCGACAGGCGCGCCCGCGATGGGCAGATATTTCAGCGCGGCCAGCGCCATCCCATGGGCGGTTTCGGCATCCAGACGGAACAGGGCTTTGCGGATCAGGGCATAGGTCATGGGAACAGGCCTATGGCAAGAAGCGGGGAATTTGTCGATTCTCTGGCGAAGGCTGTTTGGCGGCGAGATGATTCGCGCGGGAGAGGCCCTAGCCTTGGCGCCATGATGTAAGGGCTGCATGATGGAGGCTTATGAAATCCTTTGCATGGATGGCGTATCGGGAAAACTACCTGAAATCAGCCCTGCGGTTTGACGCAATCTTACAATTATCTTCCCCCGCAATGCTTTATCCGCCTCCTTGCGACCCGAAGGGCTCGTGGTTTTCGCCACAGAGTTCTCGAAACTCAAGCGGCTCTCTCAGCAATGGGGGAGCCGTTTTTTTATGCCTTGCGCCTTTCCGCCACCGCTCGATCCCGCCTGCCCTCTTGCCCGCGCGGGGGCAAAGTCCTAGGGGCCTTTAAATCGGATTGATTCGGTCTTATTTTATCGGGGCCGGCTTGAATGCCGATGGCTGACGAAAGGGATTGGCGCGATGCGCTTGTCGAGCATGGCCGATTATGCCGTGGTGGCAATGGTGGCGGCGGCCCGCCACTGCGCCCCTGTGGGCCGCGATGGCGATATGCGCGCCGAGGGCGATGCCCGCGCGCGCGCCAATGCCGGACAACTGGCGCTGGAAACAGGCCTGCCCGCACCCACGGTGCAAAAGCTGGTCAGCCGTCTGGTGGCAGCGGGGCTTTTGACCTCGGCGCGAGGCGCGGGCGGCGGATTGGCTCTTGCCCGCGACGCCCATGACATCAGCCTTGCCGATATTGTCGAAGCGGTCGAAGGGCCGATCGCGCTGACCCCTTGCGTGGAAGGGATCGGCCATGATTGCGCGCCGGGGCTGGGTTGCAGCGTGCGCCCGCATTGGCCGGTGGTGAATGAGGCGTTGCGTCTGGCCTTGTCGGGGGTGCCCCTGACCCGGTTGATGACGCCGCAGGACAATGTGGATATGGTGCAATGAGCGAAGATATCGAGATCAAGGATCAGGCCGCGCGTGAGGCTGCCGCCAAGGTGGCCGAATACGAACACGGCTGGGTGGCCGATATCGAGCAGGAATATGGCCCCAAGGGCCTGTCCGAGGACACGGTCCGCTATATTTCGGCCAAGAAGGACGAGCCGGAATGGATGCTGGAATGGCGTCTGAAGGCCTATCGCCACTGGCTGACCATGCCGATGCCCGATTGGGCCAAGCTGAACATTCCGCCGATCGATTATCAGGAAGCCTATTACTGGGCCGCGCCCAAGAAGAAGGACGGGCCCAAGTCTTTGGACGAGGTCGATCCGGAAATCCTGCGCGTCTATGAAAAGCTGGGCATTCCGCTGGCCGAGCAGGAAGTGCTGGCGGGCGTTGAAGGCGCGCGCAAGGTGGCCGTGGACGCGGTGTTCGACTCGGTTTCGGTAGCCACCACCTTCCGCAAGGAACTGGAAGCGGCGGGCGTCATCTTCCGCTCCATCAGCGAGGCGATCCGCGAATATCCCGAGCTGGTGAAGAAGTGGCTCGGCCGCGTGGTGCCAATGGCGGACAATTATTTCGCGGCGCTCAACTGCGCGGTGTTTTCCGACGGGACGTTTGTTTACGTGCCCGAGGGCGTGCGCTGCCCGATGGAGCTGTCCACCTATTTCCGTATCAACGCGGAAAACACCGGCCAGTTCGAACGCACGCTGATCGTGTGCGACAAGGGCGCCTATGTGTCCTATCTCGAAGGCTGCACCGCGCCCCAGCGTGACGAGAACCAGCTTCACGCTGCGGTCGTCGAGTTGGTCGCGCTGGACGATGCCGAGATCAAATATTCCACCGTTCAGAACTGGTATCCGGGCGATGCGCAAGGGCGGGGCGGCATCTACAACTTCGTGACCAAGCGCGCGCTGTGCCAGGGCAAGCGGAGCAAGGTGAGCTGGACGCAGGTGGAAACCGGCAGCGCCATCACCTGGAAATACCCGTCTTGCGTGCTGAACGGCGAGGACAGTGTGGGCGAGTTCTACTCGGTCGCCGTCACCAACAATTATCAGCAGGCCGACACCGGCACCAAAATGATCCACAATGGCAAGGGATCGCGCAGCACCATCATCTCCAAGGGCATCAGTGCGGGCCACAGCCAGAATACTTATCGCGGGCTGGTCCGCGTGGGCGCCAATGCCGAGGGCGTGCGCAATTTCACCCAGTGCGACAGCCTGCTGCTGGGCAAGACCTGCGGCGCGCATACCGTGCCCTATATCGAGGTGCGCAACCCCACCGCGACCATCGAGCATGAAGCGACCACCAGCAAGATTTCCGACGACCAACTGTTCTACGCCATGCAGCGCGGGCTGGATCAGGAAAGCGCGGTGGCGTTGATCGTCAATGGTTTTGCCAAGGAAGTGTTGCAGCAACTGCCGATGGAATTTGCGGTGGAAGCGCAGAAGTTGCTGGGGATCAGTTTGGAAGGGAGCGTGGGGTGATGCTCACGCTGGCGCTTGCCGCTTCTGTGCCGTTGACCATGCCGGTCGCGATGCGTGGCGATTGGGATTTGCCCAGCCATTGCAAAATGCCCGGCGAGGAAAGCGATTCACGCGCCATTGTTCGCAAGAGCGAGGTGGCCTTCGGCGAAACCGTGTTCACGCCCAGGCGGATCGTGGTGGCTGAACAGACCAACTGGACGGCTACGGGCGAGTTCTATGACGAAGGCGAAACCTCCAAAGGCCGCCTCAACCTTCGCCTGTCCAAAGATGGTAAAATCCTTGCCTATACCAATTCAGACAATCGTATCGTCCGCCTGACGCGTTGCGGGAAGAAGTGAAATGACCATGCTGACCATTGAAAACCTCCACGCCTCTGTTGCGGACAAGCCGATCCTCAAGGGTCTCAGCCTCACCATCAACGCGGGCGAGGTGCACGCGATCATGGGGCCGAATGGCGCGGGCAAGTCGACCACCGGCTATGTGCTGGGCGGGCGTCCGGGCTATGAAGTGACGGAAGGGACCGCCACGTTCGAAGGCCAAGACCTCTTCGCCCTCGACCCGCATGAGCGCGCGGCATCGGGCCTGTTTCTGGGTTTCCAGTATCCGGTCGAGATTCCCGGCGTGTCCAACCTGCAATTCCTGCGCGAGGCTTTGAACAGCCAGCGCAAGTTCCATGACCTGCCCCCGCTGTCGGGCGGCGAGTTCATGAAGCTGGCCAAGGAAAAGGCCGCGCTGCTGCGGATGGACATGGACATGCTCAAGCGCCCGGTCAACGTGGGCTTTTCGGGCGGCGAGAAGAAGCGCGCCGAAATGGTGCAGATGGGCATCCTCGACCCCAAGCTGGCGATTCTGGACGAAACCGACTCCGGCCTCGACATTGACGCGCTGCGCATCTGCGGCGAGGGCATCAATGCGATCATGCGCAAGCCTGACAAGGCCGTGCTGCTGATCACGCACTATCAGCGCCTGCTCGACTATGTGAAGCCCGACTTCGTCCATGTGCTGGCGGGCGGCCGCATCGTCAAATCGGGCGGCCCGGAACTGGCGCTGGCGCTGGAAGAAGGCGGCTACGAAGGCGTCGCGGCATGAGCAATCTGCCAACCCGCAAGGCCGAGGAATGGCGCTATGCCGACCTCGGCGCGCTGGAAACGCTCTGGCCTTTGCCCGATGCGGAAAGCGTCACCGTGGCGGCGGGCGGCGAATTTGCGCGCGCGATTGTGAACAAGGGCGGCGTGGTGCGCCTCTCCCTCACGCTGGAGGCAGGCGCCAAGGCCACCGTCCATGTGCTCAGCACCGCCGACACCTATGCCCGCATCGAGATCGAGGCGACGCTGCATGAGGGCGCGGATTTCCACCTTGGCGGCGTGCAATTGAGCAGCGGCGATCAGACCGCCGAAATCGTCACCACCGTGCGCCATATCGAACCCAACGCCCATAGCCATCAGATGATCCGCTCCGTTGCGGGCGGCACATCAACCGCCAGCGTGCTGGGCAAGGTCTATGTGGCCAAGGGCGCGGATGGCACGGACGGCGAACAATCGGTGCGCGCCATGCTGCTCGACCGCACGGCGCAGGCCAATGCGCGGCCAGAGCTGGAAATCTATGCCGACGATGTCAAATGCGCCCATGGCTGCGCGATTGGCGAGCTGGATGCCAATGGCCTGTTTTACCTCGCCGCGCGCGGGATCGAACCGGCACGGGCCAAGGCGCTGATGCTGCAGGCCTTTATCGCCGAAGCCTTTGACGGGGCGGAGGAAGAGGACAATCTGCAGGCGGCCGCTCAGGCCGCTTTGGAGGCTTTGCTGTGAGCGTGGACACCCTCACCCTCGATCTGGCCAAGATCCGCGCCGATTTTCCTGGGCTGGCAGGGGGATGGCATTATCTGGACAGCGGCGCCACCGCGCAAAAGCCGCAATCCGTGATCGAGGCCACGGTCAACGCCATGGGCCGCGACTATGCCACCGTCCATCGCGGCGTCTATGCCCGCAGCGCCAATATGACGCTGGCCTATGAAGAGGCGCGCCGCAAGGTGGCCGGTTTCATCGGCGGACAGGAAGGCGAGATCGTGTTCACCCGCGGCGCGACCGAGGCGATCAACCTTGTCGCGCAAAGCTGGGGCGGGGCGCATCTGAAGGCGGGCGACCGCATTCTGATTTCGACCTTGGAGCATCACTCGAACATCGTGCCCTGGCAATTGCTGCGTGATCGGGTGGGCATCGAGATCGACGTCTGCCCGCTGACGGAGGATGGCCAGATTGATCTGGACGCGGCAGAGCGTATGCTGACTCCGGCCCACAAGCTGGTCGCGCTGGCCCATGTGTCGAACGTGCTGGGCAGCGTGCTGGATGTCGAACGCGCCGTGGCGCTGGCGCATGGCGTGGGGGCGAACATCCTGATCGACGGCTGTCAGGCCGTGCCGCGCATCCCCGTCGATGTGGCCGCGCTGGGCGTCGATTTCTACGCCTTTTCCGCGCACAAGCTCTATGGGCCGACCGGGATCGGCGCATTGTGGGCGCGGGCCGAGATTCTTGACGCCATGCCGCCATGGCAGGGCGGCGGCTCGATGATCGACCGCGTGACGTTTGAAAAGACCACCTGGGCCCCGGCCCCCACCCGTTTCGAGGCGGGCACCCCGGCCATCATCGAGGCAATCGGCTTTGCCGCCGCCGTCGATTATGTGCAGGGCATCGGCCTTGAAGCCATCCATGCGCATGAATGCGGCCTTGTCAAAACCCTGCGCGGCGCGCTCTCGGCGATGAACGATGTGACCGTGTTCGGCCCCGACGACAGCGCCGGGATCGTCAGCTTTGCCATCGACGGGGTGCATCCCCATGACCTTGGCACCATTCTGGACGAAGGCAATGTGGCGATCCGCGCCGGGCACCATTGCGCCCAACCCCTGATGGACCACCTTGGCGTGCCCGCCACCGCGCGCGCCAGTTTTGGCCTGTATAGCGATGAAAGCGATATTGCCGCGCTGATCGCCGGCATTGAACGCACGAAGAGGATCTTCGGCTGATGACTGACACCACCCCTGACGATACCCCCCGTTTCACCGTCGAGGAAGTGAGCGATGCCCCCACCCCGCCGCGCGCTCGGGTGGATGTGTCGGCGGCTCCTGCGCTGGGCGCCGATGGCGAGATCGAAAAGATCGCCGACAAGGTTGCGCGCAAGGCGGATTACCTCGAAGGTTTCCTTGCGCAGCAGCCCACCGGCCTGACGGCGCATGAGCCGGGCGGCGAACTGTATGAGGGCGTGATCAATGCCCTCAAAGAGATCTTTGACCCCGAAATCCCGGTCAATATCTACGAACTGGGCCTGATCTACGGCGTGGAAATCACGCCCGAAGGCTCGGCCAGCATCACCATGACGCTGACCACGCCGCATTGCCCGGTGGCCGAATCGATGCCGGGCGAGGTTGAATTGCGCGTCTCGGCCGTGCCGGGCATCCGTGACGCCGAAGTGGCTCTCGTCTGGGACCCGCCATGGGATCCGGCCAAGATGAGCGATGAAGCCCGCCTCGAACTGGGGATGCTGTAAAATGACCGCAACCACCCGCAAGCCCCGCCCCGCCGCCGTCCTGTTGACGCCGAACGCAGAGGCGCGCGTGGCCAAATTGATGAGCGAAGCGCCCGAGGGCGCCATCGGCGTCAAGCTGTCCACCCCGCGCCGGGGCTGTTCGGGTCTGGCCTATTCGGTCGATTACATCAACGAAGCAGGCCCGCTGGATGAAAAAATCGAGACGCCCGGCGGCCTCTTCTTCATCGACAGCGCCAGCGTGCTTTACCTGATCGGCAGCACGATGGACTGGGTGGAGGATGATTTCACCGCAGGCTTCGTCTTCGCCAACCCCAATGCCAAGGGCACCTGCGGCTGCGGCGAAAGTTTTACGGTCTGATCTTACCGGATCCGGAGGCCCCCTCATGGGCCTCCGGCATACTTCAAGCCATTCTCGCCTCCTGCATCTGCAGATATTGCATCAGGCGCTGGGGCACGCGCTGGGCCTTGACGCAGCAGCGTTGCAGCAGGTTGAGCGCGGCGGGCGAATTGACCTCACCCCCCTCGTCGATCCGCTCGATCAGCCACATCGCCTTGGCGTCATCCACCACGCCATGCGGAACCCGCTGCTCCACCAGCCAGTGCGAGAGCGTTTCGCCGATAAAACTCACCCATTCGGGCGATGGCGAGCGAAGATGCGCGTTGATCGCCAGCAGCGCTTCGGCATCATCCGGGTTCAGTCGGGCCGGGTGATAACCGGGCAAATCGCTGCCATGAAAGTCGTTAGACGAGTTCGACATTTGGAGCATTCCTTTCGGTTTGCGCCCCCAAAGCCGAAATGACGAACCGCGCCTTGCCGCCCAATGAACCAAATTGTCAGACGCGATAAAGCGTTATGGGGAACCCTGCGCCCGTTCGTTTATTTACGGCGCAAGGCCGCCACACAGGCCGCCCGGTCCACATCCTTGGCGTCCGTGCTGCGCCGCGCATCGACATAGGTGGCGCGCACTTCGCCCCCGCCCCCCTGCGGATAGAGATAGACATCGAGCACGCAGGCAGGCCCGACAAATTGCAACTTGCGCGCATCGCCCTCCTGCACATCCAGACGCGGCGGGCCGAACAGCCGCGCCAGTTCACCGGTGCGCGCGCCGATCACCCCCTCCAGCCCCGGCGCACTATGCACCACCGGCGCGGGCACAGGCTGGCGGCGCGGGGCCACGGGAACCGATGAATGCGCGGCCGGACGTGATGGCGCGCGCGGCATGCTGGCCACCGGCCCCTGCTCTCCACAAGCGGCGAGGAGCGGGATGAGCAGCAAAGGCAGAAAGAAAATGCGCATGGGCCCTGCTCATGCCACGGCCAAACCGGCTGTCAATGCCGGTTGCGGTCAAAGCCCGCCCCCGCTAGGGCAGGCCGGTTCAACCACAGCAGGAAGCAGCCCACACCCATGTCCGAGCCCACCATCGACGTCATCGCCATCGGCAACGCCATTGTCGATGTTCTGGCCCCCGCATCCGAGGAGCAGATCGCGGCGCTGGGCCTGGCCAAGGGCGGCATGACGCTGGTGGAGCCGGACCGCGCGCGTGAGCTTTACGCCGCGATGGGCCCGGCGCGCGAGATTTCGGGCGGCAGCGCGGCCAACACGCTGGCAGGGCTGGCCCAGCTTGGCGCGCAATGCGCCTTTATCGGTCAGGTGGCCGACGATCAGTTCGGCCATGTCTTTGCCCATGACATCCGCGCCGGCGGGATCGGTTTCGACACGCCGGTGCGCGATGGCGAACCGGCCACCGCGCAATGCCTGATCTTCGTCACCCCCGATGGCCAGCGCACGATGAACACCTTTCTGGGCGCCAGCCAGTTCCTGCCCGCCGACGCGCTGGATGAAAGCGTGATCGCCTCGGCCCGCGTGCTCTATCTCGAAGGCTATCTGTGGGACCCGGAAGAGCCGCGCCGCGCGATGCGCCGCGCCATTGCCGCCGCGCGCGGGGCGGGCCGCGAGGTCGCCTTCACCATGTCGGACGCTTTTGTCATCGCGCGCCATGGCGACGATTTCCGCGCGCTGATCGAGGAAGGCCAGATCGACATCCTGTTCGCCAACGAACACGAACTGGCCGCGCTGACCGGGCTTGAAGACTTCCACGCGGGTCTGGACCAACTGGCCGCCAAGGTGCCCTGCGTGGTGGTGACCCGCAGCGAAAAGGGCGCCCATGCCGTGCGCCGGGGCGAGGTCGCCCATGTGCCTGCCCAGCCGATCGACAAGGTGGTCGACACCACGGGCGCGGGCGATCTGTTCGCCGCCGGTTTCCTGTTCGGCCATGTGCGCGGCATGGCGCTGGACAAGTGTCTGACGCTGGGCGCGATCTGCGCGGCGGAAATCATCTCGCATTACGGCGCGCGGCCCGAGGCGGACCTCAAGGCGCTGGTGGCCGACACAGTCGCATAGAACGTGGCCGATACTGTCGCGTAAACCGGGCTCAAACGATTGCTGAAAAAATTTGACCGCCGGGCTTAAAAAGGCCCGGCGGTTTTCGTTCTGTCGTGCGCGCGCCAAAGAATCGGGGTTGCGGCCGGGGTCGGGCAGGCCCGGCCAATGCCCTCCGGCCGCGCAGGACCGGCCAGTCGCACGCTGGCCCCAACAACAGGACAGGAACCATGACCGCAGGAGTATCGCCCGTTTCTCCCGTCGTACACGGCACTCCGGCCAGCCGGACGATGTATGAAGCGACCCCGCTGACCCCGGCTGTCGAAAAAGCGACCGCGATGACCAAAGCCGACCCGCCCAGCGTCACCGACCCCAGCCAGACCACGCCGCGCAGCCCCAATGACGGCTACAGCGGCTTCAGCACCTACGCCTGAACAGACAGGATCAGCCCCATGACCATGAGCATTTCCAGCCCCGCCGCCCCGGCCGTTGCCGCGGGCAATGCGGCGCAGGCCGCCGTGGCCGCCGCATCGGCCGCCATCGCCACCGGACAGGCCAATGGCGGCAGCGGCGCTCCCACGCCGCCTCCCAGCGGCCCGTCAGGCGCAACCTTCGCGGTCTATGCCTAAATCCGCGCCGGGAGCGCCGTAACGCTCCCGGTAAAGCGCCTTATTCGGCCTCACGCGCCACTTCGCGCCAGCCGATGTCGCGGCGGCAGAACAGTTCGGGCGCCTCGATCGCATCGACGGCGGCATAGGCGGCGGCCTGCGCGGCGGTCACATTGGCCCCGCGCGCCGTCACGTTCAAAACGCGCCCGCCTGCAGCCACCAGCGCGCCATCGGCCATGGCCGTGCCCGCATGAAAGACCTTGGCGCCATCGGCCTGCGCGGCCTCGATCCCTTCAATCGCGCCGCCCTTTTTCGGCGTGCCGGGATAGCCATCGGCAGCCATCACCACGGTCAGCGCGGTATCATCGGAAAATTGCGGCGCGGGAATGCTGCCCAACCGGTCCGTGGCGCAGGCATAGAGCAATTCGCCCAGATCGCTGGTCAGGCGCGAGAGCATGACCTGGCATTCCGGATCGCCAAAGCGGGCGTTATATTCGATCAGTTTCGGCCCTTCGCGCGTCAGCATCAACCCGGCAAACAGCACGCCCGAATAGGCCATGCCCTCGTCCGCCAGCGTCTTGACCGTGGGGGCGATGATGCGGGTCATCACCTCGGCCTGCAGCTCGGCGGTCAGCACCGGGGCGGGCGAATAGGCGCCCATGCCGCCGGTGTTCGGGCCGGTGTCGCCATCGCCCACGCGCTTGTGATCCTGCGCCGATGCAAAAGGCACGATGGTCGCGCCATCGGTGAGAGCGAAGAAGGAAGCCTCCTCGCCCTCCATGAATTCCTCGATCACGGCCTCGGCGTCACCGAAGCGGCCTGCGAAAATGTCGCGCACCGCCTCCTGCGCCTCGTCCATGGTCATCGCCACGGTCACGCCCTTGCCCGCGGCCAGACCATCGGCCTTGACCACCACCGGCGCGCCGAACTGGTCCAGCACGGCCAGCGCCTGTTCCAATGAGGTCACGCGCTGGTATCCGGCGGTGGGGATATTGGCCCGCGCGCACAGATCCTTGGTAAAGCCCTTGGAGCCTTCAAGCTGGGCCGCGTCCTTGTTCGGCCCGAACACCGGAACACCCGCCCCGCGCAGCGCATCGCCCAGCCCGTCGACCAGCGGCGCCTCAGGCCCGACCACGACGAAACCGATCCGCTGTTCCTCGCAAAAGGCCAGAACGGCGTCATGATCGCCGGCATCGAGCGAGACCAGTTCGGCATGTTCGCCGATGCCCGGATTGCCCGGCGCGGCAAAAAGCTTTCCACCGTTTGCCAGAAGCGAGGATTGCGATAGACGCCACGCCAGAGCATGTTCGCGCCCGCCCGAACCCAGCAAAAGGATATTCATGCCTGCCTCTTTCGATTCCGATGATGATCTCTCCGGCGGGCTCGTAGCGAAAGCCGCGCGCGGCGACAACGCGGAACCCCTCTCGATCAGCGAGATTTCCGCGATTTTGAAGCGAACGGTGGAGGATCGTTTCGCTTTTGTGCGCGTGCGGGGCGAATTGTCGGGGGTAAAGCGGGCGGCATCGGGCCATCTCTACCTCTCGTTGAAGGACGAGGGGGCGCGGCTCGACGGCGTGATGTGGAAGGGCAATGTCGCCCGGCTGGGTTTCCGGCCCGAGGATGGGGTGGAGGTGATCGCCACCGGCAAGCTGACCACCTATCCGGGGCGTTCCAATTATCAGATCGTGATCGACCGGATGGAGATCGCGGGCGAAGGCGCTTTGCTGGCCCTGCTGGAGAAAACCAAGGCGCGGCTGGAGGCCGAGGGCCTGTTTGATCCGCGCCGCAAGCGCCGGTTGCCGTTTTTGCCCCGCGTGATCGGTGTCGTCACCAGCCCCACGGGCGCGGTGATTCGCGATATTCTGCACCGTCTGGCCGACCGCTTCCCTTCGCGGGTGATCCTCTGGCCGGTGCTGGTGCAGGGCAATGGCGCGGCCGAGCAGGTGGCGGCGGCGGTGCGCGGTTTTTCAGCGCTGGCCCCTGATGGGCCGATACCGCGCCCCGATGTGCTGATCGTCGGGCGTGGGGGCGGGTCGATCGAGGATCTCTGGTCGTTTAACGAGGAAATCGTGGTCCGCGCGATTGCCGAAAGTTCGATTCCGGTGATTTCGGCCGTGGGGCATGAAACGGACACGACTCTAGCGGATTTTGCCGCCGATATGCGTGCGCCCACGCCCACGGCGGCGGCCGAAATGGCGGTGCCGGTGCGCGAGGAATTGCGCGCCTTTGTCGGCGATCTGGGGCTGCGTTCGCGCCGCGCGGTGGTGCGCCCGGTGGTGCTGGGCCGCGAAAGGCTGGAGGCGCGGGCGCAGCGCTTGCCCACGCCGGAGGAACTGATTGCGGCCAAGGCGCAGGCTTTGGACGAAACGAGCGAACGCCTGCGCCGCGCGCTGGGCAATGTGGCGCAAAAGGCAGGGATGAGGCTGCAGCGCACCGCAGGCCCCCTGACGCCGGGCCTGTTACAAGCCCGCCTGCGCCATGCAGAGGCGCGGCTGTCGGCCCAGCGTCTGAACCCGGCCATGCTGGCCCAGCGTCTGCGCCATGACCGGCAAAGGCTGGACGGCGTGGCGCGGATCATGACCAGTTTGAACCCGGACAATGTGCTGGCGCGCGGCTATGTCCGCGTGACCGCGCCCGATGGCCGCACCCTGACCAACCGCGCGGCGGCGGCGGGGGAAAGCCATCTGACGCTGCATTTCCGCGATGGTTTGCTGGAGGTAACGCCGGGCGACGCACCAGCCCCCGCGCCCGAGCCTGCGGCAAAACGCCCCGCCCCCGCGCCCCGCGCCAAATCGCAACCATCCGCGCAGGATGATTTGTTCGGCTGATCGTGCTATAAAGGGCCCATGTTGATGAATTCCCCGGATCGCGCGGCGGTGCTGCGCTATGAACCCAATGGTTTCACCATGCTCTCGCGCGGCAACCATGTCGTCTGCGCCGTCTCGGGCGAGGCGATTGCGCTTGAGTCGCTGCGCTATTGGAGTGTCGAGCACCAGGAAGCCTATGCCACGCCCGAACTGGCGACGAAGCGTTTGCTGGGCCAGTGATAACACGCCGCATGGTGCTGGGCGGGCTGGCCTCGCTGGCCCCGGCGGCGGCTTATGGCTTTTCGCTCGACGTTGGCCCGATCACCTTTCCGCGCGGCGAAACCACGCAAGGCGGATGGGCGCAGGGTCAGGCGCCCAAGGGGTGGCAGGTGGCGCTCGACGGCGCACCGCTGCCCACCGATCTTTTCGGCCGCTTTCTGGTCGCCTTTGACCGCGATGCGGGGCCGGTGGCCAAACTGACCGCATCGGCGCCGGGTGGGACGCAGGCCGTGCTGGGGCTGGACATTGCCCCGCGCGCATGGCGGATCGAGCAGGTTAACGCGCCCTTCCGTCCGCCCGCCATTCCCGAGGGCGAATATGCCCGCATTCGCGCCGAGGAAGTGGCGCGGATCGATGCCGCGCGCCATGCAGGGGCTTTGTCCGAGGGCTGGCGGCAACCCTTCCTCTGGCCGGTCAAGGGCCGAATTTCCGGCCTCTTCGGATCGCAGCGCGTCTATCGCGGTACGCCGGGCGCCTATCATTCGGGCAGCGATGTCGCCATGCCTGCGGGCACGCCCTATCTGGCCCCCGCCGATGGGGTGGTCGTGCTGGCCGCGGAAAAGCCCTTCACGCTAGAGGGCAATCTGTTGATGATCGACCATGGCATGGGACTGGTCAGCGCCTTTCTGCATTCCAGCGAACTGCTGGTGCGCGAGGGCGAACGGGTGAGCCAGACCCAGCCCATCGGCAAGGTCGGCATGACCGGGCGCGCGACGGGGCCGCATCTGCATTGGGGGATGCGCTGGCGCGAGGCGCGGCTGGACCCGATGCTGTTTGCCGGACCTATGGCCTGAACCAGCGGTCGAGATAGAGGCCCATCGGATGCGGGGATAGGCCCAGCGCGGCAAAGCCCTGCGCGCCATCGGCCACCACGCTGCCCGCCTTGAGCAGGGCGATCTGATCGGCCGAAATCGGCGTGCCGGGAAGGGCGGCGAATATCCGCGCCGCCAGATCGGGCATCGGCAGCAGGTGAATGCCGCCGCCCACCGCCCTCGCAATGCGCCGGTTCAGCTCCAGCATGGTCACCACCTCCGGCCCGCCCAGTTCATAGGTCTGGCCGCCATGCCGCTTTGGATCGCCCAGAGCCGCCACAATCGCCCGCGCAACATCGTCCACCAGCACCGGTTGCAGCAGCCCATCCGGCACAAACACCGGCAACAGCGCGGGCACAGGCAGAGCCTTCAGCATCCCCATCATCCGCGCAAACATATTGAGGAAATTGTCATCCTGCCCAAAGATCACGCTGGGGCGAAGGATCGTGGCGCCCGCAAAGCCTTTGCGCACAGCCTCCTCGCCCGCCGCCTTGCTGCTGGCATAGGGCACGGGTGAGGCCGCATCGGCGCCAATGGCCGAAACATGGACAAAGGCGCGCGCTCCGGCATGGTGCGCCGCGCGGGCGAGGCTTTCCACCCCGCGCCCCTGGACCGCATCCAGCGGCCCGGAAAACAGCCCCACCAGATTGACCACCGCGTCCGCCCCCGACAGCGCCCGCGCCACGGCGACCCCGTCGCGCAGGTCCGCACGGGCAAATCCCACCTGCCCCGGATCGCCCAGCCCTCGAATCATCCACGCCTTTTCCGGGTGGCGGCTGACGATTCGCAAACGCGCCCCGCTGCGCAGCAGGGCATGGGCCAGATGCCCCCCGACAAACCCGCTCCCGCCCGTGACCGCCACCAAGGCATCGCGCAAAACGTCACTCATGGTCGCAACTCCAGCAATTAGGCACCTTTAAGATGGTATGGCGGGCGGCGCGGCGCAATCGGGCCGGAAGGGCAAATTCACGCCGCCCAAAAAAACTTTTCAGTTTCGCGAAAAAAATGATCTTTTTGCGTTGACAGGATTCGAAGGTCCGCTTAGAGGCGCGGTCCTACCCGGCGCGGGCAGCAACCGAAAGGACGCTAAGCCTCGGCGCCAAAAAGCAAATGTGCCCAGGTGGCGGAATTGGTAGACGCACTAGCTTCAGGTGCTAGCGCTCGCAAGGGCGTGGAGGTTCGAGTCCTCTCCTGGGCACCATTTGCTCTCCCGGCCAGCGGCCGGGAGGATCGACAAAATCCCCAAAATTTATAATCGCTGGCTATCTCGCTACTTTTGCGCGTTGAGCGATCCGCAAGGCTTCGTCCGTAATCGGTCCCGCCAGAAACCCGTCTTAACAAACCAGTCGCAGCGCCCTGTCGGACGCCCCTGCCCAGACCGCCTCGCGCGCTCTGCCCGCGCCAGCCGCGTGCCGACAAACTGGACGCCCGGCAACGCCGCCTGTGCCATGCCGATCATGCCTACTGTGAGGCCCTGCGCAAGCGCGTCGGCAACCCTGACCGCTTCGCCGCCTTCCTTGAGGGCATCGCCTCCTATGTCGATTTCGACTGCCCCTGCCCCGCCTGTGAGGGCGTGCGCCGCCGCACCCGTGACCGATCCTGCTACGCCTGTCACCTGCGCAGGGGCCAAGACAACTTCGACCGCATGAAGGCCGGGATCGCTCCCATAGTCACCCGCAACCGTAACAGCCACCTTGACCTTCTGCGCCGCCAGAAGGCCGAGCGAGAGGGGCAAGGCACCACCCGCACCTTCGGCGCCATCACCGCAACGCGATGGCCTACAGGGCGGTTGGAGGTCCATTTCCCGAACGGCACCAGCACGCCCGACCTCGCCAAGGCCATGCCTGCCAAAGCCATCTGGCAGGCGGCGCAGCGGGTGCCGGACCTGTGGGAGGCGTTGGTGTGGGCGGGGTGGTACTAGCCCTGCATCCTCTGGCATTCCGGTGAGGCGAGAGTATGTTGACCCTATGATCATCGCCCCAACTTTACTGTTGAGCCTGTTGCTCTCTGCATCGGCAGCCGATGATCCGGCAGAGGAGGCTGCTCCGCCGCCATGCTATGATGTGGCGGTAAGGGCCAAACTGATCGACCAAGTACCCAGCATCATGCCTGAATGCGACGACTGCATCATCATGTCTTGGCCTTGGTTCCTTGACCTCAAGGTGGCGAAGGTTTTGGAAGGGCGCCTTGATGCCAAAACCATCACAGCCTTGAACGTGCAGCATACCTACCTGCAATCCCGCTATGGTGTGTGGAGACTGCGCCGCAACGCAGCTGGTGGCTTTAACGTGGTCCGCACAGGAGCTAGCGGCGAGTTGCCCTTAAAATGCACCCCCGCCATGGCGCCACCCAAGCCCTACATCCGCTCGAAAGATAAGACCCTCGACGATCTCAGGAATGAGGGGCTTGGCTACTACGGTCACTTTCCCAAGCAATGACTAGCACCCCCACCCGTCCCAACCTCGACACCCTCACCCTCGCAGACCACGGCGCCCAACTGTTCCGGGGCGCTGCACTCGACGACCTACCCGCGCTCTTGGATGTGTTGGCCCCACTACCCGCAGAGCAAGCCGGTAGCCGCATCAGCGACATGCCCGGCCTGCGCCCCTTCCTTGCCCCCACAGGCTGCATCGGCATGGTAGCCAGCCGCGCCTTGGGGGACGAAGGCAAGGCGGTGCGGGCAATCCTGTTCGACAAGAGCGCGGGCACCAACTGGTCGCTGGCATGGCATCAAGACCGCACCATCTGCGTGGCCGAACGGGTGGAGGTGGAGGGCTTCGGCCCGTGGTCGGTGAAGGCCGGGCTGCACCATGTCGCCCCGCCGTTTGACCTGTTGGCCCGCATGGTCACGCTGCGGGTGCATCTGGACGATGTGCCTGCGACCAATGCCCCGTTGCTGATTGCTCCGGGTTCGCACAGGCATGGCAGGGTGCCCGTGGATGCGGTGGAAGGCTTGGCCGCCCGCTGCGGCACAATGGCCTGCCTCGCCTCGGCTGGGGACGTTTGGGCTTACTCCACGCCCATCCTGCACGCCTCCGAAGCGGCCAGCCGACCGGCTCGGCGCCGGGTGCTACAGGTCGATTTCAGCGCCGATGCCCTGCTCGGCGGGCTGGAGTGGCTGGGGGTGTAGCGGGCCTATGCCTCGCCCGACGCCATTTGGAGCATCGTCACAAGCATCGCGGCAAACAGCCCTGCCATGACCAAACCGACCAGCTCAGCACGCCCTTGCGATAACAGCATGGTCACGCCCGCCTCGACAAACAGCACGGCACGCAAGACCTGCGCTGGACGGCTCCCGGTTCGAGTACCGAACATTCCCCATTCCGGGTCTAGCAGGGGCTTACGAGATCGGAATGAAAAGGCTGGCTGCCCATCGCGCATCTCGATGTTGATGGCGTCGATCTTGTCGCGGTAGGTACGGGAAAACAAGATACGCAGGAACAGGCAGACTGCTGGTGTGGCAGCTACAAAGGTCAACGGGCGCATCACGCCCCCCATCGGCAGGAACACACTGAGAGGCACTGCGAAAGCCGCCAATGTGGCCGCAGCCAATCCCGCTAGATAAAGCCATCTGTTCATGGGGTTGATGATTATCAGAAGGCCGGGGGCAATCAACTACGCCGGTACTCGGAGCCATGGCGGTTCGCCCCCGACAGGCATTTATACCTCATACCGAGGCATCCTCTCAATCTCCGCCAGCAGTACGCCCACAGGCAAAGCCCCCGTGCCATACTTGCCGCCCTGATGCTTGGGCGCGTGGCCTTGGATGCGGTCGGCCAGTTCCTCGGGGATGCCCACCACGCGGGACAGCGTTTTGAAGCGGTGCCGCCACCCGTGGTTGGGCTGCACGTTGGGGTCCGTCGCGCCCAAGGACCGCACCCAATCGCTTAGGTCGGTAGCCCTGATCTTGGGGGCGGGGTTCACCTCGTTGCCCGCGCCCTCGCGGTAGAACAGGGGCGTGGTATCGCCCGGCTTGGCCAGTGCGGTGATGCCCTGTTCAATCAAATGGGGATGCAGGGGCACACGACGGGCCTTGCCGTCCTTGGTTGATCCGGCCTCGGGGGTCACATGCACAACCCACACGCCTTGCTCCTGCCGTATGTCGCCAGCACGCAGTTGGTGTCATCTCTGCCACCCGTGCACCCGTATAGGCGCAAAGCCATGGCACCCACCGCCGGGCCAATGCGTGTTCCGGCGAGAGCCGTTCAGACTGAGGCTGTAGCGACCCGCGCAGGATCGTGATGGCTTCATCGTCGGTCAAATCGCGGTCACGCACCATGACTGCCGAGGGGCCGCGTACCTTCAATCCACTGGAGGGGTTGGACTGTATAAGCTCATCATCATAGGCAAGGCCCAGGATCACCTTCACCGGGGGCAAGTAGCCATCTGCTACCGTCTTTTTGGCCAGCCCCTTGGCGATCAGCGCTGCGGTCCAGTTGTTGAGGTCGCCTCGCTTTACTCCCGTCACGTCATCGAGACCGAGGTGTTCAACAAAGCTGGCCACGCGGGGGCGCCATCTGGCGACGGTCTTGGGGTTGGCCGATCCTGATAGGGCGTAACGCTCGTACAGTCCGGTGATGGATGCCGCTTGAGGGACGTTTTGGGCAAGCCGGGCAACCTGCTCTGCCCGTTGTTTCGCCGTTGCCTCGGCTTGCTCCGCCTGAAAGGCTGGGCCGTATTTGTCCTTCTCCATCACGGCGATGGCGGCTGTCAGTTCTTCTATCTTGGCGTCCCGTTCCTTTAGCAGATCAACCGCAGCCGCTTGCTCTGGGGTCAGCGCAGCAATGCTGGTCGCTCGCCGTTTACGCCACAAGGTCCGAAGACCTCCGCGAGCCTCTCGACGCGCTTGGCTCTCGGCGGCAAGGGCAGCCATAGCGGCGGCTTCCTCGCGCTCACGCGCCTGCGCGGTGGGGTCTTTCGGGGTCGCCTGTTGGCCCTGCACGATCTTGGCGCGGGCTTCGTCAGTCTGCCTGTCGGTATCGACAATGTGGGGCACGCGCAGCCGCTTGGCCGTCTCGTGGTCCTTGGTGTTGAGGCTGATGTTCCACTCGGTCCGGGGCTTGCCCGAGGCGGTCAGGATGAGGGCCTGCGCGATAATGTCCTTGGGGACGAGACGGCGGAACCGGTAGGTAGAATCGACTTTGAAAAGGTAGCTGCACATGTGCGCCTCCGTTACGATTGTAACAGGCGACTGTCAGAAACCCTTGTTTTCGCTGGTTTCCCGTGTTTCCGGGAGAAACTGTGGTGCTGCTGGGGAGGATTGAACTCCCGACCTCAGCCTTACCAAGGATGCGCTCTACCACTGAGCTACAGCAGCACACCACAGTCATCGCCGGTGCGACCAGTGCCGCAGCGGAGGCGCGCTATTGGCCGGGGATCGAGGGAATGTCAAGCGCCCTTGCTGCATTTTTCTGCAAGGGGTGCTTGAAGTCTGTTGCCGCCTTCGCCAAACACGGGGCGCAGGATGAGACAAGACCCATGAGCAACACCGAAAAACCCGCTAATTCCGGCTCTTCGCGCGAAGAGCGCCTCGCGGCCAAGCTGCGCGAGAATCTGCGCCGCCGCAAGGCGCAGAGCCGCGCGATAGAGGATACCCAGACCCAAAGCACCGATTCGCAAGGGTGATGCCCACGACTTCGCCCCGCCCGGCGCGCGCGCGAAATTCAGGCAAATCCTTGCTTCCCATTGTCGCGGCAAAGGGCTAGGGCCGCCGGTAAAGGTGTATTCACGCTGCATTTGAGGGAGTGCCAGAACCGTGCCTCGTCTGATTCTCGTCCGTCATGGTCAAAGCCAATGGAACCTTGAAAACCGCTTCACCGGCTGGTGGGACGTGGATCTTACCGAGAAGGGTGAAGGCGAAGCCCGCGCGGCGGGTGCCCTGCTGAAAGAAAAGGGCATCCTGCCGACGGTGGCTTTCACCAGCGTGCAGACCCGCGCGATCCGCACGCTGCATCTGGCGCTGGAAACGGCGGGCCGGGTGTGGATCCCCGAATATAAGGACTGGCACCTCAATGAACGCCACTATGGCGGGCTGACCGGTCTGGACAAGGCCGAGACGGCCGCCAAGCATGGCGACGAGCAGGTCAAGATCTGGCGCCGTTCGTTCGACGTGCCGCCTCCGGTGCTGGAAGACGGCAGCGAGTTCGACCTGAAGCAGGACGCGCGCTATGCCGGGATCGACATTCCCAGCACCGAATCGCTGAAGCTGACTATTGAGCGCGTGCTGCCCTATTATGAAAGCACCATCGCGCCGCAACTGGCCAAGGGCGAAACCGTGATCGTTGCCGCCCATGGCAATTCGCTGCGCGCGCTGGTCAAGCATCTGTCGAACATTTCGGATGCGGATATCCTCAATCTGGAGATCCCCACCGGCCAGCCCATCGTCTATGAGCTGGACGATAATCTGAACGCGCTCGAACGCTATTATCTGTCGGAGAGGTAAGACTATGACCCGTCCCGGAGCCCTCGTTTCCATCGTTATGGGCAGCCAGTCGGACTGGCACACCATGAAGAAGGCCGCTGACATCCTGACTCAGCTGGGCGTTGTGCATGATGTGCGGATCGTCTCGGCGCATCGCACGCCCGACCGCCTGATCGATTTTGCCAAGAACGCCGCCAATGAAGGCTTCAAGGTCATCATCGCGGGCGCGGGCGGCGCGGCGCATCTGCCGGGCATGGTCGCTTCGATGACGCATCTGCCGGTGCTGGGCGTTCCGGTGCAGTCCAAGGCGCTGTCGGGTCAGGATTCGCTGCTCTCCATCGTCCAGATGCCCGCCGGCGTTCCGGTCGGCACGCTGGCCATCGGCGAGCCGGGCGCGACCAATGCGGGCCTGCTGGCCGCCAAGATTCTGGCCACCAGTGATCCGGCTCTGGCCGAGCGCGTGAAGGAATTCCGCGTGGCGCAGACGGAGAGCGTGGCGGAGCGTCCGGAATAAGGCATGATTGCTCCGGGTGAAACGATCGGCATTCTGGGTGGCGGCCAACTGGGCCGAATGATGGCCTTTGCCGCCGCCCGTCTTGGTTATCGCGTGCATATCTTTGCGCCCGAGGCCGACAGTATAGCGGCTGAGGTCTGCAGCCGCTTTACCTGTGCGGATTATACCGACGAGCCGGCGCTGGCGCGCTTTGCGGCGGATTGCGCGGTCATCACCTATGAGTTTGAAAATGTGCCGGTTGCGCCTTTGGCGGCAGTGGGGGACACGCCCCTGCTGCCTCATCCCCGCGCGCTGGAAACGGCGCAGGACCGGCTCAGCGAGAAGAATTTCGTCAAGGCGCTGGGCGGGCGTCCGGCGCCTTTCATGGCGGTGGACGGAGCTGAGGATCTGGCCCGCGCCGTGGCCGAGATCGGCGCGCCGGGCATTTTGAAAACCCGCCGCGACGGCTATGACGGCAAGGGGCAATGGCGGATCAAGAGCGAGGCCGATCTGGCCGGGCTGGATCTGCCGCCTCAGGCGCTGATCTATGAAGGTTTCGTCACCTTCTTTGGCGAATTCTCCGTGATTCTGGCCCGCGCCGCCGATGGCAGCGTCAAGTTTTGGGACAGCGCGGAAAATGTCCATGTGAACGGCATTCTCGACACATCGACCGTGCCCGCCAATGCAGCGATTCTGGCGCAGGTGCCCGAGGCGCGCGCGCTGGCGCAGAAGGTGGCCGAGGCGCTCGATTATGTCGGCGTGCTGACGCTGGAATTCTTTGCCACTAACGATGGCCCGGTGTTCAACGAAATGGCGCCCCGCGTCCATAATTCGGGCCACTGGAGCATCGAGGGCGCGCTCACCAGCCAGTTCGAGAACCATATTCGCGCCGTCTGCGGCCTTCCGCTGGGGCTGACCACGCTGGCAGTGCCGGGCGCGCGGATGCTCAATCTGATTGGCGACGATGCCCATGACTGGGCGGAAATTCTGGCCGATCCGGCCAACCACCTGCATCTCTATGGCAAGGCGGCGGCGCGGCCCGGGCGCAAGATGGGCCATGTGACCCGCCTGATGCTGGGATAATGACACGCATCACCTTTGTTGTGGCCCGCGCGGCCAATGGCGTGATCGGCGCGGATGGCACAATGCCATGGCATTTGCCCGCCGATCTGCGCCACTTCAAGGCCAAGACCATGGGCAGGCCGATGGTGATGGGGCGCAAAACCTTTGAATCCCTGCCCGGATTGCTGCCCGGCCGCCGCCACATCGTGCTGACGCGCGATGCGACGTGGGAAGCCGCAGGAGCCGAGGTGGCGCCTGATCTGGACGCCGCGCTGGCATTGGCAGGCGATGTGGAGGAAGTCTGCGTGGTGGGCGGAGGGCAGATCTATACCCAGTTCATGCCCATCGCCAACCGAATCGAATTGACCGAAATCGACGCCAGCCCCGAGGGCGACACCCATTTTCCCCTGACGATCGGCCCCGAATGGGTCGAAACCGTCCGCGAAGAGCATGCTGCCCAAGAGGGCAGACCGGCTTTTGCCTTTGTCACGCTGGAAAGGGCGGGATAGGCGCTTTTTTCCATGATCCGTCTCGATTCCCGTCAGCCCATTCCCGAAGCCTTGCGCGGCGCCATCATCGCGCTGGGCAATTTCGACGGTTTCCATCTGGGCCATCAGGCCGTGGTGGGCGAGGCCCTGCGCTGGGCCCGCGCCGAGGGGCGGCCCGCGATTGTCGCCACGTTCGATCCCCATCCGGTCGAGTTTTTCGCCCCCGGTTCGCCTGCGTTCCGCCTCTCCACGCTGGAGCAGCGCGAGGAATGGTTTGCGCAGGCCAGGGCCGACGCCATGCTGGTCTTCGCCTTTGATGCCGCCATGGCGGCCAGCAGTGCGCATGACTGGGTTTATGACGTGTTGGGCCGTCAGTTGGGCGCGGCGGGCGTGGTGACGGGCGAGGATTTCACCTTTGGCAAGGGCCGCTCGGGCTCGGTGGCCACGCTGCGCGAGATGGGGGCCAAAATCGGCCTTGGCGCGCGGGCTGTGGGCGCAGTGACGGAAGGAGGCGAGATCGTCTCCTCCAGCCGCATCCGCCGCGCACTGACCTCGGGCGACATTGCGCTGGCCACGCGCCTGCTGACGCGCCCCTTCGCCATGCGCGCCGCCGTACAGCATGGCGACAAGCTGGGCCGGGAAATCGGCTTTCCCACGGCCAATATGGCGCTGGGCGACTATCTGCGGCCTGCCTATGGGATTTACGCGGTAACGGGGCGCCTGCCCGACGGGCGCGTGCTGAAGGGTGCGGCCAATATCGGTATCCGGCCTCATTTCGATCCGCCCAAGGAATTGCTCGAACCGCATTTCTTCGACTTCTCCGGCGACCTCTATGGGCAGGAGATCGAGATCGGGTTTCATGCGTTTTTGCGCGCTGAAGCGAAGTTTGATTCCCTCGATGCGTTGATCGCGCAGATCGGGCGGGATTGTGATGAGGCGCGGAAGGTTTTGGAGGGGGTTTAAGATGCGAGGGTCTAGACCCTCGCGCTCCCTTTACTGTCTTTGTTGCGCCAAGGGGTCGGCGTCAGGTATCGGACGCAGCGGCTGAATTTTTAAAGCCTGCGGCGCGGATAGATCCGCCTTCACCGCGCCGCAGGCTTTAAAAGCGATCCACACCTCCGCCAACCAAACACCACCCCATTAATGGGATTGCAAAGGGACCGAGTCCCTTTGCCCGCCGGAGGCATAACCCCCTCCAAACCCAACAAAAACCCCCACCCAACCGGGCAGGGGTCTTTTAAACCAATGACAACCCGCGATTACTGGCGCGGCGGGGTCTTGGCCTGCGCTTCGCGGCCATCGCCTTCGGGGGCGGCCACGATGGTGCGGGTGACATCGCCCTTGTTGGCAGTGGCGGTCTTGGGATCGGCCACGGTCGAGCGGATCGAGGCATCGCCGGTGCCCATCTTGGCCACGGCGGCATTTTCCACGCCGCTGCGCTGGGGCGCGGGGCCGAACATGGCTTCGGTGGTTTCGACCTGACCGGGGCGGGTGTTGGGGCGCGGAGCGCCGGGCTGGGGCGGGGTCAGCGCGAAATCGGGCGGGGCGAACAGCGGCGTCTGGCGCTGGACGGCGAATTCATCGGGGCGCACGCGGTTGAACAGCCCGCCCGCGCCACAGCCGGAGAGCATCAGGCAGGTGGTGCCGGCCAGCAGGATGGCGGAAATCTTACGCATTGTGGTTCAGTTCTCCGGGGTGGACGGCGCGGCGTCCAACTTGATGTGGCCACGCTTTTTGCCCGAAAGAAAGCTCCGGGCAAGGATAATCAATACGCCGAAGGTGATGGCGACATCGGCGAGGTTGAAGATATAGAAGGGGCGGTAGGATCCGATGTGGAGATCGGCATAATCGACGACAAAGCCTTTGGCCACGCGGTCGAGGATATTGCCCAGTGCGCCGCCGAGCACGAGGCCCAGCGGGAGGATTTCGCCCATGCGCCGTTCGATAAAGATCCACACCGCCACGCCCAGCGCAATCGCCCCGGTCATCCCCACCAGCAGCCAGCGTTCAAGATCCGAACCCGCCGTCAGCAGGCCCAGCGACACGCCGTAATTTTCCGCCCAGGTGAAATTGAAGATGGGCAGCAGCGTGATCTGCTCGACGCGGGGCAGATCGAGCGGGCCGATCATCGCCCATTTGACGATCTGATCCAGCGCAAACACCACCCCCGCCACGGCAAAGCCGAGCAGGCGCGCTTTGACAGGGGAGGTTTGCGCAAGGGTGGTCATTGGGCGGCATCCATGGCGGACACAACCTGATCGCAGCGTGAACACAGGTCGCCATCCTCGGAGACCTCCGGCAGATGGCGCCAGCAGCGGCCGCATTTATGGGCTTCGGTGCGAGCCACGGCCAAAGCATCGCCGCGCACGACGCTGGCGCTGATGAACAGTTCGGCCAGATCGGCCTCGGGTGCATCAGTGGGCACCGTGACCTGCGCTTCAAGGCTGGAGCCCAGCGTCTTGTCGCGGCGCAGCGGCTCGATGGCGGCCAGCACTTCGCCGCGCAGGGCGCGCAGCGCATCCCAACGTTCCGCATCGAGCGAAACCGCCGGCACCACCGGCCATTCCAGCAAATGCACGCTGCCTTCATCGGCAAAGCGTGACTTCCATACTTCCTCCGCCGTGAACACCAGCACCGGCGCGGCATAGCGGATCAGCGCATGGAACAGGGCGTCGAGCACCGTGCGATAAGCGCGGCGCTTCGTATCCGTGGGCGCGTCGCAATAGAGCGAGTCCTTGCGGATATCGAAGAAGAAGGCCGAGAGGTCTTCGTTGCAGAAGTCGACCAGACTGCGGACATAGGTGTTGAAGTCGAAAGCATCGACCGCAACCTTGAGCTCGCCATCCAGCTTGGCCAGCAGCGCGAGGATATAGCGCTCCAGCTCGGGCATGTCCTCAACCGGCAGCTTTTCAGCATCGGTAAAGCCGTCGAGCGCGCCCAGCAGATAGCGGAACGTGTTACGCAGCTTGCGATACTGATCCGCGACGCCCTTGAGGATTTCATCGCCGATGCGGTGATCCTCGGTGTAATCCACCGACAGCGCCCACAGACGGACGATATCCGCGCCGTAAGTCTCCATGACCTTGAGCGGATCGACCGTGTTGCCAAGGCTCTTGGACATTTTCATGCCCTTGGCGTCCATGGTGAAACCATGGGTCAGCACCGCCTTGTACGGCGCATGGCCGCGCGTGGCGCAGGATTCGAGCAGCGAGGACTGGAACCAGCCGCGATGCTGGTCGCTGCCTTCGAGATAAAGGTCAGCGCGGGGGCCGCGATAGCCCTCGGGGCGCAGCAGGTCGGGCCAGCGGCCGCTTTCCATCACGAAAGCATGGGTGCTGCCGCTGTCGAACCACACGTCGAGAATGTCGGTGACGCGCTCGTAATCCTCGGCGTTGTAATCGGCGCCCAGAAATTCCTGTGCCCGCGCCTCATCCCATGCGTCGACGCCTTCCTCGCGGATGGCGGCGATGATGCGGGCGTTGACCTCCTTGTCGACCAGATATTCGCCGGTCTTGCGATCAACGAACAGCGTGATCGGCACGCCCCATGCGCGCTGGCGCGAAAGCACCCAGTCGGGGCGTCCCTCAACCATGGCGCCGATGCGGTTGCGGCCCTTTTCGGGCACGAAACGGGTCTGGGCGATGGCATGTTTGGCACGCTCGCGCAGCGTATCGGGCGAGAGGATGGTGGCCAGATCGAACATGTCGTCGGCCTCGCTCAGCGGCGCCAGATCCTTGTCCATCGGCACGAACCACTGCGGCGTGCAGCGGAAGATCACCTTGGCCTTGGACCGCCACGAATGCGGATAGGAATGCTTGTAATCGGCCGAGGCCGCCAGCAAACCGCCCTCTTCGCGCAGCGCGGTGCAGATCGGGCCGTCGGGCGCGTTGAACTTGGGGTTGATGACGCTGCCTTCGCCGCCCAGCCACGGCCAGTCGGCGCGATATTTGCCGTCACCCTCAACCGCAAAGACCGGATTGATCTTGTTGGCCTTGCACAGCAAAAAGTCGTCCTCGCCATGGTCGGGCGCCATATGGACAAAGCCGGTGCCCGATTCGACGGTGACGAATTCACCGGCCAGCAGCGGGCGCAGCTTGGTGAAGAACTCACTGTCAGGGAAGCGCGCGGCCATCGGGTGGCGCGCCTTGGCCCCGTTCAGCACCGGCCCCTTCACATACATCAGGAAGTCATAGCCATCCTCGTCGATGCGCTTCAAAAACGACTCGATCAGGGGCTCGGCAATCAGATACTTCTGATCGCCCACGCGGATCTGCGAATAATCGATCGCGCGACCAAAGGCCAAAGCCTGATTGGTCGGGATGGTCCAGGGCGTGGTGGTCCAGATCACCACCTTGGTGCCGACCAGCTCGGGCGCGGCGGGCACTTCGACCAGTTCGAAGGCCACATCGACCTGCGTGCTGGTGATGTCCTCATACTCGACCTCGGCCTCGGCCAGAGCGGTCTTTTCGACCGGGCTCCACATCACCGGCTTGGCGCCGCGATAAAGCTGGCCCGACTGAGCAAACTTCAGCAATTCGCCGACGATGGTCGCCTCGGCCTGAAAATCCATGGTCAGATAGGGATTGTCCCAATCGCCATTAACGCCCAGACGCTTCAACTGCTCGCGCTGCGCATTGACCCAGGTCTGCGCATAGGCGCGACATTCGGCGCGGAATTCGCGCGGGGGGACCTCGTCCTTGTTCTTCTTCTTCTTGCGATATTCTTCCTCGACCTTCCACTCGATGGGCAGGCCGTGGCAATCCCAACCGGGCACATAAGGCGCGTCCAGGCCCTTCAGGCTCTGCGTGCGCACCACCATGTCCTTCAGGATATGATTGACCGCATGGCCCACGTGAATATTGCCATTCGCATAGGGCGGACCATCGTGCAGAATGAACTTCTCACGCCCCGCGCGGGCATCGCGCAAGGCTCGGTACAGATCCTGCTCCTGCCACCCCTTCAAAATGCCCGGCTCCTTCTGCGGAAGGCCGGCCTTCATGGGGAAATCAGTCTTCGGCAGGAAGACGGTGGGTCGAAAATCGCGTTTCTCGGTCATGACGGCGCAGGCCTTAGCGATTCGGCAGGATTTCCGCAAATCTTGATGATGGTGGGGGGTGCGATTTGATTTTTGCCTCCGGCGGGCAAAGGGACTCGTCCCTTTGCAATCCCATTATGGGGTTGTGCGTAGTTTGCCATCAGGGTGGGTTGGAGGATGTGTGAAAGCCTGCGGCGCGGCGAACTCATACCTGTCCGCGCCGCAGGCTTTCAATTTTCAAACGCCGCGTTCGACACCCATCGGCCGAACCATATACGCAACACGGACAGTAACGGGAGCGCGAGGGTCTAGACCCTCGCATCTAAACTCCCTTAACCTTCTTCCAAAACCTCAACCCTGCTCGCCAGCAATTTATCAATCTTGCGCCGATCCATATCGACAATCTCCCAGCGCCAGCCCTGATCAACGAAATGATCGCCCTCCTTGGGCAAACGCTTCAGGATCGACAGAGCATAGCCCGCCACGGTGGCATAATCGCGCGTTTCGGGCACTTCGATGCCAAAGCGGTCGCCCAGCGAATCGGCGGGCAGGGCGCCAGAGATCAGCAGCGAGCCATCCTCACGCGTGACCACCAGCGGGCTGTCACCTTCGTCCTGATAGGAGGCGAAATGGCCCGCGATGGCCGAGAGCAGGTCAGCGGGGGTAACGATGCCTTCGAGATGGCCATATTCGTCATGCACCAGCGCCATCGACAGGCCGGAATTTTGCAGCACGCGCAGCGCATCCATCGCGTCGATCTGGTCGGGCACGATTTCGGCCTTGTGGATCAGGCTTTCCAGATCCAGCGGTCCGCCGGCCAGCAATTGCGCCAGCACCTCGCGCACCTTGATGACGCCGACGATATTGTCGACCGCGCCATCGGTCACGGGCAGCAGCGAATGCGGGCTTTCGGCAATGGCGGCGCGCACGTCCGATTCGCTCGCCCCGCGTTCGATCCAGTCCATTTCGGTGCGCGGCGTCATCACCTCGCGCACGGGGCGTTCGGCAAGGCGCATGATGCCGGTCATGATCGCGCGCTCCTCCTCCTCGATCACGCCCGAGCGCGTGGCCTCGGCAAAGACGAGGTGGATTTCCTCGGCGGTCACCTGCTGCTCCTCGCCGGTTTTCACCCCGATCAGGCCAAGGATCGCATCGGAGGACACGCGCAGCAGCCAGACCAGCGGCGCCGTGGCCCGCGCCATCATGGCCATGGGCGGCGAAGCGATGATCGCGATCCGTTCGGCATGGGCCAGCGCCACCTGTTTGGGCACCAGTTCACCGATGATCAGGCTGACAAAGGTGGTGAGCCCCAGCACCAGCACGCTGGCCAGACGGTCGGCATAGGCCAGCGGGATGCCCCAATGCGCGATGCGTTCGGCCACAGGGGTCGACAGGCTGGCCTCGGAAAAGGCGCCCGTGACCACGGCGACCAGCGTGATGCCGATCTGCGCGGTGGAAAGCAGCTTGCCCGGATCCGCCGTCAGATCAAGCGCGGCCTGCGCGCCCCGGTTGCCGCGATCGGCCAGCACCCGCAATTTTGCCGTGCGCGCCGAAACAATTGCCAGCTCCGACATGGCAAACACGCCATTGAGGACAATAAGCCCGCCAATGACAAGTACATCTATCCAGGGAAAGGGTGTCACAAGACCATCCCTAGCAGCTTTGTTCGCAAAGGCGAAGGGGGCGCGCGAAGAGCCAGGCAAACAAATGCCGATACAAATCTGTTACAAATCCTTGGCGGGCGCTGTTCAGCAATGCTAGATTCAGCCGTCCCGGTCCAAACGCGGCCCATACGGACAGCATTGGCCGCCATGCGCGGCCAGTCAACCATGGAGAGATTTTCATGACCAAAGCACGCCTTGCCACCGCCGGGATCGCCGTTGCCGCGCTGCTGGCGACTTCGGGTTGCGTGACCGATCCCAACACCGGACAGCAGAAAGTGTCGCGCACCGCCATTGGCGCGGGCGCGGGCGCGCTGGGCGGCATGTTGCTGGGCGGGCTGATCGGGGGCGGCACGGGCCGCATCATCGGCGCAGGCATCGGCGGCGTCGCGGGCGGCGCCATAGGCTATGAACGCGACAAGCAGATCAAGCAGTTGCGCGAACAGACGGCGGGCACCGGGGTGGACATCCGCCCGTCCGACGATGGCCGCTCGATCATGCTCAGCCTGCCTGACGGCGTGACCTTCGACACCGGCTCCTATATGCTTCAGCCGCATTTCCGCCCCACGCTGGACAAGATCGCGCAGAGCCTGAAGGATTATCCCAACAGTCTGATCGACGTCTATGGCCACACCGATTCCACCGGCAGCGCCCAGTTGAACCAGACGCTGTCGGAAAATCGTGCGCGCACGGTGGGCGATTATCTCGGCACGCAGGGCGTGTCGCAGGCGCGCATCCGCACGCAGGGCTATGGCGCGACCATGCCGGTGGCCGACAATGCCACGCCCGAGGGCCGCGCGAAAAACCGCCGCGTGGAAATCAAGATCGTGCCGATCACCCAGGAACAGGTGAACGCCGCGCGCGGTCAGTAAAACGGGAATTTGGGCGGCGGGATTATCCTGCCGCCCGAACCGTCACGTTCAGGCCCGTTTCGGGCGTATAATCCAGCCGGTTATAGCTGGGCAATGTGGCCCTTGTGCGCTCGGACAAAGTGCCAGCGCCGATGATGCGGATAGGGCCGTTTTCGGTTTCGACATTCAGGTCGAAGGGGTCATGCACATGGCCCGAGAGCACCGCGCTCACCCCTGCGCCCGCCAGCGCCGCCAGCGCCCGCCGCCCGCCACGCGTCGATCCCGTGCCATGCGTATCGGCATCGACCAGCGGATGATGGCAGGCCGCCAGCTTCAACCCCTGCGCGCCCTCAAGACGGCGCAGCGCCGCATTGAGGGCAGGCTGTTTCACGCAGCCCTTCGACCAGTTGATCCGCCATTGCGCCGGCGTCACCGTGGGCAGCGAGGCCAGCGTCACATCGCCCAGCGGCAGGTCCGAATGCGCCCGCGCCCGCAACGCCTCAAACCGGGCAAAGGGGCGGCGCAAACGGCTCACCATCTCCCAGTAATAAGGCATATCGTGGTTGCCCGGCTCGATGCTGACCGGAATGCCAAGGCCAAGCAGATATTCGCCCGCCGCGTCGAATTCGCGCACGGTGCCGCGCATCGTCAGGTCGCCGGTGCAGATCACCGCGTCGGGCTTTTCCTGCGCAATCTCCTGTTTGAGCCAGTCGAGAGCGGCGCGGTCCTCGGCGCCGAAATGCAGGTCGGAGATGTGGAACAGGATGGCCATGGGGGAAGGGGTTAGGGGAATTAAGGGAGAAATGCGAGGGACTAGTCCCTCGCGCTCCCATTACTGTCTGCGTTGCGCCACGGGTTCGGCGGAGGGGTGTCGGACGCACCGTTCGACATGAAAAAGCCTGCGGCGCTTTTATGTAGCGCCGCAGGCCTTCATTTCATCGCCCGATCCGCATCGCTGCAAACCACGCGCAACCCATTAACGGGATTGCAAAGGGACAAGTCCCTTTGCCCGCCGGAGGCAAAAAACCTTAGACCAACAACCCCTCAGCCGCGATCTTTTCCTTCCACACCAACGGGGCGAGCTGGTGGACATTCTTGCCCTCGGAATCGACCGCGACCGTCACCGGCATATCCTCGACAGTGAATTCATAGATCGCTTCCATGCCCAGATCGGCAAAGCCCACGACCTTGGATTCCTTGATCGCGCGGGCGACGAGATAGGCCGCGCCGCCGACCGCCATCAGATAGGCACTCTTGTGGTTGGCGATGGATTCGGTCGCCTTGGGGCCGCGCTCGGCCTTGCCCACGCTGGCCAGCAGGCCCAGGTCGAGCATGAGGTCGGAGAAGCTGTCCATGCGGGTGGCGGTGGTGGGGCCGGCGGGGCCGACGACTTCTTCGCGCACGGGGTCGACGGGGCCGACATAATAGATCACGCGGCCTTTGAAATCGACGGGCAGCTCCTCGCCCTTGGCCAGCATGTCCTTGATCCGCTTGTGCGCGGCATCGCGGCCGGTCAGCATCTTGCCGTTGAGCAGCAGGCGGTCGCCCTGCTTCCAGCTCTGCACTTGCTCGGCCGTCAGCGTGTCGAGATTGACGCGCTTGGCCGCCGCATCGGGGGTCCAGTGAACCTGCGGCCACTGATCCAGCTTGGGCGTTTCCAGATACGAAGGCCCGCTGCCGTCCAGCGTGAAGTGAGCGTGGCGCGTGGCGGCGCAATTGGGGATCATCGCCACCGGCTTGCCCGCCGCGTGGCAGGGGGCGTCCATGATCTTGACGTCGAGGATCGTGGCCAGACCGCCGAGACCCTGCGCGCCGATGCCCAGCGCGTTGACCTTGTCAAAGATCTCGATGCGCAAAGCTTCCAGATCGTTCTGCGGCCCGCGCTGCTTGAGCTGGGCCATGTCGATCTGTTCCATCAAAGCCTTCTTGGCCAGCAGCACGCAATGTTCGGCCGTGCCGCCGATGCCGATGCCCAGCATGCCCGGCGGGCACCAGCCAGCACCCATCTGGGGCAGCATTTCCAGAACCCAGTCGACGATCGAATCCGACGGGTTCATCATCTTGAACTTCGACTTGTTTTCGGACCCGCCGCCCTTGGCCGCCACGTCCACATGGATCTTGCTGCCCTTGACCATGTCGACATGGAGAACGCAGGGCGTGTTGTCGCGCGTGTTGCGGCGGGTAAAGGCCGGATCGGCCAGCACCGAGGCGCGCAGCTTGTTGTCGGGGTTGTTATAGGCACGACGCACGCCTTCATCGACAACTTCCTGCAGGCTCATCTCGGATTCCAGAATGCAGTTCTGGCCCCATTGGATGAAGACGTTGACGATGCCGGTGTCCTGACAGATCGGGCGATGACCTTCGGCGCACATGCGGCTGTTGGTCAGGATCTGGGCGATGGCGTCCTTGGCGGCGGGGCCCTGTTCGGCCTCGTATGCGTCGCCCAAGGCGCGGATATAGTCCATCGGGTGATAGTAGCTGATATATTGCAGCGCATCGGCCACGCTGTCGATCAGATCCTGTTCCTTGATGGTCACCAATTCGGCCATGGGGCGCTCCTTCGCTCTGGGCCTTGGGCCACAAGGGAAGGGGGGCCAAGGCGCATTCGTATGATCGGTTGGGGCGGTCCATAGGCATGATTGCCCCCCTTCGCCAAGGGTAAAGCGGCGGTTATGACAAAAGTCGGTGCCGCTTGTGGTGAAATTGCCCGGATTCCCGTGTCAAAGCGCTTGGCTTTGGCGGGGCGTTTGCCCTAGAAGCGCGCGCGATAAATGAACACAGGTCTGGCCTATTGCATTACTGTGTTATGTATGTAATACGGCCTTGGTCAAGGATTGTGATGGCATGAGCGAAATCCACTACGCACCCCAAGGCGCCGAGGCAGGCACCGCCCGCCGCGCCATGATCGACAGCCAGCTGCGCACTTGCGGCGTGAATGAGCCGTGGGTGCTGTCGGCTCTGGCCAGTGTCGCGCGTGAGGATTACGTGCCCGCCGCCAACCGTGCGGCCGCCTATATCGACCGCGCCGTGCCGCTGGGCAATGGCCGCGCGCTGCCCGCGCCGCTGTTCCATGGCAAGGTGCTGGGCGCTGCCGAACCAACCGAGCAGGACAAGGTTCTGGTCGTGACGGCGGGCAGCGATTACCTCGCCGCCGTGGTCGCGCGCCTTGCGGGCAGCGTGGACAAGGTGGACGCCGCCGATCTGGCCAAGGGTCTGCCGGGCACCGGCTATTCGCTGATCCTGATCGACGGCGCAGCGGGCGAAGTGCCTGCTGTGCTGAGCGATGCGCTGGCCGCCGATGGCCGCATCGTCACGGGTCTGGTCGACAAGGGCGTTTCGCGTCTGGCGCTGGGCCGCAAGGTGGCGGGCGCCGTATCCTATATCACGCTGGCCGATCTTGGCATTCCCGCGATTGCCGAACTGGCCGCGCCCAAACACTGGAGTTTCTGATGATCGATGGCCGGGTAACGCGCAAGCTTCTGCTTTTGGGGTGCCCGGCCATGGTTCTTGTGGCGCCGATGCTCCATGCCGAGGATCTGCGCAGCGCGCTGGCCGCAACCTATGCCAGCAACCCCACCCTGCTGGGCGCCCGCGAGCAATTGCGCGCCGCCGATGCGGGTGTGCCGCTGGCGCGGGCCGATGGCCTGCCCTCGCTGAACGCCACGGCCAATGAAACCGAATATGTCCGCCAAAATACCGCTTCGACCACCGATATGCCGCGCATGGTCACGGCGGTCGGCACGCTGACGGTTCCGCTGTACAGTGGGGGCGGGGTGAAAAATGCGATCCGCGCCGCCGACACGCGGGTGATCGCCGGGCGCAACGATCTGCGCTCCACCGAGGCTGGCGTGTTTACGCAGGCCGTCACCGCCTATCTGGATGTGATCCGCACCGAGGCCATCGTGCGGCTTAATCGGGCGCAGGTGCAGACGCTGGTGACCAATCTGAAGGCCACCAGCGACCGGTTTCAGATCGGCGATGTGACCAAGACCGACGTGGCGCAGTCGCAATCCCGCCTGGCCGTGGCGCAGGGCAATCTGCGCAGCGCCGAGGCCAGTCTGGTGCAGGCGCGCGAAACCTATATCCAGATCATCGGCCATGAGGCGGGCGAATTGACCCCGCCGCCGCCTTTGCCCGCTTTGCCCGCGACGCCCGATGACGCGGTCGGTCTGGCGCTGGATGCCAACCCGGATCTGGCCGCCGCGCGCGAGCGCAGCAAGGCCGCGGGCTTTGACAGCGATGTGGCCCGCGCCGCGCGTCTGCCCAAGGTCAGCATGATCGCCAATGGCAATTATACTGATTATCTGGGCCAACTGGCGCTGCGCGGCAATTTTCCTTTCCCCATCGCCCAATCAGCGGCGACGGCCGATGTGAGCATCCGCGCGACGATCCCGCTCTATCAGGGCGGGCGGCCCAGCGCCCAGATCAAGCAGGCGCAGGCCCGCGAAGGGCAGGCGCTGGACACCGAAATCGCCACCGAGCGGCAGGTGATCGCCAATGTGCGGGCCTCTTTTTCCAATTATCGCGCCGCCAATGAAATCATCACCGCCAGCCAGACGGCGGTCGAGGCGGCCGAACTCTCGCTGCGCGGGGTGAAGGCGGAGAACAGCGTGGGCAACCGCACCGTGCTGGATATTCTCAATGCCGAACAGGAACTGGTCAACGCGCAGGTGCAATTGGTGACCGCGCGGCGCAATGCCTATGTGGCGGGCTTCTCGCTGCTCTCGGCCATGGGGCGGGTATCGGGCAAGGATCTGGGGCTGGATGCCGGCACGCTGTATGACCCGGAAATCCACTATCGCGAAGCGCGCGGAACGCTGAGCGACTGGGGCGTGGACAAGGTGCAGGGCGCGGGCCAACCCACGCGCACCGTTGACACACCCGCCCAGAACGGTTCAACATTTGGCAATTGAGGGCCGGTTTCGGCGATAATGCGATTTTCAGGGGCACATAGAATGCGCGCACAGGGCGAACCTTCGGTCGAGGAAATCCTTGATTCGATTAAAAAAGTGATCGCGCGTGACAATCGTGTCCCTGCGGGTGCGCCGCGTTTGAACGTGGCCGAATCGCATGACGACGATGTGCTCGATCTCGCTGATTCGGATCAGTATTTTCACGAGGAACCCACCCCGACAGGCCCCGCTGCCGACCTCATCAGCGAGCCGGCGATCTCCTCGATGCGCGAATCTCTGGCCGCTCTGGCCATGATGTCGCAGCCCAGCAGCCGCCCCCAGATCGTGCGCAGCGGCGAAACTTCGCTCGAAGGGCTGGTGGCCGATCTGCTCAAGCCCGCGCTGCGCGAATGGCTGGACCAGAACCTGCCCGCGATGGTCGAGCGCATGGTCGCCGCCGAAATCGCAAGGATCGTCGGCAAGAAGGGCTAATATCTAGCTCTTCCGCCTTTGTCCTGATAGGGCAAGGGCATGGCCAAACCTGATCCCGCCCTGCTCGATCCCGCCGGTTACCCGCATATGTGCGAGGTGACTACCCGTTATGCCGATCTGGACCCCAACAACCACATCAACAATGTGGCGATGGCGGCGATCATCGAGGACGCCCGCGTGCGTTTCCATATGGCCAGCGGTTTTGCCAAGGCGATCCCGGCGGGGGCGCAGACGATGGTCGTCTCGCTGACCATAGATTATCTGGCGCAGGCCCATTATCCCCATCCGCTGGTGATCCATTCGGGCCTTTCGGCGGTGGGCGAGCGCAGCTTGCGCCTGCGCCATCTGCTGACGCAAAATGGCCGCCCGGTGGCGCTGGCCGAGGCGGTGGCGGTGCATGTGGTGGACGGCAAGGCAGCCCCCTTGCCTGAAGGGCTGCGCGAGACGATTGAGGCTTGGAAATGTCGGTAAAGCCTGAGGAACTCGCGCTGGCGCAGGCCGCGCTGGCCAAGGCCGGGGCCGCCGCGCCGGGCGGGGTTCAGCGCCACATCTTCCTCTGCGCCGAGCCGCAAAAGGGCGAATGTTGCACCCCGGCGGTGGGCAGCAAGGCATGGGCCTATCTGAAAAAGCGGGTCAAGCAACTGGGCCTGACCGAGGCGGGTGTGATGCGCAGCAAGGCCGATTGCCTGCGCGTGTGCTTTGCCGGGCCCGTGGCGGTCGTCTATCCCGATGGCGTCTGGTATCATTCCTGCACCGAGGAAGTGCTCGAACGCATCCTTCAGGAGCATATCATCGGCGGCGTGCCGGTCGAGGATTACCGGCTCAGGTCCTGATCGTCCTTCGGGCCTTCGCTCACTTCCTCGTCATGTCCGCTGTTGTTGGACAGAAACACCAGCCCCATCAGCGCCGACATCAACAGCATCGCAAACGAGATCCCGATCGCCACCGCGATATAGAAATGCGGGCTGACCATCCCCTCCTGCTTGTACAGCACGGTCAGCGCGCCGATCACCGTGGTCATCGTCACCAGAAACATCCAGCGCATGATGCGGCGAAACCGCGCCCATGCGGCCGCCGCCGTGGCCGTGTCGGAAAAGGGAGATCGGTTGGTCATCGCGCGCCTTCATGCGCCTTTGCCCGCCATGTTTCAAGCCGCGCGCTAGAGCGTGGCGCATGGGTGACAGTTAACGGGCCAAGAGCCAAAACCCGCGCAATTCCCCACTTTTCACGGGGGAGGGCCTATGTCATACTCATACAAATAGACAAAAACCCGCCAAAAGGGGGAGATGGAGGAAATATGTCGATTGCTCGTTTGATCGAAGGCCGCGACGTCAATATCGTCGGCTGCACCGTCTCGATGAAAGTGCGCGATGCCATCGCTTTGCTGGCGGACAAGAGGATCGGCGCGATCCCTGTGCTCGATGGCCATGCCATCGCAGGGATCTTTTCCGAACGCGATGTGATCTCGCGCCTCAATGAACATGGCCCCGCCTTGTTCGACATGCTGGTGGGTCAGGTGATGACCTCGCCCGCGATCACGGTCGACCCGGAAACCTCGGCGCTTGAGGCACTTGGCCTGATGACCCGCCGCCGCATCCGCCATTTGCCGGTGCTGCGCGAAGGGCGGATGGTCGATTTCATCTCCATCGGCGACCTTGTGAAATACCGGATCGACCGCATTCAGGGCGAAGCCGATGCCCTGCGGGATTACATCCAGATGGCCTGATCGCTGCCTTCTGGATTGATGGGTGCGCGCCCGCCTTGCGAGTGGACGGGCGCGCGCCTACATTGGGGCCATGACTGACACCGCCCCCACCATCGCCCTCAGCCCCTCCGCCGCCGCCCGAGTCGCGTGGATCGCGCAGAAACAGGGCAAACCGGCGGCTCTGCGCCTCTCGGTCGAGGGGGGCGGCTGCTCGGGCTTCCAATATCGCTATGGCCTGGCCGAAAGCGTCGAGGCCGATGACACTGTGGTCGAAACCGACGGCGTCAAGCTGGTGGTTGATTCGGTCAGCCTCGATCTCGTTTCGGGCTGCGTCGTCGATTATGTCGAGTCGCTGGGCGGGGCGGCATTCAAGGTCGAAAATCCCAATGCCGTGGCCGGGTGTGGGTGCGGGTCCTCGTTTGCGGTTTGAGGTTAGGGGTTAAGAGTTAGAGGTGCCTCCGGCGGGCAAAGGGTCTCGACCCTTTGCAATCCCCATAAGGGGGTGACGCAGAGTCGGCATCGGAGCACCACGCGGCGAAGCCGCTTTCAATTATTGCCTCCGGCGGTAAGAGAAGGTGACATTGCCACCGGCACCATCCCAGTCATGGGATTGCAAAGGGTCGAGACCCTTTGCCCGCCGGAGGCACCTGAAACTTCTCTTCCCAAGGACCGCCCCACCCATGAAAATCGCCAGCTTCAACATCAACGGCATCAAGGCCCGCCTGCCGCGCCTGCTGGAGTGGCTGGAGGAAACGCAGCCTGATGTCGCCTGCCTTCAGGAGATCAAGACGCAGGACGAGGGCTTCCCGGCCGATGAGTTTGAAAAGATCGGTTATCAGGCGATCTGGCACGGCCAGAAGGGCTTTAACGGCGTGGCGATCCTGGCGCGGGGCGAAAAGCCGGTCGAGACCCAGCGCGGCCTTGCGGGGGAGCCTGAGGATGAACACAGCCGCTATATCGAGGCCGAGGTGAGGGGGGTGCGGATCGCGGGCATCTATCTGCCCAATGGCAATCCGCAACCGGGGCCGAAATTTGATTACAAACTGCGCTGGATGGAGCGTCTGCGCGCCCGCATGGCCGAATTAAAGGCGCTGGAAATCCCCGCCATCGTCACCGGCGATTTCAACGTCATCCCCACCGATGCCGACATCTGGAACCCCAAGGCGATGGCGGACGATGCGCTGATGCAGCCCGAATCGCGCGATGCCTATCTGCGCCTGCTGCATGACGGCTGGACCGATGCGATCGCCACCCATAACCCCAATGGCGGCGTGTGGACCTATTGGGATTATCAGGCGGGCGCATGGCAGAAGGACCATGGCTTCCGCATCGACCATGCGCTGCTCTCACCCGAGCTGGCGGACCGGCTGGTGGCCTGTGGCGTGGACAAGGCGCATCGCGGCCGGGAAAAGGCCAGCGACCATGCGCCCGTCTGGGTCGAAATCCGCGACTGATTGCTGCTCTAGGCTTTATTGACCGGGGGCAGGGGGTCCGTGCTGCGCGGCCTCTGCCTTGGCCTTGGCTTCGGCTTCCGCCTGCTTCTGCTTGCGGGCGAAATAGGCCTTTTCCTCGTCCTCGACATCGGACTGGGTGCGGGCGGCTTCATCGTCGATCTTGCCAAGGCGCTTTTCGCGCTCGGCCTCGATCATCTTGGAAAACTGCACGTCGCTCGACTGCTTGCGCTCGGCATAGGCGTTCTTGATGAATTGCGAGACGCAGCCCGTCTGCCCGCCCGCACCCACCGGCGAACAGCTTTGCGCGCCCGATGCGCCCACGCGTTCATAGGCGATCACCTTGTTGTTCCAGGATTCGTTCTTGGGCCCACCGGTGTTCTCGCGGAACGGCTCGGGGATGCGATAGCGCTCGCTCTCGGCCTTGCGGGCGCAGACGGTGATTTCATCGCCCTTGCCCTGCGGACAGGCATCGTCGCCAAAGATGATGACCATGTTGACCCGCTCGCCCCCCGGCGCGGTGATCTGCGTGCCGGTCGGCTGGGCTTGGGCGGCGTTCTGTTGGGCGGCAAGGGCCGGAGCAGCCATGCTCAAAACCGCAGAGAGGGTGAGAATCGGGCGAAACATGGCAACAGGCTCCTCATGCGTTTGGCGGCATTATAGGCTGCCACAGCCCTTGGCGATAGCGGGTGAATGCTAGCTGAAGTTAGCCATCCCCGGCTTGAGCCAGAACAATTTAGATACGTTCCGACAGTTTGATGGCGAAACGACACCCCAACCGGATCGCCCCCGACAGCAGCGGATAGGCGGGCGCACGCTCAGCTCCATTGGCAAGGGCGGTGTCGCGATGCTCGCGCTCGTCATCGCGCGCCTTTTCGATCAGGCCCGCCAGTTCGGGGTCCTCATCGCCCAGCTCTGCCAATTGCTCGGTATAATGCTTGTCGATCTCGGTCTCGATGGCCGCGGTGCAGGCCATGGCCGCCTCCGGCCCGATCAGCGCGGTGGCCGCGCCCAGCGCAAAGCCTGCGACATGCCAGATCGGCTGCAGCACCGTGGGCCGCCCCTGCCGCTCGACGATCAGCCGGTCGAACCATGCGCGATGATCGACCTCTTGCGCTTCCATCTCGCGGATCTTGGCCGAATGCGGCCCGCGATCGCCCATCACCGCCAGTTGCCCGGCATAGATGCGCACCGCGCCATATTCGCCCGCCTGATCGACGCGCACCATCCGCTTTACGCGCTCTGAAACCGCCATCTCAACGCTCCTTGCGCGCCATCAGCGCGAAAACCACCAGCGCTGCAGCGCCCGAAATCAGGAAATCATACCCGGCCATCGAAATGCCCATCAGCTTCCACTGCACCACATCGCAGCGGATGACCGGCGCCGCCATGATCGCGGCCAAAGGATCACCGCCATTGGAAAAGCTGACCGTGGTGGTGCATTCGGTCAGCCCCTTCCACCAGCCATATTCGACGCCCGCATGGTATCCGCCAATCGCCGAGGCCGCCGCCAGAGCCAAACCCGAAAGCGCCACGAACAAACGCTTCACCGGCAGCACGAATGCCGCCACCGCCAGCCCCAGCGCCGCGAAATGGGCATAACGCTGCCACCAGCACATTTCGCAAGGCACAAGGCCCCCGATATACTGAAACCCATAGGCCCCGCCCAGCAGCGCCAGCGGCACCGCCAGAGCGACCAGATTGGCCTTGCCCAGATTCTTCATCTCACTTGCCCTTTGCCGCCAGCGTCGCCGTGCGATTGATCGTCTGCAGCGCATACCACAGCTGGAAATCCTTGATGCCCTTCTCGGTCAATTCCTCGGGCGTCATTTTGAAGCGCGGATCGGGATTGTTGTCCTTCTCCAGCTTCTTGTCGTCCACGCCCTTTTCATTGACCAGATGGCGGCGCAGATCGCTCTCGCGCAGGGCTTTTTCGCTGCGCTTGCGCGCATCGGGGTCGGAAATCTGGGGCACGCGGATGTCGGGTTCGATCCCGCCTTCCTGCACGCTGCGGCCCGAAGGCGTGTAATAGCGCGCCGTGGTCAGTTTCACCGCATGGGCGCTGTCGATGGGGATCATCGTCTGCACACTGCCCTTGCCAAAGCTGCGCTCGCCCATGATCAACGCGCGATGCTGATCCTGCAGCGCGCCCGCAACGATTTCCGAAGCGCTGGCCGAACCGGCATCGATCAGCACGATCACCGGCAGGCCCTTGACCAGATCGCCGGGGAAATAGGTCTCGGCGCGATAGACCGCATTCTCGCCCGCCTGACGCCCGCGCTGCGACACCACCGTGCCGCCGCTCAGGAACAGGTCGGAGAGGGCCACCGCCTCGTCCAGCTCGCCGCCCGGATTCGAGCGAAGATCCAGCACCACGCCGGTCATCCGGTTGCCCGAGGCCGCGCGCTGCTTCTGGATCTGTTCAAACACCAGACGGCCCACGTCATGGCTGAATTCATTGACGGTCACCACCGCCACATTGCCTTCCAGCTTGCTCGTCACCGGCTCCAGCGTGATGACCGCGCGGGTCAGCGTCAGGTCAAACGGCTCCTCGCGGCCGGGGCGATAGATGGTCAGCTTGATCTGGGTGCCTGCCGCGCCGCGCATCTTGGCCACCGCATCGTCCAGATCGCCGTCCACGATGAACTTGCCGTCCAGATGGGTGATATAGTCGCCCGCCTTGACCCCCGCCTGTTCGGCCGGGCTGCCGCGCATCGGGCTGACCACCTTGACCGCGCCATCCTCCTGCACCACCGAAATGCCAAGGCCTGCATAGCCCCCGTCGATCATCGTGCGCAGCCGCTCAAGACTGGCCCCGTCGAGATAGGAGGAATGCGGATCGAGGCTGGAGAGCATCCCGTCAATCGCACCCTTGACCAGTTTCTCGTCATCGGTCTGATCGACGTAATGCGCCTTGATCAGGCTGTAGACCGTATAAAGCCGGGCAAATTGCGGCGCCACGCGGCCATCCACCGCCGCCAGACCCGCTGTGCCCACCGGCACCATCGCCACCGCCCCCAGCAAAAGTCCGGCGCGGGCAAGAGTGGCTAAACGTGAACGCATGGGGGGCCTTTCTGGATAATCACGGGGGAATCTAGCCCGGTTGGGCGCACAATGCCAGATGCCCAATGTTGCAAGATTTAATGGTGCAGTTGATCAAGCGGGTTTACCGGTCGGCCATCCCGGCGCAATTCCAGCGTAATCTGCGGCCGCCCGCCGCCCGCCGCGCCCAAGGGCGATCCGGCCACGACATTGTCGCCTACCTGCGCCGAAATGCGCTCAAGGCCAGTGATCAGGCTGGTGAAACCGCCCGGATGATCGATGATGATGATCTGGCCATAACCGGCAAAGGGTCCGGCAAAGGCGATCCGCCCGCCCGATGGCGCCACCACCTGCGCCTGGGCGCGGACGGACAGAGTGATCCCGCGCGCGGCTGTTCCACGTGAAGCATCGCCAAAGCCGGACACCAGCCGCCCCGTCACCGGCAGCAGGAAATCAGGGAGCGCCGTGGGCGTCGGGCTGGGCGAGGGAGCATAGGCCGCCTCATTGACCATCTGCCCCACCCCTGCCGAGCCTGGCGCAGGGCGCAGCACCGGGCCGGGCAGCGCCGCCAGACGGTCGCGCAGCGCCGCGGCCTGCTCCAGCCCATCGAGCAATCCGCCCAGATCGCGCGCCTTTTCAGCCAGAGCCAGCGCGCGTTCGGCCTCGCGGCTTGCCCCGCCATTGGCTTCGCGCGCGGCCTGACGCTGGCGAGCCTCCATCGCACCCAGATCGCGGCGGCGGGTGCCCAGCGCGGCGATTTCGCCATGGAGCGCGGCTTCTGCCGCCTTGGCCTGTTCCTGCAGCGCGCGGGCGCGGGCCAACTCGCTGCGCAAGGCGGCGGTGCGGCGCTGAACCTGCGGCAACATGCTCTCCAGAAGGGCCCGCGTATGCACGCTGTCGGCCAACGAACCGGGGCGCAGCAGGGCCACCAGCGGCGGGCGGCGCGACAGGCGCTGCAAAGCCCCGGTCAGTTCGACCAACGGCTTTTGCCTTTGCGCCAATTGTGCGCGCAATTCTCTGCGCTGTGTTTCGATGATGCGGATGCGCGCCTCGTCGGCCACGATCTGGGCCTCGGCCTCCTGAATCCGCGCGGCCAGAGCGGCGGCTTCCTTGGCGGCCTTGTCGGCGGCGGCGGTGGCCTGCTGGGCGTCATGGTCCAGCCTTTCGGCCCGCGCGCGCGCCTGCCCGGCCTGCGCCTGCGCGGCGGCCAGATCGCGGCGCGTCTGGGCCGGATCGTCCAACCCCTGCGCCCCGGCCGCACTGGCCAGCAAGGGGGCCAGCAACGCCGCCATCAGCAAGACCCCAGCCCGCATCCGTCAATTCGCCCGGTGATAGGGGTGGCCCGACAGGATCGCGGTGGCCCGCCACAATTGTTCGGCCAGCATCGCGCGCGCCATCAGATGCGGCCATGTCATCGCGCCAAAGGCGATCAGCAGATCGGCGCCTGCGCGCCCGTCATCGCCATGCCCATCGGCCGCGCCGATTTCAAAGCGCACCTCACGCACGCCATCATCGCGCCAACGCCCCAGCATCGCGGCAAATTCTTCCGAAGAAAGCTGGCGCCCGCGCTCGTCGAGCAAAACGCGGCGGGCAGGGGTGGCAAGGGCGGGAATCGTACCGCCCCGATCCGGCAATTCGGTGTGTTTCACCGGCCAGCTAATCCGCTTCAGATAACGGTCCAGCATGTCTCCTTCGGGCGAGCGGGCAATCCGCCCACGGGCCAGTATATGCAACAGCATCGTGCCGACCCGTCCTTTTGCCGCGCCCCCGAAAAGCCTGATCAGTTCTGAAAATCAGGCCGCACCGCTGGGTCCGTCAAAGCCCCACATGCGTTCCAGATTGTAGAAATTGCGCACTTCGGGACGGAACAGATGGACGACAATATCGCCAGCATCGATCAGCACCCAATCCGCCGCGGGCAGACCTTCGATGCGGACATGGCCAAAGCCGCCATGCTTGATACGCTCGGCCAGATGCTGGGCCATCGCGGCCACCTGACGCGTGGAACGGCCCGATGCGATCACCATGTGATCGGCCACCGAGGTCTTGCCTTCCAGCGGGATGGAGACAATTTCCTGCGCCTGATCGTCGTCAAGCGATTGCAGGATCAGCGCATGCAGCGAACCGGGAATGGATTCGGGCAGCGTTGAAACGGGTTTCGCCGCCGGGATGGCGGTCGAAGGGGTGATAGGTTCGGGCATGTAAGTCAGAATAACTCCTCTCTGGTGGCAGGCCCGATCCGGCTGGAGACGGGGTGCCAGAATGATCAATGTGGAACGCTTTAGGCCGCTTCGCGCCGCATCATGCCCGTCCCCACGGGGCAATTTTGCGGCGAGTCAGGCCATCGCGCAGTGATGATGCAATCGCCCCCTGCGCCCACGCCGGATTGGCCTGCCGGATGGCGGTGGCCGAACGGGGATCGGGGTCGAAACGCAACAGCACCAGCCTTGGCGCGCTCCATCCAGCCGGCTTTTTCAAACTGGCCGCAGGCCGCCGGAATCGGCCCAGCCAGGCCATCGCCGGACCGGCAACAGCGCCGCTATCATAGCCCGGACGCGCCACAACCGCAATCGGCATAGCGCGGGCGATATCGCGCCAGCGCCGCCAGCGGTGAAATTGCGCCAGATTATCGGCGCCCATGATCCACGTGAAACATTTCGTGGGCCAGCGGCGGCGAATCCGCGCCAAAGTATCAACAGTATAGCGCGTGCCCAACTCTCGCTCGATGGCCGAGACGCGGATCGGGGCGCGCCGCGCCATAGCCCGGGCCGAAGCGACGCGGGCGGGCAAGGGGGCCATGCCCGCCTGCGGCTTCAACGGGTTTCCCGGAGACACCAGCCACCACACCTCATCCAGCCCCAGCGCGGCAAGCGTCATGAGGCTGATGCGGCGATGGCCCCCATGGGCGGGATTGAAGCTCCCGCCCATAAGGCCGATGCGATGCGCAGGCGTTTTCAGGGGCGAACCTGCCCGGTTCCGCGCACCTGCCACTTATAGGTGGTCAGCCCTTCCAGAGCGACCGGGCCGCGCGCGTGCAGACGCCCGGTGGCGATGCCGATTTCCGCGCCAAGGCCGAACTCGCCGCCATCGGCAAATTGCGTGCTGGCGTTGACCATCACAATCGCGCTGTCCACGCGCTGAAGGAATTCCTCAGCAGCAGCGGCGTCAGCCGTAATGATCGCGTCGGTGTGATGGCTGGAATGGCGGGCGATATGGTCAATCGCCGCCTCCAACCCATCGACCACGGCCACCGAAAGGATCGCGTCGAGATATTCGGTATCCCAATCGGCCTCGCTGGCGGGCAGGATGCGGGGATCGAGCGCGCGGGCGCGGGCGTCGCCGCGCAATTCGCAGCCCTTGTCGAGCAAAGCGCGGACCACCGCCACCGAACCGGGGAAGGCAGCATCGAGCAGCAGCGTTTCCATCGAACCGCAAATGCCGGTGCGGCGCATCTTGGCGTTCACCGCGATGGACAGCGCCATGTCGGGATCGGCCGCGCTGTGAACATAGGTGTGGCAAATACCGTCCAGATGCGCGAGCACGGGCACGCGGGCGTCATCCTGCACCCGCTGCACCAGCGACTTGCCCCCGCGCGGCACGATCATGTCGATCAGCCCCGCCGCCGTCAGCATCGCGCCTACCGCCGCGCGGTCCTGCGTCGGCATCAATTGCACCGCCGCCTCGGGCACGCCCGCGCTGACCAGACCCTGCACCATCGCGGCGTGGATCGCGCGATTGGAATGCACCGCCTCGCTGCCCCCGCGCAGCAGCGCGGCATTGCCCGAACCGATGCAGAGCGCGGCCGCGTCCGCCGTCACATTGGGGCGGCTTTCATAAATAATGCCGATCAGGCCGACAGGCACACGCACCCGCGCCAGAACGAGGCCATTGGGGCGCTCGTCCTGCGAAATCACCTCGCCCACGGGATCGGGCAGACCGGCCACCGCCGCCACCGCATCGGCAATCCCGGCCAGACGGCCCACATCCAGCCGCAGCCGGTCGAGCATCGCGCCCGACAGGCCGCGCGCCGCGCCTGCGGCCATATCCTGCGCATTGGCCTCCAGAATCGCCGGTGCCGCCGCGCGCAGAGCCTCCGCCGCGGCCAGCAGCGCGGCTGCCTTTTGCGGGGTGGTCATGCGCGCCAGCACGACCTGCGCCGCGCGGCCAGCCTTGGCCAGACGCGCGACCAGCGCTTCGGGCGTTTCGGTTTGGGCGGATTCAAGAGTTTGCGTATCAGACATGCGCGGCCCTTTAACAGACTTGCGCCGCCCTGTCAGTATCAGCGTTTACGCCGCTTTTTCAGTTCGGCCAGCAGCGCGCGCTTTGCCCCGTCCGACATGGTGGGCCATGCCGCAATCTCGTCGCCGCTGCGCCAGCATCCGGCGCAAAGCCCGCGCGTGGGGTGAATGCGGCAAACGCCATTGCAGGGAGAAGCGGGGGATTTCATGCCGCGCCCATACAGAAAAGCCCTCCGTCGGCAAGGACGGAGGGCTTTTCAACATCGGTCCCGAAGGATCAACGATAAAAGATATGGTTCTCGATCTGCGCCACGCGAACCTTGTCCTGCCAGCGCGAGCCCAGACGGGCGGCGTGGAAGAACAGCGCGCCTTCCGCGCTCGACTTCCAGCGGTTGTCATGGGCGATATGGGCGATCGCCAGGGCATTCTGCCACTTGCGCGATTCCGTCTTGATCGCGGGCATGTGGTGACCATGGACGAAGGAGAACTGCGAAGGCTGATACACCACGCCGCAATAGGACGTGGGGAAACGGCCCGAACGGGTGCGGTTGACGATCACGCGGCCCACGGCCAGCTGGCCATCGAGCGGTTCGTTACCGGCTTCGAAATAGATCGCGCCGGCCAGACAATTAATGTCTTCCGACGTTTCCGACGCGGCAGCTTCGGGCTCTGCGGCGACAAGGTCGGCGAGCGAAGCGGGTGCCTGCGGGGCGGGGATCAGGGCGTCCGACGAGTTCTGCTCGTTAAACACGCTGAGCGATGGTTGCAGTTGAACCGACGACAGGGCTTTTTCCTGTGCGGCCGCGCCCGAACCGGCGGCGCTGTAAAGCAAAACGAGAAAACCAGCAGCAACCGAGGCCAGACTGGCGCGTTTCAGAAAGAGAGCCATAAACAATTTCAAATGGGCGGTGAACAGCCTGTCGCAAGGGTGAAGCAGGGTCTTAGGCCATTGCTGGCGCCGAAACTGCCCGACCGCTTGCCGGATGTCCCCCGTCTGCGCGCTTGTCTTTCCGGTGTGATTACCGGACAGACCGCCCTCGCAAGATTAGGTCTTGCGCGCGTTGCCCAACAGGCCACGCAGGGTCAATCAGTCATCTGCCGTTAATCCGATGAACCGTTCACCGCGCACGATATCCAGTTCAACAATCCACAGGTCGCTGTCCTGACGCTCGCGTTTTTTCAGCCAGTCGGGGAACTCGTCGAGCGATTCGGCGTTGTATCTTTTCGTGCATTGCCAGATTCGGTGGCCATCCGCGCTGGGCATCCGTTCATAGGCGCGATAATCGCCGCCCCGGTCGCACAAAACCACCATCACCGTGCCCGCATCGGGATCGCCGCGCGCGATGATCGTGCCAAAGCCGCCCTCGGCCTGAACCTGACGCAAAAGCGCGGAAACTTCTATTCCAGCAGGAAGGCGCTCGCTCAAAGCCCTGCTTAACCGGCGCGGTCGGCCACATTGGCGATCAGCGCATAGATCGCCTCATCGCCCGGTGCCTCCATCAGCGCGGCATGCATCTTGTCATCGCGCATCAACCGCGAAATCGCCGCCAGAGCGTGCAGATGGACCACGCCCGCCGCCTCGGGGCTGAGCAGGCCGAACACCAGATCGACCGGCATGTCATCGGCCGCCTCGAACGCCACGGGCGCCGCCAGTCGCAAAAAGACGGCCACCGGCTTTTCCACCATGGGCACGCGGGCATGGGGAATCGCCACGCCGCGCCCGAAACCGGTGCTGCCCAGATTTTCCCGTTCAAGGATACGCTCAAGCACCTGCCCCCGATCAAGCCCGTAAACCGCCGCAAAGCGATCAGCCAGGCAATCGAGAACAGCCGATTTGCTATCGACTTTTACCGTACTCACGGCATCAGGCAGGAGCGTGAACAGCGCGGTCATCGCCAAAATTCGTTAAGCCTTCTCTCCCGCGTGCCAGAAGCCAAGCGGGGTCGGCGGGGCCGATAGCGGTTTTATCGAAACAAGCAAAGGGGTTTGGTTCGTCAGCATACCGCCTTGACCAAACGCCCCATTGCCAGTGGTCAAAAACACACCACGGCCCGCGCCAAAGGCACCGGGCCGTGGAGCGCGTTAACGTTCGTCAGGACGGTTCGACCCAGCCGATCGACCCATCACCGCGCCGGTAAACCATATTATGCTTGCCGGTGCCAGCGTTTTTGAACAGCAGCGCGTTAGTGTTGCGCAGGTCGAGCATCATCACCGCGTCCGACACGGTGGTTTCGGGCACGTCCACGCGCAGCTCGGCAATCACCAGCGGCGCCTCGACGGGGGCTTCGTCCTGCTCCATCTCGGGTTCGACGAAAATCGTATAGGCCGCTTCTTCCGAACGAACCGAATGAGCAGCCTGCTCCTGCCGCGCGCTCAACCGGCGCTTGTAGCGGCGAAGCTGGGTTTCCACCTTGTCCGATGCCTGGTCAAAGGCATGGTGGGCATCGTGGCTGAGGCCGGCGCCCTTCAGGATCAGGCCCTGGCGCACATGCATCACGATGTCGCTGCGGAACGAACCGCCCGGGGCCTTGCTGAAGGTGACAACCGAAGACAGCGCCCGCGCGAAATATTTGTCGATGATCGCCGCCAGGCGCTCCTCAACATGCACGCGCAGTGCATCGCCAGTTTCCATTTGATGACCGGAAACGCGAACGTCCATGGTTGTTACTCCTCTTGTTGTTATCTCTTGATAGTCACTGGAGCCAGATCGGCTCCTTGATCGATTTCAAAAACGCGCCGTGAGCGTCCAGTTCCTCCTGGCTGGCGGCATGGGGGCGGGCCTCGCGCAGGGGTCGCGTTCGCGGCGCCTGCGTGTGGGTTTCGGTAACTGTCTGTGTAATAACAATGCTTTGTGCGGCCAGTTCCATGCCAATCTGGCGGCCGCCCAGCAATTCGACATAGACCTGCGCCAGCAGTTCGGAGTCGAGCAGGGCGCCGTGCTTGGTACGGTGGCTGCGGTCGATGCCATAGCGGGTGCAAAGCGCATCAAGCGAGTTTTTCGCGCCGGGATGTTTCTGGCGTGCGATCTTGACCGTATCGACCATGCGATCAAGCCCGATGGGATCGAATCCGGCCGCCGTCAGCTCGGCATTGATAAAGCCAAAGTCAAAACCGGCATTATGCGCCACCATCGGCGCATCACCGATGAAATCGAGAAATTCCTGGGCCTTTTCCGCAAACAGCGGCTTGTCCGCCAAGAATGCTTCGGACAGGCCGTGGACCCGTTCGGCCTCGGCGGGCATGTCGCGCTGGGGGTTGAAATAGGCATGATAGGTGGCCCCGGTGGCCACGCGATTGACCATTTCGACGCAGCCAATTTCCACCAGCCGATCGCCGTTTTTGGGGTCCAGACCTGTGGTTTCGGTGTCGAAGATAATCTCACGCATTGTGATATCTATCCTCCTCGAAACCGGGCTGCACAAGCAAAATTGTCACGGAATCGAGATTAGGGTGCGTTTCCATCCAAATGGTTAATCCGGTCTAACACTTTTGCCAGAGCTGCGCGGGTTTCCTCCAGCGAAGTGCCTGTATTCAAAACATAATCGGCCAGAGCCCGTTTTTCCGCATCGGGCATTTGCGCGGCCAGAATATCGGCGAATTTGGCCTCATTCATGCCCGGCCGAGCCATGACTCGGGCCTTTTGCACAGGGGCCGGGGCCGAAACCACCACCACCACATCCATTCCCCCGCGCCCGGTGCGTTCAAACAGCAAGGGAATGTCAAAAACGACCATTGGTGAGTCGCAATGTTGCGCAAGGAATTGCTCCCGCGCAATCGCCACCGCCGGATGGACAATCGCCTCCAGCCGCGCCAGCGCTTCCGGCTTGCCAAACACCGCCGCGCCCAACTTGCCCCGGTCCACACCATCCGGGCCCGTGGTGCCGGGAAATTCCGCCTCAATCGCGGGCAGCAAGGCCCCGCCCGGCCCCTGAAGCGCGCGCACCGTGGCATCGGCATCGAACACCGGTACACCCGCCTCGCGCAGCATCCCGGCCACGGTGGATTTGCCCATGCCGATCGAGCCGGTGAGGCCGATAATCTTGGGGCCGATGATCTTCATGCCGTCAGAATCGCGCGCAGGGCCACATCGCCCCGCTCACGCGCAGGATCGGCGCCATAGAAATGCTCAAACGCGATTCCCGCCTGACCGATCAGCATGGTCAGCCCGTCGATGCAGCGCATCCCCTCGGCCCGCGCGGCGGCCAGCAGAGGCGTTTCGAGCGGCGCGGTGACAATGTCATAAACAATCGCCGCAGGCCGCCCATGGCTCAGATCCAGCACCAAAGGCGGATTACCCACCATGCCCAGCGGGCTGGCATTGACGATCATGCCGAATTCGCCATCGCCGCCGCGAGCAAAATCCCCCAGCTCCGCCGCCCTGTGCCGCGCGCCCGGCGCCAGTTCATCAAGCAAATCCCGCGCCTTATCGGAATCGCGCGCGGCCAGCGTAATCGCTATCCCCGCATCGGCCAGCGCCACGACAATCGCCCGCGCCGCGCCGCCCGCCCCGATCACCAGCGCATTTTCCGGCGCCAGCTCATCGCCCAGCACCGGCAGCAAAGGCTCGATAAAGCCCGGCGCATCGGTGTTATAGCCGATCAGCCGCCCATCTTCCTTCACCGCCACCGTATTGACCGCGCCGATCCGCGCCGCCAGCGGGTCCAGCCCGTCGAGCAGGGGGATGATCGCCTGCTTATGCGGCATGGTGACATTACAGCCGCGCCACAGAGGCTCGGCCCGGCGCGCGGCAACATAGGCGGGCAAATCGGCGGGCAGCACATGGGCGCGGCCGTAATCAGCCTCCAGCCCCAGCCGTTCGAGCCAATGGCCATGAATCGCGGGCGATTTGGATTGGGCAATCGGATCGCCGATCACTTCGGCAAAGGGCCGCGTGGGCGCTGTAATCTCGTTCACTTCAAGCCTCTCAAAGCCCCCAGCACCGCCAGCAGCGGCATACCCAGCACCGTGAAATGGCTGCCCTCGATGCTGTCGAACAATTGCACGCCGCGCGCCTCGATGCGGAACACCCCGACGCAGGCGGCCACTTCGGGCCATTCGGCGTCGAGATAGGCCGAAATAAATCCCTCGTCGAGCGGGCGGACCGACAGGCGCGCGCATTCGGCATGGGCCCACACCACCGCCCCATCGCGGGCCAGCGCGGCGGCGGAATGCAATTCCATCACTCGCCCCGAAAAGAAGCGCAGATGCTCAGCCGCATCCTCGCGGCTTGCCGGTTTGTCGAAACGGCGGCCATCGACCACGACAAGAGAGTCGCTGCCCAGCACCAGCGCGCCCGGCGCCGATGGACAAACCGCCAACGCCTTGGCCTGGGCCAGAGCCAGCGCGACTTCATCGGGCACAGCGCCTTCAAGGCTGGCCTCCAGCGCGCGTTCGTCGATGCGCGCAGGGATGGCCTGATGCGCCACACCGGCAGCATCCAGCATCGCCCGGCGCGATGCGCTCTGGCTGGCGAGAACAAGGTCAGGAAAAGTCATCAGATCGGCTTGGCTCCGGATTGATTGTCATGGCCCGTCTGCCGCTCCTTGATCAGATTGATGATCGCGGCGGCGGTTTCCTCGATCGAGCGGCGAGTGACGTCGATCACCGGCCAGCCATTATCGGCAAACATGCGGCGGGCAAATTGCAGTTCGGCCCCCACGCGATCATTATCGACATAGGCGGTGTCGGGCGACTGGTTGAGGGTCAGCAGGCGGTTGCGGCGCACCTGAATCAGGCGTTCGGGCGCAGTGGTCAGACCGACGACCAGCGGGCGTTTGAGATCATAGAGCAGGCCGGGCGGCGGGCTTTCCACCACGATGGGAATATTGGCGACCTTGAACCCGCGATTGGCCAGATAGATGGAAGTGGGCGTTTTGGAGGTGCGCGACACGCCCGCCAGCACGATATCGGCCTCTTCCCAATCCTCCCACGCAACCCCGTCATCATGGGCGATGGTGAATTGGATCGCCTCGACGCGGGCGAAATAGGCCGCGTCCAATGTGTGCTGGCGGCCGGGGCGGCCCTTGGCTTCCTGGCCCAGCGCGGCCTCGAGCGAGTCAATCACCGCATCAAGCGCAGGAACCGCAGGCAGACCCAAAGTACGACAGCGATCCTCCAGCGCCCTGCGGATATCATGGCTGACCATGGTATAAACCACCAGACCGGGGTTGGCAGCAATATCGCCGATGATACGATCGAGATGCGCCTGTGATCGCACCATCGGCCAGAAGTGGCGCACAACATCGGCATCATCGAATTGCGAGAGCGCGGCCTTGGCGATCATTTCAAGCGTTTCGCCGGTGGAATCCGAAAGCAAATGGAGATGGAGCCGCGTCATTCGTGAATGTACCTAAACCCGTTCCGCATTGTGGATAAGCCTGCCCATAAACCACGGCAAAGGTCTGGTGACAATCTCGGGCATAGGTTTGATCCCCGATAGGAGGACTCCTTTGCGCGACTTGTGGACATGTGAATAGGGTTACCCACAGGCTGGGGATAAGGGGGAAAAGGAATCCTTGACCCTGACTCTTGGGGAGTCGCAAAGGGCCTTGCCCTGTTCATTTCGGGATAAATCGGGCAAGGAACCGGTATGCCCGCTATCCACAGGCCAACAACCTACTAGAACCCTTTAATAAGAATCTATTTTTTGGATTGGACTCTCTCGATGCCCGGTTTGCTCCTTGATACGTTACGTGGTTCCAATGGCGTGTCGCGCCCGATCTGGCTCATGCGTCAGGCCGGACGCTACCTTCCGGAATATCGCGAACTGCGGGCAGAGAAGGGAGGCTTTCTAGCGCTGGTCTATGACAGCGCGGCGGCGGCGGAGATTACGGTCCAGCCTTTGCGCCGTTTCGGCTTTGACGGGGCGATCCTGTTTTCCGACATTCTGATCGTGCCCTATGCCATGGGTCAGGATCTGCAGTTTCTGGTGGGCGAGGGGCCGCACCTGTCTCCCCGGCTGGTCGATCATGCTCTCAAATCACTTGTGGCGGTCCCTGAGCGCCTTGCGCCGATCTATGAGACCGTGAGGCAGGTCGTGGCCCAGATCGGCCCACAGACCACCATGCTGGGCTTTGCGGGCAGTCCCTGGACCATCGCGACCTATATGGTGAATGGCGAGGGCAGCCGCGATCAGCATGAGACCCGCGCCTATGCCTATCGCGACCCTGCGGCGTTTCAGGCGATCATCGACGGGATTGTGGACGTGACGGTCGAATATCTCGATGGTCAGATCAAGGCCGGGGCCGAGGCGATCCAGCTTTTCGACAGTTGGGCAGGGTCTCTCGCTCCGCGTGAGTTCGAGAAATGGGTTATTGCGCCCAATGCGGCCATTGTGAAAGCGGTCAAGGCTTTGCACCCCACCGTGCCCATCATCGGCTTTCCCAAAGGCTCCGGCGAGAAACTGGCGGCCTATGCCCGCGAAACTGGCGTGGACGCGGTGGGTATCGACGAGACGATCGATCCCATCTGGGCCGCGCGCGAATTGCCCGCCAACATGCCGGTGCAGGGCAACCTCGATCCGCTGCTGCTGCTGGCGGGCGGACAGGAGCTGGAAGACCGGGCCATCGGCGTGCTCGAAGCCTTCGCCGACCGGCCGCATGTGTTCAATCTGGGGCACGGCATCGGGCAAACCACGCCCATCGCCCATGTCGAGCAATTGCTCAGCGTCGTGCGCGGCTGGAAACGGTAAAGCGCGCGTAAGGCACTGTTCTTCCGGTTTTTCGCCGCCATCCTGTTGACAGCGGAAAATCGGACACCAACTTTTCGACCATGCTAAACCATGGTGCAGCGATGGATTGGGTGCTTTCGATGACCTATCTCTGGCTCAAGGCGGGCCATATCATCTTTGTGATCTTCTGGATGGCGGGGCTGTTCATGCTGCCGCGCTATTTCGTCTATCATCAGGAAAGCGAGCCCGGATCGGCCGAGGAAGCCCGCTGGATCGACCGCGAGGCCAAGCTGCGCAAGATCATCCTGACGCCGGCGATCATTGTCGTGTGGGTGCTGGGGCTGCTCTTGGCCCACACGATCGGGGCCTTTTCGCAGGGGTGGTTCCATATCAAGCTGGCCGCTGTGCTGGGGCTTTCGGCCTATCACATGTGGCTGGTGGGCTATTCCAAGGCGCTGGCAAAGGGCGAGCGGCGGTTGACCGGAAAGAAGCTGCGGATGCTCAATGAAGTGCCGGGGCTGGCGGCGGCGGTGATTGTGGTGATGGTGGTGTTGAAGCCGTTTTGATTATTTGAGGTTTTTTGTCTCCGGCGGGCAAAGGGCGGGGGCCCTTTGCAATCCCGTTAATGGGGGTGCGCTTGGGTTCGCAGGGATGTGGATGGGGCGATGATTGAAAGCCTGCGGCGCTATCATCAGGCGCCGCAGGCTTTCTCATTTCAGAGGGTGCGTCCGACACCCGGCATTAAACCTCTGGCGCAACGCAGACAGTAACGGGAGCGCGAGGGTCTAGACCCTCGCATCAACCCCTTCTTTCCTTGATTTCCCCCCTCCAATCCCCTATCTCCATCCGCAACCGGCACCGCCGCGCGACATAAAGACGCGGCACCATCATGGTCTTGCATTCTCCATGCCCGATAGACCCGCCGGCCGAACCTCATAGGAATACCTTGATATGCATTTGAAAGAATTGAAGAAAAAGACTTCGGCCGAGCTGGTCGAGATGGCCGAGGAATATGGCGTGGAAAGCGCCAGCACCTTGCGCCGCCAGGATCTGATGTATGCGATCCTGAAGGAAGTGGCCGAGGATGGCGAAGAGATCATCGGTCAGGGCACGATCGAAGTGCTGCCCGACGGCTTTGGCTTTTTGCGCAACCCGGAGGCCAACTATCTGGCCGGGCCGGACGACATTTATGTCTCGCCCAATCAGGTCCGCAAGTGGGGCCTGCGCACGGGCGACACGGTGGAAGGTGAAATCCGCGCCCCCAAGGATGGCGAGCGCTATTTCGCGATCACCAAGCTGGTCAGCGTCAATTTCGACAATCCCGAAGCGGTGCGCCATCGCGTCAACTTCGACAACCTGACCCCGCTCTATCCGAACGAGCGCCTCAAGCTCGACACGCTCGACCCCACGGTCAAGGACAAGTCGGCCCGCGTGATCGACCTGATCTCGCCTCAGGGCAAGGGCCAGCGCGCGCTGATCGTCGCCCCGCCGCGCACGGGTAAGACCGTGCTGCTGCAGAACATCGCCAAGGCGATCACCGACAACCACCCCGAAGTGTTCCTGCTGGTGCTGCTGGTCGACGAACGCCCCGAAGAAGTGACCGACATGCAGCGCAGCGTGAAGGGCGAGGTCATTTCCTCGACCTTTGACGAACCGGCGCAGCGCCACGTGCAGGTGGCCGAAATGGTCATCGAAAAGGCCAAGCGCCTGGTTGAACACAAGCGCGATGTCGTCATCCTGCTCGACTCGATCACCCGTCTTGGCCGCGCCTACAACACTGTCGTTCCTTCGAGCGGCAAGGTGCTGACCGGCGGCGTTGACGCCAACGCCCTGCAGCGCCCCAAGCGCTTCTTCGGCGCCGCGCGTAACATCGAAGAAGGTGGCTCGCTCTCCATCATCGCCACCGCGCTGATCGACACCGGTAGCCGCATGGACGAAGTGATCTTTGAAGAATTCAAGGGCACGGGTAACAGCGAAATCGTCCTCGACCGCAAGGTTGCCGACAAGCGTATCTTCCCCGCGCTCGACGTGGGCAAGAGCGGCACCCGCAAGGAAGAACTGCTGGTCGAAAAGGGCAACCTCTCGAAGATGTGGGTCCTGCGCCGCATCCTCATGCAGATGGGCACCGTCGACGCGATGGAATTCCTGCTCGACAAGATGAAGGATTCCAAGACCAACGAGGACTTCTTCGCGACGATGAACCAGTAAGAATGGTTTGCCTCCGGCGGGCAAAGGGACTGGTCCCTTTGCAATCCCGTTAATGGGGTGGTGTCTCGGTTCGCAGGGATGTGGATTGGGCGATGATTGAAAGCCTGCGGCGCTATCAATAGGCGCCGCAGGCTTTATCATTTCTGATGCTGCGTATTGTGCGCCGTGGTTGAACCCGATGCGCCACGCAGACAGTAACGGGAGCGCGAGGGTCTAGACCCTCGCATAACCTCCTTTCCTCCTTTCTAAAATCTAGACTTCCCCACCCCACTGTGTCTTTATCCATTCCGGTTTGCGCCATAAGGAGACCCCGGCGATGAAGATGAATTTCGAGGTGGATTGCACACCGGAGGAAGCGCGTCGCTTTCTGGGCCTGCCCGATGTGACGCGGGCCAATGAGGCCTATGTCGATGCGGTGATGAAGGCGATGCAGGGCGCCGGTTCGCTCGAGCAGATCCAGGAATTCACCAAGCAGTTCGCGCCGATGGGGCAACTGGGCATGAAGATGTTCCAGAATATTCTTGAGGCCGGCGCGAGCATGGCGACCGGCGGCAAGAAGTAAGATCAGCCTTTCATGACGGACACGATTTTTGCCTGCTCCAGCGGGATGCCTCCGGCTGCGATTGCGGTGATCCGGATCAGCGGGCCGCAGGCGGGCGCGGCGTTGATCGCGCTGGGCGGACGCTTGCCCGTGGAGCGGCGTGCAAGCCTGATGGTGCTGCGCGATGGGGCAGGGGCGGAACTGGACCGGGCGCTGGTCCTGTGGTTTCCCGGCGCGCGGACGGCGACGGGCGAGGATTTGGCCGAGATCCATTGTCACGGCGGACGCGCGGTGATCGCGGCCTTGGAACAGGCGCTGGCGGCTCTGCCGGGCCTGCGCCGCGCCGAGGCCGGCGAATTCACACGGCGCGCATTCTTGAACGGGCGTATGGATCTGGCCGAGGCCGAAGGGCTGGGCGATTTGCTCTCCGCCGAGACGGAGATGCAGCGACAGGCGGCGGTGGCGATGGCGGGCGGTGCTTTGTCGGTTGTGGTCAAGGGCTGGCGCGAGCGTGTGCTGATGCTCTCGGCTCAGGTTGAGGCTGTGCTCGATTTTGGCGATGAGGATGACGTTGGCGCGCTGCCCGCTTCCTTCGCTTCGACGCTGGCGATGTTTCACGTGGAACTTTGCGAATGGCTGTCCCGCCCGCGCGCCGAGGCTCTGCGCGAAGGGTTTCGCGTTGTGATCGCCGGGCCGCCCAATGCGGGCAAGAGCACCTTATTTAACGCGCTGGTCGAGGATGATGCCGCGATCATCACGCCGCTGGCCGGAACCACACGCGACATTTTGATGCGCCCGGTGGCGCTGGGCGGGGTGCCGTTTCAGTTTCTCGATACGGCAGGCCTGCGTGACGACGGCGCGGATGTGGTGGAAAGCATCGGCATCGAACGCGCCCGCGAAGTCATGGCGCGGGCCGATCTGGTCCTCTGGCTGGGGCCGGAGGGCGAGGGGCCGGAGGGCGCGTGGGAGATCGAATCCCGGATCGACGCCGCCGTGCGCATGGCCAAATCCGCCCCCCGCCATCGCCTCTCGGGCAAGACCGGGCAAGGGGTGAATGCCCTGCGGCAGGACCTGATCGCCACCGCCCGGATGGCCATGCCCAAGCCCGGACAGGTGGCCCTGAATGCCCGCCAGTATGGTTTGCTTTCCGAAGCCGCCTCCGCTTTGGCGACCATTCGCCCCGATGGCGACCTGCTGCTGACCGCCGAAGATCTGCGCGCCGCGCGTTCCGCCTTCGACCGTTTGCTGGGCGGGGCGGGGACGGAGGATATGCTCGACGCTTTGTTTGGACGCTTCTGCATCGGAAAATAAGGCGTGTTTCACGTGAAACACGCTGGACCCTTTTGACCCGCCCGCCCGCATAGGGTAGGGGCAGACCCATGCAGAATTTCGACATCATCGTGGTCGGCGGCGGCCATGCCGGCGTAGAGGCCGCCGCCGTCGCCGCCCGTATGGGCGCACGTGTGGCGCTGGTCTCGTTCGACCTTTCGGCCATCGGCGCCATGAGTTGCAACCCGGCCATCGGCGGTCTGGGCAAGGGCCATCTGGTGCGCGAGGTCGATGCGTTCGACGGGTTGATGGGGCGCGCCGCGGATGCCGCCTCGATCCACTATCGCATGCTTAACCGCAGCAAGGGAAGCGCGGTGCAGGGGCCCCGCATTCAGGCCGACCGCAAGCTGTTCAAGGCCGCGATCCAGCGGATGTTGCCCCAGCAGGGGGACCTGACTCAGGTGGCCGGAGAGGTCGCCGCACTGGTGCTGAAAGGTGGCCGAGTGGTGGGCGTGGATCTGGCCGATGGGCTTCGGCTGACGGCCTCGGCCGTGATCCTTTGCACCGGCACCTTCCTTGGCGCCACGCTGTTTCGCGGGGAAGAGCGGATAACCGGCGGACGCATTGGCGAGGCTGCCGCGCATCGTCTGGCCGTCCAGATGCGCGAGGCGGAGCTGCCGATGGCGCGGCTCAAGACCGGCACACCGCCGCGTCTCGATGGGCGGACCATCGATTGGGTGCGGCTGGAAGAACAGCCGAGCGATGCCGAGCATTGGTGCATGTCGGCGCTGGAAACGCGGCGCGTGAACCCGCAACTGGCCTGCGCGATCACGCGGACCAACGCCGCCGTCCATGAAACGATCCAGGCGAACCTCCATCGCTCGCCGCTGTTCAGCGGGGCTATCGGGGCGAGGGGGCCGCGCTATTGCCCCAGCATCGAGGACAAGATCCACCGCTTTGCCGACCGCGATGGCCATCAGATTTTTCTCGAACCGGAGGGGCTGTCGACCCATCTGGTCTATCCCAACGGCATCTCGACCAGCCTGCCCGCCGATGTGCAATTGACCATGCTGCGCCACATGGAAGGGCTGGAGCAGGTCGAGATGGTGGTGCCGGGTTATGCGGTCGAGTATGACCATATCGACCCGCGCGCCCTGCGCAGCTCGCTGGAGCTGCGGGCGATCCCGGGCCTCTATTGCGCGGGCCAGATCAATGGCACGACCGGCTATGAAGAGGCGGCGGCGCAAGGCTTGATCGCCGGGATGAATGCGGCGGCCAAGGTGTTGGGGCGAGAGGCTCCGCCGATCGACCGGTCCAATTCCTATCTGGCGGTGATGGTTGATGACCTGACGCTCCACGGCGTGACCGAGCCTTATCGGATGTTGACAGCGCGGGCGGAATACCGCCTGCGCTTGCGGGCCAACAATGCCACCTCGCGCCTGACTCCTCTGGCGGCGGCGGTGGGGTGCCTTGGCGCCGAACGTTCCGCGTGGTTTGCCCGGCGGCAGGAGGACAAGGCGGCGCTGGAAGGCGCGCTGGAGCAGGGCGTGACGGCGCAGGATCTGGCCACGGTGGGTATCACTGCCAAGGCCGATGCGGGGCGCTTGCCCCTGCGCGAATGGTTGCGCTTTGATGGCATCTCCATCGACCGTCTGGCCCCATGGCTGGGCGAAGCGTTGGACGTGGACGCGACGCTGATCGAGGAAGTGGCCGAGGACGCTTTCTATGCCCCCTATCTGGCGCGGCAGGAGAGGGAGCTGTCCGACCTGCGCTCGAACGAGCATCTGCTTTTGGCTGAGGACTTTCCCTATGGCCAGATCGCCGGTCTTTCGAGCGAGATGGTGGAACGCCTGACGCGGGCGCGTCCGGAAAATCTGGCGGCGGCGGGGCGCGTGGCGGGGGTGACTCCGGCGGCTCTGGCGGCGCTGTTGGTGCATGCAAGGAAGCTGGCCTGATATGATTGCTAATGAGGAACAGGCCCGTGACTGGTTGGCTGCGCGCTGGGAAATGACGCCCGAGGCGATGGAGCGGCTGGAGAAGTTGCTCGCGATGTTGGCCGAGGAAAACGAGCGTCAGAACCTTGTGGCCGCCGCGACGATCCCGATGGTGTGGCAGCGGCATATCGTCGATTCCGCGCAATTGCTTGCGCATGTTCCACGTGAAACATGGAATGGGACCAAGGGGCCATGGCTTGATCTTGGCACCGGCGCAGGCTTTCCGGGGCTGGTGATTGCGGCGATGCGGCCGGGGCATGAAGTGCTGATGGTGGAATCACGCGCGCGCCGAGTCGAATGGCTCAATCGCGTGATTGAGGAACTGGCACTGCCCAAGGCGAAGGTCTTGGGCCAGAGACTGGAGATGGTGGAGACGCGCACCGTTGCGGTGATTTCTGCCCGCGCCTTTGCACCGCTCGACAAGCTTCTGAAAATCTCCGCACGCTTTTCCACAAGGGACACGCTCTGGCTGTTGCCGAAGGGGCGGTCGGCAGGGCAAGAGTTAGAGGCACTCAAAGCATCGGTGCGCGAAGGGTTCCACGTGGAACAATCGCTGACCGATGAGGACGCCGGGCTGATTGTCGGCCATCTCAATCCCAAGGGAGTGAAGCTGTGATCCGCATTGCCATTGCCAATCAGAAAGGCGGCGTGGGCAAGACCACATCCGCGATCAATCTGGCCACAGCCTTTGCCGCGGCCGGTTGGCGCACGCTGCTGATTGATCTTGATCCGCAGGGGAATGCTTCGACCGGGGTTGGCGTGCCGGCATCGGCGCGCGAATATTCGACCTATGATCTGCTGTTGGGCGAGGCGACGCTGGCCGAATGCGCGATGGAAACCAGCATTCCGGGCCTGCATTTGTTGGCCGCGACGGTTGATCTGTCGGGGGCTGAGGTCGAGCTGGTCTCGGTCGATGGGCGTACCGACAAGCTGCGCAAGGGGCTGGCACGTGGATCGGAGCGCTATGACATCTGCTTCATCGACTGCCCGCCCTCGCTGGGCCTGCTCACGCTCAATGCGCTGAGCGCGGCCGATACGGTGCTGGTGCCGCTGCAGTGCGAATTCTTTGCACTCGAAGGCTTGAGCCAGTTGCTGCAGACGGTCGAGCGGGTGCAGCAGCGTTTCAACGCTGACCTTGGCATCATTGGCATCGCGCTGACCATGTTCGACCGCCGCAACCGCCTGACCGATCAGGTCTCGGATGATGTGCGCTCGTGCCTGGGCAAGCTGGTGTTCGACACCGAGATCCCTCGCAACGTCCGCCTGTCCGAGGCGCCCAGCCACGGTCTGCCCGCGCTGATCTATGACCAGCATTGCAGCGGCAGCCGCGCCTATCTGGCGCTGGCCCGCGAATTGATTTCACGTTTGCCTGAAAACAGGAAAGCCGCATGAACGACGAAACCTCGACCCAGAACCCGCTTTCCGCCGCGCTGGCCGGGCCCGCCGCGCCGCGCCGCAAGGCTGCGCTGGGGCGGGGGCTTCAGGCCTTGCTGGGCGAGACGCGGCGCGAGGAGCCGGTGGCTTCGAGCGGCGGCGGAAACGGCCCGGTGATGGTGGAGAGCGGTCTGGCCTCCTTGCTGGTGTCCAGCATCGAGCCCGACCCGGATCAGCCGCGCCGTCAGTTCGATGATGCGGCGCTGGACGAACTGGCCGCTTCGATTGCTGCACGTGGCGTGCTGCAGCCGGTGATCGTTGTGCCGCTGGGCGATGGTCATTATCGGCTGGTGGCGGGCGAACGCCGCTGGCGCGCGGCGCAGCGGGCGAAGGTGCATGAAATCCCCGCATTGGTGCGCAAGCTGACTCAGCGCGAGGTGATGGCGATTGCGCTCATTGAAAACCTTCAGCGCGAAGACCTGAACCCGATCGAAGAAGCGCGCGCCTATCAGCGTCTGGCCGAGAGCGAGAGCATGACGCAGGCCGAGATCGCCAAGATGGTCGACAAGAGCCGCAGCCATGTCGCCAATATCCAGCGCTTGCTGGCCTTGCCCGATCCGGTGACCAAGATGGTCGAGGCGGGCGAATTGTCGATGGGCCATGCCCGCGCGCTGATCGGTGTTGAAGATGCGGAAGGCTTGGCGCAGCAGGCGGCGGCCAAGGGCCTGTCGGTGCGCGAGGTGGAGCAGATGGTGCGCCGCCGGTCGGGCCGCGAGGCGCCGACCCAGCGCCGCGCCCGCAATGAATTCAAATCCGCCGAGTCCGCTGACATTCAGGCGATGCAGGCGCATCTGGAGGAATTTCTCGGCCTGTCGGTCAAGATCAGCGTGGATGCCGATCCGCGCTCGGGCGCGGTGACGATCCGCTATCGCACGCTCGATCAGCTCGATCTGATCTGTCAGCGTCTGACGGGCGAGGGGATCTAAAAAGAGGGGGCCGCAAAGCCCCCTTTTTTAATGTCAGATCGGGATGCGCTTGTCGCGAACGACCTTGTGCCGGATCACCCGGCGTTGGATCACCCGCTTTTCGATCACCTGCGGCGGGCAATCGGCTTTTACGTTTTCCATCACGCTGATGGGGATCGAATAGCCGTAGGTGGGGTGAGGTACGCCGCCGCCCTGATAATAGGCCCACCAGTCCTGACACGCGCCCGAAGATTGCGAGACATCGGCGCCAGGCACGGCGTTCAATCGCCGCTCGCACTCGGCCAGCCAGGGGCCGCGCTGCATCCCGCCCGGCTGCAGACCGGCGGCGGGCGGGGGCGCATAGGTGGTGGAAACCGGCCCGCCGACAGCGGGCGCGGTCTGGCTGTAACTGGCCCCGGCCAGCGAGGGCGCGGGCAGGGGCATGGCCGAAACCTGGCCCGATGAAGTCTGGGCCATGGCGGGGGAGGCGGTGAAACCGGCCGAAACGAAACCGGCGGCAATCAGCAGGGCGCGGATGGACATGGGCTTGGCACCTTCATGACGGGAACGCGGCGCGCGCCTCGTTCATAAAGGTTAATATCAGAAACAATCCCTGCGCCCAAGTGAAAGCTTAAACGCCTATATCCGGTAATTTACGAGGTTAACCGGAGATGGCCCCGGCCATGGCCCCCGCCAGAGCTTCAATCCCCGCCGCATCCTCATCATCGAAGCGCGCAGGAGTCGGGCTGTCGAGGTCGATCACCGCCACCAAACGCCCATCGACCACCACCGGCACCACCAGTTCCGAGGCGCTGGCCCCGTCGCAGGCGATATGGCCGGGAAAGGCATGGACATCGGGCACCAGTTGCGTCGTGCCGCCGGCTGCGGCCGTGCCGCACACGCCCCGGCCAAAGGGGATGCGGATACAGGCCGGTTTGCCCACGAAAGGCCCCAGCACCAATTCGTCGCCGATGGCGCGATAGAACCCGGCCCAGTTGAGATCGGGCAGGAACTGCCAGATCAGCGCCGCCACATTGGCCATATTGGCCACACTATCGCTCTCGCCGCTGGTGATCGCCAGCGCGGCTTCGCGCAGGTCGCGGTAGATTTCGGATTTGGGCGCGTCGGCCTGGGGGGAAAAGTCGAACATGGCGCCGATGTAATACGCCCAATCGCCCCCGCCAAGGGCTACCATTCCGGGCTTGTCGGCCACGCGGCAAATCCCTATCTCATCGCGCATGAGCCCTACTTTGCGCAAATCGCTTATCGCCCTTGGTGCCGTCATTCTGGTTGGCGGGGGAGGCTTTGCCTATCTGTCGCGCGGCAATGTCTCGCATTTGCCGATCGAGCAGATGGAAGGCCGCAAGCCCAAGCTGGTCGATCCCGAGCCGGAGACCTTCCCCACGGTGGGGCTGGTCAAATCGGTGGGCTGGGCCGCCAATGAGGCGCCCACCGCCGCGCAGGGGCTGAGTGTCACCCGCTTCGCCACCGGCTTGCAGCATCCGCGCACGATCATCACGCTGCCCAATGGTGATGTGCTGGTGGCCGAGACCGGCGCGCCCAAGGACAATGGGCCGGGCGGAATCACCGGATTTTTGCAGAACATCTTCATGGGCTTTGTCGGCGCGGGCGATCCCAGCCCGAACCGTATCGTCCTGCTGCGCGACAGCAAGGGCACCGGGGTTGCCGATCAGCGCTTTGTGCTGCGCGAGGGGCTCTCCTCGCCCTCGGGCATGGCCTATGGCGACGGCAAGCTCTACATTGCCAATCATGACGCGGTGCTGGCCTTTGACTATCAGCCCGGCGCGACCAGCCTGACCGGGGCGCCCAAAAAGCTGATGGATCTGCCGCCTGCGGGCAATCACTGGATGCGCAATCTGGTGCTCAGCCCCGACGGCAAGCATCTCTATGTCGCCATCGGTTCGGCCTCGAACATCGGCGAACGCGGCCCCAAGGCCGAGGAAGGCCGCGCCGCGATCTATGAAATCGACACCGCCAGCGGCCATGCCCGCCGCTATGCGATGGGTCTGCGCAATGCCAACGGCATGGCGTGGAACCCCTCGACGCAGGAACTCTGGACGGTGGTGAACGAGCGCGATCAGCTCGGCCCCGATCTGGTGCCCGACTATCTGACCAATGTGCCGGTGGGCTCGCATTATGGCTGGCCTTGGTTCTATTGGGGCAAGAATGAGGACAATCGCGTCTATCAGAACACGCCCGAATTCCAGATGCCCGAATTCCTGATCGATTATGTCCGCAAGCCCGAATATGCGCTGGGGCCGCATGTGGCCGCGCTGGGGCTGGCCTTTGTGAAGGGCGGCGAGAAAATGGGCGCGCATTATGCCAATGGCGCCTTCATCGCGCGCCATGGCTCGTGGAACCGCAAGCCTGCCGCTGGCTATGACGTTGTTTTTGTGCGCTTTGATGCCAATGGCAATCCTCAGGGCCTGCCCGAAAAGGTGCTGACCGGATTCCTCAAGCCGGATGGCGAAACCCATGGGCGGCCCACCTGGCTGAACTTTGCCCAGGACGGCGCGCTGCTGGTCTCGGACGACACCGCCGGGATCATCTGGCGCGTGGTGGCGCCGGGCGCCGCGCCCGCTGCCGAGATCAAGCCGGTCGTGGTCAAGCATCTGCCGCCGCAGAAGGACCTCAATGGCGATCCGGAAATCCAGTATCGCTTGAAGTTCAAGGACGATCAGAAGGTGCAGGAGAATTGATCGTTTAGGTTTTTGGGGGTTTTATGCCTCCGGCGGGCAAAGCGCGCCGGAGCATCGCGCAAAAAGTGGGAACCGGTTTTTGGCATCGGCGGTGCGTCCATCCGGGACTTTCACCGCCTGTTTGGCGCACATCAAGCGCACTTATCATGTCGCCAGCAGTTTTGGCAGGTGCACCAGGTTGTAGCCGGAAGGCTACGCGCGGCAGTCCGCGGTGGCGGTTCTTGCGCAGATGGCCGCAGGCCTTGGCCCAGATCGGCGCGTGAAGCCCGGAGAAATCGGGCAACAGGAAGTCCAGCATTCGTCACGCATCCGGCTGTTGAAGCTCTCGGCATAGTCTCGGCCAGCAGCCGCTTCACCTCGGCGTTCTCATCCTCAAGTCTCCGCAGCCGCTTTGCCTCGGACACCTCAAGACCGCCATACTTGGCCTTCCAGTTGCAGATGGTCGCTTCTTACACGCCAAGGCGTCGAGCCGGGTCGGTGGTCTTCGTACCTGCCTCCTGCTCTTTCAACACGCCGATGACCTGCTTTTCTGTAAAGCTTGCCCGCTTTGTTCGTCCGTCCTTCCATCTGGCCGGATCCTAATCGGAAGACCACGGGCGGGCATCAATGCCCATCAATGGGGACGTAGTCCGGGGTGAAGAGCGAGCGGTCGTTGATCAGCGCCTCCGCCACAGGCGGGCCCATCGGCCAGAGCCTTTCGTGGGCAAAGGCTCGCCCATATAGCGGCACCGATGCACCGCGCCATCGATGACTGAGATGGGCTGACGGCGCTGCAATTGTCCGGTGAACTCGTCGGAGAAAGCCGGGGTGTAGTAGATGCAGTCTTCGAAATAATAGTGGGTTACCTGCGACCAGCGCGTCAGGCTGCGGTTGTTTTGATGGCTGCCGCCGTGGAGCAGGTTGGCCATCCAGATCAGCGCCTGACCTTTGCGTGCTAGAAAGGGCTCTTCGCGCGCCTGATTGGCCTCGGCCAGCGCCCGCCAAGCCTCGGCGAAGGGGTCCTGAGCAGAGCCAAGCGCGCTGCCAAAGCCGCGTCGGCCGATAAGACCATTGGTCAGCGATGGCCAGCGATGCGAGCCGGGCAGATAGAACAACGGGCCGGCATCCGGGCCAATATCTTCCATCGCCAGCCACACCCCGCACATGAAGCGTTCGGGCAGGCTGGAGAAGTGAACGAGGTCGGTGTGGGCGGCCTGCTCGGTGCCGACCACGAAATTGAGCGTCTGGAACGGGAAGGCGGGGCGGCCGTAGAGCTTGCCCAGAAGGCCCAGAACCGCCTCGTTGGCGGCAATCGCGCGCACGTCCTCGTCAAACTTCCAGGCGTCCTGAATGCGGCGCTCACCGCAAGTCTTGTCGCTGGCCGGGTCATCAAGCGCCAGGCCATAGCGCGGGCCAAGGTTGGCTCTGATCCGCTCAATCCGCTCATCGAGCGTCACATCGGGAAAATCCATCACCGCGTAACCATGGGTCACCAGACTGTCGGCGAGGCGCTGCTCTTCCTCACTCAGGCCCAGTGTATGGCGCAGCATGGGAAACAAGGGCGATTCCACCAAGGGGATGCCGGGCAAGGGGTTTTGCAAAAGGTCTCTTCCCTCTTCAACGCGCCAGGTCGGGATCAAACCCGCCCGTAGTTCGCCCCGGTGTGAGCCAGCATCATGGCGCTTGGCAAGCCCGGGATGCCTTGGATAGGATAAATTTTACAGCGCGATGGTGAAGCCCTCACTGACCCGGCTGAGTTGCGGGTGATGGAAGGGATCAACGCAGGTTTCGGTTCCCCACAGGCGCTTGAGCGCGGCCAGCTCGCCAGCGAAACGCGCTGCGCTCACCGGGTCGCTATCATCTCCGCGCGAAACCGATTCATGATGGATCAGTGTTGCGCGTGGTTCGTAAAACGATTGCCAGCCCCGCTCATTGAGCCGCAGGCAAAGGTCGACATCATTGAACGCCACCGGGAAATGGATCTCGTCCAGCATCCCCGCTGCCATGAACCGATCGCGACGCACCACCAGGCAGGCCGCGGTGACCGCCGAGGCGAACTGGGGCAGGTTGTGGCGATGGAAATAGCCGGTCTCTTCGGGCAAGACAAAACGGTGCGCATGACCGGCGGCATTGCCCATCCCGATCACCACGCCTGCATGCTGTATGCGTCCGTCGGGATAGAGCAGCCTTGCGCCCACCGCGCCTACGTCGGGCCTCATCGCGATGCAGGCCATGCGGGCCAACCAGTCAGGCTCAAGGATCTCGATGTCGTTGTTGAGGAGGCAGATCAGGTCGCCGCGTGCTTGCTCGACGGCGCGGTTATTGATCGCGGAATAGTTAAACGGGCCATGGTGGCGCAGCACCCGTATACGCTCTCCAGCCAGCTCGGCCAGATAGGCAAGGGTCGCCGGATCATCACTGTCATTGTCAACCACCAGCACTTCCATCTCTGGATATCGTGTGGCAGCCAGACCCGCCAGGCAGGTGCGTAGCAGGTCCAGCCGGTTGCGGGTGGGGACAATGACGCTGACCATCGGCAGAGCGTTCACCGCCTCCAGCGGGGCTGCAACCGGCACCTGTGCCGCGCGCCGCGTGCGCCGGTGATGAAGAGGGCGATGGATATGGCGCGGCGGGTGGGGATCCACGGCAAGAACTCGGCGCAGCAAAGCTCCGGCCCAATCGGCCTCGCCGCTGACCGCTGCCAGGTCATGCGGGCCCACCTTTATGGCGCAGGCCCCTGTAAGGTAATCGAAATGCTCGAAAAGTGGCGCGTTCCAGTCGGGCTTGAAATGGGGGGCTTGGTGGCGCCCTGATGCGGTGATCAGATCATCATCGGCAAAGACAACCCGCCCAGGCCCTGCTGCTATCGTCGCCCGGTATGCCTCTACGGTGCCCGGCGCGATCTGGTCACCCGCCTGGATAGGCATTACCCAAGGTTGCGCCGCCCAATCTACCGCTTCAGCCAGCGCTGCCAAGGCCGGGCCGGCCTGCGCGGGGATGATATGGGCGGTAATGCCCTGTGCGGTCAGGCTGCTTAGCGTTTGGCGCAGGGTCTGCTCCGGGAGATTGGCTGCGTCATCGATCAGCGCGATGATTGGTGGTTCTACCCGTTCAAAGCCCACAGCCGATGCCAGCTTTGCCTGCTGGCGAAACCATAGCGGATAGGCCAATGGTGAAAGGCCGAGTAGTGCCGTCATCTGCCGTCGCGCGCGCACCTTCTTGCCCAGCAGCCGCCACTTGGTCGCGGTGAGAAAACTGCCCGGCGCTAGGTAAAAACCATGGCAATAGAGTGCACAGCGTAGCCCAGCGCCCCAAAGACGGTCTCTCAAACCCAGCCATAACCGGCGCAAAACTCTATCTCCCATGGGCGGCCCCGCCAAGCCGGTCAAAGAGCATCCGCGCCATCCGCCTCGTCCCGCCCGGTCCGCGCCCCATCTCGCGCAGCAGCGGCCAGAAATCGTGGCGCACCGTGCCAAATTCTTCGAGAGCGCGGTAAACCTCCCAGAACTCGGCAATTCCCAGCGCACGGGGCATGTTGAACACACCATGGTAGCCGAAAGTAGTCAAAGGATCGCCGCGTCGCTCGGCCGAGAAACGGTCGGCCAGCGCCCTTGGCGCAAAACGCAGCCCCAGGCTTTCCAGCAAGGGCCGGTTCACCCGGCCAATCGCCACGTCTTCGGCGTGCCTCCCGTCAAAGCGCGGATCGCGGCAGGCCAGCATCAGCCGCCGACTGCGCAGCGAGAACCCGCCATTGCCCACGTCATGGCCATCGTCAAACTGCGGCCAACTGGCGCCGATATAGTCGTAGTCGAGGAACTCGGGCTGCCAGCGGTCGGCGTTGAGCACATGCCCATCCCATTGGACCACCAGGCAATGGCTGGTGGGCACATGATCAGCGAGATCCTTCAGCACGACCTGCGAATAGGCCGCAGTCGAGGTGAGTGGTGCCACGCGCTCCACCCTTATGCGCGCGTCGCCAGGGGCCACGTCGCGGTCGGTCAGCAACACGCAAGCCCCAAAGCTGATGTTCTCAAGGCACACATGCAGGGCGCGCAAAGTGGCCGCCAGATTGACCGAGCTAACCGCGCACAAGGTGACATCGGGAAGAGAAAGCCTAGGAAGCACGCTGGCCGCTTACGCGTCTCGGCGCGCCCTGCAAGCCCCGTGGCGGGGTAAAATGAGGCCCATTGCGGCGCATGACGATAGGCCTCATCCTGCAGTCAGGCTCAATTCTTGAGCGCCTGCATTCCGCTCGTTACCGCGATGACCGGTGAGAAGAGCTGGCTGATCAGCTGAACGAGCTTGGAAGGCTGGTTGGCGCGGGCATTGCCGACATACAACACATCCTTGTCCTGCATAGTAAAGTTCTGCGCCAGGAAATAGCTGCCAGCGTGCTTCATGTTGATGTGATAGACCACTGGTCGGCGGGCACTCGGATGGTCGGGATCAACCACATAGCGGAACACGAAAATCGCCGCGGGGTCCCCAGAATAGGGGTTGGGGCCGCCGGCCGCCGAGACGGCCTCGGCAAGTGTCATCCTGCCGCTGGCAATGGGGAGCTGTTCCATCCGCCCGGCCGCGCCCAACACCGAGAAGGTCAGCGGCGCGGCAATGAGCGTGTAGCGGTCACCCGGATAGACTCGGACATCAAGGTCAGGATTGTCTAGGAGGGTGCTCAGCCGTACATTCGCGCTTTGATCGCGGCGCTTGATGCGCAGGATGATGTCGCTCGCTCGCCCGCGATAGCCACCGGCCAGCGCCACAACGTCTGAGAGGGTCTCCTGATTGGTGTTGAGCACCAACCTGCCCGGGCGCGCCACTTCGCCGCCCACGATCACCGAATTACTAATCACCTCGCGGCGGGTCACCAGAACCTGGGGGTTTTGCGAGAAACCGCGAAGCGCCTGCCTGATCTGGGTCTGGATCTCGGCGGGTGTTTTGCCCGCAACGTGGAGCTTGCCAGCATAGGGGATGGTGATGTCGCCATCATCATTGATGCGTAATTCGGGCAGTGTCTGCGCGCGCGCGCCAGCGTCGGCCATGGTTGCTGCCATGCCGCCCACACTAGCCTGTGGGCCCGAGAACAGTGTCACGCCCGCTTCATAGATCGCCACGCCCAGCACGTCGCCTGGCCCGACCATGTCGGTAGGAGGTGCGGGCAGAACGGTGAGGTGTGGCCCGGTTGCGGCCTGCGGTGCCGGCACAGAGGCTTGGTCATACACTTCGACCAGCGAGAGGCCCAGCGGCGCCTCTTTGATCACGCTTTTTTTCACTTCGGCACCAGTCGGGCCGCTTGAGGGCAAGGTGGCGCAGCCACCGAGAAACAAGGTAGCGCAGCCACCCAGCAGCAAGGTCGTGCGGCCACTCAGTGCCAGAGTGGTATCACGCAAAAACGAATTATGGAGCTTCATGAAAGACTTCCGGGAATATGTATCGCAAGGGTCTGCGTGAACGAACCATTATGCCACCCACTTACCGCGCACGGCGGCGGGCGGGCGATGCTTGGGCTCAGGTAGCGCCGTTCGCGCCATTTGCCTAGGGTGACCTTATCATCTGCCCGATTTTTGGTCCTTTTTCAAATACGGTCCATCTCATAGGCAGCGCAAACGCAGCCAACTGCGTGTGATCGGCGCTTGCGCTGCCTATGATCCTGCTTTAGCGGAGAGCCATCTTTGCGCTAGGCGGAACTCGACCGTCTGGCTTTTCGTCTGACACGGGTACTATGAACTTGGAAACGACTTTTTCCGAAGATGCCATGTCGCCGCCCCGCAGGTCGGCAGCGCTTCTTTGGGTACAAAAAAACCGCTGGTTTTTTCTGTTTGTCATCGTGCCGGTTTTGCTGTCCTGCCTGTATTATGGGTTGATCGCGTCGGATGTTTACGTTTCGGAATCCCGCTTTGTCATCAAGGCTCCCGACCAAAAGCACTCGCAAGTCTCTTCGCTTGCCAATCTGATCCAGACCACTGGCCTTTCCAGCGGTCAGGAACAGGCCAATGAGGTGCTCGATTTCGTGCGATCGCGCGATGCTCTCGCCAATCTCGAGCGTAAGGTGGATATCCGCCGACGCTATGGCAATGGTGGTGATGTACTGTCGCGCTTTCCTTCGGCGCTCACCGGCGATTCCTTTGAATATCTTTACAAATATTACGCCAACATGGTCGATGCCGACATTGACACCCAGACGGGAACGGCGGTGGTCAAGGTCAAGGCCTTTACCGCTGATGACGCCTTTCAGATTAATCAGGCATTGCTGGGCATGAGCGAGGATATGGTCAACCGCCTCAACGCCCGCGCCCAGGAACGCGGCATTGCCGAGGCCGAGCACCAGGTGGCCATTGCCACCGAGCGCACCCGCAAAGTTACCGCGCAGCTTACCGCCTACCGCAACCAGTCGGCGCTTATTGACCCTGGCAAGCAGGCGGTAGGGGTGATTGAGATCGCCAACCAAATGGTTGCCCAGCGCGCGGCGCTGCAAGCTCAGCTTGAAACCATGCAGCGCGAGACACCGCGCAACCCCGCGATCCCGGCGCTTGCCAATCGTGTCGCTGCGCTCTCTGGGCAAATCGCTCAGCAAAACGGGCAGGTTGTCGGCGGCTCCAGCACCATCGCCTCGAAGCTGGGCAATTACGAGGGTCTTCTGGTCGAGCAGAAGTTTGCCAACGAGAGCCTGACCGCTGCCAATGCTGGTCTGGTCCAGGCCCGCGCCGAAGCGCAAAAACAGCAGTTTTATCTGGAGCGGGTGGTCGAGCCGAACCGACCTGATACCGCCCTGCTGCCCCATCGCCTGCTCAGCATTCTGACGGTGGCGGCCTGCGCGCTGTGTCTGTACTTCATTGGATGGATGCTGATGATCGGCATTCTTGAGCACGCACCCGAGAAGTGAAGCTATGAAGAGCAGCACGTTTTCACGGTTCTGCGAGGGGCTTCACACGCAAAGACGCGTTATTCACGCGTTGATTATCCGTGAACTGATCACCCGCTTTGGCCGCGAAAACATCGGCTTTTTGTGGATGATGGTGGAGCCGCTGCTGTTTGCCAGCCTCGTTTCCATCATGTGGCGTATCATCCATGGTCCGCAAGAACACGGGGTCAGCATCGCCGCTTTCGTGGTAACGGGATATATTCCGCTAACGTTGTTTCGCCATGTTGTTAACCGAAGTGTCGCGATTTTCCAGGCAAACAGCAGCCTGCTGTATCACCGCCAAATCCAGATCCTCGATTTCGTGATTGCGCGCTTCGTGATCGAGATGCTGGGGTCGATGATGGCCTTTCTTCTCGTAGCCGTCTTGCTCATTGCGTTTGATCTCTTTCCGATCCCTGCCGACCCTGGCATGATGATTGCCGGATGGCTGATCTATTGCCTGTTTTGCTTTTCCTTGTGCCTGGTCATCGCCCCGCTTTCGGAAATGTCTGAGGTGCTGGAAAAATTCATTCCGGTTACCACCTATATCATGATCCCGGTTTCGGGCACCTTCTCGATGGTGTCCTGGCTGACGCCTGCATTTCGGCACGTCATGTTGTGGTCGCCGTTTGTGAGCGGGGTTGAAATGATGCGTGGTGGCATCTGGGGCAATCGGGTCACGGTATATTATGAGGTCTGGTACCCCATCGCCCTGTCGATGGTGCTTTCGTTTATCGGGCTGGCGCTCATCCGTTACGTTCGCCGCAGTTTGGTTGTCGAATGATCGTCTGCGAAAATCTCTCAAAGTCGTATCGTGTTGGCCACGGGCGCAAGCATGTCCTGTGCGATGTTAATTTGCAAATCAGCAAATCGGACAAGATTGCGTTTTTGGGGCGCAACGGAGCGGGAAAGTCCACGCTGATCCGTCTTTTGGGCGGGGTGGAAATGCCCACTTCGGGCATCATCCGCCGCTCGATGTCGGTGTCCTGGCCGCTGGGCTTCAACGGTGGCTTTCAGGGTAGCCTGACCGGCTATGACAATGCCCGCTTCATCGCGCGCATTTACAACAAGCCCTACCAGTATGTGCGCGAGTTTGTTGAAGAGTTCACTGAATTGGGCCGCCAGTTGGCGATGCCGGTCAAGACCTATTCCTCAGGGATGCGGGCGAGGCTGGCGTTTGCTCTCTCGCTGGCCATCGAGTTTGATTGCTATCTGATCGACGAGATCATCCTGGTTGGCGATGCCCAGTTCCGCGCCAAGTGCCAGTACGAACTGTTCGACAAGCGCGGCGATCGTGGTTTTGTGCTGGCATCCCATGACATGGGTATCATTCGCGAATTCTGCAACCGCGCCGTGATCGTGGGCGGGCAGAACGCCATCGTCACCGACGACGTCGAAGGGGCTGTTGCCCATTACGAGAGAAGCTGAAACGTTGTAATCGTTTAATGTTTATGGTTGCAAAGCCTGTTGTGAACCGCCGATCAAGTTGATGTCCTGTTTGGACAGGATGATTGCGAAAGCGAAGAGGTAGACGCCCTTGAGGGTTTGTACATATCGCTCGCAATTCTTGACGAGCCTGCGGAAACGGGCAGCCCGGGCGAAGGATCGCTCGACGGCCCATCGGCGCGGGGGGCAGGACAAAGCCGCGTTTGGTTCCGGGCAGCTTGACGACTTTGAGGTCGATATAGCGGCTTGGGCGCTGGCAAGTTTGACGTGCAGCGCGAGCAGGTGTCCCTGCGTATCGACCGCGATGTGTCAGTGTGGGCAATCCTTCGATCAAGGTACAACCTGCGGCGCGGCAATGCCGGAGGAGGGAGCAATGAAAGCCATCACGGGGATTGGAAAGGATACCTGTTGAGTAGCGCCGAGAATTGACCCATGCTTTCCTCGCCTCCGGCTGACAGTCGGGAGGCATCGGAGTGATCGACATGGACCTACTCAGTGTGATCCGCCGCTGACATTTATGCTGCGCATAGCCTTCGGCCCGCCAAGGCATCCCCATTCGCGAGATCAAGCGGCGCACCGGCTTGTCGCGCAACACGATCCGCAAATATCTTCGGGCCGACGCGGTTGAACCGGTGTTCAAGGTACCCGCCCGGCCAAGCAAGCTGGCCCCTTTGCCGAGAAACTGACGGGTTGGCTGCGGGTAGAATCGGGCAAGTCGCGCAAACAGAAGCGGACGGCCAAGCAGCTTTACGCTGATCTCGTCGTGCTGGGGTATGATGGATCTTACTGTCGCGTGGCGGCCTTTACGCGGGACTGGAAGCGTGAGCGCCAGTATGAGCAGCAGACCAGCGGGCGCAGAACATTCGTGCCGCTGGCCTTCCAGCCTGGTGAAGCCTTCCAGTTCGATTGGAGCGAGGATTACGCTGTTCTGGGCGGCAAGCCGGTCAAGTTGCAGGTGGCCCACACCAAGTTTTCGCATAGCCGCGCTTTCATCGTGCGAGCCTACCTGCTGCAGACGCACGAGATGTTGTTTGACGCCCTGACGCAGGCATTCCGGGTACTGGGCGATGTGCCGCAACGCGGGATCTTTGATAATATGAAGACAGCGCCTTGAGTACCTTGCGCTCTGCATCGATGCGCGCGGCATGCCGTCGGTTCTGCCTGGCGACCTGGGCGTCAACGAACTCGCGCCAGGCCTCGAGGCTGACGAAATCGCGACTGTGCCGCTGGCGCAGGGCCTGATCGAGGCGCCTCTTGAGGGGACCGTGTGGACCTTCGATCGATCCGTTCTCGTGCGCCTCGCCTCGGTTGTTGCGGGTGGCAAGCATGCCGTAATGACGGCACAGTTCGTCATAGCTTCGGGTAAAATCCCGCTGCGCATCGGCGTCGAGGTTTTTGTAGGCGGCTGAATCGCTGCGGTGTTCGGCTGGTGCACCGCCCAGCTTCCACAACGCATCCTGCAGGTGCTCAGAAAGGGCGGCAAAGCTCTCCCCGCCAAGCACGACAGCCGCATGCTCCCAGCCACTCGCTGCCAGGCGGAAGTGGTAGAGGCGATAGGCCAAGGTCTCGCCGGCAACCGTGACCTTGAGACTGTCGCATACCGTGAAATCCGACAGGCCCTGCCGACCGGGCTCGTGATGCTGCGGGAAGAAGATCTCCTTCTTTCCGCCGTGCAGGGCCCGCCACCGGGCGATCCGGCGCTCCAGTGTTCGTCGTATAGCATCGGGAACAGCATCTTCGCCGAACTTGTCCTGGAACGTCTCGAAGACCGTGACGGCAATGATACCGTCGATCTGGAGCAACTCTTCGACACGTGGCCAGAATGGCTCGAGCGGATCGGCCCGGGTGCGCCAATGGCGCTCCTTCTTCTTCTGCGACGGAAGCTGAGGAGCGTTCTCGATCCGGCGTGCGCTGCGCTCGCTGATACCGGCCTTGGCAGCCGCGACGGCCTGGGTGTGTTGACGGCGATATGTCATGAAGAGGAATACCTGCCGATCGGAAATGTGGTGGCCCGGCATCACAAACCCATCGTTCCTTGTTCGATGAGTGTTCCGATACCACCGCCCGCCGCAGCCCCGATCAACCCCTGCAAAAAAGGGGATAGAAGATCGCCATCGGTTGTCTGGTCCGCTCTCCGGTCGGGGCTCCGCCCCTCCCTACGATCAGCCCAGACAACCGATCCTACCGGCCATTATAGTTGCCGCTCAACCGGCCATCGTAGTTGTCGCCGCGCAAGATAGCGGCCTTCACCGGATGGCTACGAGCCATCCCGGCCGACAGGGGATGCAAATATCAAAATTAATCCACTAGCGATCTCAGTGTAAAATCGTCGGCTGCCCCGACAAGCCCGGTAAGGCCGGACGACCAAAGATCGAAAATCGACGCATTCTCAAAGTGCTTCACCCACCCGCGCACAGGTCTCCTAAAACAACAGGCTGAGCCGCCGAACCACGTTCCCCATCGCGCCGGTGCTGGCGAGAGCTTGCGCGGCCGGCGGCCACGGTTCGGGTTGATCCCGGCATCACCGGTCAGTCGCCCCCGGATCCGATCGCGCAGTCCGTGACGTCCTGGCCCTCACACTCAGGCGCGGATCAGACTTGCACCTTGGAGTCCACGAAGCGCCCTTCGGCCATGCCATGCAGGATATAGTGGTGCAAAGGGTCCATGCCTGCCTCGGCAACATCAGGGTACTTGGCCAGATATGCCTCGCCGTCGAAGTGGTTCGTGCTTTGCAGCATGTGCGCTACGCGCTGGCGGCGCATTGAGGGGGGCATCATGCCCTTCAGCCCGGCGTTGGCATGTTCGATGATGCGGTAGAGCCGGCGCATCCAGTCCAACTGGCGGTCCTTGCGGCCGACGCGCTCTTCGGCTGCACGCAGTTCGCGGGCTTGCTGCTTGTTCTGGGCCTGAAGGATGGACAGCTGTTCCAGTGCCTGCGAGGCCTTGCCGTGGTATTCCAACGCATCGGCGCGCACCGCGGCGAGGGCCTGGTTGAGCGCTGCGATCTGCTCTTGCGCGTGGCGCGCTTCGTTCTTGCCTGTTTCGAGCCGGTCCAGAAGCATTTCGATATCTCTGTGCAGGCCCGCCTTCTGATCAAGCAGCACTGAAATTGCTTCGCGCTCCTGGCCATCGCTGTGACCCGCATCCTCGGGGACCGCGACGGAAACAGAACGAACGAGCCGATCAAGAAACACAGCCAGATCCGCAAGCGGGTGCTGTTCTTCCTGCCATTCGTCACGCAGCCGCTCAGTCTGTGCGCGCAGCACGTCAGGTTCGGTTTCCAAGCCTTTCAGCCGCGCAACACCGGCAAGAATGTGGCGGTTGGCTTTGCCGTATGCGTCGATCTGCTGCTGCCTGAATTCGGCAACCGCCCCCATGCGATCGATCGTGCGGCGGGCCTTTTCCAGTTCTGACTGGACCGCAGCCAGGCGGTTTTCCAGGATGCGGCGTTCGCCGGCAAGATCAAACACCCATCCATCGGCTTCCGTCAGCCGGGTCTGCAGGCGTTCCTGAACGGTCTGGAGTTCCTCAATCCGGCCCAGTAACTGGTCGCGTTCGCCGGTCAGGCCGTCAGCTCGTGACCACGCCTGCTCGATTTCTTCCTGACGTTGGCGCAGGTTGCTTTCCAGCGCCGCGATTTGCCCGGCAAGCTGGGCTTTTTCCGCAGCAGCTTCGGCTGCGGAGCGCGTTCCGTTCTGCTCCGTTTCGGCGAGCGCAGCGGAAAGGCGGGCGATTTCCTGAGACAGGGCTGTGTGTTGCTCACGCTCGAGGACAAGAGCGGCGCGCGCTTGGTCGAGCTGCGCGTTGCGTTCCTGTTCCGCAGCCGGATCCGACAGACTTTCGCAGCGCTGGCGCAGCTCGCTGATGAGCCGCATATCCTCGGTGCTCTCGCTTTCATTGTAGACCGCGCGCGATTGCCAGGTACGTGCGTTGAGCGCCGGGTAGCGGTGATAGACGAAGGCCGTGTTCAGCGGTTCCGCACTGGGTCCCTTGCGAAAGACGGCGACGAAATCGTTCCATACATCGCTGTGCCGATTTCCGATGAAGCTTTCGACAAGATCTATTTCCAGACCCTTTGACTTGGCATGTTCGGCCAGCGCCAGTCCGGCATCGGGATAAAAGCGCCAGCAATCGAGGGGATAGCGATGGACGGTGCCGTTGGATGGTGCATTCACATATATGTGGCCACCGGGCCGGGCAGCGCGGCACATGCGCAAGAACGTGTCCCAGAAGCGGATGTCATGTTCGAACACCGACGAGGCCATGACAAGATCGAAGCTGTTATCCTCAACCGGAAAATCAGAGCCCGGAGTGATGACGAGGTCTACCGAAGGCCCTTCTTCCAGATCCAGCCCGGTATATTGGGTGGTGGGTGCCGCGGCATCCCGAAGGCATCCGTTGACATTGAGTGAGCCTACTTCCAGGATCTTCGCGTTGGGAAGATCGCTGTAAGTGCGCATGACCAGTTCCCCGATCCGATACGCAGAATCGTGCATTTACGTCACTCCATTGCCGTCTTCCGGTCCCCCCGATGAACGGACCGGCAACTTTATGCGACTTTGCCCAAATGCCTCTTTCTTGCAAGGCTCTAGACACGAAAAAGCAGGAGGGGAAATCAATCACCCTCGACTGGAGTCTGCCTCCACTGGCGCAGTTGCCACTCGATCGTCCGCGCAACGCCTTCGCGAAATGGCGTCGTGGTCTTCCATCCCAGCAGCCTTTCCGCTTTGGCCGGATCAAGAATGTTGGAAGGTGTATCGGTAGCCCTGTCGGGGATGTGTTCGCGGATAATGCGTTGGCCCAGTGCCGCTTCCACCGCCTCTACGACCGCCAGGATCGAGCGCCCTTTTCCGCTGCCCACGTTCACCACATCGTTCAGCGGCTCGCGTTCGACCGCACGCACGATGGCATCGACTGTATCGTCGATGTAGAGGTAATCGCGTTCGTTCAGCCCATCGCCAAAAATGGTGATCGGCTGCTCCTGCCGGTATTTTTGCAGGATTGTGCCGATAAGCCCCTGCCCGCCCACGCCGGTTTGGCCCGGGCCGTAGGGATTGGCCACGCGAAGGATGTTGAACCCCATTGTGGTCCCCCGGCACAGCATCCGCAAATACTGTTCGGTAAACAGCTTGGTCAGTCCATACGAATTGAGCGGCAGGGTAGGATGATCTTCCGTGATCGGCACTGTCCGGGGATAGCCATAGACCGTCCCGCCCGACGATAGGAATGTGAATGATCGCACTCCCGACACGATACATGAATTTATGAAGCTCACATGCGGGATGATATTGCTGTGTATGTCCGGAACGACCTTGTTGTTACCGATCGCGGCATTGGATGAATTGATCAGCTGCACCACATGGGTAATGCCGAACAGCTTGCGATGGGCTTCGATATCGTCGTGCAGATCGACCAAGCGCATTTCTACCCGATCGCCGAACTTCTCCTCAAAATCGCGAGGGAAATGACGGCCAAAGCATACCGTGCTGTAACCCTGGGCCAGCAAGGCCGCGGTAAGATGGCGACCGATAAAGCCGTTGGCGCCGAAAACTCCTACAATAGTCATTTCTTCCTCGATTTCAGCCGCAGGCCGAGTATTAAAAGCCGTTGCAGGAGAATACCACAGAGTCCGATTGCCTCATGTTCGAGACAGCGAAAGTGGCGCTTTTCCTGTCGTAGGCAGTTTCGCGCAAAATACCTTCGCTTCGCGTGAGACTGGATGCGAAGCAGGCCCATCCATTAGGCGCCTCGGCCGAAAATCCAATCATGACAGTGCCGGCTGCGCAATCGCGGGCCATAGCGAAGGATCCGGCCGCTTGGCCTCCCCGCCGGTCGCCCACGGCGCAGCTGCCCGAGATCGACGGCGGCCCGCCCGATGCGATGGTAGCTGGCGCTGAAATTGCATCGCGCTCCACTTTGAGCGCCGGCGTTCCTCCTGCCGGTCCCACTTCGATCAATACGGCATCATCGGCCATGATCAGCTTTCCCGCCCCGGCCCTGCGCGCAGTCGAAAAGACACGCCACGAGGGCCTGCCCGGTGCGCCATACCAGGAAAGGGCATATTGGGCTGGCAATGCCACGGCATCTGCGGCCCCGTCGACCACTTCGATGGACTTGTCCCCAAACAGGATGCCCAGGCGATAGCTCGCCCCGTTATTGAGGATCGATATCGGATTGGTACAGCTTTGCGGCTCTCCCATCCCGATGCCGCAATCGACCCGGAGATTGTTCAGCAACTGTTGTGGATTGAAATTGTAGGGATCTGCAAAAGGGGCCGGATTTCCTTCATTCTGAATGGAATTCTCATCATTGATAAGCAGGCGGAAAGCCGTTTTTCCGCGTGGGACATAACCCTCGGAATATTGCGCCCAGTGCAGGTGGGGCCGGTCGCTGTCAGCGACCACGAGGTTGATGCTGCCGATGACGTTTTCCGCCCGCGCGCTGCGATTGTCGCTCGAGCGCGCACCGAAAAACGCCCCGTAATTGCCGGTCGTGGACAATGAATAAAGCTGTACTATCCCACTCAAATCCGTGCCTGGGACATAGCGGTTGGCCCATGTCTCGCCTTCGCGGGAGGCCGCACCGAACAGGCCCGTCCTTGCTCCTATGGTATTGACCAGAAGATTGCTCGAACGATCGAAACGCTGCTGGTTGGTCTGCCTCGAGATTGCGGGATAAAGGTCAGTTCCGATCACGATCGCTTCGCGTTCTTTCGCTTCGGCGGGGACTGGCCCTTCATCGGCCCGTGCCGGAGCCGAAAATCCGGTCATGAGGATGCCGCAGGCCAGCGCCGCCACCTCCAGAGCCTGGCTTTTGCAACGGTGCTTCATTGTGGGCAGGCAGATCATGAAGGTAAACTCCGGCAATACGTTGCGTGCAGGTGCCCGGGGCTATACGGGGCACGCAGCTGTTTGCACGCGGTGGCTTGTCCTTGCGTTGTTGGCCAACCGTCACATCACACATTTTCATGAGTATGTCCTGTAGCTGCGGCGGATGCATTGACCAAGACTCTAATTGAAAATAGCGTGGATCAAAATAGCTCGACGAAACATAGTGATGTAATCATTCATCTATTATCATCAAAATTTTCCTGGAGTAAGCATGCAATTTTCTAATAATCAGGAAGATGGCGTACTTGGCAAGCTAAGTGCACGCCAAAGAGAAATCGCATATGCAAATTTTGATGAAAATTACTATAAAGTGTGCAATCCAGACCTTGAAGTTGACGGGGTGGATTTACTTTCCCATTACCTGCAAGTAGGCTGGAGGCAGGGTAGAAATCCCAACGCATCTTTTCGCACATTGGAATACTTACTTCGCAATCCACACCTGATCGGTGCGCAGCAGCATCCGCTTTTTCACCATCTGTTCGGGGGGGAAAGCTCCGGGATGGTCGAACCTCCCGTTGCCGTTGCGGATGTAGCCGATCTGCCGCCGGTGCCTGACCTGCCCGCGCCAAACCAATCTGGCCTGGATATCCAGGTCGCAACGGCTGTGCCTATTGCGCCGATCACCCCGCTTTCCGAGGATGAAGCCCTGCGCGGGCTGATCCCACACGAAATCCGCCGCCTGCGTGAGGAATTTGACGAAGCCTACTACCTTGAACAGTACCCTGAAATCCGGATTTCAGGCGCTGACCCGTTCATGCACTACATGACGCTGGGGTGGCTGGAGCGGCGTAACCCATGCGGCGATTTCTCGACCAAGTTCTATCTTGATCTCCACTCCGACATCGCCGCTTCGGGGATGAACCCGTTCGTCCACTGGGTATTGCATGGCAAAGTGGAAGGACGTGCAGCGATATCCTTCCGCCAGATGCTGGCAAAAAGGCGCTATGCCCCCAAGGTTTCGGCGATCGTTCCCAATTACAACCATGCCCGGTTCCTGGCGAAGCGGCTCGACTCCATCCTCGCCCAGACGTATCCCAATATCGAGATCACCGTTCTTGACGACTGCTCAAGCGACAACAGCCGTGAAGTCATTGACGGTTATGTCGAGCGATACCCCGGTCGTATCAAGAAAATGTACAACGAGGTCAATTCGGGCGGCGTCTTCAAACAATGGAGCAAAGGCGTCAGCAGCGCGGACGGGGAACTGGTCTGGATTTGCGAAAGCGACGACTTCTGCGAACCGGACTTTGTGGAAAAACTGGTCCCGTTCTTTGCCGACGACAGCGTGCAGATGGCCTTCGGGCGCATTCTTGAAACCGACATCGAGGGCGAGCCCAACCTCTGGCTCGACACATACCGCGAACGCACAGAGGCGGGGATATGGGACACATCGCTGGTCCGTCCTGCGGCGGACTGGTTCGCTCACAGTTTCGGAATCAGCAACGTGATCGCCAACGTGGGCGGCTGCCTGTTCCGACGCCAGCCCATTCCCCTGCACGTCTGGCAGGAGGCTGCCACCTATCGCGTGGTAGGTGACTGGTACCTGTATCTGCAGATCGCCGGCGGGGGCCAGATCGCGTGGGAACCCGAGGCGGTATCCTATTTTCGCCGTCATGGGGGAAATACCTCGTCCAATTCCTTTACCGGCCCAGGCTTCTACAATGAACTTGAACGGTTTATGATAGAGCTGCGCAAAACATGGGATGTGCCTTATGTCACGGTAGAGAAATTTTATCACTTTATTAAAGAACAATATGAACATTTCTCTCTTTATTCGAAAATCGGAGATTTAAATCTTCATTGCAACCTTGAAAAAATGCTGTCCTCTAAACGAGAGAAAGGTCACATCTTACTTGCAATGCTTGGATTTGTTCCAGGTGGTGGTGAGAATTTTCCGATCCAGCTGGCAAACAGTCTCGTAGAAGCAGGATGGATCGTTTCGCTGCTCATATTCGAAAGCGAAGAAGTCAACGAGCACATGCGTGTGTCTCTCAACCCTGCAGTGTCGGTTTACGACGCCGCATGGGTCACCGAATACGGCTGCGCACGCTTCATTCGCGAAGCCGGTGTGTCCTTGATCCATTCCCACACGGTCGGTGCCGAAATGCGCTTCTATGACATGTGGAATCTGGATCCCGATGTACCCTACGTGGTGACACTGCACGGCTCCTACGAATGTTCGGACCTCCCGCCCGACCTGATGAATCGCATCACGCAATCGGTCGATCATTTCGTCTACACCGCGGACAAGAACCTGCTGCCGCTGGAAGGCCAGGGCATCCCTGCGGACAGCCTCACCAAGATGGCCAACGCCATGCCGATCGATCCACTGCCCTATCCCCAGACCCGCGCGGAAATGGGTATCGATGAGAATACGATCGTATTCACGCTGGTCGCCCGCGGCATCAAGCGTAAAGGCTGGCGCACCGCGATCGAGGCATTCCGCCTGATCCGCAAGCGCAACCCGGGGCGTGCGATGCACCTGTGCCTTGTCGGCGAAGGCGAAGAGCCGGATCGTCACCGCAAGAAATACGATAACGATCCCGATATCAGCTTCCTGGGCTATCAGGCCCGCATCCACGGTCTGTACCGGATCAGCGACGTCGCGATCGTGCCAACCCGGTTCGCCGGCGAATCCTATCCGCTGTGCATCATCCAGGCGCTACAGGTGGGAACGCCGGTGGTCGCCAGCGATGTCGGCGAGATCAGCAACATGCTCGAAAACGAAGCCGGGGAGCGGGGTGGCATCATCGTCAAGGCGGTTCGGGATACCGATCAGTTCATTGCCAACTTCGCAAAAGCGATGGAAGCGATCCTCGATGCCCGCCTTCGCGGGGAACTGGCCAGAAATGCGCAGGAACTGGGTCGCAAGTACGATATGGGGCCGTTGGTCGAAGTCTATGGCGGCCTTTACGCAAGGATACTGGACAAGCCGGTCCCTGCAGTGACGCTGGCGGCCTGACGCTTCGCAAAGCCCCGTCTGCGCCGCGTGTGCATCGGCGCAGACGGCCAAGACCGTTCAAAACCTTGCGAGCCAGCCCCGGCCCCTCTTCCCCGGCCTTTCCACCTTTTCTCCCAGATAGGTGTTGGGCCGGGACTGGCCGTCGGCGATCGACCTGAGACTGCGCAGATCGAGCCTCCCCAGTGCCTCGTCGAAAAAGGCGGGGGTGTAATAGATGCAATCGTCGAAATAATAGTGCGTCACCTGCGACCAGCGGGTCAGGCGCGGGTCTTTCTGGTGGCTGCCGCCGTGGAGCAGATTGGCGGTCCAGATCAGCGCCTGTCCCTTGCGCGCAAGGAACATCTCCTCAATGGCGCCATAGGCCTTGCGCAACGCCTGCCAGCCTTGCGCAAAGGGGTCCTGCGCGGAATTGAGCGTGCTGTCGTGGCCGCGACGGCCGATCATGCTGTTGGTCAGCGGCGGCCAGCGGTGGGAGCCGGGCAAGTAGAACAGCGGCCCCGCCTCCGGCCCGATATCCTCCATCGCCAGCCACACGCCACACATGAACCGTTCGGGCAGGCTGGAGAAATGCACCGCATCGGTATGCGCCTCCTGCTGCGTGCCGACCGGAAAGTTCAGCGTCTGAAACGGAAAGGCGGAGCGGCCGTACAACTTGCCCAGAAGGTCCAGCATCGTCTGGTTCGCGGCGATCGCGCGCACGTCCTCGTCGAATTTCCAGGCATCCTGGATGCGGCGCTCGCCTTGCGTCTTGTCGCTGTCGGGATCGGCAAAATCGATGCCAGCGTAGCGCGGCCCCAGGTTAGCCTTAATTCGTTCTATCCGCGCGTCGATCCCGGCATCGGGAAAATCGAGCACCGCATAGCCGCGCTCGTTGAGGTCCCTGGCGATCCGTTCTTCGTCCGCCGTCAGGCCCATGGCCCCGCGCTGCATGGCGAAAAGCGGGGATTCAATCAGCGGAGTGCCGGGTAAGGGATTAGTCAAGATGGTCAATGTTGTCCTTGTTGCACGCAATGCGTGGCAGCCTTGGTACAGGGCCGCCTCGTGGATTGATTTTGACATTTGCATCCCCTGTCGGCCGGGATGGCTCCGCAAATGTCAAAATCGTAAAATCCATTAGGCGGCGTGGACAAATTTGAGCCAGTATCTGGCGGTGGCGAGATGAACCATGCCGAGGAAACTGTTGGCAAGCTGGTCGTATCGGGTTGCGATGGCGCGGTTGATCTTGAGGTGGCCGAACATGCGCTCGATGCGATTGCGCTGCCTGTAGAGCGCCCGATCATGCTCGATCTTCACGCGACGGTTTGATCGACCAGGGATGACCGCCTTGATCTTGCGTTCGGCAAGATCGGCGCGGATGGCATCGGCATCATAGCCTTTGTCGGCAGGAAAGCGTGCGGAGCCTGTTCTGGCAGGTCGATCAAATCATCATATGCCTTGCAATCTGCCGCCTCGCCGCCTGCCAGGTGGAAGGCGACTGGTCGTCCAAGGGCGGCAACCACACAAGTTTACTGGTGAACCCGCCCCGCGAGCGGCCAAGAGCGCGTCGACGAGTCCCCCTTTTCCGCCCGCTGCCGAGACATGGGCGCGGACTGTGGTGCTGTCGATGCTGTAATGGCCGCTGTCGGCCATGATCTCGGCCAACGTCACGGCGGCGGCCTCCCAGACCCCGGCCTCACTCCACCGCCGGAGCCGCCGATAGATGGTGTTCCAACTTCCATATTTGGGCGGGACATCACGCCACGGTGCGCCGCAGCGGAGCCGCCAGAGGATGCCATTGATGATTGAGCGGTTCTGCTCGGGCAGCCTGCCGCGACCACGGTTCTCAGGTTCGATTGGTAGCAAGTCCTTCAAGACGCGCCACTCCGCTTCGGTAAGATCGCCCCGGCTCAAGCCCACCTCCAAAAAGCAGCCTTGAATCAACCATTCCGTTCCGCGTCAACTGCAACGCGTCTGGCTGCTGACAGCAGATGTTGTTATGAACTGACGTGATATGACACAAACGATGCACATGGACGACGAATATTGCGACTGCGTTGTGCATGGGCATCAGCCCATCACCTTCGTGTGCACCCATATTGTTGGTTGCGTATCGCCCGAGACACCGGGATTTGTCTCATTTCCGTCGGAAGATGAAAATGACCTTCGGGATGCATGGTGCGAGGCCTGTGACTCGTATCTGCAAGAAAACGGTGGTGAGTGGACCGAAGGGACTGTGGAAGCTCCCGGCGGCATCACCATCATCTGCGCCGAGTGTTATCGCCAACGCGAGAGGGATGCGAGGCTCGCCGGGCGAAGGGTAATTCGACAGAACTAAATTTGACCACGCCGCCTAGCCATAAGCGCATCGCACCATTATAGACAATGGTCATGGATTTATCTGTTTCTCCTGTTCGTTTGATAAAGCCGCGCCGTCATGGCGATGCGCGTGGCTGGTTTACCGAGGTTTATTCCGAGCCTGCGTTTGCCGAGTTGGGCATTACCTGCCGCTTTGTACAGGACAATCACTCGCTCTCGGTGCCGGCCTTTACCCTGCGTGGCCTGCATTTTCAGACGCCCCCCCGGGGCCAAGACAAGCTGGTGCGCTGCATTCGCGGGCGCATTTTCGATGTGGCGGTCGATGTGCGGGCGGGCTCACCCACCTATGGCCAGTGGGTGGGGGCGGAACTGTCGGCACAGAACGGGCATCAACTGTTCATCCCCATCGGCTTTGCTCACGGTTTCCTGACGCTGGAGACCGATTGCGAGGTTACCTACAAATGCTCTGACACTTATGCGCCAGCGCATGATGGCGGCATCCGCTGGGATGATCCGGCGATCGGCATTGACTGGCCGCTGCCTTCGGGCGCCGTGCCCGAAACCTCGCCCAAAGATGGCGTGCAGCCCTTGCTGGCTGACTTTGCCAGCCCCTTTACCTATAATGGCCGCCCGCTCTTGCCGCTGGCCTAAGGAGAATCCATGCGCATTTTCGTGACCGGCGGCGCCGGCTTCATCGGCTCGGCGCTGGTGCGCCACCTCATCGCCAATACCGCGCATGAGGTGCTCAATTTCGACAAGCTGACCTATGCCGGCTCGCTGACCACGGTGGAGGAAGTGGCTGCCAGCCCGCGCTACCGCTTCGTGCAGGGCGATATTTGCGACGCGGCCGCCGTGCGTGCCGCGATTGCCGAGTTCCGCCCCGATGTCATCACGCATCTCGCCGCCGAAAGCCATGTCGACCGCTCGATCGACGGGCCGGGAGCCTTCATCCACACCAACATCGTGGGCACCTACACGATGCTGGCCGAGGCGCGCGGCTATTGGCAGGGGCTGGACGAGGCCGCCAAAGCTGCCTTCCGCTTCCATCATATCTCGACCGACGAGGTCTACGGCTCACTGGGCGCCACCGGCCTCTTCACCGAGGAAACGCCCTATGATCCCCGCTCGCCCTATTCGTCCTCGAAGGCGGGGTCGGACCATCTGGTCAGCGCCTGGGGCCACACTTATGGGCTGCCGGTGCTCATCACCAATTGCTCGAACAATTACGGGCCTTACCATTTCCCTGAAAAGCTCATTCCGCTGATGGTGGTGAAGGCCTTGGCTGGCGAGCCGCTTCCCATCTACGGCAAGGGCGACCAGATCCGCGACTGGCTTTACGTGGAGGACCATGTCCGCGCGTTGCAGGTGGTGTTCGAGCGCGGCCGGCCCGGGCGCACTTACAACATCGGCGGCCATAATGAGCGGCAGAACATCGAAGTGGTGCGCGCGGTGTGCGCTCTGCTTGATCAATGGCGCCCACGTGCCGATGGCGCCAGCTACGCCACGCAGATCACCTCGGTGGCTGACCGGCCCGGCCATGACCAGCGCTATGCTATCGACGCCACCCGCATCGGCGAGGAGCTGGGCTGGCACCCTGAGGAGAGCTTCGAGACCGGTATCGCCAAGACGGTGCGCTGGTATTTGGACAATGAGGCCTGGTGGCAGGCGATTGTCGCCCAGCACAAAGCCGACCAGCGGCGCGGACTGGCGGCATGACCAGCGCTGTGCTGGTGACGGGGGGCACGGGCCAGTTGGGCCAGGCGCTGGCGCGCGCCGCCTGGCCAGCGGGCTGGCAGCCCCATGTCGTCACCCGCGCCGATCTTGATCTGGCTGATCCGGCTGCCATTGCCGCCATGGTCGCGAGCCGGCCATGGGCGGCGGTGATCAACGCCGGCGCTTATACTGGCGTTGACAAGGCCGAGAGCGACCAGCTTACCGCCTGGCAGGTTAATGCGCTGGCCCCAGCCGCGCTGGCCTCCGCTTGCGCTGAAGCTGGGATCGCATTGGTGCAGGTGTCGACCGATTATGTCTTCGCTGGCAACAAGGAGGGCGCTTGGGATGTGGATGACCCGGTGGCGCCTTTGGGCGTTTACGGCGCCTCTAAGTTGGGGGGCGAACTGGCGGTGCGCACCAGCGGCGCGCGCTACGCCATTGTGCGCACCGCCTGGGTGGTCAGTGCCGATGGGCACAATTTCGTAAAGACCATGTTGCGCCTGGCCGCCGCCCGCGATGAACTGAGCGTGGTTGATGATCAGATCGGCAGCCCGACGAGCGCCGATGACCTGGCCGCCGCGCTCATCACTGTCGCCGTACGGCTGGCAGGCGATGCTGCGGCAAGCGGTACCTATCATTTCAGCAATGCCGGCGCGGTCAGCTGGGCGGGCTTTGCGGCGGAAATCTTCCGCCAGTCGGCCTTGCGTGGCGGGCCATCGGCGCAGGTGGTGCCTATTGCCACCGCGCAATACCCAACGCCTGCGCGCCGGCCAACAAATTCCCAACTCTCGCACCGCGCCATTGGCGGGACCTTTGGTATAGCCCCGCGCCCTTGGCAGATAGCGCTCGCCGACATTCTCGACGCACTCATAGACCCATTGGATAGGATACCCGCGTGAAAGGCATTATTCTGGCTGGCGGCTCTGGCACGCGGCTGCACCCGGCAACGCTGGCGGTGAACAAGCAGCTTCTGCCCGTCTATGACAAGCCGATGATCTATTATCCGGTCTCGGTGCTGATGCTGGCGGGTATCCGCGAGATTCTTATCATCTCCAGCCCGGAATTTCTGGGTAATTACCAAAAGCTGTTTGGCGATGGCAGCGCGCTGGGTCTCACCATGTCCTATGCCGAGCAACCCCGCCCCGAGGGCCTCGCCCAAGCCTTCACTATCGGCGCCGATTTTATTGGCGATGACAATGTGGCGCTGGTGTTAGGCGATAACATCTTCTTTGGCGCGCATCTTTCCGACCTCTTGGCCAGTGCGGTGGCCCGCAAACAGGGCGCGACGGTTTTCTCCTATCATGTGGAAGACCCCGAGCGTTATGGCGTGGTGGAACTGTCGGCTGACGGTCGCGCGCTGAGCCTGGAAGAAAAGCCGGCGAGCCCCAAATCAAACTGCGCGGTGACCGGCCTGTATTTCTACGACAACCGGGTAGTTGGCTATGCCCGCACGCTAAAACCCAGCGTGCGCGGCGAGCTTGAGATCACCGACATCAACCGCCTCTACATGGAAGCGGGCGACCTGTACGTCGAGCAGATGGGGCGCGGCTATGCCTGGCTAGACACCGGCACCCATGACAGCCTTCTGGAAGCGGGCGAGTTTGTGCGCGTCATCCAGCACCGCCAGGGCGTCCAGATCGCCTGCCTTGAGGAAATCGCATACCAAAAGGGCTTCATCACCGCCGATATGGCCCGCGAAACCGGCGAGCGTTTCAAAAAAACCGCCTATGGCCGCGCCATATTGCGGGCGGTAGGCGAGGTAGGGCTCTGAGGCCCCGCCGGGTTAACCGCTAATTAAATGCAAAGGGGTTCTCACCGACCCAAAATACCCGAAAGTTGAAGGAGCTGGCGCAAAAATAAGATCCAGATCTATCCGCGCGCAGGTCTCATAAGTAATGAGACCTGCGCGCGGGTTGGCGTAGACACAGGTGTTGATTACTGATTCTATGGGCTTTCCCAAGAGGAGGGCTGCAAGTGGCGCAACGTTCGATCGGGCAGGAACAGTTTGGTTTCGCGGGGCGCGAGCGGGCGGCTTCATCGCTCGATGCGCTTGTCTCGCTGATCGACTGGAGCCAAGTGGCCGTACTGCTCGATCCTCTTTATCCTGCTGCCAAGGGCGAGCCGGCCTGGCCGCCGCTGGCGATGTTCAAGGCCCTACTTCTGTCGATCTGGTACGACCTGTCCGACGTAAAGCTGGCCGAAGCGCTCGATGATCGAGCCTCCTTTCGCCGCTTCTGCGGGTTCTCGGCGAATGAAGCGACGCCCGAGCGGACCGCCTTCGTCCGATTCCGCAGGCTGCTCCTTGCTCACCGACTGGATCGGACTCTGTTTGAGGTCGTGACCGCACAACTCAAGGCCAAAGCGGTAACGATCAAGACCGGAACGCTTGTCGATGCCACCATCATTGCCTCGGCCAGCGAGGAGGACGGTGACGCGCGTTGGGTCAAGCACAAGGGCAAACGGGCTATTCACGGCTTCAAGGCCCATGTTGGCGCCGACGCCGATACGGCATTGGTCGAGGAACTGTCGGTCACATCTGCCAATATCAACGCTGGCAAGGCAGGTCCTGAAGCATTGCTCGAAAATCCCGGTGAGGTGTTTGCCGACAGCGCCTATCGCGGCAATCACTTCCGCGATGCCGTGCGTGCCAAGGGTGGGATACCCCGGATCGTCGCTACCGGGATGTGGGGCGCGACGAAGCCGAAACGCTGCGCAAGCTCCATGAATGGAACCAGCCGATCCATCGCGTGCGCGGCCGGATTGAGAAGATCTTCGGAACCTGGAAGCGCTGCTACGGCCTTCGTCGAATGCGATGGCGAGGTCTCGCCAAAGCTGCCGTCCAGGTCCATCTCACCGCCATCGCCTACAACCTCAAGCGCACCATGAATATTCTGGCGGCAGCTGCCTGAGCGTTCGAATTGCTATGCCGACGTGCTGGCCAAACAAACGCCGGCCCGAGGATCCGGAAAAATACGCCGTCTCTTCAGTGCCCTACGCCAACCCGCGCACAGGTCTCATAAGTGACGTGCTTCCCAGCTTTCCGCCAGTTTGGATGAACACACTACGGAAATACGTTATGTAATTTACATGATGAGGAAATAGGTCCTGCAATGAACAGGCTGCGGAAATACGCCCTGGATACGCAGGCTGAATCACACCGATGCGCTGATGGAAAGGCCTTTTCCGTGGCCTGTTGGGTTTGGGGTTTCTTTATGCCTCTGGCGGGCAAAGGGCGCCCGAGCATCGCACCAAAAAGTGGGAACCGGTTTTTGGCATCGGCGATGCGACGACAAAGATCCGGCCTTTGCAATCCCGTTAATGGGGTGGTGCTTGTATGGCCAATGTGGGGTGATGACATAAAAGCCTGCGGCGCTAATAAGGGGCGCCGCAGGCTTTCAATTTTCAGACGGTGCGTCCGACACCTGTCGCCGAACCCGTGGCGCGACATAGACAGTAATGGGAGCGCGAGGGACGAGTCCCTCGCATCTAAAAACCCCCTTAAACCCTCATCCCGGCCCGCCCGGCCAGCTCATGCACATAATGCCACGCGATCCGCCCCGATCGGCTGCCGCGCCGCTTGGACCATTCCAGCGCATCGCCCACTTCAAAGCTCAGCCCCAACTCCTGCGCATAGCCGGAAATAATCGCGAGATAATCGTCCTGAGAGCAGGCATGGAAGCCGATGGAGAGGCCGAAGCGGTCGGCCAGCGCCAGCTTGTCGTCGACCACATCGCGCGGGTTGATGGGATCGTCCTGTTCGCCCAGAGAGCGCCCGACGATGGCGCGGCGGTTCGATGTGACGGCAAGGCGGACATTGGCCGGGCGCGCCTCGACCCCGCCTTCGAGCCATGAGCGCAGCGCGCGCGGGCCGGAGAGATCGCCTTCCTCAAAGCCGAGGTCGTCAATGAAGGTGAGGAATTGCCGTTCGACGCGTCCCAGCATGGCAAACAGCGCCGAGAGCGAGGAGAGCGCATCGGGGGCCACCTGAACTAGCGCGATGGCGCCGGGGTGGGCCTGCGCGGCGTTCAGCACGCTGGCGCGCACCAGCGCCGATTTGCCCATGCCGCGCGATCCCCACAGCAGCATGTCATGCGAGGCATGGCCTGCCGCCAGCCTTGCGACATTGCGGGCAACCGCTTCTTTCTGCTGCTCAATGCCCTGAAGCAGGCGCAATGCGGGGGCGTCCAGCCGATCCACCCCGCGCGCGGTCCGCCCATCCCAGACATAGGCGGGATGGGCCAGCCATTCGGCGGGTGCCGGGGCGGGGGGAGCCAAATGCGCGCCCAGTCGCTCCAGAGCATCGGCAATACGGGCCAGCGGATCGCCCTGATCGGCCATAAATTCGTTCCTTATGCTTGGCTTTGCTGCTCTTGCGCTATAGCGGGAGAGCTATGGCTGACAATGATCTTCCCCGTATCGTGACCACCGCGCCTGATGATCTGGCGCTGGCGGCGCGCGCCTTGCGCGACGGGGCGATTGTCGCGGTGCCCACCGAGACGGTTTACGGACTGGCCGCGCGGGCGGACAGTGTCGATGCCGTGGCCGCGATCTATCGCGCCAAGGGACGACCGGATTTCAACCCCTTGATTGTCCATGTGCCCGATCTTGCCGGAGCTGAGGCGCTGGCGGTGCTCGATGATCGCGCGCGGGGGTTGGCGGCGGCTTTCTGGCCGGGGCCTTTGACGATGGTTCTGCCGCGCCGGGATGATGCGCCTTTGGCGGCGGCGGTGACGGCGGGCCTGCCCACGGTGGCGATTCGCTGTCCGGCGCATCCGGTGATGCAGGCGATTTTGCGCGAATCCGGCCTGCCGCTGGCCGCGCCCTCGGCCAATCGCAGCGGCGGGGTCAGCCCTACCACGGCGGGTCATGTCGCGGCCTCGCTGGGCGGGCGGGTGCCGGTGATCGTTGATGGCGGGGCGTGCAAGGCGGGGATTGAATCGACGATTGTCGCCCTGCGCGACGATGGCGGATGGCAGGTGCTGCGTCCCGGCCCGATCACTTCGGCGGATCTGGCCGCGGTGCTGGGGCAGGGCGAGGCGCATGAGGATCGCGGCATCGAGGCGCCGGGGCAAATGACCAGCCATTATGCGCCGGGCAAGCCGGTGCGCCTGAATGCCGCTGAGAAGGCCGCTGACGAGTTTTACATCAGTTTTGGGACGGAGGAGGGCGATAGTGTACTTTCGCGCTCAGGCGACCTTGCAGAGGCCGCCGCGCGGCTTTACGCGGCGCTGCATGAGGCGGCCCATGCGCCGCAGCCCAAAGTGGCCATTGCGCCCATCCCGGATAAAGGCATCGGCGCGGCGATCAACGACCGCCTGCGCCGCGCCGCTGCGCCGATCTGAACCGTGCCGGTTCAGGGTTCGCACACCAATTTGCCCGAACCCATCGCGCTGACCTCGCATTTCGCGCGGCCTTTGACATGGACCGATCCCGAACCCATCATCGAAGCCTTCACCGTCCCGTCCGAGGCGAATTGCGTGTCGCCTGAACCAAGGATCGAAATATCGGCCTTGTCGGCCTTCAGGGGGGCCATCTCGGCGCTGCCGCTGCCCGCGATATTGACCTTCAGATCGGCGGTATGGCCCGCCCCGCGATAGGTGCCCGAACCGCCGATCGAGATTTCCAGCTTTTCGCCGTCCACCTTGGGTGTTTCGATATCGCCCGAACCCACGATGTTGATTTGCGCCTCACGCGCCAGATCGGCGCTGGTGATCTTGCCCGATCCGGTCATGGTCAGCGATTTGGGCGCGGGCATGGTCACCAGCACCGAAACCGCCTCGCCGGTGTTCCAGCCTTTCCTGTCGCGCAAAATCCCCAGCGTGCCGTCCTTCAGCGTAAAGCGCAGGTGCGACGCCTGATCGGGGGCGCCATCGACCTTGATGGCCAGTTTTTCGCCCGCTTCGATTTTTACCGCATCGGGGCCAAGCACCACCACGCTGTCGGGCGCCGGGCCGGACAGGTCGAGTTCGGCCAGCGGCTTGCCCGCGCCATGCAGCGAAACCTCGCCATCGTGGCATCCCGATAGAATGGCGGTCATGCCGATGGCGATCATCGGGGCAAAGGCGGATGTGATCTTGCGAAAGTCCATGGGGCTGCTCCCTGACATATTGCGTGTTGGTGTTGTAATACACCACACACCCAAAGGGAAGCCCCAAAGAAAAAGGGGCCGCCCCGACGGGCAGCCCCTCTTTGCAAACCCATACGGGCCCCGGCCGATCAGACGGCGGCGGCGGCCTCGTAATATTTGGGCGCATACTCATTAAGGATCGCGAGGATCTTCTTCAGAGCAGCCGGTTCGTCGGTCTTTTCCATCGCGGCCAGTTCGCGCGCGAGGCGGCTGGAGGCGGCTTCAAAGATCTGGCGTTCCGAATAGGACTGCTCGGGCTGATCGTCGGCGCGGAACAGGTCGCGGGTCACTTCGGCGATCGAAACCAGATCACCCGAATTGATCTTCGCTTCATATTCCTGGGCGCGGCGCGACCACATGGTGCGCTTGACCTTGGGCTTGCCCTTGAGCGTGTCCATCGCCTCGCGCAGGGTCTTGTCCGAGGACAGCTTGCGCATGCCGATGGCTTCGACCTTGTTAACCGGAACGCGCAGCGTCATGCGTTCTTTTTCAAACCGCAACACATACAGTTCAAGCTTCATCCCCGCGATCTCCTGCTCAAGCAGTTCGATCACCCGGCCAACGCCGTGCTTGGGGTATACGACGTAATCTCCGACATCGAAGGCGTGCGCCTTGGCGGTCATCTATCGTCCTTTCACTCGGCTCGGTGCAGCATGGAGAGGATCACGGCGGATATTGCGCATGCCCGTGCAAAAGTGATGAGCTTTTGCTGCGGTATGATGCGAAACATCAACCGAGTGCTGCAACGACGCCTTTCATGGTCAGGGGGTTCGACCCGGTTCTTTGCGATGACGACAGGCCAGACATAGGGACAGCCTGTCGCGACTGTCCTATTATATAGCACGCCTGTAACAAAATTGCCAGAGGCCAGCGGTGCGTTTATCGCAACCCCAGCCTCTGGCAGCAAAATTTTATCGTTCGGGCACCCGAAAATGCCTTCCGGGGGTGATTCGCCCCCCGGTAGATTCTCTTAGTCGCCTTCGCCCGGCGCTTCAGAGAAGAACTTTTCGAACTTGCCGTCCACGCCCTTGAATTCGTCGGCGTCCTCGGGCGAATCCTTCTTGGTGGTGATGTTGGGCCATTCGGCGCTGAACTTGGTGTTCAGCTCCAGCCACTGCTCCAGCCCGCTTTCGGTGTCGGGCAGAATGGCTTCGGCCGGGCATTCCGGTTCGCAAACGCCGCAGTCGATGCATTCGCTCGGATTGATCACCAGCATGTTTTCGCCTTCGTAAAAGGCGTCAACCGGGCAGACTTCCACGCAATCCATGTATTTGCAGCGGATGCAGGCGTCGGTAACGACATAGGTCATGGCTGCAAATCCCCTTTCAATGAAGAACAAACTTTCCCCGCTGCTAGTGGGGAAGGGGCGGTCTCGTCAAGCGCCTCATAACAGCTTTGTGCTTCATTTGGCGGTCCGCGCCGGTTTGGCATGGCGATCAACCGGATGATCCGCACCCCCGAAGGCACCGGCAGCACCAGCACATCGCCCACCGCGACCGAGGCCGAACAGCGTTCGATGCGCGTGCCGTTGCGGCGGATATGGCCCGCCTCGACCCATTCCTGCGCCGCGCCCCGGGTTTTGACCAGCCGCAGAAACCAGAGGAGCTTGTCGATCCGCATCAGGCCACCAGCGAGGCCAGAGCGGCAAAGGGGCTGTCGACGTCCATCGCGGCCTGCTGACGGGTGGATGCCTCGGTCTCACGCCGGGGAGGATGCCAGCGCCAGACCAGCGGGGCGGGTGGACCATAGACCTCGGCCGGCAGCACGCGCGGCATGATCGGGCGAAATCCGCCCAGCCGCAGCAGATGGGCATAGGCCCGCGTCGAGAGGCCGATTTTCACCGCCTCACCCGGATCGAGCGAGAAGGCCGTCTTGCCGGTTTTTCCGCTCGCCGCCTTGCGCCGCGCATGGGCCTCGCGCAGCAGCCGGTCGGCCCGGTCGATGCGCAGCGCCTCCTGGCCCAAGCGGCGATAGAAGCGCGGCACAGGCTTGTCGCTCAGCTTGACCACCGGGGCCATCGGCTGGGCGATGATGCCCTTTGCGCCCACCGCCGATTGCCATAATTGCAGCGGCGCGGCCTTGACCATCGCGGGGTGAAACACATCGAGCGGCCCGATCCGCACCCCCAGCCTGCGCAGCACATCGCGCTGGGGCGGAGAAAGCTTTTCCACCCCCGAGGCGGCGCGATCAACCATCCCGCCCCCCTCAATCATGCGGATGAGCAGCGCGCGCAGATCCGATCCGCTGTCGGGATCAAGGCTGGCCGCCTCCATTGCCGCCAGCGGGGCAAGCGGTTTCCACCGCCGCGCCAGCCATTGCCCCAGCGCCGCGATCAGATCGGCGCGCAAGGGCGCGGCAAGCCGGTCGAGCAAAGGCACAGCCGTCAGCGTAGGGGTGAGCAGCGCCCGCCCCCGCGCGATCCGGGCAAGAGGATGGCCATGCCAGACGATGCTCTCGCCTTGCATCTCCACATCGGCCTCGCCCGCATTCAGCGCCGCGATCAATTCGCCCGCGCGCCGGGCCAGCAGGTCGGGCAAATGCTTCTCCGCCGCCGCCTGAAGCAGCCGCGCATCCTCGTGCCGCGCCGAAGGATCGACGCGAAAGGCAAAGCCGCTCAGCGTGCCGATCTTCTCGCCCTCGACCAGCACATCATCGCCCTCCATCGCGACCGACAGCAGGCCTGCGTCCGGCCCCAGCTTGCGCATCAGAACGGTGGTGCGCCGGTTGACGAAACGCTCGGTCAGGCGGGCGTGCAAGGCATCGGACAGGCGCGATTCCACCTCACGCGCGCGGGCCGCCATTTCATCGCGCGCCAGCACCCAATCGGGCCGCTGGCAGATATAGGACCACGAACGCACCGCCGCGATCCGGCCCTGCAACGTGTCGATATCGCCCTGCGTGTTGTCGAGCTGGGCAATGGCGCGCGGGGCAGTGTCGGCGGCCAGCGGCCCGTGGCGCAATTCCTCCCACAGGCGGGCGATGAAACGGGCGTGGGTTTCGGCTCCCTGCTGGCGAAAATCGGGCAGCGAGCAGGCTTCCCAGAAACGGCGCACCATACCGGTGCCGCGCACGCCGGGGGCAATATCGGGGTCTTCGGCCAGGCGCTTGAGCACGGCCAGATCGATAGCTTGGGGCGCTGCGATCAGTTCGGCCTTGGCCGGGGGCCGTTCGAGCGAATCGATCAGCCGCGCTACCGAATCAAAGCTGAGATCGGATTCGCGCCAGAACAGGCGGGTCAGCGGGGCGAAGCGGTGTTCCTCGATCGCATAGATTTCCTCATCGGAAAATTCCGCGTCATGGCCCCCGGTTCCGGCCAGCGTGCCAAAGGTCCCATCGCGCTGATGCCGCCCGGCGCGCCCGGCGATCTGCGCCATTTCGGTGGGCAGCAGGCGGCGCTGGCGCACCCCGTCATATTTCGACAGCCCGGCGAAAGCCACATGGGTGATATCAAGGTTCAACCCCATGCCGATGGCATCGGTGGCCACCAGATAATCGACCTCGCCCGATTGATAGAGTTCGACTTGACGGTTGCGGGTTTCGGGGGAAAGCGCGCCCATCACCACCGCCGCGCCGCCGCGAAACCGGCGCAGCATTTCGGCCACGGCATAGACCTGCTCGGCGCTGAACGCGACGATGGCGCTGCGCGGCGGCACGCGCGACAGTTTCTTCGCGCCCGAGTGGCTGAGCGTGGAAAAGCGCGGGCGGCTGACGATCTCGGCCTCGGGTACGAGAGACTTGACCAGCGGCTCCATCACCGAGGAGCCGAGCAGCATCGTCTCATCGCGCCCGCGCGCATGCAGAAGGCGGTCAGTGAAAATATGACCGCGATCCCGATCACCGCAGAGTTGAATTTCGTCGATGGCGACAAAGGACAGGTCGGTGAAGCGGGTATTCGCGCCCTTTTTGGGCGCGCCGCGCACCGGCCCCCTTACCGGCATCGCCTCAACCGTACACAGCAGCCAGCGCGCATTGGGCGGCTCGATCCGCTCCTCGCCGGTGATCAGCGCGACATGCTCCGCGCCTTTGATCGCGCAGACCTTCTCGTAAACCTCACGCGCCAGCAGCCGCAGCGGAAAGCCGATGGCGCCCGAGGAATGGGCGCAGAGCCGCTCGATGGCCAGATGGGTCTTGCCGGTGTTGGTGGGGCCAAGCACGGCCTTTACCCGGCCATCGTGGGATTGTTGCGGGCGAAACGAAGCGCGCAGGTTGGGGGTGTGAACCATTACCCCCTGAATGTGGCAAAGCAGACCCGGCCCTGCAAGGGGCGCTTTGTCGCATTCGGGGGCCAATGGACCAAAAGGCCACAGGTTTAGCGATGACTTAACCATCATGAGGCAGGGAGGGAGGTGTAGAAATCTCCTTTGCAAAGACCATCATGGCAAGCTGCGCTTTTTCCACCCCTGTCGTCTTGCCGCCGGCTCTGGCCGCACGGATGCGGCGTGCCTTGCGCGGTTTCGACTTTGCCACCGACCTCGCCGAGGAGATCGGCACGGCGCGCTGGTATCGCGGGCTGGGGTTGATGCTGGGCGGGATCGGGCTGGCGGTTGCGCTATGGCCGGGCATCGGCGGCGGCCCTGCGATCCAGTCGCAGCCGATGGACGCCGTCGCGCGCCAGGAATGGCGCAGTCAGACCGTCCAGCCCCTGCTCTATGGCGGCGACACCGGCAGCAGGATGGGGCCGACCGCACGGCTCGTTCCACTGGCGCAGGCGCCCGAGCGGCCCAGTCTCGATCTCTCGGTGATGCTGGCGCAGGAGGACAGCGTCGAGGCGATGCTCAGCCGCGCCGGGGTTTCGGCGGCCGACAATGGCACGGTGCGCAGCGCACTGGCCTCCGCCGTAGCACTGGAGGATATCGCGCCGGGCACGCGCTTTGCCCTGCATCTGGGGCAGGCCGCAGGCGCAGGGGCGGCGCGCCCGCTCGAAAGCCTTTCCCTGCGCGCGCGTTTCGATCTCGACCTGACGCTGACCCGTTCTGCAGGCGGTTTTGCCGTGGTTCGCCATGTTCTGCCGGTCGATTCAACGCCTTTGCGCATTCGCGGTGTGGCCGGGGCCAGCGTCTATCGCGCCGCGCGCGCGGCGGGCGCGCCGATGAAGGCGATCCAGCAATTCCTGGCCGCCATCGACGCTCATCTCAGTCTGGATGAGGTTCATCAGGGCGATGTCTTCGACATGGTGGTCGATTACAAACGCGCGCCCGATGGTCAGGTCGAGGTGGGCGATCTGCAATATGCCGCCATCGAATCGCATGGGCATATGGCCAAGCAATTGCTGCGCTGGGGCAAGGGCCGCGATGCGCAATTCTATGACGCCTCCGACATGGCCCAACAACGCGCGACGCAGGCGTTGGTGATGCCGGTCGCGGGCGCGCGGATCAGTTCGGGCTTTGGCCTGCGGCTGCATCCGATCCTTGGTTTTGCGCGGATGCATTCCGGCACCGATCTGGCCGCGCCATGGGGCGCCCCGGTCTATGCGGTGGCCGATGCGCTGGTCAATTTCGTCGGGCCGCATGGCGGGCATGGCAATTACATCCGGCTGGACCATGGCGGGGCGGTCTCCACCGGCTATGGCCATCTTTCCCGATTTGCCGTGTCGCCGGGCATGAGGGTGCGCGCGGGGCAGGTGATCGGCTATGTCGGCTCGACGGGCCTGTCGACCGGCGCTCATCTGCATTATGAAGTGTTTCGCGGCGGGGCGTCGGTCGATCCGATGTCGGTGGGCTTTACCGTGCGCGCCGGAGTGGACCGGGCCGAGCTGGCCGCGTTTCGCGCGCGTCTGGCGGCGGTGCTTCACGTGAAACCTTCGGCGGGGCTGGGGCCGGTCGGGGCGCAAATGGCAATGCGCGCGCCTGCATCGGGCGCGGTCTATTGATTGGCGTCCCCTGTTGATTGACGTCAAAGCCTGAAGGGCTGGCCTATGGCAGCCGATTGCATTATCTGTTGCATAAGGATGGCCCCCGTGAGTGATGAAACCGACCAGATCGAAGGCGAACAGGTGGCCCGCAAGACGCCCTATGAGCGGCTGGGCGGGCGCGAGGTGATCGCGGCCATCACCAACCGTTTCTATGATCTGATGGAGGCTGATCCGGCCTATGCCGAGTTGCGCGCAATGCATGCCGCCGATCTGGGGCCGATGCGCGAAAGTCTGGCCGGGTTTCTGACCGGATGGTCGGGCGGGCCGCGCGACTGGTTCGCCTCGGGCAAATGCATGATGAGCATGCATCGCGGATTGCCGATTGCGCGCGAAACCGCCGATCAATGGGCCGCCGCCATGCGCCGCGCGATTGCCGATGTGGCCCCGGAGGATAAGGTGATGGCGGACGCCATGGCGGGCGTGCTGGAGGAGATCGCCGGTTCGATGGTGCCGGTTGGGGTTCCCGTTGAGGCGTCAGCGGACTGAATGCACAGGCTCGACCGCTCCCGACGCAGCCTTGCCATCGCGCTTTCGGCGCTGGCGGGCTTTGTCGATGCCAGCGGTTTTGTCGCCAATGGCGGCTATTTCATCTCCTTCATGTCGGGCAATTCGACGCGCATGGCGGTCAATCTGGCCAGCGATATGCGCCGCGCTCTGGTGCCTGCGGGGCTGATCATGGGCTTTGTGCTGGGCGTGGCGCTGGGCACAGCGGTGGCGGCGCGTTCGGGCGCGTGGCGCAAGGTGGCGGTGCTTGGCATGGTCTGCGCCTTGCTGGCGGTGGGCGCGCTGACGCATGGCACGGTGATTGCCCAGGGGGCGCTGGTGCTGGCGATGGGGGCCTTGAACGCCACGTTTCAGCGTGAGGGCGAGGGGAGCCTTGCGCTGACTTACGTGACTGGAGCGTTGGTGAAAGCGGGCCAAGCGCTGGGCGGGCAGAAGGTGCCGGGTGCGGGGGCCGGGCTGGCGCTATGGCTGGGTCTGGTGCTGGGCGGTGTGGGCGGTGCGGCGATGGGGCTGCATCATCCAGAGGCTGGCCTGTGGATGGGGGCGGCATGGGCGGCCGTCGCAACATTGGCCGCCGTCAGCATCACGCGGCCCTAGGCCGCAGGCAGCATCACGCGGCAATAGAGAGCAGTTTTTCGCGCGAGGTCGCCCCGCGCAGCAGCGTTACCCGGCTCGATCCGATGCCCAATGCCTGCGCCACCAGTTCGATCACCGCTTCGGTCGCCTTGCCGTCCTCAGGCTTGGCGCGGACCTTGACCAGCAACCGGCCCTCGACAATCTCGACCCCCTTGCTGCGCGCGCCGGGCGTCACCTTGACCGCCAGCCTGCCCTCGCCATCGACCAGCGCGCGGATGGCCTCGGGCGCGGGCAGGGCGAGTTTAGGCCGCGCCATGCAGCAGCATATCGTCCAGCGCCGCCTTGTGATCGCGCCCGTTGCGGACATAGGCGGCCACGCCGCGCTGCATGTCGGCCAGTTGGGCATCGTCCAGTTCGCGCGCATAGCGGGCCGGTTGGCCGATCCACATCTGACGGCTGGGGATGCGCTTGCCGGGGCTGAGCAGCCCGCCTGCGGCCAGCATCGCGTCCTCTTCGACCACACAGCCATCCATGACGATCGCGCCCAGCCCGACGAAAGACCGGTCCATCAGCGTGCAGCCATGCACCATCGCCATATGGCCGATCAGCACATCCTCGCCGATGACGGTGGGGAAACCATCGTGCATTCCCGGTTTGGGGCTGTCGCAATGGACCACGCTGCCGTCCTGGATATTGCTGCGCGCGCCGATGCGAATCGAATTGGCATCACCGCGAATCACGCAATTGTACCAGATGCTGACGTCCGGCCCGATTTCGACATTGCCGATAATCCTGCAACCTGGTGCAATAAAAGCACTTTCATGGATGCGGGGCCAGATGCCCTTGAACGGGGCGATGGTAACGTCTGAACGCATGGTGTCCTCTCAGCTCTTCGGCCGTGCAATGCGATAGAGAACATGGGGACGCAAGCGATCAGTTTCCAGAAGGGCGGGGTGATCGAAATCTTCATCCGGCGCATGGGCCATGCCGATCCGCATCATCAGCGCCCGGCTTTTGGCATTTTCGCGCGTGGTGATGGCAACAATCGTGGCCATATCGCGATGCGTCCATGCCCAGCCCAGTACCGCGCGGGCGCTTTCCGTGCCATAGCCCTGACCCCAAGCGGCGCGGGCCAGACGCCAGCCAATCTCGTATTCCGACAGCGGGGGGCGGGGCGGGCAAAATCCGCACATGCCAAGGAATTGCCCATCCCCGCGCCGCTCCATCGCCCAGAACGTGTGGCCATGCTGCGCCTGCATGGCCATCATCCGGTCGATCATCGCATCGCTGCTCTCGCGGTCCAGCGAGGGCAGGTAGCGCATCACCTCGGCGTCCTGCGCCATCATCCAGGCGGCGTCGCGGTCGCGATCCTCCCATGGGCGCAGGATCAGCCTGTTGGTGATGATGGGCAGAGCGTCAGACAATTTCAGGCATTCAGCAGGCGCGCGGCATGCAGCGCATGATAGGTCAGCACTCCGCTGCAGCCCGCCCGCTTAAACGCCAGCAAGGTTTCCAGCACCATCGTGTCGCGATCCGCCGCGCCCGCAGCCACGGCGGCCTCGATCATCGCATATTCGCCACTCACCTGATAGGCGAAGACTGGCACGCCGAATTGCTGCTTCACGCGGATGGCGATGTCCAGATAGGGCAGGCCGGGCTTGACCATCACGCTGTCCGCGCCCTCGGCCAGATCGACGGCGACCTCGCGCAGCGCTTCCTCGGCATTGGCCGGGTCCATCTGGTAGGTCTTCTTGTTGCCTTTCAGCAGCCCGCGACTGCCCACCGCATCGCGGAAGGGGCCATAGAAGGCGCTGGCATATTTGGCGGCATAGGACATGATCTGGACGTTGTGGTGGTTTTCGGCCTCCAGCGCCTGCCGAATCGTACCGATGCGGCCGTCCATCATGTCCGAAGGGGCGATGATGTCCGCGCCCGCCGCCGCCTGATTGAGCGACTGGCCCACGAGTACCTCAACCGTGGCGTCATTGAGCACATAGCCCGCATCGTCGATCAGCCCGTCCTGACCGTGGCTAGTATAGGGATCGAGCGCGACATCGGTCAGCACGCCGATATCATCGCCGCAGGCATCCTTGATCGCGCGGATGGCGCGGCACATCAGATTGTCGGGGTTGAGCGCCTCGGCGCCATCCTCGCTGCGGCGCTCGGGCTGGGTATTGGGGAAGAGCGCCAGCACGGGGATGCCCTGCGCCACGGCCTCTTTGGCCCGCGCGACGATGCCATCCACGCTCCAGCGCGAGACGCCGGGCAGCGAGGGGATCGGTTCCTCAACGCCCGCGCCTTCGGTGACGAACAGGGGCCAGATCAGGTCGGCGGGGGTCAGGATGTTTTCGCGGTGAAGCGCGCGCGACCAGCCGGTGGCTCGGGTACGGCGCAGGCGAAGCGCCGGAAAGGGCGCGGGGATGGTCTGGGTCATGGGCGCAGGGTCTAAACCCCTTGCGGCTTTACGAAAAGGGAGAATTGAAGGGCGGGACGTTTTGCCCCACCCTTCAATCCTTTGATTTATCGACTTATTCGCTCTCGCCCTCATTCTCGCCGCCGTTTTCGGACGGCTCGGATGCGGCGCTGGACTTCTTCTTGCCCTTGGGCGTCTTTTTCGCGTCCAGCTTGGGCGCGGCCGGCACGAGCAGGAAGGTCAGCTCGCTCCTGCCATCCTCGCCTTCCTTGACCGTGACATTGACCTCGCCGCCATGGGCCAGCTTGCCGAACAACAGTTCCTCGGCCAGCGGTTGCTTGACCTTGTCCTGAATGAGGCGCGACATCGGCCGCGCGCCATAGAGCCGGTCATAGCCGCGATCACCCAGCCATTCGCGCGCTGCCGCATCGAACTGGATATGCACGTTCTGATCGGCCAGCTGCAGTTCGAGCTGGAGGATGAACTTGTCCACCACGCGGCTGACCACTTCCTTGCCCAGATAGGCAAAGGGCACGATAGCATCCAGACGGTTGCGGAATTCGGGGGTGAAGAGGTTGCGCACCGCTTCCTCGCCCGCATCCGCCTTGGAGATGTCGCCAAAGCCGATACCGCTGCGCGCCATGTCGGACGCGCCCGCATTGGTGGTCATGATCAGGATCACGTTACGGAAATCGACCGTCTTTCCGTGGTGATCGGTCAGGCGGCCATTGTCCATCACCTGAAGCAGGATGTTGAACAGATCCGGATGGGCTTTTTCGATTTCGTCGAGCAGCAGCACGCAATGCGGTTGCTGGTCAATGGCATCGGTGAGCAGACCGCCCTGATCAAAGCCGACATAGCCCGGAGGGGCACCGATCAGGCGCGAGACCGAATGGCGCTCCATATATTCCGACATGTCGAAACGCTGGAGCGGGATGCCCATGATTTCCGACAGACGCTTGGCCACCTCGGTCTTGCCGACGCCCGTGGGGCCGGAGAACAGGAAACAGCCGATCGGCTTGTCCGGATCGCGCAGGCCCGCCCGGCTCAGCTTCATGGCCGAGGAGAGCACTTCGATGGCCTTGTCCTGACCAAACACCTGGCGCTTGAGATCGCGTTCCAGATGGCCCAGCACCGCGCGGTCGTCCTTGCTGACCGACTTGGGAGGGATGCGCGCCATCGTGGCGATCACGGCCTCGATCTCGCGCTCGGTGATGGTCTTCTTGCGCTTGGAGGGCGGCACCAGCATCTGCATCGCGCCCACTTCGTCGATCACGTCGATCGCCTTGTCGGGCAGCTTGCGGTCGTTGATGTAGCGCGCGGACAGTTCCACCGCCGACTTGATCGCGCCCGGCGTGTATTTCACCTTATGGTGATCTTCAAACGCGGTGCGCAGACCTTTCAGGATCTTGATCGTGTCCTCGATGCTCGGTTCGTTCACATCGATCTTCTGGAACCGGCGCAGCAGGGCGCGGTCCTTTTCGAAGTGATTGCGGAACTCCTTATAGGTGGTCGAGCCGATGCAGCGGATCGAGCCGCCCGAGAGCGCGGGCTTCAGGAGGTTGGACGCATCCATCGCCCCGCCGCTGGTGGCGCCGGCGCCGATGACGGTGTGGATCTCGTCGATGAAGAGGATCGCGTGCGGCATCTTTTCGAGTTCCGAAACGACCTGCTTCAACCGCTCTTCAAAATCGCCGCGATAGCGCGTGCCCGCCAGCAGCGAACCCATATCGAGCGAATAGATCACCGCATTGGCCAGCACTTCGGGCACTTCGCCCTCGACGATCTTGCGCGCAAGACCCTCGGCAATCGCGGTTTTGCCCACGCCGGGGTCGCCCACATAAAGCGGGTTGTTCTTCGACCGGCGGCACAGGATCTGGATCGTGCGGTCCACCTCGGGCCCGCGCCCGATCAGCGGATCGACCTTGCCGCCCAGCGCCTTTTCATTGAGGTTGACGCAGAACTGGTCGAGCGCGGAATCCTTCTTGTTGGCGCTGCCCGCCGACTTGGTTTCCTGCTTTTCTTCCTGACGCGGTTCTTCGGCCTCGGCGCCCTTGGGGCTCTTGTCCTCGATCTTCTTGCCGCCCTTGCCGATGCCGTGGCTGATAAAGCTGACGGCATCCAGACGGCTCATGTCCTGCTGCTGCAGGAAATAGACCGCATAGGAATCGCGTTCGGAAAACAGCGCGACCAGCACATTGGCGCCGGTGACCGTATCCTTGCCGCTGGATTGAACATGCAGGATGGCGCGCTGGATCACGCGCTGGAAACCGGCGGTCGGGGCCGGATCACCCTTTTCCTTGGTTTTCAGGCTCTGGTATTCCTGATCCAGATATTGCTTCACCGCCTCGGCCAGATCGCCCAGATCCACACCGCAGGCGATCATCACCTGCGACGCATCGGGATCGTCGATCAACGCCAGCAGGAGATGCTCCAGCGTTGCATATTCATGGCTGCGCTCCGACGCCTGGCTGAGTGCCGCGTGGAGGGTCTTTTCGAGACTTTGGGCGAAACTGGGCATTGATCGCGCTTTCGCTACTAAGAGGGCAGGGGGCTGGAGGGAAGGGATGGGCGAGCAAGCCGGGATGATACCTCGGCAGGATATGCGACAACAGGTGTGATAAAGCCCATATGGCGATCCCCTGCACAATTACGAGGGGGCGCGCGCATCAGCTTGTCGCACCCGATGAGGACGGGGCCGATGGGGCGGATGTCCGAAACAGCGCCTCGGCGGCAAGGCGATTGGCGGCGCTGCGGGCCTTGTGTGCACGAACCCGCGCGATCTCGGCTTCCAGCAGAGCCACGCGCGTATCCAGTTCGTCAATCGAATAAGGCTCAAGGCTCTCCAAAGAGAGGGAGGCCGCAGCGTCCTTGCGACCGCTTGCCAAAGCATGGGGGCGATCTTCATCTTCCATTGGCAACAGCATCGGACTGCTTTCGCTTGCTGTCAACAGGGCGTGAGGCTAGGGATTACAGTTAAATAGTGTATTACAGCATCGCGGGGCAATCATGGGGTCTGTGCTTCCCGAATTTATGAAGGCGGTGACATTCGATTCTCCGGGGCCGGCGCAGGTCCTGAAAGTGTCGGATCTGGCGGTGCCGATGCCCGGCGCGGGTCAGGTTTTGATCAAGGTGGCCGCTGCCGGGGTCAACCGGCCCGATGTGATTCAACGTCTTGGCCAATATCCCGCGCCCAAGGGGCATTCCCCGATCCTGGGGCTGGAAATCGCGGGCGAGGTGGTGGCGCTTGGGGCGGGCGCCGATCCCGCATTGCTGGGCCAGAATGTCTGCGCGCTGGTCAATGGCGGGGGATACGCACAATACTGTATTGCCGAGGCGGGCATATGCCTGCCCGTGCCCGATGGTCTCTCGATGGTCGAGGCGGCCGCGATTCCCGAGACGCTGTTTACCGTGTGGCACAATGTGTTCGAACGCGGCTGGGCCAGCGAGGGCGAGCGCGTGCTGGTCCATGGCGGCACCAGCGGGATCGGCACGATGGCGATTACACTGGGCAAGGCCTTCGGGCTGGAGGTGATCGTCACCTGCGGCAGCGACGAGAAGTGCGAACGCGCGATCGAACTGGGCGCGGCCCATGCGATCAATTACCGCACCCATGATTTCGTCGAAGAGGTCAAGCGCATCAGCCATGGCGAAGGCGTGCATCTGGTGCTGGACATGGTGGCGGGCGATTATGTGGCGCGCAATCTGAAATGCCTGGCCGATGACGGGCGCCATGTCACCATCGCGGTTCAGGGCGGGGCCAAGGCCGAGGTGCTGATGTGGCGGGTCATGGCGCGGCGCCTGACGCTGACGGGATCGACGCTGCGGGCGCGCTCCAACGCTTTCAAGGTGCTGCTGGCGCAGGAAATCGCCGCCAATGTCTGGCCGCTGGTCGATGAGGGCGAGGTCCGCCCCGTCATGGCGCGCACCTATCCGCTCGAACAGGCGGCACAGGCTCATGCGCAGATGGAATCGGGCGATCTGGTCGGCAAGATTGTGCTGGAGGTGGTATGAGCTATCCGTTGCTGCGTCTGAGCGATGACCGGGCATGGGTGGAAATCCGCAAGGGACGCGGCGCGGTCACCTGGAACGACATGGAGCGCGTCTTTGAAGGCGCCGCCAGGGCCGGGCAGGAATGGCGCGGCGATGAGGGCGGCAAGCTCTCCGGGCGCTGCTGCATCTCGTCCTCACATGTCGATTCCACGCTCAGCCTGCCCTATGCCGTGCATGGTCAGGACGGGGTGAATGTCGGTCAGGCCGTTGAACTGGCCTTTCCCGATGACATGATCTGGAAAGCCTCGCTGCATGGACAGGCCTTTGTCCTGCATGAGGATCCGATTTCGGCCAATTGCTACAAGATCCGGCTGACGGCGGCCCTGCTGGGCCTGCCTTTGTCGCGGCGAGCCTATGATATCCGCAAGAGCGAGACGCGGACGCCTGAATTTCTGGCGCGGGTCAATGCCAATGGCCGCATCCCGGTGCTGGAAATCGCCGGGGCCAGCGGCATCCGCTTTCTGCCCGAAAGCAATGCGGCCTGCTGGTATCTGGCCAGCGGTTCGCGCCTGATCCCGACCGACCGCTTTGCGCAGGCCGACATGCTGCGCTGGATGTTCTTTGAACAATATAATCACGAGCCCAATGTCGCCACCCTGCGCTTCTGGCTGGCCTATCTGGGCGAGGAAAACCTGAGCGACGCGCAAAAGGGGCAATTGGACGCCAAGCGCAGCGCGGGCGAGGCGGCGCTGCGGCTGATGGACGAACATCTGGCGATGCACGACTGGTTTGTCGGCCATGGCATCACGCTGGCCGATATCGCGCTCTTTGCCTATACCCACGTGGCCGGGGAAGGCGGCTTCGTTCTGGATGATTTTCCCGCCATCCAGCGCTGGATTGGCCGGATTGAGGCCCTGCCGGGCTTTGTGCCGCTGAATTAACGGCGCAAATCCGCGCGATTTTGCGGCAAAACGCTTGCCCAGAATCAATCCCGCGCTTATGGGGAAAAGGTTAGGCCGCTCCGTGAAGGGGCGGCCCTTCTATTTTGTGCCCGGTTTTGGCGGGTTTTTCCCGCCTCAAACACGCTCGGAGATGACCCGTGACCCAGCCCACCCCGCTGATGCCGCATGCAACGGCCTCGTGGCTTGTCGACAATACCGCGCTCACGTTTGAGCAGATCGCAGACTTCTGCGGACTGCACATTCTCGAAGTGCAGGCCATGGCCGACGATCTGACCAGCGCCAAGTATATGGGCCGCGATCCGCTGCGCGCGGGCGAACTGACCGCCATCGAAATCGAACGCGGCCAGAACGACCCCAACTATCGCCTCAAGATGTTCAAGGCGCCCGTCACCGTCAGCCGCACCAAGGGCCCGCGCTATACGCCGGTGTCCAAGCGCCAGGACAAGCCCGACGGCATCGCCTGGATCCTGCGCAACCACCCCGAAGTGTCGGACGCCCAGATCAGCAAGCTGATCGGCACCACCCGCACCACCATCGCCGCGATCCGCGACCGCAGCCACTGGAACATCGGCAACATCACCGCCAAGGACCCTGTGACGCTGGGCCTGTGCTCGCAGCGCGAACTGGACGCGATGGTGGCCAAGGCCGCCAAGGGCCGCAGCGCCGAGGATGACGAGGCCGACGTCCAGCGGTTGGGCAGCGACCGCGACGCGCTGATCGAAGAACTGCGCGCCGCCCGCGAAGCGCAGGCCAAGGCCGCCAGCGAAGCCGCGCAGGAAGCCGAAGCCGCCGCATGGCTCGCCGCCAAGCGCGCTGCGGAGGCCGAAGGGCGCGAATAAGCGCTTCGGTTTCTCGGTATGGAAAAGGGGGCTGCCTTCGGGTGGCCCTTTTTTTTTGGTTTTGCAGGGGTTTTAAGAGGCCTCCGGCGGGCAAAGGGCGGGGGCCCTTTGCAATCCCGTTATGGGGTTGCGCTTTGGTTCGTAAGCGGGTGGGTGGGGCTTCGGTTGTAAAGCCTGCGGCGCGGCAAGCTCATCTCTATCCGCGCCGCAGGCTTTAAACTTCAAACGCTGCGTCCGACACATAACGCCGAACCCATGGCGCCACGCAGACAGTAACGGGAGCGCGAGGGACTGGTCCCTCGCATTCATCCTTCCTTCTTCAAAACCCCGATCAAGCCCCACCCCACTGCCCGATCCTTGGATCCAACGCCACCGCCTGCCGCCGCAGGGCCGCCCGCGCCAACCGCTCCACCTCGACCTTGCGGCGCGCCGGGGCCAGCGGCATCAAAGGCGCGGACCGCAGGATTTCGGCGTCATAGCCATCGGCCACAATCAGGCCGCATTGGTCGGGGCGAAAGGCTTCGCTTTCCATGCAGGCGCGGTCGAGATGGCTGGCCAGCCCCCAGAAGAAGCGGTCGCAATGGTCGAGATAGTCGGTCCATTTGCCATCGCCCATCAGGTCGGCGCGGGCCACTTTGATTTCGACGATGATGACCTGTCCCTTGGCGTCGATGCCCATCAGGTCGGCCCGCCGCCCGTTGCGCAGCGGCATTTCGGCCATGCACCAGATGTCGTTGCGGGCAAACAGGCGGGAAATCCCGCGCGCGACCGCCAGAGCATCGGCGGGCATGCCATCGGGAATCAGCGAATCAGGCGAAATATCCATCTCACCATTTTAGGAACAGAAGGCGAACTTACAAGCCCTGATCGTCGCTTGCCGGGGCCAGCGCCAGCAAGCCGCGCCGTGCCGAGGTGAACTCCTGCCACAGCGCGCGCGCTGCGGGCACCACATCGCCGCCGCGTTCATGCACCGAGAGCAGCGCCGCCACGCCCGGCTCCATAATGGCGACCAGATCGCCGATGGATTGTTCGATCAGCCGCGCCCGGCGCGGATCTGCCCCGCGCAAACCGGTCGGAAAAGCCAGCAGCGCGGCCACTTCCTGCGCGGAATTTTCCCCGGCCAGCGCGGCAATCGCCCGCGCCGCTTCGCGCAGCGCGCCCCAGCGCATGCCCAGCGGATCGACATTGTCGTCGGGCAAAGCCCCCGATTGGGCCAGAGCATCGGAAGAGGAGGGCAAGGGTTCCATGAACCGTCATTATAAAACCTAGGCCTTGCCAAAAACCTAATACAGCAAACTTTTTTACCATACAGCGAAAATCTCTGGCCACGACGGTCAAGCGCTGCTAACCGCGCAGACATTCGGTGCGCATCCGTAGCTCAGCTGGATAGAGTACTGCCCTCCGAAGGCAGGGGTCACAGGTTCGAATCCTGTCGGGTGCACCATTTCCCTTCATCGACGCGCTGAACGCCGGGACGATCAGTCCTTTCGCGCGCCCAGCACCACATCCAGCACGGCATGGTGCAGTTGCGCCGGGGTCAGGTCGATGCGTTGATCCGATCCGCGCACATATTGCCCCTGTGCATCGAGGCGGACCATCACATAGGGCGTATGCCGCGCGCCGCCCGGCCGGGTCGCGCCGGGGATGCTGGGGCGATGGTCGCCGAAAAAGACCAGCATCGCCGGCCGCCCCGCCTGCGCCATCCGCTCGACCAGCGTGGCCAGCATGGCATCGCTGTTGCCGACCAGCCGCAGATAGCTGCGGACCAGATCGCGCTCGGCGCCTGCGGCCTCCTCGGGTGCCCATGGGCCGTGGTTTTCGATGGTGACGGCATAGATCATGGTCGGCCCGTCGGCCTGCGATGCCAGCGTGTGGATCGCATCGGCCATGGCCGCATCGGTGACATAGCGGCCGTCCTCGGGCCGGGGCGGGTCAAACCTTTCCTCGCCCACCAGTTCGTCAAAACCCGCTGCGGGCATGATCGCGTCGCGGCCGTAAAAGCGCATGTCATGCGGGTGGACAAAGAGGCTGCGCCAGTTGGCCGCCTGCAACCGCGCGGGCAGCGCATAGGATGCCTCGCCCAATGCGGTGAGGAAGGGGTCATAGCGGCGGAAACCGAGCACATCCTCGTCGCGCCCAAACAGCACACCATATTCGGTGCGCATCGTATAGGCGCCAAAGCCGCTGACCTCGAGGCGGCCCCATTGCCATGCCTGCGCCCGGGCGGCGGCTAGGCCGGGCAGGGCGAAATCGGGTTGGGCGGGATGGTCGGGGCTGAAGAGTTCATGCGGATCGGCAAAGGATTCACATTGGATGATGATCACCAATTCGGGTGCGTCATCATCGGGCGCATGTCGCGCCACGGAGGGGCAGGGGGCGGGGTCCTGACTCGCCCGCCACCGTCGCCAGTACAGCACCAGCACCGGCACCAGCCCATGGCTGCGGACATCGCCATGGGCATCGGGCATGGTGACGAGAGGACGACACGCCCGCAGGCTGAACGCCAGCACGACCAGCCCGCCCGCCAACAGCGCCGCGCCCGCCAGATGCGGCGCCACCGCAGGATCGAACAGCCATACCAGCACCGCCACCAGCGCCAGCGCGATCAGCCCGACCGCCACCCTTTGCCATGGCCGGACGGCGGAAAGATAGAATTGCGGATGCCGGAACACCGCCCCGACGAGTGCCAGATCGGAAAAAAGCAACGGTTCACCCAGCATCGCATGTTTGGCGTTCGAGGCCAGCGTAAACAGGGCGGCCAGCGCCAGCACCAGCACCGCGGCAACCATCATGCTGCCGCTGAACATCAGAAACAGGCCGAACAGCGCGATTGTCGTCCAGCCCATCAGCCATAGGCCGATCAGGCTGCGCCCCGGCAGGCGAGGCCGGGGATGGACCAGCGCATCGAGCGCCATGACCATCACGAGCAAAGCTGCAAAGGTCAGCACCTCGGATATCGCCCTAAGCAGATCCTGTTCACCCCGTTGACCCCTTCAGGTCGATTTCCGTGCGCCTCATCACGCGGCCGGGCCATAGCCTGCTCTGTGGACAGTGTCATCAGGTCTCGTGTTTCAAATATAGATCTTTCCGAGTCTTGCCCGATACATGGGAGGGGACTAACGCCGGAGCAAAGAACAGGGGCAAACGTGTCCCGGCCTTTCGCATTGCTGTTGGATGGAGCGTTTTTGCACATGCCAGATATTTCGGCCGCGTCCCCGGCTCTTGCCGAAACCGCGGAATACACCTGGTCGGGCGGCGCCAGGCGTCATGTGCTGCTGTTGCAGGGGCTGATGGGGCCGTTGTTCCGATGGCTGGGTCGCGGGCTGATGCGCGACGGACATAGCGTCCACAAGGTCAATTTCAACGGCGGCGACCGGGCGTTCTGGCGCCTGCCCAATGGCATCGATTATCGCGGGTCGCTGGAGGAGTGGCCCGGGGCGTTGCGGCGGCTGATCGGGGACAAGGGAATCACCGATGTGGTGCTTTTTGGCGATTGCCGTCCGCACCATCTGATCGCGCGACAGGTGTGTCAGGAGATGGGCATCCCCGTCCATGTGTTCGAGGAAGGCTATATCCGGCCCGATTGGGTGACGCTGGAGCTGGGCGGGGTCAATGGCCATTCCTCTTTGCCGCGCGATCCGGTGTGGTATCGTGAAACCGCCGCCGCTCTGCCGCCCGTTCCGCCCCATGCGCAGGTCCCTTCCTCGTTCCGCCGCCGGGCGACCGAGGGGCTGATCTACAACGTCGCCGATGTGTTTACCCGCTGGCGCTATCCCCACTGGAACAACCATCGGCCATGGCCGCCGCTGGTCGAGGGCATGGGGTGGCTGCGCAAGCTGCGTCAGGGCAAGGAAAAGCGCGCGCGTGGCGCGGAACTGATCGCCCGGCTGGAAACAAGCGACCAGCCCTATTTCATCTTTCCGCTCCAGCTTGATTCGGATGCCCAGATCCGCCTGCATTCGCCCTTTTCCGGCATTGCCGAGGCGCTCAAGCTGGTGCTGGGCTCTTTTGCGGCCCATGCGCCCGCCCATGCGCGGCTGGTGGTCAAGGAGCATCCGCTCGACAACGGAGTGCGCGACTGGCGGCAGGAAACCGCCACGATTGCCGCGATGCTCGGCATTGCCGAAAGGGTCGATTACATGGACTGGGGCGACATTGTCCCTGTCACCCGGCGGGCGCAGGGCATGGTGACGATCAACAGCACCAGCGGCACTTTGGCGCTGGCCATGGGCGTGCCGGTGGTGGCGATGGGCAGCGCGGTCTATGACATTGCCGACATCACCTGTCAGGACGGGCTCGACGCTTTCTGGCAGAACCCCGTCGCGCCGGACAAGGAAACCTTTGATGCGTTTCGCCGGGTGCTGATCGATCGCTGCCTGATCCCGGGCGGTTTCTTTTCCGAGGAAGCACTGGACAAGGTGGTTCGCCACGCGATTGCCAGGCTGGAAGGGCGGCCGCTGCTGCCCGAATGATCGCTACCACCCCGGCGGGGCGAGCGAGCGCAGCAGGCGGTCGCGCAGAAACCGGGGGAGCGCCCGGTCGAACAGGCGCAGCAGGGCAAAATGCCATGGGGTAACCAAATGCGCGCGCCCCATGCCCTTTCGGCCCGCCATGGCGGCGCGCAGGATGCGCCTTGCCGCCTCCTTGGGCGAGAGCGGCATCGGGCGGGCGCCCGGTACCGCGCGGCCCGCCGCCGTGTCGATAAAGCCCGGAGAGGCCAGTGTAACCGACACGCCATGGGGCCGCATGGCGATGCGCAGCGAATCGGTGAAACGCGACAGCCCCGCCTTGCTGCCCGCATAGGAGGCGGCAAAGGGCAGCGCGTGAAAGGCGGCGGCCGAGCTGATCAGAACCAGCCGCCCGCCGCTCTTACGGTGGCCATTGCGGGCCGCCATCCGCCCGGCGAGGGCCGCCGCCATGGCCGCCGGAGCGATAAAATTAACCTCTATCAGCCGGGCGACCTGAGCGGGATCCTCGACCAGCGCGCCTTTGGCTCGGATGTCGCCAAGCCCTGAGGCGAAGATGGCCATATCGAAGGGACAGGCATCATCCTCGGCTAATAAAGCCGCGACCGCACCCTCCACATCGGTCAGATCCAGTGAACGCACATCGACCAGCGCTCCTTTCTCGCTGCATTGCGCAGCAATAGAGGCCAGTTTTTCGCGATCGCGTCCCCACAGTGAAAGTCGCGCCCCCGGACGCGCCAGTTGTCGCGCCATCGCCTGACCGAGTTCACCAGAGGCGCCAGTAACAATTGTTCGTTTCGGATGAAATTGATCGGTCATAAATCTGTTTTGGGTTAATGATGTAGATTATAAAACCGTCTGACGCTTACCACTTGACAGCAATGAGCCGGTGCTGTCCAGACATGGAGATAATGATCAGCCGAGATTCCAGCATGCAGCGTATCAGACTGTTTAGGAATGAACAGCTTGAAAAGCTTACCGTTCTCTCACCGCTCGGATTCGCCATAATCTGGAGCGTGGCCCTGCCATTGGTGCTCTGGGCGGCCTGGGGAACGGCGGCGCCGATGAAGGCGCTGGGGCTGTTCCTGGGGGGGCTGGTGGTGTGGTGCCTCTTTGAATATGTGATGCACCGCTATTTGTTCCATTGGGAAACCAATTGGGCTCCCGCACGCTGGCTGGTGTTCCTGATCCACGGCAACCACCACAGCAGCCCGAATGACGACATGCGCAACCTGATGCCTCCGGTGATCAGCCTGCCTGCCTCGGCGCTGATCTGGTGGGGGTGCATGGCGCTGGTGGGTCACGGCGGGACATGGCTGTTTCTGGGCTTCATCCTTGGCTATGTGGCCTATGACCTGCTGCATTTCGCCTGTCATCAATGGCCGATGCGCTCGCGGCTGGGCAAGGCGTTCAAGCGCCATCACATGCGCCACCACTATGTTGACGAGCATGGCAATTACGCGATCACCGCGATCTTCCTCGATTGGATCTTTCGCAGCCGGATCATCTCGCCGCGCGGTTGAGAGCGGTTAGCGCTGCAACCGGGCAATCGCCTCGGCCACGATCTCCATATGCCGGGCCCAGCTTGGATTGTGCCATGATGCCATGCGCTGTTGCTGCACCTGGTGCAGCGCGCCGCCGCCAGCATGGTCGAGGATAGCCGTCTTCCAGCCTGGCCCGTCCAGCGGATCGAGATAATCGGGCACATCCCCGCCCGCCTCGCGCAGGGCGGGCAGATCGCTGCACACCACCGGCGTGCCGACCGATAGCGCCTCGGCCACCGGCATGCCATAGCCCTCGGCAAAGGAGGGCAGCAGCAGCGCCCGCGCGCCCCGCAGCAGCCCGGCGATTTGCGTATCGGGACAGCCGTTAAGCTCCTCAACATGGCCCTTCAGCGCGGGGCAGCGCTCGAGCATGTCGATCACCTGTTCGTTTTCCCAGCCGCGCCGCCCGATCACCACCAGCCGGGGCACCTGCGCGGGTGGAAGAGTCTCTGCCAGATGGCGCCAGAGATGGAGCAGCAGCAGGTGGTTCTTGCGCGGCTCGATCGTGCCGATGCAGACGAAATAGGGCCGCCCGTCCGCCCAGACCGCAGGCGGCGCCTCGGCCATGCTCTCGGTGCCCAACAGGGCGACATGCATGGCGATATCGCGCCCCGACCGCGCAATCCACGGGGCAAAGGACGCCCCGGTGGCGGCGGAATTGACGATCACCCCATCGGCCAGCGCGGCCACCGTGGCCATCCGTTTGCGGTGCAGATCGGCGCCGTTGGGGCGGGCATATTCGGGAAATTCGATGGGGATCAGATCGTGGACCATGCAGAGATAGCGCGCATTCTCACGCGCCAGAATGCGGCGGATCAGATCCTGCCGGGTCAGATGATGGGGCGAGACCTGAACATAGACGCTTTTCCCGAGCGCCCGACGCACGCGTCTGGGCCAGAGCGCAGTCATCCACGGCAGACTAGAGATCACCGATTTTCGCGCGCCGCCGCTTTCCTCGCTCATCCAGCGCCGCTCCAGCTCATCGAGATAGGCCAGCGCCGCCTTGCGCGACAGGCGACCATAAAGGCCGGTGGGATGCACGGCGGCAAAGGCCAGATCATCGCCATAATGGGCCAGCATCCCGCGGGCATAGGCCATCTCGACCCGGTCGACCCCCGAGGGTGTGGAATAATGCACCCGCGAAATCAGCCGGGAAATGTCCAGAATGACGGAGCTCATTTCGTGCCTCTCCGGTTCAGGCGGGCCATCAACTGCCCTTGCCAGCGGCGCAGCGGGGCGATCCATTCCAGACGGTTGGGCGCGCGGTCGCTGGCCATGCGGCCGACCAGCACTTCGGGCGGGCAGGGCAGGCCGGTGATCGGATCGAGATAGCGCGGATAGAGGATCAGCACGCCCGCGACCAGTTCGTCCAGCGCCAACGCCCGCCCGCGCCGGTCAGGCACCGCGCCCAGATCGCGCGTCAGGCCCCATCCGGCATAGAAGGGCGTGCCATGGCACGTCACATCCCGCCCGCGCATCAATGCCTCAAATCCGGTCAGCGAGGTCAGCACATGGACCCCATCGACCGTATCGAGCAGCGGCGCCATGCCCCCGCCCCGCGCGATCCGGTCGGCCAGTTGCAGCACTTCGCCATCGGGCACGGCGCCCTTGCGATGACCGGCATCGACATCGGGGTGCGGGCGGAACCAGATCTCGGCGTCGGGTTCGAGCGCGCGCGCCCGGCGCAGCAATTCCAGATTCGAACGCAAACCGCCGCCGCCCGCGATCACCGACATGTCATCCTCGACCTGTCCGGGCACCAGCACCAATCGCCGCGCCCCGCGCCGGGGGGCATTTTCAGCGGTACCGGCGGCATATTTGCTGATCCCGGCCGCGACGATGGTTTCGCGCAAGGAGCGGGCGCGCTCGAGCAGTTCGGGGGAAAAAGCGGTCCGGGCCAGAATCGCTTCCAGATCGCTGGGCCGCGACGGGTCGAAATGGATGCCGCCCCGGTCAACCACGATCGAGGAGGGCGGCACGAGATTGCTGCCCAGCCCCACCGAGCGGACAAAGCCATCCTCGACCCTGACCAGCGGCACGCCCTGCGCCTTGGCCTCGGCCAGCAGGACGGGCGACACGCGCGAGGGCCAGATCGCCACCGCTCCGCCCCGGCGCCGGGCCGTGGTCAGGGCGCGGCGCGGGCTGGACACCATGCGCAGATTGTCCGCGCTCGACCACAGGAAACGTCGGATTTCGGCGCGTTTCCACCATGCCATGCCGCTGGCCACGACAATGCCGCGATTGGCCTCGATGATGCGCCGCCATTCCGCCAGAAGGTCGATGGTGGCCTCCAGCGTGGAAGGGCTGCCGGTAAAGGGATCGCGATAGTGCGCCGATGTCAGGGCGCGAAAGGCATGGCGGTCGAGCACGGCATCGTCCTCGCCCGGCGTGCCAAAGCGGCCCGGCGACAGCACGCGCACCGGCACCCCGGCGATGCGGGCCAGCGCGACCCATTCGTCATCGCCATGGGCCAGCAATTGTCCGGCCCCGGCCAACGCCGACCAAGGATCGACAGAAGCGCGCCATTCGCCGCCTTCGCGCTCGGTCCGGCGGGCCAGCGCCTGACGCAAGGTGCGCGCCGGCGAGGCGGCGACCCACAGGGCTGGGGAGGCGGGCGCCAAGGCGGCAACCTCTGCGGCATCGCGCGGGCGCACAACCATCTCGGCCGGGCCGGGCAGCCCGACGGGCGAGTCCCAGAAGGCTCCGCCGACCCGCGCCGCGCGCAGGTGGGCGAAAAGGGCTGCGGAATCGCCAGCTGCGGCCTCGTCACCGCTAAGGGCCACATGGATGGGCCCCACCCCCGGAAAGGGCGGCGCGCGCAGCAAAGGCGCGGTCACGGCCTCTGCCCCCATGCGGCGATTTCCAATTGCCCGCGCGCATCGCGGCGCAGCAGGCCATAGGCGCCGGTGGGCAGTTTGAGGCCGGGCATATCCCGCATCGCCGCCTGCAGCGCCGGATCGGCCAGCAGCGCGAAACGCGCAGCGCCATTGCTGGTGACCAGCAGGATCGGGCCATCGGCGGGGGGCGAGGCAAAAAGCGCCCGCCATCCGCTCAGCCGCTGTTCGGCATCGACCCGCCAGTCCGGCGGGGGCAGGGCGTGCGCATCCCATGCCGCCAGCGCATCATGGCCGATTCTGCCCAGAACTGTCGCTTCGTCCTTGTCCTCGTCCGGCCCATGGTCGATTTCGGCCAGCCAGTCGCATGACTCGGGCACAGGGATGTCGCTTTGCGCCGCCACAATCGCCTGAGCCGTGGCGCGGGTGCGCAGCAGGGGCGAGGTCAGCACGCGGGAAAAGCGCCAACCCAGCGCCGCGAAATGGGCGCCCAGCGCCTCGGCCTGCGCCTGACCTTGCGCGGTCAGCGGCAGATCGGTGCGCGCGCCGATGCGGCGCGGCTGCTCTCCGGCGGCAAAAGTGTTTCCGTGGCGGACGATAACAAACATCCCTGCGCGCTTAACCGATTCGGATCAGGCGGGAAAGGGATCACCCAGCCGGGCAATCGCTTCCTCGGCCCATTGCACATCGGCGGGCGTGTCGATGCCGGACAGGGCATGGTCGGGCGCGGTCACCTCGAATGTGTCGATGGTCCGCCCGCCTTCGAGAAAGCGGAGCTGTTCGAGCCCCTCGAGCACTTCATAAGGGGTGGGCGCACAGGCCGCGAACCAGTCGAGCGCGGCCATGCGATAGCCGTAAAGCCCCAGATGCTGCCACACGGGCGAGAGATCGCCCGCCGCGCGCAGGGCCTCCTCGTTGCGGATGGCCGGGATGATCGTCTTGGAAAACCACAGCGCCCGCCCATCGGGCCCGCGCGCGCAGGTGGTGCCGCTGAAAGGCGCGGTCAGCTTGTGATGGCGCAGCCGGTCGAGCCGCGCCCAGTCTAGCCGATAGACCGGCGTGGCCACATCGGCCTGCCCCCCGCGCAGGGTGCGGATGAGGCCCGCAACAATGGCGGGCGAGATGAAGGGGGCATCGCCCTGAAGATTGATGACAAGCCCCGGCGTCCGGGCCTGTTGATGCGCGGCGGCGCAGGCGCGGGCCGAACCGGAATCGAGCGAGGCGGGCGTCATCGCCGCACCGACCCCCAGCGCCCGCGCATGATCGGCGATGCGCGCATCATCGGTGGCCACGACCAGTTCGCAATGGCCCGCCTGCGCGGCCGCCACGCGCGCCACCCCCACCACCCGTTCGAGCAGCGTGCGCCCGGCGATCATCATCAACGGCTTGCCCGGCAGCCGGGTCGAGCCGTAACGCGCCGGAATAACGATCAGATCCGGCGCGGCCGATGACGCCATATCAGGCGCCATTTCAGGCAACACCGGTCCTGACGATGTCATGCATATGCACGATGCCGACCAGCTTTTCGTCATCTTCCACAACGAACAGCACCGAAATGGCGTTTTCATTGAGGATACGCAGCGCATCGGCGCAAAGCGTGTCGGGATGGACCATCACCGGGGTGGGTGACATATGCCTGCCGATTTCGTCCTGCAGATCATAGACCGCAATACAGCGGCGCAGGTCACCATCGGTAAAGGCCCCCACCAACCGCCCATCGCCATCGACAACCGCAGTGCAGCCATAGCGCTTGCGGCTCATTTCGATCGTGGCGCTCACCAGCGTGGCGTCGCGATAGACGCGGGGAACAGCATCATCCACGCCCATGATATCGGCCACGCGGGCCAGTTGCGCGCCCAGTTTGCCGCCCGGGTGGAACACGTGGAAATCCGAGGAGGTGAAGCCCCGCGCTTCGATCAGCGCCACCGCCAGCGCATCGCCCAGCACCAGTTGTAGCGTGGTCGAGGAGGTCGGCGCCAGATTGTTCGGGCATGCCTCGCGCACCACGGGCAGCTGAAGGCAGATATCGGCGGCGCGGCCGGCCGTGCTTTCAGGATGGGCCGTGGCCACGATCAGTTTGACGCCGAAACGGTGACAATATTGGAAGATATCGACCAGTTCGGCCGTCTCGCCCGACCAGGTGATGGCCAGAACCACGTCCTGTTCGGTGATCAGGCCAAGATCGCCATGGCTGGCCTCGCCTGGGTGCAGAAACAGTGCCGGGGTGCCGGTGGAGCGCAGGGTTGCGGCGATCTTGCGGCCGATAAGTCCGCTTTTGCCCATGCCGCTGACAACAACGCGGCCCTTGGTAAAGGCCATGATCTGGATCGCCGCGTCAACGGACTGGCTCAATTCGGGCGACTGGAGTGCGGACTTGAGCGTTTCGAGAGCCTGCAGCTCGATATCGAGAGTTTTGAGGGCCGAGGCGGCATGTCGAGCCTGAAATATTTGAGCGGTCATAGACATCCCTGATGGCATATAGGCGCTAAACTGTACAAGTCCGACCGACTTCGTAAGTATTGAAAACGGTTGGGGATTGCCAGCCCTTTCGTTCTCGGCCAAGGAGTGCCCTGTCGCGAGGGAAATGCGGTTCGTCGCAGAATGGCGTTTATAAACTCGTGTATTCAGTAATTTGGGGTTGAAGCACCATGCGCCTTTGCGGACACGAGATCGGCCACGATACGCCCCTTTTCGTTATTTGCGGCCCTTGCGTGATCGAGAGCGAGGCGATGACCCTGTCGATCGCGCAAACGCTGGCCGATATGGCGCGGCGCCTTGGCCTGATGGTGATTTTCAAGAGTTCGTTCGACAAGGCCAACCGCAGTTCCGACCGCTCGTTTCGCGGGCTGGGCATGGACGAGGGGCTGCGCATTCTTGAAAAGGTGCGGGCCGAGACCGGCCTGCCGGTGCTGACCGATGTGCATGAGCCGCATCAGGTGAGCGCGGTCGCCTCGGTGGTTGACGTGTTGCAAACGCCCGCCTTTCTGGCGCGCCAGACCGATTTTATCGCCGCCGTGGCCGCCTCGGGCAAGCCGGTGAACATCAAGAAGGCGCAGTTCATGGCGCCCGGCGATATGGTGCAGGTGGTGGCCAAGGCGCGCAATGCGGCCGCTGCGGCCGGGCATGACCCGGACAATTTCCTGCTGTGCGAGCGGGGCGCCTCGTTTGGTTACAACAATCTCGTTTCCGACATGCGCTCGCTGGCGATCATGGCCCAGACCGGATGCCCGGTGGTGTTCGATGCCACCCATTCGGTGCAATTGCCCGGCGGACTGGGCGAAAGTTCTGGCGGTCAGCGCGAATTTGTGCCGCTTCTGGCACGCGCGGCGGTGGCCGCCGGTGTGTCCGGCCTGTTCATGGAAACGCATCCGGACCCGGACAAGGCCCTGTCCGACGGCCCCAACGCGGTGCGGCTCGATCAGGTCGAGGCACTGTTGCGCAAACTGCAGGCGATTGACGCGGTGGTGAAGGGGTGAGCATTCGTCTGACGCAATTGCCCGGCGGCGATCAATACAGGGCGCGCTTGTAGTCAGCCCCTCATTTCGCCCTTGACCTTCCCATGATGGCAAGCCCCATCTTCACGCCAGAACCCGTTTCCCAAGCGTGAGCATCCGTCATGAGCAAGCCCCAATCCCAGCCCGCAACCGGCCCCACGCGGCGCCATATTGCCATTGAGGGCATGAATTGCGCCTCCTGCGTCGGGCGGGTGGAAAGGGCGCTGAGCAAGGTGGCGGGGGTGCGCTCGGTCAGCGTCAATCTGGCCACTGCGGGGGCCGATATTGTGGCCGATGCGGGGGTGAATCACGGCGCCATCGCCCGCGCGGTCGAGGAGGCGGGCTATCGCATTCCCTCCGCCGCGCAGGAACTGGCGATCGAGGGAATGAGCTGCGCCTCCTGCGTGGGCCGGGTCGAGCGGGCGCTGCTGGCGGCGCCCGGCGTTGCGGCGGCCTCCGTCAATCTGGCCACCGGGCGGGCGCAGGTGCGGGGAAGCGCGCCGGTCGAGGATCTGATCGCGGCGGTGGCCGGGGCGGGCTATCAGGCGCGCGAATATCGTGGCGCTGCGGCGCGCGACGAGGCGCAGGACCGCCGCGAGGCAGAGGCGCTGGAATTGAAACGCGATTTCCTGTTGGCACTGGTGCTCGCCCTGCCGGTCTTCGTGGTGGAAATGGGGTCGCATCTGATCCCGGGCGTGCATGAGCTGATCCACCGCACCATCGGCATGCAGAACAGCTGGTATTTTCAGGCCGCGCTGACCACGCTGGTGCTGATCTTTCCGGGGCGGCGTTTCTATCGCCATGGCATTCCGGCGCTGCTGCGGATGGCGCCCGATATGCATTCGCTGGTCGCGGTGGGCACGCTGGCGGCCTATGCCTATTCGCTGGTGGCGACGTTTGCGCCCGCGCTGCTGCCCCCCGGCACGGTTCATGTCTATTACGAGGCCGCCTCGGTCATTGTCGCGCTGATCCTGCTGGGCCGGATGCTGGAGGCGCGGGCCAAGGGGCGCACGTCCGAGGCGATCCAGCGGCTGGTGCGGCTTCAGCCCAGAACCGCGCGGGTGCGCGGCGGCGGGGAAGTGGCCATTGAGGATGTCATCGCGGGCGACATCATCGAGATCCGCCCCGGCGAGCGCATCCCGGTCGATGGCGAGGTGATCGAGGGCGAGAGTTTCGTCGATGAGGCGATGATCACCGGCGAGCCGATCCCGGTGGCCAAGACCATCGGCAGCGCGCTGGTGGGCGGCACGGTCAACCAGCAGGGCGCGCTGGCCTTTCGCGCCACGGCGGTGGGAGGCGATACGGTGCTCTCGCAAATCATCGCCATGGTCGAGGCGGCGCAAGGGGCGAAATTGCCGATTCAGGCGGTGGTCGACCGGATCACCCTGTGGTTCGTGCCCGCAGTGATGGCGGCCGCCGCGCTGACCTTTGCAGGCTGGCTGGCGTTTGGGCCGCCCCATGCTCTGGGTCTGGCGCTGGTCAATGCGGTGGCGGTGCTGATTATCGCCTGCCCCTGCGCGATGGGGCTGGCCACGCCCACGGCGATCATGGTCGGCACCGGGCGCGCGGCGGAAATGGGCGTGCTGTTTCGCCGGGGCGAGGCGCTGCAAATGCTGCGCGAGGCCAAGGTCATCGCGCTGGACAAGACCGGCACGTTGACGCTGGGGCATCCGGCGCTGACCGACCTGCATCTGGCCGAAGGGTTCGAGAGGGGCGCGGTGTTGGGCGCCATCGCGGCGGTTGAGGGTCGCTCCGAACATCCCATCGCCCGCGCGATTGTCGGGGCCGCGCAGGCCGAAGGGCTCAGCTCCGGCGCGGCGGTCGATTTTGCCGCCATCCCCGGCATGGGCGCGCGCGGCGTGGTCGATGGCCGCACGGTGGCGGTGGGCGCGGATCGCTATATGGAAAGTCTGGGGCTGGATACCGCGCCCTTTACGCAGATGGCGGCGCGGCTGGGCGCAGAGGGCAAGACCCCGCTTTATGCCGCCATCGACGGCGTGCTGGCCGCGGTGCTGGCGGTGTCCGATCCGGTCAAGCCGGGGACGCCCGAAGCCATTGCGGCATTCCATGCGCTGGGCCTGAAAGTGGCGATGATTACTGGCGACAATCGCGCCACCGCCCATGCCATTGCCGCGCGTCTGGGCATAGACGAGGTGGTGGCGCAGGTCATGCCCGAGGGCAAGGTGGAGGCGGTGCGGCGGCTTCAGGAGCAATATGGCCGCCTTGCCTATGTGGGCGATGGGATCAACGATGCGCCCGCGCTGGCGCAGGCCGATGTGGGCATGGCGGTGGGCACCGGAACCGATATCGCCATTGAGGCCGCTGATGTTGTGCTGATGACGGGCCATCTGGGCGCGGTGGGCGATAGCATCGCGCTGTCCCGCGCGACGATGGGGGTGATCGGGCAGAACCTGTTCTGGGCCTTTGCCTATAATGTCGCGCTGATCCCGGTGGCGGCGGGGGTGCTTTATCCGGTGCTGCTCTCGCCGGTGTTTGCGGCGGGCGCGATGGCGATGTCCTCGGTCTTTGTGCTGGGCAATTCGCTGCGGCTGCGGCAATTTGGGCGTCAGTTTCGGGCCAAAGGAGGCGCGCGATGAACATTGGCGAGGCGGCAAAGGCATCGGGCGTTTCGGCCAAGATGATCCGCTATTACGAAACCACCGGTTTGATCCCCAAGGCCGAGCGGCGGGATTCAGGATACCGCGATTATTCGCCCGCCGATGTGCACAATCTGCGCTTTATCCGCCGCGCGCGCGACATGGGCTTTGCCGTGGCCGAGATTCAGGAACTGCTGGGCCTGTGGCGGGACCGTTCGCGCCACAGCGCGGATGTCAAACGCATCGCTTCGGCCCATGTCGAGCAATTGAGCGCCCGCATCGCCGCGATGGAGGAAATGCGCAGCACGCTCCAGACGCTGATCGGATGCTGCGCCGGGGACGACCGGCCCGATTGCCCGATTCTGGCCGATCTGGAGGAGCCGGGGCTTGCGGTTCGCCCCGATGCGCAGGCCCGGCTGCGCGAGCGGTCAATTGCGAACCGGCGCGGATAGGGCGATTTTCTTTTCCCCTTGCTAGCGCTACCATAGTTTAATAGAACTATGGTTCTAAAATAGACCGAGGGGGGATGACATGGTTACGCGACGTTCTGCATTGGAAAGCCTTGCCACCGGAGCGATGGGGGCCGCGCTGCCCGCCGTTCCCGCTCTGGCCGCACAAAAGCCGCGCCCTGTCATCCAGGCCACCGGCCACGCCACTGGCCCTGAGGGCGAACGCCGCGCCGATCTTGGCAATGGCTGGTATCGCAATCCGATCATGCCGGGCGATTATCCCGATCCTTCGATCCTGAAGGATGGCGATGATTATTACATGACCCATTCCAGCTTTGAGGCCGCGCCGGGCCTGATCATCTGGCATTCGCGCGATCTGGTGAATTGGCGCCCGATCGGCCCCGCGCTGGAAAAGCCGCTGGGCACGGTGTTCGCCGTGGACATCGCCAAGCATAATGGCCGTTATTACATCTACATCCCCTTCATGCACGCCCCATGGGCCAAGGATCTGCACAGTTTCGCCAATATCTATGTCATCCATGCCGACAGCATGGCGGGGCCTTGGAGCGATCCGGTTGATCTGAAAATCTATGGCCTGATCGATCCGGGCCATGTGGTGGGCGAGGATGGCAAGCGTTACCTGTATCTCTCGGGCGTGAACCGGGTGGCGCTGGCCGATGATGGCCTCTCCACCATCGGCCCGGTCGAACCGGCCTATGATGGCTGGCACTATCCCGATGAATGGATCACCGAGGGCTATTCGCTGGAAGGCCCGAAACTGTTCCGGCGCGGCGAGTGGTTCTATCTGGTCTCGGCCGTGGGCGGCACATCCGGTCCGGCCACCAGCCATATGGTGATCATCGCCCGCTCGAAATCGGCGAAGGGGCCTTGGGTCAATTGCCCGCATAATCCGATTGTGCGCACGCATAGCGACAAGGAGGCCTGGTGGTCGCGCGGCCATGCCACGATGGTGGAAGGGCCTAAAGGCACTTGGTACATGGTCTATCACGGCTATGAGAAGGACTACCGCTCGCTGGGCCGCCAGACCTTGCTGGAGCCGATGACGTGGGACGCCGATGGCTGGCCGCGCGCGCTGGGGGGCGACCTGTCGCTGGCCATGCCGATGCCGACGGGCAAGGCGGGCACTCCGGGCGGCTTTACCCGCAGCGATGATTTCACGCGGCCCGCCTTTGGCACCCGCTGGAGTTTCTATGGCGCCGCGCCGGGGGAACTGGCGCGGGCCAAGGTTGGGGGCGGCGTGTTGACGCTGGAGGCCAAGGGGACCGGCCCTGCCGATTGCTCGCCGCTGACCCAGACCGTGGGCGATCATGCCTATGAGATCAGCGTGAGCGTCGATGTCGATGCGGGCGCGCAGGGCGGCTTGCTGCTGTTCTATGATGACCGGCTGTTTCTGGGCATGGGCATCGATGGGCAGAAGATGATCACATGGCGCGGCGGTCGCTCCAGCTTCTGGCAGGAACCCGCGCCCAAGGTGGGCAAGCTGCACCTCAAGATCGTCAATGACCGTCAGATCGTGACCTTTTACTACAGCCTCGACGGAAGGACATGGACCCGCCACGGCATCCGCAGCGAAGTCTCGGGCTATCAGGCCAACACGGTCGATGATCTCTCCTCCCTGCGCCCCGCGCTTTATGCCAGCGGCAAGGGGACGGTGCGGTTTATGGACTATCGCTTCCGCGCCCAGCCCTAGGGAGGCAATTCCCTCGCAGGCAAGGATCTGGTGCAGCGCCAGCCAGCGACCGCTGGCGCTTTGCCCTCTAATCCCCATAGACGCAAAAGAAGCGGGATGCGGGAGAAGAGAATGAGACGGAGCCTGTTTGGCGCGATGGTCAGCGTGTTGGCCATTACGGCGGCCAATGCTCTTGCCCAAACGGGCGAGGATTGGATCGCGCGCCTGCCGCAGGGGCCGGGCCGCGCCGAATTCGCCGCCAATTGCAGCAAATGCCACGCCATCGGCACCGTCACCGCCAAGCCGAAATCGGCCGCCGACTGGGACGAGACGCTGGCCAAAATGAAGAAGCAGGGGCTGATCATCACCCCGGCGGATGAGGCGGCGGTGCGCAGCTATCTTCTGGCCCATTATCAGGCCAAGGAGGGCGGCGCGGGCGCGCCGATGCCCGTGGCGACTGGCGAGGCCAAGGCGCTCTATCCCCGGCCCAGCGGGGCGAACCAGTGGCCAGCCTATGGCGGCGGCGGGGGCAATGGCAATTTCTCCCCCCTCACGCAGATCAACGCCCGGAATGTGGGCCGCCTGCAACCGGCATGGACCTTCCGCTATGGCACCGGCCCCAGCAAGGCGGGCGATCAGGGGCTGGATTCGCGCTTTGAGGTAACGCCGCTGCTGATCGGCGGGGTGATGTATATTTCCACGCCCGCCACGCCGCTCAAACCCGATCTGAAGGCCAGCATCACCGCCATCCGCCCCGAAACCGGCGAGGTGATCTGGAAATATGAAAGCCCCAAGGGCATCCACGGGCGCGGCATTGCCTATTGGCCCGGAGACGCCAAGACCGCCCCGCGCCTGATCTTCGGCACCGATGAGGGCTATCTGATGGCGGTGGACGTTACCACCGGCCAGCCCGCGCGCGGATTTGGCCGGGGCGGGGTGATTGACGCCTATATCGGCGTGGCGTCGGAAATCGTGGGCGAGTCGCGCCGTTCCACCTTCACCATCCCCAATCCGGTCACAATCTGGCGCGACCTGATCATCACCGGCGCGCGTCCGGGCGAGGGCGGCCCGCCCCAGCCGCGCGGCGACATCCGCGCCTTTGACGCGCGCACGGGCCGCCAGGTCTGGGCCTTCCACGTCATCCCCGAACCGGGCGAGGCCAACCATGACACCTGGGTGGGCGATGAATGGCGCGATACGTCCGGGGCCAATGTCTGGTCCACCATGGCGATCGACGAGGAGCGCGGCATCCTCTACGCCCCCACCGGGGACGCCAATTCGGGCGCCAAGGGGCCGCAGCTTTATTCCGACACTTTGCTGGCGTTGGATGCGGCGACGGGCAAGCTGCTGTGGCATCACCAATTGACCCATCATGACATCTGGGACTGGGATTCGCCCACGCCGCCGCTGTTGGCCGATGTGATGCAGGGGGGCAAATCGGTGCCCGCCGTGATGCTGACCGGCAAGCATGGGCTGTTCTTCATGTTCGACCGCGTAACGGGCGAGCCGCTCAATGGCTTTACCGAAAAGCCCACGCCCCGCGCGGATGAACCTAACGATGAAGTCTGGCCGACCCAGCCTTTTCCCGATGCGCCCGGTCCGATTGCGCGCATCACGATGAAGCGCGAGGAGATCCCCGATCTGCTCCCCGGCATGAAGGCCGCCTGCACCGATTTCTGGGACAGGAACGGCATCGTGGTGGGCGACCTTTACGCCCCGCGCCAGAGCAGCGCGCACGCAACCTTGACCTATCCCAGCCCGGTGGGCGGGCCAAACTGGGGCGGGGGCAGCTATTCCGCGCCGCTGGGCTATTATTTCGTCAATGTGCAGAACCGCCCGGTCTATCGCCCCAAGGTGGCGGCGGGATCGGGCGTGGGGATGATGAACCGTAATGTGCCCGCAGGCCCGCCGCCGCCCCGCCCCACCGGGCCCCGCCCGCCGCAGGGCTTTACCTATAGCGCCAATGGCGTGAACCTCTCCTGCGGCGCGACGCCTTGGGGCGAGCTGGTTGCGGTCGATGTGGCGAAGCGCAGCATCGCATGGCGCGTGCCGCTGGGCATTACCGAGGCGCTGGGCAAGGCTGGCCTCAACACCGGCGCGCCCAATATCGGCGGCAATATCGTCACCGCCGGGGGCGTGGTGTTTATCGGGGCGACTAACGACCACCGTTTCCGCGCCTTCGACGCCAAGACCGGCAAGCTGCTCTGGCAAAGCGTGCTGGAGGCCTCGGCCCATTCGACGCCGATCACCTATATGGGCGCGGATGGGAAACAATATGTCGTGGTGGCCGCAGGGGGCGGCACGGCGGTGGGCGGGCCGGAAATGTCCGACACGCTGGTGGCCTATCGGTTGCCGTAAGGGGGATAATGTGATGCGTAAGATGTTCTTGCTGGCGGGTTTGCTGCCCGCCGCCGCGCTGGCCCAGACGCCGCCCCCCGCGCCCGCTGCCCCGCCGCCGATGATGCCGCAATCGAGCGTCAATGATCCCTGGCCGGGGATGAAGAAGCTGCTGATTATCGCGGATGTCCAGACCGGATGGCATCACGATTCAATCAACCATGCGATGGGCGTGATCGAACAGATGGGCCGCGAGCATGGCGAATGGGCTACCGTGATCCGCACCGACAGCCAGTTGATCACCAAGGCTCCGATTGTTGGTCAGGGCGCGCGCTATGCGGGCAAATTCGTCAATGCCCGCAATTTGGACCAGTTCGACGCGGTGTTCTATCTGGGCAGCGGGGCAGGGGCGCTGTCCGATCAGCAGAAGGCCGACCTGCTGTCTTTCGTGAAGCAGGACGGCAAGGGCTTTATCGCAGGGCATGCCGCCACGGTCGCCTATTACGAATGGCCCGAATTTACCCAGATGATCGGCGCCTTTATGGAAAGCGAGTTTCGCGTCGATACGATGCAGATTATCAACGAAGATCCGGCCTTCCCCGGCGCGGGCGTCTTTCCCAAGACTTTCGCCTATACTGACCAGTTTCCGGTGATGCGTATGCCGTTTACCAGCAAGGACGCGCATGTCATCCTGCGGCTGGACCCGAGCAAGATGACGCCGCAGCAGCGCAAGACCCGCGCCGACGATGATTTCCCGCTGGTCTGGGCCAAATCCTATGGCAAGGGCCGGGTCTATAACCTGACCATCGGCCATCAGGAGCAGGTCTGGGACGACCCCAAATTCCGCGAGATGGCGCATCAAGGGATCCGCTGGGCGCTCGGGCTGGTGGACGCGAAAGTGGACCCGCCAGCGCCGCCCGCGCCGCCCCGGTCAAAGGGCAAATAAACTCTCCTCCCGCGAGCGCCCGGCCCCAAAAGCCGGGCGTTTTGCTGCCCGCTGCCCGGTCCCCACCTGTGCAGTCTCAGTCCAGAGATTGGGGCCTTCGCAGCTAGGGGCGCAGGAGACGGGCGGGCGTATGCCGGAACCATAATCCGGCAAAACAACCGGACACCAACAAGGGGGACAGGATGAAGATCGGGCAAACAGGCCGCGTGGCTTTGGGCATTTCCTATATGGCGCTGGCCATGGCGGGCGCGGCCCATGCGCAGGATATCAGCGGCCACGGGGCGGCCGAATCGGCCAGCAAACAGGATGCCGAAATCATCGTGACCGGCACCGCGATCAAGGGCGTGGCCCCGGTCGGTTCGGCCACCGTCACGATGGACCGCGCCAGCCTTGTGGCCAGCGGCGTGCGCGACACGGCGCAATTGATCGCTCAATTGCCGCAGGGGTCCAGCCTTGGCACCAGCCAGAATTCGACCGGCGGGCGGCAACAGGGCGTCAACCTGCGCGGGCTGGGCAACAATGCCACGCTGCTGCTGTTCGATGGCCATCGCTGGGCGCCGCAGGGCGTGATCTCGCAGATCCCCGATCCTTCGGTCATCCCCTTTGCCGCGATTGAGCGCGTCGAAGTCGTCACCGACGGCGCCTCGGCCATCTATGGGTCGGACGCGGTGGCGGGCGTGGTCAATTATGTGCTGCGCAAGGATTATGAAGGGCTGGAACTGACGGGCCGCTATAATCACACGCTCTATGACCAGCGCGCGTTTGAAGGCGTATTGGGCCATCGCTGGAGCGAGGGCGGCTTCATGCTGGGCTTCAGCTATACCGACCGCGATCCGGTGAAACGCGCCGCGCGCGATTATCTGCGCAATGATTTGCGTCCCTATGGCGGCAACAACAACAATCTGATCGGCACCACGGTGTTTCCCGGAACGCCCGGCGCGCTGATCATCGGCAGCACGGTTTACGGCCTGCCCGCCACCAATGGCGCGGTGCCCACCGCCGCGCAGGTGACGGCGCTGAAAGGCAATCCCACACTGGCCGATCCGGCGGACATGTATGATTACTTTTCCAGCCGCAAACAGATCAGCGTGCTGCTCAAGGCCCATCAGACCATCGGCGCGGGCGAGCTGAGCGGCACGGTCAATTACAACCGCCGCGAAAACTCCGCCCGCGCGCAGGAGGCCCTGCCCAATATCTCGATCAACCTGACCCCCAGCAGCCCGTGGTATATCCCCGGCCTGACCACGGGCAACGAGACGCTGGTCTATAATCTGGGCCTCAATTACGCCAATTATGACCTGACCCAGCGCAACAAGGAGGAGACGTTCAACTCCACGCTGGAATACAAGACCCGCATCTTCAAGGGTTTCGACTGGACGACCTACGGCTCCTACGGCTTTTCGTCCGGGTGCAACGTGTGTCAGCCGCAGGCCAACACCACCATTGCCGCTGTTATCGCCAACAATCCCAGCTATTATTCCAGTTTCAACCCCTATCAGCCCGGCCAGCAGAGCGGGGCCGACATGCTGATCGGCGGGTTTCTGCAGGAGGCCAAATTCCGCACCGCCGATTTCGGCACCAAAATCAGCGGGGCGCTGTTCGGTCTGCCCGCTGGGTCGGTCAAGGTGGCGCTGGGCGGGGAATATACCGAATACTGGTTCTGGCTCTTGGCGCAAAACAAGCTCAACCTGCAAAACGCCTTTCAGGTGTCGCGCAGCACCAAGAGCGGGCGCCATGTCTCCTCGGCCTATGGCGAGGCGTTCATTCCGGTGTTTGGCGCGGCCAATCGCATCCCAGGCTTTGACCGGCTGGATCTGAGCGCGGCGGTGCGCTGGGACAAATATTCCGATTTCGGCACCACGGCCAATCCCAAATTCGGCCTGACATGGCAGCCGACCGGCGGCGTCAAGCTGCGCGGCAGTTGGGGCACATCGTTCCGCGCGCCCACGCTGATCGAGAGCAATCCGGCAACCGTGGGCCAGACCAACCGCGCCTATATCGCCAATGGCGCCAATGATCCCTCGGTGCCCGTCACGCTGTCGAGCACGGGCCAGAGCGCAGTGCTCAACCGCACCGGCAACACCGCGGGGCTGAAGCCGGAATCGGCGACCGTCTGGTCGCTGGGGCTGGATCTGACGCCTGCCTTCACGCCCAATCTGAAATTCGGCGTCACCTATTACAACGTCAATTACAAGAACCGCATCGAGAACCTGCCCAACCAGACGGCGACCAATGCGCTGGTCCTTTCCAGCCCGGCCAATCGCGCGCTCTACAGCGACTATTTCATCGTCGCGCCCCAACCCAGCACCTGCGTCAACGGCAATTACGCGACCTATAATCCGGCCTATCTGCCCTTCCTGACCGACAAGAACGCGGTGTTTACCCCCAGCACGATCAATGACTGCACGCTGACCGGCATTGTGAATGGCGGCACGCAGAACCTTGGCAATGTGAAGCAGAGTGGGCTGGACTTCACGCTCAACTATCGTCTGGAAACCAGGGCGGGCACCTTTGCCTTTGACGGCAGCTTTACCAAGATCCTGAACCTGCAAAAGAGCCTGACGCCGACGGGGGCGCTGTTCAATGCGCTCGATACGTTCGGTTTTCAGGTGTCCTCGCGCGGGCGGGCCTCGGTGTCCTGGCGCAAGGACGGGTTCAACGCCAATATCGCGGCCAATTATGTCGGCTCCTATCTCAACAATGCCACGATCACCGTGGCGGGCGTGAAACTGCCCGATACGCAGATCCCGGCATGGACCACGTTCGACGGCAATCTGGGCTATGAATTTGGCGAGAACCACCGCTGGCTGAGCGGCACGCGGCTGGCGCTGGGGGTGCAGAACCTGACCGACAAGGCGCCGCCGATTGTCCTGTCGGGCACCAATGCGGTCGATACCAACAACCACAATGTCTGGGGCCGCATCTGGACCTTTGAAATCAGCCATAAGTTCTGAGCCCGGCCATCATCCACCCTTGGCCCCGGCAGCCTGTCTGTCGGGGCCGTTTTGTGTACTAGTGTGAACATATGTTGTCAGGAGGTCCGGCCTGGGTTAGGCTGGCGCGCAGAGGATAGAGGCAAAAATGCTGGAAAATTGCGGGAGAAATGCCATGCGTTCATGGTCCACCGACACCCATACAGAAGTGAACCATCTGGTTTACTGGCGTGAGGCGATCTGTGAGGCGATCTTTGAACTGGACTTTACCAGCAAGGACGAGGGCGTGGCGGCCAGTATGCAGCAGCATGACCTTGGCCCGCTCAAACTGAGCGCGATTTCCATCGGCAGCGCGCACAGCGTGGTGCGATCCCAAGGCGCGGCGGCGCGTGAGCGGCAGCCCCATCTCAACCTCAACTGGATCCGCAGCGGGGCATGGCAGGTCGATCATTATGGCCGCCGGGTCGATCTGGGGCCGGGCGACATGGTGCTGCTCGACAATCGCCAGCCCTACAGCGTCACCACCGAGCATGGGTCGGAGCATATCGTGGCGCGCCTGCCGATTGAATGGGTGCGCTGCTGGCTGCCCTCGCCCGAAGCGGCAGTGGCGCGGGTGGTGCGCGCGGGCGACCCGTGGCATGGGGTGCTGGAGGCGACGTTGACCGAGGCGATCCGCGATGATCGCGGCGATGAGGCATGGCGCAGGCTTTGCACGCAACAGATCGGCGGGGCGCTGGCGCTGATGCTGGGGGCCAATGAAAGCCGCCTGTCGAACCACACGCGCCAGCTTTACCGCCGCATCCGTACCGCCATCCAGAACCGCTTTTTCGAACATGAACTTGATGCGGCCAGTGTCGCTGCCGAGGTGGCGATCTCACCGCGCTATCTGCACAAGATTCTGGCGCAGGAGGGCACGACCTATGTGCAGGAACTTTTCGCCGTGCGTCTGCAACATGCCTGCGCCTTGCTGAAAGACCCGCGCTTTGCCGAATTGTCGGTGTCGGAAATCGGCTGGCGTTCGGGCTTTTGCGATCCCAGCCATTTTTCCCGCCGCTTCAAGGCCCATGTCGGCCAGACGCCCGGCCAGTGGCGGCAAGAGGGTCAGGGACAGCAGGACATGGAACAGAACCTGCATTGACCCGCGTGCATCGCGAGCCAAGCATTTGTTCGCCCCCAAGCAGCGTCGGGGCTGCGCCTTGCTGATAGACCGGCCTGACAAGGCAAGCATAACGGGGAAGACTATGGCGCTTAAAGGTCGCGCATTCATCATCATGTGGCATGACATCACCGCGCAGGGCGATGATGATTACCACCAGTGGCACACGCATCAGCATATGCCCGAGCGGCTTGACCACGCCGGGTTTCGCCGCTCGCGCCGGGGGGTGAACCGGGGGCTGGAGCGCCAGACCTATTTCACCCTGTATGAAGGCGCTGATCTGGCCGGTTTCGTAGCCGATGATTATGCCCACAGCCTGAATTTCCCCACCGAATGGACCCAGTCCATCGCGCCCCATTTCCGCAATTTCCTGCGCATGGCGTGTGAAGTGCTGGAAACCGGCGGGCGCGGGGTGGGGGGCGCGCTGGTGTCGCTGCGCCTGCGCCTGCCCGCCGGGATGGATGAGGGCGAGGGGCATCGCGCGCTGGCCCCCGCGCTGGCCGCGATTAATGCCATGCCGCAGGTGACATCGGTGCATCTGGCCGCCGCCCGGCCCGATTATTCCGAAATCCGCACCTCCGAAACCGAATTACGCCCGCCGATGAGCGAGCCGCCCTTCGATCTGGTCATCCTGGCCGAATGCATGGGGCTGGCCGAGGCGAGCGCGGCGCAGGGCGCCATGGTCGCCGCCGTCGAACAGGCCGGTTTTGCAGAACCTTTGGCGCAGGCCTATGACGTGGCCTACACGCTGGAAAAGCGAGAGGCGCAATGAAGGCGCAAGTGGGGAAACCGACCCGCAAGCGCTATGCGATGCTGGCGCTGGTCGCGCTGGCTACGGCGCTCAATTATCTCGACCGCACGCTGATGGGCGTGGCCGCCCCGGCGATGAGCCGCGAACTGGGCCTCGGGCCGGAGATGATGGGGCTGGTTTTCGCCGCCTTTTCGTGGAGCTATGCGCTGGCGCAGGTGCCGGGCGGGATCTTCCTCGACCGCTTCGGCACGCGGCTGACCTATGCGCTCTCGCTCTCGATCTGGTCGGCCTGCACGGTGATGCAGGGCATGGTGCGCGGCGGCTGGGCGCTGATCGCGGTGCGCCTTGGGCTGGGCGCGGCCGAGGCGCCCTGTTTTCCCGCGAACAGTCGCGTTTTGATCGCATGGTTTCCACGCGGCGAGCGGGCGCGGGCCAATTCGATCTATTCGGTGGGCATGTATTTCGGCATCGCCTTTTGCAGCCCGGTGCTGTTCTGGATGGCCGCCCATTGGGGCTGGCGCGCCTTGTTCTGGATCGTGGGCGGGATCGGGATCGGCTATGGTCTGGTGTGGCATCGGCTCTATCGCGACCCGGCGGAGCATGTGGGGGTCAACGAGGCCGAACTGGCCCTGATCCGCGCCGATGGCGGGGCCACCCAATCCGAACCCCCGCGCCCCTTCCGCTGGAGCGATGTTGCCTATCTGCTGCGCCAGCGCAGCATCATCGGCGCCTCGATCGGCCAATTCGCCACCAATTCCACGCTGGTCTTCTTCCTCACCTGGTTCCCCACCTATCTGGCCAGCGAGCGGCATATGGATTGGCTTAAAGCCGGGATCTACGCGATGGTGCCCTTTATGGCGGCGTCCCTTGGCGTGCTGGCGGGAGGGCAGGCGTCGGACCGGCTGCTGCGTGGCGGTGTCTCGCTGGCCGCCGCGCGCAAGGCTCCGGTCATTACGGGCCTGATGCTTTCCACCCTCATCATTCTGGCCATCTGGCTGGAAAGCGACGCCGCCGTGATCGCGGTGATGAGCATCGCCTTTTTCGGTCAGGGCATGTCCAATCTGGGCTGGACTTTGGTGTCGGAAATCGCGCCCACGCGGCTTGCGGGCCTCACCGGGGGTCTGTTCAACCTTTGCACCAATCTGGCGGGCATCGCCACGCCGATCATCATCGGCATGACGGTGGGACGGACGGGTTCGTTCTTCATCGGCCTGATCTTTATCGGGGCGATGGCCTGCCTTGGCGCGGCCTCCTATGCCTTTGTCGTCAACCGGGTCGAGCGGCTGCCCAATCCGGAATAGGTGCGGGGAACAGCTTAGAACCGCACCCGCAACCCGATGGATGCGGTGGTGCTGTTACCCGCCACCGCGCCAGCCGTGCGCGCCACCTGCGTGTCCAGCCAGAGCCGGGGGCGGATCTGCCACATGCCCGAGAGCGCCACTTCGTCAAACCCGTCGGGGGTGCGCAGCGGCTGCGGCCCGGATGTGTCGGGCGGCGGGGCCAATTGCCATGTCGTCATGCCATTGTCGGTGACGTAATGCGAATAGGACAGGCCCAGATAATGCTGCCCCCGCCGTCCCAGCGCGCGGTCCACCCGCACCGAGGCGATCCCCGTCAGCGCCCTTTCGCGCAATTCGAAATCCGACCATGACAGAGTGGAGAAATCGAACCGCTGATGCAGCGAGCGGGTATAGACATATTGCCCGGCAATCGTCGGGGTAATGTACCAGCGCGCCCATGGCTGAAACACCCGGCCCAGCCGCAGCCCCGCCGCGACATAATCGGCCCCCGATGCCACCCCGCTTTGCCGGGCGATGCCCTGCGCCTGAATCGCGCCGTAAACCTGCCTGCCATAGCTGACATAGGCATCGGCCACCCAGCCGTGCCAATTGCCTCCCGCGCCGATCGAGCCGATGTGATAGGTGGACGGGATCGCCGCATCGGCCTGTTGCAGCGTGCCGCCAAACAGGGTGTAGGAGGCGCGCAGATAGGTCGGCCCCTTGTAGCGGGTGATGGCCAGCGCGCCATAGGGGCTGGAGGATGTGGTGTCGCGGTCGACCACGCCGCCTGTGGCGCTGGCGACCCAGATCGCCTTGGGATCGACGGGGGCAGGATCGGCGGGGGCGGCATCGACCGACGCGGCGGCGGGGATTTCCAGTCTTTCAGGCCGGGCTGTTTCCGCCTGCTGGGCCTGCGCCGCGCCTCCCGTCATCGCCCCGCCCGTCATCGCCAATGCGGCGCCAAGGATCATCCGCTTCATCATGCCGCCTTGGGCATCATGTCGTCATAGAGCGTGGGCAGCACCAGCTTGGCGACAAAGCCCTCCTCGCGCTGCTCCAGCAGGACATCGCCGCCATGCGCCCGCGCGATGGAGCGGCATACCGCCAGCCCCAGCCCGCTGCCCGGCTTGTCCGATTCGATGGCCTGTTCGCAGCGGAAGAAGGGTTCAAAGGCACGCTCACGATCCTCTTGCGGGATGCCCGGCCCATTGTCGACAATCTCGGCCACGGCCCCCTGCTCATTCACCAATACGCGCACCCGCGCCTGCTGGCCATATTTCAGCGCGTTTTCAAGCAGATTTCCCAAGAGGCGGCGAATGCCTAGCGGATCGACCTCGACCCGGATCGGGGTGGTGATATCCAGCCGCACCCGGTCGCCCATCACGCGCGCATCCTCGACCGCATCGGCCACCAGCGTGGCCAGATCCAGCCTTTGCCGGGCACCGGGGGTCGATGCTTCGCGGATGAAGGCAATGACCTGACTGATCATCATCTCCATCTCGTCCACCTCGGCAAGAAGCGCGTCGCGTTGTTCGTCGGGCACATCCTCCAGCCGGAAACGCAGGCGCGTCAAAGGGGTGCGCAGATCGTGGCTGATCGCGCCCACCATCGCGGTGCGGTCATCGACAAAGGCGCGCAGCCGGTCGCGCATCTGATTAAAGGCGCGCGCGGCCCGGCCCACCTCGGCAGGCCCTGACAAAGGCACGACATTGGCCGAAGGATCGCGCCCCAGCACCTCGGCGGCGCGGGCAAAGCCTTCGAGCGGCTTGACGATGCGCCGGGCAAACATCAGCGCCAGCGGCACGGTAATCAGCAGCGAGAGCACGAACCACAGCATCACCCGCTTTTGCCAGCGGTTGGGAAAGGGTTCGGCGCGCGGGGCAACGGCGATCCATGTGCCGTCATCCTGACGCATTGCGGCGACGAAATCGCCCTCGATAAAAGGCGGCGTGGTGAAGGAAAGCGCGCCCTTGCCTTCGCGGAAAGGGATCGGTTGGGGCACGCCCAGCGGCGCGGAATCAGGCGTCGCCGCGCCCGAATCGGCGGCCGCAGGGACAGGCGCGTCGGGCAGCGATGGGGCGGCGGCGTGAGAGGGCGCGGAGGCTTCGGCCTGCGGGGTGTCATTGCGCGCGGCATCCGGATCGGCGGCGGCAGGGCGGGCGGGGGTTGCGCCCGATGCGCGCGGCAGATGGATCGGCGGCAGAGCGGAGGGCGGAACCGAGGCCGGGCCGGGATTGCCCAGCGAGGCCATCGGGCCAACCATGGCCGGTCCCATGGGGCCGCCATTCGCGCCGGGGCCTTGCCCGCCGGAGCCCAGCCCCGTTGCGCCGGGCGCGGTGATCCGCGCGGCGCCGCCGGTCTGGCTCTGCTGGCCGCCGGCAGGCGTGGTGGGAGCGGCGGTATGCGGGGTTGCATTGGCAGGCGCGCTGCCTGTGCTATTGGCGGCGGGACTGGCGCCGGGGGCGTGGCCTCCCGGAGCGCTCCCGCCCGGAGGACCGCCGCCGGGAACGCCTCCTCCGGGCATGCCGCCGCCGGGATGCCCTGCGGGGAAACCGCCTCCCGGAAAGCCGCCACCGGGAAAGCCTCCTCCCGGAAAGCCTCCTCCCGGAAAGCCCCCTCCCGGAAAGCCCCCTCCCGGAAAACCATTGCCCGCCGCGCCGCCGCCCAGCGGGCCGCCATGCATCCCTTGCGCATGGGCGGTGCCGATGGCGCCTGAGAGCAGACCTGCAAACAGGTCCGAACCCTCAGGGTCGCTCAAGGCCATCGGCCCGCGCGAACCGCCCGCCGGCACCGCCACCCCGCCCACCGGCAATTGCGTGTAAAAGGCCAGCACAACGTGATCCAACCGTTGCCCCAGCCGCCGCGCCAATGCCTCCCGCGAGGTTTCCGACACCAGCCAGCCCGAGCCGCTGATATCAGGAGGGCCTTTCATGGCCCGGATTTCCAGATTGTCGCTTTCCGCCCCGTTTTGCCGTGAACCATGGCCCAGCAGCATCCGCGCCACCGCCTCAAGATCCCAGCGCTGCGGGCTGGCGGGCGGGATCAGCACGGTCAGCGCCAGCGTCGCGCATTGCGCCACGATCAGGACGCCCACCAGCAGTCCGAGCATTTGCAGCCCCAGCGGCAGCGCCAGTCTGCGGCGAAAAGAATATGCGGCCATGCCCCGGCAATTGCCATAGATCGGGGGTGAAAGCGATGCTTCATCGCCGGGCGATCCGGGCTGGTTACGCGCAAATATCGAGGAAACCGCGCGCGCGGTTTCGCTGTCCCGGCCCCTATCGGCGCCAGGCGGCGGCATGGGGGATGGGGCAGACATGGCCGCGCTATCCCCGCAAAAAGGAGCGGGGGGCCAAAGGCCAATGCCGCCGCCCTGACCAGGGACCGAGCGAAAGCGGGGGGGCGATGGTGCTTTCGAGCGGGATCAGGGCGGCGGACGGAAGCGCGGTCTGGCCGGGACATGCACCAGTGGGGGCGGTTGCATGTCCTTGGGCCGGGCCGCTCGCCGTTCGTTCAGGACTTTGGCCGGTGGCATGGCCCGCAAACGCCTGCGTCGCGGCCGGGCCGGACACAGGGAAGGAGGGCGATGCATCGGTCATGAAGCCAGATTGACCCCGTTCGATTGCGCGATGATTTCGGCCAGATTTCATCGGCGGGGCGACCGGGCGCGGGCGTTGAAAAATTTCTGAAATTCGCGGGCCAGAAAAATGTGGAAATGGCACGGGATGCAGGCCACACACAACGCCATGGATCTGGCGACCAAAATCCTGATCGTTGATGATGACAAGGGCATCAGGACGGTCGTGTCCGAATTTCTGGGCAAGCATGGCTATCAGACAGCCACGGCGGCCAATCCGGTCGAAATGCGCCGGATGCTCGAGGCCGGTTCGTATGATCTGATCGTGCTGGACGTGATGATGCCCAAGGAGGACGGGCTGACCGCGCTGCGCAGCCTTGGGCCCCAAGCGCCGCCGGTGATTATGCTCAGCGCCGTGGGATCGGATATCGACCGCGTGGTCGGGCTGGAAATGGGCGCCGACGATTATCTGGCCAAACCGTGCAACCCGCGCGAATTGCTGGCGCGCATCCGCGCCGTGCTGCGGCGCAAGGCGGCGGCGCAGGCGGTGCTGGATCAGGCGATGGAAATCCGCGCCGGAGGAGCAGAAGCGCCCCCGGCCGATGCCGCTGCGGCCGAAGGCGCGCCCGGCCCCTCGCAGGATCAGGCCGGGGCGACATGCGCCAATGGCCTTTATTTCGAAGGCTGGCGGATGGATCTGGACATGCGGCTGCTGTTCGATCCCGATGGGCGGATGATCACGCTGACCGAAGGCGAGTTCCGCCTGCTGCTGGCCTTTGCCCAGCATCCGCGCCGGGTGGTGACGCGCGACCAGTTGCTGGAATGGTCACGCGGGGGGGATGCTGATCATTTCGACCGCGCGATCGATGTGCAATTGTCGCGCCTGCGCCGCAAGATGACCGATGCGGGCAGCAGCGGCGTGTCCGAGCTGATCCGCACGGTGCGCAATGAGGGCTATGTCTTTGTGCCGCATGTCACGCGGACGCACGGCTGACGTTCAGGCCAGGCCCACGACATCCCCGGCCAGCGCGAGATAGAAGCGCGCGATTTCGGCCAGCGCGCGGTCATCCAGCACGAAAGGCCTCCCCGCCGCCTGTCTGCCCCCCGCCAGCCCCAGCGAGGCCGTGGCCAGATCGCGCGCGGTGATCGCGCAATGGTTGCGCACCGGTCCGTCGCAGGCCGCGATCTGAAGCCGCCGGATCGCGCGCAGGCGGGGGCGATGTTTGTGTAGCGGGTGGAGATCGGCCGGGGCGGGATTGGCATGGGGCGCCATCGCCCGCAGGAAGGCGCGATATTCGCCGATCAGCAGCGAAAAGAAGCGGTCGAGTTCCTTGAGGTGGTTGCCCGAGACGCGCATCATCACCTTGGCCGCGCTGGAGGCGGCGCCCATCCGGGTTTCACGCTCGATCAGATAAAGACACCCGGCCCGCAGCGTTTCGAAAGAGCTGTGCAGCGCAAGGGCGCTGGTGTGGTCGAACCATGGTCTGATGGTGTCGGATCGCAGACAATCGGCCTGTCTCGTCATGGCCTGTCTTGTCATGGAGTTTCTGGACATAAGGCTCCCAAGGCAAGCGGGAGCATGACAACTCTCAGCCGACAGCGCTTGACGATGGAGATGCTGCCGGTGGATCATGCCTACATAATGCCGACGGCTTCGTCCAACGCAAATGGCATCGTTTGCGCGAAAGGGCCCCAGCGGTTAAATTCCATCGCTGGTATTATGCTCTTGCCTCTTGCGCATCGCAGGTAAAATGGCGCATCAGCCCGGATCGGCAAAAGGAATGGCAGGCCATGGCGACGATCAAGGATGTGGCGCAGCATTCGGGCATTTCGATCAAGACGGTTTCGCGCGTCATCAATGGCGCGCAGACGGTGCGCCCCGGCGTGCGCGAAAAGGTCGAACGCTCGATCCGCGAATTGAACTATCGCCCGGCGCTGGCCGCGCGGCAATTGGCCAGCGGGCGCAGCTTCATCATCGCGATGATCGCCCCGCGCCTGACCTACAGCTATTTTTCGCGCATCATGGTGGCCACCGCCGATGCCTGCCGCAAGGTGGGCTATCATCTGGTGCTCGAGGTGATGGATGGCGATGACCTGTCAATCACGCTTTCATGTGAGCCGGATGCGGTGATCGTGGTGCCGCCTTTTGCCGACAATCCGCGCGTGCTGGCCGCGCTGATGGATCTGGGCAAGCCGGTGGTGCGGATCGCGGGCAAGAATGACGGCATCGGGCGCAGCGTCGAGGTGCATGATCATGCGATTGCGCGGGAAATGGCGCACTATCTGGTCGGGCGGGGGCATCGGGTGCTGGCGATGATCGCCCCGCCGCGCCCGGAAATGGCCGCCGAGGAACGGCTGACCGGCTTTCGCGAGGGGCTGGCGACAAGCGGGCTGGATTTGCCCGACAGCCATGTGGTGCGCGCGGGGATGAATTTTGCTGATGGCGAGCAGGCGTTTCGCGATCTGATGGCCTTGCCCCGGCGGCCCACGGCGATCTTTGCCGCCAATGACCAGATGGCGCTGGGGGCGATGGCTTGCGCTCTGCGCATGGGTTTCCGCGTGCCGCAGGATGTGGCGATTGCCGGGTTCGACAATGCGGTCGAGGGGCAGATGTGCTATCCGGCGCTGACCAGCATTCACCAGCCGGTCGAGGAAATCGCGCGGATCGCGGTGGATCTGGCGCTGGACCGGAGAGGCGCGGATGCCAGTTTCGCGCATCATCTGGTGATCCGCGAATCCACTTAAAATACCAGCGCTGGTATTTTCTTGACTTGGCCGCAGGGCCGCGTCATTCAGGCTGCGGAAAGATGGCGCGTCGGTGGCGATTCACCGCCGACGCCCTGCAACGGGATGAGGCCGATGGCGAAATTGCATAAAGTGATTCTGGGTGGTGCGGCCTGTTTTGCCGCTGTGGCGTTTCAGTCGGGCATGGCCCAGGCGGCGGCCAAACCAGCCCCGGCTCCTGCCGCTGCGCCTGCCTTCGACGCCCCGGCGCATGCCCGCCCCCGCAATATCATCTTCGTGCTGGTCGACGATCTGCGCTTTGACGGCATGGGTTTCCTCCAGCCCGGCCTGCTCCAGACCCCCAACATCGACCGCATGGCGCGCGAGGGCACCTATTTCCCCAATGGCGTGACCACCTCCTCGCTGTGCAGCCCCAGCCGCGCGACGATCCTGACCGGCATGACCGCGCGCAACCATGGCGTGGTGGACAATAACAATTCCAGCGAAGATGGCCTGACCTTCTTCCCCAAATATCTGCAGCAGGCCGGGTATCAGACCGCCTTTATCGGCAAGTGGCACATGGGCAATGACACCGACGCCCCGCGCCCCGGCTTCGACAAATGGCTCAGCTTCAAGGGGCAGGGGCATTATTACCCGACCGGCGACATGCCCGCAGCAGCCGTTGCCGCGGGCAAGGCCAACATGTTCAACGTCGATGGCAAGGAAGTCGCCCAGACCGGCTATATCACCGACGAGCTGACCGATTATGCGATGAACTGGCTGGAAAAGGAGCGCGACCCCAAGAAGCCCTTCTTCCTCTATCTGAGCCACAAGGCGGTGCATTCCGATCCTTTGCCCCCGCCGCGCTATGCCCATCAGTATGACAAGGCAAAATTCGCCCTGCCCGCCAGTGCGGAAAACACGCCGGAAAATTACAAGGGCAAGCCGCGCTGGGTCTATGATCAGCGCAATACGTGGCATGGCATTGATTTCTTTTATAATTCTGACATGAAAATGACGGAATACCTGAAATATTACTATGGCACGCTCTCGGCGGTCGATGACTCGCTGGGCCGGATCATGGCGTATCTGAAAAAGAACCATCTGGAAAAGGACACGCTGGTCGTCTTCACCAGCGACAATGGTTTCCAGATCGGCGACCACGGGTTGATCGACAAGCGCACGGCCTATGAAGCCTCGGTGCGCGTGCCGCTGGTGATGTGGGAGCCGGGGACGGTTCCCGCCAATGCGGTCAATACAGGGCGCGTGCGCGGCCTCGATTTCGCGCCCACTTTCCTGAGCGCGGCGGGCGTGAAGACCATGCCCCAGCAGTTCGAGGGCCAGAACGCATGGGGCCTGATCACCGGCGCGCAAAATCCCGCGCAGTGGAACCCCAGCGACTTCATCTATGAATATTACTGGGAATGGAGCTTCCCCGAAACGCCGACCACCTTTGCCATCACGCGCGGCAACCTGAAGTATATCCAGTATCACGGCATTTATGACCGCGAGGAACTGTATGACATCGGCGCCGACCCGACCGAGATGACCAATCTGATCGACGATCCGGCGCATCTGAAAGACAAGATCACCCTGCGCGCCGCGCTTTATGAGCAACTGGCCAACAACAAGGGCAAACATGCGATTCCCTATACCGCGCGCCAGTCGATCGGCTCGGTGCGGCGGATGAAGGGCGGCACGGGTGCGGCGCCTTTCCCGGCGGAATGGCTGGTCGAACCCAATCGCACCGACCGCATGGACGACATCCTGCCCGACAGCCCGGCCAAGGGCGCGGCGCAGGCCGCCGGCAAGCCCTTTATGAACGCGCCAACCGTCGATCAGCAGTTCAAGCAGATCCCGGCGAAGTAAGGGCCTTTGCAAGACGCCTGAGCGGCCATAGAAACAAGCGATGAGCAGCGTTCCATCCTCCTTCGCCCCTTCCGTCCGTGAAGGCATGCGCCTTGTCGAAGGCGGTGTCTTCATGATGGGCTCCTCGGCCTTCTATCCAGAGGAGGCGCCGCGCCGAAAGGTGCGCGTGGCTTCCTTCTGGGTGGATGAAACGCCGGTGACAAATGCGCAGTTCGCCGCTTTTGTTGAGGCCACCGGATACCGCACCTTTGCTGAAACCGCGCCCGATCCGCGTGATTATCCCGGCATGGATCCGGCGCTGGCGGTGGCCGGATCGCTGGTGTTCACGATGACGGACCGGCCGGTGGATCTGGGCGATCCGTCGCAATGGTGGCGCTGGGTGGAGGGCGCCTGCTGGCGCCATCCGCTGGGGCCGGACAGCGGGATCGAGGATATTCTCGACCACCCGGTCGTGCATGTCACGCATCAGGATGCCGCCGCCTATGCCGCATGGGCGGGCAAGCGCCTGCCCACCGAGGCCGAGTTCGAATTTGCCGCACGCGGCGGCCTGGAGGATTGCGAATATGCCTGGGGCGATGAGCTGACGCCGGGTGGCGAGCATCGCGCCAACACCTGGCAGGGGATGTTCCCCTTTGCCAACACCGCCGCCGACGGCTGGGTGCGGACCAGCCCGGTGCGCGCCTTCCCGGCCAATGGCTATGGCATCTACGACATGATCGGCAATGTCTGGGAAATCTGCGAGGATTGGTGGAGCCTGCCCTCCGAGACGCGCCCGCGCAGGAAGAGCGCCTGCTGCGCCATTGATAATCCGCGCGGCGGTTTTCGCGCCAAGAGCCATGATCCATCCGAGCCCACCGCGAAAATTCCGCGCAAGGTCATCAAGGGCGGATCGCATCTTTGCGCGCCCAGCTATTGCCAGCGCTATCGCCCCGCCGCACGCCACCCACAATCCATCGACAGTTCGACCAGCCATATCGGCTTTCGCTGTGTAAAAGACGCCGACTGAGAGGGTCGGCGTCGCAATTTTCGAGGGCGCCGCGTGCCCCTGATGCCCGATGGTTGACTTCGGGTTAAACCCTGATGACAGGCTTGTCAGGAATAGAAATCATCTATACCGCCTGCAAAACCCCCGCTTGCCCAATAGGTTCGGCATGCGAAATGGCCTTGGCACGTATGAGAGTACTGCATGACCGATACTTCCCAGGTGGCTGACCAGACGGCTGAATCCTCCGAAAGTTCCTCGTCCTCGCCCGCGCGCAAGGTGCTGCCCTTTGTCGGGCTGGCGCTTTTGCTGGGCGGCGGCTGGTGGGGCTGGGACTATTTCACCCATGGTCGCTATATCGAAGAAACCAATGACGCGCAGATCGCCGCCGACACGCTGGCCGTGGCCCCGCGCATCTCGGGCTATGTCGCGCAGGTTCTGGTTACTGACAATCAGGACGTGAAGGCGGGGACGCCTTTGCTCACGCTCGACCCGCGCGATTACAAGGCCAAGACCGCGCAGGCATCGGCGCAGGTAGCGATTGCCGAGGCGCTGCAGGCCAATGCGCAGGCCGCCATTGCCGAACAGCGCGCCGGGATCGAACAGGCCCGCGCCCAATTGGCCGCCGCGCAGGCCAAGGCGCAATTCGACGCCGATCAGGTCAAGCGCTTCACCCCGCTGGTGGCCAGCGGAGCCGAGCAGGCCCAGCAATTGTCGCAATTGCGCGCCGCCGCCGACCAATCCGCCGCGCAGGTCCGCGCCCAGACCGCCGCCATCGAGGCCCAGCAGCGCCGCATCGCCGCCATCGAGGCGCAGGCCAAGCAGGCCGTCGCGCAAGGGCTGGGCGGCAAGGCGCAGTTTGACGCGGCCAATGTCGATCTGGACGCCACCACCATCCGCGCCTCGATCGACGGGCGCATCGGCGACAAGAATGTCACGCCGGGCCAGTTCGTTTCGGCGGGCACGCGGTTGATGACGCTGGTGCCGCTTTCCAAGATCTATGTCGTGGCCAATTTCAAGGAAACGCAATTGGCCCATATGCGCCCCGGACAGAGCGTGTCGATCAAGGTCGATGCGCTGGACGGCCATGCGATCAAGGGCCGGATCGAAAGCATGGCGCCCGGCACCGGGGCCAGCTTCAGCCTGATCGCGCCCAGCAACGCGACCGGCAATTTCACCAAGATCGTTCAGCGCATTCCGGTGCGCATCGCGATTGACGCCAATGATGAAACGCGCCGTCTGCTGGTGCCGGGTCTGTCGGTGACGGCGATGGTGGACACGAAAACGGCGCGCTGATCATGGTCGATGCGCCTCCGGTAAAGGCCGATCTGTCGGCATGGCTGGCGGTGGCGGCGGGGACGCTGGGCGCGTTGATGGCGACGCTCGACATTTCCATCGTCAATTCCGCGCTGCCCACGATTCAGGGTGAAATCGGCGCATCGGGCACCGAGGGGACGTGGGTGGCCACCTCCTATCTGGTGGCCGAAATTGTGATCATTCCGCTGGCCGCATGGCTTCAGCGGGTGCTGGGCCTGCGCACCTTTCTCCTCATCGCGGCCAGCCTGTTCACCTTTTTCTCGATGATCTGCGGCTGGGCCGACACGCTGACGATGATGATCATCGGGCGCGTGGGACAGGGTTTTACCGGCGGGGCGCTGATTCCCACGGCTCAAACCATTATCGCCATGCGATTGCCGCGCGACAAACAGCCGATCGGCATTGCCGCCTTTGGCGTCACGGTCATCATGGGACCGGTGATGGGGCCGCTGGTGGGGGGCTGGCTGACGGAGAATGTCAGTTGGCATTATGCCTTCTTTCTCAACCTGCCGGTCTGTATCGCGCTTTTGCTGCTGCTGATCCTTGGTCTGCCGCATGAGAAAAGCCATCTGGGCGAATTTGCCAAGGCGGACTGGTTCGGCATTGTCGGGCTGGCGCTGGGGCTGGGCGGGCTGACGGTCTTGTTGGAGGAGGGGCAGCGCGAGCAGTGGTTTTCCTCGCCCGTGATCCGCGAAATGGCTGTGCTCAGCGCGGTGGGCTTTGTCTGCATCGGCATCGGCCAAAAATTCGCCGCTCGGCCGGTGATCCAGCTCAAACTGCTGCTCGACCGGCAATTCGGCGCGGTGGCAACCATGGGGCTGGTGCTGGGCATGGTGCTTTACGGCACTTCCTATGTGATCCCCCAGTTCCTGGCCTCGGTGGCCAATTACAACGCGCTGCAATCGGGCAAGATCGTGCTGATTTCCGGCGTGCCCAGCCTGTTCATGATGGCCATTGTGCCGATCCTTTTGAAACGGATCGACGTGCGCCTGGCGGTGTGTTTCGGCCTGCTGATCATGGGCGTGTCGTCTCTGATCGATACGGGCATGACGATGGGGTCGGACGGCGGCGATTTCGTCGAATCGCAATTGATGCGCGGCGTGGGCCAGATTCTGGGGATGCTCTTCCTCAGCCAGGCCTGCGTGCGCTCGGTCCCGCGCGAACTGGCGGGCGATGCTTCGGGCCTGTTCAATTCGGTGCGCAATCTGGGGGGCAGCATCGCACTGGCCGGGATTGCCATCATTCAGGACAACCGCCTGTGGCTGCACACAAGGCGGCTGGAGGAAACGCTTCATGCCAACAGCCCGATGGTGCAGGATCAGGTCCGCGCCATGGGCGGCATCCTGCGCGCCGCGCCCCAGCTTGAGGCCCAGCTTCAGCTTCAGGCGCTGGTGATGACCTATAATGATATTTTCCGGATCATGGGTTATGGCACGCTGATCGTGCTGCCGCTGGTCCTGTTGCTGCGCCCGTTTTCCAATGACGCCGCGCCTGACGTCCCCATGCATTGACGAGAGCCATGATGACCCGTTTGCCGCTGATGATTGCTGTGGGATTGCCGCTGGCGTTGCCGTTGGCTTTGGGGGGCTGCGCGCTGGGGCCGGATTATGCCGGGCCGCCCAAGGTGGCCGGCGGACAGAGCTTTGCGCGCGGGGCTGCGGCGGTCGAGGCGGGGCCGGTGCTGGCGCGCTGGTGGGAAGTGCTGGGCGATGAGCAGCTCAATGTGCTGGTCGGGGATGCCCTGGCCCACAGCCCCAGCGTCGAGGATGCGCAGGCCAAGGTGCGCGAAGCGGGCGCGGTCCTGCGGCAAAAGCAGGCCAGCGATCTGCCCTCGGTGGCGCCCACGCTGATCGCGGCCAAGGCTGATCTTCCGCCGTTCAGCGCAGGGGGCAAGCGGACCTCGCTCGAAATCTACAACCTTGGCGCGACCGCCTCGTGGGAGCCCGATTTCTGGGGCATCAACAAGCGCACCAATGAAGCCTCGCGCGCCAGTGTCGATCGGGCCAAGGCGCAATTGGCCGATGCGCAGGTCAGCCTCTCGGCGCAGGTGGCGCAGGCCTATGTGAACCTGCGCGATGCGCAAAGCAGGCAGGCGATGGTGGCGCAGGTGGTGGCCTTGCGCCAGCAGGCGCTCGATCTGGTCCGCCAGCGTCAGGGCGCGGGCGTGGCCACGCTGGCCGATGTGGCGCGCTCTGAGGGCGATATGCGCAGCGCCATGGCGCAGGCGGCTCCCTTGCGCGCGCAGGTCGAGGTGGCGATGAACCAGTTGGCCGTGCTGACCGGCAAGGCGCCGGGCGATCTGGACGCGGCTCTGGCTTCGGCCCGGCCATTGCCCGTGCTGCCCGCGAAAGTGGCGGTGGGCGATCCGGCGGAGCTGATCGCGCGGCGCCCCGATGTGCGCGCGGCCGAACGCCTGCTGGCGGGCAATACGGCGCAGATCGGCGCCACGCGGGGCAAGCTGATGCCGCGCCTGAGCTTTACCGGCATTCTGGGCATGGGCAGTTCTTCGCTCTCCAGCATCGTCGATCCGGCAACGGCGGCCTATGGCATATTGCCGCAGCTGAAATGGTCCGGCCTCGATTGGGGCAAGGGCCAGGCCACCGTGGCGCAGGCCAAGGCCCAGCGCGACAGCGCCGAGGCGCAATATCGCCGCGCGGTCCTTGCCGCGCTTGAGGATGCCGAGAGCAGCCTGTCGCGTTTCGGCGCGGCGCGCGAGCGACTGACGCAGCTTGAGGCGGGCGAGGGGACCGCGCGCACCAACGCGGGCCTTGGCGCGCAAAGGGTGAGCGCGGGGACATCCTCCAAGCTGGAGCAGACCGAGCGCGACGCGCAGGTCTTGCAGGCCGCGATCACCAGCGCGCAGGGCCGGGCCGAAGTGGTGGTGGATTATATCGCCATTGCCAAGGCGCTGGGCTTGGGCTGGCAGGGCTGATCGCGCTATAGGCGCGGCCATGGATGACACGCTCTGGCTGGCCCGCCGCGAAAACTGGACCCCGCAGAATGAGGACGCCCGCGACGGGGGCGACATTGACTATGCCCGCGTCATCCATTCGGCCTCGTTCCGGCGGCTGCAGGGCAAGACGCAGATCCTCAACCTGGGCGACAGCGATTTCTACCGCACGCGCCTGACCCATTCGCTGGAGGTGGCGCAGATCGCGGGCGGCATTGCGCGGCAATTGGAGCGCGACGCGCCCGATCATCCCGCCACCGCGATCCTGCCGGGGCGCAGCATGATTCACGCCATCGGCTGCACCCATGATTTCGGCCATCCGCCCTTTGGCCATGGGGGCGAGGTGGCGCTGAACTATTGCATGCGCGAGGAGGGCGGGTTTGAAGGCAATGGCCAGACCCTGCGCATCCTTTCGCGGCTGGAGACTTTCTCGCAAAATGCCGGGGCCAATCTGGCCCGGCGCACCTTGCTGGGGGTGCTGCAATATCCGGTGGCCTATTCGGCGGTCCGCAATCCGGCCATCGCGCCGCGCCTTTCGCCGGGGCCGACCACCTTGCGGATCATCGATGCGGCCAGCGCCAAGTCGCCCAAATGCTATCTCGACACCGAGAGCGATGTGGTGGACTGGATTCTCGATCCGCTGAGTGTCGATGACCGCGCGCTGTTGCAGGGTTTTGAGGAAAAACCGGGCAGCCATGCCAAATCGCGCCATAAATCGCTCGATTGCTCCATCATGGATGTGGCCGATGATATTGCCTATGGCGTCCATGACCTTGAGGACGCCATCGCGCTGGACCTGATCCACCGCGAGACCTTTGCCGCCGCCGTCACGGATCGCTGCCCCACCTTCCTCGATGCGCTCAAGGCCAAATATCCCGGCGAGAGCGCCAATGATGTGATGCGCCAATTCGTCGATGGATTGTACGGCGGCGAAAACAGCCGCAAGCGCTTCATCGGGCGGCTGGTGCATCATTTCCTGACCGCGGTGCATTATGTCGAAATGCCCGAATTCGACGCTCCCCTGCTGCGCTGGCGGGTGGGCATGGCGCCGGGGCAGAAGGCTTTCCTCGATGTGCTCAAGGATCTGGTCGTGCGCGAGGTGATCACCAGCCCGGCGGTCCAGCATCTTGAGTTCAAGGGCCAGACGATGGTGGTGGCCGTGTTCGAGGCGATGCAGGCGGACCCGGCGCGTCTGCTGCCGCGCGACCGGATGCCGTTTTACGAAGCCTATGGGGTCCGCGCGATCTGCGATTATGTGGCGGCGATGACCGATACCAGCCTGCTGAAGACGTATGAGCGGCTGTTTGCCCCGCGCATGGGATCGGTGTTCGACAGGCTGTAAGGCTTGCGGGCAAAAAAATGGCCAGCCCGGAGGCTGGCCTTTGGAAGTTTGGGAGAGGATGCCTGAAAGGCCTGTTCCTTATGCGGATCGGCGGGCCTCTTCGCAAGTGCAAAATTGCCGGGTTTGATGCAAAGAATGCAATTGCCGAATAGGTAAATGCAAAGATCAGCAATTTCGGTCGGTTTAGCGCTATGATTTGTGATACCAAAGGCCAAGATGCGTGGTATGCAATTATTGCGACGCAGCATTCCGGCGCAGGCAAAGCGCCACGCGATAGGTTGCCCGGCCTCCTTGCGAATCGAATCGGGCGATCACCTGCCGCAATTGCCCTGCCGACAAAGGCCGATGCCCCGCGCGCGGAACATCCGCGCCAATTCCGCGCAGATGGCGCAAAAAGGCCCGTCCGCCGCCTTCCACCGCCAATTCCACCTCGCGCACGGCAAAGCCCATGGCCCGCAGATCCGCCGCATCCGGATAATCGGCCAGCCCGCAGGGCGCCCCGGCATGGGCCGCGCGCCACTGCGCAAAACTGCCCGCGATCATCGTGCTGAAGGCCAGCAGGCCGCCCGGTGCCAGCAGCCCATTCAGCCGCGCCACCGCATCGCCCAGATCATTGAACCATTGAAACGCCAGACTGGACACGATCAGATCGAACGGCCCCTCTGCGTCTGGCGCCTGCCCATCCATCACGCGGTAATCCACCCCGCCATGCCCGGCAAAACGCGCCCGCGCCCGCGCCAACATGGCGGGCGACAGATCGCTCATCACCCACCGCGCGCCGGGCAGCAGCGGCATCAGCGCCGCGCCCAGCAAGCCCGTGCCGCAACCGATCTCCAGCACGCGCGGGACGGGGGGTAAATCCTGCGCCGCCACCGTTTCGGCCAGCATCGCGGCGACTTGTTGCTGGACCCCGGCATGGGCATCGTAATTATCGGCCCGGCCAAAGGCTTCGGAAACAAGGCGCTGCGCCATCATCGCGCAAAATCCGCAATTTGCGCCGCGCACCATGCCGCCTGTGTCAGGGGCAGCAGATGCCCCCCTTGGTCGCACACCGCAGAGGGCCCGCCAAGGGCCCTCTTGCGCAGCGCGGGCGGCAACAGCGGATCATCCTCCGCCTGAAGCACCAGTACGGACGCGCGATGTGCCGGGGGCTGCGTCTGATCGGCCAGCAACGCGAGATCCTCACCCAGTCGTTCACGGGAAACCATCGGCGGGGCCGGGCCGCCGCTTATACTGGCGCGGAAATCCGCCAGCACTTTGGCCGGGTCTTCGCCAAAACGCTTCACCATCCGCTGAACCACGCGCGGGGCCACCGCATCGGTCCCGCAGAACCGGTCAAACCCGTTGATCGCCACCAAGGGCACATCGCTCCAGCGCCGCGAGAGCAGCATCGCGCCCAGCGAATGGCCGATCATCAGATCGGGCCGCTCGCTCTCCACCGCTGCGCCAAAATAGCCGCGATCCATCCGCGTGATATCGCCCAGAGGCGCCAACAGGGGCGCCAGCGCATCCCATACGCCCGCATCAAACCCCCAGCCATGCAGCAGCGCGATTCTCACCGGCCAATCCGCGCCGCAATCGCGCGGCCCAGCGCGGCCACATCCGCCCGCGCATGATTGGCATGCAGCGCCACGCGCAACCGGCTGGTGCCGGGTGGCACCGTGGGCGGGCGGATCGCCACGGCCAGCATCCCTTCGGCGACCAGATCGCGCGCCAGAGCCAGCGCCGCTCCGGCATCGCCCACGATGACCGGCACGATCTGCGTGCTGCTGTCGGCTGTGGCGATCCCCGCGCTGTTCAGGCTTTCCCGGAAAAACGCGCCGTGATCGGCCAACTTCGCGCGTTCGGCCTCCATCCCCGGCGCCAGATCGAGCGCGGCATCGACCGCTCCCAGCATCGCGGGCGAGGGCGCGGTCGAAAAGATAAAGCCACCGCAGGCATTGACCAGATAGTCGATCAGCAAGCGGCTGCCCGCGACATAGGCGCCCATACACCCGAGCGCCTTGCTGAACGTGCCCATCACCAGATCGACGTCATGGCCATAGGTCAGCCCGCGCCCCTGCGGCCCCAGCACGCCGGTGGCATGGGCCTCATCAACATAAAGAAACGCATCATGCGCCCGCGCCAGATCGGCCAGCGCCGCCACATCGGCCCGGTCGCCATCCATGCTGAACACGCTTTCGGTGACGATGATCTTCGGCCCCTCGGCCTTGGCCAGCAAGTCAGCCAGATGGTTCAGATCATTGTGGCGAAAGCGGATCTGGCGGTGGGCCGCTGCGCCTGCGTGCAGGCTGCCATGGATCAGCCGGTCGGTGAACAATTGCACCCCCGGCGCGGCGCGCAGCAAGGCCGCCAGCACCGCCGCGTTGCAATGCCACCCGCTGGGAAACAGCAGCGCGGCCTCTTTGCCCTTGAACCGGGCGATCTTCTCCTCGACCGCCTGATGCAGCGGTTGGGTGCCCGTCACCAGCCGCGAGGCCGCCGATCCCGCGCCATGGGCCAGCGCCCAGTCCGCCGACCTTTGCGCCAGCAAAGGATGGCGCGAGAGGCCGAGGTAATCATTGCTGGAAAAATCGACCAGCATGGCGCCATCGCGCAGCAACCGCCCGCCATCCTGCGGCACACTGGCGCGCAGGATGCGCCGCTCGTCGCGCTGGTCTATGCGGTCCAGCGCGGCGGCAAGGTGAGTTTCAAAACCCTTCAGATCATCTGCTCCAGCTTGACGCAGCCCTTGGGCATGGCTTCGGCGGCAATCTCGGCCTCGGTGCGGGTCACGGCCATGGGTTTCAGGCCCAGACGCGCAAACATCGCCATGTCATTGTCATCGCCCGCATTGGGCGCGGTCAGCAGCTTGTCGCCGGTGAAGATGCTGTTCGCCCCGGCAAGGAAGCACATCGCCTGCGTCATTTCCGACATCGATTCGCGGCCTGCGCTCAAACGCACCATCGATCCCGGCATGGTGATCCGCGCCACCGCCACGGTGCGCACGAATTCCACGTCATCAATCTTGGCCAGCGGCGTATCGGCCAGCATATTGCCCAGCACCGTGCCCTTGACCGGCACCAGCGCGTTGATCGGCACCGATTGGGGGTGCGAGGGCAAAGTGGCCAGCGTATGGACAAAGCCCACCCGGTCGGCGCGGGTTTCGCCCATGCCGACGATCCCGCCGCTGCACACATTGATCCCAGCGCGGCGCACCTGACCCAGCGTGTCGAGCCGGTCGCCCATCGTGCGGGTGCTGGTGATTTCCTCGTATTTCTCAGGGCTGGTGTCGATATTGTGGTTGTAATAATCGAGCCCCGCCTCGGCCAGCATATCGGCCTGATGGTCGGAAAGCATCCCCAGCGTCATGCAGGTTTCAAGACCCATGCTGCGCACGCCCTTCACCATTTCGATGATCGCGGGCATGTCGCGGTCCTTGGGGTTGCGCCATGCCGCGCCCATGCAGAAGCGGCTGCTGCCCTGATCCTTGGCGCGCGCGGCGGCCTGCAAAACCGACTGCACTTCCATCAGCTTGGTGGCTTTCACCCCGCTGTCGGCCTTGACGCTCTGGCTGCAATAGCCGCAATCCTCGACGCAGCCGCCGGTCTTGATTGAGAGCAGCGTGGAAAGCTGGACCTCATTGGCCGGGTGGCTGGCGCGGTGGATTTCAGCCGCTCGATAGACCAGTTCGGTGAACGGTAAATCAAACAAAGCCGCGATCTCTTCGCGCGTCCAGTCAGTGCGGGCCACGGGAGAACTGGCCACGAGAGAACTGGCCGGGGTGTCGAGAGGGGGCACGGTCATCGGGTATTCTCCATTCGGCGCTGTCCTGCGCGGCCTTGGGCATTGTTACGCATGCCGCGATAGGCGCGCGCGGGCCAAGGCTCAAGCCATCAAGCGGTGAAATGACCATCCCGATGGGCAATAACATGGCGCGTTTCACACGGTGATGCGTCAGGACGGGGGCGGCGTCCACGGTAATCTTGCAAATTTGCAAAGAGAGTCTTTGCAAAATCGGCCCGTCACCCGTTAATCGCGCGCACTGCCAGCGCCGCCGCCGCCGCGCGCGTTTCCACGCCCAGTTTGACGAAAACCTGCTCCAGATGCTTGTTCACCGTGCGCGGAGAGATCGACAATATCTCGCTGATGACGCGGTTGGGCTTGCCATAGCTGATCCACAGCAGGACCTCGGCCTCGCGGCTGGTCAATCCGTGGCGGGCCTGAAGCAGGGCGATGTCGCCCGCCGGGTTGACGTCATTCAATCGCACCAGCCATTCGGCCCCGCGCATCCGCGCCACCAGCACCAGCTCCAGCGTCGAATGGGCAAGGTCGAGCCGGACGCTGGCCCCGCTTTCATCGGCGCGGGCCAGACGGGCAAGGGCGGGGCGCAGCGGGGCGGGGGCCGGGCCGGGCACCACGCTCCATTCGGGGCAATTTTCCGCCAGCAGGCTGCCGGCCTGCGGGGTCCACCAGAGCAATTGCTCTTCTCGCCCCATCGAAATCAGATGGCGCCCGCTGGCGTCGAGCGCGGCCTGACTGTCCTGCGCCAGACGCGCATTGGCCATATGCACCCGCACCCGCGCGATCAATTCGTTGATAACCAGAGGCTTGCGCACATAATCGACGCCGCCTGCCTCAAGGGCCGCCAGCACATGCTCGCTTTCGGTCAGACCGGTCATGAAGATGACGGGGACGCGGGCGCTGGCCGGATTGCGTTTGAGGATGCGCGTGGCCTCAAAACCGCCGATGCCCGGCATCACCGCATCCATCAGGATCAGATCGGGTACGATATGCGACAGCAGCGAAAGCGCCGCCTCGCCGCTGGTGGCGATCAGCACGCGGATGCCCTCCACCTCCAGCGTATCGGCCAGAAAGCGCAAAGATTCGGGCGTATCGTCCACCACAAGCACGGTGTCGACATGGGGCTGGGGGTCCTGCGCCATCAGCGGGTCGTGTCGCATCATGCCTCTCCGCGTCTGTTGGCGGCAAGTTCGGCGGCGAGTTCGCCCAGATCGAACCGGTCGAGGCTGGCCAGCAGCCGCTTGGCCAAGGGGGCGGCCTGCGGCACGGCGGCCTCCATCGCGCGGATCGCTTTTTCCACGCCGCGCACATGGCCGATGCGCAGATCGCTCTCGATATCGGCCAGAAAGGGGCGGGCTTCATCGGGCAGGGCCTCGCGGTCCGGCGCGGGTTCGGGGGCCTCGGCCTCCTCGGTCCGCCCGCGCCAGTGCAGGCCCAGCAGGCTGCCCACCGCATCGATCAGCGCGTCCAGATCGACCGGTTTGATCAGGAACTGGTCATGGGCGATGAAGCCCGCGCTGCCCTGCCGGATCTCGTGGGCGTCGCCCGAAACCATGATGATGCGTATATCGCCGCCCCGCATCGCGCGCAGCCGCCGCGCCACTTCCCAGCCCGACAGGCCCGGCATGGTGACATCGAGCAGCACCAGTTCGGGCCGGTGCTGGCGGGCCAGTTCCAGACCGGAATCGCCATCATGCGCAATATGCAGGATAAAGCCCAAGGGTTCGAGCAGCCCGCGCAGCAGCGAGGTCTGGTCCGGGTCATCGTCGATCAGCAGGACATGGCGCGGGGGGCCGTCAAAACCGGTGATCGCGCGGGTGCTTTTTACCTCCTGCACGCTGGCCTGCACCGGGCTGAGCATCAGGCGCACGGTAAAGGTCGTGCCCACGCCCGGCTCGCTGCTCACGGCCAGATCGCCGCCCAGGATATGCACCAGCGCCTGCGTGATCGCCAGACCAAGGCCGATGCCCTTTTGCCGCTGAGCCTCGGGATGCGTGCCGCGTTCAAAGGGGGCGAAGATGCGGGCCAGGTCCTGCTGTTCAATGCCGATCCCGGTGTCGGCGATGGTGAAGCTCATCACCTGAGAGCGATAGGTGACGCCGAAAGTGACCTGCCCCGCCTTGGTGAACTTGATCGCGTTGGAAAGCAGGTTGATCAGGATCTGGCGCAGGCGCTTCTGATCGGTGCGCACGAATTCGGGCAGATGACCCTGTGTTTCATAGACCAGCGTCAACCCGCGCGACTGGGCTTGCGGGCGGAACATGCTGGCGATCTGATCCAGCAGGCTTTTGAGGCGCACCGTATCGTTCGACAGGCGCAGCACCCCGCTTTCGACATGGCTGATATCCAGCAGGCCCTCGACCAGATTGGTCAGATGTTCGGAGGAGCGGCGGATGATCCGCGCGGCCTCGATCGGGGCGATGTCATGCCCGCGCTCCAGCAATTGCGCATAGCCGTAGATCGAATTGAGCGGCGAGCGGATCTCGTGGCTGACCGAAACGAGATAGCGGCTCTTGGCGCTGTTGGCCGCCTCGGCCACCTCCTTGGCCAGATGCAGTTCCTCCAGCGTGGCATTATGCGCGGCCACCTCGGCGCGCAGGTCGGCCACATGGCGGCGCGCCTCGGACAGGGCCGCGCGGCGGCTGTCATAGGCGCGCAGGATCAGCCCGCCCAGCGCGCCGCCCACCGCCAGCAGCGCCCCCAGCGCCGTCACCAGAACAGCGCGCACCATCGGCATGCTCTGCGCCGGCAGGCTGCGCCCCAGCGCCCAATAGGCCGCCGCGATGATCGCGGTCATCATCACCGCCATGGCCGCCATCACCAGCATGAAGCGCCCCGGCGCAGACTTGATCCTGTCCATCAGGCGCAAGGTTTCGATCATCCCGCCGCGCCCCGCATCCGGCGCGCAAAGAGGCGGCACGCCAGCCTGTCGATCCTGTCGCTTGCCGCCATCTGTCGACCCCCGCTGGCTGATTGCTGTCGACATGGTGTAACGCGCAATCGGGCTGCATGATCCTACGTCAAATGACGAATGGCTGGCGGCGGGCCGGGCAAGGATATTTTGCCCCGAACCCTATGATCCTGTTGCCTTTACGAGCAAGGTCTGCAAGCGTTGACATTCATAGGCTGAATTGTTCGATATGTTGCCGGCGGCTTGGGGGGCAAGCCGTTACCAGCAACAGGGGGCGCGCGATCTGTTCATGCCGATGGGCGGGGCATGTCGCGTTCCCGAATGGCCGGATGGTGGTGTGGCGCTGGGGGCAGCTTGCCGCGCGCCATCCGGCTGTTCATGGGGATTATGCCTCCGGCGGGCTTTTCGGGTGCCTCCGGCGGGCAAAGGGCGGGGGCCCTTTGCAATCCCGTTAATGGGTGGCGCCGGGTTGGCCAGCGGGTGTTTTTTGCAATGATGGAAAGCCTGCGGCGCGGAAAGCTCCGACTGCTTGGCGCCGCAGGCTTTTAAAACTCGATAGTGCGTCCGATACCCATTGGCTGAACCCTTGGCGCAACGCGGACAGTAACGGGAGCGCGAGGGTCTAGACCCTCGCATCTAACCCCTTCTTCTAACTCGTATACTTATCGCACGTCATCCGCGTCGCTGCCGGGCTGGGGTTATAGATCTGCGAATAATCGCGCAGGTCGCGCACCACAAAGCTGGCGCTGTTATGCATCAGCTTGTTGGCCACGAACATCGTGCCGAAAAAAGGCTGGTAGGTGTAATTGACCTCGACGAACATCACCCCGGCGCCGGTGGGGGCGTTGACCTTGTATCCGGTGTCGCCCATGCCCGTGGCCATGGTCGTGCCCGCATTGGCCACGGTGGCGTCCGTTCCCGCAGTGGCCGATGTGGTGCCATAGGATGAGGCATAGCCGCTGCCGCTTTTCAGCCCGATGCAGCGTTGCCAGTGGATGCGCTGCACGGGCACGGTGTCATAGGATTGCTGGACCATTTCCAGGCTGGAGATGGTGACGCGCCCGTTGGTGGTCAGGCCCAGCCCGTTGCCCTGCAGCCGCGCGCCCGCCAGCACATCGTTCATGTCGGTTTCGCGGATCTGGGTTGCGGCCAGATTGCTGGCAAGACCCACCCGGCTGGCATTGTCGGCCAGATCGAGCGTGATCTGGCTGATCTGCATCTGGACGCGGGCCATGTTGGTATATTCGATTCCCGCCCCGCCCATGTAGAACACGACCGGCAGCGCCAGCGCGAATTCGATCAGCGAGGCGCCCGAACCATCGCGCAGCAGGCGGCGCATCATGGTAATCATGTGCATACCGTGGCCGCCGCCGTGGTGGTCTGCATCGCCCATGGCTGGTTTTTCAGGATCGTGCTGGCCGAAAGCGTGGCCGTTTTGCCCCAGCCCAGCCACAGGCCCAGCGGAAACAGGCGGGTGTAGGTGATCGAGGCGGTATAGAGCACCGTATCGCCCGCCCCGCCATTGCCCGATACGCCCGGATCGGCATCCCAGATGCCGTTGCCGTTCACATCGGTAAAACATTCGCCGGGATCGCGCATGCCGTTGCCGTTGCTGTCGACAAAGCTCTCGGGCGAGATATAGCCGTACGAAGCATAGGATTTGCGCATCGGATAGCCCGAGACAAAGGCCGCATTGCCGTTGATGTTCTTCACCGCCTGCAGCACGGCATTGTCGATGGTGGTGGTGTTGGCGCTTTCCACCGTGCTGTCGCGCCCGGCCTTTTGCACCGCGCCCGTCAGGATCGCCTGCATATAGGCCTGATAGGCCATTTCGCACAGGCCCATCCCCATCAGCAGCATCACCGGTAAAACCAGCGCGAATTCCACCAGCGCCGCGCCGCCGCGATCACGCCACAGCCGCTTCATTTCGAAATCCGCAGCTTGGCGATCTTGCTGGCGATGGTGGCGAATTGGGCGGACAGGCCCGATCCCGATGTGGTGGAGAGCGCCTGCGAGGGCGAGGTCGCGCATTGGGTCAGCTCGGTTGTGCTGCTCATGCCCAGCGCCACGGTCCACACGCTTATGTTCTTGGCCTTGGCTGCGGCGCAAGCGGCCAGGAAGCGCGCATTGTGATAATTTTTCAGATTGGCCAGATCGCCGCCCGACACGCGCTGGTCGTAATATTCCATGCCATAGGAGCCGTAGATATACTGGCTGGGCGCCAGATCGCCGTCGGTCAGGAATACGATGATCCGCTTGGGCGCATCGCGGCCGGTGGTCGCGGCGGTATCGGCGCCAAAGATGCCGTCGGGCGAAATCAGCCGCGTGCCCCAGATCATGCCCAGATCATGATAGGTGCCGCCCATCGCGCGAAAATCCGTGGCGTTGACGTAATTGGACACTTGCGTGCGGGTCATCGCGGCCAGACGCGAAACCGGCTTGCCGCAGCTGATATAGCCCGCCTTGTAATAGGCGGCCTGATCGAGATTGGGGCTGTTGCTGGTGTCGCCGCTGGATGTGGCGGTGGCGGTGCTGTTGTAATTGTTGCGCGCATAGGTGACGGCCGTCCACATCGGCTTCCATTGCGTGCGGATGTCGCTGCCCGGCTTCAGGTCGGGGTTCAGGTCATTGGGCAGGCTGGTGGTGGAAAAGCTGGTGACGCCCGGGGTGGTATAGGCTTCCTCGATACAGCCTTCCCACGTGTCGGTGGTGTTCACATATTTGGTCGGGTCCACCGTGGGCGCGCCGGTGACAAAGGTGGTCAGCAATTGCGGGCTCTGCTTGTATTGCCAATTGGGCAGGGTGCAGAAGCAGGAGAAGGAAAAGCCCGTGCCGGTCAGCACGCGGGTCTGATAATTCCAGCTCGTGTTCACGCTGCCCAGACCGCCCACGATATAGGCCGGGTTGATGTCCATGATCGCGCGGCCCGAATTGATCGTCGACGTATAGGTGACAAAGCCATAGCGCACCCGCGTGTTGACATCGATCGAGGCGGCCATCGTGTCATAGAAGGAAAGCACCGCGCTGCGCAGCGCGCTGATCCGCGAGCCGGATTTTTCCGGCACATAATAGGCGGTCGATCCGGGATAGCCCGCCGTGCTGGTATTGCCGCTACCGGTGCCGTCGGCGGGGCGGGAATAGGCTGTGGCGGTCACCGAGTTGACATAGTTGTTGCAGGTGGTGGTGTCATCCGAGGGCAGGCAGGCCATCGAGCCGGTGGTGTCCAGCACGAAGATCACATCGGTGTCGCTGATCTGATAGGTGGCTTGGCACACGGCATTGAGCGTGATCGAACTGTAGCCGAAAGCGCGCATCAGCGTCATGGGCATGGCCGCGCTGGCGGTGGCGCTGACCTGCGCGTCGGCGGTCTTGGCGGGGGTAAAGCTGAGTGAGGTGATGCCGTACCAGCCGGTGCGGATATTGTTGGCGAAAAAGGCGTTGGCCGCCGCCGTTGCGGTCGAATCCAGCGTGGTGTTGCCGGTGCTGGTGTCGGTCATCGCCTTGCGCCCGGCCAGAACCCCGGCATCGCAGGCCTGTTGCAGGCGGGCATTGACCATATACATCCGCGCCCCATCCACCGCGCAGCCGACAAAGGCCATCAGCAGCGACAGGATCAGCGCCAGCATCGGCAGGGCGTTGCCCCGCCGGTTGGCGATCAGGCGCGACAGGAAGGGGCGGGGATGGTGTGACACCGCGCCATTATGCCGTTCAAACATTTGCCTTTGGCCAAGCGCCCATCCGGGCGATTACGGATTATGGCCGGAAAACAGCCCGTTCAGCTCGGCTGCGGGCACCGGGCGCGAGACCAGGAAGCCCTGAAACGTGTTGCATCCGCAGGCGGCCAGACGGTCGCGCTGATGCTCGGTTTCCACGCCCTCGGCCACGACATCCAGTTTGAGCGCGCGGCCCAGCTTGACGATGGCATCGACCAGCCCTTCGGCCTCGTCATTGGCCTCAAGGTTATGGACAAAGCTGCGGTCGATCTTGATCTTGTCGACCGAAAAGCGCTTGAGCGAATTGAGGCTGGAATAGCCGGTGCCGAAATCATCGAGTGCGATGGAAAAGCCTTCCTGTTTCAGCATGGTGATATTGTCGCGCGTGATGCCGTCATCGCCCAGCAAGGCGGTTTCGGTGATCTCGATTTCATAGCGTTCGGGATTGACCCGGAATTCGGCCACCAGCCGCGTCAACGTCGCCATGAACATGGGCGAGCGCAATTGCAGCGCCGAGACATTGATCGCCACACGGATGTCGCCCCATCCGGCGGTTTCCTCAAACACGCGGCGGAACACGAATTCGCCCAGATCGAGGATCAGCCCGCTTTCCTCGCAAAGGGGCACAAAGATCGAGGGGGCGATGCTGCCGCGTTCGGGATGGTTCCAGCGCACCAGCGCCTCTATCGCGTCGATCGCCCCGCGCCCGTCCATCTGGGGCTGATAGACCATGGTCAGACTGCCATCGGCCAGCGCCTTGCGCAGATCGCTTTCCAGACTGCGCCGCATGCGCAGCGCGGCATCCATGTCGGGTTCGAAAAAGGTGACGCGGTTGCGCCCGTTTTCCTTGGAACCATAAAGCGCCAGATCGGCCTGACGCAGCGCCTCGGCCGGTTCCATTTCCGGGTTGGACACCAGCGTGACGCCGATGGAAACCCCCACCTCGACCACGCCCGCCTCCAGCACAAAGGGCGTTTCGAACAGTTTGAGCACGCGCTGGGCCAGATGCGAGGCGCCCGAACCATCGGCCTCGGGCTGCAGGATCACGAATTCATCGCCGCCCAGCCGCGCCACCGTATCGGAATCGCGGCACAATTCGCTCAGCCGCCGCGCGACCTGCTGGATCAATTCGTCGCCCGCATGATGGCCCAGCGTGTCATTGACCTCCTTGAACCGGTCGAGATCGAGGCAATGGACCGCCATTTCCCCGGCATAGCGGCGCGACATGGCCAGAAGCTGTCCCAGCCGGTCAAACATCATCGCCCGGTTGGGCAATCCGGTCAGCGTGTCGTGAAAGGCCAGATGACGCGCGCGCGCCTCGCTGGCGATCAGGTCGCTGGCAATCGTGTTGCTGCGCCGCATGAAAAGCCAGACCAGCATCAGGAAGGCCGCCGCAATAGCCAGCAGCATCTGAGGAATCTCGGTTTCCGATGCCTTGAATGGATTGATCGCGGGCCATGCCAGCGAGGCCACCAATTGGCCGTCGGGGCTGGTCAGGGGCATGATGTGATAGCCGCTGATCGGCGGTTTGCCCTTGGGCAGCAGGAGATGGACCTGTCCATGCTGGCCGCCGAATTGCGAAACCAGCCCCTGATCCACCGCCACGCGCAGCACATAGGGCGCAGGCGCGCCGGCCGGCGTCCGCGCGGTCATGGGCAGCGAAAGGATGGCCGTGCCATGGACGAGGCGCAGCGCCACCGCCTTGTCCGCCGGTTCGGCCGGTTCCAGCCGGACCTGTGCGGACCCGATCTGCGTGCGCATCGGGGCCAGAACGGCCTGTTCGATCCAGCGCCGGTCGTCCGCCGCCAGACGGGCGGGCGCCTCGTCCTGACGGATCAGCGTCTGGCCGCTGGCCTGCCATTGCTGCACATTGTGCTGCCAGCTGCGGTTGATAATGCCGAATTCATAGTCATTGGCGCCCTTGCCCATCCGTATCAGGGTAAAGGTCGTTGCGCCCACCAGCATGAGAATCGCCGCGACCACCAATCCGTTGATCGGACGCAGCAGCCCCTTGCGCTGGGCTTCCTGCGGCGAATTCCTGCTGTCCATTGTTATTATCCACCCATGCGAGCCGCCAGTGCCAATTGACCAATCCGGCCGATCTGTCGGGCATCCATCCTGGGCGCATGATAGGCGACACGCTCTTGCCGAAGCTTTTGGGCGACAACAGGTCATTAGCCCTAGTTTTGGCTAACGGACTATTCACCATGGGAGGGCGGCCGGACGGGCAAAAGACCGGCTCCGGCCCCTCATTCTCTTGCGCTTGCGGAGACGGGCCTAGCGGTTTTTCCCCAGAAAACTGCAGCAGGCTCTGGTTTATGTCGCTTTGCCGGGAATAACGGAGGCTTGACGCGCCGCAAAGGCGCATAAATCCGCAGCTTTTGCCTGCACCAAGCCGCCCGGCGGCGATAAGTGTGTGGAAAATGGAGAACTACGTGCTTGTGACTGCGCGAATCATGGCGTTTATCGCCGCATCAACATGTGTGGAACTGGTGTGATGAGCTTGCCTCTGATTGCCCCTTCGATCCTTTCCGCCGATTTTTCCCGGCTGGGCGAGGAAGTGCGCGCGATTGACGCGGCCGGTGCCGACTGGATCCATGTCGATGTGATGGACGGTCATTTCGTGCCCAACATCACCATCGGGCCGATGGTGGTCAAGGCGCTGCGCCCCCACACGAAGAAGATCTTCGACGTCCATCTGATGATCCAGCCGGTCGATCCCTATATTCAGGCCTTTGCCGATGCGGGCGCCGACATCATCACGTTTCACCCCGAGGCCGGGCCGCATAGCCACCGCACGGTGCAGGCGATCCATGCCGCAGGCTGCAAGGCGGGCGTCTCGCTCAACCCGGCCACGCCTGCCAAGATGCTCGACTATCTGATCGATGACATCGATCTGGTGCTGGTGATGAGCGTCAACCCCGGCTTTGGCGGACAGAAGTTCATTTCCAGCCAGCTTCGCAAGATCGAGGCGATCCGCAAGATGATCGACAAGACCGGGCGCGAGATCCATCTGGAGGTGGATGGCGGCATTGACACCACCACCGCGCCGCTGGCCATTTCGGCCGGGGCCAATGCTCTGGTGGCGGGCACGGCCACCTTCCGGGGGGGGCCGGATCACTATGCCGCGAATATCGCGGCGCTCAAAGGACTGGGCTGAACCATGAACCTGGATATGTCTGCACAGGGCAAGCCCCGCAAGGCGGGGAAGGGCAAGGGGCAGGCTATCCCATTACCGACGCTGGAAGAAGGCGAAAGCGTCGAAACCAACGAAGCGTCAGCGCAGGTGGTCGAACCGGGCCGCGCGCTGGCGCTGGCCGATTTCACGCCGCCCTCGCTGGGGGCGGGTGAAAGGCTGATCCGGCTGGCCTATCGCATCGGCGTTCCGGGGCAGGTGCTGACCGCTCCTTTCCGCAAGCCCGCGCGGCCCAAATTGCTGGCCACGGTGACGAATCCGCTGGCGGGCGACAAGACGGCGGGGGCGGCGCTGCGCTCCGGGCATTTTCTCGTCCATGGGCTGAAACAGCCGATTGCCCAGCTCGATCTGGCCGGGGCGGGGCGGTTGGCGCCGCCGCTCGAACGGCTGGTGCATGGGTTTCACTGGCTGGCCGATCTGGAGGCGGCGGGGCCGCGCGAACAGGTCTCGCCGGTGGCCGAACGGATTTTGGCCGCATGGCTGATGGCCAATCCCAAGCCGCCCTCGCGCCCCGGCAAGGGGCCCGCGTGGACGGTGGCCTATACGGGCGCGCGGCTGCTCGGCTGGCTGGTCCATGCGCCGCTGCTGCTCTCGGGCGGCGACAAGACGCTGCGGGTGCAGACGTTGGGGGCGATGGCCGATCATGCGCGCTGGCTGGACCGCCATGTGGCCAAGGGCGAGGATACGCTGGCGCAGGTGGCGGGCTGGTGCGCGATTGTCGCGGCCGGGCTGCTGCTGCCCGATGGCCGCCCGCGCAGGCTCTATGGTGAGGCGGGGCTGATCGCGTCGCTGGGCGAATTGCTGGGCGATGATGGCGGCTGCATGGCGCGCAGCCCGCTGGGCCAGATGGAGGCGATTGCGCTCCTGGTGCAATTGATCGCCTGCTATCGCGCGACGCGGCGCGAACCGCCCGCTGCGCTCGAATCGATCCTCTCGCTGATGGTGCCGCCCTTGCTGGCGCTGACCCATGGCGATGGCGCCTTGGGCAGTTGGCAGGGCGGATGGGCGGTGTCGGCCTCTGACGTTTCCTCGCTGATCGCGGCCACGGGCGTGCGGACAAGACCCCTGCGCGAGGTCCGCCAATGGGGCTATCAGCGCGTGGTGGCGGGCAAGAGCGTGATGCAGTTCGACGCTGCGCCCCCGCCGCTGACGCGCCACGCGCGCAACGGCTGCGCCTCGACGCTGGCCTTTGAGCTGAGCCATGCCGGACAGCGCGTGATCGTCAATTGCGGCGGCGGCGCGGCGGCGGGCGGCCTGATGCCGGTGCGGCTGGATCAGGGGCTGCGCGCCACGGCGGCCCATTCGACGCTGGTGCTCGACGATGCCAATTCGACGGCTGTGCTGATCAACGGCGGGCTTGGCTCGGGCGTGGCCGAGGTCGAGGTGGACCGCCGCAGTATCGAGGGCGAGCGCAACGGCACATCCGGGCGCACATGGGGCGCCACCCGCCTTGAGGCCAGCCACGATGGCTATGCCGGGCGCTATGGCCTGACCCATCGCCGCATCCTGATCCTGCGCGACGACGGCACCGAATTGCGCGGCGAGGATCTGCTCGTCCCCACCGGACGCAAGGGCAAGCGCGGCATGGTCTCCTATGCGCTGCGCTTCCACCTCGGCCCCGGCGTCGAGGTCGGCCTGTCCGAGGACAAACAAGGCGTGGGCATGGCGCTGCCTGATGGCTCCTACTGGCAATTCCGCAGCGGCGGGGGCGAAATCGCCATCGAGGAATCGATCTGGGCCGATGGGCAGGGGCGTCCGGTGCCGGTGCAGCAATTGGTGATTCAGGGGATGGTTTCGCGGGGGGGCGGGAGCTTTTCTTGGATTTTGAAGAAGATGGGGTGATTATTGCCTCCGGCGGGCAAAGGGACTCGGTCCCTTTGCAATCCCGTTAATGGGGTTGCGTGAGGTTTGCCGGGGTGGGGTGATCCGCGAAGCGGCGTAATTTAATGCCTGCGGCGCGGAGAGGTAGCGTTATTCCAAAATTCCAACGCTGCGTCCGACACTTGCCGCCGAACCCATGGCGCAACGAAGACAGTAACGGGAGCGCGAGGGTCTGGACCCTCGCATTCAATCCTTCCTTCCTGATCAAAAAATCCCCCCTTCACCCTTCCCAAAACCGCCAAAATCCTTAAGGGCCGCGCCAAACACGCAGCTTCACAGGACACACCACCCATGACTGACACTGTCACCATTCGCCGGGCTTTGCTCTCTGTTTCGGACAAGACGGGCCTTGTTGATCTGGGCAAGGCGCTGGCCGGCAAGGGTGTCGAGCTGGTTTCGACCGGCGGCACGGCCAAGGCGCTGCGCGACGCCGGGCTGGATGTGAAGGACATTTCGGAACTGACCGGCTTTCCCGAAATGATGGACGGCCGTGTCAAGACGCTGCACCCCAAGGTTCACGGCGGCCTGCTGGCCGTGCGCGACAATGCCGAGCATGTGGCCAGCATGAACGAGCATGCGATCGGCGCGATTGATCTGGTGGTGGTCAACCTCTATCCCTTCGTTCAGACGGTGGCCAAGGGCGGCACGCGCGAAGAGATCATCGAAAACATCGACATCGGCGGCCCGTCGATGGTGCGCAGCGCGGCCAAGAACCACGATTTCGTCGCCATCGTCACCGATCCGGCCGATTATGCCATCGTCGCCAATGGCGAAACGACGCTGGCCCAGCGCCGCAAGTTTGCCGCCAAGGCCTATGCGCTGACCGCCGCCTATGATGGCGCGATCAGCCAGTGGTTCGCCACTGTCGATCAGGGCGAGACTTTCCCCGAAACCATCGCCATCACCGGCGCGCGCGTGTCGGAACTGCGTTACGGCGAAAACCCGCATCAGGCAGCGGCCCTTTACATCCCGCATGGCGCGAAGGAAAAGGGTCTGGCCCAGGCCGTGCAGGTGCAGGGCAAGGAGCTGAGCTACAACAATTACAACGATGCCGATGCCGCGCTCGAACTGTTGGCCGAATTCAAGGATGCCGAGCCGACCGTCGTGATCGTCAAGCACGCCAACCCCTGCGGCGTCGCCACGGCGGCAACGCTGGTCGAGGCCTATGAGGCGGCGTTCAAGTGCGACAGCGTTTCGGCCTTTGGCGGCATCATTGCCGTCAACCGCCCGCTCGACGGCCCGACCGCCGAAGCGATCAGCGGCATCTTCACCGAAGTGGTCGTGGCGCCCGACGCCAATGACGATGCCAAGGCGGTGTTTGCCAAGAAGAAGAACCTGCGCCTGCTGCTGATCGGCGAAATCCCCGATGCCAAGCGCGGCGGTCTGATTGCCAAGCCGATTGCGGGCGGTCTGCTGGTTCAGAACCGCGACAATGGCGCCATCAGCCTTGATGACCTCAAGGTCGTGACCCAGCGCCAGCCCAGCGAGCAGGAATTGAAGGACGCGCTCTTCGCCTGGACCGTGGCCAAGCATGTGAAGTCGAACGCCATCGTCTATGCCAAGGAAGGCGTGACCGCCGGGATCGGCGCAGGCCAGATGAACCGCCGCGATTCGAGCCGCATCGCCGCCGCCAAGGCCGCCGAAGCCGCCGAAACCCATGGCTTTGCCGAAACGCGCACCAAGGGCAGCGCGGTGGCCTCGGATGCGTTCTTCCCCTTTGCCGACGGCCTGCTGGCCGCGGTGGAAGCGGGCGCGACCATGGTGATCCAGCCGGGCGGTTCGATGCGCGATGATGAAGTCATCAAGGCGGCCGATGAAGCGGGTCTTGCCATGGTCTTCACCGGCATGCGCCACTTCCGCCATTGATCGGCGCATTAAACGCTTGATCTGATGCAATGCTGCAACGCCCCACCGCGTTGCAGCATTTCGTCGTATACGGCCCCCGTTTTATCGCGGCGTTGCGCAAGGTTCAGGCGGGATGGTCTAGACATTCCGGGAATCATCCCCATCTGGCTGCCCGACAGTCAATTTCCCGGACTCTTCTGATGCGCCTCTTGAACCGCGATTTGTTTCGCTCTTTCGCTATTGGCTTTGCGCTGGGGGGCGCTCTGATTGTTGCAGTGATGTCCACCGGGCCCGGCGGCCTGACCGGCCTTGTGGGGCAGGCGATCGCCGCTCCGGCCAGCCAATAGCCATGGCGCGGGGCTTTCTCTTTGCCCTGCCTTTCGCGATGGCGCTGCTGGTGTCGGTGGCCGCGTGCCAGAACGCTGATGCGGCCAACACCCACACGACGGTCGCCCCCGCGGCGTCTGCCCCGGCGCAGGAAGCGCCGGGCCTGAAACAGGCGGTGTTCGCCGGTGGCTGCTTCTGGGGCGTCGAGGCGGTGTTCAGCCATGTGAAGGGCGTGACCAGCGCGGTCTCGGGCTATCACGGCGGGGCGGCCAATACCGCGCATTATGACGATGTGGGCCAGGGCAACACCGGCCATGCCGAGGCGGTGCGCGTCACCTATGACCCGGCGCAGGTGCGCTATGACGAACTGCTGCGCATATTCTTCTCGGTCATCATCGACCCCACGCAGGCCAATGGCCAGGGGCCCGACATCGGCCCGCAATATCGCAGCGCGCTGATCCCCGTCAGTCCCGAACAGGACAAGGTTGCCCACGCCTATCTGGCCCAGATCGCCGCATCTGGCCTGTGGCATGGCCGCATCGCCACCAAAATCGAACCTCTGCGCCAATTCTATCCGGCCGAAAAATACCATCAGGATTTCGCGGCCCTCAACCCCACCCACCCCTATATCGCCTATTGGGACGTGCCCAAGGTGGCCGCGCTCAAACAGATGTTCCCGGGCGATTATAAGGCTGATTTCACCCGCAACTGATTTGGGCTATAGGTGCGCCATGAGCGCTACGCATGATCACGTCCAAGAACACGCCCACGAGCATCCCCGCCACCGCGAATACAGCGGAGAGGGCCTTGTCATCGCCGCCCGCAACGCGCTGGAAACCGCCGGCGAGCAATGGACCGAAATGCGCGGCGATGTGTTCGACGCCCTTGCCGGACACGCCAAGCCCGCCAGCGCCTATGACATTGCCGAGGCCGTTTCCAAGGCCCGCGACAAGCGTGTGGCAGCCAACAGCGTCTATCGCATCCTCGACCTCTTTGTGCGGACGAATCTGGCCCGGCGAGTCGAAAGCGCCAACGCCTATATCGCCAACCCCCACCCCGGTTGCCGCCACGACTGCATCTTCCTCATCTGCGATGGATGCGGAAAGGCGGTGCATATCGACGATGACCGCCTGACCGGGGCGCTGATTCAGGCTGCGCGTGAGGCCGGGTTTGCCGATGTGCGGCCGGTGGTGGAATTGCGCGGGATGTGTGGGGAGTGTTCTTCGGGCGCGGAGTGAAGGGTTTTAAGGTGCCTCCGGCGGGCAAAGGGACTCGGTCCCTTTGCAATCCCATTAATGGGGTGGGGCAGGATGGGCAGTGATGCGTTTGGGGTATGGTTTATATAGCCTGCGGCGCGGCTAGGTTGCGCTGATTGGCGCCGCAGGCTTTAAAAATCCCAACGCTGCGTTCGATACCTGATGCCGAACTCTTAGCGCCACGCCGACAGTAACGGGATTGCAAAGGGCCCCCGCCCTTTGCCCGCCGGAGGCATAAACCTCACAAAACCCACCGCCATACCCCCGCCAACACATGATTGGCGTGGACATGCCCGAACGTGGCCCCCAGCCAGACCAACACACCGATCCCCCAGAGCAGCGGCGAGATCCGCCCCAACCCGGCCAAACGCGGCCAATAGGATGTCTGCGCGCTCCAGCTTTCCCATGCGACGCCCAGCAGCACCGCCTTTTTCCTATCCTGAAGCCGCGCGCCGATCAGCGCCAGCGCGGCCATGGCCACCATCAGCACGAGGACGCGCGGGGTGGGCGCGACCAGAATATGCGCCAGCGCCCAGAGCGCGATGCCCCACATCATCGGGTGGCGGGTGACGGCGAACACGCCTGTGGCGCGGGCAGCGGCGATTTTCTCGCCCGGCACTTGAGGCATGGCGGGATTGCCATGCAAGGACCCCAGCAGCAGCGTGATGCCGACCAGCGAGAGCAGGCTGGCGATGATCCACATGGCCTCGCCCGTGCCGTCCCAGAGCGGGGCGCCGCCCGGCCCAACGCTGCGAAACGCGGCAATCGTCCAGCCCAGCGTGGCAAAAGAGACCACCGAATAGAGCCCCATAAAGCCCTTTTCCCCCAGCCGCGCGAGCAGCCCCGCGCGCCATGGGTGCGACATCAGCAGATGCGATCCGACAAAGGCCATCGCCCCGGTCAGCAGCCATGAAAACGCCTGATCCATCTCAGCTTACTCCAGCTCAACTCACCCCATGCATCAACTTTCGGATCGCCCCCGACAGCGCAAGCAACACCAGCCCCACGCCGATGGTCACGATCCCGATCTGGGTAAACACGCCGACATAGGTATCGAGGCTGAGCTTCAGATTGGTGACCTGTCCGCCCACGGTTTCCACCGTCGCCATTTGCGCCAGCAGGCCCGCGCCATATTGCCCCATGGCCAGCGAGAGATACCACGCCCCCATCATCAGCCCGACCACGCGCGCGATGGACAGTTTGGTGATCATCGACATGCCGACCGGCGAAATGCACAATTCGGCCACCGAATGAATGAGATACAGCCCCGCCAGCCAGCCCAGCCCGACCCGGTAATCGGCCCCGGCAAAATGCGTGCCCAGCACAAGGAACAGAAAGCCCGCGCCAACCCCGATCAGCCCCATGCTGAACTTGATGGGAATCGAAGGCTCGCACCCGCGCCGGGCCAGCACCGACCACAAGGCCCCCATGATCGGGGCCAGCGTGATGATGCCGATGGCGTTGAACTGCTGGGTGCCGGGCGCCGACATTTCGAACCATCCGAACACCGAGCGGTCGACATTGCGGTCGGCAAACAGGGTGAGGCTGGAACCAGCCTGTTCAAACAGGCTCCAGAACACGGTGTTGAACACCATCAGGATGATCGCGGCCAGCATCATCTCAAACTCGGCCCGGCTGCCCGCGCGCCAGGACCAGATCAGGATCGCGGGCAGGCTGAGGCCGAAGGTGGCGCAGAGCAATTTGCCCATCACCGGCAGGCCCATCAGATAGCCGATGAAGCCTGCGCCCGCCGTCGGGGCGGGAGCGTGCATCAGATTGGTGAAGAGGAAATAGCAGGCCGGAATCGCCAGAATCGCCGCCGGATAAATCCAGAGCGCCGGATCACGCCCGGTGGTTGCGGGCGGCTCGCCCAATCCGCCAAGGCTGCGCTGGCTGTAATGCATCATCGCCCATGCGATCAGCATCACCGCCCCGGCCGAGGCCAGACCCGCCCCCCAGCCGAAATGGTCGGCCAGAATCGGGCAGGCCATTTGCCCCAGCCATGAGCCAAGGTTGATGCCCATATAGAAGATGCTGAAACCGGCATCGCGCCGTTGATCGCCATCGGCATAGAGCAGGCCGACGATGGTGGCGATATTGGGTTTGAAGAAACCATTGCCCACTGCCACCGCTGAAAGCGCCATCAGCGTGATGGCCAGACGCAGCTCATCCCGGTCTGCGCCTTCCTTCAGCACGCCGGGGGCCAGATGGCGCGCCACTGAACCATCGGGCGCGATCAGGTCGATGCTGCCGTCCTCCTGCCCTTTGATGAGCAGGTGGCGGCCATGGTCGATCACGGCGCGCGTCTCATTTGCCGCGCTGGTCGGCCCGTCGCGGTAATGTTCGACCACGATTTCGTGGCGCGCCCCGTCATATTCCGCCCATGGCCGCGCCGGAGAACCACCCAGCGCCAGCGCGAAATAGCCCGCCGCCATAATCAGCGCGCCGAATTTGACCGCCCGTTTCGACCCCAGATACTGATCCGCCAGCAGCCCCCCGATCAGCGGCGTCAGGTAGACCAGCGCGGTATAGCCGCCATAGATCCCGGCCGAGACCCGGTCACCCAGCAGGAAATGTTTGGTAAGGTAGAGCATGAGCAGGGCGCGCATGCCGTAATAGCCAAAGCGCTCCCACATCTCGATGGCGAACAGGCGGGCCAGCGGGCGCGGATGGCCCATCCATGTGGGGCCGGTGGCGGGGGTTCGGGCCGCGTCGGAAGGTGTTGTCATGGGGGCGCAAATTAACATCGAAGTAAGCAAAGGAAAGCGCCAAGTTGCCTGCTGTCTGCGATGGTGGCGCTTGTGTGAGGCGCTGTATTATGGCAGTGATGCGCCATGACAGCCAGCACCCGCCCGGTCTATCTCAAGCTGCGCGACATGATCGCCGCGGCCATCATCGACGGCACCTATCCGGAAGGTTCCATGCTCCCGTCGGTGCGCGCACTGGCCGCCGAACAGGGCGCCAATCCGCTGACCGTGGCCAAGGCCTATCAGCAATTTCAGCTTGATGGATTGGTCGAGGTTCAGCGCGGCGTGGGCATGATGGTGGCCCCCGGCGCGCGGGCCTGGCTGCTTGATGCTGAAAAGACACGGTTTTTGCAGAAGGAATGGCCCGAGGTGCTGGCGCGGATCGCCCGGCTTGGGCTGCGCGTTAACGACCTGCTGGACAATACCGTCCCCTCCGCCTGAACCGCCGCGCCGGAACCATCGCTGGTTAAAGGCGCTCCACCGTATTGCACCTAGGGGCGCTATTGTACAAAGTCTTGAACTTCTGTACATAAAAGCTTCCGAGCCGGGCAAAAAGACTCGAGCCGGAGAGAGGTTGTTTGATCGGTCGGGCCATTGGAATGGGACCGCGGCCCAGAGGGGGTATATTCATGATCAGATCTGAATTGTTGCAGGCACTGGCCAAGGCTAACCCCGAATTGCGCACCGACGATGTGGAAAAGATCGTCGATGTGTTTTTCGATGAAATCGCCCAGCGTCTGGCCGAAGGCGGCCGGGTGGAACTGCGCGGGTTTGGCGCCTTTTCGACGCGCGAACGCGATCCGCGAAAGGGGCGCAATCCGCGCACCGGCGAAGCGGTGGACGTGCCGGGCAAGAAAGTGCCCTTCTTCAAGCCGGGCAAGGAAATGCGCGCCCGGCTCAATGTCTGAACGGGCATAATCGCCAAGTGATGTAAAAGGCGCAGGCTGTCCACGGGGGGGCAGGCCTGCGCTTTTTATTGGCGCGGCGCGGGCCGGCATCGGGCCCCCTTGCCGTTTGCCCGCCGATCTGCCAGAGCCGTGGTCCTGCCTTGCGGACGTGGCGGAATGGTAGACGCCAGGGACTTAAAATCCCTTGAGCTTTGCTCGTGCGGGTTCGAGTCCCGCCGTCCGTACCAGTGCAGATGCGCATATGGGGTCGGGGTGATGCGGTGAACGAGCAGGCAGGCGATCCGGCAGCGGGTGTCCCAGTAGCGGATGGGCCAACAGGCGGCAGGGGCGTGGATGTTTCGATCATCATGCCCTGTCTCAACGAGATTCAGAGCCTGCCGCATTGCATCGCCAATGCCAAGGAGGCCGCCCACCGGATCGAGGTGGCCTATGGGCTGAAATCCGAAATCGTCATCGCCGACAATGGCAGCACCGACGGGTCGCAGGCCTATGCCACGGCGCAGGGCGCGCGCGTGGTGGCGGTGCCCCGGCGCGGCTATGGCGCGGCGCTGATCGGCGGATGCGAAGGGGGCTATGGGCGTTTCCTGCTGATGGGCGACGCGGATGGCTCGTATGATTTCAACGATGGCGTGGCGATGATCGGGCAATTGCTCGAAGGCGCGGACCTGTGCATGGGGTCGCGCTTTGCAGGCGGCATCGCCAAGGGCGCGATGCCGTGGAAAAACCGCTATATCGGCAATCCGGTGCTGACGGGCATTTTGAACCTGTTTTACCGCAGTGGGATCGATGACGCCCATTGCGGCATCCGGGCCATTACGAAACGGGCGTTTGAAGAATGCGCGCTCTCCTCGACCGGCATGGAATTTGCCAGCGAGATGGTGATCAAGGCATCCCTGCGCGGACTGCATATCGAACAGGTGCCGGCCAAGCTGCAGCCCGATCTGCGCGACCGGGCGCCGCATTTGCGCCCATGGCGCGATGGGTGGCGGCATTTGCGCTACTTGCTGATGCTTTCGCCTACATGGGTGTTTGGCGTGCCCGCGATGATCGCGATGCTGGCGGCGGTGGCGATTCTGGGCGTGGCGATGGGCTTTGACATGGGCTGGCTGGCGGGCAATCCGGTGGTGGGGGCGGGCTGGACGATTCTGGCCGGTTTCCTGCTGACGGTGGGCCATTTTGCCGCGATCATGGCCATGGCCACGCATTTTTATGGTGTGCGCACCGGCTATCGCGATCTCAACGGATGGTTTGATCGGTTCAGCCCGATCCTGACGCTTGAACATGCGCTGGTGCTTGGGCTGGGGCTGATGGTGTTTTCGGGCGCGGCGCTGGCGGTGATCGGCATCAACTGGCGGGCGGGGGGCTATCTGCCGCTGCCCTCGGTGCTGCCGCTGGTGGTGGCGGCGGCGGCGGGCGCCATCGGGGTGCAGACCGCGCTGGGCGGGTTTTTGCTGGCGATCATCGCGGGCCATGATGCGGCCTTTGTGCCGGGTGAGGAAGATCTGTGATGCATGATGCGCGCCGCGTTTCGCCCTCGATGTGGCATACCGACTGGCTGCAGTTGGGGCCGCTGGCCAAGCTGATCCGGGCGCAGGCCGAGCGTTTGCCCAAGGGGGCCAGCATCGTCGATCTGGGCTGCGGGGATATGCCCTATGCCTCGCTGCTGCGCGGGCTGGGGCTGGATTATCGCCCGGCCGATATTGACGCGGACGCCGAGGCCAAGGGCAAATTGCCGATCGGGCCGGACGGGCGCGTGCCTTTGCCCGATCACAGCGTGGATGCGATCCTTTCCGCGCAAGTGTTCGAGCATGTGCCCGATCTGGACGCCTATTGCGCGGAAATCCGCCGTTTGCTGAAACCGGGCGGCACGCTGATCCTCTCCACCCATGGCAGCTGGTTTTATCACCCCCACCCGGAGGACCACCGCCGCTGGACCCGCACGGGACTTGTGCTGGATCTGGAAACGCGCGGGATCGTGACCGAGGAAATGCACTCGATCTGCGGCCCTCTGGCCACCACGACGATGATCCGCCTGACCGCCTTTGCCTTTGTGCTCAAGAAAGTGCCGGTGGTCGGGCCGATCATCGCGGGCGCGCTGGCGGTGGTGATGAATGCGCGCGCGGTGGTCGAGGATGCGATCACCCCAGCCCAGATGCGCGATGACAATGCCTGCGTCTATCTCGTGCGGGCGCATGTCGCGGTATGAGTTTGCGTACCGGGCTGGCCTATGGCTTTGTCGCCGCCACCTGCCTTGCCCTGCATAATGGCGTGATGATCGCCACCGACTGGGCGATGCGCGGCGCGGGGCCGCTGGCCATCTCCAGCGTCGGTTTTGCCCTGTCCTTCATTGTCGTCTCGCTGGTGGGCTATGCGCTCCACTCGCACCTGACCTTTCGCGAGCCGATGAGCCTTGGGCGCTATGGCCGCTATGCTTTGGCCATGAGCACCAATACGCCGCTCGCCCTTGGCGTCACATGGGTGTTGCGCGGGCCGGTGGGGCTGGCCATGGTCTATGCCGCGCCTTTGGCCTCCTGTCTGATGGTGGGGATGAATTTCCTGCTCTCGCGCTGGGCGATTGTCCGGAAATAGGTTTTGCCTCCGGCGGGCAAAGGGCGGGGGCCCTTTGCAATCCCATTTTGGGGTGGTGCCGGGTTGGCCAGCAAGGGGTTTAGCCCATCGTTGATAAAGCCTGCGGCGCAAATCAGCGCAACCTCGCCGCGCCGCAGGCCTTACAAACCTCGGCTAAACACGGCCCTGCCGACGAAGCGCAACCCCATAACGGGATTGCAAAGGGACGAGTCCCTTTGCCCGCCGGAGGCCCTTCTTTCCTCCTGCAAAACCGGCTACCCCCACCCCATGCACATCCTCATGGTCAGCCATTTTTTCGAAAGCCACCTTGGCGGGATTGAGCGCGTGGCGGGGCATTTGTCGCGTCAGATGATCGCGCAGGGGGCGGAGCTGACATGGGCGGCCAGCGCGCAGGATGCGGCGCCGGTGGATATTCCTTCTCTCGCGCTGTCCTGCATCAATCCCACGGAGAGGCTGACGGGACTGCCCATGCCGATTCCGGGGCCGGGGGGGATGGCGGCGCTGTGGCGCGCGGTGGGGCGCTCCGATGCGGTGGTGGTGCATGATGCGTTGTATGTGACCTCGATACTGGCGCTGGTGATGGCCCGGATGCGCGGGCGGCGGGTGGTGCTGATCCAGCATATTGCGGGCATTCCCTTTGCCTCGGCGGTGATGCGGGGGGTGATGGGGCTGGCCAACGCCATCGTGACGAGGCCGATGCTGCGGGCGGCTGACCGGCTGGTGTTTATTTCGGATACGGTGCGGCGCGATTTAATCGGTGAACCGGCGCGGCTCGATTATGCCTTGTTGTTCAATGGCGTGGATGGCGAAGTTTTTACGCGCATCGGCCCGGCGGCGCAGGGACTGCCCGCGGGCCAAAGGCGGGTGCTGTTCGTGGGCCGCTTTGTTGAAAAGAAGGGCCTGTCGATCCTGCGCGCGGTGGCGGCGATGCGACCGGATATCAGCTTTCTGCTGGCGGGCGCGGGGCCGATCCGGCCTGCGTCATGGGGGCTGGCCAATGTCCATGATCTGGGGCCACAGAGCCCTGCGCAACTGGCCGCGCTTTATCGCAGCTCCGATTGCCTGCTGCTGCCCAGCGTGGGCGAGGGCTATCCCTTGGTCATTCAGGAGGCGATGGCCTGCGGATTGCCGGTGATCTGCGGCGCGCCGACGCATCTGGCCGATCCGGAGGCGGGGCAATTCCTGCGCGGCGTGCCCGTCGATCTGGGCGATCCTGACGGCAGCGCGGCGCGTGTGGCCGCAATGCTGGACGCGCCGGGCCTTACCCTGCCCGAACGCGCGCAAATGGCGACATGGGCGGCGGGCCGCTATTCCTGGGCCGGGATGGCGCGGGCGATCATGGGGCTTATGGCAGGCTGACCACCTTGCACCCGGCATTGATAAATTCCTGCGTATGCCAAGCGCGGCGACGCTCGGTGGTGCGGCCGGGCATCATGTTGAGTGCGCGCCCGATGCCGAAATAGAAGCTGCGCGCGGGCAGGGCCACCGTCTCGCCATGGGCGCAAAGGCGCGGGGCCATCTCTTCCAGATCGTCATAGCCATATTCGATCAGCCGCAGCGGACGGTTCGACAGATCCGGCCGATTGATGCCCAGATCGAGCGCGAGCGGCGCGTCATAATTGCCGATGATGATGTAATCGGCATGAACCGTATCGATCTTCGCGCTGGCATCGGCAAAGGCGCCATAGAGGCGGTGGGCAAACCACCCCTGCATCGGGATCAGCACCACCAGCGTCAGCCCCGACAGCGCCACCATTCCCCCGCGCAGCCGGTCGCGCCAAGCCGTCCCCAGACTTTGCCAGCCCAGCGCGCCCAGCAGCGCCACATTGCCCAGCATCGGGTGCAGATAGCGATAGCCAAAGCCATGGCCCTGATAGGGCAGGATCAGCCCCATCACCACGACCACGATCACCGCCCCGCCCAGCAGCGCCAGTACCCGCCCGTCGCGCCGCCCGGCCCATGCGCCGATCGCCGCCAGCACCCAGAGCGCGGGATGCGTCCATGCCACCATGCGCAGCAGATTGGCCGCCATCAGCGTGCCATTGTCGCTGTTCTGCGCCAGCGTTTCCATTAGGCGCGAGACATAATCGCTGCCCGCCTCGACCAGCACCGAATCCGGCCCGCGCACCGCATCGAGCGTCAGATGCGGCCACCATAGCCAGAACAGGCCCGCCGCCAGATAACCCCCGACAAACAGCGCAAGCCGCCCCCAGCGCTTCTCCCACAGCAGGAACGCCAGCCATGGCGCCACGAACATGGGATGAAACAGCGGCTGGTGCAGCCCCGTGGCGACAAAGCCCACCGCCAGCGCCGCCAGATCACAGCGCCGCGTATCGCGCAGGAACAGCCACAGCCAGACCAGATTGAAGGCCAGATGGGCGGGCATGGCAAAGCGGCTCATGGCCGAAAACAGCACCTGACCCGAAAGCAGGAACAGCGCCATCATCACCGCCAGCGCGTCCTGATCCGGCCCCAGCAACCGCCGCCCCACGCGCCAGAGCGCCAGCACCGAAACCGCCATCAGCAGCGGTGTCTTGAGCGGGCCGAGCAGCGCCTCCAGCATCGCATTGCCGGGCAGATAGGTCGAAACCCATGCCGCAGGCCGCGCCAGCGGCATCATGAACAAGGTGTTGAGCGCGGGAAGGTCGCCGCGCCATTCCACCGGCACCGGCCATGCCAGACGCCCGGTGCGATAGATCGCCGCATCGAAACTGACCATCTGCTCGTCGCGGCTCAGGTCATAGCCCGCCAGCACCAGATAATGGCCCGCCAGCGCCACCAGCGCAGCCAGAGCCGCCAGCCCCCAGACCGTATGCGCCCCGATCCGCCATGCGGGCGCCAACGGCCAGCGCCGCAGCGCCACCGCCGCCCCGGCCCATGCCCAGAGCATCGCGAGCAGCAGCCATTGATCCTGCAACTTGCGATAGAATACGGTGATTTCAGGATGGGCGGGCGGCGCGGCCAGCCACAGGCCCGCCACCACCAGCATCCACCCCATCATCAACGCCGGCAGCCATCGGCCCCCCGGCGCGGCATCCTTGCCCATTCGACCCGCCTTGTATTACCCAACCCCGTCCATCCTGCCCCAGCGCGCGGCAAATGGCCAGTGGTCGCTTGCAGCCGGGCAAATAGGCATATTTGCGTGGATCAAAGAGGCTGCTTAACGATTTGTTGTCCATTTTCCTTCACCCCGAAGGGGACGGAAATTGGGGAATCAGATGGCTTTTGGCAGCCCCGAGGCGGGCAAGACAGCGGGCGGATCGGTCGGCGCGGCGGGCAGGGCCGCGATGGTCGATGTGGCGATCATCGGCGCAGGTCCGGCGGGGCTGACGGCGGCCTATCTGCTGACCAAGGCGGGCATGAGCGTGGCGGTCATCGAAAAGGATGAGCGCTATGTCGGCGGCATCTCGCGCACGGTCGAGCATGAGGGCTATCGCTTTGACATCGGCGGCCACCGGTTCTTTTCCAAATCGCAGGCGGTGGTTGATCTGTGGAACGAGATCCTGCCCCATGATTTCATCCAGCGCCCGCGCATGAGCCGGATCTATTACGAGGGCAAATTCTACTCCTATCCGCTGCGCGCCTTTGAGGCTTTGCGCAATCTGGGCATCTGGCGCAGCGCGGCCTGCATGGCCAGTTTCGCGCGGGCAAAGGCGTTTCCGCGCCGCGATGTGCGCTCTTTCGAGGACTGGACCGTCAACCAGTTCGGGCAGAAGCTGTTCTCAATCTTCTTCAAGACCTATACCGAAAAGGTGTGGGGTATGCCCTGTGATGAAATGAGCGCGGATTGGGCGGCGCAGCGGATCAAGGGGCTTTCGCTGTGGGGCGCGGTGGTTGATGGGCTGAAGCGCTCGCTGGGGCTCAACAAACGCCCCAATGACGGGATGCAGACCAAGACGCTGCTCGAGAGCTTCCGTTATCCCCGCCTTGGGCCGGGTATGATGTGGGAGGCCGCGCGCGACCATGTGATCGCCAGCGGGCGCGGACAGGTGTTGATGGGCCATGCCCTCAAGCAGCTCTCGCAAGGACCGGACGGGCAATGGCGCGTTTCGGCCGGCCACAGCCATGGCGAGACGGTGATCCATGCCGCCCATGTCATTTCCAGCGCCCCGATGCGCGAACTGGCCGGGCGTATCCATCCCCTGCCGGTGTCCTCGCCCGAGGCGATGGAGCTGAAATATCGCGATTTCCTGACCGTGGCGCTCAAGATCCGGTCGCAGGATCTGTTTCCCGACAATTGGATCTATATCCACGATTCCAAGGTTCAGGTCGGCCGCATCCAGAATTTCCGCAGCTGGTCGCCTGAAATGGTGCCCGAGGCGGGTGTGGCCTGTGTGGGTCTGGAATATTTCTGTTTCGAGGGCGATGGCCTGTGGTCGCAAAGCGATGAGGATCTGATCGCCCTTGCCACGCGAGAGATGGAGATTCTGGGCCTTGTGCGCGCAGAGCAAGTGATCGGCGGCGCGGTGGTGCGTCAGGAAAAGGCCTATCCGGTCTATGACGAGACCTATGCCGAACATGTCGCGGCGATGCGGGCCGATCTTGAGGCGCGCTTCCCCACGCTGCATATGGTGGGGCGTAATGGGATGCACCGATACAACAACCAGGATCACGCGATGATGACCGCGATGCTGACGGTGGAAAACATCAAGGCCGGGGCGCGCATCTATGACATCTGGCGCGTGAACGAGGATGCCGAATATCACGAGGCGGGCGATGAGGGCGCGCATCGCGAAGCCGTCCGGCCCGCCGCGAACCCCACGCCCGATCAGGCCGCAGCGCTGGCTTCGACGCGGGATGTGCCGCAACGGCTGGTCGAAAACAAGCGATCCGGCGACAAGCGACGCGCGGCCTGATGCGTTCCCTCTTGCCTGTCCTCTTGGGGGCGCGGGCGCTGCGCTATCTGGGCGTCAGCGTCGCGGCGCTGGGGGCGGACATGGGGGCTTTTGTGCTGCTTTTGCGCTTGGGCGCGGCGGCGGCGCCGGCTTCGGCGCTGGCCTATGGGCTGGGGGTGGGGCTGCATTGGTGGCTCTGTGCGCGGGTGGTGTTTGACGCGGCCGACGGCGCGGCGCGCTGGATGCAAAAGCTGCTTTTTGCAGGCTCGGCGCTGGTCGGACTGGGCCTGACGGTGGCCATCGTGGGGCTGGGCGCAAGGGCCGGGTTTGATCCGCGCCTCGCCAAAATCGCGGCGGTGGGCGTCAGTTTCATCGCCACATGGCTGCTGCGTTCGCTTGTGGTCTTCAAACCCCGACTGGCGGCGGCATGAGGGGCGATATCCGCGATTTCCTGAAACGGGTGGCGCTGGCCTATGGGCTGGTGGCTTTGCTGCTGCTGCTGACCAATGCGGGGGGAATCGCGGCGGGGCGTTTCCCCGATCCCGACGATGCGCTGCGGCTGGTCGAATTGCGCGACTGGCTGGGCGGACAAGGCTGGTTTGACGTGACCCAGCACCGGATCGACCCGGCCCATGGCGGGGTGGCGATGCATTGGTCGCGGATCGTCGATGTCCCGCTGGCGATGGTGGTGCTGGCTTTGCGGCCGCTGTTGGGGGGCGATGGCGCGGAAATGGCCGCCATGCTGATCGTGCCGATGCTGACGCTGGCGGTCGTGCTGGTGCTGGTGGCGCGGGTGGCGTGGGAAAGGCTGGGGGCCGAGGCCGCGACGCTCTCCTGCCTGACGCTGGCCATGTCGGTGCCGGTGGTGACGCAGATCCGGCCCATGCGGATCGACCATCACGGCTGGCAAGTGGCCGCCGCGATGCTGGCGCTGCAAGGGCTGATGACGCGCCATGCGCGGATCGGTGGGTGGATTTCGGGGGCGGCGCTGGCCATCGGCCTGTCGATCAGCCTTGAAGGCTTGCCGTTGACGGTGGTGTTTGGAGCTTTGGGGGCGTGGCGATGGCTGAGGCCGATGGGGAACATCGGCTCAGCCCGCGCGGCGCTTGAGCGTCTTCAAGGTGCTGATGCGTCAGCATCGTCGCACCTTGCAAAAAACGCCGGGGAAACGAAATATTGGCTGGCGCATTTCGCCGCCGCGCTGGCGGTTGTGTCGCTGGCCTGTTTTGCGGCCACGCGCTGGGGCGATTGGGCGCAGCATTGCGATGCGATTGCGCCGGTGCATCTGGCCATGTTCGTCTGGGCCGCGGTGGTTTTGCGCCTGTGGCGCGGCCCGGCGCTGGTGGGCTTTGCCATCACGGGTGTGGGGGCTCTGGCGCTCTATTTCGGCCTTGCCCCGCAATGCCGGGCGGGCAGTTTCAACATGCTCGACCCGCTGGTCCAGCGCCTGTGGTATCAGCAGGTGGCCGAAGGGCTGCCGGTATGGCGTCAGGATTGGGCGACAGCGTTGCAGACCGTGGTGCCTCCGCTTTTCGCGCTTTACGCCTGCGCCGGGCTGATCCGGCGCAGCGCGGGCGAGGAGCGCGTGTGGTGGCGGGAATATATGCTGATCCTTGGCGGGGCGCTGGGGGTGGCGGTGCTGGTGACGCGGGCCGGGGCGGTGGCGGGGGCCTTTTCGGCGGTGCCGCTGGCCTGGCTGGTGGGAGAATGGCTGGTGGCGGCGCGGCAAGGGCGGCCGGTGGCGGTGCTGGGGATTGTCGCGGCCATGGTGCCATCCGCGCCGATCACGGTTTGGGGCATGGTGCCGCATAAGGCGTCCAGCCCGACAACCACGACGGCGCAGCGGGTTTCGACCTGCGAAGCGCGGCGCCATGCCGCTGTGCTCAACACAATGCCGCGGGGGACCATTCTGGCCCCGCTCGATATCGGGCCCGATCTCCTGCTGGGCAGCCGCGACAGCGTGCTGGCCACCGGCCATCATCGCGGCGCGCGCGGGATGCATGATGCCATCGCCGCTTTTGTCGCCCCGCCCGATCAGGCGCGCGCGATCATCCGGGCCAACCATATCGCCTATGTCGCGCTCTGCCCCGATCTGGGCGAGCCGCAGATTTATGCGCGCGAGGCCCCGCATGGGTTGGCGGCACAATTGCTGGCCGGGCGGGCGCCGTCATGGCTGGCGCCTGTGGCCGCCGATGGTCTGCAAATCTGGCGTGTGCGTTATGCCGGGGTAAACTTCATCGCCGCGCCGTTCATGCAATAGCGCAGCCCCGTGGGACGCGGGCCATCGTCGAACACATGGCCCAGATGGCCCCCGCATTGCGCGCAATGCACCTCGGTGCGAGCATAGCCCAATTCGTGATCGGTACTGGTGCCCACCGCGCCGTCGAGCGGGCGCCAGAAGCTGGGCCAGCCTGTGCCCGAATCGAATTTGGTGAAGGAGGCGAAGAGCGGGTGATTGTCCGCCGCGCAGACGAAGGTGCCCTTGCGATGCTCTTTGAGCAGGGGTGAGGTAAAGGGATATTCGGTCTGTTTGCCGCGCAGCACATTATATTGCTGAGGCGTCAGCCGTTTGCGCCACTCGGCATCGGGCAGAGTCAGCGGGAAAGCGGCCCATGCCCGCGCCGGGATCAGGGCGGCGGCGGCAAGGCCGATCATCAGTTGGCGGCGGGTGGGGCGCATATCACTTCTCCCTTTGCCCTCTATACGTGGCGCAAAGGGAAAAAGTTTCAAGTTGCCCTGTTGGGTGGAAAATCGCCTCCGCGATTTTCCTGCGGCCCCGGCCCTCTCCTCCGGCCCTGCCACCCATAAATTGTGCCCTGCAGGCTGTCAGGGCCGGGAAAGAGGGCCGGTGCCGCTATCACTTTTTCCCCATCAAGGCCGCGATCAGGCCTTGCTTTTGCCCTGTCCCCTGCGGCCCGCTTTTCATCACCCGCTTGCGGAACAGCGCCGCCCCGCCGCGCACAAAGATCGCCACCCAAAGCGCTTGCCAGCCCAGCGCGATCAGATGCGGCCACAGCCCTTCCTGCATCGCCGCGCGCGCCAGCATGGCAAAGGGCGAGGAGAAGGGCACCACCATCGCCGCGATCTCCACCCCCGAACCGGGGCGCGCCATCGCATAGGAGGCGAAGAAGAACACCATCAACTGGCCCATCGTCACGGGCATGTTCAGCGTCTGGATCTCGCGCACCGAATTGGCCATCGAGCCGATGGCAAGGAAGATCGAGCCCAGCACCAGATAGGCCATGGCGAAATAGGCCACCCCCAGCGCAATGAACAAAGGCCAGCCCACCGCAGGCGTCACCAGTTCGGGAATATGCACCCAGCCCGCCATCGAGAGCGCCGCCCCCGACAAAGCCCAGACGCCGATGCCGACAAAGCTGATCGCCAGCATGGCAAACAGCTTGCCGAAGAACACCGATTCCATCGGGATCGCGGCGGCCAGTATCTCTATGACCTTATTGCCCTTTTCCTCCATCAGATTGGACAGCACCATGCCCGCCAGCAGCATGGTGAGCAGGAACAGCAAGGTCTGCCCTCCCTGCGCGGTCAGCACGCGATTATGCGCCTGCGCGGCGGTGGAGGTGGCCGTGGGGGCCAGAGCGACATCGGGCAGCACATCCGGCCCATGCCCCGTGGCCCGCGCCGCGATCAGCGCAACCGAGCCCTGCCATGCGGCCAGACGCCCCGGCGTGCCGGTCAGCACAGGGCTGCGCGCTGTGCCCGAAATGATGGCGGAAAGATTGCCGCCATTGATGCTCTTGTCGGCTAGCGCCTTGGCCGGGTCCGCCCGCTCGCCGTGCCTCAGCCGTGCCACCACCACCAGATCGGGCAGATCATCGCGCAGCGCCGGTTCGAGCGCATGGCGCGCGGTCAGCATCGCATCAATATCCTCGCCCGCCATCATCAGGCCGATTTGCGGCGTATCGACGGCATTTTCGACATGGGCGCCGATGCTGCCCGCCATCGCGCCCACGAACAGCGGGAACAAAGGGCCCAGCAGGAAGAAGATGAAGCTGCGGCTCCACAATATGGCGACAAAATCACGGCGGGCGACGACAAAGGCGCCCGCAAGGGTGGAAAGGCGGCCCTTATGGATCATGCCGCTTCCTCCTGCGTGGGTTGGCCAAGGGCGTGGGCGGCGGCCTCACCGGCAATGGCGACGAAAGCGTCGTGCAGCCCCGCGCGCTCGATGGAGAGCGAGAGAATGCCCGCCTCACCCTCGATCAGCGCGCGCAGCAAAGGTTCGACCCCGGTGTCAGGCAGGGGGAATGACCACAGGGCGCCTTCATGCCGTGCATCGGGCGGCAGGGCCGCGCGCCATGGTCCATCGGCGTGGCGGGTTTCAAGGCGGACCTGCGCCGGGATGCGATCGCGCGCCACGTCCACCGGCCCGGCAAAGGGCACCCGGCCCCCGGCGATGATCGCCACTTCGTCGCATAATCTTTCGGCATGGGCGATGACATGGGTGGAGAAAATCACCGTTGTCCCCCCCGCCGCCAGCGCGCGGATCATTGTTTCCAGCTTGCCCTGATTGAGCGCGTCGAGGCCGGAGAAGGGTTCATCGAAAATCACCAGATCGGGCTGATGGACCAGCGTGCCAAGGATCTGCACCTGCTGCGCCATGCCTTTGGAAAGCTGGCGGATCTGGCGGTCGATGGCATAGGACAGGCCGTGCTCCTCCATCATCGCCTTGCCGCGCCTGCGCCCTTCGGCCAGGGGCAGGCCGCGCAGCGCGCCCATGAAGGCGATTGCCTCATAGGTCTTCATCGTTGGGTAAAGTCCGCGCTCTTCCGGCAAGTATCCGATGCGATGGGCCACATCATGCGGGCGATCCGCGCCCAGAATGCGCCGCACCCCCGAATCGGGGTCGATAATGCCCTGAAGCATCCGCAAAGTCGTGGTCTTGCCCGCGCCATTGGGGCCAAGGATGCCGTAAATCGCCCCTTGCGGCACGGACAGATCGACGCCATCGACGGCGGTGAACCCGTCAAACCGTTTGACGAGGCCGCGCGCCTCAATGGCCCAATCATTGCTCAGCACTTGCGGTTCCCCTAAGCGTTCTGGGTCATGCCCGTAACAGGATCTAGCCTTCCCTTGCTTAACAATGCCATCCCCTCTCTGCAAAAAGCCTTGGGCGAAGAAGCGGCGCGTCTGGGCTTTGCCGCATTCGGCGTGGCGGCGGCGCAGGAGGATGAGGCGCGCGCGGCCCGCCTCGAACAATGGCTGGAGGCCGGGTCCTATGGTCAGATGGAATGGATGGCGGACCGTCTGCACCACCGCCGTTCCCCGCAAGGATTATGGCCCGAAGCGCAAAGCGTGATCGCGCTGGGCATGAGCTATGCGCCCACGCATGATCCGCTGGCGCTGGCCGAACATGGGGATCGGGCGCGGATCTCGGTCTATTCGCAGGGGACCGATTATCACGATGTGGTCAAAAAGGCGCTGAAAGCTCTCGCCCGCTGGCTGGTCGATGCGGCGGTCAAGGCGGGATTGGGCGAGATCGGGGTCAAGGTCTTTGTCGACACCGCGCCGGTGATGGAAAAGCCGCTCGCCGCCGCTGCAGGGCTGGGCTGGCAGGGCAAGCACACCAATGTCGTCAGCCGCGAGCATGGCTCATGGCTGTTCCTCGGCGCGATCTACACCACGCTGGCGTTTGAACCGGATGCGCCGGGCCGGGACCGCTGCGGATCATGCCGCGCCTGCCAGGACGCCTGCCCCACCGGCGCCTTCCCCTCGCCCTATCAATTGGATGCGCGGCGCTGCGTGTCTTACCTGACCATCGAGCATAAAGGGCCGATCCCGGAGGAATTCCGCGCGGCGCTGGGCAACCGCATCTATGGTTGCGACGATTGCCTCGCCGTATGCCCATGGAACAAATTTGCCGATGCCGCCGCGCGCAACCGCGCCTTCCTGCCCCGCGCCGAACTGGTCGCGCCCCGGATCGGCGAACTGCTGGCGCTCGACGATGCCGGGTTCCGGCGATTGTTTTCCGGCTCGCCCATCAAGCGGATCGGGCGCAATCGCTTCGTCCGCAATTGCCTTTATGCGGCAGGCAACAGCGGTGATGCGGCGTTGATCGGGCCGGTCATGGCGCTGTTGGGCGACGAGGATGAGGCGGTGGCCGAGGCGGCGGTGTGGGCTTTGGAGAGGTTGAGGTAGGGAGGTATGCCTCCGGCGGGTTAAGGGCGGGGGCCCTTAACAATCCCGATAATGGGTTGGCGCTGGGTTGGCGGGGAGTGATGGAAATAAAGCCTGCGGCGCGGGGAACTTAGCCCTTTCCGCGCCGCAGGCTCTAAAATTCCGCCATCGCGTCCGAAACCCATCCGCTGAACCCGATACGCAACGCAGACAGTAACGGGAGCGCGAGGGTCTAGACCCTCGCACCAACCCTTTCCTTAAACCTCACCGCATCAACAACCCCCGCGCCTGCCCGGCAATCTGGGCCAACAGGGCGGGCGTGGTGGGCACGACCTTGCGCGCCCGCTCGATCATGCCGCCAAAGCGCGCCACGCCTTCGGCCTGCGCGGCCAGCCAGTCATTGACCGCGCCTTGCGGATCGCCGCCGTTCCAGCGGCGCAGCGCATCGAGTCGCATCTGTTGAAAATCGCGGGCGAGGCCGCCGACCAGCAGGCGTTCCCACGGGTCGGAGGGCGAGAGGCGCGCGGCGGTGGCCTGCGCCCAGTCGAGGCCCAGCGTCGCGCCAAGGCTGGTAAAGGCCTTGGCCAGCGAGACGGCTTCCAGCCCGGCGCCATGGGCCAGCGCCGCGATGCCCACCGCCCCGTCAAGGTCAAACAGGCGCACCACGCTGCTCAATTCCGCCTCATTGGCCCCCGCCACCGAGAGTTCGGCGCGCAGGCGGGCCGACCCGCTGCGCGCCTCGGACACCAGCAGGCCGTCGAGCGCACCCGCCAATTCCTCCAGCGCCGGGGCCAGCGCATCGGCCAGCACCGAGGGGAATTCCTGCGCCGCGCCCGCGCGCAGCAGGTCGGCCATATGCCCGCGCAGCGCATGGGCCGCGCGTTCGAACAGCAGGATGCGCGCGGGTTCCTCCATCTGCCCGCTTTCGATATCGTTCCACACCGGCCCCATGGCGAACAGCCTTTCGGCGGCAAGGAAGGCGGCGGCCACATCGGCAAGGCTCACGCCTTCCTCTTCGGCCAGTTCGAAGGGGTGGATAAAGCCCATCCGGTTGACCAGCCGGTTGGCGATTCGCGTGGCCAGAATTTCCCGGCGCAGGCGGTGGTTCAGGATGTCCTCGCGATATGTCTCGCGCATGGCGGGGGGGAAGGCGGAGAGCAGGTCCTCCTCCAGCCCCGGATCATCCAGCACGCCCGAGCGTTCCAGCGCATCCTGAAGCACCAGTTTCGCGCTGGAGAGTAGCACGGCCAGTTCGGGGCGGGTAAAGCCTTCCCCATCCTCGGCGCGGCGGTGGAATGTGTCGGCGTCCGCCAATCCCTCGGTGCGGCGGTCGAGATGGCCGCCATCTTCCAGCACCTCGATCAACCGGACATAGCCCGGCACGGCCGCCGCCCCGCCGCTTTCGGCAATGGACAGGCCCAGCGCCTGCAAGCGGTTATCCTCCAGCACCAGCGCCGCCACATCCTCGGTCATCGATGAGAGCAGGGCCACGCGGCCATCCTCGTCCAGCCGCCCGGCGCGCTTGGCGCTGGCCAGCGCGATCTTGATGTTGACCTCCTTGTCGGAGCAATCGACGCCCGCTGAATTGTCGATAAAGTCGGGATTGTCGCGTCCGCCCACGCCCTGCGCGCCATGCAGGCCATAGTCGATGCGCCCCGCCTGGGTGCAGCCCAGATTGCCGCCTTCGCCGATCACGCGGGCGCGCACATCGGCGCCGTTCACGCGGATCGCATCATTGGCCGGATCGCCCACATCGGCATGGGCCTCATGCGGGGCCTTCACATAGGTGCCGATGCCGCCAAACCAGAGCAGATCGACCGGGGCCTTCAGAATCGCGGTCATCAGGCTGTCGGGGTCGATGCTTTCGCCCTCCAGCCCCAAGGCCTCACAGATTTCGGGGGTAAGGGGTATCGACTTCTGGGTGCGGGGGAATACCCCGCCGCCCTGCGAAATCAGGCTCTTGTCGTAATCGTCCCAGCTCGACCGGGGCAGGGCGAAGAGGCGATTGCGTTCCTCCCACGACTTTTCCGCGTCGGGCGCGGGGTCGAGGAAAATATGCCGGTGGTCAAAGGCCGCCACCAGCCGGGTCGAACGCGACAACAACATCCCATTGCCGAACACATCGCCCGACATATCGCCCACGCCCACCACGCGGATCGGATCGGTCTGAACATCCACGCCCATTTCGCGGAAATGGCGCTGGACCGAAATCCATGCCCCGCGCGCGGTGATGCCCATCGCCTTGTGGTCATAGCCCTTCGACCCGCCGCTGGCGAAGGCATCGTCCAGCCAGAAGTCCTTTTCCGCCGCCAGCGCATTGGCCGTGTCGGAGAAAGTCGCAGTGCCCTTGTCGGCGGCGACCACGAAATAGGGGTCCTCCCCATCGAGCACCACCATGCCCGCCGGATGCACCACCGCGCCATCGACGATATTGTCGGTGAGCGAGAGCAGCGTGCGGATGAAGAGCTTGTAGCTTTCGCGCCCTTCATTGGCCCATGCGTCGCGGTTTTGTGTGGGGTCGGGCAATTGCTTGGGATAGAAACCGCCCTTGGCCCCGGTGGGCACGATCACGGCGTTTTTGACGCGCTGCGCCTTCATCAGGCCCAGCACCTCGGTGCGGAAATCGTCGCGCCGGTCGGACCAGCGCAGGCCCCCGCGCGCCACCGGCCCGGCGCGCAGGTGGATGCCCTCGACGCGGGGTGAATAGACGAAGATTTCGCGCCACGGCAAAGGCTTGGGCAGGCCCGGCACAAGGGCTGAATCGAATTTGAAGGCCAGCGCCTCGCGCCCCGCATCGACAAAGGCATTGGTGCGCAGGCACGCATGAACCACCGCGCGGAAGGCGCGCAGCAGGCGGTCCTGGTTGATCGCGGTCACGCCCGCCAGCCCGTCGCGGATCGCTTCTTCGGCCTGCGCTTCGGCCTTGTCGCGGTCCTCGATGCCGGGCTGATGGCGTGCGCGCAGCAGATCGACCAGACCCAGCGTGACCATCGGCGCGCCCAACAGCGCATCGACCGCCGTATCAATGCCATAGGACAGGCCCGTTTGCCGCAGATAGCGATAGAAGGCGCGCAGCCAGTTGGCCTCCCGCGCGGAAAGGCCCACGCCCACGATCAGCCGGTTGAACCCGTCATTCTCGCCCGCGCCATGCAGCATCGCGGTCAGCGCATCCTCGATGATCGGCGCATGGCCCAGCACCTCGCTCAGCGATTGCCCGCCGCGCAGCGCCAGCACGAAATCATGGATCGAACCCAGCGCCAGATCGCCCGATTCCAGCGTGGTGGGGATCGTGTCGATCACGCGGAAACCGAAATTCTCCAGCGCGGGCACGACATCCGACAGGATCAGCGAACCATGGCGCTGATAGAGTTTCAAGCGCAATTGCCCTTCCTCGTCGCCGGGCAGGCGATAGAGGCGCACGCCGCGCTGGTGGGCATCGTCATCGGGCGCGCCGGCGATGCGGCGCAGGTGGCCGATGTCCTGCGCGGCCTCGGCCGGGCCATAGAGGTTGCGATAGGCAATGGGGAAGGCCCCGGCATAGCGCCCGGCGATGGCGGCGGCGCGGCCCGGTTCCTCGCTGCGGGCGATTTCGGCCTCGACCGCATCGCCCCATCCGCGCAACATCGCGCGCAAACGGGCGTCCAGCGCCGCCTCATCGGGTTCGGGACAGGTCTCCAGCGCCTCGTCCACCGACAGGGTAAAGCGCAACTGGGCCAGATTGGATCCCTCGACCTCAAGGCTCCAGTCGATCACCTGGCCGCCGGTGGCCTCGCTCAGCATCTGGGCGATTTCGTGGCGGACCTCGGTGGCCACCGAATCGCGCGGCAGCCAGACGAAGGCGTAGAGATGCCTTTCCAGCGTAGCGCAGACCAGCGCGATGCGCGGGCGCGGGCGGTCGATCAGGCTCATCATGGCCAGCGCCACACGCTCCATATCGACATCGGTAAAGCCGATCATCAGATCATGGGGCAGGCTGGTCATCGCATGGGTCAGCACCTTGCCCGCATGGCCGTTGGGGCTGAATTCATGCTTTTCCAGCAGCGCGGAGAGCTGCGCGCGCATCAGCGGCACATGGCCCGGCGCGGTGGCCAGCGCGGCGCTGGTCCATACCCCCGCATGGACCGAGAGCGCGGCCAGCTTGCCTTCCTCGATCACCGGCAGGATGAACAGGTCGAGCGGCACCCGGCGGTGGACATGGGCGATCCGGTTCGATTTGACGATCAGCGGCAGGCGCCCCGCCCCGCCCCGCGCCAGAAACTGGTCGAACCAGGCAAAGCAGCGGGCATAGGCGGGCGCGGAGAGCAATTCCCACGTGCTTTTCCGACAAATGCCCAGCGCGCCGGTCTGCGTACCGTCGCGGCGGCGCACGACATGGCCCAGTTGCGTCAGCATCCCGTCGTTGAACCAGAGCAGCAGGGCGGCGCCCTCGGTCCGGTCCATCGCGTTCAAGGTGGCGGCATCATCGACCATGGCGCGCTGAATCGCGGGCCAATCGCCCACCGCCGCGCGCACATCGCCCAGCGTGACGCCCAGCGCCGCCGAAATGGCCGAGCGCGTGCGCGCATCCGCCCGCGCGGTTTCCAGATAGACCATTGATTCGCGCGGGATGCCGGGGCCGTGATCCTCGGGAATCTCTGTGATCTCGCCGCGCCCGTCGCGCAGCACCGGCACCACCGGATGCAGCAACCGGTCAATCACCAGCCCCTGCGCCGAAATCGTCGTGGCGATCGAATCGACCAGAAAAGGCATGTCTTCATTGACGATGGCGATGCGCATGAAACGCCCGCCCCCTTCGCGCGAGACATTTTCGATGGAAAGCGCGGTCTGCGTCCTTTCCCGGCGCCCTCCGGCGGCCAGCAGAAAACGCGCCGCCGCGATCAGGCCATCGGCGTCCAGATCGCCGTCGCCGGGCAATTGCGCCTCGGCCAGATGGCGGGCCAGCGCGGTTTCGCGCGGGTCGATCGCAGGGGTTTGGGAAAGGGATTCGGGCTTACGAGAACTCTTGGTCATTGTCGGACACACTCTCCCCCCGTGGCCGGGGATGCGGCCGGGGCAGAGGGGATTCCCGGCTGCCCGGGGCCTGTATTACGACTTGGTCTTGGTTCGCCTCATCCGGTCTAGCCATCAGAGGTTACGCATTTGTGTTATTTTATTACCGTGATGCCGCCAAGATGGGATCGCACTTATACACTTTATTTTCCTGCCGTTTGGGCCGGGGTCTGCGGGCCGATCTGCGCCAGATAGGCTTTTGCGCGCGCGGCGCTGTCCGAATCAGGGCTGGTTTTGACCACCGATTCCCAGCTTTTGCGCGCTGCATCCTCGCGGCCCGACAGCATGGCGATGACGCCCGCCTCCACCCCGATTTCGCCGTCACGCGGGTCCAGTCTGGCGGCATTTTCGATCTGGACCTGCGCCTCGGGCAATTTGTTCATCCGGCGCGAAAGCGTGGCCGAGAGCAGCCAGACCTGCGCATCATCAGGCAGCGCGGCGCGGGCGTCGGCCAGCACGGGCTCGGCCTCGACCGCGCGGTTCAGCGCGACCAGCGCGCGGGCGCGGTCCACCAGAATGCCGCCCGCCAGAACAGGTTTTGACGCCGCGCGTGCATCGGCCAGCGCCGCATCGAGCAGCGGCAGGGCGTCATCGGCGGCCCCCTGCGCCAGTGCGGCATTGCCCGCCATCGCGCCCGCCTGCGCGCGCCAGAGCTGGTCGGTGGTGGCGTCATGGGCGGCGATGAAGGCGGCGCGGGCCGCGCTCCACTGCCCCTGCCGGGACAGAGCGCTGCCAAGGCAGACATTGGCCTGCGCGCGGGCGATTTCGTGCTCCTTGGTCGCGTCCTTCACCCATTGGCGCGCATCGGCCAGCCCGCCTGCCGGATCGCTCTCGGCCGCATCCATGCATTTGCGGAAATGGCTGGTCTGGGTGGGAAAGTCGAAGACAATGCCGCGTGGGCGCGGGGCGATGGGCCGGGGCCGGTCGATCTGGGGCAGGTTGAGGCCCGCAATGCCCCCGCCGTTGAGCGAGGAGGCCTGAGCGATAAGGGGGATCAGGAAAACGAGGGCCATGGGCGATCAATCTGCAAAAGAAGCAAGGGTGCGCAGCAGCAGGGCGATGTCCTCATCCCGGCTGAGACGATGATCGCCGCCTTTGACAAGGGTCAGCTGAACATCGCCCGAACGCAGCGCGCCGAGCAGGCGATGGCCGATGGCGGGCGGGACATCGCCGTCCTCGATCCCGTGCAGCAGGCGGACGGGGGCGTCGATGGGGATGGGGGCGTCAAGCTGCAATTGCGATTGACCATCGGCCCAGAAGGCGGCGTGGGTGGGCGTTGGCTCGGGGCCATAGGGGTTGGGTTCGAGGATGGTGTGCCCTGCGGCCAATTCCGCTTTTTGCCCCTCGCTATAGCCCCAAGCGGTGAAATCGGGCGCGGCGGCAATGCCCACCAATCCGGCGATGCGGTCGGGGATCGCGCGGGCCACCAGCAGCATCAGCCACCCGCCCATGCTGGACCCCACCAGCACAACAGGCCCCGCGACATGGGCCGCGATGAGCGCCAGCACCTCGTCGCGCCAGCGTGAGAGCGTGCCATCGGCAAAGGTCCCCGGCGATTGCCCGCATCCCGAATAGTCCATCAGCAGACAGGCGCGCCCGCCCGCCGCCGCCCAGTCGAACACCGCGCTGGCCTTGCTGCCGGCCATGTCGGACATATAGCCGGGCAGGAAGACGATGGTCGGGCCGGTTCCGGGCGTATGGCGATAGGCGATGGCGCGGCCATCGGGCATCATATGGGTCTGGATCATGGCGCATCAGATGGGCCTGTTTCTCTGACGGCACAAGTCGGCGCCTTTGCTGTTGAGCCTTGGCCGCGCGGGCGCTAAGGCAGCCCCCATGTCGACCATGCTCAAGATCACCCTTCCCGATGGCTCTGTGCGCGAGATGGCGCCGGGCTCGACCCCTGCGGATGTTGCCGCCGCGATTGGCCCTGGCCTGGCCAAGGCCGCGATTGCCGCGCGCATTGATGGCGAACTGGTCGATCTCACCCGAACTTTCACGGGCGATGCGCAACTGGCGCTGGTGACGGGCAAGGACGAGAAGGACGCGCTCGAACTGGCGCGCCACGATTTTGCCCACGTTCTGGCCGAAGCGGTGCAGGCGCTGTTTCCCGGTACGCAGATCACCTTTGGTCCGGCCACGGATGATGGTTTCTATTACGACTTCGCGCCTGCGGAGCGTCCGTTCACCGATGAAGACCTGCCGCTGATCGAGGCGGAGATGCGCAGGATCATCGCCGCCAACAAGCCGCTGCGCCGCGAGGTGTGGAGCCGCGAGCAACTGATTTCGCGCTGGAAGCAGCAGGGCGAGAGCTTCAAGGCCGAATGGGCCGCCGAACTGCCCGAGGATGAGGAACTGACCGTTTACTGGTCGGGCGACGACTGGCTGGACATGTGCAAGGGGCCGCATCTGCCCTCCACCGGCAAGCTGGACTCGGCGGCGTTCAAGCTGACGCGCGTGTCGGGCGCCTATTGGCGCGGCGACCAGAAGAACGCGATGCTGTCCCGCATCTATGGCACCGGCTGGCTCAACAAGAAGCAGCTTGATGCCCATCTGCTGCGCCTTGAGGAGGCCGCCAAGCGCGACCACCGCAAGCTGGGCGCGGAGATGGACCTGTTCCACCTGCAATCCGAAGCGCATGGCAGTGTGTTCTGGCACCCCAAGGGCTATCTCATCTGGCGCGAGCTGGAGGCCTATATGCGCCGCGCCATCGACGGCACCGGCTATCAGGAGGTCAAGACCCCGCAGGTGATGGACGCCAAGCAGTGGGAGCAATCGGGCCACTGGGGCAAATATCGCGAAAACATGTTCGTCATCCCCGACGAGGCGCCCAACACCGAGGACGATGGCCCCATCGTTTCCAAGGACGCCGACTGGATGGCACTCAAGCCGATGAACTGCCCGGCGCATGTGCTGATCTTCCGTCAGGGCATCAAGTCGTACCGCGAATTGCCGCTGCGTCTGGCCGAGATGGGCTGCTGCCACCGCAACGAGCCGCATGGCGCGCTGCACGGCATCATGCGCGTGCGTCAGTTCACGCAGGACGACGGCCATATCTTCTGCCGCGAGGATCAGATCGTCGAGGAGGTCCGCGCCTTCTGCGAACTGGCCGACCGGGTGTACAAGGACTTTGGCTTTACTTATTCGATCAAGCTGGCGCTGCGCCCCGAAAAGCGTTTCGGCAGCGAGGAAATGTGGGATCTGGCCGAGACCGAGCTGCGCGATGCGGTGGTCAATGCCGGTTTGGCCACGGAAGAATATGGCTGGGAAGAACTGCCGGGCGAGGGGGCTTTCTATGCGCCCAAGCTGGAATGGCATCTGACCGACGCCATCGGGCGCACCTGGCAGTGCGGCACGATCCAGTCGGACCGCGTGCTGCCTGAGCGACTCGACGCGGCCTATATTGCCGAGGATGGCGAAAAGCACCGTCCGGTGATGCTGCACCGCGCGATTCTGGGGTCGTATGAGCGTTTCATCGGCATCCTGATCGAGCATTTCGCGGGCAAGCTGCCGGTGTGGCTGGCCCCGGTTCAGGCGGTGGTTGCCACCATCGTGTCGGATGCCGACGAGTATGCGCAGGACGCGGTGGCGCAATTGCGCGCGGCGGGCATTCGCGTGGAAAGCGATCTGCGCAACGAGAAGATCAACTACAAGGTGCGCGAGCATTCCTTGAAAAAGGTGCCTTATCTGCTGGTCGTGGGCAAGCGCGAGGCCGAGGAAGGCACCGTGGCGGTCCGCATTTTGGGCGAGCAGCAGCAGAAGTTCATGCCGCTCTCCGAAGCAATTGCCATGCTGAAAGGCGAGGCGACGCCGCCGGATCTGCGCTGATCGGCCACAGATTTTTGCAGGACACGGGAACGGCGCCTTCGGGCGCCGTTTTTGTTTTTGCGAGGCGATCGCAAAAAATCGCGCGGGGGGACTTGTGTTTTGCACAGTAAGATATATCTTGACCGCAACATAGCGATTCAGGAATAGGCCGCTCCATGATGACTCACCTCGAAATCCTGCGCCGCCGCCACCTGCCCTTCCACCTTCCGTCCAAAGGGAAAGCCATCATGAGCACCGACACCGCCCCCCGCCACCAAGTCATCCGCATGCGCCACGAAATCCGCCGTCGCACGCTGACCGTCCAGACCATCGAGGCCCTTGGCCCCAACATGCGCCGCATCACCTTCTCCTGCGACGACCTGCATGATTTCGCCAGCGCTTCGCCCGATGACCATATCAAGCTGTTCTTCGCGGCCCCCGCGGGCGAGGAAAAGCCGCTGATGCGCGACTATACCCCCCGCCGCTTCGACAAGGCCGCAGGTGTGCTGGTCATCGACTTCGCCCTGCACGAGGCAGGCCCCGCTACGAAATGGGCCATTGAGGCCAAGCCCGGCGACCCGCTGGCCATCGGCGGGCCGCGCGGCTCGGCGGTCGTGCCCGATGATTTCGACTGGTATCTCCTGATCGGCGACGAGGCCGCGTTGCCTTCGATCGGCCGCCGCACCGAGGAATTGCGCGCGGGCGTTCCCGTCATCACCGCCGTCGTGGTCGATGGGCCCGAGAGCGAGCAGGTGTTTGCTGCGAAATCCGCTTGGCAGGGCCTGTGGGCCCATCGTGGCGCGGCGCAGAGCGGGGGCAAGGAAGATGCCGCCCGCCTGATCGCGGCCCTTGGCGGGGTGGATCTGCCTGCGGGTGAAGGCTTCGTGTTCATCGCGGGCGAAACCGAAATGGCGCGGGCGGTAAAGGCCTATGTCGTCGATACGCTCGGCCATCCGCGTGAGTGGGTGAAGGCCGCCGGATATTGGACGCGCGGGGTGGCCGACAGCCATGGGGGGATTGAGGATTAAGGGGGTTTTGGGAGGTTAGAAGGCTTGCCTCCGGCGGGCAAAGGGCGGGGGCCCTTTGCAATCCCGTTAAGGGGGTGGCGCTTAGTTGGCGGCGGTGGGGTTTGTGGTTTTATAGCCTGCGGCGCGGCGGCCTAGCGCTTCCCGGCGCCGCAGGCTTTAAAAATCCAAAGGTGCGTCCGACACCTGACGCCGAACCCATGGCGCAACGCAGACAGTAGCGGGAGCGCGAGGGTCGAGACCCTCGCATTTCACCCTTCTTCCTTACCGGCCTCCAATTCCGCCACAGTCCCCTTGAACCCTTGAGCAATCACATACCACTCCGACGAATCCTTCCGGCTCGCAGGCGGCTTTGCGTGCTTTACGGTGGTGAAGTGCCGCTTGAGGATGTTCAGCAGCCCCGGATCGGTCCCGCCCGCAAAGACTTTCGCCACGAATGCACCGCCTTTGGACAGGTTGTGCACAGCGAAATCCACAGCCGTTTCCACAAGGCCCATCGTGCGCAGGTGGTCGGTCTGTTTGTGGCCCACGGTATTGGCGGCCATGTCCGAGATCACCAAATCGGGCCGCCCGCCCAGCGCCTCCATCAGCGCGTCGGGGGCCTCGTCGGCCATGAAGTCCATTTCGAACAGGATCGCGCCCTCGATCGGGGCGGTGGGCAGCAGGTCGATGCCGACCACGCCCGCTTGCGGCGCGCGCTGGCGCACCACCTGCGTCCACCCGCCCGGCGCCACGCCAAGATCGACCACCCGCCGCGAGCCTTTCACCAGACCGAATTTATCGTCCAGTTCGATCAGCTTATAGGCCGCGCGGCTGCGATAGCCGTCCGCCTTGGCTTTCTTGACATAGGGGTCGTTCAACTGCCGTTGCAGCCAGCGGGCCTGCGAGGCGGTGCGGCCCTTGGTGTTCTTCAATCTGGTGCCGGGATCGCGGCCGGAACGGCTCATGCCGCGCCTCCTTTGCTGTGTGTGATGCCGATCAGGCTGCGCAGGATGCCTTCACGGATGCCGCGGTCGGCCACGCCGAGGCGCGCCGCCGGCCATAGATCGAGAATCGATTCTAGGATAGCGCATCCCGCCACCACCAGATCGGCGCGCTCGCGCCCGATACAGGCCACCTCGCGCCGCCCGGCCACGCTCAGGCTGGACAGGCGCTGGCTGATCGCGCGCATGCTGGCGGCGGGCACGATGCAGCCGTCCACCGCGCTGCGGTCGTAATGGGGCAGGTCGAGATGGACGCTGGCCAGCGTTGTCACCGTCCCGCTGGTGCCCAGCAGGCGCAGCGGGCCGTGATCGTGGACCAGCCCTTCGCGCAAGGGGGCGATGCGGGCGGCAAAGGCGGCAAAGCCATCATCCACCAAGGCGCGCATTTCGGCATAGCGTTCGGCGCGATCCTGCGGTGAATCCAGCTCCGCCCGGCAGCTTTCGGTCAGCGAGACGACACCATAGGGGATCGACACGAAATCGCGGATCAGCGGCACGCCGCCATCATCCTGATGCTCGATCAGCACCAGTTCGGTCGAGCCGCCGCCAATGTCGAACACCAGCGCCGGGCCGGGGCCGGGCTCGATCAGGATATGACAGCCCAAGACCGCAAGCCGCGCTTCCTCGCGCGCCGAGATGATGTCGAGCGCAATGCCGGTTTCGCGGCGCACACGCTCGATGAATTCGGGGCCGTTGGTGGCCCGCCGACAGGCCTCGGTGGCCACGGAACGGGCCAGAGCCACGCCCCGGCGACGCAATTTATCCGCACAGATCCGCAGCGCGCCCATCGCCCGCTCCATCGCGGCATCCGACAGGCGCCCGGTCTGAGCCAGACCTTCGCCCAGGCGCACGACCCGGCTGAAGGCATCGACCACCACGAAACTGTCGCCCGCAGGCCGCGCGATCAGCAACCGGCAATTGTTGGTGCCAAGGTCGATGGCGGCATAGGACTGGCCAAACGGCCCGTGAAAATAGGGCGCGGGCCGGGGGGCGGAGGCATCGGGCGTTTTGGCGGGGGCCTTGGCGCCGGATTTTGCCTGTGCCGATTTCGCCTGCGCCGATTTGGCCGCCACGCCGCGTTCGCGCGCCTTTGCCCCGCGTTTGCGCCTTGCGCCGCGCCGCGAAGTGGGGGGCGCCGCCGCCCCGGAATTGCTCTGCTCCGCGGGCACGACTGTGCCTTCGGGCTTGCCGCCGGTTACGTCTACTCTCTGGTCCTTGCGCGGGGCGGCAGCGCGACTCTTGCGTGCCCGGCGCCTTGCTTTTTCCCCGCGCCGTTGAACCTTTGCTGGCGTGTCCGGCGGAGTTTGATCCGCCATGTGTAATTCTCAAAAATCTGTGTCCCGCGAGATACGCGGGTAATGTTGCCCTCCATGCTAGCGCCGAGCGGCCTCCGGAGCAATGGCTGATAAGGAGGATTGTCGCATGGGGCCCGCCGGCGGCGGAGCAGGCCGCCGGCGGGCCCCATGCGACGATTTACCCGTCGCACCGCGCTTTCATTTTTTCACTTGACGCTTGGAAACAGTGGGTTTAGAGGCCCGCTCCACACCGAGATGATGCCCTGTCGTCTAATGGTAAGACTACGGATTCTGATTCCGTCTATCGAGGTTCGAATCCTTGCAGGGCATCCATTCTCTTCCTGAATTTTGGAAGATTTACAGCGACTTAGGCAAGATGCGCTGACCGGTGTTACCAAACTCATTACCCAATCGTGCTTTGGCTGAGGCTGGGCAATTGGCGAGCAGTTGTGACCCTTTGGCGAGCCGCTTTAAACCTCTCCAAGCATTAGGCGGGGCGGTTCGCTTCTGCCTCCGGTGCCTCCGGCAAGGGAAGGTCATCTGCAGCTATGTTAGCCAATGCATCGGTGCCGTCTATCTCTTCTGGCTTTGGATAGAGCGGCGCCCAGAGGGGCCGTTCGCGCCAATCAGCGGGAAAGCCCATTGCTGCAAAATCGCCGGTGGGATTGCCTTCGATAAGCGCCACCAATCGCTGCGGCCAATCTGAGTTTGGCGTAATGATAGACATTGAGTGCAGCAGCATGGAAAGTGTGTTGTAAAGTTTTCGGTCTGCTTGAGGCTCAACAGTGTTCGCGAGGGAGGGGGGGCTCTGCGCGATCGGAAAAGTGACGGTAAATCGCCTATTCCATAGCCGGCTGTGGTGCGCGCAAATGTTTCGGACAGTTGCAAGGTGGTGCATCAGTCCTTGAAAAACGCCATCGTCAAAACCTAGCTTGCGTGCGATGGATTTGCGGTCGGCCCGACTTCCAAGGGCCGAGAAAAATTTCGAGAGTAGGCCAAAAGACATAAACTCGGCTGCCATCCAAACGGGAGGCTCGGCAGGATCATTGTACGTTCTTTTGTAATGATCGACAAACACGTCGTGGGAGCGGTCATACTCGGACTGGAGTTGATCCACATTTTCCTGAAAACGAGCCGCCTTTGGATAGAGGGCCGGATTGAGATGCCCGTGAGGTCCATAAACCATCGCCATTTGATATGCCCATGAGCCCCGAGCAGCCACCTCAATCCGTTCGAGGGCGTCCATCAGCATAAGCCGAAGGCGGCGGTCAAACTCGTAAAGGTCGAGGATCTGACCCAGCGTTGTCCCTGGCTTGATCGCATGATCGCCATTTTCCGCAGGAACCTCAAAATAAAGCCAATAAGCTCGGAGGCGGTAATAGCTGATATGGGAGAGAGCGTGTTCGGCTTGCTCCATATTCTCGATTACCATACCCCGCTCTTGCAGAAGGGAGATTTGGTCGGGAATCGACTTCGACGGTTTGGTGAAAGGACGCATTCGCCGCTTATGCGTGAACTTGCTCCAAAAACAAAGTAGCCCGCCATGGTGCGCATCGTTGAGAGGCGTGGCGGGCTTTGTTGAGACTAAGATAGTTAGAGGAAACCCACTTGTCAAATTTCGCTTGACAACGGCGCTGCGGAGGAATCCGAAATTTCGGCTTAGGAAGGCCACAGAGCCGAGTCCTCTTTCGAGGTATGCACGGACGCGTAAAAAAAATTCCCTCGCCCAGAAGGACCCTCAAAACCGATCTGAGGGGGGAATGGTGGGTGCATGTACCTTCTGGTTCGGTGGCTGGTTGGATTAGCGTCTCCTTGGTCCTAGCCGTCGGGCCGGTTGGTAGCGTGCCAAATCCTAAGCTTCATCAATTCCTCCAAGCTTGCCCAAGCTCTTCGTCGAACCATTGTTCGGCATCGTACAGTGGCTCGGTCGATGTGCGGAAATTCAGATAGTGAGAATACCCCTTCTGGCCCAGCCAAGTGCAGAAGGTGCTAAAAGACGGCATGTCAGCTTGTCCGCGCCGAATGCCGATCTCTCGGGCCCAATCGGTTGCCAGTTTCCGGATGGCCCGTTCGCAGTCGGCTTTCTTTTCCATGAAACCCTCGTAAGCTAGGTCTGCACGGAGCGCAGGCTAACAGTCCGTTGCAAGCGGGCAAGCTGAGACCGTTTTTATCGGGTAAAGCGGACCTTTACCCGCCTCCGCGATTCAAAAGCCCCACCGTCCTCGTATCCTGAGATTACACCCGCGCATTGCCGGCCAATCAGGAGAGTACGAGATGAAGGTCTGGAACCACCCCGCATTTAGAAGAGCAGTTGGAGGGTGCTGTGATGTGATGAAGGCCGTCGCGATAGCGGGGCTCATTCACTGGCTCGGTTTCGGCTCGTGATATGCCGCCCAAGTCGGGGCTGAAAAGTCGCCTTTCGTGCTGTCGGCTGGCGGATTCAAGAAGACTTGGCTCATCGCGGCAAGCAGGCATAGATAATTCCGGGCGGGCCATAAATGGCCCCATTCGGCGCGGGATCACCCGCATCGGGCCCCTTCACGTAAGTGCGAGCCTTTTCGCATTGATCCATTGTCTTATATGTTATGGTCTTGATCATTTGATGATTTGAAATGACCATTGTGGCGGGGTGGCCTGCTGCCGGTTTGATGGACACCGAGATAAGGTGTTTTCATCAACCGGAGTGATCGATGCAACGAAGGAAGTTCAGCCGCGAGTTCAAGCTTGAGGCGGTAAGATTGGTGAAAGAGCGCGGGG